>Ga0207711_10000003_pt1 | contig 1042791 bp, 1076 predicted proteins | sample KBSS34metaG_FD_184401 | JGI IMG/M metagenome (GOLD analysis project Ga0207711, IMG submission 184401) | Switchgrass rhizosphere microbial communities from Kellogg Biological Station, Michigan, USA - KBS S3-4 metaG (SPAdes) (version 2) | ecosystem: Host-associated > Plants > Roots >...
CTTACTTAATAATGCTTGCGACGACGCCGGAACCGACGGTTCTGCCGCCTTCACGGATGGCGAAGCGCAGCTTTTCTTCCATCGCGATGGGGACGATCAGCTCGACTTCGATCGAGATGTTGTCGCCCGGCATCACCATCTCCGTGCCTTCCGGCAGCTTGACGATGCCCGTCACGTCGGTGGTGCGGAAGTAGAACTGCGGACGGTAGTTCGCGAAGAACGGCGTATGACGGCCGCCCTCGTCCTTCGTCAGGATGTACACTTCCGCCTTGAACGTCGTGTGCGGCGTAACCGAACCCGGCTTGGCCAGAACCTGGCCACGCTCGATGCCTTCGCGCTCGATACCGCGCAGCAAGGCGCCGATGTTGTCGCCCGCCTGGCCCTGATCAAGCAGCTTCCTAAACATCTCAACGCCCGTGACCGTGGTCGACGACGTCGGGCGGATGCCGATGATCTCAACCGTCTCGCCGACCTTGACGATGCCGCGCTCAACGCGACCCGTCACAACCGTGCCGCGGCCCGAGATCGAGAACACGTCTTCGATCGGCATCAGGAACGGCTTGTCGATCGGACGCTCAGGCTGCGGGATGCTCTCATCCACCGCCTTCATCAGCGCCATGACCGCATCGTGGCCCAGCGCCTTGTCCTTGTCTTCCAGCGCCATCAGCGCCGAGCCACGGATGATCGGAAGATCGTCGCCCGGAAAGCTGTAGCTCGAAAGAAGCTCGCGCACTTCCATCTCGACCAGATCCAGCAACTCCGGATCGTCGACCATGTCGCACTTGTTCATGAACACCACCAGCGCAGGCACGCCGACCTGACGCGCAAGCAGGATGTGCTCGCGGGTCTGCGGCATCGGGCCGTCGGCCGCCGACACAACAAGGATCGCGCCGTCCATCTGCGCCGCACCCGTGATCATGTTCTTCACGTAGTCGGCATGGCCCGGGCAATCGACGTGGGCATAGTGGCGGTTGGCGGTCTCGTACTCCACATGCGCCGTCGAGATCGTGATGCCGCGCGCCTTCTCTTCCGGCGCCTTGTCGATCTGGTCGTACGCCGTGAACGTCGCACCGCCAGACTCCGCAAGCACCTTCGTGATCGCTGCCGTCAAAGACGTCTTGCCGTGATCAACATGACCAATCGTGCCAATGTTGCAGTGCGGCTTGTTCCGCTCAAACTTTGCCTTGCCCATAACCTTGTCCTTCGTTCTTCATTTCCGCGTTCGCGGTACTTAATTCTGTTTTCCAACTGTCCAACCCAGAGGTTGGAGCGGGTGAAGGGAATCGAACCCTCGTCATCAGCTTGGAAGGCTGTTGCTCTACCATTGAGCTACACCCGCCTAATTCGACTTCCTTCTCTTCTCAGTCCTCCTTAGCCAAGGCCTCGGAGCACATCCCTTCGCAACTTCATCGGTCCGGCCTGCCATCCTATGCTGCGCAGCAGCGAAGGATGGTGGAGGAGGTTGGTTTCGAACCAACGTAGGCGTAGCCAACGGATTTACAGTCCGTCCCCTTTAACCACTCGGGCACTCCTCCCAATCCTTTTTTGTAACCACATCAATTGGTTACCAAGAGACCGGCAGGTCTCACTGCACCGTTCGAGCAGGGTGGCCGAACGTGAAAAACTCTCCAAAAAAGTGGGTTGCGGACCGCGGGTTATGAGGAGATTGGAACAAGGTGTCAATAGAATATTACCGCGGAAAAGCCCGGAATCCGGCCCCACGACACCCTATAAATAAAGGCTAATCCCAAGCCCGCGGACAAGGCAAGAAAAACCGCCGGATTGCGTGGCGGGCCGTCACTCTATAAGCCCCCGCCATGGCCAAGCCCGACCGCAGACACTTCTACCCCAAACCCGAAGCCAAGAGCGGTGGAGGTCTGTGGCTCTATGGGTTGCATGCCGTTAAGGCAGCTTTGGCCAATCCGGACCGCAAGGTGAAGCGCGCTGTCCTCACAACCCGCGCCGCCGAGGAGATCGGACCCAAACTGCTGGGCAAGGTCCGGCACGAGATTGCCGACGGTGACACCGTGTCCAAGCCCCTGCCCGCCGGGGCCGTGCATCAGGGTGTAGCCTTGCAATGCGATCCCCTGCCCAAGCGCGATCTGGAAGACATCCTCGACATGCCGTCCGAAAAGCGGCGCGTCATCGTCATCATGGATCAGATTTCCGATCCGCAGAATGCCGGTGCGATTCTGCGCACAGCGGCCGCGTTCGGCGTGACCGCCGTGATCGTCCAAGACCGCCACGCCCCGCCCGAATCCGGTGCGCTGGCAAAAGCCGCCTCGGGCGCGCTCGACTCGATCCCCTATATCCAGGTCGTGAACATCTCGCGCGCCTTGGAACAATTGGGCGAACGCGAATTCTGGCGCGTCGCGCTCGCGGGTGACGGCGATGGGCCGCTGAAAGATGTGATGCCTGCCGGCGATGTGGCTCTCGTGATGGGATCCGAAGGCGCCGGTATTCGCCGCCTGGTGCGCGAGAATTGCGATGTCTCGGCCTTTGTGCCGATCGACAGCGCGATGGAAAGCCTTAACGTCTCCAACGCGGCAGCCATCGCGCTCTACGAAATCCGCCGCGCCTGATCACGAAGCCCTGCGTCCGGTCTTGGAACCGGCGTCCGCATCCCCATATAAAACGAAACAGTTCGCGGGGGAGCGATGCGGTCCTGTCTTTTCATTCTGCTCGGCGTGCCGCTACCGGTCGTATTTCTGTTCTGGTTGCTGACCGGGCATTGGTGATCAGAACACCGCCGCGACGACGTTGTTGCCGCCGTAGTTCTCGATGAACACGAGAACGCGATAGCCTTCCGCCATCTGCACATTGCCTTGTGCGTCGTGCATCAGCAGCCCCTGATTGCTCATGCTTGCGGTGCGGCGGTCGATGGCGAAGCGCGGCGCGAGGCCCTTGTATTGCGTGCGGATCAGATTGAAGAGCGCCGCGGCATTTTCCGGCGCAAGACGTACGCAACCCGCACTCGCACGCTTGCCGAGTTCCGCGATGTCCTCGCCCGTCGCGCTGTGGATCGCGAGACCTGTCTGCAACCCACCCGTCTGCCAGTTGAAGAACATCGCGTAGGGCATCGGCGTGTGCCACTGACCCGACACGTGATGCTTGTACATGCGGTCCGGGTCGAGCTCGTAATAACCCTGCGGGGTGAAGCTCGGCGCGCGCTGACCGTTCGGCGCGATTTCGACAAGCTCGCGGCCCGTCGAGACCGGCCAGTTGTAGAGCAGATTGAGATCGCCGCTGCCCTGCTTCTTGAACACATACATGCGCTGCGAAAGCGGTCCGGTGTCGGCCTTGCTCACATAGAGGAATAGCGAGAAATTCTGCAGCATCTCGCTTGTGAGGCTATCCTTCAGACGCAGCATCACGCGTGTGAGTTCGGCAGGGCTTGGCGCGTTGAGATCGGGACGCGGCGCATTCGCGGACGCAATTTGCGCGGGCGGCATTTGCGCGGGCGCGAGAGTCATCGCGGGCTTTGACGGCGTCTCGGCAATCGCAGGACGCAATGCAGGCGGCGAAATTTCAATCGTATTGGGAATATCACGCGCGACAACGACCGCATTCGGTGTCTGGCGCGCGACGGGATTCGCTTTCGCGCGTGCGATCTTTGGTGCGGGCTTCACATGCGCGGTTGCGATCTGCGCGGGCGGATCGATAGCGTCGAACAGTTGCTTGTCCCAGGCGACGATTTGTTTGCCTGCCGGCTGGACCGCGTTCTTGTCGATCGCGGACCACAAGACCTGACCGGTGCGATACGTGGCATTCGCGAGCGGCGGATTGCGTTGCATGGCGATTGCGATGCCGAACGCGGAGGCGCTCAGCAGGTAGATGGCACTTAAAGTATTTAGGGCACTCGATTTCATCGCCAATCCGCTCGCGCCGTCACCTTAACCCAGGCCTGGCCCGACCGTCCCATTCCGGGACGCATCGCGGTTAACAGCATCGCCCGGCACCCCTGCCTTCGCAACGGTAATTTGTTAATTTTTCAGTGCCGTAAAGCTGCCCCGGGCAAGGTCTAATTTCAGCGTTTTCGTTGCACGCCAGTAGCACCAGGCCCCAATCAGCGCCGTCACAATCCCCGTCATCAGCGCATAACGCAGCGAATCGTCGCCCAGATAGGGCTTCAGCAAGACGCTGATGAGCCCGACGGTCGCCGGCCCCAGCCCCAACGCGATCATGTTGAGCACGAAGAGCAGAATGCCCACGGTTTGGGCACGCATGCGCAGCGAGACCATGCCCTGCGCCATCGCATAGGCCGGCCCGAGATAGGTCGCGCCCATGAGCGACGGGCCGATGGCAGCCGCGAGCGTGAGCGTCGTGCTCGATGCCAGGAAGAAGACCGGACCGCAGACCACCGACACGAACGTCGCCAGGATCGGTACATACATGTACCAGTTGATGTCGCGCTTCCCCATGCGGTCGGCGATCACGCCGGACAGGAACGTGCCGATCGCGCCGCAGACACCGGTCAGAAGCGACAGCGCGATGCCGACTTGTATCGGCGTCATGTGATGCGTGACGATCAGAAATTTCGGCACGAAATAGAGATTGGCGTAGCCGCCGAAGGCACTCATCGAACAGCCGAGCGCAATCCAGCGGAAGGAGCGCTGTGACCATAAGAATTTCACTACATCCAAGAGGCGTGGCGCCTCGGACGTATCGACGAGGTTGTCGGCGCTGCCGCGCGTTGGCTCGGTGACGGTGGCCAGCAGCAGGATGACGAGCAGCAGACCTGGTGCGCCGGATGCGATGAAGGCCGAGCGCCAGCCATAGTGTTGCAGCATCCAGCTTCCGCCGAAGAAGCCGAACAGCAACCCGATATTCAATCCCGCGGAATAGAACGCTAACGCGCTGGCGCGTCTGTGCGGCGGAAAGAGATCGGCGATCATCGAATTGATGGAGGGACCCGTGCCCGCCTCACCCACGCCGGTGAAGAAGCGCGTTACGAGAAGTTGCCAGATCTTGGTCGTGTAGCCCGACAGCACCGTCATCAGACTGAAGGTCGCGAGGGATGCGGCAATGATGTTGCGGCGGCTCATACGGTCGGCGAGCGTCGCCAGCGGAATGCTCAACGTGGCGTAGATGAACGCAAAGACGGTGCCGGACAGGAGCCCGGCCTGGAAGTCGTCCATCGTGAATTCTTTTTGGATATAGGGCAGCAGGATGCCCAAAATCTGGCGGTCGAGATAATTGACGACGTAAGTGAGGGTCAGGACGAAAAGGACGTAGTTGCGATAGGCAGGGCTGAAGCCCGTCGCCGGTTGATTCTCTGGCACGCCCGCCCCTTTGCTTGTTCTCGTTGGCGAAACGCTAGACCGAAAGACCGGAAATGCAAAACGGAGCGGTTGCGCAGAGCCCATACGTCGCCAAAATGTCTCCATGTTGGTGCTTTGCTACGGAATGCAGAAATCGGGAAGCACGCTCGCCTTTGAAATGGCGCGCGGGGTTCTGCGGTCCGCAGGCTTTGAACAGCCGTTCGTCTACAACGATCTCCGTGACCCGGCGGAAGCGCGGCGGAATTACATCGACGCAATCACGAAAGACAAAGTCTCCGCGCTCATCGAAACCATCGGTCCGGGCCGCAAAATCGCCGTCAAAACGCACGCCACCCTGCCCGACGATCTGTTCGCATGGATGGAGGAGCAGCAACGCAGGCGGGAACTTCAGATCATCAGTTCCTATCGTGATCCGCGCGATGTGTGTCTGTCGCTGCTCGATGCCGGCGCAAAATCTCGCGAGGCGAATGCCGGCGCGTTCGGCGATTTTAAAACGCTGGACGATGCCGCGGATTTCGTGCGCGGACGTATCGCTCGCTTCCGGAAATGGTCGGCACTTCAGGGCACGTTGAGGCTCAACTACGACGTGGTTGCCTATGAGCCGGAAAAGGCGATTGCGGAGATCGAACGGGTTCTGGATGTGCGCGGCGATAAGGATTCTGTTTTGAAGCATGCGTTCGAAGATGCGTACACCCAGAAGAACGTCGCGCGGCGGCGTCGCTACCTCGAAGAGATGGACGACGATCAGAAGGTGCGCACGGCGCAGAAATTCCGCCGCTTCCTGATCCACGCTTGTGAAAACGATGACCAGGCCTGGTACGAGAAATGCCGCACCAACATCCTCGCAGGTCGCGAGGACGAAGACTGACTAGTCTTTCTGACCGAAGCGCCGGCCCTTGCGGCCCTTCACGGCAAGGTCCACGGTCGTGAGCCGCAATCCGCCTTCGACACGCAGTTCATCCGCCAGCGTCGTCATCATAGCGACATAGTCGCCGAAAGAATCCTCGACCGCGCGGCTGAAGCCCTGCGCATCCTGCGCCTTGTTCATCTGGAGCTTCGCGTAACGCAGCGCACCCGGCGTATTTTCGGCGACGCGTCGCGCGAAGGAACAGGTCTCGAGCTCAAGATCGGCTGGCGCGAGCACGCGATTGACGAGGCCGTACTCCGCAGCTTCGCGTGCACCGATGAACCTGCTTTCGAAGCACAATTCCTTCGCACGACGGATACCGATGTCCCACGGGATCGACATGTATTCGACGAAGCCGGCGAGAAACTGCGCATCCTCCGCGGCGAATACGATGTCGCAACACGCCGCCAGCATCCAGCCGGCATAGATACAGTAACCTTCGACCATCGCGATCGTCGGCTTCTCGAAATTGCGCCACTTCAGAAGCAGGTCGAAATTGTATTTGCGGAACTCATCATAGGTTTCGATGCCCGGTGCAGCGCCGAGGTTGCGGCGATATTCCTTCGCTTCCGGCGTGCCGAGGTCATGCCCGCTCGAGAAATTCCTGCCACTGCCGCGAATGATCACGACGCGCACCAGCTTGTCGGTACGCGCCAGATCGAACGCCGCATCGATCTCATCGAGCATGCGATAGCCCTGCGCGTTTTTGTATTGCGGCAGATTCAAGGTGATGACGCCGAGCGGGCCATCAGTCGTGTAAGTGATGTCGTGGAAAGTCATGGAAATTCCCGATTGCGTGGTAGTGCGATCCTTTCCTGACCCGCGCCTGCGGTCCAGTGGCCCCATTTGACAGCCTTCCTTTTCTGAATTAATGAGTCAGCACTTACTTATTAATAGAGAAGATGGGCCGCAAAAAAGGCATTACCGACGCCGAGCTGCTCCGCGTGGCGCGCGAGGTGTTCATCGAGGGCGGCGCGTTCGGCTCGACGCGCGACATCGCCGCGCGCGCGGGAATTTCCGAAGCCACGCTATTCAAGCGCTACACGACGAAGACGGCATTGTTCCTTGCGGCCATGGCACCGCCACAGCCCGATCTGGAATTCCTGTTCGCCGATGTGCGCGCACAGAAGGATCCCCGCAAGGCGCTTCACATCCTGTCCAACCGGATCCTAGGTTACTTTCGCATGGCGATCCCGCGCATGCTTCCGCTTATCACCCATCCCGCAATCGGCCTGGACGAGTTGCTGCGCGCGTTTGGGCGTTCGCCGGCGGACAACCTGATGGATGCGGTGGCGGACTATTTCGCGGAGCAACACAAGAACGGCCGCATAGCGACGGGCAATCCGGCGGCGGCGGCGGCTCTGTTGGTCGCGGCACTGCATAGCGTCGCTCTTTTTGAACTCATGGGAATCCATGGCGGCGAGGTTCCGGATGCCGCGATCCGCGCGATGCTCGAGTCTCTGTGGCAAGGCATGGCGCCAGCTAAGTCTGCAAAGAAAGGAAATCCGAAATGAGCGACATCGCGGGACTTACCGACGCCGGAAATTGCAGCGGTACGGCGCCGTGGAGTGTCACATGGCTGACCTGGCCTGTGCTGTTCACGCTCGCGATCGGTGTGATCTTTCACGCCGTACGGTTTCATTGGAACCTGGGATTGTCTCTTGGCGCGATTACCCTCGGCGCGATCGCAACGCTGGTGACTCTCGAATTTCTCTACCCGCTCGATGGCCGCTGGCGGATGACTTGGCGAAGCTTCTTCGGCCGCGACATAAAATATTTCATCGCCGGCGGATTGAGCGGAGCGGCGACGACGTATGTGTTCGGCTTCATTGGGCTCAAACTCGCCACAGGCCACACGGGACCGATGACCGACTGGCCGATATGGCTTGCGGCGCCAGTCGCGATCCTGGCGTTCGATTTCTTCCAATATTGGCAACATCGCTGGAGCCATGAGGCGGACACGGGGTGGAAGCGTTTACTTTGGAGGACCCACGCGGCTCATCACCTGCCGGAGCAGGTCTATGTTCTGATGCATCCCGCTGGACATCCGCTGAACTTTTTCCTGCTGCAGGGCCTCGTCCGCATACCGTTATTTTATTTTCTCGGCGTCTCGCCGGAATCGCTGTTCGCAGCGACCGCAATCATCGGATTGCAAGGCATTTTCTCCCACTGCAACGTCGATCTGCGCATGGGCTGGGTAAACTATCTGTTCTCGGGTACCGAGCTGCACCGGTATCATCACAGCGCGGACATGGGCGAAGCGCAAAACTATGCCGTCTGTCTTTCGTTGCTCGACGTGATGCTTGGAACATTCGTCTATGAGCCGCACCGTCATCCCGCATCGCTAGGCGTGGCCAATCAAGGTGCATATCCCCGCGCAAGCCAGTTCTGGCAAGTGATGTCGCTGCCTTTCCGGCACTAGGTCAGGCGAACTTCCCGCTCTTCGCCCAACCACGCGGCACCAAACGGCCGGCTTGGGCACGGGCGCCGCGCCATTCCTTTAGCTCTGACGGAGAGAATTCACGGTTGTTCTCGTCCTTCAAACCCTGCTTCCAGGTGAAAGTCGTGGCGTCGAGCAGGCCGCCGTCCTTGTAGCGCTGGAGGTAGTTGCCCTGCCCGCGCGCCATTTCCGGCAGATCGGCTAGATCGAAGGTCAGCATCTTGCGGTTCTCGCCGACGACCGCGATGGAATCGCCATCGACAAAACGGCACACCGCAGCTTCCGCGCCCGTCTTCACGTTCATCACGCGCTTGCCGTTCTTGGTCATCGCGACGGCGTCGTCCTCGTTGGTGATGAAGCCGTGGCCGGAGGTGGACGCGACCAGCAGCTTGCGGCCCGGCACATGCGCAAAGGCCACCACAATGCTGGCCTCTGGCGGCAGATCGATAAAGGAACGGATCGCCTCGCCATTGCCCCGGCCCCCGGGAAGCTTCGAACAATCGAGCGTGAAGAAGCGGCCATCGGTCGAGAACAGCATGAGCTGGTCGGTGGTCTGGGCGTGTATCCAGAATTTGCGCCGGTCGCCTTCCCGATATTTGACGCTGTCGTTTTCTTCGGTGTGCCCCTTGAAGCTGCGCAGCCAGAGCTTGTCGGAAAGAACCACAGTGATCGGCTCTTTCTCGACGGCGGTTTCGAGCGTGGCAACTTCCTCTGCCATCGCCTCGACCTTGGCGAGCAGCCTGGCTTCTGCGATTTCGGTCCGGCGTTTGCCGAGCTTTGTCCTGAGCCCGAACTTCGCATCGATGCCCTTCATCTCATCGACGAGGCGTTCGGAGCGAAGCTTCTGCGACCCGAGCAGTTTCTTCAGGTCCTTCTGCTCCGTGGTGAGATCGGCGTGCTCCTTGCGGATTTCCATCTCCTCAAGCCTGCGCAAGCTGCGCAGCCGCATATTGAGGATCGCGTCGGCCTGATTTTCGGTGAGCTTGAAAGCCTGCATCAGCTTCGGCTTCGGCTCATCCTCGGTGCGGATGATCCTGATGACCTTGTCGAGGTTCAGATAGACGGCGAGATAGCCCTCCAGAACTTCCAGCCGGGTCGCGATCTTTTCGAGGCGGTGCTTCGAGCGTCGTTCAAGCACTTCGCCGCGATGATCGATGAACGCGACCAGCACGTCGCGCAGACTCATCACCCGCGGCACGACGCCCTTGTCGAGCACGTTCATGTTGAGCGGAATGCGGCTTTCGAGATCGGTCTGGCGGAACAGCTGCTCCATCAGGATTTCCGGCTCGACCGTGCGGCTCTTCGGCGTCAGCACGATGCGGATGTCTTCCGCGGACTCGTCGTGCACGTCGTCGAGCAGCGGAAGCTTTTTCTGCTCCAGCAGTTCGGCGATGCGTTCGATCAGTTTCGACTTCTGGACCTGATACGGAATCTCCGTGACGACGAGCTGGTACATGCCCCGCGCGCCCTCCTCCTTGGTCCAGCGCGCGCGCACGCGGAACGATCCGCGGCCTGTTTTGTAGGCTTCGGCAATCGTCGCCGCGTCATCGATCAGAATGCCGCCGGTCGGGAAATCCGGACCGCGCACGTGCCTGAACAGCGTGCGGTCCTGCACATTCGGATTTTCGATCAGCGCGATGGTCGCGGCACAGAGTTCGCCCAGATTGTTCGGCGGGATCGACGTCGCCATGCCGACCGCGATGCCGCTCGACCCGTTGGCAAGCAGATTGGGGAACGCGGCGGGAAGAACCACCGGCTCTTCGTCGCTGCCGTCATAGGTGGGTTTGACATCGACTGCGTTCTCGTCGAGGCCTTGCAGCAACAGCCCGGCAATCTCCGTCAGGCGGCTTTCGGTGTAGCGCATCGCGGCGGCGTTATCGCCGTCGACATTGCCGAAATTGCCCTGCCCTTCGATCAGCGGATAACGGACGGAGAAATCCTGCGCGAGGCGCACCATCGCATCATAGATCGCCTGATCGCCGTGCGGATGGAACGAGCCCATCACGTCACCAACGACTTTGGCGGATTTCTTGAACGCCGAATTGGGATCGAGGCGCAGGCGCTGCATCCCGAACAGGATGCGGCGATGGACAGGTTTCAATCCGTCCCGCGCGTCGGGTAGCGCGCGTTGCGTGATGGTGGAGAGCGCATAGGCGAGATAGCGCTCCGCCAGCGCGCTGCTCAGCTGTTCGGAACGGATGTCGTCTTCTTTTGTGTCGGCCATTGTCAGGTTTTATTCGATTCGCTTGGCTTATGCGCCAGTTCATCCAGACGCAGGCGCGCGGCTGGAATCTCCCGGTTATGCGGCGCCCAGACGCGTTCGTGCAGGAAATATTCGGTCAGTTTCAGCCCGGCGCGGATGTCTTCGGTCGTGACCGCGTTCTGGGACCCGAGCAGGAAACCCGGCAGCGCAAACAGCCTCTCTTTATAGATCGCCCCCGCCGCCCGCGAGACCGCGCGGCCGGAACGCGGCGAGACATAGATAAGGTCATCCGTTTCGCCCGTCGCGGCGCACTCGGAAAGATCGAGGCCAAACCCCAACGCATCGAGAAGCCCCGCCTCCCAGCGCACATAGAGTGGCCCCCAATGGTCGATGCCATCCTCCATCATCGCATCGAGAAGGATTTGGCCCGCTTCGAACACCTGCGCATGCGCCTCGCGCTCCGGAAGCGATGCGCTCGCCACAGCGTGAAAAGCGTTGAGCCCGATCAGGGACTCTCTTCCGTCCATAAGCTCGCCGGCACGCGCCCGCGCGAGTTCGACGGTGAAACTTCCCAGATGTTCGCTCAGCCGTGCGCGCCAGAGGACATGCAGCGTGTTGCCCGGCTGCAGCACCGGCTTCATCCTGCGCGACGCACCGCCCCGCACCAGCCCGGCGTGACGGCCATAGTTTCGAGTCAACGCCTCGACGACCGCGCCACTCTCGCCGAGCGGCTTCACGGACAGGACGATGGCGTCGTCAGACCACTCCATCGCTTGCGACTACCCCTCCGGAAACTCGAGACCCATCTCCAGATAATGCTCGCGCTTCTCGGCCCAGTTTTCGCTGACCTTGACGAACAGGAAGAGATGCACCCGGCGGCCGAAGATTTCTTCCAGCTCCAGACGCGCGAGTTCGCCGATCTTCTTGATCGTGGCGCCGCCCTTGCCGAGCACGATGGCTTTCTGTCCGTCGCGCTGAACGTAAATGACCTGATCGATCTTGACCGAGCCGTCCTTGCGCTCTTCCCACTTCTCGGTCTCGACCATCGAGGCATAGGGGAGCTCGTCGTGCAGGCGCAGATAGATCTTCTCGCGCGTGATCTCGGCGGCGAGAAGGCGCGAGGTGATGTCGCCGGCCTGATCCTCGGGAAAAAGCCACGGGCCTTCCGGCATCTTTGACACGCACCAGTTCGCGACATCGTCCACGCTGTCGCCCTTGAGCGCGGAGATCACGAAGATCTGCTCGAAGACCGCGTCGTCATTCAGTTTCTCGATCAGTGGCAGAAGATCGGTGCGCTTCATGCCGTCGATCTTGTTGAGGACGAGTGCGGCCTTTGCTTTGTTCTCTTTCAGCTTCTCGATGATCGCGTAGGTGTCTCGCGCGGCGAGGCCGTCGGGCTGCGCCACAAGCTCCGGTGCATCGACGATCAGCACGATGGCGTCGGCATCGTTCGCGCCGGCCCAGGCGGACGTCACCATCGCGCGGTCGAGCCTGCGCTTCGGTTTGAAGATGCCCGGCGTGTCCACGAATACGATCTGCGTCTCGCCCCGCATCGCCACACCGCGCACCGGCATGCGCGTGGTCTGCACCTTGGGCGTGACGATGGCGATCTTGGTGCCGACAAGCTGGTTCACCAGCGTCGATTTGCCCGCGTTCGGTGCGCCGATGATCGCGGCAAAGCCGCAGCGTGTGGTCATGCAAGATCCAGTTTCTTCAACATTGCTTTTGCCGCGCTCTGTTCCGCTTCGCGCTTCGATCCGCCTTCGCCGACGACCGGATCACGGCCCGTGACGCTGACTTCGACTTCGAAGCGTGGCGCATGGTCGGGGCCCTCGCGTTTCACCACACGATAGACCGGCGGCGCGGGAAATTCCTTGCGGCCCTGCGCCCATTCCTGCAGCGCCGTCTTGGCGTCCCGCATGTCGCTATCGAGCGTCGCGAATGCATGGGTCCAGTATTTCTCCACGAACGCGCGCGCTGCTTCGAACCCGCCGTCGAGATAGAGCGCCGCGATCACCGCTTCGCAGGTGCCGGCGAGAATCGCGGCCTTCTTCCGCCCGCCGCTCATCACTTCGGAATTCGCAAGCTGGATGTGATCGGCGAGACCCGCCGCTTCGGCTGCTGCCGCGCAAGCTTCCTGCCGCGCCAGAGCGTTGAACTTCAGCGCCAGAGAGCCTTCGGCGTCGTCGGGATACAGCGCGTGCAACTTCTCAGCTGCGATCAATCCCAGCACGCGGTCGCCCAGGAATTCCAGACGCTCGTTCGACGCCGATGCACTCGCGCTCGAATGCCGCAGCGCGCGCGCCAGCAATTCGCGGTCCTTGAAGACGTGACCCAGCCGGGTTTCGAGATCAGACAATGCCGGTGAACATGCGGCTGAAGCGGATCGCGCCCGGCCATGTCCAGGGTTCGTACCAGACCGCGGTTTCATCGATGGAAAAGAACCGGAATTCGGCCTTGCCGACAAGGTCTTCGGCGGGAACAAAGCCCACATCGAGGCGGCTGTCGTTCGAATTGTCGCGGTTGTCGCCCATCATGAAGTAGTGGCCGGCGGGCACAGTGAAGACTTCCGTGTTGTCTTCGTTGCTGTCTGGGTTCAGGTCGAGAACGTAGTAGTCCTTTCCTTCCGGCGTGGTTTCCTTGTAGCGCGCCACGTTGCGCACGACGCCGTACTCATCCGGCCCGACATAGTCGGCGACGCGGACCTTCGGCACAGGTTTGCCGTTGATGAAGACCTGGCCGTTCAGCATCTGGATACGATCGCCGGGAAGGCCCATCACGCGCTTGATGAAATCCTGCATGTAGTCGGGCGAAGTCGGGTTCGGCATCTTGAAGACAACGACGTCGCCGCGCTTTGGCGCGGACCCGAACAGGCGGCCGTGGAAATAATCGCCGACCGGCCAGCCGCGGAACGGGAACGAGTTGCGGCTGTAGCCATAAGCGAACTTCTCGACGAACAGATAGTCGCCGACGAGCAGCGTGTTCTCCATCGAGGCCGATGGAATGTTGAACGGCTGGAAGAGGAAGGTGCGGATCACCACCGCGATCAGCAACGCATAGAAAATCGTCTTGACGGTTTCGAGCCAGGATTCGCCTTCGCTCTGTTTCGCGGTTTTCGCGCGTGCCACAAGATTGGGCGCAGGCTTGGCCGGCGTGACGGGGGCAGCCTCGCGGATTTCCTCTGCCGGACCTTCGATCTCGGCTTCCTCCGCAGCGACGTGACCAAGCGGACTGTCGAGCGGAACTTCCGGCGCGTGCATGACTTCGTCCTGCACAACCACCGGCGTCGCGGGATCGGCCACAGACTCGTTTGCCTCGTCGCCGGAGGCGCTCACATCGGACATTTCGGGCTCGTTTGTCATGGATGGCCGGGACAGAAGCCGTTTGCCTCCGCAAGGTCAAGGCAAAAGCCGCCTCTTGCTTAAGTGCCTAAGGGAGCTTGGCAATCGCCGAGATAATCACAATCGCCTGCGCCAGCGGGAAATCGTCCGTGATGCTGAGATCGATGACGGCGCTGTAACCGGCGGGCGTGATCGCGTTGAGCCGCGCCAGTGCTCCACCCGTCAGGTTCATCGTGGGCTTGCCGCCCGGCAGATTGATGACCCCCATGTCCCGCCAATAGACGCCGCGGTTGAGCCCGGTGCCGAGCGCCTTCGCGCACGCCTCCTTGGCCGCGAACCGCTTCGCATAGGACGCGGCGCGTTGCGCGCGCCTGTCGGATTTCGCTTTCTCGATGTCGGTGTAGATCCGGTCGATGAAACGGTCGCCAAACCGCTCGATCGATTTCTCGATGCGGCGGATGTCGATGAGATCGGAACCGAGGCCGAGGATCATAGGGTGCAACCTCGTGCATGACTTAACCTCCCCCTCTGTGGGGAGGTCGAAATGCTGAAGCGAAGCGAAAGCATTTCGGGTGGGGGACGGTGCTGCGGAAAGAGCCGCCCCCACCCGGCTCGCTTCGCTCGCCGACCTCCCCACAGAGGGGGAGGTGAAAGAAAGGAGCGCATCACGCCCTCGCCTCATCCATCAATGCCCGCATCTTTTTGATCGACGCCTCAAGCCCGACAAAGATCGCTTCGCCAACAAGAAAGTGCCCGATGTTCAGTTCGCGGATTTCCGGGATCGCAGCGATCGGTTTCACGTTGTCGTAGGTGAGCCCGTGACCGGCATGCACTTCGAGTCCAAGTCGCGCCGCGGAAGCGGCACTCTTGCGCGCCGCGTCCAGGTGTGTCGCCACGGCAGCACCATCGCCCGCGATCACCGCCTCGCAATAGGCTCCTGTGCAGAGTTCGATGACGGGACTCCCGAGCGACTTCGACGCCTCGATCTGGCGCGCATCGGGATCGACGAACATCGAGACGCGGATACCGGCGTCGGACAATGCGCGCACGTAGGGCTTCAGATGATTGTGCTGACCCGCCGCATCGATGCCGCCTTCGGTCGTGCGCTCCTCGCGCTTCTCCGGCACCAGACAGACGGCGTGCGGCTTGTGCGCCAGCGCGATCTTCAACATCTCCTCTGTGGCGGCCATTTCCAGATTGAGCGGAATGGAAAGCTCGCGCGCGAGATTGTCGATGTCGGCGTCGGAGATATGACGGCGATCTTCGCGCAGATGCGCCGTGATGCCGTCCGCCCCGGCTTCCGCCGCAAGCAGCGCCGCACGCAACGGATCAGGATACGGCGCACCCCGCGCGTTCCGAATCGTCGCGACATGGTCGATGTTCACACCGAGGCGAAGTCTGCTCACGCCAGCCCTCTGCTCCCGGGCTTTACCGCCGGGATATTGCGCAGATGCGGCGGGAGCTTGTCGGCTTCCCAGGCGGGGACTTTCATCGAGGCGAGCGCGACGAGCTTCACGCCGACCTTTGCCTTGCCGCCGGAGCGATCAATCAGGCAGGCGGCGGCGACGGGCTTACCGCCCGCCGCGCGGATCGCTTCCAGGCATTCGCGGGACGACACCCCGGTCGAGATGATGTCTTCGACCATCAGCACCGGCTGGTTCTTTTCGAGTTTGAAGTTGCGGCGGAGCTGGAACTTGCCGTCGACGCGCTCGACATACATGGCGGGCAGACCGAGCTGACGGCCCATCTCGTAGCCCGGCACGATGCCGCCGACCGCGGGCGATACGATGGCGGTGAAATTCGTCTTCACCTCTTCGCGGACCTTCGCGGCAAGCGCCTTGCAGAGTTTCGCGGTGCGCTTGGCGTCTTGAAACACCAGCGCCTTCTGCAGGAACGTGTCGGAGTGCAGGCCGCTCGACAGGATGAAATGGCCTTCGAGCAGCGCGCCCGCCTTCTTGAATTCCGCCAGCACCTGCTCGTTCGTCATTTAGTCGATTTCCCTGTCGCGCACGCGGTCGACCGATTCGACCGAGGCGCTCACGCGTAGCGCGCCTAGAATGTTCTGCAAATGCGCCACGTCGCGCACCTCGATATCGACCATGAACTCGAAAAACAGCGGATTCCGTTCGGTGACCTTCAGGTTGAAGATGTTGCCGCCGTTGTTGGCGATCACGGTCATCACGGCAGCGAGCGAGCCGGGCACGTTCTTGGTGCGCACGCGCACGCGCGCGACGCTCGGCCCTGCTTCGGCGGCGTGGCTGCCCCACGTCACGTCGAGCCAGTCCTCCATGCCGGTTTCGGCGCGTTCGAGCTCTTCGCAGTCAACGGTGTGGATGACCACGCCCTCGCCCGGCGTGACCAGGCCGACGATGCGGTCGCCCGGCAACGGATGGCAGCACTGGCCGAGGCGGTAGGAGATGCCCTCCTTCAGACCTTGAATGGAGATTGGCTTGCGCTTCGTCTTAGGCTCGCTGAACGCAGCCTGTTTGCGCTTCTCCGGGTCGCGCTTGAACTCGGGATAGACAGCTTCAAGCACTTCGTGGCCACGCAATGCGCCGCGTCCGACCTCAGCGTAGACATCATCCGCTTTGCCAAGGTGCAGCTTCTTGGCGACTGCGCCTATGGCCTTTTCGGTAAGTTCGTAACCTTCGTCGACGAACACCTTCTCCAGAATCTGGCGGCCGAACTTCACGTGCTCGTCGCGTTGCGCGTGGCGCAAATAGCGGCGAATCTCGGCGCGCGCGCGACCGGTGACGACGAACTGCTCCCATAGCGGCGACGGCGTCTGTTCCTTCGTCGTAATAATGTCGATCTGGTCGCCGTTGCGCAGCGGCGTGTGCAGGGGCACATGCGCGCCGTTGATCTTGGCCCCGACGGTGTGGTGGCCGAGATCGGTGTGCACGGCGTAGGCAAAATCGATCGGCGTCGCGCCGCGCGGCAGCGCGATCAGATCGCCTTTCGGCGTGAAGGCGAACACCTGATCCTGGTACATGTTGAGGCGCGAATTCTCGAGAAAATCCTCCGCATTGTCGCCACGCTCCAGAAGCTCGACCATGTCGCGCAGCCATTCGAGCGCGTTGGCCTCGCCGCTGTCCTTGACGCCGACGTGCTCGCGATAGCGCCAATGCGCAGCCACGCCACGCTCCGCAATGTCGTGCATCTCCTGCGTGCGGATCTGGACTTCGACGCGCTGCCGCTCCGGCCCGATGACCGTGGTGTGAATCGAGCGGTAGCCGTTAGCTTTCGGCGTCGAGATGAAATCCTTGAAGCGCTCCGGCACCATCTGCCAGCTTGTGTGCATGACGCCGAGCGCGCGATAGCAGTCCTCGGTCGAGGCCACGATGACGCGGAAGCCCAGAACGTCGGAGAGCTGCTCGAAATTGAGCTGTTTGTCCTTCAACTTGCGCCATATTGAATACGGCCGCTTCGCGCGGCCATTCACCCACGCTGTCAGATTTTTCTCGGCGAGTTTGCGCTTGATCTGGTCGGCGATGCGCGTGACGCGGTCAATGCTCGTATCCTCGAGCTGCGCGATACGCGTGACGATCGTGGCGCGCGCCTCTGGCTGCATCTCCGCGAAGGCTAGGTCTTCCAGTTCCTCGCGCATGTTCTGCATGCCGATGCGGCCTGCGAGCGGCGCGTAGATGTCGACGGTCTCCTGCGCGATGCGGCGGCGCTTCTCCGGCTTCTCGATGAAACCCAGCGTGCGCATGTTGTGCAGGCGGTCGGCGAGTTTCACCAGCAGCACGCGGATGTCGTTCGACATCGCGAGCATCAGCTTGCGGAAATTCTCCGCCTGCTTGGTGCGCTCACTGAAGAGTTCGAGCTGCGAGAGCTTGGTGACGCCATCGACCAGTCCCGCGATCTCCTCGCCGAATTTCGCGCGGATATCGTCGAGCGTGACCAGCGTGTCCTCGACCGTGTCGTGCAACAGCGCGGTGATGATCGTCGCGGTGTCGAGTTTCAGGTCAGTCAGGATGGCCGCGACTTCGAGCGGATGCGCGAAATAGGGATCGCCGGAGGCGCGGAACTGCTTTCCGTGCGCCTGCATCGCATAGACATAGGCTTTGTTGAGCAACGCCTCGTCGGCATCGGGATCGTAAGCCTTGACCTTTTCGACCAGCACCGTCTGGCGCATCAGCTTGCGATTGGACTTTGGCGAGGGCGCGCGTTCGGCCACGGGGACGTCAGGGTGAATCCCACCCTGCTCCCCGGCTTGTGTTTCGCCGGGACGCGTCAAAGTGCTCATGCTCTCAGTAATATAGAGCAAATTTCCGGGTTTGGCGCGATTCGCTGAGTCCGGACTTCGGCCCCCAAAGAAAAAGGCGGCCCGGATGGACCGCCTTTTCAAACTTTCCGCTACGCCGAGGCCTATTCTTCGTAGTCGGCTTCCGGTTCCGGCTGCGGCTCGGCGCGGCGCTGGGCTTCAGAGGTGAGTGCGCGAAGCAGCTCCTCTTCGGTGACCTGGCGGTGCGAGGGATCCTCGCGGTCGTCGGCGGCCTCGCGGGCCTCCTCCGGCTCATCGACTTCCGCATGCTTCTGCAGCGAGCGGATGTATTCTTCCTTCAGATCTTCCGGCTTCAGGTTCTTGCCGGCGATCTCGCGCAACGCCACAACCGGGTTCTTGTCGCGGTCGCGATCGACCAGCGTCTCGGCGCCGCCGGACAGCTGGCGGGCGCGATGACCAGACAGCAGCACCAGATCGAAGCGGTTCGGGACCTTGTCGACGCAATCTTCAACGGTCACACGTGCCATGAAAATCCTTTGATCTCAGGTGGTTAGACGGCGCGACTCGGCCAATTCCAAGTCCAAAGCACCAGAAGGGGGCGGACATTATACAATGGGCCCTGCCAGGGCAAGGGTGACGTGCCTGCCCCACTTTGTGCTCTGCGATGACCAGTCTCATGGCCAAACCTCGAACGCCGGAACCGCGATGATGAAGCAATCGCACTTTTGCGACGAGTTTAGCCGCCATTTACTTCACGCTCACGTCTGCTGCCGAAAAATCAACCGGACGTGGCCAGGTCTAAGCGTGGATGAGGGAGAATTCTGTGGCGCCGTTTTGGGGTAAAGCGACTTTGAACGCTCTTATGGCAGCGGGCGTTATATCAGTGATTGCCGGTCAGGCATATGCCGCCAGCGGCGACTGGCCGATGCTGAACTATGACAGGGCAGGAACGCGCCATAACCGTTATGAGACCATACTCAACGCGCAGAATGTGAACGCACTCCAATTGGCGTGGCAGGTCGATATCGGCGACGTTTACTCTTCTCCTGTCGTTGCCGATGGCGTTCTGTTTATTCCCGCCGGCTACAAACTTTACGCTCTCAATGCGATGACGGGCGCCACAATCTGGGCAACGACGCTCCACTATTCCGTCGCCACATCACCGGCGGTTGCGAACGGTATAGTTTATGTGACGGATTCCGGCGTCCTCACCGCACTCGATGCAGAGACCGGAACTATACTTTGGAACCAACTTCCAGATCCTCCGGCTGGCGGTTACGGAAGTAATCCCATCGTCGATGGCTCTCGCGTTTTTGTGGAAGATTCAGATGGCAGTTTATACGCGTATATCGCTCGCTCAGGCGTAAGACTTTGGAAGGTCCCAGCGATTGTTGGATGCCCGATAAATTCGATCCCCGCGATTGCGCAAGGCATTGTTTACACGCAAAATCTTGCAGGTATTTATGCGCTGGACATCAAGACGGGGAGATATCTCTGGTCGCAAAGATTCGGCGTCAGCAGCGGTTCGCCAGTTGTCCGTGGTGGCTTCGTGTATGCGCAAACCGGAGATAGCGTAGCGGCTTTTGATGCCAAGACAGGCACCAAAAAATGGGCCGCTGGCTTTGAAAACAACGGGGCAAAAGACGGAGGCTTTGCGATCACGCGCAACCATCTCTTTGCGACGTTTCTGGAACAACCAGCTATCTGGGATTTCAAGACGAAATCAGGACAATTTAAATCCAAGCAAGAGGAAGCGCCCTTTGCTCCCTCGCCCACCTTTGCGAATGACGTACTTTATACCGTCAGTACCGCGGGAGTATCCGCTTACGACGCCAAGTCCATGAAACAACTTTGGATCGGGAAGTTCGATAACAAATACCCATACACATCCCCCGTCGTGTCGCATGGGATGGTCTATGCTGTCAGCGGCAGCAAAGGCTCTCTTCATGCCTATGCGTTGCGGAATTAGACCTCGTGTGATTTCTGATTTGAATCGTTTTCAGTTGCGGCGCTCGTTAGTTGGGCAACAGTGCCCTGACCCGCCTTGTGTTCAGCGACGACTGGCCGGGTTCGCCGGTATACTTCGAATGCCGTCGCCACAACCATCGCGAAGGCGAAGAACAACGTCGCGTCGGTGTAGAGCAGGACGTTGGCGCTCGGCGGGTGCGCCATATCGGTCTGCTGACCACCTTTCATCATGTAGTTCATGATGTAGCGGACAAGGAAAATACCCAGGAACAGCATGCTGGCCAGCGGCGTGGCCTTGCTCATAACATTGCCGGTCTCGGGCTCGATGGAGAATTCCTGGTGAAGCGCGCGGAAATATCCAACTGCAGCTCCCGCAGTCGCAGCCACGGCAAAGATGGCGATGGCGAGCGCCGAGATTTGCACGCGCGTTACGGCGAACAAGGAGATCATTCCCACTAGAAGGACCATTGGCTGGATCCACAGCAGGTTCGGCCGCACGCGTGTGGGCTTCTGCGTGCGCAACATGCGCCGCGCGATCAAAATCACGACGAGCGCGGGCCCGAGATAGGGAAGAAATTGGTTCCAGTTCATCCAAACAGCCTGCTTGTGCGTTATTGGGTCATATCGCCGTTCTGGAATGCCAGCAAATCCGGCATTCCAAAATTTTAGGTTTATTGTCGCGAAACGGGTTGCCCTTGATTAAGCAACCTGCCCGAACCCATGGGTTCCATTGGAAACATTTTGCATGCGCCGAGTTTCCCTTCCGTGCGGGGTAACGAAACGGAGAAGAAGAACAATGGGACGTGATGGAAGAATTGTTGGCGATACCGTGATCGGCCCCGATGGGCGGACGCTGTCTTTGGCGGATTTGCCCAAGCCCGACACAACGCGCTGGGTGACCCGCCGCAAAGCCGAAGTCGTCGCCGGCGTGCAAGGCGGACTGATCAGCCTCGACGAAGCGTGCGAACGCTATCGCCTGTCGGTCGAAGAGTTCTTGTCCTGGCAGCACGCCATCGCCAAACACGGCCTCGACGGGCTGCGCGCCACCCACACTCAGGATCATCGCAACCACTAAAGCCTGCCACCCACCTTGAGAGATGCCCGAAAAAGGCGCGGAGCACACCCCTCCGCGCCTTTTTCACGTCACGCAATCGTGACCCTCGCCCGCGCGGCCATCGCCTAGTCTCGCCGCGCTATTTTTCCGGGGATTTCATCATGCGCTTTGTGATTGCCGCAGCGTGTGCCGCGCTTGCTCTGTCTTCTGTAGTGCCCTCGTTCGCCTCACCCGCATCCATCGCTCAGGCGGTCGCCGATCCGTCGCGGCCGAAAGCGGATCGCGACACAGATTTCCGCCGGTTGCCCTATCAGACAATCCTGTTCTCCGGCGTGAAGGAAGGCGATGTTGTCGGCGAACTGTTTCCCGGCGGCGGCTACTACACGCGGATGCTAAGCGACGTGGTGGGACCCAAAGGCAAAGTCTATGCGCTGGAGACCACGCGCTGGCCCAGCTCGGTCGAGGCAACCAAGAAGGTCCTCGACGAAAAAGGCCGCAGCAATGTCCATCTGACTGCAACGCCGTTCGGGGCGTTCGACTTACCGGAGAAGATCGACCTGTTCTGGATCACGCAGAACTATCACGACCTGCGTATCGCCGAATACGGCACCGTCGATATGGCGGCGTTCAACAAACACGTCTTCGACTCGCTTAAGCCGGGCGGCACGTATTTCATCGTCGACCATCAGGCGAATGCGGGTACGACAGAAGAGCAAATCGCGAAGCTGCATCGCATCGAGAAGGCAGTCGTTATCAACGAAGTCGAAGGAGCTGGATTTCAGCTTGTTGGCGAGAGCCACGCCCTGCACCGCCCGGGCGACGATCACACCAAAACGATTTTTGACAAATCGGTGCAGGGCCACACCGACCAGTACATGCTGAAGTTCAGGAAGCCGTGAACCGAAAGCTGCCGGCCGCAGTTGGTGCGGCCGGCAGAACTTTGCGTCCCTCAGGCGGTTTTTCCGCGCCCGATAGCGCGGGCCGCGTCGATGAGCTCGCTCGGCATCATCACCACGGTCATCGTGTTCTGCTCCGCGCCGATCTCGGTCAGCATCTGCATCCTGCGCAGTTCAAGCGATTCCGGCGTCTTGACGATCTCGTCCGCTGCTCCGCGCAGCTTGTGCGCGGCCTCGAGTTCGGCTTCCGCCTTGATGATCCGGGCCCGCTTTTCTCGCAGCGCCTCGGCTTCCTGCGCCATCGCGCGCTGCATGGAGCCGGGGATTTCGACATTCTTCATCTCGACGTTCTGTATCTCCACGCCCCAGGCCTCCGTCACCTCGTCGGCGCGGTCCTTGAGCAGTGTGCTGAGCTTCTCACGCTCCTTCAGCACGTCGTCGAGCGTGTGCTGACCGATCGTGTTGCGCAGGGTGGTCAGCGACACCTGGATCACAGCGTTGCGGAAATTCTGCACCTGGATCACTGCGAGCTCAGGCTTCACCACGCGATACCAGATCACCGCGTTGATCTTGATCGGAACATTGTCGCGCGTCATCGCCTCCTGCTGCTCGACGCCGTCGGTGAGCACGCGCATATCGACCTTGACCGCGCGATCAATACCGAGCGGTATGATCCAGAAGAGCCCCGGCCGTCGCGTGTCGAGGTATCGTCCAAAGCGGAATACCAGTGCGCGCTCGTATTGCTGCGCGACTCGAAAGCCCGTGAGCGCGAGAAAGCCAACACACAGAACAACAACCAAGACGACATCAGCCATGATAATCCTCCGCCAAAAGTGGCAGCGGAAAGGTAATCACGACGGCGGCGGCTTAAAGTCCCCTAAAATCGACAGCGCGCCCAAGCGCTTGCATCAGTGGACAGCGGTCACAATCCGCGTCACGCTCGCGACAAAATGGGGCTTGTATGAGAATTTCGGACCGCATCCTTTCGGTGCTTCTGATCATTGGCGCGCTGGTGACGGCGTTTTACTGGTGGAGCTATTTCACCGGCGGCGATGTGATGGTGCTGCAAGAGCACTGGTACACCGCGTTCGAGTCGAGCTTTCCGGTCGCCGACGGATGGATGGCGCTGTGCATGTTCGCGGCGGGCACCGGACTTTGGAGCGCAAAGCCATGGGGCGCGCGGGCGGGATTGCTCGCGGGCTCGGCGCTGATCTACCTCGCGGCGATGGATGTCACCTTCGATGTCGAGAATGGGATGTACGCGATGGCTGCGGCGAACGATGCGATGAAGTTTGAAGTGTTCATCAACGTCACGACGGTGCTGCTCGGCGTCTGGACGCTTCTCGTTTCCTGGAGGCGCACCGCTTAATCGAGGCGTGTGACGCCGATCCCGCGATCCGGCAGGGATGCGATCAGCGTCTCGGCCATGTGCTTTGAAACCGGATGCCGCCAACCTGGCGCGATATCGGCGAGCGGCACAAGAACGAATGCGCGGCTCGACATTCGTGGATGCGGCAGGACGGGAGGTCCCTCCTCCACGCGTCCGTCGTAATCGATGAGATCAAGGTCGATCGTGCGTGGCGCATTCGGCACAGACCGTTGTCGTCCAAACGAGGATTCGATCTCGTGAAGCTTTGCCATCAGAGCGGCTGGCGAAAGTTCCGTCCTGACGATCGCAACAGCATTAACGAAAGGCGGGTCCGTCGGATCCGGCCATGCTTCTGACTCGTAGAATGCAGACGTGGCGGCGATTTCGACACCGCTCTGCGCAAGTTTCTCAAGAGCGGCGGACAGTGTTTTGCGCGGCGCACCTATTGCCGAAGAAAGATTGGCACCAAGAGCGATCACGATCATTTACACCGTCCTACGCAAAAATGAAATGAATGTGTCTTGCACCACCGTCGCCAATGATTAGAACTGAGATCGGGCGCCGGGGAACGTTTGCCGGTTCGGCCATTGTTTATTTTGGAGGTCATTATGTTGTTTTATCCGCAGGAAAAGCTCGCCATTTTCATCGACGGCGCCAACCTCTACGGCGCCGCGAAGGGTCTTCAATTCGACATCGACTATAAACGTTTGCTGGAACTTTTCGCGCGCAAAGGCATCCTTGTCCGCGCGTTCTATTATACCGCGGTTGCCGAGGATCAGGAATTCTCGCCGCTGCGTCCACTGGTCGACTGGCTCGACTACAACGGCTTCGCAGTTGTAACCAAGCCGCTCAAGGAATTCACCGATGCGCAGGGCCGCCGTCGCGTGAAGGGCAATATGGACATCGAACTCGCCATCGACGTGATGGAGATGGCCGACCAGGTCGATCACATCGTCATCTTCTCCGGCGACGGCGATTTCCGCCGCCTCGTCGAAGCCGCGCAGAAGAAGGGCCGCCGCGTCAGCGTCGTCTCCACCATCCGCACCCAGCCGCCGATGGTCTCCGACGATCTGCGCCGCCAGGCCGACAACTTCATCGAGCTCGATGAATTGAAGCCGATGATCCAGCGTGAAGGCGGTCCGCGCGCGTCGCAGGCCCCCGCCTACGCCCAGAGCGCGTGAGCGGCGTCGAACCGCCGAAAGACTGTCCCCTCTGCCCGCGCCTGGCGAGTTTCCGCGCGGCGAACAGGCTTGCGCATCCGGAGTACTTCAACAATCCGGTGCCGAGCTTCATCGGCCATAACGTCCGCCTGCTCATTGTCGGTCTCGCGCCAGGCCTGCATGGCGCGAACAGAACCGGCCGCCCGTTCACCGGCGACTGGGCCGGCGATCTTCTCTACGCGACCTTGATGAAACACGGCCTCGCGCGCGGCGTTTATGCCGAGCGTGCCGATGACGGACTGGAGCTTATCGATTGCGCGATCACCAACGCCGTGCGTTGCGTGCCGCCGGAGAACAAGCCGCTACCGATAGAAATCAAAACCTGCCGCCAGTTCCTCACCGCGCAGATCGCAGCCTTCCCGCACCTCCGCGTCATCCTCGCGCTCGGCAAGATCGCCCATGACAGCGTGTGCGACACGCTCGGCGCGAAGAAGTCCGCGCATCCGTTCAAGCACGGTGTCGCCTACGATTTGAAACCGCTGACGCTGATCTCCAGCTATCATTGCTCACGCTACAACACGAACACCGGCGTTCTCACCGAGCCGATGTTCGACGCGGTAGTAAAGCAGGCCAAGATCGCGGCGCTGCACGCGTTCTAGCGACTACTTCGGTGCGACGTATCCGGGATCGCCAGGACCAACACAGTGACCGGAAACCGAAGCCGACGAATAAATTGGGTTATCGTGCTTTTCGACTTTGTCTTGGACGAATTGCTTGCCCTGAGCAGCGCAATTCTGCTGCGCTTCTTTGAGCACTTGCGTCGCCAACATCCCGGAACAGCCTACCAAGAATGGCAAGCACAGTACGGCAGCTAGAACTATTTTCATTGGACGCCCCCTACTTCAAGTTGAAGGTAGCAGATCAACCTTTGTTCCGCATCAACCGCGCCTTGTCGCGTTGCCAGTCGCGTTTCTTTTCGGTTTCGCGTTTGTCGTGGAGCTTCTTGCCCTTGGCGATGCCGAGTTCGATCTTGGCGATGCCTTTGGGATTGAAATAGAGCCTGAGCGGAATGAGCGTCATGCCTTCGCGCTGGATCGCGGCGGCGAGTTTGCCGGCTTCGCGCTTGTGCACGAGCAGTTTGCGCTGGCGGCGCGGCTCATGATTGAAGCGGCTCGCCTGCGTGTATTCGGGGATGTAGGCGTTGACGAGGAAAAGTTCGCCGTCCTTCGCGAACGCGTAGGATTCCGCGATGGTGGAACGGCCGCTGCGCAGCGACTTCACCTCGGAGCCGAGCAGCATGATCCCGGCTTCCAGCGTCTCATCGATGGAATACGAGTAGCGCGCCTTTCGGTTGTCGGCGACAATTTTGTTTTCGGGATCGGCTCTTTTTGCCACTCAGACCTTCAGTCCGGCGAACTGCATCGCTTCGCGCACCTTGGCCTTCGCGGCATCGGTCGCGGACACCAGCGGCAGGCGCACCTCCTCGGTGCAGATGCCGAGCAGGGAGCCCGCATATTTCACCGGCGCGGGGCTTGGCTCCACGAACATCGCGTCGTGCAGCGGCATGAGTTGTTCCTGCAGCGCCAGCGCCGTGTCCCACGCGCTCTGCGCGCAGGCATTCTGGAAATCGGCGCAGAGTTTCGGCGCGACATTGGCTGTCACCGAGATGCAGCCATGACCGCCCTGCACCATGTAGCCGAGCGTCGTGGCGTCCTCGCCGGAGATCAACCGCCACTCCTTGCCGCACGCCGCACGCTCGCGCAGCGGACGCGCGAGGTTCGCGGTCGCGTCCTTCACGCCAACGATGTTCTTGAGCTTCGCGAGCCGCCCCATCAACTCGACCGACATCTCGACAATCGCGCGGCCGGGAATGTTATACACGAGGACCGGGATATCGACCGCATCCACGATCGCCGCGTAGTGGCGATACATACCGTCCTGCGACGGCTTGTTGTAATAGCCCGTCACCGACAGCACTGCGTCGGCGCCGACCTTCTTCGCATGCTCGGTCAGGGAAATCGCTTCGGCCGTGGAATTGGATCCCGCCCCCGCGATCACCGGAACGCGTCCGCGCGCCTCTTCCACGCAGATTTCGACCACGCGCATGTGCTCGTCATGGCTCAGCGTCGGCGACTCGCCGGTCGTGCCGCAGGGAACCAGCCCATGGCTGCCCTGTTCGATCTGCCAGTTCACAAGTTTCCGGAACGCGGCTTCGTCCACCTTCCCGTCTTTCATGGGGGTGATAAGCGCGGGGATCGACCCTCTTATGCGTTCGCGAACGGATGACATGATGGAGTTCCGTGAGAATAGTGCCGCAAACTACAGGCGCAGGTGTGAAAGGAGCAAGTATGGCCCTCGAAATGCGCACAAAATGCGAGCCTTGCGAAACGCCCCTCGCCCCGGATGGCGATCAGGCCCGGATCTGCAGCTACGAATGCACCTTCTGCGCTTCCTGTTCCGACGCGATGGATGGCCGCTGCCCCAATTGCAGTGGGGAGCTCCAGCCACGGCCGCGGCGAAAAGCGCGCACCGGCTGACGATCCGCGGTGGCGGGCGGGACGAGCCATCATTAAGCTTGAATCCCGCGCTTCGTTTGGACGCGGTTCCACCCCGCCGAAGATTGTAGCGCCATGAAATTTGTTCCCGCCGTCGCCGTTACTGCCGCTCTCCTGTCTGGAGCCGTCGCCGTCTACGCGCAGACCGCCGCGCTGCCGAACGGCCTCGTCCAAAACGGCAGCGTGGTGATGATGCAGCCGATCCAGGACTACGAAGGCGTGGACAATGGTATCTCCATCAGTGCCGAACGCCACTCCGCCCTGATCCACGTTCTTGGCCCTGCCGATCACGATATCTACTCCCGCGCCTTCGACGCCGCCGACCGCGGCGACTGGATCGCAGCGCGTGGGCTGGCCGCACAGGGGCGCGATGCCGCCGGCAAGGCGCTCGTCACCTGGCGTTATCTGCTCGACAAGAACAGCGGTGCGACGTTCGACGAGATCAATTCCTTCCTGAAGGCCAATCCCGATTGGCCTGCGCGCGACACGCTCTATGCCCGCGCCGAGAAGGTCCTCGATTTCAATCTGTCGCCGGCGCAGATCATCGCCTGGTTCGGTTCGCGCGCGCCGGCCAGCGGCATCGGCAAGGTCAGGCTCGGCGAAGCGATGATCGCTGCGGGCCGCACGACCGAGGGCCGCGAGACGATCCGCAGTGCGTGGATCAACTGGAGCTTCGAGCCTGCGGACGAACTCGCCATCGTTCAGAAGGACGGTGCGTACCTGACGGCGGATGCGGATCGCCAGCGCATCAGCAATCTGCTCTGGCGCGACGACGCCGGCGGCGCCCGGCGCGAATTGTCCCGCGTACCGTCAGATGCACAGCAGATCGCGCAGGCGCGCCTGATGCTACGGTCCAGCCCGGCTGCGGGCGAGAAGATGGCCGCGAGTCTTCCGGGCGATCTGAGCGCCGATCCAGACCTGTTGTTCGACCGCGCCCGCACCGCGCGCCGCGCCAACGACAACAGTCGCGCCGAAGCCCTTCTGCTGCGCGCGCTGAACGGCGGCAATATCGGCAAAGCGCATCCGTCGAAAGTTTGGGCCGAGACCAACATCATCGTCCGCGAGGCCTTGAAGGACAACAACTACCGCGTCGCGTATCAGTTGCTGCACAACGCCAATTTCAATCCGGGCGACGAGTTTTCCGAATGCGAATTCATGGCCGGATGGGTCGCGCTGCGGTTCCTGAAAGAACCGAAAGCCGCCGCGCCGCATTTCCAGAAGCTGGAGGCCGGCGTCTCCCGTCCCATCAGCCTGTCGCGCGCGCATTACTGGCAGGGCCGCACCTATGAGGCGGCGGGCAATCTCGCCGATGCCTGGGAGCAGTATCATCTGGCCGCCAAAGCGGCGAACACGTTCTATGGACAGGTCGCACTGGCGCGCATCGACGCGATACCGACGCTCCATATCGTGGAAACCCCGCTCGACACCGTCTCCGCCAAAGCCGATTTCGAGTCCGATGACCTCACGCGACCGATGAAGGTTCTGGCCGATCTTGGTCAGGTGAGCCTGCTGCGCACCTTCGCGCTGCATTACGAAGACCTTCACCCCGACGCCAAGCACGCCGCGGTTCTCGCGCAGACGATGGTCGATCTCGGCTTCCGCGAAGTCGCGGTGCGCACGGCCAAGCAGGCGAGCTACAATGGCATCCTCTATCTGCAGTTCACCCATCCGGTGATTTCGGTTCCCGCCTATCATGGCCCCGGCAATGGACCTGAACCGGCCATGACCCTCGGCCTGATCCGCCAGGAGACGGAGTTCGACCCGGCGTCGGTCAGCGCGCCGGGTGCGCGCGGGCTGATGCAGATCATGCCCGCCGGCGCAAAACACGATTCCGACCTCGCGGGCGTCGCCTACCGTCCCAACGATCTGCTCAGCGACACGACCTACAACATGCAGCTCGGCATGGCGGAGTTCGGCAGCTACATCAGCAACTGGGGGGGATCGCTGACGCTGTCGATGGCCGCCTACAACGCCGGCGCCACGAATGCGAAGAAGTGGATCACAAACAACGGCGACCCGCGCAGCCCGGCGACCGACCCGATCGACTGGATCGAGGAGATTCCGTTCAGCGAAACGCGAAACTATCTGATGCGGGTTCTGGAGAATACGCAGGTCTATCGCAATCGCCTTACCGGCCGCGACCAACCTTTACGGATATTGAACGACCTGTACGCGCCGAACGCACCACAGGTGAAAGTTCTTGACTACACGCCGCCATCGGCCCCTCCGGCTGCGCTTCCTGTGCCGCAGCCAAAGCCGAAAACGTCGAAACGCTAGAGAGAGCCTACTGACGAAAGATGTTGAGCCACTCGCGCGCGAGGCGTTGCGCCTCGGCAATCTGCGAGCCGTTCATCTCGGCGGAGATCTGTGCACGCCAACGCTTGGCCTCTTCGACGCCGCGAACCGCAGCGAGGTTGAACCATTTGTGCGCGGCAATAAAATCCACACCCACACCCTGACCGGTCGAATAGGCGAGACCAAGATTGTAGAGCGCATCGGCGCGCCCGCTCTTGGCATCGCTCTCATATTGCGTCAGCGCATCGACATCAATGCACGCCATCGCAAGCCCCTTCCCTCTTTTAAACGCGGAAACATCTTCCGCGAAGTGATCGTGGGGCCGGAGAAGCTAAGGGGCGGTTAACGCGCTTTAGCCTTGATATTCATAAACGGTTAACCCGCGCTAACCCTGCTCAGCTGCGCGCGCGTTGTCCGAACAGAACCTTGCGCGCTTCTTCCTGCGCTTTCGGATCGGCGTTCTGCGCTTCACGGAGTTCGCGGCCAAGCGCGAAGCCCTTCTCCGTGGCGGGACGTTTACCGATCTTGTCGCGCCAGTCTTTCACGTGCGGAAATTCAATTCCCATTTCGACCATACGTGACGCGCCAACCACCCAGCCCCAGCAAGCCATGTCGGCAATGGAATAATCGCCTGCGAGATATTCGTTACCGGCGAGCCGCTTGTTCATCACACCGAGGAGACGATGCACCTCATCGGTGTAGCGCTTGCGTGCGTAGTCGTTGCCTTCCTTCGCGTAGTTGATGAAGTGGTTCGCCTGACCGGTCATCGGACCAAGGCCCGCCATCTGCCAGAATAGCCACTCGTCCACGGCGACGCGCTTGCGCTCGTTCTTCGGATAGAACTTGCCCGTCTTGCGGCCGAGATACTGCAGGATCGCGCCGGACTCGAAGACGGAGATCGGCTTCCCGCCCGGCCCGTCGGGATCGACGATGGCAGGCATCCGGTTGTTGGGGGAGATACGAAGAAACTCGGCCTCGAACTGCTCGCCTTTGCCGATGTTCACCGGCACCATGACGTAAGGAAGCTTGCACTCCTCCAGCATCATGCTGATCTTCCAGCCATTCGGTGTCGGCCAGTAGTAAAGCTCGATCTGCTTTCGGGACTTTTTGGCAGGCGCTGCTGTAGTTTTGTGCGCCGGGGACGTCTTCCTGGCGGGCTTCGCGGAGGCCCTGCGCTTCGGCGCACTCTTCTTGGATTTCTTCTTCGCTTTGGCCATGGCCGCCTCCAGAATTGTCCGGCGGCCTATATGCCAGAAACGGCTTGGCCGCGACACCCTTGCGGGAGACGCGGCCATCGCCTTGTTCACTGGTTGCTCCTTACGTTGGAAACGGGGAGAACCGTGAAACTACGTTGAATGGATCAACGCAGCTTATTTCTTCTTACGCTTTGCCTTCTTGGCCTTCTTTGCAGGGGCCTTCTTGGCTTTCTTGGCTTTCTTTGCTTTTGGCATGTGAACAACTCCTCTAACGTTTGGTTCGGGTCCTGCGAATCGCATCCCCCAAAACGCGAACAATATGAGTGGGTTGCATGTAATATTGCAATACACCCCTATGTTTCCGGACAGGGGCGACATTGCGCAGTGTCAAAAAAGCTTAATTTTATTGACTTAAACGCATTCGTCCGTACACAGACTTATTTTCCCGGTTTTTGCTTGCGCTGTTTGAAAATTCCTGCAAATGCGCGAATCACCCCTCGTCGGGCAAATTGAGTCGCTCCTTGAGGATCGCGTTCACGGCTTGCGGATTCGCTTTTCCACCCGACTGCTTCATCACCTGACCGACAAACCACGCGGCGAGTTTTGGTTTCGCTTTCACTTCCTCGACCTTGTCGGGATTTGCAGCGATCACCGCGTCGACAACCTTCTCGATCGCACTTGTGTCGGTAACTTGCGTCAGTCCGCGCGTCTCCACGATCGCGCGCGGGTCGCCGCCGTCACTCCAGATGATGTCCAGAAGGTCCTTCGCGGTCTTTCCGGAGATCGTGTTGGTGGAAATCATCTGCACGATGGCGCTGTTCGCCTGCGCGGAGACCGGCCCATCGCTCAATGAGAGGCCCGCCTTGTTGAGTCGGCCGAAATATTCGTTGTTCAGCCAGTTTGCGGCGCCCTTCGCGTCCACGCCGTCGGTCAGCATCGCCTCGAAATAGTCGGCGACCTCACGCTCCGCGACCAGAACCGACGCGTCGTAAGGCGAAAGGCCCAACTTTACGAACCGCGCCTTCTTCTCGTCAGGCAATTCGGGCAGCGTCGAGGCGATTTCCTTCACCCATGCATCTTCCAGCACCAAGGGAAGCAGGTCGGGATCGGGGAAATAGCGATAGTCATGCGCATCCTCCTTGGAGCGCATCGAACGCGTCTCGTTCAGCTTGCTATCATAGCGACGGGTTTCCTGCTTGATGCTGCCGCCGCCTTCGATGATCTCGATCTGACGGCGGGCTTCGAATTCCACTGCCATCTGTACAAAGCGCATCGAGTTGATATTCTTGATCTCGCAGCGTGTTCCGAGGTGCTTGAAGTCGCCGTCAGCGCGGAATTTATCATACTGGCCGGCGCGGCAGACCGAGACGTTGACGTCGGCGCGCATTGAGCCTTCGTCCATATTGCCGTCGCAGGTGCCGAGATAGCGCACAATAGCGCGCAGCTTGCGCAGAAACGCGGCAGCCTCCTCCGATGAACGCATGTGCGGCTTGGAGACGATCTCCATCAGCGCGGTGCCGGCGCGGTTCAGGTCGATGTAGGAGTGTTCCGGATGCTGGTCGTGGATGCTTTTGCCGGCGTCCTGTTCCAGATGCAGACGCTCGATGCCGACAAGGACTGCGACGCCGTTCGGCATGTCGAGGACAATTTCGCCCTCCCCCACGATCGGGTCCTTGAACTGGCTGATCTGATAGCCCGCAGGAAGATCGGGAAAGAAGTAGTTCTTACGGTCGAAGATGCTGCGCAGGTTGATCTTCGCCTTAAGGCCAAGACCGGTTCGTACCGCCTGCTCAACGCAGAATTTGTTGATCACCGGCAGCATTCCAGGCATGCCCGCGTCAATGAAGCTCACCTGACTGTTCGGCTCGGCACCGAACTCGGTCGATGCGCCGGAGAACAGCTTGGATTTGGAAACGACTTGGGCATGGACTTCCATGCCGATGACGATTTCCCAATCTCCGGTGTTGCCCTTGATCGTCTTGGCGGAGCGCTCGCTCATGCCGCCCTCCACCATCCGGCCGGTTTGGCCGAGAAATCCGCCGCGATCTCGATGGCCCGGCCGGCCCGCAGCACGGTCGCCTCGTCAAATGCCTTGCCGATGATCTGAAGGCCCAGAGGCAGGCCGTGCGCCGTCAGGCCCGCGGGTACGGCAATCGCTGGAAGCCCGGCGAGGTTCACAGTGACCGTGAAGACGTCGTTCAGGTACATTGCAACGGGATCTTCCGACTTTGATCCGACCGCAAAGGCCGAACACGGCGTCGCCGGCGTCAGCAGCACGTCACACTTCTTATACGCCTCGGCGAAATCCTGCGCGATCAGAGTGCGCAGCTTCTGGGCGCGAAGGTAATAGGCGTCGTAATAGCCCGACGACAGCACATAGGTGCCGATCAGGATGCGGCGCTGGACTTCCTTGCCGAAGCCCTCCGCGCGGCTTCTCTCATAAAGATCAGTGATGTCATGAACATCCTTCGCGCGGTGTCCGAACCGCACGCCGTCGTAACGGGCGAGGTTCGAGGACGCTTCCGCAGGCGCGACGATATAATAAGTCGGCAGCGCGTATTTCGTGTGCGGCAGGGAGACATCGACGATCTTCGCGCCCTGCGCCTTCAGCCACTCGACGCCCTGTGCCCAGAGCGCATCGATCTCCGGCGGCGCGCCATCGATGCGATATTCCTTCGGGATGCCGACGCGAAGACCCTTCACACCGGACTCAAGAGCAGCTTCGTAATCCGGAACCGGGATATCGACGCTGGTTGAATCCTTCGGATCGACGCTCGCCATCGCGCCCAGCAGTATCGCGGCGTCCCTGACCGTCTTGGTCATCGGCCCGGCCTGATCGAGCGATGACGCGAACGCGACAATGCCGTAGCGCGAACACCGGCCATAGGTCGGCTTCAGCCCGACGATGCCCGCGAGTGCCGCTGGCTGGCGGATCGAACCGCCCGTATCGGTGCCGGTCGCCGCGAGACAGGTGTTCGCGGCAACTGCCGCTGCAGACCCGCCGGACGATCCGCCCGGCACGAGGTTCGCGTTCGAGCCCCGCGAACGCCACGGACTGAACACCGGGCCGGAATTACTGGTTTCGTTCGACGAGCCCATCGCGAACTCGTCCATATTGGTCTTGCCGAGCATCACTGCGCCAGCGTCCCACAAATTCTGCGTGACCGTGGATTCATAAGGCGGCACGAAGTTCGAAAGGATGTTGCTGCCCGCGGTCGTGCGCACGCCCTTGGTACAGAACAGATCCTTGATCGCAAGTGGCAGACCTTCGAGCGCGCCACCCTCGCCCTTCGCGATACGCGCGTCGGAGGCCTTCGCCATATCGAGTGCGCGTTCGGGTGTTTCGGTGACAAAGGCGTTGAGTGGGCGTGCGGCCTCGACAGCGCCGACGAACGCCTTGGTCAGCTCGACGGAGGAAATCTTCTTCGCGCGTACGGCTTCGCGCGCTTCGGCCAAGGTGAATTCGGTGGGCGATGCCATGGACTACTCCACCACCTTCGGAACAACGAAGAAGTTATCCTCGCCGCCCGGCGCATTGGTCATGAGCGCATCCGCCGCGCCGCCCTCGGTCACGACATCGTCACGCATCTTGAGCTTCTGCCCGACCACGCTGGTCATGGGCGCGACACCCGTGACATCGACCTCGTTCAGTTGTTGCGCCCAATTCATGATGCTGTCCAACTCCTGCGCCATAGGCTCCACACGGCCCTCATCGAGGGCAATACGGGCCAATTTCGCGATGCGTCGCACGGTGTCCTTGTCGACGGACATGGGGTTGCTCATAGTGGTAAGAGGAGCTGCCTTGCTAGCAACCGTGGGACGGGCTGGCAAGCAAACGGTGCAGAAACGGGAGGTTTTTGTTGTCGCTGGGGATTATCGGCATAGACCACATCCAGATCGCGGTGCCAAAGGCGCTGGAGCGGGAATGCCTGTCGTTCTACAAGAACGTCCTCGCGCTTCCCGAAGTCGAAAAGCCGGAAAAACTGAGGGCGCGCGGCGGCGCGTGGTTCCAGATCAACCCGACGACCCAATTGCATATCGGCATCGACCTTGAGGCCAGCCCGAACAGTAAACGCCACATCTGTTTTCTCGTGGGCGAACTCGCCGCGGCCAAAGCAGCTGTCCAATCTCTCAGCATTCCTACGGAGGACGAAGGAACGGCGGAAGGTCTGATCCGCTTCTTCATCCGCGATCCCGCCGGCAACCGCATCGAAATCGGGCAGCGGGCTTGAGCATCGTCGATATCGCGACGCTGAACGCCACCCTTGTGCCCGGCGCGCGGCTGTTAGGCTTCGATCTCGGCGAAAAGACAATCGGTTTGGCGCTCTCCGATACTTCACGTTCCGTGGCCACGCCGATGGAAACGCTGCCACGCGGCAAATTCTCGAACGACGCCGTGAAGATCGAAAAGATCATCACCGAACAGGGCGTAGGCGGATTGATCGTCGGCCTGCCGCTGAACATGGACGGCACCGACGGCCCTTCAGCGCAATCGGCGCGCGCCTTCGCGCGGAATTTCGCCGCGCGATCAACTCTTCCAATAGTTATGCAGGACGAACGCCTATCGACCGCCGCCGTAACGCGCGCACTGATCGATGCGGACGCGTCGCGCAAACGTCGCTCAGAAGTGGTCGACAAGATGGCTGCGGCTTACATTCTGCAGGGCGCGCTCGACCGCCTGCGGAACATGGGGGCACAATGACGACGGCCAGCGACGACCTTCCTGCCCGGTTCTATTGGCTCCCGCCGTTCGTACGCCCGAAGCACCCGATGACGCGGCGCGAAGAGCGCGTGTTCCTGCTCGTCGGTCTCGCAGCGTTGTTCGCAGGCTTCGACCAGAACGTCTACGGCTTCGCAATTCCGCAGATCCAGGCGAGCCTTCATATCCCTGAAAACGAGATCGGCCTTACCGTCACCTATTTCCGTATCGCCACGCTCGCCGCGATGATTCTGGCGCTAAGCGCCGACATCGTTGGCCGGCGGCGACTTCTGCTGTTCACGATTTTCGGGCAAGCCGCGTTCACGCTCGCGACCGCATTCTCAGAGACCTATGTTCAGTTCGTCTGGCTGCAGGTTCTCACCCGCGTGTTCGGTTACGCGGAGGAAATGCTCTGCATTGTCGTCATTGTCGAAGAAGTCGCCGCGAATGTACGCGGCTGGGCGGCGGGCACGCTCGCTGGGCTGACCTATTCCGGAGCAGGATTGGCGGCGCTCTGCTTTGCCGCGGTCAACATACTGCCCGGCCAGTGGCGCGCACTCTACGTCATTGGGGGCTTCTCGATGTTCTTTGTGGCGTTCCTGCGCCGCCGCCTGCCGGAAACGAAACGCTTCCAGGTCCGTCATGCAGAGGTGCAAAAACTTCATGCGCAGATCGGCGGCGCGTTCGACATGGTGCGGCGCATGGGCCGGGAATTCCCCGGCCGCATTCTTCTCATCACGCTTGTTGCCGGCGCGTGGGGCTTCGCCATCGGGCCGGGCACGGTTCTAGCGGCGAGCTATTTGCAGAAGACGCTGCACTACGCCCCATGGCAGGCATCGGCACTCATGATCCCTGGTGGATTGTTCGCGCTGTGGCTCAACATCCTGATGGGACGATGGAGCGATCGCGTCGGCCGCAAGCTCGTCATCTTCCTAATGATGAGCGTCTGCGGCGGTGCCTACGGCGTCTTCTTCAGCGGCATCCAGGGCGCCATTGTACCTGCGCTCTGGATTACGGCGTTTTTTGGATTCTTTACCGCCGACTCATTGGTCCGGAGCATGTCGGCCGAAATCATGCCGACCGCCTATCGCGCGACGATCGGCGGTCTCTGCTATTGCGTCGAGATCATGCTCGGCGGCGTCTCGCTCGGCCTCGAAGGTGTCTGGTACGATTATTTCCATGCACACGGCCCGGCGATCTCGATATCGCTGATGACGATCCCGATCGCGCTCCTAGGTCTGCTGTTTTTGCCCGAGCCTTCCGGCCGCGTTCTTGAGGATATCAGCCACGCCTGACCTTGCCCGCCCGGCCCGACGCTCCTATAAGCCACGCTTTGATGACCCCAAGAAAATCCGCAAAGAAACCGGCCAAGGCAGCGTCTCGAAAGAGCACGCGCAAGCCCGGCAACCCGCTCCGTCACGTCACATCGATCAACGATCTGACCGATGACGAGATCACGAAAATCTTCGCCGCAGCGACGCGCTATCTGAAAGAGCTTGGCCATCCATCGGTCAAGCATCGCATCGCGCGCAGCGCACGAACGGCATCCGGCAAGATTCTCGCCACACTGTTCTATGAACCCAGCACGCGCACGCGCCTGTCGTTCGAGAGCGCGGCGTTGCGTCTCGGCGGGGGCACGATCAGCAGCGCCGATCCCGCGACAAGTTCCGCGGCGAAAGGCGAAAGCCTCGCTGACACGGTGCGCGTGGTTTCCAACTACGCCGACATCCTCGTCATTCGTCATCCGCGCGACGGTGCCGCTAAGCTCGCGGCCGAATTCGCAGGCATTCCCGTCATCAACGGCGGCGACGGTGCACACGAACATCCGACGCAGACACTGTGTGATCTGTTCACGCTTCAACAGGAAAAGACATCACTTAAAAACCTGAACGTCGTGATCTCCGGCGACCTCAAGGGTAGCCGCACGATCCATTCGTTCGTCTACGCGCTCGCGCGCTTTCAGGCGAACATCATGCTTATGCCCGGCGGCCTGGGCATGGAGTTGCCGGAGCACGTCGACTGGCGGCTGCGCAACGAATTCCATTCGCATCCGATGCCGAAGAACGACCAGATCGCGAAAAAGAAGAACGACATCGACGTCGTCTACAAAACCGCGGACCAGCCGCACCAGCTCGCGCTGATCCCCGTCAAGGACGAAATCGACATCTTCTATATGACGCGCTTTCAGAAGGAGCGCTGGGCGGAAGGTCAGCGCAACGACTACCTGAAAGTCGACAAGCAATTCCTCGGCGAGGACAGGTACAAGCACGCCAGCGTGCTGCATCCGCTGCCGCGCGTGGGTGAGCTGGACAAGGACCTCGACGAGATGCCGCGCGCCGCCTATTTCCGGCAAGCCGCTTACGGCGTCCCGGTGCGCATGGCGTTGATCGCGGCGCTGCTCGATCTCGACAAGCGCACGTCACTCAAGAAATTCGATGGCGGTTTCGACACGGTGGAGTATCCGACGCTCGTGCAACCGCGCGAACTCGGCATCGTATGCCACAACAAGAACTGCATCACCCATGACGAACACGATGGCCTCTACACGGCCAACAAGTTCTATGTCATCGAGAAAGACGGGCTTCGCCTGCGCTGTTTCTATTGCGAGGCTGATATCGAAAATGCCGTCGCCGCCACGAAGGGCGGCGAAATAGCATATTTCGAAAGCGACCTTGCGGCGGCAAAAGCCGGTTACACACCGCAGCGCATCGCCGATGCGGGCTAAGGCACTTTTTCCAACGACCGTTTGGCTGCTATCCTGCCCCAGGCAAAGCGGGCGGCAATATCATGGCTCTGGGTGCAATGAACTGGCAGGCATGCGGCATCAGTCTTGTGGGGGGGTACCTTCTCGGTTCGATTCCATTTGGACTCATTTTCGCTTGGCTCTCCGGTGCAGGTGATGTGCGCAACATCGGCTCGGGCAGCATCGGCGCAACAAATGTGCTTCGTACCGGCAAGTACTGGGCTGCGGCCGCGACGCTCGTGTTCGACGCCGCAAAAGGAGCGGCGGCCGTGCTTCTCGCACAGAGATTTCTGGGAGACATAGCGGCCCAGATCGCGGCAGTCGCGGTGGTGTTGGGCCACCTCTTTCCCGTCTGGCTTCGGTTCAAGGGCGGGAAAGGTATTGCCACCGCGCTCGGCGTTCTCCTCGCCCTTTATTGGCCGGTGGCATTGCTCGCAGGGGCGACTTGGCTCGCGGTAGCGCTTTACTTTCGCATCTCTTCCTTGGCCTCACTATGCGCGGCCGTAACGGCGCCGCTTTATGCGATGGTCATGGGAAGGCCGGAGCTGGCGATTCCTGTGCTCATAATCTCCATTCTCGTCGTCATCATGCATCGCGCAAATATCACGCGGCTCAGAGCCGGCACAGAGCCGCGCATCGGCGCGAAGAAATAACGCGTGTCTTCCTCCCCGCGAGCCTTGAGCGAAAAAGAACGCCGCGCCTGGTTGCGATTGGCGCGCACACAGAATGTCGGACCGGTCACGTTCGCGCAGTTGATCGCGCGTTTTGGGTCCGCCACCGCATCGCTTGCTGAACTGCCCCGCCTTAGCAGACGCGGTGGCGGCGAGCCGCTGCGCCCGCCGTCCGACGAAGACGCGAAGGAAGAACTCGAACGGCTTCACAAAATCGGCGGCCGGTTGATTGCTTCGATCGAGACTGAGTTTCCACCGGGCCTCGCGGCGCTCGATCCTCCTCCACCCGTGATCTCCGTTCTGGGACACGTGTCGATCCTGTCGCGCGAGATGGTCGGCATCGTTGGCGCGCGCAACGCATCCGCACTCGGCCGCAAACTTGCCGAGCGATTGGCGAATGACCTTGGTCAGGCAGGTTTCGTCGTCGCCTCCGGTCTCGCGCGCGGCATCGACACTGCCGCGCACGCAGGCTCGCTCGCCAACGGCACCTGCGCCGTCGTCGCCGGCGGGATCGACATCATCTATCCACCGGAAAACGCGGCGCTCTATGAAAGCATCAAAGCGCAAGGCGCGATTATTTCAGAGATGCCAATCGGCCAGTCGCCGCAGGCGCGACACTTCCCGCGCCGCAATCGCCTGATTTCCGGACTGTCTCGCGGTGTGATCGTGGTCGAAGCGTCCGAAGGCTCCGGCTCACTCATCACCGCGAACTACGCGCTGGAGCAGAACCGCGAGATTTTCGCGGTACCGGGCTCGCCGCTCGACCCGCGCGCCAAAGGCACCAACCGCCTCATCCGCGAAGGCGCGACGCTGACAGAAAGCGCCGAGGACGTCGTCACAGTGTTGCGCCCGATGCTGGGCGGTGGGTTCCGCGAGCCCGGCGCTGGGTCGTCCGCGCCTCCCACCGACCCAACCGTCCTAGAAGCGGAGGCCGACAGGATTCGCGGCCTGATCGAGGAGGCTCTTGGCCCGGCACCAGTCGAGGTCGACGAGCTGATCCGGCTCTGCGGAGCGCCGGCCGCTACCGTTCTCACAGTAATTTTGGAACTTGAGCTGGCGGGTCGCCTCGCCCGGCACGCAGGCAACCGGGTGTCCTGGGCCTGAGTGCCGGCCTGGGCTCGTGCTTCCAACTCCGCCAGCTCCAACAGATACGGGAGCAAGACCCGGCATGCGCGGAGTACAATTTTCATAATAGATTCAAATAGATCGTGTGTATTCTACGCCGCTTCGGCAGACATCAGATTGGACCATTGGGCCGTCGAAGGAGATTTTCGGGAGATCATCATTATATAGGTCCTGTGACAGCCAGCTCTGCACAACCGTTAGTCACATATCTGGCCAGATAGCCCACATAATGCTACTATAAGTATACAGACCTTCCTAGCGGCGCGTTGACACGGCTCGCTTGCTTCTATCAGTGTCCCGCCGCCCACCCCCGAAATAGGCGCGTTTTCGGCTTCAAGGGTCTCGTTCGCGCTTCGTCAGCCCGAGTAATTTAGTTTCACATGAACGTTCTCATCGTCGAATCCCCCGGCAAGATCAAAGCCATCAGCAAGTATCTGGGGCCCGACTACCAGGTGATGGCCAGCTTCGGCCACATCCGCGACCTGCCCTCCAAGGACGGGTCGGTGAAGCCGGATGACGATTTCTCCATGATCTGGGAAGTCGATGATCGCGCCCAGAAGCGCATCAAGGACATCGCCGACGCCCTTAAGAAAGCCGACAAACTGATCCTCGCGACCGACCCTGACCGTGAGGGCGAGGCGATCTCATGGCATGTGCTGCAGGTTCTCAACGAAAAGAACGCACTCAAAGGTATTCCCGTCGAACGCGTGGTGTTCAACGCGGTCACGAAGACCGCGCTGCTGGAAGCGATCGCGCATCCGCGCCAGATAAACGCCGAACTTGTCGATGCCTATCTCGCGCGTCGCGCGCTCGATTATCTCGTCGGCTTCACGCTGTCGCCGGTTCTGTGGCGCAAATTACCCGGCGCGCGCTCAGCCGGACGCGTGCAATCTGTTGCGCTACGCCTCGTCGTCGAGCGCGAGCAGGAGATCGAGGCATTCAAAGCCGAAGAATACTGGTCCATCGATGCCGATCTGAGCGCCGAGGCCGGAATCTTCTCAGCACGCCTAACGCATGTTGACAGCAAGAAGCTCGACAAGCTTTCGCTCAAGAACCAGGCCGACGCGGATCACGCAGTCGCCGCAATCAACGCACGCAAGTTCAAGATCGACAGCGTCGAGAGCAAGCCGGTCAAGCGAAACCCCTCGCCGCCGTTCATTACCTCCACCCTGCAGCAGGAAGCTTCGCGCAAGCTCGGCTTCAATGCGAAGCGCACGATGCAGATTGCCCAAAGCCTCTACGAAGGTGTCAGCATCGGCGGCGATACAGTCGGTCTCATCACCTATATGCGTACCGACGGCCTGACGATGGTCGGCGAAGCGATCACCGAAGCTCGCGGCATGATCGGCAAACGTTACGGCGACCGTTATGTGCCCAGCGCGCCGCGCATATACAACAGCAAAGCCAAGAACGCTCAGGAGGCCCACGAAGCCATTCGCCCGACGAGCTTCGACCGCATCCCGGACGAAATCTCCAAAGCGCTCGATAGCGATCAGGCGAAACTTTATGACCTGATCTGGAAGCGCGCCGTCGCCAGCCAGATGGAAAGCGCTGAACTCGAACGCACGACCGTTGATGTCGCCTCCGACGACAAGCAAGTCGTGCTGCGCGCCACCGGCACGGTGACACTGTTCGACGGCTTCCTGACTCTCTACCAGGAAGGCAAGGACGACGAAGCCGACGAAGATGGCTCCAAACTGCCGCGCGTCAAACAGGGCGACGCGACCGCCGTGGAGAAGGTCACACCGGAGCAGCATTTCACCGAACCGCCGCCGCGCTATTCCGAAGCGAGTCTCGTGCGCAAGCTGGAAGAACTCGGTATCGGCCGGCCCTCGACCTATGCCTCGATCCTTTCGACGTTGCGCGACCGCGCCTATGTGCGTCTCGATCGCAACCGGTTCATTCCCGAAGACAAGGGCCGTCTGGTCACGACGTTCCTATCGAGCTTCTTCAAGCGCTATGTCGAATATAGCTTCACCGCCGATCTTGAAGAGAAGCTGGATGAAGTCTCGGCCGGCGAACTCGACTGGAAACAGTTGCTGCGCGATTTCTGGAAAGACTTCTCCGCTGCGGTCGGCGAGACCAAGAACCTCAAGATCACCGACGTCATCAACGAACTCGACGAAATACTTTCGCCGCACATCTTCCCGATCACGGAAGAAGGCGTCGATCCGCGCAAATGCCCAACCTGTGGCGATGGCCGTCTGAACCTGAAGCTCGGACGTTTCGGCGCGTTCGTCGGCTGCTCGAACTATCCGAACTGCAAGTTCACGCGCCAGATCGGCCAGAAAAACGGCGAAGGCGGCGGCGAACCCGTCGAACTCGGCGCATTCCCGGATACGGGCGAAATGATCACGCTCCGCAATGGGCGCTTCGGTCCCTATGTCCAGCTGGGCGATGGCGACAAGCCGAAGCGCGCAAGCATTCCTAAGGGCACCGATCCGTCGAACGTCGATCTCGAACTCGGTATCAAGCTGCTTTCCCTGCCGCGTCTTGTCGGCAACCACCCCGAAACGGGCCTGCCGATTACCGCGAATTTCGGCCGCTTCGGGCCCTACGTGCAGCACGAGAAGCAATACGCCTCCCTGGAATCGCCGGAAGACGTGTTCAACATCGGCCTCAACCACGCCGTCACGCTGATCGCCGAACGCAAGGCGAAGGGCTTCAAACGCCGCGGACCGGAGCCTTTGAAAGAGCTAGGTCCCGATCCCGTCAGCGGCGAGATCATCAAGGTGATGAAGGGCCGTTACGGCACCTATGTCACCGACGGCACAACGAATGCCACAATTCCGGGCGACGGTGATGCCGACTCGGTTACGCTTGCCGATGCGGCCGCGCTGATCGCGGCGCGTGTCGCGAAAGGCGGTGGTAAGCCGAAGAAAAAGAAAGCAGCAAAGGCGCCCGCCAAGAAGGCCGAAGCCAAGCCCAAGAAACAAACCAAATCCGAAACGGACAAGAAACCTGCCAAGAAAAAAGCAACCAAGCGGAAAACACCCGAACCCGCGGAGTAATTCTCCGAAGAAGGGCGCGCGCGACACCGCGCCAGTCCTCGACAAGACGCGAGTGCTCGAAGCACTCGCATCGCAGCCCGGCGCGGGAAAGCGCGACATCGGTCGCATGCTCGGCGTCAAAGGCTCGGACCGCATCACGCTCAAACGAATCCTGAAAGAACTCGCCGAGGAAGGCGCCGTCACCGGCACGCGCAAGCGCGGCTATGAACGCCCCGGCACGATCCCCGAAGTCACTGTTCTCGAAATCACCGGCCAGGACATGGACGGCGAACTCCTCGCGCGGCCGCAGCGTTGGGAATCCAACGAGGAGCCACCGAAGATCATCGTCGTGCCGGGTCGCGACGATTCCGGTCCAGCACTCGGACGCGGTGAACGCGTGCTCGCACGGCTCGAACAGGTCGATGACGGCTACGAAGCGCGCGTGATCAAGCGGCTCGGCGCCAGCGCGCACCGTGTGCTCGGCGTCGTCACCATGAATGGCACGCGCATCGCGCCCATAGACCGCAAGAGCCGCACCGAATTCACCGTCGACGCCCGCGATCTCGCCGGCGCTAAGAACAATGAACTTGTCGTCTGCGAGCCGGTTGCCGGACGCGCGTCCGGAAATCCACGCGCGCGCGTGATCGAGCTGCTAGGCAGCATGGATGCACCGCGTGCCGTAAGTCTCATCGCAATCCACGCGCATGGCATTCCGACCGACTTCCCGAAGGAAGTTCTGGATGAAGCGAGCGGCGCGTTGCCGGCCGATCCGCATGGACGGACAGACCTTCGCAAATTTGCGCTGCTCACCATCGATCCCGAAGACGCGCGCGATCACGACGACGCCGTGTGGGCGGCGCCCGACGACGATCCCGGCAATGCGGGTGGCCATATCGCCATCGTCGCGATTGCCGATGTCGCGCATTATGTGCGGCCCGGCTCACCGCTGGACCGTGAAGCCTACAAGCGCGGCAATTCCTGCTACTTCCCCGACCGCGTGGTGCCGATGCTGCCGGAGCGGCTGTCGGCCGATCTGTGCTCCCTGATGGACGATGTCGATCGCCCGTGCCTCGCGGTACGAATGGTGTTCGACAAGAACGGCAAGAAAAAGCGCCACGAATTCCTGCGCGGGGTGATGCGCTCCGCGGCAAGTCTCACCTATCAGCAGGCACAGAACGCATTCGATGGTAAAGCCGACGATACGATCCCCGCCCCGGCACGCGATGCCTTGAAGGGGCTTTGGGCCTGTTACAAATCGCTCGTCATCGCCCGCGAAGCGCGTGACCCACTCGATCTCGATCTGCCGGAACGCCGCATCATCATCGGCGACGACGGCAAAGTGAAATCGATCGCCTTCAAGCAGCGCCTGGAATCCATGCGCCTGATCGAAGAGTTGATGGTCCTTGCCAACGTCGCGGCAGCGGAATCGCTGGAGAAGGCGCGCATGCCGCTCATCTATCGGGCACACGAGCATCCTTCGAAAGAGAAACTGTTCTCGTTCTCGGACTATCTGCGAACAATCAATATCCCGTTCGCCAAGGGCCAGGTCATCAAGCCCGGCGTGTTCAACCGCATCCTTGCCAATGCCAAGGGCGGTCCGCACGAAGCGGTGATGAACGACGTGGTGCTGCGCAGCCAAGCGCAAGCCGTCTATCAGCCCGAGAATGTTGGTCACTTCGGTTTGAACCTGCAGCGCTATGCGCACTTCACCTCGCCGATCCGCCGTTACGCCGACCTAGTCGTGCACCGCGCCCTGATCAAAGGCTTGAAGCTCGGCGCCGATGGCCTGACCGACAAGGAGATGGGACGGTTGAAGGAAACAGCCGAGCACATCTCCATGACCGAGCGCCGCGCGATGGCGGCGGAGCGCGACTCCACTGACCGCTATGTCGCGGCCTTTATGCAGGACCGTATCGGCGCGATCTTCGATGCGCGCATCACCGGCGTGACGAAGTTCGGCCTGTTCGTGCGGCTTGCGGAGACCGGCGCGGAAGGCCTCCTGCCCGCCCGCGCACTCGGCTTCGAATATTTCCGCCACGATGAGAAGAAGCATGCGATGATCGGCGACCGCACCGGCACCGTCTACAAGCTCGGCGATATTGTTTCGGTAAAACTCGCGGAAGCGGCGCCGCTTACCGGCGGTATGCGCTTCGAACTCGCGGAATCGAACTCAAGCCAGACAAGGCCACAACGGCCTCAGCAGGCGCGATTCAAGAAAATTTCGAAGCGCAGGCGCTGATCCGATGGTGATGGAAGATTCGAGCGACGATGTCGTGCCTGGCGTGCTGCGCCCAAAGGATGCCGCCACGCTCGTACTCGTGCGCCGCGACAACGATGCGCCGCGTATCCTCATGGGCTGCCGCTCCTCGGGCATGGCGTTCATGGCGAACAAGTATGTTTTTCCCGGCGGTCGCATGGATCCGGGCGATCAGCGCATCCCGGTAGAGAAAGATCTGCGTCCCGAAGTGATGGCGCGTGTCGCGCGCGGCATCACGACCGCACGGGCGCGCGGCCTCGCCCTCGCCGCGGTCCGCGAGACATTTGAAGAAACCGGTATCCTGATCGGCGAACGCGGCACAGCGCCGCGGACCCGCTCGCCTGCCTGGGTGAAGTTCTTCGCGCACGGCATCGCGCCGCGTCTCGATGCCCTCACCTTCATCGCGCGTGCAATAACGCCGCCGAACCGCACGCGCCGCTTCGACGCACGCTTCTTCATGGCGGACGCGAGCGCCATCGCCCATGCGCTGGACGCCGCGACTCATGAGGAACTGCTCCAGCCCGCCTGGCTGACCTTGGCCGAAGCCCGGGCCCTGGATCTCCCCTCCATCACCCGCCGAATGCTGGAGGAGGTCGAAACCCGGCTCCACGACGGGCCGGAAACCGACCGCCCCGCGCCTTTTTTCCGCTTTTTGAAGGGAAAGACGGTCCAAACCGAACTGTGAGCGCCTTGACTTGGCGGGCTCCGTGGCTAGTTTACCGGCCCTTCTGACTGACTTTTCTGGAGTTTCCCATGGCGAAGCCGACCACGGCCAAAATCAAGCTCAATAGCGAAGGCGGCACCGGCTTTTATTATGTCGCCAAGAAGAACACGCGCACGATGACGGAGAAGTTCTCCATGAAGAAGTACGACCCCGTGCTGCGCAAGCATGTGCTCTTCAAGGAAGGCAAGATTAAGTAGCAAATCCCAATGTCACGGCCTGCGACTGCGGGCCACCCAATTGGGTTCTGCACGATCTTTCCCGTTTCGACAGTTCTTCTTTTTCTTTCCCAACGCCGCAAGTGTCATCTGGGTGGCCCGCAGTCGCGGGCCATGACAATTTTTATCAGGCGGCCATTTTACGCGCGCGTTCGACCTTCTCGACAAACGGCATGATGAACCCCTGCACGACGGGGATCGCACCCAGCGGCATGTCGTGCCCCCAGCCTTCGATCTCGTGATACTCCGCGCCGGGAATTGACTGCGCGGTGTGACGGCCTGCATCGGGACGGATCAAGGTGTCTGCCGTGCCGTGCAGAACCAACGTCGGCACCTTCAGTGATTTGAGACGCTCGGTGTGCGGCGGCCCCGCAAGGATCGCCGTCCATTGGCGCAGCGTGCCTTCGGGATAGAAGCTGCGGTCGTAATTCGCGCCGATGATTTTTCCCAGACGCTCTTCATCGAACGGCCAGCTTGTCGATGCATAGGTACGGCGACCTTTCAAGCTGTGCGCAATTACCGTCGCGCGATCATTCGACTCCGGACGCGTGAGCAGCGCGGCCTGCGCTTCGGGCGATGAGGGCGGCAGAGACGGATCACTGGTGGTCGAGAATATCGAGATCAACGAGCGCGCTTTCTGCGGATGGTTCAGCGCAACGGTCTGCGCAATCATCCCACCCATGGAACAGCCAGCGATATGTGCGCTTTCGATCCCGAGCGCATCAAGCAGACCCGCCGCATCCGCCGCCATGTCGGCGATCGTGTAGGGAACATCGGGCTTCTTGCCTTCGCGCACGGCCGCAGACACCGCCTTCGGGTCCGGCATCACGCCATCCCATTTCTGCGACAGGCCGACATCGCGATTGTCGAAACGGATATAGCGATATCCGACTTTCGCCATCGCTTCGTGGAATTCGTCCGGCCAGTTCGTCATCTGCGAACCGAAGCCGTTGATGAACAGGAACGGCACGCCGTCGCGCGGCCCGTGCTCGTCATACTCCAGCATAATGCCGTTGGCGCGGATCTGGGTCATGCCGCTTTCGCCTTCTGCTCCACGCTGGTCGCAAATTCGCTGAAGTGTTTCAGATAAACCAGCAACAGCGCATTGGTGAAATCATGCGCCATGCCGGGCTCGATCACCAGCTTCGCGCCTGGAATGCTCGCCGCAGTGTCCTTGCCCGCCTCGACCGGAATGATCGGATCGTCGGCGCCATGCAGCACCATCGCCGGCGCGCGTACGTTCTTGAGCTTGTCGTTGCGCGGTTGCGCGGCGACGATGGCACCCATCTGCCGTGCGATCCCCGCTGGATCGTAAGGCGCGCGATCGACGGCTGCGCTCACCGCGGCGAGCAATTCTTCCTCGGTCCCGGGATAGCCGGGGCTGCCGAGTGTTTTCACAACCATCAATCCTGTCTTGATGCGATCCTCGCGGCTGTTGCTGGCGGGTTGCGCCATGAGCGCAGCCATCGCTTCCGGCTTCGCGGGCGGCAGATCGCGCCGCGCCGTCGTGGACATCACCGAGATCAAACTCTTCGTCACATCGGGATGATTGATCGCGACAAGCTGCGCGATCATCCCGCCCATCGACGCGCCGACGATATGCGCCGATTTAATCCCGAGCGCCTTCAGCAGTTCGGCCGCGTCCTTCGCCATGTCGTCGAGGTGATACGGAACCTCGACGGGCTGGCCGCTCATCAGCTTGCCAACCAGCTCCGCCGGGTTGGGCGCGGACAGATCGCTCAGGTGAGTCGAAAGCCCGATGTCGCGATTGTCGAACCGGATGACGCGGAACCCTTTCGCCGCGAGTTGCTCGCACAACGCCGTCGGCCACATCGTCATTTGGGCGGCAAAGCCCATGATCAGCAGGATCGTGGGATCGCTGTCGCGCCCGAAACTCTCATATTCGATGTCGATCCCGTTGGCGCGGATTTGCGGCATGGCGAACTCCCCAATATTGTTTGGCCAAATATTGTTCTTGGCAGCAGCTTAGCAGGCTTGCGGCACCCTCTGACAAGATGTCAGTTGGACCGGAACCGGGATTCTTTAACCGATTATGCGCCGCGCCACCGACCGCCTTGCCAATGAGACATTCGATATTCTGATCATCGGCGGCGGCGTGACCGGCGCCTGTGTGGCGCGCGACGCCAGCCTTCGCGGGCTGAAGGTCGCGCTAATTGAGCGGAACGATTTCGCCAACGCGACCAGTGCGCACAATTCCAAGCTCGTGCATGGCGGACTGCGCTACCTGCGCAATTTCGAACTCGGCCTGGTGCGCGAGTCCCTGCGGGAGCGCCGGATCTGGCAGCGCATCGCGCCGCACCTCGTCCATCCCCTTCCTTTTCTCGTGCCGCTCTATGGCGGCGGGTTCAAGGCGCGGGCGACGCTGAGTGCAGGCCTCACTCTCTATGATGTGCTCTCCTTCGATCGCGGCTGGCTGGACGATCCGGCACAACGGTTGCCGGGCCATTCATGGCTGAACGCGAAAGAGGCGTTGGCGCACGAACCCGTCCTCGACGGCCCCGGCCTTGAAGGCGCGTTTCGCTATTACGATGCGCAGATGTATTCGCCCGAGCGTCTCGCGCTCGAGTGCCTAGTCGATGCTGATGCACACGGCGCCGCAGTCGCGAACTATGTGGAAGCGGGAAAGCTCCTTCTTCGCGGCGGCAAAGTCGAGGGCTGCAGCGCGCGTGACACAGCAACCGGCACGTCGTTCGACATTCGCGCGAAAGCAACGCTCGTCGCCGCAGGCCCATGGGCGGACATCTTCCTCGAGCATGCGCTTGCGAAACCGGCGTCTCACAAGTTGCAGCGCTCGAAAGGCATTCATGTACTCGTGCCGTCAATGACACGCGATGCGGCACTGACGGTCGCGACAAAACACGGACATTTCTTCGTGCTGCCCTGGCGCGGGCACACCCTGCTCGGCACCACCGACACAGCGTTCTCCAGCAATCCGGACAATGTCGGCGTGAGCGAAAGCGATATCTCGACCTTCTTTACCTTCATCAACCATCATCTCCCCGCCGCGAAACTCGGCTGGGGCAATGTCGAATATTTTTATGCGGGCCTGCGTCCGCTCGTGGATGACGGCTCCGGCGACACCTATGGCGCCAGCCGCCGCGCGGAGCTTGTCGATCATGGCAAGGACGACAAGCTCGACGGATTATTCTCTGCAATCGGCGGCAAATGGACGACGTCGCGTGGTCTTGCGGAGTCTGTCGTAGATACGCTCACCAGCAAACTTGGCGTCAAGACGCACACCTGCGAAACGGGCAGATCGTTGCTTCCCGGCGGGCGGGTGGGCTGTTTCGGTGACTTCGTCAAACATCAGCAACCGATGCCGAGCCTCTCACATCTCGCGCAGCTTTATGGTGCGCGGTTACCGGACATGCTGGCGGAAGCGGGCGACCGCCCGGAGCTTCTCTCGCCAATCGCAAAGACCGGCGATATCGGCGCGCAGGTGATCTTCGCGATGCGCGAGGAGATGGCGCTCACACTGGAAGACGTCGTGATGCGCCGCACCGGCATCGGACAGCTTGGCGCGCCGATGCGCGACACGCTCGACGTGGTGTCACGCCTTATGGCAACCGAGCTGAGCTGGAGCGAAGACCGCCGCGCGCGTGAGATTGCCTCGATTGCGCCGTGGTATCACACACGAGAAGCCGCATGAGCGCGTTTGTTGTCGTCAATCCGCGCTCCGGCAACGGCCGTACCAAACGGGAATGGCGCGCGATCGAGCACGAACTCGCGAAAATCTATCCGCACATGTCGGTCACCTTCACACGCATGCGGCGCGAGGCGACGCAGCTCGTGCGCAGTGCCCTGCGCGAAGGCCATCACGAGATCGTCGCGGTCGGAGGCGATGGCACCATCAACGAAGCGGTCAACGGCTTCTTCGATGTCAATGGCCAGATCTCGCCGGACGCCGTGTTCTCCTATGTAACCAGCGGCACGGGCGGCGATTTCCGCAAGAGCTTTGGGATGGAGGCCGGCGCAGATGCGGCCATCGCACACCTGAAGACCGCGCCGGTGCGCGCTATCGATATCGGCAGGCTTTCCTGTCTCACTCAGAAAGGCGAGCCGCAGACCCGCTATTTCGCCAACATCGCCTCACTCGGCATGTCCGGCATGGTCGTGGATTCCGTCAATCGCGCGCGCATCGCCAAACTGTTCGGCGGCAAGTTCGCGTTCGGCTTCCACAGCGCCGTCGACCTTCTCACCTATCGCGACCGTGTCGTGCGCATCATGGTCGACGGAGAGTACGACGAGATCGGCCCGGTCTCGACCGTTGCCGTCGCGAACGGGCGCTTCTTTGGCGGCGGCATGCACGTCGCGCCCGGCGCCGAGGTCGATGACGGCATGTTCGATGTCATCATCCTTGGCAGTGCGCCGAAGGGCCACGCGATCGCCGACATGAAGCTGCTCTACACCGGCGAGCACATCCACAAGCCCTATGTGCGCGTGTTGCGCGGCCGCAAGGTTGTCGCCGTGCCGGTCGCGGAAACACGAGGTAGACCAGTGCTGATCGAAACCGACGGCGAGAGCGCCGGCCGCCTGCCCGCCACCTTCGAGATTTTGCCGAAAGCGCTCAATCTGCGATGCTGAGTGCGGGATGAGTATCGACCGCAGCAAGATCAGTTGGAACGGCTGGGGCTGGGCCGCGCACAAGGACGCGCTCGCCGGCCGCGAAGACGTGTGGACATGGCTCGCTGGCGAACTCGGCATGCCGTCGCTGCTCGCCACGCCGCCGCGCGACATCGCCGATGTCACGTTGCCCGCGACGCGATTGCCTATCGATACGCGCGCGAAGCTCGTCGCGATGCTAGGGCAGGATCGCGTGCACGACGACAATTACGAGCGCGCGTTCCATGCCCTTGGCCGCTCCTATCACGATCTGCTCAAATTGCGTGCCGGTGATCTTTCGACGGCGCCCGATGCGATCCTCTATCCGCGCAGCACCGATGAAGTGATCGCGCTGCTCGCGTTCGCAGCGGAGAACGATGTCGCGGTTGTGCCCTACGGCGGCGGCACCAGCGTCGTTGGCGCGGTCAATGCGGATCGCGGCGAATTCCCTTCCGTTGTGACACTCGATCTCTCCGGCATGGATCGCCTGATCGACATCGACACAGCCTCGCGCACCGCGACAGCCGAAGCCGGAATCTACGGACCCGCGCTCGAAAAGGGCTTGCAGGCGAAAGGCCTGACGCTCGGCCATTACCCGCAATCGTTCGAGTTCTCGACGCTCGGCGGATGGATCGCGCATCGCGGCGCAGGACAAGGCTCGGGCCGTTATGGTCGCGCGGAAGACTGGCTCGTCGGCGCGAAGCTCGCGACGCCGCAAGGCTTGCTCGACACCAACGGCTTTCCCGCGTCGTCAGCGGGCCCCCAACTGATCGACATCGTACTTGGCTCCGAAGGCGTGTTCGGCATCGTGACCGAAGCGACGGTGCGCGTTCACCCCGCACCGGCGGACAGTGATTATCGCGGATACCTGTTCCACGACTTTGCCAACGGCGCCGCCGCGATCCGCACGGCAGTACAGGACGAGTTGCCAGCAACGATGCTGCGTCTCTCCGATGCGGACGAGACGCGATTCTATCGCGCATTCGGCGCACTCGGGAAGACGCGCGGCTTCAAGGACAAGATCGCCGACTTCGTTCTGAAGTCGTGCGGCTTCGACACGAATGCGTGCGCGCTCATCGCCGGATTCGAAGGCGATCCGGACACCGTTTCATCATCGCAAAAGCACTTCGCGGCCATCGCGAAGAAGTTCGGCGCGATGGCGCTCGGTGAAGGTCAGGGCGCACGTTGGCGCGAAGGCCGTTTCCATGGGCCCTATCTGCGCGAACCGATGATGGATCGCGGCATCGGTGTCGACACGCTCGAGACAGCGGCAAGCTGGTCGAAGATCGATGCCCTGCGCACAGCTGTTCGCACGGCACTCGACACCGCGATGCGCGAGACTGCGCCGCGTCCCGGGGCGCATGGCGTCGTGATGAGCCACATCAGCCACTCCTATCCGGACGGCGCGAGCCTATATTTTACCTACTTCTTTCCGCGCGCCCTCGGCTCCGAACTCGCGCAATGGCGGACGATCAAGAACGCCGCATCCGAGGCGATCGTCGCGAACGGCGGCACGATCAGTCATCACCACGGCGTCGGCGAAGACCATCTGCCCTGGATCGCGCGGGAAAAAGGCCCGCTCGGCATAGCCGTGCTGCGGGCGATCAAGGGCGCGCTGGATCCGAAGGGCATTCTCAATCCCGGAAAACTTATTCCGTGAGCCGGACGATGGGTGCCTGGCTCCTGTTTGGCGGATCGTCGCTGGTTGCAGTTGCCACTGGCTGCTGGATAGCAAGTCAGCACGGTGTGTCTCAGCATATCTGGCTGATGAATTTGGCCGCATGGGTGGTCGGCGCGGCTCTTGCTGCCGCCGTTTCGCGGATGCCGGTCAAACGCTGGTGGTGGTTGGCGCTGGCATTGGCCGGTTTGGCCTCGACGTTCCTTTCAGCCGGCATGTCCGGCGTTCACCGCTGGATCGGCCTTGGTCCGATCCGCTTGAACGCAGCCGAACTTCTTCTTCCTCCAGCACTCGTGGCCGGTTGGGATATCGTCCTCGCGCTCGCAATCCTGATCCTGCTGGTGTTGCAACCTGACGCATCGCAGGCCATCGCTTTCGCCGGCGGATCGATCGTGGCGACGTTGGCTTCCAACGCATCGCGCGTGCGGCGCGTCTGGACTATCGCTCTTTTCGCCGGCGGCGCGGCAGTATCACTTCTTCGCGCCGATCCGCTCGCGCCAGTGCCGGAAGTGGAAGGTATTATCGGGCTCGCATCGCCCGGCTTTGCAGCATTGGCGATCCTTGCGCTCGCGGGCACGGCATTCACGGCGCTTGTCGTCGCGCACTCATCGGCGGCGTATGCGCTCACGGCCTATCTGGTACTCATTGCGCTCGCACCGATGTTTGGAGCGTTCCCTGTTCCGCTCGTAGGTATGGGCGTTAGTCCCATCCTCGGCGCATGGCTCGGCTTCGGCGCGCTGATGCGTTCTATTCGATTGCGAGTGCCGCGTTCACCGCTGCACCCGCAGCCGCGACGGCTTCCCGCGCTTTCGGGATGAGACCGCGCAAACTGAAGAAGCCGTGGATCATGCCGGGATAGTTCACATAGGTGACGGAAACACCCGCGGCATCGAGCCTATCGGCATACGCCTTGCCCTCATCGCGCAATGGATCGAAACCGGCGGTCACGACATACGCCGGTGGCAAGCCGGTGAGATCGGCGGCGCGCAAGGGTGACAGGCGCGCATCGCCGTGATGCGCCGCGTCCGGGCAGTACATGCGTGTGAACCACTGCATGGACTCGCGTTCGAGGAAATAGCCTTTCGCGTTCTCTTCCATCGATGGCAGTTCGGGGCCGCCGAGCTGCGTCACCGGGTAAATCAGCAGCTGGAACGCAATCGCGGGGCCTTGCGTCTTCGCGAGTATCGCAACGACGGCCGCTAGATTGCCACCCGCGCTGTCGCCGCCGACTGCGATGGGGCCACGGATCCCGAACTCGGCTAGATGTCCCGCGACATATTTTGTCACCGCATAGCAATCGTCTACTGCTGCCGGGAACGGATGCTCAGGCGCGAGACGATAATCCACCGACACGACGCGGCAACTGCTCTGGTTCGCGAGACAGCGGCAGAGATCGTCATGCGTCTCCAGATCGCCGATGACGAAGCCGCCGCCGTGGAAGAACACCAGGCCGGGAAGCATGTCGCTCTTTGCGTCGAGCGGCGTGTAGATGCGCACGGGCACGTCGCCCGAAGGACCGGAAATCTTACGATCCTCCGTCTTTCCGATCGGCGTTTCCTTGCCGCCAAGAAGGCGCGAACGCATCGCGGTGCGCGCGGCCGGCGGCGCAAGCTCCCACAATTTTGGCAGCGCCGCCGCCTTCATCTGATCCAGCAGCGCGCGGACATTGAGATCGAGCGCCATCATCTTCCTCCGAGACCGGCGCGAACCGCTTTCGCAGCTGCCGTCACCGCGCCGACGGCCTGCGGCAGCACCGCCTGCATGTAGATGAAGCAGTGGACCATGCCCGCGTAATCGGCGATCTCAACCTTCACGCCGGCTTCCTGGAGCTTCTTCGCATAGGCGAGACCTTCGTCATGCAGCGGATCGTAACCGCCGAGCATCACGTAAGCGGGCGGCAGTCCCTTGAAGTCCGCAGCATTGAGCGGCGACACGCGCGTATCGGTCTTGTCGGTGCCATCTGGAATATAGTGACCGAAGAACCAGTCCAGCGTCGCCCTGTCGAGGAAATAGCCGACCGCGAATTCGCGCAGCGAAGAAGTCTCCTTGCCGATCTGCGTGACCGGGAACATCAGGAGCTGGAATGCGACCTTCGGCCCCTTTGCCTTCGCGAGCTGCGTCACTTCCGCCGCGAGCGCACCGCCCGCGCTGTCGCCACCGACGGCTATCTTGTTGGCGTCGACGCCGAGTTCGGACGCATGCGCCTCGATCCACTGCACGGCCGCGATCGCATCGTCGAGCGCCGCGGGGAATTTGTGTTCCGGCGCGAGACGGTAATCCACCGCAATGACGCGGAAGTCGCCCTCATTCGCAAACTGGCGGCACAGGCCATCATGCGTGTCGAGATCGCCGATCACGAAGCCGCCGCCGTGGAAATAGATCAGCACCGGCAATGCATCGGCGCCCGCCGCGACCGGTGTGTAGACTCGCGCCGCAATCTCGCCGCCCGGTCCGGGGATCTTGATGTTCTCGACCTTGCCGATTGGAACGTCTTTCGGTCCAATCATCTGCATCATGCCGACGAACATCTCGCGTCCCTGCGGAGCCGGAAGCTCGAACATCTTGGGGCCCGGCACCATCGCCATCTGGTCCAGAAAGCCCTTTACCAACGGATCGAGCGCCATGAGAAATCCTTCGATGATCTGTGCGGAGTGTGAGGGCAACCGCGTATGGGGCGCAAGCAGGCTATACCCTGGACGTCACCATGGCCGTCCTTGAGCGGCCACCCAACGGGCGCGCGTCTGCGCGCCACATAAATGACTCACCTGCGCTCGCAGACGCGAACGCATTGGGTGGCCGGGTCAAGCCCGACCATGGTGAGTTTTGAAATCAGTGGATCGTAATCGTCGCTTGCGGGTCGAGCCGCTGCAAGATGATGTCGTCGAGGAAGACCGACAGCATGAACCAAAACTTCGCGCGGTCGGGTTCGCCTTCGGATTCAAACGAGACGACGGCGCGGCGCGCATAATCGCGCGCAGCTTCGCCATGCTCTTCCGCCAGATCGGCGGCGAGCCGGCACATATCGCCTGCGTTGAGTTGCATGACTGGCCCCTTCAGTCCGAATGAAGCCAGTAAAGCAAAACACGGTAACCATTCCGTTAAGGCAGATTGCCCCCTAGGGAATTTCAATCACCTCAGGTCCACCGGCATAGAGCTGATCGACCAGGGCCTTGCGGCGTTCGAGCGTGGCGCGCTGGTTGACATAGCCTTTGTCGGTGATCTCGTGGCCGTCGATGGACGGCGGTTCGGCCATCAGCAAAACCCGTTTCACGCGCGCAGATGTTCCCGTCTGCGCTTTGTTGTGTGCCGCGAACTTGTTGCGGATCGCGTCGCGCAACTTCGGATCGGCGAGCACCTCGTCGATGCCGCTCTTGCCGGTAAACTGCATCGCAGCCTGCATGTTCGGCCATGCCAGCAGCGCCACGAACGGCTTGTCCTGTCCGCACACGATGCAATCGAACACCAGCGGCGACGCCGCGGCGACTGCGTGCGCGCGCAAGGTGCCAACGCTGACCCATGTACCGCTGTCGAGCTTGAAATCCTCTGTCACGCGGCCATCGAAGACGAGCCCCTGCTCGAGATTGTTCTCATCGATGAACTTCGCAGCGTCGCCGAGTGAGTAATAACCCTCATCGTCGAACGCAGCCTTGGTGAGATCGTCGCGGCCGTGATAGCCGGGCGTGACGGTCGGACCCTTCACGCGGACTTCGAGCTTGGTGCCGTTCGGGACCAGTTTCAGTGTGATACCCGGCAGCGGCAATCCGATGAGGCCGACACGCTCGGTCAGCCAGTGCACCACCGTGATGCCCTGCGTCTCCGTCGCGCCATACATCGTGGTCAGCGGAATGCGCTGGCCAGTCGCGGCAATGGAGAGCGCCTGGATGCGCTCATAGATGTCCTGGCTCAGCGTAGCGCCGCCATATGCGATCATCTTCATCTTCGCGAAGAAATGATCGCGCAGCGACGGATCGCGTTCCATCGCTTCGGCGAGCCATCCGAACGCGATCGGCGCGGATCCGAACCCGAGCGGCGTGATATCGCGCAGATTGCGGATGGTCTCATCGAACATGCCGGGCAGTGGCTTGCCGGCATCGAGATAGATCGTGCCGCCAGCGTTCACCGCGTTGTTGAAGCCGATATTGCCGGCTGAGATATGGTTCCACGGCATCCATTCGAGGCTTTCCGGTATCTCATCCGGATCGGATTGCTCGGTGCGCAACGCTTCCTGCGCCGCTACGACGGCACACATCATGCGATGCGTCTGGATCACGCCCTTGGGCATTCCAGTCGAGCCGGAGGTGAAGAGGAACTTGGCCACCGTGTCGTGATCGACCTGCTCCATCGACTCCGCGACGGCGGGGCTCACATTGGTCTTGAGCAGATCTTCATACGCCGTCGTCTCGCGATCCGGCACCGGCATCACGGTCACGACTTCGACACTGTCGAGATCGAGCGCGGCCAGCGCGCGGGCATACATCGGCCCCTGCTCCGCGAATATCATCTTCGGCTTCGCCGTCTGAAAGACGTGGCGCAGCTTCCCGTGATCGCCCGACATGATCGAATAGGCGACCGACACCGGCGCGACGGGCACCCGCGCCTTCATCGCGCCGAGCATCATCGACGCATGCGCAATCGAATTGCCTGACAGCACCATCAGCGGCGTATCGGGGCCGAGACCGCGCGTCAGCATCGCCTGCGCGATCGCATTCGCGCGCGTGTTCATCTCGCCATAGGTGATGAAGCGCCAGTCGCCGGTGCCGCCGCCGGGAAGCGGCGTGCGCTCGCCGATGAATTTGCGATCCGGGTGCGCGGCAGCGCGCTGCTCGAAGAGATGCACGGTCGAACGATGCAGTTCACCGAGCGGATGGCGCTGGCTCAAATAGACCGTTCCGTCCGGTTTTCGGACCACCTCGATATCCGGCGCCTTCATCGGCAATGGCTTGAACGGCGGCAGATCGGCGGATTTCGCCTGTACATTCATGGTTTTAGCTCCCTGACCGCGAACCACAGTCCGCGCCCGTTATTCTCTTTATATCCCGGGTCCAGCGCGGTATTTTCTTCGCCCTCGTCCAAGGACATCCGCATGCGCGGCAATAGCGTATTGCTCATCATCGGCGGCGGCATCGCTGCCTACAAGTCCCTCGAACTGATTCGGCGCCTGAAAGAGCGCGGCGTAACCGTGCGCGCGATCCTGACCAAGGCGGGGGCGGAGTTCGTCACACCGCTTTCCGTTGCGTCGCTTTCCGGTGAGAAAGTCTATGACGATCTCTTCAGCCTCACCGACGAAGCGGAGATGGGGCATATCCAGCTCTCGCGTTCCGCCGATCTTGTTGTCGTGGCGCCGGCAACCGCCGACCTGATGGCGAAGCTCGCGAACGGCCACGCCAACGATCTCGCCTCCACCGCACTGCTCGCCACCGACAAGCGCGTGCTGATGGCGCCGGCGATGAATGTGCGAATGTGGAACCATCCGGCGACGCAGCGAAATCTTGCGACCCTCAAAGCCGACGGCACAATCTTCGTCGGCCCCGGCGACGGCGAGATGGCTTGCGGCGAGTTCGGTCCCGGCCGCATGGCTGAGCCGCTGGAGATCGTTGCCGCCATCGACAACGCACTCGCGATGCCCGGCCCGCTCTGCGGCATGAAGGCGCTCGTAACCGCAGGACCGACACAGGAGCCGCTCGATCCCGTGCGCTATCTCGCGAACCGCTCCTCCGGCAAGCAGGGCTATGCGATAGCGGATGCGCTGGCGCATGCGGGTGCGGAGACCATTCTTGTTTCCGGTCCGGTCTCCATCGCCCCGCCACCGCGCGTAAAGCTGATCAGGGTTGAGACGGCATGCGAGATGCTCGCCGCGTGTGAATCCGTTCTGCCGGTCGATGTCGCGGTCTGCGCCGCCGCTGTCGCCGACTGGCGGCCCGAAATCTTCGCCAACGGCAAGATCAAAAAGACAACCGGCGCACCGCCACCCTCTGTTGCACTCGCCGCGAATCCGGACATTCTCGCGACCCTGTCGAACGGCGCGCGGCGTCCGTCGCTGGTCATTGGCTTCGCGGCGGAAACCGACAATGTCATTCAGCACGCGCAGGAAAAGCGCGCGCGCAAAGGCTGCGACTGGATCGTCGCGAACGACGTTAGCCCGGCGACGGGCATTATGGGAGGCGACAAGAACACGGTGCATCTGATCACTGCCAACACAACGGAAGACTGGCCTGAGATGGACAAGAAAGATGTCGGCCTGCGCCTTACCGCGCGCATCGCCGAAACGCTGAAGGGCAAAGCGGCATGAACCTCTCCGTTCAACGTCTGCCTCACGCGAAAGATTTGCCGCTCCCCGCCTATGCGACCGAGGGATCGGCGGCGCTCGATCTGCTCGCCGCCATTGACGGCGATATAGATCTGAAGCCCGGCGAGCGCTCAGCGATCCCGTGCGGTATCGCGGTTGCGTTCTCCGACAAATACGAAGGCCAGGTGCGCGCGCGCTCCGGCCTCGCGCTCAACCACGGCATCACGCTGCTCAATGCGCCCGGCACGATCGACAGCGACTATCGCGGCGAGCTCAAGGCGATCCTCGTCAATCTCGGCCAGGAAGTATTCACCGTGAAACGCGGCATGAAGGTCGCGCAGATCGTGTTCGCGCGCATCAAGCATGCCGACATCAAGGAGGTCGAACAGCTTCCCGTCACCGTCCGCGGTGAAGGCGGCTTCGGCTCGACCGGCATGGGAGTTGACGAAGACTGATGCTCAAACTCTCGCGCAAAACCCTGTTGGCATTGGAGGCGGTGATCGACATCGCCTTCAATGGCCGCCCCGAGCCTGTGCAGGCAAAAGAAATCACCGCGCGCCAGGGCGTGCCGCAGCGTTATCTCGAACAGGTGATGCAGCAACTCGTCCGTGCCGGCGTTCTCAAAGGCGTGCGTGGGCCGCGCGGCGGCTACCGCCTCGCCAAGGAACGCCGCCGCATCACGGTCGGCGAAGTCGTGCGTGTCGCGGAAGCGCTCGACGACGGGGAAGAAGGCGAAAAGATCGCGGCACATTCCGAGCTCGGCGCCCGCATCGTCATGCCGCTGATCGCCAAGCTGCAGGACGAAGTCATGGAACGCCTCGACGCGATCTCCATCGAAGATCTCTGTGCGCAGGCGCGCGAAGCCGGCGTGGATTGCGGCGGCGGCGCGACAGCAGATTTCACAATTTGATGCTTATCCTTCCTGTCACGGCCCGCGAATGCGGGCCGCCCAGGTGAACCCGGGAGACTTTAGAAAAACTATCGCCCAACCATCTTGGACATCGCTTTAGAACCAACTGGGTGGCCCGCATTCGCGGGCCATGACAAGAATAAAGGAGAACTCTCATGGAAACCGGAAAGCCCGGCCGCGGCCGCATCTATAACTCGATCACGGAGACGATCGGCGACACGCCGCTGGTGCGCATGGCGCGACTTCCGCAGGAAGCGGGCGTCAAAGCCGACATCCTGCTCAAGCTCGAATTCTTCAACCCGATCTCCAGCGTGAAGGACCGCATCGGCGTCGCGATGATCGAGGCGCTGGAAAAGCAGGGCAAAATCTCGCCGGGCAAATCCACGCTGGTCGAGCCGACGTCCGGCAACACCGGCATCGCGCTCGCCTTCGCCGCGGCCGCCAAGGGTTACAAGCTCACGCTCGTCATGCCGGAATCGATGTCCATTGAGCGCCGCAAGATGCTGGCGATCATGGGTGCCGAAGTCGTCCTTACCGAAGCCGCGAAGGGCATGAAGGGAGCAATCGCGAAGGCGCAGGAGATCATCGCGGAAACACCCGGCGCGGTGATGCCGCAGCAATTCGAGAACCCCGCGAACCCAGACATCCACCGCCGCACGACGGCGGAAGAAATCTGGAACGACACCAACGGCGCGGTCGACTACGTCATCTCCGGCGTCGGCACCGGCGGCACGATTACCGGCGTCGGCGAGGTGCTGAAGCAGAAGAAGCCGAGCGTGAAGATGATCGCGTTGGAGCCCGAAGATTCTCCAGTGCTTTCCGGCGGTCAGCCCGGCCCGCACAAGATTCAGGGCATTGGCGCAGGCTTCGTGCCCGGCATTCTTGACCGAAAGGTAATCGACGAGGTCATCACGATCTCCAACGAGACCGCGTTCTCGACCGCACGCAAGGTTGCCAAGAGCGAAGGCATTCCGGTCGGCATTTCCTCCGGGGCAGCAATCGCCGCGGCACTCGAAGTCGGCGCACGCGCAGGCATGGAGGGCAAGACCATCGTGGTGATCATCCCCTCCTTCGCGGAACGCTATCTGTCGACCGCTCTGTTCGAAGGGCTGTGATTTTCGCGCTTGCGCCGTCCCCAAGGTCCGGGTTGCTCATGGTCTCCGTTCACATGGAGAGTCTGACATGACCGACACAGTCAAACCCCGCATCGGGCCTTGGGCGGCGCTTGTTCTCATCATCGCGTTCTTTGCGGCGATGGAGGTCGTGCTGCCCATCGCACGCGCCGCGATCACGCCGCATCTTTCCATGACAGGACCGCGCGCCACGGTCGCGGTGCGCGCAGTCAGCAGCATCGTTCTGGTCTGGTCGATGTTCGCCGCCACGTATGTTCTCTTGCGGTTGCGTGGCCAAACGCTGGGCGACATTGGTTTCGGCCGGCCTGCCCGCCTCTGGGGCTGGCTGCTCGCGCTGTTGTTCGCTGCGGTGTATGGCGGCGGAACGTTGATGGGCATGCTGAAGGCCGGCGCGCCGGTAACGACTGACTGGTCGTTCTTCCGCATCGCCATAGCGCTCGGCATCGGCATCTCAGCCGGCATCTGCGAGGAGACGGTGTTTCGCGGTTTCGTCATGGGTCAGGCTCGCGATGGCGGCGCACATTGGATCATCCAGATTCTCCTTTCCGCGTTGCTGTTCGGCGCGGCCCATATGGGTTGGGGCGGCATGAGCGGTCATGTACAGATGCAACAGATGGTCGGCGCGATGACCGCGACCGCGATCCTCGGCCTGATGATGGCGGCGTCCTACGTCGCGGGCGGACGGAGCCTCACGCCTGTCATCATCGCACACGGGATCATCGACATACTGATCGAGCCGTGGCTCCTGCTGTACGCCGTGAGCGGGGGACACTTCTGAGCGCCCGCGCGTTATTCCATTATTCGCACCCAAGGATATCTAAATGAAACTCTACTTCGCACCCGGCGCCTGTTCGCTCTCGCCGCATATCATTGCCGAAGAGGCGGATGTGGCGCTTGATCTCGTGAAGGTCGATCTGAAAACGCACACGCTCGAAGACGGCAGCGACTATCACAAGATCAACCCGAAGGGCTCGGTGCCCGCGTTGGTGCTCGACAGTGGCGAGCTGCTTACCGAAGGCCCGGCCATCGTGCAGTATCTCGCCGATCAGAACCCTTCGAGCGGATTGGCGCCTGCCTGCGGAACGCTGCCGCGCTATCATCTCCAGGAATGGCTCACCTTCATCAATGGCGAGATCCACAAGACGTTCGGCCCGCTTTTCCATGGTGTCGCGGGCGAAGAGCGCAAGAAGGCGGTCGAAACCATCGAGAAGAAATTCGCTTTCGCCGACAAGGCGCTGACCAACCAGCCGTTCCTGCTCGGCGACACCTTCACCGCGGCAGATGCATATCTGTTCGTAATGCTCACCTGGGCGAAGAAGATGCACATCGCCATACCATCGGCACTCACATCATTTTTCGACCGCGTCGCTGCGCGTCCGAAGGTACAGGCCGCGATGAAGCAGGAAGGCCTGATTCACTAGCGCGAAGTTCGTTGTACAGAAGTGCTGTACAGAACATGCGATTGCTTCGCGTGTTTCGCGCACAGCTCCGCCGTTCCTGCGAGAGACCCTACGGCGTGGTGTTTGATCGGGACGCCGAAATAAATTCTCGCACGCGCTTTTGCGCGCGGCATGCACGCACGAATGCACAGGATTCCCGCGGCCTTTTCGGGCCGGGATCGCTCTCTTCGCTCCTATGGGGATTTGGGAGAGATGGCGATGGCAGCGACTCGCTTCAAGGGGGCGCGAAAAATAATTTTCGACCCTCTATTCCGCCACCCCGAGCCTGCGCGCGACCCAGGGCGTCAGCGGCGGCGCGACGACAAGCGTGATCAGGATCGCGCACATTCCGATCTCGTGACGAATGCGTCCGGCGGAGCGCGCTAACAAAAAAAGCGGGCCAGATTTCTCCGGCCCGCAAGTTGAGGGAGTCTTACGCTGTTATTTCGGTGCCACTGCCGCGGAGTCCGCGCGGATCAAGGATCTCTGAAGGGCCTGCAATTTGAGCAATGGAAGCTTCCCGGGGAAGTGACTCATGTTCGCCTGCCGATTGCCCTGCCCGAACGCGGAAGGTTCGTTGTGGCAGGGGAAGCAACCCGCCTGCGAGGCGTTGGTCTTGAAAGGGTCGTAACCGGTCGAGCCGTCCTGCAACCAGGTTTCCATCGTCGTGTCGGCGAGATGGACGAAGCCCGCGGGTGCAACGAACGGAATCCCTTGCACCTGGGTCTGGAATATCTGGAAGCGGAAGTCCTGGTTGGGGCCCATGCCGCCGGCAGCCCACACTGAGCCGACCAGCTTGTAATTCCGCCACACGCCGTACAGTTGCGGCATGATCGCGGCATTGAGACAGGCAACGTTGCCGGCATTGTTCGGTGTCGTGCCCACCGCACAATTCGCCGGGCTCGCGCCGCCACCGGCGATCATGTCCGCGCGGCACACGTTCACAGGAATCCAGGTTTTCTTGTCGCCGCTCGGATTGGGGTTGGCGTTACATTGCGGCGATGCACCAGTAATGCTGCACATCTTGCTGCTCATCACACCCGAGCCCGCCGTCGCCGGATTGAAGAACGACCATGGCGTGCCGAGTGGCGAGTTCTGTGCAATCGTCTCATCGCCGCCGGGCTTGCAATCCGGATCGTTGCCGACATGCTCGAAAGACGCCCAGATCCACTCACCGTGGCTGAAGGTCTTGTTCACATAGTGAAAGCCGACAAGTCCGAAGCGCCCCTGACAATAGTACTGCGACCCCGGGCAATTCCCCGGCGCGCCGAAATCGCGCCACGCGGTTTTGACTTCGATCGATCCCGGCTCCGGATGTTCGTTGGCGCCGGACGGGATCATCCAGATCTTGTTGTTGTTCTTGCAGGTCCCGCCGTTCGCCGAATCGGGAGCGCATGCCGTGCTGAACAGCGGTGCGGTATAATAATTCTGCATGACGATGGAATCGTACATGTTCACATCGAAGCGGATGTCGTAGCGGACGGTCTGGTTCGCGACATCGACCAGATGATCGTCATCGCCGGCCTGCTTTTGGTCGAGAAAAGACGTGCGAAGATCGGTCGGGCCGCCGGGATAGGCCCCCGGCTTCGCGCCGGTCGTCAGCGCGTTGTACCACGGCGCCATCGCCATGAACCGCGGCTGGCCGTTGCTGTCATTCTGCGTGAGATACAAAAACTGATTCCACGCGAACGTATGGACATCGCAAACCGTCTGGTTGGCCGCGCCGATCGCAGGAGTCGACGAATTGATGTACCCGACGTCCGGCATATAGACCGCCGCAGGAACGTTGATCTTCACGCCATTGCTGAAGATGCCGTAGCAGGTTTGTGGAACTGTTGCTTTGACACCGGCTGCCTTCGCTTTGCTTCTGGCCAGGTCTGGCTGCGGTGCCAGGCACGCTAGAGCGGTGAAAACAAATATGCTCAAACGATAAAAACGCATGAGTGCCCTCCCAATAGCGGCCGCGAATGCTACCTATTGGGGAGTATATCATGATTCTACTTATAGGTTAATGACCGATTTTGCACACAATTGGCTCAGCCTTTCCCGAAGTTAGAGCCTGCTTACGCGCATCAGGTCCCCGGTGCCTTTCGCTTGGCAGATTGTGGCTTGCGCGGTCGCGCTCCCTCACGCAAAGGTGGCGCAAACACGACCTCGCGCGCGCCGCCGGGCTCGCGCACAATCTCATTCGCCGGCAGAAACCATTTCATGCGCGTCGCGCCGATTTTTGTGTTCGCGAAGTAAGGGCTATCCAACGGCTCCCGCATGACATCGGGCATTTGAGACGGCAAAAGCGCAAGATCGACCCGGAAACTGATCCTGCTTCCCTTCATAGGCCACAGCGTGAGGCCACCAAGCGACGCGAGTTCCTCGACGACGCACCGCGAATACCAATCATAGAGTACGCCGATAAACGCTCCGTCATTTTTTAATATCCTGCGTATCTTGGAAAAGTAAGGCGGCGCGTCCATGTGCCTTCGCTGTTCATAACGGTCATAGAACGTCTTCTGACAAAACACGCGATCAAGAATTGCGAAATAAAACGTCGCATCGCCGATACGCGACAGGTCGAACACGCTATCCTGATGGCCTTCACAGCCATAGGCACGCAAATCGTCGATGACCGGATGAAGCTCGATTCCATACATTCCGTAGCCAAGACGCATCCATGCTTTCTGAAACGTGCCGGTAAAGGTACCCAGATTTATGCCAGACCAGCGCGGCCGGTTCGCAGAAAAGCGCACAGGCAGAAGCTGCTCGAGGACGCGTGTGCACTCGTTCCAATATGCCTCTGCTTCCTTCAATCCTTCAGGCGTGAAAACAGTCCAGTCGTAAAACCACCGCATCGCTCTCATCGTGTCGGACATCTTGTCCTGACGCAGGTAACTCGACGGAAAATCGGGAAAGCGTGGCCACTTAAGCAGCGGCTTCATCTCAATTTTCTTGTGGTCTAAAGGGTTCATACCAGACCGCTGAGAATATCAGGCCGGTCCGTGCAGACCGCGTCGAGATCGAGCATGCGTTTCATATCCGCGGGTTCATCCACGGTCCATGCGCCGACTTTCAGGCCGAGGTCGCGTGCTTCGGCGACGGAATGCGGGATGATGTCGGTGAAAGTGGGAAACCAGCCATCGCCACCCGCGGCCTTGATCGCGCGCTGGATCGAGTTGCCGTATTTCACGGCGTCGTAGCCACTGGCCCAAGGTGATGTGCCGGTCGCCGCCCAGTAACGCAACATCTGCAGCGCGGGTTCGGACGGCGGATCGTCTTCCGGTGGCGGCGTACCCTCGCGAAACCAGCTCTGCGCAAGCGTCGTGAACCAGCACGGGGTATCGGGCGCGATCTTCTTGGCATGCAGCAGCGCGGACCAGTCGAAGCCAACAAAGATCGTGCGGTCGAGATAGTTCGCTTCCTTCAAAACCGCCACAGACGCTTCCGCCAATGCCACCGGATCGGCGGAGATCTCGCGGTCGGCGAACGACGTCTTCAACTCGACGAAAAGCGTGAATGGCATTCGCGATTGCTGCGCGACATCGACCACGGCCGCGAGCGTCGGGATGCGCTCGCCGTCGACCGCTTTCACGTCCGGATGCGCGCGTGCGTATTCGCTCGCCAGATCGCAGCGCCCTATATCGAACGCGCGCAGTTCTTCCAGCGTCAAATCCTTGATGCGTAGTGCGGGCTTTGTCACATACGCGCCACCCGGCCCACGCGTGATCTCCGGCTTCAGGCGATAATCATGATAGACCACAACCTCGCCGTCCTTCGACAGCTGCACATCCAGTTCCGCGCCGTCGCAGCCACGCGCGACCGCATCGCGGAACGCCGCCAGCGAATTCTCTGGCATCAATCCAGCGCCGCCCCGATGGGCGATATTGAGAGGCTTCATGAAACTCTCCGGCATTCAGGCGAGCGGATGAGGAACCAGCGTATGTCTCTTGACTTCAGTCACCTTGTTCTTGTCGTCCACGAACACGACGACCGGATCAAGCGACGCCATCTCCTCCGGCGCGACAAACACCTCAGCCAGAACAATGATCTTGTCGCCCGGCTGGAAATGCCGCGCGGGCGGGCCGTTGAGGCAGATGTCGCCGTTCCCCCGCTTGCCCGCCATCGCGTAGGTGCGCCAGAAAAAGCCGTTCGAGACGTTGGTGATGTTCAGATACTGGAACGGCGCGATCCTCGCCGCCTCGAGCAGCAGCTCATCGATCGTGATCGAGCCGACATAATTGAGATCGGCTTGAGTCACGGTGGCGCGATGTATCTTGGCCTTGCAGGCGGGGATCAGCATGGATGCAACCTCATGAGTGCTCGCGCGGACGGTTCTTGCCGATGAAGCCGAACATGTGGCCGGCGACGTTCCGGATCTGGATTTGGTCGCTGCCTTCGGTGATGCGATAGCGGCGGTGGTGGCGATAGATGTGTTCGAACTGCTTGTGGCGCGAATAGCCCCAGCCGCCATGTACCTGCATCGCCCAGTCCGCCGCGTTGCAGACGAGATTGTTGCCGCGGTAATTGCACATCGAGACCTTGTCGGAGAGATAAAGCTGAATCTCCGGCCCGGTCATGCGGTCCATCTCCCACGCTGTGCGATAGATAAGCCAGCGGATCATTTCCGCTTCGGTCTGCAGTTCGACCAGCGGCCACTGGATCGCCTGGTTGCGTGACAGCGGCTTGCCGAACGGTTTGCGCGTATTGGCGTAGTCGATGCTCTCATTGATGCAGTATTGCGCCGCGCCAACGCCGCTCGCCGCCTGACGGATTCGGTTCTCGTGCACGAAGTGACGCGCGAGCACGAGGCCGTTGTCGACCGGCCCGAACAGGGCGCTGTCCGGCACCCACACGTTCGTGAACGACACGCGCGCGTGATCTGTCGGCATGTTGAAGGTCCACATATATTCCTCGATCTTCACGCCTTCCGCATCCATCGGCACGATGATGCAGCTTAAGCCGCGGGCATCGCCGTCCTTGCCGGAGGTGCGGCAGAACACCATGTCGTGCGAAGCGACATGCACGCCGGTGTTCCACATCTTCTCGCCATTGATGCGCCAGCCATTGCCGTCCTTGACCGCGCGCGTTTCCATCCACGTCGCGTCGGAGCCGTGCTTTGGTTCGGTGAGACCGAAGGCAAGGCGCACGGTGCCGTTCAGCATGCCGGGAAGCACCGTCTTCTTCTGCTCTTCGGTGCCGAAATCGCGCATCATCAGCACTTGTGGAAAATTGCCGACGACCGAAGTCTCGTTCTGCAGATCGTTGTGCAGGCCAAGCCCTTTCGCGGCCAGATGCTCGCGGATGATCGCCATCGCGAGGTTGCCGATGTTCTTGCCGCCATATTCTTCCGGCAGCGCGAGACGCAAAAAGCCCGCCTTGTCGGCGCGGACGCGCATCTCGCGCAGCAGCGCTTCCCAATCCTTGCGCGGCAACCCGCCACCCTCGAAATCGGTGCGCGCCCATTCGCGGCGATGATCGAAGAAGCGCTCGTTGTCGTCCTGCTTCTGCAGCGGCACGATCTCGGCATCGATGAACGCATCGATGCGCGCGAGCAGGTCCGTGATTTCTTTTGGGATAGAAAAATCCATGTGTTCCTCCAATAGCGTTGAAGGAAGTTTAGGCAGGCACATCGCCATACGCCATAGACCGACGTCACTCTTGACGCTGGGTCGCCATTGCTGGCGGCGGGCGAGCCGTGCCAGTATTCCCGTTTACTGCAATGCGATCGAGTTAAGGACCGCTTCGCCGGTTGCGTCGAACTCCGGTGTCAGGGCGCTCGTGGTCATAAGCGTTATCGCGAAGAGCCGATTTCCCACCGGCACAGATATAACGCGCATTTTGGAATTGACCGTGAACTGATCCGCGTTCGGCCGTCCGGATTCCAACACCGTCACGATCTTTGCCGCATGTCCGGCCAGCGTTCCGGTTTCGGAATGACAATCGACGAGCTTGAGCCCGCCTTTGATGCTGTCTTCGGACAGCAGCCTGCAGTCTTCATCGTGATCTCGCGCGATCTGCTCCGCAGACATGTGCAGGTTCATCGCTTCGATATCTTGTCCTTCAAGCACGGAGATTTCGACGGTTTCGAAATGAGGGCCCCGCGGATCGCCCGCACGGAAGACATGGTCCGTGATGAGCCACGCCGGGCACATGGACGCTTTCATTTCCGCAGAGGCGGGCAAGGGGCTAAGGGATGTGCCGATTGTGCTGTCGCATGCAGCCCAGCTTTTCGGAACCGACATGGTAAGTCCGGGGACCGGCGTGATCGGCACAGGCACTACCCCGGACACCGGCTCCGGCGGCTCGATCTTCATCGATCCCGCGACCTCGTCCATCACCGCCTGCACATGCGCCGTAAATGGGATCTGGCCTGCGAAGACAAACATCATCGTGCCGTTCTTGCTGGACACCATGTAAAATTTTCCGGCGATGCGTCCCTCGGCTTTCGAGCTTATGTCTGTTTCGCCGATGAAGCCGGGACGTCCGCCGACAGTCGAAGCGCGCAATGCACACGAGTTCAGTGGAAAGCCGCTGTGACCGACGAAGCCTTTGCAGAAGACATCTTCGACTTCGCCCAGAAATTGCGGCGTTGCGCCCGAGATGTATTCATCGGGCATCGTGTAGGCGTCGGTGAAGAACGAGCCCATCATCATCTTTGTCTTAAAGTCGCTGTCGATAAAAGCGCGCACCTCGATATTTTCGCCCGGCAGCCCGTGCACTCTTATCGTTTTGCAGAAGCTCTCGATCGCGTAAACGATCGGCGCATTGTGCAACGCCTTATTGCTGACCGGGTCGCACGCCATCCAGCCATCCGGGATATCCACCGATATGCCCGGCGCAAGGATCACGTGGCGCAGCGGCACCTGCGCCGTTTTCGCTTCAACAGAACCTGCGAGAGCGAGCATCGCTGCAACGACGGCGCATGAAATACGAAACATGACAATCCCCCCGGAAAGCCTTCACGCTGCCACGCCTGTCGCGGGGAGACAACTCCGTCGTGCAATGGCAAGAGTTTCCCGATTTAAGATTCCCCGAGTTGACTTCACGGATTCCGAGATATTCCCACGACCGCGTCCAATCGGCATGGACCCGCGCGAAGCGGATGCGGCGCGCACCGCTTTACGCCATGCCCAATTCTTTTTTCAGTGGCGCAATCCACGCCTCGTATTTTTGCGAACCGCCGAGCGAATGCTTGAATATCGGCAGGCGGACCTGCTCCGAGCTGGATGTGCGAACAGAGCGCTCACTTTCGTAAAATCTCAGGCAGTGCTCCTCGAAGGGCAGTTCCAAATAGGTGAGCAATTTTCGAATCTCCGCCTCAGGCTCCTCCACCAGATCCTCGTACAGGACTCTGTGTATTTTGCCGGGCATAACAGTGTCGTAGTGCGCCATCAAATCGAGATAGGAATTGTAATATTTTCCCAAGTCGGTGAGGTCGTAGCTGTATGGGTAGGCACGGCCAAGCAGCTGCTTGAAATTGGCGAGGCAGCAATCGAGTGGGTTGCGCCGCACGTCGACAATCTTTGCCTTCGGCAGGATGGCATGAATGAGTCCGACATACTCAAAATTTTTGGGCATCTTGTCGGTAAAGCGTGGGCGCCCAAGGCGGCGGAAAGCCCGGGCGTCCTCGAGATATTGCCCGCCCAGACGCGAAAGCGCCTCCTTTTCCAACTCGCTCTGCAGCTGTGCCGCCATGAGCTGGACATAAGGAAGCTCGCGCGTTCCTTCGACCGCAGAATGGCTCGCCAGAATTTGCTCGACCAGCGTGGATCCCGCCCGCGGCAAACCGACGATAAAAATCGGATCGGCTGCCGGGCAACCCGCACCTGCCCGTTCCGCAAAGAACGCCGGCGTAAAGATGCTCTTGAGCCGCGCGAACTGCTTCGCTGTACGCTCCGCATCGTAAGGCAAAGTGGAACGCTGCAACGCATTGGCGGTTCGGAAGTGCGCGAAAGCCTGCTCGTAGTCGCCTTCGTCTTCGAACGACTTCCCGAGCGCAAAGCCCAAATAGACGCGGTTCGCGATGGGTAATTCAGGCCGCTTAAGCTGCTCCTGGATATGAGCCACGTCGGCGGGCGAGAAACGAAAAGTCTTCAGATCGCCGAGTGCCCAGTACGCGCCCGAGAACTCCGGATCAATCTCCAGCACATGCCGATATGCGGCAATGCAATCCTCCGTGCGGCCGGCCGCACGCAAATCGTTGGCGTAGATCATCCATGCCGCCGGCTTGAGCGGAAGGTCCGCAAGCACGGCCTCATGATACTTCAGGGCATCTTCGTATTCGCCGATCTGGCCAAGCGTAAAAGCCATCAGGCTTCTGAAATTGACGTTTTGCGGATCCGAACGCAGCAACAGTTCTAGTTGTGCCCTGGCGGGAGCGAATTTTGCCACCTTGGTGAGTAGGACCGCATAAGAGTGCCGGGCGGCAATGAAGCCGGGGCTGAGTTCCAGGCATTTGGCAAAAAGCGCTTCGGCGGCTTGTGCGCCTGCAACGGTGCCTTTCTGCATGAGCAGATCGCCCAGCAGCTTCAACCCGTTCACATCGGAAGGATGAGTCGCGAGGAAATCGCGCGTCAGCTGTTCGGCGAGTGTGTCGTTCTTTGCCTTCGCTGCGCCGATTGCCGTTTGCAATTCCGGATGCGGGGGCGGAACGGTCTGGTTCGACGGAGTCGAAGCCTGCGAGCCCGCGTCACCATCGCCCGGGATGGCCTGCGATGCTTCGGTATCGTTCACACGCCCTCCTTGCTTGCCGCTGCCTGTCAAACGCGAATTGCCAGCTTATCTGCGACTGGCCCGCTTCAGGGGCTGCTGCATAACGCAGGAATTTTCTCCCTTTGCCTATCGGATTTTGCCACATCGCGGCGGCATGTGCCGGCCCGGCAATTTTGCAGACGGCCAAGCGGCCTGTCGGCACTCTTCCTGAGAGATATGCGAACAACGGCGCGTCGGCTCGCCGCGCGCGTGAACCAAAAAAAATGGCGCGGGAATCGGATTGATCCCCGCGCCACATTTCATGCCGGAGTTAGTGGAGTTCCATCATGTAATCAGCATACGTGTAGCCCAGACAATCAGACAGGTATTCGTTGTTGTTGAGGGCGGTGCAGCCGCTGCCAAAGAGATTGTTCCGATCTACCCAATCCGCCTTGGTGCCGGAGAGATCGTTCGTCATCTCCCAGTACCATGGGCCATTGGGGTCGTTGTCCTGGACCTCGACCCAATACTTGCCGGGTTTGACCTTACACGCTGTCGGCAGATTCAGCTTCGACAGCACGTGTGTCGGATACGATCCGCCGCCCGCGCCCATAACACCTGTGTAAGAACAGACGACCTTGCTGTCGTTACCTTCATCAGAACCACCGCTGGTGCTGTTCTTATAGATGGTGACGTTGTACTGCTCCGGATTGGCGGGAGCGTTGTAGCCATAGACCCACACGGACTTGATCTTCGTCTTGGCAGAGCATGTGAAGTCCGCCCCGCCGCCGGTGTCGTAGCCGCTGCCCGACGTGTCGTTCCAGCCGATGAGGCCGTCCGGCGTGGGCGACAGTTCAGCGCCGAAGCCCGTTCCGCACAAAGCGGCCTTTGGCTCAAGCGATTGTCCGCGCGTGGGCGCCTTCACACCGTGAAAACCCGTGACCTGAGAGGCGCGGAGTGGAACGCTATGCCCGCCTGCAAGGGCGGCAGAACTCACGAAAGCTGCAGTGCTGGCTAGCAGCATGATTTTGGAAAAGGACACTTGAAGACCCTCCTTGTACGGCTCCCGCAAAACACGGGAAGCTTCGCGTTAAGTTAAATACAGAAATCGCGATCTCACAATATAGTGATGCAATATTCTTCGGACCAAGCCGTCAGAAACATAACACTCAATGCATCTAAGCGGACATTGCATCTAAGTTGATGATAACAAAATATATTTTTGATTTGTTTGCTGCTGAAGACAAATGATCTCCACGACTTTACAGCTGAAAGTTCCAGAAGAGTTTTTCAGAATGCGTAGCATGCGCGAGGTGATTGTAGCAGCGCACTTCAGTGCTCTATCTTTGGTTGTTTTCTCAGTGCCGACACAGGCCGAATCAGGTCGCGCTTGATGGCCCCGTGCTTCGAGTACGCCACCGAGTGTTTCATCATCGGACGGCGCGGCCCTCGTCCCATTTCCGATGACAAGATTGGCGTCGGTTTCAAACCGAACCGATCGGCTGGGATAAGCTCGACGGGATCACGCGAATGCTGAAACTTCGGCCTCAAATCGTAAAGCGATTAGCCGGCAAAAAGGCGCCGGCGGAGAAATCTGCTGTGTTTTTTTATTTGAGACATTGCTGCACTGCAGGCATGTGGAGCCCGCGCAACAGCGCGCCGATATGCGCGTCCCTGAGTTGACTTCCCCAATTCCGAGGCGTACCCACGCACGCATCCAGGCGGCATCGGGCCGCGCGGATGATTCGAGAACCGAGAAACGATGAATATCTGTCCCAACACATTTCCGGCTGTGCCGACCGCCCTTTCGGGCGGCGTGGTCGCCGCATCGGTTCGCGAGGAGAACGCGCTTTAGGTTTGCCTAAATCGTTCAAGTTTCACCCCTCCCGAGCCAGGCTTTGGAGGGGATTTTTGTATCTGGTGCTCCCCACCAGCGTCTGGTTCGGGTCTAAATTAAAGAAGCCCGTATCATGGCCCATACTGCAGAGATCGATCTTTCCCACGCCGGCCGGCGCGTAACCGGCCATGGCTGGGACGCCTGGCGCGACGAAGCCCGCGAGACGTTGAAGCTCGCGCTGCCGCTCATCTTCACACAGGTCGCACAGATGACGATCATGACGACCGATATCGTCATGCTCGGCCGCGTCGGACAAACCGCGCTCGCCTCGTCGGCGCTGGCGGTGACGATTTTCTTCTTCTGCTGGCTGATCGGCGCCGGCCCGGTAGCAGCTGTGGCGCCGATGATCGCGCATATTCTCGGCGGCGACCGGAAGAACCAGGACGGCGTGCGCGCGGTCGTGCGCATGGGAATCTGGTCCGTGCTGATTGTCTCGCTGCCGCTGATCACGTTGTTGCTGTTCACACGTCCGATCATGTTGCTGCTGGGACAACAGCCCGAACTCGCCGCCGGCGCCGGCCAATTCACCGCGGCGGTGTGCATCGGCCTGCCGTTCTCGCTGCTCTATCAGGTGCTGCGCAACTTCGCGACGGCGCTCGAGAAGCCGCGCGCGCCGCTCTATGTGATGGTCGCCGGCATTGCGTTCAACTTCCTCGGTGACTACGCGCTGATCTTCGGCCATTTCGGCATGCCGAAGCTCGGGCTGGTCGGAGCCGGTATCGCGAGCGCTTCGTCCTATGCATTCCAGTTCCTGGCGCTACTGGTCATCGTTTCCCTGACGCCGAAGCTGAAACCCTATCGCATCTTCCATCAGTTCTTTCGGCCAGACTGGGAGAAGCTGAAGGAAGTGTTCCGGCTCGGCATGCCGATCGGCATCACAATGATGTTCGAGGCGATGCTGTTCAATTCCGCGACTCTGATGATGGGCACATTCGGAACGGCCACGGTTGCCGCGCATCAGATCTCCATGAACGTGCCGTCGAACACCTTCATGGTGCCGCTCGGCATCGCGATGGCGGCGACGATCCGTGTGGGCTTGGCCGCAGGCGCGGGCGACCGCGAGGCTGTACGCCGTGCGGGCTATACCGCGTTGTTGATCGGCACTGCCTTTATGAGCGTGACAAGTGTGGTGATCGCCCTGTTCCCGTATCAGATCGCCGGGTTGTACTTCTCGACCGGCACGCAACAGAACGCGGACGCCATCGCGCTCGCGGTCACGTTCCTGCGCGTCGCAGCGGCGTTCCAGATCTTCGATGGCCTGCAGGTCGTGGCCGCGCTGTCGTTGCGCGGCCTCAAGGATGCCAGCGCGCCGATGTGGATCGCAGGCGGCTCCTATTGGCTCGCCGGATTCCCGATGTGCGTTCTGCTCGGCTTCGGGCTGCACATGAAAGGCTTCGGCATCTGGATCGGCCTCGCTTTCGCGCTGCTCATCGCGGCAGCGACGATGTGCTGGCGGTTCTGGTGGCTGAGCCGGGAGCGGTGACAAAAGCTTCGCACGTGCACGTCTCTTTTTGCGCGTGCGAAGCGGAATAAACTGCGCGGACGGAGCGTCTTCTAGACGATGTGCCGCAGATGGAAAGTCTGCGCTGAGGGAGCTTTTCGCGCATGCGGAAAATTATATCCATTGCCCTTGCCGCATCGCTCGCCACCACGACCGTCGCCTTGGCGGCCAGCACCGACTGGCCGCATTTCCGCTTCGACGACGATCACACGGGATTTCAGCCCACTGAGACAACGCTGAGCACGAAAAACATCCGAACCGCAGGTCTCTTGTGGAAGGCGTTTCTGGGTTCAGGCGATAGATCGCTCGTCAATTACTCTTCGCCCGCCGTCGCGAACGGTATCGTCTATATCGGTACGGTGGACGGACGGCTCTGGGCCTATCCCGCGGAGGGATGCGGCAAGGACGTATGCGATACGCCGTTGTGGTCGACGCCCTCGTTCGGCCAGATCATGGACTCGCCAACGGTCGCCAACGGTGTCGTCTATGTCGGCTCTCAGACCGATGACAACAACGCAAGCGGAAAGCTCAACGCCTTCGCAGCGGGTGGGTGCGGTCACGATTCCTGCACGCCGCTCTGGCAAGGCATCACCGGCACGCAATCGATCCTGCAATCGTCGCCTACCGTGTCAGGCGGTTTTGTTTTCGTCGCAGCGTTCGACGGAAAGCTCTACGCATTCAACGCGGACGGCTGCGGCAAGAAGGCGTGCAAGCCCGTCTGGACCGCGCAGACGGGCGCTTCCATCGAATCGACGCCGACGGTCAGCAATGGCGTCCTCTACATCGGATCGGACGACGGCAAGCTTTACGCATTCAGGGCCGACGGATGCGGGAAGAAAGTCTGCGAGCCGAAATGGGCCGGCAATCTGGGCGGCACGGTGTTTGAATCCACACCTGCCGTCGCCAAGGGGCTGGTCTATATCGGCACCCAGCACCGGATGTCGGCCTTCAAGGCAAAGGGATGCGGCGCCAAAACCTGCCAGCCGGTGTGGGAAGCGGAAGACGATTTGAACTTCTTTGCGGGCTCGCCTGCCGTGGCGCGAGGCCGGGTCTACATGCCGTTGGAATCCGGCGTGGCTGTTTACGATGCGAAGGGATGTGGCCAACTGGTTTGCGAGAAGCTCTGGCTGCTGTTCGGGAGCGGCATGCAGGATGGCGTCGAGTCCTCTCCCACCGTCGCCAACGGCGTCGTGTACGCCGGGCGGAATTCCGGCGAGGTGCTCGCCTGGGATACGAAGTCCTGCGGGAATGCGGTCTGCGACGAGTTGTGGAAGGGCCTGACCGGCGATCCGATCGTCAGTTCGTCACCAACGGTGGTCAATGGCAAAATCTATGTTGGCAGTTCCGACAGCGCCCAGTCTGCCGCATGGCTCTACGTGTACGGGTTACCGAATTGAGCGGAGGCACTGGCGCTGGGGAATGCCGGACGCCTAATCTTCCCGGAACAGATATCCGGGGAGTGCGTTCATGTTCGATTTTTCCAGGCTGAAATCGGTCGCCGATATCTCGCGCGTTCACGCGGCCGAGCAGCCCGGCCATGTGGCGCTGGATTTCAACGACCGTATCACGACCTATGGCGCGCTGGACGAGCGGGCGAGCAAAGTCGCGCAGGGACTGATCGGCCTCGGCCAGACGCCGACATCGCGCGTTGGGTATCTCGGCAAAAACTGCGATCGCTATTTCGAAGTCCTGCTCGGCGCGTTCAAGGCGCGCGCGGTGATCGTCGGTGTGAACTGGCGGCTGGCCGCGCGGGAGGTTACCTATGTTCTGAACGATGCCGGTTGCGAGGTGATCTTCGTCGGCAAAGAGTTCTACGAGATCATCGCGAAGGTGCAGAGCGACTGTCCAAATCTCAAAACGATCATCGCAATGGATGGCGGGCACGCGTCCTGGCCGGACTACGAAGAATGGCGTGACGCGCAGAAGACGATCGATCCGATGCTGCCCATCGCGCCGGAAGACGATGTGATCCAGCTTTATACCTCCGGCACGACCGGTCATCCCAAAGGCGTGCAACTTACCAATGCCAATTATCTCGCGGTCTTCAGCTGCCTCGGCAGCGCGCCGCTTGGCCGCTACGAACCCGACGATGTCGTGCTGATCGCGATGCCGTTCTTCCATGTCGCGGGCGTGAACATCGGGTTGCTGACGCTGGCGCAGGGTGCGCATGGTGTCGTTCTCGGCGAAACCGATCCCACGGAAATCCTGCGCCTGATCGACAGCAAGAAAGTGTCTTATGCGTTCCTGGTGCCGGCGCTGATCCTGTTCGTGCTGCAGCATCCAAACGCGAAGGCGACGGATTTCTCGTCGCTGAAGAATATCTCCTACGGCGCCTCGCCCATCTCGGACGAAGTGCTTCTGCGTGCGAAAGAGATGTTCGGCTGCGGATTTCTTCAGGTCTACGGCCTCACCGAAACCACCGGTGGCGGCACATTCCTTTTTCCTGAAGATCACGAACCGTCGCGCGGCAAGCTGCGCTCCTGCGGCAGGCCCGCGCCGGGCCATCAGATTCGCATCGTCGATGGCGACAACAATGCGCTGCCGCACGGCGAAGTCGGTGAGATTCAAATCCGCTCCGGCAATGTGATGAAGGGCTACTGGAACAAGGACGACGCCACCCGCAAAGCGGTCTGCAGCGAAGGCTGGTTCTCCACTGGCGACGCCGGCTTCTTCGACGATGAGGGCTACCTCTACATACACGACCGCGTGAAGGACATGATCGTGTCGGGCGGCGAGAACATCTATCCGGCCGAGGTGGAGAACGCGGTGATGGGCCATCCCGGCGTTGCCGACGTGGCCGTGATCGGCGTGCCCGACACCCGCTGGGGCGAGGCGCTAAAGGCGATTGTGGTTAAAAAACAGGGAGTTGAACCCTCCCCGACCGAGATCATCGCCTTCGCGCGGGAGCGCATCGCGGGCTACAAATTGCCCAAATCCGTGGATTTTATAGACGCCCTGCCGCGGAACCCGTCCGGGAAAGTTCTGCGAAAGGATTTGCGTGCGCCCTATTGGGAAGGACGCGACAGACAGGTAAACTAGACTCGTTTGTTGTCGTCTGCCGCGGGAGGAAAGACGATGCCTAAGTCTTGGATGAGCTTGAGCCTGGCTGCCGGCGCGTTGTTCGCCGTTGCGCCTGCTTTTGCACAATCGCCGCCGCCTCCCAGCCCGAACATCAAGAAGATCGTTTCCGACTCACAGCCCCCGGACCTCGCGCTGGGCGATGACGTCGCCATCGCCTGCGATGCGATCGAGCGTGTGGCCGATCCATCCGACGTGCGCGTGGTGCTGACCATCGCGGCAGAACCCGGCGACAGTTCGCCCGGATACAAGAAGATTCTGGCGCTCAATGAAAAGGTGACCGGCAGCGCCGTCCACCTGAAAGTGCCCAACGCCCCCGATCTCGCGAACCACACGGTCGATCTCAGCGTCTATGTCGTGAACGGTCCGAAGAATACGGATTGCGAAGGCGGCAAATATCGCGTCGTGCAGACGCCCGCGCCTCTGACGACCGGCGCACCACCCAAGAACCCGGGCTAAAGCAAAAACATCGCCAGAATTCCGAGCGCGCTTGCCGCCGTGATCCACAACGCCACGCGGACATGACGCGTGCGCGCGATTTGCGCTTCGGCGATTTCGCGCGTGGTGTCGGGATGCAGGCGCAAACCGCCATCTGCGAGCATCGCGGAAATGCTCTCCGCATTGCGCAGGAGTTGCGGCAGGTCGCGCGCCAGACGTCCAAGCGCGGTCACGCCCTCGCCCATGTCGCGCAGCCGCGCCTCCGGCCCCATCTGCTCGATCATCCAGCGCTCGACGACGGGCCGTGACGCATCCCAGATATCGAATTCGGGATCGAGCGAGCGCGCGACGCCTTCCACCACCACCATCGTCTTCTGCATCAGCACGAGTTGCGGCTGGGCCTGCATGTCGAAGCGGCGCGTTGTGTCGAAGAGCTGCTGCAGAAGCCGCGCCATCGAGACTTCATTCGCCGGTCGCCCGAAGATCGGCTCGCCGATGGCACGCAGCGCTTGAGCAAACGTCTGCAACGGATGATGTGGCGGCACGAATCCGACATCGTAATGCACCTGCGCCACGCGCTCATAATCGCGCGCGAGGAATCCGGCCAACGTCTCCGCCATGAAGCGGCGCATCTGCTGATCGAGGCGGCCCATGATCCCGAAATCGACCGCGACCAGACGGCCCTGCTCATCAACGAACAGATTTCCCGGATGCATGTCGGCGTGGAAGAAGCCGTCGCGCAGCGATTGCACAATGAAACTGCGCAGCACGATCTGTGCAATGCGCTTGGGATCGTGGCCGGCAGCCTTCAGCGCCTCGACATCGCGCACGGGCGTGCCCTTGATCCATTCCGTCGTCAGCACACGTTCCGAGGTCCGGTTCCAATCGACGGCGGGCACGCGGAAATCGGCGTCGCCCTTGGTGCGCTCGGCAAGCTCAGATGCAGCGGCGCCTTCCATGCGCAGATCGAGTTCAAGCGCAACCGACACCGCTAGTGATTCGACAACTGCAACAGGACGCAGTCGCCTCGCCTCCTTTGAGAAGCGCTCCGCGGCCCGCGCCGCACGCCCGACCGCGGACAGATCGCGCGCGAATTCCTTTTCGATGTCAGGGCGAAGGACCTTTACTGCAACGCTGCGCGGCGGATCATCTGCGGTTTCGGCCTTATGAACCTGCGCGATGGAGGCGGCGGCGATGGCCTCGCCGAACTCCGAAAACATCACGTCGACGGATTTGCCGAATTCGCTTTCGATAACGGCCTTCGCCCGCGCCATCGGGAACGGCGGCAGCCTGTCCTGTAAATTCTCGAGCGCACGTGCGATATCGTCGCCGACGAGATCGGGCCGCGTCGCCAGCACCTGGCCGAGCTTGATGTGCGCAGGTCCCAGGCTTTCGAGCGCGCGCGACAAGCGCTGGCCCGGCGGCAACTCTTTGTCTTTCGTCGGACCGACGCCGAGCACAAAGCGCGCGAACTTCAGCGATGGCGGCATCGCATCGAGATATTCGCGCGGCACCAGCGCGTCATGACGCGCGAGCGTGCGTGCGATGCGCCAGAGCCGGAACGTGTCGCCGAACACACCCATCAGATGCGCCACGCCGAATGCATCGCCGCGATCCCGCCGGTGAGATTGCGCACCTGCACGCGCGACAAACCCGCCTTCTCGATCATCTTCGCGAACGCGTTCTGCGGCGGGAAGCGGCGGATGCTTTCGGCGAGATAGCGATAGGCCTCCGCGTCGCCCGCCACCATCTGGCCGATGCGGGGCAGTACATTCATCGAATAGACGTCGTAGATCTTGTCGAGACCCGGCGCCTCGACCCGCGAAAATTCCAGACACAGGAAACGGCCGCCCGGCTTCAGCACACGCCTCGCTTCTTCAAGCGCCGTCTGGATATGCGTCACGTTGCGGATGCCGAACGCGATCGTATAGGCATCCATGCTCGCGTCGGGGACGGGCAGCTTCTCGGCATCTCCGCAGACCCACGTCAGAGCACGTTCGCTCTTCGCCTCCGCGCGGTGCACACCCTCCCCCAGCATGTCGGAATTGATATCGCAGACGGTGATCGCCGCCTCGCCGCCGCGCGCACGCGCCATGTCGGCGATGCGGAACGCGATGTCGCCTGTGCCGCCGGCCACATCGAGATAGGCGCGGCCCGGACGCGGGTCGAGCCACTCGACAAAGATGTTCTTCCAGATCCGATGGACGCCGCCGGACATCAGATCGTTCATCAGGTCGTAGCGCTTGGCGACCGACGAAAACACCTCGCGCACGAGGCCTTCCTTCTCGGCCTCCGGCACGTCGCGATTGCCGAAGCTGGCGGTGGATGTGTCAGTAGTCATCGGCGACGAGCATACCTTATTGTCATCCCGGAAGCCGAGCGCAGCGAGGCTGTCCGGGACCCACCGTGACGTTTCGCCATGGGTCCCGGCTCTACGCGATGCTTCGCATCGCTTGGCCGGGATGACAAGGAGTTATGGAATGCCGGAACTGCCCGAAGTCGAAACCGTGATGACCGGCCTGAAGCCCGCCTTCGAGGGGCACCGGTTCACGCATGTCGAGACGCGGCGCAAGGATTTGCGCATTCCGTTCCCGAAGGGCTTCGCCAAGCGGCTTACCGGGCGGCGCGTGGCGCGGATGTGGCGGCGGGCGAAATACGTCATGGCCGATCTCGACAATGGCGAGACGCTGGTCATCCATCTCGGCATGAGCGGCAGCATGGCCGTCTACGCGACCGGCGAAACGCGCAAGCTCGGCCAGTTCTATTACGAGCGCGCGCCGGATGGCGCGGGCAAGGGCAAGCACGATCACGTCGTCTTTGATACCGATGCACCGGCGCGCGTGGTGTTCAACGACCATCGTCGTTTCGGGCTGATGACGCTGATCGACACCGGGAAGATCGAAGAACACAAACTGTTCAAGGCCGTGGGCGTCGAACCGCTATCGGACGATTTGGATGCCGCGTTTCTGGCGCGCGTGCTCAAGGGCAAGAAGACCTCGATCAAGGCTGCGCTGCTCGACCAGCGGCTGATCGCGGGACTTGGCAACATCTATGTCTGCGAGGCGCTGTGGCGCGCCAAGGTTTCGCCAAAGCGCCGCGCCTCGCGCGTGAAGCCGGACGAGATCGCGACGCTGGTGACGGCGATCAAGGCGGTGCTGCGGGAGGCGATCAAAGCAGGAGGCTCATCGCTGCGCGATCACAAACGCACCGATGGCGAGCTCGGTTATTTCCAGAAAACTTTCGCCGTCTATGACCGCAAGAACAAACTCTGCCACCGCAAGGACGGCGGTGTAATCAAACGCATTGTGCAGAGCGGGCGCTCGAGCTTCTATTGCCCGGTGTGTCAGAGATAACAACTGTCATTCCCGGCAAAGCGATGCCTATCGGCATCGCGAGGGGAAGGGAACCCCGGTGGAAAGATTGAGACCGGCCTTACCACCTGGGTCCCCTTCCCTCACATCGCTTCGCGATGCTCGCCGGGGATTACAACCGTGCGTTAAGTCCAATTCAGCTGCCACGACACGCCGAAGCGATCGTTGCACCAGCCGAACTTTTTCGAGAAGCCGTAATTGCCCAGCGGCATGAGGGTCTTGCCGCCTTCGCTCAGCGCGGCAAACACGCGGTCTAGTTCTGCCTCGTCGTCGCATTCCACAAAAATCGACATCGACGGCGTGAAGTCAAACGCATGTACCGCCGGGCTGTCGGTTGCCATGAACGCGACGCCGTTGAGGGTGAAGGAAGCGCGCATCACGCTACCCTCCTTCCCCGGCCCGCCCGCGCCCCATCTGGCGATGTTCTCGATCTTCGAGTTCGAGAACAACGATACATAAAACGTGATCGCCCCCTCGCAGCGGCCGGTGAACATCAGGAACGTCGAAACGGATTTGGTCATTTGTGCGCTTGCTCCGAAACCGTGCGCGTATCGCCATGCGCTCGGCCAGTTTCCAGATAGGATTGTAGACTCGACAGGATGCGGGGCCAACCACCGGAGACGGCCTGGATGAACTGCGCGTCCTCTTTGTCAATCGTATGCGTGATCGTGAGCCTGGTCAGATCGGTTTCGTGCGTCAGCTCCATCACACAACGCGAATAGCCTTCCGATTTCAGTTCCGGCTTGAACTCGTTGCGCCACTTGATGACGACGCGGTTGGGCGGATCGCTTTCCAGTATCTCCCCGCTGTCGGTCAGTCCATGTTGCGGCATGAACATCTTCCACTCCGCGCCTTTCTTCCAGCTGCTCTCCTGATGCCCGCCGAACCAGTACTGCTTCTGGAATTCCGGTTTGGTGAGAGCGTCCCAAACCTTCTGCTGCGGGCTACGGATATAGATCACATAAACGAATGAACTGTTGGCCATAGCCGTTACCCTTCCTTGCCCTTGATGAGCCAAATGTTTTCAGCTTTGCCGGTCTCCAGAAGCGATTTGAGATTGGACAAAACCTTCGACCAGCCGCCGGAGATGCTGCTCGCCATCGCTTCATCGTGCTCAAGCTGATCGTGCGTCACCGTCAGACAAATGAGGCCTGGCGCGTAATCGGCGATATCGAACGTGACGCGCGACGGTTCTTTCGATTTGTCCGGCCGCGTCCAGGTCATCACCAGCCGCCGCGGCGAATTGGATTCCAGAACCGTACCGTCGATCAGAACTTTGCCCGAACCATCGCCGTGCTGGTGCTCCCAGCGCGAACCGGGCTTCCAGTCCGAGACATTGGTGTGCATCCAATATTGGTGCGCGAATTCCGGCTTGGTGATCGCGTCCCAGACCTTCTGCGCCGTCGTGTAGATATAGGTTGCGTAAACGTAGTCACTCATTTCTCTTCCCTTTCCAGATTTTTCTTGAGGTCGTTGAGCGCACGCAACCGCCCGCGCTCGAACTTGCCGATCCACCTATCGGCGATGTCGAAGATCGGGACCGGATTGAGGTAGTGCAGCTTCTCGCGCCCGCGCCACTGGATGGCGATGAGGTTCGCCTCCTCCAGAATGCCCAGGTGCTTCGCCACTGCCTGCCGCGACATATCCAATCCACCGCACAGATCGTTCAACGTCTGTCCGTTCTCCGCGTGAAGCCGATCCAGCAGTTGCCGCCTGCTCTCATCGGCCAGCGCCTTAAACACAGCGTCCATGCTCATGCGCCCTTATATGCAACCATTTGGTTGCATGTCAAGAGGCAGTTAAAAGACGCGGATGCCCGCGCTTCGCATCACCCCCTCCATCAGCATCGACGAGAGCGAACTCGACGAGAGTTTCATCCTCTCGAGCGGCGCGGGCGGCCAGAACGTCAACAAGGTGTCGAGCGCGGTGCAGTTGCGCTTCGATGTCGTGCATTCGCCATCCCTGCCCGATCCGGTGCGACTGCGCCTGATCGCGCTGTCGGGATCGCGGCTGACGAAGGACGGCGTGCTCATCATCGTCGGGCGTCAGTACCGCGACCAGAACCGCAACCGCATCGATGTGCGCGAGCGCCTCGCCGAACTCGTCCGCGAAGCTGCCGTCATTCCGAAAAAGCGCCGGCCAACCAGACCGACCCGCGCCAGCAAGGAACGCCGCATCGAGGGCAAGAAGGTGCGCGCCAACGTCAAGAAAAACCGCGGCCGTCCCCGCGACGATTGATGGCACTTGCTATCGCGCACGCGGCACGTCAGGGATGCGGCCGGATAACGGAGTGCCCGCGATGGAATACCAGAACCTCACCACGAAGATCGAAGACGGCGTCGGCCTGATCACCCTGAACCGCCCGAAGGCGCTGAATGCACTCAACAGCGAGCTGATTGCCGAGCTGATCTCGGTACTGGAAGACTGGGATCGCGGGACCGATGTGCGCTGCATCGTGCTCACGGGTTCCGAGCGCGCCTTCGCTGCCGGCGCGGACATCAAGGAGATGTCCACGCAGTCCTATATGGACATGTACAGGGCGAACTTTTTCGCCAACGCGAATGACCGCATCAGCGCGATCCGCAAGCCCATCGTCGCGGCGGTCGCGGGCTATGCGCTCGGTGGCGGCTGCGAGCTGGCCATGCTCTGCGATTTCATCATCGCCGCAGACACCGCGAAGTTCGGCCAGCCGGAGATTAATCTCGGCGTCATGCCGGGCATCGGTGGCAGCCAGCGTCTCACCCGCTTCGTCGGCAAGTCAAAAGCGATGGAAATGTGCCTGACCGGGCGCAACATGGACGCCGCCGAAGCCGAGCGTGCGGGCCTTATATCGCGCGTCGTGCCAGCCGCCGACCTTCTGACCGAGGCGCTGAAAGCCGCCAAGACCATTGCCGAGAAATCCGTGCCGATCGTGATGATGACCAAGGAAGCGGTGAACGTCGCTTACGAGACAACGCTGCATGAAGGCGTGCGCTTCGAACGCCGCGTCTTCCACGCCATGTTCGCGACCGACGACCAGAAAGAAGGCATGTCCGCGTTCAGCGAGAAGCGGAAGCCCGACTTCAGGGATCGGTAGTCATTTCATCGGTGCGGCGCCAAAGCGATACGGCGCATATTTCGGAAGATCGATCAGCACACTGGCTCTGAGGAAGGTCCACGCCGTGTCGTGGAAATCCGCAGGTACGTCCATGTAGGAATGGACGCGGCCAGGAAGCAGATGAAGCTGGGCGGGAAAGCCGCGTTGCGTGAGAATGCGTTCCGTGTTCTGCACAGATTCCACCGAGAAATACTCGTCCTTGTCGCCGACATAACTCGCGATGGGAAGTTTGCGCTTGGCGTAGTCGGCGAATTTGTATTCCGCCGGCTTGCGCCAACCGCCGGCGTGGTATGCGGCGGCGGCGAAATATTCCGACTCCAGCATCGCCAGATTGAGCGCGTAGACGGCGCCACCCGATTGCCCGAACAGATACAGCCTGTGGAAATCGATCGGGTGTGACGCGGCTGCGGCTTGGATCGCAGCATGAATGTAGTCCGGTCCGTCATTGTGCAGATCCCAACCGATATCGGTGTGCAGGGAATCCGGCGCCAGAAGGACAATGTGTTCCCGTGCGGCTATGTCCTGCCAGCGCTGGAGCATGAAGAGCCCGTTGCCACCCGATCCGTGGAGCAAAACCACCATCGGCAGAGTCTGGTCCGCGCCATCCGGCACATAGAGATAGTAGGTGCGGTCGTGGCCCTCGAAAGAAAGGCTCTGCTTGGTTGCGACCGCCGCCTGAACCGGCACGGTCAATGCAATCAACAAAGCCAGCGCCAAGCCTCTGAAATCCATGGTAGGATCCGCTCAAATCCGGTACCGACTGTCCGGGACTGGGGACCCGTGCTCAACTCACGTTTTGCGGCGCTCACGGCACATTGACCCGGGGCCGCTACCAAGCTAAAGACCCCGCCTTCCAAAGGAATTAGGACGACAATGCCCAATATCGCCTCCGCCAAAAAGCGCACCCGCACCACTGCGAAGCGCACCGCCATCAACACCGCCCGCAAGAGCCGCGTCCGCGGATTTATGCGCAAGGTCGAGGAAGCACTGGCGAAAGGCGACCAGAAGGCCGCCCAGGCTGCCCTGAAAGCGGCAGAACCCGAGATCATGCGCGGCGTTTCCAAGGGCGTGATGCACAAGAACACCGGCGCCCGGAAGGTTTCGCGGCTTACCAAGCGCGTTGCCAAGCTCGGGAAGTAATTTTTTCGTCCCTTGAATCATTTAGCGAATTCTGGCGCGGGTACTGTAAGTCCAAGTATTCCGCGCCTTTTTATTGTCCGTAGGCTGATAGTCTTTTTTTCTTCGCAATAGCTTCAATGTTCCATGCGGTAAGCCGTTGATTCGCAAAGAAATGCGATTTTCCGTATACGTCACAACTGTTTAGGCTGCGAATCAAATCCATCACAATTGCTCTGATTCGCCATCTGTTCTTCTTGTTAAGGCGATCGCCGTGAGTCTAGTGTTAACCGTTCCTGACGAAGAGAGCGGCCATGCCAAAGACAAGAAGCAATAAAAGCTCAACAAGAACAAGCTTCTGTGTCCTTGAACGCCTGACCTTCAGTAACGTTTAAATAAAACCCAAGTAAAGCGTAAGAACTGGTGCAGGGGGATGTCTGCGCCAAGGTTAACCATCTTTGCGTCCGTGGCGAAAAGGTCTGAACAGACCTCTCAAGAACTTCGGCGCAGCACAACAGGGGAAGACAATGCCACCGCAAAAGGCGGCGTGGAGACACCACGCTTAAAGACAGCCGGGAGCAGCTCCCGGAACAAAGAAAAAATAGCTCGGCGGCGTGCAAACGCCGGACAGAAGCGAAAGTGGGACAATGGTGGAATTAAATGGAATGACCTCCGGGCCGGATTGGCCGGGGGTGTGGGGTGCCGTTCGCGAAAGGCTGCGGCGGGAATTGGGTGACGCGGTGTTCGAGGCCTGGATCGGGCCGCTGACACTCGAAGGCTGCGAGAAGAACGAGTTGCGCATCGGCGCGACCAAGCCGTTCGTGCGCACTTGGGTCGCCAACCACTACTTGGCGCGCCTCGATCGCGCGTTTCATGCGGAAGGTGCAGTGCCTGCATCGATCACAATCGTGATCTCGAAGCCACAGGTCGTCATAGGCGGTAACATCGTGCGCGAAACGGTTGCACCGCTGCCGTCCGCTGCGATCCTGAACTACGCGACGCCGAACGCCGACGTCGATAAGGTCGATCCGACCAAAGGCCTGTGGACGCGCATGCTGCATCCGCAGCAGACCTTCGATAGCTTTGTACCGGGCTCCGCCAACGAGTTTGGCCACACCGCGACGCGAGCCTTTGCCGAAGGCCAGAACAACGACTTTCCGCATCTGTTCATCCACGGCGGATTTGGCTTCGGAAAGACGCATCTTCTGAACGCTGCAGCGCTGGAATTCCGCAAGCGCGGCAAGCGCACGCTGTTCCTGCGCGCTGAAGACTTCATGCGGCACTTCCTGGGCGCGCTGCACCGCAAGGACACCCTGACGTTCAAGGACGAACTGCGCACAGCGGAAGTGCTCATCGTCGATGACCTGCAGCACATCTGCCGCTCGACCGCGACGGCGTCGGAGTTCCTCTACACTGTGAACGCCTTCGCGGATCTTCGCCGCCGCGTCGTCATCGCCGCCGACCGCGCCCCACAGGCTCTCGAAGGCCTTGGCGCCGACATCAAGTCGCGCCTCGCCGGCGGGCTTGTGATCGCACTGGGGGCACCGGACCGCGAAACGCGTCTGGCGATCCTGCAGCGCCGCGCGCAGGAGTTCACAAAACTCCGTCCCCACGTCGCCCTGCCGCACGATGTGCTGGAGCGCATCGCGGAAATGAACGATGCCAGCCCGCGCGAGATGATCGGCGTGTTCACGAAACTCGCGACCTACGCCGACCTGACCAAGAAGCCGGTCACGCCGGAGATGGCCGATGAAGCCGTTGGCACGCGCCTGTCGCCCGGCACCAAGACCTCGATCGAGGACATCCAGCGCAAGACCGCCGAGTTCTACAAACTCGAGGTCCGCGACTTTCACTCGCCCCAGCGAGCACGGCGCGTGGCCCGGCCGAGACAGGTCGCGATGTACCTCTCGCGCAAGCTGACAACGCGCTCACTGCCTGAAATCGGGCGGCGCTTCGGTGGACGCGACCACACCACGGTCCTGCACGCCTGCCGCCGCATTGAAGCGCTTTGCCAGGAGGATTCGATGTTCCGTCAGGAGGTCGATTTCCTCAGCCAGATGCTCTCGCGCAAGGTCTGATTTTGCGTCCCGTTTCGAGCCTTCTCCCCCTGCCAAAACAGGGGGAGAAGCGGTCCTTTGCGCGCACCGAAAAGCTTCTTTCTTTCGGCCCCGTCTGATATGGTTCCTGGCGTGAGTCCGCGACCTTCCGGACCCAAGCAAATCAAGGGGTTCGGCGGTTCCGTCGGGCCTTTTTCTAGAACCAGACGGCAGCTGAAAAACCCATGAAAATCAACGTCGAACGTGGCGCCCTTTTGAAGGCGCTCAGCCATGTGCAGAGTGTCGTCGAACGCCGCAACACGATCCCCATTCTCTCGAACGTGATGATCGAGGCGGCGAAGGGGCAGCTCAAGCTCACCGCCACCGATCTGGACATAGAGATCGTAGAGTCGATCCCGTCCGACGTGCTGCGCAACGGCTCGGCCACCGCGCCCGCGCACATGCTCTACGACATCGTGCGCAAGCTGCCGGATGGCGCGCAGGTGCAGGCTGAACTGCTGACCGCGGAGGGGGGCCGTCTTGCGGTCTCTGCCGGCTCGTCGCGCTTCGAACTCGCCTGTCTGCCAAAGGAAGACTTCCCGCAGATGGCGGCGGGCGCCCTGCCCCACAAATTCCGTCTCGCGGCCGACGACCTCAAGCAGATCATCGACAAGACACGCTTTGCGATCTCCACCGAGGAGACGCGCTTCTATCTGAACGGCATCTATCTGCACGCTGCGAAAGAGGACAAGAAAAAGGTTCTCCGCGCCGCCGCGACGGACGGCCACCGTCTGGCCCGCTTTGAGATGGAATTGCCGGATGGCGCCGGCGACATGCCGGGCGTGATCGTGCCACGCAAGACCGTGAGCGAACTGCGCCGCCTTCTGGACGACGCAGATGGCGCGATCGAAATCTCGCTTTCCGATACCAAGATCCAGTTCACGTTCAACGGCGTGGAGCTGACATCGAAACTGATCGACGGCACGTTCCCGGACTATCAGCGCGTGATTCCGTCGGGCAACGACAAGGTGCTCTCCGTCGAGGCCAAGGAATTCGCACAGTCGGTGGACCGCGTGTCGACGATCTCCGCCGATAAGACCCGCGCGGTAAAGCTCAATATCGCGAAGGAAAAGGTGACGCTGTCGGTGGTCAATCCTGAGAGCGGCACGGCGACGGAAGAAATCGGCGCGAACTATAGCGCAGCCACGGTCGAAATCGGCTTCAACGCGCGCTATCTGCTCGACATCACCAACCAGATCGAAGGCAAGGAAGTCCGCTTCCTGCTGTCGGATGCGGGCTCGCCGACGATCATCGAAGACACCGAGGACGCACGGACCCTCTACGTCCTCATGCCGATGCGGGTGTGAGTTTGAACGGTGTGCCGGACATGACCAATTCCCCCGCGCCCGAGCGGGTGGGGAAGGAAAGCGCGCTTTCCGTCACCAGCCTGCGCCTGACAAATTTCCGCTCCTACGCCAGCGTGGAGATCGCGGGCAGCGGCGCACCCGTCGTGCTCGCGGGACCGAACGGCGCGGGCAAGACCAATCTGCTCGATGCGATCTCGCTGCTGTCGCCAGGGCGCGGTTTGCGCGGCGCGAAACTCGGTGAGCACACGCGCCGCGGGCCGTCCGCGATGTCGGAGGCGTTGTGGGCCGTCTCTGCGACAGTCACGCGCGCGGGCGAGCCTTATGACATCGGCACCGGCCTCATCTCATCGCAAGGCAGCGAACGCCGCCAGGTGCGCCTGAACGGGGCTGCTGCGCAATCCTCCGCCGATCTCGGCGATGTCGTGCAGATGCTGTGGCTGACGCCGGCGATGGACCGCCTGTTCATCGAGAGCGCGAGTGGGCGGCGCAAATTCCTCGACCGCCTCGTGCTCGGCTTCGATGCCGGTCACGCGCGCGCGGCCACCCGCTACGAGACCGCGATGCGCGAGCGTGCGCGGTTGCTGAAATACGGCCCGCGCGATCCGGCGTGGCTCGACGGCCTCGAAAGCGAGATGGTCGAAGCCGGTCTCGCCATGGCGAAAGCACGCCGCGAAACGGTCGCACGCCTCAACAGCGCGCTTGCCGAACGTGTCGGCGCATTTCCAGCCGCACAGCTTTCGCTCGACGCTGACGACGCAGACGATACGCTGGGCGAGCGTCTTGCGCGCGCGCGTATCCGCGATGCCGAGGCCGGCCGCACGACCGTTGGCCCGCATCTCGTCGATCTCACGGTGCGTCACACGCAGAAGCGCACCGATGCGCGCGAATGCTCGACCGGCGAGCAAAAGGCATTGCTGATCTCCATCGTGCTTGCCGATGCGCGCGAACTGTCCCGTGCCCGCAACGGCCTGTGTCCGCTGCTGCTGCTGGACGAGATCGCGGCCCATCTCGACGTCACGCGCCGCGCGGCGCTGTTCGACGAAATCCTGGAGCTTGGCGCACAGGCGTGGATGACCGGCACGGACATTGAAATGTTCGCGCCGCTTCGCGCCAAAGCCGATCTTTTCGAGGTTGCGGATTCGCAACCGCGTCTTATCTAGAGTCAGGTTCTCATGTCTTCACCCGCCATCCCCAATCCCAACGAATACGGCGCCGACAGCATCAAGGTGCTGAAGGGCCTCGACGCCGTGCGCAAGCGGCCCGGCATGTATATCGGCGACACCGATGACGGCTCGGGCCTGCATCACATGGTGCATGAGGTCGTTGACAACGCGATCGACGAGACGCTGGCCGGACATGCCGACCGCATCGACGTGATCCTGAATGCGGATGGCTCCTGCACCGTGCGCGACAACGGCCGCGGCATCCCGACCGGCATCCATGCCGAGGAAGGCGTCAGCGCGGCCGAAGTCATCATGACCCAGCTCCATGCCGGCGGTAAGTTCGAGCAGAACGCCTACAAGGTCTCGGGCGGTCTGCACGGCGTCGGCGTGTCGGTTGTGAACGCGCTGTCGGAGTGGCTTGACCTGCGCATCTGGCGCGACGGCAAAGAGCATTACATGCGGTTCGCCGACGGCGAGCCCGTCGAGCCGCTGAAAGTCATTGCCGATGCGCCGGGGAAAAAGGGCACGGAAATCACCTTCCTTCCCAGCATCAAGACATTCACCAAGGTCGAATTCGACTATGCGACCTTGGAACATCGCCTGCGCGAGCTCGCGTTCCTGAACTCCGGCGTGACCATCATTCTCAGTGACCAGCGTGGCGTCGAGAAGAAGGAAGTCACGCTGCACTACGATGGCGGTCTGGAAGCGTTCGTGAAATATCTCGACCGCACGAAGAACACGCTGATCCCGGCGCCGGTGAATATCGCCGTGGAGCGCGAGAACATCTCGGTCGAATGCGCGCTGACGTGGAACGACAGCTATCACGAGAGCATGCTGTGCTTCACCAACAACATCCCGCAGCGCGACGGCGGAACCCACCTCGCCGGCTTCCGCGCGGCGCTGACGCGCGTGGTGACGAAATACGCCGACGAGAGCATGGGCTCGAAGAAGGGCGACAAAGTCGCGCTGACGGGTGACGATTGCCGCGAAGGCCTGACCTGCGTGCTGTCGGTTAAGGTACCCGATCCGAAATTCTCATCGCAGACCAAAGACAAGCTCGTCTCGTCCGAAGTGCGGCCTGTCGTCGAAAGCGTCGTTATCGAAAAGCTCGGCCGCTGGTTCGAAGAGCATCCCGCCGAAGCCAAGGGCGTCGTCGGCAAGGTGATGGAAGCCGCACTCGCGCGCGAAGCCGCGCGCAAAGCACGCGAACTGACACGACGCAAAGGCGCGCTCGACGGTGCGTCGCTGCCGGGCAAGCTCGCGGACTGTCAGGAGCGCGATCCGTCGAAATGCGAACTGTTCCTGGTCGAGGGCAATTCGGCCGGCGGTTCGGCGAAACAGGCGCGCAACCGTTCCAACCAGGCGGTGCTGCCTCTGCGTGGCAAAATCCTGAACGTGGAGCGCGCACGCTTCGACAAGATGCTCTCCAGTGTGGAGATCGCGACGCTGATCACGGCGCTCGGCACTGGCATCGGCCGCGAGGAGTTCAATCCGGACAAGCTGCGCTACCACAAAATCGTCATCATGACCGACGCCGATGTCGACGGCGCGCATATCCGCACCCTGCTGCTGACGTTCTTCTATCGCCAGATGCCGGAGCTGATTGAGCGCGGGCACATTTTCATCGCCCAGCCGCCGCTCTACAAAACGACGCGCGGAAAATCGGAGCGTTATCTGAAGGACGAGCGCGAGCTCGAGAACCATCTGATCGCGGAAGGTTCGTCCGGTGCGTCTTTCACGCTGCACAACGGCGAGACCATTGCCGGTGCCGATTTCGATGCGCTGGTGGAAAAGGCACGCGTAGCCAAGCACGCGCTCGAGGGCTTCCCGCCGCACTATCCACGCTTCCTGCTCGAACAGGCCGCGATCTCCGGCGCGCTCAACCCAGACATCCTGAACGATCAGGCGAAGGCTGCCGAAGCCGCGGCCTATATCGCACGCCGTCTCGATCAGCTCTCCGACGAACTGGAGCGTGGCTGGCATGGCGAGCCAACGTCTGACGGTGGCCTGAAATTCTGGCGCGAAGTGCGCGGCGTCCGCGAGGCCGTGGCCATCGATGGCGCGCTGATCGGAAGCGCCGATGCCCGCAAGCTCGACCGCATGGCGCCGGACCTGCAGGCGGCCTATCTCAGCTCCGGCCAGCTCAAGCGCAAGGACGACACGCGCGAGGTGCGCTCGCCAAGCGAGCTGCTCGCCGTGATCTTCGAATGGGCCCGCAAGGGCGTGACCATGCAGCGCTACAAAGGTCTTGGCGAAATGAATGCCGAGCAGCTGTGGGAAACCACGCTGGACGAAAACGCGCGCACGCTGTTGCAGGTAAAGGTCGAACACGCCGACGAGGCGGACGACCTCTTCACCAAGCTCATGGGCGAACTCGTCGAACCGCGCCGCGAATTTATCCAGGACAACGCGCTGACCGCTGCGCTGGACGTGTGATGGGTCTGCGATTCCAACGCGTCCTGCGCATTTTTCCGTGGCTGCGGATCAATGTCAGCAAGGGCGGGCTTTCCGGCAGCGTCGGACCGCGCGGCGCCGACATCAACATCGGCCGCCACGGCGTCACGACCAACGCCGGCATTCCCGGCACCGGGATTTCCTATCGCTCGAAGCTCGGCAGCCACAGCGGCAAGTTCGGCGTTCTGGCGCTCATCGCGGCACTGGGGTTCGCCGCGTTCAAGAACGCGGATCTCATCACGTCACTGTTCCAGCACCCGCCGACATCCGTGGCCAGCGCCGCCAAAACACTGACAGCTTCGAAACGCGAACTGGCGGCGCAGACCGTCGCCGATGCCGCGACGCCTGCCGTCGGTGTACGCTTCGTTCATCGCGGCGGATCGGATTTGCGCGACGCACCTGCCACGTCCGCGAAAGTCGTGAAGAAAGAAGACAAGGGCACGCAGGTCGCCCTCATCTCCACATCCGGACCGTGGGCACATGTGCGCGATGGAAATCTTTCCGGCTGGATGCGCGCAAGCGTGCTTGGCTCAGAGCCGCCGAAATAGACGTCAGGAAATCGCCCCGACGAGCCAGCACGCCGCTGGTGGCGTGATGCCGTCGGGCGTCACGAACCGTCCCATGACGCCGCGCACGGCTTCGCGAACTTTCTCGCGGGTTGCTTCGTCGATGTCAGCCGTTGCGCGGGAGAGAGGCCCGATGCGCATGGCCTGCTCGACCGCGTCATCGACCGTCGCCCCCATATTCATCACCGTGTCCAGCTTCTCGATGCGGATGTCGCGATAGCCTGCTTTGATCAGAATGTCTTTCAGCCTTTCGCCGTCGGCGAACGCGAAGGGCCCCGGTGCGAACGGATCGGCAGGCTCCTGCGGCGGCAGCAGCGAACGTGCGGCGTCGAGCGGCGCCGATGCCCAGATATTCTCCTTCACGTCGCGCCAGCATACGAACGCGAGACGTCCATGCGAGCGCAGCGCCTTGCGCAGATTGGCGAAAGCGGCGGCGGGATTGGCGAAGAACATCACACCGAAACGCGAGAACACGAGATCGTGGGTGGAATGAAACAGATGGTTCGACGCGTCCGCCTCGCGGAAATTCACGCCGGTGCCACGCGCGCGCGCGACAGTCAGCATCGGCTTGGAGATATCGGCGCCGGTGACATTGCCGCTTGGCCCCACGGCCTTCGCCAGCGCGTAGGTCGTCGTGCCGGTGCCGCAGCCGATGTCGAGCACCCGTTCGCCAATCTTCACTGCGGCAAACGCCAGCGCGGCGTCGGAGATCGACGACAGCGCCTTGTCGAGCACCGGCTGAAACGCCGCCCAACGCTCGCCGACGGCGCCATTCCAATATTCGATCTGCTCGGCGTTGTTGCTCATGAGGAAGTCTTTCGTTTGCGCATCGCCAGTGTGCGAAGGCGCAGCGCATTGAGTTTTATAAAGCCCGCAGCATCTTTCTGATCGTAGGCGCCACGGTCGTCCTCGAAGGTTACGAGGTCTTGGGAGTAAAGCGAGTACGGCGACGTGCGGCCGATGACGGTGACGTTGCCCTTATAGAGCTTTAGACGCACTGCGCCAGTCACGAATTCCTGGCTTCTGTCGATGGCCGCTTGCAGCATCTCGCGTTCCGGCGAGAACCAGAAGCCGTTGTAGATCAGCTCCGCGTAGCGCGGCATCAACTCATCCTTCAGATGCGCGGCGCCGCGATCCAGCGTGATCGACTCCATCGCGCGATGCGCGACAAGCAGGATCGTGCCACCCGGCGTTTCGTAGACGCCGCGCGACTTCATGCCGACGAAACGATTCTCGACCAGATCGAGACGTCCGATTCCGTTGGCGCGGCCAAGCTCGTTGAGCCCCGTCAGCAGTGTCGCGGGTGAAAGTACCTTGCCGTCCATGGAGACGGCGTCGCCCTTCTCAAAACCGATCTCGACGACTGTTTCCTTATCCGGCGCGTCTTTCGGATTGATGGTACGCTGATAGACAATGCTTTCCGGCTCGACTGCGGGATCTTCGAGAACCTTACCTTCCGATGACGAATGCAACAGGTTCGCATCGACAGAGAACGGGGCATCACCACGCTTGTCTTTCGCAATCGGAATCTGATGCGCCTCCGCGAATTCCAGAAGCTTGGTGCGGCTGGTCAGTTCCCATTCGCGCCATGGCGCGATCACCTTGATGTCAGGCTTCAGCGCGTAATACGAAAGCTCGAACCGCACCTGATCGTTGCCCTTGCCGGTCGCGCCATGCGCCACCGCATCGGCGCCGAGCTTTTCCGCGATCTCGATTTGCCTAGCGGCGATCAACGGCCGCGCGATAGACGTGCCGAGCAGATAGACGCCCTCATAGAGTGCATTGGCGCGGAACATCGGGAAGACGTAATCGCGGACGAACTCCTCGCGCAAATCCTCGACGAAAATGTTCTCCGGCTTGATGCCGAGCAGCTTCGCCTTTTCACGCGCCGGCTCGATCTCGCCACCCTGACCGAGGTCGGCAGTAAAGGTGATGACCTCCGCGCCATAGGCCGTCTGCAGCCATTTCAGGATGACCGACGTGTCCAGCCCGCCCGAATAGGCAAGCACCACTTTCTTGATATTCGGGCCGGGCACTGAGCTCTCCGTCGGGTTGTGAAAACAATTTTACCGAAACGGGAATACATTGTTTTCCAGTGGAGAGCTATGTGCTGGCAAATTCGACCGCCGCCTCTAGCCTCGGATCATTCCGAATTCCTATTTCCGAGGGGACCTCCGATGAAGAACGCTCTGGTTATTACTGCCGCCGCTGCCGCCCTGATCTGCACAACAGACGGCGCCTTGGCCGGGCATCATCACCATCATCCGGTCGTCACCGAAATCGGAATCGATGGTTTCTGCAATGTGTACAAGGTGACGTACAATCCTAGCACGCACCTGGCGACAGCGCAGGACACGCCCAACTGCACCGGCTCATATGGCGGCGGCGTGCTCGCACAGACGAAGTCCGCCGGCGACGTCATGCTCCTCGCCGTTCAGGACCAGCAGAACCAGCCCGGCGTGCAGATCATGCTGCAGCTGTCCTATCCGTTCACGACGTCCGGGGCGGTCACGATCTATCAGACGACCGACGGCCTGACCTTTACGGATGCCTTCGACGGAACCTATACGGTTGAGACCGGCGCACCGGTTAATCGCGGCGGCAAGTCTGTCACTTCGATCTTCCGTAAATAGGTTCGGCAATAGCGATGTGGCGCGCGCTCGTCAAAGTCCGAGCGCGCGGTCGATCGCACCGCCGTCTATACAGGGCCGTTCGCAGACGATCTTGTCCGAACCAGGCTTGAATTCGAACGACGCCATCATCCGCACACGGAATGTTCTGCCGGTCGGCGCGATCACGTTGTTGCCGCGGCGCAGCGGTCCCAGATGCGTGCCGGTCAGCCAGAACTCGACCAGCACCTTGTCCTCGACCGCGGCAATGGAAATTATCTCATTGCCCTGATCGGGGAACGGTGCGCGCGACGCGGCGAAGTAGCGAAGCACCTCCTCGCGCCCGTCAAACACGGCTGCACCGTCGTTGATATCATAGTGCGGATGCTCGAAAGTCGCGAGCACGCCATCCCAGTCATGCTCGATCTCAAGTCGCATGTGATCGCGCACGACTTGAAGCCGCTTTTCCTGAAGTCCGTCCATCATTATCCCTATCACCAGGTCCCCCCATCGACACGGATCGTCTGGCCTGTAACGTAGCTTGACGCTTCGCTCGCGAGATAGAGCGCTGTGCCCACAATCTCGTCGGGCCTGCCGAAGCGCTTCAAACCCAGTGACTGCTCATACACCTTGTTCTCGCGCCACACGGTTGAGACATCGGTCAGGAATGGTCCCGGTGCGATGCAGTTCACGCGCACCTTCGGCGCGAACGCCTTGGCGAGCGCAACCGTCATCACATTGATCGCAGCCTTCGCGCCACCATAGGGAACAGTATGCGGTTCCGCCTTGAAAGCAGCGGTGCTGGACAGGTTGATGATCGCACCGCCCTCGCCCGCCACCATCGTTTCACCGATCAGGACGGACAGCCGGAACGGCCCCTTGAAGTTCACATCGATGACCTTGTCGAACAACGCTTCGGTGGTTTCGCGAAGTGACGGCGCCAAAGGTGACATGCCGGCGTTGTTCACAAGGATATCGACGCGGCCAAAATGTTTGAGCGCTGCCTCGGCGAGACGATCATTGTCGTCCCATGTGCCCACGTGTGCCGCGACCGGCAACGCGCGGCGGCCGAGCTTTTCGACTTCGCGCGCGACGTCTTCACAGACATCGAGTTTGCGCGAGGCGATGACGACATCCGCGCCTGCCGCAGCGAACGCCAGCACCATCTCGCGGCCCAGCCCACGCGAGCCGCCGGTCACGAGCGCGACCTTGTTGGAGAGATCGGTATTCAAAATCTGGCCACCATATGTTGTGTCTCCGCAAAATCTTGACAGTTGATTTTCATTTTGGAGATACCCCCCGCCCCCTCTCCCCTTGGGGCTTCCTTTATGGCTACCGCAAAAACCTCCTTCTCCAAATAGCTGCGCCACCGGCACCTCACTGTCCAGCCGGGCTATAGAACATAACAAGAACATACTAGATCATCAAGACGAGATCGTCCCGTGCCGGAGAGATAATTTCCGCGCGGTTGTTGCCCTTCAAAACGGCGCGACGCTGCGGACGCGATTTGGAATCCTGCAAGTTCCCGTTCGAAGCGCAATTTCATCAAACGGGCAACGCGCCGTTATCCAACGGGCGACTTAGCACGGAGCAATCGGCAGCAAGTCGCGTTTGATTGCGCGACACAAGCTTCACGGAGATTCCGGATGAAACGAATTTTTGCACTCGGCGCGGCAGCCTTGTTCGCGTCCACCGGTTTCGCGGAAGCACGCACAAGAGTCTTCGACGTCAGCCTCGACGGCTATTGCAACGACTATCATATCCGCGTCACGGGCGTCCTCGTCGCGGCACAGGACGTCCCGACCTGCACCGGCAATTTCGGCGGAGGCTTCGTCTCAACAATCTATGGCTACGGCAAATCCGTCGAGATCGCGCTGCAGGACACGTCGAGCCCTGGCGTTCAGTTGGTGCTGACCATGTCCTACCCGTTCGTCACGGGCGGAACGTTCCACCTCTACCAAACCACCGACGGCGTCAATTTCGTTGACGAACTCGACGGCACCTACTCGCTCGACGCCGCTCCGGAGAGAGGCGAGAAGAGCGGTTTGTCCATTACACAGGCGATACGGCGCTAAACCATCGCAGCATCGCACATTATCCCGGCATCTGCGCGAGGCGTGAGGCTTCCATCTCCGCGATGCGATCCTTCGCGCGCGTCTTCACGCTTTCGCTTTTGAGCTGGCCGCAGGCGGCCATGATGTCTCGGCCGCGTGGGGTGCGGACCGGCGAGGCGTAACCGGCGCGGTTGACGACTTCCGCGAACTTCTCGATCTGGTCCCAGTCGGAGCATTCGTATGGCGCGCCGGGCCACGGATTGAACGGGATCAGGTTGATTTTCGCGGGGATGCCTTTCAGCAGCCGCACGAGTTCCTTCGCATCGGTAAGGCTGTCATTCACGCCTTTCAGCATCACATATTCGAAGGTGATGCGGCGCGCGTTGGTGACGCCCGGATAGTTGCGGCAGGCGTCGAGCAGCTCCGCGATCTTGTACTTCTTGTTCAGCGGCACGATCACGTCGCGCACCTCGTCGCGCACGGCATGGAGCGAGATCGCGAGCGACGAGCCGATCTCCTCGCCCGCCTTCTTGATCATCGGCACGACACCGGCGGTGGAGAGCGTCACGCGGCGGCGCGACAGCGCGAGCCCGTCGCCATCGGTGACGATCGCGAGCGCGGCCTTCACATTGTCGAAATTGTAGAGCGGCTCGCCCATGCCCATCATCACCACATTGGTGACGCGGCGGTTCTCAGCCGTGCTCGGCCAGTCGTTCAGCGCATCGCGCGCGACGATGAGCTGGCCGACGATCTCTTCCGGCGTGAGATTGCGCACGAGCTTCTGCGTGCCCGTGTGACAGAAGCGGCAATTGAGCGTGCAGCCGACCTGCGACGAGACGCAGAGCGTGCCGCGCCCCGGCTCCGGGATGAACACGGTCTCGAATTCCTGGTCGCCGCCTTTGAGCAGCCATTTGCGCGTGCCGTCGGTCGAGATCTGTTCGGTGACGATCTCCAGCCGCGCGAGCGTGAAGCGTTCGCTCAGCAGTGCGCGGAAATCTTTCGCCAGATTGGTCATGCTCGCGAAGTCGCGTGCGCCGTGCGCGTAGATCCAGTTCCAGAGCTGGCGTACGCGCATCGGCGCGGCCTTCTCCGGCACGCCGGCCCCGATCAACGCAGCCTTGAGGTCGTCCGGCGAGAGGCCAAGGAGATTTTTCGGCGTGGTCATGGGTTCAATATAGCAACGAGGGCCCTTAATTCCTCCCCCGTTTACGGGGGAGGTGCTGAGCGCAGTGAGACGGAGAGGGCCCCAACCGTCTGCTCCGCCGTGCGCAGCAGCCACCTCCCCCGTAAACGGGGGAGGAGTTTAGATTCCGCAAGCGGAATGGGCCTTGTCGAGGGCGCCGGAGAGTCCCGCCAGCACATACGTGTCTTTTGTGAGCGTGCCGCGCGCGGAGGTTCCGCTCACGACCGCGGTTGCGCCATGCGTCATTGCAGCAACGAGGCGCGCTTCCTGACCGGCGTCGCTCATCCACGCATTGCCCGCGCCGCCGTCATTCTTGGTGAACAGCTCGAACTTCTCTTTGCCGACAGTGACGGTGACCGTGCTGTTGGCCTGGAATTCGTAGCCGGAGACAACTTCGACCTCATCCCTGGCCGGACGCGCGGGCCAGGAGTTGATCAGGAAATAGATCGGATCGCGCTTCGCCTTTTTCGGCTCGCTCGATTTCGGCTGCGCCATCGCATAGCAGCTCTTGCCGTCGCGGCTGACCGATTGCAGCGCCGACCAACCCTTGTACGCGCCGAGCAGCGTCGGTCCGGAATCGGCGCCGGCCTGCGTGGCGACCAGAGTGGCGGCCGCGAAGACACCGGCGGCAAGCGAACGCGAAAACCCAATCATGAACCCAGACTCCTCGACAGCGGCCGCGACGTAACAGCCAAAATCCGGCAGTTCTGTGGTCGCGGCGGCAACGCCTGCGCCTCATGCCCGATTGCGGTCGAAAAGGCAAATTCACCCGCACGGTCAAAGCGTTAAGCGAGGGCGAGAATTTCCTCCTCGACATCGCGCAGGCGGTCCTTGCCGAAGAACAGTTCGTCCCCGACGAAGAAGCTCGGGGACCCGAACACACCGCGATTGGCGGCGGCCTCGGTGTTCGCCATCAGCCTGGCCTTGTTCTCCGGCGTCTGCGAAGCGGCGATCAGGCGATCGGCATCGAGACCGGATTCCAGGAGCGACGCGCGGATGACCTCGGGATCGTCCATCTTGCGGCCGTCCTCCCACATGTAATGGAACTCGGCATCGACATACGGCATCAACTCGCCAGCGGTCTGCGCGGCGACTGCGATGCGCATCAGCGCCAGCGTGTTCACTGGAAAGTTCGGATTGAATTTGAAGGCGGTGAGATTGTGTTTCCTGATGAAGCGCTGGCTCTCGAGCTGCTCATACGCGAGCTTGCCCTTCACGCCGCCGAACGCGACCATCGGCGGCTGGTTGTTGGTCAGCTTGAAGAGACCGCCGAGCAGCACGGGGACATATTCGAATTTTGCGCCGGTGCGTTTTTCGATTTCCGGGATGACCTTGTGCGAGAAATAGGCGTTGGGGCTGCCGAAATCGAACAGGAATTCCACGCGTTTCATCACCAGCGCTCCGCATAAGGCCTGAGATCGAGTTCGAAGGTCCATCCGTCGCGCGATTGGCTGTGCAGATACCAGTACGCGTTGGCCACAGACTCAGGATCCATCAGCGTGTCCGGTGGCAACGCATCCGGATCGCGGCCCGCGGACTTGATCCGGTCGCGCACGAAGGCCGTATCGACGCCGGCATCGATGATGAGATGCGCGATATGGATGTTCTTTGGTCCGAGTTCGCGTGCCATGCTCTGAGCAACGTTGCGCAGAGCAGCCTTTGCCGAGGAGAACGCGGCGTAACCAGCGCCGCCGCGGACGCTCGCCGTCGCGCCGGTGAACAGGATTGTGCCCTGCCCGCGCGCCAGCATCAGCCGCGCGCTTTCGCGGCCCGCAAGAAAGCCCGCATAGCACGCCATCTCCCACACCTTGCGAAATACGCGCTCGGTCGTTTCGAGAATAGGAAACTGAACATTGGCACCGGGGTTGATGATCACGACTTCCAGGGGCGCGTGGGCATCGGCCTCGTTCAGAAACGCCGTGACCTCTTCTTCCTTACGCGCATCCAGCCCACGCGCGACGCATTCGCCACCCATGGCCTCGATTTCAGATTTGAGCTTTTCGAGTTTCTCGGCTGTGCGGCGTCCGGCAAAGACCGTATAGCCCTCGCTCGCAAAGCGTTTGGCGATGGCGGAGCCGATGTAGTCCCCCGCCCCGATCACGGCACAGGTCGCATTGCGTTTGGCCATCGCCCACCTATTCAGTTTTCTTTCAAGACTTATAAGTCTTGAAAATGAACTTGGTCAAGATAAGCTCCAGCTTGTCATCCCCGGCCGAACGCTGCGTAGCAGCGCGAGGGGAAGGGGTACCCAGGCGGTAAGAGCAAGACCGGTCTGTCCACCTGGGTCCCCTTGACCTCGGATCGCGCTCCCGCGCGATCCTCGCCGGGGATGACAGATGAGGTTGTGTGATGCGCTGGGAAAATTTGAACAAAGAAAACTGCTCGCTCGCTCGCACACTGGCGGTGATCGGCGATCGCTGGACGCTCATGATCCTGCGCGACGCGTTCCTGCGCGTGCGCCGCTTCGAGGATTTCGAGAAAAGCCTGAAGATCGCCCGCCGCGTACTCAGCGAACGCCTCGCACTTCTGGTCGAACACGACATCCTGAAGAAGGTTGCCTATCAGGAGCGGCCCACACGCTACGAATACCGCCTCACTGAGAAAGGGCTGGAGCTATATCCTGCGATCATCTCTCTCGTGCATTGGGGCGACAAGCACTACGCGGGAGTGAAAGGTCCCCCAATGCTGCACACCCATATCGGTTGCGGTCACGACTTCAAATCAGTGATGACTTGCAGCGAATGTGGGGAAACCTTGAACCCAAAGAACGTGCGTGTCCGCGCCGGCAAGGAAGCAATGCGGCGCGCCTAATCTTTGTGATTGGCGATGTAATCTTTGGCTTGTCGATCCAGATCGAGGATCGGTGCCATCCACGCCTTGAACGCGGGCTGCGCTTCGTCAGAACCGTAGGACCGAGCATCTTCCTTGAACGAAGTCCCGTCAGAGTCACTGACCAACGTACGTTTCATCACGCCAGGATGTGCAGGCGTCCCGGGAACCGTGAAGTACCAGATCGTCAAATCTTTTTCGCAAGTGAACACGACCATGTCCGGACGCACGGTTTTGGTGCAATCGGGAATAGCGGCTATCTGATCCCAGGTAGCCTGAAATGTGGGTTGTATGTCTGCCGCAAACGCTGGCGCCGCTGTAAGACAGCAAACGATCGCTATGGCAGAACGGAGTTTCATTCCCGAAGGCCGTAGCCAGTCGCATAAAGCCGCAGCGTCGCCGCGCTGAGCAGCACGACCAGTCCGACCGTCATCGCGATGCCGACCAGCGGCGGGCCTTCGTGGAAGCCAATCATCGCGTGACGCAGGCCGTTGATCCAGTAGAAGAACGGGTTGCCGTAGTAGAGAAAGCGCAGATAGGGCGGCATCATGTCGATGGTCGAGAACACGCCGCCGACCATCGACAGCGGCACGATGAAGAAGACGTTGAGGATGTTGAGCTGCTCGAAATTCTTCGCCCACAAGCCGATGATGATGCCGAGCTCGCCGAAGATGATCGAGACCGCGACCACCCAGAACAGGAACTCGAAGATGTTGTCGACCGCAATGACGCCGAAGCACGCCCCGATCACCAGGATGCCGAGCGCGGTGATGACCGAGCGGATGACGACGCAGACGAGCATGCCGACGATCATCTCGACATAGGATAGCGGTGCGACCAGCGTCTCCTCGATGAAGCGCAGGAAGCGCTGGAAATAGATCGCCGACGTCGACTGCAGGAACGCGGCGTTGATGATGTTCATCATCAGGATGCCCGGCAGCACGAATTCAAGATAGCGATGCCCGCCGATCTCCTTGATGCGCCCGCCCAGCACGAAACCGAAAATGAAGATGAACAGCAGTGCCGAAATCCACGGCGCGATGAAGGCCTGAATCGGCACGCGCATGATGCGCGACACTTCGCGGCGCACGATGGTGCCGAGACCGATCCAGTTGACGCCCATGGGCTTGAGCTGCACGTCCTGCGCTGTGGTCATGCGGCGGCTCCCGCGATGTGATCCGGCTCCGCGCCGGTTGCCGACAGATAGGCGTTCTCCAGGCCGCCGGACATGAAGTCCGCCTTCGGCCCGCTGCGCACGATACGCCCCTTGGCGACGATAGTGATCGTGCGACAGAGACGTTCGACTTCTTCCAGATAATGCGACGTCAGCAGGATCGTCTTGCCGTCGCCGTTGAGTTCCTGAAGATAGCGCCACAGATCGCGGCGCAACTCGACATCAACACCCGCGGTCGGCTCGTCGAGAATCAGCAGCTTCGGATCGTGCACGAGCGCCCGCGCCAGAATCACACGGCGCTTCAAACCACCGGACAACTCGCGGAATGCTTTCTTCTGATGTTCGACCAGATCGAAGCGTTCGATGAGCATGTCGGTGCGCGATTTGCGTTGCGCGGCGCTCATCCCGAAATAGCCGCCCATCCAGTCCACAATCTGCCGCGGCGTCGCGAACTGATCGACGTTGAATTCCTGCGGGCTGAGGCCGATCAAACGCCGCGCCTCGCGATAATTCTTCACAGCATCGATTCCGAAAATCTCGACAGTGCCGGAGGTGATCGTCGCGATGCCCGTCACGCAATGGATGGTGGTCGACTTGCCCGCCCCGTTGGGGCCGAGAAAGCCGAAAAAATCGCCCTCGGCGATCGACATCGAAAGGTCTTCGACTGCGACCGTGCCGCTGCGATAGACCTTGCGCAGGTGAGAGATTTTCAACGCTGGTGTCATGGGAATCTGATGTGAATTGCGGTTAGCGCTATATATAGGTCATTTCCGGGAGCGCACAATCGGCGCGCCCCATTGATGCTGTGGCGGCACCTCGGGCGGTTCGCGACCGGGCGCCAGCGGACGGCTTCCATAACCGCCAAGGCTGATGAGCCTGTCATAAAGGACGATCGCGCCTGCCATGCCGACATTGATCGAGAAACGTGTCGGGATCTTCACGACGAATTCGCAGCGCGAAAGAACCTCTTTTGAAAGGGACATTCGCTCCGCGCCGAACACATAGGCCGCGCGTTGCGGATGGCGGAAGCGCGGCAGATCGACGGCATCGTCCGTGATCTCGACACCAACCAGCCGGCACCCAACCGGCAGACGGAACTCCTCCGCCGAACCATATGCGTAAACGGGAAGTACGCCCTCGGTGTTCGAAGTGTCCGACTGCGCCTCGGAGAGTTTCACCTGGGCATTGATGGAGAAGAAGAAGCTTGCGTCGAACGCATGGGCGATGCGCATAAGATTGCCCAGATTCATCGGCTTGGAGATGCCATCTACACCAACGCCGAAATAGCCTCGCATTGTCTTCCCGCACCGGCGTCTCCGCGTTATTCATAGAACCATGGCAAATCCGGTACTAGTCGAAATCACGCGCGGCGATCTGGTGGAGAGCGTTCATCGCGGATCGGTCGCAATCGCCGATGCACAGGGAAACATTCGCTTTGCGCTCGGCGATCTCAAGACACCGGTCTATCCCCGCTCGTCGCTGAAACCGATTCAGGCGCTGCCTCTTCTGGAGTCGGGCGCGGCAGAGGCCTTCGGTCTGGACGACGAAGAGATCGCGCTTGCCTGCGCCTCGCATTCCGGTGAGCCCATGCACACGACGCGCGTCGCGGCATGGCTCGCCCGCATCGGCTGCGTGGAAAGCGATCTGGCCTGCGGCGCTCATCCATCGCGTTACGAGCCCGTCGCTGAGGACATGATCCAGCGCGGCGAGGCGCCGACTCGCATCCACAACAATTGCTCCGGCAAGCACACGGGATTTCTGACGGTTGCGCGGCACTGGGATATCGCGACTCAGGGATACGAACTTCACGATCATCCCGTGCAACGGGCTATCGCCAAGACACTCGGTGAACTGACGGAAATCAAAACGGAATTTCCCTGGGGCGTGGATGGCTGCGCGGCGCCGAACTTCGCCGTTCCGCTCGACGCACAGGCACGCGCGTTCGCGAAATTCGCGGCACCCGATGCGCTTTCACCAGAGCGCGCGAGCGCCTGCCGCCGGATCGTGCGCGCGATGATGTCGCATCCCGAACTTGTCTCAGGAACTGGCCGCACCTGCGCAATCCTTATGCGTTCCGCGAAAGGCCGTGCAGCCGTGAAAACAGGCGCTGAAGGTTTCTTCGCCGGAATGATCCCGGAGCTTGGCCTCGGCATCTCGATAAAAATTGACGACGGCGCCGGTCGCGCCGCAGACACTGTCATCGCAGCCATACTCGATAAGCTCGGCGTGCTGGGCGACGCAGGGGATGCCCGCCAAATGCTTCGCGCGCCTATCACCAACACACGCAACGATGTGGTTGGCGAGCGCCGCATAGCGCCAGCCCTCGTCGAGGCGCCAATCAACCCTTAATGCGCAGCCGCCTTCGCGGCCGCGGCGGCGTCCTTGTCGGCCTTTTCCATCTCCGGCGTGTACGCTTCGATGGATTTGATCGGACAAGTTTGCGGCCCGATCTCCGTTCCGGAAATCACCGAGTCGCCTCGCGTCACACAGGCAAGCGCAGATGGATCGAAGGTCTTGAAGCCAAGCGTCTGGTGAAACTGCAGATGCTGGCACGACACCATCAGCGACAGCTTGTACTTCTTGTGCAGCATATCCTCGACGATGATTGTGCGGTCGTTCAGCGCATCCCAGTTGTAGATCTGTGATCGTTGCAAGCACACGCGATCGGCAAGCGCCGGCGCTGACAACAGCGACGCGGTGAGTACGGCAAGTACGAATGTGGTCTTCATGGCCTTGTGGTCCTCGGAAGCGGGACCCCTCCCGCGATGGATTATACGCGATTCAGTGCGCTTTACGTCGGTAAAGTTGCTTGGCGGGGGCGCGGGCGTTGCCTATGGTCTGGCCATCGAAATTCCCCATTGCCGGAGTAAATTCCATGAAAGCCATGTTGTGCACGGCCTATGGGCCGCCCGAAACGCTGGTGCTGACCGATGTCCCGTCGCCGAAAGCAGGGCCCGGCCAGGTGGTCGTTTCGGTGAAGGCTTGCGGCGTAAATTTCCCCGACGTGCTGATTATCGAGAACAAATATCAGTTCAAGCCACCCTTGCCCTTCGCACCCGGCGCCGAGATCGCGGGTGTGGTGAAGGAGATCGGCGAAGGCGTCACGCGTTTCAAAGCGGGTGATCGTGTCATCGCGTCTGTCGGCAATGGTGGCATGCAGGAAGAGATCGTCGTCGATCCGAACCGCTGCATCCCGATGCCCGACAGCATGGACTTCGAGACCGGTGCTGGGCTCATCCTTACCTACGGCACCTCGCACTACGCGCTGAAGGATCGCGCGAAGCTGAAGGCCGGTGAGACTCTTGTCGTGCTCGGCGCGGCTGGTGGCGTCGGCCTCGCCGCGGTCGAACTCGGCAAGGCGATGGGCGCGCGCGTGATTGCAGCTGCATCGACGCAAGAGAAAGTCGATCTTGCCAAGAAGCATGGCGCCGATGACGGTTTTGTCTATGCAACGGGAAAGCTTACGCGCGACCAGCAGAAGGAATTCTCCGACCAGATCAAAAATGCAACCGGCGGCAAGGGCGCGGACGTTCTCTACGATCCCGTCGGCGGCGACTATGCCGAGCCGGCGGTGCGCGCCATGGCCTGGGAAGGCCGCTATCTGGTGATCGGCTTCGTCGCCGGGATTCCGAGCGTGCCGCTGAATCTCACGCTACTGAAGAGCTGCGATATCCAGGGTGTGTTCTGGGGTGCGTTCACGGCGCGCGATCCAAAGCGCAATCAGGAACATTTGGGCGAGATCATGCGTTGGACTGTCGAGGGAAAAATCAGCCCGTATATTTCCGCGCGCCTTCCCCTCGTGCGCGCCGGGGAAGCCATCCGCATGCTCGCCGACCGCAAAGCACAGGGCAAAGTCATCGTGACGATGGCATGAACGGGGCGAAGCACCCGCACCGTTCGCTGCGCCATCGGCTGCGCTCAATCGCTCTGGCCAACCAGCTCGGCCCCGGGTTGATTACCGGCGCGGCGGACGACGATCCCAGCGGCATCGCGACCTACAGCCAGGGCGGCGCGCAGTTCGGCTTCGGCCTCCTGTGGACGCTCGTGCTCACCTTCCCACTGATGGCGGCGATCCAGCTGGTCAGCGCCCATATCGGGCGCGTAACCGGCAAGGGTCTTGCCGCCAACATGGGCAAGGTGTTGCCCGCGCCCATTGTGCTTACGCTCGTCGCCCTGCTGTTCGTCGCCAATACGATCAACATCGGCGCCGACGTCGCGGCGATGGGCGAAGCGGCGAAACTCGTCACAGGCTTCGGAGAGCACGCGTTCACGATCCTGTTTGCGATTGTCTCCGTCGTGCTGCAGATGTTCGTGCCGTACAAGCGTTACGCGCGGTTCCTGACGGTGCTGACGCTCAGCCTGTTCTCCTATGTCGCACTTGTGTTCATGGTCCATCTCGACTGGTCACAGGTGGGGTTGGGCGTGATCGGTGTCGGTGCCAATCTCTCACCCGCCGCCGCCACAACTATCGTAGCGATTTTCGGCACGACGATCAGTCCCTACTTGTTCTTCTGGCAGAGTGCCGAAGAAGTTGAAGAGATGGATCATCACAAAGGTGACAAGCCGCTCAGAGACGTGCCACGTCAGGCCAAACGCGCCTTCTCACGCATGCGCATCGACACACTGACCGGCATGGCGGTGTCCAATCTTGTGGCTCTTGCGATCATGATCGCGACCGCCGCGACGCTTCACGCCACCGGTAAGACCGATATCCAGACCGCGGCGGATGCGGCGCGCGCGCTTGAGCCGCTGGCCGGCAAGTTTGCGTTCCTGCTGTTCAGCATCGGGATTATCGGCACGGGACTGCTTGCAATCCCCGTGCTGGCAGGTTCCGCTGCTTATGCCATCGGCGAAAGCCGCGGTTGGAAAGTCGGCCTCGACAACAAGCCGTGGGAAGCCGTGGGCTTTTATCTTGTGATCGCGATGTCGGTCACGCTCGGCATCGGCATCGATTATTCGGGGATCGATCCGATCAAGGCCCTGTACTGGAGCGCCGTGCTCAACGGCGTGATCGCGGTGCCGATGATGGCCGCGATGATGATCGTCGCCACCAACAAGAAGCAGATGGGCCAGTTCACCGCCGGACCGGTCCTGCGAACTCTTGGCTGGGCCTCAACGGCTGTTATGGCCGCGGCAGCAGCAACAATGATTATTGTCGCCGTCACCTGATGCTATAGTTCCCCTGACTCGAAGTTGGAGATGCAGATGTCTATTCTTGCGTGGATCGTACTCGGCCTGATCGCTGGCTTCATCGGCAGCAAGATCGTGAACAAGCGGGGTGAAGGCCTTGTGATCGACATCGTGCTCGGCATCATCGGCGCGCTTGTCGGTGGCTGGCTGTTCAACGAGATCGGTCATGCCGGCATCACCGGCTTCAATCTCTACAGCATGTTTGTTGCGGTGATTGGCTCCGTGGTCGTTCTTCTGCTCTACCACGCGATCCGGCGGTCCTGATCGCGACGGTGATCTCGTCGGGAAGGTTTCCGACCGCCTGTCCGACATGTCTGCGCGCGTTACGGCAACCAGGGCATGACGGCCATGAGTGAAGAAATCGGCTTCGACTTCGGCGGTAAACGTGTATCGGCTGACAAGTTCAGGCCCATCTACATTTCTGAATTCAAGCGCGTCCTCGAAACCTATGCCGCGTGGGACATCACGAATATTCTTGAATGGGGCAGCGGTCTGACCACGCAAATCCTCGCTGCGCATGCGGCCAGGCTTCCAAACGTCGAACTCTTCCTGACGATCGATGGGAAGGCCGCCTATCAGCAGGCGATTTTCGCCGAACGCGAACGGCCCGCGTTCCTGAAGAAATTGGCGCTCGACCTGACAGGGCCGCAATCGCTCGCCCCCGAACTGCCCTATTCGACATACCCGCTCTCGCTTGGCGGTAAATTCGATCTCATCTTCATCGACGGACGCAGGCGAATGGAATGCGCGTTCGCCGCGGCGCTGCTTTCGCACCCGAAAACGGTTGTCGTCGTGCACGATTATCGGCGCCCGCGATATCAGCCGATCCTCACGCTTTTCGACGTCATCGAGGACGGAAAGGAATTCCGTGTGTTGCGTCCGCGCGCCGGCGTCCTCGCCGCACTCGGCGACCTGCCTACTTTGCCAGGAAGTCCATCACCAGCTTCGTCGTAGCGCCCGGTTTTTCTTCCATGATCCAGTGGCCAGAGTCCGGCACCACGCCGCCCTTAACATTCGTCGCGACCTGATCGAGGTCTTCTTTCATTTTCAGGTCATAGGATTTCTCCGCGCCCAACGCGACGATCGGCATGGTGCCGCAACGACCGGCGTGGAAAAGGCAAACACGCAAAGCCAATAACCAACTTGCTCATCGTGGCTTTTCAACTCCAAATAGACTGCTACTGTCGCATCCGCGAATATATTCGAGGGGCTCCGGTGACAAGGCTGCTAAATCGTAGAGCGATTTTGTCGGGTGCCGCCGGATTTGCGATGGCCGGGTCCGTGCGCGCAGAAGACAATCCGCCGCCGATCGCGCATGGCGTATTGGCGAACAATCCGCTGGCAAAGGCTTTCGAAGCCACAACGGCCCAGCTACCCGATGTGACGGTCGTCGGTCCGAATGGGTCGCGTAGCATCTCGGAATTCAGAGGGCGCACTCTCCTCATGCCGCTCTGGGCGGAATGGTGCGGGCCGTGCCTCGGCGAGCTTCAGGACTTCGGAACGCTTCAGAAAAAGTACGGAAACGATAAATTTTCGATCGTGCCCGTCCTTTCAGGCACGCAAAAGCGCATGACACCGGCAACGGTGGCGCAGCTGTTCTCCTATCTGCATGCGGACGCCCTTGAACCGCTCGTCGAAAATCACTTTGGCAAGACGTTGTTGAGCGCGATGGCCAGGAGCGAAGGTCACATCGCGGTTCCATGCAACCTGCTTATTGCGCCGGACGGACGTGTCGTCGGCCGCGAAATTGGCATGAAGCAGGCGGAAGACTTCGATGCACACTCGAAACATGAGATTCTGGCGCAAGAGATCGCCGGAAAAGTTCTCAGTGAATGGGGCAAACCCGCCGGCGCCGAATTTGCCGCCGCGATGGCGAACGGGTTTCTTGCTTAGGTACTTGGCGCTCGAGGCGACCATAGCCTTCTGCATTCGACAAGAACCTTGAAAAGCTGCTCGGCGGACATCGGCCAACCGCGCCCCTCAATGATTGCCATGTTCTCATCTACGCCTAGCTGCCTGAGTGTTTTCTCGTGGCCGGGCCGCAAAGAGAGAACGATCCAGTAGGATGGCGCCCGGCCAGCCCAGAATTTCCTGTATTGGATGTCCAAGATATCGCGCCAACGATATTTGCGACTTCCAAATAACGCCGAGTATTTAATTTCGTCGGGCCCTATCTCTAGCGAACCCGGACGTATCAAAGTAGCGACGCCCAAGAGGGCAATCAGAACAAGGAGGCAAGCCAGAGTGTGTACGAGAAAGACAATCCAAGGCGAAGTTTGGCGATGCGGGCCTAATGCAAAAACTGCGATAAGCATCACCATCACGATCAGGTAGCCGACAGTCTTGCTCGCGTCCGTACGTATCTTCAGCGGTGGCTTTTCGAAATCTAGGTCGAAGCCTTTGGCGAGATCATCAACGGACAGTTCGGGAAACGTAAATTTCTCCGCCACCCTGCTTGAACTCCTCTGATTTCTTCGCCATCGCGGCGCGGATGTCGGCGGTGGAGAGCGTGTCGTTCTGGCCTTTGGCGGCGTCGCGGACTTCCTGGCTGATCTTCATCGAGCAGAATTTCGGCCCGCACATCGAGCAGAAATGCGCGACCTTGGCGCCATCGGCCGGCAGTGTTTCGTCGTGATAGGCCTGCGCGGTCTCGGGGTCGAGCGCGAGCGCGAACTGGTCGCGCCAGCGGAATTCGAACCGCGCCTTGCTCATCGCATCGTCCCAGATGCGCGCGGCGGGATGGCCCTTGGCGAGATCGGCCGCGTGCGCCGCGATACGGTAGGTAATCACGCCCGCCTTCACGTCGTCGCGGTCGGGAAGACCGAGATGCTCCTTCGGCGTCACATAGCAAAGCATCGCGCAACCGAACCAGCCGATCATGGCCGCGCCGATACCGGAGGTGATGTGGTCGTAGCCGGGCGCGATGTCGGTCACCAGCGGCCCAAGCGTGTAGAAGGGCGCCTCGTCACAGGCCGCGAGCTGGCGGTCCATGTTCTCCTTGATCTTGTGCATCGGCACATGGCCGGGGCCTTCGACCATCACCTGCACGTCGTGGCGCTGCGCGATCTTGTTGAGCTCGCCGAGTGTTTCGAGTTCCGCAAACTGCGCCGCGTCGTTGGCATCCGCCGTCGAGCCGGGACGCAGCCCGTCACCCAGCGAGAACGACACGTCGTATTGTTTAAGCAACTCGCAGATTTCCTCGAAATGCGTGTAGAGGAAATTCTCCTTGTGATGCGCAAGGCACCATTTCGCGAGGATCGATCCGCCGCGCGACACGATTCCGGTGACACGATCCGCTGTAAGCGGGATATGCGCAAGGCGCACGCCGGCATGCACGGTGAAGTAATCGACGCCCTGCTCGCATTGCTCGATCAGCGTGTCGCGATAGATGTCCCACGTTAGGTCTTCGGCAACCCCGCCGACCTTCTCCAGCGCCTGATAGATCGGCACGGTGCCGATCGGCACCGGGGAGTTGCGCACGATCCATTCACGGATGGTGTGGATGTGGCGGCCGGTGGAGAGGTCCATCACCGTGTCCGCGCCCCAACGGATCGACCACACCAGCTTGTCGACTTCCTCCGCCACGCCGGAGGTGACGATGGAGTTGCCGATATTGGCGTTGACCTTGGTAAGGAAGTTGCGGCCGATAATCATCGGCTCGGTCTCGGGGTGATTGATGTTCGCCGGAATGATCGCTCGGCCGCGCGCGATCTCGCTGCGCACGAATTCCGGCGTGATGTGGTCGGGGATATTCGCACCGAAGGAATTGCCGTCGACGAGCGCGCTGCGCCCGAGGTTCTCGCGATTGGCGATGAATTTCATCTCTTCGGTGATGAGGCCTTGGCGCGCATAGTAGAGCTGCGAGACATTCTTGCCGGCTTTCGCGCGCATCGGTTTGCGCCCGGCGCGGTCGAATTGCGCGACCGAGAGCAACTCGCCGCGCTTCAATCCATCGTCTTCCGGTCTGCGCGCACGGCCTTCGTATTCCTCGACATCGCCGCGCGCCAGAATCCATTCCCGGCGCTTCGACGCGAGACCTCTCTCAATGTCGATGGTCGCGGAGTCATCCGTATACGGACCGGAGGTGTCGTAGAGGCGCACCGGCGCCTCGCCACCGTCCAGCGGCACTTCACGGAACGGCACGCCATCGACCATCAGCTTGCGCGAGCCGGGAAGCGCACCGCGCGTGATCTCAACGGCCTTGGAATTCAGAATGGGCTTGTTCATCGGACCTCTCCCTACGCCGGTTCTAACCGGATCAGGTTCAAAGGGACTCGCGGAATTACGATCTCAGCCCTCGTTGGGGCGCCCCTGGGATGGTCCAACAATAGCAGTTTGCGGCGCCGCGCAATACCCGTCAGGGCCTCGCATGCCGTGGCTGATAAAGTCCGATTTTGCCACCACCGGGCAATGTTATGCGCGTCATACGGCCCCAGCCCTGTACGCTCGGTTCTTCACAGGCGACGCCCGCCTTCTTCAGCTTGATCATCTCGAGGTCGAGGTCATCCGTCATCAGGTAGAATTCGTGCAGGTCGTTCTCGTCAGAAGGATGCACGGCGACTTCGGCCGGCGGCAGCTTGAAGATCAGCCAGCCATGGCCGACATCGACATGGCCGAAGTTCAGGACCTTCTTGAAGAACGCCTTATCGGCGTCCGCATCCTTGGAATAAATGATGATGTGCGCACCGTCGATCATCGCGGACTCCCTCTTTGCCCGCATCATGGGAGGCTCACGCGACCCTGCCAAATGTGTTAGTCTGGCGTGACACATTCGAATCGACGTGGGGAGCGTGCAAGACTGGGATCATGCGCAAACATCCGGCCATCCCGTTGTTCAAGGCGCTGGGCGTGCCGCTCCGGCTCGTCGTGTTCCAGCGCGTCGCCCGGCGGCCCTCGACCGCGAGCGAATTGGCCATGGAACTGCCGATCGGCCGCGCCGCCGTGGTCCAGCATCTGACGGCGCTCAAAAACCTCGGCCTTGTCGATGCATCTACGGAAGGGCGCAATCGCATCTACCGGTCGATACCTGCCGGACTTGCGCCACTGGCCGAATGGTTGGAGCATTATGGAAGGGGGAAATCATGAGCCTGACAATCCGCCGCGCGGATCTCTCCGATGCCGAGGGAACCGCGTCCGTGTTCTCCGCCTCGTTCCGGGGCATGGACTTCGTTACGAAAGTTCACAGTGACGAGGAAGACCGCGTATTCGTGCGCGGGCTGATCGCCACCAAAGAGACGTGGGTCGCGTTGCTGGATGGGCAGATCGCCGGGATGATGTGCCTGAACGGCGACTGGCTCGAACAACTCTATGTGTGCCCCGATCATCAGAGTCGCAGCATCGGCTATGCGCTATTCCAGACAGCCCGCCTCGAACGCCCGAAGGGTTTTCAGTTCTGGACGTTCCAGGCAAACAGGCGTGCGCGCCGTTTCTATGAAAAGCTCGGTTGCGAGCCTGTCGAATTCACCGACGGCAGCCGCAACGAGGAACGCATGCCGGATGTACGCTATGTCTATAGCGGCAGGAAGCGCCGCCTGAAGCGCCTATGGCGCAATGTCAGGAATTTCTCGCTCACAAAAGACAATTACGCGCGCCCCTGAAGGAATGGGATCAGCGCGGCGAAATAGGCCTCCTGATCGTCCCACATGCAGAGGTGGCTGCCCTTGTCGCTGATCCAGGTCTTCGCACCGGGGATGAGCCTTCCTTCGCGGCGGATCTGATCCGGGTCCATCTCGTCGTTCTTGGCGCCCATCACCAGCGCCGGCGTCTTGATCTTCGACAGATCGGCCCAGCGACTCCAGGTCTTCAGATTGCCGGTGATAACGAACTCGTTCGGGCCCTGCATCACATTGTAGATGTGCTGGTTCGCATGGGCGAAGCAGCGCGCGGCAGGCTCGGGCCACTCCTTCAGCCGCAGCACATGCTCGGCATAGACCTTGTTCATCATCACCGCCTGATAGGCGGGATCATCGGTCTTACCGAGCTTCTCATATTTCGCGAGCGTCGCCTGATCGGCAGGCGACAGCGCGCCGCGGATGGCGTTGGCGTGCTGGACGTAATCCGGGATACCTGCCGTCATGTCGGAGATCACGACGCGGCTCAGGTGCTTTCCGTATTTGAGCGCATATTCGATCGCGAGCATCCCGCCCCACGAATGGCCGTAGAGAATGAAGTTGTCGAGACCGAGACCCTTGCGTACCGCCTCCACTTCGTCGGTATAGCGCGCGATGGTCCACAGCCTGTCGTCGTTGGGATGATCGGAATTTCCGCAGCCGAGCTGGTCGTAATAGTAGAACTCGATGCCGGCCTGCGGCAGGAAATCCTCGAAGCACTCGAAATATTCGTGGGTGAAGCCCGGCCCGCCATGCAGCAGCAACACCTTGATCGGCGCATGGCCGACGCGCTTGGTCCAGACATTGTGACCGCCGCCGACCTGGATCATCTTTACGCCGCCTGTCTTGATCTCCGCTGATGCGCCAGCGGCCGTCAGCGCAAGCGCCGACGCGCCAGCCCCAAGAAATGTTCTGCGTTTCATTTCGTCCCCCAACGAAAAACGATTTACGACATCTCGAACTGCTTGAATTCCGCGATCACACCCTTCACCGCAGCCGCGACGATCTTTCCCCCGGCTTCGACGCTCGCCTGCGACGGGTCGGAGCCGATGCGGCCGTCGGGAAAGCGACGGCGATAATCTTCGGAGTCATAGATCGGGCCGGTCGGCGCGATCTTCGGCGTCATGTCGACATTCTTCACGGCTTCGGGATAGCCGAAATAGGTGACCGAGACTTCGCTCGGCGTCGCGTGGTGGCCCTCGCCCACCGGAAACAGTTGGCGGCACAATTCGCCGACACCGGGCAGTTCCCACCAGTTGCGCAGCATGCAGCGCAGCGGCGGATGGTTGGAGCCGGCGCGGTCGCCAAAACCGGAAAAACTGATGCCGTGATACATCTCGCTGAACGCGGCGTTGATCGTGTTGATGTTGCCGCCATGGCCGTTGAACCAGTAGATGCGCTCGAAGCCGTGGCGCGTCAGCGACTGCGCCCAGTCCATCATCGCCGCGATCATCGTTGAGGGCCGCAAGGTGATGGTGCCCGAGAACGCCATGTGATGCTGCGCCTGCCCGACATTGAAGGTCGGCCCGATCAGGATGCCGCTCTCGTCGCCCGCGCGCTTGGCGATGATCTCCGGACACAGCGCATCGGTGCCGAGCAACCCGTTCGGCCCATGCTGCTCCGTCGAACCAATGGGAATGAGAATTGCCTTCGAGGTCTCAAGATACTTCTGAACTTCCGGCCAGGAGGAGAGATGGAGTTGCATAGTGTCCTTACATATTGGCCGCAAATTCGCGGCAATTTCTGCGCCAACCGACGAGTGCCAAAGCGGCGCCGGTAACAAGATAGAGAAAGATGCCCCAGATGAATATGCCGCCATCCATGAATCCACCGTCAGTGCCCCAAGCGAAAAAGACGAAAGCCGCAAAAGCGGATAACCACACTAGAGCGAGAACCCCCCGATACTGTCCAAATGCGCCCAAAACTCCGGAGACAAGGAAAGCGATCGATATGGCGCCCGTCAGCAAAATTGCTTCCGCAGAAATTCCAGAACCGGTAGTCATCACCAGCGCAAAAAGGCCAACAAATATGCCTGCGGTTGTCGCCAGAATTCCCGAGACCTGACTCACGACACCAAGCTCACCTGCAATTTCTCCATCGCCTTCTTCCACGCCGCGCGTTCTTTCTCGACATCGGCTTCGGCCGGTAGTTGACGGATTTCGAGCGCGATCTGCGACTTGCCCTCGCCCTTGGCACAAAAGCCGAACTCGAGTTTGCGGTCCTTCTTCCACTTGCCGCGCCAGTATTTGTCCTTGGTCTTAGACGTCTCCTCGAACGCGCCGGCGGGAAACCAGTGCTTGCGCGTATTCTGCGCCGTTGCCGCTGCGAAAAGTTTGGAGAGACTCACCGGCATCACCTTGGTGACGTTCACCGCGAAGGTGCCGCCAGCACGCTCGTTCTTTTTCCGACCGCCGCGCGCGCGTTCGTATTCGACGGCAATCATCTGGCACCACCAGCTTGGCGCGCTATGCTCTTCCTTCAGCCGTTTGGCGACTTCCTTATGCGGAAGGTCGTTGGCGTTCATGTTGTTCAGGATCACGAACCAGCCCATCCAGCCTTTGCCGGTAGCGGCCTTCACCTTCTCCTCGCTGTAGGACGGCGGCGGCCATAATTCGCCACCCGTCGCTTTCGCCTTCTTCGCTTTCGGTTGCGCCTTTGGTTGCTCTTGGGCCGCCATGCCGTAATCTCCCCGGACCAAGCCATTCTAGCATTCACGAGGATTTCATGTCGGCGAAAAAAGGGCCCCTGGACGGCGTGCGCGTCCTCGACCTCACGGAATTCATCTTCGGTCCCTATGCGACGCAGACCTTGGGTGACCTCGGCGCCGATGTGATCAAGATCGAGAATCCCGGCGGCGACCGCCAGCGCCACGGTTCCAAATTCGCCAGGCACGAGGACATGGGCGCAACGTTCATGACCATGAACCGCAACAAGCGCTCGGTCACGCTCGACCTCAAGGCGGACGCGGATCGCGAGAAGCTGCGCGCGCTGATACCGACGGCGCAGGTGTTCATCCACAACGTCCGCGCCGATGCGATGGCGCGGCTTGGCTTCAGCTATGACGAAGTGGCGAAGATCAATCCGTCCATCGTCTATGTGCATTGCGTCGGCTACGGCTCCGACGGCCCGTACGCCGGCCGTCAGGCATTCGACGATCTGGTGCAGGCCGCGAGCGGCACCGCCGATCTTCTGCCGCGTGTCGACGGCAACGAAGACATGCGCCTGCTGCCGAGCTTCATCGCCGACAAGGTGTCGAGCATGCACGCGCTGTCCTCGACACTCGCCGCGCTTTATCACCAGAAGGCGACCGGCGAAGGCCAGTTCGTCGAAGTGCCGATGTTCGAATGCTTCACGCATTTCATGCTGATCGAGCATCTCTATGGCGAAACCTTCGAGCCGCCCGTCAGCCACATGGGCCACACGCCTGCGCTCGCCAACGATCGCCGCCCATTGAAATGCAAGGACGGTCACATCAGCATCCAGCCCGTGAGCCGCGCCGCGTCCGCGAAGTTCATGGAGCTCGGCGGCATTCCGGATGCCTATGAGAGCGACCGCTTCAAGAATGCGCCGAAGGGCAGCCGCGTCGCCGTCTACTACGCGATGCAGCGTGAGGCCGCGATGGCGCACACAGTCGAGGACTGGATGAAACTCGGCGACGAACACCGCATCCCGATCATGCGCGCCAACGGCCTCGACGAAGTGCTGAACGATCCGCATCTGAAGGCCGTGGGCTTCTTCGAAACCCGTGAGCACCCGACCGAGGGTGGGTGGCGCACGATCAAACCGCCGGTAAAGTTCTCCAAGACCCCCGCCTCCATCCGTCTCGACCCGCCGCGGCCAGGGCAGGACACGAAAGAAATCGTTGGCGGATAGATATGAGACGGCTGCTCGCGCTCGTCTTCACCACGATTGGGGCATTGGCTCTCTGGGTTGTGCTCGTGGCTACGGGCACTCGAGAAGGTTGGTGGCGTCCCATGCCCGCTCCGCGCGGCAGCACCGCTGCGTTCATCGGTGCCGCAAAGTCGCGCTTCGCCGCCGAATCCAAAGGCAACATCGTGCTGACTCTCCTGGAGAACGGCCGCGTCGTCAGCACGTGGAACGCCTCGCATGGAAAGCCCGTCGATAGCGCCTCGCTGTTCCAGGTCGCGTCGCTCAGCAAATGGGTTACCGCGACCGGCGTGATGCATCTTGCGGAACAGCATCGTATCGACCTCGACTCGCCCATCTCGCGTTATCTCACGCGCTGGAAACTTCCGCCGAGCCAATACGACAACAATGGCGTCACCGTTCGGCGTATACTCTCTCACACGGCTGGCCTCACCGACGGACTCGGCTATCTCGGATTCGGTCCGGGACAAATATTGCAACCACTGTCCGCCTCGCTGACCCACGCGACCGATGCCCAGCCTGGCGCCAGCGGTGATGTGCATGTCGGCATCGTGCCCGGGACTGCTTGGCGCTATTCCGGCGGCGGCTACATGATGCTCCAGATGATGATTGAGGACGTCACCGGCCAGTCGTTCAATGACTATATGCGCGAGAGCGTGTTGATGCCGCTCGGCATGACGCATTCAACATTCGTTAATCCCGATCCGTCGCACCTTGCCGAGGTCTACGATGCCGACGGCCACAAAACGTTCTATCGCAAATTCACCGCACTCGCGGCCGCGTCTCTCTTCACCTCGGCCGATGACCTGACGCGCTTTCTTCAGGCGCAGCTTCCCCAATCACATGGCGTGCTGAAATCACAAACCCTCGCCGCCATGCGCCAGCCTTTGGCCAAATTGTACGGGATCCCGATCTGGGGGGCCGGTAACGCGCTTTATGCACCAAACGGCAAGGGCGGGTTTGTCGTCGGCCATGACGGAAACAATGCGCCGGGCATCAACACCACAGCGCGGATCGATGCCGATACCGGCGACTGCATCATCGTGCTGTCGAGTGGCAATCCCACGCTTGCAAGTGAGATCGGCGGCGACTGGGTCTACTGGCATACGGGTTTGGTGGACCTGATTACGATCAATCGCGAGCTCGGCAGGACGCTGACCATCCTTGCCGTCGGGGCGATCTTGATCGTGTTTGGCGCCATCTTTGTCGGTTGGCGCGGTCGCAAGCCGGCGTAGCGTCGGCAGCCTTCTTGTCCCCGGCATATCCACCCGCCAATATCTGCCGGGAAACGCCATAGAGATCACCATGTCCGACACGCTGCTGCCCGTTCCTCACGCCTGGAAAGACCGCGCGCTCATCGACAAGGTGAAATACGACGCGATGTATGCGGAGTCGGTCGCCGATCCGGTCGAATTCTGGCGGGAACAGGCGCATCGGCTCGACTGGATCGTGCCGTTCACGAAGGTGAAGGACGTATCGTTCCAGCCGGACGACCTGCACATCAAATGGTTCGAGGATGGCGTGCTGAACGTCAGCGCGAACTGTATCGACCGCCATCTGGAGAAGCGCGGCAATCAGACCGCGATCATCTGGGAAGGCGACGATCCGAAGGACAGCAAGCACATCACCTATGCGGAGTTGCACCGCGAGGTCTGCAAATTCGCGAATGTGCTGAAGGCGCACAACGTCAAGAATGGCGACCGCGTCACGATCTATCTGCCGATGATCCCGGAAGCGGCCTACGCCATGCTCGCCTGCGCGCGCATCGGCGCGGTGCATTCGGTGATCTTCGCCGGCTTCTCACCGGATAGCATCGCGAACCGCATTCAGGATTGCACCTCGACCATCGTGCTGACGTCGGATGAAGGCGTGCGTGGCGGCAAGCCGATCCCGCTGAAGAAGAATGTCGATGAGGCGCTGACCAAATGCCCCGATGTCAAAAACGTCATCGTGGTGAAGCGCACCGGCGCCGCGGTCGAGATGAAAGCTGGCCGCGACGTCTGGTATCACGATGCGACGGCGAAGGTTTCGACCGACTGCCCTGCCGAGGCGATGAACGCGGAGGATCCGCTGTTCATTCTCTATACCAGCGGTTCGACGGGTAAGCCGAAAGGCGTGCTGCACACCTCGGGCGGCTATCTGATGTATGCCGCTTTCACGCATCAATATGTGTTCGACTATCACGACGGCGATATCTACTGGTGCACCGCCGATGTCGGCTGGGTGACGGGGCACAGCTATATCGTCTACGGGCCGCTGGCGAATGGCGCGACGACCTTGATGTTCGAAGGCGTGCCGAACTATCCGAACACCTCGCGCTTCTGGGAGGTGATCGACAAGCACAAGGTCAACATCTTCTACACCGCTCCGACCGCGATCCGGGCGCTGATGCGGGACGGCGAAGCGCCGGTGGAGAAGACCTCGCGCAAATCCCTCCGCCTGCTCGGCAGCGTCGGCGAACCGATCAATCCCGAAGCATGGTTGTGGTATCATCGCGTCGTCGGAAATCACCGCTGTCCCATCGTCGATACCTGGTGGCAGACGGAAACAGGGGGCATCCTCATTTCTCCGCTGCCCGGGGCGACGGACCTCAAACCCGGCTCCGCGACCAAACCTCTGTTCGGCATCCAGCCGCAGCTTGTCGATGCAGACGGTAAAATCCTGGAGGGCGCCGCGAGCGGCAATCTCGTGCTGCTCGACAGCTGGCCCGGCCAGATGCGGACGGTCTATGGCGATCATCAACGCTTCATCGACACCTACTTTAAGACCTATCGCGGCAAATATTTCACCGGCGACGGCTGCCGCCGGGACGAGGACGGCTACTACTGGATCACCGGCCGCGTTGACGATGTGATCAATGTCTCCGGCCACCGCCTCGGCACGGCGGAAGTCGAGAGCGCATTGGTTGCGCATCAAGATGTGGCGGAGGCAGCCGTCGTCGGCTATCCGCACGACATCAAGGGCCAAGGCATCTACGCCTATGTCACGCTGAAGTCAGGCGTCGCGGCGACAGACGTACTGAACGGCGAACTCAAGCAATTCGTCTCGCACGAAATCAGCCCGATCGCGAAGCCGGACATCATCCAGTTCGCACCCGGTCTTCCCAAGACGCGCTCCGGCAAGATCATGCGCCGCATCCTGCGCAAGATCGCGGAGGGCGATACAAGCAATCTCGGCGACACGACCACACTTGCCGACCCGAGCGTCGTAGAAGACCTGGTGAAGAACGGGCCTAGCAAATGAGCTATCTCACCTGGAAAATCGGCGACGTGAAGATCACGCGCGTGGTCGAGATGGAATTGCCAGTGCCCTATTCCGAAAAGCATTCCTTCCTGAAACAGGCGACGCCAGATGCATTGAAGGAAATGCCGTGGCTCGCGCCGCATTTCGTGACGCCCGAAGGCGCACTGGTGCTGTCGATCCATGCGTTGCTGGTCGAGGCGCCGGGGATCAAGTTGATCGTCGATACGTGCGTCGGCAACGACAAACCCCGCTTTCTCACCCGCAAGCAGGCACTGCAGACGAAGTTCCTCGATCACATCGCCGAAGCGGGATTCGCACGCGAAACCGTCGACGCGGTGGTCTGCACGCATCTGCATGTCGATCACGTTGGCTGGAATACGATGCTGATCGACGGCAAATGGCTGCCAACCTTTCCGAAGGCGCGGTATCTGATCGGCAAGACTGAATACGATCACTGGATCAAAGAGACCGAAGGCGAGACCGCGGCGATTATGGCGGATTCGGTATCACCGATTTTCGACGCGGGCTTGGCACACATAGTCGAGATGGATCATCGCCTCTCGCCGGAAATTCATTTGGTGCCGACACCCGGACACACACCCGGCCATGTCAGCGTGATGATCGAGTCCAAGGGCGAGACGGCGATCATCACCGGCGACATGATGCACCATCCCTGTCAGATCGGACGGCCAGACTGGCTCAACGAATTTGACGGCGACAAAAGCGCGGGCGCCGCGCGCCGAATCACCATGATCCGTGAATGGGCCGACAAGCCGTATCTCATTATCGGCACGCATTTCGCGGCGCCCACGGCGGGATATATCGTCAGCGACGGACAGGGGCATCGCTTCGACGCATAGGCGAAATCATTTGGACTTTGATGAATGGGCGTTGCTGGCGAGCTCTTCCTCGAGATGCGTTGCGCGCGCCTCGAGGTCCCGCGCAACGCGCAGCATTTTCTCGCGATAATCGAGCCAGAATGTCGATGCCGCCGAATGGCGCAGATACGCGGCCTTCCTCAGAAGATTTTCGACCCTTCGATCCATTGTACGATAGCGAACAAATCTGCAAATCGTTCCCCCAATCGGCCGCTAAGGGTCGAAGCGGCACCGGGCGGCGGCGGAGGCGAAGTTCAAGCCCAGCCCTCCATGGCTTTGGCCATTTCAATATCTTTCTCCGTCACGCCGCCCGCGTCATGCGTGGAGAGTGTGACATCGACTTTGTTATAGACATTGAACCATTCGGGATGGTGATCCATTTTTTCCGCGAGCATCGCGACACGTGTCATGAACGCGAACGCGGCATTGAAGTCCCTGAATTCGAACTTGCGCGCGATGGCGTCACGGCCGGAAACATCCGCCCATTTGGGCAGATCCTTGAGCGCTGCTGTGCGGGCCGCGGAATCGAGTTTTTTCATGGGCGAAGGTCCATTTTGTCTCTAACGTATAAGCCATGAATTGGTCGCAAATCGAATCTCCGTCGTTGGACGATTTTGAGACACTGGCGCGCGACGCGTTCGCGTCGCTGCCGGAGGAATTTCGCGCGCTCGTCGGCGATCTCGTGTTCCGCGTGGACGATTTTCCTGATGAAGACGTCATCAAGGATATGGAACTCGAAAGTGAATTCGATATCCTCGGGCTGTTTCAGGGGCCGGACCTTGCATCGAGCGAGGCCGGCCAGGGGCATGCGGCCCAGACGATGATCTTTCTCTATCGCCGCCCGATCCTCGACTACTGGGCGGAGCATGAGGAGAAACTCGGCGACATTGTGCGTCACGTTCTGATCCACGAGATCGGCCACCACTTCGGCCTCTCCGACGAAGACATGCACGAGATCGAGGACGCGTCGGACTAGCGCAGCGGATAGTGGCGCTGTGGCACATACAAACTGCCATTCGGTCCGAGATGACTTTCGTAGAGGATGAATTCCTGCGCCACAAATGACACGCTCGCATATAGTGCATGGTCAACGAGATAATCCATGACAACGCCCGGCGGCGTGCCACGTAATCGCGCGAGTGTCACATGCGGCGTGAACTTGCGCGGCTCGGCTTCGAGACCGATGCGCTGCATCGCGGTCTCGATCTTACGCTGGAGATGCAGAAGCGCTTCGTTCGGGGCTAGGCCGGCCCACAAGGCGCGCGGCTTCTTGCCGCCAAACTCACCCACGCCTTTCAATTGCAGGGATGGCGCCGGAACCGAAATGGCGGAAAGTGCGTCGTCTATCGAGGCGGCATCGCGTCCATCGACTTCGCCGATGAAGCGCAGTGTCAGATGCATCTGCTCGCGCGTCTGCCAGCGCGCGCCGGGAATGCCGGATTGGATTATCGTTAGAGGTATCGCCACCGCATCCGGCAGCGCGAAGGCCACAAACAGACGCATCATGCGCCTGCGAGCCGTCCAAGCGGCAGACGCTTGCGGAACAGGACAATGACAATGCCGTAGGCGATCGCACCGAACAGCACCGCCAGACCTAGCGCCGCTTCATGCTGGATGAGCCCACCCTGCGGCTTGAGCACAATGCCAAGCGTTGCGCCCGCAAAAGCTGCACCGCCTGTCGCAATTGCACCGAGAGTGCTCGGCAGCAAGGAGCGCAGAAAGACACTGTCGACGGCAAGCAATCCGCGGCGTCGCGCCAGAAACACCAACATCATCACATTCGCCCACGAACCCAGCGACGTACCAAGCGCAACACCCAGTGCGCCGAGATGAAATCCCCACACCAGAACGAACTTGAGCGCGATGTTGACAACCACAGCCAGCATCGTCGCGCGCACCGGCGTCGCCGTATCGTGGCGCGCATAGAACGTCGCGGCGATCACCCGTACCATCACGAAAGCGGGCAAACCCACCCCGTAACCCGTGAGCGCCATCGCCGAGACATCAGCGGCATCCACATGAAATGCGCCATGCGCGAAGATCCCGCGCATGATCGTTTGCGGCACCAGCAGGAACGCCGCCATGAACGGTAAGGTCAGGAACAAGCCAAGCGCGGCGCTTCGGTTTTGCGCGGCCTGCGCACCGACTTCGTCGCCTTTCGCGATCAGCGTCGACATCTCGGGCAACAGAACAGTCGCCAGCGCGATCCCCAATACACCAAGGGGCAGTTGATCGATGCGATCCGCATAATTCACGGCAGTCAGCACGCCAGGGAAGAAGCTCGCGATCAGCGTGTCGAAGAGCAGCGCGATCTGAACGCTCGCGGATCCGAAAGTGGCCGCGCCGAGCGCACCCATGAAGTTTTTCGCCTCCGGATTCCAGCGGGGCCATGCGAACCGCAAACGCAACCGACTTCGCGCCGCGGCCCAGACAATGAAGATGATCTGGAGAAAACCTGCGAGCAGCACACCGCTCGCGGCGGCATATGCAGCGTTGGGAAACCAGCGTGCGGCCAGCAAGGTGCCGATCATTGCAAGGTTCAAGAAAATCGACCACGCAGCGGCGGCGGCGAACCTGCCGTGCGCATTCAGCATCGCCGAAAGCTGGACCGCGATCACGGTCAGGATCAGATATGGAAAAGTGATGCGCGAGAGCGCGGTCGCGAGTTCGGTCTGTCCGGGATGTGCCGCGAACCCCGGCGCCATGATCCGCACGATCCACGTCATGCAGGCGAGCGCGAGCGCCAATAGAACCAGCTGCGCCACGATCTGCCATGAATAGACATTGTCGGCGAAGTGCGCGGCCTGTTCCTCACCCTGCTTCTCCCGCGCGGCGGCATAACGCGGAATGAAGGCGACGTTGAATGCGCCCTCCGCGAAGATGCCTCGAAACGAGTTCGGCAGACGCCAGGCGACGAAGAACGCGTCGGACAGAGCCCCGTCGCCCAGAACGGCAGCCATGATGATATCGCGCACGAACCCCGCGACGCGCGAAAGCAGCGTGTATCCGCCGACGGAGGCCAGACGTCTGAGCATAGGAACCGGTTCGACTCGCTTGCGGAGATTAGACGGCGGAGAAGGCGGGCGCATAGGCGACGGCACGTACGCCTGCCAACGCGTCCGGAACGAGCTCAATCGCTTGCAGATGCGGACCCGCATAAGCGTTGGCGATTCCCTCGACCAGCGCGGCTCGAAAGCCAAAACGGCCGTAGTAGCGCGGATCCCCCAGCACAATCACCGCGCCTACGCCCTGCGTGCGGCAAATGTTGAGCCCTGCACAAATCAAGGCGCTGCCGATCCCGCTCTTCTGGCGATCGACACACGCGCAAACCGGACCGAGCGCTACAATCTGATACCCCTCAGGTTCCGTTGTCATTCGGCTAAACATCGCATGACCGACGACAGCACCGCCCTCCAGAGCAATGAACTCCGCAACCACCGCGCCGTCGGCGCGCAATGCCGCTACGATGGCGACTTCACCGTCGCCGCTCCCGTATTCCGCCCGAAAAGCGGCTTCGACGACGGCAGCGATCTCCGCTGCGTAAGCGTCACAAGTCTGCTCGATCGAAAATGGCTCAGATTGCGGCTTTTTCATGCTTTTCCTTTCGGCGGCAACGGCTTGATACAAACCCTTCGCGACACGATATAATAGGCGAGCCGGCGCATCCGCCGGGAAGGAAGGACTCTAATGGCTGACTACAACAATCCCGTATTGCGTAGCCAAACGGCTGCCGCCGGCGTCATGGACGCAGGCCTGCGCGCCTATATGCTGCGCGTCTACAACTACATGCTGGTCGGACTGGCGCTGACGGGAGCGACCGCGTTTCTGACGGCGCAGACGCCGTTCGGCGAACTGTTCTTTCAGCAGACCTTCGTTAACGGCCATCCGGCGATCGGGCTGAACATCCTGGGCTGGATCGCGCTGTTCGCGCCGCTGGGGCTTGTCATGTTCCTGTCCTGGCGGATTCAGGCGATGAGCGCCGCCACCGCGCACATTACGTTCTTGGTCTACGCCGGCATCATGGGCATATCGCTCGCGCCGATACTCCTGCTCTACACAGGTGTCAGCGTCGCCCAGACGTTCTTCATCACCGCGGCGACGTTCGGCGCGATGAGCCTGTGGGGATATACGACCAAAGCCAATCTCTCTGGCTTCGGCTCATTTCTGTACATGGGCCTGATCGGCATCATCATAGCGTCGGTTGTGAACTTCTTCCTGCACTCCAGCGCGATGGCTTTCGCCATCTCGATCATCGGCGTGCTCGTGTTCACCGGCCTCACCGCCTATGACACGCAATCGATCAAGGAAATGTACGACGTCAACGACGATGGCTCGATTTCCGGCAAGAAGGCGATCATGGGCGCGCTGCGTCTCTATCTCGATTTCGTCAACCTGTTCTTGATGCTGCTGCGCCTGCTCGGCAACCGCCGCTAATTGGATGCGATACTGCGAAAGCCCCGGCGGAGACGCCGGGGCTTTTGCTTTTTAGGTCGACCGCGCAGCAACTGCTTTGAACAGTGTCTTGTCGAACACGCGCAGGACCTGTGCGAGATCGTGCCCGCGTTTCATCACGCGCCCACTTGCTTCGATGACAGCATATTGTCCTTGCCGCGTGCGCAGCTTTGGGCGTTTTTCGATCGTGTACAGTGCCACTTCGCTGGTTCGGCGGAAGATTGAGAACGCTGCCATGTCGGACAGAAAATCGATGGCGTAATCGCGCCATTCGCCGGCGGCGACCATGCGTCCATAGATCGTGAGGATGCGGTCGAGTTCGGCACGATCAAAGCGCACCTGCACGACCTGCCCGCTTGGAGATGCCGTCCGCGCAGGCTGCGAGCCTTGCTCCGCGCGGAGGAACACTATGGGTTCCTCGACCATTGCCACGATGATGGCGCGGGCGTCCCCCCAGGTCAAACAATCGTGAGTCACTCGCTAAGCCGCTATAAGAATTTGTAATTTTCGCATCGGCCACGAAATCGCCACGATTGAACCTTGGTGAGGCCTTTATCCGAACCGATCTTCCCATCGTCGGCTGGCCGAGTTGAGGGACAGTCTCGTGGCGATTTAAGCCCCCCAGCCCCTCGCTGCGGGTTGTTCCGATCGGTCGGCCGACACTCCCGCCCCCCAGAAAAATTGCGAAATGGTGGCCGGTGTATTGCCCCCTGGTTCCTTTCGCGCAATCTCACAGCAAACCACACACAATTTTGCGAAGAACTCCTAACGGGCGCGTAACAGACCTGTTAGCGTCCCGGCGCCTTGGATGAATCACAGCATGGGAGTTTTGATGTTCCGCAGGTCCATGATTGCGTTTGCCGTCTGTCTTAGTGCGACACCCTGGGCGGTGCAGGCGCAGACGCTGGTATCGCTAAACCATTCAATGCCTGGCGGCGCCCAGATCACGTTGCAACTCACTGACGGCACTGTCATGGCACAGTCTGCCTCCGACGATGCGCAATGGTACAGGCTTACGCCGGACATCAGCGGGAGTTACGTCAACGGCAACTGGACGAAGATGGCAAGTCTCCCTTCCGGCTATTCGCCTGAAGCTTTCGCATCCGCAGTGCTCGCGGACGGACGCCTGCTCATCGAGGGCGGCGAATACAATCCCGCCAACAATTTTTCTTTGACCAATCTCGGTGCAATTTACGATCCTCTGGCAAACACCTGGACGGCCGTGCCGGCGCCAAAAGGCTTTCCCTACATCGGTGATTCTTCTTCGCTTGTGCTGCCGGATGGCCGCTATGTACTGGGCGAAAAGCTGAACACCAAAATGGCAGCCTTCGATCCCAAGAAGAACAAGTGGCAGAAGCTCGAATCGACAGGCCACCTCGGTTTCGCTTCCGAAGAGACATGGACCCTTCTGCCGAACGGAACGATCCTGACGGAGAACGTGAAAGACGCGCCGAACACGCAGATCTACGATCCGGCGACAGGTGCCTGGACGTCCGCCGGACAGACACCGGTGGCGCTGAACGCCCCGCCTTGCTGCAGTTGCTTCGGATTTGGCGCCAAGAAACCCTATTGCCCGCCAGGCGAGATCGGGCCAGCGCTCCTGATGCCCGATGGATCTGTATTCGCGACCGGTGGAATTCCGGCACATCAGAGCACGGCGCATACTGCCATCTACCGCAATGGCACATGGTCGGCCGGCCCCGACATCCCAAACCACGACGACATCGGCGACAATTTCGGATCGCTTCTTCCGAACGGCCATGCGCTGTTTCAAGGCGCGAGTGGCGGGCTTTATGAATTCGACGGCACGAACATTATCGTCACGCATCTGAACGGAGGAGGTAACAGCCTGATGGTCCTGCCGACCGGTGAAATTCTCGTCGGTGGCGGACAGGTCTATCGTTCGACAGGAACTTACGACCAGGCTTGGGCACCGACGATCACGAATTGTCCCTCCACGCTGACGCGGGGCGGATCGTTCAAGATTTCGGGAACGCAGTTCAACGGCCTCAGCCAGGCGAATTCATTCGGCGACGAATTGGAGACATTCACCAACTATCCGCTCGTGCGGATCACCAACACTGCGACGGGGCATGTGTTCTATGCTCGTACGCACGATCACAGTTCGATGGGCGTGGCGACCGGAAGCGCGAAGGTCTTCACGCTTGTCGATGTTCCGGCAGGCATGGAAACCGGTGCCAGCACCTTGGTCGTTGTCGCGAACGGTATTCCATCAACGCCATTTAACGTGACGGTCAACTAGGACAGTTGTGAGCCTGCCCGGCAATTCCCGGGCAGGCGCCTAGCCGAACTTGGCTCTGATCCGCGCACCGACCTCGCCCCAGAGGCCGCCAACTGTGCCGGTGACGACGGAAATCCCGGTGCCGAGGCCCAGGACAAAATAAGGCGTGTCGCCGAGCAGAACCGACACGCCGATTCCGATCAGCGCGCAAAGACCGCCGGCAATCGCGCCGCCGAGTGCGCCGCGTGCCCATCCCGCCGCCACTTCGCGAGCGTATAAAAGTCCGGCAACGCCGGAGATCAGCATTCCCCCAAACATGAAGACGTTGTCGCGAACCCACGGCACGAAGTGGCCCGTGATGACCATCGCGATCTGCAGGACGGTTCCCACCATCATAGTGCGCTGCAGGACTTTTACGTCGATCATTTCGCGGGAGCCTATTATCGACGCGTCAACATCGCCCATTTCAGCCTTCCAGTCCACTGGACCGGACGTCAGCGATGTTCGTATTAGCGACTGCAATTCCCAAAACTGTTTTCATGGCGGTCCTTCCCTATTTCCGTTTCAGTGACGCTCCATTTTCATGTCTAGTGACGTAATCTCGCAGCATGGTGATGGAGCGATCGAATGCTTCGATGGCGCGATGCGTGCGTGCTTTCATGACGCCGCCTTCCGTCGCGGTCAGCGTGAAGATCGCGAGCCCGCGGCGGTATTGGGCGAGCAGCGCGAAAACGCGTTCGATGGGATCGGCAACGCCGTCCCATGCCGATGCGAGGAGCATCGGATAAAATGCCATTGCGATAGCGGCGCCGCACCTCCATCAGAACGTCCTGCTTGGTCTGGCAGAAGTGATGGAGGCTGCCGCTGTTGGAGCCCACAGCCTTCAAAATGTCGGACGCAGGCGTCGATTTGTACCCCTTCTCGAAGAAGAGGTGCAGGGCCGTAAAGCTGAGGCGTTCTTTGGTGTTCTCGGGTATGTGCCGATACTTGCTTGATCGTTCAACCAAGCCGACCAGCATGTGTTGCGAAAAAGCCTCATGTCCCAAGCGTAACTATTCCGAATATTGCGGCACGGGGCCGATTTCTCTAAGGAAAACGGACTTTTTCACGGTCGCAACCGCTCCATGATCGAGATTGAAGGACTGACAAAGCGTTTCGGCCCGATGACCGCCGTTGCGAATTTGAACCTGTCCGTAGGCAAGGGCGAAGTCTTGGGATTTCTCGGCCCGAACGGCGCGGGTAAGTCCACGACCATGAAGATGGTGACGGGCTTTCTCACCCCGACGGCGGGCAAGATCAGCATCTGCGGTCACGATGTCGAAACCGACACCATCGCCGCGCAATCGGTGCTCGGCTATCTGCCGGAAGGTGCGCCGGCTTACGGCGATATGACCGCGCGGCAATTCTTGAACTTCATCGCGGGCGTGCGTGGATTTCGCGGTGACGCCGCCAAGGCGGCTGTGGCCAAAGTCGTCGCCAAGACCGAACTCACACCGGTTCTGGACCGGCCTATTGAGACATTGTCCAAGGGCTTCAAGCGGCGCGTTGGGCTGGCGCAAGCCATTCTGCACGACCCGCCGGTCCTCATCATGGACGAGCCGACAGACGGGCTCGATCCAAACCAGAAGCATTCCGTGCGCGCGCTTCTAAAGGCGATGTCGCCCAACAAGGCGATCATCGTTTCGACACATCTCCTGGAAGAAGTGGAGGCGGTCTGCACGCGCGCCGTCATCATCGATCGGGGCGCCATTGTTGCCGACGGCAAGCCGTCCGAACTGCTGGCGCGTTCGCGCTACCACAATGCGGTGACCATGCTCGTTCAGGCCGATCAAGCGGCGATAGCTGTCGCCAAGCTGAAATTGCTTCCCAGTGTCGCGACCATCGAACAGACGCCTCCGGAAGGCAGTGCGGTCCAGATCACCGCCTTTCCGAAAAGTGGCACATTGCTGATTGAAGACGTGAGCGCGCTGGCGGTCCGCGAGAAGTGGAACGTGAAAGAGCTTTACGCCGAAGCCGGACGTCTCGACGAAGTGTTCCGCGCGATCACGACGCATGATACCGCGCGCGCGAAGGCGAATGCGGCATGAGTCAGGTCTGGCAAATCTTTAAGCGCGAGTTTGCGGCCTATTTCGCGACGCCCCTCGCCTATGTGTTTATCGTGATCTTCCTGTTCACGATGGGTGCGTTCACGTTCTACATCGGACATTTCTACGAGAACGGCGTCGCCGATCTCGGCGTGTTCTTCTCCTATCATCCGTGGCTGTACCTGTTTCTTGTGCCTGCCATCGCGATGCGGCTATGGGCGGAAGAACGCCGCACAGGAACGATGGAATTGTTGCTGACTTTGCCCGTCCCGTTGTGGGCGACAGTTGTCGGTAAATACCTAGCGGCCTGGGCATTCACCGCCGCTGCACTTGCCCTAACCTTCCCGATCTGGATCACCGTCAACTATCTCGGCAATCCGGACAATGGCGTCATCCTCGCCGGCTACATCGGAAGTTTGTTGATGGCAGGCAGCTATCTCGCCATTGGCGCGTGCCTGTCCGCGACCACGAACAACCAAGTCATCGCGTTCGTGGTGACGGTCGTCGTGTGCTTCCTGTTCACGATCTCCGGTGCGCCGCTTGTGCTCGACTTCTTCCGCGCCTGGGCACCGTTGACGCTGATCACCGCGATCTCGTCGTTCAGCTTCATCACCCATTTCGCCGCGATCACCGCCGGCGTACTCGACCTTCGCGACCTGATCTTCTTCTTCTCGCTCATCGCGCTGTTCCTGACGGCGAACGTCGCGATCCTCGACCTCAAGAAGAGCGGTTGAGACGATGAGCAATCTGTCCCGACGTACCTACGCCATCGCCACGGTCGTGCTGGCCGCGATCCTGTTCGTCATCGTCAACATCGCAGCCGACACATGGCTGACGACCGCAAAGCTCGACCTTACGGAGAATGGGCAGTTCACGCTCGCGCAGGGCACACGCAACATCATCGCGAATCTGCAGGAACCGATAACGCTGCGCTTCTACTATTCGAAGCAGGTCGCCGCCGAATATGCGAGCACGGCTGCTTACGCCAAACGCGTGAGCGATCTGCTCGGCGAATATTCCGCGCTCGGCCATGGTAAGATCATCGTCGAGGAGATCGATCCGCAACCCTACACCGAAGCGGAAGATCAGGCGACGGCGCAGGGCTTGACCGGCGCGCCCACGGACAGCGGCGACATCGTCTATTTCGGACTCGTCGGCACGAACCGCGTAGACGGCAAGGAAGTCATCCCCTACTTTTCGCCGGATCGCGAGCAATATATCGAATACGATCTGACATCGCTGATCTATCGCTTGTCGAATCCGAAGAAGCCGCAGCTTGGCATCATTTCGAGCCTCCCTCTCGCGACCGGTCCCGGCGGCATGCAGGCGATGATGCAGGGCCGGGGTCAGCCCTATGCGGTCTATTCCGAACTGAGCCAGACTTACGCCCCGCAGCAGATTGCCGCCGATTTCACCGCGATCCCCAAAAGCATCGACGTGCTGTTGATAGCACATCCGGCGGCGCTCAACGGTGCGCAGCTGATGGCGATCGATCAGTTCGCGCTCTCGGGTGGACGTGTGCTGGTGTTTGTCGATCCAAATTCCGAAATCGCGCAGGCCGGCGCCAATCCCTATCAGCCGTCCGCCACGCCGCCCTTCTCCGATCTGCCGAAGCTCTTTCAGGCGTGGGGCATCGGCTACAACACGCAGAAGGTCGTCGGTGACCGTTCCCTGGCGCAGCACGTACAGGTCGGCGATCCGCGTGACCCCGTCGCGCTCTATCCGGTCTGGATTCATCTGACGCCGGAAAATTTTGACACCAAGGATCCTGTCACCGCCAATCTCCAGTCACTCAATCTCGCAAGCGTTGGCGCATTGCATGCCCTTAAAGGCGCGACTACGAGCTTCGCTCCGCTGGTCACATCGTCCGCGCAATCGTCGCTCCTCGATGCCGCCCAAGTCCGCATGACGCAGCGCCCGCAGGACCTGATGAACCAGATCCAGCCGACCGGCGAGAAGTTCGTGATTGCGGCGCGCGTTTCGGGCGAAGCGAAGACCGCGTTCCCGGCAACAGCGGGCATCAAATCCGGCAAGATCAATGTCGTTGTGATGGCGGATAGCGACATCTTCGATGATCGCTTCTGGGTGCGCGTGCAGAATGTACTGGGCAAGAAGATCGCAGCACCCTTCGCTGACAATGGCGCTTTCGTGATGAATGCGGTCGAGAACCTGATGGGCTCGGGCGATCTGATCGGCCTGCGCACCCGCACGGCCAGCCTGCGCCCGTTCACCGTCGTCCGCGACATCCAGGCGAACGCACAGGCGCAGTTCCAGCAGGAAGAACAGGCGCTCACGCAGCGCATGACCGACACGCAACAGCGTCTGCATGCGCTTGAGCAGGGCGGCGGTGCCCATGCTGGTGCGGCTGGATTGACTGTTGCGCAGCAGGCGGAGATCGAGCGTTTCCGCCGCGAATTGGTCGATACGCGCACGCAGCTTCGCGACGTGCAGCACAATTTGCGCAAGGACATCGACGCACTCGGTGCCCGCCTCGCCTTCATCAACATCGCGCTGGTGCCGTTGCTGGTCGCGATCTTCGCCATCGGTCTCGCCGCGCTCCGGCGCCGCCGCCGCGCGCGCGCGATGGGATTCTGATGTTCGCGGACCCCAGACGCCGCAACCTTGCGATCCTGATCGGCATTGCGGTGCTTGCGCTGATCGCAGCCTGGTTCGGGCTTCGCGAGCGGGCGGCGCAGGTCGCACCCAAATATGCGCAGACAGAGTTCCTGCCGGGCTTCGCCCTCCACGTCCGGGAGGCGGCGCGCATTCATATCGTTTCGAAGAAGCACGGCGCGTTCGAAGTTGTTTTCAAGCCGAACAAGGGTTGGGTGCTTCCGATCAAGAATGACTATCCCGCGTCGTTCGACCAAGTGAACCGGACCCTCGTCGGACTGGCTGCGCTCGAAACTATTGAGCCAAAGACTGCCCGCGCCGACTGGCTTCATTACATCGGATTGGACGCGCCACCCGCCGGCGACGGCACGGCGATCATCGTGAGCAACGACCGCGGGCGCGTTCTGGCCGACATCATCACCGGTAAGAGCGAAGACATCGGTGACAGCAGCGGCGCGACCGGTCTGTTCGTACGCCGCCCGAACACGACGCAGAGCTGGCTTGCGCGCGCGGAGTTCGAGCCGCGCAGCGATCCGTTTGACTGGATTGACAAGACGATCGTCGATGTCGATCGTTCGCGCATCCAGACGACGGTGGTCGACGAGGCGAACGGACAATCGTTCGAAGTCCATCGCGACAACCGCACCGATCCAAGCTTCAAGTTGACCGTCATGCCGCCGGGCCGCGAGCTGGCGAACGACGGCGCCGCCGATGGGATCGCAACCGCGATCTCCGATCTCACCTTCGAAGACGTGAAGCCGGCGAAGGACATCGACTTCTCCGACGCTGTGCGCACGGTGACCAAGACGTTCGACGGGATGAGCGTCACCACAGACGTCGTGAAGGTCGGCACCGAATACTGGGCCGAGTTCGGGGCAATGAGCATGGTCGGCAACCCGGCGATTGGCCGCGAAGCCCGCGCTATCACCATGCGCGTCAGCGGCTGGGCGTACAAGCTGCCGGACTTCAAGGGCGCGGCGTTCATGACGACGCAGGAAAGCCTGCTCAAACCCAAGGGCGGCGCGGCGAAGAAATAGCCGCCTGTCGACAACGCGCCCTGCCCGCGCTAGGCCTTAGGCGATGGCTGACGACACCTATCTCCGCGACCTTTGGTACTTCGGCGCGCACGCAGCTTCGGTGAAGCGCGGCGCGATGCAGCGCGTGATGCTGCTCGGCGAACCCGTCAACATAGGCCGCATGAAGGACGGCACCGCGTTCGCGCTGCGCGATATCTGTCCGCATCGCGGCGTGCCGCTGTCGGCCGGCAGAGTGATGCCGGAAGGCGCGGTCGAGTGTCCCTATCACGGCTGGCGCTTCCGGGCCGATGGACAATGCTCGCTGATCCCGTCGCTCGTCGGCGGCGAGGCGATCAAGGCGGAAAGCATCCGTGTACGGAGCTATCCGGTGCGTGAGCAGGACGGCCTCATCTGGGTTTACATGGCCGCCGAAGGCCACGAAGCCGCCTCGCCGATCGGCGAACCGCCGAAGGTCGGCGTACCGAACGCAAAACCGCGCTGGTCGATCAGCCAGACCTTCCGCTGCGCCATCGATCACGCGGTGATCGGCCTGATGGATCCCGCGCACGCGCCGTATGTTCACGGCCGCTGGTGGTGGCGCGTGAAGCCGCGCGAGAAGGCGAAGAACTACGCGCCCGGTCCCAACGGCTTCGTGATGACGCGCCACGCGCCAACAAAGGCCGCGTACAAACTCCTCGGCGCCGACGTCTCCACCGAGATCACCTTCGAACTGCCGAGCACGCGGTTCGAGAACATCACCGGCACATTCCTAGGCCGCAAAATCGACGTCGTCGGCCTCACCACCTGCACGCCGCGCGACGCCGACACCACCGAGGTGACGCAAACCTTCTTCTGGCCGGCATGGCTCGGCTTCATCAAACCGTTCTTCTGGGCGCTGGGCCCGACCTTCCTCGGCGACGACCGCCGAATGGTGGAGCTGCAGCGCGAAGGCCTGAAATTCGATCCGCGCCTGATGCTCATCCAGGACGCCGACATGCCCGCGATGTGGTACCACCGCCTAAAGAAAGCCTGGGCCGAGTCCACCGCGAACGGCACGCCCTTCGTCAATCCGCTCAAGGCGACCACGCTGCGCTGGCGGAGCTGACGCCGTAGCGTCTCTTCCCGCCGATCATCGACACGCTCGGCGTTCCGTAATTTCTGTACAGAACTGCCCAAATTGAGTTTGGCCGTTTTTCGCAATTCGAATAAGCCACCGAGCGCGTACGCTCCAACTTATCGAACACGCTACGCTGAATTCCTACGCGCTGGCTTCCCACACATTCCATTTGCCTCAGAGCAAAATGGTTTTGATGCGCTTTCCGAACTCGGCTGGGAGTTGGTGCAGGCGCATCTGCTGAAGGAATATACCGACGCCGGTCTCGCCAAGTATCATGGCAAGGGCGACGATACCGTCGAGGCAGTGCGTTATTCAGAAGCGGAGCGGGCGATCTGGATCAACAAGACCCAGTGCTTCAAGCCCGTGCCCGAAGACGTGTGGAACTTCCACATCGGCGGCTATCAGGTGCTGGAGAAATATCTGAAATCCCGTAAGGGCCGTCAGCTTTCGCTGGACGAGATCAACCATGTCGCTGCCATAGCCGACAGCCTCGCCTTCACCATCGTGCAGATGGCGAAGATTGATGTTGCCTACAAAAAGGCCTTCCCGGACCGTGGATAAGTGCGGTTCCCGCCTCCCCCGGCTGCGCCCTTCGGCGCATCATGCGCTGGCCGAATCAGTTTGAGCGCCATGTCCAGCCAGACCGACATGTTCGAAACGCAGACAGAAATGTTCGCGGACCAGGCACTGCCCGCCGATAAGCCCGATCCCGGCAAGGTGCGCGCCCGGCTGCATTTGATCCTCGGTGAGGCGCGCGCAGCCACGACCATGCCGTGGCGGCCGGTGAAACTCACGCTCTACAAGACGATTTTCCCGCAAATGTCGAGCTGGCTGCCAGAGGACGAAGCACGGCAGCTCTGCTTCGAATTCGAGACCGAGATTGCGCGCCTCGAAGCGGCCTGAACTGCCGCACCGGGCGCCGTCTTAATTCCTTGCCCTCCCCCCGACTCCTCGCTAAACGGTCCCCTTAACCTGCAATTTGGCTGGCCCGGCGCGCGATCCACATCCGCGTGTCCGAACTTGCGCGAGACACGATGCCCAAACGCTCCGATATCCATACCGTTCTCATCATCGGCGCGGGGCCTATCGTCATCGGGCAGGCTTGCGAGTTCGACTATTCCGGGGTGCAGGCGTGCAAGGCGCTGCGCGAGGAAGGCTATCGCGTCGTGCTCGTCAATTCGAACCCGGCCACGATCATGACCGATCCGAACACGGCGGACGCGACCTATATCGAGCCGATCACGCCGGAATTCGTGGAGAAGATCATCGCGCGCGAGCGGCCGAACGTGCCGAAGGATCGCGTGTTCGCGCTGCTCCCCACCATGGGCGGGCAGACGGCGCTCAACACCGCGCTGTCCTTGCGCAAGCGCGGCACGCTCGAGAAATACGACGTCGAGCTGATCGGCGCGAGCGCGGAGGCGATCGACAAGGCGGAAGACCGGGAGCTGTTCCGCCAGGCGATGATGAAGATCGGCCTTGAGGTGCCCAAGGGCGTGACCCTGAAAGGCGAGCTGCGCCATCGCAAGGATGCCGAAGGCAATTTCCTCTACGACGACCGCAACAATCCGATCATGGGGCTGGCACCCGAAGCGCAGACCGGTGCGAAGCAGGCGCTCGCGCTTGTGGGTCTTCCCGCCGTGATCCGGCCGAGCTTCACGCTGGGCGGCACGGGCGGCGGCATCGCCTATAACCGCGAGGAGTTCTTCGACATCGTGGAACAGGGCCTCGAGGCCTCGCCCACCAACGAAGTGCTGATCGAGGAATCCGTTCTCGGCTGGAAGGAGTTCGAGATGGAGGTCGTGCGCGACCGCGCCGACAACGCCATCATCATCTGCTCCATCGAGAATGTGGACCCGATGGGCATCCACACCGGCGACAGCATCACCGTCGCCCCCGCGCTGACGCTGACCGACAAGGAATATCAGCGCATGCGCAACGCGAGCATCGCGGTGCTGCGCGAGATTGGGGTTGAGACCGGCGGATCGAATGTGCAGTTCGCGGTGAACCCGAAAGACGGCCGCATGGTCGTGATCGAGATGAACCCGCGCGTGTCGCGCTCCTCGGCGCTGGCGTCCAAGGCGACGGGTTTCCCGATTGCCAAGATCGCGGCGAAGCTCGCCTGCGGCTACACGCTCGATGAACTCGAAAATGACATCACCAAAGCGACGCCGGCCTCGTTCGAGCCGACCATCGATTATGTGGTGACCAAGATCCCGCGTTTCGCGTTCGAGAAATTCCCCGGCGCCGAACCGCTGCTCACGACCTCGATGAAATCGGTCGGCGAGGCGATGGCCATCGGGCGCACGTTTGGCGAATCCATGCAGAAGGCGCTGCGCTCGATGGAAACGGGGCTGACCGGCTTCGACGAGATCGCGCTGCCGGAGGACGAAACCGGAATCCGCGCCGCGCTCGCGCGGCCAACGCCGGACCGTCTGCGCGTCGCGGCACAGGCGATCCGTCAGGGCTTTCCGACCGAAGAGATCGCCGCAATCACGAAATACGATCCGTGGTTCCTGGGCGAGATCGAATACATCATCCAGACCGAAGCGCGCGTGCGCGCGGATGGACTGCCAAACGACGCGACGGGCTTGCTGCGGCTGAAGCAGATGGGCTTCTCCGACGCGCGGCTGGCGACACTGATCGGTAAGAAGGAAGCCGATGTGCGCGCCGCGCGCATAAAGCTCGGCGTGCATCCGGTGTTCAAGCGCATCGACACCTGCGCGGCGGAGTTCGCGGCGCTGACGCCTTATATGTATTCCACCTACGAGACACCGTTCGGTGGCAAGACCGAGTGCGAGGCCAATCCATCGGATAAGAAGAAGATCATCATCCTCGGCGGCGGGCCCAACCGCATCGGTCAGGGCATCGAGTTCGACTATTGCTGCTGTCACGCCGCGTTCGCGCTGTCGGCGCGCGGCTACGAGACCATCATGGTCAACTGCAACCCGGAAACCGTATCGACCGACTACGACACCTCCGACCGTTTGTATTTCGAGCCGCTGACGGCGGAAGACGTGCTGGAGATCGTGCGCGTCGAGCAATCGAAGGGCACCCTCGCCGGCGTGATCGTGCAGTTCGGCGGACAGACGCCACTGAAACTCGCGAACCGCCTGGTCGAAGCCGGCGTGCCGATCCTCGGCACCAGCGCCGACGCCATCGACCTCGCCGAAGACCGCAAGCGCTTCCAGGCGATGCTGAACGAACTCGGCCTGAAGCAGCCGCGCAACGCCACCGCGCTCACCGCCGACGAAGCGATTGCCGCCGCCAAGAACATCGGCTTCCCGGTGATCCTGCGCCCATCCTATGTGCTCGGCGGCCGCGGCATGGTCGTCGTCACCGACGAGACGCAATTGAAGAAACAGGTCGAATCCGGTGAGCTCTTCCGCATCTCCGGCGACAATCCGGTGCTGATCGACGGCTTCCTACACCGCGCCATCGAAGTGGATGTCGATGCGATCTGCGATCACACCGGCGACGTCTTCATCTCAGGCATCATGGAGCATATCGAAGAAGCCGGTGTGCATTCCGGCGACAGCGCCTGTTCCCTGCCTCCGCATTCGCTCAAGCCCGCGATCATTGCAGAGATCGAGCGCCAGACCATCGCCATGGCGCGCGCGCTGAAAGTCCGTGGACTGATGAATGTGCAGTACGCGGTTCAGGGCACCGACATCTTCGTGCTCGAAGTGAACCCGCGCGCCAGCCGCACGGTGCCGTTCGTCGCCAAAGCCATCGGCCTCCCTGTCGCCGCCATCGCCGCGCGCGTGATGGCGGGCGAAACGCTGGCGTCGTTCAAACTTGCAAAGCCAAACCCGAAACACATCTCCGTCAAGGAAGCGGTGATGCCGTTCGCGCGCTTCCCCGGCGTCGATGCGGTGCTGGGGCCGGAGATGCGCTCCACCGGCGAAGTCATGGGCCTCGACACCAGCTTCGGTCGCGCCTTCGCCAAGAGCCAGATCGGCGCGGGCCTGCGCCTTCCGCTGTCGGGCAGCGTCTTCATCTCGATCAAGGACGACGACAAGGCCGACGCCATCGCGCCGGCGCGCGCGCTGGTTGAGATGGGCTTCAAGCTCATCGCCACGCGCGGTACTGCGAGGGGCCTTGAAGAAGCAGGCCTGCCCGTCACGCGCATCAACAAAGTGCTCGAAGGCCGCCCGCATGTCGTGGACGCGCTTAAGAACGGCGAGATCCAGCTCGTGTTCAACACAACAGAGGGGGTGCAGGCGCTCGCCGACTCTGCCTCGATCCGGCGCACGGCCGTGACCATGAAAGTTCCCTACTACACGACCATGGCCAGCGCCGTAGCCACGACGGAGGCCATAGCGGCCCTGCGCGCCGGCTCCCTTGAAGTCGCGCCCCTCCAGTCTTACAATTTGGGTGTAGCCGCCGTTCCTGGAAGATAAAAACCCAAGCACGGCAAAGGTTTACGTACAGCTTGATGACGCCCGCGCGGTCGAGAGGCAACTCAAGGTCGTGGGGAGGCGTCGTTTTGCCTATCAGGAATAGAAAGTGCCATGGAACGCATCCCGATGACCGCCCAAGGGTATAAATCCCTGGAAAAAGAGGTCAACGAACTCAAGACCGTCGAACGCCCTGCAATCACCAGGATGATCGCGGAAGCGCGCGCGCACGGCGACCTGTCCGAAAACGCCGAATACCACGCCGCGAAGGAACGCCAGTCGTTCGTCGAAGGCCGCGTGATCGAACTCGAGGACATGATCGGCCGCGCAGACGTGATCGACGTCTCGCGCCTGTCGGGCACGACCGTGAAATTCGGCGCGACCGTCACACTCGTCGATGAGGACTCCGAACAGAAGCGCAAATTCCAGATCGTGGGCGACCACGAAGCCGACGCCACGAAGGGCCGCATCTCGATCTCCTCGCCGATCGCGCGCGCGCTGATCAGCAAGAGCACGGGCGACACCGTCGAAGTCGCCGCCCCCGGCGGCGCGCGCTCGTACGAGATCCTCAAGGTCGAGTTCGTCTAAGCCTCACCGCCCGGTCAAACGCTCCAGACTTTCCGGATAGCGATCGCCCTGTGCCGTGATCTTCGCGGCGCCGGTTTCGATTTCGCGCAGAACGTCGGACGAGAGCACGAGTGAAGCCGCACCGATACTAAGGCCTTGCGCTACTTGCTGACGGTGTAATTGCCGCTCTTGTAGAGCTTCATATTGTATCCGTCGCTTGTGTAGAAGACGGACCACGTTCCGCCGTCGACCAACGGGTAAGAGACCTGCATCAGAAACTGGTCGCCCGGCCGGTTGTTGACCTGAACGCTGGCGATGATCTGGCGGCTGCCGTCCTTCGCCTTCGCGATCACGCCCACGAAATTTCCCGTCTCGCAGCTGAAATGCGAAAAACCGAATGCTTGCGCATGTGCACGATCGACCTGGATCGGCATGAAGCCGCAGAAATCACCCAGATTGAGCACCGGGATTTTTGCGTTGGCGGCGCTGCACAGCGCAAAAAACGCGACGGTGATTGCGAGCGAAAGTCTGGCCATATTTTCCTCCCATGACCGGAAGGCGGAAGTTTACGCCTCCCGCGGCCTTTGAACAATCGGTTACGACGGCGCTATTTGAGCTGCGGCGCCTATGATGCAGAAGCCGTTTCCGAACGGATCGCTGCAGAAGGCGATGGATGGGCGTCCGGCCATTTTGTATTTCTGTTCGACAATCGCACCGGCTTTGACCGCTTTGGTCAAGACGCCCTCGAAATCGTCGACTTCGAAGTCGATATGCACCGGCGTCCAGTGCCGCTCGTAGCGGCGCAGGTCTTCAGAACCTGGAGCCGGTTTGGTTCCGGCGGCCTTCTCCATGATTCCGATCTTCGCGTCGCCGCACTGGAGGACGGCATAGATCGGGATCGGCCGCTTTACCTCAACGAGCCCGAGCGCGTCGCGATAGAATTTAAGACCCTCTTCGAGGTTCGGGACGTCGATGGAAACAGAGTACTTCATGCTTCACCCCAAGCCGAGTCTGCCTCTCGAATCGTCCGCCCCGACGGGCGTAAGCTATAAGTTCTGACGGTTTCAGTCATCTTTCCGGCGCATTTTGATTTGGAACTGGTGTCCTTATACTACGCCGCGCAAACCGGGCTGGGAACGCATGGCCAACATCGCACTGGTTGACGACGACAAGAACATACTTGCCTCCGTGAGCATGCTGCTCGAGCAGGAGGGCTATCACATCCGTACGTTCTCGGACGGCGCCTCGGCGCTGACCGCGCTGACGGCGGCGCCGCCGGACCTCGTCATCCTCGATATCAAGATGCCGCGGATGGACGGGCTCGAGCTCCTGCGCCGCCTGCGCCAGAACGGCGATCTTCCTGTGATCCTGCTGACGTCGAAGGACGAAGAGATCGACGAGCTGATGGGCCTCAACGCGGGCGCCGACGATTACATCCGCAAGCCGTTCTCGCAGCGCCTGCTGCTGGAGCGCGTGAAGGCGGTGTTGCGCCGTTCGGATTCGCACAAGCCGGTGCCGGGCAGCCCCGAAGGCAAGAAGGAAGCGCTGGTGCGCGGCAAGCTCGCGCTAGACCCGCAGCGGCATGAATGCACCTGGGACGGCAAGCCCGTGCGCCTCACCGTGACCGAGTTCCTGATCCTGCAAAGCCTTGCGCAACGCCCCGGCTTCGTGAAGAGCCGCGACAGCCTGATGGACGCGGCCTATGACGATCAGGTCTATGTCGACGACCGCACCATCGACAGCCACATCAAGCGGCTGCGCAAGAAGTTCAAGCAGGTCGATGACGATTTCGATGCGATCGAAACGCTTTACGGCGTCGGCTATCGCTATCGCGAGGCGTAAGCTGCCTCGCGCCGCATCATGAACGTCTTCGAACATCCGATACGGCGGCGGGCGCGCCATTCCACGCTCGCCCGGAGGATCGTTCTCGTCAACATGGCGGTGCTGCTACTGCTGATCGCGGGCGTTCTGGCATTGCAGTCCGCCCGCGTCGGCCTGGTCGATGAACGCCTGAACGGCATCGAGACCGAAGCGCAGATCGTCGCCAGCACGCTCGCCGAATACGCCACCGATCCCGACGATCACACGCTGGATGTGAAACAGGCGGAGCCATTGCTGCGCCAGCTCATGGCGCCGAGCAAGCTGCGCGGGCGGCTGTATCTAACCGACGGTTCGCTGGCGGTGGATACGCGCGATCTTCTGGCGCGCAACATCGTGCAGACCGGCGAACTGCCGCCGATCGACTTCTGGAGCCAGACGGAAGATTTCTTCAGCCGCGCTTATGACAATGTGATGGGCGTACGCCCCTTCACCAAGCTCGAGCCCTATTTCGAAGCGGGCGAGAATGGCCGCGTCTATCGCGAAGTGAATATGGCGCTACAGGGCGACAGCGCCAATGCACAGCGTGTGAACGACCAGAACAAGCTTGTCTTATCGGTGGCCGCGCCGGTTCAGCGGTTCAGGGCCGTTTACGGCGCGCTTCTCGTGTCCACCGAAGGCGGCGACATCGACGACGTGCTGCGCGAAGAACGCCGGGCGCTGATCGGGCTATTTGTCATTGCCATCGCGGTGATGGTGGTGTCGTCGGTGCTGCTATCGCGGTTCATCGCGCGGCCGGTCCTGGAGCTGGCAGATGCCGCGGATCGCGTGCGCAGCGGACGGTCCGGACGCGAGACCATTCCGCAGATGGAAGAACGCAGCGACGAGATCGGCGACCTCGCGATCAGCTTCTCCGCAATGACCCGCGCACTCTACGACCGCATCGACGCCATCGAAAGCTTTGCCGCCGATGTCGCGCACGAAATCAAGAATCCTCTCACCTCCCTGAAAAGCGCAGTCGAGATGCTGACGCGCGCGAAAGACGACGCCTCGCGCGAGAAGATGATGGCAATCGTGCGCAACGACGTGAAGCGCATCGACCGGCTGATCACCGACATCTCCGATGCCTCACGCCTCGACGCCGAACTCAGCCGCGAATTGAGCGAGCCGGTCGATCTCTGTCATCTGCTCGATGCGATCGTCGAGGTCTATGGGTATACCGATCTTTCCCATCGCGTTCCGATGGAGCTGGATGTGAACCTCCCGAAGGGGGCGACCGTGATCGGACGCGACGAACGGCTTGGCCAGGTGATCCGCAATCTCATCGACAACGCCGTGTCGTTCAGCCCCGACGGTAAGCCGATCCGGATTTCCGCGACGGCGGAAGACAACGTCGCACGCATCGTGATCGACGATGAAGGCCCGGGTATTCCGCCCGAAAATCTCGAGTCGATCTTCGAGCGCTTTTATACCGAGCGGCCGCAGGAGCATGGCTTCGGAAAGAATTCCGGCCTTGGCCTTTCCATCGCGCGGCAGATCGTCATCAGCACCGGCGGGCGCATCTGGGCGGAAAACCGCGCGAGCGGTGGCGCGCGCTTCGTCGTCGAGTTGCCGCTGGCGAAGCAGGCGTAATGGCACCGCGCACCGTCAATGTTCATGCGACGAGCGTGCTGCTCGGACGCGCAGGCACGGCGCTCGGTGCGTCGCGCACTGCAGGTATTTTGCTTCTCGGCAAAAGCGGCGCCGGCAAATCGGATGTTGCGCTGCGGCTCGTCGCGCTGGGCGCAAAGCTGGTGAGCGACGACCGCACCGACCTTTTTGTAGAGCGCGGAAGGCTGTTTGCCTGCGCGCCCAAGACGATTGCCGGCCTGATCGAGGCGCGTGGCGTTGGCATCGTCGCCCTGCCCCATGCCCCGAAAGCGCGCATCGCCCTTGCAGTTTCGCTGGAGCACCCCAAATTAAGGCTTCCCCAGCGAGAATTTTACAAGGCGCCGTTCGACTTGTCCGCCGCTGTGCCTCTGCTAAGACTCGCGCCCTTCGAAGCTTCGACGCCGGCAAAAATCGCGCTCGCGGTCGCGGCTTTCGAAGACAACAGGTTTCGCGAAAGCGTTTCGTCATGATCGGCATCGTTCTCGTCACCCACGGCCGTCTCGCGCAGGAATTCATTTCCGCGATGGAACACATGGTCGGCCCGCAGGCCCATCTGCGCGCCGTGTGCATCGGACCGGAGGATGACATCGAGCGCCGCCAGCGTGAGATCGCGGCTGCCGCGAAATCCGTCGACATGGGCAAAGGCGTCGTCATAGCGACCGACATGTTCGGCGGCACGCCGTGCAATCTGGCGCTCACACTCTTGGAGCGCGGCAAGATCGAAGTGCTTGCCGGCGTCAACCTTCCGAGCCTGATCAAACTCGTCGATGTCCGCATGCGCTTGCCGCTGGAGCAGGCGGTCAAAGAAGCCATCGACGCGGGCCGCAAATATATGCGCGCAGGCTCGGTCGATCTCGTCGGCGGGGCCTGACACGGTGGGTGACACCAAGCATTGCGCGATGGTCCCGATCATCAACAAGCGCGGCCTTCACGCGCGCGCGTCCGCCAAGATCGTGGAAGCCTCGGCGCGGTTTCAGTCGCATATCACTGTGGCCAAGGACGGGCAGATCGTGGATGGCCGTTCGATCATGGGCCTGATGATGCTGGCGGCGAGTTTTGGCAGCCAGGTGGAGATCTGCGCAGAAGGCCCCGACGCCGCAGAAGCGCTCAAGGCCATGCAGGCGCTCGCCGAGGCAAAGTTCGGCGAAGAATAGTCAGCTGTCGTTCTCTGCGACGTCCTGCGCGTCCGGAAAGAAGACTGCGTCGTCCTCCAACGCATCCGCCTCACCGGCATACTCTTCGGAAAACTGCGCCACGGCAGCAGCGTGCGGGAACATGATGTCCAGCAGCGTCGTCTGTCTGCGCGGCGATAACGACATCGCGTCCGGATCGATGCTCGCGATCATTTTGGGGATGCGTGGGGTCGTGGGAGCGCTGCGAAGCCATGTCTGCGATGCCCCGAACGATACCACGCCAATCAGAGCTGCGACCGATACGGCCATGACTGCCGATCGAATCCTGCGGCGGCGCATGGCGATTACATCTGCCTCCGCCAGAACGCGCGTCGCGAAGTCGGCGCGGAAGGGCAACTCTTCGTCGGGTGTGTCATGATAGGTCATTCGGAATTTTCCGTCAGCATGAGCGCTCGAAGATTCTCGCGCGCGCGATGAAGGCGCGACTTCACGGCCGATACACTGGACCGTGTCACCCGCGCCATGTCTTCATAACTTCTCTTGTTTTCCAGCGACATCCGCAACACGGATCGCTGCGCCTGTGGCAGCCGGTCGATGTTGCGCTGCACGATCTCGGACATGTTGAGCGGCGGCTCCGGTTCCGAGATCGCCTCGTGCTCGGCGTCATAGGAGACGAAAAGTTTTCGCCATCCCTGCCGCGCACGCAGATAATCGCGGCAGACATTGCGCGCGATCTTGAACAGCCACGGCTCGAACCGGTCGGCTGTGCGCAGCTTCGGCAGCGCCAGAACCATCTTCACGAAGATCGTCTGGCACAAATCCTCGTAAAGCGCCTCGTCGCCCGTTTGCGCGATCACGAAGCGCGCGACACGCTGCTGATAGAGCGATATCAACTGTTCGGCCGCACGCCGTTCGCCACCGGCGGCTCGCGCAACGAGCACCGCGATGTCGAACGGCGGCAGGCCGGGGACGATCTCGCCCGACAACTTAGTTGTCGTCTCCCGGCGGCGGCATATCCGGCCCGGGTCCCATCAGACCTTTAATCTGCTTGTGAATGTTCTCGAGCTTGGCGTGAACTTCGGCGAGCTTCGTCACCTGCGCCGGCGTCAGCACGTTGCGGATCGAGAGCGCGGTCTCGGTCATGTTCTCGTTGAGCGTGGCTTCAAGACGCGACGCCTTGTCGACCAGCGGCTTCAGATCGGCGGAGGTGACTGTTCCGGGACCGAGCAGTTTGTTGGAGATCTTCTCATGCAGCGACATCAGCTGCTGGTGCAGCGACTGCATCTGCGCGCGGTTGTTGTTGATGATGAGATGAACTTGGGCCTCCTGCGCCGCGGTCAAGTTCGCGGATTTGAGAAGCATCAGGAAACGCGAGCCGTCACCGTGCATCCCCGGGCCGCCGGGGCCACCCGGACCGCCATGGTCGAAGCCCATATGCTGGGCAAAGCTGGTCTGGGCACTCAGGGGCAATGCAACGAGAAGGCCCAGCGCCGCTGCCGCAAGTTTGTTTCTGATCATGACGTCAACTCCATTTTTTTGGCTCGTCTATGTTCTAAAGACGGAGGACGTCGGCCAAAGTTTCGGTCTAGCTGTACTTTCACGTGGAATTGTGGGTATCCCGGCGTTACGGCGGTGCATTCGGGTGTAAATTTGTTGCGCGCCGCGCGGGCCCAAGCCACTCTTCCCGGACTTCGAGGGGACAATTCATGAATCCGACCAAAGGACTACCGGCCTGGGGGGCGGCGGTCATCGTCGTGCTGACCCTGGCGCTGGCATGGTGGCTGATCCCGCAAGGGTCCAAGGACGCGAAGGTCGCCGACCAATTCCCGAACGATGAATTCCCTTCCACCTACAAGCCGCTTCCGTCGCACACGACGCTGATCCGCGGCGCCACGATCCTGACTGCGACAGACAAGGAGATCGCGCATGGCGATGTGCTGATGTCGGACGGCAAGCTCAAGGAAGTTGGTGAGAACATCGCAGCGCCCTCCGGCGCGGTCGTCATCGACGGCAAGGGCAAGTTCGTTACGCCCGGCATCATCGACATCCACTCCCATCTCGGCGTCTACCCCTCGCCGTCGAACGAAGCGACATCCGACGGCAACGAAGCGACCAAGCCGGTGACAGCCGAAGTGCGCAGCGAGAATTCCGTATGGCCGCAGGATCCCGGCTTCACGCGCGCGCTCGCCGGCGGTGTGACGGCGATGGAAATCCTTCCCGGCTCGGCCAATTTGATTGGCGGGCGGTCTGTCGTTCTCAAGAACGTGCCGTCGGTGACGACGCAGGGGATGAAATTCCCCGGCGCGCCATATGATGTGAAGATGGCGTGCGGAGAAAACCCAAAGCGCGTCTATGGTGATAAGGGCGGCCCGCAGACGATGATGGGCAATGTCGCAGGCTATCGCGCGGCGTTCGCGAAGGCAGAGTCCTATCGCGCAGGCTGGCGCAAATATTGGAAGACGAAAGCGGGCGATCCGCCGGATCGCGACCTCGGACTCGAAACACTCGCGCTTGTGCTCGACAAGAAGATTCCGGTGCAGATGCACTGCTATCGTGGCGACCAGATGGCGACGATGATCGATGTCGCGAAGGAGTTCGGCTTCCGTATCGCCGCGTTCCATCACGCCGTGGAAGCCTACAAGGTGGCAGACTTTCTCAAGCGGAACGACATCTGCGCCGTGATGTGGGCGGACTGGTGGGGTTTCAAGATGGAAGCCTATGACGGCATCGAAGAGAACATCGCGATGGTCGACCACGCCGGCGCGTGCGCGATGATCCACTCCGACGACCCCATCGGCATCCAGCGACTCAACCAGGAAGTCGCCAAGGCGATGGCCGCAGGGCGGCGCATGGGCTATCCGATCACACGCGCGCATGCGGTCGCGTGGATGACGCGCAATCCGGCGAAGGCGCTCGGCATCCTCGACAAGACCGGCACGCTCGAGAGCGGCAAGATGGCCGATGTGGTCGTGTGGGATCGCGATCCGTTCAGCGTCTATGCGCATGCCGAGAAAGTCTTCATCGACGGCGCGCTGCTCTACGACCGCGATAATCCCAAACTCAGTCCACGCAGCGATTTCGAACTCGGCCAGGAAGACAACGGCCACACCGGAGGAGCAGGACAATGAGAAAGCTGCTCGCAACTTCGCTCGTTATGCTCACCTGCTCCGCAGCGTTCGCACAACCGGCTCTAAAGCCCCACATGCACTACGAAATCGTCGTTCCTGGCGTGGGTAAAGCTCAACCGCTGCCGTCTACATTGATCAAGCACGGTAAAATCTACACTGTTGGTCCGGCTGGCACGATCGCAGACGGTGACGTTCTTATTGTTGTTGGGAAAGTCATTCAGGTCGGCACGAACCTGACGGCTCCACCCGGCGCGAAAATTATCGACGCGCATGGTAAGCCGGTGACGCCGGGGTTGATGGTGTCGGCGACGCAGCTTGGCATCAATGAAATCGATCTGGTGGCGGAGACGAACGATTCCGGTCCGGGACTCGATTACAGCAAGCTCGATGCGGACGGATACACCGCAGGTCCGAAAGCCTACGAGAAGGCCGCCTCCGCAGCCTTCGACATAGCGGACGCAATCAATCCGAGTTCTACGCTCATTCCCGTCGCGCGCGTCGCCGGCGTGACCCGCTCGCTGACGATGCCATCGACCGGCGGCGGAATTTTCCGCGGCCAGGCAGCCGTCATCAATCTCGGCACCGGTAGCAATCTTCTCGATAAAGCCAAGGCCGGAATGGTCGTCGATATTTCGACCGGCAACGGCGACAGCCGCCCGATGCTGTGGGCGCAGTTGCGGGAGACGCTCGACGATGCCCGCGAATATTGGGCGGACCGCGCCGGCTATCACCGCCCCGGCGGCGCGCGCGACCAGCGCACCAACCGCATCGATCTCGACGCGCTTGAGCCTGTCATTCACGGGCGCGAACCGCTGATCGCCAACGTCAACAGCGCCTCAGACATCCACGCCGTGCTGAACTACTGCCAGACTAACAAGTTGAAGCTGATCGTCCTCGGCGGTCAGGAAGCGTGGAAAGTCGGCGGCGAGCTGGCGGCCGCGCATGTGCCCGTTATCATCGACAGCGAGCAGAACCTGCCCAACAGCTTCTCCGGCCTTGGCGGCACGCTCAAGAATGCGGCGCGTCTTGATGCCGCCGGCGTTACCGTAGTGTTCCAGCCGCAAGGCGGCACGGCGCATTACGCGCGCACGATCACGCAGATCGCGGGCAACGCCGTCGCCAACGGCATGAAATGGGATCACGCGCTGGCCGCAATCACCAAGAACCCGGCGCAGATTTGGGGCATCGGCGACAGCTACGGCACGCTCGATCCCGGCAAGGACGCCGATGTCGTGATCTGGGACGGCGATCCGCTCGACGTCACGAGCGCGCCGACCGCCGTGTTCATCAGGGGCGTGCCGATGCCGATGACCTCGCGCCAGACCGAACTGCGCGACCGTTACCGCGATCTGTCGAAAAAGAACCCGCCGTTCGGATATCGCTAGGTTCTGATGCGCAGACTGCTCGCTCCGGTATTCCTATGGCTGCTCGTGTTTGCGGGCGGTGCGCAGGCGGACCAACCTGTCTACGCAAAGATGCCCGCGCATCCGGCGCTGTGGACCGTGCATGGCCCGAAAGGCACCGCCTATCTCTTCGGCTCGATCCACATTCTCCCTCCGCAGGTCGATTGGCACACGAAGGAGATCGACGCGGCGATCGCGAAATCCGACACGCTCGTGTTCGAGCTCGCGATGGACGACAAATTCCAGGCGCGGATGCAGGACTACATCAAGACGCGCGGGCTTCTGCCTGACGGCCAGCATCTCCACGACATGCTGACGCCGGATGCGAAGAAGGAACTGGATGCCGAAGTCACCAAGCTTTCTCTCTCTCCAGTCGCGGTCGATCGGATGCGGCCGTGGCTCGCCGGACTGACCATTGAGATGATGAGCATCGTCAAACAGAACTATTCTTCCTCCAACGGCGTCGATATGCAGATTCAGGCAAACGCAGGCGGCAAACCCGTGATTGGACTGGAGACGATTGACCAGCAGATGGCGCTGCTTGCGCCTGCCGATCCAAAGACAGAACTGGAAGCGTTCGAGGCCGATCTGAAAACCTCTGGCTCGGCAACGACGAGTGAAGAGGTCGGACCATTGCTCGACGCCTGGATGCACGGCCGCGTGGACAGGTTGGCCGCGCTCACCAAGAAAGACCTCGCGCAATACCCCAACGGTCAGAAGCTTTTGTTCGACGACCGCAATGCCGCGTGGGTGAAGCAGATCTCCGCGCTGCTCGACCAGCCGAAGACCTATTTTATCACCGTCGGGGCTGGCCATCTCGCCGGGCCGCGCGGCGTCCCGGCGTTACTGCGTGCCCAGGGTTTTAAAGTCGATGGCCCTTAGAATTCCGGCTCTTTGCCCACACAAATAAAGACATAAAGATTTCTTTATATCTTGCTTGCCCGCCCCTGCCCGCGCTGCTATATCCCGCGCGCCATAAGCAGGACCCGATTCATGACCGCCGCCCACGATTACGTCGTCGCCGACATCAAGCTTGCCGATTTCGGCCGCAAGGAAATCTCCATCGCCGAAACCGAGATGCCGGGCCTGATGGCCACCCGCGAGGAATACGGCACGTCGAAGCCGCTGAAGGGCGCGCGCATCGCCGGCTCGCTGCACATGACGATCCAGACCGCGGTGCTGATCGAGACACTGAAAGAACTCGGCGCAGATGTGCGCTGGGTGTCGTGCAACATCTATTCGACGCAGGACCACGCCGCTGCCGCAATCGCGGCCGCCGGCACGCCGGTGTTCGCGGTCAAGGGCGAGAGCCTGAAGGACTACTGGGACTACACCGCGCGCCTGTTCGACTGGCACGGCGGCGGCTTCCCGAACATGATCCTCGACGACGGCGGCGATGCGACGATGCTCGTCCATCACGGCCTGCGCGCAGAGAACGGCGACACCGCGTTCCTCGACAAGCCGGAGAACGAAGAAGAGGAAGTTTTCTACGCGCTGATCAAGCGCCTGCTGAAAGAAAAGCCCGCGGGCTGGTTCGCGCAGGTCGCGACGCACATCAAGGGTGTCTCCGAGGAGACGACGACGGGCGTGCACCGCCTCTATCTGATGGAGAAGGACGGTCGCCTGCTGTTCCCCGCCATCAATGTGAACGACAGCGTCACCAAGTCGAAGTTCGACAATCTCTATGGCTGCCGCGAGTCACTGGTCGATGGCATCCGCCGCGGCACCGACGTGATGATGGCCGGCAAGGTCGCGATGGTCGCGGGCTTCGGCGATGTCGGCAAAGGCTCGGCGGCGTCGCTACGCCAGGCCGGCTGCCGGGTGCTGGTCAGCGAGATCGATCCGATCTGCGCGCTGCAGGCCGCGATGGAAGGCTATGAAGTCGTGACGATGGAAGACGCGGCGCCGCGCGCCGACATCTTCGTTACCGCCACTGGCAACCTCGATGTCATCACGCTCGATCACATGCGCGCGATGAAGGACCGCGCCATCGTCTGCAACATTGGCCACTTCGACAGCGAGATTCAGGTCGCTTCGCTCAAGAACTTCAAGTGGGACAACATCAAGCCGCAGGTCGATGAGATTACGTTCCCAGACGGCAAACGCATGATTCTTCTCTCCGAAGGCCGCCTCGTGAACCTCGGCAACGCCATGGGTCATCCGAGCTTTGTGATGTCGTCGTCGTTCACCAACCAGACGCTGGCGCAGATCGAACTGTTCAAGAACGAGGGCAAGTACCAGAAGAAGGTCTACACCCTGCCCAAGCATCTCGACGAAAAGGTCGCGCGCCTGCACCTCGACAAGATCGGCGTGAAGCTGACGAAGTTGTCGAAGAAGCAGTCCGACTATATCTCGGTGCCCGAAGCCGGCCCGTTCAAACCGGATCACTACCGCTACTAAGGCGCACATGGCGAGACGGCTACACCGCGAGCGACACAAGATCGGAAATGCCGGTTGGTTGCGGGCAGCTGTCCTCGGCGCCAATGACGGCGTGCTGTCGACCGCCAGCCTCATGCTCGGCGTGGCGACGGCGACGCATTCCCCCGGCAGCATATTGATCGCCGGTGTGTCGGGCCTTGTCGCCGGGGCACTGTCGATGGCGGCCGGCGAATACGTGTCCGTCAGCTCGCAAGCCGATGTCGAGAAAGCCGATCTCGCGAAAGAGCGGCACGAACTCGCGACCGACAAAGACGCGGAACTCAAGGAACTCGCGGGCATCTATGTTCAGCGCGGACTGACGCGCGAACTCGCGATGGACGTGGCCAGACAGCTAACCGCCAAGGACGCCCTCGCCGCGCATGCCCGCGACGAGCTCGGCATCACCGAAGAATCTACCGCACGCCCGCTTCAGGCATCATTGGCGTCGGCCGCATCCTTCGCCGTTGGCGCCGCCGTTCCGATTGTCGCTTCGCTGCTTTCTCCGATCGCGTTCGTCGTCGCGGCGGTCTATGCAATTTCGCTGATCGCATTGGCGGGGCTTGGCGCGCTCGGTGCCCGTGCCGGCGGCGCTCCGCTCTTGACCGCGACCTGGCGCGTCGTCTTCTGGGGTATCGTGGCGATGGCGGTTTCCGCGGGTATAGGCACGCTATTCCACGTACAGGTGTGAGGCATCACTTGAGCGACACACTCGATCCACTCATCGCCGATCTCGTCGCCTGGATTGCAAAAGAACCTCGGGAATATTCAGAGGTCATGGAGGCGTGGCGCACATCGTGCCCACGCCTTCCTGTTTGGGAAGAAGCGAACGCGCGCGGGCTCGTCACGCGCGAGCGCGGCGCCGGCGGTGTGGCGATGGTGCGCGTGACCGACGCCGGACGCGCCCTCGCGGACTACCACCACTGCTGACATCAATGGGCGGCACTTCCGTTAGAAAGCCCACCCGAATTGTTTCTGGAGTATCGAATGATTGAGGGACGCTGTCACTGCGGCAAAGTTCGGATCGAACTCGACACCGCGCCGGAAGAAGTGAAGAGCTGCAACTGCTCCATCTGCCGCCGCACCGGCGCGATCTGGGCCTACGACTCGCCGACGCGGATACGCGTGATCGAGGCGGTGCCGACCGATACCTACATCTGGGGTGATCGCGATCTCACAATGCATCGCTGTTCCGATTGCGGCTGCTTGACACACTGGCGCGCCACCGATCCCGCCTACGACCGCATGGGCGTCAACGCACGTCTGCTGGCGGTGGAAGTTCTGGCCGCAGCGCGTGTCATCCAGTTCGACGGCGCCAGCATGGGAACGCCGACGTTTTAGTTGGTCAGGCGTTCGAAGGCTTTTTCGGCTTCGGGGCGACTGGAGCTTTCGAACAGAACTTCCGATCCATCCGGCGACATCACAAAATACATACGATCCGACTCCGTCGCGCCGTCTGCGACTTCAGCCTCCTGAAGCAGAAATCCGTTCTTCGATCTAAGGGTCGTGGGAGGCATGCGCATTCCTTCTCTTTTCGAAGAATTCATTTAACGCGCGGAGCGTAGGGCGAAGCTACCGGCGGCAATAATTATCCGCCACCAAATCTTGGCCCGGTGGGCAGATTTAGGATTTTTACACTTTCTTAACCACAATCCCTATGCGGACTCAGACGATCTGGGTACCTTATTGATTCCAAAGTGATTCGCGGCGTTTTGCTGGAATCGGGGGTTGCCGGGATGGGTCCCATCGAGGGACATAACAATAACCCAGGCGCTGGGAGTGGATGGACACGACGGGTGGCGATGGCCACGACCGCGCTCGTTCTTCTTCCCATGCCTGCGTTTGCCGACGGCCTGCCGCTTCTGGCTGGGCGCGACGTGGCGCTGGCGGCCGTCACAGGCGGCGCTGTCGCACTGGCGATCGCCGCTGCGCTTTGGGCGATTGCCGAGCAGAAGATCAGCGGAAAATTGAAACGCTCCCTGCGCATCGCGGGTTCGCGCACGCGTGCGGCGGTTGGCGAGCGCGATGCCCTGCTCTCGGCCGGCAAGGAAGCACTGGTCGTCTGGGGACGCGACGGATCTGGGCCCTACTCCTATGGCGGCGCGGATGCGGTGATCGACTCGTGCCTGCATGGTACCGGAGCACTCGAATTATCGCGCGCGCTGGATGCCTTGAGTGACAGCGCCGAACCGTTCTCGGTTTCCGCACACGACCGCAACGGACTTCTGATCCATCTGCGCGGACGCGCGGTCGGCGGCATGGCGGCGGTGTGGCTTGAGCCCGACAAGACAAAGAAATCCTCGCAAAGCATCGACTTCCGCAAAGTGCTCGACGCGCTGCCTGTGCCGGTATGGCTGCGCGACAAGTCGCTGTCGCTGGTGTGGAGCAATCGTGCGTTCGCCGAAGCCACGGGCGCCGCCGATCCCGAGCAGGCGATTGCCAAGCAAGCGACACTCGACAAATCCGAAGCCGATCTCGCCGCGACCGCGCGCAACGCCGGAGAGGTTCAGGAGACGCGCCGCTTCGCGGTCGTCGGTAGCCAACGCCGCGCGGTGTCCTTCACGCACACGCCGCTCGACGGCGGCGCGGTCGTCGGCAGCGCCATCGACGTCACCGAAAGCGTGCAGGCGGACGCCAAGCTTCAGCAGCATCTAGACGCGCATTCCGACACGCTCGACCGGCTGGCGACAGCAGTCGCGATCTTCGGCAAGGACACCAAGCTCGCGTTCTACAACCGCGCCTTCGCCGCGCTGTGGGGGCTTTCTGAAAAGTGGCTGGATACGCATCCGAGCGATAGCGAAGTGCTCGACCGCTTGCGCGAGGGCCGCAAGCTTCCCGAGCAGCGTGATTATCAAGCCTGGAAGCGCGAACGTCTCGCGCTGTATGGCAAGGCCGCGGACTTCCTGTCGGAGGAACTCTGGCATCTGCCGGGCGGCAAGACGCTGCGTGTGGTACCGCAACCGCATCCGTTCGGCGGGCTGACGTTCCTCTACGAGGACGTCACCGAGCGCATCGCGCTCGAAAGCTCCTACAACACGCTGATCAAGGTGCAGTCCGCGACGCTTAACACGCTGCGTGAAGGCGTGGCCGTGTTCGGGCCGGACGGCAAGCTGAAACTCTACAACGCCGCCTTCGCCACCATCTGGGAGTTGACGCCGAAGGATCTCGCCGGCGAACCGCATGTGCGCACCATCGCAGCCGCCTGCGCCGAGAAGTTCGGCGACGCGCGTGTGTGGGAAGGCCTGATCCAGGCGATCGTCTCCGGCAGCGGCGCGGCGCGCGATCTGGGCGAGATCGAGCGCAACGATCACGCCATCCTCGCGCTCTCGTTGTCGCCTCTGCCCGACGGCGCGATCCTGACGACCTTCTCCGACGTCACCGACCGCTCCCGCATCGAGCATGCGCTGCATGAGCGCAACGCCGCGCTGGAAGCCGCCGACCGGCTCAAATCCGATTTCATCAAGCATGTGTCGTACGAGCTGCGTACGCCGCTCAACACGATCATGGGCTTCGCCGAATTGCTCGACAGCAACGTGCCCGGCGCGATGAACACACGGCAGGCGGAGTACGTGAAGAACATCGTCTCCGGCGCCAACACACTGACCACGCTGATCGACGATATTCTCGATCTCGCGCTGATCGAATCCGGCGCTTTGCGCCTCGAACTCACGCGGCTCGACCTGTTCGCATTGCTGAACGATGTCGCGAACCATGCGCGCCAATGGGCCGCGAAGGTCAACATCACGCTCGCCGTCGATTGCCCGGAGAACGCGGGCGCCTTCCTCGGCGATGACCGGCGCATCCGGCAGGTCGTGTTCAATCTTCTCAACAACGCGTTCCGTTATGCGCCGGACGGCAGCACGATCACGCTCTCGGGCCGCATCGACGGCGAAGATGTTCAGATCGCGGTTGCCGACAACGGCCCCGGCATTGCGCCGGAAGTGAAAGCCACGGTGTTCGAGCGCTTCGAATCCAAGAACCGCTCCGGCCAGCGCGCTGGCGCGGGGCTCGGCCTGGCGCTGGTCAACCGCTTCGTCGAACTCCACAACGGCTGGGTGGAGATCGAAAGCGAGAACGGAACGCTGGTCCGCTGCCACCTCCCGCGGCGGATTTCCGAGCCGGAGCCCGCGCCGGACCGCAAAACCGCCTGACCGGCCTTTTTTCAGCCTTTCGAAAATCGCATAGCTGCGTCAGAAGCCTGGGGTGCTAAAAAACTAGCATCCCCATCCTATGTTTCACGAAGCATCACGCTACGGAGGAACTCATGATTGTCAAATACTTGCTCGTCCCGGTCATCGCGCTGGCCGCGGCACCGGCCCTCGCCGCAACGACCGTTCCGGTCGGCCATTTCGACGCCGTCTCCCTCAGCGGCGGCGGCCACGTCACGATCCGTCATGGCGCGACCCAGAGCGTCACGTTCATCAAAGGCAGCCCCGAATTCACGACCGTCAAAATCAAGCACGGCAACGATCTCGACATCGACGCCTGCAACGACCGTTGCCCCGAACATTACGACCTTGAGATCGAGATCGTGACGCCCGATCTCAAAGCGGCAGCCATTGAAGGCGGCGGGCATGTCACGGCTGAAAACGGCTTCCCGAACAGCGGAGAAATCTCGGCCGCTGTCGACGGCGGCGGGCACCTCGATCTCACGGCCTTGAAGGCTGACAAAGTCAACGCGGCCGTGAACGGCGGCGGACATATCGAAGTCACCGCGCTCCGCGATCTGTCGGCGGCGGTCGATGGCGGCGGATCGATCGTCTATCACGGCAATCCGCAGGTCAGTCAGGCGATTGACGGCGGCGGCTCCGTCTCGCGCGCCATGAAATAAGACGCACAGGGCGGCTGGCTTCCATCAGCCGCCCTGTCGCATTTTCAGGCTTTGAAGAACGCCAGCAGATCGGCGTTGATGATGTCGGGATGCGTCGTCATCATGCCGTGCGGCATGTTATCGGCGTAGGTCTTGAGCGTGCCGTTCTTCAGCAGCGCTGCGGATTTCGGACCGGACAGCGGATACGGCACGACCTGGTCGTCCTTGCTGTGCATCACCAGAACCGGGACGGTAATCGCCCGGAGGTCGTCGCGGAAGTCGGTTTCCGAGAACGCCTTCACGCAATCGACCTGCGCCTTCACGCCGCCCATCATGCCCTGGCGCCACCAGTTCTGGACGAGGCCTGGAATGGTTTTTACGCCGGGCTTGTTGAAATTGTAGAACGGGCCGGACGGCACATCGAGGAAGAACTGCGCGCGGTTGAACGCCGTCTGCTGGCGATAGGGATCGAAGCCCTCGCGCGGAATTCCGTCGGGGTTCGTGTCTGTCTTCAGCAACAAGGGTGGCACGGCGGAGATCAGAACTGCCTTGGCGACACGGTCCTGATAACGCGCGACATAGTGCACGACTTCGCCGCCGCCGGTGGAATGGCCGACGTGGATGGCATTCTTCAGGCCGAGATGCGCAGTCAGCGCTGCGAGATCAGCGGCGTAATGATCCATATCGTTGCCCGAGTCGGTCTGCGTCGAACGGCCGTGTCCGCGGCGGTCATGTGCGATGACGCGATAGCCCTGCTGCACAAAGAACATCATCTGGTTATCCCAGTCGTCCGCCGACAGCGGCCAGCCGTGACTGAACACGATCGGCTGACCGGAGCCCCAGTCCTTGTAGTAGATCTTTGTGCCGTCGGTCGTGGTCACATAGCCGTCGCCCATGCGCGGCATTGCCGTCGCAGATTTGGCGGCATGTTTCGTCACAGCCGCCGGGGCTGAGGTCACAGCAGCCGCAGCGGCAGCGATACCGACACCGCCTGCGAGCAATGCGCGGCGGGATGCGTCAGTCATGTTGTCTCTGGACATTCTTCTCTCCATCGGGTTTGGGGGAAATACAACACGCTACTTCGACAAAATCTCGGCAATCATCTTCGTTGTCGCGGCCGGATTCTCTTCCATGATCCAGTGGCCGGAATCCGGTACGACCCCGCCGGTGACATTCGTGGCAACCTGATCGAGATCGGCCTTCATCTGCAGGCCATACGATTTCTCCGCGCCCAGCGCGAAGATCGGCATGGCCAGCTTGCCTTTCGCGAGCATCGCGCGATTGTCGATGCCGTCCTGGGGAAACGCCTTGAACTGCTCGAACGCATCGTGCATCGCGCCCGGCTTGCCGTACAAAACCGCGTAATGCGCGCGCGTGCCTTCATCGATTCTTTCGGGATGCGCGGAAAGCTCGTTGTAGAAGCGGTCGAGGAAAATGCGCTCGCGGCCGGCTACCAGCCTCTCCTCATCCGGTCCGTAGAAATTGAAGTGCCACGTCTTAGGATTGGAGAGTTGCGCCTGCCAGATCGCACCGATACCCGGCAGCGGCGCATCGATCACGATCCACTTCGTGATGCGCGCTGGATATTGCGCGGCAAGCGCATAACCGACCATGTTGCCGATGTCGTGGGTGACGAGATCGGCCCTAGCGACCTTGAAATGATCCATGATTCCGGCGATGTCGACCGCCTGGTTCTTCTTGGTGTAGCCGTTATCGGGATGCGCGGAGAGTCCCATGCCCCGCAGATCGGGCACCACAACGGTGTGATCTTTCGCAAGCACGGCGGCAACCGGCGCCCACATATCCCCGCTGTCGCCGAAGCCGTGCAGCAACACCACCGCCGGACCGTGACCACCGATGCGCACATGCAGCGTGGTGCCGTTCGTCTTGACGTCTTCGGTGTGAAAACTCGCGGGAAAAGATTCAATTCCTGCCAGCGAAGGCGATGCGAGAAGCATCAGACCGAAAGCGAACCCCACAACGCGATGCATAGACTTTTCCCCAATTGTTGAGCAGTGATGGTGACGGAACGCAGCTGGTGGGTCGAGTCTTTCCTGACTGGAAAGCAATCTTACGGATGCGGGAGAAAGCCGAGCTGTGGCGCATACCAAAGCAGAAATGCCACCGCCGTGATGATCGCAACGATTGCGAAAATGATGTGGTGCCGGTGAAAATCCAACCTAGTGCTGGCTCTTCGGCGTGCGCACCGTGAGGCCCTCGAGTTCCGGCGTGACTTTGATCTGGCAGGAGAGACGGCTGTTCGGCTCAAGCTCCTGCGCGAAGTCGAGCATCGTCTCCTCCATGTCGGATTTCGGCGGCAGCTTGTCGAGGAAGGACTGCTCCACATAGACGTGGCAGGTCGCGCAAGCGCAAGCGCCGCCGCAATCGGCATCGATGCCGGGGATCAGGTTCTTCACCGCGCCTTCCATGACTGTCCAGCCGGTCGGCACTTCGACGTCGTGCTCTTTGCCGTTGTGCTCGATGTATTTGATCTTGGGCATGGACGGTCCTCGGCTGCTCAGACGATGTTTTTCATGGGAATGGTCAGGTCCGCAAGTCGCTCCGGCGCCACAGTGGCGGCATCGGCGATCAGCTTGCGGCCGATCAGGTATTCCGGCGCGGCGTTTACTGCCTCAACGGCAACTACGGCGCCGTGGCGCAGGTGGAAGACGGCGAATTTCCTTAGCCCCGGATCGCCACGCAGCACGATCTGGTCGCCGGGCTTTGCGAGCCCCGCGATCTGAAGTTTGAGATCATACTGGTCCGACCAGAACCATGGCACCTCACTATAAAGTGTCGGCTTTCCGACCATTGCGAGGGCGGCGTGCTTGGCCTGGTCGATCGCGTTCTGAACGCTTTCGAGCCGGATCAGATCGCCATTGCGGCCATGATGGCGCGTGCAATCGCCCGCCGCGAAGATCGCCGGATCCTCCGTGGTGCAGGTCTTGTCGACATAGACGCCGTCGCCGCATTTCAATCCGGCAGCTTCCGCGATCTCGCAATTTGGCAAGACACCGATGCCGACCAGCGCGATGTCGGCGTCAAAGTTCTTTCCAGCGGCACGCACCGCCTTGAGCTTATCCGTTCCCTCAAACCCTTCAACGCCGGTGTTGAGATGAAACACAACACCAGCCTCGTGATGAATGCGCTCATAGAATTCAGACACCGGCTTCGACGCGGACCGTGCCATGACGCGGTCCATCGCTTCGAGCACCGTGACGTTGAGATCGTATTTGCGCGCGACGGCGGCGACTTCGAGGCCGATATAACCCGCGCCGACGATGACCAGATTTTTCACCGTCTTGAACGTTGGCCGCAACTCATCGACATCGGCGATGGAGCGCAGATAGTGGATGCCTGCCAGTTCCGCACCGGGCACCTTTATCTTGCGCACGCGCGTCCCGGTCGCGATCAGGAGTTTGTCGTAGCCAAGCGCGCGGCCATCGGACAGCGCAACCGATTTCGCCGCGCGGTCGATAGACGTGGCGGTCACGTTCAGTACCAGCTCGCACTTCGCTTCGGTGTAAAACGCGTCGGGCTTTAGGAACAGGCGGTCTCGATCCATCGTGCCCATGAGATAGGTCTTTGACAGCGGCGGCCGCTGATAGGGCGCATAGGCCTCGTCGCCGACCATCGTGATCGCGCCCGTGAAGCCCTCGGCCCGTAGCGTCGCGACGGCCTGCGCGCCCGCCTGCCCAGCGCCGATGATGATGATCCGCTCTTCCATAAATCCTTGATCCGCACGCCAGAAAGCCGGGCTAACATGCCCTTTGTGCAGGTGCAAACGGCGGGTTAAAAGACCGGCAATGACCAAGGATTCTCAACCCTTTGCCGGGCGCATCGCCCTGCCCGACCCGGCGGCGACGGTGGCGCTTGGCGGGCGTATTGCGAGGGGTCTGGAGACGGGTGACGCGGTCGCTCTGGAAGGCGATCTCGGCGCCGGGAAGACGACGCTGGCGCGTGCGATTCTTCGCGCGCTCGGCGTGACCGAAGACGTGCCGAGCCCGACGTTCACGCTGGTGCAGATCTACGAGACATATCACCTGATCGTGCGCCACTACGATCTCTATCGCATCGAGAACGCCTCCGAGATGGATGAGCTCGGGTTGGACGACGCGCTAGCCGAAGGCGCGGCGCTGATCGAGTGGCCGGAGCGCGGCGAAGGGCGGCTGCCGCCAGATATGTTGCACATTGCGTTGGCCACATCCGGTTCGGACTCACGGATCGCGACCATCAACGGCCCCGCCAAATGGGCCAAGCATTTCGAGGACGCGCATGTCGCCTGAACGCGAGCAGGAGCGGCGCGAGTTCGTCGAGCGCTCCGGCTGGCGCGGCGCGGAGATCGTTCCGCGTCCGGGCGACGCGTCCACACGCTCCTATGCGCGCGTCGGTCTGAATGGCCGCAACGCCATGCTGATGGATCAGCCGCAAGCGGCGGAAGGCCCTGCGGCCCCTGCAAATGCGACGCCCGACGAACGCCGCGCGCTTGGTTACAACGCCATCGCGCGGTTGGCGGGTGGAGACTGCGCGCGCTTCGTGGCCGCATCTGACTATCTGCGTGGCCTCGGCCTCAGCGCGCCTGAGATTTATGCTGCCGATCCCAAGAACGGCTTCGTCCTGATCGAAGACCTTGGCGATGCGCTCTATGCCGATGTCTTGACCGATGGCCGTGGCGATGAACGCACGCTTTACGAATCCGCTGCGGACGTTCTGGCCGCGCTGCATGCCGATGGCGCGCCGGACGTGCTGCATCCCGACAAGGCGTTACATGCGTATGACGAGACCGCGCTGCTTGCCGAAATCGACCTGATGACGGAGTGGTATTTCCCCTATGCCCTCGGCCGCACAGCAACAGCCGACGAGATCGCAGAACATCGCGCATTGTGGCGCAAGGCACTGGAGTCGGTCAGCGAGGCTTCGCCCGTCTTCGTGCACCGTGACTATCACGCGCAGAACCTGCTCTGGCTCCCGGAGCGCAACGGCACGGCCCGTGTCGGCCTGATCGATTTCCAGGACGCTGTCGCCGGCACGCGCGCCTACGACCTGATCTCGCTCACTGAAGATGCGCGCCGCGATGTGCCGCCGGAGATCGCGGAGGCGACCACGCGCCGCTATCTCGCCGCCACTGGCGCGGACCCCGAAAACTATCGGGCGCAGATGGCCGTCATGGCGGCGCAGCGTAATGCCAAGATCGCCGGAATCTTCGCGCGCCTTTACAAAAGAGACGGCAAGCCGCGCTACCTTTCCTATCTGCCCCGCGTATGGGGGCACCTGAACCGCGACCTTGAGCACCCGGCAATGGCCGCGCTCAAATCGTGGTATGACAAAACCCTTCCGCGCGACCGGTGCGGGCAGATCGATGGAGCCTGAGCCTTGACCGGACCGACACGCGCGATGGTGATGGCGGCCGGGCTCGGCACGCGCATGCGGCCGCTCACCAACGATCGCCCCAAGCCGCTGGTCGAGGTCGCGGGCAAGACGCTGATCGATCACGCCATCGACCGGCTTGTCGATGCCGGCGTGAAACTCATCGTCGTCAACGCGCACTACAAAGCCGACATGCTCAAGGCGCATCTGGCGAAGCGCAAGGATGTCGAGATCCGCATCTCCGAAGAGAACGACGAACTGCTCGGCACCGGCGGCGGCATCCTGAAGGCGCTGCCGAACTTCGAAGGCGAGCCATTCTTCGTGCTCAACTCCGACTCCATCTGGGTCGAAGGCATGGGCCATGCGCTCAACCGCATGAAAGACCGCTGGAATCCGCAAGAGATGGATGCGCTATTGCTGATGGCCTCGATGGTGACCGCGATGGGCTTCGAAGGCACGGGCGATTTCAACATGGATTCGGAGGGCCGTCTGTCGCGCGTAGCCGACCGGCGCGTATCGCCCTATGCCTATCCCGGCGTGCAGATCGTCCACCCGCGCCTGTTCGACGCCGCGAAGGAGACATCGTTCTCCACCAACCGGATGTGGGACATCGCGATCGAGAAAGGCCGCCTTTTCGGTATCCGCCTCGACGGCGTGTGGATGCATGTCGGCACACCCGAGGCGGTGCGCGAGGCGGAAACTTTCCTGGCAGACCTTGTCCCGGCCTGAACGCACACCGCACGTTTTGACGATCGCGGCGAGCCTGCCCTTCGCCGAGACCTTGGCGCGGGGATTGATCGCGCGGCTCGGCGCCGATCCGCTCGCGCTGTCGGCGGCGACGATCTATCTGCCGACACGGCGCGCGGCGCGCAGCTTCGCCGATGTGTTCGCGCGCGTACTCGGCGGCGCGGCGCTGCTTCCGGAGTTCAAGGCGCTCGGCGATGTCGACGAGGACGAGTTTCTGTTCGACAGCGATGCCGACGATCTCGATCTGACCCCCGCGATCTCGCCAATGCGGCGACGTTTGCTGCTGGCGACGCTCGTCAAACGTTGGGATGAAACACGGCGACAAGGACGCCTCGGTTTCGCGCAGGCCGCCGCACTCGCCGGAAGTCTCGCCAGCCTGATGGATGAGATGGAGACGCAGGGCGCCGATCTTTCGCGCCTCGGCGATCTCGTGCCGCGTGCGCTGGCGGAGCATTGGGCGGAAGTTCTGGGTTTCCTCGAATTGCTGCGCGATCAATGGCCCGCGCTGTTGGCGGCAGAGGGCATGGCGAATCCTGCCGCGCGTCGCAACGAATATCTCCACACGCTGGCGAAACGTCTCGCCGATCATCCACCGCAAGGTCCGGTGATCGCGGCCGGCTCGACCGGCTCGATTCCGGCGACAGGCCAGTTGCTCGGCGTCATCGCGCGGCTGCCGAAAGGCATGGTCGTGCTGCCCGGTCTCGACCGCGAACTCGATGCCGACAGCTGGAACGATCTCGATCCCAGCCATCCGCAATACGGCATGAAGCAGTTGCTGGGGCGTATCGAAGTCAAACGCAAAGATGTTCAAGACTGGTCTGACGCGAGGCCATCTGACGAACGCGAGCTCCTGCTGCGTGAGACGCTACGGCCCGCACCGACAACAGACGCATGGCGCGCGCTGGCAGAAGGCGGCGGCAAAGACATCGCTCGAGGTCTCGAGAATATCTCTCTGATCGAAGCCGCCGATCCCGCGGAGGAAGCCTCCGTTATCGCGCTCGCTTTGCGCGAGGCGCTCGAGACAAAAGGCCAGACCGCGGCCCTCGTCACGCCGGATCGCGCGCTGGCGCGGCGGGTCGCAGCGAATTTGCTGCGCTGGGATATCGCCATCGACGACTCCGCAGGCCAGCCGCTGTCGCACACGCCGCCGGGCACGTTCCTCAATCTGCTTGCCGAAGCCGCGGAGTCCGGCTTCGCGCCGGTGCCGTTGCTCGCGCTGCTCAAGCATCCGCTTGCAACGATGGGCCGAGATGCAGGCGCGTTTCGCGAGAACGCGCGCAAGCTCGATATCGCTCTGCGCGGCCCGCGTCCCGACGCAGGCCTCGACGGCATCGCGCATCAGATCGCGGCACAGAAGTTCGAAGACTCCGCGCTGCTGGCGTGGTTCACACGCGTGGCCGGAATTCTCCGCCCCTTGGGTGACGCGCTCGGACAGCGCGAACTCTTCCTCGCCGATGCCGTGGCCGCGCATCTCACAGCCGCGGAAGCGTTGTCGTCGCCAGACACGCTGTGGCGTGGCGATGCCGGTGCGAATGCGAGCATCTATTTCCACGATCTTCAGGAAAGCTCAGCTGGCATTCCGATTATTGAATCGAGTGCCTACACGCCTTTGTTCAAGGAACTCTCCGAAGCGAACAAGTATCAAGTTCGTCGCCCCTATGGACAGCATCCGCGCCTGGCAATTCTCGGAACCCAAGAAGCGCGGCTCTTGAGTTTCGATCTCGTCATTCTCGGTAGCCTTAACGAAGGAACTTGGCCGGAGGCAGCAAGTGTTGACCCTTGGTTTTCCCGGCCCATGCGTAGAGCGCTTGGGTTGGAGTTGCCGGAGCTTGATATGGGTAAGTCGGCGCACGATTTCGCGACGCTCGCCGCTGGACCGCGCGTGATGCTGACGCGCGCGCTCAAGGCGGAAGGCACGCCAACCATCGCGTCGCGCTGGGTGCAGCGGCTGGTGCAGTTGTGCAATGGGTTGGGACTGCAGGACGCGTTGAAGCCAAAACATGATTACGCCGCATGGTCGCGCGCGCTTGGCGAGGCGGGAAAGCCGGAGCGTATCGAGCGGCCCGCGCCGACGCCGCCGCTCGCGGCGCGTCCGACATCGCTACCGATCACCGACATCGAGAAATGGGTACGCGATCCTTATGCGATCTATGCGCGGCGCATCCTGCGCCTGAGGCCGCTCGATCCGCTCGATGCCGAGATCGGACCGATGGAGCGCGGCACGCTGGTGCATGAAGCGCTGGAGATTTTCACCAACACTTTCCCTGGCACGTTGCCCGACGATGCGGTGCTGCAACTCGATCAGATCGCAGCCGATGTGTTCGCGAGATATCGCACGCCGAAATCAGCGCAGGCATTGTGGCGGCCGCGCTTCCTGCGCGCTGCCACGTGGTTCGTCGAAGAGGAACGCGTCCGCCGCGCAGGGATCAGTCAATCCTTCACCGAAGTCGAGTCGGCGAAGTGGCCGGTCACCGACAGCTTCTCCGTCTATGGCGTTGCCGACCGCATCGACCTTCTAACCGCAGGCGGTGCGGCAATCCTCGACTACAAGACCGGAAAGCCGCCCGCGCCGAAACAGATCAAGGCATTCCTCGCGCCGCAGCTTCTGCTCGAGGCCGCAATGCTTGAAGCGGGTGCGTTCGAAGCGGCAGGCGCGCAGACCGCACAGGAATTGCTCTATGTCTGGTTCGGCGGTGGACGTGAGGCGGGCAAGATAGAGCCCGTCGATCTTTCGCTGGTCGCGGAAACAGTTGCGCGGCTGAAAGCATTCATCGCTACGTTCTCCGATCCGACCACGCCCTACCGTCCGCGCGTCGCGCCGTATCGGGCGGATATTTCCGGCGACTACGATCATCTCGCGCGCGTCCGCGAATGGTCGCTGAGCGGGTGGGAGGAGGAATGAGCGAACCCTTTCTCGCCGCCGCCGATCCTGAGCGCTCCGCCTGGGTCGCGGCCAATGCCGGATCGGGCAAGACCTTCACGCTCGCCAACCGGGTGACGCGGCTGCTGTTGTCCGAGGTGAAGCCGGAGAAGATTCTCTGCCTCACCTACACCAAGGCCGCGGCGGCGGAGATGCAGGGCCGCCTGTTCAAGCAGCTCGGCGAATGGTCGATGTTCCCCGACGCCAAACTCGCCGCGAATATCGCGGAGATCGGCGCGGAACCCGGCGGCGCCAACCAGTTGCGCAAGGCGCGCCGCCTGTTCGCGCAGGCGCTTGAGACACCGGGTGGCTTGAAGATCCAGACCATCCACGCGTTCTGCCAGAGCCTGCTGACGCGGTTTCCGATCGAGGCGGGCATCGCGCCATCCTTCGACGTGCTCGACGAGCAGACCGCGCGCGAATTGATGGCGACGGCGCGCAACCGCGTGCTCGAACGCGCCGGCACCGGCGATGCAACACGCGCCACCGCGCTCGCCTTCCTGTTGACGCAGACGAGCGAGGCGACGATGAGCGCGCTGCTCGACGCCGCACTAGCCGGCGACCGCCGCAAGCTTGAACGCTTCCTCGAAGACATCGCAGCGAAGAACGAGAGCATCGGTGCGGCCGTGCGGCGCGCGCATGGCGCGCATCCCCATTTCAGCGCCGACGACATAGCCATCGATCATTGCAAAGCCTTGCAACGCGATGTGACGGAACTGAAATCGGTGGTGGCGTGGCTTGCGGGTGGAACGGACGCCACGGCCAGCACCGCGGCGCAGATCGCCGCGGCGCTGGAAGCAGCGCCGACCACAAATGCCTATGCCGAATATCGCGCCGCGCTTCTCACGGCGAAGGGCAAGGCGCGGAAGAAGCTCGCGACCAAGGGCCTCACCGATGCGCGACCCGATCTTGCGGCACTGCTGGAGCGGCTGCAATCCGACCTGCTGGCCTGCGAGCAGCAGCGCAAGGCGTCTCATGCCGCGATGCTGGCGGAGGCGGCGCTGGTCGTCGTCGATGCGGTACGCGCGGAATATGGGGTGGCGAAGCGCGCGCGCGGCATGCTCGACTACGAGGACCTCATCACCACCACGCGCAACCTGCTGGAGCGCAGCGATGCGGCGGCGTGGGTGCTGTTCAAGCTCGACGGCGGCATCGACCATATCCTGATCGACGAGGCGCAGGACACGAGCCCGGAGCAATGGCGCATCGTGAAGGCACTGACGTCGGAGTTCTATGCCGGCGCCGGTCGCGATGCCGACATCGGACGCGAACGCACCATCTTCGCGGTCGGCGACGAGAAGCAGTCAATCTTCAGCTTCCAGGGCGCCGACCCGGCGGAGTTCGCGCGGCATCGCGAGTTCTTCCGCAAGGCGGCCGAGACGGCGAAACGCGATTTCGTCGTGCAGCCGCTGCTGCAATCGCGCCGCTCGGTGCCGGAGGTGCTGCACTTCGTGGATGCCGTGTTCGCGCCGGCGGCGGCACGCAAAGGCCTGACATCCGACAACGAACCGCTGCATCACGATGCCTATCGCGCGAAGGACAAGGGACGCGTCGAAGTCTGGGAGACGACCAAGCCGGAAGACACGAAAGACGAAGACCCGTGGACCGCGCCGGTTGATACCGTGTCGCGCCAGAGTCCGGCGGCGCGTCTCGCGCGCGACGTCGCGGTGAAGATCAAGAGCTGGATCGGCCGTACCGTCTTGCCGGGACACGAGAAGCCGGTGAAGGCCGGCGAGATCATGATCCTGCTGCCGCGGCGCGAGCCGTTCGGCACCGCGGTGATCCGCGAGCTGAAGCAACTCGGCGTGCCGGTCGCCGGTGCAGACCGCGTCACCTTGACCGAGCAGATCGGGGTGATGGACCTGATGGCGCTCGGCCGTTTCGCGCTGCTGGCGGAGGACAATTACAATCTCGCGGCGCTGCTGCGCTCGCCGCTGTGTTCGGTGAGCGAAGACGAGTTGTTCAAGCTCAGTCACGGCCGCGCGGGAACACTGTGGCAGGAGTTGCAGCGGCGGAAGGACGAAACACCCTCGTTCCGCGAGGCCCACGACTTCCTGAGCGCGATGCGCAGCCGCGCCGATTTTGTGCCGCCGTTCGAGTTCTATGCCCATGTGCTGGGCACGCTTGGTCACAAGAAGCGGTTGCTGAAGCGGCTGGGACAGGAAGCGAGCGATGCCATCGAGGAATTCCTGTCCCTCGCCCTCGGATACGAGTCCGACAATACGCCGTCTCTCGAAGGCTTTCTCCATTGGATCGAACGCGGCGAGACGCAGATAAAACGCGACATGGAGCGCGGCCGTGATGAGGTCCGCGTGATGACCGTCCATGGCGCCAAAGGATTGGAAGCCGACATCGTCATCCTCGCTGACACCACGCGCATGCCGGCGCCGTCGGCGGACCGCGGCAATCTTCTGTATACGGATGATGGTGTGCTGTATCCGGTCTCCGATCCGGAGGCGCCGATCGCCGTGCTGGACGCCAAGCGCGCCGCCAAGGAGCGCGTGCTGGAGGAGCACCGCCGCCTTCTCTACGTCGCCCTCACCCGCGCACGCGACCGGCTGATCGTGTGCGGCTTCGAGGGCAAGCGCGGCGTAAAGCCGGAATCCTGGTACGGGCTGGCGAAGGAAGCTGCTGCCTCGCTGGGCAGGGAACTGAAGCGCGGCGACGAGACGATCCATGTCGTCGGCGATGCCGAAGACACGATGGCGGAGACCACGCAGCCCGAATCCGAAACGCGCATCGCCGTTCCGGCCTGGGCGAACCAAGCGGCGCCGGTCGAGCGCGCCAATCCGCGCCTGATCCGGCCTTCCGACGCCAACGACGTCGAAGAGCCCACGATTTCCTCGCCGCATAACGCGCAGCGCTTCCGACGCGGACTGCTCGTGCATGCGCTGCTGGCGCGGTTGCCGGAGATCGCGCCGGACGCGCGCCGTGGCATCGCATTGAAATTCCTCAAAGCCCAACGTGAAGTTTCGGATGCCGACGCCATCGCCGACGAGACGCTCCGTGTACTGAACGATCCGCAGTTCGCCGCCGCGTTTGCGCCGGGCAGCCGCGCCGAAGCGGGCCTCGTCGCCGATCTTCCGGAGCTTGGCGAAGGCGCGCGCATCAACGGCCGCATCGACCGTCTCGCCGTCACCGATGACGAAGTCCTGATCGTCGATTTCAAGACCAACCGCCCGCCGCCGTCGCGCGAGGAAGACCTTCCACAAATCTACAGGACGCAAATGGCCCTTTACCGCGCGGGGGCAAGCAAGATCTTCCCCGGCCGCCGAATCGCCTGCGCGCTGGTATGGACGGAGGGTCCGCGCCTGATGCCGCTCTCCGACACGCTTTTGGACACGGAACTGGCGCGGATTGCGGCGCGTTTGCTGTCACGTTGATTTTCGGGTCTCTCGTTCCTAGATTCATGTCCAGCTTCAAACCCAAGGTGTGCCCATGCCGATCAAAGTCTCCGATGCGTCCTTCCAGAACGATGTCCTCAACGCCAAGGGCCCGGTCGTGGTCGATTTCTGGGCGGAGTGGTGCGGCCCGTGCAAGATGATCGCGCCGGCGCTGGATGAGCTGTCGACGGAGATGCAGGGCAAGGTCACGATCGCCAAGATCAACATCGACGAGAACCCGCATGTTCCGCAGAAATACGGCGTGCGCGGAATCCCCACGATGATGATTTTCGAGAACGGCCAGGTCGCCGCCACAAAGGTCGGCGCGCTGCCGAAGTCCAAGATCAAGGAATGGATCGAAAGTTCTATCCCCGCGAGCGCCGCGAAGACGGCTTAGTTTTCTTTTTTTGCAATCACAAACAAACCTGTCATGGCCCGCCGGAGTGCGGGCCACCCAGATGAAGCTTGGCGATTTCTGAAAAGGATTCACGCGGAGACGCGGAGAACGCGGAAGGCGATCATTGTTCCGCGTTCTCCGCGTCTCCGCGTGAAAAATTTCTTGAGTGCGCAAAACTAGCTGGGTGGCCCGCTTTTGCGGGCCATGACACTGGGGGTGGCGGTTAGGTTTGAGAGCAACCTGCTCCAACGCTTCCGCCCTTTCCCGCACCAACGCATTCACCCGTGCCATCGCATCCCGCGCGTATTTCTTGAACGCATGGATCCGGCTGCGCAGGTCGCGCATGCGGGCGCAGCGATAGCCGGTCTTCCAGGCGTTGCGGTTTCCGGGCCGCGCGCCCCGCTTTGGTTGCCAGACGGCGCCGGGACACAACAGGTTGATTTTCGTTTTCACGGCAATGTTCTCTTTAGCGAGCACTGCGCAGTCTCCAGCCGCGGAGCCATGCAAGCCCGAAGCCTGTCAAGCCGAAAGCGGAAACTCCCACCCAGAGCGCCGTCAGCCACGGCTCACGGCCATCCGCATCAAATTCTGGGATGCCTTGCTTCCAAGCGCAGGCTGAGAGTGAATGCACATGATAGGCAATGAAAAAGCTGCTCGCGAGATATGCTTGATATGCGACGACCGCGACAACCGGTGACAGGAGAACCCATCCGAGAGCATTCGGCGGCCGCGCGATAAGCAATGCCATTCCTACGCCATACCCCACCGCTGCTACGAGGCCGCCAACCACCAATTCATCGGCGGAGCCCATAGTACATGTGCCCATCACGGTGCTGAGCATGGCGTAAAGACTGGAGAGCAAGATCAAGGCACCACCGAAAACCGCGATCATTATCGTACCTGCATTGTTTGTTTCTTTGGCTGTGGACTTTGCTTTTACTATCTTTCCAGCTTCTTCTCAAAAAGCGCGGTATTCAAATACAGATATCCGTTTTCACCGGCGCGCGCGTTTCTTCTTCTCCTCCGGCGGGATGAGCGCCGGATTGCGCAACGGTGCGATGCTGTGGCCGACCCTGGCGCTGACGTCAGCCAAGCTGCGCGCGGTTTCGATAAACCGGATCCGGTCGTCCACGATCGGCGTCGTCCGCGCGGATTCGAACACCATCTCGCGCATGAAATAGCGGCATTCCGCGATCACGGCGGTGAGTTCGGTCTCCGCATCGTCCAGCGCGTCCGTACAGGGCTCATAACGCCTCGCGATTTTCTCCTTGGGCTGCGCCACGCGCGGCACGCGCTTGTCCAGGCGGTATTCGAAAGGGTCCCGGTTGTCGAAAGGCGCCAGCCGCGCCTCACGGTCCTCCGCATCGGCGAGACGCTCCTTCTCCCACGCCCGCAGCGAAGCCTCGCGGACCTGCTCATCCGCCGCCTCGACCTGCCAGCGCTTGCGCTCCTTTTCCTCGGCCTTGCGCGTCAGATGCGGATCGATCTCCGGCCCGGCGGGCGGCAGGATTTCCGCAATCGGATCAGCCGCTTCACCCTCATCTTCCGGTTCATCGAAGTCCGGCTCCTCGCTCTCGATCATGTCTTCCATGTCCATCTCCTGTTTTGAAAGACTCTGGAGATGGATATGCCAATATTCCTTGTCAAGGATAATAAGCATATTTATTTTCTCGGCCTGGAAAAGGCCTTTTGTCCGGATTTCTGTACAATCGGGCCGCGCCGCCGCGTGGCAGCCTCGCGGCCCGACGCAATCTTAGGGGGCATTCATGGTCAGGACCGTTCTGGGCGTCATCGCTGGCGTCGTGGTTTGGCTCGTCGTCGTCACCGTGATCGACCGGACGATGCGCACTTTCTGGCCGGACTATGCCGCGGTGTTCGCGGCGATGACCTTCACCCTGCCGATGATGATCGCGCGGCTGGTGGAAAGCACCGTCGCGCTGATAATCGCCACCCTCGTCACCGTCCGCGTCGCGCCCGCCTCACGCATCGCACCATGGGCGCTCGCAATCCTGATGTTCGCGCCCTTCGCGTGGTATCACTTGACGATGATCTGGGAGAAATTCCCGGTCTGGTACCATGCATACTTCCTGGCATCGTTGATCGTTGTGCCCGTGCTCATCGGAAATATGGCGCGGGGAAAAGCGCGATAGGCTCAAATTCGCGCGAAGACTTCCTGCGCGACGGCTTGCTCTTTGCCGCTCGAGCGGATCATCAGGAATTTTCCGGACCAGTTTTTCCTGATCGCCCAGCGGCCTTCGATCTCGCTGCAGTCTTCGCTGAGCGCGCCTTCGTATTCGACGACCGTGTAGCCGGGCGCCGTGCCGTCATAGGTTTTGGTAAAGGTCACACGGCTGCCGCTGCGTTCGCCAAGGATTGTCGCATAAATGATCTGCCCTTGGCTTGGGCCGGCGGTGCTGACTTCATGCGTCGATCCCGACAGCCAGGGTCCACTCTCGATCAGCGTCGCATCGAACAGCACACGCGCCCGCGCGACCGGATAGGTGTAAAGGCCGTGCCAGATGCCGGTCAGGTTCTCGTCTGTTCCCATAGAACAACCTTACGCGTGCCTGCGAAGCCGGTGGCCTGACTGCCGGCTTCGCCGCGCGATTGCTAGGGCACCCAGGCGTTGCGTGTGTTGGACAGATAACCCTTGCCGCCGCCGCCCTGACCCGCCGACGAATTCCAGTACGGGATGATCCCGAAGCCATTGGCGTCATCGATCGCAATATTGCCCCTGTCGTCCGCCGTGATCGATGTCATCAGGCCGACGTTGAACGATGTCGCTGTTAGGGCTTTCTTGTCGATCTCATTCAACTGCGTGCTCGCGCTCGTGCCGGCAAAAATGGTTGCGTCGCTTGCGGCCATGAAGCACTTCCCCTTCGAGCCGGAGTGCAAATCTAGTGTAACCTGCTTTTTCAGATTGAGTTCGATGGTGTCGCTGTTGGTACCGAACGTATCCTTACGCTCGTAGACATAGAGAATGCCGGGGTCGTTCTCGTTCGAACGTTCGTCCAGAACGTAGACGTCGCGCGTCATCACACTGCCTTTGGTCCTAGCCGAGCCTTCGATGATCGCGCAGGCGTGATCGAACCCCAGCATCGTTCCGCCACCGTAGCAACCCGACGTGTTGCCGACCTGCCCGCAGACATCGAGATCGTACCCTGTACCGGGCGGCCCATCCGGAGAGTATTGGGACCACAGAGTCTGGTCCGGCGAACTTTTCTTCGCCTCCGCCATACCAGCGTAAGAACACGCAATCGCTACCGCGATGGCGAGCAAAACATGAGTGCGCATAGCTCCCCCCTTAAAATCTTCCTAGACGGGAAGGATAACAGATGAGATCGGCAAACGTGTGCCCACGGCGCAACGGAAATAGAGAATTTCCTCCCTCAGCACAGCGCTCGAGATAGACCAATCCATCATCGTCGAAAGCCAAAAGGCTCCCGGCGCGAGGCCGGAAGCCTTTCAGATCGTCGTTCTCTGAAGGGAACGTTAGTTTCTGTGATCGCGCCTGTCGTCGCGGCGCTCCTGACGATCGTCTTTCAAATCCCGCTTGTCCTGCCGGATTTCGCGGTGATCGGAACGGATGTCCTGACGGTCATTGCGCATCTCGCGATTGCCGTTATGGAAGCGCGCGTTGATGCGGTCCGCGCCGCTCCATCCGAAATTGCGCCCGTCGTGGAACGAGCCGCCATTGCGGAACGTGATCCGGCCCGGCAGCGGGCCATTGCGCCATTCGTTGTGATGCCAGCGGCCGTTCACATAGAACATGCGCTCGCCGTTGCGCATCTGCCAGCGATACGGACCATGATACCAGGCGCCGCCGATGTAGATCGGATCGTAGTAATAATCGTCGTCATAGGCGACGTAGCCCGGGCCGCCATATCCAATGCCCGGTAAACCGATACCGACAGAGACGTTGACGCCAGCGCTCGCCGTCTGTGTGACGGTTGCCGTTGTGCCGAGAAGAACAGCAGCCGCGAAGGCTGACTTGAGAAGAAGTTTCATCGGTATTCCTTTGCGTGGCGAGCAACCTCGACGGCGCAAGGCCGCTGGTTGCTCGGTTGAGATCTCGCCTTGAGTGGTGCTTGCCTGCGCAGGCGGGCCGAAAAGGCCAAAAAGGGCGCTCAACAGCTGATTACGCGGGAGAATTCACTCTCCACCAGAGTGGTAACCCTGAGGCGGCGTATTGGTTGCGTGGATAATGCGATCTGCGTGGCGCCTCGGCCCACTCTGGATGGGGATACCATGCGACATCGCTGCAACCTTTCGTTTACAGATTGCCTTTGCCACAATTTTGAGGTGAATTGTCTCCCAAACAAAAAAGGTGGATAGACAATGATCCGTAAAATCGCACTCGTGGCAGCGTTCGCGCTGTCCGGCACCGCGGCGCAAGCCGACAGCCAGAATTTCACCGTCAGCATCGACGGCTATTGCACGGTGATTCACCTGCACATTCAGGGAGAACTCGTCGCCGGACTTCGCAACGGTAGCTGCGCCACGAATGCTCCAGTGGCCGTGACCGAGGGCGGCGTTGTCGCGACCGTCGACGGAGACACCGGCGTTGTCGTGAGCGAAACCGACAACGGCAAGGTATACACGTGGCTGTTCGAACAGCCGGTGGGTGGCACGGGCGCCGTCTACGTCGTCTCCTCTGACGGCAAGACTTCGCGCAGAAGCGCCTCCGGCACCTATCACATCCTGCGCGGACCGCATGCCGGTGTCGTGAACCGCAAGGGACCGGATTTCACGGATCAGTTGCGCGCGGTCGGCGAGGTCCGCGAGTAGCCGTTCAGGCGTTCTCCGCCAGCACCGTTCCCGCCAGATACAGCGAGCCGCAGATGAGAATTCGCGGCGGCGGTTCCTTGGGATGCGCGCGGGTCCAGGCGGCGAGTTGCAGCATCGCGTCTTCAACGTCTTCCGCAGGCGCTGCGTCGAGACCGGCGGCGCGCGCACGGTCGTAGAGTTCGCCGGCGCCGAGGCTCATCGCTTCGCCAGGGATCGTCACGGTCGCGACGTGGCGCGCGAGACCACGGAACGCCGAGAGAAATTCGAGCGCATCCTTCGTGCGCAACATGCCGCAGATGAGATAGAGCGGACGTTCGCCACGCTCTTCGAGATCGGCCATCGCCGATGCAACGGCTGCGGCGCCGTGCGGATTGTGTCCGCCGTCGAGCCACACCTCCGCGCCGTCCGGCGCCATGTCGATCAACGGACCTTCATGCAGACGCTGCAAACGCGCGGGCCATTCGACGGTGCGCACGCCGCGTTCGATCGCGCTGTCCTTGCCCCAGCCGTGACCAGCGCGGCGCAAGCCTGCGATCGCTGTCGCCGCGTTTTCGATCTGGTGACGGCCGATCAGTTTCGGCAGCGGAAGGTCGAGCAGGCCGTCGGTGTCCTGATAGACCATGCGGCCGTGTTCCTGATGCGCAAAGAAATCCTGCCCGAACACATAGGCCGGCGCGGAGAGCGCATCGGCGCGGCGCAGGATCACATCGCGCGGCACATCGTCCTGCGCGCCGACGATCAGCGGCACGCCGCGCTTGATGATCCCGGCCTTTTCCGCCGCGATGCCCGCGATCTGTTCGCCAAGAAACTCCGCGTGATCGAGTCCCACCGGCGTGATGATCGTCATGCGCGGCTTGGGGATGACGTTGGTCGCGTCGTATTTGCCGCCGAGCCCGACCTCCAGCACCAGCGCATCGGCCTTGTGGCGCGCGAAGGCGACGAACGCGGCTGCCGTGGTGATTTCGAAGAACGTAATCGGCGCGCCGTCGTTGACGCGTTCGCATTCCTCCAGCGTCGCGGACAGCTCCTCTTCGGAGATGAGCGCTCCGCTAACGCGGATGCGTTCGCGAAATTCGACCAGGTGCGGCGAAGAATAGACGTGGACCTTCAGGCCCTGGGCCTCGAGCATGGCGCGGCTGAACGCACAGGTGGAGCCTTTGCCATTCGTACCTGCGACATGGATCACCGGCGGCAATGCCCGCTCCGGATGACCGAGTTGCGCGAGCAGACGCTGGATCCGGTCCAGCACCAGATCGATCTTCTTCGGATGCAGCGAAAGAAGCCGCGTGAGAACCGCGTCGCTGCGCGTCGCAGGAAGGCTCACGAATGGCTCGCCGTAGCGTTCACAATGGCGGGCGGCGTGGCAGTCTTCTTCGGGCGCGAGCGTTTCATCATCAGATGCACGAGGCGCGACAGGGTCTCGCGCAGCTCATGGCGATGCGTGACCATGTCGAGCAGGCCGTGCTCGAGCAGATATTCCGCGCGCTGGAATCCTTCCGGCAATTGCGCACGGATGGTGTTGGCGATCACCCGCGCGCCGGTGAAGCCGATTTGCGCGCCGGGTTCGGCGATCTGTACGTCGCCCAGCATCGCGTAAGACGCGCTGACGCCGCCGAAGGTCGGATCGGTGAGCACGACGATATAGGGCAAGCCCGCTTCGTTGAGCATGTCCACGCAGATCGTTACGCGCGGCATCTGCATCAGCGACAGGATGCCTTCCTGCATGCGCGCGCCGCCGGACGATACGAACAGGATGAACGGCCGCTTCTCTTCCACCGCCGCCTGCATCGCGCGCACGAGGCCTTCGCCCACGCCCATGCCGAGCGAGCCGCCGAGGAAGTCGAATGGCTGCACCGCGACCATGACCGGCATGCCATCAAGCGTGCCGCGCGCGGCGTTGAGCGCCTCCTGGCGCGTTGTCTTGGTGCGCGCGGATTTCAGCTCGTCGGGATATTTCTTCTCGCCGCGGAATTTCAGCGGATCGGCGGCAACGGCGGGAAAAGGCAGCTCCTCGAACTTGCCACCGTCGAAGAGCGACGCGAAACGCTCCGTCGGTCCGATACGCAGATGAAAGCCGCAGGACGGGCACACATTCTGCGCCGCCACCAGATCGCGGTGAAAGATCATCTCCCCGCAAGACGGGCATTTCTTCCACAGATTGTCCGGCGTATCGCTTTGCGCGCGGCCGCCGATCAGGCCTTTGATCCGTGGGCGGACGAAATTGGCGATCCAGTTCATGGGGTTAACCTAGCACATTCTAGCTGCGCGCCGCATGCACGGCATCCGCGAGCGTTTTGCAGAACGCGGCCACGTCGGAGACTAACGCGGCGCGTTTGGTCCTGGCGTTAATATTTTCGAAGATTCTGCTCACAATCGCGGTTCCCACCACGGCGCCATCCGCGAAACGGGCAATTCCCGCCGCCTGCTCCGGCGTGCGGATGCCAAATCCTACGGTGCAGGGCAAGTTCGTTCTGGTGCGCAGATGCGCGATGGCCGATTCGACGTCGCCGGACTCGATCGCCTTGGTCCCGGTGACCCCCGCCATCGAGACATAATAGAGATAGCCGCTCGCGCCATCGAGCACCGTCTTCAGCCGCGCGTCGTCACTGGTCGGTGTGACGAAGCGCACGACATCCAGACCATGCGAAGTCGCCGGCACGCGCAACACTTCATCTTCCTCCGGCGGAAGATCGACGATCAGAAAGCCATCGATGCCCGCTTCGGCCGCGTCCTTGGTAAAGCGCGCGGTGCCGTAAGCGTGGATCGGATTGTACGAGCCCATCAGCACGATCGGCGTCTTCGTATCGCTTTTGCGGAATTTGCGCACGAGATCGAGCACCTTCGATAACGTCATGCCCGATGCGAGCGCACGCAGATACGATGCCTGATTCACCGGCCCGTCCGCCATCGGATCGGAGAACGGAATGCCAAGCTCGATCAAATCGGCGCCAACTTTCGGCAATTCCGTGAGCAGCGCGAGCGCCGTCTCGAAATCCGGATCGCCCGCGGTGATGAAAGGCACGAAGGCAGAGCGGTGGGCAGCCTTGAGTTCGGCGAAGCGAGTTGAAATCCGGCTCATCTGCACACCGAATCTTGCACGCGGAGACGCGGAGACGCGGAGGATTGGTCGCAGCTCAGCATTTTGGTGGAATTCCGGCGCGCTTCGCGCGCCAGACTTTCTGTGACGGGCGCCACGCATACGTAGGACGCGCCAACTCCGCGCCTCCGCGCCTCCGCGTGAATCCTCTTTGTTTTCATATCTTCTCCCCCAGCGCGGCAGCGACGGAGAACACATCCTTGTCGCCGCGGCCGGAGAGGCAGACGGCGATGATCTTGTCTTTCGCCATCTGTGGCGCGACCCGCATCACATGGGCAATTGCGTGCGCGGATTCGAGCGCGGGGATGATGCCTTCGAGTTTCGACAGCAGCACGAACGCTTCGAGCGCATCCTTGTCGCTGGCGGAAAAATACTGCACGCGACCCTGATCCTTGAGCCATGCATGCTCTGGCCCGACACCCGGATAATCGAGACCGGCGGAGATCGAATGCGCTTCGAGGACCTGCCCGTCGCGATCCTGCAGAAGATAAGACCGCGCGCCGTGCAGAACGCCGGGCGTCCCTTTGGTCAGAGTCGCGGCGTGGCGTTCGGTGTCGAGGCCGTCGCCCGACGCTTCGACGCCGTGGATTTGCACACCGCTGTCGTCGAGGAAGGGATGAAACATGCCGATGGCGTTCGATCCGCCGCCGACGCAGGCAACGACGAGATCGGGCAGCCTGCCCTTGCGCTCCTGCATCTGCGCGCGCGTCTCGTTGCCGATCACGGTCTGGAAATCGCGCACCATCTGCGCATAGGGATGCGGACCAGCCGCCGAGCCGATGATGTAGAACGTGTCGTGCACGTTCGCGACCCAGTCGCGCAGCGCCTCGTTCATCGCGTCTTTCAGCGTGCGCGAACCCGACGTCACCGCCCGCACTTCGGCACCGAGAAGTTTCATCCGAAACACGTTCGGCTTCTGCCGCTCGATATCGACTTCGCCCATATAGACGACGCAGGGCAGCCCGAAGCGCGCGGCGACGGTCGCGGTGGCGACGCCATGCTGGCCCGCACCGGTCTCCGCGATGATGCGCGTCTTGCCCATGCGGCGCGCGAGCAGGATCTGACCGAGGCAGTTGTTGATCTTGTGAGCGCCGGTGTGATTGAGGTCTTCGCGCTTCAGGTAAATCTTCGCGCCGCCGAGATGTTCGGTGAGACGTTCCGCAAAATAGAGCGGACTCTCGCGGCCAACATAATGCTTGAGCATTCCGGAGAGTTCGGCCTGGAACGCGGGATCGCGCTTCGCATCCTCATACGCGCGCTCAAGATCGAGCACGAGCGGCATCAGCGTCTCGGCGACGAAGCGCCCGCCATAGCCGCCGAAATGGCCTTTCGGATCGGGACCGCTGCGATAGGAATTCGGGGCGATGCTCACGCGCGCGTCTCCGCAAAGGAAGCGGATCGCGCCGCTGCGACAAAATCCGAGATCATCTGTGCACTTTTCATACCCGGCGCAGTCTCGACACCAGACGACACATCGACGCCCGGCGCCTCGCTGCTGCGGATTGCGCGCGCGACGTTTTCCACGTTCAGTCCGCCGGCCAGGAGCCACGGCCGCGAGAAACTCCGTCCACGGAGCAATTGCCAGTCGAATGCCGCGCCATGCCCGCCAGGACGTGCAGCGCTCGCGGGCGCCTTGGCATCGAACAGCAGCATGTCAGCAGCGGCTTCATACACAGCTGCGCGCGACAGATCGGCTGCCTCCGCAATCGCGAGCACCTTGATAATCGGGATGCCAAACTGCGAACGCACGGCACCCACACGTTCCGGTGATTCATTGCCATGGAACTGCAGGATGTCGGGACGAACGGATTTCACGATCGCGGCGATTTCCTCATCCTTCACATCGACCATCAACGCGACAAGCCTCGTCCGTCCGCGCATACGCTCCGCAAGCCAGGCAGCCTGTTCACGCGTCAGATCGCGCGGCGATGCCGGATGAAACACAAGGCCTGCAAAATCGGCACCCGCGCGCACCGCCGCATCGGCGGATTCCACGCTGTTTATGCCGCAGATTTTGACCTGAATGCCCATGGGAACGGGGCTTATCGCCCCCTCGTCACGCTAAATCAAGCGAGTTCCGGAGACACGATTTTGCCGCAATGAAACCTCGGCACCAGCGCAATTGAGGACGCTCAGTATCGAACCAAATGCAGCAACAACCGTTGTTCACCAAGATGCCTTCGCGGCGTCGGTCACCATTCGGGAGAAATCCATGACGAACACTTTTCGCGCCGCCATTATCGCAGCGGGTGCCGTGCTGGCTGCTTCGGCGGCGGCGGCGCAAGGCTATGACGACGACGGATACCGGAACGGCCCCGGTTATCAGAACGGTCCGCCGGAAGAAGTCATCGTGATCGCGCCGGATTACTATGGGCATCGTCCCTACCCTTCCAGCCCGACGAGCCGTTCGGAGCCGACGACCTTGTCGCTGGCCGTGAACTACAGCGACCTCGATCTGACCACGCGCGATGGCGCCCATCAGCTGCGGGAACGCGTCCGCGGTGCGGCGCAGGACATCTGTGGCGAGCTTGCCGCCCGCTATCCGATCCGGATGGCCGTGAGCGAGCCGTGCCTTAAGAAAGCGGTCGAGAGCGGCCTGAATCGCGCGAACTCGGCAATCCACGAAGCGCGCAGCGATTATCGCGACGGATACGAATACTAGAATCCAGCCCCCTTGAGGGAGGGTTGGGATTAAATCCAGCCTTGCAAACCTTCCCGCTCGTGCGTCTCGTGGTACGACGGCATCGCGCGCATGCGCTCGACGTAGGCTTTCAAATGCGGCCAGTCGAGCGCGGTGCGCGGCATGTTACGTGACCAGCGCGTGAGCATCGTCAGCAGGAAGTCCGCGGCGCGCAGCGCATCGCCCAAAAGATAAGGGCGGCCGTCCGCCATCAGCGCGTCGATACGATCGAACGCTCTGCCGATGCGAATAAGCGCCTGAGCCTTGGTCGCTTCCATGTTCTCCGGCCCGGCCCCTTCGTCGGCATAAAAATAGAGCCGGAACGCCGGCATCATCGTGTTGGCGAGGATGATCATCCATTGCAGATAGGCAGCGCGTTCCGGTGCGCCGATGGCGGGCGCAAACGCGCGTTCCGGATGGCGCTCGGCCAAAAGCATCAACAGCGCCGCCGTCTCGGCATAGGCCTGACCGTCGATCACAAGCGCGGGCACATGACCACCGGGATTGATCTTGAGATAGGCGGGATCCTTCGTCGCGTTCTTCGAAAAATCGAGCGCGACGAATTCGAACTTCGCGCCCAGCTCGATCAGCATCCAGTGCACGCACAGGCTGGCGGTGCCGGGAGAGCCGTAGAGCGTGTAACTCATTTCGCCTTCTGCTGCGTTTTGGTTTTCACCTTGGCTGCGAACGCAATCATCTTCTCGAGAATCTTCACGTCCACATCCGCGAGTTTCTTGATGTAAAGGCAGCCCTTGCCCGTCGTGTATTTTCCGAGCTTTGGCAGCATCGCTTCCGCGGTGCGCGCGACGCCGTAAAGGACCAGCGCCGGCTTGCGCGGCGAGAAGCCGAGCAGCGGCATGTCGCCTTCGCGGCCGCTCTCATAGACATAATGAACGGAGCCGAAGCCGATGATGCTCGGCCCCCACATCGCCGGCTTCTCGCCCGTCGCGGCCTGCATCATCCTGACCAGCGTCTTCGCATCGCTGCGCTTGCCTTCATCGGGCAGCGCCGCGATGTAAGCGGTGACGCTGGCTTTGGTTGCCTTGGTCTTGTTTTCCGTCTTGCTCATGTGAGGCTCTCGTGGATCGCGCGGGCCGCTTCTCCGGGATCGGCGGCGCCGGTGATCGGGCGGCCTATGACGAGGATGTCGGCGCCGGCGTCGGCGGCTTCACGCGGCGTCATCACCCGGCGCTGGTCGGCGAGATCGGCGCCGGCGGGACGGATGCCAGGCACCACAAGCATAAAGTCGTCACCACAGGCCTTGCGGATCGGCGCGATCTCATGCGCGGAGCACACGACGCCGTCGAGGCCAGATTTCTGCGCAAGGCTCGCGAGCCGCACGACCTGCTCCGCCGCGGCGCCGCGATAGCCGATGGCGGCGACGTCGTTCTCGTCGAGACTGGTGAGGAGCGTGACCGCGATGATCTTCATCTGCGGATTGATCGAAGCTGCAGCATCTTTCGCCGCGCGCATCATCGCCTCGCCACCCGAGGCATGGATGTTGAAAATCGACGCGCCAAGCTTGGCGATCTCCCGCGCGGCGCCCGCGACCGTGTTCGGGATGTCGTGAAATTTCACGTCGGCGAAAACCGGGCGCCCCAGGGCGACGATGGCGCGGATGCCGTCGGGCCCCTGCGCGGTGACGAATTCGAGGCCGACCTTCAGACCGCCGACATGCAGTCCCGCAGCGCGCGCGATGGCCAATGCCTTGTCCAGATCGGGAGTATCGATGGCAACGAAGACTGGATTTGAGAATCGAGACTTGGTCATCGAGGCCGCGTCATAAGGGCCACCCGGCGCAGTGACAAGAGGTTATTCGTGCGCCTTGCCGTTCATGTTCAATCGCTCGCGCAATTCCTTGCCCGTGCGGAAGAACGGGGCGCGCTTTTCCTCGACGGCCACCGGCTCACCCGTGCGCGGATTGCGCCCGAGCCGCGACGGCCGCGTCTTCACAGAAAATGCGCCGAAGCCGCGCAATTCGACGCGATGCCCGGCCGCCAACGCGTCGGTGATCTTGTCGAGCACCGTGGAGACGATCCGCTCCACGTCTCGGTGATACAAGTGCGGATAGCGCTCTGTAAGGCGAGCAACCAGTTCTGACTTTATCATTCCCCTGCCCCCGAAGGCGGAAGCCCGCTACCGAAGTCCATCCCTGAACACGACTCCGGTACAGTTAACCTGTCAGAGGCCGGATAGGCCGTCAACCGGAAGTCACTGAAAGCGCAGGATTTTTCTTAAATGTTGTGCAAATCACGCAGACCGGGGCCGACCGAATCGCCGGGATTCGCGCCTTTTTTCGTTGAGATGGCGGATGCCACCCAGTCCTGATAACAGCGAAGCACAAAAAAGCGGATTTCCCATGTCACACGACCCAGCCCTTGAAGCCCATGAACACGCCGAGCACGCACACCACGCTGCCCACGAGAGCGACCCTTTCATCTCGCGCGTGACGATCACTATTGCCGTTCTGGCGGTGCTCGCGGCGGGCGCGGGAAGCATGGAGACCGTCGAAGGCGGTCTCGCGATCACCGCGTCGAGCGAAGCTGTGCTGAAGCAGGATCAGGCGACGGATATGTGGAACGAGTACGAAGCCGACAGCCTGAAGAAACACATGTACGGGATCGCCGCCGCGCAGGGCGGCCCGCACGAAGCCGAATTCCGCAAGACCGCGAAAGAGCAGACCGACAAGCAGACCGAGATCAAGAAAAAGGCGACGGAGCATGAAGCCGAGCGCGACAGGCTCACCATCGAAAGTGCGCGGCATGAGCGCCGCCATCACTGGCTGACGGGCGCCGCCACGATGGTCGAAATCGGCATCGCGCTTTCGACGGTTGCGATCATCACGAAGCGCAAACCGCTGTGGATTGGCGCGGTCGCATTGGGCTTGATCGGCGTCGTGCTTGGCGCGGTCGCGTTCGCTTAGTTCTCGGCAGCGTCGGAAATATCGAGGCCCCGGCGTTCGGGCCATAATTGGGCGTGGCGCGCGTAGAAGTCGCGCCCCTTTGCGGCGTGCAGCTTTGCGCGCCGCGGCACATAGCCGAACAATGCGAAATCTCGCGCGTATAGAAAGTTGATCCGTGCGGTCAGGTGCTCGTTCATCGGCTCCTGATAGCGGAAGCCGCGCTGGTTCTCGGCCGCCAGATCCGTATCGATCGAAAATTCGCGCTTCGCCTCGGACCACGCGCCCGGCAGCTCTTCGAATTTCCAGATATGGTCGACAACACAGCGCGTCCCTTCCAGGAAGAAGCGGTACTGCGGCGCGAAATGGATGAACTTCCAGTCGGAGCGGATGCGTGCCTCGTCCAGCACATCGAAGGCGAGATCTTCTGGCGTCAGCGATTCGTGCGCGGGGTTCCAGCGCTTGAAATGATAATACGATGACATGAACCGCGTGTAAGGATCGCGGATGATTCCGAAGCTGCGAAACGGCTGCTCCAAGCCGAACTGCAGCACGGCTTCGCGCGGCGTCAGATGCGCCATGTCCTTGATGTCATCGTCGAGGACATCATAACGGCGGCCCCAGGAAACGGCCGCGTCCGGAAACTGTTTGAGAAGTGCGGAATGGATCGATGTGCCGGCGCACTTCGGATTGTGGACGAACAGTAACCGGCGGCTTTCAATCCAGATCACGCGGGGCACTCTCCTACAGTTGTCGTGCCCCCACGACGCAATATTGGGTCATGATAATTCTGCAGAGTTTGTCGGCGCAACCCTATTTGGAAGGTTTGCGACACTTATCTTTTCATGAATTGTACATGGTCGCGTCGCGACATGCGTAGCCAGTGCTAATCGCCGACGGTGTTCACACCGAACGCGGCACGGAATTTCCGGCGAAAACCCGGAATCTTCAAGCGGCGGTTCAGCAAAATCACATTTGTTAAGACGGAACCATTCGCTCTGATGCCGCGAACCGCGCGACGCGATGTATCGGTGATGCTGTAGTGCGCAAGGACATCGTCGTACTCGTCATGCTGGGTCGCGCCCTGCATGTTCGCGGCGCTGTATTGCGTGCCTTTCCCGATAGCGCGGGTGTGCAGCACGCTCGCGGCATCGACGATGGCGATCTTTCGGCCCTCGCGCTGCGCGATCGCCCGCCAGACATAATCGAGTCCCCAGCTCGATTTGTTGAGTGTCCATGTCGGAAGCACCTCGCCCAAAAATGCGGCAGAGAAGATCGGGCACATCAACTCGACGAAATCGACCTCGCGGTATTTGAACTGCCTGCGCCGCAGCACGATGTCGTAAGAAAAGAACGAGCGCGTATCGAGCGCCGGCTGCCCGAGATCGGCGCCGATCTCATCGAGCACCGCAAAGGCCGTGTTCCACGCCGTCACGTCACAGAAGAGATCATCGTCCGGAAAGCCCAGATGCGAATACCGCGTCAGGAGATCTGGATGCGTCTTCAGGCATTCGGCGAGACCCTGATATTTCGGTCCCTTCTCGCGCGACAGCGTCACGCCTTCGGGCAGTTCTCCAAACGGCGCATCCTTGTCGCCGAAATAGCTGATGTGCAGGTCCCAAACGCGCGGCGTACCAGCGGGCTTAAGCCAGCCGGGATGCAGCGAGCGGTCTCCCGCACGCACGACAAGGAGATATTTCCGCGCCATCGCTGACTAACCGTCCGCGCCCTGAACGGACGGCACGATCTTCTTCTCGAACAGCGCCAGCGCACGACCGCACGCCTGATCCATGTTGTAATAGGCGTAGTCGCCGAGACGCCCCGCGAACCACACCTTTCCTTCGAGCGCCCGCGCTGCCGCTTCATACGGTTTCAGCTTCTCCGCCGTGTCGCTGGTGGGGATGGGATAATACGGCTCGTTCTTTCCGGGCTCGTAGGCTTGCGGATATTCCTCGACCAGCACCGACACATCGCTGATCTCGCCGGTCAGATGCTTGAACTCGGTGATGCGCGTATAGGCGTGAGTGTTGGGATAATTCACCGTGCCGACCGGCTGAACATTCGCGATCGGCGCGGTGAAGAAGCGGAAGCGCAGGCTGCGATACGGTAGCGCGCCAAACTGATAGTCGAAATATTCGTCGATCGGCCCGGTGAAGAACACCTTGGCGTTGCTGTTCTTTACATCGCGATATTCGGTCGATGTCGAAATGTGGATGTTCGGGTGTTTCAGGATGCGCTCGAACATCGCGGTGTAGCCCCTGTCGGGCATCGCCTGATAGGTGTCCTGGAAATAGCGGTCGTCGCGGCTGATGCGCACAGGCACGCGCCCGCTGACGCCGGGATCGAGTTGCTCCGGCCGCAGCGCCCATTGCTTGAGCGTGTAATTCTCAAAAATCTTCTCGTAGATATAGGTTGCGAGCGATTGCAGGCCTGGCGGACCGCCTTCCTTCATCTTCAGGATCGGCACGCTCTTGCCGAACCCGTAGGTGTCGATCAGCAGCTTTGACAACGCTTCGGCTTCCGTCGCCGGAAACAGCTTTTCGAGCGAATTCAGATTGAACGGGATAGGCGCCAGCTGGCCATCGATCTCGCCTTGCACACGATGCTCATACGGGCGCCAGCCGGTGAACCCTGAAAGATACTCCCACACCTTATCGCTGTTGGTATGGAAGATATGCGGGCCGTATTTGTGGATCAGCAGCCCGCCGTCACCTTTATGGTCATAAGCATTCCCGGCGATATGGCCGCGGCGATCAATCACCAGGACGCGCCGGTCCAGAACGGTCGCGATCCGCTCCGCAAGCACGGCGCCGGTATAGCCGGCGCCCACGATGATCCAGTCGTATTCGGGCAAAAGAAAAAGGCCGGTCGGGGTCTCGCGAGATACGAGCCCCGGACCGGCCGGAAAGTCAAATACTAGTGGAAAGAATAGCGCATGGTCACGCCGACCAGGTCTTCATCCTTGTTGGTGGTGAAGGTGTCGTTGACCGGCGCGGTCGGGAAGATGTTGCGCGAGTTCTGATAGAAATTGTGCTGGTAAGATAGCGAGCCAACAATCGTATTCGGCACGAACTGGTAGTTCAGTGCTGCGTTTACGTCAGTGAAGTCGCCGCCGGTATTGATGTGTTCGAGCCCAGTGGTGTTGTTAAAGGAGAGCCCGTTGTTTGTGAAAGTGTGCCCGACCCCGGCGTTGATGGAGAACTGGTCATTGAGGCGTGTCTGCGACGTCAACCCGAGCCGGTAATTCCACAACGAGTCTTCGCGGTTCTGATCGCCACTCACCTGATTCAAGACGCTGCGCTGGCCAAGCCAAGTCGCATCGAACGTGCCGGCAACGGTAAACATCGGGCCTTCATGACCGATGGTCGCACCGAAATTCGCCATCTGTCCTCCGCGCGCGACGGTACCATCGTTATCCACGGTCGCCGATTTGGCCGGAAACGCGTCGGGCGAATAATCTGCGCGAAGATCCAGCGTGAGCGGAGAGTCGCGCTGATCCATCAACCGATAGACCAAGCCGAATTCGGGATCGGTCCAGCCCGAGCTATCGCGCTTTTCGACACCGCCGGCCGCAAGATGCCGGCTCGCATCACGGGAAATATCGTAACCCCAGTCGAAATGCAGCGAGAGATCGTCTGTGATGCCGTACAGAAATGTCTGATCGAGCGTATTCGAAGTGACGTTCGTCCTGTCCGTGTGCGCGCCGGTTGAGTCGAACGTGTCATGGCTGCTGGAACTCCACGTGTAGCCGGTTGCGCCATAGAACTCGCCCTGCAGAGGCAGATAGAGCGGATCGGAAACAATGCGCGTGCTGTCGGACTCCATCATATCCTGCGCAAAGGCAGGTGTAGATATTGCAACAATCGCCGCAGCGGCGAGAAACTTTGTCGAACGCATCACGCACTCCTCTAAAATGTTCATGACAAGCTGGACATGACAACCGCGCACGCACCTGCTCACCCGGAACCAGCGGAACCAGGCAAGGGATAAACGTTCGCCTGCGAGTATCCGTTCGTGCCGCAGCCTTATCTTTGCGTAATGGCGCTGTCATGCGACCGGTACGTCGAGAAATAAATCCGTATACGGAATAAGGAGAACGCAGGTCGGATCCCAGACGGAAAGCGGCACATAAAATTTCTATTTTGGAACTCTTCCGAAAACATTCACGGGAAATCGGGTACTGCGGCGCATAAGTGCGTGTCTCGGCATTGCACACACTCGGAACTTTTCGAAAGCCCTGCGGTCGTCAATTGGGTTGGGCTGTCCCCGTCTGTATGTTAGGTTGCGGCCAAATCAACATTACGGCCCAGCAACGCGCCATTTCGGCGTATTCTTGATCGGGCCGCAAATGTGAATCGCACGTTGGAGGAAGTCATGCCGTTCAAATCCCGCCGCCGCTTGCCCTGGATGCTTGGAGCGCTTGCCGCCATTCCAGCCATGGCGCTTTCCTTCTCACAGCCCGCCAGCGCTGCGTCCCCGGCAAAGCCGCTCTACGCATTCTGTGGTGAACAGGGCTGCGCCGACGGCGACGGACCTGCAGGAACTCTGCTGATCGACAGTCAGCGGAATCTGTTCGGTACAACGGCCCGCGGCGGTCAGAACGATAGCGGCACGATCTTCGAGATATTTCAAAATGCCGATACCGGAACGCATCGCCACAAAGTGCTCTACGATTTCTGTAATGCCGCCGGGTGCGCGGACGGAGCCCTTCCGGTCGATGGCTCACTCATAATGGACATCGATGGCAGCCTGTACGGCACGACCAGCTCGGGCGGTCCGACGGGTGGTCCGAACGGCGGCGGTGTCGTGTTCAAACTTACCCCGAACGCCGCCAAGACCCGTTGGACCTATAGCGTCCTCTACCATTTCTGTCAGCAGGCGAGCTGCGAAGACGGCATCACCCCGGCGGGCAATCTGACCTACTTCGGCGCGGAGACCGGCACGCCCTATGACAAAACCTCGCTCCTGTACGGAACGGCGACGGAAGGCGGGCGGCACAACAACGGCACGGTCTTTTCGCTGATACCGAAAGCTGATGGCACGTGGAATGAACATGTGCTGTATTTTTTCTGCAGCGCGGGAGGTTCGACGTGTGGCGATGGGAAAAGCCCGACCGGCGGCCTGACCATGGACGCCAACGGCAGCCTCGCGGGAACGACGGCGCTCGGCGGCATCAACGATAGCGGCGTGGCGTTCAAGCTGAACAACGTCGGCAAGCTTCGCTGGAGTGAAACCGTCCTGCATCAATTCTGCGCAAGCGAAGGCTGTAGCGACGGCGCCTCACCGCGCACGGGTTTGGTTACCGATAGTTCGGGTAACTTTTACGGCACGACTACGGCGGGCGGCAATGCAAACGCACTCTGCGGCGATGCCGGGTGCGGCGTCGCGTTCAAGATCGATGCTCACGGGCTGATCACGCAACTCTATGCGTTCTGCGCCGCGGACAATTGCACGGATGGCGGCCTTCCCGCGCAGCTCTCGCTCGATTTCTCCGGCAATCCCATGGGATTGACGAGTGTTGGCGGCACCCATGGCGGTGGGACCCTCTATAAACTGCAACCGACGATGCAAGCTTTGTTCAACTTCAAGAAATGCACCGCAAGCAAATGCGTCAATGGCAGGACGCCATCCGGCGGTGTCGTTATGGACACAAACAACGCCCTCTACAGCACAATGAACGATGGCGGCGCGAACCACGGTGGCACGGTGATCAAATACACGCCGCCGGAATAACAGCCGGAGATAGCCGAACAAAAAACCGCGCGGGAGATAATCCCGCGCGGTTTTACTTTTTTAGAAAAAGGGCTTGCGAGGATTACTCCTCGTCTTCGTCCTTGCTGCCCTTCTTGCCGCCGGTCGCCTTCTTCAGCGCGGCGCCCAGGATGTCGCCGAGCGAGGCGCCGGAGTCGGACGAACCGTATTGTGCGACGGCTTCCTTCTCTTCCGACACTTCGCGCGCCTTGATCGAGAGCGAGATCTTGCGGCTCGCCTTGTCGATCATGGTCACCTGCGCATCGACCTTATCGCCCTTGCCGAAGCGCTCGGGGCGCTGATCGGCACGGTCGCGGGCGAGATCGCTGCGGCGGATGAACGCCTTGGCGCCGCCTTCGAGCGCCACTTCCACTCCGCCGTCGTTCACTTCGGTGACGGTGACGGTGACGACGCTGCCTTTCTTGAGCGGGCCGGCCTTCTCAATCGGATCGCCGCTGAGCTGCTTGATGCCCAGGCTGACGCGCTCCTTCTCGGGATCAACATCGAGAACCTGCGCTTTGACCACCTGGCCCTTTTCATAGGCCTTGATGGCCTCCTCGCCCGGCATATCCCACGACAGGTCGGAGAGATGCACCATGCCGTCGATGTCGTTGTCGACTGCGATGAACATGCCGAACTCGGTGATCGACTTGATCTCGCCTTCGATCTCGCTGCCCGGGGGATGCGCCTTTTCGAGCGCGTCCCAAGGATTGTCCTGCGCCTGCTTGAGGCCGAGGCTGATGCGGCGCTTGTTGGAATCGACTTCCAGCACGACCACTTCGACTTCGGTGCCCGGGGTGACGAGCTTGGACGGGGCCATGTTCTTCTTGACCCACGACATTTCGCTGACGTGCACGAGACCTTCGACGCCCGGCTCCAGTTCGACGAACGCGCCGTAATCGGTGACGTTCGTGACCTTGCCGGTGAACTTCGCGCCGACCGGATATTTGGCGCCAACGCCTTCCCACGGATCGGTCTGAAGCTGCTTCATGCCGAGCGAGATGCGCTGTGTCTCGTGGTTGATCTTGATGATCTGCACGGTGACGGTCTGGCCGACGGAGAGAACCTCGGTCGGATGCGAAACGCGGCGCCACGCGATGTCGGTGACGTGCAGCAGGCCATCAACGCCACCCAGATCCACGAACGCGCCGTAGTCGGTGATGTTCTTGACCACGCCTTCGACGACCTGCTTTTCGACGAGCGAGGCGACGAGCGAGGTGCGCTCCTCCGCACGGCGCTCTTCGAGCACTGCGCGGCGCGAGACGACGATGTTGCCGCGGCGGCGATCCATCTTGAGGATCTGGAACAGTTGCGGCTGGTTCATCAGCGGGCCGACATCGCGCATCGGGCGAACGTCAACCTGGCTGCCAGGAAGGAACGCGACCGCGCCGTCGAGATCGACGGTGAAGCCACCCTTCACGCGGCCGAAGATCACGCCTTCGACGCGGGTCACTTCGTTGAACGCACGCTCAAGCTTGATCCAGCTTTCTTCGCGGCGTGCCTTGTCGCGCGACAGAACGGCTTCGCCCATCGCGTTTTCGACGCGCTCGAGATAGACCTCGACCTGATCGCCGACAGCGACCTTCGCAGGGATGCCCGGCATGGAGAATTCTTTGAGGCTCACGCGGCCTTCGGTCTTCAGACCGACGTCGACGACGGCGAAATCGTTTTCGATCGCGACGATGGTGCCGGTGATAACGGAGCCTTCAGCCGGCGAACGGCCGACGAAGCTCTCTTCCAGCATGGCCGCGAAATCGTCGCGGCTCGGGCTGGACATGGATTCCTTGATGACAGTGGCTTGTGCGTGGCGGGCCATAGAGTCCTTTTCATTCAAACGTTTATGCCTACCGGCTTGCGACCGGCGGTCTTCCCACGCGAAACCGCGCGGGCGGATGGATTTTTCGAGTGTATTCGCGAGCCCGAGAAAAGCGCCGCCGGGTCTCCTTAACCCCTTGGCCGCGCCCTGAGCGCCACCTCGACTTTGGGTTCAACCAAGGCCAAGGCTGCCGCGAACGCGGCGTCTATAGACAAATCGCTGGTATCGAGCAAGTGAGCGTCCGCCGCCGCGACCATGGGGGAGATCGGGCGAGAGCGGTCGGCCAAGTCGCGGGCGATGAGTTCGTCCCGGATTTGGCCCTCGTCCCGTTCAATTCCAAGCCCGGTCAGCTCCTTCCAGCGCCGGTTCGCCCGGATTTCCGGCCGCGCATCGATGAACAACTTGGCCGTCGCCTCCGGACAGATCACCGTCCCGATATCCCGCCCGTCAATTACCGCCCCCCGGCTCTCGCCAACCGGCCGCGCCGCAAAGTCCCGCTGGAACTGCCACAGCGCCGCGCGGACCCCGGCATGCGCCGACACAACCGACGCCGCCTTCCCGATCGCATCCGTCCGGATCGCCGGATCGCCCGCGCGGGTGAGATCGATCGCATGCGCAGCCTTGACCGCATGGCCCTCGTTCGCCGGATCGTGCTTCGCCTCAACAACCGCCAGCGCGACCAGCCGGTAGAGCGAACCGGAATCCAGATGCGCAAAATGGAAATGCTGGGCGAGCCGCTTCGCGAGCGTGCCTTTTCCCGATGCAGCAGTACCATCAACAGCAATAACGGTGCTCATCTTTTGGATACATCGTTGCAAAACACGTTGAGCCTTATCACCTTGCCATCTCGAAAGCTCAAAACAACATATCGATCTCCGACACAAGGTAGACCTTGCGATCTTAAGAACCACTCAGAATTTTTCGCGTAGGTTGACCAATCCTTGAGCGTTACGCCTTCGACGGCGGGTGTGAACTCAAACCTCTTGGAAGACTGATCACGCAAAGACCAGACGGAATTCTTCTCGAATTTAATAATTGAGTCGAAAGCTTCTGCCGAACTCGAACCGATAGAGATGCCTAAAAAGTATTGCCCTTCTCTAACAGGGCAAACATATTTGATTTTGAATGCAGTGCGCTCACAACGGAGGTCGCCATTATTGAAGCACCCTCCGAAAGCCAAAGTTAGGGCGAACGGCACCAGCCGAAACAAGCGTTGATAAGAAAAACTGGAGATAAACATCTAGTTTCCCAAGATAACCGCCCCAAGACATTGCAGTAGACTTCTAAACTCCGGAAAACTCGTCGCGATCATCGACACATCATCAACTGTCACAGCGTCCCGCGATGCCTGTCCCATAATCAGAAACGACATGGCGATGCGGTGATCCATGTGGGTGGTGACGGTGCCACCGCCGGGGACGGCGTCGGGGCCGCGGCCTTCGAGGATCATGCCGTCTTCGGTTTCTTCGACGTTCACGCCGTTCGCGCGCAGGCCGGCGACGATGGCCGCGAGGCGGTCGCTTTCCTTGACGCGCAGTTCTTCGAGGCCGCGCATCGTCGTCTTGCCTTCGGCGAAGGCTGCGGCAACGGCGAGGATTGGGTATTCGTCGATCATCGACGGCGCGCGGTCCGCCGGCACATCGACGCCTTTGAGCGATGAAAACCGGGCAACGAGATCGCCGATCTTTTCGCCGCCACTTTCGCGCGCGTTGGTAATGGTGATGTCAGCGCCCATCTCCTTCAGTGTGTCGATCAGGCCGATGCGGCGAGGGTTCAACAAAACATCCGGCAGCGTCACTTCCGATCCCGGCACGATCAGCGCGGCCACCAGCGGGAACGCCGCGGAGGAAGGATCGCGCGGCACATCGACGGCGGCGGGCTTTAGATCGATCTCGCCGGTGATCTCGACCGCCTCGCCGCCGTCTTTCAATTCCTCGACCGCGATCTTCGCGCCGAACGCGCGCAGCATCTGTTCGGTGTGATCGCGGGTCAGAGCGCGCTGCACGATACGCGAGCGTCCGGGCGCGTTGAGTGCGGCCAGGATCAGCGCCGACTTCACCTGCGCCGACGCGACAGCGACTTCATGCTCGATCGCAAGCGGTTGGCGCGCGCCTTTCAAGGTCACCGGCATCAGCCCGCCATCGCGCGCGCTGTACTCCGCACCGAACAAAGTCAGCGGCTCCAGCACGCGTTTCATCGGGCGGCGGCGCAGGCTTTCATCGCCGGTGAACACGGCCGTCATCGCCGTGGTCGCGACCGCGCCCATCACCAGCCGGGAGCCCGTGCCGCTGTTGCCGAAATCGAGAACGCCGTCGGGCTCTGCCAATCCGCCGATGCCCCTGCCCCACACGCGCCAGGCGCCGTCGCCGTCGCGCAGCAGATCGGCGCCGAGCGCGCGCATGGCTTTCGCGGTGTTCAAAACGTCCTCGGCCTCGAGCAATCCGGTGATCTTCGTCTCGCCCACCGCCAGCGCGCCCAGGATAAGTGCGCGGTGGGAGATCGACTTGTCGCCAGGAACGGTAGCGGTTCCGCGCAAAGCCCCGCTGCGGCGGGCGGTCAGGGAACGGGATGGCATGTCGGGCATTTTCGGCGAAAGCCTTGAAATATCAGGGTCGGGTCGTTATCTGCGGAACCGGGTCGAGGCCGGTCAGGGACTCTTTGACAGGCCGTGCCAGAAGTGGCAAACGACCCCCCTTTCGGAAACCTGAAATTCACGCGGGAAGTATCACTTTGGTCAAGGCAGAACTCGGCGTTAAGCGCGTATGTCCGCAATGTGCGGCGCGTTTTTACGATCTCACCAAGCGGCCCATCGAGTGCCCGAAGTGCGAATTCTCCTTCGAGCCCGAGTCGCTCTACAAGCAGCGCCGCACGCGCCAGCCTGAAGCCGTTGCCGCCGTTCCCATCCCCGCCGATGCAGAGGACGATGAGGAGAGCGAAGACGAGAACGAGGAAGCCGACAGCGAGGACGAGATCGTCGAGGCAGTCCCCGGTGAAGCGCCGGTGGTGATGTCCGATGACGACGATGAAGTCGTCGAGGAAGAACCCGAACCCGAATCCGCCGGCATGTCCGTGCGCGACGCTGACGAAGAAGACGTCGTCGCCGACATCGAAGTGGAAGACGACGAGGAAGAGGCTGACGACACCCTCCTCGCCGAAGTGGAAGACGACGAAGACGACGTCAGCGGCATCATCGACGCGGACATCAAGGACGACGAACGCTAACACGCGTTCGTTCCCGGAATTGGGGCCATAGCTCAGCTGGGAGAGCGCCTGCATGGCATGCAGGAGGTCAGCGGTTCGATCCCGCTTGGCTCCACCACGCTTCGCCCTTCGGGCTACGCGTGGCGCAGCCGCGCGTAGAACGTTAGGGCGAAGCAGTGCCCGGCGTAGCTGGAGCGAAGCGAAAGCGAAGACGGGCTGACGTAAGGTTTGCTGAATTTACAATATGCTTGGGCGAGGCCAGACCGGGGAACAGTTCCGTGTGGTACGTCTATATCCTCAGAAGTATCGCATCGCCTGAGCAGGAATACACGGGCGCGACTGCTGACCTGAAGAAGCGCTTTGCGGATCACAATGCAGGGAAATCAAAGCACACGTCCAAATACCGGCCGTGGGAGTTGACCTGCTACATCGCACTTCCTGACAAATACAAAGCTCTCGAATTCGAAAAATACCTCAAATCCCATTCCGGCCGCGCCTTCGCCCGGAAACGTCTCTAGCCTCCCCCCGCCACACCTTCGACAAGACTTTGACCTTCGGCTCGGGCTAACTTAATCCTCGCCTGCCGGGGGGCATAACAAAGGCAGAGTTTTGCGCGCATTCATCGACGCCCGCACCGTTCCTGCGGGCACAACCATCGACACCGATCTGGCGATCATCGGCGGCGGCCCTACCGGGATTTCGCTCGCACTTGCGCTCGCCCCCTACCCAATCCGCGTCGTGCTCCTCGAAAGCGGCGGCATGAATTTCGATGCCAGAACGCAGGACCTCTATGGCGGGCCGAAAAGCGGCTATCCCTATCTGAAGCTTGAAGCCTCGCGGCTGCGCTATCTCGGCGGCAGCACCAACCACTGGGGCGGCTGGTGCCGGCCGCTCAGCGAGATCGATTTCGAGGAACGCGACTGGATGCCCCATTCGGGCTGGCCGTTTTCGCGCAAGGAGATCGAGCCCTATTTCAAGCGCGCGCAATCGCTCGTCGAGGCCGGACCATATGTCTACGACCGCGCCACGAAGTGGACCAAATCGTTTGGCCCTGAGCTGAAGCTCGGCGACGGCGGCGTCTACACAAGCTGGTTCCAGTTCAGCAAGACGCGCGATTCAGTCCTGCCGACGCATTTCGGCCATCGCTATGCCGAAGACCTGAAGCGCATCGCGCATCTCTCCACCTATACGCATGCCAACGTGACCGGCATGCGCCTCACGCCTGACGCGGCGAAACTGGATCATCTCGACGTCGCGACACTGTCCGGTAACACATTCACGATCAGGCCCAGGATCACGGTTTTGGCGGCCGGCGCGATGGAGAATGCGCGCCTCCTGCTCGCATCGAACGATGTTGCGAAGGCCGGTGTCGGCAATGGCAACGACATGGTCGGCCGCTTCTTCGCGGACCACGCGATCCCACGCGATTGCGCGACGATGGTCCTGTTCGACGGCAAGCTCGCGCCGTTCTACCAGGGCAACGCGACGGTTCACGGCGCAATCCTGCGCGCGACGCTTTCGCCGACCGAAAAATACCAGCGCAAGAAGAAACTTGTCGCCTCGCTGACCACGATCGAGAACGAAGTGAAGCTCGATGAGCTTGGGCAGGCGGCCGTCGCGACAACGGCTTCAGCGCTCGGGATCGACGCGAGCGCAGCCAAGGCATTCTCCGTCGGTTGCGGCCTCGAACTCACGCCCAATCCGGAGCGCAGAGTACTGCTGACCGACGAACGCGACGCGCTTGGCATGCCGCGGCTTAGCCTGAAGATGCGCGCCTCCGACGGCGATTTCATGCAGTATCGCCAGACGATGAAAGAGCTTGGCCGTCAGTTGCTCGCTGCAAGCACTGGTATGATCCGCCTCAACCAGAAAACGCACGGCGATTGGCTGAGCGTGATGGACTGGGGCAATCACCACATGGGCACAACGCGCATGAGCACCGATCCGAAGTCCGGAGTCGTTGACGCCAATTCACAAGTCCATAACGTCGGCAATCTCTATATCGCTGGCAGCTCCGTGTTCCCCACCTATGGCGCGTCGAACCCGACCATGAATCTCGTCGCGCTGACGCTGCGCCTCGCCACCCATCTGCGGAAAATATTCGCATGAGCCCCCCGCCCAAAATTACACGCCGTGGCATGACGATTGGCGGCATAGTCGGCATCGCCGCTGCTATCGTTGCCGGTGGCATTTTCGAAGCCCCACGCCTGTTCAAGCGCCGTGCCAGCGGGCAATACGCGGATCTCGTAAATCACCTGGACAATCCCGAACAAGCCGCAGCACTGGGGCGTGCGTTTAAGGAGTCGTTTCCCGGTCCCGGCGATACCCTGTCGAGCCTTGAAGATAAGCTCGCACCTTATCTGCGGAGTTCTCTGACAAAGCAGACTTTACCGGAATTGATCGCACGCGACGCGGCCGATCCCAGGCTGATCGGAGAGGTGAGCGGATGGGTGATGCCGGCAACGCTGATCAGCTTGTGTGTTCTGGCCGCCGAGTCGCTTTAGACCTGCGCGTACTCTTCGACCATGGCCGCTGCTATCAGCCCCCGCAGAGAGTTGCCAAACAGAACGTCACCTTTGGCCAGATCGTTGGGCATCAGCGCCTCCTCCCGGCATTTGCCCTGCTCTATCAATTCGCGGCGAAGCACCCCATCGAGAATACCTGCCGACAGCGGCGGCGTAAGAAGAATCTCGCCGCGTTTCACGAACACGGTGCTGCGACTGCCTTCCGCGACCTCGCCGCGTTCGTTGAGGAAGATCACTTCATCGCAGCCGGTCTCGCGCGCGAGGCGCTGCGCCTCGCCGTCCCACACTTCGCGCCAATTTGTCTTATGACGGGCAAGCGCGTCGGTGCTCTGCACACGCTTTGGAGAGATTGCGTAAGTCCAGCGTGCCGGCGTCTTCCCAAGCGGTGCGGTCGTGCAGACGAAACCACCGTCTTCGTTTAGCGCGACGCGCACGCGCAAATCTTCATCGCCACCTTGTGGAAGAACGAGGCGGCCGCGATCAAAGGGGATGCCGAAGAATTCCGCCGATCGCGCCATGCGCTCGAGATGCGCGCTCAGCCGCACGAAGCCCTCATCGCGCGACCAGCGCAGCGTTTCGATCAGTTCGAGCGGGCGACGTGCGCTGTCGTAGTAGCGCGCTTTGAGCAGGCACTCGTCATATTCGGAGCGGCTGCGGGAATCGCGCACCACGGCGCCGCCAATTCCGAGTTCTCCGCTACCCTCGCGGATCGTAAGTGTGCGGATGGCGACGTTGAATCGCGCCGATCCGTCTGGCGCGAAATGGCCGATAGCGCCGCAATAGATGCCGCGCGGGCTCGCTTCCAGTTCGCGGATGATCTCCATCGCGCGGATCTTCGGCGCACCGGTGACGGAGCCGCAGGGAAATACCGCACGCAGGATCGTCGCTGCGTCAGCGCCTTTTTTCAGTTTCGCGGTGACCGTCGAGACCATTGTGTGCAGAGTTGGATAGGTCTCGACCGCGAACAACTCCGGCACGCTGACGCTGCCGATCTCCGCGATGCGTCCCAAATCGTTGCGCAACAGATCGACGATCATCAGATTTTCGGCGCGGTCTTTTTCGCTCACGGCCAGCGTCGCCTTCGCAACCGCATCCGATTGCGGGTCCGCACCGCGCGCGATCGTACCCTTCATCGGCTTCGCCGTCAGTTCGCCATCAGCGGATAGCCTGATGAACAGTTCCGGCGACAAGCTCAAAATCTGCCGCTTACCATCGTCGATGAACGCGCCATACGCCGCAGCGGACCGTTCGCGCAATTTGAGATACAGCGCCAATGCATCGCCCACGAAGGCGAAGCGCGAGCGGAAACTCAGATTGGCCTGATAGATGTCGCCATGGGCGATGTAGCGGTGCACACGGTCGAAGCGCGGCCTGTATTCGTCTTCGTTCCATTCGTGCCGCAACGGTCCGGCATAAGCACGGCCACGCACGTCCGCAGTGAGCACCTCCGCGACACTACCCTCCACCGTTTCCATTGCTTCGAACACGCCGAGCCAGAGCAGCGGCACATCGCGCGCCGGCGGCAACAGCGGCGCCAGTCTGGTCTCCAGCAGGAAGCCGAGTTCGTAGGCGAAGTACCCCGCGACGTGGAGGCCATTTTTCCGGGCCGCCTCAACAGCCGCCAGCGCTGCCGGAACTTCGCTGGGCTCCGTCGCCACGATGGCCTCACGGAATCCGTGGAATCGGGCCAGCCACTCCCGTCCCGGGGTGGCATCGTCGAGGAAAACGGCGGGAACCCTGGAGGATCGCGGCAAGAACTGGTTCATGATCCGGCCAACAATACCTTGATTGAACAGGGAAACACCCCACATTGTGTGCAGGACGGTGCCCAATCAGGGGCCGCAACATTCTTTCGGTGGCCCAGAACGGGCGCCGGCCAGGCTGCTTGAAGGAGGGCCTTGGACCATGAACCGCAATGTTTATTTCAACAGCCCATTTCTGCTGGGCTTTGAACATCTGGACCGCCTGCTGGAACGAACGGCCAAGGCCGCCGGCGACGGTTATCCCCCCTACAACATTGAACAATCCTGTGACGAGACGCTGCGCATAACGCTCGCCGTCGCGGGATTTGCGAAAGACGAACTCAACGTGACCGTCGAGGACCGCCAGCTGGTCATCCGCGGCAAGCAGAACGATGCGGCCGATCGCACGTTTCTACATAGAGGCATTGCCGCCAGACAGTTTCAGCGCGCGTTCGTGCTCGCCGAAGGGATAGAGGTAACCGGAGCAGAATTGAGTAACGGACTTTTGAGCATCGAACTGGCGCGCCCGAAGGCGGAAACCATCGTGCGCACCGTTGAAATAAGGACGGGCGAAAACAAACCGGAATCCGTCGCAAGACGCAGGGCCGGAGAAGGAGGTCAGTCATGACCGACGATTTTGAAGTCGACTTTACCCCTGAGGAAAACGTGCAGGGCCGCATCGCCTACATCAAGCCGACAGGCTCTGAGGAGGCGCATCGTCTCGGCATCATTCCTGCCGGGATCGAACTGCCGCCGGGCGTGAAGCTCTATGTGCTGCACGGTGTCGATGGCCGCGTGCTCGGCTATACCGATGCCTACGCGTCGGCCTATGGCGCAGCAGTGCAGAACGACCTGACGCCGGTGAGCGTGCACTGATCCCCACTGGCATGGCCCGCGAATGCGGGCCACCCGGGTGGGCACAAACTGAACAAAAAAAGGGCTCGGAAATTATCCGGGCCCTTTGCATTTTCAGCTGGGTGGTCCGCAGGGCGGGCCACGACGAGTGGAGCGCAATTACGCCGCGCGCGAACTCGCGCTCAAAGTCGGCTCGGTGAGGATAGCATAGAGCGCTTCCGCCTTCGTGGCAGCGCGCAGCTTCTCGCAAGCCTGCTGGTTGCGAAGAAGGCGCGACACGCGTGCCAGTGCCTTCAAATGATCCGCACCGGCATCTGCGGGCGCCAGAAGCATGAACACGAGATCGACGGGCTGCTTGTCCACCGCGTCATAGTCGATCGGGCTTTCGAGGCGTGCGAACACGCCGACAATGGTCTTGAGATCGGGAACGCGACCATGCGGAATCGCGATGCCCTGCCCCACGCCGGTCGAGCCCAGGCGCTCACGCTCATTAAGGATCTCGAAGATCTTGCGCTCCGGAAGTTTCGTCTGTGCCGCGGCGCGCGCGGACACGTCCTGCAGCAGCTGCTTCTTGCTCTGGACCTTCAACGCCGCAATGACGGCGTCCGGCGCGAGCAGATCAGAGATGTTCATTTACGACCTTTTGGTGGCAAGGCGCGAGACGGGCTGCGCGAACGCGATGTTAAACGTCCCAAGATTCAGGCTCATTCCCCGAAGCTCCAACGTCTGAAAAGTCTTTTAATTCCGGGCCCACAAATACGCGCTTTGGAACTCTTGAACCGGTTCTTTGGCGGCGCTCTTTCCTCAAGCGGCGGGACGTTTAGGCCCGGCCTTCCGTAATGTCAACGCTTGCAATTAACGTAGTTCGACGCCAGCCGATTCCCCGAATTTCAGGCGCCGTCTTTCGACCGAGGACGGGATGCGCATGGCCTCGCGATACTTCGCGACAGTGCGGCGCGCGATGTTCACACCGTCCGCCGTGAGCAGAGAAACGATGCGATCGTCGGAGAGAATCTCGCGTCGTCCTTCGTTCTCGATCATCTCGCGGATGCGGTCGCGCACGGCTTCCGCGGAATGCGCTTCCGCGCCGTTCACAGATTGAATGGACGCTGTAAAGAAATATTTGAGTTCGAAAACGCCGCGCGGCGTTGCGATGTATTTGTTCGAGGTGACGCGGCTGACAGTCGATTCATGCATGGTGATCGCGTCGGCAATTGTGCGCAGATTGAGCGGGCGCAGATGGCGCACGCCATAGGTCAGAAACCCATCCTGTTGGCGCACAATTTCGCTCGCGACCTTGAGGATCGTGCGCGCGCGCTGGTCCAGGCTCTTCACCAGCCAGTTCGCGTTGTTCAGGCATTCGGTCAGATAGTTTTTGGAATCCTTGTCGCGTGCGCCCGTCACCACCTTGTTGTAATAGCGCGCGTTCACGAGCATGCGCGGCAGCGTGTCGGAATTGAGTTCGATGTGCCACGCGCCGTCGGGGCCTTCCTTCACGAAAACGTCAGGAACGACCGGCTGCACCGGCTCCGTGCCGAAGGCGAGACCGGGCTTTGGCGTCAGGCCACGGATTTCCGCGACCATGTCGGCAATGTCTTCGGCATCCACGCCGCAGATCGCGCACAGCGCAGCGGTTTCACGGCGGGCGACGAGGTCGAGGCGGGTCAGGAATATCGCCATCGCCGGATCGAGACGATCCTTGGCCTTAAGCTGAATCCGCAGACATTCCGCGAGATCGCGCGCCGCGACACCGATGGGGTCGAAGCCCTGCAGAACCGTCAGAACCTCTTCGACTTCGCCAAGCGGAATACCCATCCGCAAGGCGACATCGTCGAGATCGGCACGCAGATAACCGGCCTCATCAACAGAATCGATCAGCGTGAGGCAGATCAGCCGCTTCTCGGGCGACAGCGCCGCGATGGCCAGCTGCTCTTCGAGATGGTCTTTCAGCGAGCCGCCGGCAGCAACCGACGACTCAAGCGAATCCTCGTCGCCCTCGAAGCGCTGCGAATTCTTGACGGTCGACCAGTCGGTCAGCGGCGTCTGCATCGGCGCGCCGGTTTCCGGCGCGTCGTTCATATCGTCGCGCGAGACATCCATATCGGCGGTGCGTGAGAAGTCTTCGCGCGACAGCGCAGCATCGAGACCTTCGGCTTCGCCATTCTCGGCCTTGACGGCTTCACGCTCGGCCTCACCCGCCGGCTCGCGTTCGTCGCGTTCCAGCAGAGGGTTCTTCTCGAGTTCCTGCTCGCAATATTCGTTGAGCTCGATATTCGACAATTGCAGCAGCTTGATCGCCTGCTGCAATTGCGGCGTCATCACAAGGGACTGCCCTTGCCGAATCTCGAGACGCTGCCCCAACGCCATAACGCGCTACACCTTACTCATAACGAAAACTTTTCACCCAGATACACACGGCGGACCTCACGGTCGGCGACGATCTCAGACGGCGTGCCTTCTTTCATCACCTGGCCTTCGTGCAGGATGTAGGCACGGTCGATCATTTCGAGCGCATCGCGCACATTGTGATCGGTGATCAGAACGCCGATGCCGCGGTCTTTGAGATGCTTGACGAGATCGCGGATTTCGCCGACCGCAATCGGATCGATACCGGCCAGCGGCTCGTCGAGCAGGATGTAAGACGGATGCGTCGCCAGAGCGCGCGCAATCTCTACGCGGCGGCGCTCGCCGCCGGACAGCGCGATCGACGGCGTGTTGCGCACATGACTGATGCCGAATTCGGCGAGGAGTTCTTCCACCATCGCTTCGAGCTTGCCCGGATCGGGCTCGACCAGCTCGGCGGTGGCGCGGATATTCTCTTCGGCTGTGAGGCCGCGGAAGATCGAGGCTTCCTGCGGCAAGTATCCAATACCCAGGCGCGCTCGGCGATACATCGGCAGGCGTGTGACGTCCGTGCCTTCGATCTCGATGGTGCCTGTATCGGGAGGGATGAGCCCGGTGATGATGTAGAACGACGTCGTCTTGCCGGCACCATTGGGGCCGAGGAGGCCCACGACCTCGCCGCGCTTCACGTACAGGCTGACGTCTCGCACCACGGGGCGCTTGTTGAAACTCTTGCCGATCCGGGTGGCGACGAGACCCTTCCCGCCCTCGACGACGAGTGGACGCGCGGGCGCAGGAGCCTCGGGGCTCTCGCTATCCTGACGTTTTGCGGTCTTTCGCGTTACCATGGGCAAGAACCATGCCTGTTCGTGTTTAAGGAACTGTGAACCCTACGGATACGTATTTTGCACCTGTGTCGGCGGTGTGGCCGGCGCAGGTTTCGGTGTTTGTTGCGATTGTGGTGGAGGCGTAAACAAACCCTTTACGCGTTCACCGCCTGCGCCGAGATGCGCGAGACCGGTGATGAGATTCACGGTCAGCGTCGATCCGCGCATGACGTTCTTTTCTTTGGTCAGAATGACCCGGCCCGTCAGCGTGATCAGCCGCGGGGCGACGTCGTAGACACCGTTGTCGCCCTGAGCATTTCCGGACGGCGCCGTGAACACAACGTTGCCATAGGCGAAAATCTTGTCGGGCTTTCCCGACGGCGCGTTCACGCGAACCTTGTCGGCGCGCAGTTTGAAATCGCCCTGAACGACGAGAACGTTGCCGCTGTAGGTGCCTTCCTTCTGATTGATCTCGGCGTCGAACCTGTCGGCGGAAACCTGGATCGGCGCGTTGGCGTCACGCTTGCTCAAACCCATGCCCGCCGTCTGCGCAAGCGCTGCGCTTGCGCCTGCTGTCGCCAGAAGAACCGCGCACCAGCCCCACATCTTCATTTCTTGCCGTTCCCTGCCGTTGAGAAATTCATCTGCACATGACCGACCAGATGCAGAAGCTGCTTCGTCCGGTCGGCATCGAAACTGTCCGCGCGCAGCGTACCGAAAGGCCCATGGCCGGTCACGACACCGGGCCCATGAAACAGGCCCTTCTTCATGTCTATATCGACGCTGGCGGTATGAAGCTCGTCGCCATTGTCCGAATAGACTGAGACGCCGCCCCGAAGCTTCAGCAGACCGGAATCCATATCGAAGAATCCGTCGGTCGCCGTGGCGTTCATCCAGTGTCCGTCCTGCGTGTTTGTGTCGGCTTCGATGCCCTTCATCCGCCCGCGATGGACATGCTTGGGATCCTGCACGGCGACTTCGGCGGTGATGACGAAGGGATTGCCCTGATTGTCCACGCCGGTCAGGCGCGGCTTTACCATCGCCAGATCGTTGTCGATGGTGCCCATGCGCTCCGCGGTGATCGAGATTTTTTCCGCCTGGCGGGGGAGCAGCGAGTAAACGACAACAGCGGCAAGAATTGCGGCAGCCGCAATCGGCAGCGCACGCTTCATCAAGCCGACGAACTGGCTGTAGCGGATCGCATCCATCGCCGTGCCGCGCGCGCGCGCGGTCCAGTCGCGGCGCGGCTTGGCCGGCACAGCAGGCTCCGTGACGGGCCCCTTGGCGGTGCGGCCACGCGCCATCTACTGCAGTCCCGCGCGCAGGCAGTCGTGGATGTGCAGGATACCGGCGGGCTTCTTCGATTTTCCCTTGGCGTCGAGCACGAACAGCTGCGTGATCTTCTTTTCGTTCATGAGCGCAAGCGCTTCGGCCGCCAGGTCGTCCGCGTGCACGACCTTCGGCGACTTCGTCATCACCGCCGCGGCCTTGCGGTTGAGGATGTCGTCGTCCATGTGACGGCGCAGATCGCCGTCGGTGATCATGCCGATTAGTGCGCCTTTCTTGTCCACCACGCCGACGCAGCCGAAGCGATGCTCGGCGATCGCGATCAGCACGCGCTGCATCGGCGTCGTATCCGCGACCAGCGGAATTTCGTCGCCCGTGTGCATCAGGTCCGACACGCGGATCAGCGCGCGGCCGAGACTGCCGCCGGGGTGGAAATCGCGATATTGATCGGCGGAAAACCCGCGCCGCTCCATCAGCGCGACGGCCAGTGCATCTCCGAGCACGAGCATCACGGTCGTGGAGGTCGTCGGGGCCAGGCCCATCGGGCAGGCCTCGCGCACCGGCGGGAGGACCAGCGCGACATCCGACGCTTGCAGCAAAGTCGACTCCGCATTGCTCGCCATGCCGATGAGCGGAATGCGAAAGCGCTTCGCGTAGGTTATGAGATCGGAAAGCTCCGCCGTCTCGCCGCGCCATGACAGCATGAGCAGCGCATCGTTGCGCGTGAGCATGCCGAGATCGCCATGGCTGGCTTCGGCCGGGTGGATGAATTGCGCCGGCGTGCCGGTGGACGCCAGCGTGGCGGCGATCTTGCGCGCGATATGGCCGCTCTTGCCCATGCCGCTGACGACGACACGGCCTTTCACGGACAGCAGGATATCGACTGCGCGGCTGAACTCGCCGTTCAGGGCCTCGCCGAGAGATCGGATGGCGTCGCCCGCCGTCTCAAACACGCGCTGCGCGGCTTTGGCGTCGCTATGGGCGCGCGCGGCGGGAGCGGCTTTGGCATGGACGGGACGCATCGATCACCCAGGTTAGAGACGCCCCCCAAATTCGCGTGAACGGCGCGCGGAACGCGAAATTCATGCCAAGAGTGGCCTGAATCCCCTCCCGCGTTCAAGCAAGTTCCGCTGCGGCAATAAAGTCAGGTTTACAAGGACTTAATGGGCGAAAATGTCCACGTCGGCCCAGCCGGACAGATCGAGATCGACCCGGGCGGGCAGGAAATCAAAACATTCCTGCGCCAGTTCCGTGCGGCCCTCGCGCGCCAGCATCGTGTCCAGAACGTCCTTCAGCTTGTGCAGATGCGCGACGTCGCTGGCCGCATAGGCAAGCTGCTTCTCGCTCAGCTCTCCGGCGCCCCAATCGGAGCTTTGCTGCTCCTTGGAGAGATCGACACCCAGCAATTCTCTGACCAGATCTTTCAGACCGTGACGGTCGGTGTAGGTGCGCACGAGCTTGGATGCGATCTTGGTGCAGTAGATCGGGGCCGTGGCGACGCCGAGATAACGTTTGAACATGCCCATGTCGAAGCGAGCGTAGTGAAACAGCTTCAGCACTTTCGGATCGGCAAGCATGCGCTTGAGGTTCGGCGCCGCGTACTGCCCGGGCGCAAACTGCACCGCATGCGCCGTGCCGTCGCCGGACGAGAGCTGGACCAGACACAGCCGGTCGCGAAACGGATTGAGACCCAGTGTCTCGCTGTCGATGGCAACGACCGGCCCGAGATCGAGCCCGTCCGGCAGGTCGTTCTTGTGAAGCTTGATTTTCATGACTCATCCATATCTTGCCACTAGCCTATCGCGAAATAGGACAAAATTCCATCTCCTGTGGAGAGGGGTCATGGCCAAATCGCCTCGTCTCGCCGTCCTGATCGACGGCGACAACATCTCGCCCCGCTATGCAGAGGGTGTGTTCAACAAAATCGCGGTGCTCGGTGCCGCAAAAATCTGTCGTGTATACTGCGACCTCGCGCACAAGAAATCTTGGACCTCCGCGCTGGAAAAATACCATATACACCGACGCCGGATCGCCTCCCCAACGCCCGGCAAAAACGCATCCGACATTGCTCTTGTGATCGATGCGATGGATTTGCTGCACGGTCAGAGTTTCGATGGGTTTTGCGTCGTGTCATCCGACAGCGATTTCGCACGCCTAGCCATTCGTCTTCGCAAGGATAAGATCACAGTATACGGCTTTGGAACGAAGAGCGCACCAACTGGCTTTCAAGAAGCCTGTTGCGGGTTCTTCGACGTGGACGAGCTTATGAGCCCTGCCATCCCGATGCGCGCCTAAGTATCTCCAGCTTATCGTGCGCTGTCTCGAGATCGTCGCGCTTGGCGGCGGTTCGCAGGTCGCGCAGGCGTTCGAGGGCTTTGGCGAGCACGGGTAGCGGCGGGCCGCTGGCGGTGAGTTGCGCGTGGTGTTTGCTGTCGAGGTCGTCGGACATCTTCACGATAAAAGATTCGAAAAGCTGGCTGTGATGCTGATCCGCGGCGTAGCCGTGCGCGGCGCATACTTCGAGATAAGCGCGGCAATTGTCGCGGAACCAGTCTGTGCCGGCGGAAGTCTTCGCGGCTTCCAGAAACTGATCGAGGAACGGCACATAGATCAGGCACTGGCGCAGATTCGCCTGATCTTCCGGGATCATGAACAGCATCTTGTCGATCAGAAGCTGCGAATAGCTCGGATCGTTGGCGCGGGCCAGACCCAACAGAAGATCGATCTCGTTGATGCCGGAGAAATCGCCCGCATTGGCACCGCGATATTCCTGGCGTCCGACACGATAGGGTTTGTAATAAGGCCGCACGCTGTAGAAGAAGCGGTCCCTGTCGAGCGTGTCGAACAGGATCTTGTTGGTTGCGGCGACGTCCTTCAGCGCATCGCGCGCGTTGTGGAACAGCATCAGCGACGATTTGTTGGAGATGCTGAGCGCCGGAATACGCATCAGCGCATAGGCCGCACGCTTGTAGCTCAAAATCCCCATCGTGTTGTAGTCGATGAAAACGAATTCGTCCCTGAGTGAGGTGAAGCTTTTCTGCTTGCCCTCGATGGCCTTGTTGTGGGTTGCAAGATGCGCTGTCGCGAAACGCGGCGTCACGCCCAGCGATGCGCCGATGTGCAGGCCGAGCGCGGACGCCTCTTCGAAGGGCGACACAGTCTCACGTATCGGATTTGTCAGTTCGTGTCGCCGCAGCGCCGCCATGAACAGCCCGAGATTGCCGAGCACGTCGAAGGCGCGCTCGAACCCCTCGTTGGTGTTGCCTTCCGTGGCCAGCGGACGGATCAGCGCGCGGCCCTCTTCAGCCAGCGTTCTCTTGATCGCCTCCCCTACGCCATCGACGTTGGCGCGGTCGGATTGCGCGAAATAGAGTTCCTCCAGATCCGTGTTCATCGCCACGAAACTGGAGCGTATCCATCGGTCGAGATTGTCGGCGGCGTGGCTCATGTCGGATCCGCGAAATAGCGCGCCATGCGGTCGAGCGCCATGTCGATCCGCTCATAAGACTCCGCGCCGAAGCAGACGCGCAACCGTCCCTCGCCCGCCGCGCCATAGAACGTGCCGGCCTCGGTCACGACATGGCACGTCTCCAGAATCTCGTCGGCGACGGTCTGCGCGCTCTTCCCGGTCGCCGAGATATCCGGGAACGCATAGATCGTCCCTTCCGGCGCGTCGCACTTAACACCGGACATCTGGTTCATGCGGCGCACGACGAGATCGCGGCGGCGTTGGTCTTCCGCGACCATTTCCCCGATCCTGTCCTGCGGCCCTTCCAACGCCTCACGCGCGCCTTCCTGGATGAACACGTTTACATGCGCCACGTCGTTCATCGTGATCTTCAGGATCGCGGGAATAAATTTCTCGTGCGCAACGACATAGCCGATGCGCCAGCCGTCCATCGCATAGGCCTTGGTGAAGGCGAACAGGCTGAACGTGCGCTCATACATGCCGGGCAATGACGCGATGCTGATATGCGCATGGCCGTCATAGACGATCTGATCATAGACCTCGTCGGACAGGATCAGCAGATCGTGCTTGATCGCGAGATCGGCAAGCGCCTGCAATTCTTCCCGCGCGTATACGCGGCCCGTGGGGTTCGCGGGGTTCACGAGACAGATCATCCGCGTCTTTGGCGTGATCCGCGCCGCGATGGCCGCCGCGTCGATGGCAAAATTGTTCTTTGCATCCAGCGGCGCGAGCACGACCTTTCCGCCCGCAAGCTCGATCTTGTTGATGTGTTGCGGATAATAGGGCGCGAGCAGGATCACCTCATCGCCCGGGTCGAGGGCGGCCATGAACACGGCATAGGACGCGTGCGTCAGACCGTTGGTGACGACGATCTCATTCTCGCCAACCTGCATCGCATTGTGTTCGGCCAGCCGCCTGGCAATGGCGCGGCGCAGCCCGATGTTGCCGCGGAAGTCGCCGTAATGGACCTCACCGCGTTGCAGTGCCGCAATCGTCGCATCCTTGATGTTCTGCGGCGTGTCGAAGCTCGGCATGCCGACTTCTAGATGGATCAGGTCTGCACCGGAGGCCGCGAGTTTGGCCGCCTTTTCGTACATGCCGAAACTCTTGGGCGAGCTTGTGCTGATTCGCCCGGCTGGCCATTTCATGGCGCGATCCTGAATTCTGTCGGCAGTTCCCATAGCCGCCGAGGCCGCGCCAAGCAACCTTTTCGCCCACACATCCGTTATAATGATGCAGGGTGAGTCCGTTCGCCCTCGGGGAGATGGCAGATGCTGCCGCGGATATTGATCCTATCGCTTTTGGCGATTGTTCCGCTCGCCGGATGCGCAACCGACTCCGATAAAATTGTCGCGCCGCGCCAGATCGCGACGTCTTCCCTTGATTTGCCGATCGAGCAGATCGCAGCGATGCCAAACGGCTGCGCCATTCTGGACAAAGACTTCCCCGGCATGCGTGAGCATCCGATGTACGATTACTTCAAGGCGATGTCCCTCAATCAGGTCGCCGCGATGTCCAAAGGCAGGATCACGCCCGCGATGATGGCGCAGGCGAGAGTCGACCTGGCATCGCTAAGTGTCGCGCGTGCCGCCGCACCCGTAAGCGTCACCGCCGCGCATGTTGTCGCCGCACATTAGGGTGCCGGCATCGACGCGCTGATGGCGCGATTTCCGATCTTGCCCGACAGCTTCGCGGTTCCGTTCGTGTCGCGATCGTTCCAGATCGCGGTGATATTGGACTTCTCGCCAGACTCCGTGCTGAACCTGAGATCGGCCTTGATGGCGCCGTCGCGTTGGTCCCATTCCACCGTGCCGGACACCGGAAGATCGGTCGCCCAGCGGACATTCTTAAGCGTGTAGTGCGCGACGCGGTCTGGCTGATCGAAGCTCCAGGAGCCACCATGCAGCCCCAGTCCCTTGCCGCCATAATTCACATACCAGCGTGCCAGAACATCCGCAGCCGTCTGCACCGCCGCCGAAGCCATGGCCCGATCGCGGGGCGTGGCCTCGTTTCCCTCCGCCGCGATTGCCGGATCGGCGTCGGCGGCATGCGCGACGAAACGGGGCACGAGCCGCACCGGCGCGACCTTCGCCGCACAGGAGGTATCGCCGGGTTCAAGCGTCTCAACAAAGTGGCGGACGATCTGCTGTCCGCAATCGTCGACATCGTCGACCGCAACGACATGGAAAGAGTTGGCGACCACGAGCTGCTTGCCGTGCGGATATTGCGCGGTCACGACAGCGCCTTCCGCCGCGGTGGTCAGCATATCGAGCTCGCCATTCAGGATAAGTGTCGGCGCTTGCGTGAATTTCGATCCATCCGGGATCGGCTTTCCCGGGGCGTAGGGCACCGGCGCCTTCGGCCAGTCGATGCAGAAATTCAATACGCTGATGTCGAGCGGCACTTTCTGGAATTGCTCGAATGTCAACGGATCGTAGGTTAGCGGAAAGTTCTTCTCACGCGCCGCGACCGCAGCATCGCGTTGTGCGTGACGCACTGCGACCGGCGAATTCATGTCGTAAATCTGCTGGTAGTCGATGCAACTGACCGCCGCGAACAATCCGTATGAGAAACTCTTCGGGTCCTGCGGGAATTCGTTGGCGAGGTTCTCCGACGTCAGCCGCACCAGAGGCGCGGTGTCGTGGTTGTCGAAAAGCGCGCGCGCCGCGGCATCCAGTTCGCGGTGGTTGATCGGGCCGTTTGTGCCGTCGAACAGCATCTGCCCGATCATCGCGGGCGTCACCGTGAAGGCGTGCATATGCCCCTCGCCGTCCGGCGCTTTCCCGAGGATTGGATGTGCGCCGAGATACGCAACCAGCTTGCGGATGCGGTCGAGCGATGTCCCCGGCTGCGCGGCACAGGCTCGCGTACGCTTGCACGCATCCTCATAGCCCTGTCGCACGACCTCGCCTGCGTGGAAGTACCACGGCGTCTCGCCGATCACCGGATAGGCGCTGTCGAGCACGACACTGCGCAGGCGATCGGGATAGAGCGCGGAAAAAACCTGCCCGAAGAACGTGCCGTAGCTATCGCCGTAATAGTCGATCTTGTCGATGTGCAGCGTATCGAGCACGGCCGCCAAATCCTGTGCGGCCAGTCGCGTCCCGTAGAAATTCGCGGCGCGGCCGAGATGACGGCCACACGCTGCAACGTCAGCGGTGGTGCGATCGGGAGAGCGTTGCACGCTCGGACAGGAAATCGCGCGCGACGCGCCGGTGCCGCGCGCATCTATCATCAGGATATCGCGGTCTTTGCGCAGCGGACCGAACAAAGTGAGATAGCCGCCTGCGCTGCCGAAGGTCGAGAATCCCGGCCCACCCTCTTGCGCCACAATCACGCCGGCGCGCGGCACGGATGGGTCGCGGTGTTTGTAGAGGCGATAGGCAATTCCGATCGTGCCCTTCACGTGACCGTCTGGATCGAGCGGGCGCAATGTCTTTCCGCACACCGCATCTTTCGGGCATCGGGGAGAGTCATCATCGGTTGTCGGTTTGGCGAGCGCAGGCGCGCAGACGATTGTCGCAGCAATGCCGATCGAAATGAGAATACGCATATGAGCCCCCGCTCGCACAGGATGCGGCGTAATCGTGCGGCTCACAAGAGCGCACATGCAAAGACGCGCATCGCGGAGGGGCTGGCGATGCGCGTCTTCCGGGTCAGGTACTTTGGCCTGGAGGTTCAATCCCTCCAAATACCTGGTGAACCGTCTTTTGGGCGGGAGCGACCCGTCCTTACCTGTGCCTTAGAAAACGAACGACCGCACGTGCCGTTCCAAAATGCCGATTGCGAATTGGAAAGGTTCGCCGCAATCGTGCCGCATTCGGGAACCGCTATTTCAGCGAATACAGGAAATCGTATTCGCTGCCTTTCGCGTCGCGCGCATGCAGTTTCATCTCGCCACGTGCGGCCGCGTATTTTCCTGTGCCGCCCGTGACTGCCATCGTCGAGTCGCCAGCATCGAGGAACGGACCTTCGACCGTGATCTGTCCGCCCGCGAGCGTGAGCGTCCAGATGCACTCGAACGACTGGCCCACGACGATGCGGATGCAGTAGCCCTGATCGGTACCGACTTTCGTCTTGTTCGCCGCGTCATAGACATCGTTGGAGAACGTCAGCACATCGCCGCGGTTGTCCGCGTCCTTGCCGATATGCGCTGTTGCGTCGCTCGCCGCGTGTTCGACCAGATGCATCGGTTTCGCGGCCAACGGCGTTGCGATGCAGAGTGCCGCCGCAGCGATCAGAATTCGCTTCATGATGTCCTCCCGAGTTTCCATGCATCGCCCGCTGGCGCTGCGCCGTGATCGTAAGGCCTTCCGATCATCATATAGAGAGCGCCAATGGCGATAATCCCGAGCCAGGTCACGCTCATCGACCAGTTGATGTACCAGGGCTGCCCCGGCGTGCGCGGCCAGGCCATGTCGAGGATCGCGCCGATGCCATAGATCAGCGCGACGATATTGACCGGATACGCCCAGGCGCCGAGCGTAAACTTGCCGCCTGGCATCCAGCCGCGCATGCGCGCTGCCAGCGCGCCCAGCACAATCATCTGGAACGCGGCGTAGATGCCGATGATCGCCGACGCCACGATGATGGCGATCGCGTTCGCGAAGATAAGTCCGAGGCAGATGATGATCGCCGCGATCACGCCCGACAGGACGAGCGCGCGCACCGGCACATGGGTGTGCGGCGAAATCTTCGACAGCGCTTCGCTGCCCGCAATCATCTTGTCGCGCGCATAGGCGAAGACGAGACGGCTGGTCGCGGCCTGCAGAGACAGGATGCAGGACATGAACGACACCAGCACAACGCAGATCACGACCTTGAAGCCGAGAGGCCCGAACGCGCCAAGCAGAACCGCCGCCACCGGATCGGCAACCTTGCCGGAGATCGCGCCGGCCATATCCGGCTGCGCCACGATCAGCGCGAGACACACAAACGCCGCCGCCGCCATGCCGACATAGATCGTCATGCGCATTGCGCGCGGAATGGCGGTGCCCGGGTTCGGCGTTTCCTCCGCAACATCGCCGCACGCCTCGAAGCCATAGCAGGTAAAGAGGCCGGTGACCGCAGCGGCCAGGAATGCCGGCCAATAGGAGCCCGGCGCGCCGATGTTGAACGTTTCGAGCACCACGCCGAACGGCTGGTGGCGCTGGAAGATCAACAGATAGCCGCCGACGACGATCGCGCCGATGATCTCGCAGATGAAGCCGAACATCGCGACGCGCGCGAGAATCTTGGTGCCTGCGAGATTGACGAGCGTCGAGACGACCACCATCGCCAGCGCGATGATCGTAACGGTCATCGGCGTAGAATCGAATCCGAGCAGCGTTGCGACAAACGGGCCGGCACCCACCGCGACCGCGGCGACCGTCGTGAACAGCGCCCATCCATAGATCCAGCCCGCCATCCACGCCCACTTCTTGCCGACGAGACGCCGCGCCCAGGGGTAAAGCCCGCCGGAAATCGGAAACTGCGAGACGACTTCGCAGAAGATCAGACAGACAAGAAATTGCCCCGCAGCAGCGAGAAAATAGGACCAGAACATCGCCGGCCCGCCCGTCGTGATGCCGACGGTGAACACCGAATAGACGCCAACAACCGGCGAGAGGTAGGTGAAGCCGAGTGCGAAATTCTCCCACACGCTCATCGAGCGGTCGAACTTCGCGGTATATCCGAGCGCGGCAAGCTGTGCTGCGTCGGCGTCGTGTTCTGCCATCCCTGCCCCCTGATCGAACGATATCTCTACCACCTACCCTCCCCTTGAGGCAGGGTCGATAATTTGTTTTCGAGCAAAGCGAGAAACAAATTTTGGGGAGGGTCTACTGCCGTGACTAAACCCCTCCCCGAAAAACGCTTTGCATTTTTCGACCCTCCCTCAAGGGGAGGGTGGAATTTGACCTATGGTCCTGATGTAGTCCGCGCGGCTGTTGGAGATTCATGATTATGGACACTTCCCTTCGCATCGGCGGAAAATTCGAGACTGGACAGGGCGCGTCCGAAAAAGTCATCAACCCACGCACCGGCAAAACCATCGTCGAGATTCCCGAGGCGAATGATGCGCAGGTCGATAGCGCGGTTACGGCTGCAGCAGAGGCGTTCGAAGCCTGGTCGCGCACGACGCCGGGCGAGCGTAGCGCGATGCTGCTCAAGCTCGCCGATCTGATCGAGCAGGATGCGGAGGCCTATGCCGATCTGGAGGCGCTGAACTGCGGCAAGCCGCGGCATCTTGTTCTATCTGATGAGATTCCCGGCGTCGTGGACTGCTTCCGATTCTTCGCAGGTGCAGTGCGCACGATGCATGGGCCGGTTGCGGGTGAGTATCTCCCCGGCCACACCTCGATGGTCCGGCGCGATCCGGTCGGCGTCATCGCCTCCATCGCGCCATGGAATTATCCGCTGATGATGGCGGCGTGGAAACTCGCGCCCGCGCTCGCGGGCGGCAACACGATCGTGCTGAAACCGAGCGAGCAGACGCCGCTCACCGCGCTCAAGCTTGCGCATCATCTGGCCGAAGCGTTTCCCGAAGGCGTGGCGAACATCGTCACCGGACAGGGTGCGACGGTCGGCAGCCGGCTGATCAACGATCCGCGCGTGGCGATGATCTCGCTCACCGGCGATGTCGGCACAGGCCGCAAGGTGATCGCTGCCGCGCAGGCGACGTTGAAGCGCACGCATCTCGAACTCGGCGGCAAAGCGCCGGTGATCGTGTTCGACGATGCCGATATCGGCGAGGTCGTGGCGGGCCTGCGCAGCTTCGGCTTCTACAATGCCGGACAGGATTGCACGGCGGCCTGCCGCGTCTATGCCAGCGACAAGGTGTTCGACAATCTCGTCGCCGATCTTTCCGCAGCCGCGTCGTCGCTCGTGTTCGACAATAAGGACGACACGCAGAACGAGATGGGCCCGCTGATCTCCGCGCGCCAGCAGGAACGCGTGGCGGGTTTCGTCGAACGCGCGCAGGCGACGAAGCATGTGAAGGTTACCGCGGGCGGCAAATCCGGCGCCAACGGCTTCTATTTCCAGCCCACCGTCGTCGCCGGTGCGACGCAGGACGATGAGATCGTGCGCCGTGAAGTGTTCGGCCCTGTCATCTCCGTCACGCGGTTCAGCGACGTCGATCAGGCGGTCGCGTGGGCGAACGATTCAGACTACGGCCTCGCCTCGTCTGTGTGGACCAAGGATGTCGGCCGCGGGATGCAGACCGCCGCGCGGCTGCGCTACGGCTGTACCTGGGTGAACTGCCATTTCATGCTGACCAGCGAGATGCCGCACGGCGGGCTGAAGTTCTCAGGCTACGGCAAGGACCTCAGCACCTATGCGCTCGAGGACTACACGGTGCCGCGTCACGTAATGGTGAAGTTGGGATAAGAATTCCGACGCGCGCGAAAACGAACGGGTTCCGTTCCATTTCGACGGTATCAAAAATCGGACATATCGAAGCCGCAATTGCACGTGCAAGTGCACCCCAATCACACGTCATTGGGGAACTTCGATGCGTCCTGTACTTGTGTTGTCTGCGTTGCTCTGGTCTGGAGCCGCGTATGCGGATTCTCTTCATGTCCTTCACAACTTCTCCGGGCCAGACGGCCAGTCGCCAACCGGTTTGATTCAAGCCTTTGACGGCAAGATTTACGGCGTCGGCGCCAATGGCGGCGACCAGGAAACCTGCGATCCGGATGGTTGCGGCGTCGTGTTCAGCGTCGGTCTCGACGGTGCATTCACGAAGCTGCACGATTTCCACACCGATGACGGCTATCAGCCGACCGGACTCGTGGAAGCCGGCCATGGCAAGTTCTACGGCACGACCTTCCGCGGCGGAGCGGCCTCGAGCGGCGGTGGTGGCGTTCTGTACAGCATCACGTCGACTGGCAAGTTCAAGGTCCTCTATCGTTTCAACGATGGGTTCACGTGTTGCGGCCCGGCCATGCCGAGCGGACATCTCGTCAAGGCGAAGGATGGCAATTACTACGGCGAGTCGCAGAATGGCGGCGATTTCCGCGATGTCGACCACGGAAACGGGTTGGGCACAGTCTATCGCTTCGATCCGAAGACCAACGCCATCACAGTCATTCATTCCTTCAGCCTTGCGGACAGCAGCGGCGTGTTTCCGTTTGGCCCCTTGTCTCTTGGCAAGGACGGCGCTCTTTACGGAACCACGCGCGAGAATGAATCGGGCGGCGCGCCATCCGCGTTCAGGATCGACACCGCTGGAAACTTCTCGGTCGTCGCGTCCCTCCCCGGCACAGAGCCCGTCGCGGGCGTGATCCAGGCCTGGAACGGCGACTTCTATGGCACCGACGATGGCGGCCCGAGCAAAGGCTCGCTGTTCCGCATCAACGGCAAAGGCAAAGTCGTCATCATCAACAAGTTTGACGGCGCCGACGGCAAGGGACCGCGTTATCAGTTCACGCCCTATGGCGACGGCTTCTTCTACAGCAACGCGCAGGAAGGCGGCCTTCTCGATCCGCAGGGTGGTTCCATCTTCCGCATTGATTCCACCGGCGATTTGCGCGTTCTTCACTCCTTCGATCCCACGCTCCCGAACGGCATCTTCCCGAATTCGACATTCGTCTCGGCGAACGATGGCTTGATGTACGGCACCGGTGCACTGGGCGGAAGCAATGGACGCGGGACAGTGTTCAGCTTCGATCCTCTCGATCTCGGCCCCGTGCAGTCCGTGTCGTTCGACAAAGCGCATGTGAAGAGCGGCCACAGCATTCACGGAATGGTGACGCTGTTTGCGCCGGCCGGTGTGGACACGGTCGTCCATCTTGGCGCGGTGGCGGGACCTGTGACAGTGCCGGCCACCGTAACCGTCAAGGCCGGAGAGCAGAGCGCGGACTTCAAAGCGAAGACGTTCAAAATCGGCGCGAAGAACGACGTTCGTGTTTATGCGTCGCTCGATGGCCAAGGCACGCGCACCGTTCTTACCGTGGTGCCGTAGACAAGGATGATTGGTCAGAGCGAACCGCGAGGTTCGCTCTGACCCTTAATACCGCGCGTTGCCCGGCGTTCTGGGATACGGGATCGCGTCGCGGACATTGGCGAGGCCGGTGACGTAGACCATCGTGCGTTCGAAGCCGAGGCCGAAGCCGGCGTGCGGAACGGTGCCGTAGCGGCGCAGGTCGCGATACCAGCTGTAATGCTCGGTGTCGATGTTCATCGCTTTCATGCGCGCATCGAGCACGTCGAGACGTTCCTCGCGCTGGCTGCCACCGATGATCTCGCCGATACCCGGCGCAAGCACGTCCATCGCCGCGACGGTCTTGCCATCGTCGTTCACGCGCATATAGAACGCCTTGATGTCCTTGGGATAGTTCATGACGATCATGGGCTTTCCGACATGCTTCTCGGTCAGATAGCGCTCGTGCTCCGACTGCATGTCGACGCCCCAATGCACCGGATACTCGAACTTCTCCGACGCCTTCTCGAGCACCTTGATCGCATCGGTGTAGTCCATGCGCACGAATTCAGAGTTGACGATGCCCTCCAGCTTCGCAACCAAACCCTTTTCGATGCGCTCATCGAAGAACGCGAGGTCTTCCGCGCGCTCGTTCAGCAGCGCCTTGAGCGTGTATTTCAGCAGCCGCTCCGCCAGGGTCGCGTTGTCGGAGAGATCGGCGAACGCAACTTCCGGCTCGATCATCCAGAACTCGGCGAGATGACGGCTGGTATTGGAGTTCTCGGCACGGAATGTCGGGCCGAAGGTGTAGACCTTCGACATCGCGAGACAGTAGGCCTCGACGTTTAACTGGCCAGACACGGTGAGAAACGCCTCGTGGCCGAAGAAATCGCGGGAGAAATCGATCGCGCCTTCTTTTGTGCGCGGCAGGTTCGCGAAGTCGAGAGTCGAAACCCGGAACATCGCGCCCGCGCCTTCCGCATCGGACGAGGTGATGATCGGCGTGTTGACCCAGAAGAAACCGTTCTCATCGAAGAAACGATGAATCGCCTTCGCCAGTGAGTGGCGCACACGCGTCGCTGCCGAGATTACATTGGTGCGCGGGCGCAGATGCGCGACCTCGCGCAGATATTCGAGCCTGTGTACTTTCGGCGAAATAGGATAGGTGTCCGGATCTTCGACCCAACCGACCACTTCAACAGCGGTCGCCTGCATCTCGAATGGCTGTCCTTTGGCGGGCGACGGCACGATCGTACCCGTTGCCTTGATCGCGCAGCCGGCCGTGAGCTTCAGAACCTCGCCGGCATAGTTGGACAGCGTGTTCGGCACCACCACCTGCACCGGGTGGAAGCACGACCCATCCGACACCTGCACGAACGAGATGCCGGCCTTGGAGTCGCGCCGCGTGCGCACCCAGCCGCTAATGGTGATGGCCGTATCTTTCGGCGCCTCGCCGGCCAGGATGCCGCGCGCGTTCAAATCTTGCTTGCTCATGATCGAGAGGTACTCAGACAGCGGAATATTGTCCAGCCGCCTGTTGAACGGGATCACGAACGGCAAAAGCCGGGAGAAACTCTTCCCGGCTTTTGCTCATTCTGTGAAAAGCGGTCTTACGGCTTGATCTTCCACACCGTGCCCGGGAAGAAGCCGCCCTGCCCTGCGACACCGTATGTTGTGCCGTACAGCCGGCCGACCTTGTCGATCAGCGGCTTCGAGTACGAATACTGGCCGCCTGCGCCGCCCGGGAACGTGTAGAGCACGGTCGCCGTCCACGAACTGCCGCTGCCCGGTTTCAGCTGGAACACTTCGCCGAAGGAGCTTTGCCCGTCAGCGTAGGTCGTACCGTAGATGGTGCCGTCGGCTCCCATCGAAACGGTCTGCCACGGGCCGTTGCCGGTGAAGCCCTGTCCGCCCGCGACCGTGTAGATGACGTTATAGTTGCTGCCGTCGGTGTTCATCTGAAACACGTTGCCATAGCTATGGTCGAACCCGGCCGTGGCGCCGTAGAGCGCTCCATTGGCATCCTGAATGAGACCGTCGCGAGGCACTTCTCCATCGCTGCCGCCTGCGAAAGCGTGAAGAACCGAGAAGCCCCAGTCGCCACCAGACGTTGGCGCCGTCAGGCGATAGACGACACCATAGTTGAACTGGCCGTAGCCAGCTGTGGTGCCATAGAGGTTTCCATCCGTGCCGAGAAGGACATTGCCCATCGGCTCGCCACCGTCATTGTTGCCGGTGAAGTTGTAGAGAACGTTCTCAGTCCAATTCCATTTGGTCGCGCCCGGAGAGAGTTCGAACACTGTGCCAACCACGCCAGTACCGCCTTGCGTGGTCGTTCCATAGAGATTGCCAGCGTTGTCCATCGTCAGCGCGCCCGAAGGCACGCCGCCATCATTGCCGCCCGTAAAGCTCCACAGCCGAAGGTAGGTCCACGTGCCTTTGTGCTTGTGGGGAACGAGTTTGAAAACCACGCCCTCGCCGCTCAGGCCGCCGCCGTACGTCGTTCCGTACAGATTTCCGGCGCTATCCAGCATCAATGCAGCTTGCGGGTTGCCGCCATCCTTGCCGCCGGTGAACGTGTAGAGGGTTGTCTGCGTCCAAGTTGTCTCGCCCTGCTTCGGCGGGCTGAGCTCGAAGACGACGCCACTGTGATCGGCGCCGCCAGCACTCGTCGTGCCGTAAAGATTGCCTTTGCCGTCAGCGATCAAGCCGGCATGGGGAAAGCTGCCGTCATTGCCGCCCGTGAAGGCATAAAGCGTCGTTTCCTTGACCGCCGCTTCGCCGGAGGTGGCCGTGCAGAGGATTGCAGCAGCCGTCATCATCAATGCCACTTTATTACGCATGGAAATTTCCTGGTCCTTTGCATGGTTATGGCGGCGACGGTTCATGCGTCAATCCGCGCGCAGTTTTCCATTGTATTGACGCAACGAGACCGCCATGTCCTGATTCAGATTCTGAAATTTTCCTTACGTCGCATAAAGTTAGGAATGGGCAGCGAACCATATCGCTTTGGCCGGTTCACTCTGGATCCGGCAAATCGGGAACTGAGCGCAGACGGGACGGCAATTCCGCTCGGCGCAACGGATTTCCGTCTGTTGCTGACGCTGATCGAGCACGCCGGGTCGGTCGTGACCAAAGATGAGCTGATGTCGCGCGTCTGGGGTCACGCGACAGTTGGCGACAATACGCTGCACGTTCATATCACCGCTTTGCGCAAAGCATTGGGCGACGGCGTCATCGCGACCAAACAGGGCCGCGGTTACAGATTTGTCGAAAACGTCAGCCAGGCCGGACCGGCTTCGCGGCACCATGCCGGGAACCTGCCGACTTACGCGGCGGGCGGTTCGAGCGGGGGCGCTTCCCGCCTGATCGGACGAGACAGCCAGATCGAAACGCTTTCGGATCTTCTCGCGTATAGTTCTCTCGTCACCCTGGTGGGACCGGGTGGCGTCGGAAAAACCCGGCTGGCGCTCGAGGTCGCCAACGCAGCGGCTTCCGCGTTCAAGGACGGTGCGTGGCTCGTTGAGCTGGCCTCGGTTTCCGACGGAACCGCGACGGCGGGTGCGGTTGCGACAGCGCTGGGTATCAAGATAGGCGAGAGCGCCGCACCGTTCGAAACACTGGCACGTCAGCTTGCGCGCAGAAATCTTCTCATCGTCCTGGACAATTGCGAGCAGATCGTCGCGGCTTGCGCGGCGCTCTGCGAAGCAATCATGGGTGTGGCGCCGAATGTGCGCATCCTCGCGACCAGCCGCGAGCCTCTCTCATGCCTTGGCGAACAAGTGTTCGAGGTTCCCCCGCTCGCGCTTCCCGGCGATGGCGCGCCGAGTTCGTCCGCGATCCGAAAATTTGCCGCCGTCGAGTTGTTCGTAGAACGCGCGAAGGGATCGAAAAGCGATTTCAAGCTGAGCGACGACGAGATCGCAATTGTCGCCGGGCTGTGTCGCAGTGTCGACGGCCTTCCGCTTGCCATCGAAATGGTAGCGAGCTGGGCCGGCGTTCTCGGCCTTCCGGACCTGGAAGCGAAGCTGAACAGCTCCTCAAAAAACTGGTTGAGCGCGCGGCGGACCGCGCCTTTGCGCCATTCCACACTGCGCGCAACACTCGAATGGAGTTACGATCTTCTCTACCCGGAGGAGCAAATCGCGCTGCGGCGTCTCGCTGTGTTTGCGGGACCGTTCTCAATGCTTGCAGCGGAAGCCGTCGTTGCTGCGGATGATCTAATTGCCGACGATGTCCTTCCATTGACGGCCAGGCTGATCAGCAAATCCATGATCGCCGTCGTCCCCGGCTCGCACGAAAACCTCTATCGCCTCCTCGAAACAACACGCGCGTTCCTGCTTGAAAAGCTGAACGCATCGGAAGACGTCCGGACCGTACGGTTGAAGCATGCAAACTTTGTTCTTAGCACACTGCATCAGGCGAAGAGCGATTGGGAAACGATGAGCGATGCCGTGTTTCTCGCGCGCTATGCGCCCATCCTCGACGATCTGCGCAGCGCCCTTGACTGGGCAGAACGCAACGAAGGCAATCTCGCGATCGCGCTCGCAGGCAGCTCCTGGCCGCTTTGGCGCGAGTTGCCCGTGCGCGCGGAAGGCCGGCGCCGTCTAAGTGCGGCAGTATCGCTTCTGAAGCCGGCTACGCCGCAGGCATTGGAGGCCCATCTCCGCCGCGGATTGGGTGAACTGTATTTCAACACCGCCGCTGTGAAGGATGCCCGGCAGGAATTTGAGCGTGCCGTTGCACTCTTTCGTGCTTTGGACGACACGCAAAATCTCGGCAGCGCCATCGCCGCGTTCGGTTATGCGTCCCTCATGCTTGGCAACATTCCGGAAGCACAAGCATCGATCGATGAAGCGTTGCAAATGGTGGAGCGTGCACGCCGGCCGCGGGCTCTGGCAGCCGCATGGTCCGTCAAGTTCTGTGTCGAGGCGCGGCTGCAATCTCCCGTTTTGCGCGAAGCCGGAATGATGGCAGTTCGGCTTTGCGAAGCCGTCGGCGCGGATCGTGCGGCGCTCGTCGTGTCGGCCAATCTTGTCGAGGCCGTTCTGGAGATGGGCGACATCGAGTCCGCGATCGGCAGTGGCCAGGAATTGGCCGCGCGCCTGCGCGATACCTATCACACCGACATACTGGGCTATGTCCTTGGCATGGTCTCCAGTGCCCTCACCCTGCGCGGCGATGCGGACGCGGCGCTGACGGCAGCACGCGACGCTGCGCCGTTGCTGCGCGATGAGGGCATGTTGTTCTGGTTCTTCGATCATATGGCACTGCGTCTTGCCGTTGCTGGACAAATACGAGATGCGGCGCTGCTCTCCGGCTACGCGGATTCCGTGTTTCGCAAATTCGGCCGCCCGCGCGAGCCCATCGGGCAAGAGGCCGTCAACCGGTTGGAGGAAATTCTGCGCACTTCGCTTTCCGGTGAAGAGGTCGAACAGCTGCGCTGCCTTGGAAAGCGCCTGGACGAAGACCGGATCGTCGCTCTTGCATTGCGCAACTGAAAGCACTCGCACGAAGCCTTCGACATCCCGCGGACAAGCTGACATCGTGGCAATTCGACTCTGACCCGAATTTTCACGATGAACGTGCAAACTGCTTCCCGACCTCTCACGCAAAAATTCTTCGCCCGAGACGTCGATGTGGTGGCGCGGGCGCTGATCGGCGCTGAGCTGAAGTTCAAAGGCGTTGGCGGGCGCGTCGTTGAAACCGAAAGTTACGATCCCACCGACCCGGCCTCGCACAGCTATGGGGAACGCCGCACGCCGCGCAACAGTATCATGTTTGGGCCGGCGGGATACGCGTATGTCTATCGCATCTATGGAATGTACTGGTGCCTGAACTTCACCTGCGGCAACGGCAGCGCGGTGCTGATCCGCGCACTCGAACCCACCGCGGGCCTCTCACGCATGCACACACGTCGCGGCACGAATGATAGCACGTTGTTTTGCTCGGGACCGGGACGGCTCTGTCAGGCGCTCGACATAACCGGCGCGGACACGGGACGCGCGATCACCGCGCCACCGTTCCAGCTAACGCGCGACCGCCGCCGGCCCGCGATCGTCACCGGCGTTCGCATCGGCCTTACCAAAGGCGTCGAAGCACAGCGCCGCTATGGACTCAGAGACAGCGCATTTCTCAGCAAGAAATTTAAGGACGAAGTATAAGAGCTATGGAAAATACCCTGCACGTGCCCATATCCCTCTGAAGCGCATTGAATTCAGCACTATATCGTTTTTCCACTATCGGATTTTCGCACTAGCAGCATTGGACCGAACTTTATGTTGAGCGTTGAAAAACTTGGCCGGCGCGAAGGCCGTCTGCAAATCCTTCACGATGTCAGCTTCGGCTGGGAACGCGGCGTGCTTGCGGTGATCGGCGGCAATGGCACCGGCAAGACCACGCTTCTGCGAGTTGTCGCAGGCGCGGCAAAGCCAAACGCCGGCAAAGTTGCGTGGAACGGTGTCCCGACGTCGCGCGCGGTGCGCCGCGGAGGCGTCATCGGCTACGGCCCGCAGGAGCGCAACCTCGATCTCGCCATCACACTGCGCGAATTCCTGGGACTGTGCGCAGATCTGCGCGGCATGCGCGGACGGACAGACAAGATCGCCGCGGTGGCCGAAGAGCTGGGCCTCGCCAAACAACTCGACGAACGCCTCGCCAATCTTTCGGGCGGTGGCCGCCGTAAGGCGATGACGGCGCAGGCGATGCTCGGTGCATCGGAGCTGATCGTGCTCGACGAGCCGACCTCGGAAGTCGATTACGCGGCCAGCCGCCGTTTCTGGGCGGCGTTTCAGGCGCGCGGAAAATCCTCCGCGCTGGTGATCGCCACCCACGATGTGGAATTGGCGCTGACATCGGCCGACTCGATCCTGCTGCTGCAACGCGGATTGCCTTCACGGCTGGCGCCCGCGTCTTCCTTCGCGATCGACGAACTCTCCTCTGCCATCGGCGAAGGTTGAGATGGGCGCGTTCACTCTCGCCCGCCTCATCGCGTCGGAGGCGCTGCGCCGGCCGCGCGCCGTGCTGGCGACGATCATGCTCGCGCTCAGTGCCGGCTTCATCATCCTGCCAGATCCGGGCGCGAACTACGCGACGATGACGCTTCACGGTGCGCCGCTGGTCTATACGCCCTCCGTGATGGGCATCATCACCGGCGAGATGTTCATCGCGTTCAGCATGGTACTGGTGATGCTGGCAATGAGCGCGCTCGCGCCGCTGCGGACGTGGCGCGCCGTGCTTGGAGTTGCTTCGGCACCGAGCTGGAGATTGGCTCTCGGCCTGTGGCTTGCCGCGTTCGGTGCAGGGTTGTTTCTGCTGACCTGCATCTTCGGCGGCGCGTTGCTGCGCGCCTCGAACGTCCTCAACGCTTCGGGCGATTGGCTCGGCGGACTCTGGATATTCTTCAGCTGGGCCTATGGCCTCGGCGTCGTCGGCGCAGCCTTCGCCGCCACGCTCTACAGCGTGCTGGCGCTTCGCCTCGCGACACATCCCGGCTGGCTGATGGGCGTGACCTTCGTCGCCTTCATCGTTTGGGTTTCTGTGTTCGGCGTAGGCCTGGCGAACCTCTTCGATGTGGACGGCAGAGGCTTCGCCATCGCGCAACTCTTTCCGCAGGCCCATGCGCTCGACCTCGGCATGGGGTTCCTCTTCAGTTCGCACAAAAAGCCGCCGGTGCACGCGCATGAGGTTGCCGACCTGATCAGCACGGCGGGCGGCATCCGCTTCCTTGCAACGCGTGGTGCGTTGGTGGTTACGGCAATGCTTGCGGCGCTTGCGCTGTCGGGATCGCGCGTGGCGCCGCTGGTGGTGCGCGGCAGGAATTCCAAACTCAGCCTTGCAAAATTCACAAGCACCCTCGGCGCGCGCTTCGGTTTGGCCGGTGTGATCGTCGGTCAGACTTGGAGCCTGCCGCTGTGGGCGCTCGTCCTTCTGGTTGTGGCCATCGGTGTCGAAACCATCAAAGCCCCCAACCAGCTCGCAGTCATCGCACTTGGTTTCGCATGGGGCCTTTATATGCTGCGCTGGCCGGAACTTTGTGAAGCGTTCGAACAGGGTGGACTGCGCAGCCTGGTGCAGCCGAGCGTAATGGGGCCTTGGCCGGTACGCATACGGCTCTTCATCAGCATTGCGCTGCAGCTGAGCATCCTCGCGCTACCGCTAACACTCGCGCTGGCGGCAACAGGACGCGTACACGGTCTCACATGGCTGGCGATTCAGATCGTGGCGGCGCCACTGCTCTGCGTCGGCCTAGCGCGCCTGCGCGGCGGCGCCACAATGTTCTCGCTCGCGGCAATGGCGTGGTGGTACCTGATGGTCTCCGGCAACGCGCCTATTCCTGCCGGTTGACGGCAACGAACATTCACGCCTTCGCTATTTGGCGCTCTTTCGAACAGGTTTCTTGACCGTTTTCTTAGCAGCTGGCTCGGCTTTGGCCTTTGCCTTGGGTTTTGGTGCGGCCTTTGTTTTCTTCGCCGTCTTGCCTGCTGGATCTGACTCAACTTCCGTCGTCTCCAGTTCATCGCCTTCGTCATCCTCAGGGGTCGGCAGCGCGGCAATCTCCGCCGCTGCATTCTTCTCTGGCGCGACATACGCACGGCCGGGGAAAGCCATCGCGAGGAACTGCTTCACCGCATTTTCGGAAGCGCAGATGCTGGCGCTATTCGTGGTCGCGATGATAGGGCCGTTGATCAGCGAAGGATTTTCAACAATGCCATCCCAGAATTCATTCTGACTGATGAACCGGTCATCCAGCCGAAGGTCATGGAACAACGGATCGTATCGCCTGACCAGACTTCCACTGCCGTCCTGCAGGATCATCGAAAGTCTTTTGAGTTCTTCCCTGCCCAGCGGCGTTGCGACGTAATCGACCTCGCGCATCTCAACATCGGCGTCGCGAAGTTCCGCCAGCACCTGGCGCGCCCTATCCCAGGAAGGGTCGTAATAGAATGTGAACTGCGCCCGTCTCTGCTCTTTGTGCTCTCTAACAATCGGCGCAGGTATCCTCACCGCGGAAGGCGGCGGCGGTGTTTCGATCAGCACGAGGTTGATGGCCTTCGGGCCCTTGCCGTCCGGCACCGTCTCGAACGACACGCGTTGCCCCGCAGTGAGTGTCGCAATTCCGGCGGCCACAACAGACGCAACGGGCACGAACACATCCTTGTCGCCTTCATCCGGTGTGACGAAGCCAAACTTTTTCGCGGCATTGAAGAATTTGATCGTTCCGTTCGGCATGGTTTCCTGATTGCGTTGACAGCGTCCGCGGTGTCTTCCGCGAAGGCGGCGGTGATTTAGAGGCTAGAGTCGGCTCGCAAAGCGAAGCCATGCGTATCGGTTATCGGCCCGTCGTCGCCCTGCGAGCTATGACGGAAGTCATCTTTCGTTACACGCACGTAGACTGGCTTGCCAGGCGAAGCGCGCGGATAGAGGCCCAGGCTTCGCCCTTCGGGCTACGCCGGGCAGTCTTCGTTCCGCTTTCGCGTCGCGAAGCCTGGTGCCCAGAAGAGGACTCGAACCTCCACGCCTTGCAGCGCTAGTACCTGAAACTAGTGCGTCTACCAATTCCGCCATCTGGGCACGGGTTGGGCGGCGATGTTTAGGGAAGGCCGAAAAGCCTGTCAAACCCTTGATTGGACGGGCCGACTTCCGGGCCTTCAAACCCACCCCAGCGCACCCCATATTATGGATCATGAGTCAGGGAGGCTGCTGATGCTCGTCACAACCACGGAAAACGTACCCGGTTACAAACGGACCCGAACGCTGGGCCAGGTCTTCGGCGTCGTCGTCCGTTCGCGCGGCATTGGCGGCAACATCGTTGCCAGCTTGCGCTCGATCGTCGGCGGCGAAATCCACGAATACACGCAGCTTCTGGAAGAGACGCGCAAACAGGCCATCGACCGCATGGTGCGCAACGCCAGTGTGATGGGTGCGAATGCTGTCGTGATGATGCGCTTCGACTCCTCCGAAATCGGCCAGACCATGAGCGAGATTGTGGCTTACGGCACCGCAGTCGTGATCGAACCGGAGGCGTAACATGCTGCGCGGATCGGTGATTGCGATTGGCGTGTTGTGCTTCGCGGGCGGCCTCGTTGCGATGCTCACCGGCTTCTGTCCGCCGGCGTGGGTCGCGCTGTTCTGGGGCGTACTCATCCTGCTCGGCACGGTGTGGGAGAAGGTCATCTACAAGCCCGTCGAACTCGGCACGCCCGGCGCGGGCTGGGTGGGCACGGATGAGCGCTTCATAGACGACGAAACCGGCGCTCCGGTCCGGGTCTATGTGGAACCCGGGAGCGGCGAGCGGCGCTATATCAAGGAATAGGCGGGCGGCGACATTTGGGCGCTTAACCCCGGCCTCCGGCTTGGCTATGAAGGGCCGTACCTCGCGGATTCCCTGTCATGAACAAACCCCTGGTTACGGTTTTCGGCGGTTCCGGCTTTCTCGGCCGCAACACCGTGCGCGCGCTGGCCAAGGCCGGCTATCGCATTCGCGTCGCGGTGCGTAAGCCCTACCTTGCGAACTTCCTGCCCCCGATGGGCACGGTCGGGCAGATTCAGCTGCTGAAGTGCAACATCCACGATACGGACCAGATTGCGGTCGCGCTGAAGGGCGCGAGCGTCGCGATCAACCTGACGGGCGTGTTGAGCCAGCGCGGCGAGCAGAGCTTCCAGGCGATCCATGTCGATGCGGCGCGCGCCATCGCGGAAGCCGCGCGCAATGCCGGCGTCGAGACCCTCGTGCATCTGTCGGCCATCGGCGCGGATGTGGATGCGAAGTCGAAATATGCCTCGACCAAGGGCGAGGGCGAGCGTGCGGTGCGCGAGGCGTTCCCGGATGCCGCGATCCTGCGACCATCGCTTGTGTTCGGCGCGGAAGACAAGTTCTTTAACAAGTTCGCGAGCCTCGCGCGCTTTTTCCCCGCGCTGCCGCTGATCGGCGGCGGGCACACGAAATTCCAGCCCGTGTTCGTGGGCGATGTCGCGGCCGCGATCCTGCGCTGCGTCGACGACACCGCCACGCGCGGCAAGACCTATGAGCTGGGCGGACCGACGGTCTACAGCTTCAAGGAATTGATGCAGATCGTGCTGCGCGAAACGGGTCGCAAGCGTTTGCTCGTGCCACTGCCGTTCTTCCTCGCACGCATCAAGGCGTTCTTCCTGCAGATGCCCGCTATGGTGCTGCCGATCGATCCGCTGCTGACGATGGATCAGGTGACCTTACTCAAGAGCGACAATGTGGTGAGCGCGAGTGCCGCGGGCCTGAGCGATCTCGGCATCGCGCCGGATTCGCTCGAAGCGGTGTTGCCGTCCTATCTCTGGCGCTTCCGCGCGAAGGGACAGTTCGAGGGCGTCAACCCCTACCCAGCATCAACACTGCAATAAGGGCGAGCCCCGCGGCGACGCGATACCAGCCGAACGGCTTCAAGCCATAGCGGCCGATGAAGGCGATGAACGTCTTCACGACGATATAGCCGACGACAAAAGACACCACGAAGCCGACCGCGATGAGTTCGAGGTTGGCCGACGTCAACGCCGCATGTTTCTTATAAAGCTCGAACACCGACGCGCCGAGCATCGTCGGCAGCGCGAGATAGAAGGTGAAGGCAGCCGCCGCCTTGCGCTCCACACCGAGCAACTCGCCGCCAAGGATCGTGGCACCCGAGCGCGACACGCCGGGGATCAGCGACAGGCACTGGCAAAGCCCGATCTGAAACGCTTTCGACAATGGCAGCGTGTCGGGATCGGTGTAGCGCGGCGTTGGCGCGATCCGCTCGAACACCAGGATCAGGAACCCGCCAACGATCCAGGTGCAGGCGATCACCGGCATCGCGCGCACGGGATCGAGAAGCACCGCGTTGATAAACTTGATGACCAACACCCCCAGCACCGCCGACGGCAGAAACGCCACGATCACCGCCAACGCAAAGTGCCGCGCTTTCAGATCACCACTAAAAAGGCCGGTAATCACGTCCCAGATCTTGCGCCAATACACAGCAGCAACCGCGAGCACCGCTCCGAACTGAATCACAACCGTGAACGCTTCCCACTGCTCCTTGTTCAGACCCAGCAGGTTCTCAGTGACCAGAAGATGCGCCGTGGATGAGACGGGCAGGAATTCCGTGAGCCCTTCAACGATGCCCAGCCAGATTGCATTCAGAAGATCACCCATTCGCCACGCCCGATGAATCGCGCGCCAGACTATCCGGTTGACGGCGAACGGGTAGCGGACAACCGCGGCACGTGCTTTTGAAGCGCATTTGTCGCATCTGCCAAATGCCGATATATACCCCTATAGGGTATATAAGGGGTCCATCTTACGAAGCATTCAGCGCGCGATGGACACGATCATCTACACCTGCCCGATGCATCCGCAGATCCGGCGTGACAGGCCCGGCGCTTGTCCGATTTGCGGCATGACGCTGGAGCCGCTCGATCCCGCCGCGCAGGACCTGAGCGAATACCGCGACATGCTGCGAAGGTTCTGGATTTCGCTGGGATTGAGCCTGCCGGTGTTCCTGCTCGCAATGGGCGGCGACGCGGGTCTGTTCGACGCCCTTCTTTCCCGGCACCTGCAGCAATGGATTGAAGCCGCGCTCTCGGCGCCGGTCGTGTTCTGGGCCGCCGCCCCGTTCTTCGCACGCGGATGGAAAGGCGCGATCACCGGGCACGCCAACATGTTCACTCTTATCGGTCTCGGGGTCGGCGTTGCATTCTTCTACAGCGCGCTCGTGCTGCTCGCCCCCGACACGGTGCCTGCCGCTTTTCAGAGCATGAACGGAACGACGCCCGTCTATTTCGAGGCGTCGGCAGTCATCGTGACGCTGGTGCTGCTCGGCCAGGTGCTCGAGTTGCGCGCGCGCGCAAACACCGGCGCGGCCGTGCGTGCGCTGCTCGATCTATCGCCGAAAACCGTCCGCAGACGCACCGCCCACGGCCTTGAAATCGTGCCGCTCTCCGCAGTGGCCGTTGGCGACGAACTTGAGATCGCGCCCGGCGAAGCCGTGCCGACAGACGGCGCCGTGATCGCGGGCGAAAGCGCTGTCGACGAATCCATGCTGACCGGAGAATCCCTTCCCGTGTCCAAGCGCGCCGCAGATAAAGTCACCGGCGGCACGCTGAACGGCGATGGGGCGCTGACCATGCGCGCCGAGCGGGTCGGCGCAGAGACGATGCTTTCCAAGATCGTGGCACTCGTCGGCGAAGCGCAGCGAAGCCGCGCACCGACACAGTCGCTGGCCGATGCCGTCGCAGCCTGGTTCGTGCCTGCTGTCGTGCTTGCTGCGGCCGCTGCGTTCGCGGCCTGGTTCGTTTTCGGCCCGGCGCCGGCCTTCAACCATGCCCTTGTCGCCGCTGTCGGCGTGCTGATCATCGCGTGCCCTTGCGCGCTCGGCCTTGCGACACCGATGTCGGTGATGGTCGCGGTCGGCAAGGGCGCACAGGCCGGCGTGCTGGTGCGCAACGCGGCATCACTCGAACGTCTTGCGGCGGCTGATACACTCGTCATCGACAAGACTGGAACGGTGACCGACGGAAAACCGAAGCTCGTTGCCGTGCGCGCGCAATCAGGTCGCGAGAGCGACGTGCTGGCCATCGCGGCCGCGCTCGAAATCAAGAGCGCGCATCCGCTCGCACACGCCATCGTCGCCGCCGCACAGGAGCAGTCTCTGGCTCTGCCGCAGATCGCCGATTTTGTCAGCGTTACCGGACAGGGGCTCAAAGGCACGGTCGCGGGTGTCGCGGTGCTCATCGGCCGGGCCGAGATGCTCGTGGCAGAGAGCATCGATGCAGCGCCATTCGCGAAAGACGCGCAAGACCTGCGCATGCAAGGCGCGACGGTGATGTTCGTCGCACAAGGCAGTCAGGCCATTGGGATCGTCGCCGTGCAGGATCCTCTCAAGCCGAACGCGCGCGACATGCTCGCGAAACTGCACGCCAGCGGCCTCGCGATCACCATGGCGACCGGAGACGCGGAAGCGACCGCGCATGCCGTGGCGCGAGATGCCGGTCTGGACAATGTCGCCGCCGGCATGACGCCACAGAGCAAGGCGGAGCTCGTAAACAGGTTCAAGCGCGAGGGGCGGATCGTCGCCTTCGCGGGCGATGGCGTGAACGACGCGCCCGCGCTCGCGGCGGCGGATGTCTCTATCGCCATGGGCACCGGCTCCGACGCCGCCATCGAGACCGCCGGTCTCACGCTTCTCAAAGGCGATCTTGGAGCGCTGCTGCGCGCGCGCAATCTGTCCCGTGCGGCAGTGCGCAACATGAAGCAGAACCTCTTCTTCGCATTTGCCTACAACGCGCTCGGCATTCCTCTGGCAGCGGGGGTGCTCTACCCGTTCACAGGTTGGCTTCTCTCTCCCATGATCGCCGCGGCGGCCATGAGCCTCAGTTCGATCTCCGTGATCGGCAACGCGCTCAGGCTGCGCGGCGCGAGACTTTAATATAGCATCCGTGCATGGGGAATTCGCTTCGATCGGGACGCGAGAGGCTTGCCGCACTCTGGCATTGGCTTTGGCATGGCACGCGCGGGCGCACGCCGTGGGTGCGGCGGGTGCTGGCGGTGATGTTTTTCTTTCTTGTTCCGGCGCCGGTCATCCTGATCCTGTTCTTTCGCTTTGTGCCGATCCCCGGCACGCCGCAGATGCTGCTCGATCTCGTGACGTTGCAGCCGGTGCATTATTCCTGGCGGAGCTTAGATGCGATTTCGCCCGCCCTGCCCCATGCTGTGATCGGCGCGGAGGATCAGAACTTCTGCGCGCATCACGGCTTCGACTGGAAGGGCATCGACAAGGCGATGACCGAGCACAAGCGCCATCCGAATAAGCCGCTGCGCGGCGCGAGCACGATCAGCCAGCAGACCGCGCGCACGCTATTCCTCGTCTCGACGCGGAGCTGGATCCGCAAAGGCGTCGAGGCCTATCTCACCGTGCTGATCGAGGGACTGTGGCCGAAGAAGCGCATCCTCACCGCCTATCTCAACCTCGTGGATTGGGGGCACGGCAATTACGGCGCGGAGGCGGCCTCCGAGGCGTATTTCGGCACCGATGCGTCGCATCTGACGCGCTCGCAGGCCGCACGGCTCGCGGCCATTTTGCCCAATCCCGACCACTGGCGCGCGGACCATCCGGGACGCTACGTTGCCGGCCGCTCGAAGCATCTGCGGGGGCAGGAATTGAGCGTCGTCGACAACGGCTTGGATTGGTGCGTGAAATGAATGCTTCGGATGTCGTGATCATCGGCGGCGGCCATAACGGCCTGGTGTGCGCGTTCTATCTCGCGCGCGCAGGCATGAAAGTGACCGTTCTCGAGCGCCGTGGCGTCGTCGGTGGCGCGGCGGTGACGGAGGAATTCCATCCCGGATTCAAGAACTCGGTCGCGGCCTATACGGTCTCGCTGCTCAATCCGAAGATCATCGCGGACATGAATCTTGCCCGAAACGGGCTTCGCGTGGTCGAGCGCAAGCTGCAGAACTTCCTGCCGCTGAACGACCGCGAATATCTCGAGACCGGGGGCACGCGCACCAAGGAAAGCGTTGCCAAGTTCTCGAACAAAGACGCCGAGATGCTCGATCCTTACGGCGCGCGACTGGAAGAGATTGCGAGCGTCGTGCGCGGCATGATGCTGCAGACACCGCCGAACGTAACCGACGGCGGCTGGTTCTCGGCAATTCCGGAGATGATCAAGGCCGGGCTTCAGGGCAAGGCGTTCACGAATTTGAGCATGCCGGCGCGGCGCGATCTGCTGGCACTGTTCGCGCAATCGGCCAGCGATTATCTCGACGGCTGGTTCGAGAGCACGCCGATCAAGGCGGTCTATGGTTTTGATGGCGTGGTCGGCAATTACGCGAGCCCTTACACGCCAGGCTCCGGCTACGTGCTGCTGCATCACGTGCTGGGCGAAGTGAATGGCAAGAAAGGCGCGTGGGGCCACGCCATCGGCGGTATGGGCGCGATCACGCAAGCGATGGCAAAGGCGTGCGCTGCGCTCGGCGTCACGATCAAGACCGATGCCGCGGTGAAGGAAGTCATCGTCGAGAAAGGCCGCGCCGTCGGCGTCGCGACCGAAAGCGGCGACATCCATCGCGCGCCGGTTATCGCCTCGAACCTCAATCCGAAATTGCTGTTCCTCAAGCTCATGGACAAGCGCGAACTGCCGCGCGATTTCCGCGAGCGGATCGAACATTACAAGGTCGGCTCCGGCACCTTCCGTATGAATGTGGCGCTGAGCGAGCTGCCGCGCTTCACCTGCAAGCCGGAAGCGGGCGATCATATGACGGCGGGCATCATCATCGCGCCGACGCTCGACTACATGGACCGCGCCTACACCACCGCGCGCGAGACCGGCTGGTCCAAAGAGCCGATTGTCGAGCTTCTCATCCCCTCCACGCTTGACGACAGCCTCGCACCGAAAGGCCAGCATGTCGCCAGCATGTTCTGTCAGCAGGTTCAGCCGGAATTGTCGGGCGGCCGCTCGTGGGACGATCATCGTGAGGAGGTCGCCGATCTGATGATCGCGACCGTCGACAAGATGGCGCCGGGCTTCAAGACGTCGGTTATGGGGCGGCAGATTCTTTCGCCTCTTGACCTCGAACGCACGTTTGGTCTGGTGGCCGGCGACATCATGCATGGCGCACTGACGCTGGATCAGCTCTATGCCGCGCGGCCGGTTCTGGGCAACGGCAATTACCGCGCGCCTGTGCCCGGACTCTATATGTGTGGCTCCGGCACGCATCCGGGCGGCGGTGTCACAGGCGCGCCTGGCCACAACGCGGCGCGGGAGATCATCAAGGACCGGCGCCTGCAACATTGACAGCGCTGCGGGGCGCTTCTCTGATCGCACCATGACGGACCAGGCCGGATCGCTCGCAACCGCGCTCGCCAATGCGCGAAAGCTGCTCGCCGTCAAACCCGCGCTCGCCGAGGAGCAGGCGCGCGAAATTCTGAAAGTGGTGCCCGGCGAGCCGATGGCCGTCCTGCTTCTGGCGTCCGCCCGGCGCGCACAGGACGACGATACCGGCGCGTTCGAAATCCTGCAGCAGCTTGCGCGGGTGCAACCGAACGCGGCCGTTGTGCAATACGAGTTCGGCATGGTCATGGGCGCGCTTGGGAAGAACCGCGGCGCTGTGATGGCGCTAACGCGCGCGGCGGAAATCGAACCGGGCACGCCCGCGATCTGGCGCGCGCTCGGCGATCAATACACGATGCTCGGCGAGACCAAGGCAGCCGACCGGGCCTATGCGCAAAACATCAAGACCTCGGTCAACGACCCGAAGCTGATCGAGGCTGCAACCGCGCTCATCGACAATCGCCTCGCCGTCGCGGAACGCATCCTGCGTGAGTTCCTGAAAGCCCATCCGACCGACGTTTCCGCGATCCGCATGCTGGCGGAGGTCGGCGCCCGGTTGGGGCGCTACGCCGATGCGGAGAAACTTCTCGCGCGGGCCTTAGAACTCGCACCAGGCTTCGATGCCGCGCGGCACAACTACGCGACCATCTTGAATCGTCATAACAAATCGGAAGAAGCGCTTGCGCAGATCGATATCCTGCTCAAACACGAGCCGAAAAATCCCAACTATATGACCCTACGCGCCGCAATCCTTGTGCGGATCGGAGAATACGAAGAAGCCATCCGGATTTACGAAGCCCTGCTCGGCCCACACCCAAACTCGCCGAAAGCGTGGCTGAGTTACGGGCATGCCCTGAAAACGGTGGGACGCGCGGAGGGTTGTCTCGGCGCCTATCGCAAGAGCATCGAACTCATGCCGAGCCTCGGCGAAGCCTATTGGAGCATGGCCAACCTCAAAACCTTTCGGTTCACAGCAGAAGACGTCGCCGCGATGCGCTCGCAATTGGCCCGCACCGATCTCGACAATGAAAGCCGGCTTCAGTTCGATTTCGCACTGGGCAAAGCGCTGGAAGATTCGGGGGACTACGAAGAGTCCTTCAAGCATTACGCCGCTGGCAACGCGCTACGGCGAGATGCCATCGCCCTGGACAGGGACGCGAACAACCAACTCCTGCATGACACGAAGGCGCTGCTGACGCCATCGTTCTTCCGCGAGCGCGCGGACATGGGATGCCAGGCATCAGATCCCATCTTCATCCTCGGTCTGCCGCGCGCGGGATCTACCCTGCTTGAGCAGATACTTTCCAGTCACTCGGCGATCGAGGGAACGATGGAGTTGCCCGACATCATCGCCATCGCACAACAGCTCGGCGGCAAGCGAAGTAAGGGCGGCGCCGTCAATTACCTCGACACGCTTGCGACGCTGAAGGCAGATAAACTCAGAGAGCTGGGAGAAGAATATTTCACGCGAACCCGCGTCCAGCGCAAGACTACCCGCCCATTCTTCATCGACAAGATGCCGAACAACTTCCATCACATCGCGCTCATCCAACTCATCCTGCCCAACGCGAAGATCATCGATGCACGCCGTCACCCCCTTTCCTGCTGCTTCTCGAACTTCAAGCAGCACTTCGCGCGCGGTCAGGTATTTGCGTACGACCTGAAGGAGATCGGCGACTACTATCGCGACTATGTGGAGCTGATGTCGCACTTCGACACCGTTCTTCCCGGACGCATCCATCGGGTCATTCATGAGACCCTGGTCGCAGACCCCGAGGGCGAGGTGCGCAAGCTGCTCGATTATTGCGGCGTGCCGTTCGAGGAGAATTGTCTGCGCTTCTACGAAAACGACCGCGCCGTGCGAACGGCCAGTTCGGAACAGGTGCGCAGGCCAATCTCGGACGAAGGTTTCAATCAATGGCGCCCCTACGAGCCGTGGTTGGGACCGTTGAAGGATGCTCTCGGACCGGTGCTCGACGCCTATCCCGGTGTGCCGGAATTCTGAGCCGAATCAACGGCTAGACGCGCCGCAAACAGGCCGCGACCACGGCACAGAAGACACAGAACCGCAAATAATCTGCTCCAAAACCCTGTTCGCTTGACAGTTCCATGACGGAAGACTGACATCCCATAAGCACAGTTGCAGGGGAAATTGCCATGAGCGGGATCTGGTCAAGCGCAAGCGCGCGTCCGGTTTTGATTTCAGCATTGTTGGCGTCGACGGCTTTGACGGGTGTGCAGGCGGCTCAAGCTGCCGACTCTAACGCCATTGAGACCGTCGTCGTCACAGCGCAAAAGCGCGCCGAAGACATGCAGAAAGTCCCGTTGAGCATCCAGGTGTTCAGCACCAAGCGGCTTGAACAGCTGCATGTTCAAAGTTTCCAGGATTATGCGCAATTCCTGCCGAGCGTGTCCTTCGCAGCCAACGCCGCCGGTGGCGGCCTGAGCGGTCCGGGCTCCATGAACGTCTACATGCGCGGCGTCGCCTCTGGCAACGACGGCAACCACTCGGGCTCAACACCGAGCGTGGGCGTCTATCTCGACGAACAGCCCGTCACGGCCGTCGGCGGCGCCGTTGATTTGCACCTCTACGACATTCAACGCGTTGAAGCGCTTGCCGGCCCTCAGGGAACGCTTTACGGCGCGAACTCCGAAGCAGGCACGCTGCGCATCATCACCAACAAGCCGGACCCGAGCGGGTTTTCGGCAGCCTATCAAGTCGAAGGCAATACAGTCGATCACGGTGGCGTGGGTGGCGTGCTGGAAGGCTATGTCAACATTCCTTTGGCCGACAACATCGCGATCCGCATCGTCGGGTGGGAAGAACATGACGCTGGCTACATCGACAATATTGCAGGCACCGACACAAATGCCGGCATTGTCGATGGTGTGCGCACCTTCCCCTCGGTTGGCATCCAAATCAACAACGCGCCATACCGGAAGAACAATTACAACGATGCCGACATTTACGGCGGTCGCGCTGCGCTCCAGATCGATCTCGACAACAACTGGACGATTACGCCATCGCTCGTCATGCAGGAGACGAAAAGCAACGGCTCGTTTGCGTATGACCCGACCGTAGGCGATCTGAAGGTCGTAAAGTTCGCGCCGGAATTCTCGCACGACAGCTGGTATCAGGCCGCGCTGACGATCCAGGGCAAGGTTGGCAATCTGGATCTGACCTATGCCGGCGCATATCTCGACAGGCGGGAAAGGTCGCAGCTCGACTATTCGGACTATTCCTACTTCTACGACTATTACAGTCACTACTTCACGGACAACGCCGGCAATCAAATCAACCCGTCGCAGCTCATCAAGGGCAGGGATCATTTCACGACGAACAGCCACGAACTGCGCATCGCGAGTCCGACCGAAGACCGCCTCCGCTTCGTGGCAGGCTTGTTCTTCGAGCGTCAGACGCATGATATAAACCAGAACTATCAGGTCGCGGGTCTCGCGGACGCCCTCTCGATTCCGGGTTCGCCCAATACGCTGTGGCTGACGGACCAGATACGCACCGATACGGATTACGCGGCGTTCGGCGAAGCTTCGTTCGATATCACGCCGCAGCTCACCCTGACCGCCGGCGGACGCGTATTCGAGGCAGACAATTCTCTGAAAGGGTTCTTCGGCTTCAGCCAGGGATGGGATGATCTAACCGGGTTCTCCTCAGGCATGCCGAACTGCTTTGCCCCCCCAGTCGTAGAAGGAAGTCCTTGTACCGATCTCTACAAGCATACGAGCGCGAAGGGTTTCACGCACAAGCTGAATGCGACGTGGCATGTGACCGACGATGTCATGCTGTATGCGACCTGGTCCAACGGCTTCCGGCCAGGTGGCGTGAACCGCAACGCGGTGGTCACGGATGCACCGTACCGTCCGGAATATCTCATGAACTATGAGGCCGGATGGAAGATTTCATTGGCCGACGACACCGTGCACTTCAACGGCGCACTGTTCCTTGAAAACTGGAACAATTTCCAATTCTCGTTCCTCGGTCCCAATTCGCTGACAGTGATCGCGAATGCCGGTCAGGCCAGAATCAAGGGCTTCGAGACGAGTCTGGATTGGAACGTCTCCGACGCGCTGACCTTGAATGCGGCGGCGACCTATACAGACGCGTATTTGACGGAGCCTTACTGCAAAGATCCGTTGGCCTGCACGCCTCCGGACGCACCAAAAGGCCAGATGCTTCCGATCACGCCGAAGTTCAAGGGAAGCGTCACCGCGCGCTACGCGTTCAACGTCGCGGACTGGAACGCGCACGTGCAAAGCTCGCTGCAATATCAGACCAAAGCCTGGGCAGACCTGCGCACCCTCGAACGCGGCATTCTTGGCCCTATGCCGGAATACACGATCGTCAATTTCTCGGCAGGCGTGGACCGGGACAACTGGTCTCTCGAACTGGCACTCGACAACGCATTCGATGAACGTGCGCAGTCCTATCGATACTCGGAATGCACGCAGACGGTGGACCGGAAGGCTATGTTATTCCGGTTCGGCCGCGCACGATATCGCTGCGGTTCGCGCAGAAGTTCTAGGACGAACGCAGCCGAACGAAAAACCCGCCGCCCCAAAAATCGAGGCGGCGGGTTTTCTTTTTCAGCAATGCCTATTTTCCGAGTGCGTAGAGGGTAGCGTTGTTGATCGCATACACGGTGCCGTCCGGACCAACCTCCGTCGGGGTGTAGGCTTCCGCCTTCGGTTTATTGAGGTTTATGCCCTTCAGCTTGCCGGTCACGAGGTCCCAGCGATAGGTGTGACCGTCCTCGGAATTGGCGATGATGGCCTTGCCCGCAACATCCACGGCGGCCGAATTGATGCACCACTCGTACACGGCGCCTCCGCCGAACTGCTGGGTGGGACCGAGTTTGGTCATGATCTCCTTCATGACCTGTGCGTTGCTGAAACGATCCTTTTGTGAAGCGTTCGGATCAAGGATGGCGATCTCATTGTGACCGTCACCGCTCGGGCCGGCCTCATAGTAGTTGTTGTATTTGGTCATCAGCAGATAGGCGGAGCTTCCCGTGTACGACGGAACGGCAGATGCCGGAACAACCGCCACCGTATTGTCCCACCCGAACGAACCAGCCGTTTTTGTCGTGGCGAGATTCCCGCTGTAATGCACCAACCAACCGCGGCCATTATGGCCGAAATCGCTGGCAATCACGCCGTAATAAACATCGCCATCGGGTCCAATGGTCGGCGATGCCGAGGAATCTTCGAAGATATAGGCATCATCGTGCGACAGCGGATCTTTCAGCCGCACCTTGTACTTCTGCACAAGCGTGCTGCTGTTGAGGCCTACCAGGTAGCCCGCGCCGCCGCCATCGCTTACGCCGATATAAATCGTCGACTGATCGGCAGAGATCGCCGGCGCGCAATTCATAGCCACTTCATCGATACTCGAATCCCCCGCAGCGTTTGCTGCGGAAATCCAGCTGCCCTGGCCATCCGCACCGATGCGCGCAATGCCGCTCTTAAGGCCCAGTGGGGTCGAGCCCGTCACGACGAAGCCGAAATAGATATTCCCAGACTCATCTGCGGTGATCGGAGTGTCGATCATCACATGCTGGTCGTAGGTCGATTTGTTCGCCGCATAGTTCGCGTTGCCGAAAAAGGCGATCTGGCCGCTCGCGCCGGTCTTCAGATCCGGCGTGTCGCGGTAATAGACCGTTCCGCCGGCGCCGGCGTAGTAGAATCGGTTCTGCGCGGTCAGATGCGCGGGAAAGCTCGGGACCCAGTCATGCGGTGCGAAAACGAAATCCGTCGTGGATTTCCACAGAAGCGTCCCTGTCTTCGCGGTATGAGCTTCCATCTGAAAGCCGTTGGTCGTGCCAGTCTTGACCGGAAGGAGAACCGTGTTGGACGCCGTAATCATCGGCGAGGCGTAATGGATGTATAGCGTGCCGTTCTGGGGATGAAGGTCGACAGGTGTGTGCCAGTGGACCGTCTTGAGCTTCTGCGCCTTGGCGAGTGCGGGGGCCGTGTGCTGAGCGTTGCCTGCATAGCCGCGCCAGGACGGTTCGGCCTGGACAGACACCGGAGCCAGCAGACACAGGCACGCCAGCGCGCCTGAGAAAAACGCTTTCATGGAACAACTCCCTCCAAGACATCGGCACCGCTATCGGACGGCCGCGCGCATCGTTAGCATAATTCTAGGCCCCACAAAGTCACCGGCTGATGAACGGCTAGGCCCCTGCCACAAGTTCTATTAGATTGTCCCATTATGCGTCGTTTGGTTCATCTCACCCTCTCTCCCCCGTCGCGCCTGGCCCGCTTGATCCTGGGCGAAAAGCGCCTGGCGTTCGATCCTGTCGGGGCGGAAGACGCGCAGGCGCATCTTCCCGTTTTCATCGATCTCGACGGCACCCGCAGCGAAGGGTTGTGGGCGGTGATCGACCATCTTGAGGGCGGCGACACCGGCAATGCGCTGGTTCCGGAAGATGCGACCCTGCGGAGTGAAGTTCTACGCTGGCTCGATTGGGCCATGGGGCCGATGAACGAGCGTGCAACCCGCAAAATTCTCTATGAGAAGGCAGCCCAGCGTTTCACGGGTGCTCCGTCCGCCGGCGCACCCGACATGAACGTCATCCGGCAAGGACGCGAGGCGTTGCGCGCGGTGTTGCCGATCATCGGCAAGGCCGCCGAGCAGAACGGCAATCTGGCAACGCGCGAATGCACGCTGGCGGACCTCGCTGTCGCGGCCCAGCTTTCTGCGCTGGACTATTTCGGCGAAGTGCCATGGGCGGAGTTTCCGCAGGCCGGCGAATGGTATGTGCGGATGAAATCACGGCCCTCGTTCCGCTCGCTCCTGGCCGACCGCCTCCCCGGCCAGCCGCCGGTCATGCATTATGCCGAACTCGATTTCTGACCCGCGGCAGGCCATCCGCGACCGCGCGCTAGCAGAAGGTTTCGATGTCGTCCGCTTCACCCGCGCCGAGGCGCCGCCGGGCGTGGGCGCGAACCTGCAGACGTTTCTCGGTCAGGGTCGTCACGGTTCGATGGACTGGATGGCGCGCAACGCCGACCGCCGCGCCGATCCGCAAACACTCTGGCCAGAGGCGAAAAACATCATCGTGCTCGGCGCGAACTACGGCCCCGATCACGATCCGCTCGACGCGCTGACGCGGCGCGATACGGGAGCGATCTCTGTTTACGCGCAGGGCGCTGATTACCACGATGTCCTGAAAACCAAGCTCAAACGGATAGCCGGCTTCATCGCGCAGGACTTCAGGACCGACGTGAAGGTGTTCATCGACACCGCGCCGGTTCTGGAAAAGCCGCTGGCGCAGGCCGGCGGAGTCGGCTGGCAAGGCAAGCACACCAATCTCGTGAGCCGCCAATATGGGTCGTGGCTTTTTCTGGGTTCGATCTTCACAGCCCTTGCGCTTGAGCCCGATGCGGCGGAAAGCGACCATTGCGGGCAATGCCACGCCTGCCTCGACATCTGCCCCACGAAAGCATTCCCAGCGCCCTATCAACTCGACGCGCGGCGCTGCATTTCGTATCTGACCATCGAGCACAAAGGACATATTCCGCGCGAGTTTCGTGTGCCGATCGGCAACCGCATCTATGGCTGCGACGATTGTCTTGCGATCTGCCCGTGGAACAAGTTCGCGCAGGTGTCGCGCGAGAGCAAATTTCACGCGCGTGCCGAATTGCGCAACGCGCGCCTCGCCGATCTTGCAGGGCTTGATGATGCCGGCTTTCGCAACATCTTCCGCGGCTCACCCGTTAAGCGCATCGGCCGCGACCGCTTCGTCCGCAATGTCCTTATCGCGATCGGAAATTCAGGCGACGTCGGATTGGCGACCGTTGCCGAACATCTTCTCGCCGATACGTCACCGTTGGTGCGTGCGATGGCGGTGTGGGCGCTGTCGAGGTTGTTGGATCAAGATCGTTTCGCAAATCTCGCCGGACCGCATCTCGCGCAGGAAGCGGATGAAGACGTCCGCGCGGAGTGGACCGTCAGTGCGCCGGCGCTTCCGTCTCGGTGAGATATTCGTTCGCCAGCGCGGCTGCGCGTGACCGCGGCGCCGCCTTGACCACTTGCTGCCAATCGGCCGTCGCACCGCGTGTATCGCCATCTTCAAACTTCATCGCACCGCGCTCGACCAGCGCGTCGCCGTAATTCGGGAAGATGCCCAACGCGGCGTCGATGTCCTTGCGCGCTTCGGCCTTGCGCCCCGCAGCGTGCCGCGCGCTCGCGCGCAAGACCAGCAGATCGGCGCGGTCCGCATCACGCACCAGTGCCGCACTCAAATCCGCATCGGCGCCGGACCAGTCTTTGCGCATCGCCCGGGCCCGCGCGCGATCGGCGTAGATCTCCACGTCGCCGGACGCGAGCGCCAGCGCATTCGAGAACGACGCCTCCGCCCGGCTCGCATCTTCCGCCAGCAGCCATGCATTGCCCGCCTGATCGTAGAGTTGCACGCGCACATTGGTCAGCAGGTCTCCCTGCCGCCCCAGCGCATCGAGAAGGGGTGCGGCTTCGTTGTAACGGCGCAGTTGCATCAGCGCCAAGGCCTCACAGTGTTCCGCTGAAGCCCCGCCGCCGCCGCTATGCCAGGCCAGCGCCTGATTGTAGCTGCCTTGCGCGTCGCTTTTTGTCGTATCGACACAGTGTTGATAGCGGTCGCCCCCGAAATCCAGTTGTGCGGCAGGCGCCGCCATAAGCGGCGCGGGCGCCGTTACAAGGGCGGTCAAAGCGGGGAGAACACGAAGCCAGCGCATGGCTTAAAAGAACCGGCCCGCATGGCAAAAGCAAGTTGCAATCTGTTAGGCTTGGCGCGCTCGAGGGAGGATTCTATGACAAAATATCTGCCGTGGCTGTGCGCCGCGCTGGTCGCACTCACGCTGTCCGTGCTGACGCCTGCATCCGCGATGGCGCAGGCCGGACCGTCCGCGGCCCCGACCTCCACCGTTGACGTCCATGCACTCCCGCCCGCGGGGGTGACGAATTTCGATCCCGACAAGGCCACAAACGCCTATCTCGCGAAGGTGAGCGGCGAGGCGCGCGCGAAATCGGATTCCTATTTCGAGGGCGGCTACTGGCTGATCCTCTGGGACGCGCTGTACGCCATCGCCGTGTCGATGATCCTTCTGTTCCTGCGCATCTCGGCGCGCATGAGAAGGATCGCGGAGGGCATCACCCGCTCGCGCTTCTGGCAGGTGCCGCTCTACATCATGATGTACGTGGTGATCACCACCGTGATGACGTTCCCCATGACCGTCTATGAAGAATTCCTGCGTGAGCATCAGTACGGTTTGTCGAACCAGAATTTCATCCAATGGCTCGGCGACTTCGGAATCATCTTCGTGGTGAACTTCTTCGTGTTTGCCATCCTCGGCACTGTCGTCTACGCGGCCATACGCGGCAGCAAGCGTTACTGGTGGGTGTGGGGCACGGCGATCACGGTCGTGTTCTTCATCATCGGCGCCGTTATCGCGCCAGTGTTCATCTCGCCGTTGCTCAACCACTACAAGCCGCTGCGCGAGGGCGAGCTCAAGCAGAACATCCTTTCGCTGGCGCGCTCGGAAGGCATTCCGGTCACCAACGTCTATGAGTTCGATGCCTCGAAGCAGACCAAGCGCATGTCCGCCAACGTCTCCGGCCTGTTTGGGACTACGCGCATCTCGATGAACGACAATTTGCTCAACCGGGGCAGCGACCGCGAGATCATGGCGGTGCTGGGCCATGAGATGGGTCACTACGTTCTCGGCCATGTCACGACGGGCATCATCATGTTCGGGCTCGTGATCCTGGCGGGCTTCGCGTTCACCGCGTGGGGCTTTGGCTTTCTCACCGATCTGTTTGGTGGCGTCTGGGATGTGCGCAGTGTGGACGATCCCGCCGGTCTTCCCGTGTTGATGGCGGTGGCGAGCTTCTTCTTCCTGATCGCAACGCCGGTCACCAACACGATCATACGATCGCAGGAAACGCAGGCCGACATATTCGGCGTCAACGCCTCGCGCCAGCCGGATGGCTTCGCGCAAGCAGCGTTGCATCTGAGCGAATACCGCAAACTCGACCCGTCGCCCTGGGAAGAATTCGTGTTCTATGATCACCCGTCCGGCCGCAACCGCATCCATATGATGATGGTGTGGAAGAAAGAGCATCTGAAGGACGCCGACATCATCGCGGGCCCCGTCTCGCCGCAATAGGCGGGATCAGGCCTTCGGCAGCGCGGAGAACAGCTTCGTTGCAAGCGGCTCCGCGTCGTCGAACACATATTCGACGTCCTGGACCGTCATCGTGGATGCGCCGCGCGCGCGCAGCGAATCCATCATGTCCGTGAGCTTCTCGCGCGGACAGAGCAGAGCGTACTCGCCGGACGCATCGGCCGGACGCGAAAGTATCGAGAGCCCGGAGGCGGCAATCGCCTTGTCCGCCGATGCATCAAGATGCACCCGCAGCACATGGCTCGCCTTCGCCCGTTCGCGCGCGGCGATGCGCGATAGCATCGCCCGCGCCGTATCCCGCACCTCAGCATCCCAATCGGCGGTGAGACTGGCAGCGAGTTGCGCCTGACTTTCGAGGATCGTGCCATCATCCAGAATCTTGAGCCCGTTCGCGGCCAGCGTCGCGCCGGTCGTGGTGATATCGACGATGGCCTCAGCGGTGCCGGCAGTCGGCGCGCCTTCGGTAGCGCCCGCACTTTCGACGATGCGATAATCCGAGATTCCGGCATGCGCGAAAAACGCACGCGTCAGATGCGTGTACTTGGTCGCGATCCGAAGACGCCTGCGATGGCGATGCGCGAACGCCGCGCAGACATCGTCCAGATCGGCCATGATCGAGACATCGATCCAAGCCTGCGGCACCGCGACAACGACATTGGCGAAGCCGAATCCGAGCGGATGCAGCAGCGCGATGCGGGATTCCAATTCCGGTGCAGTTTCGCGCAGCAGATCCTCGCCCGTGATCCCGAGATGCACATCGCCGGTGAGCAACGACTGCGCGATCTCCGATGCCGACAGCAGCATCACATCGACATCCAGCCCGCGCATCGTCGCGCGATAGCCGCGCGCGCCCGCCGATTGCTTCAGTGCCAAGCCGGCGTCGGCGAAAAACTCCGCCGCCTGTTCCTGCAACCGGCCCTTGGAGGGAATGGCGAGCGTCAGCCGCATCATGCACTCCCCTGCGCGCGGCGTGCGGCAACCACGCGCTCGGTGCGGATGGCGCAGCCGATGGCGGATATGGAGCGGCCCGCGCCCAATGCCTCGAGCAAGCCGTCATAGCGGCCGCCGCCAGCGACCTGCACCGCGCCTTCGGCATCGCGCGACCACAGCTCGAACACAAAGCCGGTGTAATATTCCATGTTGCGGCCGAAATGCGCGGCGAACGTCACCTGTGCGGGATCGACCCGCAATTCCTCTAACGCGGCAAGCCGCGCCTCCATCGCCGCAAGCGGTGCTTCCAGAGCAATGCCCGCGGATTTCACCAGCGCGCGGATATCGGCAAGTGCTTTCGGCGCGGGGCCGGAAATCTCCAGCATTGCGGTGATGACATTTGCGATCTTCGGATCGAGCCGCAGCGCCGCAGCATCCGCCGCCTGCTCGATCAGACGATCGACGATCTCTTCGCGCGTGCGCGCACCGAGCGGCGCTTCGCCGACCATGTCGAGCAGACCTTCGACGGCGACACGCGCCTCTTTCGGTTCCAACCCGCCCAAATGCGCAAGCAGGCGTTGGGAGTCGTTGGCGGCGCCGGTCGTCAGACGTTGCAGCAACGCCTCGAAATAACCCTTACGCCAGAAATGCCGCTTCAGCCGCCCGCGCCACTGGCTGGGCACATCAAGCGCGTCAATAAGACTCGAGAACAGCCCGAGATCGCCGATCTTCAGCGTGAAGGCATCGAGTCCTGCGGCGCGCACCGCATCGACCGCCAACTGCATGACTTCGGCATCGCCGGCGGTGCGGTCCTCGATGCCGAGGAGCTCCACGCCAGCCTGATAAAATTGCGTCGGACGATGCAGCTCCGACGGCTGGTGGCGGAACGCGAGACCGTTGTAGCAGAGCCGCGCCGGATACGGATTGCCGCTCTCCACCTGCCATTTACAGGTCGGGATCGTGAGATCGGGACGCAGGCAAAGCTCGCGGCCTGACGGGTCGGTGAGTTCGAATGTCCGCCTACGGATTTCTTCGCCAGAACGATCAAGGAAGATATCGGCAGGCTGCAACACCGACGGCTCATGCCGCGCGTAACCGCCCTTCGCGAACACGCCGAGAATCGCCTGCGCCTGTTTGCTCAGCGCATCGATCTGCTCCGGCCCTTTGGTCGGAAACGCCGCCATCTCATCCGCCCAGCATCTTGGCGACGGTGGCCACGAGGTCCGCGCGCGTCACGGTTTCCTGCGCCTGACGTGCGTCGAGATATTCCGCGCGGCTTTCGATAGCTTTCGACATCTCTGCGCCAGCGGCGAGATTCTTGATGGTGACCTGGCCGTTCGCGATCTCGTCGCCACCTTCGATAATCGCCAGCGCGGCACCACGCTTGTCGGCATATTTGAGTTGATCGCCGAACTTCTTGGTGCCGACATAGGCTTCCGCGCGGAAGCCGGCAGCGCGCAATTCGCGCGCGGTCGCAAAGGCGCGTGACGCTTCGTCGAGCGAGAGCACAACGGTCAACGGCTTCATGTCGCCGGTAAGACCGCGCGAGCGCAACGCCGTCATCAACCGGCTGACACCGATGGAGATACCGGTCGCAGGCACCTGCTGCCCCGTGAACCGCGCAACGAGATCGTCATAGCGTCCACCGCCGGCAACTGACCCGAACACAACCTCTTCGCCGTCTTCGTTCTTCACCGGGAATGTCAGCTGCGCCTCGAACACCGGGCCGGTGTAGTAGTCGAGGCCGCGGATGATGCTCGTGTCGATGCGGACGCGATCTTCGCCATAGCCGTTTGCATCAAGAATGGCCTTGATGGCATTCAGATCGTCCATGCCGCCATCGACTTTACCGGAGAGCAACTGCATCACCGGCTCGATCTGATCTACGTTCAGGTCTGCGCCCTTCGTAAAATCACCGGACTCGTCTTTACGACCCGAGCCAAGCAGCAGGCGCACGCCCTGCTCACCCAGGCGATCGAACTTGTCGATCGCGCGCAATACCGTTCCGCGCTTCGATGCATCGACGTTCGCCGAAGCAAGCACACTATCGAGTAGCTTTCGGCTGTTCATCTTCACGACGTACTCGCCGCGCTTGAGACCAACAGCCTCAAGCGCATCGCTCACCATCATCAGCAGTTCGGCATCGGCGGCGGGAGAGTTTGAGCCCACCGTATCCGCATCGAACTGCGTGAACTCGCGGTAGCGGCCCGGTCCGGGCTTCTCGTTGCGCCAGACTTGTCCCACCTGATAGCGGCGGAAGGGCTTGGGCAATTCCTGGAAGTTCTCGGCGACATAGCGCGCGAGCGGCGCGGTCAGATCGTAGCGCAGGGACAGCCATTGTTCGTCGTCGTCGCGCAGTGAGAACACGCCCTCGTTCGGGCGGTCGACATCGGGCAAAAACTTCCCGAGCGCGTCGGTGAATTCGAACGCCGGCGTCTCCACCGGCTCGAAGCCGTAGGACTGATAGACGTCGCGAATTTTGTCGAGGGCCTTGCGCTCCGCCGCGATCTCCGCAGCGGTGCGGTCACGAAAGCCGCGGGGAAGCCGCGCTTTGGGGCGCTGTGGTTTGGCGGTGCTCATGATGGGTCGGGTCGCTCATAATAGGCAGGTTCCTTACAAGCAGCGCGACCGCCCGGCAAGAATTCTCTGGGGCTTATGCAACGCGCCACAAGATGTTGTGGTTCTATTCTACACCAAACATTCGTTTTTATTTTGGCAGTTTTTTTCGCACATCGAAGCTCTCACCAATGCTCGCCGTACGCAGTGCTGGCGACTGAGCCACCACAACCAGTCGGCGAAGCATCTAAGAACTCGACTGCAATCTTCAAGGCTTCGGCGGCGAAGATTGTGCGGGCGGCGTGGTATCCGCCGGCACCTGAAACGCATTGACGCTGGGCGGCAACTTCATGCCGCCATCCTGGCTCTGCTCGATCATCTCCAGCTCCTTCTTCGCCTGCGGATCGTTGGAGACGAGCTTGAGCGATTCCAGATAGGCGTCCCGCGCCTCCGCCTTGCGGCCCATTTCGTAGAGCGCCATGCCGCGCCCGCGATCGAGATAGGCGCGAACCGCTATCGCGAGATCCTTGTCCTTCAACACCTCGTCATAGGCTGCGAGCGATTCCGGCCAGCGCTTCATCGCGCCGAGCTCCGCGGCACGCTTGGAAACGAGATCGGAGCGATGCGGATTGGCGTCGCTGCCCGGCAGCGCCAGAGCAAAATCGATCACCCGCAGCGCGTCAGCGGGTTTCTTGTCGAGCTCGTAATAGCTCGCCAGAAAGAACGCGATCTCAAGATAGGGATTGGGATCGGCGAGCAACGTCTTCTTGGCATTGGCCGCCGCCTCATGCTGCGCATCGGTAGGCGCATCGTCCGGATCGTTCAGAAGCACATACATTGTCTTGGCGTCGCCGGCAGCGGCGAGTGCGATCGACTCTTTCGCACGCGCCAAAGCTTTCTCGAGATCGGCAACATGCGGCCCAACCGCTGCCATGCCGCCCTTCTGCACGTCGGTGACCGTGGCATTGATCGTCTTGTTGTCCGCGACCCAGGGACGATTGGGCGCATCGGCGGCGCTCGTGCCGCCCACGCCTGAAAGAAGAATGGCACCGGCGAAAAGAACGGAACGCATTTACACTCCTATACGCGACTATTTCTCCGGATGCGCCTGATCCCAGGCGGCATGCGACTGGTCGGCAATATAGGCTCCAATTGCGTTCACGTCTTCTTTCGAAAGCACCGTCTGTGGAACTCACGGATCGGACGGGGTAGCGCTTTCCGCAGGCGCGGGCTTCTGCACCTTGTTCAACACACCGGGCGCGGCGCGTGGCGCCCCAAGCTTCAGTCCGGCGATATATTTGAGTTCGCCTTCTGCAGTCTTATTTCCAGGTTCCAGGTTAAGTGATTGTTTGTAAGCATCTTCGGCATCGTCAAGCTGATTCAATTCGGTCAGGGCATAGCCGCGACCGCGATAGAAATGCGCCTTAACTCTATTGTCGAGATCGCTCATCTTAAGACCGCGATCTTCATTCTGCAGTACATCTTGCCATTGACGGAGCGCCATCAGTGCGGAGCCACGTTCCAGCAGGATAATTGCCCGCGTTTCACCCGTGTCCATGTCGGGCAATGTCGAAAGTGTCAATCCTGCGTTCAGTACGCGCAAAGCATCCTGCGGCTTACCGACCTCATCGTAGTACGTGCCAAGATAGAAGCTTATTGCGGGATATGGATTTTCGACGGCTGCGGTACTCGTCGCTCCGGGCGCCTTGTTTGTCGTGGCCAGCATCAACGCAGCAAGCGTGTCGGCCGGACCGTCTGTCAGGACAAAGGAAGTCGGCCTTGCGGCAGCCGCGAGATCAATCGAATGTTTCGCGCCGGAAAGCGCTCTCTCAAGCTGCTCGCGATGGCCCTCAACCGCCAGTACACCGCCAGTTTGGACGTCGGCTTTGGTCTGATTGATCAATGCCTGATCATCCACCCACGGCGCACCGCTGGATGAACTCGTCGCTGGCCCTTCAGCTGCCTGCACCCTGCAGGCAAGCAATGCGAGACCGGCAAAGACAAGTGCTCCCCATGTTCGCATCTTAACCCCTTAATGTTTCGCACCATTGTCGTTCGGATGCGCCTGATCCCAGGCCGCATGCGACTGGTCGAGTATATAGGCCTTGATCGCGTCGGCGTCTTCCTTGGATAGCACATCCTTGAACGACGCCATGCCGTTGTCGGCGAGGATGCCGCCGCGCACGATGTCGTCGAACTGATCGAACACGGCCTTGTCGACGAGACGCAGATCGGGAACCTCCCCTTCGGACTGTGCGTAGAAGCCGTGGCAGACCAGGCAGGTGCGGTGATAGAGCGTGAAGCCCTTCGCGACCGTCGCGGCATTGGCCGTTTGCGGCGGCGGTTCGGACGGTGGCGTGCCTTCAGGAGCCAGCGCCGCGACCTCCTGCTTGCCGCCGAGCTTGAACACGAACAGGCGTCCCTGATCGGTTTTATATTTCGACAGCGCCGTGTTCGGGTCCTTGAACGCCGACAGTCCGCCTGCGCCGCCCCAGCCGGCGAGCAGCGCAATGTATTGTTCGCCGTCGATCTCATAGGTCATCGCGGGCGCGAGGATTCCGGTCTTCAGGTCGATCGACCAAAGCTGCTTGCCGCTTGCCGCGTCGTAGGCGCTGAACATACCGTAGGCATCGCCGCCGAACACGAGGTCGCCCGCCGTCGTCATCAGGCCGGAATTCCACGCGCCGCCCATCGCGACCTGCCACGCTTCCTTCTGCGTCACCGGATTCCAGGCCTTGATGAAGCCGACCGACGGGGCCGGCGTCTGGCCCGCCTTGATCGCATCGAGCACGGCCTGGCTCACCGCCGCGAAATCGACGCCGAGATTCCAGGCGCCGTGGTGATAGTCGAGCGTCTTCTCGCCGACATAGATACCTGCGCTGTCCATCGCCGGGATATAGACGAGGCCCGTTTCCGGATTGAACGACATCGGCTGCCAATTGTGGGCACCCGTCGCGGCGGGGAATATTACCGCCATCTTCTTCTCATAGCGCGCATCCGGGTTCTCGACCGGACGTCCCGTCTTCATATCGATGTGATCGGCCCACGTCACCGTCGCGAATTTCTGCGCGCTGATGAGTTTTCCGTTGGTGCGGTCGAGCACATAAAAGAAACCGTTCTTCGGCGCGTGCATCAGCACCGGTCGCATCTTGCCATCGATCTTCAGATCGGCGAGCACGACATCGGCGGTGGAGTCGAAATCCCACGTGTCCCCGGGGGTTGTCTGATAGTGCCACGCGTATTTGCCGGTCTTGGCATGCAGCGCGACCACAGACGACAGGAACAGGTTATCGCCACCCTTGGGCGAGCGCAGCTCACGATTCCACGGATTGCCGTTGCCGGTGCCGAAATAGACGAGGTCGAGCTTCGGATCGTAGGCAAACGAATTCCACGGCGCGCCGCCGCCGCCGATCTTCCAGAACTTGTATTTGCCCGTCGTGTCCCAGGTCTTGAGCGCCTTGGTCAGCGCTGCGTTCTCCTGTGGCTTCTTCGGATCGCCCGGTACGACATGGAAGCGCCACACCTGCTTGCCGGTGTTGGCGTCGTAAGCGGTGACGTAACCGCGCGAGTCATATTCTGCGCCGCCGTTTCCGATGACGATCAGTCCGTCAAACGCACGCGGCGCGCCCGTGATCGTGTAGGTATGCGCGTGGTTCTCGACCGTGTCTTTCGTCCAAAGAACATTGCCCGTCTTTGCGTCGAGCTTGATCAGGCGTCCATCGAGCGTGCCGACGAACACCGCGCCTTTCCACAGCGCCACGCCGCGATTGACGACGTCGCAGCACGCATAGCGCCCGTTTCCGCCCGGCACTTTGGGATCGAAGGTCCAACGCTCCTTGCCTGTCTTCGCATCGAGCGCCGCGACCTTGCTCCAGGATTCTGTGATATACATGACGCCATCGGCAACGATCGGAGTTGCCTCCAGACCGCGCACGGAATAGGTGCGATATTCCCACGCGACACCGAGCTTGCCGACATTGGACGTGTCGATCTGCTTCAGCGGCGAGAATCGTTGCTCGGAATACGTCCGCCCGTTGGAGAGCCACTCTGCCGGATCGGCCTTGATGATTCGCGCGCCGTCGACACCGGCGCTGGTGCTGGCAGGCTGGGCGAACGAAAGACCACTGATCGTGGCAGCAACGGCTGCAATCGCAACCTGACGAATCTTCATGGAACGCTCCCCTTCCCGTCGCTCTGTGGCGTCGGCTATGACAGGTTAGGCACAGTTGCGGTGCCCGACAATATCGCCGTCCGGAATTGAGACCTTATGGGCCTGCCCCTGCGTAAGCACGACGCCAAGCACGACATCCTGAAAGGCGTTTTCGGCTTCGACGAATTCCGTCCCGGGCAGGAAGAGGCCATCGACGCGCTCTTGTCCGGCGGCCATGTTCTGACCGTGATGCCGACGGGCTCGGGCAAGTCCCTGTGCTATCAGATTCCGGCGCTGGTTCTTGGTGGCCTGACCATCGTGGTCTCGCCGTTGGTGGCGCTGATGCAGGATCAGGTCGCGGCGCTGCGGCTCGCGGGTGTCGCCGCCGAGTCGATCAACTCATCGCGCTCGCGAGACGACAACGTCGCCGCTTGGCGCCGCGCCGCCTCCGGTGAGCTGCGCATTCTTTATATGGCGCCAGAGCGGCTGATGACCGAGCCGATGCTCGCGGCGCTGGCGAAGCTCGACATGAAGCTGATCGCCATCGACGAGGCGCATTGCGTGTCGCAATGGGGACCAGCGTTCCGCCCCGAATACAGCACGCTATCGAAACTCGCCGGCCTGTTTCCGAAGACACCGATGATTGCGTTGACCGCGACCGCCGACGAAGTTACCCGCGCCGACATTGCGCTCCAGCTGTTCAACAACCGCGCAGAGACTCTGGTGCAGGGCTTCGACCGGCCCAACATCAGCCTGACCGTCGAAAGCAAGAGCAACACCAATCGCCAGCTTCTCGACTTCATCGCGCGCCACAAAGGCAAGAGCGGCATCGTCTACTGCCTGTCGCGCAAGAAGACGGAGAAGATTGCGGGACTCCTCTCCGAAAATGGTGTGCGTGCTCTCGCCTATCACGCCGGCATGGACAAGGAGGCGCGCGAGGCCAACCAGAACACTTTCATGACCGAGCCAGCGGTCGTGATGGTCGCGACCATCGCCTTCGGCATGGGCATCGACAAGGCGGATGTGCGGTTCGTGTTCCACACCGACCTGCCCGGTAGTCTGGAAGCCTATTACCAGGAGATCGGCCGCGCGGGCCGCGACGGCGGATCGGCGGAGGCGCATATGCTGTTCGGCCTCGAAGACATCCGCATGCGGCGCGTCTTCATCGACCAGGAAGATGCCGGCGAGGACCGCAAGCGCCGCGAGCATGCGCGGCTCAACATGCTGCTCGCCTATTGCGAGGCGTCGAGCTGCCGCCGCCAGATGCTGCTGCAGTATTTCGGCGAGGCATCTGAGCCCTGCGGCAATTGCGATCCGTGCCGCGAACCATCCGCACGGGTCGACAGCACGGACGATGCGCGCAAAATCCTGACCGCCGTGCGTGCGACCGGCGAGCGCTTTGGCGCTATCAAAGTCATCGAGTCGCTCGGCGAGACATCGCGCAAGAAAGAAGACTGGCAGTCCCTGATCCGCCAGATGGTCGGCGACGGGCTATTGCGCCACGACATGCAGGGCTATGGCGGTCTCGAGACAACGGACAAAGGCCGCGCCCTGCTGCGCGGAGCAGGCACTTTCGAAAGCCGCCCTTTCAAGGCGGTCGCGAGAAGCAAAAAGGCTGCGCGCGCGGATGTCATTGCCGAACAATCCGACGATGACCAGTCGCTGATCGCGGCTTTGAAGGCGCTTCGCATGCGGCTCGCCAAGGAGAAGCGCGTGCCGCCCTATGTGATCTTCTCGGACAAATCGCTCATCGATATGGCGCGCCTGCGCCCGCGCGACGAAAGCGAGTTCGGCATGGTGCACGGCGTCGGCGCGGCCAAGCTCAAGGATTTCGCGGCAATCTTTCTGCGCGCGCTTCGCGAACACGTGGCATAGGCTTATGCCGCCGGAGCATGGCGGCGAGCAGATCTGCCATCTCGCGGCGCAAAGCAGGCGGCCCGATCACTTCAACATCCTGCCCGAGGCGCAAAAGATCGCGCGCGCCGACGGGTACCGATTCGATGGGCACCGCGCATCGCGACCAGCCGTCTGCATCGGGCTTGTTCGCGGTCTTCCGCGCTGACTCCATGACCGTCGGACCTAGCGCCTCCAGCTTCGAAAAACCCTCTTTCGACACGCAGAGGTCGGCGGTCTCGTTATAAAGCCCTGTTTCATAAGCGCTTGAGGAAGTCTGCCAGTATTCAGGCAGATCGAACTTCTTCGGACGCACGAATTTCTCATCGAGCATCACGGCATCGAAGATTGCGGAGACGCGGTAGGTTCGAGTGCTCTTTCCGCTCTGCGCGACGAGATACCAAATACCCCCCTTCAGAACGAGACCGAGCGGGCCAAGCTTTCGCTGCCGCAACTCCGATTGTCCCGCGCGGCGATAGCGCAGATCGAGATAGCGTTCGCTCCACACGCCCTGTGCCACGATTTGCAGTGACGGCAATGGCTCCGCGCCGTGAAACCACGCAACAGGATCGAGATGAAAGCGTGCGGCGATGCGGTCTGCGCCGGGCTGCACCTTTGCAGGCAACGCGGCCATCACTTTCAGGCGCGCAGCCGTGAGCGTCTCCGCAAGGCCAAGCTGCGCTGCCGGGCCGGGCAAACCCGAAAGAAACAAGGTCTCCGCTTCCGATTGGGTTAGTCCGGTGAGATTGGTGCGATAGCCGTCCATCAGCTGAAAGCCACCACTGCGGCCGCGATCCGCGAACACCGGCACGCCCGCGGCGCTCAACTGATCAATGTCGCGATGGATAGTACGCACGGAGACTTCGAACTCGCGCGCCAGCGCCGCCGCGCTCATCCGCCCGCGGGTTTGCAGAAGCATCAGGATCGAAAGAAGCCGGCTCGCGAGCATTATTTATCTTGGCCTGTAATACATGACATTCGATGTCATATTTAGCCGCTTATACCTTCGCCCGCAACTCAGCGAGGCGAACAGCCATGAAAACACTAGCCACCGCACTGCTGGCCACATCCTTGATAGCCAGCAGCCCGGCATTCTCCGACACCACCGCAAAGGGAACCGCGGCAATGACCGATCACGCACACGACTTCGATTTTCTCATCGGCAAATGGCGCGTCCATCATTGGCGCCTGAAAGACCGCCTCGCGGGCAGCACCGAATGGGTCGAGTTCGATGGCACGTCCACCTTGTGGATGACCATGGATGGCCACGGCACCATCGACGACAACTTCCTTGATCTTCCCGGCAGCCCTTATCGTGCTGTGGGTATTCGCGGTTACGATCCGAAGACGCAAACCTGGGCGATCTGGTGGCTCGACGGCCGCAGCCCGCACGATCTGGAGCAGCCGGTGATCGGCAATTTCAACGACGGCGTCGGCACGTTCGAAGCGGACGACACGTTCAACGGCAAACCGATCAAAGTTCGTTTCACCTGGTCGCGCATCACGCGCAACTCGGCGCATTGGGAACAGGCTTTCTCGCCCGATGGCGGAAAGACCTGGGAGACCAACTGGCGCATGGACTTTGTGCGGACGGTGTAACGCTCTAACGTGGAGGAATGTCGTGGATTCTTTTGGCATTCTGCGGCCCGGTTCTCTGGGCCGCCTCCACCCATATCGATAAGTATCTCGTCGAGCGGTTCTTCAAGGACAGCGATGTCGGCGCGTTGCTGATCTTCACCGCGCTGGTCGGCGTGCCCGGCATGCCGCTGATCGCCGCGTTCGCCGACGTGACCAGCATCGGCCGCGTCGGGATCGCGGTGACGTCGGTCTCGGGCCTGCTCTATCTGACGGCGATCTACTTCTATCTGCGCGCCTTGCAGCAGGAGGAAGCGAGCGTGATCGCGCCGCTGTTCCAGACCTCGACGCTCTTCACGTACATCATCGCCTATTTCCTGCTGCATGAGACACTGACCGGATGGCGACTCTTGGGCGGCGTGCTGATGATGGCAAGCGCCGTGGTTGCCTCCTACGAGCCGAGCGGAAGCCGCCGCAAGATCAAATGGAGCGTTGTGGCTCCGATCCTTGTCTGCACGGCCGTCCTTGCGGGTTCGGCGGTAATGTTCAAATACTTCGCGATCCGGGACGCGTTCTGGCCGGTGACGTTCTGGAGCTTCGCGGGGCAGGCCGTGTTCGGCGCGGTGCTGCTCGCCATCCCGCTTGTCCGGCGCCAGTTCTTCGGCATGTTTCAAAAGCACCCCGGCGCGGTGATGGGCATCAACGCGGCGAACGAACTGATCAATCTCGGCGGCGGATTGGCGGCGCGCTATGCCTCGCTGCTCGGACCGGTCAGCCTTGTGCAGGCGATCGGCGGCACGACCGCGTTCTTCGTCTTTGCGTTCGGCGTGATCCTGTCGCTGTTTTTCCCGAGGCTCGGCCGCGAGAACCTGTCGCGCCGCAATCTCATCCAGAAAGGCATCGCCGTGACATTGATTGTCGCCGGCGTGATACTGATCGGCGGCGACACGACGCATTAGGGGATGCCATGCGGGGATGGATATTCGCGGCGGCGATGTTCTTGGGAACAGCGGCGAACGCCGCGCCGCCGCAATGGATGACCTTGCCGCCGACTCCGACCCTGCCGAAAGCCGACACCGGCGGATATGCGCCAGTAAACGGCATCAAGCTCTGGTATGCGACCTTCGGACAGGGCGAGCCGGTCCTGTTCGTGCATGGCGGACTCGCGAACGCCAACTATTGGGGCCATCAGGTGCGCGCACTCGTGGCCGCACATTATCGCGTCATCGTGATGGACAGCCGCGGGCATGGACGCTCGACACGCAACGCGCAGCCGTTCGGCTACGACCTGATGTCGGACGATGTCATCGGCCTGCTCAACTATCTCAAGCTCAAGAAAGTGGCGCTGATCGGCTGGAGCGACGGCGCGATCATTGGGCTCGACATCGCGATGCATCATCCGGACCGCCTGAGCAAACTCTTCGCCTTTGCCGCCAACATCGATCCGAGCGGCGTCGCCGATGCCGCGCACAGTCCGGTTGTCAACGCATACATCCCGCGCGCGGGCCGCGAATATGCCGTGCTGTCGCCGACACCGAAAGAATACAAATTCTTTCTCGCGCAGATCACCGCGATGTGGAACGGCCAACCGCATTGGACGCGCGCCGATTTCGCGAAGATCAAAGTGCCGACCTGGATCGTCGATGCCGACCACGACGAAATGATCACCCACGACCAGCCGCGCAAAATGGCGGACTGGACGCCCGGCGCCGGCCTGCTCATCGAACCCGACGTCAGCCACTTCGCTTTTCTACAGGATCCACAGCAGTTCAACCGCGACGTCCTGCACTTCCTGCAAAAGCGCTAACCGCCGACAGAACCACGACCGATGCGCTTTCATGGCAGTGGATAGCGGCATTCAATGAATGATTGAATGACTCTTCTTTATTCCTTAGTGTCCCCTTATGCCTCAAGCACTCATTTGGCGGGAACATTTTTCGGTCGGTCATATCGGTCTGGACAATGAGCACCGCTCGATGATCGATGCCATCAACGCAATCTGTGGGGGCGAACAAACACATTGCGGCAGTTCCGATCTAAGTTCGCGACATGAATCCCTACGAGCGTTGTCTCTCAGCCACTTTGAGCACGAGGAGGCGATACTCAACACAATCCAGTCATATGCCCTGAATGAGCCGAGCTTCCCCGCGTCCATCGAGTTGATGAGCGAGGCGATGTTGGGCGAACATATGCACGACCACCTGCAGACAATTGAAGCGCTTAACGCAATGATCTCGCGTTCGCGCGCGCGGGGCGAACCACTGTGCGAAGATCTGATAGCATGGTTTGTCAGTCACGCCGTCAAATATGACGCACATCTGAAGGCGATCTTTCAAGGGATACAGAACGATTGCCCGGCGCTGTTTCGCAAACTCGTGTAGGGAGTGGCTGAGTTTCACGGGTGCGCAGCCTAATCCGGGCGGCACCCAGCCCTTGGCGGCGGCTGCACAATCCCCATATTGGGTGCGTGGGTGATTCCACTTGGGAGGGACTGATGAGCATTCAGGACAGATTTGGAAGTCATGGCACGCCGCCGCACGGTGCAATTCAGCGTGTGGGGTCGTTGGTGCTGTTAGGTGTCATCATTCTGGTCGTGCTGAGCGTGCTGTCGTCGTCGTGGTACACGGTGGATCAGGGCGAACGGGGCGTGGTTCTCCGCAACGGCGCGGTGATTAGCGAGGCGGAACCCGGCCTGGGTTTCAAAATCCCGATCTTCGACACCGTGGAGCACATCTCCATCCAGTCGCAGAACAGCCGCTACAGCGACGTGAAGACCTATTCGCGCGATCAGCAACCGGCGACGCTGCGCGTCTCCATCAACTATCACGTCACGGATGCGCGTGCAGTCTATACCGACTACAAATCGATCCAAAACATGATCGACCGTCTGGTAACACCGCAGGTCTACACTTGGGCGGAAAACATCTTCGGCCAGTTCAATGCGGTGAGCGCGGTCCAGGATCGCGCGCAACTCAACACCGAGCTTGCGATTGCCTTGCGCAAGGTTGTTCACGGACCGCTCGTCATCGAATCCGTTCAGATCGAGAACATCGACTTCTCTGGCAAATATGAAGAGGCCGTTGAAGCGCGCATGGAAGCAACCGTTCGCCAGCAACAGGCCGAAGCCGAAGCCGCCTCAACACGCACCCGCGCCGACGCCGCCGCCTATTCGGTCAAGGCACAAGGCGAGGCGGAAGCCTCTGCCATCCGCAACCGCGGTGACGCATTGCGCGACAATCCGGGCCTTCCCGCGCTGGTGACGGCCGAGAAGTGGGACGGCCACCTGCCAACAACGATGGTTCCCGGCGGGGCGGTTCCATTCCTGAAGGTCAATCCGTAGGAAATCACAACAGCACGACCCGGCGCGGCACGGTACAAATAAAGGTTGCGTTTACCCCAACCGCTTACTGTGCGGCGTCGGAACATCCAGGCTTCGCCGCCCGTGATCGAGCTCGAAATCTTCATCGGATTGCTGGTCTGCGCGACTGCTGTGGCGATCTTTCTGCTGCGCGAAAAGATTCGGGCGGAACGCAGGCTGCGCGATGCGATCGACGCCCTGCCTGCCGGCATTGCATTCTATGACAAGGCCGACCGGCTGTATCTCTGGAACAAGCCCTACGAAAACATCTCCGGTGACTGCCTGAGCATCCTGCGCCGCGGCATCCAGTTCCGCGACATGCTGAAAGAAGATTTGCGCGGCGGGCATTATGCCGAAGCGAATGGCCGCGAAGAGGAATGGCTCGAGGAGCGGATGGCCATGCGCGCCAGAGGTGAAGGTTCCCGCATTCAGGATCTCACCAATGGCCACTGGCTGCAGGTGCAGGACCGGCGCACACCCGATGGCGGAACGGTCTCGATCTGCGTCGATGTCACGGACGTCAGGCGCAGCGAGAACACCTTCAAGCTGATGTTCGACAACAATCCCGTGCCGATGTGGTTGTGGGAAGGAAGCGCAACACTCCGAATTCTCGATCTCAACAGGGCGGCGCTCGATCATCTGGGTTATTCGCGCGAGGACATTCCCCATCTCACGGTCTTCGACATTCTCAGCGACGAGGAGCGCCCGGCGCTCAATGCGATGATCTCGTCGGGTGTCGTTCGCCCTTATGACGGCGAGCGCATGTGGCGGCCGCGGCGCAAGGATGGCGAACTGCGTTTTGCCGTGCCTTATATCCACATTCTTCCGCGCGATGGAACGGTGAGTTTCGTGGGCGCGATCGTGGACGTTACGGACCGCGTCCTTGCCGAAAAGGCATTGCGCCACAATACGGATGAATTGACGAAGGCCTTGTCGCGCGCCGAAGAAGCCAGCCGCGCGAAGAGCGAATTCCTGGCGACAATGAGTCACGAGCTCCGCACCCCTTTGAACGCGATCATCGGGTTTTCCGACATTCTCAAGAACGAGATGTTCGGTCCAATGGGGAGCGAACGCTACAAGGAGTATGCGCAAAGCATCCACGGCAGCGGTTCGCACCTGCTCGGCGTCATCAACGACATTCTCGACATCTCGCGCATGGATTCCGGCGAGATCGAACTCGATCTGAATCCTGTCGATATCGGTTCCGTGATCGGCGAATGCATCGACGCCCTCGCGCCGACGGCCCAGAACGAGTCCATGTGCATTGCGCGCGATATCGAGCCGGCGTTTCTGATGGTGGACCGGCGCAGGCTGCGGCAGATGCTGTTCAATTTGCTGTCGAACGCGGTCAAGTTCACGCCCCACCGCGGCCAGGTGAACGTCACGGCGGTCAGCACCCATGACGGCTTCGCGATCACCGTCAACGACACAGGCATCGGGATGGAGCCGGACAGCATTCCGAAAGCGCTGGAGCGCTTCGGCCAGATCGACTCGTCTCTTGCGCGCAAATATGAAGGCGTTGGGCTCGGCCTGCCGCTTACCAAGCAACTCGCGGAGCTTCACGGCGCCACCCTGTCCATCGAGAGCGTGCCGGGCACGGGAACCACGGCAACCATCTTGTTTCCTCGCGGGTGCGTGTTGACGCAGGGTCACGCGCAGGCGTGCTAGATCGGATCGAATGATGCTATGGCCTCGCGCCATGGCACCCCGTCTGTTCCTGAAAGATGTCCACGTCGCGTATGGCAGCACGCCGCTGCTCGACGGCGCGGAGCTTGTTGTCGAGGAGGGCGCGCGGCTGTGTCTTGTCGGACGCAACGGGTCCGGCAAATCGACGCTTCTCAGGATCGCAGCCGGGCTGATCGAACCGGATTCCGGCGAACGCTTTGTGCAGCCCGGCGTGACGATCCGCTATCTGCCGCAGGAGCCGGATTTCTCCGGTATCGAAACGCTTGGCGCGTACGCGCGCGCAGGTCTCGGCCCGGGTGACGATCCGCATCGAGTTACCTACCTGCTCAATGCCCTTGGTCTGACCGGCGAAGAAAAGACCGGAGAAGTCTCTGGTGGTGAGGCGCGGCGCGCGGCGTTGGCACGGGTGCTGGCGCCTTCGCCCGATGTCCTGCTGCTGGATGAGCCGACCAACCATCTCGACCTCCCCGCGATCGAATGGCTGGAAAGCGAACTCACCTCGATGCGCTCTGCCCTTGTTCTCATCAGCCATGACCGGCGCTTTCTCTCCAACCTCTCACGCAGCACGCTGTGGCTCGACCGTGGCACGACAAAGCTTCTGGGCCGCGGCTTCGCGCAATTCGAAGCCTGGCGCGACGAGGTTCTGGAACAGGAAGACATTGAGCGCCACAAGCTCGATCGCAAGATCGCGCAGGAAGAGCACTGGCTGCGCTACGGCGTCACCGCGCGGCGCAAGCGCAACGTCAAACGTCTCGCGGGCCTGGGCGAACTCCGCCGCGACAAGCGCGAACATCGCCGCGCGGCCGGTGGCGTGAAAATGGCGGCGAGCGAAGCCGACCTTTCCGGCACGCTGGTGATCGAGGCGAAGCGCGCGTCAAAAGTCTATGACGGACGGACCATCGTGGATGATTTCTCGATCCGTGTGCTGCGCGGCGACAGGCTTGGCATCGTCGGCGCGAACGGGTCGGGCAAAACGACGCTGCTGAATCTTCTGACCGGCCGTCTCGAACCCGACGGCGGGAAAGTGAAGGTCGGTGCAAATGTCCAGATGGCCTCGCTCGAACAAGACCGGCGCAGGCTGATGCCCGACACGACGCTGGCCGATGTGCTGACCGGCGGCCACGGCACGACCGTGACGGTCGCGGGCAAGCCGCGACACGTGATAAGCTATATGCAGGATTTCCTGTTCACACCGGAACAGGCCCGCCAGCCGGTGCGCGTGCTCTCCGGCGGCGAACGCGCGCGGCTTCTGCTCGCCCGCGCGCTGGCGGCCGAGTCCAATCTTCTGGTACTCGACGAGCCGACCAACGATCTCGATCTGGAAACGCTCGATCTGTTGCAGGAGATGATCGCGGACTATCCCGGCACCGTATTGCTCGTCAGCCACGACCGCGACTTCCTCGACCGTACCGTGACGTCCGTATTGATGGCGGAAGGCAATGGCCGCTTTGTCGAATATGCCGGCGGTTATACGGACATGCTTGCGCAGCGCGGCGCAGGCGTCGCCGCCAAAGCCGTTGTCAAAGCGGCGCCACGCGAACGCGAACGGTCTACGAGCGAGCCCGCGCAACAGAAGCGCAAGCTTAGCTTCAAGGACAAGCACGCGCTGGAGACGCTACCGACCGAGATTGCGAAACTCGAGTCCCAGATTGCGAAGCTGCAGGACGAGCTTGCAGACGGCAGTCTATATGCACGCGATGCCAAGAAATTCGGAACGCTGAGCGCGAAACTGACGGATGCACAGACGGCGCTCTCCGAAAGCGAAGACCGCTGGATTACACTGGAAATGCTCCGTGCGGAGATTGAAGGCGCCTAAGCCACCACGCGCTTGCGCACCGGCGTCGCAACGGAAGCAGACGCCGTCACAGCCGCCGCCTTCGGCGCCACGATCCAGAACTTCTTCGCCTGCTGCGGCCAGTCGCTGAGCAGGAATTTCGCCAGTTCTGACCGCGTCTCCTTGCGATGCAGCCGGATGAGATGCAGCAGTGCTTCTGTGTCCCGCGCGTCGCCGACTCTGCGCCATGCCACGCTGTCAGGATTGATATGTTGTTCCAACGTACCGTCGGTGTCATAGACATAGGCCACACCGCCCGTCATGCCGGCGGCAAAATTGTCGCCCGGCGTGCCGAGGATCACGGCTGTGCCGCCGGTCATGTATTCGCAGCCGTTCGAGCCGCAGCCCTCGACCACACAGGTCGCGCCCGAATTGCGCACCGCGAAACGCTCGCCCGCCTGACCCGCTGCGAACAGGAAGCCGGAGGTCGCGCCATAGAGCACCGTGTTGCCGATGATCGTGTTGTCACTCGCCACAAAGCGCGCCGTGCGCGGCGGCATCAAAACAATGGTCGCGCCGGACAATCCCTTGCCGACATAGTCGTTGGCGTCGCCTTCGACCTCGATCCGCAGACCTTGCACGCCGAACGCGCCAAGCGATTGGCCGCACGATCCATGGAGTCGAAGCGTCACACTGTCGTGTGCGAGGCCGGTTAATCCCCACTTGCGCACGATGGAGGATGACAGCCGCGTGCCGACGGAGCGCTGCGTGTTCTGGACGTTGAACGCCATTTCGACCTTCTCGCCGCGCTTCAGCGCCGACATCGCGGTCTGCAGGATGTCGGTGTCCAGCGTCGGCAGAACCTCGTTGCGCTGCTTACGGGTGGAGACGCGCGAGCCTCGCGTGTCGGCGCGGCAGAGCAGCGAATTGAGATCGAGCTCGTCGAGGTCCGCGGAGCCGCGGCTCTTCTGATAGAGCAGATCGGTACGCCCGATCACTTCTCCCAGAGACCGCGCGCCGAGCGACGACAGCACCTCGCGCACCTCTTCCGCGATGAAGTGGAACAGGTTGATCACCTTCTCCGGCGTGCCGGTGAATTTCGCGCGCAGGCTTTCGTCCTGCGTGCACACGCCGACCGGACAGGTGTTGGAGTGGCACTGCCGCACCAGCAGGCAACCCATTGCCACGAGTGACGCCGTGCCGATGGCATATTCCTCCGCGCCGAGCAGCGCCGCCATTACGATATCGCGGCCGGTGCGCAAGCCGCCGTCGGCGCGCAATGTTACGCGCTCGCGTAGTCCATTGAGCGTCAAAATCTGGTTGGCCTCACTCAAGCCAACTTCCCAGGGAAGCCCGGCGAACTTGATCGAACTTTGCGGCGAAGCGCCGGTGCCGCCGCTATGGCCTGCGATATGGATGATGTCGGCCTTTGCCTTTGCCACGCCGGACGCGATGGTGCCGACACCGCTCGCCGAGACGAGCTTCACGCAGACCCGCGCCTCGGGATTGATCTGCTTGAGGTCGTAGATGAGCTGCGCCAGATCCTCGATCGAATAGATGTCGTGATGCGGCGGCGGCGAGATCAGCGTCGTACCAGGCACGGCGTGGCGCAGGCGCGCGATCATTTCCGTCACCTTGAAACCCGGAAGCTGCCCACCCTCGCCGGGCTTGGCGCCCTGCGCGACCTTGATCTCGATCTCGCGGCAGGCATTCAGGTATTCCGCGGTCACGCCGAAGCGGCCCGACGCGATCTGCTTGACCTGCGAGTTGGCCTCCGTGCCGAAATGCTGCGGTTCCTCCCCGCCCTCGCCGGAGTTCGAGCGCGCGCCGATGCGGTTCATCGCGATGTTGAGCGTCTTGTGCGCCTCCGGCGACAGTGCGCCCAGCGACATGCCCGGTGTGATGAATCGCGCGAAGATATTCTCCGCTGGCTCGACCTCGTCCAGCGGTGCGGGCTCGGGCGGCAAGCGGAAATTCATCAGATGGCGCAGCGACACCGGCGCCTGCGCGTCGACGCCTTCGGAATATTTCTTGTAGACGCCGTAGGAATTCTTCTGCACTGCGCTTTGCAGAAGATGGATCAAGGTCGCGCTGTCGCCATGCGCCTCACCGGACGCCCGCGCGCGATAGAAACCGCCGACGGGCAGCACGTGGTCGTCCAGCGCCTCGCGATGCAGTTTCGCCACGCGCGCGGCAATGCCGGAAAAGCCGATGCCGGAGATACGGCTCGGCATGCCGGGGAAGATATCCGCGACCATCGAGCGCGACAGGCCGAGCGCCTCGAAATTGTAGCCGCCGCGATAGGACGAGATCACGGAGATGCCCATCTTCGAGATGATCTTGAGCAGGCCCGCGCTCATGGAATCGAGATAACGTTTCACACATTGGCCAAGCGAAAGATCGCCGAACAACCCGCGCGCATGGCGGTCGGCAATGCATTCCTGCGCTAGATAGGCATTCACGGTGGTAGCGCCAACGCCGATCAGCACCGCGGCATAATGCGTGTCGAGGCAATCTGCAGCGCGGACATTGATCGAGACCTCGCTACGCTTTCCGTTGCGCAGCAGATGCGAATGCACCGCCCCGGTCGCCAGGATCATCGGGATCGGCGCGCGGTCCGGCGCGATGCGCTCGTCAGTCAGGATGAGATGGCTGAAGCCGTCGGCGACGGCCTTCTCTGCTTCGGCGCAGATGTGTGCGATGGCCTGTTCCAGCGCCTCGCCTTCCGCCACACCAGGCGCAATCGGGAAGACGCAGTCGATCTCCTTAAACTTGCCGACCAGATGATCGCGGATGCGCTGGTACATGCCGTTGGAAATGATCGGCGTCTCCAGCACGAACACTTCGGCCTGCTTCTCATCCTGCGCCAGCACATTGCCGAGATTGCGGAAGCGTGTCTTCAAACTCATCACACGGTCTTCCCGCAGCGAGTCGATCGGCGGGTTGGTGACCTGGCTGAAATTCTGCCGGAAGAAATGCGACAGCGGTCTCGTGTGCCGCGATAGCACAGCAAGCGGCGTGTCATCGCCCATCGAGCCGATGGCTTCTTTTCCCTCCGCGATCATCGGATGCAGGATCAGTTCGAGGTCTTCGAGCGAATAGCCCGCCGCGCGTTGCCGCGTTTTCAACTCCGCATCGTCGAACATGCGCGGTTCAGGGCCAGGTCCGATGATCGGCTCCAGCTCCACGATCCTGCGCGTCCATTCGAGATAGGGATGTTCGCCGGCAAGTTTGTCCTTGATCGCGCAGTCCTCGTAGAGCCGGCCCTCCTGCAGATCGAGCGCGATCATCTGACCCGGCCCCAACCGTCCACGGCGCAGAACCTGTGACGGATCGAGCGCGAACATGCCGCTCTCGGAGCCCGACACCAGCAATCCCTCTTTGGTGATTGCATATCGCTGCGGACGCAACCCGTTGCGATCCATGCCGGCGATGACCCAGCGCCCGTCGGTAGCAGCGATGGCGGCGGGTCCGTCCCACGGCTCCATCACGGCGTTGGCGTAGGCGTACATGGCCTGGTGCGATTCCGGAATCGTCGAGGCCTTCTTGGTCCAGGATTCCGGGATGAGCAGCGTCTTGGCGAGCGGCGCGCTGCGACCGGCGCGCACCAGAACTTCGAACACAGCATCGAGCGCGCCGGAGTCTGATGAGCCGGGCTGGATGATCGGCTTGATGTCGTCTGCGGCGTCGCCGAACAGCGCGGACGCCATCTTGAACTCGTGGTTCTTCATCCAGTTGACGTTGCCCTTCAGCGTGTTGATCTCGCCATTGTGGGCAAGCATGCGGAAGGGCTGGGCCAGGCTCCAGGTCGGGAAGGTGTTGGTGGAGTAACGCTGGTGGAAGATCGCGAAGGCGGACGCGAAACGTTCGTCCTGAAGATCGGGATAGAAATTCGACAGCTGCTCCGCGAGGAACATGCCCTTGTAGATCAGCGAATGCGCCGACAATGAGCAGACATAGAAACCCGCGATGCTCGCATCGCGCACGCGCTTTTCGATGCGGCGGCGGCAGAGATAAAGCGCGCGGTCGAGCGCCTCCATGTCGTCGGTTTCCGGCGTGCCGAAGACGATCTGCTCGATCTCGGGACGCGTCGCGTTCGCCTTCTCGCCGATGACCGAAAGATCGATCGGCACCTGCCGCCAGCCATAGAGATAGAAGCCGAGCCGCAGCAGTTCGGATTCAACGATGGTGCGGCAGGCTTCCTGCGCCGTGAAATCGGTGCGCGGCAGGAATATCTGGCCGACCGCGATATGGCCCTTGCGCGTGCGGTGGCCACTGAGCCGCACGACTTCCGCAAAGAATTTGTGCGGCACCTGAAGGTGGATACCTGCGCCGTCGCCCGTTTTGCCGTCGGCATCGACCGCGCCGCGGTGCCAGACCGATTTCAGCGCGTCGATGGCGCGAGTGACGACCTCACGCCGCGGCTTGCCGTCGATGGCGGCAACGAGACCGACACCGCAGGCGTCGTGCTCGTCCGATGGCGAATACGCATGCGCGGCCTCGAGCGCCGCCGCGTTGCGCCGGTACAGATCGACGAAGTCCTGGGCCTCATTCCGCGGCATGGACCACATCCTGCTTCGCCAGAAGATGCGCGTGGATCGCCGCCGCCGCATCGCGCCCATCGCGGATGGCCCACACCACCAATGACGCACCGCGCACGATGTCGCCCGCGCCGAACACGCCGTCGAGACTGGTCATGAAGTTGCGCGGGTTGATCCACACCCGCCCGCCCGGTCCGGTGATGAGCGCGGTTTCGGATAGCATATGTGGCAACGGCTCGGGATCAAAACCCGCCGCCACGATCACCATCTGCGCCGCGATCTCGAACCGCGCAGTGTCTTTCTCGATGCTGTGACGTCCGCTCGCATCGACAACGCCCAACCGCATGCGCGCGCCGTGCACGCGCGCGACTGCCTCGACACCGTCAAGCGTGTCCGGCGAGGCCAGCCATTCGAAGCGCACGCCCTCTTCTTCCGCATGCAGCACTTCACGCGCAGAGCCCGGCATGTTGGCGCGGTCGCGGCGGTAGAGACAGGTGACGGAGCTTGCGCCCTGACGCACCGCCGTGCGCACGCAATCCATCGCGGTATCTCCGCCGCCGATGACGACGACGTCCTTGCCGAGCGCGTGGAGCGTACCGTCCTCATGGCCCTGTACCGCATCGCCCAACCCCTTGCGGTTGGACGCGATGAGATAGTCGAGCGCGGCGACGACGCCAGGCAACTCCGAGCCTTTCGCGCCGATCTCGCGCGCGCGATAGGCACCCGTTGCCAGAAGCACCGCATCGTGACGCAACCGCAATTCCTGCAGCGACAGGTCGCGTCCGATCTCGACGCCGAGCTTGAACGCGATGCCGCCCTCTTCCAGACGCGCAACGCGGCGTTGCACCACCGCCTTGTCGAGTTTGAAATTGGGAATGCCGTAGATCAGCAAGCCGCCGGCGCGGTCGTGGCGGTCGTAGATCGTGACGCCATAGCCCTGCTTACGAAGCTGCTCTGCTGCCGCGAGCCCTGCAGGCCCCGCGCCGATGATGCCGATGCTTTCGGCTCGAGCGGCGCGCGGACGGATCGGCTTCACCCATCCATTCTCGAACGCGGTGTCGGCAAGGTATTTCTCGATCGAACCGATGGTCACCGCGCCATGCGTCGATTGCTCGATGACGCAATTGCCCTCGCACAGGCGATCCTGCGGACAGATGCGCCCGCAGATCTCCGGCATGTTGTTGGTGCTCTCGGCGAGTTCGTAGGCTTCCTGCAGACGCCCTTCGGCCGCGAGCTTCAGCCAGTCGGGGATGTTGTTGGAGAGCGGACAATGCACCTGACAGAACGGCACGCCGCATTGCGCGCAACGCGCCGCCTGGGCGGCAGCATCCTTGGCTACGAAGCCATCGCTGATTTCGCCGTGGTCGTGCTTGCGAGTCCCGGCAGGCCGTTTGGCCGGATATTGCGGCTGCACAGAGACAAAACGTAACATTTCACCAGACCAGACTCGTTCATAAGCAATTATTCTCCATTATTGAGCCTGTATGGCAACTTCCTTCTAATCGGCATGATTATTTGCCGCAGCGCAGCAGGCTCCACTGAGTTCACGGTGCAATCCGCCGCGTTCTTTTATTTCTTGAGCTGGGTGACGTCGCGTACAGCGCCGCGCGCGGCGCTGGTCGCCATCGCCGCATATGCCTGCAGTGCGGGTGTAACTTTGCGGTCGCGATTTTCAGGACGCCAATGGGTTCCGTAGCGCGCGTTCAATGCATCCCGGCGTTTTTCAAGTGATTGTGCATCGACCATCAGATTAATGGAGCGTGCCGGAATATCGATTTCGATGCGGTCGCCGTCCTCGACCAGCGCGATCATCCCGCCCTCCGCTGCTTCCGGCGAAACGTGGCCGATGGAAAGCCCCGATGTGCCGCCGGAGAATCGTCCGTCCGTCACCAGCGCGCAGGCTTTCCCGAGCCCCTTCGATTTTATGTAGGAGGTCGGATAGAGCATCTCCTGCATGCCGGGGCCGCCCTTGGGCCCCTCGTAGCGAATTACCACGACATCACCCGCTTTCACCACGTTGCCGAGGATACCGGTGATTGCCGCGCCCTGACTCTCGAACACGCGCGCGAGGCCGGAAAATTTCAGGATGCTCTCGTCCACACCGGCCGTCTTCACGATGCAGCCATCTGGCGCGATGTTGCCGGTGAGCACGGCCAATCCACCATCGCGGCTGAAGGCATGTTCCGCGGAGTGGATTACACCGCTCTTTCGGTCGAGATCGAGATCGTCGTAGCGCTGGTTCTGGCTAAATGCGGTCTGGGTGGGAATGCCGCCCGGCGCGGCGCGATAGAAATAACGTACACCTTCATCATTCGTGCGCTGCACGTCCCACCGCGACAAGGTCTCGGTCAGATCGCCGGAATGAACGGAATGCACTTCGCGATGCAGCAAGTTCGCGCGGTCGAGCTCGCCAAGGATCGCCATGATACCGCCTGCGCGATGGACATCTTCCATATGCACATCGGATTTCGACGGCGCGACTTTGCATAGCACCGGCACCTTGCGGGAGATGCGATCGATATCCGCCATGGTGAAATCGACTTCTGCTTCATGCGCCGCGGCGAGCAGATGCAAAACCGTGTTGGTCGAGCCGCCCATGGCGATGTCGAGCGACATCGCGTTCTCGAAGGCCTCGAAGCTCGCAATCGAACGCGGCAGCGCGGTCGCGTCATCGTTCTCGTACCAGCGCTTCGCCAATTCCACGACCGTACGGCCGGCTTGCAAAAACAATTCCTGCCGGTCGGCATGCGTTGCCAGCACCGAACCGTTGCCGGGCAGCGACAATCCCAACGCCTCGGTCAGGCAGTTCATCGAGTTTGCGGTGAACATGCCGGAGCATGACCCACAGGTCGGACACGCGGAGCGCTCGATCACCTGAACATCCGCATCGCTGATCTTGTCATCTGCGGCCGCGATCATCGCGTCGATCAGATCGACGGCGATGGTGCCGTCCTTCATCTTGACCTTGCCTGCTTCCATCGGTCCGCCGGACACGAACACCGCCGGGATGTTCAAGCGCAGCGCCGCCATCAGCATGCCCGGCGTGATCTTGTCGCAATTGGAGATGCAGACGAGCGCGTCGGCGCAATGCGCGTTGACCATGTACTCGACGCTGTCGGCGATCAGCTCGCGCGACGGCAAACTGTAGAGCATCCCGTCATGACCCATCGCGATACCGTCATCGACGGCGATGGTGTTGAATTCTTTCGCGACCGCGCCCGCTTTTTCAATCTCGCGCGCAACCATCTGCCCGAGATCTTTCAGATGCACATGACCGGGCACGAATTGCGTGAACGAGTTGGCGATGGCGACAATCGGCTTGCCGAAATCGGAATCCTTCATGCCTGTCGCGCGCCATAGCCCGCGCGCGCCCGCCATGTTGCGGCCGTGTGTCGACGTTCTGGAGCGCAGTTGGGGCATCGAAGTCCTTACATCGCCCGTCCTCCGGGCACAGTGCTTAAATAACAGGCATTCACATTTCTGAGACCGATTATCTCTTTTTCACGGTCGGTTTTGTTTTTTCTCTTCACGCGCGCTTAATCTTATGTTTCTATGGATGCACAGACGAATTCAAGAGTTGTGTTCCCCATGGCCGCTGGCCGCACCATCGCTGCGCCTTTCTCGCTGGACCTGACGGTTCTCGTGGACGTGCGCGCGCTCGGCCTGCTTAGCCTCGTACTTCTTCTTATTCGGACCCTGAGCGGGATCGGAGCGACGTAAGCGTAACCAAAAACGCAGATCGCCTGACGAACCCGCTCTCGAAAGAGGCGGGTTTTTTGTTGCGCGGTCTGCCGGACAAACACCGGAGAGATCGAACTATGCGCATTTATAATCACGACGATGTAGACCCCAAGAGCCTCGACGGCGCGCGTGTTGCCGTCATCGGCTATGGCAGCCAGGGCCGCGCGCACGCGATGAACATGCGCGACAGCGGCATCGATGTCGTCGTCGGCGTGCGCGAGGGCGGGAAAGGCTGGAAGCGCGCGCAGGAAGACGGCCTGAAGACCGCGGAGCCCGCGGAGGCGGTGAAAGGCGCGACCATCGTCGCGATCCTGACGCCGGACATGACGCATGACGCGATCTGGCGAGAGTCCGTCGCGCCCAACATCGCCAAAGGCGCCGCCGTGCTCTTCGCGCACGGCTTCTCGGTGCACTACGGCCGCGTCACGCCGCGCGAGGATATCGACGTAATCCTGGTGGCTCCAAAAGGCCCCGGCGATCTGGTGCGCCGCGAATATGTGCGCGGCCACGGTGTGCCGTGCCTGTTCGCGATCCAGCAGGATGCGAGCGGCAAGGCGCGCGAACGCGTGCTGGGCTACGCCCGCGCCATCGGCGGCACCTTCGGCGGCTGTATCGAGACGACGTTTTCCGAAGAAACCGAAACCGATCTGTTCGGGGAGCAATCGGTGCTGTGCGGCGGCGTCACCGAACTGGTGCTGGCCGGCTACGACACGCTGGTCGATGCGGGCTATCAGCCCGAGGTCGCCTATTTCGAGTGCATGCACGAACTCAAGCTGATCGTCGATCTGCTGCATGAAGGCGGATTGAAGAAGATGCACGAATTCGTGTCCGAGACCGCGAAATACGGCGATCTGGTTTCGGGCCCGCGCATCGTGACCGACGAGACGCGCCAGCACATGAAGGATGTGCTGCGCGACATCCAGTCGGGCTCATTCGCGCGCGACTGGATCCTGGAGAACCAGGCAGGCCGCCCGCGTTACGAAGCGCTTCTCAAGAAAGACCTCGACCACCCGATTGAAAAAGTCGGCCGCGATCTGCGCGCGCGCATGACGTGGCTGAACCCGCAAACAAACGCTGCCGAGTAGGAATCATGTCGAGTATTGGTCCCGCGCACATTCCCAAGGCCGATGACAGCCCGCGCTCCGGCGCGCGTCTGCTCATCGACGCGCTGGAGCGCATGGGGGCGGACACAGTGTTCGGCTATCCCGGCGGCGCGATCATGCCGGTCTATGACGCGCTGACGGGTTCGAGCATGCGCCATATTCTCGTGCGCCACGAGCAGAGCGCGGCGTTCGCCGCCGATGCCTGGGCGCGCGTGACCGGCAAACCCGGCGTGTGCATCGCGACCTCCGGTCCGGGTGCCACGAACCTGATCACCGGCATCGCCAACGCCGCGATGGACTCCGTCCCGATGGTGGCGATAACCGGTCAGGTCGCGACGTCGTACATGGGAACCGATGCGTTCCAGGAAGTCGACATCATCGGCATGACCTTGCCGATCGTGAAGCATTCATGGCTGGTGCGCGACATCGGCGATGTGTCCGCCGTCGTGGAAGAAGCATTCCACGTCGCGGCATCGGGCCGTCCAGGGCCGGTTCTGATCGATCTACCGAAGGACATCGCGGCCGGCACCACGACGCACACGCGCGCGCCGAGCTTCGACAATCGTATCAGCGGCGAGGATGACACCAACGCGCTTGAACACGCCGAGATGATGATCGCGAAGGCGAAGAAGCCCCTGCTCTATGTCGGCGGCGGCGTTTCCATCGCGAACGCTGTGCCGGAGCTGCGCGCCTTCGCGCGGCGCACCGGCATCCCATCTGTCGCGACGCTGAAAGGGTTGGGCGCGATCCCGACCGACGATCCGGCGTTCCTCGGCATGCTGGGCATGCATGGCACGAAGGCCGCCAACCACGCGGTGCAGGAATGCGATCTGCTGATCTGCGTCGGGGCGCGCTTCGACGACCGTGCGACCGGCAAACTCTCGACCTTCGCGCCCCATGCGCGCGTGATCCATTTCGACATCGATCCGGCGGAAATCGGCAAACTGCGCGCCGCCGACGTCTCGATCACCGCCGATTTGAAGCGCGCCCTGCCCGCGCTGCATCCCGTCGGCATGAACACCGCCGGCTGGATTTCGCACACGCGCAAAATGAAGGACGAGTTCGCGTTCACCTATGACGCGCCGGGCGAAGGCATCTACGCGCCGAAACTGTTGAAGGATCTGTCTGAAGTCGCGGGCGACAGCTTCATCGCAGCCTGCGACGTTGGCCAGCACCAGATGTGGGTCGCCCAGCATTGCCGCTTCATGCATCCGTCCGCGCACCTGACCTCCGGGGGGCTGGGCGCGATGGGATATGGCCTGCCGGCCGGCATGGCCGCAAAGCTGGCGAAGCCCAATGCGAACGTCGTGGCGATCACCGGCGACGGCTCGATCATGATGAACATCCAGGAACTGGCGACGCTGAAGCGTTACGGCATCGCGCTGAAGATCCTGCTGCTCGACAATTCCTCGCTAGGTCTCGTGCGCCAGTGGCAGGAGCTGTTCTACGACCGCAATTACAGCGAGACGAACCTGTCCGACAATCCGGACTTCGTGCAGGTCGCGCAGGCCTTCGGCCTTGAAGCGTTCCGCATCACGCGCCGCGACGAGACGGAAGGCGCGATCCAGCGCCTGCTCGCCGCAGAAGGCCCGTGCCTCGCGCATGTCGTCATCGACCCGCGCGAAAACGTCTGGCCGCTGGTGCCGCCGGGAAAAAGCAATCACGAAATGATGGAGGAGTAAGCCATGAGCAAGACCATTCACCTGGAACTCGACCGCGCCGAAGGTTCGTTGCAGCGGATTATCGGTCTCATCGAGCGCCGCGGTTTCCACATCGACGGCATGACGATGGATGGCGAAGGCGCGCATCGCACGCTGGCTGTCCACGTTCGCCCCTATGACTCCAGCCGTCAGATCGATGTGCTGAGCCGTCAGATCGACAAGCTCTACGGCGTGCGCCGAAATGTGCCAGACGAAGGAGCTGTATCATGCGTGATGCAGTAGAGGACAACTGTGTCCTGATCTTCGACACCACATTGCGCGACGGTGAACAGGCGCCGGGCTTCAGCATGGGCGTTCCCGAGAAGTTGCGCGTTGCGGCGGCGCTGCGCGACATGGGCGTCGACATCATCGAGGCAGGCTTTGCCGCCGCTTCGCCGGGCGACGAGGAAGCCATCCGCGCCGTGGCGCAGGAAATCCACGGCCCGGTCATCTGCTCGCTCGCGCGCGCGTCCATCTCCGACATCGACGCGGCCGTGCGCGCGCTAAAACCGGCAACCAAGCGCCGCTTGCACATCTTCCTCGCGACAAGCCCGATCCATCGCGAAGCCAAGCTCAACATGAGCTGCGATCAGGTGCGGGAAGCGGCGGTACAATCGATCAGATATGCACGTCAGTTTTTCGACGATGTGGAGTTCAGCGCCGAAGACGCAATCCGCACCGAGCCGGATTTCCTGGTTGAGGTGTTGCAAGCCGCTGCTGATGCCGGTGCTTTGACGCTGAACGTGCCCGACACGGTGGGCTATTCGACGCCGGACGAGATCGGCCGCCTGTTCGCCATGCTGAAGGCCAACATCAACTGTGGCCCCGGCGTGCGCTTCTCCACCCATTGCCACAACGATCTCGGCATGGCGGTGGCGAATAGTGTCATGGCCGTGCAGGCCGGCGCCCGGCAGATCGAATGCACGATCAACGGCATCGGCGAGCGCGCGGGCAACAGCGCGCTGGAGGAAGTCGTGATGGCCCTGCGCACCCGTGCGGACCAGTTCGACGTCCGCACCAATATCGACACGACGATGCTGACGGCGGTGAGCCGCCTGGTGTCGCGCGTGACGAAGTCGCCGGTCGTGCGGAACAAAGCTGTTGTCGGCCGCAATGCGTTCGCACATGAGGCCGGCATCCATCAGCACGGTGTGATGTCGGACGCACGCACCTATGAGGTGATGCGTCCGGAGGATGTCGGCATGGATGCGAGCGAATTGGTGCTTGGCAAGCATTCCGGCCGCCATGCCGTGGACAAACGAGCCCGCGAACTCGGCTACCAGTTCGATAGCGCGGCGATGATGCGCATCTTCGCGGCCTTCAAGAACCGCGCGGACGAGATCGGCGCATTGGACGACGATGAGCTGCATGCGTTGTTCACCGACGGCGATGTTTGCGAGCGCGGTTGGAGCCTGACGCGGCTTGAGGCGCGCACCGACAAGACTGGCCGCAGCCGTGCCGTCACCGTCTTAGAACTGGCGCGCGACAACGAGTCCACCACGCATGTCGCGATTGGCGAGACAGCTCTCGAGGCAGCCTTCCTCGCATTGCGCGAAGCGTCAGGCGAAGACGCCCATGTTGTCGAGATCGAAGTCATGCAGGCGGGATACGGCGCGACGCCGGATGCCGCCGCCGAGACGACGGTGAACATTGGGGGACGCGCGTGGGCAGGACATGGCCACGGACCCGATCCGTTGTGGGCAGGCGTGCGCGCATTCCTGGATGCATTCAACAAAGCGGCACGCGCGAAGGGTTACAGCGTCGCGCCGCGGGAGAACTACAATGAAGCCGCTGGCTGAACATATCTGGATGAACGGGCGTGTCACGCCCTGGGCCGATGCCCGGATACACGTGATGACGCACGCGTTGCACTACGGCACCTCCGTGTTCGAAGGTATCCGCGTCTATGACACGCCTTGTGGCCCATGCGGTTTCCGTCTCGACGATCACATGAACCGTCTTGTCGATTCCGCGCGCATGTACGGCATCACACTACCCTACTCGGCCGACGACCTCGTCACGGCAACGAAAAAGGTCGTCCACAGAAACGGCCTCAAAAGTGCCTATGTGCGGCCCATCGCGTTTCTCGGCGAATGCGGCATGGGCGTTACGCCCACTGATGAAACGATGCAAGTCGATGTCGCCATCGCGGCGTTCCCGTGGGGCGCCTATCTCGGCGACGATGGGCAGAAGAACGGCGTCGATGTCTGCGTCTCCAGCTGGGCACGCTTCGCCCCCAATACCGTGCCCACCGCCGCGAAAGCCGGTGGGAACTATCTGAACGGCTATCTCATCGGCCGTGAGGCACGCACGCGCGGCTTCGTCGAGGGTATCGCGCTCGGCACCGATGGGCGGCTTTCCGAAGGTGCCGGCGAGAATTTGTTTGTCGTGAAGGACGGGCGCATATTCACCCCGCCCGCCGCATCGTCGATCCTCATCGGCATCACGCGCGACACGGTGATGACGCTGGCGAAGGAAGAAGGCTTCGAGATCGTGGAACAGGTTCTGCCCCGCGAGATACTCTATATTGCCGACGAAGTGTTCCTGACGGGTACGGCAGCGGAAATCACGCCCGTGCGCTCGGTCGACGGCATCGTCACGCGCGCCAACGGACCCGGTCCCATGACAAAGCGCCTTCAGGAGCGTTTCCACGGCCTGTTCGACGGACGCCCGCATCGCTGGCTCGACCCGATTGAGCCGGCAACGCAGAAAGAAAAAGAGCATGTCTTCGAAGCAGCCTAGAACTTTGTTCGACAAGGTCTGGGACGCGCATGTCGTGGAGCCAGAGGCCGACGACCGCCCCGCAGTTCTCTATGTCGATCTGCATCTCGTCCACGAAGTGACCTCGCCGCAAGCTTTCACCGCGCTCGAAGAGCGCGGGCTGAAAGTGCGCCGTCCCGACAGGACCTTCGCGACCATCGATCATTCGACGCCGACACTTCCTGCCGGCGCAAATGGTGAGCGGCCTTATGTCACCGATGAAGCGCGAAAGCAGATCGCCAGACTGGAAGAGAACTGCCACGCGCATGGCATCCCCCTCGCAGGCTGGGACAGTCCCAACCGCGGCATCGTTCATGTGATCGGGCCGGAGCTTGGCCTCACCTGGCCGGGCAGCGTCGTTGTGTGCGGCGACAGCCACACCGCGACGCATGGTGCGTTCGGAGCGCTCGCTTTCGGCATCGGCACGTCCGAAGTCGGTCACGTCCTGGCGACACAATGCCTGCTTCAGCGCAAGCCGAAGACTTTGCGCGTGATGGCGGTTGGAACGCTGCAACCCGGTGTCGGCGCGAAAGATCTCGCGCTCGCGATCATCGCGGAAGTCGGCATCGGCGGCGGCACGGGCAGCGTCGTCGAGTATGCTGGCGAAGCGGTGCGCGCGCTCGACATGGAAGGACGGATGACTCTCTGCAACATGTCGATCGAACTCGGGGCCCGTGCGGGCATGGTCGCGCCGGATGAAACGACTCTTGATTGGCTGCGCGGCCGTCCACGCGCGCCGCAAGGCGCCGTGTTCGGGCAGATGGCCTACGACTGGCTGCGCCTGCACACCGACGAAGGCGCCGTGCTCGACCGTGAGGTCCGCATCGATGCCTCGAAGATCAAGCCTATGGCGACCTGGGGCACGACACCGGACACCGGCATACCGATCGACGCATCCGTGCCCGGCGCGAAAACGGAAACCGCCGGCCGTGCGCTGGACTATATGGGCATGACGGCAGACCACATGCTGACCGACATGCCGGTCGATGTGGTGTTCATCGGAAGCTGCACCAATGGCCGCCTGCCCGATCTGCGCGCCGCCGCCGATGTCATGCGTGGCCGCAAGGTGAAAAAGGGTGTGCGGGCATTGGTCGTTCCGGGCTCTGAAGCCGTACGCCGTCAGGCGGAAGCCGAGGGCTTGCATGAGGTCTTTCTCTCCGCAGGCGCGGAGTGGCGCTTGCCCGGATGCTCAATGTGCATCGCAATGAACGGAGATTTCGTTCAGCCGGGGCAACTCGCGGTTTCCACGTCGAACCGCAATTTCGAAGGCCGTCAGGGGCCTGGCGCGCGCACCGTACTGGCCAGCCCCGCGACCGCGGCGGCATCCGCCGTCATGGGTCGCATCGCCGATCCGCGACAGTTCCTGGAGACCGCAGCATGAGCAACGAACCTTTCGGCGTGCTCTCCTCGCGCACCGTTGTGCTGAGCAACGAGAACATCGACACCGACCAGATCATTCCCGCGCGCTTCCTCACGACAACGTCGCGCCAAGGGCTCGGGAAACATGCCTTCAACGATTGGCGCTACGACAAAGAGGGCCGCGAAGTGAAAGACTTCGTGCTGAACCGCATTGCGCCATGCGCACACCGCATTCTGGTTGCCGGTCGAAATTTCGGCTGCGGCTCCTCGCGTGAGCATGCGCCGTGGGCACTTGCCGATTTCGGATTCCGCGCGGTGGTGAGCACCGAGATTGCGGACATCTTCACCTCCAACGCACTCAAGAATGGCGTGCTGCCGGTGGTGATCGATCAGGCAAGTTGGGATCTGCTCGCCGCACGGCCGGGCGAAAATGCGATCATCGACCTGGAGGCTTGCGAACTGCGCTTCGGAATTCATGTCGCCAAGTTCAAGGTCGAGTCCTTTGCGCGGCGCTGCCTGCTCGACGGCGTTGACACGATGGGTTGGCTTGTCGGACGTATGCCCGCCATCGAAGCCTACGAGAAACAGCGCGCGGCATGAGCGATTTCAGGATTGTGCTTCTCCCGGGCGACGGCATCGGCCCGGAGGTGACCGTTGCCGCACAGTTGGTGCTTGAAGCCATCGGCGCGCGGTTCGGACACAACTTCGAGTTTACGGCAAGGCTGATCGGCGGCGCCGCTATCGACGCGGGCGGCGATCCGCTGCCGCCTGACACCGTGGGGGCGTGCAAGAGCGCCGACGCCGTTTTCCTCGGTGCTGTCGGCGGACCCACATGGGACGGCGGCAAGCGCAGACCCGAAGAAGGCCTGCTCGGCATCCGCAAAGCGCTCGGCCTGTTCGCCAATCTGAGGCCTGTAACGGTGGGTGAAGCAACGCTCACGCATTCGCCGCTGAAGGCGGAGATCGCGCGCGGCGTCGATCTGCTGATCGTGCGCGAACTCACGGGCGGCGCCTATTTCGGCGAGAAGAGGCGTGATGGCGATTTGGCCAGCGATCTCTGCATCTACACCGTCGCCGAGATCGAGCGTGTGACGCGCGTGGCATTCGAGGCAGCACGCAAGCGGCGCGGTTCCGTCATCTCCGTCGACAAAGCCAACGTCATGGAGACAAGCCGCCTGTGGCGCGAAACCGTGACTCGGCTGCACAAAGTCGAATTCTCCGACTGCAAGCTCGAGCACATGCTGGTCGATACCGCGGCGATGCGCCTGATCCAGCGTCCCCGCGACTTCGACGTGCTGCTGACCGAAAACATGTTCGGCGACATCCTGAGCGACGAGGCCTCGATGCTGCCCGGCTCTATCGGTCTTCTGGGCTCTGCCTCGCTCGGTGCGGGCAAGCCGGGACTCTTTGAGCCAATCCATGGTTCCGCGCCGGATATCGCCGGCAGGAACCTCGCCAATCCCTCCGGCACGATCAGCTCCATCGCCATGCTTCTTCTGCATGGGCTCGGGCTTGCACGCGAAGCCGCCTTCGTGTCCGCCGCACTGGAGAAGACATTGAACAGTGGATTGATGACAGGCGATCTGGGCGGAAAGGCAACCTGCACCCAATTCACCCAGGCCGTGGTGGACGCGGTCGACGGCTGACGCGGTGCAAACCGGCACGTTCGCGCGTTATCATGGGCCATGCCCAAACCGGAAAGTGTTCTCTGTCCCTCACCGGCCGGTCTCTACTGTCCGCCAGGTGACTTCTATATCGATCCCGTGCGCTCGGTGGAGCGCGCGGTCATTACCCACGGCCATTCCGATCATGCGCGTTCCGGTCACGGCGCGGTTGTGGCAACAGCGGAGACGCTCGCGATCATGGCCGCGCGCTATGGCGAGGACTTCGTCGGCAGCACAGAAGCGGTGCGTTACGGCCAGACCATCGAACGCGACGGCGTCCAAGTCACGCTGGTGCCAGCAGGCCACATCCTCGGCTCGGCACAGGCGGTCGTACGCGCCAAGGGTATGACCATCGTCGCGTCCGGCGACTACAAGCGCCGCCGCGATCCGACCTGTCCGCCGTTTGAACCTGTGCCGTGCGACGTGTTTGTGACCGAGGCGACCTTCGGCATCCCGGTGTTCAATTTTCCAGAAGCGAGCGACGAGATCGTGCGACTCCTGAAATCCGTCGCGCAATTCCCGGAGCGCACGCACCTCGTTGGTGCCTACGCGCTCGGCAAGGCACAGCGGATCATCCGCCTGCTGCGCGAGGCGGGCTACGACCAGCCGATCTACGTCCACGGCGCGATGGAAAAGCTCAACACCTTGTATGAGCGCTTCGGCATCGATCTGGGCCCTGTCGAACCGGCGACGGTCGAGAAGGGAAAAAAGAAAGACTTCGCCGGCGCTATCGTCATCGCGCCGCCCTCCGCCATAGACGACCGCTGGTCGCGGCGCTTTGCCGACCCGCTACCGGCTTTCGCCTCGGGCTGGATGCGGGTGCGGGCCCGCGCACGGCAGAGACAGGTCGAACTCCCGCTTGTCATCTCCGATCATGCCGACTGGAGTGAACTCACCGCGACACTCGAAGAGATCAAGCCCGGAGAAGTCTGGATTACGCACGGCGGAGAGGACGCTTTGCTGCGCTGGTGCGAACTGAACGATCAGAAGGCGCGCGCGTTGTCGCTCGTCGGTTATGGCGAAGACGAAGGCGAGGCCTGATGCGCGCCTTCGCCAATCTGCTCGACCGCCTCGCTTTCACGCCGCAGAGAAACGGCAAGCTCACGTTGTTGCGCGATTTCATGCGCGAGCAGCCCGATCCCGAACGCGGCTGGGCACTGGCGGCGCTGACCGGCGCGCTGTCGTTCGATGCCGCCAAGCCAGCGTTCATCCGCAAGGCCATCGAGGCGCGGATGGATAGCGCGCTGTTCGCGCTGTCCTACGATTATGTCGGCGATCTTGCCGAGACCGTCGCGCTTGTGTGGCCCGCGAAACCCGGCGCCAATCGCGAGCCAGAACTGGCCGAAGTGGTCGATGCGCTACGCACGGCGACACGCGCCGAGGTGCAAAAGCTTCTCGAACGCTGGCTCGATGCGCTTGATCCCGATGGGCGCTGGGCACTTCTCAAACTTCTTACCGGTGGATTGCGGGTCGGCGTGTCCGCGCGTCTCGCAAAACAAGCCCTCGCCGATATGGGCGGCGTCGAAGTCTCGGAAATCGAGGAAGTTTGGCACGGACAGGAGCCGCCGTTTGAGGACTTGTTCGCATGGCTGGAGAAGCGCAGCGAAAAGCCGACCGCGGACACACCGGGACGCTTCCGGCCCGTCATGCTGGCGCACGCGATTGACGACACAGATTTCGCGAAACTTGATGCCAAGGATTTCGCAGCCGAATGGAAATGGGATGGCATCCGCGTGCAGGCGGTCAGCGAGCGCGCGCAGAGAAAGCTCTACAGCCGCACCGGCGACGAGATCGGCGCGTCGTTTCCCGATGTCCTCGACTTCCTGAATTTCGAAGGCGTGATCGATGGCGAGTTGCTGGTCATGCGCGAAGGCGCAGTCGCGTCCTTCAGCGATCTGCAGCAGCGTCTGAACCGCAAAACGGCCGATGCCAAGCTGATCTCGAAATTTCCCGCTGGGATCCGCGCCTATGATCTCTTGCTGGAAGGCGAGACCGATCTGCGCCATTTGCCATTCCGCGAACGGCGCGTGCGGCTTGAGGCGTTTGTCAAAAGCACACGCTCGCCACGCATCGATCTGTCGCCGCTTCAACCGTTCGAAAATTGGGAGGAACTGGCAGCACTACGAGCCAACCCGCCTGAAGGCGATCCGCGCGTTGCCGAGGGACTGATGCTCAAGCGCTGGGATTCGATCTATGAGGCCGGGCGTCCGAAAGGCCCGTGGTTCAAATGGAAGCGCGATCCGCATCTGATCGACGCGGTGCTTATGTATGCGCAACGTGGCCACGGCAAGCGCTCCGGCTTTTATTCCGATTACACATTTGGCGTCTGGCGCGAGGATCCGAATGGCGACCGTATGCTTACGCCGGTCGGCAAGGCGTATTTCGGGTTCACGGATGAAGAACTCAAGCAGATCGACAAATTCGTACGCGACAATACCGTAGATCGCTTCGGTCCTGTGCGCGTGGTGAAGGCGAATAAAGAATTTGGTCTCGTCTTCGAGGTCGCTTTCGAAGGGCTTCAACGTTCGTCTCGGCACAAATCCGGTGTGGCGATGCGTTTTCCCCGTATCAGCCGTTTACGCTGGGACAAACCTGCACGCGAGGCGGATGAACTTTCGACACTTGAGAAAATGCTGGACCCGATATGAGCCACACGCGGAGCTAAATGGCCCACGAACGCATGATTTCGGCGGCGCAGCATTGACCGACCTCTTTCAAAAGCCGGTAATCGTCCCTAACTGACGAACCTGTCTGGGAAAATTTCGGGGAATCCAATGATCCGCAAAGCAGCATTTCTTGCCGCCATACTTTTCGTCGCGCCTGCGTCGGCGCAGATTTCCGACGACCAGCTCGCCAAGCCGCCGGCGGATGCAAAAGTCTGGACGCTGACATCCAGCAACGGCGTCTCGCGTCACGGCCAGGTTTCGGTTTGGACTGCGAAGGATGGCTCACACTGGTCGCGCTTCAGTTTCAACCTGCGTGGTTTTGCGTCAGAGAGCGACGAGCAGAACCGCTTCGCGCCCGACGGCACCCTCTCAAGCATGATCATCCGGGGCCGCAACCCGCAAGGCGATGTCGCCGAAACCTATGAGGTCAAGGACGGCACCTATACTTACAAGAGCCCGGTCGATCATGGCACCGGCAAGACCGCACCGAACCTCGCCTATGTCGCGTTCGGGGGCACGTTCGATTCCTTTATGTTCCTGATCGACGCGATGCTGAAGTCGCCGACGCACTCGGTTGAGCTGCTTCCCTCGGGTCACGGCTCCATCGCCCCGTTGACGACACTGGAAGTGAACAACGGCAAAGAGAAGAAGACCCTCACTGCCTATGCGATAACGGGGTTTGGCCTCTCGCCGTTTCCGATCTGGATGGACGGCGACAAATTCTTCGGCACACCCGGTGTGGTGGCGCTTCTGCCTGCAGGCTGGGAAAATGTCGGTGAAGCTATGAGCAAGGCTCAGGACGAAGCGCTCGCCAAACTCGCGCCCGCGCAATACGCGGCCATCGCGAAGACGCCCGCTGGCCCAGTCGCGTTCACGAACGTCAAGCTCTACGACTCCGACGCGCGCAAGTTCCGGGACGGCATGACGGTCGTCGTGAACAATGGCGTCATTGCCGATGAAGGCCCATCGAAGAAGGTGAAAGTGCCCGCTGGCGCGCAAGTCATTGACGGCACGGGAAAGACGCTGATCCCGGGTCTGTGGGACAACCATCAGCACTACGGCGACGATTCCACCGGGCCGCTTCTGCTCGCCTCGGGCATTACCAGCGTGCGCGATCCGGGCAACCAGCCGGAAGAACTTATGGCGCGCAAGAAGCGCATTGATGAGCGCCAGCTTCTCGGCCAGCGCATTGTACCGTCGCTTCTGATCGATGGCCCCGGCCCCTACACCGCACAGGTCGCCGTGGTTGTCCACAATGTTGATGAAGCCGTCGCAGCCGTTCACCGCGCGAAGGATAGCGGTTACTTCGGTATCAAACTTTACGGCTCACTCGATCCGGCTTGGGTCAAGCCGATGGCGGATGAGGCACACAAGCTTGGCCTGCATGTCCACGGACACATCCCCCACGGCATGCGTCCGCTCGAGGCCGTGCACGACGGTTATGACGAGATCACGCACATCAACTGGGTGATGGCGCAGGCGATGCCGGACGATGTCATCAAGAACTCTAATGGCATGGCGCGTTTCACCGGCACCGGCAAATACGCCAAGGACGTCGACCTCCATTCGCCGATGATGACCGCCTATCTCGACGAACTCGCCGCCCGCCACATCGCGGTCGATCCCACATTGGTGACGTTTGAGGACCTCTACGTCCCCGATCAGGGAACCTATCCGGCCGCGGATGCACCCTATGTCGACACCCTGCCGTCGCAATTCGCGCGCGGTTTTCTCTCGAGCGCGATGGCGCCGACGGCCGATCTGTCGCGTGAGACGATGCGGGCGAGCTTCAACAAGCTGAAGGACCTCGTCGTCGAGCTGAACAAGCGGCACATCTTTGTGCTTGCCGGCACCGATGGCGTGGGCTTCGAATTGATCCGCGAGCTGCAGCTGTACACCGAGGCAGGAATGTCGGTTGAGGACGCGCTCGCGACGGCGACGATCAATCCGGCCAATGTGTACGGCATGGCGGACAAGACCGGCTCTCTCAAGGAGGGAAAACTTGCGGAACTGGCGCTGATCGATGGCGATGTGCAGAAGAATATCACCGATCTGCGCCAAGTCGAACTTGTCATGCGCGACGGCAAGATGATGAAAGCATCCGAGCTTCGCGCAGCATTGGGGATTACGGGAGCGCCGAAGAAGTAGGCCTTCACCATTTGGGGCCGGCGGGCCTAGAACAGCACGCCGGCCTCAAAGAACACGCTCGTCTGCGATGTGCTGGCCGCAGACGGGCCGAAGGCGAAGCCGGGTGTCGTGTCGCTGGCGCCGACATAAGACCCTTCGAGGCGCGCGAAGAACACCTTGTACTGGTAGGTCGGCGTCAACGAAATCGACCAAGCACTGCTGCCTGGACCAGCGATCAGCATATTGGCAGAGCCCTTCGCAGCACTTCCGCTGGAGTCGACGTATTCGGCACGCGCACCAAGCTTCCAGTGATCATCGAAGGCATAGTTCACCAACACCGCAGCACCGGTCGAGGTCGCACCTTTCAGCGCACCGTGCAACGGGTCACTGGGCGCCTCGATGTATTGCAGGTACGGACTGATCGTCCACGGCCCGAACGTATGCGTGTAGATCACGTTGTAAATACTGCCGTCGTTCATCACCGGCGTCGCGAACGGCATGGTGCTCGGGTTGTGGCCGAGATTGCCGCCCGCAGCCACCGCCAAAGTATCCGAACTGGTGAAAGCATACGACGCCAGACCGGAGATCCAATTCAGGCTTTGCGAGTAGTAGCCATCGTTCACCGAGACGGCGAGTGAGAACGGCCCGCTGGAATAATTCACCTGCACGCCGTCGCTGATTGCGGGCTCCTGATTCCAGAGAAGGCCGCGCTGGATGTTCATGTTCTGGAGAGTGAAGGTGTATTCGTCACCGATCAGCGTCGGCAGCTTGCCGGCGGAGATCGAGAAGTTGTCGAAGGGCACGATCTTCGCATAGGCGACCGGCACGTCACCGAACAGTAGAACCGGCGCGATCGATGATTTTATGTAGCCGGTTCCGAGCGATGGCAGAGAATAACTCCCCGCCTGCACATAGAATTGCCACCAGCCATCGGTTTTCTCGACCCACGCCTGACCGTTGTCGAGATCGAGTTGCGAGTGGACGCCAAAATTCGGCGTGTCCTGATAATAGGCAAGGCCGCTTACAGCGCCGCCAACCGACCACTTGCCAAGGAAATCGAGATCCACACTGAACGGATCCTGATTTGCAGTGAGAGAAGCGCTCATCGATGGTGAGCCGAGCGGGTCGGCTTTGGCGGATTGCGTCACCGCCAAGAAGGTCGCTGCGGCGAGGACTGCGAAAAAATACTCTGGGGCGTCAAACGCCGAGAGTTTACGAATGCGCATGGTCAATCCCCTTTAGTTTGACACCCACATCCTCCCCTTTTTAGGCGTCCGGCCGTGCCGGGCGCCCTTATCGTTTCAGCAAGTCATGATGGCCGGTCAGCCGTGCACGGTTTCTCCGTGCAGGTTGATGTCGAGACCTTCGACTTCGACTTCAGGCGACACTCGAAGACCGATAACCAGATCGATGGCCTTCAGAATGATGAACGTCCCAATCGCGCAGTACACGAAAGTGCCGGCGACGTCGTAGAACTGGATCAGCATTTGATGGCCGTTGCCGTCGAAGATCCAGCCTTTGCCAACAGAGTTGACCGCGTTCTTGGCCAGCGCGCCCGTCAGCATCGCGCCAAGCGCGCCGCCGACTCCGTGAACGCCCCAGGCATCCAGCGCGTCATCATAACCGATACACTTCTTCACCCACACGGCCGAGAAGTAGCAGACCGCGCCAGCTGCAAAGCCGATGATGAGCGCGCCTTGCGCGTCGACGAAACCCGACGCCGGCGTGATCGCGACAAGACCCGCCACGGCGCCGGAGATCATGCCGAGCACCGACGGCTTCTTCGCGATGAGCCATTCAACGAACATCCAGCTGAGCGCCGCTGCCGCGGTCGCGATCTGTGTCGCCGCCGCCGCCATACCCGCGTTGGCGTTCGCCGATACCGCGGAGCCCGCATTAAACCCGAACCAGCCGACCCACAGCAACGAAGCGCCGATGACGCTGAGCACGAGGTTGTGCGGCGCCATGTTCTCGCTGCCAAGACCCTTGCGCTTGCCAAGCACCAGACATGTGACCAATGCCGCGGTACCCGCGTTAAGATGCACAACCGTTCCACCCGCATAATCAAGCGCGCCCAGCGCGCCGAGCCAGCCGCCACCCCAGACCCAATGAGCGATCGGGCAATACACGAGCAGAAGCCAAAGCGACATGAACCACATGAAGGCGGAGAACTTCATGCGATCCGCAAGCGCGCCGGCAATCAAAGCTGGTGTGATGATCGCGAAAGTCATCTGAAAGAACATGTAGACAGATTCGGGAATCGTCGCGGCCAACGGACTGACCGCATTGACGCCCATCTTGCCGAGCATGAATTGGTCGAAGCTGCCGATATAAGCGTTCATCGCGGAGTCGGGATTGGCTGTGAACGCGACGGAGTATCCAACAACCATCCACAACACAGTGATGATGCAGGTCGCGCCGAAGCTCTGCGCCAGCGTCGCAAGCACATTCTTCTTGCGCACCATGCCGCCATAGAACAGCGCGAGACCCGGGATGGTCATCATCAGGACCAGCGCGCTTGAGGTCAGCATCCAGGCTGTGTCGCCGCTGTCGATTTTCGGTATCGCGGCGAACGCAGACCCGGCGCTCAAACCCAATGCACCCAATGCCACCAACGTCACCTGGGCGCTTCGCTTTAGTTCCTTGATCGTCATGTCGTATCCCCTGATGGTAGCTTGATCTCTGTCGAGATTTCCCAAATGCCGCTAAAGCGCATCCTGACCGGTTTCGCCGGTTCGAATCCGTTGCGCGTATTCGATCGGCGTCACGAAGATCTTCCCGTCTCCGATCTGGCCCGTTTTGGCCGCCGTGGCGATCGCCTCCACAATTGAGTCGACCATCGCTGCCGCGACGGCAATTTCAATTTTTATCTTCGGAAGGAAGCTCACTTCGTATTCGGCGCCGCGATAGATTTCGGTGTGGCCTTTTTGACGGCCGAATCCTTTGACTTCGGTCGCGGTCATGGCTTGCACGCCCATCGCGGAAAGCCGCTCGCGCACGTCCTGAAGTTTGAAAGGTTTGATTATTGCGGTGATGAGTTTCATCCCATTCCCTCGCGTGGCCCCAATGTTCTGGATTGCTAATCAAGAACCGTGCCGCGCTGCAGCAATTTCGTAATATGCTGATTTAAAAGAGAGAATATTTTTTAAGGATGTCACCACGCATGCCACGTGATGGTTTTATGACCAATATACAGTCAGTGCGCTTGCGGCCGCCTATTTATTGGGCGGCGAACGAAATTCCGAAGCAGGAACCGCACTCGGTGAATAGCAAAAAGCCGACGGCAGCATTCACGCTGCCGCCAGCAATGCTCGTCGTCGCGCGATTACGGAACGATTGAGACCGTCGGGTTCGTCTTGATCTTTCCGCTGATCGTGCAGCCACCGGCAAGAGGCGCATCGGTGAAGCTAATAACGCCGTTCTTCACCTTTACCGGCAGATCGCTGGGGCCGCAATTGCCGATCGGCGACGTGAATGTGACGCCGGAAATGAGTCCTTTTGCGGCTTTCTTGGCCACTGCCTTCCACGGCAGGCCTGTCAGTCCCACCGACGTGCATCCAAGATCGCCGGTGAATGAACCGCCGGTTACGGAGCCAACGCCGTTGGCATCGATGCTTCCCTGAAGGTTTGCTTTGCACGCGAGCGTAATGCCGCTCTTCGTGGCCGACGTATTACCGGTGCCCTTGAACGACGTGTTTTCCGGAATCAGGTGATAGGCGGCTGCGGGTGTCGCGGCGATAATGCCGAACGACATGAGGCCCGCGGCAGTGAGTGCAATGGCAGTTTTCATGACGTTTCATCCTTTGTTGTCTTGCGATTGATGGGTTGAGGGCGGAGCGACACGTAAGGCTGGCCGCAATGTCGCTCCACATTGGCGGCCGGGGGATAGGATCGGAACGCGTTCGCGAAATTCATGGTGCGTGTCCTCATAGCGTCTTGGTGACCCGGATTCCGTAGAGGCGCGGATCGGTCAGGAAGACGTTGGTGGTTAGAGCTGTGTCGTCGCTATTGAGGAATGCGCCTGTGAGAGCCGTCGTGTTGAACAAGTTCTTTGCATAGAGCATCACGTCCAATCCGTCGGCGTCCGCAAATGAGAGCGAAAGGTTGACGTTCGTGTAGCCGTGCAACTCATCGTATGGCCTGTCGTTGAACACGCGCGCAAACGATCCAGATTGATAATAGACATCGCCGCGAAGGGTGGCCGCCCAATCCTTGCCGAGCTGATGCGTGTACTGCCCACCCGCCGACACTGTCAGGTGTGGCGTGTTCGGAAGTTGGTTGCCACTCAAATTCTTGGAGAACCCCTCGCCACCGTTAGGCGCGGTCGTGGGATCGAAGCCCACATAGCCGGGAAATTTGATCGGATCCGGATTTGCCACATAGGCTTTGCCCGTGACGGGATCGAGATTTTGGCTATAGGCCTGTGTGCAGGCGACAGTTATTTCGTCGTGCGCGAGCAACTCGTTCACGACGTAGGTCGGCAAGACGCAGTTCGAGGTCGCGGTGATGAACGGCCGCACGACCATCCAGTCCGAATGGCCCGCGGTGCGATCCATGAGATCAATCGCGGACGAACCGCCGCTCACTGTACCGTCCTGGTAGCCGGCGGACAGGTTGAATACCAACCCACCCATCGGCTGCCACGTGGATTCCATCTCGACACCTTTGACGGTGGCGTTGAAATTGAAATTGACGGACGTGCGATCGACGATCTGCGAGATCTGATAGTTCTTGTAATCGTAGAAGAATGCAGCGCCGTTCAGCGTCATGTCGCCGTCAAGAACGGTATTCTTCGATCCGATCTCATACGAATTGACGAATTCAGGCTTGAACGTCAGCGGATGCTCCGTCGGGGAGCTGTATTCGATGCCACCACTGAAGACCGGAACGACACCTGGTGGATTCGCACCACCGGCTTTGTAGCCGCGCGAATAGGATGCGTAGAAAAGCGATTCATCCGTGAAGTCTAGCTTGGGCGTCCACGTTGCAACGGCACGACCCGTGAGTTCCTGCCAGCGCTGCGTGAGTTGGCCAGCGGAAGGAATGCCCTGAAACGCGAGGCCCGCCCAACTCGGGAATTCCGTAAAGACCTTTTCGTCATCGGTAAAACGCAAGCCGCCCGTGAGCTTTAAATCCGGCGAGACCTGGTAATAAACCTCGCCAAATCCGGCCCAGGAATTGATCCGCGCCGGGTTCTTGCTGAGAAAATAGTTATGGCCCTGCCCGTCGACATTCGCGAGCGCGTTGGGATCTACATAGGCGCAGCCTAGCCCAAGAAGCGTGTTCTTTAGATTGTTGGGATCCGCGGGAATCGGGCCGCAACTGTTGGCCAGTATTTGATCGAATGCGATGTGCTGGGCGTCTTTTGGGTTCTTATCGCCGCCATTGATGGAGTTGACATACTCCGTGAACAGGCTGAGCGCGTTGAAGAAGACGTAATAGTCTTCCTGCGTTTGATAGTGCAGGTAGTTGCCGCCAACCACGAAATTGACCGGCCCTTCGTAGTTCGAGATCAAACGAAGCTCTTGATAGAACTGCTCCGAACTTTCCTGGGACACATCCTGCCCGACCATGGTGCTAGAGCAGCCGAGCTGCGGATCGCAATACTGATTGTCTTGGCCAACGAGCGTGCGCCCCCCCGGATCCATGAAGATCGGCGCGGTGTTAAAACGGTTATAATCTTCGGTGGAATAAAGATAGTCCTTGTTGTAGCCGGTTTGTGAACTCAGCGTGAGGGCCGGGCTGAGCGTATAATCGACATTGAATTCCAGCGTGTCGTTCTTCGCCTTGTATTTCGGGTCTAAAAGCGAATCGACCGTGCGCAGATCGTGGGACTGTGTGACGCCTGCATACGGGTCCGTGCCCGCTTTGACATAAGGCGTGAACAACTCCAGCGCATCGACAAACGGTATGCCGGCGCCATTGGGAGTCTCAAACGCGCTCGCCGCATAGAGCGAGCCCGGAAGACATCCCTGCGTCAGCCACGCCGAGCCGAAATTGCCGGCATTCGGGATCTGCGGACCCGCCGGACCGTCAACCACCGAAGGGCCGGGATCCTTCTCGCAGAGTTGCTTGGTCGAGCGGGCGCGGTCGTCGTTCTCATAAAAATGCTCCCAGACGAGGTTGGCCTTCAGGTCTTCAGAGGGCTTGAACTGCAATGTCGCGCGGCCAGACCAAAGATTACGGCCGTCTATCGCGTTTCCGGTTTTCTCGTTGAGCGCATAGCCGTCGCGGCTGGTCCACTCTCCGGCGAGGCGCAGCGCCAGCTTGTCGCCGACGATCGGGATGTTCACCATCCCTTCCAGGCGCCGCTCATTGTAGTTGCCGATGTCGATAGAACCATTTGCCTCATACTGATCGGTGGGCTGCGCCGATGTGATGTTGACCACGCCTGCCGGCGCGTTGCGGCCATAGAGCGTGCCCTGCGGCCCCCGCAAAACTTCCACGTCATCGACGTCGAAGAATTCCTGCTCAAAGAAGTGATTGCGGATAAAGGGGATATTGTTAAAGGCGATGGCGACGGCCGGATCGGTCGTCACCGAAATCGCCTGCGTGCCGATACCACGGATCTGGATGTTGTAGCCGGTGAAGTTGGTCTTCGAGAATGTAAGATTCGGGATCTCTTTAATGAGATCGGGGCCGCCTGCGATCTGCTCGGCCTTGAGTTCCTTCTGCGTGAACGCGGAAATCGCGATTGGCACTTTCTGGATATTTTCAGACTTCTTCTGCGCCGTGACCACCACTGTCTCGATCCCGCCCGATGTCTGAGCATTCGCCGTCGAAACACCGCCGATGAGTGCGACGACGGCCGCACCTCCCGCAAGATCGCGCAACCGGGACATTTTCCGCATCGAACTCCCCTCTCCTATGGCCAAGGGAGTCCGTGCCCCCTGAGCTTTTCTCCGCCGTCCGCCCCAGTCCGGGGCGTTCCACGGAGTTCCTTAAACTGACCAACGTACACAGTTGTCAGTAGTTCCATAAATTGTTCCGAGCGGAAATTCAAAGTCCTTTTGTGATAGCTGCGCAACATAGCCGGCACCAAGAGGAGCGCCAGTTCGAAATATTATTTCGCGAGAAAAATAACGAGCCGCTACAAGAAGAATTTGGGAAGCAGGAAGGCTGCGACCTTGCGCCCTGCGGTGCGCTCGCGGTCGACCATGTCCTTGAGCGGTTCCCCAATCACGGAATCGCCAAACGCCATCAATGCGATGAACAATACGGCCGATGTAACGCCCAGATGTGGGTCGCCTTTTTCTTGCGCGAATTTCTCCTCGAGCGCGCGCACGAGGTCCAGCACTGCATCGCGTACAGGCTCCAAATAGCCAATGTTTCCAGACAAAACGATCCAGGCAGCCAACCTGCCGGCGCCGCCTTTGTCGAAGGCATCGAACACCATATCGACCAGAGCGCGGGGTGCCCCGGCATCGGATCTGAGGTGCACTGCCACATCGGTAAGTGCTGCCGCGAGATCGCGCACCATCGCACTCATGAGCGCAGATTCAAGTTCGCCAGCGGTGCCGAAGTGATGTAGAACATTGGTGTGCGACACGCCGATTTCATCAGCCACAGCCTTCAGCGTAACCGCCTCAGGACCTAGCTCAATCAAAAGCTTACGGGCCGCGACAAGGGCCTCGCTTCGGGCCTCCCCGGCGGAACGGCGGCGACGAGCCATGAGTTGGGGTTTTCGCTTCAGTGTTTTCTTTATTGACATTTATGTCAGTTAAGACTTAGGATCAAACAGGGCTGTTGGAGGATCGTGCTTTGTTGGCCGAAACGCAAACGCCGGCAGATTTGTTCATTCGCCCCCGCGATATGGCCTTCCGGCACACGTCACCTGTCGGGCGCTTCTGGCTCGGCGGCGATCCGATCGCCACGACCTTCTTCAATGCGCTGTCGGCGTCCTTCCCGCAGGGGGAACGGTTCTTCATGGACGCCGTCCGCCCTTATCGCGACGATACTGCCCCTGAACTTCGCGATCAGATCGTGGCATTTACCACCCAGGAGGCCATCCACAGCCGCGAGCATCGGGCGTTTAACAACAGCCTGGTGGCGCAGGGCTATGATCTTGGCCGCATTGACCGCTATCTGAAAGGGCGCTTCGATTTCGGCCGCAAGCTTCCGCGATTGAATTGGCTTTGCGCAACCATCGCGCTCGAGCACTTCACGGCCATTCTCGCGCACGCAATCCTGTCGGACACAGACGACCTCGCCGCCGCTCCGCCCGAAATACGGCGTATGTGGGAGTGGCATGCGATGGAGGAGATCGAACACAAAGCGGTCGCGTTTGATACGTTCCTCTCGGCGACGCGTGGCCTCACCGGGCTGCGGCGCTGGTGGATGCGCTGCCTTTCGATGGTGCTAACCTCCATCATGTTCTTGCAATTCCTTCGCTTCTCCGTACACGAGTTCTTCCGGCAGGACGGAATCGACAATCGGCAAAGCTGGCGCGCGCTTCGGCGCTATCTGTGGACCAAGCCCGGCCTGATGCGGCGCGTCGCACCCGCTTATCTCGCGTACTTCAAGCCCGGCTTTCATCCGTGGCAGGTCGATGACCGCGCGCTTATCGCCGATGTGGAAATGGCGCTGGCAGGAGCGGGCCAAGCGGTCTGATCGTTGGCACGCGAGGCTGATCGCCACTCAGCGATCATCGTCCGGGACAACCGCAGTTGTTTCGATTTCGATAATGGCTTCATCTTCGACGAGCGCCACCACCTGCACGACCGACATGGTCGGATAGTTGCGGCCGATAAGGCGGCGATAGACCTCACCGACCTCCTTTGCCTGCGATAGATAGGCCTTCTTGTCCGTCACGAACCACGTCATGCGCACGATGTGCTCCGGGCCTGCGCCAGCCTCGTGCAAAACGGCGAGAATGTTCTGCAACGTCTGCTCAAACTGCCCGGCGAAATCATGGCGTTCGAATTTGCAGTCCTTGTTCCAGCCGATCTGCCCCGCCACGAAGACAAGCCTGCCTTTCGCCTCGATCCCATTTGCATAGCCCCTGGGGCGTGCCCAATCCGCGGGTTGCAGCACACGCATGATCAATTCCCTTCGAAGACGGGTTGCTTCTTCGCGGCGAACGCTTCGTAGGCGCGGCGGAAATCCTGTGTCTGCATGCAGATCGCCTGCGCCTGCGCTTCCATCTCGATGGCGACGTCCAGGCTCACCGCCCATTCCATGTTTAGCTGCGTCTTGGTGATGCCGTGCGCCCATGTCGGTCCCGACGCAAGAGCGCGCGCCATTTCCGTCACCGTACCCATCAGTTCTTCAGCCCCAACGATGCGGTTGTGAAAGCCCCAACGGTCGCCCTCCTCCGCCGACATGAAGCGGCCTGAGAACAAAAGCTCCGACGCGCGGCCATGACCGATCAGGCGGGGCAGGATTGCGCATGCGCCCATGTCGCAACCGGCCAGTCCCACGCGTGTAAACAGGAACGCGGTCTTCGCTTTCGGCGTCGCGAGGCGCATGTCCGACGCCATCGCAATGATCGCGCCGGCGCCGGCGCATATGCCGTCGATCGCCGAGATGATCGGCTGCGGACAGCCGCGCATCGCCTTCACCAGATCGCCCGTCATGCGGGTGAAATCGAGCAGGCCGGTCATATCTTTTTCAGTCAGTGGCCCGATGATCTCATGCACGTCGCCGCCGGAGCAGAAATTCCCGCCCGCGCCGGTCATGACCACGACCTTCACATCGCGCGCATAGACGAGGTCGCGAAACATATCGCGCAGCTCGGCGTAGGATTCGAACGTCAGCGGGTTCTTCCGCTCCGGCCGGTTGAGGGTGACAGTCGCGATGCCGTCCCCGAATTCCCATTTGAAATGCTTCGGCGCAAATGTGGCGGGGTTCATAATCCGCTCCTTTCGATGGATGTCTTGATACGACCTAGACCGGCCAGCAGAGGATTGATCTCGTTATCGGAGAGATCGCCCAGCAACTGCTCGACCCAGGCTTCGTGTGCGGCAGCGTAACCGCGAAAATCGCGGCGGCCCTTTGCCGTGAGCTTCACGCGCAGCACGCGGCGATCGGACTTGTCCTGCATGCGCGTGACGAGGCCGTCCTCGACCAGGCGCGCAACGATGGCGGTAACATTGCCGTTCGATACCAGCAGGTGCTCTGACAACGCACTCATGGTGAGGCCGTCCTGCTCCCGGTCGAGCGCGGCCATCACATCAAACCGTGGCAAGGTCGTGTCGAACCGCGCAATTAGCATCGCGCGCGCCTTCTTCTCGATGGCCGTGGAGCACGACAGCAACCGCAACCACAGCCGAAGGCGCTGCTTATCGCTCACAATTCGCCGCCCGCGATGGCCAGCGCCTGCCCGGTCACCGAGCGCGCGTCGTCCGACACCAGATAAGCCACAGCCGCCGCTACTTCCTCGGGCTGAATCAGCCGGCCCTGCGGGTTCAGAAACCCTTTGCGCGCTTCGGCCTCATCGCGGGCCGTTTTCGACACGATGGTCTTGACCGCGTCACGCACGATGTCCGTATCGGTGTATCCCGGACAGACCGCATTCACGGTGATGCCGCTGTCGACCAATTCGACGGCGAGCGCGCGCGTAAGGCCGAGAAGCGCGTGCTTGCTCGCGACATAGGCCGACACATAGCCATACCCTTTAAGAGACGCCGTGCTCGCGACATTGACGACGCGTCCCCATTTGCGTTCGCGCATGCCGGGCAGAACAGCACGTGTCACATGCACCGCGCCCATGACATTGGTACGCCACAGATCGGACCAATCGGCGTCGCTCTGCTTCAGGAACGGCGCGGTGCGCACGATGCCCGCGTTATTGACCACAATGTCGAAGGCGCCGCCTATCCGAAGTTCGGGATCGGTGACATCCGCCACGATGGATGCGAAGCCCGTCGCGCCCAGCTTGGCTTTGTCGCGGCCAAGCACAGTGACGTCGCAGATCGCGGCAAGCTTCGTCGCAATGGCAAGCCCGATACCGCTGCCACCGCCGGTGACAAGTGCGCGCCTCATGCCAGCATCGCCATCTGACCGGCCCTTTCCAGATTTATCGATAACTGGCGGTAACCGCTCTGATATTGCACTGGCACGGGCGGCTCCTTGTGCTTCTGTTCGGCGGCCGCGCGAAGCGTCCAGTTCGGGTCCATCTGGTGCGGGCGGGCGAGCGCGCAGAGATCGGCGCGCCCGGCGGCGAGGATCGAATTCACATGGTCGATCTCATAGATGTTGCCGACCGCCATGGTCGGCACGTGAAGCTCATTGCGGATGCGATCGGAGAATGGCGTCTGGAACATGCGGCCATAGACGGGCTTCTCGGCCTTCGTCACCTGGCCGGACGACACGTCGATGATATCAACGCCCGCTTCCACAAACGCGCGCGCGATCTCAACGGCTTCCATCGGAGTTACGTTGTCGTCGCCTGCCCAGTCATGCGCCGAGATACGCACGGACATGGGTTTATCTTGCGGCCATTCCGCGCGCATGGCGCGGAAAACCTCGAGTGGAAAGCGCAGACGGTTCGCAAGACTGCCCCCATATTCATCTTTGCGTTTGTTCTGGGTCGGGCTGATAAAGGCCGAGAGGAGATAACCATGGGCGCAATGCAGCTCCAACATGTTGAAACCCGCGCGCACGCCGCGCTTTGCAGCTTGGACAAATTCGTCGCGCACTATGTCCATGTCGGCGCGCGTCATCGGTATCGGCGTCGCATTTTCTTCCGTCCATGCGACATCTGACGGCGCCATCAATGGCCAGTTTCCACTCGCGAGCGGCTTGTCCATCCCTTCCCACGGAACACGTGTCGAGCCCTTTGCGCCACTATGGCCAAGTTGCAGGCAGATCTTCGCTTCCGAGTAACTGTGCATGAAATCAACAATGCGCGCCCACATCGTCTCCTGCGCATCGTTCCACAGACCGGGACAAGCTGGCGTGATGCGGCCCTCCGGCGAGACGCAAGTCATCTCCGTGTAAACGAGCCCCGCGCCGCCCAGAGCGCGCGCGCCGTAATGCACCAAGTGGAAATCCGTTGGCACGCCGTCTACCGCTGAATACATCGCCATGGGCGAGACCACGATCCGGTTCATCAGTTCCATGCCGCGCAATTTGAATGGCGCGAACATTGGGGCAATAGGTTTTCCCGAGAACCATGTCTCAAGGCCTTCCAACCATTTCGGATCGCGCAGGCGCAGATTCTCATGGCTCACGCGCTGGCTACGGGTGAGCAGCGTGTAGGCGAACTGCATCGGATCGAAGGGTAGATAGCGCTCGACCTCCTCGAACCATTCGGTCGAATTGCGCGCGGCGCTTTGCAATTTCAGCGCTTCGAGCTGGCGCGTATCGTAATAGCGGTTGAGTGCGTCCGGCTTGCCGTCGGTCAACACCTTGGCGAGTTCGATAGCATCTTCCAGTGCGAGCTTGGTGCCCGAGCCGATGGAGAAGTGCGCCGTGTGAGCCGCGTCGCCGAGCAGGATGACCTTGTCGTGGCGCCATTCGTGGCACAGGACGCGGCGAAATTGGAGCCAGGCCGAGCCGCGCATATGCGCGGCATTGGTCATGAGTTCGTTACCGCCAAGATGATCCGCGAACAATTCCTCGCAAACGCGGCTCGATTCTTCCTGATTCATCTGGCCGAAGCCGAACTTCTCGAACGTCTCAGGGCCGCATTCGACGATGAAGGTCGCAGTGTCCTTGTCGAATTGATAGGCATGGGCCCAGATCCAGCCATGCTCCGTCTTCTTGAAAATGAAATTAAAAGCCGTGAAGCGCTGATGCGTGCCGTACCAGATGAAATGATTACGCCGGATCTCAATCTCGGCCTTGAAATCATCCGCGAAGACCGCACGGAATTTCGAATTGATGCCGTCCGAGGCGATGATCAGGTCAAAGTTTTTGAGGATATCGCTATCGGGCTCGACCTCTGTCTCGAACCGCATCTCGACACCCAGTTCGCGCGCACGGTTTTGCAGTATCTCCAGCAGCCGCTTGCGGCCGATGCCGATGAAGCCGTGACCGGAGGATGTAACCTTCGTGCCGTTCACGTGGACGTCGATGTCGTCCCAATGGGCGAGTTCGTCCGACATCCTCTGCGCACTGACGGGATCGTTGGTTCTCAGGTTCTCCATGGTCTGGTCGGAGAACACCACACCCCAGCCGAAAGTGTCGCCCGCCTTGTTGCGTTCGAACACCACGACCTCATGTGCCGGATCGCGCAACTTCATCGAAATCGCGAAATAGAGGCCACCCGGCCCCGCGCCCACGCAGGCAATCCTCATGAAAATCGCCTCAGCGAATCGTATGCCTTATACCCTTTAGGTTTGAAATATTCAAGCTAAAAATATCTGAGCCCTTCGCCGAATCCATTGATTTCGTGAGGTTTTGGGGCGAAGCTGCCGGCGCCTAAAACATCGGAAGAACGAGATGTCTCGATCTGTGCTCCACGACTTCGCGACCGGGGTCGCGTCCGGCCGCATCCGGACCATCGACCTGACCCAGACTCTATCATCGGACACGCCCACCCTCATCCTGCCGCCGCCCTTCGGCCAATGCGCACCTTTCAAGATGGAGGAGATTTCGCATTACGACGAGCGTGGCGTTGCGTGGTACTGGAACAACTTCTCGATGGGCGAGCACACCGGCACGCATTTCGACGCGCCGGTGCATTGGGTGACGGGCAAGGACCTCAAGAACAACACACTTGAGACCATTGTTCCGAAGGACTTCATCGCGGCTGCTGTCGTGCTCGACTTCTCTAAGCAGTGTGCGGAGAACCCGGATTTCCTTCTCTCCAACATGGATATCGACGATTGGGAGAAGCAGCACGGACGCATTCCGGCCCGCTCGTGGGTGTTGTTCCGCAGCGACTGGTCGAAGCGTACCGGCGACGCCTATACCAACCGTCGTGAAGACGGCGCGCATACGCCCGGACCTTCGCCGGAAGCCGTGCGCCTCCTTGTCGAGGAACGCGATGCGCTTGGCTTTGGCGTCGAGACGATCGGCACAGACGCGGGACAGGCGCATCTGCTTGAGCCGATGTATCCCGCGCACACGCTGTTTCACGGCGCGGGACGTTACGGGCTTCAATGCCTGACCAATCTCGATCAGTTGCCGCCGACCGGCGTGGTGATCGTGGCCACGCCGCTCAAAATCCGCAACGGATCCGGTTCACCGCTACGCGTTCTCGCCCTCGTCGATGGCTGAACGGTCCTTCAAAGCAGAGGTCGAACAGCTCCGTCTCCGTGCGGGCGAGGAATTTCGCGGCGAGGGCATCCTGGCCGTCACCAAGGCGCTGTTGCAGGCAGGCGTCGCCTATGTCGGCGGCTATCAGGGCGCGCCGATCTCGCATCTGATGGATGTGTTTGCGGACGCCGACGATCTTCTGAAAGAACTCGGGGTCCATTTCGAAACCAGCGCCAGCGAAGCGGCGGCCGCCGCGATGTGCGCGGCGTCCGTGAATTATCCGTTGCGCGGCGCGGTGGCGTGGAAATCGGTCGTCGGCACGAATGTCGCCTCAGATGCCCTCTCGAACGTCGCGTCGGGCGGTGTCACTGGCGGTGTGATGGTGATCGTCGGCGAGGATTACGGCGAGGGTTCCTCGATCATGCAGGAGCGCACGCATGCCTTCGCCATGAAATCGCAAATGTGGCTGCTTGATCCGCGCCCGAACCTCCCTTCCATTGTCGCGATGGTGGAGAAGGGCTTCGAGCTGTCCGAAGCCTCCCACACGCCGGTAATGCTGGAACTGCGCGTGCGCGCCTGCCACCTGCATGGCCGCATCATCGCAAAGGACAACGTGCGCCCACGCTTCACCGTGCAAGACGCGGCGAACAAGCCCGTGCGTGATACCGAACGCATCGTGCTACCGCCGGCGAACTTCCTGCACGAGCGCGAGAAGATTGAGCGGCGCTGGCCCGCAGCAGTCAAATTCGTTCAGGACAACAAACTCAACGAGCGCGTTGGCCCGGAAGCCGGCGAGATCGGAATCATCGTGCAGGGAGGCTTGTTCAATACCCTCAACCGCGCGCTCGAACTGATGGATATGTCGGACGCCTTCGGCACCACGAAGCTTCCCGTCTATGTGCTCAACGTCACCTACCCTCTGATCCCCGACGAAGTGCGTAGCTTCTGCAACGGCAAGCGCGCGGTGCTGATCGTTGAGGAAGGTCAACCTGAATTCATTGAGCATGAACTCAACACCATCCTGCGCCGCGCCGATCTGCAGACGCGCCTCGTCGGCAAGGAGATCTTTCCGAGCGCCGGCGAGTACACCGGCCAGGTCTTAAAGGACGGCGTGGCGAAATTCCTGTCCCAATGGACATCGATGCCGGAAGCACCGAAGCCACAGGCGCCCGATGCTGCGTTGGCCAAAGAAGTGCCGCAACGGCCGGCGGGATTCTGCACAGGCTGTCCCGAGCGGCCGCTGTTCACGGCGATGAAGCTGGTACAGCGAGAACTCGGTGAGCATCACGTCAGCGCCGACATCGGGTGTCACCTGTTCTCGATCCTGCCGCCTTTCAACGTCGGCAACACGACGATGGGGTATGGGCTGGGCACCGCTGGCGCTTCGGCGTTCCGGCGTAGCGACGGCAAAAGACCTATCGCGGTGATGGGCGATGGCGGGTTCTGGCACAACGGTCTCACCAGCGGTATCGGCAACGCGGTGTTCAACCGCGACGACAATCTTACCATCGTCGTCGACAACGGCTATTCGGCGGCGACCGGTGGACAGGACATTCTCTCGTCTGCCGCGCACAACGATACGCGCTCCACACGTCACACGATCGAACGTGCGGTGCGTGGAGTCGGCGTGAATTGGGTGCGCGCCATCGACAACACTTATGACGTGCGGCGGATGCGCGACACATTGCGCGATGCTCTGACCAGCCCGGACAAAGGCCCGAAAGTCGTCATCGCGCAATCGGAATGCATGCTGAACAAGCAACGCCGCGTGCGACCCTTGTTCAACAAAGCCGTAAAGGATGGAAAGCGCGTGGTGCGCGAACGGTTTGGCGTCGATGCCGACACCTGCACCGGCGACCATGCGTGTATCCGGCTGTCTGGGTGTCCATCACTCACGGTCAAGCCCAACCCCGATCCGCTGAAGATCGACCCGGTCGCGCATGTCGACAACTCTTGCGTCGGCTGCGGTCTGTGCGGCGAAGTCAGCCATGCCGAGGTCCTTTGCCCGTCTTTCTACAAGGCACAGATCGTCATCAACCCCACATCCTGGGACCGGATCGTTGCACGGCTGCGCGGCTGGATAATCGGCTTGCTTCAGACGCGTGACCCGCATCCTGTTTCGCGATGACGCGGCAGCGCATCACCATCGCGATCCTCGCACTCGGCGGACAGGGCGGCGGTGTGCTCGCCGATTGGCTCGTAACACTCGCCGAGGAAAATGGTTATTTCGCCCAGGCGACATCCGTACCGGGTGTCGCCCAGCGTACAGGCTCGACGGTCTATTATGTCGAACTTTTTCCGGAACGGGACATGCGCGACAGACAGCCTGTGCTGGCACTGATGCCGGCGCCCTCCGACGTCGATATTGTTATCGCCTCCGAGTTGATGGAGGCCGGGCGCGGGATCCTGCGCGGGTTCGTTGCCAAAGACCGAACCACGCTCATCACCTCCACGCATCGCATCTATGCCATCGCCGAAAAGTCGGCGGCGTCTGGCGGGCTCGCGGATTCCTCCAAGGTGCTCGAGGCGGCGCAAACGAACGCGAAAACACTCGTCGCGCTCGATATGGATGCAGCGGCGCAAGCGACCTCCAGCGCCATCAGCGCAGTGATGTTCGGCGCAGTTGCCGCCAGCGGTGCGCTGCCTTTCGCGCGGGGAGCTTATGAAGACACGATCCGCAAAAGCGGCATTGCGGTCGAGGCCAACCTCAAGGGCTTCGCCGCCGGATTCGAACGGCGGGAGGCCGAAACACCGGCGATGCAAGCGCTGAGTGCTGAGGAAGTCATAGCCGAAGGCGTGCGAAGGCTGACCGACTATCAGGATAAGGACTATGCGGCGCTCTATCTGGATCGCCTGAAAGCGTTCCAGGGAGACGACCTCCTCCGTGAGGTGGCGCGCGGTCTGGCGTTGTGGATGTCCTATGAGGACGTGATGCGCGTCGCGCAGCAAAAGGTTCGTGCATCGCGCATGGACAAGGTCCGCGCTGAGGTCAATGTGCAACCCGGTCAAATCCTGCATGTCACGGAGTACATGCATCCGCGCTGGCAGGAATTCTGCGACACGATGCCCGCCGGACTAGGTGCGCGTCTGGAGCGTAGTGGCTTACTGAAGCGGATGTTGTCGCCGTGGTTTGAAAAAGGCCGTTACGTCCGAACGACGAACGTGCTCTGGTTTGTAGCACTGCGCATCGTGGCTTCTCGCCGCCGCTCACGGCGTCGCACCTTACGTCATATGCGAGAAAATGCGCGGATCGAGGAATGGCTCACAAAGGTGTGCGAAGCCGCGATGGCCGACCATGAGACAGCACTCGAGTTGGCGAAATGCCAGAACCTGATCAAAGGCTATGGCGACACACACGCGCACGGCCTTAAGAATTTTGCTGGCGTAATGGCGGCATATGAAAAGTTGAAAGGCACGCCGGATGCGGCGGCGGCAATGCGCGATCTGCGCCAGAAGGCGCTTCAAACGGCTTCCTGACGCAGAACTTACGGCCGAACGGTGATGTCAAAACCACTCGGTATGCAGCGCTATCGGAGCGGTTTTGACTCAAGGCACGCGATCTCAGATCGCTTCGCGGCTGCGGCGCAGCCAGATCGCGCCCGCCAGCAAACCGGCACTGACAACGATTCCGGCCCACAGCCCCGGTGTCGCTAAGTAATGCGCCGGCGCGAGCAGGGAAAGCGGGTCGCCGATCTCCTTGCTGTGCGGATTGAAATAGAATGCTTCGTGCAGGAAGCCGTTCAGGCGGTAATCGAGAAGTGAGCTAAGAAAGGACGTGTCCAGCGCGATTCTTTCGGCGACGCAAAGACCGAGCGGAGGAAGCACGGCCCAGAGGATTGCCATGCTCCGCGCCCAACTCGACACAAACATCACCCAGCCATAGATCGGCGCATACCAGAGCGTCATGACGACAAGGCCGTAGATCAGCACCAGTGACATCTTGACGATCGGCCAGCTGCTCCACAGCATCCCGGCGTTCGAGCCGGTTGCCGCGAGCGCCGCACTGCCGAGACCCAGCATAATCAGATGCGTCGCGACGATCGTCACGAACAGGATCGCGGGCAGAACAAGGAAGGGAATTGCCGCCTTGGACAGCACCGCTGTCATGTTCGACACGGGCAACGATTTCCAGAACAGGATGCTGCGGTCCTTGCGTTCGTTGTACAGAGCGCCGAGGCAATAGAAGAACGCCACGATCAGTCCGGTAACGCCTATCGCAGCCGCTGCGATTGCGAACGGCGCGGCAACGGCAAGATGTTGCTCTGCCGGATTGAGCGCCGTCAGCAGCTTCATCGTCTGTGGCAGGTGAATGATCCTGATGAGAAATCCGAACAGCACCAGGCCTGCCACGATCATCGGCGCGATGTAGACCGAACGATGCTCCCACACCTCCCGCCGCACCGACCAATAAAACGGATGCGTGACGGATGAAGATGCTTCTGAAGACATCGCAGTCACCGATTCCGACGCAATGCTCATGCTGCTGCTCCCTGTGTCTGGCCGGTTTTGTCGGTCATGACGGCGACGAAAAGATCGGCGATGCTTGGTGTGCGAACTTCGCCGAGCATGGCGAGTTTTTCCCGGTCGGCGCGGTCGAACAGCATGATGCTGCGGCCTAGGACCTGGCGCTCGTTGATCGGCTTCAAATTCCGCGCCTCGGCGACTTGTTCCGGACGCACGGTCAATTCGGCATAGCGCGTCTCGAAATCTTCCATGCTGCAATCCAGAACGATGCGGCCATTGTTGATGAACATCATGTCGGTGAGAATCTGCTGGATCTCCTCGACCTGATGGGTCGTCACGATGATGGTGCGGCTATGATCGAAGTAATCGTTCAGCAGCGTGTCATAGAATTGCTTGCGGTAGAGCAGATCCAGGCCGAGCGTCGGCTCGTCCAGCACGAGCAGTTTCGCATCAATCGCCATGATCAGCGCCAGATGAAGCTGGGTCACCATGCCTTTGGACAGTTCACGGACCTTGCTCTTCTTCTTGATTTGCGTCTTCGCGAGGAACGCCTCTGCCCTCGCGCGGTCGAAGCGCGGATGCACGCCGGCAACATAGTCGAGCGCCTGCCACACGCGCATCCAGCGCGGCAGCACGGCAACATCCGCAATGAAGCAGACATCGCGCATGAGATGGTCGCGCGAATCCCAAGGATTCTGCCCAAGGACCTTCAGATCGCCTTCGTAAGGGATCAGACCCAGCACGGCGTTGAGCAACGTGCTCTTGCCGGCGCCATTGGGACCGATGAGACCGAGGATGCGGCCGCCTTCGACGTTAAGGTCGATACCGTCCAGCGCCGTTGTGGTGCCGAACGATTTGCGAAGTCCGTGTGCTTCGATGCATGCCATGTGTTCAGCGCTCCGTCGTGGGGCTGGATGAAAGAAGTTCTTTGGGAGTCAGGCCGAGGCGCTGGATGGTCGCATAGATCGCGGGCCATTGCTCTTTCATGAAACGCTGACGTTCGGCCTGGAGAAGAAGCGCGCGCGCTCCGACATTGATGTACATGCCAAGGCCACGCCGCTTTTCGACGATCTGCTCGTCGGCGAGTTGCTGATAAGCCTTTAGCACCGTAAGCGGATTGACCCGGAATTCGGCGGCGACGTTTCGCACGGAGGGAAGTGGATCGCCCTCATCAAGGACTCGGTCCAGGATCATGGCGATCACACGATCGCGCAGCTGGCGATAGATCGGCTGATTGTCGTTCCAGTCATTGTCCATTGCGTGTCCCAGATGAGCCATCGTGGATTGGGTGCGGCGTGTCAGTGCGCGCCATGCGGGAGATCGGGAAGGGCTGCGCGCGCCTTGGCGACGGCGTGATCGAGCGGCGCCTCGGCCTCCTCAAATCCCGCTATTACCGATGCGGCGCGAACGAGACGGCTGTTGGCTTGAGCGACATCTGCCCAACCCGTCGGTCCCAGAGACGCCGCGGCCAGTGCCGCGCCGAAAGCGATATTTACGAGCGTTTGCATGGGTTTGCCCTCGTTCCTAACGCCAGCGCGGCGATTACCGCTAGCTGACTTGGTGTTATATATATGTATAACACTAGGGCACGCAAGTACCCGTTACCGATTTTTTGGCAGGCGGCACTCGCCGAGTTGACCGCGGCGCGCAGCTGATATCCACCCTAAACTTTGCTCCGCAACGCGTCCTCTCGCGGGAGCGCCCGAGGGCAGCACCAGCCACATTTCCCGGATGTCCATACGGAGAGATTTGGCGATGGCAAACGCCCAACGTCGGGCACCAATTCGCGTTCACATAACGTCGCGATGGCGGATATCCGAAGGTGTAGCAGCGTAACGCAGCCGGAATTGCCGGTTGAAATGGGAAATATTGCCAAAGCCGCAGGCCAGCGCCACGTCGCCTATATTGCGCCGCTCTACGCGCGGATCGCCCAGCGTTGCATATGCGAGCGCAAGCCGCCGGCCCAGCACAAATTCCGTAAAGTTCGTGCCTTCGTTCTCGAATAGCCGCTGCACGGTTCGCGGCGAGACACGAAAATACCGCGCGACGACGTCTAGCGAAAGCTCCGGACGTGCGAGATGCCGTTCAACATAGACTTCAATTGACTTCCGGCGCGCAGCGAGCAGGCCACGTGTAATTGCGATTTGTCGCGTCTCACCCGTAGCTCCCAATGCCAACGCCAGAAGATCCTGAACATGCCGAGTCACGAGCATGCGAGATTCGTCCGTCGCGAGTGGTTCGGATTCGTCGAGTAGGCGCAGATAACGGATCAGCAGATGCAGACCCTGATTGTCGGACGGGATCGCCCTGCCGACACCATCATATATATTGCGCACCAGCGCCGACACGGCCTCGAACTTCGTTCGCACCACCATGAGCTTCATGCCAGCAGGCCACCGATATGCGCCCGCTTCGGCGCAGGACATCACATAGGCCCCTCCCACACCGACATCGACTTCTCGGCCGCGTTGCGAAGCGGAAAACCGTCCAGCGACGTTCACAAATAGAAAGAGATCGTCGTTATCTCGTGAGATGATAGTGCGCGCACGTTTGCTTATAGTTCCGTCAAGCGCGCCCCAACCGAACCGCAACTCCGGAAGAACGCGAAGACAGGCGGAGCCGCGAAAGGGACTTTGTCCCACTTGCCGCATCTCCACACCAAGCAGCCAACCGTTGACGACGTCGTTCCAAGCGCCAAAGCGCTGGCTCTCGGGAATTCCACTGGTGTGGAATAACCTCGGTCCAAAATGATCCGGCGGAGCGAGCATGCGAACTCCCGCTTTGAAATCCACCCCGACCCAGGAACGACGCTCTGTCATCCTAGTACAAGAATGTCGCGCTGGCGCAAGAATTTCGGATCGTCATCTGCTTTTTGGGAACCGTCGAATGGGCCTGAGGCCAAACCTTGAAGGATGGTGCCATGCATGGTTTTGGTTTCCAGCGTAAAGCAATTTTGCGTCAAGGTTTAAGGGCGGTCAGCGCAGCGATCCTGTTCGCTGCGCCCAGCAGCGCTGCGAAGGCTGCCACGCAAAAAACGCTGCACTCATTTTGCACGGAAACGAATTGCGGCGATGGCGACACGCCGCACGCGGGATTGCTGGCGGACGCGGGCGGAAATCTCTACGGCACGACCGAGCAAGGCGGGAAATACAACAGCGGCATCGTCTTCAAGCTGATCCCGAACGCGAAAAAGACAAAATACACCGAACACATCCTCAAGAACTTCTGCGCGAAGCCGAGCTGCACGGATGGCGGGTTCCCGGAGACCGGCCTCATCATGGATGTCGACGGCAATCTCTACGGTACGACCGGCGGCGGCGGCAAATTCGGAGGCGGCACAGTTTTCAAGATGACGCCTGCGGCGAATGGCTGGAGCTACGCCGTCGTTCATTCGTTTTGCCAGGATGCCACCTGTACGGATGGCAGCGATCCCACGGCGGAACTGGCCTATACCGGTCAATCTTCCGGTGCGCCTTGGGACGAAACTTCGCCGCTCTTCGGCACGACCTATACCGGCGGTGCTGACAACAGAGGGGACGTCTACAAGCTCTCTAACAACGGCTCTGGATGGAGCTTCCAGGTGATCCATTCCTTTAGCTCGGGCTTTCACGGCGGCGATCTCCTGGTGGATACATCCGGCAATGTCATCGGAACGACTCTCCTCGGGGGAGCGAACAGCGGCGGCACGCTCTTCAAGCTCGCATCGGGAAGCTGGAGCGAATCCACACTCCACAATTTCTGCGCCGAGACGAATTGCGCCGACGGGACGCAACCCATCGGCCGTCCGGTGATGGACGGCAGCGGCAATCTCTTCGGCACGGCGTCGCAAGGCGGCTCCGGCGCCCATTGCACAGCCGGCAATGGCTGTGGCGTCGCTTACGAGCGAACGGCTGGCGGCAAGTTCAAGGTGCTTTACGATTTCTGCTCATTGAAGAACTGCAATGACGGCCAATATCCATCGGCCGGTCTGATCGTGGGTGCCGGCGGCGATCTTCTCGGCACGACCTATGGCGGAGGAACCGGTCCTGGCGGAACGGCGTTCTCGCTCGACCGCGCCAACCACTGGACCGAAACCGTGGTTTACGATTTCTGCAGCGCGCAGAACTGCACGGACGGCGCGGGTCCGGTCGCACCTCTAATCATGGACAGTGCCGGCGATCTCTACGGCACCGGCGCCTCCGGAGGCGCGAACGCCACGGGCGGCACCGTGTTCGAGTTGATGCCGTAGAAAGCTCGAACGAGGATCATGTCATGCGCTATCGGCATTTTCTGTGTGCGGTGACTTCGGCTACCGCGGGATAGCATTGCTCTCGCAGCGCCCGGCGGCGTGGCCGCTACCCGCAAAGCGCGCGGAGCGCCCTAATCCACAGATTCGCCTTCCGCGGGTGACAATTAGGCGTTCCCGTCTCCGGGGTATAGGCTACCTCTGTGGCCAGCCATCGTTGCTACCGAATAGGCCGAACAAGCTCTACGCTTGGGGTCCACAACTTTGTCGCAGATAGCGATGAAGTGGCGCGCGAGAAGGCTGACGAACTGTCGATCATCGGGACATGGACGGCTTGGAGCTTTGGGAAAAGCACCGGCAAGTCACCTACCCCGATGCGGAATTGCCGCCCCAGCCTGAAATTGTTTTGGCAGTTGACCCAGCTTTTCCGTCGAAGCCGCGACAAAGGAGCGACTGGATGAGTTACAAAGTTCAAGGTACCGGGTGGCAAATACCGGGAGGAACTGCGACGCTTTTTGCTAGCTCGGCTATTGACGCTCTAACCAAGCTCAGAGAGATGAGGCGTCGCTATGACATCCATGACAGCGCGCATGTCTACTTCAATGCCGCTATTATTTCAGAAGAATATCTATATCAAAAAGCCCAAGAGGAAGTAATCCACTAGTTGAAAATGCAGGAAAGCCCCGACAGATTTCTGCGCCGAGGCCCTCATACATGATCGGCCGGACTCACGAACTCCCGGCCCCGCGAGCCGGGTAGTGTGATCCGTCTTCAAGGGCGGCCTAGAAAGGCAACCCTGCTCCACGCGACACGGATGGCAGAAGCGTGTTGCAAGACAGAAAAAAAGGGTCGGAAGGCCCCTCTGAGTAATGAAAGCTCGTTCAAAGCGAAGTCTCGAACTCCACCTGAAATGCCAACGCGTTACTGAGGCCGGGAACGGAGCCGGGATGCCAGACGTATTGCAGGTCCGGCTGAACGGCCAGCCAACTGGTGGCTTGGTATACATAGGTGAGCTCTAGCGTTTTTTCGGAAGCAGATGGCCGTTGGCCCGCCGCGGAGGACGCTTCCAGGAAATGAGATCCGTTCTTTGCGATGGCGATTGCAATCCCCACTTGATCGCTGGCGCGGTCGGGAATGAACCCAACGCCAGCAATACCAAGGCCGACATAAGAGCCGACCCGATTGACGCGCGCATCGCCCAAGCCGGCTTGTAAAAAGCCGTTTATGTGAGCGCCAGAAACCTCGAAGAGACACTCATCGAGCAGGACATACGCTCCGCCGCTACCGCGATGTGCGACTGGCGAACCGTTGGCATTCCGCTCGCTGAGGTCGTCAAACGAAGCGGTATAGTACCAGCCGCCGATGGCGATCTTGTCCTCATAGGGCGGGAGCGACGACATTCGCCCAAGCACCGATCGCGTCGCGCCCGTCGGCAACTCCGTCGCCGGCCGCATGAGAAACGCCAGTTCCGACATGATCAGCAGACCGTCTTTCGACGAAAACAATCCGCCGAGAGAGGGCGGTCGCTCAACAGGCGCTCCGTCCGTCACGGCTAGGCGGATGACGACACTTGGATCCGGTTTGTAGCTAGCGCGCACACCGAGGGCGGTATCGGGGTAAACCGATGCACCGGCCGGACCGCTCTGGGAAAATTCGGGCCCGACGCCGAAGGAGCTGTTCAAGAACAAGCTCGACGAGGACAACCGATAGAACTCGTTATTAAGGTCATAGCGGCCGACGAGCAACGACGACGCCGGCCAATTATATTGTATCCAAGCTTCGTAAATGCGGGTGTCGGCAGGCGCCGCAATATTGCTGACGCCCTGAATATCCCCCACCTGGGTGCTCGGCTGGTCGCCATGCGTGTTCAGGATGTCAGCGTAGAATGTCAGGCTTGGGATGCCAGCAAACTTGCCTCCATCGGCGAGAAGCTGCAGATGCGCTGCGCCTGAATAAGCGATTCCGTTCTTCAGACCACCCAACAGGTTCACAGACGTAACCCCGTCATAGACGAGTGTTGGCGTGATTCCCGCCCATGAAGCTTGCGCCTTGAAGTCGTCCCAGGGATTGGCGACGCACGGCGCAGTTCCCAGCAGACAGAGGAGCGCAACTATTGTGGCCTTTCCGACCAAACCCATGCCTCCAACAAGAGCCGGATTCTTTGCGCCAGTACAAAATCTATCAAGCCATCTATCGCCGGCTTCCTGATCTTTTGTCAAGTTCCTCGATTTCGGCAACAAACTCGCTCGTGTCGGCTTGCAGGCCAACCTGACGATGGACAACGACTCCATCGGAATCGAGAAGCGAAATCACGATCGAGTGGTCGAAATTCCCATCGCTCTTCTTGCGATAGGTGACGTCGAGGACCGCCCCCAGTTCTCGCGCTGCCTTTTCGTCACCAGCAAACAAGGACCAACGAGACAGGTTCAATCCCCTTGCCAGCGCATAGTCTTTCAATTTTTCCGGACTGTCCCGGACAGTATCGAACGAAAAGAGCGCGAAGCGAACGTTCGATGAAGCCGATTTTGGAAGATGCGCTTCGATCTGCTGCATGTTCTCAACGATAAGCGGACAAACGTCCGGACAGCTGAGATAGATCATCGCGGCAACGACCGGGCGACCGCGAAGCGATTCCAGTTGCGCGGGCTTGCCGTCTTCGGTCGTCCATTGCGAAGAGACATTGTAGACGGATAGACCCGGCAGCGGTCCGATCGCTGACTGCGCCCCGTCGGCCAATACACCAGATGAGGACAGCAGCAGCGACAACGCGATGCCACACACCGCGCGACCGGGCTTCAAGGTTCACGACCTGCACATCTGAACCCAAGGTCTTTCGTGGTGTAGGAAGCCTTGATGCAAGAGCGGAACGAATATCTCATGAAGGCGGCATAGTCCGACGGATCCTTGGCGCCCACGCTTGCACCACCGCAGAACAGTTTCGTGTCGGAGCCCGAGCGTGCGTCCGATCCGGTCGGCACGCCTTCAACATCGAGCGTCAGTTCCCAGACCGCGCCGACAAGCCCGTGGATGCCGAGACCGTTCGGCGCCAGCGAGTCGATTTCAGGAAATGCTGAGCCGGGCGTGCCAAACCATGCGAGCTGCGCGGCCTTGACCTCGTTCTGATGCCGCCCTTCGTCCCAGAGCGCGTATTCCCACTGATCTGTTGTGGGCAGCGCGCTGCCCTCGCTTTCGCAATAGGCTTGCGCGGCGAACCACGACACGCTCGTGACCGGCTGATTGGGGCTTTGGCTCTTGGCCCAAACCAGATCGGTCGGCCAGCGATCGAGATAGTGTCCGTCCGCGAAAATTGCCTTGATATTTGATTTTCTCCATTGCGGGTTCGCAACCAGAAATGCCAGAAACTGCGCGTTCGTGACGGGATAGCGGTCGATCCGGAACGCCGCTACATCGACTTTTCGTGCGGGCACGGAAGCATCGCTACCAACGCGTTGCCGCGCAAAAGCTGGAACGAAACTTCCTGCTGCAATGGAAACGAAAGGATCAGCCATCGGCTCGGCGCCAGCGGCCGCAACAGCGAATGCATGGAGGACAAGGCAGACGGCGGCTGCGCCACCCAGTCCACCGAAGCGGCGACCGTTCGCGTTACTTTGGGGTGACACGGTTTGCCTTGACCTGATCGACGGTGACCGTGTGACCGGAATTGCCCCAGTTCGCGTAAATGTAATTGATGACGTTTGCGATATCCTCGTCGGTCAGACTCCAGGACGGCATCACGCCGTCATATACCTGACCGTTCACAGTCACCTTTCCCTGAAGCCCGCCGGTGATCGTCGCGATCGCGCGATTCGGGTCGGCATTGAGAAAATCCGAACCGGCTAGAGGCGGAAACGCTCCCGGGATTCCCTGTCCAGTTTCCTGATGACAGGCCATGCAATTTGTTTTGAACACCACTTGTCCAAGCGCGATGCTGCTTGCCGGATCCGTCGCGACAGGTGCCGGACGTGTGGCTTGCTGTGTCCCGCGAGCGCCTGACCCTTCCGGCAGATAGACTTCGTCGCTGATCTTGCCCGAGTAGACAAGCTTGTTCTCTGGTCCGGCGATCTTGATTTGTCCGAGTGCACCACGGTTGAACGCGCGCGCGAGGGAGTGATCGACCATGAGAAACGTCCCCGGCACCGATGCCTTGAACTCGACGATGGCCGCGCCGCCAGCTGGAATTGTGGTGGTTTGAACATTGTGGAATGCGGTGCTGGTGTTTCCCTCCGACCAAACGGTGTCGAAGATCTCTCCAATGATGTGGAGCGACGACGTAAGGTTTGGCCCCCCATTGCCGATATACATGCGCACTGTTTCGCCCACTTTCGCCGGCAACGCATGTTCACCTGTCAGCGCACCAACCGAGCCGTTGAAGACAACATATTCCGGCTTTTCGTCGAGCGCCTTGACCATGCTGAACGCCTGCAGCCCCTGCTCACCGTTCGCGCCCTTGGTATAGAAGTCGCCCTGCATCACATAATATTCGTGGTCCACTTTTGGCCGTGGCTTTTTCGGCTGTACCAGGATGAGGCCATACATGCCGTTGCCGACATGCATCGCTACGGGCGCCGTCGCGCAGTGATAGACATAGAGGCCTGGATTGAGAGCCTTGAACGAAAACTCTGAACTGTGCCCAGGTGCCGTCAGCGACGACGCGGCACCGCCGCCGGGACCGTTGACCGCGTGCAAATCGATGTTGTGCGGCATTTTGTTGTCGGGATGATTGTCGAGATGAAACTCGACCAGATCGCCCTCGCGCACGCGGATGAATTTTCCGGGAACTTTTCCGCCGAACGTCCAGAACGTGTACATCACGCCGTCCGCCAGGCGTCCCTCAATCTCACGGACCTCAAGATGTACGATGACTTTTGTCGCATAGTTGCGCGTGATGGGCGGCGGAACTTCTGGCGCAAAAGTCAGGACTGCCATCGCCTGACCTCTGATCGGATCACGCAGGTTTTCTTCCCGCGTGGCCGTCCATGCGCTGGTTCCGTAAAGGACTGCGGTCAAGATCGATAAAGCGGCGTAAGCACTTGTTCTCATAGAATTTCCAGACATGTACGAGACAAGAAAGGCCGTGAAACAAGAATGAATTCGGAAGAACGAAGTACTACGCACCCGATTTAGAGAAATAGATATACGTAGTCGCGATCTTATATTAGCGTTTTACTTGGTGCGCGGCGGGGAATATGCCTCAAGAGCGGAAACAGTCCCGTGAAGGATGCATAAGCATGAGCAGCACCGGAAAAAGCGATGACACCGCGCCGCTTGATAAAACAGAGCTCGCCACTGTCTCGCGTCGCGGTCTCTTGCGCGCTTCGACGATGGCCGTCGGTGCGGCCGCACTTTTCGCAGCAGCAATGGTTTCGGAGCGGGCTGAAGCCGGAAACATGAGGCAGAAAGCGTCCGGGTACCAACCCACGCCTAACGATGGCAAGCGTTGTGATGGCTGCTCGCTCTTCGTCGCTCCCAATTCGTGCAAACTTGTAGCCGGTGACATCAGCCCTCAAGGCTGGTGCCGATTTTACGCCAAGAAGAGCTGACGACCCAGCGTTACGCCGCTGAAAAATGCGCGATCACACCGCCGTGCCTTCGGAGCGAGTTCCGGAGCGCCGAACATTGGAGCACACGTCGATGGCAGACACCGAACAGCTTTCGTCCTGGTGGGGCCGCGCGGTGGCTTTCACCTTCGTTCTCGGATTCGCTGTCCTGATCCTGTTGACAGTCAAGGCCTATCAGAACGCGCCGCCGGTGGCGGGACGCGCGGTCGATCCTTCGGGAACGGTCGTGTTTAGCGGCGACGATGTGCGTCACGGACAGGAGGTGTTTCTGAAGCACGGTCTGATGGACAACGGCACGATCTGGGGCCATGGCGGCTATCTCGGACCCGATTTCGGTTCTGCCGTCTTGCACGATTGGGCACTGGACCTTGCGCAGCGCACCGCGCAGACACGTTTTGCCAAGAACTATGCCGATCTCGATGCGGGGGAGCGGGCTGCGGTCGATGGCGAAGTTGGATCGCTCCTGAAGATCAACCGCTACGATGCTGCGACCGACACACTGACGCTCCTGCCGTCGGCCGTGGACACGTTTCACAAAGAGATCGATGTCTGGAAGCACTACTTTGAGGACCCTGCGGGCGATGGCGGCCTGCCGGTCAAGGCGGTCAGCGATCCGCAGGAACTGCATGACCTGACGGCGTTCTTCACCTGGGCAGCGTGGAGTTCGGTTGCCGAACGGCCCGGCACGACGCATTCCTACACCAACAACTTTCCCTACGATCCGCTGGCGGGAAATCATCCGACCGGCGCCGCGCTGTTGTGGAGCGCGATCAGTTTCATTGCGTTGCTCGGCGGCACCGCGATCGTGCTGCTGGCATTCGGCAAGTTCGACTATCTCGGCTGGCATGGAGCGCCCTCCGGCCGCGAGGGCTGGACTCTGAGCGTATCGCAGGCCGCGACATTGAAGTTCATGGCGGTCGCGGTGCTGCTGTTCCTCACCCAGACCTTGGTGGGCGCCGGCGTTGCGCATTATCGCGCCGAGCCCGGATCGTTCTACGGCATCGATCTGTCGTCGATCTTCCCGAGCAATCTGTTGCGCGCCTGGCATCTGCAGACGGCAATCTTCTGGATCGCGACGTCCTATGTCGCCGGCGCGCTGTTTGTTGCCGAGCTTCTGGGCGGCGTCAGTCCGCGCAGGCAGGCCCTCGGCATCCATGTGTTATTCGGTGCGATCGTTCTGGTCGCGGTCGGAAGCCTGCTTGGCGAATGGGCCAGCCTGATGGGCCTGTTGCCGAAAACCTGGTTCTGGCTTGGCGACCAGGGCTGGGAATATCTGGAGATCGGCCGCTTCTGGCAGTTCCTGCTCGCGGTTGGTTTGCTGTTCTGGTTCTTCCTGGTTTGGCGGGCCGTGGCGCCGGCCCGACGTGATCCAGACAAGCGCGGCTTCGCGAACTTCTTCCTTATTGCGGCGTTCGCGATACCGCTGTTCTACGTGCCCGCACTCTTCTTCGGTTCGCAGACCAACTACACGATCGTGGATGCGTGGCGGTTCTGGATCATCCATCTGTGGGTCGAGGGATTCTTCGAATTCTTCGTCACCGTCATTGTCGCGATCATCTTCTACGAGATGGGTCTGGTGAAGCGCATCACCGCGCTGCGCACGATCTATCTCGACGCCATCCTCTATTTCGGCGGCGGGCTGATCGGCACGGGCCATCATTGGTATTGGACCGGGCAGACGGAGCTGAACCTCGCGGTCTCCGGCGTGTTCTCCGCGCTGGAAGTCGTGCCTCTCACGCTGATCACGCTCGACGCGTGGGATTTCGTGCGCGTCACGCAGGGCGACGATACGCTCGTGAGGCGGCATCGCTGGACGTTCTATTTCCTGATGGCGGTGGGCTTCTGGAATTTCCTGGGCGCCGGCGTGTTCGGCTTCTTCATCAACACGCCGATCATGAGCTATTACGAGATCGGCACCGTCCTCACGCCAAATCACGGACACGCCGCGATGATGGGCGTGTTCGGGATGCTGGGTGTCGCGCTGATGCTGTTCGTGCTGCGGGAAACCGTGTCCGACGTTCTATGGCCGTCGCTGGAGAAATTTGTCCGTGTCGCGTTCTGGGGCCTGAATATCGGTCTCGGCATGATGGTCGTGTTCAGCCTGTTTCCGGGCGGGCTCATGCAGGTCTATGACGTGATCGAGCACGGCTACTGGCATGCGCGCAGCCTCGCCTACACCGCATCGCCGCTGGCGCGAACGCTCGAATGGATGCGGATGCCGGGCGACCTTGTGTTCATCTTTGCGGGCGCAATCCCAATCGCGATCGCGGTCGTATGGGGTTATCTGGCCTTGTGGAGAAAGCCGACCGATGCGGGTCAGACCGTCGTCGTGCCTCGCATAACAACCCCATGAGGCGGGTGCGTCGCGGTTCGCAAGAACCGGCAGACGAAACGGACGGTTTTTGAGGTGGCCGGCAAGTCCATCGCTGCGCAAGCGCGGTTCGTACCGTTCGCCTATGGCTTCCGGCCGTTCTTCCTGCTCGCCGGTATAGACGCGATTGCGAATATCGCCGTCTGGCTTCTGGTGTATCTGAAGCCGGACCTTTGGCCCGAACGGGCCATCGCCGCAATGCACTGGCATGCCCATGAGATGATCTTCGGCTTCATCGCCGCGGCGATTGCCGGCTTTCTCCTCACCGCCGTTCCGGGATGGACGGGACGGTCGTCCTACGCCGGAATGCCGCTTGTCGGGCTTTCGGCATTGTGGCTTTGCGGACGGCTGGCGATGTTTCCGTTCCTTTTCATTCCGCCATGGGCGGTCGCGGTGCTCGATCTAGCGTTCTTTCCGGTGCTCGTTCTCACCCTGGCGCCGCCGTTGATCCGCGCCCGCAAACTGAAGAACCTGCCGTTCATCGTTCTGTTGACGGCACTCTTCCTCGCCAATCTTTCGTTTCATCTGGGTGCACTCGGGGATTTTGAGATGGGCGAGCACATAGGACTCGGTGTCGCCGCCGATATCGTTTGCGTGCTGATCGTGATCGTCGGCGGGCGCATTATCCCAGCGTTCACGAAGGGCGGACTCGCGCGGCTCGGAGTGACGGCAAATGTGGAGTCGTATCCCGCCGTCGAATATTCCGCCGTCGTGAGCATCGTCGCGGTCCTTGCCGTCGACCTGATCGCGCCGCTATCGCAATGGAACGGCGCTGTCGCCCTTGCGGCGGGACTCCTTCAGGCCGTGCGGCTTGCGCAGTGGCAGGGCTATCGCGCGTGGCGCGATCCGCTCGTCTGGGTTCTTCATCTTGGCTATACGTGGCTTGCGCTCGGCCTGTTGCTCAAGGGCGTCTGGTTTCTGTTCGCCGCGGGTTTCGCCGAGAAGTGGATGCACGCCCTGACGATCGGGGCATTCGCGACGATGATCCTCGCGGTCATGACGCGGGCCTCGCTGGGCCATACCGGACGCGCGCTGATCGCGCCCGCGCCGATGGCGGTGACCTACGGGCTTGTGAGCGCGGCGGCGCTTGTGCGGGTGTTCGCACCGGCACTGTTCCCGGACAGCTATTCCGGCGTCGTCTTGGCCGCCGGGGCGCTGTGGATCGCGGCCTTTGCGATCTACCTTTGGGTCTATACGCCGATCCTGCTGCGCCCCCGTGCCGACGGAAGACCGGGGTGACTCCCGACTGGCTCATATTGGCGCGCGTGGCGCATGTTCTGGGTGTCGTGATCTGAATTGGCGGCGTCGGATTGTCACCGCGGTTCTGATTCCGGCCTCGCCGCTCGCGCACTAGCTGGAGTGGATGCGCATGCGGGAGATCTCATGTTCATATTCGGCGGCGCGGCGCCGCTCGCGGTCGCCATGGTACTCGGCTATCTTTCGCTTTGGAAACGCCCACGCCTCGTTGATTTAAGGCGCCGCCGCACACAGGTAAATTAATCAGCGCCCTCAGCATTCCTGCGTCACAAACGAGGCAGTTCGCGGAGTGGCGAACTACAACCCCTTCATCTCATTTCGGCCAAGCAACGTCCGCTGCGGGCTCCCAGATCGAACTGGCCCACTACCGATGATCTACCTAAGTTTGCGCAATACCTGTTCCCTGATGGAAGCGCAGCGTGGGCCGAGGAACGGAAACACACCGCTGAGACCAGTGACAAACTTCCGTTCGAGACTCGCACGCAATAGGCGGCGCGCGCGAAACAGCCGCGTTTTGACCGTGGCTGGGTTGATGTCCAATTGAATGGCGGTTTCTTCTACGCTGCAACCTTCGATCTCGCGCAAAATAAAGACGATGCGAAAATCGGGCGGCAAGCTGTCGATCGAGGCTTCGAGGAGTTCGCGTGTTTCGGTCCGGCCAGCCTCGGCTTCAGGATCGGGGGGCGCGCCCGGGAATTTCACGATGTTAGTTTTGTCCACGATGTCGAGGTCCAGCATAGGGCGACGCTTTCTAAGGCGTCCGCGAGCTTCGTTGAGAGTTATAGTGGTGAGCCAGGTGAGAAGCCCCGCCTCGCCGCGAAAACGCGAAATTCCCACGAACGCATGCAGATACGCTTCCTGCAAAACGTCTTCCGCCTCGTCATCCCCACCCACAAGGGCGCGCGCGACGCGAAAGAGGCGCTGATTACAGCGCTGCATGATGGCGCGAAAGGCTTCGCGGTCACCGCCCTTCGCCCGCGTGACCAATCCCGCTTCATCCATCGCCGCATAATCGAAGGCAGCTTGATTCACTTTCCTACTTCCCGCCGACACTGAGTTTCAAAGTCATGTTCGGATGATAGCGGCAGATTGCGGAAACAATACCGGCCTTGTGAAGCGTCACCGTCTGCTTTGCGCCTGGGTTCAAATCGGCGTCGAAGACGCCTTTTACCGTTGCGGTGTGGCGGAACATGTCATCGTTCTCCCACTCAATCGTATCGCCAACCTTGAGGTTCACAGGCGCAGGCCCGAACTTCATGTTGCTGATCTTGACGACGTAGTTTGCCGCGTTGGCGTCGACGGCAAAAGTCGACGCCAACAACAATAAGGTTAGGAGCTTAGTGATCACTTCAGCGACATAGCCAAGTGTTCTGCATGTTCTTGATGGGATTGGAACAGCGTAAGCCCCGTTTCCAGCAAGGACTTAAGTTCGCCATTGCTCGCGCCAGGAATAAGTGTGTCCTTCAGCGCGCCGTTGACTGTCGTGTGATACGCGGCTTCATTATCGACATATGCTTTGTCGAACGCGCCACCCGAAAGTTTGCCAAGTTCAGCTAGCTTGGCAGCGGCTCTCTTCGAGAGCGCTTTGCTGGTAGCGTTGTCTTCGGGAGTGACCCCGAGTTTCTTCACCAGGGCCAACGCCTTGTCATTCACGGCAGTGTGGTCACGCACCATTTCTTCCGCGAAGGCCTTCACATTGGGATTGCTAGCCTTCTTGATCGCCTGCTGGCCAGCAGCGATGTCGATGTTTCCCGCAGTGTAGGCGATATGCGCGATCTGCGCATCGTTCAGTTTGGCGGCATTTGCGGCAAATGCGGCGCCTGGCAACACGAGCAAGGCAGCTAATATCAATCTACGAAACATGGGTATCCCTCCAAAGGTTTTGGGGCACCCTAGAGTACCCGAGACGGACCATTAGATGCTGGGCCGACGGAAAGGTTCCCAGTAGCGCTATCGCGATGGTGCCGACTCTCTCGGGGGTGGTGATCGGCAGCGACGGCGTACTCTATGGCACCACGGCCGAGGGCGGCATGGGGAGCTGCGAATTACTCCTGTTTCACGCGTGGAGGTTTGTCTATCGCCTCAACTTCAACAGGGTGGCACGTTCCTTGACGCTTCACTGGGCAAAGGCAGGACCTAAGGATCGCTTGATTTGACCGGTCCCAGGTCATAAGACCGCCTCGTCCCTTTCGACCACGAGTATCCCATGACCAGAGCCTCCGGCGCAGTGATCCACACTAAGGATGCGTTGAGAGACTTTACCGCCAGCCCTCATGTACTTTTGGTTTCGGCGATGGCAATGGTTGTCGGCACCACAGGAGCAGGCGCCGCTTGGGTGCTGCTCAAGCTGATCGCGTTTTTCACCAACCTCGCTTATCTGCAACGTGTCTCTGTCGCACCAGTCGATCTCGGTGGATTGCATCTGCCGCTCTGGACGATTGCGATACCTGTCATTGGTAGTTTGATCGTCGGCGTCATTGCGCGCTTCGGATCGGAGAAGATTCGCGGTCACGGCATTCCGGAGGCGATCGAAGCGATCCTGATCGGACAAAGCAAGATTGAACTAAAGATCGCTCTCCTTAAGCCATTGGCATCGGCGATTGCCATCGGCTCGGGTGGGCCGTTTGGCGCGGAAGGTCCGGTCATCATGACCGGTGGCGCGTTGGGCTCGTTGTTCGCGCAATTCTTTCATTTGAGTTCGGCAGAGCGGAAGACTTTGCTTGTCGCCGGCGCGGCTGCGGGCATGACGGCTGTTTTCGGCACGCCATTGGCGGCGTTGCTTCTCGCGGTGGAATTGCTGCTGTTCGAATGGAAGCCCCGAAGCTTCATCCCGGTGGCTGTAGCAGTTGTGATAGCAGCGCTGTGGCGTCCCCTGCTGATCGGCTCAGGCCCGCTATTTCCCTACGCGGGCGTCTTCGTCATGCCGTGGTGGGGGCTGGGCGTGTGCGCACTGGTCGGTATCGTGGCCGGGCTGCAGTCCGCGTTGATGACGTTGTGTCTCTACGCAGTGGAAGATCTTTTCCAGAAACTCCCGATCCACTGGATGTGGTGGCCTGCGCTCGGCGGAATCGCAGTCGGTATCGGCGGCTACTTCGATCCGGCCGCGCTGGGCGTCGGCTACGCCAACATCCATGCGCTGGTGAGCGGCACGATGAGTATGCCCGAGGCGCTGTCTCTGCTTGTCGATAAGGCTGCGATCTGGATCGTGGCCTTGTCGTCGGGAACCTCCGGTGGCGTGCTGGCGCCGCTCTTGATCATGGGCGGCGCTCTTGGTTCGCTGGAGGCACATTATCTGCCGTTTGGCGATGCAGGATTCTGGGCCGTTATCGGCATGGCGGCGATCCTGGGCGGCACGATGCGCGCGCCATTGACCAGCACGCTGTTCGCCTTCGAACTCACCAGAGACTCGCGTCTTCTTTTGCCGCTGATGGTCGCTTCGGTTGCCGCTTTCGGCCTGACCATGCTGATCATGCGCCGTTCGATCCTGACGGAACGCATCGCACGCCGTGGCCACCATATTTCGCGCGAATATTCGATTGATCCGTTCCTGCAGACCCGCGTGGAGAAGGTGATGGCGAAGCCCGTGCACACGCTCGCCGCATCCATTCCGGTCAAAGAAGTGATCGCGTTCTTCAAGACGGCAGAAGGCAACAAGCGCCATAAAAGCTATCCCGTCGTGGACGGAGACGGCAGACTCGTGGGCATGGTTTCGCGCAAGGACGTGCTGCACTGGATGCAGGGCGACATCGACGAGACCGCGGCGCTCGGCGAAATGGCTACCATCGAAGATCTGGTTTCTGCCTTCGCAGATGATCTCGCCGGTCAGCTAGCCGACAAGATGGCGATGACCGACACGGGTGTGGTGCCCATCCTCGATCGTGCGACGCAAAAAGTCGTGGGCGTGGTCACTCTGCGGGACCTGATCCGTGTGCGCGCGTGGCGCATCCGTGAGGAGCGCGAACGGCGGCGGATTCTTCGCTTTGGCTGAGTATCCGACACGACGGTTTGAAAAAGAGCGAGCTTTAGCCTTTTCTCGCCGCTTTCCGCCCCCTGAACTAAAACCCCTTCAATGACCACATGATGACCGTCCGGATCGACCGCAGAATACGAAGCTGCTCGGTCGAGGGACTCAAGAACTAAGCGCGTCGTGGCGATATCCGAATTGCTTCGGGGCGACGTCCGACAACGTGAGACTGGGTGGTAGCAAAGCAATTCAAGATAGGGGCAAGGAGTTTGCGGCGACAGTGCGGTGACTTCCACTTCGGTTTCAACTATCCGCCCAAGCTTGAGCAGCGAAAACTGCGCGGGACCGTCAAGGGGAACGGCTCCGCGCCTTTCGCTTACCTTTTTATTCTGAAGACAGTTCCGTCGTCTGCTGTGCCATCATTAATCGTTGTGATGTTCATGCCTGAACAGGTACGCTCGCCACGATGAAAACGGCCGCTAGAGCTTCTAAGCATCTTGGAAATGCGTTATCTTCCGCCCCAACTTGAGGTCAGCTGGGGAATGTCGGGGAGAACTCTTTTCATCTGCGCCGCATTTGGTGTGCTGCTTTGCGGAAGCGCTATCGCGGATCCACAGAGCGAAGCGCTCGCGGCGATTGACGTAGGAATGTCCGATGCAGTCCAAAAAGGCTTCGGCGGCGTCATCCTGATCGAGCAGAAAGGCAAACCGGTCTTCGAGAAGAGCTATGGCTTTGCTGACCGTGAGAAGAAGATCGCCTTTACTCAAAACACTATCGCGCAGATAGGCTCGCTGACGAAATCGATGACGGCTTTTGCGATTCTCAGCCTCGCACGCGAGGGCAAGATCGATATCGAAAAGCCGGTGAAGGCCTATCTGCCCGGCGCGGCCGATCCGGCAGGCTCCGCCACCATCCATCAGATCCTGACACATCATGCTGGGCTCACGGACACATGTGGCGATGATTTCGATCCGCTGACGAAGCAGGACGAGCTCGCCAAATGCATGGCCAAGCCGCTCGAATTCAAGCCGGGCGAGGATCACTACTCCAACATGGGCTTCAGTATCCTCGCCGCCGTGGTGGAGCAGGTGTCCGGTCAAAGCTGGGAAGACTATCTGCGCGCGCACCTTTGGGGTCCGCTTGGCATGCGCCACACAGGCTTCACGCAGTTCGGCGATGCAAAACCCAGCCAGTTCGCTTACGGCTATCCACCCGGCAAATCGCGTGACGATGTGATCTCCAACTCCATTGCCAAGCTCAACGGCGCGGACTGGAACATCAGGGGCAACGGCGGCACGCAATCCACTGTCGTGGATATGGAGCGCTACTATCGCGGCATGACGGACAAGCTGCCGGGCTTTCCGCGCGACGTGGCGGCGGCGATGATGGAGGCGCACGATCCTATAGGGGGCGAGGCCTGGGAGGGCTATGGGCTCGCGGTGCGCCTCGACAAAAACAATGAGCCGTATCGCATCGGCTTTGCGGGATCGGACTCAGTCTTCTTCGCCTATTTCGGCATGCTGCCGAAAAGCGACACCTTTATCTATGTCGTCGGCAATAATGGCGAGGACAATGTGAAGCCTATTATTTCGCTGGTATTCAAAGCCGCGTTCAAACTGGCGGGCATTACGCCGGACATGCTGCAACCGGCAAAGAAATAGTCAAACGAACTTCGACACGAGGGCATCGAACGCATGCCAGGTTAATGCTCACGGTCAGGGTGAAAAGCCCTGACGCTCCCTTGGAACTTTTGTTCCTGTGCCTTCTGTTTATTTGATCCGAGTATAGTGACGATGCAGGCCTGCGAGAACCGGCCGTGCGTAGATTGAGCCGTGACCCTCTAGAGCAGGATATCTCGGTGCATTTTTGTCGAGCGACAGGTGGGCGCGCGAAGAGTTGTAATAGTCTGCGTTTGCCTCGCGTTTGCTTCAGCCACTATAGCTGCTGCCACGGTCACACGCATGGAGCCAGGCATAGGCTTAAGCGCCTCCGCGATCTTCAGCGCGCTTGCCGCTTCACGCTCCGGCGTCCGACCTTCTTGCTGCCTTCAGGGAACTACGTTTCCGGGTATAGTCCCCGATCAACACACCTTGCGCCCCGGGAAAACCAGCATGACCGGAATTCAAGTAAGCCATCCAATACGCGCCACCTTCATCGCGGTCGCAATATCTGTCGCCCTGTCGCCCTCTCCAGCCCGGGCAGCCCTTAAGATTTCCGCGAAAGCCACGAACCACGTCACCTGCTTCGCAGGTGTCTGCCAGGCCACCGCTCCCTCGGCAACACTGAATGTCTCAGACCTTGCGAGCATGCTCGCGGCCGGCGACGTGTCGGTTGTCAGCGGGAGTATTGCCCACGACATCGCGGTCAATGCGGCGTTGCGCTGGACCAGCACGAGTCGGCTGACACTCGACTCTTCTTTTTCGCTGACCATCAACAGACCCATTGTCGTCGCAGGCCCCGGCAGCTTGACCATCGAGACCAGCGAGGTGCGAACCGCCGACTACCGCTTCTTCAACACAGGCCATATCGAGTTCTCGGATTTGAGCAGTGGGCTAACGATCAATGGCGAAACCTATGTGCTGGAGAAGAATCTCAAAACGCTGGCGAGAGATATCCGTCAAGCGCCCCGCGGAAATTTTGCGCTGACAAGAAGCATCAACGCCGGGCCCCGTGTCTATTCTGAATCTCCCTTCCCCTTCCTTCTTGGAAAATTTGAAGGTCTGGGAAACACGATCGCCAATCTCACCGTTGACGGAGGCGCCAGCCCCAAAGTGGGGCTCTTTGCGCAAATATCGGGTCAGGCAGTTGTGAGAGACCTCGGATTGAAGAACGTGAACATCACCGGCTCCGGGGAAAAGGGAATTGGCGCTCTTGTCGGATATCTCACCTCCGCCTCCGTGAAATATGCCTATGCCACCGGACAGGTTTCCGGCACGGGCACCGCCCCCATCGGCGGTCTGATCGGACAGGTCTCGTTTGGCGTGATCAGCGGCTCTTACGCGGATGTCTCTGTCGATGGCGGCGACAACAGCACGGCCGTCGGAGGCCTAACCGGATCTTTTGACGGCGCGACCAACCTGTTCATCGACAACAGCTATGCCATAGGGGCCGTTTCCGGCGGTGCGGGCGCAAGTGTGGGCGGTCTGGTCGGGATCAACACCGGCGTCATCTCAAACGCCTATGCGACGGGCGCGGTGACGGGAGGCGATGGCGCAAAGGTGGGCGGATTGATCGGCCAAAACACGGATGGCGAATTGTCGAAACCATTTCTGTCCGCTGACTACTCCATCGGGGTTGTTTCTGGAGGCTCAGGCGCGACGGTAGGCGGGTTGATAGGTGAAGAGGTGGCGGATGCGCGCGCGACGAGCACCTATTGGGACCTGGATACGAGCGGCATCAGCGATCCGCACAAAGGTGCAGGCAATGTTGCGGACGAGGATGGCATAACCGGCCTTACGACGGCGCAGTTTAAGGCAGCATTGCCGTCCGGACTTACCTCGCTGAACTGGACACAGAAAGCGGCGCGCAACAGCGGCTATCCCTACCTGATCGCGAATCCGCCGCCAAAGTAGGCTGAGGGACCTACTCCGCCACGCCGCGCTTGCGCCGCTCATACTCCATGTCGATCAGTTTCTTGTGCTCATGCCATGCGCGGACGCGTTCGTAGTCTCGGCACATGGGCTAGTGTCCTAACTTGAATCTGGGAGCGTAGTCATCGATTTCACGGGGTCCGTGTCAGAACGTCCAGACCGTCCGTGCGCGAGGCTCTGCCGGATCGCTGCTTTTATCTGCACTCTGAGCCAGCCATCTCGATCCCCTTCGGAACTGTTTATCGAGCAGGGATGGCCACCAAAAAAAGTGGAAGCGATCATGGGATCGTGAACCGGCTTGCCAGTAGGTGTGTGACGTTTCGGGATTCGACCGTCGAGTCTCAGATAGCGCAGCCGTTCACTTGGCCGCCACCTCAAGGCTAGAGTTCTCTATCCGTGGCAATAACGAGCGCCCCGCTCCCAACGCCGATCGGAGGGGAGTACAGGCCAGGAGCAGGACGCCACGCTGATAGGCACTCTGGTCCAAGATGTGGGCTAGAGAGCCACAACAGTAAGCGTAGTTCTAAATTGAACCTCATCTTACGTTGCGGTCTTTGACGCAGATCAACGTTTTCCCACGTGCGATTGTAATGGAACACGGTGGTCGCGCCGCTGTAATCGCATCAACTCGGCGTGAGACACGCGACCGTGTCTTGTGTGTGGTCCAACCAAAGAACAGCATGAAATCGAATTCGGGAGGAATAACATGACCAAAACAATTTTCGCCGCAGCCGTGGGACTGAGCTTTGCTCTCGCGACGGCAGCACTGGCCGATACGGCTTTGAATGAGTTGACCCCGCAGCCGGAGCAGATGGCGCAGCCAATATCGGCGTCCGCAAACGATTCCAAGCAGGTCGTCTGCCATCACTTGATGCATGAAGGTGCGTTGATGCGTCAACAGGTCTGCCTAACGAAACGGACGTGGGAAAGAATGCGCACGCAGACGCAAATGGCCGTGTCGAATTGGGAGATTGGCCGACACTGACGTCTTATTTGTTTCGCAAGGGGCGACCTGAATTTTAGTGCGGTTCCAGTGAGCCGTTAAGTGGCCAAGTTTGTTCTGCGGACCAATCAAAGCTCTACTTTCGGCGAGGCGCTCTCGGTCGTCCTTGGAGCGCGGGGCTTCTCCCGCAACGGACGCAGATCCGCGTTGCATCTCTAGACGCTTTGGCTGTCGCGTAGCGCTATTGTGATTCATCACTTTCAGCTTCCAGAAGCGCTCCTAATTCTCGCAATTTCTTTTGCACTTCTAAGCTCCGTCGGTTTGCAACAGTGCGCTCACGTCCGGCCGTGAATAGAGAAGCTTCGAGCACTTCATCGGAATGCCGAAAAAGATCGATCAAATTTGCACCGTTAGGTCCATTGCCGTTGGTCTAACCCGAGCGGTTGCCCCGGGCTCGCCCTATCAGGCGAAGCTCCAGCCGCGCTACAACTTCCATTCCCTCCGTCACGCGGCAGCATCGTTGTTTATTGAGCAAGGGTGGCAGCCAAAAAAGTGCAAGCGATCATCGGACACTCCTCGATTCAGGTGACGTTCGATACTTACGGAAAGCTATGGAAAGACCCCGAGGCGGACCGGGCCGCTATGGCGCAGCTGGAACGGGGGCTGTTTGGTGAAAGATCGAATTAGGATCGCGTCACGATTTCGTTTCCGACAATAGTCCAGGCAAAATTCGGGCAATATTCCGCTGGGAAGACAGTCTTTTCTGCTGTCATCGCTGTCGTCGAACCTTAACGCACTCAGGTGTCAGGTGACAGTGGGCTCAAAATTGCTATTCAGAAGCCAATGAGCTCCGCACTTCCCCACGCATAACTGCCAGCTTTTAAGGCGATTTTTGGTACAGTTGGGTGGGTTCGAACCACCGACCTCCGGATCCACAATCCGGCGCTCTAACCAACTGAGCTACAACTGCAAACGCGAAAAGAAGGCGGGAAACTAGGGGCGTGCCCCTGCAAAAGCAAGGGTTTAGCAGCGTTGCGAAGCCCCACCCACCCTGCCCTATGATTGTGCCATGAAACGCGGTTTTTCCTATGGTTTGGCGGGGTTTGCGGCCATTACCGCTCTGGTCGCCGCTGCACCGTTTCTGCTTCCCGCCGGCTTATACAAGGCACGGATCGAACAGAGTGTTACGCACGCGACCGGCAGGGCCTTCATCATTTCCGGACCTTTGCACTTCGCGTTGTTTCCGTCACTCGGCTTTCGCGCAGACAACGTGACGCTGGCGAACTTGCCGGGTGGGCGACTTCCCTCCTTGGCGACCGCAGACGAGGTCCGCTTCGGCGTTCAGCTCTTACCGTTGTTTTCCGGCCGACTCGAAATCACGCGGATCACACTCGACCGTCCGACTCTCAATCTTGAAGTCGATGCGCAAGGGCAGGCCAACTGGATCCTGCTACGCAAAAGGAAAGCCGCAACACAAATATCTCCATCATACACGACGGTGGTCGAGCAGTTTTCCGGTATCGAGATCGCGCGCGGACACGTGACATATTCCAACGTTCGATCGGGTAGCTCGTACGCTTTAGATGACATCGACGCCGTTATCGACTTCACCAAACTCGACAAGCCCGCCCAATTGGCAGGCGGGTTCACATTTGCAAATAGGCGCGTGACCTTCAAAGCGATAGCAACGACACCGGAATTGCTTCTGCATGAACAGGTGTCGGGCATAGATCTATCGTTGACATCCGAACTCACGAACGCCGGGTTCAAGGGCACCATTGATCCCGATGGCGTCCTGAGCGGAAATGCGCGGGTCGATACCAGTTCGGTCCGCGCGGCGGCAACATGGTTGGGCGCACGTCTTCCCGAGAGCGGCGGCTTCGGCGCGCTGTCGCTGCAAAGTCGCATCGACGGTGACGACCGGCATCTCCGTCTCTCCGAGATGACGTTGGCGCTGGATGGAATGAAAGCAATTGGAGCCATTGCACTCGATACCAGCCGTACGATTCCGCATGCGAGCGGTGCATTGACGCTCGATCATCTTGATCTCAATCCATACATCGAACGGCCGCACAGGCCAGGTGTGGCGCGTGCCTATCCAGACAAAGAACGTTGGAGCGACATGCCGATCACACTTGATCTTCTCAAAAAGGCAAATGTGGATATGACATTGGATGTGGGCACACTTACCCTGCGCAAGCTGCGGCTTGGCAAAAGTCGGATCGTGGTGGCGCTGAATGACGCACAGCTGAACGCGCGGCTCGATCCTGTCATGCTCTACGGCGGATCAGGCAAAGCTGTCTTGCATGTTGATGCGCACAATACGCCTGTTTTTCGCAACGTCATGGAATTCCACAATGTCGCGCTTCAGCCTTTTCTTTCCAGCACCATCGGCGTGAAGCAGATCGAAGGCTTGGGAACAATCTCGCTCGACGTCACATCGAAAGGCGCCAGCGCTGATGCAATCATGCATAACCTCACTGGCAGAGGTTCAATCGACTTCCACGACGGGCAGTTGCGGGGTATCGATCTGGGCGCCGTTGCCAGAACCGTTCAGGCGCTGCTCGGTGGCGCCATTCACCCCGACGCTTTCACGGCCTATGGGACGATGAAAGGGAATTTCACGATGGCAAACGGCGTGCTCACAAACACAGATTTTCAGCTAACAGGACCGGTTTTGCACATGACAGGCTCCGGCGCCGTGGACGCCGGCAACCGCACGATTGATTTCCGCTTGATACCGCAGGCAACCGCGATAATCGCGAAACAAAAGCTTTCCGTCGGTTTGCCGTTCCACATCAGGGGCCCTTGGAAGCATGTCCATTACACACCGGACGTGGCGGGAGTCGTCGGCGGCGTGATGGACAATCTCAAAAATGGCCGAGCGCCGTTCAAAAACCTGTTCGGTGGCAACAAAGCACCAAAAGACCCTAACGCGCCGAAGAAAAAGCACAAAAATATCGGCGATGCGTTAAAGAACATGTTCGGAATTCATTGAGAGCGCCATGGCCATTCGTCCGAGATATATCGTGATTGTGCTGGTGGTTATCGTGATCGCGGCCCTCAGTTACTTTCTGTTCCTGCGCAAAGCGCCTGTTCTGACAGCCGTGACGTGGTCGGGACCCTACGGGCGGGCGCAGGCGAGCGCCCTGTTCCTTCCGTACGTCCAGAAGACGGGGATCAATGTGCACATCGCGCAGTATGACGGCGGGCGGGTTGAGTTGCGCAGGCAGGTTACTGGCAAGCAATATGGTTGGGACGTCATCGATCTCGAGTTGCCCGATGCGATCGCAGCATGCCGGGAGGGCTTGCTGGAGCCGATAGATGCCGCGACTTTGCCGGCTGGCGCGAACGGCGAACCTGCTATGTCAGATTTCGTACAGAACGCGATCGGACCATGTTGGGTCGGCAGCGTCGTCTATAGCCAACTGATTGCCTATGCACCCGCCCGCTTCGGCAGTGCGCGTCCTATTACCCTCTCGGACTTTTTTGATACTGTCCGCTTTCCGGGACCGCGCGCTCTGAAAAGCAGCAGCGCGAAGTTCAATCTCGAACTCGCGCTTCTCGCGGATGGCGTCCCGCCAAAAGACATCTATCGTGTTCTTTCCACGGACCAGGGTATTACCCGCGCGTTTGCAAAATTGAACACGATTCGCGGCTCCATTATCTGGTGGACACATTCGAGCGAGCCGGCCGCGATGCTTCTGGATGGGCGTGCCGCGTTCGCGACCATCCTCAACGGCGATGTCTATGATTCAGCTGTCCATCACCGCGGATTGGGCACGATCTGGGATCGCCAGCTTTACGAACTCGACGTTTTCGGCATTCCGAAAGGCGATCCCAAGCGTGACATGGCGATCGATTTCATCCGTTTTGCCACGTCTGCACCGAGCATAGCTCAGGTCTCAAACTGGGTTCCCTACGGCCCTGCCCGCCGTTCCGCGCTGAAACTGGTTGGTAAGAATCCTGAACTGGGTATTGCGATGCAAGGGTTCTTGCCGACGGCCCCCGAGAATTTTGGAACCGCATTCGCCATAGACGATCGTTGGTGGCATGAAAACGGGTCGCAGATCGCTCCACGCTGGCAAGCATGGCTAAGCCGTTAATCTCTGCACGGGCATAGCAACACTTCGGAAAGCTCCGTGCACTAGAGTTGGCCCCGCCGCCAAAACAGGCGTGCATTGACAGCATGCACACCGTTTCGGACGATTCGAATCAGTCAGCCAGGCGCGCCATGGGTAAAGAGACGCATCGATGACCTCCTACGCATTGCGCCGAATTCTGGGTGCGATCCCCACGCTGCTGATCATCATCACGCTCGCGTTCTTCATGATGCGCTTGGCACCCGGCGGACCGTTCGATAGCCAGCGCCGCCTTCCGCCAGAGATCGAGCACAACGTCGAAGCTGCGTACCACCTCGATAGACCGATCTACGAGCAATACTTCATGTATCTCGGCCAGTTGGCGCATGGCGATCTTGGGCCGTCCTATAAGAACAAGGACTTCACTGTCACGCAGTTGATCGAAGACGGGCTTCCCGTCAGCGCGAAGCTCGGCCTTTCCGCGATTGCTCTTGCGCTTTTCTTCGGCATTGGTCTCGGTGTGATGTCAGCATTGCATCAAAACCGCCTTTCAGATCACGCGATCATGAGCGTGGCGATGTTTGGGATCACAGTGCCGACATTTGTCACCGCTCCGCTGCTAACATTGCTGTTTGGAGTTTACGGGCTTCGCGTGTTCAATATCGACATCTCGCTCCCCGTGGGCGGCTGGAACGGCGGCGCGCTGCGTAACATGATCCTGCCTGTTACCGTGCTTGCTCTGCCGCAGATTGCGATTATCGCTCGGCTCGTACGCGGCAGCATGGTCGAAGTGCTTCACTCCAACTATATCCGCACGGCGCGCGCCAAGGGATTGCCCGGTCATCGCATCGTGACTCGCCATGCGCTTCGTGCCGCACTGCTCCCGCTGGTTAGCTATCTCGGTCCCGCCGTCGCGCAGCTGGTGACAGGGTCGTTAATCGTGGAGCAGATTTTCGGTCTTCCTGGCATTGGACGATATTTCGTGCTCGCCGCACTAAACCGCGACTACACGCTTGTCCTTGGCGTCGTGATTTTCTACGCAGCGTTCATCATCCTTTTGAACCTGGTGGCGGACCTGCTTTACGCCGTGCTCGATCCTCGCCTGAGTTATCGTTGATGATCGCGACAGGCGTTACCGGAGAAGGCGCGGCGCTGATGCGCAAGGCGCAAAATGTTCAGGGGCGTAGCCTCTGGGTCGATGCATGGCGACGCCTGAAGCGTAACCGCGCGACAATGGTGAGCATGGTTCTACTTGCCGTCATCGCGCTAATGGCCATTGTGGCGCCGCTTCTTTCTCAATACTCCTATCAGGCCGTCGACTACGCCACGATCTCCTGCGCGCCCGATTGGTGGCCGGGCAAGGACGTCATCTGCTATGCCGGTGGAACGCACTGGTTCGGTACGGACTCCGTGGGACGGGACTTGTTTGTCCGGGTTCTTTATGGCGCCCGCGTATCGCTCTCTGTCGGTCTCATCGCAACATTGGTGAGCCTTCTTATCGGCGTCGCGTATGGTGCAACGGCTGGATATCTGGGCGGCCGCATCGACGCGATGATGATGCGCCTTGTCGATATCCTCTACTCCTTACCGTTCATCTTCTTTGTCATCATCCTCATGGTGATCTTCAACCGGAACTTCTTCTTGCTCTTTGTCGCCATCGGCGCAGTTGAGTGGCTGACCATGGCGCGGATCGTGCGCGGTCAGACTCTGTCCCTCAAGCAGAAGGAGTTCATCGAGGCTGCGCGCGCCGGCGGCGTTGGCACTTCGGGCATCATCTTCCATCACATTATTCCCAACGTTCTCGGACCGGTCATCGTGTATGTGACGCTGACGATCCCGGCTGTCATACTTGCGGAGAGTTTTCTTTCGTTCCTTGGTCTTGGCATTCAGGAACCTCTCACGTCATGGGGCGTCCTGATCGCCAATGGCACCGATCAAATGGAAACGGCGCCGTGGTTGCTGATTTTCCCGGCAACCTTCATGGCGATTACGCTGTTCTGCTTCAATTTTATCGGCGACGGGTTGCGCGACGCCCTCGATCCCAAGGATCGCTGAGCGATGGCCGAAAAGATTTTCGAGATCAAAAACTTCGACGTGCGGTTCGCGACGCCGGACGGTGAAGTCCATGCCGTTCGTAACCTCAGTTTGAACGTCAACGCCGGCGAGTGCGTGGGCGTTGTGGGCGAGTCTGGCTCCGGCAAGAGCCAGCTATTCCTTGGCACGATCGGCCTTCTTTCCCAGAACGGCCGCGCGACGGGAAGCGTGACCTATCGCGGCGAGGAGATTTTGGGCGCCCCGCAGAAGGCGCTCAACAAGCTGCGCGGTTCGAAGATCACCATGATTTTCCAAGATCCGCTGACCTCGCTGACGCCGCACATGCGGATCGGCGAGCAGATCATCGAGGGCATCCGCATTCATCAACGCCTGCCTCGCGACGAGGCGGAGAAGCGCGCGCTGGAAGTTCTCGAACTCGTGCGCATTCCTGAGGGCCGCCGTCGGATGGCGCAATATCCACACGAGCTTTCCGGCGGCATGCGTCAGCGTGTGATGATCGCGATGGCAATGGTATGCGGTCCCGATCTGCTGATTGCCGACGAGCCAACCACCGCGCTCGACGTCACGGTGCAGGCTGAAATCCTCGACATCATGCGCGACCTCAAGGCGGAGCTCAAAACTTCAATCGTGCTCGTCAGTCATGACATGGGCGTGATCGCGAGCATGGCCGATCGCGTCACGGTCATGCGTGCAGGCGAGATCGTTGAAACGGGCTCTGTCAACGAGATATTCTATAGCCCCAAGCACGACTATACCAAGATGCTCCTCGATGCGATGCCGCGCCTCGATCGTCCGGATCCGCATCAGCAAGCCGCCCCCTTGCCGGCCGGTGCGGAAGAGATTTTGAAAGTCGCAGACCTCAAGGTGAACTTTCCCGTCTCCAACGGCTGGCGCCCGAAGCAGCTGCGCGCCGTGGATGGTGTGAGCTTCTCACTCCGGCAGGGAGAAACGCTGGGTATCGTCGGCGAGTCCGGCTGTGGAAAGTCAACGCTCGCGCGTGCGGTGCTCAATCTTCTGCAGAAGACCGACGGCGCGGTGCTCTGGCTGGGGCGCGACCTTGGGTCAATGCCCGAAAGCGAGGTGCGCAAGCTGCGCAAGGATTTCCAGATCGTTTTCCAGGATCCGCTGGCAAGTCTCGATCCTCGCATGACCATCGGCGAGTCTATCGCCGAACCGCTGCACGCGCTGAAGCCGCACCTGACGCGTGCCGAGGTTACGGCGCGGGTGCGCGCGATGATGGATCAGGTCGGGCTGGAGCCTGTGTGGATCAACCGCTATCCGCACGAATTCTCGGGCGGTCAGAACCAGCGTGTCGGTGTCGCGCGCGCGATGATCGTGGAACCTAAGCTTGTCATTTGCGACGAAGCGGTAAGTGCACTCGATGCCTCAATACAGGCGCAAATCGTCAGCCTCATCCGCGAGCTACAGGACGATTTCGGCATGTCGCTAATCTTTATCAGCCACGATCTATCCGTTGTGCGCCAGATCGCGCACCGCGTGATGGTCATCTATCTCGGACGTGTTGTCGAACTTGCCGATCGCGATGCAATCTACGCCGATGCGCGCCATCCCTACACCAAGGCGCTCATCTCCGCGGTGCCGATTCCGGACCCGAAACTGGAGCGCGCCAAGCGGCGCATCCGTCTAGCCGGTGACCTGTCGTCACCGCTCGATACCCGTGCTCCACTCAGATTCCTGAAATCGAAGATCGTCGATGATTCGGATGCAGAGCAGTACCGGCCCAAGCTGATCGAGGTCGCGCCCGGTCATTTTGTTGCTGAGCACGACCCTGCCCCTATTTGATACGCTTGACCTTGAAGACCTTGTTCGAACCGTTGAACTGCATGTTGTAACTGCCTAGCGCGCCGCGCGAGATCAACACCGTGTTTCCTCCGCTCTTCTTTAGATTCGCCACATCGGCTTCGCCGCCGATCTGTTTCCAGACCTGACCGCTATCGAGGAACACGACGAACTTGCTGTACGGACTGAGTGCATAGTCCGTGACATTGGCGGTGATGCTGTCGATCGGTCCCTCCGGCTGCGGCTCGCCGGGCTTTGGCGCAGGCGCCGGCAGGTTTTCGCTTCCGAACTGTGCCGGCGTGGTTTGCTGGTTCGGACCAGGATTTCCGCCGAACAGGTTCCCAAAATCGAACCCAAACCAGGACTTTTGCTGCTCGGCGGTCATCGGCCCTGTCGCCGGACCTTCCGCAATTGCCTGTTTAACCTGGATTGAGAGGGAATCGAAACAGGCGAGCCGCTTATCCTTGTCGGCGAGGGCCGCGCACTGATCCATGGCTTTCAAGACGTCGTCACGCACACCGGCTTGTGCCGTAAAGGGAACGGATAAAGCCAAAAACGCCACTGCGGTCAGAGCGCGTACATTCATGACCCATTCACCCCTTTGTTGTTCAATGCAACCGCTGCTCTGGGTCGCAAATATTAATATTTGAGAAAGTATTTGCCCCAAGCGGGACCGTGGTTGGAGACTAGCATGACTTCATCCAATCGAGCCACATTCACGCGCCGCGCCGCTATGGCCGGCGGGGTGGTTGTTGCTGCCGGTGTGAGCGCCTTCGCGTTCAGGGGCCGCTCGTCGCACGGCCTTATGGCATCGACCGCGGACGGCAAGACCCTGAACCGCGGCAATGGCGCGGAGCCCGACACGCTCGATCCCCACAAGGCGCAGGGCCAGTGGGAATACAACATCATCGGCGACATGTTCATCGGCCTGATGACAGAAGACTCTGCGGGCAACGCGACCTATGGCGCGGCGGAGAGCTATACCGAAAGCGCTGACGGCCTCACCTACACGTTCAAGATTCGCGATCATGTCTGGTCCGACGGGGTTCCCGTCACGGCGCATGACTACGTCTATTCGTTCCGCCGTATCGCCGATCCCAAGTTTGCCGCGCAGTACGTTTCGATCCTTTACCCCATCAAGAACATGGAAGCGGCGAGCAGCGGGAAGGTCCCGGTCGATCAGATCGGCGTACACGCCATCGACGACAAGACACTGGAAATGCAGTTCCATTTCCAGGTGCCTTACATCGCACAGCTGCTGACGCACTTCGCGGCCTATGGCGTGCCCCAGCATGTCGTCGAGAAATACGGCGATCAGTGGCTTCAGCCGCAGAACATCGTCGTCAACGGCCCCTACACACTCAAAGAATGGCGGCCCAATGATCACATCCAACTCGTCAAGAACCCGCGCTTCTTCGACGCGGCGAACGTCAAGATCGGGACCGTTTTCTTCTATCCGACTCCGGATGCCGAAGCCGCGCTAAAGCGGGTGCGCGCCGGTGAGTTCGACCTGCTCGATGACAGTCTGCCGCCGCAGAAGATCGACTGGCTTAAGGAAAACATGGCGCGCGAACTTCGCCTCGCGCCGTTCATTCTAAGCCGCTACGTGCAATTCAACATCCAGCGCAAGCCCTTCAACGATGTGCGCGTGCGCACCGCTCTGTCGCTGGCGATCAACCGCGAGATCCTGTGCAGCCGCGTCGAGCGGGCGGGCGAGCAGCCGGCCTACGCACTGATCCCGCCGGGCATGCCGGGCTATCCGATGACGGCACATGCGGGCTTCAAGGCCACGCCGATGGCGCAGCGCATTGCGAAGGCGAAGCAACTGCTCGCCGACGCCGGCCATGGCCCGAACAATCCGCTGTCCTTCGACTTCGCGATGATCCTGAACAGCGAGACCAAGCTGATCTCCGTCGCGCTGCAGGAGATGTGGCGCGGGATCGGCGTGAATGCCCGCCTCGTCCCCTCCGATACGCAGATCCACTATTCCAATCTGCGCGGCCACCAATTTGACGTCGCCTGGTCGGGTTGGGTCGCGGACTATCGCGATCCAAAAAACTATCTGTTCCTGTTCGAGAGCGCTGTCACCGATATGAACTATGGCACCTACTCCAACCCGAAATTCGACGCGCTCATGGACCAGTCGGACAATGCCCGCGACCCGGCGGCGCGCGGCAAGCTTCTCGCCGCGGCGGAGCAGATCCTGCTCGACGACGCGGCGATCGCGCCGGTGTTCTTCGGCGTGACGCGCGACCTTGTCTCGCCGCAGGTCAAGGGCTGGATCGACAACAACATCAACGTCAACCGCACCCGCTTCCTGTCGCTTGACCGCGCCGTCGCCATCGTCTGAGCAGACACGCCAAAGGGCGACCTCGCGCGCTCGATCTGCTATTTTCTAGACCGGAAATGCGCGAGTTTATGAGGCGGACGCGCAGTTCGTGAAAACCGCGAGACCTTTCAGGCCACACTGCTGTTCGAAGTGAAAGTCTATTTCCCGGATCGTATTCGCAAGGAAGTGACGGGGACGATCGAGGCTTACCACGATATGGGAAAGCAGATGACATCGGTTCAGGCTCTCAACAATGCGCCTTGGATGACACAAAGTTGGGGGACCGCTTGGTCGCACTCAACGTCAGCGCAGCGCGCGAGATGACCGAGTTCGCGCAGACCCTTGAGCCCTAACTCAGCGACGAGTCCATCGGCGGCAAATCGTGGGCCCCGCGCCGTCGTCTGGTCCTGTGCTAGCCTGCCAGAATGATCCGGCACCGACTCACCTTCTCAACACTCTTTCTCGTCTTGACCCTTGCGTCTGCACACGCACTGACCGTTCTCAATCGCGGCAATGGCAGCGAGCCGAAGAGTCTCGATCCGGCGTTTGTCGATACGGTCGCGGAGTCGAATATCCTGGGCGACCTTCTCACGGGGCTCACGACGCTCGACGCCGCGGCGCGGCCGATCCCTGGCGTGGCGGAGAGCTGGGATATCGCGAAAGACGGCAAGACCTGGACGTTTCATCTGCGCAAATCGCTGTGGTCGGACGGGAAGCCAGTGACGGCACAGGATTTCGTGTTCGCGTGGCGTCGTGAGCTCGATCCCAGGACTGCTGCGCCATACGCTTACAATCTCTGGGTTCTGAGGAACGCGCGCCCAATCAGCAACGGCAAGATGCCGCCCTCGGCACTCGGAGTGCGCGCGGCAGACGACAGGACGCTTGTCGCGCAGCTCGAACATCCCGCAGCCTATCTGCCCGAACTTCTGACGCACGACACCGCCTATCCGCTGCCGCGCCATGTGGTGCTTGCGAAAGGCGATGCCTGGGCGCGGGTCGGGAATTTCGTCGGCAATGGTGCGTATGTGCCGAGCGAATGGGTGCTGAACGATCACATCACACTCACGAAGAACGCCCGCTTCTACGACGCCGTACATGTGCGCATCGACAGCGTGAACTATTGTCCCGCCGAGGATTCTCAGTCCGCGCTGAAGCGCCTGCGCGCCGGCGAACTCGACACCCAATCGCCCATCCCATCGACGAGCATCGAATGGTTGCGCAGGAACATGCCGCAGGCGATGCGCGTCGCGCCGTTCCTCGCCACCTCTTACTTCGCTTTGAACAATGCAAAGCCGCCGCTGAACGATGCGCGCGTGCGCAAGGCGCTGAACCTCGCGTTCGACCGCGCGGCCGTGACGGACAAGGTGCTGAAGCTCGGCGACAAGCCTGCCTACGGAATCGTGCCGCCCGGCGTGGCCGACTTTCCCGGCGGCGCGGCAATGGATTTCAAGGCGACGCCGTTCCCCGCCCGCATCGCCGCGGCGCAGGCGTTGATACAAAAGGCGGGGTACGGCTCCGGCAATCCGCTGCATCTCACACTCGAGACCACGCACGATCCCGACAATCTGCGCGTCGCTGCCGTGATGCAGGCGATGCTGCGCGCGGTGTCCATCGACCTTGAGATCCAGCAGGTCGATCTGCAGATCCACTATCGCAACCTGCAGATCGGCAATTATGAGATCGCGAGCGCGGTGTGGATCGCCGATTTCAACGACGCGAGCAATTTCCTCGACCTGCTGCGCTCCGGCAGCGGCAACAACTATGCACGCTATAAGAACCACAACTTCGACGCAGCGATGGACGCCGCCCAACAGGAGCCCGACGCCGTCAAGCGCGGACAGCTGTTGCTCGGCGCCGAGAAGATCGCGCTCAAGGATTACCCCTGGCTCCCGTGGCGCTTCCGCGTCACGCAGGATCTCGTGCAGCCTTACGTCAAAGGGTGGATCCCCAACGCGCGAGACTACAACCGGACGCGGTGGCTATGGGTTGAAAAGCCCGTGGTGAAATGAATTGGCGTCCGAAAGCTTCGAGCGAACGTCCCAAGCGAGCTGTTGTGCGTTGATTGAGGCTCACGCGGTAAAGTTGTATGCTGAAGGCGCAATCCCGGAGCGGGCTCATGAATCCAAAATATCTTGCATCTATCGGTGTGGCCGCCTTCCTCCTGTCGCCGCAGCATGTTGCTGCGGCTTCTCGTCACAAATTCGTCAACTTCGATGTGCCAAACGCAAAAGGAACTTTTCCGTTCAGCATAAACGGTAGCAATGCCGTGACGGGAGATTACACCGCCGCTAGTAGCAGTCACGGTTTCATCCGGACCGCAGATGGAACAATTACGACGTTCGACGTACCCCAATCCTCGTCGACATATCCTTTGGCAATCAATACTTCGGGTGAAGTCACGGGGTTTTTCTATGATTCATCGTCGATCGCACATGGCTTTTTTCGCACGTCCGACGGAACGATAACCACGATCGATGTGCCCGGTTCCAGCAGCACGTCCGCGAGCGCCCTTAACGACAACGGCGATATCGTCGGCGGCTTTAGAGATTCAAATGGCGTCGGTCATGCGTTCTTGCGCAAAAGTAGCGGAGAGTTCGTTTCGTTCGATCCTTCGGGCTCGCTCGGCACAGCAGCGACAGGCATCAATAACGACGGCCTGATCATGGGATACTACTGCTTTACCGCCTGCGCCTCTGAAAGCACGGGCTTTGTAAGGTCAGCCGACGGGACGATTACACCATTTTCTGTAAAAGGGGCTGCGAGAATTGTGCCGAGCGCCGTGAACTCCAAAGGAGAAATCGCTGGCCGTTATATGGATGATTGGGGCGCGTCATATGGCTTTGTGCGAACCGCGAAAGGGAAAATCGTGACGTTCGCCGAATGCTCGTTTGTGCCTGGATTGAATGACACCGGCTGGGCAGTCGGCGCCAGCAGCACTGTCAACGGGGGCTTTCATGGCTGCCTTCGCGCGCCGAACGGTACGATCTCCTCGTTCGACGACCCAAAGGCCAGCGGTAACGAAACATCGCCCAACAGTATCAACACCGCGCGCTATGTTACCGGCTGGTACGCAGATGCGCACGACCACTATCACGGGTTCATCGTGCAACCGCGAAAGTAACGAGCATGAATCCACTTGAACCGGTCGTCATTCCGCGCATTGTAAAGCGATGAAACGCAAGACAGACCCGCGGAAGATGGCGCCGCTGAAAAGCGAACCGCCCGGAATGGAACGCGACAGCAGGGGTAAAGCGATCCCGCTGAAACAGCGCACAGACGACGATAAGGAAAAGGTTAAACGCGCGCGGGCAAGAAAGTCCAAGTAGGGACATTTACCCTTCGGCGGCATCTCTCAGCGCGTTTGACACGGCCTGAGGGTTGACGTTCTCCGTCATTTGATCGGCGATGTGGTCGGTTCGATCCCGGATTTGCGGACTGTCGCGGCGAAGTTCTTCCAGAAGCCCGATGATCTTCGCCGTCTTCTGCTCGCTTACAAAGGCGAGCTGCAATATCAGTTGCTCGCGATGTTCGGCAAGAGAGTCCGCACGGCGCTGCGTTGCCAGGATCAGCACGGTGACCAGAAACGCCAGCGTCGAAAGCGTAAGGTCGAGATACGAAAAAGGCGCTGGATCCCAGGCCTCGGTACGCAGTGCGAGATTTGCGACGATCCAGATCGCCACCAACATTGCCGTCAGCAGCACAAACGAAGGCGCACTGATACGGCTTTTTATCCGGTCCAGGGCGCGGTCTACCGATGTGGCGCTGACATGGTGATCGACGCGCATCTGCTCAACCGCACGAACGGTTTCTTCCACGTGCGGCGGCAGGGTTTCGCTCTGCAGGGATGTCCTTTCAAACGAAAGGGCCCGTGAACGCCACGGGCCCTCGTTCGTCGTGAATTATAACGTAACTTCTACTTCGTCGCGAACGGCGTCTTTCACGCCGCCAACCGCGTTCTGTACTTTTCCCGCGACCTTGTCGGCTGCGCCCTCGGACTGCAGCTTGGCATCGCCGGTGACTTTGCCGACGGCTTCCTTCACCGCACCCTTGGCCTGCGCCGCAGAACCTTCGATCCGATCCTTGTCCATGCTCTTCTCCTTCGTGAATGGAATGACGAGATGAAAACGGACCGGAGCACACGAAGGTTCCGCCAGCTCCTGCGAATAGCGATCCATTCGTTTGAACGCGTACTGAAATGAATATGGGAACCAATCTCCTCCATGCAGGCTTTCTACCGGCAACCTTCGGCAAAGCCCCATGTTATTGGAGCAAAGCGAGCAGCTCAGGACCGATCCGCAGCGGGCCGCGAGCTATGCCGGATTGCGCTACGTTTCCGACGAAGACACGCCCGGGATTGCGCGCCTGCCGCACGGAAAGGGGTTTTCCTATCGTGGACGCGATGGCCGCCCCGTCGACAAAGCGACGGTGAAGTGGATTCGTGCGCTGGCGATACCGCTGGCATGGACGTCAGTCTGGATTTCGCCGTTCACAGATGCGCATCTCGCGGCGACCGGGCGGGACGCGAAGGGGCGCAAGCAGTATCGCTACAATCCGGAATTCCTGCAGATCCGAAACAAGGCGAAGTTCGGCCATCTCATCGCCTTTGCCGAAGTCCTGCCGAAAATCCGCACGGCGATGAACGCGCACATGGCAAAGCGCGGTATGCCCCGCGAGAAAGCAATTGCAACGATCATTTCGCTGCTCGAACAGACAAACATCCGCATCGGCAACGAAGACTATGCGAAAGAGAACGGCAGCTTCGGTCTGACGACGTTGCGCAACAAACACGTGCGCGTTGCCGGTTCCGAGTTGAGGTTCCTGTTCAAGGGAAAAAGCGGAAAGACCTGGCGGCTCTCGATCAACAATCGCCGTGTGGCGAAGATCATCCGCACTTGCCAGGAATTGCCGGGGCAGAATCTTTTCCAGTATGAAGACGAGAACGGCGCGCTTCAGAAGGTTACGTCGAGCGACGTGAACGACTTCCTTCGCGATGTCAGCGGGCGCGATATCACGGCCAAGGATTTCCGCACTTGGGCCGGTACGGTTCTGGCGGCAACCGCGCTAAGCGGCCTTGAAGGCCCACCGCTCAAAAAACACACGCGCGAAGTCATTGCGCGGGTGGCCGATCAACTTGGCAACACGGCGACGATCTGTAGAAAATGCTACGTACACCCGGAGATATTGGCGGCCTACGAGTCCGGCGACCTTAAATTGAACATTCGAACCACCGACAGCGGTTGCTCGACCCAACTCGACTCCACCGAACGCGGTGTGTTGAGATTCTTGAAATCCCGCGTCGGCGATATCTGAACGCTTAGCCAGCGCTGCTGTTCTCCACAGCGGGACGCGGCAACTTCGCGATGGCGTCGTCCATGAACGCACAAAATTTCGTACCCGGCGTTCTGAACCGCGCTTCATAGGCCTCGCGAAACGCCTTGTGGCGCATCGCCTGGTCGACCGACGCGCGCATGTGCCTATAGATGTCGTCGTCGAGCAGTCCGCGTTCGTGCTGCGAAAAAGAATCCTGCCAGCCAAACATTTGCGACGCAGCAAATGCCTGAAACTGAATTCTGCGCACGGCTTCAGGGGTCGATTCGCGGCCTGTGCCCTCCAGATAGGCGGCCGCGACCTCTGTGTCCGTTTGCTTCAGCAATATTTGGGCGATCAGCGTAGCCCGGCCCTGGTTGATCAGCGCACGCGTATGCTTGGTGTTCTGGTGCGTCTGCAATGCAAGATAAATGATGGAACCTGTCACAGCGATACCGCTGATTGCAGTGGTCAACGTGGCGAAATCCGAAAGCGTCATGCGCGTGCCCCTCGACTCGAAGCATCAAAGTATCCTCACCGCCCGAAACTTGTTAGGATATGTCGGGCTTTGATTTGCCTAGTCTCGTTCGTGACACTCTCTGGAGGGGAAAATGCGTCAGGCATGGAAAATTGGAGTGAGGGCTCTGCTGATCGGCAGCTTGTTGCTGCCGGCGGCCGGTTGCGCCTGCCTGAAGCCTCCGCCGCCCATTCCTGCGCCTCCGCCGCCGCCTCCCCCACCGCCGCCCCCGCCCAATGACGGCACCGGCAAAGGTTTGGGATCGGGGCAACACGCGGAAAACGCCATAACCGCGAAGCTGCATTTCACGGTCGCATAAAGGCAAACGCGATGGCTGGCTGTCGGAGCGCCTGTTGACGGCGCCCCCGGGAGGACTCGGACCACCGGCCTGCGGTTTAGGAGTTAACCTCGCGGCATATCACCCAGCAGTTCGACCGCTGCACAGTTTAAACCTCGCGCGCACCGAAACAATTCGATAGCGCCTGGAGCTGACGGCGGGCCATTCTGCGCAGCGATTGCGCCATTGGTCCTTCGACCGTCTCGAGATCCTCGATCAGACCGAGAAAGTGCCGGAAATTTGCACGCCGTATTTTGTCGAAGGTCTCGTCGGCATCCTTGAACCCCGCCTCACGAACGACGCGGCGGAAAATTCCACGACAAAGCCTGGGATAGTTGTTGTTGCCCAGCATCAGAAAGTTCAGTTTGAAGACCTCGCCATTCGCGGTCGGTGTCGGCACCCATGGGCTGGGCCCATTCTGCACTCCATCGGTTCGCCGTTCGAGAAGCAACCGCGCTGAATCAATTGTCCCTTCCAGCTCGATACTGAAAGCAAGGGAGGCCCCGGTATCGAAACCCCAGGACCGGAACACCCCATATGTGTCGGTTTCGGCATATCGAACCGTTACCTCGTCTTTGACGATACCTTCGATGGAAATGCCCCGCTCGCAGCCATACGTGCATGCATCACCGTGATTGGCCAGTTCGATCAGTGGCATCATCACGTCGCGGTCGCCATAGCCAAACTCCCGCGAGTCGATGAAAGCCCTTTCAATCAAGCTGGTGACGGGTTCGTCGAACCAGCTGCCGCAGCGATACTTTGCCCGCAAATCCCGGCGCAGTGCGTCTGGAAGCGCCTGCGCCAGCTCGAAGATGGTCTCGATTTCTGTGCGTCCACCCCCGCCCCACGAAATGCGCGCATGGTAGTCCTCAAAAAATTTCCGCTCGCGCGCGCTGACGTTTGCGGAAGGGGAAATACGCAACACGCCATTTTCAAAAACAACGTCCGACACTTTGATGAGAAGATTCTCTGGAGTATGAAGACGGACTGGCATCGCAGGATCGATCGGAAACAGGCCTCTTCCCAGCTTGCCCTCGCCGAGGCGAATATTCTCGGCGATGCCGCCCAATGTGCGGAACTCGTCCAGCACCTCGTTCCAAACCGCGTCGCTCATTCGCCGTAGCCGAGCAGTTGGGCGAATAGCCGTTCATGGTCGCGCGGCTTTTCGCGCGGGCGCGGCCTGACAGAAAATCCGTCATTATTCTCATCGGGCAGGGAAAGGAAACGTTTGGGCACTCGGCATTGTAGCAACATAGAAGCATCGATGGGTATGATGTTGGCCCAATGTCAGCTAAGAGCATGAAAATATTGCGGTCTGTTGGCGCATCCGCCACAAACCCAGCAAGTCCGCCAAACTAGGGTTTGTGGCTATCACGGCGGGAGGCTCGCATGAGTGAGCCTCTATTGGGGAGCGATCCCGTCTTTGACGCCGATGACGCCTTTGCAGTCCGGGCACATCCAGTGGTTCGTTCCCGCCATCCATTTGGCAATTTGCAAAAGTCTTTTCTTGCGCTGTTGGTAGCAGTTTACACAAAGCCAATGCGGTGGTTCGGGCGGTTGTGCATCCGCCTTCAAAGCGTACACGAAAGCGCCCTTCCACATGTTTTTAAGCTCATAGCGGGCCTTCTCGCCGTCCCATGCTTTGAGGTCAGCAACTTCTTCTTCAAGCGAGCCTATTCGCTTAACCTGCTCAGAATGCGCATCGCGGGCCTCGATTGCGCTTCCCTGAGCTTCCATAATCAAGCTTTGCATATCGATAATCTTGGACCGCATAGCGGTCGTGTCCGTAAGGTCTTTGGCCTCCTTAGCAATATCAAAGGCCGTCTTGAGGGCCTTAATTCCGAGGCCGATTTCAACGCCTGTAATCATGTCGATCTCCGACGAAGTGAGGGAAAGCTGGAGTAAGGCCCGTGTGGGTCAAGGCGGCGCTGGCCGCTCTAATTCAAATAGTAATATTCCTTTATCTGCTCCAACGGGATGAACTCCTTGTTTTTTGGCACCCAGCAGAACAGGAAACCCTGTTGGTGAATGCCAGAAAAGTCCCGAAATCGTACCTCTCCCCATATATGCAAGTGCCTATCGGGATCGTTGAGCCAACTATTTTTCATTTCTGCTGTGATACCGTGCTGAGCAACAAAGTCAGTCCATGTGTGGCTCTCTCCGGTGCGGAGCGGGATAGTTTCGGAGAATTTCTCAAACTCGACAGGCCTTGGATTTGGCCTGACAATTGCTCCCACACCTATGTTGATAATCACTTCGGTAACGGCAGCGGTTGCACGCCCAAAGTTCTGAATGGTGATTTCTGGGAGAATCCTCGCTATCCAATCTTCTTCGCTGGCAGTTTTATCTTGGAACGACCGGCATCTTGTTATCTGAAGGATAGGAAGTTCAGACCCAATCGCAGCCTTGGAATGACGATCTGCGGCGTTAGCCGACTTTTTTGCAGCTTGAGCGGAGATGAGCGCTGCAAAGGCGGAGCGTCTTTGCTCTCGGATCGACTGCCGCATTTTCTCGGATTGATCCCCAGCGCCTTCCGCCAGCCGTTCAGTTTCGCGCCAGAGCAAGAAAGTAGAAACAGCGAGCGCGAGCGTGAACAGAACCAAAAAATAATCGCTCGCATTAACGTCGCACCAGTATTTCCTCCCCCAATCTTCTTTTTGTTGAGCCGGATAGTAGCGGCTCTCGGTGTGCTCTACTTCCTTTACAGAGCTATCGACGCTTGGGCCGAAAGAGAATTTCGAGATGCTAGAATTTATTCCGCTGGTGTTTGTATTGGGTTGATATGGGCGATCTATGGTCAGTTGATAGGAATTTGGATTGCGCTCGCTTGCGGGTACGGCACATAGCGGCGCTTGAATGAAGGGAATAGCTATTGCTAACGCAATTGCTCCCACGAACGCAGCAATTTGAACTTTGGCCCGGTTCTGTTTCCAGAATGAGCGCGCCCCGGCCTCAGACATCCTCCAATTGTATGCCGGAAGCTTCTAGGGCGTACAGAGAGGCCAGCAGGAAAGAGGCGGTAAATGTCCCGCGCCGGAGTTTTGCCTGTATGGAATCCTCTGTCTCGCCCTTAAACCCGTGTTTCTTGAGCCGTTTGGCAAGTTCGAGATAACCGACCCCAGCCTTTTTTAGTTCGGCTTTGAGATAAGCCGCGACTTTCATGGCCCATTCTTCCTCTGATTTTGCGCTTGGCATTCGCTGACCTTCCGTCATTTTCGACACCCGTCATTTATGGCGGATTTCGGTTGACAGGTCAAATTCCGTCACTTATGACAGGTGTCAGAAACGACGGATTGAACGACATGACCATCCACTCCCTGCAAAGCAAAGCCGCCAAGACACTGAGCCTCGCGCAAGTGTTTCGGATGAACGATGGGGAAGCGGAAACGATGTTCCGGTCTATCCGCTGGCACGAAACGCAGGGCGAGGCGGTTTGCCCGTCATGCGGTGGCCTTGATGCTTACAGCGCCCGCCGCCCTAGTGGTCTCCTGCGCTTCCGTTGCAAGCAATGCCGCAAGGACTTCTCTCTGACCAGCGGGACGCTTTTTGCTGCTCACAAGGCTCCGCTGCGCGCCTATCTCGCTGCCGTCGCCGTGTTCTGCAATGAAGTGAAAGGCAAGAACGCACTGGCGCTCTCTCGCGACCTTGGCATGTCGCACAAGGCTTGCTGGATCATGCTCCACAAGTTGCGCGAGGCGATGGCGGAAGAGTTCAAGGGTCGTCGCATCGGCGGCGAGGGTAAGGTTGCAGAAACGGATGGCGCGTATTTCGGTGGGTACATTCGCCCTGCCAATCTCAAAGAGCATCGCCTTGACCGCCGTTCGCGCAATGTCAAAAACGATAAGCGCCAATCGGTAATCATCGTTCGCGAGCGCAATGGCAATTCGGTCGCCGCCGTGTTCAAGAGCGAAAGCGCCGCCGCGTCATGGATCAAAAGCCGTATTGAACCGGGCACGATTGTGAACGCAGACGAAGCGTCGGGCTGGAATAGCCTCGCGAGCAAATACGAAATGCGCAGGATCAACCATCAGGAAGCGTATTCACTCGACGGTGCCTGCACCAATCAGGCCGAAAGCTATTTCAGCCGCCTACGTCGCGCCGAAATGGGCCATCACCATCACGTCAGCGGCGCGTATCTGCTTCGCTACGCTCAAGAGAGCGCATGGCGCGAAGATGCCCGTCGCGTGGACAATGGAACGCAGGTCTGCCGCGTGACGGAACTGGCGCTATTGTCCAAGCCTTCAGTGGATTTCAGCGGGCACTATCAGCGTCACGTCAAAGCGGCGTAAGCTTGGCCGGTTCACGGGAATTGATGGGGGGAATAGCTAGTGCGCCCGATAACACGGTCCCTCCTAGCATCCGCAATAGAATACGCTGCGCAGTCAAAACTCACGCCGTTAGAGTGGCAGCGGCTCTTTGTCCACAAGGATTCGGGTGCGCATAGCTATGCCGATCCTTTGATGGAACGGGCTCGCTCAGAGGCGGTTCGAATTTTGAATCAGAACCCCGGAGAGCATCCGTTATCCAAAAATGCCCAAGATGAATTGTACAAGCTGGCGGCAGGCCTCAGAGCGGGAGTGGCTTAATTCGGAGGTTTACCGCTCTCTGTTGCGCTCCAGCGGACGCCGCGACCGTGCCCAATCTTTTCAACCATCCCAGCCTTTCGCAGATCATGGAGCGATACCAGGATGCGCTTTATGAAATCCGCGCGGGTCTTGCGGTCGGCTTCCGGGTCCATGCCCTTGTCGCGCATCGCCCGGACAGCAACGTCATCGGCGCGGATTGAACCCTTCTCGCGCAATTCGTCTCTACAGCGGCGGCTAAGCTCATTGCGCCCGAAGTAGGCGGACCGGACCGGCATCCTCCCCTTGTTCGGTATCTCCGCAGGCTCAAGCCCGTAGAGCTTTAGAACCGCGTCTATGTGCATGAGGTCGGCCTGTAGTTTGTCTATCTCGCGGCGGAGATCGACAATTCGCCCCGCAACGGCGGAGCGCTTTTGTGTGAGGCCAGAGATTAGGAATGTGTCGCTCATGCCTTGAAGCTAAGGCGAACCGGCCCTAGTTTCTTGTGGCACTTGCGCCAACATACCGAAATATTGCAGTATCTTGGCGCAGCCACCACAACAAAACACTTGGTAGATAGCAACATCCGCATACCTTCGCGGGATGACTGAAAACACTTATGCAATCGCGGACTTGAAGGACAAGCGCGCCTCTGCCGCTGGGCGGATAGTCGATCTCCGGCGCGAGATCGACAAATTGCAGGCGGACCTAGTGCATATAGACGCGGTTCTACGGCTGTACGGCCTTGAGCCTGCCGAGATACCGAATAAGGGCCGGATGCCCATTAGAGGCACCTATTTTGGGCGCAACGAGTTAAGCCGCCGTTGTAGAGACGAATTGCGCGAGAAAGGTTCAATCCGCGCGGATGACGTTGCGGTGCGGGCAATGCTGGACAAGGGCATGGACCCTGAGAAAGACCGCAAAACCCGCGCGGACTTCATCAAGCGCGTTTTGGTATCGCTTCACGATCTGCGGAAGGCTGGTACGGTTGAAAAGATAGGCCACGGTCGCGGAGTAAAGTGGAAGGCTATTTTTACTGCGCAACATGACGCTGATAGTACCCACTGAAATCGACGGACGGCCCACGGCTCATTGCGAGACCGCTGATGCGGCGGACCTGTTCGCCATTAGAGACGCGGCGGTTGTCTTCTTTGAAGGCCGCTTCCTGACCGTAGCGATGGAGATATGTGCCGCTGATATGGTGATAATGGCCAAGTTCTCCACGGCGTAGACGGCTAAAGAATGACTCGGCCCAATTCGTTGACGTGTCACCGTTCGCATATTCGATGCTGTGATTGATCCTGCGCATGTCGAAGCGAGCGTGAAGTGAATTCCACGCCGAGGATTCGTCCGCGTTCAAGATCGTGCCGCGCGCTAGGCGAGTGGCAACCCATTGGACAGACGCGCGCTCCGAAGGAAACACGCCAGTCACAGAACGCCCATGACGTTCACGGAGGACAACAACGGCGCGGCGCTTCTTATTCGAGCCCATGCGACGGTCTTTCCGATCTTCCTTTTTGTTGGCCGGGGTAATGTGACCGCCAAAAAATGCAGCATCGAGTTCTGCAACGACGCCTTCTCCGCCAACGGTGCGACCACGGAATTCCTCAGACAGGCCTTCGCGGATTTTGTGCAACATGATCCAGCAGGCTTTGTAACTCATGCCTAGATCGCGGCTTAGGGCTAAAGCGTTTTTGCCTTTGACTTCGTTGACGCTCAACAAAATCGCCGCGAGATATGCGCGCAACGACGCTTTGTGATTTGCGAATAGCGTTCCCGAAGTTACGGAGAAATCCTTGAGGCATGTACGGCAACGGAAGCGAGACGCGCCATTGCGGCGACGGCTTTCGTTGACGTTATCAGACTGGCACCAAGGGCACACCGCAGCGCCGTTTGTTTCCGGCCAGCGAACCTGACGGAACGCGCCCTCCGCCTCACGATCCGACATCCGCAGAACGGTCGCCAAAGAAAGGGTCTTGGCGCGGGACGTTTCAAGAAAGTTGGCGGACATAGCGGCCTCAACGGTTTTCGTTGATGTCATTTATATCCAGTGATCATGTTGCACGTCAACGTTTATCGTTGGCCTTGACGAAATAAATCGCTGTCAGTAGATTTTGAGCATGTTAACGGCAAGTCATAGTCGCGCCGCCCGTGGGTGGCTGGAATGGTCGCAAGAGGACCTCGCGACGAAAGCGAGCGTTAGCCTCTCCACCGTCCGAGACTTTGAAAAGGGCCGTAGGACGCCAATATCTAATAATCTCAAGGCTTTAGAGATGGCCCTCTCGGATGCAGGTATCCGGTTCTCACCAGAAGGCATCGAGGGACCGATACTAGATGTTGTGAAATCGGCCCCTGATTTGGGAGAGAAGTCAAAATCTTCGGAATCTGGGAAAAGCCAAGCGGGCGACTTAGCGATAAAGGCCAAGCCTAAGTCGCCCAATCAGCGGCGAAAGCCCTGACTTAGGGCTGTGTGCGCCTTATGTGCGGTACGACATTCTCAGGCCGGCGGAACCGGATACGAATGTAGCCACGCACAGGGTTCCAGCGGCGATTTGCCATTGGGTTCTCCCTGGTTGAGTTAACCGGCCTTGAATTGGGAGAATCCGGCGGCTACACTACGGTTGTCAGACGATCCGTAGGGCCGACGGTCTACTCCGTCCCCTTTAAGTGCAGGCTAGGCCAGACCTCTCCTGCGCGGGACCACTGAAAGACGGCGGCGGCGGGATGGAACCCCGTTGTCGCCGTCGTCAGTTCAGCGGCATTCTAAACCGGACCTTAACGATCATCTCGGATTTGGTCAACGCCGTCTTGGACGAATGTTCGCCGTTTGGTCCGGCTTTTTCGCAGATTCATAAACATCTTGGAATTACCTGAAAAAGATGCTAGATGAGGTCCATGAAAACCACTGACCTCAGCGCCCTCGAAAAAGCCAGATCATCTCTAACTGAAAAGCAGGAGGAGATAGGCGAACTCAATGGGCACATCATTGATCTTCAAGAAGAGGTGGACGAACTCCGCACGGTGATCCGGTGGTTAGAAAAGAACCTCGGAAGCGGCGATGTCCTAAAAGGGGCTGAGAAGAGCACAAAAGAGCGCGAAGTCTCTGCTTTTGCGGAAGCACTTGTAGAAAAGAATGGCCCACAGGAAGGCAGCGGACTTTACGAAGCCTACCTGAATGCTGGCAACACACTCTCCGGAAAAGACCGCAATGGTCAGATGGCAAACTTTGCGGGCTTCTTAAGCCGAGTGGGAAGACTCAAATATTATCGGGATCATGGGCGCTGGTGGTTCGCTGACCGGCCCTATCCCGTGAAGAAGACTGGTTTCTTTGCAAAACAAGACTCGCAGACTTGAAACAATTTTCGGTTGTTAATCTTGTTTCGCTCCTTTGATGCGCCCATTTTTATAGCGAGTGTTTTAGGAACGACGCGCCATGGGCTCAAACGACCACATAGATTTTGAACTTCACGAGTTAATCACCGATGCGATTGACGCGGGCTATCTTGAAGAGGGTACAGCCGCCGCTGGCATAGCGAAGCTGGCGGTTGATATCGGGTATGAGAATCTCTCGCCGAAACAACAGGGTCTTTACAACGCGGTTGTCTTGCCCGCTTTGCGCAAACGCGAAGAGAGCCTAGAGAAGATTCGTTTTGCCAATATGCCAGATTAGGAGAGAGCGACATGCCCGCTTCAAGAGAACACTGGCAGGCATTCATTGACTGGTGTCAGCGCGAGATTGACGAGCGCAAAACGAACCTCGCCCCGATGGAAAGGGGCGCAGTCAGAACTGGAAGACGCGGGCCGGACACTGGTGGCGAATGGATCGACACAACGGCGGCGAATATTCAAAGCATCAAGAACGAGATCGCGAGTCTACAAACCACCATCGACCGCAACCGTCACAACGTCGAATAACGAGCGTTATCGCCCTTTAGGGTGACTGCGCCAAGATACTGAAATATTGGCGACCCCGGGAGGACTCGAACCACCGGCCTACGGTTTAGGAAACCGCCGCTCTATCCTGCTGAGCTACGGGGTCGCGCGAGGCTCGTTTATCATGGCATTGTCTGCCCCGCCATCGTCTCCCCGAGAGGGCTTTTCCCACACGCCTGTTTGAGGCCGTCTGAGGTCTTGCGTCAGCGATCACGGCCCGATCTCGCGATGCCGTCGATAGAAGGTGTGGCAATGAACGGTTGGCTTTGCCGAACGCGTACCGCGCCATCGCGTTGCAGCAAGACGTGCCCATTTTCGATCCCACACTCGGCGTTGCTCGTCCCCTGATCGGACATCGCATCCGTCATCGATCCTTCGCTTCCAATCGCCATAATTTGCAACATCATTTTGAAGAAACAGACCTCTAGAATTGGTTGCGGCCTGAGCTTCGTGATTCTAATGTCATCAAATGACTCTAACGTCACCAAACATCAAAAATCGTGGGGAAGAATAATGATCATAAAATCAAGCTATTGCTGCGCTTTGGCCGCAGCGACCTTAGCCCTTGGCATTCATTCCGCCAGTGCGGCCACTGTGCACGTTGGAACCTGCCATCGCGCGCACGTAACGTACACTACAATACAGTCGGCGGTTGATGCCGCACTGGATGGCGACACGGTCGCGATATGTCCCGGAACCTATGCCGAGCAGATCAGCATCACCAAAAACGTATCGCTGAAGAACGTCGTCCACTTAAGCGGGCCCACGATCACGGCGCACATCGTCCCGCCAGCCGGTGGCCTGGTTGCGAACACGACAATGTCGGACGGCACCCCAACGGCGGCGCAGATTCTTGTCTCTGCAACGGCCAACGTGACCGGACTTGATGTCGACGGCACGGGCAACAACAACACAAGCTGCAACACCCTGGAAATGATCGGCATCTATTACAAAGGCGGCGCCGGCCTCATTCGGCGGAACGTCGTTCGCAATCAGATCACGCCAGGTCACGAGAGTTGCCAGAACGGCATGGGCATCCTGGTCGAGAACGCGGTCGTCGGGACGGATTCCGTCACGATCGAAAACAACGATGTCAGCAACTTCGACAAGAACGGCATCGTCATGCGCCTGCCGGGCTCTATCGGCACGATCGCGAAAAATACCGTGACTGGATTGGGGCCGACGACGCTTCTTGCCCAGAACGGGATTCTCCTTCGCGACAGCGCGTCGGCGAATATCAATTCGAACACCGTGAAGGACCTTGTTTATTCGCCGGATACGTTCGGATCGGCGGGCATCATCTTGTACAACGTGTCTCCCTTGCTCTACCAATCGACGCCCTCGATACAAAGGAACGTTGTCGACAACACGCAATTCGGCATCGTGCTGGACGGCGCCGGCGGCGTGGACGGCGGCAATATGCTGGAGATATCCTCGAACACAGTGTCGAATTCCGTGTGGGACGGTATCGAGCTTGAGAGCGATCTCACGCCTACGGTAAACGGAGACTACATCAATGTCTTCAAGAATGCGGTCAGCAACACGACCGAGTATGAAGGCATCGACTCCTGCGGTGACAACAACACGATCACGAGAAATACCGTCACTGCCTCCACGAATTGGGGAATACATCTCGATTCACTGTGCGAGCAGGCAAACGGCGATCCTTCGGGCTTCTCGAACACTGTGTCCAACAACACCATCACGACAGCCTGTGTCGGCATCCTGAGCGGCCCGGCGGACGGCCAGAACTCCATCAGTGGCACTCATTATACGAACGTGACCAAAGCGAGAGTCTTTGGCACGGACGATTACAGCTGCACGACGGCTCACTCGCCAAAGCATCTCAACAAGTTCATGGGCAAGTCTGCCAAGCGATTGGCCGTATCGCCCTAGCAGCGCGGCCAACGCAATCTAAATGTGGCGCCGGACAGACATGTCCGGCGCCATTTTTGTCAGGCGGCAAGCGACTGTTTCGCTGCGTGATACTCGGCCTCCAGGCGCGAGACGAGTTCTTCCACGGTCGGTGCGTCGGCGATCTGGCCCACGCCCTGCCCCGCGCCCCAGATGTCGCGCCACGCTTTCTGTTTGCTGTTGCCGCCGGAGCCGAAATTCATCTTTGTCTTGTCGGAGATCGGAAGATCGTCGGGGTCGAGACCCGCGGCCGCGATGGACGACTTCAGATAATTGCCGTGCACGCCGGTGAAGAGGTTGGTGTAGACAATGTCGCCACCGCTCGACGCTTCGACCAGCGCTTCCTTGTACGCGGCGGGTGCATTGGCTTCCTTCGTGGCGATGAAGCGCGTGCCCATGTAGGCGAGATCGGCGCCGAGCGCCTGCGCCGCGAGGATCGAGCGGCCGTTGGCGATGGAGCCCGACAGCGCGATCAGTCCATTCCAGAATGTGCGCAGCTCCGCGACCAGCGCGAACGGACTCATCATGCCCGCATGCCCACCGGCGCCTGCACACACGGGGATCAATCCATCGACGCCCTCATCCACCGCCTTCTTCGCGTGGCGGATGTTGATGATGTCGTGGAACACAACGCCGCCATACGAGTGCGTCGCGTCGACGACTTCCTTGGGCGCGCGCAGCGAAGTGATGACGATAGGTACTTCCTGACGCTTGCACACCTCGATGTCGTGCGGCAGGCGGTCGTTCGAGGAATGACAGATCTGGTTGACCGCGAACGGCGCGGCCTTCTTGCCGGTTTTTTTCTCCCACTGCGCCAATTCCGACTTGATGCGGATGATCCATTCTTCCAGCACCGGCTCCGGCCGCGCGTTCAGCGCTGGGAACGAGCCGACGATGCCCGCCTTGCACTGCGCGATGACAAGCTCGGGCCCCGACACGATGAACAGCGGAGAGCCGATCACCGGAAGACGCAGGCTGTTCTGAAGAACCTTGGGAAGCGGCATGGAAATGTCCTTGGTTAGTGTGTGACGGATTTGGGAGCGCGCGCGCCGCGAAACGCGATGCGCATCGTGTCGCGATAGAAATCGCGGACGTTTTCTGACGGAAGCCGGCCCGCGAGATAAAGCACGACGACGCCATGCGCCGCGGCCCACAGCGCTCGGCCAACGGTTTCCGGATCGCCCTGCACCACGCCGGCATCGGCAAGCGCGAGGACATGGCGCGTGACGGTCTTGTTCGCGCGGGCCGCGGCCTCGACCAGCGCCGGATACCGCGCGTCGTCCGGCTGGCTCATGTCGAACATCAAGCGATAGGCGTGCGGCGTTTTCAAAGCGAACTCGAGATAGGCCGTGCCAACCGCACGGGCGCGGGCGAACGCGTCGTTGCCGGACGCGAACGCCTTTTCCAGCGCGTCGGAAAAGCGCGTGAAGGCATCGGTGCGCAGCCAGGCGACGATTTCGTCGCGATCGCTGAAATATCGGTAGAGGCCCATCGGGCTGCGGCCCGTCGCCTCCGCCAGATCGCGCATGGTGATCGAGGCCAGCCCACCTTTGGCATAGAGACGCGCGGCGGCGGCGCCGATTTCGGCACGCACACCTTCCACGTCATCGCGGGTCAGGACCTTGGGCATAAACGTACATTGTACGATTATGCCAGAACGGTCAACCTCACCCTCGCCTTGACCCAACTCGGTAGAAACCCAATATGAGTGCTCGGGTTACGGGACTAATACGATGCTGTCGCAGAAGGCTCGCTACGCGCTCCACGCGCTGATCGTGCTCGCCGAAAAGGGCGGGGGCGAGCCGATGATGATCGCCGACATCGCCGAAGAAGCCGGCGTCCCGCGGAAATTCCTGGAGCAGATCCTGCTCGGCCTCAAGAAACGCGGCATCGTGCAGAGCATGCGCGGCCGTGCGGGCGGATACCTGCTGGGCCGCAATCCGAAAGAAATTTCCTTCGCCGACATCATCCGCGAGACCGACGGTCCGCTGGCGCTCAGCCCGTGCGTGAGCGCGACGGCGTATCACCGCTGCCCCGATTGCGAGGACGAAGCGACTTGCGCGATCCGGAAGGTCTTGCTCGCCGCCCGCGATGCGACCGCAGACGTGCTGGAATCCCGCACCTTGGCGCAAGCCGTGGCCGGCAACCGGCGCGCGCGCTAGGCGGCGATTTCCTTCATCTTGTCTTCCGACCATTCGAACACAACGTCACGATCGATCTCGAGCAGTTTTTTGTCCTTGCCCTTGTAGTCGAAGCTGGACAGCAGATCGCGCAGCAGTTCGAGACGTGCGACCTTCTTTGTATCGGTGCGCACCACGCGCCACGGACCTGCTTCATGGTTCGTATGTTCGAGCATATCGTCGCGCGCGGCGCTGTAGGCTTTCCAGTTCTTGAGCGCGGCCGCATCCACCGGCGAGATCTTCCACTGTTTGAGCGGATCGTCCTTACGCGCTTCCAGCCGCTTCTTCTGCTCACCTTTGGATATGTCGAGATAATATTTGCGCAACTCCAACCCGTCGCGCACCAGCATCCGTTCGAACGGGACGACGGATTCGAAAAACTCCGCGACCTGTTCTTCGGTGCAGAACGCCATCACGCGCTCAACACCGGCGCGGTTGTACCAGGAGCGATTGAAGATCACGAACTCGCCGCCTGCCGGAAGGAACGACGTGAAACGCTGGAAATACCACTCGCTCTCTTCGCGGTTCGAAGGCTTGCCCGGCGCGTGGACACGGGTTTCGCGCGGGCTCATGTTCTCCGTGAGACGCTGGATCGCGCCATCCTTGCCGGCGCCATCGCGGCCCTCAAGAATAATGAGAACGCGCGTATTCTCCGCGATCAACCTGCGTTGCAGCTTGACCAGTTCGATCTGGAGATCGCGCAGCGCGTGTTTGTAATGCTTGTCATCTTCGTCGTCGTCGTGATGGTGCTTCTTGGACATGCGCGTCTCCGGGGGGATGGCGCATTAGAGGCGCCAACACGGAAACGGGCAATCGCTAGATCAGGTTCCAGGCCGTCAGTGCGGCACGTCCGCCCGCCGGGTCGGCTGTTCTTTGGGCGGCGATGCCGAAAACGCTTGCAAGCGCTGCATCGGAGAACGCCAGATCCGGCGGTCCGGACGCGGCAACGCGCCCCTCGTGCAACACAAGGACTTCATCGCAATGACGCGAAGCCAGCGCGAGGTCGTGCAACGTCACCCCCACTGCCGTTCCGCGTGCCGCTTCCTCGCGCAGCAATCCCATCAGCCGCAACTGATGCGCGGGATCGAGATAGGCGGCAGGCTCATCGGCGAGAAGAATCTTCGCACCCGTTGCGAGCGCACGCGCAAAAAGAACACGGGCCCGTTCACCCGCCGACAGTTCGTCCACTCTGCGATCTGCAAAAGCAACAACATCAGCGCGGGCCATCGCATCACGAACGGCGTGCCTGTCCGCACCGGCGGGGGCTGCGAACTGTCCGCGATGCGGCAGACGCCCGAGCATTACGAGGTCGCGCGCCTGCAGCGGCCAATGCGCTTCGCCTCCCTGCGGGAGATACGCGATCGTGCGAGCGAGCGCTTCACGCGACCAGTCATCGAGCGCGCGACCTTCGACCAGGACCTTGCCGCTGCTCAGCGGAAGAAGATGAAGTGCCGCGCGCAGCAGCGTGGTCTTGCCTGCGCCGTTGGGCCCGACGATGCCGGTCACAGTGCCGGGTGCAAATTTCGCGGTCACACCGCTAAGCGCTGCGCGGCCACCATAGTTGACGCTCACGCCGTCGAAGGAGAGCGCCGTACTCATGCTTCTCTCCGGAGCTTCAGGATCAGCCAGAAGAAGAACGGTGCGCCAAGAAGCGCCGTAACGACGCCAAGACGCAGCTGCTCGCCCGAATCGATACTCCGCACCAGGACGTCCGACGCCGTCACCAATAGCGCGCCACCAAGGGCCGATGGCAGGATCAGGCGCGACGGATTGAACCCAAAGAACGGGCGCAGCAGATGCGGCACGACGAGTCCCACGAAACTCACCGCACCGGCTGCTGCCGTTGCCGCACCCGTGGCGAGCGCGACACCGATCACAACACGGCCACGCACGCTGGCGACATCGATGCCGAGACTGCGCGCCGCTTCTTCACCAAGGGTCAGCGCGTCGAGACCGCGCGAAGCCGTCATCAGAAGCACAATGCCGATCAATACGAGCGGCGCAGCAAAAGTGAGATCGCTGAGTGTGTGATCCTTCAGCGAGCCCATCATCCACAGCACCATCTCGCTCATGGCGTAAGGATTGGACGCGAACGACAAAGCGAGCGCCGTGAGTGCGACGGCCAGACTCGAGATGGCAACGCCCGCGAGCACCAAAGCCATCACACCGGCGCCTGCGCGCGACAACGCATAGAGAAGTGCGGCAGATGCAAGCGCGCCAAGAATGGCGAATGCCGGAAGCAATGCAGGGGTCGCCGCAGCGAATCCAAAATAGAGCGCGACCACGGCGCCCAATCCCGCGCACGACGTCACACCGGTCACATCGGGCGATGCGAGCGGATTTCGGAAGAGCCCCTGCAATGCCGCACCGCTCGCGCCAAGCGCCGCGCCGACGACGAGCGCCAATCCCGTGCGCGGCAGGCGAATCTCGCGCGCAATCACGCCGGCGAGGCCATCGCCGCTCACAAGCCCGTGCCACAACGCACTTGCGCTGATGTTCGCTGGTCCGAGAAAAAACGACAGCGCCGCGAAGGCGAGCGTCAGCAACGCAAGCACAAGCAACGCACCCGCGCCGCTGCTCTCGTTCGTTCGCACTATAGCAATCGCTTCGTCCATGTCGGACTTCCGCATTCAAAGGCCCGTCGCCTTCGCGGATTCCCGCTCGTCCGCGCCACCCCGGCACGGATTGGACGACACGCGCGGGAGGTTTCCTGGCTCGCGGCTCCATCGCCCTGCCCGCCTTCCCGGTTTCCCAGTGGCCTTGGACAGGACTCGCCGCCTACAGTTGCGGGGGCAGCCCGGGCGTCAAACCCGATTCCCTTCGCCGTCGCGTGCGAATGTCTTAGGGCGGGTTATCAACCTAGGCAACAACCCTGTCATGGCCCGCATTCGCGGGCCATGACACTATTTTTTTCGATTGGCTCAATCTCTACCCCGGCTTCGGCACGATCCTGATCTCGATGCGGCGGTTGCGGGCCTCGGCTTTGCCGTCGCCGGTCGCGATTTTGAGATGGGCGGAGCCGTAGCCGGTCGCGGTCAGTCTTCCGCCGGCGATCCCATCCGCGCGCAATTCGGCGGCGACGGCGTCGGCGCGTTTCTGCGTCGTCTTGATCGCCTGGTCGGGCGCCGTGCGCGTGTCGGTGTAGCCGTTCACCTGCACTTGCGTCTGGTCGTAATGCTTCAGCGCCGACGACAGATTGCGAAGAAGATCGCGGCCGTCGTCGCTCAGGCTCGTCTTCTCGAACATGTCATCGCTTTTAAGATTGAGCACGACGATATCGCCGGGCCGCGCGACCGGAATGCCGCGCAGATAATGGCGCAGGTCGCGCTCCATCCCGTCCATATAGGCGCCTGCATTCTTCGCGGTCAGCGGACCGGCCGAACCGCCGCCATAACTCGGCACCGGCGGCCTGACATGCGGCGGCCGGGATGGCGACGGAGCCTGATAAGGCTGCATCCCACTGCCGTAGGAAGGCGGTGGTGGCGGCGTTACATAAGAATAATGCGGCGGGCTCTGACAGGCGGCGAGCGCCAGAAGGGCCATCGGGCCGAGAAGCTTTTTCATCATCATGCTCCAGCTTCGCCTCCCGGCGCGGCGAAATCTAGGCAAGCGGATTGCCAGCGCCAAGAGGGCGGTCAATGATCGCGGTTAACAGCTATTTGAAACGGGAGATTTCCATGAATCTGTTCGATCTGAGCGGGAAGATCGCGCTCGTCACCGGCTCCACCAAGGGCATCGGCGAGGCCATCGTGCACCGCTTCGCCGAGCATGGCGCCAATGTCGTCGTCTCCAGCCGCAAGGCCGACGCATGTGAGAAGGTCGCCGGCGATATCAACAAGGCGCAGGGCCGCGAGGCCGCGATCCCGATTCCTGCGAACATCAATTACAAGGAACAGCTTGAGCAGCTTGTCGCGCAGACGCGCGCAAAATGGGGCCGCATTGATGTCCTCGTCTGTAACGCAGCACTCAATCCCTATTACGGGCCGCAGATAGGAATCCCCGACGAAGCGTTCGACAAGATCATGGGCGCGAACATCCGCTCCAACCATTGGCTCGCGCAGCTCGTTCTGCCGGAGATGGTGGAGCGCAAGGACGGCTCCATCATCATCGTGTCGTCGATCGGCGGCTTGCGCGGCTCGCCGGTGCTCGGCGCCTATTGCATCTCGAAGGCGGCGGACATGCAACTCGCGCGCAACATCGCGGTCGAATACGGCCCGCACAACATCCGCGCCAACTGCATCGCGCCTGGCCTGATCAAGACCGATTTCGCGAAGGCCTTGTGGGACAATCCGGAAACGCTGAAGCGCTCCACCGCCGGCGCACCCTTGCGCCGCATCGGTGAGCCGGACGAGATCGCCGGCGCCGCTGTGTTCCTCGCCTCGAATGCAGGTTCGTTCACGACCGGCCAGACCATCGTCTGCGATGGCGGGGCGACAATTTGATGCGCATTGCGGTGGCTTTGACGATTGCAGTTTTGGCAGCGAGCAATGCGCGCGCTGCGGACGCATCTTCACAAAAAGACCCAAAGTGCGATCCCGCCTCGTACACGCAATTCGATATGGACGTTTGCGCCAGCCAAGATTTCACGAAAGTCGACGATGCGCTGAACGCGCTCTATCGCAAGATGCTGCCGCGCTACAATCCCGCCGATCAGGCGCTACTCAAAGATGCCGAGCGCAAATGGCTTGCTTGGCGCGACGCCGAAAGCGCGTTCGATACAAATCTCAGCAAGGGCGGTTCGATGCATCCGATGGTCGAGTCCATGTGCTGGACAGAAAAAACTAAGACGCGCATCAAGGAGCTTGAGGCGCAGACCAAATGCGCCGACAGCGACTTCTCATGCAATCCACCTGACAAATGATTCAGTTCATCGCCCTCAACGCGCTTATTTCCGCCGCGTGCTTCATGGCGCTATGGCTGATCGCGCTCCGGCTGAAGGACGTGAGCTTTATCGATAGCTGGTGGGCGTTGGGCATTGGTCTTATGGGACTTTTGGCCTTCCTTGAAAGCACGCCGCCGGGGGCGCGCGATTGGCTTTTGCTGGGCACCTGCGAAGTGTGGGCGTTAAGGCTCGGCCTTTATCTTCTGTGGCGCTGGCGAAAGAATGGTCGCGATCCGCGGTATGATAAACTGCTTGGGAGCATTCAGGCGAAGCGCGGCATGGGTTTCGCGACGGCTTCGCTCCTTTATGTGTTTGCGTTGCAATTCGTTCTGCAGTTCATCGTCTCACTGCCGGTGCAACTCGGTCAGTGGAGTGGCTCGGGCGCGATCGGCATCCTGAGCGAGATGGGCTTCGGCCTTTTCCTTTTCGGATTCCTGTTTGAAGCGATTGCCGACTGGCAACTCGTGCGATTCAAAAGCAATCCGGCGAACAAGGGCAAGGTTATGGACAGCGGCCTGTGGCGATACACGCGCCATCCCAACCATTTCGGCGATGCCCTGGTGTGGTGGGGCCTGTTCCTGATCGCGTCGGAATCCGGCTACGTGATTGTGATCCTCGTCTCGCCGGCACTGATCAGTTTCCTTCTCACAAGCTTCAGTGGCGCGCCAACGGTGGAAGGCAGAATGCACAGGCGGCCGGAATACGCGGACTACATAAGACGTACGCCCGGCTTCGTGCCTTGGTTTCCGAAAAGCTAAACGCGGAGCTGATCGCGCCCCGCCCAGCACGCATGCGTGCCGCTGCAGAGTTTGTGCGGCAACGCGATGCGAACGACTGGACCGTCTTCGATGTGCGCGGCATCCAGAAGAATGCACTCCGATGTGCCCGTGTTCTCGTCGGTCACGAAGCTCACCAGATAACCATCATCTTCGCGCGTTGCGCCGATGCGCGGGGCAAACGGCGCCTCGCTCGCGAAGCGGTTGGGTGAGAGGCGGTATTCGGTGCGCTTGCTGGTCTCGAGATCGTTGCGCGCGAAGCCGTGGAACAGGAACCAGCCTGGCTCGGCGAGCGTCGAATAGGCGTAACGATAGGGCCGTCCGCCGACGCGTCCGTTGATCGTGCCGAATTCGAGGATTGCGTCGTCGAGGCGTTCTTCCTTCGTCGATCCGTCGCGCAGATTGAAGCGCCAGCGATGCAGCTTCGGCTTGAAGCTATACTCATCGAGATAGGCCATCATGTGCGCGTAACCCGGAGGCGCGTCTTCGCGCGGCTTAGGCTCGGGCTCGTCCTGGAAATAGCCATCCAAGATCACCTCATCGCCCTGCTCATAGGCGTTCACCCAATGCAGGACGTAGGTCGGCGACGCCTCGAACCAGCGCACCTCCCCGCCATGCCGCGGCACGATGGCGAAGCGTGACGGCAAACCTTTGTGCAGGCGCGCGGCATGCACGTTTTTCTTCAGCAGCTCCGCGTCCCAGAACAGCGGCAGATCGTTCAGGATCGAATAGTGCTCTGTGAACGCCATGTCGTGCGGCAGGCGCGGGCCGGCGAGCGGGATCGGCATGTACGTCGTGAGCCGGTTGTCGCGATCCACGACGCCGTAATGCAGATGCGGCGCGTGCTTGGAGTAATTGAAGAACATCAACTCGCCGGTCGCTTCGTCGAGCTTCGGATGCGCCGAGATCCCGTCCAGCGGCACCCAGCCTTCCGGCCCCTGTGTGTCGAGCGTCTCGGGATCGAGGCGATAGCCCTCCCCGCACTGATACATCGTCGCCAGCGCGCGGCCGTTGTGGACAACAATATCGGTGGAGGCGTTGTCCTTCAGCGATCCATGCGCGCCAAAGCCCGGCCGCTTCGACAGCGCCGGCGGATCGGCAAGTCCTCCCCACAGAGACGCATTCGCTTCCTGCTCCGCCTGGAAACACCGCGTGCGCACAAAGCGGTTGCGGTAGTTCGCGCGGCCGTCCGCGAAACTGATCTGATGGATCATCCCGTCGCCGTCGAACGGGTGATAGCGTCCGAGCGGCTGATGCACCTGGTTCTCGGTATTGCGCAGATAGAGGCCGTCGATATCGCGCGGGATCGCGCCCTCGATCACGTCGAGATCGAACGCGTTCACCTCTTCCATCAGCGGCGTCCACGCGCCGTTCAGATAGGGATGGTTGCTCGGCTTCAGCGAGGAGCGAATAGGCGGCAAGCGTTCGAGCTTCATGCCCGAAGCTTGCCACCAATCAGGTTGGCCTCAAAGACCCAGAACGGCTTCCGCGCTCTTGAACGGCAGGTTCTGTGCTTCGGCGACGGCCTTGTAGGTCAGCGTACCCTTGTAGACGTTCAGGCCGGCGCGCAGATGCGCGTTGTCCTTCATAGCCTGCTCGGCACCCTTCTGGGCGAGCTGGATCGTGAACGGCATCGTCGCGTTGTTGAGCGCAAAGGTCGATGTGCGCGCGACGGCGCCCGGCATGTTCGCGACCGCGTAGTGCACGACGCCATCGACCATATAGGTCGGATCGGCATGCGTGGTCGCATGCGAGGTCTCCGAACAACCACCCTGGTCGATGGCGACGTCGACGAGGACCGAGCCCTTCTTCATCTGGCTCACCATTTTGCGGGTGATGAGCTTCGGCGCAGCCGCGCCCGGCAGCAGCACACCGCCAATGACGAGATCGGCGTTCGTGACATGCTCTTCCACCGCGTCGATGGTCGAATAGATCGTGTTCAGCATCGCGCCGAACTGAAGATCGAGTTCGTTCAGGCGGTGCAGCGACACATCGAGGATCGTGACATGTGCCTCAAGGCCCATCGCCATGCGCGCCGCGTTGGTGCCGACGACACCGCCGCCGAGCACGACGACCTTCGCAGCAGGCACGCCCGGCACGCCGCCGAGCAGCACGCCGCGTCCACCCTGCGCTTTTTCGAGAGAATGCGCACCGGCCTGAATCGACATGCGGCCCGCGACTTCGCTCATCGGCGCCAGCAACGGCAGACCGCCGCGAACGTCCGTGACGGTCTCATACGCGATGCAGACCGCGCCGGAATCGAGCAGACCCTTGGTCTGCTCCGGATCGGGTGCCAGATGGAGATAGGTAAACAGCGTGTGCTTCGGCGTGAGACGCTTGATCTCGATCGGCTGCGGCTCCTTCACCTTCACGATCATGTCGGCGTTGGCGAAGATTTCGTCCGCGGTCTTGAGGATCTTGGCGCCGACGCGCGTGTACATCTCATCGGAGAGACCAATGCCGTCGCCGGCCATCGTTTCCACGAACACTTCGTGGCCGCGCGAGGTGAGTTCGCGCACGGCGGGCGGCGTCATACCGACGCGATATTCGTGGTTCTTGATTTCCTTCGGCACACCGACGCGCATGGGGAGTTTCCTTCTCTCTAGTTGAGCCGCGCGAGAACGGCGCGCACGCCATCCACCATGCGGGTTATATCGGATTCTGAAGCGATCAGCGCGGGCGCCAACGCAATCGTGTCGCCCGATACGCGCACGACCATATTTTCTTTGTGGAATAGATCGCGCATCGCCTCGTAACCGCGAAGGCCGATGGCCTTCGGGTCGGGATCGATGTCGATGCCGGCGGCAAGACCGCAGTTGCGGATGTCGACGACGCGCGGCGCACTCTTCAGGCTGTGCACCGCTTCCTCGAATACCGTTTCAAGTTTGCGCGCACGCGTGAACAGGTTTTCGTCGCGATAGAGATCGAGCGATGCGAGGCCTGCCGCACAGGCGAGCGGGTGGCCGGAATAGGTGTTACCGTGGAACAACTCGATGGCATGCGCGGGGCCCTGCATGAAGGCCCCGTGGATCTCGTTGCGCACGATCATGCCGCCCATCGGCACGGCGCCGTTGGTCACGCCTTTGGCAAAGGTGATGATGTCGGGCGTCACGCCATAGCGCTCGGCAGCGAACGCCGCGCCAACACGGCCAAAACCCGTGATGACTTCATCGAAGATCAGCAGGATGTTGTGCCGGTCGCAGGCGGCGCGCAGGCGTGTGAGATAATCCTTCGGCGGCGCGAACACGCCGGCGGAGCCTGACATTGGCTCCACGATAACAGCGGCAATCGTCTCGGCGCCATGCAGTGCGACGAGACCATCGAGCGCGTCGGCATAATCGGCGCCCTTCTCAGGATAGCCGCGCGTGAACGCCATCGTTGCGCGGTCATAGGGCAGCGGCAGATGATTGTCCGTACCCGGAAGAAGCGGCCCGTAGGGCTTGCGGTTGTTGGCGAGGCCGCCGACGGAGATGCCGCCGAAATTCACGCCGTGATAACCCTTGTCGCGACCGATCAGGCGGAAGCGTCCGCCCTGACCTTTCTTCTGCCAATAGGCGCGCGCGAGTTTCAGCGCGGCGTCGGCGGCTTCCGATCCGGAATTGACGAAGAAGACGTGATCCATCCCTTCCGGCGCGAGCGCGGCGATGCGATTGGCGAGTTCGAACGCAGGCGGATGCGAGAACTGGAATGTCGGCGCAAAGTCGAGCTGATGCGCGGCCTTCGAGATCGCCTCTGCGATCTCCTTGCGGCCGTGACCAAGGTTCGAACACCACAGACCCGAACAGGCATCGAGCAGCGCGCGGCCGCCTTCATCGTAGAAGTACATGCCCTCGGCGCGCGCGAGCATGCGCGGACGCGATTTGAAATCGCGGTTGGGCGTGAAGGGCAACCAGAATGCGCCGAGATCGTTGGGCCGTTCGCGGCTCATTGATGAACTGCTCGAAAATCGCGCGGAAGCTAGCAGGGCAAACCTGAGCGTCAAGCCAAGCCACCTGGTTGCGCGGAAACGTGCGCAAACAGGCCGAATATTTCAGGCTCGCCGCCGTTCCTTGCGAAAGAAAACGGCCCCGGCGATCTCTCGCCGGAGCCGATTGTTCAAGATACGGACCGGCTGTTAGTTGCCGGTCGGCTGATCTTCAGGCTTGGGCTTCTTATGCTTAGGCTTGTCGCCGGACGGCGTGGTTGGGGCGGGACCGGTCATCGTTCCGCCACCCGGTCCGGTCATGGCGCCGCCAGTTGGCTTGCCAGTGCCTGGGGCGTTCATGCTCCCGCCAGGACCTGTCATTCCGCCGCCGGGGCCGGTCATGCCGCCGCCACTTGGCTTGCCAGGGCCAGGGCCGGTCATGCCGCCCCCAGGACCTGTCATTCCGCCGCCCGGTCCGGTCATTCCACCGCCACCCGGCTTGCCAGGGCCATTCATGCCGCCACCAGGACCCATCATTCCGCCGCCACCCGGACCAGTCATACCGTTGCCGTGACCACCCCTATCATTGTCGTTGTCACGACCGGACCAGCTTGGACCGTTCCCGCCACGGTCGTCGCGACCATCGCGATCCCGGCCCGGACCACGGTCATTGCCGGGGTGCATCCATGGACCTCTGTTGTCCTTCCAGCGGTTGCGATCCCAATCGCGACCCGGGCGCCAGTCATTGCCGCGCCAGAAGCGGTCGCGGTCGTGACGGAATCCGTTGCGCAGATAGAAATTGTAACCAAGTGCGGGACCGTAGCGATAATTGCCCTTCCACCAGCGCGGACGCGGACCACTCCATTCGTCACGGCGCCAATCGCCACGGATCCAGTAGTACCGCTCGCCGCGCCAATTGCGGTAATAGATCGGGCCCTGGAACCAGTTGCCGCGGAAATAGACCGGTCCGTAATAGACCGGCATGTCCCAGTATTCGTCAGGGCAACCCCAGTCGTCGCAATAGCCACCGCTGTCGTAGTTGAAACCGATCGCGTTCGGAATCCCGATCGAGATGCCGAAGCTCACGCCGGCCTGTGCCGGCGCTGACGCAAACAGAGCCGCTCCGGCAAGTGCCGCGGTGGCAATCGTAGTTCTGATAAAAGTCTTCATCGTACCTCCTGTTATACCGGCAGTTCATGCCGGCTGACGTTCCCAATAGCCCCAAACAATCGACATCGTTGTCACACGGCAAAAACGCCGGCATCGACAACTATGCCTCATATTCATCTGCTCGCCTAACGATGTCCGAACCCCGCGTGGAAATGCGGGCCACCGGTTGGACGTTCCATCAGGGGCTGCGGCCCGGGACGGACGTGATTCATTCCCGGACGAAACCCATGATTCCATCCGCCGCGATACTGCCAGTCAATGCTGGGGCGTGCGCCACGCCATTGATCGGCACGCCAGCCTCCGTTCAACCAGAACAATCGCTGTCCGTGAGTCCAGCGATAGTAGATCGGACCGCGATACCACGTGCCCTCGAAGAACACCGGCTCGAAGAACACAGGGTATTCGCAAAAATCCGGCGGCAACCCCCAAGGCGGCGGCGCGTCGTAAGTATCGTAGTAGTCACAAGGATCGGCGAACGCGTATCCCGGCCCACCAAATCCAAAAGAGATACCGACATGTGCATTGGCCGGTATCGCCATGGCGAACGATGCACCTGTGAGCATCAAAACGCCGAGCACCGCTTTCGCAAGACCGCTCATCGTTTCTCTCCTCAAAAAAGGCTCCGGCGCGACCGGGGGACAGCCGCGCCGGATGTGCATGCCTAACTCAAGGCATGCGAGAGAGATTTAGTGATGGTGTCCGCCACCACCGCCGTGCGATCCACCACCGAAATGGCCCAGTGTCGGATGGTTGCCGCCACCAAAATGCGAGCCACCGCCAAAATGGCCTAGCGTCGGATGGTTGGAGTGGCCACCGCCGAAGTGCGAACCACCGAAATGGCCGACCGTTGGGTGGTTGCTCCAGCCGCGGTTATGGAAGCCGCCGTTGTGCCAGCCCGAACCGTGGTGCCAACCACCGTGCCACCAAAACTGACGACCGCCGCCCCAATACCGCCAACGCAGCGGACCGTTGAACCAAACGCCGTCAATGAAGACGGGGCCTTCATAGTAGGCATCGTCGTAGTAGCCGGGATCGTAATAGGCGCCATAGCCGCAGCGATACGGGTTGTAGTGCCAGCGGCCGCAATGCCAGCCCGGGCCGTAACCGCCGCCACCAATGCCGATACCCACCGAAACACCGGCACTCGCCGGCGTGGTGCCGACCGTTGCCGCCGTACCGGCCAGCATCAGCGCACCGAGTGCAAGTTTTGTGATTTTTCTCATGCTCATCTCCATTTGAATTCCGTGCCCTCACCTACGAAACGCATAATCGCGTTCTTCGGCTGAACCGTGCATGAACGGAGTTGTCAGGTTCCCTGCCCGAATGCGGCAAGAATCAGGCGGATTTTCCTCGCCCGTCCACCGGCCAGATGGCCTCCAGCGTATCGCCACGCACGACGTGATAGCGGTCATATAGGTTCACGGTCGGATCGCAGTGTGGAACCACGCAGGCGATGGGGTCGCCCCAGCGGAGTTTCTGCTCTTCCTCGGAATAGATCACGCCGCCCTGTTCGTCGCCAAAGAAGAAGTAGACAGCACCCCGCGGCGCACCATGCGCGATCACCGGAACACCATCATCGGTGGCGAAAGATTTGAGACCGGCATCCGTGGTAACAAGACCGGTGCGATTGGCGCTGATCACCGTGGTCTGTACGAACAGCGATGTCTCGAACGGCGGGCGATCGCCCGGTTTCGTCCAAACGTCATTGTACTGACGATCCATGAAGACGTAGGAGCCGACCTGCAATTCGGTCAGCGTGCGTGCATCGGGATCGATGTCGAACGTGCCGGTGCCGCCGCCAGAGAGGATTTTCGGCGCGAGCCCTTTATCTTTCAGGACATCGCGCAGGCCCGCCAATTCCTTAAGCGCGGATAGTGACGAATCGCGACGCTCATTCGGCGATTCCATGTGTTGCACCTGGCCCGCATAGCATTGCAGGCCTGCGAATTCGAGATGCGGTGCGCCGGCGACATATTCCACCAGAGGCACGGCCTTATCGGGCCGGATGCCCGTGCGGCCCATACCGGGATCGATATCGACGAAAACCTTCAGCGTCCTTCCGCTTGCGCCCGCCGCTGCATTGAGGCGCGTCGCGATCTCGACGTTGTCGCAGTTCACCATCAACTCTTTCATGCGCACGTTGAGCGCCATGAGACGCGCGATGCCTGCTTCGGTGACGACGGGCGATGTGACGAGGATCGATTCAATGCCGCCCTCAGCCAGCGCCTCAGCTTCACCAAGCTTCGCGCAGCAGATGCCGAGCGCGCCCGCTGCCATCTGGCGCTTGGCGATCTCTGCCGATTTGTGGGTCTTGGCGTGGGGGCGGAGCGCGATGTTGTGGCGTTTCGCGTGATCCGCCATATGCGCGATGTTGCGCTCGAGAATATCGAGATCGACAACCAGCGCAGGTGTCTGCAATTTCCAACGTCCACCCGGGACGCCGATCAGATCTTCATTGAGCAAATCCTGTTCTCCACCAAGCACGTGACAGTGTGCGCGCAAACTTGCCGATCGGGCAAGCTTCGCCAGGGAGAAGGAGCCTGCTAGCGTCGAACACATGACCATCGCGTTTTCCCTGATCCTGCTCTCCGCGGTCGTGCACGCCATCGTCAACATCCTGACGAAGCGCGCGGAGAACAAATATGCGATGCGCCTTCTGATCGGCGTGTTCTCCGCGATCATCGTCACGCCGGCGCTGTTCTTCGTGCCGCTGCCGCAGGGCCGCGCGATCTGGTTCCTGTGCGGGACAGCACTGGTGCATGCGGTCTACGAATTGTTGCTGGTGAAATCCTACGAGAGTGCGGCGTTCTCTGCTGTCTATCCGGTCGCGCGCGGGACGGGGCCGCTATTCACAGCGCTCGGCGCGATCCTGATTTTACACGAGCAGCCGCCGCTCATCCAAATGATCGGCATCCTGCTTGTGTGCGGCGGCGTCATCGCCATCGGCATCTCCCATCGTGCCAGCGACGGCGCAAAAGCAGGATTGCTCTACGCACTCGGCACCGGCTTCACCATCGGCTGCTACACGCTGATAGACGCGACGGGCGTGCGTTCGGTGCCCGAAGCATTCACCTATGTCTTATGGTTCTTCGTGGCGCATGGTATCTGTGTGCTCGTAACCGCACCCGGCATCCGCGGACGCGCCGTCGTGATCGAGGCCCGGCGGCAATGGAAGCTCGGCATTGTGCTGGGATTCCTTTCCATCACGACCTACGGATCCGCCATGCTGGCCTATCGCTTCGGCGCGACGGCACAGATCGCGGCGCTGCGCGAGACCAGCGTGCTGTTCGGAACCGCGCTGGCTATGAGCTTCCTCGGCGAGCATATGACAGCGCGGCGCTGGGCCGCCGCCATCGTGATTGCGGCAGGCGCGATCCTGTTGCAGGCTTGCTGAATGAAGACGTTCTATTCGCCCGCGCATCTGGGTCACGTGCCCATCGAAGAATTCGAGGCGGGCAAACTGACACCGGCCGTCGAGATGCCTGCGCGTGTCGAGGCTGTGCGTGTGCGCCTTGAGGAACGCAAACTCGGCCCGATCCTCGCGCCCAGTGAGTTCGGCATGGAGCCGGTGTTGCGCGTCCACGATCCGGAGATGGTCGGGTTTCTCGGCGAGGCCTTCGCGGAATGGCAAAAGGCTTATGGCGCGGACGCGCACGCCGCGCTCCCGTCGCGCTGGCCCGCGCCGGGTATGCAGGCGCGGCGCGCACCCGATATCGAGTCGCGTCTCGGCACATTCGTGTTCGACGCCGGAACACCGATCCTGAACGGCACCTGGGAAGCGGCGCGCATGGGCGCGAACGTCGCCCTCTCCGCGGCGCAGGCGATCCGCGACGGCGACGGAAGTGCCTTCGCGCTCGCGCGGCCACCCGGCCATCACGCCGCGGCCGATGTGTTCGGCGGGTTCTGTTATCTCAACAACATTGCCATCGCGGCGCAGTCTTTTGTGGATGCAGGGATGCGGCCTGCGATCCTCGACGTCGACTACCATCACGGCAACGGCACGCAGGCGATTTTCTACAATCGCTCGGACGTGTTCTTCTGCTCGATCCATGCCGATCCGAATTACGCGTTCCCGCATTTCCTCGGCTTTGCGGACGAACACGGCGCGGGACCCGGCGAAGAGAAGAATGTGAACCTGCCGCTGCCGGCCGGCACGGATTGGCCGCACTATTCCGTCGCGTTCGACGCCGCGCGCAGGAAGATCGAAGCGTTCGGGCCGGATGTGCTTCTGGTCTCGCTCGGCCTCGACACCTTCATCGACGATCCGATCGCGCGCTTCCGCCTGCGCACCGACGACTACCTCCACCTCGGCGAAGCGATCGCGCAGTTCAAGCTGCCGACGCTGTTCGTGTTCGAAGGCGGTTACAACGTCGAGAAGCTCGGCGTGAACACCGTGAACGTGCTTGAAGGTTTCCTGAACGCCTAAGCGGCCGGCGGCGGTTCATCGGGAGTGCTGTCCGGCTTCGAACGAAAACGCTCCGCCGCCCCGCGCACGGCTTCCGCCGCCTTGTCCGCCGCTTCTGCAGCTTTCTTGGACGCCGGCGCGGTGCGCGACTGCATCTCGTCGAGCGCGCGATCGACGGCGTTCTTGACGGTCGCCGCCGTGCCGCCCTTCTCGTATTCGCGCTTGATCACGCTTTCGACGCGCGAGAGCACCGCATCGACCGTGAAGTCTTTGTTCAACCCGCGCTCGCGGTGCTCGATGATGCTGTAGATGTCGATGTGGTCGTCGATCATGCGGCCCTGCTCTACCAGCCAGTAAAATCGCGAACCCTCCTCGCCGTGCTTGAAGATCAGATCGAACACCGCGACCGCGAATGTCAGCGGCACCTGAAAGAAATTGTGGAAGTTGTTGATCGTCAGCTTGAGTTCGAACACCGCGACGTCGCGGAGGAATTTCCAGCGCGCGTCCTTCGGCATCGAACCGGGCGGCAGGACTTCGCCTTCCACCTTCCGCGGTTCTTCGGGGATCGCAGGCACGTCAGACATCATGTCAGTCCTTGAAATCGAACAGCGACTTTATCGAAAAATCGGGGACATTGGCACCGGTGCGCGGCGCGGTGATCTTGAAGATTCCGTTGGCGCGCAGGCAAGGTTCCCCGTCCGCCGTTGCCAGACCCTGCGCAAACAGCAGATTGCGTGTCGTGCGCACCACCTCGGCGCGGCCCTCGATCCAGGCGCCAAGTTTCGCGGGCGCGAGGAAATCGCAGGACAGATTGATCGTCGGCAGGAACCCCATATCCATCTTCGCCTGAAACCGCGACGCGATCGGCAGCAGCATGTCTCCGAACGTCGCCATCATCCCGCCATGCGCGACCATGCCGGGATTGCAGTGACGCTCCTCGACACGGAAGCCCAACAACAGATGTGTACCGTCCCAGCGTCCGTAAAGGGGGCCGTTGACGGAAACAAAGCCCATGGCGAGCTTGAACGGCGCGAAACCTTCGGGAATGGACATGGAGAAACCTTTGAATAGCAGAAGCCCAAGGCTCTAGCCATCTGACGTGACGCTGACAAGATTAAGATTGCGCGCTCTTCAGTTCGCGGTCTGCGCCGCTCGGGAAACTTCCGCAAGGCGGTCGTCGTCGGAATGGATCGCGAGCACATCGAAATTGTTGAGATATGTCGGGAGACTATCAAGCGCCCCGATCCGGAACGCGTCGCTCGCAGAATGGCGCGGCCCGATGTTGCGGAAGAGGCGGTAGCCCTGCCCGCTCAGCAGTGCGTCCATGTCGGCAATCGAAGCGCCTTGCAGGTGCAGAACCTTCGCATTGATCTCGCAGTAGAGAATCGGCCGTTCGCGCCGCACGGCATCGGACCCTGAAAGCGCCGCGAACTCTCCGCCTTCGATATCGAGCTTGATAACCCGCGGCGTGAAATAGCGCGCACAAAGATCGTCGATCGACACAGCCTCCATAGCGACGCCGCTTTCCGTGTCGGGAAGGAAATACGTGCCTCCGGTGTTGCCGTCCGGCGCGTGGACGGCATAGCGGCCGCCGGACTGCGCGACGAGTGCATTCAGCGCTTCCGTTTCGGCATCGAGCCCGGACAGATTGCGTTTCAGAAGTTCGAAATTCTCCCGCCGCCCCTCGACGGCCAGCAACCTTCCCGCTGCGCCGGTCTTCTGCGCCAGCGGAATGGCATAGGTGCCGATATGCGCGCCAAGATCGAAGACGAAATCGCCCGGGTGCACAACGCTTCGGAGCATCGCGATGTCGGGCCGCGTATGAGCGCCGAATTTGCGGATCTGGGCAGTGATAAAGTCGTTTTCGAACGCCGCGATGCGCCCGTGAACTGTATCGACCTCGACGATGGCGCCGTCGTCTTCAGCGCGCCCCAAGGCGCGCTGCATGATTTTTGCGAGGAGATGATCTCCTATCGCAATCTCTTCTACGCTCAACTGCGTCACGGGGATTTTGCGTTCGTGCAAAGCCCGGTTGGTCATCATGACGATGAAGCAGTCTTCGATTATCCGTGTCGCGAGCGCGTCATCGCGCTCGACGAACAGCGCCACTTTCTTTCCTGGCACAGGACAGATTTTTTCGAACGGAAGGATTTTGGCCTGCGAGCTGTTCTGCATGCACACGCCATTGAGCATGTGCGCTCCGATTTCGGGCCAAGCGAATCTCGTACGCGGAAGCTTCTCGCGTTGTGCATTCACCCACTGACTGATGATGGTGCCGTTCGGCCTGGAGAGAAAACAGCACACCCGAACCCAGGGCCGCTCCGCCTGAAGCCGGCCGCCATTGTTAAACCCGACGAATTCATGCTCCTTGAGATGATCGAACAGAAAATTGAGATCACGCAGAACGACGGCGTCGGAATCGAGCCACATCCCGCCGTAGCGCATGACAAGGCGCGTGCGGATCATGTCGGCCTTGTGAGCCAGATCCTCAATGGCAAAAATATCGTCTTCGATATCCGGCAGGTATTCGCGCAGCGTTTCCGGCGTGACGAGGATCGTCTTCACGCCGGAATTCTTTTTGGCGATCTCGCGCAGACCGTCCACGAAACGCGGCTTCTCGCCGCGCGTTTCCCAATATTGCCAGATGATGTTTCCACAGGGAGCTATTGTCATCGCAAGCGCCGCATCAGGTTCAGGATGGCGCCCATCGGTGAGTCCGGAACAATCGGCCTCGAAATGCCGAGCCGTTCCAGGGGACCGTCGATGAATACCATGGTCCGGTTCCTAGCACGGGAACGCCGGGGCGCCGAAGCGGGTTATCTTGCAAAGGAGATAACCCATGTCCGCAGACCACACCCTTGTTGCCGTCTTCGATTCCGCGCATGCCCGGTTTTTCGAGTACAAACCCGCGCACGGCCGTCTTGACGTCATTCTGGAGGATGTCGCGTCCGGCCTGCACCATCACCGCCGTGATATCGATACCGACAAACCGGGGCGCGGCATCGGCGGCGACGGCCAGCACCATTCGTATGAATCGTCCAGCGATCCGCGCAAGATCGAGAAGCACGATTTCGTGCAGGCCATCGCGCGCGCCATTGATGCCGCGTATGAGCAGCACAAGTTCAACGCCCTCGTCGTGGTAGCACCGGCACGTTCGATCGGCGAGTTCCGGTCGGTCGCTAGCGAGAACCTGAAGAAGACGGTGTGGCGTGAGGTGCCGAAGGAGTTCGCGAATTTCAGCGACAGCGATCTACAGCGCCACCTGATCCCGATCCTGCAGAGCCCAGAGCAGTAGAGATTTATGCTCAGCCAGAAAAATAATTGTCATGGCCGGCTGCAGCCCATGACATGTGGTTAGTCGTTGGTATCTTTCGGATTGCCGGCTTTCAAGCGTCCCTGCTCCAGCCATTTTGACAGCGAAGGCGACAGCTCGCGCGCGGCGCGGTCCGCGTAGCGCGTGGCGTCCTCCGGCGTCAGCGCTGTGCGCCAGCGCTCGTTGGTGCCCTTGTTGATGAAGCGTTCGTGGCCCTTGTCCCAGCTCATCGCCGCGCGCGGCAGGAGCGTGGCGCCGTTCTCACGCATGAATTCGAAGCTCGCCGCCGCGATGAGACCCGGCCACATATCTTCGGAGATTTCGATATCGAGGAAATCCGCGATGCGCCGCATCTCGCCGCCGAGATCGGCTTTCATGTCGTTGTAGTGGACGAGCAGCACGTTCGGCCGCTTGCGCTCCACCCACCAGCTGCGTTCGAGCGCGAAGAAATTCGACGCAGGAGAGTCATCGCGCAATCGAACATCCGGCGATTCGTCGATCCAGACCTGGAAGTGATCGTGCGGCGAAGCGTGCGCCGTGGGCAATGGCCGCGCGACGGTCTCATCCGCCATCCCGGCCGCGCTCTGATTTTCCCGCGCGAGCGGCGAATAGTTGCTGGTGTGATTGTGCCACGACATGAACGCGTCGCGGCCGTCGCGGGCGACGTGGATATATTGCACCTCGTCGTAGATCGGCATCGCGTCGAACGGCAGATGCGATTTGATGAACCGGCGATGTGTTTGCGCCTCGATAAACGCCATCACCGTATCGACCGGCGGCAGGCGAAAATCGATCCAGGGCGAGGTGTTCTGGATCTCGCGCGGCTCCGGCGATTTGAACACCAGCAGGCTCGCGATCTGCTGTGTCCAGGTCGTGCCGCATTTGGGCGCCGTGGCGATGACGATGTCGCCTTCGCGCGGCGCGTAGTTCGCCCAGCGGCGGCTATCCGTCGTCCAGCTGCGGACTTCTTTCTTTGGCGTGCTGACCAGCATATCGCTCCCCCTCTGCGCGCACGGCTATAGCATATCAGAACTTCACGGGATCGCGCTCAGTCCAGATCTGTTCGAGGATCTTCCAGCCGCCGCGTTTCTGTTTCTGGAAAAGAAACAGATAGCTGCCCCGTGCCCTGATGGGCGCGCCGCCCTTTACGCGCGCGATCGTCTCGTCATAGGTGCCGCTGTCATAGGCGAGCGTGCCGGAGGTTTCGCTGCGTATGCTGTGCAGCGTGATGTCGGGATCGAAGTCTTTCAGCAGACCGGCGAAGTTCTTGCGGATCGAAGCCGCGCCGTCCCAGGTCGGGCCGACTGTCGGATGAAACACCGGCTCCGGTGCATAGAGCGCCATCACCGCTTTCATGTTCTTCGCGTTCCAGTACCCGGCCCATTGCTGGCTGATGTCCATCACGGGCGTGTAGTGGACCGGCTCGGCTGCGGCCGGCGCGACCGTAAGAAGTACAAGGACCACTGCGGCGAAGCGGAATATCATGCGCGTTTCTCCGGCGCCTTTGTGCCAAATTCGCTGGCCCACCGCGAGAGTTCCTCAGCTCACCCCTTGACGCTTCGCGGGTCCGGCACTATGTCCGGGCCAGCGCCTGGCACTCGCCTTATGGGAGTGCTGCCGCATAAGTCCAACCCGTTGGAAAACATAGACTTTTCTAGGAGAAGTTTCGCATGAAATTCCGTCCCCTCGGCGACCGCGTGGTCGTCCGCCGCGTGAAAGAGGATCAGAAGACCCCCGGCGGCATCATCATCCCCGATACCGTTCAGGAAAAGCCGCAGGAAGGCGAAGTCATCTCTGTCGGCCCCGGCGCCCCCGATAACAACGGCAAGCTCATCCCGACGACCCTCAAGGCCGGCGAGTTCGTGCTGTTCGGCAAGTGGTCCGGCACCGAAGTGAAGATCGACGGTGAAGAGCTCCTGATCATGAAGGAGTCCGACATCATGGGCGTCATCGAAGGCCGCAAGGCTTCGAAGAAGTAATTGCCCTCAAGCAGCGAAGCGGTAGGGCAAAAAAAACCTCCGCTCACTCAATTGAATTCAGGAGAATTAAGAACATGGCAGCCAAAGACGTAAAATTCGGCGCCGACGCGCGTGAGAAGCTTCTCCGCGGCGTCGACATCCTCGCCGATGCAGTGCAAGTGACGCTCGGTCCCAAGGGCCGCAACGTCGTCATCGAGAAGAGCTTCGGCGCCCCGCGCACGACCAAGGACGGCGTGACGGTGGCGAAGGAGATCGAACTCGCCGACAAGTTCGAGAACATGGGCGCACAGATGGTGCGCGAAGTCGCCTCGAAGACCAACGACATCGCCGGCGACGGCACGACGACAGCAACCGTTCTGGCCCGCGCGATCGTTCGCGAAGGCTCCAAGCGCGTTGCCGCCGGCATGAACCCGATGGACCTGAAGCGCGGTATCGAGAAGGCGGTCGATGCCGTCGTCGCGGACCTCAAGAAGCGCTCCAAGAAGGTCAAGTCGAACGAGGAAATCGGCCAGGTCGGCACGATCTCCGCGAACGGCGACAAGGAAGTCGGCGAGATGATCGCCAAGGCGATGGCCAAGGTCGGCAACGAAGGCGTGATCACGGTTGAAGAAGCCAAGACCGCCGAGACCGAGCTCGAAGTCGTCGAAGGCATGCAGTTCGACCGCGGCTACATCTCCCCGTATTTCATCACGAATGCGGAAAAGATGATCGCCGAACTCAGCGAGCCGTACATCCTGATCCACGAGAAGAAGCTCTCCTCGCTCAAGGATCTGCTGCCGCTGCTCGAGTCGGTTGTGCAGAGCGGACGTCCGCTCGTCATCATCGCCGAGGAAATCGAAGGCGAAGCGCTGGCGACCCTCGTGGTCAACAAGCTGCGTGGCGGTCTGAAGGTCGCTGCCGTCAAGGCACCGGGCTTCGGCGATCGCCGCAAGGCCATGCTGGAAGACATCGCTGTCGTGACCGGCGGCCAGGTGATCAGCGAAGATCTCGGCATCAAGCTCGAGAACGTGAAGCTCACCATGCTCGGCACCGCGAAGACGGTGAAGATCGACAAGGACAACACCACGATCATCGACGGCGCCGGCGGCAAGAAGGAAATCCAGGCCCGCGTCACCCAGATCAAGGCGCAGATCGAGGAAACCACCTCGGACTACGACAAGGAGAAGCTGCAGGAACGTCTCGCCAAGCTCGCGGGCGGCGTTGCGGTGATCCGCGTCGGCGGCTCGACCGAAGTCGAAGTGAAGGAAAAGAAGGACCGCGTGGACGACGCGCTCAACGCCACGAAGGCGGCCGTTGAAGAAGGCATCGTTCCCGGCGGCGGCACGGCGCTTCTCTATGCGACCAAGGCGCTGCAGGGTCTGACCGGCGACAACGAAGACCAGACGGCCGGCATCGCGATCGTCCGTCAGGCGATCCAGGCACCGATCCGTCAGATCGTCGAGAACTCGGGCGTCGAGGCCTCGATCGTCGTCGGCAAGCTCTTGGACCAGAAGTCGATGACCTTCGGCTGGGACGCGCAGAAAGAGTCCTATGGCGACTTCATCGATGCCGGCATCGTGGATCCGACCAAGGTCGTGCGCACCGCGCTGCAGAACGCATCGAGCGTGGCAGCCCTCCTGATCACGACGGAGGCGATGGTCGCCGATCGTCCGAAGAAGGAATCCGGCGGCGCCGGTGGCGGCATGGGCGGCGGCGGCATGGGCGGCATGGGCGATATGGATTTCTAATTGGACGCGCGGCGCAAGCCGCGCGGACAATTACCGCGGCGAAGCTCCGAAGGAGCGAAGCCGGGTTGGTCCAAAGCATAGCGCACCAAACAGAAGGCCCGGGAGCAATCCCGGGCCTTTTTGTTTGCGCCACGGGCGCACCTGCCCCCTCCACCATGCTTCGCATGGTCCCCCTCCCCCGCTTCGCAGGGGAGGATCAAATGCGGCTGCACTCCTCCCCCGCTTACGGGGGAGGGGGACCGCCGAAGGCGGTGGAGGGGGCGGCCGTCTTGCTGCGCCCTACTTCGTGTCCGCGCCAACGTCCTCGTCTTTCTTGCCGACGTCCGCATCCGGCTTTTTATCCGCGTCCGGCTTCTTGTCCGCGTCGTCGTCGAGGTTCCAGTTTATTTTCACCGTCATCGGCGCATCGACGAGGACGTTGTCCTTGAGCGCGGGGCGGTAGTGCCAGCGGCGCACGCAATCCTTTGCCGCGCTGTCGAGGCTGTCATAGCCGCTGGACTTGGCGACCTTGAAGCCGCCCACCGTGCCGTCGGCGGCGACGGTGAAGGCAAGCTCGGTCGTGCCCTCCTGGTCCAGCATGCGCGCGAAGAACGGATAGTCGTCGCGGCAGTTCTCGGGCTTCGACAGCGCCGGCGCCTGCGAGACGCGCTGCAGAACGGGCACGCGCACCGTCTGCTTGACGACCTTCACCGGCGCCTCGGTGTGCACCAGCATCCGCTCGGCAAAGTCATACATGAACAGCAGCGACGACCCCGTCGCGATCACGCCCGCAACAATCACCGCCCACAGGCGATGGCGGAAATTCTTGCTGCAGAACACCCCCGACGAGATGACGAAAACCAGAAACTCAACAACGATCACTACGCGGACTCCTGACGCTTTGGGGGGCGCACTCTAGCCAAAAAGGCTGGGCGAGAAAGTGGCGACTTAGATTTTTGCCGTGAGATAATCCGTGAACGCTGCGAAAAACACCTTGAAAAATTCGATCAACTCGAGCACATCGCTTTCGCTTACAGCCTGAATCCCCTCACCTTTATGCACTATACTATTTCGTCGCTTTATTGATGTAGTCAAAAAATAGTCTATCGCCTTTGCGGTTTCCCGCGCCGTCTTCAGATTGAAATGCTGTTGAATTTCTTTGACCGCACCAAGTCTGTCCCAAATTGCCTTGTCGCTTTGACCTACGCGCTTGAGGGCCTCAATGATGCCGTCCGGCCTCAAAGTGCCAAGCATCAAAGTGAAAGCGACGGAGTTCAAAGTCACTAAATCGCTCCCCGCTTTCGCTGTGAAAAGGTTTTTTACAAGCGCATCAAAATCAAGAGTTACATTTGTCCTGTTCTCGAGGACTTGCTGAAGCGCAAACCCGGTGTGATAGGTATTCCTGTCAAGCAGGGAATTGCGCAGCTTCAGCTTTTCGTAGGTTTTGTCCTTGGACGAAACTTGATCGACATATGCTTGCACTAATCCGCGAATGAACGATTCGTATGAGGCGAACACTTGTACATATAACGACTGATATAAAGTGTTGAAGTCGTCGATACTATTTTTCTTGAAATCCAATACGACACTTCGCAATGTCGCGTCCCCAGCAACGGCTTGTGTTATCCCTCCCGTGACGGCAACTACCTTTGTGGCACTGCTCAAGAAAGCAAGGTTTGTAACTATGCCGTCCAGGTCGCTGAGTGCGCTCTTTAAGACTCCTTGCAAATTGCTGGACGCCATTAGATGTAACTGGCCAGAAATCGATTCACAGCCCTGATTCTCGCCTTAACAGCATTTGCCGTATTGGGCTTTCCTACTATCAACTCGTAGGTTCTTTTGTTCTTAAAAAGCTTGGGGAAGTCTTTGCGGATCGCCACCTTCGCTTTTAAGAGTTTTGCTTTGCTGTCCCATAGCTCATCGATGGCAACCATCAGTGCGTCGAACAGCGGGCGAGAATGACTACCGCCAGTGATAGGGAGTCTGAATGCATCATCACCAAGAAGTTGGTGCACCCCCTTCAGGCGATCTAGAAATTGTTTTTCCCATTCCTTCAAAGCTTCTTGGTCCAAGTCTTGATTGCTCTTCATACAGTTGTCGAGCATTCGTCTCACGGACCCTACGATCTGCTTGCTGTCGCGAAACGCAAAAAAACGAAGCACTATTTGGCAGTCGCCCATCGTTTGAAAAAGACTGTTCGTTCGCAGCTTTTCATTGGGATATCCGTCTGCGTCCAAATTGTGCGAATAAACTGGCAAATCCCACATCTTGCTAAACAACGGATCGCGAGCGAGTTTCACAATTGAATCGTTGAACCGGCCAGTGAAAACACAGTTTCGAAGTTCTTGCGGGTTAAGAGAGACGCCGCCGGTGTTGAGCCTGCCAAACACTTGCAGCCGGATGTCTCCTTGGCTTACGCCAATCGTGCCTTTGCTTTCGGCTAAGAGCACAACTGATGATATCCGGCGCCTGTCCAAACCTCTTTTAATCTTTGTTGGACAGTCCTTATAGGTTCTACCGTTCAAATCCGGCCAAAACTGGAGACCTGTGAGCCTCAATTTGTTTTTGTAGAAATCAACAATGGACGATAGCCGCTGTTGTCCATCCATAACTTCATATCTCCCCAGTTCTCTCTCAAAGAGGAAGACCGGAGGTATGGGAATGTTCATCAAAACGGATTCTATCAGTAGTGATCTCCGTTTATCATCCCATCGAATTCGTCTTTGATATTCAGGGCGAAGATTGATCCATCTTTCATCGCTTACCATGCTCACGATTTGAGGAAGAAGAAAGTCACTCTTCTCCTGTAGTATTCTAGCGGAGGTCTCATCGTATAACTGCTCTAACTGAGCATCGGTCTTCTTGCTCGACTTAACCGCTGGCAATTCTTTCTCATCGGGATCTCCAGAATCATCTTTCAGCACAAATTTCCGCGCCATTGGTACCTCCAGCATAGTTAGCAAACGATAGCATAAATCTTCACTTCACCTAAAGATTGATTGCCTTAACAACTCTAATCGCAAAGCGATTCGTGCGTTCTCATCAACGGCTATTGCCACCCCGATCTGGTGTGTAACGGAATAGGCTATCCCCGCATCGCCATCGTGAGCTTCCGCAGCAACCGCACCAGTTCCGCGCGTTTGCTCTCGCTCAAGCCTGAGACCATGCGGCTTTCGATTTCCATGTCGGCGCGGAAGGCGGGTTCGATTTTTTTTCGGCCCTCGCGAGTTAGTTCGCCATCAACGCGCGCAACCCGTCGCGAACCGCTTTCGCGTCCTTCGCGCCGAGCTTCCCAATTCGCCGCACGATGCGCGCGGCATCGACCGTCGCGATCTTGGCCGGGCGGATGCGCGATGGGGCGGGCAGGCCGGCGGGTTTCAGGTCGGAGACCAGAACGTCGTCGCGCCACGCCGGATTGGAGGCGCTCGTCACCATCGCGAGCCAGACAAGGCCGTGGCGCTTTTCGAGTTCCGGCGCGCTGATCACGATGGCGGGGCGGCGTTTCTCCGCGAGGCGGTCGGCGTAGGGAAACGGCACGACGACGACATCGAACGGCGCATAGGCCATCAGAGCGAGCCGTAGGCGTCTTCATCCGCCTTGCTGGACCACTCGCTGAACGTCGCGAACGGATCGTCCTCGGCTTCGGTTTTCGCGCGCTCGATCGTGACGCGATTGCCCTCCACCACATAGCGCACGAGATCGCCGGGCTTGAGGCCCAGCCTGTCGCGCACCGTCTTGGGAATGACGGTCTGGGATTTGGAGGTGATGCGGGATACCGGGGCGTTCATCGGGCTCTCCTGACGGTAAGAATGTAAGACATCTTACCCTTTTTGGCAATCGGGCCTCGCCGCCCGAAAGCCAGCCCACGATTCGCGCGCTGTTGGATAGCATACCCCCTATGCGCGCCTGTGCGTTGAAAGCGCCGCAACACGCCCCATCTCCGGAGGTCCGATTGCGGAAGGATGGGAATGCGGAAAAATCGTACAGCGGTTCTGTACAGGCAGGTTGGCAATAGCGGCGTCGCGCGGCGCACGAAGGAAGCACTTTCTTCATGTGCATCAGGCGTTTGCGCGTCCGCCCGGGAATTGAATTGCGAAATGCGAATAACAGCCCCGGTGTTCTGTACAGAAACGATGTATGCGATCCGTGGGTCCCGACGCTTATTTTATTTTCGTAAAGGGCAGCGCGATCTCGACCACCTTCTCGATCGGCTCGGCGAAATCGGATTCGATCCAGCGCTTGGCGATATCGACGATGCCGCCGACGATGCCGGCGATCATCAACGGATGCGTCGCCTTCAGCCCGAAGGCCTTGGAGAGTTTCTGCGAGCCCTCAAAGCTCGCCATCCGCATCGCGCCGCCGTGGTCGTCGAGGTCGATCAGGAACACGCGCGCGACGCCGGGTTCGGACTTTATGGCGGTAAAGAATCCGGTGAGGGCGCGCTTCGTCGCCTCGCCGCCGGAGGGGACGGCCTGCAGGCGGTTGAGGAGTTCGTTCTGCACGCCGCGATAGGCCTCGACGAAGATCGCCTCGCGGCTCGGAAACGACTCGTAGAAATAGCGCGCGGTCAGCCCCGCCTCGGCGCAGATCGCGGCCACCGAGGTGCCGTCGAAGCCGTGGCAGCTGGCCACCATCGCCGCCGCCTTGACCAGCTTGTCGCGGCGCTCGGCGTGCCGGTCCGCGAAGCTCTGGCCGGAATACCGCCGCTTTTCGGGATGTTTGGGTGTTTTCTGCATGTGCCTCTTGACAACATAGTGGCATCTGACAATCTGACAATCAAGATTATCAGATACAGGTCTGGCGATGACGGCAACAACAGTTCTGACGAATACCAAGCGCGACTGGCGCGGCGCCTTCCGCGCGATGAAGAAGCTGCTCGCCGATCCCGACGACACGGTGCAGGTGTTCAGGATCATGCAGGCGCTGAACGCCGGCACCTCGGCGAAGAACTATCGCCGCCTGATCTCCACGCACGAAGGCGGCCGCGTCGCCTATGCCCGCGTCGAACTGGTGACGAGGCTGACCGACGGCGCGTGGCTCGCGCAGTTCGCGCCCGGCACCGTCGGCGCAACCTATCGCACCTTCCTCGAGAAGACAGGCTTCTCAGCCACCGGCCTCGAAGCGGTGAGCAAGGAAGTCCACACCGAGCGTGACGAAGAGCATCCCTATGCATGGTTCGGCCGGCGCGAGCGCGACATCCACGACATCTGGCATGTGCTCACCGGTTATCGCGCCAACGATCCGCTCGGCGAGTTGTGCCTCGTCGCGTTCTCCTATGCGCAGACCCAAGGCATGGGCTGGGGCTTCATCGCGCTCTCCGGCGCGCTTAAAAGCCTGACCGAACCGCATGGCGCCGCGGTCCGGCGCGCGATCTGGGAAGGCTATCGTCACGGCCGCGCCGCGCACTGGCTGCACAATGAGGATATCGAAGCCCTGTTCGCCGAACCGCTCGACGCGGCACGCGCGCGTCTCAACATCGAGAAGCCAGAACTTTACAAGCGTGCCCAGCAGGCGCTCCTGGACACTCTTCCGGCCACGCAGCCCGTCCCAACAGCGGCTTAGCGTGACGGCAGCTGTCAAAGTTGAACGCCCAGCCCCGGCAACACGTTACAGCGTTTCCGGGGCCGGTCGTTCAACGCAGCGTCAGGCGTTTACTGTGAACCCGGAGGATCCAGCGTCAAATGCGTCCCGTTGGTCGGACTGCGGCCAGTTGCAACAGGATTACGGGCATCAGGCGCTGGCGTTCTCGCCGCAAACACAGGAATTCTCGAGCCGGTTATGGGCGCGACAAAAGCGGTGCCAGGTGTTCGCGAACTGCTGATCAAGCTCGGCCGCGATACTGGCCGTGGTGTCACCATCGCGTTCGGTGGCGGCGTTGCAGAGCGCATACTGATTCCCGATGCCGCGGCGCCATGCGCAAAAACACCGGATGAGAAAAACACCGCTAGCGCGCAGGCGCCAACGGACAGAGAAAGTTTTGTCTTGATCTCGCGTGACATGGTCATTCTCCTCATGAGTTAAAGACCCGTTTGTCACCCCAGTTTGAATAAAACGAAGGACCGCTTATCACCGTTCCCCTGTTCCATCTGCGATGAAGCAATTTTCATCGGAACCAGACAGAGCGGAACTTGAGGAACAAGCGACCAATATCACATTTAATCCGCAGACGGATTAAAGAGGTCCAGCGCAGAAAATGTGCAATATGATGTTTGCCGTCAGCCTGGAACTTGCGGCTTCCGGCGGAATAGGCTCAGCTCTTCCGGTATGCACGATCAAGTCTGTTCGGTCTCGTTCTTCAGATAGGGCTCAACTGTTCCGTTGAGCTTGATGGTCATGGGGTTGCCGTGACGATCGAGGCTCTTTCCGGCGGCCACGCGGATCCAGCCTTCGCTCACGCAGTATTCCTCGACATTCGTCTTTTCGGCACCGTTGAATTTGATGCCGACACCGCTGGCAAGTAGCTCCTCGTCGTAATGCGGGCTCTTGGGGTTGGCGCTGAGACGGTCGGGGAGAGACATGCTTGTTCCTTGTTCGAACGCGGCGATGTCTAAAGCATTTCGTCCTTTGATCGCAACCTGAGCGGCGAACGGGTGCGCCGAATATCAAGTATTGCCCGTTTAATTTGCATTTTAATGGCGGGATCGTAGATTCATGAGCACGAGTGCATCAAAACTTCATTGATGCGCGTCAAGGACAGAGCTTTCCGTTTGGTCAAATATCGGTCAAATCAAACGGAAACGGGACGGTGAAATCAATTGGAGTTCTTCGGACCGCCTCGCTTCTCTCGGTCGCGGTTGCTGCAGGTTCCGTCGTCCCAACCGCGCGCGCGGCCCAACCGGTCGCGGTCGATGTCCGCAGTGCGCGAATACACAACCCAAAGGGGAAATGGTTCCACGTAGTCGCGACAAGCCTTTGTGTAGGCTATCGAACCAAATCGCTTCCAAATTTAAACAACATTTCCTGGCGCCTTAAGCGCCGCTTCACGCTGCTATCGGGATTAAGTCGACTTCCCCACGCGCCGGCTCATCATCGCCAACAGCCGAGAAGCTGTTGCGAGTTGGGGAATTCGATGATCGGAAAGACGATAGGGGTTACTCTGGCAATCCTCTGCCTGAGCCACGCTGCGTTCGCGCAGGATCTCGATACAAAGAAACATCATTCCATGCGCGCCATCGAAGCGCATCGCGATACGCTTGATGCCGGCGCCGCGCGGCTCGCTATGAAAGCAACGTTCCAACCGTCGGCGCAACCCACACAGCAGGAGCTGCTCACCGCGATCTTGCTCATGTCACTGCGCGAACAGAGAGCCAATCACACATGAGTTCCCTCTCCCGCCATCTGCTGATCACTGCTGTGCTCGCTGGCTCCCTCGCGATGCATAGCGCTGGGGCCGGTGAACCTGGACCCGCTCAGTCCGTAAACCTTTCCTCGCTGAACGGCGTCGAAGGCCCGGCCTGGCTTGGCAGCATAGCGGGAGAGAAACTCGTCGCGGTGGATGGATCCACATTGACGCTCTCCCCGTCGGAAGGTGGGTTGGCGCTTGCACTGATCGCGCAAAACGGCGCCACACAGAAATCCTCGCTCGCTTTTGTAAGCGACAAACTCGGCACGATTGCTGACGATTCCGATTCTGGACATGTCACGGGTTTCTTCCGCCAGACGGACAACGGCTTAGAAGCACAATTCGCCGATGGCCGCACGGAGTCGCTCGTCGCCAACACTGCCGGTGGCATCTCGGTCACGATCCGCAGCAGCGCCAACGACTCGACTTGCACCTCCTGGTACCCATCGGATCATGTGTTCAGCGCGAGCGAACGCCACGCCGCGCTCGACGCCTATGCGGCCCATCTGGGCCTTGGACAGAAGAGGAAAAAAGTATCGCATGCGGCACCGGTCTGCGTGCCGGCGATTCGCGTCGTCAAGAACAAGATTTCACCGCGCAACGCTCAATCGATGATTGTTGTCACACACCCCGACACAACGCGTCCGCATCTCGGCACCGACATCTCGATCAAGGGTTCGAACACACCCGCGTTGATACCCGTCGTGGTGCGCGCTTCGGATGTGCACCTGATCGATGGACCGACGTCGGCAAAGCTAACGGTGCCTGTTACGAGTACCGCGAGTTCCGCAGTACAACTCGCAGTCATTCCGATTTCGACAGCGGCGCAACCGGCGACCGCGATTCAGGTGAGCGCGTCACAGCCTGCGAAAACCTTGGTGGCGCCGCAAGTTCCAACGGGTTCCGGCGCGTCGGATTGCCTCACGATAGATTCCGACGGTGCAAATCTCGGATTCCGGAATCATTGTGCCTACGGTGTTCAATTCGCATATTGCCTGCAACGCGCAAGCGATGCGGCAACGGCGTGTGACGCGGGCTCGAAGACCGGTGCGGTGATGGCGAATGGGTTCGCCGCCGTACTTCTCGACACAAATATCAAGTCGGCCGACGCGGATCATGATTTCCGCTGGGTCGCATGCAGCGGCAATACGGGTGATGTGACCGCTCATCTCGATCGCAGCGAGCCGCCGGCTGGGCGCTGCGTGCGGACGAGCGCGTCATAAGAAACTGAAACGGCAACGGGCAAGGCAAAGAGGAGTGGTGGGACATGAAAACGATGTTGAAGGGCGCGGCAACCGTATTGGCGCTGTGTGGAATGGTTGGACAATCCTGGGCGGCGGGTGTGTGCGCGCGTCCGGACGAAGCAATGGCGCTGAAGACCGCGGCCATGCAGCAGGAGCTGATGGTAGCGGCACTCTATTGCAACGATGTGGGCCTCTATAACCGCTTCGTCGTGTCGTACCAGCACGATCTGCAGAATTCCGATGCGGCGTTGCTCTCGTTCTTTGAGCATGGCCATGGCGGCGCGAGCGCTTATCACACCTACAAGACAAATCTCGCCAACGACTTCTCGCTGAGCGGACTGCACGGTATGCAGTCCTATTGTTCGGCCGCCAATACGGCATTCGGCGCGGCACTCAATCCCAGCGGCGCCTCGACACTGGCGGCCTTCATTGCGGTGCAAGACGTCGATACGGAAGGATATCGCGCTTGCGACACCACGGTTGCGGGCGGCGAGATGGTGACAGGCGGGTCCTCGCGCTACGCATCCAATCGGAAGAATTGAACAGCCGGTTCCGGCAAGCGGCGATCGCAAAGAGGGCTGGAAGGAAACTTCCAGCCTTTTTTGCTGCCTGATCCGTTTCCGTTCCTGAATGCCCGGGACTGTGCCCGCTTCATGCCGCATTCATGTGCGCTTTAAGACTATGCGCAATAACAGGGCGCGTATTGAACCCGGACAAATAGGAAAGAAAGGAACAGTCATGAAAAGATCTCGCATTCTCGCTTTAGCGGCGGTGGCCTCCATCGGCTTTGCAGCACCCGCTTTGGCTGATTTTGTCAAACTCGGCAGCGTCGATGTCGGCTATCGTACCGACCGCGACACCAAATGGACGCGGTTCGGCGGTGCGATGGAAGGCTTGCGCCTGGAAGCCGACCGCAGCGACGTCAAGTGCCGCTCCATCGTCGCGCATTTCGCCGACGGCTCGTCGCAGAACGTGTTTTCCGGCCAGCTCGTGGACAACCGTTCGATCGTCGTCGACGTGCGTGGCGGTGCACGTCGCGTGCGCGATGTGAGCTTCACCTGCCGTTCGGATGAGCGGAACGGCGCGAAGATTTATATCGAAGCGGAGGTCGGCCGTTATCAGGACGAATGGCGCCGCAGCCCAGACTGGATGCTGGTGTGGTCGCGCCTGTTCAACTGGACCAACCTCGGGAACAACAACGGTAACGATGCAAACTACTGGGTGTCGCTGGGCCGTCAGACGTTCCAGGGCCGCGGCGATACCGACTCCACCTTTACCGGTTGGGCGGGGCGCAGCGTCGAGAAGATCGGCTTGAAAGCGATGAACGATGATGCCCGCTGTTCCCGCGTGCGCGTGAACTTCGGCAATGGCTCATCGACGACGCTCAATGTAGGCCGCCTCGAACAGGGCCGGTTGCAGGCATTCGATCTGCCCGGCAACAACCGCAATGTGAAAAGCCTCGATATGCGGTGCCGCGGATTGAACAAGTTCAACGTCGCGATTGAAATCTCCGTCCGCAAATAAGTGGACGAAAAAAGAAAGGGCCGGAGTTCGCTCCGGCCCTTTTTTCTATTCATCAGGCCTAGGCTTACATCGCCTTGGCCGGCGGTGTGTACGGCGTGAACTCACCCAACATGCAGACTTGGCCGCTGTCGATGACCTTGATGCTTTGCTGATTGGAGCAAACGGTATCGCCACCGCGCACATTCATTATGAAACCATGGAAGTTAAGTGCCGGGCAGGAATTCTTCAGCCCATTGTGCCAGACCTTCCCGCCCTTCATGTGGAACAGGATATTCTTTGAATCCACCACGCTTGTGTGATCGATCCGCGACAATTCAAGGCAGACCGGCGACGCCTGCGCCGGCAACGTCGCATACGCCATCACTGCGGCTGCGGCTAGAACTGTTGTGAACGTCTTCATGGCATTCTCCAAAACGTCGCGACCCCTCGCGCCCTAATAATGATCCTGAGTGCCTCCGAGTTCAACGGGCGCGCAAGAATGTGACCAATCCTTGACTTTAGGGGGGGGCATGGGGATGGTCCGGCAGTTTTACGCCCAAATATGGAGAAAAGCCGTGTCCGCCCCCGCTTCGGTCGCCAACGTGAACATTACCTTGCCGGACGGCAAGGTTCTGACGTTTGCGCGCGGCGTGACGGGCAGCGAGATCGCCTCCTCCATCGGCCCGGGCCTCGCTAAAGCGGCCCTTATCCTCGAAGTCGATGGCAAGCAGTGGGACCTCTTCCGCCCGATCGAACACGACGCGAAAATCCGGATCATTACCAAGAAAGACCCCGAAGCGCTCGAACTGATCCGCCACGACGCGGCACATGTTCTCGCCATGGCGGTACAGGAGCTTTTTCCCGGCACCCAGGTGACGATCGGTCCGGCGATCGAAGACGGTTTCTACTATGACTTCGCGCGCGACACGCCGTTTACGCCGGAGGACCTGCCGAAGATCGAGGAGAAGATGCGCGAAATCGTAAAGCGCGATCTTCCGACCCGCCGCGAAGTGTGGCCGCGCGACAAGGCTATCGCGCACTTCAAAGGCATGGGCGAGGAGTACAAGGCCGAACTCATCGAAAGCATTCCGGCCGGCGAGGACGTCTCGCTCTATTGGCACGGCGATTGGCACGACCTCTGCCGCGGCCCGCACTTCGCGACCACCGGCAAGATTGGCGACGCGTTCAAGCTGACCAAGATCGCCGGCGCCTATTGGCGCGGCGATGCGAAGAACGCGCAGCTTCAGCGAATCTATGGCACCGCGTGGCGCGACCAGAAAGAGCTGGACGCGCATCTTCTCCAGCTTGAGGAGCAGGAGAAGCGCGACCATCGTAAGCTCGGCAAGGAGCTTGAACTTTTCACCTTCTCGCCAGACGTCGGCGCGGGACTGCCGCTCTGGATGCCGAACGGCATGGTCATCCGCCAGGAATTGGAATTCCTCGCGTTGCAAGAAGAGCGCAAGGAAGGCTATCGCCGCGTCGCGACCCCGCACATCGCGAAGGAAGCGCTCTACTATCGTTCGCGCCACCTGCCTTACTACAACGAAGGCATGTATGCGCCGCTCGATATCGACGGCGAGAATTACTATTTGCGCCCGATGAACTGTCCGCATCATCACCTCGTGTATGGCGCGACTCGTCACTCCTATCGCGAGCTGCCAATCCGTATCGCGGAGTACGGTCAAGACTATCGCTACGAAGCCTCGGGCGGACTGTCTGGCCTGATGCGTGTGCGCGGGTTCTGCATGAACGACGCGCATATCTATTGTCGCTACGACCAGGCGAAGGACGAATTCATCCGCGTCCTGCACCTTCATGCCCGCTACTACGAACTGATGGGCATCAAGGAATACTATATGCGCCTATCGCTGCCCGACATGAACAAGCTCGACAAATATGTCGATGAGCCAGACAAGTGGGTGAAGGCGCTCGACATCATCAAGCAAGCAATGGACGAGTCCGGCTACAAATACATCGAAGGCAAGGGCGAAGCCGCGTTTTACGGTCCGAAGATCGACTTCATGATCCGCTCGGCCATCGGCACCGAGTACACAATCTCAACCAACCAGCTCGACTTCCTCGCGACCGAGACCTTCGGTCTGAACTACATTGGCGAGGACGGCGGGGAGCACCCGGTCTACGTCATCCATCGTGCACCACTGGGCACGCATGAGCGTTTCACCGCGTTCCTGATCGAGCACTATGCCGGTGCGTTCCCCACCTGGCTCGCGCCGATCCAGGCGCGCGTTATCCCGATCAGCGACAAGGCGAACGACTATGCGGAAGGAGTTCGCAAGGCGTTGTTCGACGTTCCTGTGACGAATGGCACCGCCGGTCTTCGCGTGGATATCGACCAGACCTCGGAGCGGATGCAGAAGAAGATCCGCGATGCCCAGCTGCAGAAGATCCCCTACATGCTGGTGGTCGGCGAGCGCGAGGCGGCGGAGGGCAAGGTCGCCGTCCGGCTACGTTCCGGAAAGGATCTGGGGGCAATGCCGCTGGAAACTTTCATTAAACGCATCAAGAACGAGGCCGAATCCCGCAAGGATGTGGCCGATTAACCCTTGCGAATCGCGGATTTGCGCCTATTCTCCCGCCCATCAGCAGTCCCGCGCGGATTGCGCCAGCGAGGAATACTGCCCCTGCCCATGAACCGTCACAACGTTTCGCGAGCCCGGGTCTAAACCTCGCGAAGTGATTGCATATGCGCGCGGGTCACCACAGGAGAGAGAGTCATAGTCCCCAGACGTTTTGCCCCCGGTAACACGCCGCCGCCCGCCAAAGACGGCCCGCGCGTCAACGAAGAAATCTTTTCTCGTACCATCCTCCTGATCGGAGATGATGGTCACAAATACGGTGAGATCGGCCTCGATGAAGGCCGCGCCATCGCGGAAGAGAAAGGCTTCGATCTCGTCGAAGTCTCGCCGGAGGCTAAGCCGCCCGTCGTCAAGCTGATGGACTACGGCAAGTTCAAATACGAACAGCAGAAAAAGGCCAACGAGGCCCGCAAGAAGCAGAAGGTCATCGAGATCAAAGAGATCAAGATGCGCCCTACCATCGACGACCACGACTACGACACGAAGATGAAGGCGATGCAGCGCTTCTTCGGCGAAGGCGACAAGGTCAAGGTGACGCTGCGCTTCCGCGGACGCGAGATGGCGCACCAGCATCTGGGCATGCAGTTGCTCACCCGCATCCAGAAGGACACCGAGACCTTCGCGAAGCTGGAGCAGTACCCCAAGATGGAAGGCCGTCAGATGATGATGGTGCTGGCACCGCGTTAAGACGAGGCCAGCGTTCGCGATGCTTGAATTCTTCCGCGAACACCTTGTCGTTCATACCCATATTGAGAAGACTGCGGGATCGTCACTGACCCGCGGCTTTATCGACGCGTTCGGCGAAGATCGCATTTGGGACATCCGCGGAAAGAAGCATCCAAAGCCAGAACTGATCTCGCCGGAGGAACGCGCGCGTATCTTTGTCCTCACAGGGCATTTTCTGCACGGTGCGCACGACCAATTCTTCGATCGTGCTCCAGCTTACGTCGCCTGCGTGCGTCCACCGCTTGAGCGGTTCCGCTCGCACTACGATTTTGTGCGTGTGAGACCCGGCCATCCGACCTATTCACGCGTTGCGGGCAAAACCCTGCGCGATGCCGTCGAGGATCTGAAACAGCCCAGAGCCCTTCTGAACGTGATGACTCGGGCACTCACGGGCAAAGCCCACCTTGCAGAAGATCGCCTCTTCTCCCACATCGAAGAGAACTATTTGATCGTGACCCCGTCGCACCGCGTGAACGACACGTTGCGCGTGCTCATTCCGCTTTTGGGAGGGGACGAAGTCGAAGCCGATCAGCATCGCAAGAAGACGGCCGATCCAACGGCCGAAGATATCGGCGATCTAAAGCAGTGGTTCGACGACGCCAACTATCTCGATGTGAGACTCGTGCAATTCGTCGAGGCCAATTACGAACGCTGGCTCAGCGAACTGCCAGAGCGCGTTAAATCGTTGAAGCGAAATCGCCCTTAGAGGAAACGTCCGCCGGCGTGCACAGCCTGGTCGCCCAGATTCTGCAGTGGGCCGAGTGGTTGGATGTCGTCGTGATAGCCTTCGATGTGCGGCTTGCCCGACATTACCTTGTAGGCCACGCGGCCATCCTGCATCAGCAACACAACCTCTGCCGCCCAACCATGGTCGAGCGTCGTGCGCTCGAAGCCCATCAGATCGAGGAAGATGCTGCCCGTCCGGTCCTGCTCAAGGCGCGATGGGCGGAAAACATACGCCGAGCAACGCTCCTGAGCCTCGATACAGGCCTTCACCGGCAGCGCCAGATGATCGAAACGGATGGAATCGCGCGGCATGAAGCGCTCGATCACACCGAGATAGGAAATCACTTCGGCGTTCGGCTGTACTGCAGCATTGAATCCGAGCTTGTTCAGATCGGCTTCGCGCGTCTGACCGGGAACGATGTCCTTATAGGCATCTGCGACCTGATCGTATGTCTGGAAGTTCTGGTCTTCCGCCAGATCGGTTCGATGCGGAAGCAACGACAATCCCCCACAACCGACAAGCGCCAAAGTGATGGCTAAAACACCAGCTATTCTCGCGTAACGGCGCGAACCGTATCCCCCGTCAACCATGTCACCCCTGACCACGTTGAACTATTTTTTTTGAAATGTAGCGAAAACAAGGCGATGTGGGAAGCGGGTAGATCAAACTTGGTAACTGCAGAAACTGCGTCACAAAACTTTTAATTGTGCGGCGCGCGCAACACAGGCCGTGATAGTTTCGAAGTCGCAGTTGCCTCCGGTCAGCACGACCGCGACCGTCCTTCCGTGTACGTCATATCGACCCGACAAGACCGCCCCGAGCCCAGCGCTTCCGCCGGGTTCTATGATTAATTTCAGACGCTCAAGCGCATAGACGACGGCGACCGCAAGATCGTCATCGCTGACCGCTAGCCCGGGCTCCATCAAGCGCTTTGCAAGTGCGAAAGGCACAACACCCGGTATAGGCGCCATCAGGGCGTCAGCCATCGACAGCGCTCCGCCTGGCGCGGACACCCTTTCTCCTGCTGTGAGAGACAGACGCATTCCATCAAAGTTCGCCGGTTCAACGCTGATCGTGCGCGTGCCGGGGCTTGCTTCGGAAAGAGCCAGTGCAATGCCGCTAACGATCCCGCCGCCGCTACAGGGCACGAAGACGGTATCGAGTTCGACCCCGCGGGCTTTGGCCTGCCGGGCGATCTCCAACCCGATGGTTCCCTGCCCCGCGACAATTCCGGCATCGTCAAATGGGCGGACCAACGTCGCGCCGCGCTCCTCGACGATCTTCGCCGCGATGGCCTCACGGTCGTCGGTTAGGCGGTCGTAGAAGATGACCTCTGCGCCAAGCGCCCTTGTCCCTTCGATCTTTGCGCGAGGCGCGTCCTTCGGCATGACGATAGTCGCGCGCATGCCGTACAGCTCTGCCGCCGCGGCCACGCCCTGTGCATGATTGCCGGATGAGAAGGCGACCACGCCGCCTGCGCGCTGATCTTCCGCGATCAGGCCGATGCGGTTGTAGGCTCCACGGAATTTGAACGAGCCCGTCCGTTGCAGCGATTCCGGCTTGAGGAAGACGCGGCCCCCCAGCTTTTCGTTCAAGGCAGCGTTCTCGAGCAAAGGGGTTTCGACCGCATAGGGCGCAATACGCGCGGCGGCGGCTTCAATATCGGCGAATTCGGGTAGTCTCGTGCTATCAAACATGGATGCAGATTAGCTCGCACATCTTCGCCGCCACAGCCCTGATCTTGGGACTTTCGGCCCTGACCGGCGCGCATGCCTCGCCGGATGTGCTGGCGACGATCAAGCCGGTGCATTCACTAGCAGCCGCCGTGATGAAAGGCGTCGGGACGCCCGAGCTGCTGATCCAGGGCGCGCAATCTGAGCATTCTTATGCTCTCAAGCCCTCCGATGCCGACAAGATCGGTCACGCACGGATTGTGTTCGAAGTCGGCCCTGACCTGGAGACCTATCTCGTGCGACCTTTGGCGACGCTCGCGCCGATGGCGCAGGTCGTTGCGCTGGAACGTGAACCCGGCGTCCATCTGCTGTCGGCCCGGCGCGGCGGGCTGTGGGAAGACGGAAAAGACCCCGCCGACGGTCCGACCGATACGCACATCTGGCTCGATCCTAGGAACGGAATCGCCATGACGCGCGCGATCGCGGCGACACTCAGCCGGGTCGACCCGGCGCGCGCCGCGATCTATGCCGCGAATTGCGATCGTGAAGTCGCGTTGATTGCCGCAGAGGAAATCAAGCTGAACACCGCGCTGGCGCACACAAAGGGCCGCCCCTACCTCGTCTTCCACGATGCCTATCGCTATTTTGAGCACCGTTTCAGCCTTTCGCCCGTCGGTGCCGTGACGGTTGCGCCGGAGCGGCCGATAGGGCCGCGCCGTATCGAGAGACTTCGCGCCGAAATCCTCAAAGGGAATATCAACTGCGTTTTTCGTGAGCCGCAATTCTCGCCCCGCTTAATCGACACGCTGGTCGAAGGAAGCCCTGTCAAAATCGGAATACTGGACCCGCTCGGCGCGGCGCTTGCGCCGGGACCCGACCTCTATCAGAACCTGCTGCGGGGTTTGGCGGATTCTCTCACTTCATGCCTGCGCTGAAGCACACGTCTCTCGGTATTCTGTTGAAGGTGGGAGCCGTCGCTGCGTTCTCGATTATGTACGTGGCGATCCGGCTCGCCCAGCCGGCACCGATTGGCGAAGTGATTTTTTTTCGCGGCTTTTTCGCGCTCGTTCCGCTCATCGCGGTGTCGTTCTTCACCAACGGCCCGCAATCCCTGATTCGGACTGCGCACCCTTGGCTGCATCTACGCCGATCGGTGGCGGGCACAGCCTCCATGTTCCTGAACTTCGCCGCCGTCACGCGCCTGCCGCTCGCGGATATCACGGCCTTCAGCTTCGTGGCTCCCATCTTCGCAACCGTACTGGCTGCGTTACTGCTGCACGAGAATGTTGGGCCGCATCGCGCGGCTGCGGTGGTTGTGGGCTTTGGTGGCGTGCTGCTGATGGCGGCACCACACGGCTTTTCCGGACTGACGATAGCGACGGGATCCTCGCTTGGAGCAACCTTCGCCATTAGCGGCGCGATGCTGTCGGCCTTTGTGGTGGTGTTCATACGTCAGATGAGCGGCACGGAGCACAGCGAGGCCATCGTGTTCTATTTTATGGTCGTCTGCGCGGCGGCGGGCGCGGTGACCATGTTGTGGGAGCACATAACATTCGAGCCCACAGCGCTTATCTGGCTGACGATGACGGGCATCCTTGGCGGCATTGGGCAGGTGTGCATGACCTATTCATACCGCTACGCAGAACCGTCACTGCTCGCGTCTTTCGACTACACCGCGATGATCTGGGCGGTCGCGTTCGGTTACTTCGTATTCGCGGAAGTGCCGGAAAAAATCGTGCTAGGCGGCGCGGGTGTCGTGATCGTATCCGGTCTCTACATCGTCTGGCGCGAACGCCTTCGCCATTTGCCGATTACAGAAATGCCGGGGCTATAGACCGGATTTCAGCGAATCCAGTTCATCGATCAAGCTCTGTCCAAAGTAGTAGGCGAGTTCCCCGCGACCACCCTGATAGACCGACGGCCCTTCGCCGGCGCAAACGAGACTTTTGTCGACGACTTCCGATGAAGGTTCGAGACGCCCATAGTTGAAGGTCAACGGAAACAGGATGCTCACCATCGGCTTGTAGAGGTGATAGTCGAGGTTGTTCTCAATGCAGTAAGCGTGGATCAAACAGCCGCGGCCACCCACATTGTGAAATACGCAATGACTGCCGCGTGTCTGCGTCCGGCGATAGCGGCCCGAGGGAAACTCCACGTCTTCGATGATCTCGTCGGTGAACCATTGATCGCGTGGCACGCCAACGAACGCGTCGAAATCCGCTTTCATCGCCAGAAGCTTGTCCGCGTTTGCGGCATCGATATCGACGCCGTATGAGCAGCACTGGTCGTTGCAGAAGGTGCACGCCATACAATTCGTGAAATATTGGAGCGTGAAGATGCGCGTATCGACTTCGCGCAGGATCGGTGCCTTGAAAATCGAGGCGTGTTCGTGCTTCAGCGCGACGACGCTCATGCGTGCAGGGCGGCAAGCGCCACGCGGTTGATCAACTCGTCGTAACGAATGCCCGCCTGCTCCGCCGCGGCGGCAAAGCCGGCATCGGTCGAGATACAGCAATTTGGATTGATCTCAAGCACCCAGGGCTTGTTGTTCGTGTCGACGCGGTAATCGACACGCGCATAGCCGCGCAGCGAGAATAGATCCCACACTTTCTTGGTCGTCTCGATCAGTTGGCGCGCGAGTTCAGGCTCCTCGTCTTCGCAACCGAAGCGCCGCTGGCTGCCGTTATAGTCGAACGTGTCCTCTTCCCACTTCGCGGCAAAACTCACGAGCTTCGGCTTTCCGTCCGGCCACGCATCGTTGAAGCGCATTTCCGCCAGCGGAAACACAACGGGGCCTTGATCGCTCGCCATTACCGCGATGTTGAATTCGCGACCGTCGATATACTGCTCTGCGAACCAGCGGCCACCGAACTTCTGTTTGCAAAGCTCGGCTCGGGCTTTGACCTCAGATCCGCGCACAACGGACGCGTCGTCGATGCCGACAGAAGAATCCTCGTCCGCCGCTTTCACGATGTACATCGCATCAGGATCGAGCGCGTCCCAGTTCGGCCCGACCGCCCAGTGCGGCGTCACCACGCCGCCGACTTTCAGAACGTTCTTGCCGAATGGCTTGTCGGTCGTCGCAGCGAAGTGAGCAGCTGTCGCACCGGTATAGGGAATGTTGAGCCGGTCCAGCATCGCTGGTGCAATCGATGAATAAATTCCAGCGCCAAACACGGACTCCACAACATTGAACACGACGTCGGGTCTGTGTTTTTCGAGAAGGGCTTTGAGGAACGCCATATCGGGCGCGAACGCCGCTTTCGGTGCGTGATGGCCGCGCTTTTCCAACGCGTCCGATACGGCGGCAGCGGAGTCGAGCGTGTCGAGCTCGTCGGGCGGCGCGTCGGGCGCCACATCGGAATGGAGAACCAGAACCCGCATGAATATCAGGCAGCCACGACTCGCGGACGGGACTTTACCTTGAGCTCCGGATTGCGCTTGAAGAATGCCGCCATGATCTTACCGATGAGCTGCGGATGGCTGAGACCCTTGCGTTGCGCGATCAGGCAGAGATCGGAGTAATCGGGGCGCAAACCTGCGATCGGATTGACCTCAATGAAATGCGGCTTGTTGTTGGCGTCGCAGCGCACGTCGATACGCCCGCTATCGCGGCAGCGCAGCGCACGCCACGCGGCCAGAGCGACTTCGCCGGCTGCTTTTGAACTTTCCTCGTCGGCCTCAACGATGGAGACCTTGTCGTCAGAATATTCCTTATTCTCGTAGCCGTAACCGTCACCGATCCAGTTATCGATCGGCACGATCTCCGACACGCCCAGAACCACCGCATCGTCTCCGGTACCGACGATGCCAACCGTGAACTCGCGGCCCGGCAGGAATTCCTCGACCAGAACCGGCTGGTTGAACTTGGCGAGCAAGTTGCCGGCGACACGGCGCAGATCGCGCGCGTTGTCGACCTTCGAATCCGCGCCGACGCCCTTGCCCGAGCCTTCACGGACGGGCTTGAGAAACAGCGGGAACGCCAGATCGACTTTCTTCACGTCCGCAAGCTTCTCGATAATGCGGAAATCGACCGTCGGCACGCCCTGATCGCGCACCACGCGCTTGCACATGCCCTTGTCGAGCGCGAGCGCCATGGTCAATGGATCGGAGAAGACATAGGGAATGTCAAAGATGTCGAGGATCGCGGGCACCTGCGCCTCGCGCGCGGCGCCTTTCAGCCCCTCGCAGAAATTGAACACCGCATCGAAGCGTTCGCCCTTTGCGAGCTTTGCGATCAGGTTTTTCACTGTGCCGATGCGGATGGGGGTCAGCCCCATGCCGCTGAGTGCCGAACAGATTGCAACGATGGTGACTTCGCTATCGAATTCGGCCGTGTCTTCCTCGCTCATACCCATGGCGAGATAGTCAGCTCTCAAGTCATACGTGACGCCGATACGCATCATGCCCCCTTGTTGAGTCCCAAAACCCCACCGGGATCGGGATAGCGGTAGACTTTCCCCTCGAAATTCCTGAGCAGCAGATCGTCGCCGTCGCGGCCGACCACGGGATCGGGTGCGAGCTGGATCTTGCCGCCGCCACCAGGCGCATCGACCGCGAAGATCGGGGTGGCATAGCCGGTGGTATGGCCGCGCAGCGCCTGGATAATCTCCAGACCCTTGCTGACATTGGTACGGAAGTGGCCCGAGCCGCGGATCGGATCACACTGATAGAGATAATAAGGACGCACGCGGCGCTTCAACAGGCCGCGCATCAACGGGACCATGACTTCCGCGCTGTCGTTGATGTCCTTGAGCAGCACGGTCTGGCTGCCGAGTGGGATACCGGCGTCGGCCAATCGGGCCGTCGCCTCGGTGGTCTCGGGCGTTAGCTCGTTTGGATGGGTGAAGTGCAGGCTCATCCAAAGCGGATGGTGCTTCTTCAGGATCGAGACCAGATTCTTTGTGATGCGCTGGGGCGTGACCGTCGGCATCTTGGTGCCGATGCGGATAAATTCGATGTGCTTGATGGCGCGCAACCGGCCGAGCAGCCAGTCGAGCTTGTCATCGCCCAAGGTCAACGGGTCGCCGCCCGACAGGAGGACATCTCGGACTTCGGTGTGGACCTCAAGATAAGTGAGCGCCTGTTCCCATTGCCGGGTCGAGAACTGGTACTCGCCGCCAGGATTGCCGACCACTCGAGCCCGGGTGCAATAGCGGCAATAGGTCGAGCATGTACCGGTCGTCAGGAACAGAACACGGTCGGGATAGCGGTGGACAAGCCCCGGCGCGACCGTGTCGTGGTCTTCGCCGAGCGGATCGTCATCCTCGCCTGCGAGCTTGATATATTCGTCGCCGGTCATGATGTGGGTGCGGCGCAGCGGCTCGCGCGCGTCCTCAAGCCCCATCAGACTGGCGTAATAAGGCGTGATGCCGACCGGGAGAGAACCTTCATGGCGCGCCACGGCGCTGTGCTCGTCCTCCGAAAGCCTGAAAATCCGGGACAATTCGGCGAGCGTGCGAACGCGCACCCGCATCTGCCAGCGCCAGTCGTTCCATTCGGCTGTCGAGGTGTTGGGATAGAAGCGGCGATAGAACGCCTTGGTCTCCGCGCCAACGGGGAAGCGTAATGCCGCCGGACGATGAACCGCCGCCCCGATCTTGAGGCTGGCTGCGTCCCTGATGTGGTCTTGCGTCTGCGTGTCCGGCTGCGGGCGGACGGTCCGTAGCGTCGGCTTACCCTCGCGCCGCCGCAATGCTTGGAGACTCATCGATGTCTCGCGACCACTCCCGTTGTCCGTCGAACGCCCCAGTGGCGCTTCATCAAACGGCACATCAACGTGCTTCGATAATTAGAACGTTAATTCGGTTCGTCAAGTGAAGGGGCGCGAGTACTGGAACAGATTGCCGCTTTCTCAAACAAAACGCTGTGGGAAATCGATGAATTATTGAAGAGCTAAGAAGTGAATACAAGTATTCGCGTCATCTGTCAGGGCGCACAAGCTAACGAATACGCGAATGTTTTTTCAGAACAGCCACTTGCGGGCCTTTAACACAACATGCGCAAGCCTTCAGCCTTTGATGCAAGCGCAAGCATCGACGCGTGTGCGTAGTATTCGCGCTGCTTATGACTTCGTTCGCAACGACTCGCATGACTCTGTGAATCATTGCCAAGGAATGGTGAGTGCGGCCGTAACAATCGACTCGATTGCGCAGATCGCACGACTCACTCTTGCGGCGGAGAGGTCTCCTGGTGCGGTGGCGTCACGCGATAGAGCGTGATGTGCACCGGTCGCCCGCGCGAATAGTTGAAACCATCAACAGTATCGATGGCGGTCGCGTCCGCTTCCAGTTCGGCAAGATGCGCAAGGAAAGCAGGCCGCTGCCCATCCTCCACAGCAGCGAGACCGCCCTGCGCCGCACCAATCTCGGCAGCACCGTAGCCGTTGGTGAGGTGAGTCTCCGTCCCCAGCAGGAACATCGCGCTCGGTTCGGTGTACCCTGCAAGCACGACGGCGGGGTCATGCGGGCGCAGATGCAGCCGGACCATCGCCGTCTCGCGCGGGCTGACCCAAAGCCGATCCGTCTTCGGCACAGCCAGCAGCGTCATTGCCGGATAGGTCGCGACGACCGCGGCCGTCGCTAGCGCCGCTGCCAGAGGCTTCGTGCCACGCAACATCGCTATTGCTGCGGCGATCGCGAGTGCGACCACAACCGCAGCAGCAGCCATGAGATCCCAGCTCGTTCCGGGCCCATAAAGCCGCGGCACAACAACTATTGCTGCCGCCAACAACGCTGCTCCGATGAGGAACTGAACGGATGAGACGATAGGGAGGGTGCGGCGCCATCGGGGCAGTCCCTCCTCGCGTGCGGAGAGCACATAGGCGGCCGCCATCATCGCCAGCGCCGGATAGGCCGGCATGATGTAGTGCGGCAGCTTGGTCGGTACGAGTTCGAACATTAGCCAAGGGCCACCCGCCCAGGCGAGCAGGAAGCGCGCTGCGGGGGTGCGGTGTTGAAGGATCGTCGCCGCGAGCGCCGGGATCACGAACAGGGTCGCGGGCCAGAGCGTCGCGATGGTCAGCAACAAGTAATAGCCCGGCGGCTCACCGTGGCTCTCTTGGCCCCCTGCAAGCTTGGCGCCGAAGTCGTGGCCGAGCGACTGTTGGTAGAAGGCGCCATGGCTTTCGAGCGCGATGGCCACCAACCAAGGCGTCACGATCAGCACGGTCAACGCGATGCCCCAGAGCGGCTTCAGCTTGCCGAGCCAACGCCACTCACGGTCCCAGATCAGAAGGACGGCGAGCGTCATACCGACGACGCCGAGGACCACTGGCCCCTTGATCAAGATAGCGAGCGCAAACGACAGCCACCCCAGCATTGCCATTCGAAATGTAAGCTGGGTGTGCTCCGGGTCGCGCGCAAGATAAGCGCGCATAAGGACGGCCTGCGCGCCGACGATCGTCGCAAGCAGCACCGCATCTGTCTTGGCGATCTTCGCCTCCGATGACAGGAGCAAAGTAAACCCCATGAGCAAGGCGCTGAGAAACGCACCTTCGACACTTAGAAAGGCCGTCGCGCACCAATAGACCAGCGCGACCACAGCGAGAGCGCCGAGCAGCGACGGAATGCGATAGGTCCAGATTTGATCGCGTGCACCGTTGGTGACGGGGCTCGCAATCTCGGTGGCTGCGGCCTGCAGCCAGTAGATACCGACAGGTTTCTTGTAGCGCGGCTCGTGCCCGAAACGGATGTCGATGAAATTGTGGGTCTCGAGCATCTGCTTGCTTGCTTGCGCGAAGCGGCTCTCATCGCGGTCGAGTGGCGGAATGGTGAACAGCCCCGGCACCCAGGCAATCAGGCAGAGAAGGACCAAAAGCACCAGCGGCCTGCGCCGTACCAAGGCCATGATCCGGTTCGGTTTTGCTGATTCACTCATATCCCGCCCGGGCCTGTTGCTGGTTTGGCCCGCCCTGTATAAAGCCCGCGCATTGACTGGAAAAGGCGCGGAAAAGCATGTCGGATGAAGGGGTGGCTTTCTCCCTGATCGTCGCCGTCAAGGACGAGCAGGAGAACATGGCGCCGCTGATCGCCGAGATCGCCGCCACGATGCAGGGCCGCGATCCATCGACGTACGAAGCGATCTTTATCGATGATGGTTCGAGCGATGGCACGGCTAATGCGTTGACCCGTCTGAAATCTGTCTTGCCCGCTTTGCGTGTACTCGTTCACGGCCGCAATCTCGGCAAGAGCGCGGCCTTGCGCACCGGCATCCGCGCCGCCCGGCATCCTATCATCGTGACGATGGACGGTGATGGCCAGAACGATCCAGCCGACATCCACATCATGATCGCGCCATTCGCGGAGGGAAATCCGAAGCTCGGCATCGTCGCCGGCCAGCGCATCAAGCGTCAGGACACGTTCTCCAAACGCTGGGCCTCGAAGATCGCCAATCCGATCCGGCGATGGTTGTTGAACGACGGCACACGCGACTCCGTGTGCGGCTGGAAAGCCATGCCGCGCGAGGTATTCCTGGCGCTACCTTATTTCGACAACATGCATCGCTTCTTGATCGCGCTCACCATGCGCGAAGGCTACGAGACCAAGCTCATCGATGTGAAAGACCGGCTGCGCGCGCACGGCACGTCGAAATACACCAACTGGGGTCGTCTGATGGTCGGCATTCCCGATCTCTTCGGTGTCGCCTGGCTGATGCGGCGCTATCGTGGAACCGCGCAAACGAAAGAACTGTGATGGACAGCATCGCGCATTGGCTGGCGGCAGCCGTCAATCATCCCTACGATATGTGGGACGCCATTGGGTTCCTTGGCGCTGCAGTGTTTGGCGCCCGCTTCTTCATCCAATGGCTGAAAAGCGAAATGGAAGGCCGCAGCGTCATTCCGATCGCGTTCTGGTACTGCAGCCTTGCTGGCGCGATGATCAACCTCGTCTATGTCATTCATCTGAAAAGCGTTCCGCTCGTTCTCGGCAACGCACTACCGCTCTTTATTTATGCGCGGAACCTGTTCCTGACCTACCGCGAGCGCGCCGCGCTAGCCCGGGCGGCCGGCGCTTAACCATAACTTCACAAGAGCGCCGCACCGCAGCCCCTGTTTTGCCCCATTGTGATACAGTACTCTGCAGTGACGGGGTCCGTTTCACGGGGAGAATTTCATGTTTCGTCTCATTCCACTGCTTGTTCTGCCGATCGGTCTTTACAATCTGTTCGCGCTCGGCGGATCTATCGCCAATCGTAACGAGATTCAGGACGGCCACAACAAAATCCAGGCACTCTTGAGCGATAAGCTCAGCTTCACGTTCAAGATGTTTTCCGGCGATCCGTGGCAGTTCAGCTTCAGCGATTTCCTTCTGCTCTTCGGCGTCGCGATGCTGTTCATCGAAGTGGTGAAAGCGACCCGCACGACATCCAGAGAAATCATCAATCATGGTTTGTCGATGCTGGTGTTCGTGGTCGCCCTGATCGAGTTCATCACGCTCAAGGGTTTCGCGACCTCGACCTTTTTCTTCCTGATGCTGTTCACGCTGTTCGACGTGATCGCGGGCTACACGATCTCCATCGTCGCGGCAGAGCACGATCTGGGCTTGGGCAAAGCCGGAACCGACTAGGTTTCGGACGGACTTCGAGAAGCCGGGCGGCTCGAAAGGGCTGTCCGGCTTACTTTTGCCCGGGCGCTTGCTTTGCAGCGGAATTTCGTTAAATCCCTGCGCCCTAAGGGATGGACAGATGGCCGAGTGGTTGAAGGCGCACGCCTGGAAAGTGTGTAACGGTTAATAGCCGTTCGAGGGTTCGAATCCCTCTCTGTCCGCCAATATCCTTATTTGACGTGGCTTCGATGACGTCACCACTCAACGCACTCCTGTTTGGCGGTTGCATGATTCACTGGCCGCTGATGCGCACCTCTTGCGCGGATGGCAAGCTGGTGCTGGATGCTTATGGACCGGTCCGCGAAATTCACACATTTGGGGAGATGTTCCAGATCATCGACGTTCTGAAGGGCGCGAAAGTCGTTCCCCAGGAATATCGTGACCTTGCGCACATGCGTCCGAAACTCTGCCCCGTGCCGGACGCGGGGGATTTCGGCGCTCTGGACGTCGCGTTGCTGGAGCCGGCCTCGCCGGTCGAGTTGGAATTTCGCGGCGTCGCCGTCAATCGCTTCGCGGTCAATCGCTTCGTGCGCGCCCTAATCGGCAAAGACAACGCAGAGGCCAAAAAGCTCTCCGCAAAATGGATGCGGCAAGGATTGATTGGCCTGGACGAAACTGTGCGCGCAGGCACAGCGACCAAGCTTCTCATGCATGCATCCGACGACTCGGAAGATGCGGAACTGGCGCGCGCGGTCATTCGCGAGACGCGTGCCTTTCCCAGTGACATTTCCGGCGGGTTCCGGAAGATGCAGGCCCTTCTCGGCTGTCCGGTCGGGGTCGCGCTCTATGTGTTCCGGTACATGCCAGATGGAAGAGCGATCAGTTGGCCCTCCGGATTCCGTGAAACCGTGCTGTCAGCCGCGCAGGATCTGTCTCTCCCGATCTTCGATCCAGTCCCCTTGGTTGTGACCTACGGCGTCGAAAAAGCACTGGAACCGCCGCTGGCGCATTACAGCAAAGAGTTTCTTCCAGTTGCCGGAGATGCTTTGGTGGACTTCGTTCGGTCTGTTCACACGCGATCAAAATCGCAGGCAGCTTAACGACTGACCTTTGCGGTGATCCCGCTATAAGGCCGTTGTGCCATAGCAATACGACATCGCCCTGAGCTGGTATTGCGTCATCCGGCGCAGCGTATGCGCCATAGGCCCTTCGACATCTTCCAGCAGCGACCATAGATTCAGAAAGTGGAGCCGGTTGGCGTGCTGAACAGTCTCGAATGCCTCTTCTGCGCCGGAATAACCGAGATGCTGCATGATTTTAAAGAAGATGCTTTTGCAGTGCTTCGGATATTGCCTGTTGCCGATCATCAGAAACCGTAGCTGTGCGCCGCCATCTCGGACCGCGAATTCGGGCGTCCAGAACGACGCGCCGGGTACAACGGCGCCGAGGTCTCGGTCGATCCGCACCGGATGCTTCCCGACCTTGCCTCCAAGCGCGATACTGAACGCCTGCGGCTGATCAAAAGCGAAGCCCCACGTTGAGAACGTGCCGTGAGCGTCGAAGTCCGCGTATTTGACGAGTACCTCGCCCGCAAACAGCCCCTGCAATCCCACGCCCTCTTTGGTCGCGTAACTCGCGCCAAGCCCATGGTTTGCCAACTCGACGATGGGCATCACCACGGTGCGATCGCCGCTTCGAATACTTCGTGACATCAGGAAGCGGCGTTGAATGACCGCGTCGGTGACGTCACCGAACCATTCGCCACAATGGTATTCGGACTTCAAGATTCGCCGCAGGTCGGCAGGCAGAGATTGCGCTTGATCGAAGATGCTCTCCATTTCGGTGCGCCCGCTTCCGCCCCACGAAAAGAGTTTTTCGTAGCTTTCGAGAAACGCGCGCTCCCGTGCTCCAGCTTTTGCTTGGGCCGTGACGCGGAATTCCCCCTTGTCGAACGCAACCTCAGTGATATCGACAAGAAGGTTGTCGGGAATGTGTATGGCCACCGGCTTCGCGGGATCCAGAGAAAATAGCCCGCGCCCCAGAGGTCCTTCTCGCAGGCATATATTGTCCGCGGTCCCGCCCAACGCGCGGAACTCGGCCAGCATCTCGTACCAGGCGATGTCGTTCATGGCTCTGCTCAGGCGTAGCGCCTGCCGAGAGCGCTGATGGTTTCTTCAAACTCCACAATCGTTTCGGCGATGATCTGCGCGACCGATTTGACGCCGTCTATGCGACCAGCCACCTGGCCGGACAGCGCAATCGACGCCTCCATATCGCCACCGAAATAAAGATCGAGTGCGCTGCGGAATTCTCCCATGACGTTTTCGGGCGGCTCCTTCTCGAAGCGTTTCGTTTTCTCCGTGCGCAACGCGCGTAGTGCCGGACCTGGCCCAAAGCGGTTGAGGAACACAGTGTCGGTCTCCTGCGCCGCAAAGATCGCGTTCTTCCAGTTCTCGTGCACGGGAGATTCCGCGGACGACACCATCCGTGTGCCCATCTGAACTCCCTCGGCGCCAAGCGCAAAGGCGGCAGCCATCGTACGGCCATCAACCATGCCGCCAGCCGCAATCACGGGAACTTTTACCTTCTCGCAGACCAGAGGCAGCAAGACCATCGAGGCGACCTCGCGTGGGTTCTTAAAGCCGCCACCCTCGCCACCTTCCACGACGAGGCCCTCGACGCCGCATTCGACCGCACGCAGCGCTGTCTTCAACGATGGCACAACGTGAAAGACGATCAGTCCTGCGTCCTTGAGCGGCCCGACAATCTTTTGCGGGTCGCCCGCAGAGGTGGTCACAAACTTCACGCCCTGATCGATGATGAAATTCACGATGCCGGAATCGCGCACGAAGGCGAGCGCAACGTTCACGCCAAACGGCTTCGAGGTCAGCTTACGCATCTTCTCGATCTCGCCCCTCACGGCATCGAGTTCGCCGGACGACGTCTCAATGATGCCCATGCCGCCCGCGTTGGAAACCGCGGAGGCAAGCTGCGAGCGCGCGATCCAGCCCATCGGCGCCTGGACTATCGGATATTCGATACCGAGCAACTCGGTGATGCGGTTCTTGATCTTCACAACGTTTCTATTCCAGGGGTTGCGAACACTTGCCGGCGGCACGCACCGGATTGCAGGCCGCGATCACGCCTTGCGGCATCCGCGCCGTATAGGCGCTGAACCTTGTGTCACTCTGCATGTAGTCGGTTGAAACGTATTGGGCGCCCGAGGCGAGCGCGGCATCTCGGCGACGGAGATCATTGGCACGTGCCTCGACGGTATCTGCGTCGGCGCGCGTACGCACCAGGAAGCCCATCTTCACGACTTTGGTGATGCGCGCCATATCGGTCAGCGCCTCATTAAGCGTGAGATAGGCTGCAGCCGGAGAATCCTCCGGCGCGTTCACAAACATCGCGCGGCCTTCGAGAGATTTCCTGCTGCCGCGATAGAGGGCGATCTTCGCGCCCTCCTCGTCGAGCGCGAGGATGAACTTGCCCCGCGACCGAGCGAGTGTGGGCCAACCATGCGTCGTCACGGCATCACGCAATGTCGGAGAAATGCCCTGCACATCGTCCGGCGTAATGATATCTTGCGGGTCCAGTACCGAGCGGATTTCAGCATCCATCGCATCGAAAGCAGCGGCATCGAATTTCAGCGCCTGCGTCTGCTGCAGCAGCGAGTCATCCTTGGCATTGAAGGTCAGCAGGATTGGAACATGGTTGGGATATGCCCGCGACCAACCTTTGAGGATAGCAAGGCAGTCGTGCAGCGTCACACAACTCGACCGGAAATCGACATCCTGAATATGCAGCACCTTGAAGCCGGGCTTCGACATATAGTCCGCATATCCATCGGGCAGCGCGACACCCAGACGTTCAGCGGCCTTAGGATGCGAGAACAATCCACCATTCGGATCGTATGCGACATCGATTTCGATGGCACGTGCGCCGTCGTTCAACTGATCCGTCAGTGAGGTGTGAGAATAGTCAAGCGTCAGTGCCATTTTCGGCAGCTGCGACGTCAGGAACGCGAAAATCTTCGGATCGATCGCCTGCTTGTAGCTGTTATGCGTGCCGACTGTGACGATGTCGTTGAGGTGAAGTTCGGTGCTGTCACATCCACCGCAATTCGGACTTTCCGCCGCGCAGCCAAGAAAGCCGACCGCTACCACCGCAAATCCCGCAATTCTCAAAAGCATCGCACCCCTCCCGCCTGCCCATGACCTTAGCAAGCGAGAGAAGTGCACGCTATTGGCCCGTCAATCGCCGCCGACGCGCCGCGCCACTGTCAATCCTGCGACAAGCAGGACGACAAAGATGACCATGAAGATGAAGAAGAGGATTTTCGCGATGGCAATCGAGGCGCCCGCGACATTGGTGAAGCCCAATACCGCAGCGACCAGGCCGATTACGAGAAAGATAAATGCCCATCTGAGCATGACAAACTCCCAAGACTGCAAATCGTCTTGAGAACGCTGCAGATGCGTGAAAAGTTCCGCTTATTCCGGCGGCGCGGGCTGGGAAAGGGCCCAATTCACGATGTCTGAAACCACCGCACCCATCGCGTCATTAAACGCTTGGACAACAGCAGGCACCGAATTGGCTGTCGCCTGAACCTGATGAATCGAGTTCAGGCTCGCGACGATCTCACGTCCCTTGGAGGGCGCCATCTTCGATTCTACGCGCACCCAAACGGTCGGGATGCCGTCCGGCTGACTGTAGCGCGCTTCGAAGTCGCGGATTTGTGCCTGAAGAACATAATCGGCGTGAAAGCCCTCGCTGTCGGCGGACACGGCCGCGATCCGCGCGCTGTTTTCGAACGCTTCAACTAGCGAATCCCGTACCAGCCGTGGCAGATGATCGGTCCACGCCGAGGAGGCGTAGTAATCGACCGAATTGTCAGACTGGGTCAGTGCGATGCGCGAGCTGTCCAAGTGATCAGACGTCGTGCTCGTCGAAATCGCCAAGCTCCATTTGACCTTCGGGCCGTTGGTGGACACGCCCCCGGTCGGCCGCAGCACGTAAAGCTGTTGCGGCGCCGATGTGGGGCCGATCAGGTCGCTGCAACCGGCAAGCAGGAAAGCGCCACCGCCCATCAAAATGCCCCGACGGCTCAAAGCGAGAAAGTTCTGGCTCATTTGGGTGTGTATCCCTTGTGACGATCACCGAAGAGAAGCTTGGTCGGCTGGCGATCGAGCTCGTTGGACAGGCGCGTTAGGCTGGCCACCAGACCGCGCGCTTCACGCAGAAGGTCGGTCAACTGATTCAACCCTTCGCCATTCACAAACGCGTCTGCGTCGCTGGATAGCTTTCCGAACTTCTTCACGCTCTCGTCGGCGTCGGTCAGCGTAGGACCAAGCTTTGCAGAAGCCTGTGCGATGTTCTTGATTGTCGCATCGAGTTCGGGTGCATCCTTGGCCAACGGCGTCGTGATCTTGTTCAAGTTTGCGGTCACGTCATTCAGATTGCCGAGGATACCGGAGAAGTTTTTCATGTTTTGCGGCGACAGAAGAACATTGATCTTGTCCGCCGCGTGATTGAGCTTGTCGAACAGTTCCGGCGCGCTCTGCTCCAATTGCTGAAGTGTTGACGGCTTGGATTTGATGAACGGTATCTGGCCCGGATAGGCGGGCGTCAGTTCCGGCGACTTCTTGGTGCCGCCGCTGATTTCCACATAGGATCCACCGGTCAGCCCCTGGCTCTCGATCGACGCTTCGGAATCGTGACGGATGCCCAACAAGGGCTTGACCTGCAGGTTCGCGATGACCTTTTGCGGATCGTTGGGATCGAATTTCAGCTCGGTCACGCGGCCGACATCGATGCCGTTGTAGCGAACTGTCGTGCCGTTCCCGAGCCCTGTCACCGGGCCTTTGAACGAGGTCTGGAAGTATTCGTATTCCTGACTGTACTGCGCACCCGCGAGCCAGAGCAGCGTGACCACCACGCCGATCATGCAGATCAGGACGAATGCGCCAACCGCGACATAGTTTGCCTTTGTTTCCATCGCCTAAAACCTTCTCATGAGGCGAGTGCCGCGCGTCCGCGGACACCTGAAAAATATTCCTGAATCCATGGGTCTGGATCCTTTCGCAATTCGTCGATCGTTCCGATCTTGATCTTTTTGTTGACCAATACCGCGATGCGATCGGTCGTGGCCTTCAGCGTATCGAGATCGTGCGTCACCATGAACACGGTGAGGCCGAGGCTCTTCTGGAGGTCCTTCACCAGCATATCGAATTGGTTCGCTGAGATCGGATCTAGCCCCGCCGTCGGCTCGTCGAGAAACACCAGCTCTGGATCGGCAGCCAGCGCACGCGCAAGACCCGCACGCTTCTTCATGCCCCCGGAAAGCTCCGAGGGGTATTTTTGCGCCGCATCCTGCGGCAGGCCCACCATCGACAATTTCATCGCCGTGACCTCATTCATCAGGTCTTGGCTCATAGTTGTGTATTCGCGCAGCGGCATCTGGATGTTTTCCGCGACGGTTTGCGAGCTGAACAACGCACCTTCCTGGAACAGCACGCCCCAGCGCATCTGAACCGAATTCTTCGGCCGTTCGCGATGCGGTGTCGGATCTTCGCCGAACACTTCGATATGGCCTTCGCGCGGCTTGTTGAGGCCGACGATGGAGTGCAGCAACACCGACTTGCCGGCGCCCGATCCGCCCACGACGCCCAGAACCTCGCCGCGATACACATCGAGATCGATGTGATCGTGGATTAGATTTCCGCCCATGATGTTCACGAGCCCGCGGACTCTAATAACGACTTCTTTGTCCTTCTCGGCCATCTCAGATCCCCAAGACCGAGAACAGGATCGAAAAGGCGGCATCGATCACGATGACAAGAAACACCGCTTCGACGACAGACCGCGTAGTCAGCGCGCCGACGCTGGCGGCGTTGCGCTCCACCTGTAGCCCCTCAAAGCACCCGACAAGGCCGATCGTCACGGCAAAAATGGGCGCCTTGATGATGCCGACCAGAAAGGTGTTCATCGAAATCGCTTCATGGAGCTGGCGCATGAACGCCGGCACGGTAATGCCGAGGTCAAAATAACACATCACGGCGCCGCCGATCATCGCCATCACGTCGGCATAAAAGGTGAGAAACGGCAGCGCGATGGCAAGACCCAGCACGCGAGGCAGCACCAAAACGTCGAAGGTGTTGATACCGATAGTTTGGAGCGCGTCGATCTCCTCGTTCACTTTCATGGTGCCGATTTGCGCCGTGAAGGCGGAGCCAGAACGTCCGGCGATGATGATGGCGGTTACCAACCCGCCAAGCTCGCGCAAGATGCCAACACCGAGCAGGTTGATCGTGAAGATCTCCGCACCAAACCTCCGCAGCTGATCGGCACCCTGATAGGCCATCACGATACCTATCAAAAAGCCGAGCAGGCCAACAATCGGCAACGCGTTGATGCCAATTTCTTCCACCTGCGTGAATAGGGCCGCCACGCGCAGATTTCCGCGCGGCTGGAAGATCGCCTCCATAAATTCGATGGTGAAGCGCCCGAGGTAGCCGAGCATCCGGTAACCCTGCCGGCCGGTATCCACCGTCGCTCTGCCGACGCGATACAGAAACGCATTCAGGCCGTGGCGCGTCTCCATAACCACCGGCGGCGCGTTGTGCTCCTGCTCGATCGAGTCGAGGAGGGGCGCATAAACCTCCGGCAGCTGGAATTGCCTGACGCGCGCGCCCGCCGCTTCGATATCTCGCTTTGCCCGCACCAGCAGCCATGCCCCGGCACTGTCCAGCCGCGTGATGCCGTTGCCGTCGATATCAGCCTCGGATACGCCGTCGAGGCTTATCCCGCGCAATTCGGAATCCAGGTGCGGCGCGTCCCGCACCGTCCACTCGCCCTCGGCGATCAGACGTGCAAGCTGGCCCTGGCGCTCAACGCGGAGTTGGGCGCGCTGGCCAGTCCGCGCGGAATCATGTGTGTCGGTCATCCCGGAAACACTTTATCTGGCTCCAGCCCATCGCAACAGGTGAGCCACGCTTGACCCGCACGGCCCAAGAGGCAAGCTCACAATCAGGGAACTCGGAGACAAACGCATGAAACGCCTTGAAGGACGCGTGGCACTGGTGACGGGAGCGGCCAGTGGAATAGGCCGTGCCAGTGCCATTCTTTTTGCCTCGGAAGGCGCCAAGGTCGTCGCTGTCGACCGAGCCAAGGAAATCGACGAGACCGCGTCCATCATAAGGAAAGCAGGCGGAACGGCTTTTGCCCTGACGGCCGACGCGTCGTCCGAAGCCGACGTCGCCGCAGCGGTCGACCGCACGGTGTCCGAATACGGCACGCTGGACGTGCTTTACGCTAACGCCGGCGTCAGTGGCGGCTTCCGCAATTTTCTCGAGTTGTCGGCACAGGATTGGATGGACGTGCTCAGCGTCAACCTGATTGGCGTGTATCTGGCGATCAAGCACGCCGCGCGAATCATGGTGCCGAACAAGAAAGGCGCCATCGTCTGTACCGCTTCTGTCGCAGGCCTGCGGTCCGGCGCCGGCGGTGCTCCCTATAGTGCCAGCAAGGCGGGTGTCATCTCGCTCACGCAACTGAGCGCGAACCTCCTCGGCGGCACTGGCGTGCGCATCAATGCGATCTGCCCCGGCATCATTGAGACGGGCATGACCAAGCCGATCTTCGACCATGCAAAGTCGCGCGGCACGGAGGGCAAGATTGGGCAGCTCAATCCTTTGCGCCGCTATGGGCACCCTGAGGAAATCGCAAATATGGCGCTGTTCCTCGCATCGGACGAAGCGTCTTATGTGAACGGACAGGCAATCCCTGTTGACGGCGGACTTTCCACGTCGCATCCGGTCGCTGGACGTTGGGGCTAGGTTCTGAGGAGGGGTATATGATCTTCGGCTTGACACTTATGGCCTTTGTTCACGTCGTTATCACGCTCGTCGCCATCGTGGCCGGCCTCGTCGCGATATTCGGCATGGTTGGCAACAACCGCATGGACAGCGTGACGGCGGTCTTCCTGCTGTTCACAGTTCTGACAAGCGTGACCGGGTTTGTCTTCTTCCCGATTGCCACGCTCACGCCAGCGCTCATCCTTGGCATCATGTCGATGGTCGTGCTCGTGATCGCGCTAGCGGCCCGCTATTTCTACGCCATGCGCGGCGCGTGGCGTTGGATCTTTGTCATCACGGCTATCATCGCGCAGTACTTCAACAGCTTCGTACTCGTGGTGCAGTCGTTCCTGAAGATTCCACCCCTGCACGTTCTCGCGCCGCAAGGCAATGAACCACCCTTTGCCATCGCACAAGGCGCAGTGCTGTTGTTCTATATCGTGATCGGCACTCTGGCAGTACGGTGTTTCCGGCCCTAATCGAACGGGTCGAGCGCCATCAGCGCATACGTTGCGAGCCAGTGCTCGCCCATATAATCGCCCGCGACGTGCGGCAGCGCCATTAGCATGTGGCGTTCCGCGGTCTCGCGCAGGATCGCAGCACGGGGATCGTTTCCTAAAGCTACGGCCAGGCGTTTCATGCACCAGGCACGGCTGAGATTGAGCCCGTCGAGATGCGCGATCTTACCGTCACTGCGGTCGCTGACGGTCGCGGGCGTGAACAGCGTTTTCGGCTCCTGATCGGTGAGGCGCGGAAGAAACGTCGCGAACCACGGCGCAAATTCGGTAAGCGGCAAAAGCACGCGCATGCACTCTGCCTCGACCAACGTGCCGGACAGGAAATCGTCCCCACTCGGTTCCCACGCGGGTGCGTCCTTATCCGTGCCGAACCAGTCCCGCACGCAGCGAGTCATCAAATCTTTCAGGGCTCTATCGCCAACCGCGCGCGTGTATTCTTCTGCCAAGATGAAAGCGAACGCCGTGTTGCCGTGCGTGCCTCCTCGGATTGGGTAAGTCATTTTCGGGAGGAATTGCATGAACCGCGCGGCAAACGCTTTCTCCAGTGGCTCGAACTGTTTCGACCAGCGGACTATTTTCGCGCGGCGTAATTCGGCACCCAGCATCAACGCCCAGGCCCAGCCATAGGGGCGCTCGAACCCCGCACTCGACGGCCGTGCGAGATAGGCAATCTCATCGATTACATTGGTTTCGGTGAAGGCGCTTTCGAACAAAAGGGCAATGTCCTCGCCACGCGCGCTCTTTGGGAACAGGCGCAACAAACGCGCCAGCAACCAGTAGGAATGCACGCAGCTGTGCCAGTCGAAGCTGCCATAGAAGATCGGGTGCAGATCGCGCGGCGTACGCGCATCGGCGTCGGCGTTCATCACATGGTCGAGCTTGTTCGGATATTCCTTGGTGACATGGCCGAGCGCGATACCGGCATACCGCTCCGCAAGTGCTTCGGTTAGTCTGGAATCAATCATCGTATCACCGGTGGAAGACGAACAGCGCCATGATAACGGTATTCGCGAACAACAATAGGAACGCCGTTGGCGCCTGAACCTTGATGACAGCATTGCGGTCCTTCAATTCGAGGACCGCGGCAGGAACGATGTTAAAATTCGCGGCCATCGGTGTGAGCAGCGTCCCGCAAAAGCCCGACAGCATGCCGACCGACGACATGATGACAGGATCGCCGCCAAACTTGCCGACGATCAGCGGCAACCCGATCCCCGCCGCCATCACCGGAAACGCCGCAAATGCGTTGCCCATGATGATCGTGAACATCGCCATGCCGGTCGTGAAAACCACAACGGCAACCAGCGGTACGTTCATCGGAATGTAGGTCGTTGCAAGCATAGCCACGACTTTGCCGACACCTGCGGCCGCAAAGATGCCGCCCAAAGCCGCCAGCATCTGCGGCAGTACCGCCGCCCAGCCGATGGCGTCGATCAGGCGACGCCCCTCGTTCATCGCCGTTGAGATCGGGACCCGCAACAGATGCATCGCCCAGCCAAGGCCAACAATGGCGCCCAAGGCGAGCGATGCGAGTGTCACCTGCTTCGTCTCGATCAAAGGGCTGCCGTGAACCTTGACGAATGGCAGTAGAAACGTACCCAGCAACGTTACCGTAGGAACGACGAGCGCGGGCGCGAACACCCGATTGCCAAGAGAGGGTATCGGTCCAGCGGCGACCGTGGCGGGCCTTGCGCGCAAACCCATCGTTGCCAGAAGAGCGAGCACCAGAACCAGTGCGCCGTTCGCGAGATCAGGTTGCCACGAACCGCCGATCATCAGCACTGCGAAGCAGCCCCAGAACAAGGCGCTGCGCCACGCGCGATCCAGGACATGGCTGATCGCGAACGCGATGAACATCGCGCCAACCAGAACGTAAACCGCTTCGAGCCCGATCATCCTACCGCGCGCCTCGCCAGCCGCCGGTCCAGCAGCCAAAGCCGCGTAGCATGAATGAGGAATGCGAGGATCGCTGTGGGAATGGCCCACACCGCCAACTGCGGTGGCGTTACCAAGATGCCGTTCTGCTCCAGAAAGCCTTTGATGAGTAGAACGGAACCGATGGCTACAAAAACATCCTCACCAAAGAACACGCCGATATTGTCGACCGCAGCCGCGTTGGCACGGATATTGTCGCGCGTCGCGTGGTCGAGCGGAACGATCTTCTCCGCCGCGGCTTCCGCCATGGGCGCGATGACGGGGCGCACCATCTGGACATGCCCGCCTAGCGCCGTCAGGCCAAGCATCGCAGTCAACTGCCGGATCAGAAGATAAGCGGTCAGCACCCTGCCCGCCGTCGCGCCTTGCAGCTTGAGGATCAACGCACGGGCGCGCTCGCGAATGCCGCCGCGCTCCAGCAAACCAATCACCGGAAGCACCAGCCATGCAATCGCGATAAAGCGATTGGCAACAAAGGCCTTGCCAAGCATTGCGACGACACCGAGCAAATCGATATGCGCTGCAAGACCTGTAACGATCGCGGCCACCGCCACAACCAGCAAAGGATTGAAGCGCAGCGCAAAGCCGAAAATGACGACGGCTATGCCCAATAGAACCAGCATATCCCTCTCCCTTCGGTCAGCCTAATGCTTCAGCTTAAGCAAAACAAAAGGCCCGGGATATCTCCCGGGCCTTTGTCAGTCGAACATACGGATCAATAGAAGACGTCGTATTCAACCTCGACCACCTCGCCGGTATCTTCATCGACAAGCACGGCGTCATCGCCGTCGCGCACCCAGACATAACCGTCATCTGGATCTTCCAGGCCGTAATCGTAGTAGTCGTTGAGGAAGTAGCTTGAAACCAGCAGCACAGCCGGCACCCGCTCGCCAATTCCGAAGCGGCGATAGTAGAAGCCGCGCGGCGCATGCCAGAAGCCGATGTGATAACGGTGTGGCGCCCGGAATACGTGATGAAAGTGCACCGGACCGACGTGGCCGTGGAAGCCATTGTGATGGCCACCATGAACGGTCGCATGGCTGACACCGTGATGGCCGTAGCCGTTGTGATGTACCGACACGTGAACGGTGTCGTGGTGGACGCCAAAATGTTCATGCGAGAAATCGTGAGAGCTGCCCGACCCATGAAAACTCATATGTTCGGATGCGTGGGATTCATGTCCGCCACCACCGCCAAAATTATGTGACTCGTGGCCGCCCCCACCGCTGCCGCTGCCATGCGATTGATGCGCTTCGTGACCGCCACCTCCACCGCCATTGTCATGGTGGTGGTCTGCCCAGGCGGTAGATGCGAACGCGATCATCCCCAAGCCCAAGACACCAATAAAAACTGCCTTCATGGGATATCTCCTAAATAGAAGTTAATCATGATGGACAGCTGTCCGGGCGCCAACCGGAAAGTTCCCGAAACTCTGTGGGTTTCTTCGGATTTTGTAATCAATTGTCCCGGCGCGCTACCAGACCTGCACGCGGTTTTTCGGATCGAGGTAGAGCTTTTGCCCCGGCATTACATCGAACGCTGGGTACCACGCGTCGAGGTTGCGCACCGTATCGCCGCGATATTCGGCAGGCGCGTGACCATCGGTGGTGATCTGCTGGCGCAGCGCTTCCTCGCGCTCTTTCTCGCGCCAGCTCTGCGTGAAGGCCAGGAAGAAACGCTGGTCGCCGCTGAGGCCTTGCAACACAGGCGCTTTCTTACCGTTCAGCGAAAGCATGTAGGCATCGTGCGCCGCCGACAGGCCAGCAACATCCGCGATATTCTCGCTCAGCGTCTGTTTGCCATGCACATGCAGATCCGGGAATGGCTTGTAGGCATCAAACTGCGCCGCGAGTTTCGCACCGGCTTCCTGGAAATGCTTCAGGTCGTCCGGCGTCCACCAATTGGCGAGACGGCCCTGTGCATCGAACAGAGCGCCTGTGTCGTCGAAGCTGTGGCTGATCTCATGCCCGATAGTCGCCCCGATGGCGCCAAAATTGTTGGCGACGTCCGCGTCGGGATCAAAGTACGGCGCTTGCAGGATCGCAGCGGGGAAATTAAGCGCGTTGGCAAGCGGCAGGTTTACCGCGTTTACCTCCTGCGGCACCATCACCCATTCACCGCGATCGACCGGCTCATGCAGCTTCGCCAGATTGCGTTTGTATTCGAACATCTCAGCGCGACGCAGATTGCCGAACGCATCGCCGCGCACGATCTCAAGCGAAGAATAGTCCTTCCACTTGTCAGGATAGCCCACGCCAACGCGCAACGTCGCAAGCTTTGCCAGCGCTTTCTCCTTCGTCTTCGGCGACATCCACGCGAGACGTGAGATGCGCGCATGGTAGGCGGCGAGAAGATCCTTCACCATCGCCTCGATCTTTGCCTTGGCGGACGGTGGGAAATATTTCGCTACATAGAGCTTGCCGACCACCTCGCCGAGATTGGCGTTGGTCGAGTCGATGGCGCGCTTCCAGCGGTCACGGTTCTTCGGCGTGCCGTTGAGCGTGGTGCCGTAGAATGCGAACTTCGCGTCGACGAATGCCTTCGGCAGAATACCTGCATAGTGATTGACGAGCCGGAAGGTCAGATAATCCTTCCACGTAGCGAGCGGCTCGCTTCCAACCAATGCTGAAGTACTAACGATCGCAGTCGGATGCCAGACGATATAATTCTGTTGATCCTTGAGACTCGCGGCCGCGAAATAGGCGTCCCAGTCGAGGCCCGGCGCCTTCACGGCAAAATCGCCACGCTTCCACGGATTGTTCGCTTTCTTTACGTCTTCCGAGTCTTCACGCGAGGCATGTGTCTTCGCGATTTTGGATTCGAGATCGAAGATCGCCTGCGCTTTATTGTCGGCATCCGCGATCCCGGCAAGCTTGAGCATTGTCGCAATGTGAGCGCGGTACTTCGCGCGGACCGCATCCATCTTGGGCGATTGCTGGATGTAGTAATCGCGGTCCGGCATCCCGAGCCCGCCTTGCAGGACGTAAGGGATGTTATGCGCCGGGTCTTCAAACCCTTGGCTGATCCACACACCAAAAATGTTGTCAGTGTAAAAGTTTGTCGAGTTGAGTGCATCGACGTCGGCGCGCAGCGTGGTTCCGAGGTAGATAGAAAGAGATTTCTTGTCCTTGATCGCGGAGACGTTTGCGAATTCGCCCTTCAGCGGGCTGAGGCCCTTGGCCTCGATGCCGGCCTCGTCCAGATAGCTTGCGTAATAGTCGCCGACCTTCTGCGCATCCGATCCGGGCTGGGGCTTGCCCTTTGCAGCATCCTGGATGAGTCCGCGCACCTGTTCGCGTGTCTTCTCCACCAGGATTTCGCCGGGACCATAGCTGGCCTTGTCAGCGGGGATTTCGGTTTTCTTGATCCACGTACCGTTCGCGTAGGCGAAGAAATCGTCGCCGGGGACAACGCTGTGATCGATTCCTGCGAGATCGATGCCGTGGGTCATAGGCGAACTCTGCACCGGCAGGACGGTCAGCGAAATCACGGCAAGAGCTATTCCCGAAGGCGCACGGAATCTGGACATGGAATCCCCTGATTGTCTGTCGGCACGGACCCTAGCGCCCCAAGCAAAGCCCATAAAGCCTCTACCGATCACGCCTCGGCGAGCGGGCTATTGAGATTTTCTACTAGCGCACCCGATACTGACAGGCCAGATTCGGCAATCAGCCAACGAGAAATAACTCTCAAAACCGTGTGAGCGCTTGTGCAGGCGCTTCGGTGTCGTGCAACAATCGCGCGTCATCAAGCGGGGCCGAACATGTCAAGTGGGTTGAAGATTTTTTCCGCAGCGTTGCTCACGGCAAGCATGACTCTCGTTGGTGCAGGCCGCGCAGCGCCGCAATACGGCGCCTGGGGCTTCGACAGCGCGGGGATGGACGCGAAGACCAAATCCGGCGACGACTTCTTCCGCTACGCCAATGGAACGTGGCTCGATAACACGCAGATCCCCGGCGACAAGCCCGCCGTCTCGTTCCGCCTTCAGATGACCGACCGCACGGAAGCGCGGTTGCATGACATGATGGAAGAGGCCGCGAAGACCGCGCCGCATCAGCCGGACGACCTCAGCGGAAAGGTTGGCGCGTTCTACAAGGCGTTTATGGACGACGCGGGTGTGGAGGCGCTCGGCGCCAAACCGCTCGATCCCCTGCTGGCCGATGTTCGAACAGCGAACACGCGCGATGCGCTGGCGGCTTTGATGGGCCGCAACAATGCCGATCTCGAAGCATCGTTGTTCAATTTCTTTATCGACGTCGATTTGAAGGATCCCAATCACTACGCCGTCTATGTGAGCCAGGGCGGGCTCGGACTTCCCGACCGCGACTATTATCTCAAACCGGATTTCGCCAAGGCGAAGTCGCAATACGAAATCTACGTTGCGCAACTGCTGCATTTGTTGAACTGGCCGGACGCCGATGCGCGCGCGAAAGACGTCGTCGCATTCGAGACCAAGATCGCTGACGCAAGCTGGACCAAGGCGCAGCAGCGCGACCCCATCGCCACCTACAATCCGACGACGGTTGCCGATCTGGAAAAGAAAGCACCCGGCTTCGCGTGGAAAGGCTTCTTCGCACAGGCGAACCTGCCGAACGTCGATCATGTGATTGTAGCGGAAAACACAGCGTTCCCGAAACTGACCGCCGTCTTCGCAGCAACGCCTGTCGATGTGCTTCAGGCATGGCAGGCGTTCCACATCGCCGATAACGCGGCGCCGTATCTTTCGAAACCCTTTGCCGACGCCTATTTCGAGATGCGAAACAAGACGCTGTCCGGCCAAAAGGAACAGCAGGTTCGCTGGAAGCGCGGGGTCTTTACGGTCAGCGGGGGAGATTTCGGCGTCGGCGACCGCTTCGGCACCTATGGCACGATGGGCTGGGGTGTCGGGCAGCTTTACGCCACGAAATATTTTCCGCCTGAAGCCAAGTCAAAGATCGAGGAACTGGTCGATAATCTCAAGGCTGCCTATCGCATCCGGCTGCAGAAACTCGACTGGATGGGACCTGCCACAAAGGTGCAGGCGCTGAAGAAACTCGACACCTATACGATCAAAGTCGGCTATCCCGATCATCCGCGCGATTATTCCAAAGTGGTCATTACCGACGATGATCTCTTGGGTGATGTGCGACGCTCGGGCGCGGCGGATTGGGCGTTCTATTCCGGCCGACTTTTCGGGTCCGTGGACAAGAGTGACTGGCTCATGACGCCGCAAACCAACGATGCCTACAACGGCTCGCTACGCGACATCGTATTCCCTGCAGGTATCTTGCAGGCGCCGATGTTCGATGCGGACGCCGATCCGGCGATCAATTACGGCGCCATCGGTGGCGTGATCGGGCACGAACTTACGCACGGCTTTGACGATCAAGGCCGCAAGATCGACGCCGACGGCGCGCTGCGCGACTGGTGGACGAAAGACGATGCCGCGAAGTTCGAAACGCGGGCAAAGCGGCTCGGTGCGCAGTACTCCGCCTTCGAACCGCTACCGGGCGTCCATGTGAAAGGCGAACTCACCATGGGCGAGAACATCGCCGATATGGGCGGGCTCACACTCGCACTCGACGCCTATCACGCCTCGCTGCACGGCAAGCGTGCGCCGGTGATCGACGGTCTGACGGGCGATCAGCGCGTTTTCCTCGGCTGGGCGCAGGCATGGCGGGGCAAGGTCACGGATGACTTCGTCAGGAAGCAGGTCGTCAGCGATCCGCATAGCCCGCGTCAGTTTCGGGTCAACGGTGTCGTGCGCAACATCGACGCCTGGTATGCGGCGTTCCACGCGAAGCCTGGCGAGAAGCTCTACGTCGCACCGAAGAAGCGCGTAAAGATCTGGTAAGCGGCTCTTGAAGATTATCGGATCGCGCCTACGTCAGATGCGCGACAGAAGGCGGGAGTCAGCCATGAATCGTGGTGCATTGGGAATCGGATTTGCACTTTTGCTGGCGGCCGCGCCGGCGCAGGCGGGTTGCCTGAAAGGCGCCGTGGTCGGTGGCATTGCCGGCCACTATGCACACCATCACGCCGTTATCGGGGCCATCGCAGGATGCGCAATCGGTCATCATATGACCGTCGAAGCGCGCAAACAGAAAGCCGCGCAGCAGCAGGCGCAAAGGGCACACAAGCAGCAATCAACGCATCCATAGACTAGCCCACCGCCGCCAGCGCTTGAGTCAGATCAGCGACCAGATCGTCTGCGTCCTCGATGCCGACTGATAGCCGGATTGTGGTGTCGAGCACTCCGATACGGTTGCGGATATCGACGGGAATGCCGGAATGCGTCATCGCGGCGGGATGGCTCGCAAGAGATTCCGTGCCGCCGAGGCTTACCGCAAGTTTGAATATCTGAAGCGCATTCAGGAACGCGAATGCGTCCTTCTGTCCGCCCTTGATGTCGAATGAGAATGTAGAACCTGCGCCACTGCTCTGCCTCGCATAGACCTCGCTGGATTCAGAACCCGCTTCCAGAAAGGGCAGATAATGCACCTTCGTCACCTTGGGATGATCGCGCAGGATTTCGGCGACGATCTTGGCATTGTCATTGGCGCGATGCATGCGGAGCCCGAGAGTCTCGAGCGAACGCCCAAGCATCCAGCAGGTGTGGGGATCTAGCTGCGTGCCGATGCCGCTTCTGAGGGACTCGATAGGCGCAAGGACCGCGAGACTGCCTACCGCCGCGCCTGCGATCAGGTCGGAATGTCCGCCCACGTATTTCGTGAGCGAATAGACCGACACGTCGGCGCCGTGCTCCAGCGGGCGCTGAAACACCGGACCGAGCAGCGTGTTGTCGCACACAATAATAGGACGGTGCTTCTGCTTGGCTTCGAGCTCATCTGCGATGCGCTTCATCAACGCGACATCGACAAGCGAATTGGTCGGATTGGACGGCGTCTCGATCATGATGACGGAAACCCGACCCTTTTCCGCCGCCGTTGTTGCCGCCTTGCGTACTGCATCTTCGTTCACACCATCGACGAATCCGACCGCACCAATGCCGAACGCGGCGAGCTTCCCGGTCATCAGCGTTTCTGTTCCGCCATAGAGCGGCTGAGAATGCAAAATGACATCACCCGGCCGCGCATAAGACAGCATCGTCGTCGCGATCGCCGACATGCCCGACGAGAACAGAAGGCAGCCCTCCGCACCCTCATAAACCGCGAGACGATCTTCGACGATCTCGCTGTTTGGATGATTGAAGCGCGAATAAACAAGTCCCGCGCCTTCGCCCTGCGGCGGCTCGCGCCGTCCGGAGACATAATCGAAGAAGTCCTTGCCCTCTTCCGCAGTCTTGAACACGAAGGTCGAGGTCAGGAACACCGGGGGCTTCACCGCGCCTTCCGACAGCGACGGATCGTAGCCGTAGCTCAACATCAGTGTTTCTGGCTTCAGTGCGTGATTGCCGATATGCGTCTTCGATGGGCGTGGCGCGGGCATGAGGACTCGGTCGGTGAGTGTTGCGGCCGGACTATAGCGAAGTTTCGCGAAGTGTTTGCTTGCGGAATTGCGCGGCGCAGCGTCAGGATCGTGCGCTGACGAGATACCCCGCGACCGAGGCTATTGCGGTTAACACCGCACCCCATGCCGTGTCCATGACGGCCAAAGGCAGAGTCCAGACTTTGATCGTGGCGAGATTGGTCAAATCATAGGTCGCATACGCTAAAAGGCCGAACGCCGCGCCATAGAGAAATGCTTTGAACCATGAGCCGGCGCGTAACCCCGCAGTGACCGGAAATATCAGAACCGAGATTGTGTAGAGCAGATAAAAAGCGATCACGAAGACCCAGCGAGGATCGTCGAGCAGGATCGCGCCCAACGTGGGACGAAATACGGCGTGCGCAAAGAAGCTGAGCCAGACCGCGTCTCCGACAGCAAGGACAATTAGCACAGTCACGTAACGCAGAACATAATTCAGCAAGTGCCGCTCTCATTGCTTATCAGTAGAAGCTACCGGTCAGGATCTGGATCGCGCGCGCGATGGGACTGGATAACCGCATCGGTGCATCGGCACTGACAAGGCACAGGCAATCAGAGTCCCCGGTCACGGTCGGAGAATGGATGATCGCGCCATCCGTTTCCGCGAAGTCTCCCTTTGCAAAGACGCCGGAGTCATCGCGGAACGTGCCGTGAAGAACGGTTGTCAGCTCACGGCCCGTATGGGTATGCAGCGACAGCTTGGTATTCGGACCGGCATGGACGAGATAAGTCCGCACCTCGTACGAGGGTCTCTTCCCCACCGGCGCAAACCATATATTCGGCGTCACCCAAATGCGGTTGCCGAAAGTCTCAACCTGCAGAGATGCCGGGAGCGAAAAGGCTTCAAGATAGCGCGGTAAGATGCGCCTTCGGGCTGGCTCTGCTTCATTCCCGTTCAAACGTTCCAACGCTTTTTGCAGCGCATCCGGTGAGAGTGGCGATGCCGCTTCTTCCTGAAGCAGCGCGCCACCAACACTTTCCCAAAGCTCCGTTTCGGCACGGCAAACCGAACAGGCGTAAACATGCGCTGCAATGACGAGTGTCGCGCCGGGATCAAGAACGCCCCGCGCGCTGTCGGCGAGCAAGTCCGGAGACGGGTGGTGCGAGATCATTGCTGACCCTCTACCAAGGTCCGTAAACGGTTCATAGCGAGGCGTATACGCGATTTGACGGTGCCCAAGGGAATATTCAACCTCCGGGCTATCTCGCCATGCGCTCGGTCATCGAAAAACGACAAGCGAATGACGAGCGCCTGCTCCTGTGAAAGCTCAGTCATTGCCACACGGACCCGATTCTCGCGTTCGGCGACGATCATCTGCTCGCTCTGCAGCGGGTCCGGCGTCGCGGCAAAGAACTCCGCCAGCGCATTCGGGTCCCGTTCGCGGCGCTGCATATCGATACGCAGGTTTCGCGCGATTGTGAAAATCCATGTCGATGCTGAAGCACGCGCGGGGTCGAACTGGGCCGCTTTGTTCCAGACTGCCAGCATCGTGTCCTGTGCGAGATCTTCCGCGGTGCTCGCTGGAACGCCCATTCGCAGAAAAAAACTTTTCAGCCGTGGCGCGAAATGCGCAAAGAGTTCCCCGAATTGTTCACGGTCGCGCAAACGCGCAACGGCCACGACGCAGTCCGAAAAGCGCCGGGAAGGGCTCGCATCGTCCTGCGGCGCGATCATGGGTTTCGGCAACCGACGCTGAGCGCGCCGTCGTGCAGGATGCCACCGGGCGCGGGGGATTTCATGGCTCAGCATAAAGAGTTTTACGGTGTCTGACAGCGTCTGGATCAGCGCGAAGGCGGCCAAGGCACGAAAAGGTCTCAATCGTGTCCTCCATCAAGCTGGCGCCGGAATAGTGAAACAGCAGCACGCTCATCACGATTGGACCAAGGATAATCGACAACGGGGTCCCGCCCGCGATGGCGACGACGAAATATCCCCACCACATCAGGATATCACCGAAATAGTTCGGATGCCGCGACCAGCCCCACAATCCCGTGTCGAGATCCGTGTCGCGATTGGCCGGGTTCCTTCGAAACCGCGTCAGCCGCGCGTCGGTCAGCACTTCGATCAGGATGCCTGCTACCGTCATCGCTATCCCCAGGACGTCCAATTCATTCAGTGGGCCGACGAACGCGAACACTGACTGAAGCGGCCAGGAAATGACTCATAGCAATGCCGCCTGAAGCCAGAAAATTCAGAACAGGCTGGTAAGAGGAAAACTCGCCCTGTGCTTCCTGCGGATCTCGGCGTAGCGATAACCTTCGTGGCCGACGTGCCGCCAGCGCCAAAAGATATGGCTCCCGAGGCGCGCCGCCCAGACCGTGACCAACGCCAACACTATCCAACCCCGCACTCCGCGAACTGGGACCAGTACCGCGCACAACGCCGTCAGTGCAGCAAAGGCCGGCGCCCAGAGAATGTCGATTATGCTGACATGCCGCAGCCAACGGCTAAGCGGCCACAGCGCGGTCATCATCGCGAAGGCCAGCGCAAGGGTGAACGGAAAAAGAGCCATGTCTCAACGGCTTATACGAGCCCGTCGTGATGCTGGACCACAGCCGATCCAATTGCGTTATAATGTCGTAAAAGCTCAACACGCACGGGGATCGCAAGCGCATGGGCATCGCACCCAAGTCGATAATTGCCGATCGGTGGCTGACAGCCTTGGGCCGCATCGCGCGGGGCTCCATCGTTTTTGTAGCACCGAGTGGCGAGGCTCACGAATTCAAGGGCAGTGAGCCCGGTCCAACCGCGCATTTCGCCATCCACGATTGGGGCGTGATCGAGCGGATCGTTGCGCGCGGCGACATTGGCCTCGGCGAAGACTACATCGCCGGCGCTTGGGATACGCGGGACCTCGAAACGTTGATCCAGTTCTTCCTGCTCAACATCGACGAACTCGAGGGTTTCGCGCACGGTAACCTGCTCAACAGGATGGCATTCGCACTGCAAAACTCCGTTGTCCGCCGCAACAGCCTGAGTGGCTCCAAGCGCAACATCAAGGCGCATTACGACGTCGGTAACGATTTCTATTCGCTCTGGCTCGATGAGACGATGACCTATTCATCGGCGCTGTTCGACGGCACCGATGCAAGTCTGCCCGATGCGCAGCGCCGCAAATATGGACGCATTCTGTCTCACCTCGGCAATCGAGAAGCGATCCTTGAGATCGGTTGCGGTTGGGGTGGCTTTGCGGAACAAGCCGTCGGCGAAGGGCGCAGGCTGACGGGGCTGACAATCTCTCCCTCGCAGCATGCCTTCGCCTGCAAAAGGCTGGATAGCAAAGCGGACATCCGCCTTCAGGATTATCGCCGGTCCGAGGGAAAGTTCGATGCCATCGTGTCCATCGAAATGATTGAGGCGGTTGGGGAGCGGTATTGGCCCGCCTACTTCAACACCGTTGCCCAACGGCTTGCCAAAGGCGGGCGCGCGATGATCCAGGCCATCATCATTCGCGACGAACTGTTTCCGGCTTACCGCACGCGTGGCGATTTTATTCGACACTATGTTTTCCACGGAGGAATGCTGCCTTCGCTCGCACGCCTGAACGAAGAAGCGCGGAAAGCCGGACTCAAGATCGTCGACGGACATCGCTTTGGTCAGGACTACGCCAAAACGTTGCGACTTTGGTCGGAGCGGATGAGCAAACGCGAGAGTGAAATTCGAGCTCTAGGCCATGACGAGCGCTTCCTTCGCAACTGGCAATTCTATCTAGGCATCTGTGCTGCGGCGTTTGCCGTCGGTCGCACCGATGTCATGCAACTGGAATTCGCTCCGGCCTAACGGGAGATTGACGTCGTGGGCGGTTCCGGCTTGTTGAAATGCCGGATGCCTTTCAGGAACAACTTGACCGCCTGATAGTGGATGAGACCGATCACCTTCAGCGGATACAGCGGGTTGGCGAGTACCACCCAAAGAAGCCGCGTGGAAGTTAATGGCGAAATGCGGCCCGCGACCGACGTCCGTAACACGGGCTCGCCATGGTTCATGAGGTCGATGGCGACGGCCACACGATCCTGCATGATGGAAAATCGAAAGCGATACTCGCCCTCCATGCTCATGAACGGAGAGACGTGAAAAATCTTGCGCGAGGTCAGGACATCGTTCGAAGCAATCGGGCGATGATCGTCACGGAAGCAGAGATAGCAATGCCTTTCGCCGAATGTATTACGGACCTCTGCCAGCACCGCGCGCAACCCACCGTCGCGATCGTGGCATAGCCAGAAACTGACCGGATTGAACGCATAGCCCAACATGCGCGGTAACGTCATCAACCGAACTTCGCCATCGGCCTTTTCCAGACACCAGCTCGACAGCACGTTCCTGATCCAAACCGCAGGAGATGCGATGCCGTCTCCATAGTCACGTGTTCGCAATCCGAAAACATTGGCGCGATCGATCGAAAAGAGACCGATGCGCCGCGGCTGAGAAAGCTCATCGACCGAAGCAACAACATAGAAAGCGCCGTAGCGAAATTTGTTCGCCCGTGGCCGCGAGCGCGCGTGAAACACGGCCGCGTCCAGCAGGCCTATCATCGGAAAACCGCGGGAATTCCCTCGTCGAGCGTTGGCATGGCGAGTGGACGTGACACGCTCCCGTATGCAGGCTTTGTTTCGACACCTACAGCATCGCTCCACGGGGCCGGCGCGCCGAGCGCCTCCGCCACACGCATCGCGCTGACAAGCCCGTCTTCGTGAAAGCCATGGCCCATGTAAGCGCCACAGAACCAGGCATTGCGGCGGCCCTGCATCATCTTCAACGCGTCTTGCGCCCGTAGCGCGGCGAAGTCGAACACCGGATGCATGAAAACATGTTCGTCAAACTTTAGTGCATCCGGAATTTCGCGATGCGGATTGAGCGTGACGAACACCGGGTGGCGAGCGTCGATCTTCTGCAGGCTGTTCATCCAGTACGTCACCGATCGATCTTTCGTGTCGCCCTGCCGGTCGGCTTGATAGATCCAGCTGGCCCAGCAGATCTTCCGCTTCGGCATGAAGCTCGTATCACGGTGCAGCACCGTCACGTTGGGCTGATAGCGGATTGCACCTAAGGCGCCACGTTCGGCATCGTTGGCATCCTCCAGGATCGCCAGCGTTTCGTCAGGATGGCAGGCGAACACGATCTCGTCGTAGTGTCGCGTCTCACCTTGAGTATCCGTAACCTGCACGTCGCTATCGGCACGCACCACGCGCGTCGCGCCGCATCCGGTCAATATCCGGTCAGAAAACGGAGCGATCAGCTTTTCCACATACTGACGCGATCCGCCCTCAACTGTCATCCACTGCGGCTGGCCCTGCATCGACAGAAGCCCGTGGTTCGCAAAGAAGCGCACAAAGAGCCGCGCTGGAAATTCCAACATCTGGCGCGGTGGACAACTCCAGATAGCGCCGGACATCGGAAGGAGATAATTCCAGCAGAATTCCTCGCTCAGCTTCATTCGGGAAAGCAACGCACCGAGCGTCAGGTCCGGCACGGTCTCGACTTCCTTCGCGACCGTCGCATTGAAGCGCATGATTTCAATGAACAGCCGCCAGAACTTCGGGCGAAACAAATTCCCACGCTGACCGAAGACCGAATTGAGCGTCTTTGCGCTCCACTCAAAGCGCCCGTTTTCCGTGCTGAACCCGAAGGACATATCGCTGTTCTTGACGGTCACGCCCAGCAGCCGAAACAGCGCCCTCAGGTTCGGGTAATTGCGTGTATTGAAAACAATGAATCCGGTATCGACCGGGATCGACTGCCCGTCGTAATCAATATTGATAGTCCTGCTGTGCCCTCCGGGCCGCAAATTCTTCTCGTAGACCGTCACTTCGTGACAACTATCGAGAAAATATGCTGCAGAGAGACCGGCTATTCCGGTGCCGATGACCGCGATCCTTGACATGTCCCTTTTACGGAACCGGTCGCGCAGTGGATCATTGGCCCATCACGGAGAAAATCAGCGGTTCTGGGCGAGCCCATGTGTCGAACGCGCCAGCGCCGAAGATGTGGCACCTTGCTTGGTCTTGGTCGGCCCGGGCTCGGTGGATGAGACCGGCATTCTAAGCCAGCGGTCGAACAGACCTTTGATCCAGGCTCTGGCACTCTTGGCGACACCGGGCCGGTCGATGATCACATAGACCTTGCGGACATCTTCGGTGATCTCCCACACGCCGGTCGAGTTCGCGGGAAACCAGATCGTGTCGCCGGCGCGGATGTCGATCGGTTCGCCTTCTTCCGGGATGAAGCGCGCGCTACCGACGATGAAGTGCGCGAACTCTTCCTGCATGATCGTACGTTGCCAGCGTCCCGGCGAACATTCCCAGATACCCATGCTGTCGATGCCCGGAATTTCGTCGATAAACTTTTTTCCGATCAATTGCGACACGGGCGAACTCAATGGGACCTTGACCGGCCCAAGCTGGTCCAAATCCTCTTTGCGCATAGACGCCGGTTGTGAAATCAGAATGGCCATGACTTCCCACACGTACGAAAATTCAACGGCGTGACCCAGTGGTCGAGACTGCGGCCACCCAATTTTGCGACACAAAAATACATTTGAACTGATTGAGAAAACGTAAGCAGCGCCGCATCGCGGCGATCTTAGGTTCTGTCCCCTTTACAGAGGTAAAATATGGCAACGGGAATATCGCAATTCAAATGCCCAAGCGCATCCCAAGCCGTTGACGCAAAACCAAAAACACCTTTTTGGAACCGCTGCGGATCAGGCCAAGCTTATTCGAACCTCGCTTTCCGGAAGGGGGGTACCCCCTCGCTATCAAACACCTCAAAGCAACATTCGCAGCGCGAACCGATCAAATAGTGACGGATAATTGTTCGCCGGAATTCCGCCCCCTCCCCCCCAAAATCCGAATTCAATTCCGGAGATCGTTACGCACGAACCGGGACCTACAATATCTGGAGAGTCGTTTTCACGTTTCCGGGGCACCCATCCCCCCTCTTCAACCCTCCTTCGTAACCCGCCAACGCGGCACGCTGAGATGTGATTGGAGGACGACGTTTCAAGAGCGTGCGCGATCACAAAATCTCAGACGCCGAGAGCAAGTCACGACGCAGGCGAATTCGTCATCGTGACCATGCGTGACGACCGGCAAGTCAACGCGATTTTTCTTCCGACCCAGGATGCTTTCCAACTGGCCGGGCAGCGATGGATAGCCGTCCTGATCGTCGAAGTTGCCCTTATGACCGCCATCGATAAAGATCGTCTTGTCGCCTAATACCAGCCGGTTAGGAGTGGTGGGCGCGACAGGGATCGAACCTGTGACCCCTTCCATGTCAAGGAAGTGCTCTCCCGCTGAGCTACGCGCCCCCGAAGGGACGGCTTCTATACCGTCCCCCCAAGGGCACATGCAAGGCGCAAAATCCCGGATTTATCGGGCGTTTTGCAGGTTAAACACCACCATGGCCTGGGTCTGGCTAGGCACGGCGATACCGCCATGCGTCGCCGGTTTGTATTTCCAGTGGCGCATGACCCAGTCCACGGCCGCCTGGTCGAGATCGGCGTAGCCGCTCGACTGGACGACGCTCGCGCCGGTGATGTCGCCGCCCGCCGAGATCGTCAGGCTAAGACGCACGCCACCCTGTTCACCCAGCCTGCGCGCCAGCGGCGGATAGGCTGGAACGGTATGCGTGTTGGAAACACCGGACGCATACGTGTCAGGCACGGGCGGCTGCGTTGGTCCTGTGACAGTCCCGCCGTCGATACGCATATGACTATCCGGCGCAATGTTGATCGGCGGCGGCGGCACAATCACCGTTGTGTGCGGGTCCTCAAGCTCAACCGTCGGCATGTGTGGTGCCGGTTGAGGCGGCAGTGGATGCTTGTCGGGGATGATCCACGCGATCGGCGGCGGATCGACCGGCTTCACAAACTTCTGCACCAGTCCATTCAAGATCGCCCAGAGAGCAATCACATGAAGCAAGGCGACGAAACCGACGCCAACAATGCGCTCGTTCGACCAGCGCGCGCCAGGTTGTGCAGTGAGATGAAATGGCTGTTGCATAACTTTTCCTCCCCAGAGTATCGGCCAAACAAATGGCCTATCCGGCGAGAGGTGCTTTGCGGGATGCAAAGCCGAACCGGCTAACGCCGGATGACGAATACGCTGAGCGCCAATTCGGGCGCGATGAGGACGCGATTGTGGTAGTTCGCCGCAAATGACGGCTTGTCAGGCGGCGATCATCCGATCGACTTCCGCCACGATCTCACGCAGATGGAAGGGCTTGGAGAGAACCTTCGCCTGCTTCGGCGCCTGCGAGGAAGGATGCAGAGCGACGGCGGCGAAGCCGGTGATGAACATGATCTTGAGCGTCGCGTTCATTTCCGCGGCGCGCTTGGCGAGCTCGATGCCGTCCAGACCGGGCATTACGATGTCGGTCAGCAAGAGATCGAAGCGGAATCCCTTGAGGCATTCCCACGCCTCACTGCCGTCGCCGAAATCGGTGACGACATGACCGGCGCGCACCAGCGCCTGCGCGAGGAACTTGCGCAGGGATTCGTCGTCTTCCGCCAGAAGAATATGCGCCATCGCCCGCTCCGCCCGCTATAAGAGCGTATAATCCCGAAAGCGTAAATGTGCGTTAACGCCACCGCAAGGCGGAACGCTTGAAGCAACCCGGTCTTGGTGGTCCACTGACGCCCGTAAACATTGAATCGGGCTAGGAATGGCGGGGCTTTCGAGGCCGGACGGAAACCAGGGTGCTTTCGACGCGGTGCTGTCCGCGCTATACGCGCACCCCTTCAAGATCCACCGCCCCGACGCACAGCGCGTACCGTTCGTCTTTGCCTCTCCGCATTCCGGCCGCCTCTATCCGGCGGGTTTCGTCGCGCAGAGCAAGCTCGATCCGCTGTCACTGCGCCGGTCCGAAGACGCCTATGTCGATGCGCTTTTCAGCGGTGCCGTTGCGTTGGGCGCGCCGATGATCGCGGCGCGGTTTCCCCGTGCGTTCCTCGATGTGAATCGCGCGGCCTCCGAACTCGATCCTGCGATGTTCGATGGTGTGCTCGGTGTCCGCGTGGACAGCGCTAACGCGCGTGTTAACGCGGGATTGGGCGTCATCCCTCGCGTGGTGCGCGACGGCGCGGAGATTTATGCCGACAAGCTATCCACGGCGGAGGCGAAAGACAGGATAGCGCGGCTGCATGAGCCCTATCACGCGGCGCTCGCTCGGCTGATCGATGAAGCGCTGCAGCGCTTCGGCGTCGCGATCTTGATCGATTGCCATTCGATGCCATCTGCCGGATCGGTCCCGGACATCGTGCTCGGCGACCGGTTCGGCGCGTCGGCGTCCGCGCAAGTCACGCGGCTCGCGGAGAGTTCGTTCGAGCGTTTCGATTTCAGCGTCGCGCGCAACGCGCCTTATGCCGGTGGCTACACCACGAATCTTTACGGACGGCGGGACGACGGCGTGCATGCGTTGCAGATCGAGATCAACCGCGCGCTCTATCTGAACGAACACAGCATCGCGCCCGGGGCCGATTTCGAACTCGTGCAGTCGCGGCTGAGCCAGGTATTGCAAAGCCTGATGGCGATCGACGTCGCGGGGCTTCGGCGCGACAGCACACCTCTTGCCGCCGAATAAAAAGAAGGCCGCTCTCGAAAGAGCGGCCAAGTTCAGGGAGGAAACGCCCAGGAAGGGCGGCGATACCGCAAGTGCGAACTCGCTATATCGCGCTGCAACAATATGCGCATCAGACTTTTGGCCCGCAAGCTTTTTCGACCACGAGATTGTGACTTTTTTCGAATAAACGCAGCATTTCCGCCAAATTGCCGCCGGTCTGGGCATTTGCTTCGAATTTCGCCCGCTTGTTGTGCATTGCACAAAGATTCACGATTAATCGAGCCAATGCTCCGCTTCACAAGACTGTCGTTGCGCAGCAATAAAAGATTCTTGCGCGTCAGCTACCCACACCCCGGTAGCCCGCGAGTGTGATTCGCGGATGTAAAATGGGGAGCCGGACATGGCTGAGACCGCTTGGAGCGTCAACGCTTATGTCGGCGCGGCTGCGTTGCGTAGCGACAGACGGAAGCGCCCTCCCACCACCCGTCCGCTCGCGCCGCGTGCCCGAGCATCGCGCCATCACCGCACCATCTTCATTTCCGACACGCATCTGGGCACGCGCGGATGCAAGGCGGAGATGCTGGCAGATTTCCTTGAGCACAATTCCTGCGACACGCTCTATCTCGTCGGCGATATCGTCGACGGCTGGCAGATGAAGCGCTGGTACTGGAGCGAGGCGCAGGAACGCGTCGTCCGCGAAATCCTCAAGAAGGTCGATGACGGCACGCGGGTGATCTATGTACCCGGCAATCACGACGAATTCCTGCGTGGCTATATCGGACGCAGTGTCGCCGGTATCGAAGTCGTGCTGGAGGCCATTCACGAGACGGCCGCGGGCAAACGCCTTCTCGTCATCCATGGCGATCAGTTCGACGGTGTGATCGGTTGCGCCAAGTGGCTCGCCCATGTCGGCGACCGCGCCTATACGTTCGCGCTCAAGCTCAACGACGGCCTACACACAATCCGACGTTCGCTCGGCCTGCAATACTGGTCGCTCTCCGCCTATCTGAAGCGCGTGGTCAAGAACGCCGTCGAATACGTCTCCCGCTACGAAGAGATCGTGGCCCGCGCCGCCGCCACACGCGGCGTCGATGGCGTGATGTGCGGCCATATCCACCACGCCGAAATCCGCATGATCGGCGACATCCTTTATCTCAACGACGGAGACTGGGTTGAAAGCTGTTCCGCTCTTGTCGAAGATGCCAGCGGAAATCTGGAGATTCTGCGCTGGGCCATCGCTGCTCCTCAGGGCTCCTCAGCCCTGGTTCCCGCCCGCCGCCAAGCCGCGCTTATACAAGCGTAGGATTCGCCGCGTGAGGCCGGGCGGCGCCATGCCGGCCGGCATCGGGATTCTGTCCGGCGAAGACCGCCTGAAAGTCCTGATTGTCACCGACGCCTGGGCACCGCAGGTGAACGGCGTCGTGCGCACGCTCGAGATGCTCGGCCAGGATTTGCGCGCGCTTGGGCACGAGGTCCACTACGCGACGCCCGAAGGCCGCTTCACTCTGCCTATGCCGACCTATCCGGAGATAAGGCTCTCGCTCTTCCCGCGCGGCGATCTGGAACGGGAGATCCGCAGCTTCGCGCCCGACGCCATCCACATCGCGACCGAAGGCACGCTGGGCCTCTCGGCGCGCGCGATCTGCATCAAATATGGTATCCCATTCACGACCTCGTTCCACACGCGCTTCCCCGAATATGTGCATGCGCGCTTCTCCTTCATTTCCGAGGAGCGCATCTATCGCCTCCTGCGCTGGTTCCACGGCCCTGCGACCGCGATGATGGTGGCGACGCCTTCGCTGAAACGCGAACTTGAAGGTCATGGGTTCAAGAATTTGCGCATCTGGTCGCGCGGCGTGGATGTCGAACGCTTCAAGCCGATCGACGACGCACAACTTCCCTATGAAGGTCCGATTTTCCTCTATGTCGGCCGCGTCGCGGTCGAGAAGAATATCGAAGCCTTCCTGAAGCTCGATCTTCCCGGCACCAAAGTCGTGATCGGCGACGGACCGGCGCGTGCCTCGCTGGAGCCCCAGTATCCGGCCGCAAAATTCCTGGGCCAGAAGACCGGCGACGATCTGGCGCGCGCCTATGCGGGCAGCAACGTGTTCGTGTTCCCCAGCCGCACCGACACGTTCGGGCTCGTCCTCTTGGAGGCGCTGGCGAGCGGAACACCCGTCGCCGCCTACCCGGTTCAAGGACCCCAGGACGTGATCGGCGACGCGCCCGTGGGCGTACTGGACAACGATCTTCAGGCCGCCTGCGAGAAGGCGTTAACGCTCGACCGCAGCGCTTGCCGGACGTTCGCTTTGAGCCGGTCCTGGAAGGCCTGCACCAAGCAATTCCTGTCCAATCTCGCCGTGGAGCCGCCGATCGAAGGGTAAGGCCTGCGGCTGTGGTAAGAGCCGCGCGAACATGGCATTAGCTGCGGCCTAGCACCCTTCCGGCCCGTTGATGTCCCTGCCCTCCGTCCCTTCGCGCGACCTGCGCCTGACGTCCCGCGAATGGCTGTTCCTGGGCGGCGTGATCGCGTTCTGGGCGGCGTTCGTCGTCTTTCTGGGCAAAGACACGTCCTGGGATTTCCGCAATTACCACTGGTACATCCCGTATGCGTACCTGAACGGCCGCATGGGAACGGACATCGCCGTTGCGCATCTGGCGAGCTACTACAATCCGTTCCTTGATATCCCGTTCTATCTGCTGGCGACGCATACGCCGTCATGGGTCTCGCTCGCGGTGTTGGGGGGCGTGCAAGGCGCGAATGTCGTCCCCCTCTACGTCATCGGCCGTCAGTGCCTGCGCATCGACGACTACAAGCTTGGTGCGGGAATGCTCGCGCTGCTCGGGCAAACCGGCGGCCTTGGGCTCAACCTCTACGGCACGCACTACTACGACAACGTGATGAGCGTGTTTATCTTCACAAGCATCGCTATCATCGTCGTGCATTTCGAAACGCTACGCAGCGGCCCACTCTTGAAGACCGCCGCGATCTCTGCCGTCGCGACCTTCATCACCGGCGTGACCGTCGGACTGAAATTGCCCGAAGCGCCATTCGCGGTCGGTGTCGCGGCCGCGCTGATCGCTGTCGGCGGCGACTGGAAACATCTTGGCGCGCGCCTGATCGCAGGCGCGATCTTCGGCACGGTCGGCATGGCGCTGTTCGCCGCGCCGTGGATGCTGCAGATGGAGCACCTGACGGGCAATCCGCTGTTTCCCTACTTCAACGAGCATTACCATTCCGCGCTTGCCGTTGGCCGCAACTATCGCGACCTGCGCTTTGTGCCGACGCATTTCTGGCGCGAGGTCCTGTTCCCGATCTACTTCTCCTACGACTGGTCGGTCGCGGACGACATCCCGTTCCGCGATATCCGCGTCGCGCTCGCGTATGTGGCCGTGATCGCGGCAAGTCTCGCATGGGTTTTCGGAAAACGCTCGCGCGATCCGATGGTCGGTCCGGATGCAACACGCGTGCTGTTTGCTTTCGGAGCCTTGTCCTACATTGCGTGGCTGAAGATCTTTGGCATCTATCGTTACATCCTTGCCCTCGAGATGTTCGCGCCGATCCTGATCGCGGCGAGCATCGGACTCTTGCCCGTGCAACGGCGCAGCCAATGGATAGCCCTGGCGACCCTGTTCTTCGCAGCGCTTGTCTTCACCAAACCGGATTCGATGGAGCGCGCGCCCCTCGGCGATCCCTATGTCGACGTGGCAGTACCGAAGATCGCAAACCCAAAGCACGCCATGGTCCTGATGACGGGCAACGAGCCTCTGGGCTTTATCGCGCCGTCTCTGCCGCATGAAATCCCGATCCTGCGCATCGATGGCTGGATGCTGCAGCCCAAGGACGGCTCCGGCCTGACGAAGATCATGCGCAAGCGCGTGGCGGCGTTCCGCGGCGACCTTTATCTGATCGCGGACACCAACGCGATGACCCGCGCCCATGACGCGCTGAAGGACTACGGCCTCGCCATCGTCTGGACGAAGTGCGTCCTATTCGACACCAACCTGATTGGGGCTTATCAATTGTGCCCGCTTGCTCCGTGGCAGGGATGACGATGCCAGACGCCAGAATTGCCGTGCTAGTGCCCTGCTACAACGAAGACGCCGCCATCGGCACGGTGGTGCGCGACTTTCGCGCCGCGTTGCCATCGGCCACGATCTACGTTTACGACAACAACTCCAAGGACGAGACGGTCGCCCGCGCGCGCGAGGCCGGTGCGGTGGTGCGCAATGAAAGCCGCCAGGGCAAAGGCAATGTCGTGCGCCGCATGTTCGCGGACGTCGAGGCAGACATCTATGTGCTGGTCGATGGCGACGACACGTACGATGCTTCAGTCGCGCCGGATCTGATCCGGAAACTGGTCGATGAGAGTCTCGACATCGTGTCGGGACAGCGCATCGCGACAGGACAGGCCGCTTATCGCGCGGGTCATGTGCTCGGCAACAAGCTGCTGACCGGCCTCACCGCGATGATGTTCCGCGTGAAGCTCAACGACATGCTGAGCGGTTACCGCATCATGTCGCGTCGGTTCGTGAAGTCGTTTCCGTTCACGGCGCAAGGCTTTGGCATCGAGACCGAACTGACGGTCCATACCGTGCGCCTGCTGATGCCGATGGTCGAAGTCGAGACGCGCTACAAGGAACGCCCCGAAGGCTCGGTGAGCAAGCTCAGCACCTATCGCGACGGCTTCAAGATCCTTTTCACCATTGCGTCCTTGGTGCGCGAGGAACGGCCGCTGATCTTCTTCAGTGCGATCTTCCTATTGCTGTTCCTGTTCTCGGCAGCCGTCGGCACGCCCGTTGTGCTCGACTATTTTCACACCGGATTGGTGCCGCGCCTTCCGACCGCGCTCGTCGCCGTCGGCGCGATGGTGCTGGCGTTTCTGTCGCTGGCGAGCGGATTGATCCTCGACACCGTCACGCGCGGGCGCTGGGAAGACAAGCGCATGGCCTATCTCGCGATCCCCGGACCCCAGGACCTCAAGCTACCATGAACGGCATGGTCGCGGCGCTGTCGCGACTGCCGCCGTTCCTGCGTTTCGGACTGGTCGGCGGCGCGGGCTTCTTCGTCAACGCCGCCGCGTTCTGGATCGCGCTCAATGCATTGCATCTGGGCAAGGATATCGCATGGTTTTTCGCGTTCGTGCCCGCCGTCACCTTCACCTGGTGGGGCAACCGCACGATCACATTTCGGGAGCACGCAAGCACAGGTCTCCGCGACACACTGCACGAATGGGCGCGTTTCGTCGTCACCAACGGCTTCGGCGCGATCGTGAATTACTTGACCTACGCTGTGTTGATCCGCTGGGCGCCGTGGCCACTGAACAACCCCTATCTCGCATTGGCCTGTGGGGTGCTCGCCGGCATGGTATTCAACTTCACACTGTCGAAGCGATTGGTGTTCAGGTCGAAGTAGACTTGTGCCATGTCGGCACCGCAACACCCGGCGGCGCATCGACATCGACGCGGGTCGTTTCCGTCAGGCGCGCCATCGTCATATAGAAGCCGCAGGTCAGGATGATCTCCACGATCTCCTGCGGCGAGAACTGCCTCTTGGCCGCTTCGACTGCGGCCTCGTCCGCCTTCACCTTCTGCACGACTTCGCGCACGAGATTCAGCATCGCTTTGGCGCGATCGTCGAACACCGGCGCATCGAACTTCAGAACTTCCAGCGCCGCGATCTGCTCTTTGGTGCAGCCTGCGCGCTCGCCGATGGGGACATGCTGTACCCATTCGTAGACACCGCCCTCGAGCCGCGCGACCGCGAGGATGATCATCTCGCGCAGCGCCTTGTGCAGCTTCTGCTTTGACAGTATCGCGTTGCCAAGTCCCAGCGCGGGACCGAAATTGGTTTCGGCGTTCGCCATCATGCGGAAGATGTTGAGCTTGTATTTCAGCCCGTCGAAGACCGCGCGCGCGTCGGGCGGAAGCGCGTCGATATTCGCATAAGGGATCAGCGGCATAAGAACTCCTTCAGTTCGATGAATCGACGATAACGGATTTGATGATGGCGAAGACCGCGACGTCGGGCGCCAGCGCCAACCGCGCGACGGACGCCCGCGTGATGCGTGCAACGAGACGCGATGGACCGCAGGAAAGTTGAACTTCGGCCTGCGGGCTGTCGTCCTGGTGGATCGCCATCACGCGCGCGGCAAGCACATTGTTCGCGCTGATGGCGCGCGGCTCTTCGCGCGCGAGCATGATGTCCTCCGCCCGCACCCGCACGCGAACGCGCCGGCCCACAGCCCGCGCAATACGCGAGACGATAAGCTGCCCGCCATCGAAGGTGAGGACGCTCAAACCGTCATGGGTCCGGTGCGATTCCACGCGCGCGTCCAGCACCGCGCCCATGGGATCGATATCGCCGCCCAACCGCGTCAGAAGATCGAACACGCTGCCCTGCTCAATCGAGCAACCGTCGCGCAGCACGACAATCCCATCCGCCAGCCGCGCGACCTCATCGACCGCATGGCTGACATAGATCATCGGGAGCTTCATCTCGTCGCGCAGGCGTTCGAGATAGGGCAGGATTTCGTTGCGCCGCGCCGCATCGAGCGCCGCCAGGGGTTCGTCGAGCAAAAGAATATCGGGTGAGGCGAGCAGCGCGCGGCCAAGCGCGACGCGGCCTTTCTCGCCGCCGGAGAGTGACTTCGTCGAGCGCGCGCGGAGACGGGTAAGGCCGAGCAGTTCAACAACACCCGCAATGTCACCTTCATCCATCGGATTCTGTGCACGCCGCCATCCGAAGCGCAGATTGTTCTCCACGCTCATATGCGGAAACAGCCGCGCATCCTGAAATACATAGCCCGCACGGCGTTCGCGCGCCGGTACGAAACCGCCCGTCTTGGTATCGAGCACAACGCGCCCATCGATCACGATGCGGCCTTCGTCAGGACGAAACAGGCCAGCGATGGCGTTTATCACACTCGTCTTGCCCGCACCCGACGGCCCGAACAGCGCGGTCACACCTGGCCGTTCGATCTTGAACGCGACATCGAGCGCGAAGGCGCCGAAGCTGTGGCGAAGTTCGACCTCCACGCTCATCGCCGCATCCGCCTCTGCGCGAATTCGGCCAGCACCATGAACATCAGGGCGAGCAGGATGGAGAGCAGCGAGAGTTTCGCAGCTTCCGCTTCTCCGCCCGGCGTCTGCAGCGCGGTGTAGATCGCAAGCGGCAACGTCCGCGTCTCGCCCGGAATATTCGATACAAAGGTGATGATCGCGCCGAACTCGCCGAGGCAGGCCGCAAACGCCGTGATCACGCCGGCGACGATGCCGGGAAACGCGAGCGGCAACGTGATGTTCGCGAGCCGGTCGAACCAGCCTGCCCCCAACGTCTCAGCGGCAGCATCCAACCCGCGATCAGCACCTTCGAGCGCGATCCGGATCGCGCGCACCTGGAACGGGAAAGTGATGATCGCCGCCGCCAGTGCCGCGCCCGTCCAGCTGAACACGAAGCGGATACCGAAGGTCTGAAACAGCCAGCCGCCGAGCCCCGCGCGCGTGCCGAAGATCGTCAACAGCAGGAAGCCAACGGCAACCGGTGGCAACACGAGCGGCAGATGGATCAATCCATCCACAACCACTTTTCCAGGGAAGCGTGTCCGGGCCAGCAGCAGCGCCGCCGCCACGGCGAGCGGCATCGCCGCGACCACCGCGACGAATGCCACGCGCAGGCTAAGCAGAAGCGCCTCGCTCTCGGCCGGGGCCAGAATGGACAAGCGGCTGTCACCCTTCGACAAGCTCAGAGTGGGGGGCTCCCTGCTCCCTCTTGCTGAGCCTGTCGAAGCATGAGGGTCGGCGCCACTATCGGCAGCCGCCCGCCACCGTGGCAAGGACGCCACGCACGCGGATTCCCGCCCGCGGGCCGCTTGACCCGTCACTGGGGCCCCTTACCGTTCCAGCCATGGGATGGGGCAGGACAATCGGTGCGGCTTTGGCTGCAGCGCTGGCCGTTGGGCTGGCAGGTCTGGCTGGCGCGGACGTCCCGGCGCCGAAGCCGACGCAGACGACCTATCCGGCCATCTATGTCGTGCGGCACGACCATTGGACCGAAGGCGACGAGCGCGATTACAGCCGCTTCGTCGCCGAGATTGGCGACTCTGGATGCAACACCGTCGACTCGTGCCTCCACGGTGTCCACAACCCGTTTCGCGCGACCGACCCAGCCGGCGTCGAGTTCCGTTCCGATTGCGCGGACCTCGCCTACAATTTGCGCTTCTATTTCGCGTGGAAGCGGGGCCTGCCGTTCGGATATGTGAGCGCGGTGAGCGCGCAGGGCTTGGGCCGCGACATCCGCTACACATTCCGCGGCAACGCCGTCGCGGAGCGCACGACCGCGTCGAGCGGCAACGAAAGCGGTTATGCGATCTGGGACACGCTTCGCGACGTTGTCTCGTCAGCGACGTTCCGCATCCATCCCGATCTCGAAGAACCCATGGAGCCGGACCTCTATTCGCCGGCCATCGATGCGAAATCGATCCGCCCGGGCACGATGATCTACGATCCCAACGGCCACGTCGCGACGATCTACAAGGTCGAGCCCGATGGCCGCATCCGTTACATGGACGCGCATCCAGACAGCTCGATAACGCATGGCTTCTACGATCTGCGTTTCGTGCGCGCCTATCCGGGCATGGGAGCCGGGTTCAAGAACTGGCGGCCGGTGAGACTTGTCGGTGCGCGGCAACGCGACGACGGCAGCTTTACGGGCGGGCGCGTGGTGCCGCTCAGCAATGCGGAAATTGCGGACTTCTCAGACGAGCAATTCTACGGCAACGGCAAACGGCCCGACGTGGACCGCAACTGGCGCGACGGACGGTTCACGCTGAACAACGCGACGCTGGACTGGTACGACTATGTCCGTGCCAAGCTTGCCGGCGGCAGGCTGGAGTTCGATCCACTGCGCGAAGTCGCCGACATGGTCGATTCCAACTGCGTCGATCTGAACGACCGCGTCGCGTCCGTGGACCTGGCAATCAGAGCGGGCCTAGTGGACCTCGCAGAGCCCGATCGTTTACCGTCGAACATCTACGGCACAGACGGCGATTGGGAGACCTATTCGTCGCCATCGCGCGATGCGCGGCTCAAGTCCGCGTTCAAGGAACTGCGCGACTACGTCGAGCGCTTCATGCGGATGTACGCGGCGCACGATCAGAAGCTCTCCTACAAAGGCAACGATCTCGCGTCCGATCTGCTCGCGACCTATGACCGCAAGGCTGGGCAATGCACGATCACTTACACACGCAGCAATGGTACGCCGTTCGCGGTCAGCTACGAAGACATGCGCAAACGGCTGTTCGCGCTGTCGTTCGATCCGTACCAGTGCGCAGAGCGGCGTTGGGGCGCGGCCGCGGACGAGTTCGGCACCTGCAACGAGCCGACGCTGAAGTCGGCCTGGTACGCCGCCGAGCAGGATCTGCGCAATCAACTCGACCGCACCTACGAAGCCGAGATGGATTTCACGCTCGAAGAACTCAAAACACCGGGACCCGGAAAGGGCGTCGCGACACCGCCCGACATCGATGTGCGCGGCTATTTATTGAGCCTGCGTGCCATGCCGCAGAGCAAGCCGACGGCCCCCAGTGCTCCCTGAAAGAAAGGCGATGTTATCTTTGACAAACCCAAGGCTATGTACGCGCCGGTCGCCACCACAGGGTTGGGAAGCAGCCACTGCCCGTCTTGCGGAGCGTCGTGCCGAACGATTCAAGCGTCTGGCGGAGAAGCTTTCGCCATGACCAGATTCTCAGCTGGTAGGTTGTTTGGCGGCTTGCTCTTGGCCGCGCTGCTTTCGGGTTGCGACCATGGCCTGCTATCGGACACCACGCAGCCGGATTACGAAGCGCTAAAATTCGCCCAAACCAGAAAGAGCGCGGCGATTAAGACGGCCTCAGATTGCTTCCATGCCGCCGCTATGAGGTTAGACGATGGGACTTCCGACGCCACTGCGGTTGCTGTGCGTTTAGAGCGCGCTTGCGGCGAAGAATGGGACCGCTCAATGGTCTATGAGGCCGATGAAATGGATTTTAAGTTCGGACCGATTTTTCTTGCCAAAATGTCACCCCATGAATTGGAGTTTGCAACCAGCATAGTTCTGGCCGAAAGAGCGCGGAAAAAGGCCAACCCTTAGTGCTGGATTTGTCAAATGTAACATCGCCAAAAGAAAAGGGCCGCGCACCTCTCAGTGCACGGCCCATCCCCTCAATCGTTTGCGCCTATTTGCGCGCGTAGAGCGTCCACAGACGGGCGATCATCGCCTGATTGGGATTGCTGCCCTTTGCGGCTTTCCCAAAGGCACGAAGCGCTGCGTCCTTCTGACCGGCCCCAAGATAGGCCATGCCGAGACGCGTGTTCGCGAGATCGACGTCTGTCTTGTCCTTGGCGATGCCGGCCTGGATAGCGCTGATCGCGTCCGGGAACTTGCCCATGCCCCACAGATCTTCACCAAGCTTGACCAGCGCGTCGCCGGTCGGCGCCTTCTGTGCGGCCGCAAGAGCCTGCGGTGTGCCCGCTTTGTCGCCAGCCATCTGGGTCTTGGTCATGGCCATCAGGCGATTGACACTGTCACCCGTAAGGATTTTCGCGTCGATGCCTTTCTGCTCCACCGCAGCCGCTTCAGCCGCAAAGCCGCCCGCGAGTGCGAGCTTGGACAGAGTCAGGTATTCGTCAGCCGTCGTGAGCGAGCCGGTGCGCAGCTTCAGACGATAAATGTCGATGCTCTGTGGATCACGAAGACCGCGCGTACGCTGCGCGGACTTGAGCAACTGGCCCCAATACTCCGGGCTCTGCGAGCGCGACACGAGCTGCTCAAGTGCAGAGGTTTGCGAATCATCATCGCCGGCGCCAAACGCGCATGCCATTTGGATCTTGAGAACAAGATCGCTGGCGCCGTTGCCCAAATGGCTTTTGATGTAGCGCACGCAGTCCGCGTTGCGACCGAGCTTGTAATACGCAGTCGCCACGGCAGCCATGTCAGTCGCGTTGAGCCCGCCCTCGTTGCCGTCAGCGATCACCGCACTCCAGCGGCCTGCACGATAATCGTTCGCAAGCTTGCCGCCGCCGCTCGTGGCGCCCGACTTGGAGGAGATGTAGGCCTTCATCTGTGCGATGACGTGGCTTTCCTCGGGCGTCAATCCACCAGCGCCAGCAGCCTCGTTCACCTTCGCCATCGCAGCGCTGTAATTGCCGGCGCCCGCAAGCCTCTGCGCCTCTTGGAGAGGTTTGCCGACCACGGCGCGCACCGCGGCCTGCACCGGCGTGGCGGTGACCAGCGCCAAAGAGCTCACGCTCGCCATGCCAAGCATGACTGCAGCAAAGCGGGACCGGAAAAACTTCGAATTCATCTTGAAGACCTCATTTCACAAGCAGACGCTCCCGGAACATGCGCGAGCACGTTCCGCTTGCACCATAACCCCTCACATTATTGACCGTACTGAGCCGTGTTCGAGAAACCGATCTTCGTAATGCCCAGACGTTGTGCATCCGCAAGAACCAACGCGACCGTATCGTATTTCGCGAGTTTGTCCGGATTGAGATGAATTTCCGGCTGAAGTGGCAACTCCTGCTGTGCCTGCGACACAAAGTAGGAATCCAGCGTGGCGCGGTTGATCGGCGTGCCGTTCCACAGAATCGAGCCATCGAAGTCAACCACCAGTTCCACCGGTGCCGTCAGCGGGGGCGGCGGATTGATGACGGGCTTCGGCATATCGAGCTTCACCGCGTGCGTCTGGATCGGCAGCGTGATGATGAGAAGCGTGAGAAGCACAAGCATCACGTCGATGAGCGGCGTGGTGTTCATTTCCACCATCACCTCGCCTTCGCCACTTGCCGGACCGACACTGCCTGCCATGTCAAACTACCTTCCAGATTACGCTATTGGTGCCACTATTCGTTGTGCGGTTCGGTGAGGAAGCCGACCTTCAGGATGCCCGCCTGCTGGGCCGCGAACACGACTCTGCCAACCGCTTCGAACCGCACGCGCCCATCTCCGCGAATGTGCACTTCCGGCATATTCGCCGCCGACATTCCCCGCGCCTGAGCGCGGCGGAGTGCATCTTCAAAACGCGGCTTGAGCTCGCTCGCATCGACGGGAGCGTTGTTGTAATAGATGTTTTCGTTCTGATCGACCGCGACGACGATGTTTTCCGGCTTCGTGATCGTGGCGATGTTGCGCTGGTTCGGCAGCTGCACCGGTACGGTTTTCACGATCACCGGAATGGTGACGAGGAAGATGATCAGAAGCACGAGCATCACGTCCACCAGCGGAGTCGTATTGATGGTCGTGTTCAGTTCTGCCTGTTCCTCGGCAACATCATTTTGAACGTCCATTGCCATGCGGTCAGTCTCCCAGACGATTTAAAACCGAATCTCGCAGCTTATTTGCTCTTCGAGATCAGATACGTCTGCAGGTCGCCCGCAAAACCGCGAAGCTTTTCCTGGATGACCTTGTTGCGGCGGACGAGGAAGTTGTAGCAAAGCACCGCCGGAACGGCCACGAACAGACCGATGGCGGTCATGATCAGAGCTTCACCGACCGGACCCGCGACCTTGTCGATCGACGCCTGACCGGCAACACCGATCGCGATCAGGGCCTGCAAGATACCCCACACCGTGCCGAACAGACCGACGAACGGCGCCGTCGAACCGACCGAGGCGAGGAACGCGATACCGCCCTGAAGGCGCGCATTGGCGTCGTCGAGCTGACGGGTCAGCGACATGGCGATCCAGTCGTTGAGGCCGACGAGCGACGTGCCACCCTGGCTGGCGCGAACACCGCTTTCCGCAATCAGGCGGAACATGGAGTTCTTCGGCAGCTTGTCTATGCCTTCGTTCAGCGTGCCCGAAGACCAGAAGCGGCGCTCAACGGTGCGCGCCTGGCCCAGGATGCGGCCCTGTTCGAGGTATTTGACGAAGAAGATGTACCAGCTGCCGACCGACATGATGCCCAGGAGGGTCAGCACGCCCAAAGACACCGGATTGCCCTTATGGATGATGTCCATCAGGCCGTAGGGATTGTCTGTCGGAGCGGCGGTAGGCGACGGCGCTTTGATCTCAGCGGGTGCAGGCGCCGGCGCAGGTGCAGCGGCAGGAGCCGTTGCATCCGGAGCAGCCGTCGAAGAAGCAGCCGCAGGATCGCTTGCGGGAGGCGTCGCAGTGTTGGTCTGCGCGAACGCAGCGCCGGAAATGAGAACGACCGCAGCGACGACCGTCAGGAATTTCGAGTTCATCTTGTCCTACTCCGTAATTTGTAAACTGAGAGAGCCGATCCCCTCGATCGACCTATTAAACGCTATTTTTAGCGCGGAATCTTCCACACGACATTCGCCTGCCAGTCCTTTTCCACGGCCTGACCATCCACCGACGCCGCCTTGTATTGCCAACGATTGGCACACGAGACAGCCGCACTGTCCAAAGCGTCAAAGCCGCTGGATTTGGCAACAGTAACGTTTGAGACGCTACCGTCCGTCGTGACCTTGAACGACAGAAGCGTGGTGCCTTCCTGGCCGAGACGCAGTGCAGTTGCCGGATACTGCTCCGTGCAAGAATGCTTCCTGCCGACCGAGACTGGCGTGGTCACGGACGTGTGCACTGGCGCTACGGGTGGCGGCGGTTTGTCCGAGACCGTGATCGGGCTCGTCGTGACCGTCGTTTGAATATTGATTTCCGGCGGCGGCGCGACCGGCGGCGGCGGCAGATCGACCTGCGGCGGCGGCGGCGGCGGCGGCTTCGGCGTGATCTTTTCCTGCTCGACCGCGACCTTCAGTTCTTGCGGGAGCTTCGAAATCAGCGTTCCCGCCAGACCCGAAATAATCGCAAAAACGAAACCAGCCTGAAGCGCGACCGATGCGACGAGGCCGGCAATCTTCGCCGGCGTGAGACGGCTCTGCGGAATGCGTTGACTGTGGAAAGGTTGTTCCATGGCTCTACATTGACCTGACAAAACTAAACCCGGCGCGAAGGCGCCAGGCCCTGCGACAGATAGTGAAACTCACCGATCCCCCTACGGGCGCCCGTTGTTCCGTGCGCTTCGTAAAACTTGTTGCAATGGTAGTCATGGTTTTTTGATCGGTCCAGTCTTTCGAATGGTTAACTCTGTCTCATATGCAAGCTAGTTAAAAGCGGACATCGAAGGGGAGCGTTCTCCTTTTGCTCCACAAGTACGCCTTATCATCTAGAGTTCCTCCGCCAAAGCAAACGCACGGCTTCGCACAAAGTGTGTCCGAATCCGCGTCATTTCTGTGTCAAATAGCGGTTCCATAAAACGCGGCGAATCGTATCACCTCGCAAATTCAAAGCTTTAGACGCAAAGTCATCCACAGCTGAAAATTGCTCGCGGCGCGTCATGCACCGCTGAACCGCGGTCAATCGACCAGGAATTGCATGTTTCCCCCGCACCCGATCGTGTCGACGCGCCGGGGATTGCGGTCTTGGATGGAGCGGTGTCACACATGTCGCTCAGCAAAATGTGAAGGCGGAAAATGCGTTATCTCCACACCATGCTACGCGTCACCGATCTGGAGGCCGCGTTGGACTTCTACTGCGCCAAGCTCGGGTTGCGGGAGATTCGCCGATTCGACAATGACAAGGGGCGCTTCACGCTGGTGTTCCTTGCGGCGCCGGACGACGCCGAGCAGGCGGCGCAAAACCAGGCGCCGACGGTCGAGCTGACGTACAACTGGGACAAGGAGACTTATTCAGGTGGGCGCAACTTCGGCCATCTCGCCTATCGCGTGAAAGACATCTACGCGACCTGCGCGCGGCTGATGGCAGGGGGCGTGACGATCAACCGCCCGCCGCGCGACGGGCACATGGCATTTGTGCGATCGCCCGACGGCATCTCGATAGAACTGCTGCAGGAAGGGCCGTCCCTGGAACCTGCCGAGCCGTGGCTATCGATGCCCAATAGCGGATCCTGGTGAACCCGGCGACATGAACTTCACCAGCGACAATTGCTACGGCGCCGCGCCGGAGATGCTCGAAGCGGTGGCAAAGGCCAATTCGGGCGCCGCAGCCTCCTATGGCGACGACGCGATAAGCACCCGCCTCAATGCGCTCTTCTCCGCGATCTTTGAACGCGAGGTTGCGGTGTTTCCGGTGGTCAGCGGAACCGCCGCCAACGCCTTGGCGCTCTCGACATTGGTGCCCCCGCATGGCGCGATCGTCTGCCACGCGCAGAGTCACATCGCAGTCGATGAGTGTGGCGCCGTCGAGATGGCAACGCACGGCGCCAAACTTATCCCCGTCGACGGACTTGATGGAAAACTGACGCCCGGCGCCATTGAAGCGGCGATTGCCCCGATCCAAAAAGGTGTCGTGCATCACGCTCAGCCATCGGCCGTGAGCATCACCCAATCGACCGAAATCGGCACGGCCTATCGCGCGGAAGAGATCGCGGCGATCGGCGAAGTGGCCCGCGGACACGGGATGAAACTCCATCTGGACGGCGCGCGGTTCGCCAATGCCGTCGCGTTCCTCAAATGCGCGCCTGCCGACATCGCCTGGCGAACCGGCGTGCACGCGATGTCGTTCGGCGCGACCAAGAACGGTGCGCTTGGCGCCGAAGCCGTCATCTTTTTCGACAAGAGCGCCATCCAAGATTTCGAATATCGCCGCAAGAAATCGGGGCATCTTCTATCGAAGATGCGCTTCGTATCGGCGCAACTGGAGGCCTATCTGACCGACGGATGCTGGCTCCGTCATGCGTCACGGGCGAATTTCCTCGCTGCGCAGCTTGAGAAAGGCCTTTGCGGCATCGGAGGCGCGGAAATCGTCGCACCCGTCGAGGCGAATGCCGTCTTCATCAAGCTGCCGGATGCCACGGTCGCTCGGTTACGCAAGGCGGGTGCCCAGTTCTACGACTGGATGCCCTCGAAAGACGGGATGACCCTTATCCGGCTGGTAACGTCGTTCGCCACGCCCGAGGCGGACGTGGCGAACTTCATTTCGATAGCCCGCGGCTAGATTCTGCCGAGCAGATGGATCGTGCCGACTTCTGTTGTGGCGCCGTTGGTGCCACGCACGAAGTCGAAATTCGCACCCAGCGTCCAGGCATCCGTCGTCGCGGCGAGCGATGCGCCGGCCACGAAATTGCCCTGCGACGGATCCGGCCCGATGATCGTGAAGTCCGCATTCGGCGTCGCCACAAAATGCGCCGTCACCTTCGTCGGATCGTTCAGGAAGTCGTAGCGATAGCCGAGCCGGACATCGGGCTGGAGGAAGAAGTCACCCAAATCCAGGTCCTGACGGAGGTCCGCGCCCAAGAAGACGCGCATCGAGTTGGAATAGTAGGACTTGGTCGCGAGATCAAAGCCCTGCCCATTGCCGGGCGCTGCCGTCGGATGAGTTTCCGTCACACCCTCCTGGCGCATCGTCATGGCATCCACGCTCATCTGTGGCGTCAAGGTCGTGGATCCATATGCGAGGATCACGCCGGTCGTGAAGCCCGCAGATCCCACAAGGCCCGGACGATTGCTGTCGGCCTCGTCCAGGAACGGCGTCGTGCCGGTACCGGAAGTGTTGGGAATGTTCAGTGCGAGATATCGCTTCTGCTTGGTGTTCATGTAAGCGACATCGATCTTGGTATCGAGGAACAGTCCGCGCCCGCGCCAATCGGTGTAACCCGTCAGCATATATGTGAGCACGTTCGCGTGGCTGTCGCGCGGATACGCTTCCACGATATCACCGGAATAGAAGCTGAGCGCGGCGCCATACCAACCGATCTTCGGATCGCCACCGTCGAGACCGAGTGCAAAGCCGAACCCGTGATCCTTGAAGCCGGTTTGGCCCGTCTTTGTGTTACCCGGATCTTTCACGAACTCCGCGAACTCCTGACCCCAAAGGGTGACTTCGCCGGAATCCTTACCGTACATGCGCAGCATGCGCTGGCGTGCGGCAACCGGGCCTGTGGCCTGATCGGTGAGCGACATGGCAATCGCGCGCGCGCCGCCGGTTACATCAGGCGCCAGCTGGTTGAACGCGGTCTGCGCCGTCTTCTGATCGACGATTCCATTGATGAACGCCGCGCCGAGCTTGTCATCGAACGACAGTGCCTGGTCGGCGTATGGCAACATCTGGGCCGCATAGCCAGTCAAGCCGAGAGCCGACGCGTCCTTCGGTATGACAGTCAGGACATAGCTTGTCGTACCATTCGAATTGACAGTTGGCGCCAAATTCGCGCTCGCGAACAGAAAGGGAAGGTTCTGAGGATCGTTCAGAATAGAGTTGTAGAGCGCCGTATCAGCGACACTGACATCCTGTCCCGTGAAGAGGATGAAATTGGATTCTTGGGATATCCAGCTTCCATAGGTGATGTTCAATTTCGCGCCGGAGTCGAGAACGATCGCGTCGCTGGAATTGCTACCAACAGACACTACGCTTCCAGTCTCGAAGTCCTGGAAGACCGTCATGTTGAGCGTACCGCCTGCCGCGATATGGAAGCCTGCGGAATTGAGTGCGACCGCATCGTTGGTGATCGTCAGCGTGCCGCCGGATTCCACATCGACCCTGACGCCGACCTTTGAATCCGCTGTGATGGTGCCCACGACGGTGGCAAAGTTTCCAATGTTGAGTTCGTCGCTCCCCTCGATGCCGCCGGAGCCAAATCGGATGTCACCGAGGATCACGGCAGTGTTGACCGTATCAAGGCCAAGCACATCCACGATCTGATGGTCGCCGGTACCGAATATGATATCGCCGAGAATCTGCGCTTTGCCGTTTGCCGTAGCGTGATCGAGAATTCGCACACCTTTGCCCGCGGGATCCGAATCCTGATCGGCCGAAAGATTGATGGCGACGGCATTCTGGGAGTCGTCATCCAGGGTTGTGGCAATTGCCTCGATCGTGCCGCCCTCATTGTCGATGGAAGTCAGCGTACCGGAGGCATCCAGAATTGCCGTCGCGCTGAGACCCGACACCGTCGTATCCTGACTTGTCGCAATCGCGGAAATCGTCCCGGTGTTGAGGATGGACGGCAGGGTTGCGCCACCCGCGATGCTGATGGCGACAGCGGTGTTGTTCGAGGACGGTCCGGCAACAAGCGCGCTGATCAAACCACCGCCGGTCGCGCTTGAGTTCACAAGCGACGCACGATCGTCGTCACCGAACGAATTGATCGTCTTCTTGCCGCCATAAACGAAGCAGGCGCAACCACCGCTGGAATCGTCATACGTCCATGTGTCGTCCGGACCGATGAGCGAATGCGCGCCGATCGAGATCGCTGTGGCGTTGATGCCCGTGCCCTTGTTGTCCGAAACCGCTGTCGCTGTGAGCGAACCGGAATTGAAGAGGCCGCCGACAAGCGTCGTATCGGCATTGGCTATACCGACCGTAGAGAAGCCCAACACGCCCTGGTCGACGTTCGAAGACGCCTCAGTAATCAAGCCGCGATTGTAGAAACTGAAGCCCTTGTCTTCCGTATCGCCCTTATAGACGCCGATGGTGATAGGAGCAGGATCGCTGCCGTCCGAGGAAAATGGGGAAAACGAGATCGCAGCGGCAAAGCTCTGCGCGCTGATCTGTGCCGCCAGAATACTTTCGTCAGCCTGCATCGGGCCGGCATTGTAAATGCCCCCGGCAATGCTTCCGCCAATCGACAGCGCGGAGCCGGATGTCGGATTGCCCGTCGCGTTGGTGCCGGGATTGTTCGTTCCCGCGACCAGAATAATTCCCCTGTTCACAAGACTTCCAAGGCTTGTGCAGAGAGGTTTTTGGCAGAGCGGATTAATGTCTCCGGTGAGCACGATACCCTGCGCACCAACGCCATAGACGTTAATGCTGGAGCCGGAGTCGATGATCACATCGCCATTGACCGTGCCGGTGAGATCAAGGCCGATCGATCCGGTCGCACCCGAAGCAGTAGAACCGACGATTGTGATGGCGGCGATGTCGTCGATGTTGTTCAGCTTGTCGACAAATCCTACATTGATATTGCCGTAGACGACACCGGCGTTCTCAAAACCCGTCACGCCCAGCAAAGACGTCGTGGTCGAGGTCGGCTGCATGTTCAGCGTGCCGAACGTGATATTGCCTTGCTCGATCGCGAGTGCATCGATCAGGAGGCCGACGCTGTTGTCGCCAGCAACCGTAATGGTGCTGTCGCTCATGTCGATGTTGCCGGTAAACGTATTTGCCGGCAGGCCGCTGTCGCTTGTTGGTCCCTTGAGCCAGATGGCGGTCTTGTTATCGCCGGCACCCGTCAAATCGATGGTACCGTTCACGATAATGCCCTCTGTCGTATGACAGGGGGGCGTGATTCCGGCGGCACAGCCCGTGTTGGTCGCGTTCCAGGAATGTTCTGTGAGATCGACGAGAATTCCCACCGCGTCCGCCGTAGCCTTGTTCTGGATCGTGGCGTCGGTGGTGATGTAGAGGCTGTTGTCCGAGTTGATCGTAATCGCAGGCCCGGCGGCGGTAATGGTAATATTGCCGCCTGCGTCGAGCTTGATGTCGGCAGGCGTCAGCGTGCCGTCCGGGTTCGCCGTCGCCGTGTCGATGGGAGCGGTTAGCGTCGTTGTGATGTCGTCCAGAGGATCCAACTGGGCAAACGCGGGCGATGCCGACAGCGCGCATAAAGCGACGGACAGCAACAGGATCTGCTTTCTCAAGTCGAACCCCTTGTTTTCTATGGCCGATCGGAATCTTGGCTTGCTCACAAGCCTCAAGACCCTGCTGGCGTCAATCCCAAAACCACGTTCAAGCGCGCCATTGCCCAGCCGACCGACGCTGTCGGCCGGACGATACACAAAACTGGCCCAGTCACCTAGCCTTGACGCAGTCCAAACGCAAATTGCTCCTTTTTAATCAGGTATTAGCGGGTTGGGACAAGAATGGACCGGCAGTCATCCTTAATGCCCGGGCCGAACCGTTCATGCAGCCCATCCGCCGCACCAGCTTTGCAAAGCTGACCCAGAAGGACGTTTCGGCCGCAATTGCGCGCCACGAGATGCTCTATTCGGGCCGCCTCGGCGGCGCGCGCGCTGTGTTCGCGTTCTGCGATTTGAGTGGGCTCGACCTCTCGGGGCGGAATCTGGCGGATGCCGATTTCACGGGCGCGGTTCTCGAGGAAGCCAATCTTTCCGGCACCCGCCTGGATTCGGCCAGTTTCTTCGCCGCCGATCTCCGGCGCGCCAACTTAGCTGGCGCCAGCCTGAGACGCGCGGATATCCGCGGCGCATCGCTGCGCGGAGCCAATCTGATCGGAGCCGATCTTTACGAGGCCGATCTGCGCGAGGGAACGATCGCGGAAAAGGACAAGCACGGCAATCTGCGCATCATGCAGCACGACGTCGGTCCGTCGGACATGCCGGGCGCAATGTTGAACTCCGCCAATCTCGAGCGCGCCAAGATGAGCGGTGCTGTCGCCAGCCAGGCGGATTTCACCGACGCCATCATGAAGAACTGCCGATTGGTGCGCGCCAATCTGAGGCAGGCGATCCTAACCGGCGCCAATCTGGAAAATGCGGACCTGTCGAGTTGCGACCTGTCAGGCGCCAATCTGTCCGGGGCCGTTTTGATTGGCACCCTCTTCACCAACGCGCAGACGCAGGGCACCGACATGACCGGCACTTTGTCGGACGAAGCATGCGGCCGCGATCCCTCCGAACTTGCGATCCCTGTCGACGAGATGCTTGCATCGCACACGCGCTGGGTCGAAACCGATGGACGTGAAGGCGCGCCCGCCGATCTCAACAATGTCGATTTGCGAAAGGCCGGGTTACTGACGCATCGCGTCCTCACGGCCCTGATCGCGCCGGGCGCCAATTTCTACGGGATGAATCTCGAAGGCGCGTCGCTTCAGGGAAGCAATCTGCAGGGCGCGGATCTGCGCTCTGTCAAACTGATCGGCGCCGATCTGCGCGGCGTGAATCTCTCCCGCGCCAAGCTCAACTATGCCGATCTGCGAGACTGCAAACTCGGCCCCTTGATGATTTCGGACTCACGCCTTCTGCCGGCACGCCTCGATGGCGCCATCGCGCGCTATGCCGATTTTCGCGGTGCCGACCTTAGACGCGTCAATCTCACGGGCACCGAATTGGCCTATGCCAACCTCTATGACGTCGATCTACGCGGCGCCAATATCGACGCCGCCGACGTGTCGGGGGCCAAGCTGCCGCCGGATCTGGTACCCGCCGCCGCAGCCAGCGTCGCGTAGTCTTTCGAACCCGCCCGACTAGAGATTGCAGGGGGTGAAAACGTGGAAGCCGTGATCGACCGGGCTGCCCTTCATGTCATAGGTCCTCACGGCAATCGTGCCACCGCTGACTGCCGCGACATTCACGAACCCGGGCTCCGACACAACGATATCGAACGTGGTGTGAACCGGGGCGGGAGGCGGAGCAGCGTGCTCATGTCTGGTGATCGTGTTGTCGCTCTGCGGACGAGCGGTAGCAGCTGACCCCGAGCGCGACCGCCAGCGCGGCGAACGCAAGTGTTCTAACTCCGAATCTCATGAAATGCCCCCACCTCAAAATAGGGAAAAGGCGTGACTCAGTCTTTCAACGAAGTCACGCGGCAAAGATCAGCGACAGGTTGTTGGCGGGCATTTCTGCGGCCTTCCACAACGAAAAGCCAAACCGCCCGGCCTCCCGCTCGACTTCGCCCAAATCGCGCACACCGAAGGACGGATCGCGTTCCTTGAGCCAGGCCTCAAACGTTTCGTTCGATGGTGCCGTATGCCATCCATCACGTTTGTATGGCCCATAGAGGAAGACGATACCCGTCTTGCTTAGCAACCGCGACGCACCTGCGAACAGCGCCGGAGTCGATTCCCATGGCGAATAGTGGATCATGTTGATCGCAACGATCGCGTCGAATGGCCCATCGACACCCCAGCCTTGCGCGCGCACGTCGATTGCGAGCGGTGTTGCGACATTCGGGAGATTCTCATGCGCGATCCACGCGGCAATGCTCGCGCGCGCATCACTCTCAGGATCGCTCGGCTGCCATGTGACGTTCGGCATCGCACGCGCCATGAACACGGCATGCTCGCCGGAACCTGATGCGAATTCGAGCACGCGTGCATTTTCGGGAAGGACGTCGCGCAACATATCCAGGATCGGCTCCCGATTGCGCGCGGTCGATGGCGAGAAACGGCGCGCGTCCATCAGGCGCGTGGTGCCGTCTTGCTCTTGATGAACTGCCCCAGTCGCTGAAGGCTCACGCGCGCCTCCGGCACATACGGGTTCGCCTGAAAGACGTGCTGCATGCCGTCGTATATCTCGACGCTCACCGGCGTCCCCGCATCTGCGGCACGGTCGCCAATGCGGCTCGCATCGTCGCGCAGCATCTCAAAGCTGCCCGCATGCACCATGATGGGCGGAAAGTCGCGGAAGCTTGCAAAGGCGGGGCTCGCATACGGATCGCAAGGATTGGTCTTGCGCAGATAATTCCTCGCGCTGAGGAACAGCAGTTCCCAATTCAATGCGGAATCATTGCCGCCATTCGTCAGAACGCTCATGCCGGAGAGCGAGAGATCCGCCCAGGGCGACATCGCGATTGCGGCAGCGGGCATCGCCAGTCCCGCGTTGCGCGCGGCGAGAAGAACAGCAAACGCCAATCCGCCGCCCGAGCCATCGCCCGCAACAACGATCGAACGCGGATCGATGCCCTTGGTGATCAGGTGACGATAGGAGTCGATGCCGTCGCGCACAGCGGCCGGAAATGCGAACTCGGGCGCGAGACGATAGGCCGGCACAAATGCATTTGCTTCTGAGACCTGACACAGACGTGCGACGAGTGGCCGATGCGTTTCGGGCGAACCGGCGATGTAACCGCCGCCGTGGAAATACAAAATGAGCCTGTCGGCCGCCGCAGCGCCAGCCTTGACCCATTCGCCTTTGATCGGCCCGACCTGACCCGCTTCATAGGCAACATCATTGGGTGCCGCACCGAACCGCTCAGACAGATAAGCGTATTGGCGGCGAAGCTCCGCGATATCCGCGGTCGCACCTGTCACGCGCGGCCTGGAGAGACGCGAGAAGAGGCGAAACAGGTTGCTCTGCCAGGATGGCATTTACGCGTCGCGTGGGGTTCGGATCGAAGATAGGACCACTGACGCATCACTGTCACGCGCGATCGCGAACGCTTCGTGCACATGGTTAGCGCGGGTAACGAAAGGCCGAACAGCGCTTGCTGCCCGGCCTTTCGCGAACCAACATCAGAGGGGGACTGGTGGTTCTGGATTATGCCGCTTTCGCGGTGCCTTCGATTGCCTTCAGTTCCGGCGCATTGATCTGGACGCGGCGGGGCTTCTTCTCTTCCGGAACGATGCGCTCCAGATCAACATGAAGCAGGCCGTTCTCAAGCTTGGCGCCCTTCACTTCGACATGCTCGGCGAGTTGGAAGCGGCGCTCGAATGCGCGGCCGGCGATGCCCTGATGGAGATAGGATTGCTTGTCGGCATCCTCGCGTTTGCCGGTGACACTGAGCAGGCCGTCGCGCACATCGACGCTCAAATCTTTTTCGGCAAATCCGGCGACCGCAACCGTGATCCGGTAGTGGGTCTCGTCGGAACGCTCGATGTTGTAGGGGGGGTAGCCGTGGCTGGTGTCCGCGGCCTGGTCGAGCATATCAAACATACGGTCGAAGCCGACGGTCGAGCGAAACAGAGGGGAAAGATCGAAACTACGCATGGTCAAACCTCCTAAAAGCGTTTGGTTGAGGCCCCTCCCGGTTCCGGGCAAGGGCCGTTTCTCAAGCTCCGGACGCCACTTGGCCGTCCCTACGGGTTGTAGGTAGGAAGCGGATTTTCCGGTTTCAAGGGGACGCGATTGACATCGGAAAGCTTAGGGCTGCTCGATCTCAAGGCCTTCGGCCTTTAGCCGGTCGAGGATGCCGTCCTTCTTCAGAAGCGCGCCGAAGGAGACGATCATCACGGTCTTGCCGGGCTTCGTCAGCGCGCCATTCACCGCGGCGACGGAGTCGTTCACCGCGCGTTGAAAGAGAACCGAGACACCGGGCACGGCTTGGATACAGCCTTGAAAGCGCTGCTCGGACCAATTCGCCTTGAGCCTGTCGAGATCGCCGATGGCCCAGGCTTCGGCAGCGGCCTTCGAATGCCCCGCGATGTCGTCGAGATCGTCGAGCGCATCCTTCACACAGGTCTCGTTCGCCGCCGCGGACATCTGTGGCAGTGCACGCATCATGGGTAGCGCCTCATAATCCGCAACGGGCTTTGCGCTGACTCCCAGATGCCGCGCGATCTTTTCGATATCGTTCGCCGGTTCCTTGTTGGTAAGTCCGTCGGCTTCGATCACATCACCTTCGAGACGCAACAGGGCGAGCGGCGGGCGCAGCGACGAATAATGATCGGCGTCGTGATGGCTCCTGGCGACCGCCGCGAAATAGCGCTTGCGCAGCGGTTCCGGCAGCGTCGTTTCGACTGTCGTGCCGCTTGGCAGATAGACATCGCCCGAATGCCAGGTGATATACCAAAGCCCTTCGATGAGCCCGACTGAGGCTTGCGCATTGAGGATCAGCTGATGCGCGCCGGTAAGCGCTTCGGTCACGCCGTCCTTGTTCCAATTCAAATCCTTCGGCACCGGCCCGACGAAGCCGATGAGGATGACGGAGGAATCTCCTTTCGTGATGCGCCACATCACGGGACCAGGTTTGCGCGCAGTCACAACAACCGTCTCGATGTTCGACCAATCGGAGGAAGGCGCCGGCGTATCGGCGCGTGCGAGGCCGCATACCAGCACCAACGCGAGCAACAGCAGGACGCGTGCTACCACCATTTCAGATGACTAAATCCTGCGAGCCACAACAGGCTCATGACGCCGTAGGTGATGCAGTCGACCTGCCATGGCTTCAGCTGGATGCCGGTCGCATTCTTGATGAGAGTCATCAGCCAGGCGCCCTCTTCCGCATTCTGCTCGGCGCGCCAGGTGCCGTAGCGCATGTAGGATTCGATGTTGTTCAGGATGCAGGAGTTCTTGTTGAACTGCCAACCCAGCGCGACCAGCGGCAGGAAGGCGAGATAGACATAAAGAACTGCGGACACCGGTATCGCCCAACCGGCGACGATGAAGATCATCACCGCGAAGTGCAGGTAGAAACAGAAATTGCCGAGCAGATCGCGCTTCTCCAACGGCGATGGGACCGTCGTGGAAAGTGCGGGGATGTCCTCGTCCTGCGACAGACTCATTGGCGCTCCCTCTCCCAGTCCCCGACCCTAGCAGGATCGTGTCCGCCCTCCTACGTCCGTGACGGTACGATGAACCCCGTTGGTTCCCGCCCGCCGTCTCGATATAAGGAGCGCACAACAACACGGGAAGGGACCGCCACATGGCTTCGCCGCAGATCCAGGAAATCATCACCCAAATGGGCACTGCCATAGGCGACAATTCAGGGCTGGGCGGTTCGCTCAAGTTCGATTTCGGCGCTGACGGTTCGGTGTTGATCGACGGCAAGGCCACGCCGAACACAGTGAGCGACGGCGAAGGCAAAGGCGCGGACTGCACGCTCTCTGTCAGCCTCGCGGACTTCGGGAAGATGGTCAAAGGCGAGCTCGACGGCACCAGCGCGTTCATGCAGGGCAAGCTGCGCGTCGCCGGCGACATGGGTCTTGCGATGAAGCTTGGCCCGATCCTCCAGAAGGCACGCGGCTGATTTCTTTCGATCCTCGGTTCTTCAACGCGCACGATGGCGTGCGTTTGCGCGCCGGTGTGTTCCGCGCGAATCCTGCAGCGCGCGGCGTATGCGTGCTGTTGCACGGACAGACCGAGTTCATCGAGAAATATGGCGAAGTCATCGGCGAGTTGAACGCGCGCGGCTACACGGTCGCGACGTTCGACTGGCGCGGACAGGGCGGATCGCAGCGCCCGCTTGAAGATCCGCTCAAATCCTATGTGAAGGACTTCGCGCAATTCGACGATGACCTGCTGAGCTTTATCGACCAGATCGTCAAACCGCTGTGCGACACGCCGCCGATCGCGCTCGCGCATTCGATGGGCGCGCATATCCTGCTGCGCACGTTGCATGACAAGCCCTCCGCATTTCGCGCGGCGGCACTCAGCGCACCGATGATCGCGGTGTCGGCGCGCGGCTACCCGGCATGGCTCGCGCGCGTGGTGACCTCGCTCTACTACGGAACGGGTCAAAGCGGATCGTTCGCGTGGGGCATGACGGCGCGCGATCCGTTCATGATCGATTTCAACAACCAGCTTGTGACATCCGATCAAACACGGTTTCAGCACACGCAGGATTTCCTCAAAACCCACCCCGATCTGCGCCTCGCGGGCCCGACCTGGGGCTGGTTGGAGGCGGCGTACAAATCGATGGCGCGCGTGAACGCACCGGGTTTTGCCGAAGCGATCCCGATGCCGGTGCTGGTCGCGGGGCCCGGCAAGGATCGCATCTGCCTCACGCCCGCGACGCAGGCCTTCGCCGCGCGTTTGCCGAAAGGCGAATATCTCGACCTCCCCGACAGCGAACACGAGATCCTGATGGAAAACGATTCCATCCGCGCCCGTTTCTGGTCCGCGTTTGACGCGTTCACCGCGAAGCTCGGCTGACAATAACAACGGCCGCGGACCGCTGCGCCAGCGAGGTATTTCACAAGGCTATTCGTTTTTTATTTTTTGCAAATTTTTCGTCACGGCCAGGTCTCGGCCCTCCCTAAGCGCTCCACTGCATTTTCTGTACAGAACCACGAAGACCTTTTCGTTTTGTGCAATTCAAATACCGCCCTGGCCGCGTAACCGATTGAACCTCCAAAAAATTCGCCTTCCTTCGCTGCACTGCACATTTCGCAATGCGTTCGCCTAAGAGGCAACAAAAAGGCGGAGTTCGACCGCGTTGGCCTAAAGCGCGATCCGCCTTGAGCGTCGAAGCTACGGCAGGCGAGCAACATCCGGTTCGACGCGGACTTTTTCCTCTTCCACACGGGTGAAAAATGGGGAGCCAGATACTGGTTTCAAGTCCTACCATAGGATTTATTTCTGATAATTTGTCAGATGCCGCCCAAAAAATTGTCATGGCCCGGCGTGACCGGGCCACCCAGCCGGCGCGTGTCCACGCGCCGAAAGACCTCCACACCCATCCAGCTTTTCCCAAAAGCGATATTAAATCTGTAGTTGCAATACGAACAGCGATCCCCATGCCGAAGAACTACTGGGTCTACATCATGGCAAGCGCGCGCAACGGCACGCTCTACATCGGCATGACGAACGATCTGGTGGTGCGCATCGGACAACACCGCGACGGCATCGCCGATGGCTTCACGAAAAAGTACGGCGTGTAGATGCTGGTCTATTCCGAAATCTTCCACGACGTGCGCGCAGCCATCCAACGAGAAACGCGCCTGAAGAAATGGAAGCGAAGTTGGAAACTCGAACTGATCGAAAAGCAGAATCCGGACTGGAAGGATTTTGGCGAGACACTGACGCGTTGACATCCGCGCACCCAGATATCCACTCACCCAAGTCACTCCCTCCCCTCAAACTGTCATGGCCCGGGGCGACCGGGCCATCCAGACGAAGGTCACCGATGTAGAAGTTTCAAAAATCGAACATTCCGGCATCGATTGGTCGCGCAGACGCGCGCCCGCTGGGTGGCCCGGTCAAGCCGGGCCATGACAATGCGGGTGGGAGATTCATCCCGCCAGCAGCTTCAACACCGCGTCATGCACGCGCCTGTCCCCACTCGCGACGCACTGTCCGCCCGCGCTCGGGTCGCCGCCTTTCCAGTCCGTGATGATGCCGCCGGCGCCTTCGATCACGGGGATCAGGGCTGCGACGTCCCAGCGTTTGAAATGCGACTCCACGATCACGTCGCAGAAGCCCATCGCGAGCAGGCCGAAGATATAACAGTCGCCGCCGAAGCGGCTCATCTTCACGGCGCTTGAGACGCGGCGGAAACCGGCGCGCTCCTCCGCTTCGAAATAAGCATAGGGATGCGTGCAACACAGGACCGCGTCCTCTATTCCAGCGCAGGGCCGCACGCGCAACTCTTCCTCGATTCCGCGCACCATGAATTTCGTCCTGCCGTTCGCGCCGATGAAACGCTCGCCGAGAACCGGCTGGTCGATGATGCCGAGTGCCGCGCGGCCGTCCTTCTCCAGCGCGATGAGCGAGCCCCATTCGTGCCGGCCGTTGATGAAGGCCCGCGTACCGTCCACCGGATCGAGCACCCAGCGCTGTCCGCTGGTGCCTGCCTTCTCGCCGTACTCCTCACCGAGGATTGCGTCTTTGGGGCGTTCGGCGTCGATGATCGCGCGGATGGCAAGCTCGGCGTTCCTGTCGGCCTGGGTCACGGGATCGAACACCTCGCCCTTCGCGGCGCCCTTGTCGTCGATGTCGATCCGGCGGCGGAAATAAGGACGGATCACCTCGCCCGCCGTGTCGGCCAGCCGGTGCGCGAAGGCGATTGTCGCCGCGTCGATGGTCATACCCTCTTCTACCTCCCCCTCTGTGGGGAGGTCGATACATGAGCGAAGCGAATGGATCGGGTGGGGGCGGCTGCGGCAACAGCGCCCCCCACCCGAAGCGCTGCGCGCTTCGACCTCCCCACAGTGGGGGAGGTTAAAAAGTGCGCTATGCTCCCCACATGATATTTGGATATTTCGAAGGGGTCACAGCATGAAATCCGTCGTCGTCACAGGGTCGTCCACCGGCATCGGCTGGGGCGCCACCAAGGTTCTTATCCAGAACGGCTTTCGTGTCTTCGGCAGCGTGCGCAAGGACGCGGACGGCGAGCGCCTGCAAAAGGAATTCGGCGCGAACTTCGTGCCGCTGAAATTCGATGTCACTGACGCGGCGGCGGTGAACGCAGCGGCGGAGCAGGTGTCAGCGGCGCTGGGCGGCGAGACGCTGGCGGGCCTCGTCAACAATGCGGGCATCGCGGTCGCGGGCCCCCTGCTCTATCTCAAGATGGACGAATTCCGCCACCAGATAGAGGTGAACGTCACGGGTCAGCTGATCGTGACGCAGGCGTTTGCGCCGCTCCTGGGCGCCGACCGCTCGCGCAAGGGCGCGCCGGGCAGGATCGTGAACATCACCTCCGTCGGCGGCAAGAATGCGAACCCGTTCATGGGGCCGTATTGCGCGTCGAAATTCGCGATGGAGGGTTTGTCGGAGTCGCTGCGCCGCGAGTTGATGCTGTTCGGCATCGACGTGATCGTGGTCGCGCCGGGCGCGGTGGCGACGCCGATCTGGGACAAGGCGGAAGAAGTCGACGTGACGCAATATGCCAACACGCCGTACCTAGAACCGCTGAAGAAAATCCGCGCTTATATGCTCGAGCGTGGGCCGAAAGGGTTAAAGCCGGAGAAGCTAGGCGCCGCGATCCATCACGCGCTGACCACCGCGAGCCCGAAGGTGCGCTACACCGTGTCGCCCGACGGATTGCAGGACATGATGGTCAACATCTTGCCCAAACGCATGGTCGACAAGATGATCGGCGGCCAGCTCGGCCTCACCAAGAAATAGGACCAAGATGTCAGACGGATTTACGTTGGACCGCTTCGCGGCGGTGCGCGCGGCATTTGACGCCAATCTCGACAGCGGCGCCGATGTCGGCGCGTCCTTCTGCGCCACGCACAATGGCGAGACCGTAGCCGATCTCTGGGGCGGCCATGCCGACGAAGCCAAGACGCGGCCTTGGGTGAAGGACACGATCGTCAACGTCTATTCGACGACAAAGACGATGACGGCATTGACCGCGCTGCTGCTTGCCGATCGCGGCGCGCTCGATTTCGACAAGCCGGTCGCGCATTACTGGCCGGAGTTCGCGGCCAACGGAAAGGCGGATGTGAAAGTCAGTCATCTGATGAGCCATTCCGCGGGTCTCTCAGGCTGGAAAGAGACGATCGCCAAAGACGATCTCTACGATTGGGAGAAGGCGACGTCGCTGCTCGCGGCGCAGGCGCCGTTCTGGGAACCCGGCACCGCGCCCGGCTATCACGCGCTGACCCAGGGCTATCTCGTCGGCGAAGTCATTCGTCGCATCGCGGGCAAGACGGTCGGCACCGTGTTTCGCGAGGAATTCGCCGAACCGCTCGGCGCCGATTTCCACATCGGTCTTCCAGCATCGGAGGATTCGCGCGTCGCGGATCTGATCCCGCCACCGCCGGGCACCGCCATCGCTGACACCGCCATGACCGATCTCGCAAAGAACATGGCGAACAACCCCGGCATCGATGTGAGCGAGACGCGCACGCGCGCGTGGCGTGGCGCTGAAATTCCGGCGGCCGGTGGCACTGGCAACGCGCGCGCCATCGCCGGCGTCCACGTCATCCTCGCCAATGGCGGGATGGCGAGCGGCAAACGCTTTCTCTCGGAAGCCGGATGCCGCAAGGCGCTCGAGCCGCAGATCGAAGGCACCGATCTCATCCTCGGTCAGCCGGTGAAATACGGCATGGGCTTCGGCCTGCCGAGCCCGATGGTGCCGCTGCCCAATCCCAACACGATTTTCTGGGGCGGCTATGGCGGTTCACTCGTCATCATCGACATGGACGCACATGCGACCATCGCCTACGCGATGAACAAGATGGCGCGCACCACCACCGGCGACATGCGCGCCATGGGCCTCGCGATGGCCGTGTGGCAGGGATTGATGGCCTAGCTGTCAGCGTCCGCTGAAGCGCGCGACGCGCGTTTGCGGTCGTGGGGGGAAAGCTGGCGCTTGCGGATGCGGATGGACTGCGGCGTCACTTCGACGAGCTCGTCTTCCTCGATGTAGGCGATCGCCTGCTCCAGCGTCATCGGCACGATCGGCGTGAGGCGCACGGCCTCGTCTTTCGATGTCGTACGAATGTTGGTGAGCTGCTTCGCCTTGAGCGGATTGACCTCGAGGTCGTTGTCCTTGGCGTGCTGGCCGATGATCATGCCCTGATAGACCTTCGTGCCCGTCACCACGAACAGCTTGCCGCGCTCTTCGATGTACCAGAGCGCATACGTCACCGCTTCGCCGTCGCCGGTCGAGATCAGAACGCCATTGGTGCGGCCGATGATCGGGCCCTTGTGCGGCGCGTAGCCGGAGAACATGCGGTTGATGACGCCCGTGCCGCGCGTGTCGGTGAGGAATTCGCCGTGATAGCCGATCAGCCCGCGCGCCGGTGCCGAGAACACAAGGCGCGTCTTGCCGGCGCCGGTCGGGCGCATGTCCTGCAATTCGCCTTTGCGGGTCGAGATCTTCTCGATGACGACGCCGGTGTACGGATCGTCGACGTCGATCGTGACTTCTTCGATCGGCTCCATGCGCTCGCCGTTCTCGGTCTTGAACAGCACGCGCGGACGGCTGATCGACAGCTCGAAACCCTCGCGGCGCATGGTTTCGATGAGCACGCCGAGCTGGAGTTCGCCGCGCCCGGCGACTTCAAACGAACCGTCGCCGGTTTCGCTCACCTTGATCGCGACGTTGCCTTCGGCCTCACGCAGCAGACGCTCGCGGATGACGCGGCTCTGCACCTTGTCGCCTTCACGGCCGGCGAGCGGGGAATCGTTGACCGACACCGTCATCGCCAAGGTCGGCGGATCGATCGGGGTGGCATGAATGGCTTCCGTCACGCTCATGTCGCACAGCGTGTCGGCAACGGTCGCAATCTGAAGACCGGCGATAGCGACGATGTCGCCTGCCTCCGCGCGGGTCACAGGAACGCGCGCCAACCCGCGGAACGCGAGCAGCTTCGTCACGCGCGTGCGCTCGATTTCCTTGCTGTCGTTGTTCAGAACCTTGATCACGCGATTGACCGTCATCGCACCGGATTCGATGCGGCCCGTGAGAATACGGCCAAGGAAGTTGTCGGCTTCGAGTGTCGTGACCAGCATCTTGAACGGATGCTCATCGCCGGCCAGTTCTGCGGACTTCGGCGGCGGAACGTCCTCGACGATGCGCTTGAACAGCGGGTCGAGGTTCTTGTTCTCGTCCGATATCTCGGAGAGTTCGTTCACGGCCCAGCCGTTACGGCCCGAGGCGTAGAGGTGATGGAATTCGAGCTGGCTGTCGTTGGCTTCCAGAGCCAGAAACAGATCGAAGACGCTTTCCAGCGTTTCTTCCGGCTGTGCATCGTGGCGGTCGATCTTGTTGATGACGACAATAGGCTTCAGGCCGAGCTTCAACGCCTTCGACAGCACGAATTTGGTCTGCGGCATGACGGACTCCGCCGCATCGACGAGCAGCACGACGCCGTCGACCATCGACAGGATGCGCTCGACCTCGCCGCCGAAATCGGCGTGGCCCGGCGTATCGACGATATTGATCCGCGTCCCGTGCCACTCGACGCTCGTGCATTTTGCGAGAATGGTGATGCCGCGCTCGCGCTCCAGATCGTTGGAGTCCATGGCGCGCTCGTCCATGTGCTGGTTTTCGCGCACGGAGCCGGACTGCTTGAGGAGCTGGTCCACAAGCGTGGTTTTGCCATGGTCGACATGGGCGATGATGGCGATATTCCGGAGATTCATACACGGGACTCGGCTGGGGTCCGGGGCTTATATAGAGGCGATTTCGGCGCGGCAACCGCGACCGGATGACGGGGAAACGAGGCAAAAATGGCCGAAAAACGGCCCTTTCCGAAAGCAGCGCAGATGGCTGCATTCCGGCTTGCCAGGAACACGCAGCTGAAAGGCAGACTTTTCGACTACCTCAGCGGGCCCATGGATGCTGCTCGTGTCCTCGCGGACATGACGCTCGCGGAGCCTGCAGCACCGGCGGTCCTGCCGCGGCACATCTGGATGTATTGGCATGACGGATGGGAGAACGCGCCCGACATCGCCAAAATCTGCCGTCAGTCCTGGACCCTCCGCAATCCGGGCTACGAGGTTCGCGCGCTGGATTATCGTTCGCTTTCGGAATTCCTGCCCGATCCGCCGGTGCATTACGAAGCGACAAAGCTCAACAGTTTTGCCAATCGCGTGCGGCTTCGTCTGTTGCGAATTCACGGCGGCGTGTGGGCGGACGCGACCAATTTCTGCATACAGCCCGTCGATTCCTGGATCGCAGACAAGGTCGAGCCCGCAGGGCTCTTCGCTTTCACCCTGCCCAACAGCGAGAGGCTGATCGCCACATGGTTTCTCGCCGCGACACCGCAAGCACCGCTGGTTGCAGCATGGGAAGAACTGATCACGCTCTACTTCGCGCATATCGAACGCGAAGCACTTCCGGTCCACGCCTATTTCTTCATGCCTTACATTTTCGAATTCGCGATTCAGCAAAGCTCCCGGCTCCAGGCGCAATGGGATCGCATGCCGAAATATCCGGTAGAGGATTCGGGCCGCGTTGCGACGCTCGCCAAACTCAAGGAGACCGGCGAGGTCCGCGAGATCAAACCGGAGCGTTGGGAAAAGATCGCGATCGTCCTGCGCGAGACCCGGATGCAGAAGCTGACCTGGAAGGATGCCATGCGGGAGGGCCGCCCAAGAGCCCTGCGCGTGCTGGACTTTCTCCGGGCCAATCTGCAGGAAGCGCCGAAAAACACCGGCCTCTCGTTAAGCGTCTGAAATCCGGCCTTTCTTCGTCGCCGGTGCTGGAAAACCGTGCAGTTTGTTACAAAATAACAAGATGGATAGGAATATGGTCGAAAAGCCGTGCTAGGAACCCCCTCGTTCAGACAAGGCCGGCGGCGGGATGGGACGTCGCGCACTATACTGTTTAGCTGTGTTTTGCCGGACAAAGCATTGTCGGTCTCCAAGGATTGAGTGATGAATATCCGCTTTCCCGCGAACGTCGAATCCTTTCCGGAAAGCGTACAGAAGTTGCCCGCCGCAATTCGCACCAACAGCCGCGCACGCCTGATCGCGAGCGTGATCGGCGTGGTTGCGCTTCTGGCTCTGGTTTGGATTATCGTCCGGGTGTTTTCGGGACCGTCCGCGCCGGCGCATCCCCCGGCACCGGTCAAGGTCGCCGCAATCCAGCGGATGGACGTGACCGTCATCGAGCACACCCTCGGCACGGTCATCGCCAACGCCACGGTGCAGGTCACCGCCCGCGTCGACGGCCAACTCCTCTCGGCTGGTTTCAAGGAAGGTGACATCGTCCACGCGGGACAACTGATCTTCCGCCTCGACCCCCGTCCCTTTACCGCCGCACTCGCGCAGGCGCAGGCATCGCTCGCCAAGGATCAGGCGATGCTGTTGAGCGCCCAGAACGACCGCAAGCGCTACGACACTCTATTTAAAGCCGGTGCGGCGTCCTCGCAGCAGCGCGATCAGTCCGACGCGACCTCCAAAGGACTCGCTGCGACGGTGCAGTCGGATCGCGCCGCGGTCGATGTCGCAAAGCTCAATCTGGCCTACAGCCAGATCCGCTCTCCCATCGAGGGAAAGACCGGGCCGATCCTGGTGCAGCCGGGCAATCTGGTCGTCGCCAATGGCACCGCTCCGCTGGTGACCATCACGCAGGTCCAGCCGGTAAAGGTTTCGTTTTCATTGCCGCAATCCGATCTGCCGCGCATTCAGGAACGCCAGCACACCGGCGCGTTGACAGCGTCTGTCGATACGCATTCGGCGGGCGGCAATCCCATTCAGGCTCAGGTCGATTTCGTGGGCAATGCCGTGAGCAACACCACCGGCACCATCGAGCTGCGTGCCACATTCGCGAACACCGATATGAGTCTGGTTCCGGGACAGTTGATCGACGTTGCCGTGGCGCTGAACAATTTGCGCGGCGCGATGGTCGTGCCACGCGAGGCTGTGAATGTCGGACCGAATGGACGTTACGTCTACGTCGTGACCAAGGACGGCAACGCGGCGCTGCAGCCCGTCGAGGTTCTGTTCGACAACGGCGCGACGATGGCGATTTCGGGCAAGCTGAAAGCAGGCGAAAAGGTCGTCACCGACGGACAGCTGCGCATCGTACCCGGCCAGCCGGTTGCAATTCAGACCTCTGGCGGAGCGGCGCGCAAGGCGCCATGAATATCTCCCGCCAGTTCATCCTTCGCCCCGTCATGACGACGCTGCTCATGGCGGCGATCGTGATCTTCGGTTTGTTCGGTTTCGTTTCACTGCCGATCAGTGAGCTTCCCAACGTCGACTTCCCGACCATCGTCGTCAGCGCCGGGCTCCCCGGCGCGGACCCGGAGACGATGGCGTCCGCGGTTGCCACGCCGTTGGAAAGCCAGTTCTCCACCATCGCCGGCATCAGCTCGATGAGTTCGTCCAGCACGCAAGGCTCGACGCAGATCACCATCCAGTTCGATCTCGACCGCAATCTCGACGGCGCGGCGCAGGACGTCCAGGCCGCAATCTCCGCTGCCGGCCGGCAATTGCCGCAGCAGATGCCCACGCCGCCGACGATGCGCAAGGTCAATCCGTCCGATCAGCCGATCATGTATCTGGCGATGGGTTCGCCGACCCTTCCGCTGCCGGAAGTCGACAAATATGCCGAGACGTTGCTGGCGCGCCAGCTTTCCACGCTGAACGGCGTGGCGCAGGTCAATGTCTACGGCTCGCAGAAATTCGCGGTGCGTATCCAAGCCGACCCTGTCGCCCTCGCCGCGCGCGGCATCGGCATCGATCAGGTTGCCACCATCGCCAACGCCGCAAATCCAAACATCCCGACCGGATCGCTAAGCGGCGCCAAGCAGTCCATCGTGCTGCACAGCAGCGGCCAGCTTGAGACTGGGGCGGCCTTTAACCGCCAGGTCATTGCCTACAAGAATGGCGCGCCGGTGCGGGTGCAGGATGTCGGCCGCGCGATCGATAGCGTCGAAAACAAATATGTGGCGAGCTGGTACAACGGTCAGCGCGCCATCGTGCTCGCGATCCAGCGCCAGCCCGGCTCCAACACCATCGCCGTCGTCAACGAGATCAAGAGCATCCTTCCACGCTTCAAGGCGCAGCTTCCCGCGACAGTGTTCCTGAACACGCTGTATGACCGCAGCCAGTCGATCCGCGCGTCGGTTTCCGATGTGGAACTGACCCTGGTGCTCGCCGCCGTGCTGGTCGTGGGCGTGATCTTTGTCTTCCTGCGGACGTTGTCCGCGACGCTTATCCCTTCGCTTGCGTTGCCGATCGCCGTGATTGGCACCTTCGCGGGCATGGCGTATCTCGGCTACAGCCTCGACAACCTGTCGCTGCTCGCACTGACGCTCTCGGTCGGCTTCGTCGTCGACGACGCCATCGTCATGCTCGAGAACATCGTGCGTCACGTCGAGGAAGGCGAGCAGCCGATGGATGCCGCACTGAAAGGCGCGCGCGAGATCGGCTTCACCATCCTGTCGATGACGCTGTCCCTGATGGCGGTGTTCATTCCGCTAATCTTCATGGGCGGCATCATCGGCCGGCTGCTCCATGAGTTTGCTGTCACGATCGTGCTGGCGATTGCGTTCTCCGGCATCGTTTCGGTCACGCTCACGCCGATGCTGTGCGCGCGTCTGCTGCAGCCGGAGCACAATCGCAAGCACAACCGGTTCTACGAACTCAGCGAGAACACGTTCAACAGCATCCAGAGCTCCTACGAGCGTTCGTTGCGCTGGAGCCTGCAGCATCGCTTCATCATTTTTCTTGTCTTCCTTGGCAGCCTTGTCGCCACCATCGGCCTGTTCATGCTGGTGCCGCAGGACTTCCTCCCCTCCAGCGATCAGGGTCAGGTATTCGGCCTGACGGAAGCGGCAAACGGCACATCCTTCGATCAGATGGTGCAATATCAGCAGCAGGCCGCGGCCATCGTCGCCAAGGATCCCGCCATCGACGGCTTCATGTCCGCGGTCGGTTCGGGCGGCTCAAGCTCCGGCGTCAACAGCGGGCGTATTTTTGCGAGCCTGAAGCCGCTCTCCGAACGCTCGGTCTCGGCACAGGACGAAGCGCGCATCCTGCAGAAAAAACTTTCCAACATCCCCGGCATCAACATCTTCATGCAGGTGCCGCCCATGATCCGAATCGGCGGGCGTCTGACGAAATCGCAGTACCAGTACACGCTGCAGGATCTGGACATTGAGGAACTGCAGACGTCTTCCAACAAGCTCATGAATGCACTGGCGACAGCGCCCGGCTTCACGGAAGTCACCAGCGATCTGCAGCTTTCGACGCCCGCGCTGAACGTCACCATCGACCGCGACCGCGCATCCGCGCTGGGCGTGACTCCGGCCGCCATTGAAACCGCCTTGAGCTCCGCGTTCGGCGGCGAAGAGATTTCGCAGATCTACGGCTCCTCCGACACCTATCAGGTGATCCTCGAGCTTTTGCCGCAATATCAGACCGACCCATCGGCGCTGTCGCGGCTGTATGTAACGGCACAGGATGGCACGCTCGTCCCGCTGACGGCCGTCACGAAGATCACCAACGGCACAATGCCGCTCAGCATCAATCATCAGGGCCAGTTGCCCGCGGTGACCATCTCGTTCGACCTCGCGCCGGGTTACGCACTCAGCGACGCGGTTTCAACGATCAATCGGGTGCAGGGACAAGTTGGCATGCCGGACACCGTCCAGGGCTCCTTCCAGGGCGCGGCGCAGGCCTATCAGAGTTCGACGGGTGGCACGGCCGTCCTGCTGCTCGCGGCGTTGATCGTCGTCTATATCGTGTTGGGTATTCTCTATGAGAGCTTCATCCATCCGCTGACGATCTTGTCGGGCCTTCCGTCCGCTGCCGTGGGCGCGCTTTTCACACTCTGGCTCGCGCATATTCTGTTCACGGCCGGACTCGTTGGCACCGACACGACGCTCAGTCTCTACGCTTTCGTCGGCATGATCATGCTGATCGGCATCGTGAAGAAGAACGCGATCATGATGATCGACTTTGCGCTGGCGCGGGAGCGCGGCGAGAACGTGCCGCCCGAGACCGCGATCTTCGAAGCCGCGATCATCCGCTTCCGTCCAATCATGATGACGACAATGGCGGCGCTGATGGGTACGGTGCCAATCGCAATCGGTTTCGGCGCCGGCGGCGAAACACGGCGCCCGCTGGGCCTGGCCGTGGTCGGTGGATTGATACTGTCGCAGCTCCTGACGCTCTACATCACGCCGGTGCTGTACGTGTATCTCGACAATCTCGGGCACCGCTTCAGCAAGGGCGGCGCGAAAACGGCCCCGGCCCCTGCCGAATAGATCAGCCCTTCGCACTTAGGCGATCGACCTCAGCGGCTTCGTCCGGCGTCAGTTCCCAGGCAGCTGCGCGGACGTTCATTTCGATCTGATCGGGCCGCGTCGCGCCCGCGATCACGCTGGCGAGAGATGGATGCGACAGCAGCCACGCAAACGCCAGCTCCAGAAGCGTGCGGCCCCGCGCGTCACAGAACGCGCGCAGACGTTCGACGATCGCCCAGTTCTCGTCATTCATGTAGCGGTCACTGAACCGCGTGCCGCGTGCATAGCGCGTGCCTTCCGGGATCGCCCGATCCTTTTGGTATTTGCCGGTCAGCAGCCCGCTTGCGAGGGGGAAGAACGGCAGCAGCGACATCTTCCGCGCCGCGATCTCGGGGAGCAGGTCGCGTTCCGCGTCACGCATCACGAGACTGTATTCGTCCTGGGCGGTGACGAAGGACGCCAGTCCGTTGCGTGCGGAGATCGCGGCTGCGTCCCTGATACCGGCGGCTGGAAGATTGGAGCAGCCGATGGCGCGCACCTTGCCCTGTTTCACCAGATCGTCGAGCGCGCGCAATGTCTCTTCCATCGGCGTCTTCGGATCGGGGGTGTGGAGCTGATAGAGGTCAATGTAATCGGTGCGCAGGCGCTTCAGGCTCGCCTCCACCGCCGCCATGATATAGCCGCGCGAGGCGCGCGCCGTATCCGTGGCGTCATCCATCGCCATGCCGAACTTGGTGGCGAGCACGATATTCTTGCGGCGGGCGCCGAGAATCTCGCCAAGCTGCGCCTCCGAGCCGCCGCGATTGCCGTAGATGTCCGCGGTGTCGAACAGGGTGATGCCCTGCGTCAGCGCGCGGTCGACAACCTTGCGCGACGTCTCCAGATCGAGGATGCCGAAATTGTTGCAGCCGAGGCCGACAACGGAGACCTCGAGCTTCGACAGTCCCAACGGGCGCTTCTTCATCGTTCGATCCTTTTGAGGTCAGGGAGACTAACGCGCCCATACGAAAAAGGGCGCCGGTTTCCCGGCGCCCCTGTTCGAGATGGTTGGGCTTCGCTTAGAAGCGCGCGCCCACCGTGATACCGACGACACGCGGGTCGCCGTAGAACAGGCCGGTGTAAAGGCCCGAGGACGAGCTGGTCAGGTACTGACCCGTGATGTGCGAACCACCGAGGAGGTTCTTCGCATAACCCTGCACGTACCAGGCGTTGTCAGGCGCGTTCAACGTGATCAACGCATTCATGGTGCCGTAGGACGGGATCGCGTCCGCCGGGCCATTGAAGATGCGGCTGAACATGCCGGCCTGCCAGAAGTAATCGACGCGCGACACCAGGTTGTACCCTTTGCCAACCGGCGTGGAGTACTGCGCGCCAATCGCGATCGAGTAAGGTGCCGTGTTGCCGAGCTGGTTGCCCTGGATATTGACCGGGACGCCCGTCGTCGAGGAGCCAGCGTAGTTCGGATCCTTCGTGACAAACGGCAATCCAAACACCGAGTTCAACGCTTCCAAAGCGCCCTGGGTACACACGCCGTAAGTGGTATGTGCGATGCCGTATTGCGCGAGAGCACTTGTGCCACCCGGCGGCGCAAAGAACACACCAGCAAGTCCGGTGGGAGGCGGAAGACTGGTCAGTGCCGCATAGGCCGCATTAAACCCACCTGCCGGACCGTTGTAGTAGATTACGCAGTTCTGCGCGTTCGTCGCCGAGAGCGTGCCGTCCTTGATCAAAACCGCGTTCGGATCGCCGCCCGTCGGATTGCGCGTATCGATCTGCGCCGTGTTTCCAATGCGGGACTGCGTCCAGTCAGCATTCAGGCTGAACTGCCAGTGATCGTCCGGTGCCCACTGGAACTCGCCTTCCAAACCACCGAGGAACGCCTTGATGTTGGTGTTCACCGAGGTATTGGCGATGATCGACGAGATCTGATAGCCGCCGTAATTGTAGTACCAGGCCGTCAGGTTCGCCTGCAGGCGGCCGTCGAGCATCGTGTTCTTGGCGCCGATTTCGTAGGCGTCGATCGATTCCGGTTCGTAGGTCGGCGGAATGCCGTCCAAATTGCCCGGCTGCACGCCCGGGTTGGAACCACCGGCCTTGTAACCGCGCGCATACGAAGCATACAGGAAGGTCGCGTCCGTCATGTCCCAGTGCGGGTTGTAGTCGACAACCAAACGGCCCGTGATTTTGTCGAACGTGCGGGCGGTATCCTGGAACAGCTGATTGCCTGTCTTGCCGGTATCGAAGTCACCGCAAGTCGATGGAGGCAGCTGATGCTCGTTGAAGCATTGCTGAAGGGCCGCGTCATTATTCTTGCTGCCGACCTGTTCGAAGCCGTTGAAGATTGTGATGCGCCCGGAATTTTCTTTCCGATCCTCAGTGCCACGGAGACCGAGGGTGAACTTCAACGTATCCGGGATGGCGTCCCAATACGCTTCACCATAGATCGCCTTGGATTCGATCGAGGAACGCTGCGTACGGTTGTCGTAGTATGACGTACCGTAGATGCAACCCTTCTGCGCGCAATTCAGCAGGTAGTCGGGGGGCGTTCCACCGCTACCCAAAATCCCCGCTATAGTGGCCGGCGGGATCAGCGCGCCGAACAGAGTCTGGCCATAGTCGAGCGTGTTCGAGGCGACGTAGTAGTCACCCCACTGCAGATCCTTGAGGTAGTACCCTCCGATCATGAAGTTGACCGGGCCCTCGAAATTCGTGTTCAGGCGAAGGTCGCCCGACATCTGCTTGCTGGATCCGTTCGACTGGTCGTACGCAAACGGCGTGTTGGAGTAACGGTTGATCGAACCACCGATGATGCCGTTGTTGGTAAAGTTGGACACCGGAAGCGCGCCATTCGCGGCCTGCGCGAACGCGAACGCATACGGTCCCGTCGCGGTATTGCCGTATCCCGCACCCACGAACGGAAGGAACGCTTCATAGGCACCGATCACGCCGGCGAACGTACCCAGGCTGGTCGCAAGCAGGGTCGGGTTGAACCGGGCGCCCGGCGAGTTGGTGTAACTTTCCTGCGAGATCACGGAGCCGTCGGCATAGCCGCCAACCAAGGTCGCATCCAGCCAGTCATTGACCTTTTGCTTCACTTCACCGGTGAGCGAATTGCTTTTGCTCTTGAGCGTCGGCGTAAAGTCGGAATTGACCTCACGCGGATCGTTCGGAACGGCACCAGCCGGCGAAACATATCCCTGCGTCAGATCGAAGAGGCCCAGGTTTCCGGCATCACCGAACCCAAACCCGTCAAACAGGTTCTGGAACGCACCGCGCATCGCCTGCCTGCTGACCGGGATGTTGAAGAACGTGGCGTTCGGGTTGACCGCGCCGTTCGTCAGCTTGTCCGGCAAGCAACCCAGTGTGCCTGTGGGATCGGTGTGACACAGCTGCTTTTGAGCGCGCATACGCGTGTCGTTTTCATCGGCGTGCGAATAGATAACGTCGACCGTCGTGTCCTGGGTCGGCTGCCAACGGACCAAAGCGCGGCCCGACCACTGGTCGCGCGAGTCGGGATGCTTGTCATCCGTGCCGGCGAAGACGTTCGTCGAATAACCATCGTGACGAACCCAGTCGCCCGCGACGCGGACAGCGAGCTCGTCGGTGATGATCGGCATGTTGACCATGCCTTTGACTTCCGCCGAGTCATACGAGCCGTAGCTCGCATCGATGCTCGCCGCGAAGGCATCAAGTTTCGGCTTGGCCGAGAAGATGTTGACCGCACCGCCGGTCGCGCCGCGTCCGTACAGCGTGCTCTGCGGGCCGCGCAGAACTTCGACGCGCTCGATATCGTAGAACTGGCCGGAGTCGACGGGGGCGTTCGCATAGTAAACGTCGTCGATGTTGAAGGCGATGCCGGATTCGGCGTCGCCCGAGATCACCTGCGTGCCGATACCGCGGATCTGGAAGTTCGTGCCGGTAAAGTTCGCCTTGGTATAGGAAACGTTCGGCGTGCTGAACTGGATGTCCTTGAAGCCGTTCACCTGATGCGCGGCAAGATCCTGCGCGGAATAGGCGGTAACGGCGATCGGAACCGATTGAATGTCTTCCGCCTTCTTCTGGGCGGTCACGATCACGGTTTCGATCTGCGCAAACGCAGGAACCGTGAAAGCGGTGGTCACCAGCAACGCACCAATAATTGTGAGGGACTGTTTCGTCCCAAGCGAACGCTTCGCTGACATTTCGAACTCCCCGTTGGACCTCAATTTAAATGAGGTCGTTCTAAGCCTCAGCGTCTCGCTCGCATCCCGAGCGAACCCAGAAAGACGCAGTGCGGCGGTTCGAGATTGATGGAATGTCAGTAGGCGGGCAAGCGCTATACGCCCCGGGATTTTGGGCAGACGCAATTTCGAGAAAGCTTTGTACCCATAATGCCACAGTAAAAGTTCACAGCAGTGGCGAGGCGCAAGATTCGTTGCGCGCTAAACAGTACGACAGCAAGTCATTGTTTTAATTACAATATTCCACCGTACCGGTTAGCGAGTGCCGCCGGGCTTCAACTTTCGGCAGTCAACGCTTGGGGAATGGGCCAAATGGGAAGGGGTGTTCATCGCGGGCGAATGTCACGAACGCCAGGCATTCCACGAGATACTGGACGAGATTCAGAGAGAATCCCCTCAGTTCCGCATTGGTCCTGCCATTGATCACATAGAAGACGAACTGGACTGCGCCCAAAACCAGCAGGATCCACAAGGTAAGCCACGCCAGAAAGGCGAATCCAAGCGCGTACAGCAACCGCGGCAGTGGGAACGGCGTGTGTGTCGCCGCAGGGAACGCCTGTACACCATTCGGGGGGACGTCGGTCATCAGAAACCTCCAGCCACGGGCTTATCCAGTGCCTCTTCACATTGAAGTGGGGACTCCACCGGCCGATTCAAGCGATGAGAGCCGGATTCGGATCCGTTTTCCTGGCCCAATAATCGAAGGAACCGGCAAGGAAGAGCCCAGCGAAGTAACCCCCGAGGTGCGCCTGCCATGCGACGGCGTTGGATTCACCCGCGAAGCCGATCCCTGCCAATCCGAACAGCAGGTTCATCCCTACCCATAAAGCGGAAAACATCACCACCTGGGATGACAGGATGGGAAGAAGATCGTTCGACGGTTCCATGCCGCGCAGAGTTTGAACGCTCAGCATCCGCACACCGGCCGCCATCAACCCTGCGATCGCGCCCGACGCACCGATCAGGGGATCTGGCGAACCCCAATTGCAGAGAAGATGCGTTATCGCCGCCGCCAGCCCGCAGATAACAAAAAAGAGGAAGAACAATGCGAACCGAAAGCGGCGCGCCACGACGCTGCCGAATGCCAGCAACCAGAGACAATTGATGATGAGATGCGTCGCGTCCGCATGCAGGAACATGTAGCTCACGAACGGGATCGCGCGATCGAGAATGCTTCCAGCATCGAGCACGTTCGCCGCATAACGAAGCGGAATAAAGGCGTAGTTGATCAAGATATGTTCGGACATAGCGGCAGGCGCAAGAACGCGCGCCACATGCGCGGCCGCAAGAACACCGACGAGCGCGAGCACGGACGCAGGAGCCTTGAACAGTGGCTCGCGCATCGGGCCGGATTGCAGGAATGCCATAGCTTGCCTTAACGCATTAGCGCCGCTTCGACCAATGGCAGCCGGTCATTGCCGAAATACATATCGTCGCCATTCACATACATCGTGGGCGAACCGAACCCGCCCCGCGCGATGACCTCGTCGGTATTCAAACGCAGCCGATCCTTGATCTCCGGCGCATCGGCGCGGGCAAGGATCGCTTCCGGGTCCAGTTTCACCGTAGCGCATATCTCGCGCAGCACATCGGTTTGGCTGACGTCCTTAAGGGCGCCCCAATAAGCCTCGAACGTCGCGCGGGCGAAGGGAACCAGAGCGCCCTGCTCGTCCGCCGCCAGCACGCAGCGCATCGGCGCGATGGCGCGCACGGGAAACACCGGCGGCTTGCCGATCGTGATGCCGGCCAGCCGCGCCCAGTCCTGAAGGTCTTTCCCGGAATAGGACGCCTTGCGCGCATCGGGGTTCGCGCGGCGATCATAGACGTCCTTGTTAACCGCATTGAACACGCCGCCGACAAGGATCGGGCGCCAGATGACCTCTGCCCTGGCCCGCGCGATCACATCGTGGATGCGCGTGAAGGCCAGATAGGTCCAGGGCGACGAACAATCGAAGAAGAATTCCAGTTTCGCCACGCGCATCTCCCGTTTGGTTCACTTTAACGCCCTCACGTCCCGCTTTGAAACAAAGCGGGTGCCGAAAGTATGGCACGGCGGTTGCTCTATGCCCTGCGAGACCAATCAGGGCCGATGAACATGACGAACCTCAAGACGCTTCTCCTGGCAGGCATTGCTTCCGCAACGCTCACGACCGCTGCCGTCGCGGGTCCGTACGATCAGTCGGCGAACTACAACAACCCGATCGGCATGTCGTCGAGTTCGATGAACGCGCCAGTCAATTCTTCGCTTCGCGATGCCAACGGCAATCTCGAAGTCGTCGACGGCAAGATCACGTCCTCCTCCTTCTCCGAAGTCGGCGGCGTGCAGGGCTTTAACGGCGGCTCCAGCGGAGTCGGCGGAACGAGTTCGGCGACCGCGATCGGCAACCAGCTCAACGTCGTGACGATGGGCTCGAACAACATCGTCATCGTCGACTCCACGCAGATCAACAACGGCGATCAGAACGCCGACAACACCGTCAACTGAACTACTGAAGAAAGAAGGGGAGGCCCCATCCCATGACGTCACGCGGACGAAAATTTCTCATAAAGCCGATCGTGCTGCTGCTCGCAGCCGTCGCACTCGAAGGCTGTATCAGCCAGACACCAGACGAAACCGGCCGTTACACGGTTCCGATCGGCGGCTCGCCAGTGATCAGCAACGAGACACCCTACTCCACAGCACTTCGCTGCATGACAGGCTATACGATGCAGCGTCCGCTGCGCGTCGCGGTCGGTCAGATCGCCGACTACACCGGCAAGGTCGAAAGCGACAACTCAGGCCGCAAGCTCACACAGGGCGCAGCGCTGATGGCGATGTCCGCGCTCGCGAAAGCCGGCGTCCGTCTTGTCGAGCGCTTCGATACTTCGGTGGCGGAGATGGAACTCAAATATGCCAACAACAAGCTCATCGGCGGCAGTGACCAGCCGCAGCAGGGCCCCGGCGACTACCGCCGCATCATGGCAGGCTCGATCCCCGGCTCCGACTATTATCTCGTCGGCGGCATCACCGAGTTGAACTTCAACGTCCGGTCCGAAGGCGCAAATGGCGACGGCGGACAGACAACGACCAACGGCATCAAGGGTTCGGCAAGCGCCAGCCTGTACGTGATGAACGTCGGTCTCGATCTTCGTCTCGTCGATACCAACACGCTGCAGGTTGTGGACGTGATCTCGTACCAAAAGCAGATCATCGGCCATCAGATCCAGGCCGGCGTGTTCGACTTCCTGGGACAAACCTTCTTCGACGCGAGCGCCGGTGAAAGCGCGCTCGAGCCGGTCCAGCTTGCGGTGCGTTCGGTTGTCGAGCGTGCGGTTCTGGAAATGACCTCGCGCCTCTATCGCATCCCGGCCAACGCCTGCGCTGCGCACCTCGACACCGAGAACGATCCGCTTGCCGATGCATCGGATCGCCGTCCGGCACCTGCCCCGCAACCCGCACCCTATCAAGCCCCCGCGCCCTATCAGGCTCCGCGCACAACGACTGCCATGAAAGAGGAGAACCACAATGACACGTCTCGCCAAGATCCTTATCGCTGGTACAGCAATTCTGACTCTTCCAGTGACGGCCTACGCGGCCGCGTCGAATAGCCAGACGGCCAGCAGCTCTCGCGAAGTAACGGGTGAGCTCAACGGCACTCTGTTCGGCGCCAATGCCGGCAACACGCAGATGTCGCCGCTCCTGCAGGCCTCTTCGACCGGTTCCAGCGCTGGCAACACGCTGATGACCGCGTCGCCGATACAGACCGCATCGGGTGGCCCGATCAGCAGCGGCTCCGGCGACACGCCGACGTCCTCACCGACAGACGGCACGTCGGGAACCGGTGGATCGGGGTCTGGATCGGGCTCGACCGGCGGAGATCAGAGCGAAAGCGATATCTACAACAACCAGGTCAACACCAACACGGTCTGGAACAATACCAATGTCGAAACCGACAACGTGAACGGTGACGTCAATGTCGGGGCCGCGGCGACAGCCAACGCCTTCCAGGCCGTGACGTTCAACAACACGGTCGTGAACAACAACCAGTACGCCTCCGGCGAAGCCGTCGGTTCCGATCTGAATGCCCAGGTCACCAACGTCAACGGCAGCGTCAACATGAGCAACATCGTGGCCTGCAACACGGCCGATGTCTCTACCGATCCTGCTTACACCGTTGTGCACTCGACGCAGGAATGCGCCGTCGGCGATCCGTCGCAAGCCACGAATGTCTTCGTCGCCCAGGTGCAGGGTGACGTGAACATCGCAGGCTCGGTCGCCGCCAACGTCTACACCGAGGACACCAACGCCAAGTACAACTACGTCAACACCAACCAGATCAACTCATCGGCCGTGAACTCGACGACGAATGTGCAGGCCTACAACGTCGGCGGCGCGGTCAACGTGAGTTCCTCCGCGGTCGGCAACACAGCCCAGGTCGTGCACTACTGAACCCACAGTCCGCGCAAGCATCCTTTGGGGCAAACTGAGGATGCTTAAGGAAGAGGGAGGGGCAAAACCCCTCCCTCTTTTTTTTGCGAAACTTCGACGCAGAGATACCGCGTGCGCGCAAAAATGCTACGCTCCCGGCAAGCGGGTGGCGTCCTGACCTCCCGGCCTAACAAGGGGGATCGTCATGAGGAGAGATTTTTGGCGTGCAGGCTTTGTTTGCGGCCTGTCGCTCGCGGCGGGGCTTTGGAGCGCGCAGGCAGCCGCCGGGTCAGCCGTCACCTATCGCGTGCTGCACACTTTCTGCAAAACAGCGACCTGCAATGACGGTGCGTTGCCCGCAAGCGCGCCTACGACGGACGCAAATGGCAATCTTTTCGGCGTCACCGCCGCGGGCGGGCGATTTGGCGGCGGCGTACTCTACGAACTTTTTCCAAGGCATGGCGGCGAGCGCTATTTCAAACACGTGCTCAAGATGTTTTGCGATCCCGACACCAGCTGCGACTCCGGTGGCGAGCCCCAGGCGCCGCCGATCATGGATGTCTCCGGCAACCTCTACGGCACGACATCCAGCTACATCCAGAGTACTTGCGGCGCGGTCTATATGAAATCCGTCAGAACGCAGCTTTACGTGCTGCACGCCTTCCAGGGGACCGACGGTTGCCACGCCGGTCCTGGCAGCCTCGTCTATCAGGGCAGTGCGAGCGGCCAGGCCTATGACGGCGCCTCCCCGCTCTACGGCATGACGATCGACGGCGGCAACAATAGTAGCGGCACCGTCTACGAACTGACCCCGCCCAAGCCAGGTCGCAAGACGTGGAGCGAGCGCGTGATCTACTCGTTCTGTCACATCAGCGACTGCGCCGACGGGGTGCATCCGGGAGGCAATCTGGTGATGGACGCGTCCGGCAATCTCTTCGGCGGGACGGCGGACGGCCTGATCTTCGTGCTCTCGCCGAACGGCAGCGGCGGCTTCGACTATCATGCCATCCATGTCTCGGCCACAGGCGAGTCCTATACCGGACTCGTGCTCGCGAGCGACGGCACTACCCTGTTCGGCGTCGCGAGCAAGGGCGGCGGCTCGCCGGCTGCCGGCACGCTGTTCAGCCTCGCCTCCGGATCCCAGTACACGCTGCTGCACACGTTCTGTTCTGGCGGCGGCAGTTGCGTGGACGGAAACGGCCCCACCGACATCGTTCTCGACTCGCAGGGCGATATCTTCGGCATGACCGCGAGTGGTGGCGCCAACCCGGCACCACCCGGCGTCGCCGCCACCGGCGCCGGTACAGTCTTCGAATACACCCATGCCGGATCGTTCCTCACGCTCTACAATTTTTGCGCCCAGGCCAACTGCGCTGACGGCGGCAACCCGGTCGGCGGCTTGTTGTTGAACAACGGCTCGCTGTACGGCACCACAGCCTTCGGCGGCTCGACCGCAAACTCAACCGCGGGCGCAGGCGTCGCGTTCGAGTTGCAGCAATAGTAGAAGCGATCGAACAACAGTGAAGATGCGGGAGGGGCAAAGACCCCTCCCTCTTTTTTTGTGCGCGCGGAAAGGCGATGCTCGCCCCGCAAATCGGGGATCGTGTTCATGTCCAGTCCGTCCAAGCCCATGTTGGAACTTACGCTGCGTGGCGTGATCCTGGGCGTTTTGATTACGCTCGTGTTCACGGCTGCCAACGTCTATCTGGGACTTAAAGTCGGGTTGACGTTCGCGACGTCGATCCCGGCTGCGGTCATATCGATGGCCGTGCTTTCGCTGTTCAAAAATTCCACGATCCTCGAAAACAACATCGTGCAGACCGTCGCGTCGGCGGCGGGAACGCTGTCCGCCATCATCTTCGTGCTGCCCGGTCTGGTGATCGTCGGCTGGTGGCTCGATTTTCCGTTCTGGGAAAGCTTTCTGATCTGCGCCTCGGGCGGCATCCTCGGTGTTCTGTTCACGATCCCGCTGCGCCGCGCGATGGTGACGACGAGCGACCTTCCCTATCCCGAAGGTGTTGCCGCCGCCGAAGTTCTCGAAGTCGGTGAAGCGGCGCGCAGCCAGTCCGGCGCGGAGTCGCGCGAAGGCTTGCTCGCGGTGGTATGGGGTGCGGCCGCATCCGCCGGCCTCGCAATCCTCGCCGCGACACGCATCGCGACGGCGGAGTTCACGCGCTTCTTTCTCGTCAGCGGCAGCGCCGCCAGCGGCATCGACATGGGATATTCGCTGGCGCTGGTCGGCGCCGGATACCTTGTGGGCTTGAGCGTCGGCATGGCGATGCTTGTTGGCCTGCTGATCTCGTGGGCGGGCTTCGTGCCTTATCTGACGTCGTTGCATCCCGTCACCGGAGCGCTCGCCGACTACACTGACGGCATCTGGCGGCATCAGGTGCGCTTCATCGGCGCGGGCGCGATTGCCGTCGCATCGGTGTGGACGCTGCTGAAGCTCATCGGCCCGGTCGTGCGCGGCGTCGTCTCGACTCTCTCCGCTTCCAAAGCCGCGAAAGCCGGCGCAGGCGATCTGCGCGACACCGACCTTTCACCCGGCTGGATCGGCATTATCACGCTCGGCTGTCTCGCGGTGATTGGCTATCTGCTCTATCAGTTCCTCGCACCCACACCGCTTGCCGGCAGTTCGACGGCCCTGATCGCCGCCGCCATCCCCTTCATCTTCCTCGGCGGATTCATGATCGCGGCGATCTGCGGCTACATGGCGGGCTTGATCGGCGCATCGAACTCGCCGATCTCCGGCGTCGGCATTCTCGCAATCCTGCTGAGTTCGGTCGTGTTCGTCGCTGTCGTGCATCCCGGCGTCGATGCGCAGAAGGCGCTTGTCGCCTTTGCACTATTCGCCACCGCGATCGTCTTCGCCATCGCGACAATCTCCAACAACAACTTGCAGGACTTGAAGACCGGCCAGCTCGTCGGCGCAACGCCGCGCGCGCAGCAATGGGCGCTGATCATCGGCGTGATCGCCGGTGCTGCCGTGATCCCGCCGGTGCTGAACGTTCTGGCCCATGCGTTCGGCTTCGCGGGCGCACCGAACCTGCACACCGTCACAAGCCAACCGCTGCCCGCACCGCAGGCGACGCTGATCTCCGCGCTGGCACAAGGCGTGATCGGCGGCAACCTCAACACCGACATGCTGTTCCTCGGCATGGGATTGGGCGTGGCGCTGATCATCCTCGACGAAGTGCTCGGCCTGTTGAAATGGCTGCGCCTGCCACCGCTCGCCATCGGCATCGGTATGTATCTGCCGATGAGCGCGACGCTCGCGGTCGTGATCGGAGCGGTGATCGGGCATTGGTATGACGGCTGGACCAAAGGCACGCGCAGTCCGGAATATTCCAAGCGTCTCGCCATCCTGATCGCATCGGGCATGATCGTCGGCGAGAGCTTGTGGGGCGTGATCAATGCCGGTGTGATCTCTGCCACGAACCTCGAAGCCCCGTTCGCGCTCGTGCCTGCCGATTTCCCCTGGATGAACTGGATCGGTCTCGGCGTGTTCGTGCTGCTGATCGTGGTTCTCTACGGCTGGATCATGCGCCGCGCGCGGGCGCACGTGCCGACACCAGCTCCTTAAGCCTTCCTGTCATTCCCGGCGAGCAGCGCATGCAACGCATGCGTTGCGAGGGAAGGGAACCCAACTTCGAATTCAACGCAGCAAAAAGTTTGGTCCCCGTCCCTCGCGCTCAGCTCCGCTTCGCGCTCGCCGGGGATGACAATTATTTTGGAGAGCTATTGCCGATCTGCTCGTGAAGCGACAAGACGTTCTTCGCCTGCTTGAGATGCGGCTGATCGAGCATCTTGCCGTCGAGCGAGGCAACACCCGCGCCTGAGGCGAACGCGGCGACGACGCGCCTGGCGTGCTCGACATCCGATGTCGACGGCGTGAACGCATCGTTGATGATTGCGACCTGGTCGGGATGGATCGCGAGCATGCCGGCGAAGCCTTCGCGCTGCGCCGCGCGTGCTGCGCGTTCGAGACCATTGGCATCGCGAAAATCGGCGTGCAGCGTTTCGATGGCGGGCACGTCCGCTGCTTTTGCCGCAATCAGGCAGAGCGAACGCACGATCTTGTAGGTGAGCAGGAACTCGCCGTTTTCGTCGCGATTGGTCGCGGCGCCGAGTGCAGCGGACAGGTCCTCCGCACCCCACGTCATCGCGGCGAGGCGCGCCGGGGGAAAGCGATAATCCTGCAATGACATTGCTGCGATAGGAGTCTCAGTTGCGACCGGCAACAGCTTGATCGTGCCGTGCGGCAAACCCGCCAGCGTCTCGCGCGTGATGATATGCGCGTCGATAACGTTGAGCGCCTGCGGCCCGTCCGGCTTCGGCACCACGAACCCGGCAGGCTTCGATGCCGTCACCGCCTCGATGTCGCGAATGAAATCATCGCTGCCAAGCGGATTGATGCGCACCCAGATTGCCTGAGGGTGTTTGTCCTGCAGAAATTCCTTCAACAGCGCGCGCGCCGCAGGCCGGTTCTCCGCCGCCACCGAATCCTCCAGATCGAGGATCAGCGCGTCGGTGGGCGACGATTTGCTCTTGGCGAGCTTCTTTTCGCTGTCGGCGGGAACGAAGAGAAGGGAACGCGAGATCATCGTGGTCTCCCAGACGCTAAGAATAGCATCCAGATTCCCGCAACCGAAACGGCTCCGCCGATCACGCCTACCACATACCAGCCTTTGGGATCCGCGCGGAAAGCGATGAACATGTTGTTTGTCGTCATACTCGTCGCGATTCGGGCCGCGCTCTCGGGAAACAACCCGGCCAATCCGACAACGAGCAGGACGGCGCCCAACACGCCATAAATGACTTTCACGCCGCAGGCCTTCCCAACATCAGCGCTGAGCGCTTGCACTGCGCGACGGTCTCGCCGCGCTGGTTGATAGCCCTGTGCTGGAACGTGACGATGCCCTGGCCGGGGCGCGATTTGCTCGGGCGCAGGTCCAGCACTTCGCTTTCCACATGCAGCGTGTCGCCGTGAAAGACAGGTTTCGGAAACCGCACCTCGTCCATGCCGAGATTGGCAACGGTAGTGCCGAGCGTCGTCTCTCCGACCGAAATCCCGATCATCAGGCCGAGCGTGAACAGCGAGTTGACGATGCGGGTGCCGAACTCGGTGCCCTTCGCATATTCCTCGTCAAGGTGAAGCTGCGCCGGGTTGTGTGTCATCGCCGTGAAGAAGACGTTGTCCGCCTCCGTCACCGTGCGCCGGATCGGGTGCGTGAAGGTCTGGCCGACCGAAAATTCCTCGAAATAAAGACCGGGCATGGGACGAACCGCGAAATTTCGCGCTATTGTTAGTCTGCCCAACTACGAGAGACCAGCCCCATGACTTTCCCCGCAGGCGCCAAGACCACGTGTTTCATTTTCACCCGCGACCGCGCGGCGGCCGCCAAGTTCTACACCGAGGTCCTCGGCTTCAAACAGACCGCCACCGACGAACACGCCGACACGTTCGATCTCGGCGATGTGACAATGCGGGTCGTGCCAATGAAAGATCACAAACCTTCAATGCACACCGTGCTGGGATGGGAGGTCAAGGACATCGTCGCCGAGGTGAAAGCGTTGAGCGCGAAGGGCGTGAAATTTCAGACCTATGAGGGCTTCGGTCAGGACGAACTCGGCATCTGGAACGACCCAAGCGGTCGCACGAAGCTCGCCTGGTTCCTCGACGCCGACGGCAACAATTTGAGTTTAGCGCAGCACTAAAGCATGCGTTCAAACACGCGGCGGCCAAGGCCGTAGCGGCTGGCCGTCGCGAATTGTTTGAATCCGTGTTTCTCGGCCAAGCGGAGCGACGCGTCATTGTCGTCGCTGATCACGGCGGCCACGCGCGCTGGCCCAAAGAATTCTCGTCCCCACGCCAGCGCGGCACGCAACGCTTCGCTCGCGAAGCCTTTGCCATGCGCCGATGCCGCCAGAGACCATCCCATTTCCGGCGCACCGCTTGCGGGATGCGAAGACGGCCGCTTCTTGTCGGTGTAACCGAGACTACCGATCACCATGCCGCTTGTGCGTTCTTCGATGGCCCAGGTGCCAAATCCCTTCAACTGCCAATGCCCCGCAATGCTCTGGAATCGCAACCACGATTCCTCTTCATCGAGCAGATCGCCCTTGCCGAGATACTTCATCACCACGGGATCGGCGCGCATCGCCGCGAAAGCCGGAAAATCCGCGAGCATGTGACCGCGCAGGATCAGGCGCTCGGTTTCGAGGGCCGGAACATCCATCACGTCACCGCGACGAATTCACCGGTTTTGGGATCGAGCATTTCGAGCTGGCCATTCGCGATTCCAAAACGTCCGCCATGCACTTCGAGTGTTCCAGCTTTCACCCGCTCGGCGATGAAGGGAAACGTCATCAGATTGTCCAGCGACAGCCGCACGCAGTCGCGCTCCATCGCGACATGACGTTCATGGCTATCGGCGATATGCGCGGAATGCTCGAGCGCGGGTTCGAGAAGATCCACCCAGTGTTCGAGGAACGGCACGCCGGCGACGAGCTTCTTGTCGAGCGCGGCTGCCACGCCGCCGCACTGCGCGTGGCCGAGCACGAGGATGTTGAGCACCTTCAGCTGCAGCACCGCGAAGGCGAGCGCGGCGCTGGTACCGTGATAGCTCGAATCGTTCTCGCAGGGCGGGACGACGCCGGCGACATTGCGCACGACGAAAAGTTCGCCGGGGCTGGAATCGAAAATCGTGGCCGGATCGGCGCGGGAGTCGCTGCACGAGATGATGAGATATTCCGGGCTCTGTCCGCGCTTCGCCAGCGCCTCATAATGCTCGCGCTCGATGGGCCAGCGTCCGGCGCGGAACGCGCGATAGCCTTCAAGAAGATGTTTCATGTGGGAAGCCGTTCCAGAATGACGGTTGGATCGCCCTTATAGGTCGTGCGCGCACATTCCTTAAAGCCACAGCGCGCGGCAACGCGTAACGATGGCGCATTGTCGGGATCGATGATGCAGACCATCCGCACCTTGCCGAAGCGGTTTTCCGCCCAGCCGAGGATCGCCTGCACAGCCTCGGTTGCGTAGCCCTTGCCATGCACCTCGGGCAACAACCCCCAACCGATCTCCGGCACGCCATCGAACGACGGCGTGATGTCGCGCTTGACGTCGAGGATGCCGGCTTCGCCGACGCGCCGCCCGCTTTCCTTTTCGAATATCCCCCAGAAGCCGAAACCGAGCAGAGACCAGTGCCCCGCGATGCGCATGAACTTCGCCCATGCGTCCTCTTCCGGCAGTGGCGAACCGCCGATGAACCGCGTCACGATGGGGTCCGCCCACATCGCGGCGAAAGCCGGGAAGTCCTCTTTGGTCTGCCCGCGCAGGATGAGACGCGTGGTTTCAATCGTCGGAATGGTCATGGGCAATCGTCGAGAAGTTCTGAAGCGGGCCAGCTTAACGCCATCGCTCGGCGGACAAAGAGGAAAAGGGCCAAATGGACGGCCTCGGACATTTTTTTGACGTCAATGCACCTTCGAGTGAGCGGTGAGACGTTCGAATAGAGCAAGTGCGGCTGCAATCGCGCAGCCCGCGATAATACCGGCCGTCAAATCCACCAAAACCGTAAAGCCGAATGTCGCGAGCAGGACGGCGGCGGTGCGCCATGTCGCGAGTAGGCGAACGAACTCCGCTCGCTCCGCCATGTTCCAACAGACGACGACGAGAACCGCCGCCAACGCACATAGCGGGACATAGCTGGCCAGAGGCGCGGCGACCATCATGAAGAGAAGCACGATGGCGGCGTGCATGATGCCGGACAGCGGGGTGCGCGCGCCGGCGCGGATATTGGTCGCCGTGCGCGCGATCGTGCCGGTCACGCTGATGCCGCCGAACAGCGCGGAGGCGATGTTTGCTATGCCCTGTGCGACAAGCTCCATGTTCGAGCGGTGACGGCGCGCTGTCATCCCGTCCGCGACCTTGGCGGACAGAAGGCTTTCGATGCCGCCCAGCAATGTAAATGAGAGAGCGCTGGGAAGAACCGCAAGGATCAGGCTCCAAGAGACGGGGGGCAATTGCGGCCAGGACAACCCATGGGGAATACCGCCGAAGCGGCTGCCGATGGTCACGACCGGCAGGTGCAGGAGCGCAACCACGCCTGAGGCAAGCACAACCGCGATCAGCTTGCGCGGCCACAAGGGGCGAAAACGGCGAAGCGTGAAGATGAGCGCGGCGGTCGCCAAACCGAGCGTCAACGCCGCCGGCGTGACCGTGGCAACGGCTCCCGCGAGTGTTTCCAGCTTGGGAAGCAACGGTCCGGGTTCGGGCACGGAGAGTTTGAGCCCACTGAGATCTTTCAGCTGACTTGCGAAGATCGTCAACGCAATGCCGCTGGTGAAGCCGACGGTGACGGCGTGCGGAATGTGGCGGATGAGCGAACCGATGCGCAGCACGCCCAGCACGACAAGCATGATGCCCGACAACAACACGGTCAGGAGCAGACCTTCGACGCCATAACGCGCTGCCGTTGCTGCAACCAGCGTGATGAAGGCGCCCGCCGGACCGCCGATCTGAAACCGGCTGCCGCCCAAGGCGGAGACGAGCGTGCCGCCGATGATCGCGGCATAAAGACCGCGCTCTGGACCCACGCCTGAGGCCACGGCAATCGCCATCGACAGCGGCAGGGCAACGATCGCGACCGTGATCGCGGCCATCAGATCGGCGCGGAACGCGGCAACGCCATAGCCCTCGCCCAGCACGGTTACGAGCTTCGGGCGATAGAGATGCGCGGTGGAAGAACCGTCTGGCATGGTGGGACCAACGCCAAGTCTATCGCAATGTATGCGTCAGCGCCTTAGGCTTGTGTGAAGAACGGCTGTGACATGTCGCTGCGGTTCGACGAGGCAAACTCCAAATTGGATATCCCAAACTTGTCATCCCCGGCCGAGCGCAGCGAGGGGAAGGGGAACCAGGCGGTCAGGCAATTGCGATCTCACCTCTGTGCCTCCTCTACGCCCAGTGCCTCAGCCTTCCCTATCCAAATGTCCGCCAGTCTTCTATTTCGCGGAGTACCAATTCCATGAAAATACATCCGCCCAACTTCAAAATATGACTGCGTGTCGCCCAGAAGAGCAGCGCGTACATAGTATTCAAAGGCGCGAGGAAGTGACTTTCCGATCCCGAGACCTTTTTCATAAGAAACTGCGAGATCATGCGCAGCATCAGCTACGCCTTTATCTGCGGCGAGCCTGAGCATTCCATTGGCAACTCGATAGTCGATTTTCGTGAACGGCGAGCCGAACAGATGCCAGGTCGCGAGCGCGTAGGTGGCTTGCCCGTCACCATTGCTATGTGCCGCCAACAACAGATTGTACACTTGCTTGCTCGGTTTGGTCTGTTGCCGCGCGAGCCTCAAGGCATGTTCATATTTCTTTGTAGATTTTTCTCGCATTCACCACCTGGGTCCCCTTCCCCTCGCTCGCACTTCGCGCTCGCTCAGCCGGGGATGACAATTAGTACGACTTCGGAAGATCGAGAACGTTCTCGCCGATAAAGCTCAGAATCAACTGCTCCGTCACCGGCGCGAGCATGGGGAGCATGCTTTCGCGGAAGAGGCGTTCGACCTGGTATTCTTTCGCGTAGCCCATGCCGCCGTGGGTCATCACGGCTTTCTTGCAGGCGTCGAACGCGGCGCGGGCGCCGAGAAGTTTCGCGGCGTTCGCTTCGGCGCCGCAGGGCTGTTTTGAATCGTAGAGCGACGCCGCGCGCAGGCACATCCACCATGCGCTTTCCAGATACGCCCACGCTTCGGCGAGCGGATGCTGGATGCCTTGGTTCTGGCCGATGGGGCGACCGAACACGACGCGCTCGCGCGCGTATCCCGCGGCGCGGTTCAGCGCGTCGCGGCCGAGACCGATGGCTTCCGATCCGATCAGGATGCGTTCGGGGTTGAGGCTGTCGAGCAGATAGCGGAAGCCCTTGCCCTCCTCGCCGATGCGGTCTTCGTCCGGCACGAACAGATCGTCGATGAACACCGCGTTCGAATCCACCGCAGCGCGGCCCATCTTCGGGATGCGCCGTACCTCAACCTTCGCGCGGTCGAGTGTGGTGTAGAACAGGGTCATGCCGTCGGTCGGCTTGCGCCCGTCTTCCTTCTTCGCGGTGCGAGTGAGCAGAAGGATCTTGTCGGCTTCCTGCGCGGTCGTGGTCCAGATCTTCCGGCCGCGCACGACATAGCCGTCGTTGGTGCGGCGCGCGAAAGTCTCTATCGACGTCGTATCGAGACCGGCGTTCGGTTCGGTCACACCGAAGCACGCCTTCTGCTTGCCCTTGATGAGCGGGACGAGCATGCGCTGCTTCTGCTCCTCGGTGCCGTGCACGACGATGGCGTGCGGTCCGAAGATATTAAGATGAATCGAGGACGCCGCCGCGTATCCGCCGCCGCCCTTCCCCACTTCGTGCATCATGATCGCGGCTTCGACGACGCCGAGCCCCGCGCCGCCCAATTCCACCGGCATGCAGATGCCGAGAAACCCCGCATCGGCGATGGCGCGATAGAACTCTTCCGGGAACCGCGCGTCTGTATCGCAGGCGGTCCAGTAGTCGTCGCCGAAGCCTTCGCAAATTTTGGCGATGGCGGCGGCGATGGCCTTTTGGTCCTGCGAGAGCGTAAGGTCCATAATTCTTTGTAATCTCAAAGGCTTGATGGAAAATACCGGGCTAAACCCGCGTTCTCATCGCGGTTGCGCCCGCTATCACCCTGCTTAATATCAGAAAAAGAGGGAAAAGCCCGCGATTCGCCGGTATACATGCGCCGCGACAAGCGCATGACGGACTGTCAACTCGGGCAAAGGCGCTGTCGGGGAGTTCGAACAGGAAGAATGAGTTCAGTGATCGCCGAAGGCCGCCCGCAATCCGCGCGCCGCCCGGGTATGAAGCCGACCGACGTCACCAATCCCGATTACTTCCACAAGGTGGTCGATTGTCAGTGGGCCTGTCCCGCGCACACGCCTGTGCCGGAATACATCCGCCTGATCGCGGCGGGGCGCTACTCCGACGCCTACATGATCAACTGGAAGTCCAACGTGTTTCCGGGCGTGCTCGGCCGCACCTGCGACCGTCCCTGTGAGCCGGCCTGCCGGCGCGGACGTGTCGAAGAGCAACCCGTCGCGATCTGCCGCCTGAAGCGCGTGGCCGCGGATTCGAAGGACGACATCCGAGATCGTTTGCCCAAGCCGGCGTCGAAGAAGAACGGCAAGCGCATCGCGCTGATCGGCGCGGGGCCCGCGTCGCTGACTGTTGCGCGCGATCTTCTGCCGCTCGGCTATACCGTCACAATCTACGATCAGGATAAGAATGCGGGCGGCATGATGCGCACGCAGATTCCGAAATTCCGCCTGCCCGAAACCGTGCTCGATGAGGAGTGCGGCTACATTCTTGGGTTAGAGCCTGAGACGAAATTCGGCGTGAAGATCGACTCGCTGAAGAAGGTGCTCGACGAGAATTACGACGCGATCTTCGTCGGCTGCGGCGCGCCGCGCGGACGCGAGCTGGAAATCCCCGGCCGCAAAGAAGCGGGCGAGAACGTCCATATCGGCATCGACTGGCTGTCGTCAGTATCGTTCGGCCACACGACCAGCATCGGCAAGCGCGTGATCGTGCTCGGCGGCGGCAACACCGCGATGGATTGCTGCCGGACATCCCGCCGCTTGGGCGGCGAAGACGTCAAAGTGGTGGTTCGCTCCGGCTTCGAGGAGATGAAAGCCTCGCCGTGGGAAAAAGACGACGCCATGGGCGAAGGCATCCCGATCCTGAATTTCATGGTGCCAAAGGAATTCACGCACAAGGACGGGAAACTCACGGGCGTGCTGTTCGAGAAAGTGAAGGCTGAACGCGACGCCAAGGGCCGCCGCAATCTCGTGCCGACAGGCGAGCCGGACGTGCATATCGAATGCGACGACGTTCTGGTCGCGGTCGGCCAGGAAAACGCCTTCCCCTGGATCGAGCGCGATATCGGCCTTGAGTTCGACAAATGGGACATGCCCGTCGTCGATCAGGTCACGTTCCAGTCGACCAATCCGAAAGTCTTCTTCGGCGGCGACGCGGCATTCGGACCCAAGAACATCATCTGGGCGGTGGCGCACGGCCATGCGGCCGCGGTGTCGATCGACCTCGCCTGCAACGGCCACGATGTGAAGGTTCGCCCGGCCGATCCGCACACGCTGGCTAGCCAGAAGATGGGCATCCACGAATGGTCGTATGACAACGACGTGTCGATGGACCTTCGCTTCAAGGTCCCGCATGCGCCACATGAACTGACACTGCACAACGTCAACATGGAAGTCGAACTCGGCTTCACCAAAGAGCTGGGCTTCAAGGAAGCGCAGCGCTGCCTCAATTGCGATATCGAGACGGTGTTCGCGGAGAGCCTCTGCATCGAATGCGATGCCTGCGTCGACATCTGCCCGGTCGATTGCATCACCTTCACGCCGAACGATCCGGAAGACGTTCTGCGCACGCATCTGACCGCGCCGACCAACAATCCGGCGACGCAGGACCTCTACATCTCGGATTATCTCAAGACCGGCCGCATCATGGCGAAAGACGAAGACGTCTGCCTGCATTGCGGGTTGTGCGCCGAACGCTGCCCGACCGGCGCGTGGGACATGCAGAAGTTTTACCTAGAAACAGCGCAGGCGTGTGGAAGATGACCGCCTCTTTCACCATGGCCGGGCTTGACCCGGCCACCCAGCGTCCGCGAAGCGGACAACAAGAAATCTTGTCGCTCGCTGACGCTCGCTGGCTAGGTGGCCGGGTCAAGCCCGGCCATGGTGAGGTTTTGGAAATTCGGACATGAAGCAAATAGCTGCCACCAACGACTTCGTCGTCAAATTTGCCAACGTCAACGGTTCCGGCTCGGCCTCGGCGAACGAACTCTTCGCGCGCTCGGTCCTGCGCATGGGCGTGCCGGTCGCGACCCGCAACATCTTCCCGTCGAACATCCAGGGGCTTCCGACCTGGTACGAAGTGCGCGTGTCGGGCAACGGCTGGCTCGGGCGCCGCGGCGGCGTCGATCTCGTCGTGCTGATGAACCCGCAGACCTGGAACAAGGACATCGCGGAGGTCGAGAGCGGCGGTTACATGCTCTACGACTCGACCAAACCTCTCACGGGTCAGAAGCTGCGCAGCGACGTCACCGTGCTCGGCGTGCCGTTCACGCAGCTTTCCAACTCGATGGAAGGCACGATCCCGCGCGAGCGCCAGCTGCTCAAGAACATCATCTATGTCGGCGCACTCGCCTCGCTGATCGGCCTCGATCTCAAGGCCATCGACGAATTGCTGGTCAAGCAGTTCAAGGGCAAGACCAAGCTCATCACCATGAACGGCACGGCGCTGCGGCTTGGCTACGATTACGCCGAGAAGAATTTGAAAGACGTCTGCAAGCTGAACGTCGTGCATTCCGACAAGGTCGGCGACCGCATCTTCATCGCGGGCAACGACGCGGCAGGCCTTGGCGCGGTCTATGGCGGCGCAACGGTATGCGCGTGGTATCCGATCACGCCCTCCACCTCGGTCGCGGAAGCCTTCACCGCGCATTGCAAGAAATTCCGCGTCGATCCGGTCACCGGCCAGAACAAATTCGCCATCGTGCAGGCCGAGGACGAGATCGCCGCCATCGGCATGGTGCTGGGCGCGGGCTGGAACGGCGCGCGCAGCTTCACCGCCACATCCGGGCCGGGCATCTCGCTGATGCAGGAGTTCTTCGGCTTTGCGTATTACGCCGAAATCCCGGCGGTGGTGTTCGACATCCAGCGCGGCGGCCCGTCGACCGGCATGCCGACGCGCACGCAGCAATCCGACATCCTGCTCGCGGCGTATGCCAGCCACGGCGACACCAAGCATGTGATGATCTTCCCCGAAGACCCGCACGAAGCGTTCGAATTCGCGGCGCAGGCGTTCGATCTCGCCGAGCGTCTGCAGACCCCGATCTTCGTGATGATGGACCTCGACATCGGCATGAACGACTGGCTGTGCAAGCCGCTGGCGTGGGACGATAAGCGCCAATACGACCGCGGCAAGATCATCACCGCCGAGGAACTCGAGGCCGGCAAATCCTTCGGCCGCTATCTCGATGTCGACGGCGACGCGGTGCCCTACCGCACCCTGCCCGGCACGCATCCGACCAAGGGCGCCTACTTCACCCGCGGCTCGTCGCACAACGCGATGGCGGTCTACAGCGAAGAAGGCAAGGACTACACCGAAGTGATGCAGCGCCTGCTGCGCAAGTTCGAGACCGCCAAGCAGATGGTGCCCGCGCCGGTCGAGCGCAAGGCGAAAGAGAAAGCCAAATACGGCGTGATCTATTACGGCTCGACATCGGTCGCGATGGATGAGGCGCTGTCGTCGCTCGAAAGCGAAGGCCTGCACCTCAACGCGCTGCGCATCCGCGCCTTCCCGTTCGCCGACAGCGTGCACGACTTCATCAACGCGCACGAACAGGTGTTCCTGGTCGAACAGAACCGCGACGCGCAGCTGATGAAGCTCATCGTCAACGAATGCGCCATCGACCCGGCGCGGTTCATCTCCATCCTGCATTACGACGGCGCGCCGATCACCGCACGCTTTATCCATGGCGCGATTGCGGATCGCTTGAACGTGACCCGCAAGGAAGCGGCGGAATGATCGTTTCGGAGTCGCATCGCTTCGTTTTCGCGCATGTCCCCAAGACAGGCGGAATTTCGATACGTGCGGCGCTGGAGCCGTTCGCGGACGGGCAATCCGTGGCGCACCGTGAGACCACACACGAGACTCTGCCAGCCTTGCTCGCGCGCGAGCCGCGGCTTGGTGGCCATTACAAGTTGGCGTTCGTGCGCAATCCCTGGGACCGGCTGGTGTCATTCTACATTTATGGCCGCGAAAAGCTCCGCCCGACCTATCCGCAGATGCAGGACATCGACTTCTCCGGCATGTTGCGCCTGCTCGACCAGGATACGCCGTGGGTGCGAAACCTCTTCGTGATGCGTCCGCAGACCGACTACGTCTCTGGCGCAGATTTCGTCGGCCGCTTTGAGCATATGGACGGCGACTTCGCGCGCGTCTGTGCGCAGCTGAACATCCGCGCGGCGCTTCCGAAAAAGAACACGTCCCGTCACGGCGCCTATGCCGGCTACTACGACGACTGGAGCCACGGCTTCGTCGCCGCGCGCTACGCAAAAGATATCCAGCAATTCGATTACGCTTTTGAGGCCCTGCCATGACCTATATCGCCAAGCCCAAGCTCCATCATCCCGGCCTTGCCAAGAACAAGCTCGGCTTCACGCATCGCGACTATGAAGGCCGCATTTCGACGCTCTGCGCCGGGTGCGGGCATGACTCGATCAGCGCAGCGCTGATCCAGGCCTGTTTCGAGCTCGATATCGAGCCGCACCGCGTCGCCAAAATCTCCGGCATCGGCTGCTCGTCCAAGACGCCGGACTATTTCCTCGGCCAGAGCCACGGATTCAATTCCGCGCACGGCCGCATGCCGAGCGTTCTGACCGGCGCGAACCTCGCCAACCGCGATCTCATCTATCTCGGCGTCTCCGGCGACGGCGACAGCGCCTCCATCGGGCTGGGCCAGTTCGCGCACTGCGTCCGCCGCGGGGTGAACATGACCTATATCTGCGAGAACAACGGCGTCTATGGCCTCACCAAGGGCCAGTTCTCCGCCACCGCGGACAAGGGCTCGAAGTCCAAGTCAGGCGGCACCAACGCGGATTCGCCGATCGATCTCGTCAGCCTCGCGCTGGTGCTCGGCTGCACCTTCGTCGCGCGCAGCTTCTCCGGCGACAAGCATCAGCTCGTGCCGCTGATCAAGGCGGCGCTGTCGCACCAGGGCTCCGCCGTGCTCGATGTCATCAGCCCGTGTGTGCAGTTCAACAACCACGCCGGCTCGACCAAAAGCTTCGACTATGTCCGCGAGCACAACGACGCGATGAACCGCATCGACGTGATCCCTGCGCGCAGCGAGATCAAGGTCGATTTCGAACCCGGCACGACCGAGATCGTGAAACAGCACGACGGTTCCTACATCAAGCTCGCCAAGCTGCATCCAACCTACGACCCGACCGACCGCGCCGCCGCGATGGCACACCTGCAGGAACGCCAGGCCGCGGGCGAGGTGGTGACGGGCCTGCTCTATGTCGATCCGGAGCCCGAGGATTTGCACGCGCATCTTGGAACCGTGACGCAACCGCTCAACCGCATGAACGCGAAGGAGCTGTGTCCTGGCAGCGCAGCGCTTGCGGATGTGAACGCGGGTTATCGCTGAACTCCCCTCGTCACCATGGCCGGGCTTGACCCGGCCACCCAGCCAGCGAGCGTACGCGAGCGAAATGACTTCTTTTGCGCCCGCAGACGCGGGCGCGCTGGGTGGCCGCCTCAAGGGCGGCCATGGTGAGTTTTTGGTGGTATAAAGAAACGGACTGGAGCCAATCACGATGTCTCTCGACACCCTCTTCTCCCTCAAAGGCAAAGCCGCTCTCGTCACCGGCGGCTCGCGCGGCATTGGCCTGATGATCGCGCGTGGCTTCGTCGAGGCCGGCGTGAAGACCTATATCTCCTCGCGCGACGCCAAGGCGTGTGCCGAGGCGGAAGCGGAATTGAACAAGACCGGCACTTGCATCGCGTTGCCGCACGATCTCGGAAACACCGCCGAGGTAAAAGCGCTCGCCGCCGAGATCGCAGCACGTGAGAAAAAGCTCGACATCCTCATCAACAATGCCGGCGCGGCGTGGGCCGAGCCATTCGAGTCCTACTCCGAGAAGGGCTGGGACAAGCTTATGGCCGTGAACCTGAAAGCTGTGTTCACGCTCTCTCAGGCGCTGCTCCCGCTGCTGAAGGCCGCCGCGACCGAGGACGATCCCGCGCGCATCGTGAACATCGGCTCCATCGACGGAATCCTGCAGCCGTCGCTCGAATCCTACGCCTATTCCGCGAGCAAGGCTGCGGTGCATCACCTCACCCGCAACATGGCCAAGCATCTCGCCAAGGACAACATCAACGTCAACGCCATCGCGCCCGGCCCGTTCGAGACCAAGATGATGGCGCCGGTCCTCGCGGTCGCGCGCAATAAGATCGAGGCCTCCGTGCCGCGCAAGCGTATCGGCAACGATGACGACATGATCGGCGCCGCAATCTTCTATTGCGCGCGCGCGTCGTCGTATGTGACCGGCACGGTGCTACCCGTCGATGGCGGCATCGTCACGGCCGCCTATACCGAAATGGGATACAACCTGTGACGCTTCCCATCGACGTCGACGCCGTCCGCAACGCGACCGTCATCAGCGATCCCTTCCCCTATCTGATGGTGCCGGGCTTTGTGAAGACGGAGGCGATCGACGGCATCGAGCGTGACTTCCCGCAAGTGACGCATGCCGGAAGCTTCCCTTTGCCGACGCTGCACTTCGGCCCCAAGTTTCAGGAATTCATGGACGCGATCCGCGGACCCGAATTCACGAAAGCGGTCGCCGAGAAATTCGGCATCGATCTCTCGCACAAACCCACGATGATCACCGTGCGCGGCCAATCGAGCGCGCGCGACGGCCAGATCCACACCGACAGCGTCACCAAGCTCATCACCGTGCTGATCTACATGAACGGCAAGTGGGAGAGCCCGAAGGGCCGCCTGCGCCTGCTGCGCTCCCCCGACAATCTCAACGATGTCGTTGCCGAAGTACCGCCGGACGAAGGCACGCTGCTCGTGTTCAAGAACCAGCCCAATGCCTGGCACGGCTTCGAGGCGTTCGAAGGCCCGCGCAAGGTCATCCAGCTCAACTGGGTCACCAGCGCCCGCGTCGTGTGGTGGGAACAAACCCGCCACAAGATCAGCGCCTTCTTCAAAGGCAAACACGAAGCCCCGGCGCGGATGTAAGCATGCGCGTTGCGCTCCTCGCCTTGCTGATCGGCCTGATCCCCGCGACACAAGCGGTTGCCGATGCCATCGGCTCTCAATCCTGCGCAGAAGCGGAAGTTGTCGGGCGAATAACCCATCAGGATTATAGCGCGCTTCCCTCGCCGCCCGGCACCCTAACAACGGATGTGCTTCTTCTGATCGATTTCGACGTCCACCGCGTGCGCTTCGGTCCTATCCATAAAGGGCCGCTCCGCATCAACGCCATTTCGCCCGAGTGGCTCAACGACGATCACGACGTCGCGTTCTACCTCCACCGGCGCAAAGACAAGACGTGGTGGATCGCCGACTGCCGCAATCGCTAAGGCGCAGGCGTCCAGAGGACGTCGTCGATCTTGCGCGAGCCGGTTGCCAGCATCACCAGACGATCGAAGCCCAGCGCTATGCCGCTCGCTGGCGGCATATGCACGAGAGCGGCGAGGAAGTCCTCGTCGATGGGATAGCGTTCGCCGTAGATCCGCTGCTTCTCGACCATCTCGGACTCGAAGCGGGCGCGCTGTTCGACCGGGTCGGTGAGTTCGCCGAAGCCGTTGGCGAGTTCGACGCCGCAGACATAGAGCTCGAACCGTTCGGCGACACGTGGATCGCGCGCGCTGGCGCGGGCGAGCGCGGCTTCGCAGCGCGGGTATTCGCAGAGGACCGTCGGGCGCTCGATACCGAGTTTCGGCTCGACCCGCGCGACCAGGATCTTCGAGAAGATGTCGGCCCAGTTGTCGTTGTCCGCGACGTCGAAGCCGCCGCGCCGCGCTTTGGTCGCGAGAATGTCGCGCTGGCCTTCGCCTCGCTCACTCAGCGTCGCGAGCAGATCGATACCCGCGTGATGCGTGAACGCGTCGGCGACCGTGAGCCGTTCGGCCTCCGCGCGCGGGTCGCAGATGCGGCCGCGATGCTCGAACTGTTTCGCGCCGGTCGTGTCGGCGGCGAGCCGCACCAGCGCGATGCAATCGGCAACCACCGACTCGTAATCCTCGTGCGCGCGATACCATTCCAGCATCGTAAATTCCGGCGCGTGCGAAGGGCCGCGCTCGCGGTTGCGGAACACGCGCGCGAAATCGAAGATGCGCGTCTCGCCCGCGGCCAGAAGTTTCTTGGACGCGAACTCTGGCGAGGTATGGAGATAGAGCGTGCGCCGCGCGCCGCCGGTCTCGATCAGATCGGTCGCGAAGGCATGCAGATGCGCCTCGTTCCCCGGCGACACGGCGAGCGCGCCGCATTCGACTTCGGTGAAGCCCTGCCCCTCGAACCACACGCGCGCGGCGGCCTTGATCCGCCCGCGCTGGATCAGCGCCGGACGGCGGTCGGCATGGCGATCCCTGTCCCACCAGGGTGACGGATTCATGGGGAACTCCACAGGCTTGGCCGGGCCGCATACGCCTGCTATGACCCGCCCGGCTTATTACAAATGAGGTCGTTCGTGGTTTCGGTTATGGCGAGCAACGTCCGCAAGGGCAATGTCATCGAGAAGGACGGCAAGCTCTATATCGTGCTGACGGCCGAGAACATTCATCCCGGCAAGGGCACGCCCGTGACCCAGCTCGAAATGCGCCGCATCAGCGACGGCACCAAGGTCAACGAGCGCTACAAGACGACCGACAGCCTTGAGAAGGCGTTCATCGAATACCAGACCTATTCCTATCTCTATCAGGACGGCGAGCACTACGTGTTCATGCAGCCGGAGACCTTCGACCAGGTCCATGTCGGCACCGACATCCTCGGCGACTATGTGCCGTATCTGCAGGAGGGCATGGAAGTCCGCCTTGCGCTCTACAACGGCGTGCCGGTCTCCATCGAGATCCCCGCGCGCGTGACGCTCGAGATCACCGAGACTGAACCCGCCATGAAAGGCCAGACCGCGTCCGGCTCGTTCAAGCCCGCGATGCTCTCGAACGGCCTGCGCACCATGGTGCCGACGCACATCGTCCCCGGCGTGCGCGTCGTGATCCTGACCGAAGACGGCTCGTATATAGAGCGGGCGAAAGACTAGGCCTACTTCGCCTCCATCTTGCACACATCGCCATAGGCAAGCGGTCCGCCATCGCGCCAGGGATGGTAGGTGTTCGCGAATTCGATGCGTTCCGCCAGCGACGGATGAGTCTGACGAAACAGCTTGAAGAACAGATCATAGCGCGTTTGTGCCAGTTCCTTGTGCGCCCAGCCGGCGAACAACTCGGCGGCGGCGCGGTTCTGGTGGCTGAGTTCGAGGCTGAAGCGATCTGCCTCGAGTTCGATACTGCGCGCCTCCCAATTGAACAACGGCAGCACGCAGAGCCAGGACAGGCTGAGGATAAGCACGATCAACGGCAGCGCGGCGGGATCGTGCAATTCTTCGAACCCGAACCGGCGATGCCAGCGCGCGATGGCTTTTCGTCCATAACGATTGACCAGCCACAGACCGATCAGACCGAAGCCGGACAGGACCGCGAGCGCCTTCCAGTTATCGCCTATCACGTAATGCTTCAGCTCGTGCGCGACCGTGAATTCGATCTGTCCCGGTGTCTCGTGTTTTTCGATTCCGTCTTCAAGGAACACGCGGTTCGTCGGTCCAAGTCCCACCACTGTGTCGTCATCGCCGCCGACGAAGACGGGAATTTCCCCAACGCCGCAGCGCTGCGCGAAGGATTCGATCTTGGCGAGCAGCACCTTGTCGGCAAGCGGCTTGTAGCTTGCGGTCAACGGATCGACGAAGACCGGCAATGCGACGAGCGCGGCAAAGCAGATTGGCACCAGTGCAATCGCGCCCCACAACCACCATGTTTTCGGCGCGCGGCGGATCAGCCAGAAGAACAACCACAGGAACAGGGCCGCGCCGACGATCTGCGCGCCGATAGGAACGAAGTAGCTCACCAGAAACTGCGGCACGCTATCGACCGGCTGTCCGAACTGCCCTTCGAGCACGATCAGCCGCCAATAGCGGATCGGCAGGACAACGAGCCCCGCGAGCAAGAGGTAGAACGCCGCAAACAAGGTCAGCGTGCGGTAGCGGCCACCGCCGGTCCAGCGCGCACAGAGGTTCCTGAGCTTCGCGCCCCATCCGGTGAACAGAAGGAATGCCGGCAAAAGTAGCCCGACAACCTGCGTCGCCGACCAGAGCAGCTCGGCCTGCAGCGCGTAGGCGTCGACCTGGGCCGAGTTCTCCGGCACCGCCACTGCGGCCATTGCGATGGCGGCAGAAGTCATCAACATCATACCATTCATCCTCGAAATCCACGCCGAGAATGTGTTGGGCGGGAGCCCGCGCTAACAGATGAGGACGTCGCGGTCCGTCCCTGCCGGCAGTCGCGTCGTCACTTACCCGCTCTGGACGCGGCTTTTTTGTGCAGGCAAAACTTTCAACATGACCGAGGCGAAGGGTTTTACGCCGCAGCCCGCCGAGTACTCGCAGGACGCGGCATTGGGGTTTGTGTACTGGCTGGCGCTCGTCCTGGTGCTGGAACCCGGAAACATCGCGCGCGCGTTCGAAAGCGGCTTCCATCTGCCCGTCGGTGAGGAGATCGTCCGGCTCCTCGGAGCGGCATCGCTGGGAAGTATCGCCACGCTGGCGGTGTTCGCGCTCGTCCGACGGTACCCGGTCGAAGGCGAGTATCTGGCGCGCCGCGCCCTGTTCCACATTCTGGCGGATGCTGCCCTCGCCGTTGCGATGATCATCGCGGCCGGAATTCTGGCGTCATTTCTCCTGAGCGAAGAGCGCCGCCCGCTTCTCGTCGCTCTCGGATCGCAGCTGGCCGTCGATGGGCCGATCCTGTTCTTCTGTCTTTCGATCCTGACCGTGATCGCACATGCAATCCGCAATTTGCGTATTCGCCGGGCGCAGGCCGCCGCGAAGGCCGGATATCTCACCACCGTCCCCGTCAAGTCACGCAACAAGACGGAAATCGTGAGCCTCGCCGAGGTCGGCTGGATCGAAACACAAGGCAATTATCTCGCGCTGCATGTGGGCGATACGACTCATCTTATCCGCGAAACGTCACGCAACTTCGAAGCGCGCATCGATCCTGCCCGCTTCCTGCGGATTCACCGTCGGACGATCGTAGCCGTGGACTCCATTCAGCGCGTCGAAGCGCTCGCGAGCGGAGATGCGACTGTGTCCCTCTCCGACGGAACAGAGCTCCGCGCAAGCCGGAACTACCGCGACGCTTTGCGTACACATATGGCGACGGCGCAAGCGTCCTAAAGCAAAAGAGCCGCCGGATCGCTCCAGCGGCTCTTTCGATTTCATCGGTTGCTTAAGCCGCTTTCTCCACAAAGCCGAGGACGGCCTTCACTTCGAGGAATTCCTCGAAGCCGAACTCGCCCCATTCGCGGCCGGTGCCGGACTGCTTGTAGCCGCCGAACGGTGCGTTCATGTCGCCGCCGGCACCGTTGATGTGGACGTTGCCGGCCCGGATCTGCGCGGCCACCTTGCGGGCATGGTCGATGTTGCCCGACTGCACATAGCCCGACAGGCCGTAGGGCGTGTCGTTCGCCTGGCGGATGGCGTCTGCTTCGGTCTCGTAGGGGATCATCGCAAGAACCGGCCCGAATATCTCTTCGCGCGCGATGGTCATGTCGTTGGTGACGTTTGCGAAGATCGTCGGACGCACGAAATAGCCGCGGTTCAGGCCATCGGGACGACCGAGGCCGCCGGTCACGAGCGTCGCGCCCTCGTCGATGCCCTTTTTGATCAGCGCCTGGATCTTGTTGTACTGCACCTCGCTGACGACCGGCCCCATCGTGGTGCCTTCGGCGAATGCATCGCCGACCTTGACCTTCTCCGCAGCCGCCTTCGCGATCTGGGCAGCTTCGTCGTGCTTGGCCTTCGGCACGAACATGCGCGAGGGCGCGTTACACGACTGACCCGTGTTCTGCATCATGTGCGCGACGCCGCGTGCGACCGCTTTCGACAGATCGGCATCGTCGAGCACGATGTTCGGCGACTTGCCGCCCAGTTCCTGCGCCACGCGCTTGACCGTGTCGGCCGACGCCTTCGCCACAGCGATACCGGCGCGGGTCGAGCCGGTGAACGACATCATGTCGATGCCCGGATGCGCCGACATCGCTTCGCCCACCGTCGGGCCGTCGCCGTTGATGAGGTTGAACACGCCCGGCGGCACGCCGGCTTCGTCCATCACTTCGGCCCAGAGCAGCGCGTTCATCGGCGCGATTTCCGAGGGCTTCAAGATCATCGTGCAGCCGGCGGCGAGCGCGGGCGCGACCTTGCAGGCGATCTGGTTGATCGGCCAGTTCCACGGCGTGATCATGCCAACGACGCCGATGGGCTCCTTGCGGATCGCGTACGAGCCCTTCACCGTCTCGAACTCGTAGTCCTTGAGAATTTTGAGCGCCTGCGAGAGGTGACCAATGCCGATCGCGGCCTGCGCGTTCTGCGACAAAGAGAGCGGCGCGCCCATCTCCATCGAGATCGCCTTCACGATGTCGGCATAGCGCTTCTGATAGACCGCAATGATCTTCTCGAGCAGCGCCACGCGCTCCTCGCGCGTCGTCTGGGAGAACGTCTCGAACGCGCGGCGCGCGGCGGCGACGGCTTTGTCGACGTCGGCCTTGGAGCCCATGGAGATGCGCGCGAACGGCTCTTCGTTGGACGGGTTGATGACCTCTTCGGTCTTCGGTGTGACCGGATCCACCCACTTGCCGTCGATGTAGAATTTCAGATGGTCTTCCATACGCATTCTCCCATGGTTTTGCTTGGCTTATATGGCCATGCGGCTGGCGGCATACAATCACAATCGGCCCGCGGCAGAAAGCGCGCCCAATCCACAGTTTCCGTTGCGGCAAATCCCGCCAGAAATGCAACCGGCCGCCGCATCCCGAGGGCTGCGGCAGCCGGTGTATTACGTTGATCGCCTGAACGCGGCGAAGATCTGGTCCTATTCGTCCCCGCCGTCTTCGGCCCCGTCCTTCTTTCCCTTCGACGCGCCGACTTTTTCACGCAAAGCGCTCATCTCTGCCTTGAGAGCCTGCGATTCTTTCCGCATTTCATTGTAACGAATCTTCAAATAGGAAAGCCGCTTCCTGTCGCTCAACACGCGGCCTTCCTTGCCTTTACCCTTACCCTTACCTTTGCCCTTACCTTCCGGACGGGCCTTGTTCTCAGCTGCCATTCAAATGCTCCATTGCATGCGCCGAATGCCGATACGGCATCCGATCGGTGTTACTCATCGTCGCCAGAAGATTTTTCGCCGCCGGCTGCAGCAGCAGCAGCCGCCGCCTTCTTCGCCTTGCGCGCTTCCTTGTTCTTGCCTTCTTTACCTTCGCCCTCTTCGTTCTCGTCGCGCAGCTTGAAGCGGAGGGTCTTCTTTGCAGGCCCGCCGTCCTCGCCCGGCACTTCACGCGTCACGAAAATCCCGAATCCGGGGATCATGACCCTTTCGCCTTTTTCCAGAGCGGCGCGCAGATGCTTAAAGCTTTCCTCCAGCACCGAGTGAACGACATTGGGCCGCACATTGCATGTGGTTGCAACGGCGTCGGTGATCTCTTTGAGTTTCATAACTGCCTTCTATTATGTAGGGGATTGGCGAGAGCCAGTCTCAAAATAGACTATGGCGCGGCCCCTGTGGCGATTCAAGCAGCAGTTGGCACTGGCGGCGATTTATGGCAACTATAATGCAATGAAATCGGGGGCTTGGCCCCTGAACAGGGCTTGGTGGCGCCCGATGTCCGCCCAATACTTGCGAGACCGCAGGCGCGGACTCCAGCGTGCAAATTGGCGAGATGTCGCAGGTGTGGGATTCATTGCGCAAGGCCGTCGGAAAAGACGCCGCCACTCCGAAAGCCGTTAGCGCGACGACACAAATCCTTCGCAAGTTCACCGGCGTCGAACAGTTCGAGCAGCGCGAGTTCCAAGCGTTCGTTCAGGGGCTTCAAGACGCTGGAATCGCGTTCCTGCCGATCGATGAATTCGTCGAGCGCTATGGCGCCTATTACGACCGACACAGCAGGCACAGCCCAGGCGAGGACGCGAAATTCGGCCACCTGAAATTCGACATTCACGGCGATATTGCCCGTCCTGTCGAAATGGCGCGCATTCTGAACGCACTCGGCGTGCGCGGCCTGTTCCTCGCCATGCACCGCCACGCTCTCAACGAGGATTGGTACGGCACGCCGCGCATGTGGGACGCGTTCAAGGAAATCCGCGATCTCGGTCACGAGATCGGCCTGCATGCCGATCCTTTCCATCTGATCACGACGCACAACGATCTTTATGAGGGAATATCGAACGCACGCGAAGACTTCTTGAAGAACGGTTTCGAGATTCGCGTCATGACCCTTCATGGCGACTCCCGCGCGCACATCAAAAAGCACAGGCTTCAAGCCAACGACTTTTTCTCGGATGAATACCGCAAATCGAAATGGGACGGCGTCGCGCCCGAGGGGCAGGAGATGCTCGCCGAGCACGTCGGCCAGTACAAACACAAACGGCTTTATCGCAAGTGTGGGATCGAATATGTCGCCGACGTCAATCTCGTGCACCAGGGAAAGCTGATCGTTCAGTCGCCGATGATGTATTTGTCCGACAACCAGCGCCGCCTGCGCATCGGTCATGTCGAGGGGATGCCAAAGCCGGACCGCACGGTCGAAGCGCCGGAGCTTTTCCGCATCACCCCCGAGTTCACCGCGCGGGCTGCGTCGGTGCTCGCAAAGCGCCCGTTCCTCGCCCTCTTCCATCCGCAATGGTATCGATGAGCGCTGTGGAATTCCTGCGCGGCAAACAGCCGAAGCGCGACACCCCAAAACCCCTCGTCGATCCGGTGAACAAGATTATCCTGTTCTGGATGCATCGTTGCGGCAGCACGACCGGGCAGTTGTGGTTCTTCAATATGGCCGGCTGGGAAAAGCGCATGAAAGGCAAAGGCGCGAGCCAGCTTACGCCCGTATGGTACGAGGAGCACGCCGCAACCTACGAACATCTTCAGGAATACTATCGCGACCCCGCGTTCACGAAGATCGCGGTGGTGCGCGATCCGCTGGAGCGCGCCGTCAGCGCCCATACCGTCGTCACCGACACCAAGAGCGGCTCGCAATGGCGCGCGGCGTCACGCTCTATCGCCAATCCCGATGATGCGCGGCGTCTGAGCTTCAACGAGTTCCTGGATTTCCTCGAGACCGAAGACCTTGCGAACGCGAACTATCACTGGCGCCTGCAAAGCGCGCAGGATTGCTTCGACCTCAAACTGCCCGACGTGAATCTCGCGAAGGTCGAGACATTGCAGCGGGACCTCGACAAGCTCGCCAAACGCATGGGCAAGAAGCCCGTCGCGATGCGCATGAACTCCGCGCAGACCAAGGTCGATGACAGACTCAAGGATATCGACATCACCTCGCTCGTGCGTTCGGATTTCCTGAACCTGTTCGGCGTCGATACACGCGGCGTGATCCGCTTCCCGCACTACACGCGGTTCCTCACCGACAAAACGATCCCGCGGTTGGCGAAGCTGTATGCGCGGGATCTCGAGGTGCTGGGGTATCCGATACAACCCTCTCCTTGAGGGAGGATGGGACTATCCGATCAACGACAGCTTCCCGCCCTCTTCGCGGTAGTGTTCGCCCGTGCGCGGACAAACGAGCTCGGCCCCGAGGCGGTCGCCGCTGCGGCTGACCCAGCCGATGCGGACCGCGGGCGCGCCGATCATCAGCGCGTGATCCTCGACGTCGCGCGTCACGACGGCGCCGGCGCCTATCATCGCGTAGGCGCCGACCGTGTGGCCGCAGACGACGGTCGCGTTGGCGCCGATGCTGGCGCCTTTCCTGATCAGCGTCGGAAGGAATTCTTCGCGGCGGTTCACGAAGGCGCGCGGCAGCAGCACATTGGTGAACACCATCGACGGGCCGCAGAACACATCGTCCTCCAATGTCACGCCTTCATAGAGCGAGACGTTGTTCTGGATCTTGCAACCGTTGCCGACCGTGACCATGGGTCCGATCATCACGTTCTGGCTGATGACGCAGCGTTCGCCGATGCGCGAGCCGCCGAGGATATGCGCAAAGTGCCAGATTTTGGTGCCCGTGCCGATCTCTACGTCGTCATCGACCACGGCGGTTTCGTGGCAATAGTAATTCTTGCTCATGTCTTATGCTTCGCTGGAGCCGCGGCGGACGCGTTGGGTGCGGCCGGCGACGAAGCGCATGCGCTCCGGAAGCGCGGTTTCGCTGTCGCCGAAGGTGAGATCGAGCTGATCCTGGATGAAGCCCGTCACGTCGGCGAGCAACGTGCCGCTGATGTTGACGTTCGAGAAATTCGCGGCGTTGACTTTGGCGCGCGTGAAATCGGCTTCGCTGACATCGGCTTCCGACAGATCAGCGCGGCGCAGATCGGCGTTCTGAAGATTGGTGCCGACCATCGACGCACCGGTGAGATCGGTATCGGCGAGGTTCGCGCTCGCGAGCTGGCAGCGATCGAGATTGCATTGCGCGAGACGGAACCCGTGCATATCGACCCCGAACAGCGCGGCACCGCGGAAATCGATACCGCCGAGATCGATGTTCTGCCCGCTCGACGCCTGCGCGGAGCGCACGGCGCTGCTGCTCAGGATATTCAACGCCAGCCGCACATCTTCGTAGTTTTCGTTTTCGGAAGCTTCGGACGTCAGACGGCGGCGGATGAAGGAAATCAGCACGCTCGCAAGGCCACGCGCAGCACTGCGCGAGCGTGCGGTGCGTTGCGCCACGAACAGCGCCGCGAGCCTGCGATGCATCTCATCCGACCACAGATCGGCGAACAGCGGCTCATAGATGTCGCGATATTCGGTGACGCGCGATTGCGCATTCCCGCGTTCGCGCAGCCAGAACACCAGCGCCGCGACTGCGATACCGGCGACGAACACCGCGGCGACAATTCCCATTTGCATCGGCGTCATCATGCGGCGGCCTTCGGCGCGAACTGCGCGTAGAGATCGAGCAGGCGCTTCTCATAGCGCGCCGTCCAGTTGTCGGCCTCGATGAAGCGCATGCAGCCAAGGCGCGCGGAACTGATCTGCTCGTCGGTCAGATTGGCAATCAGATCGGCGATACCGCTCGCGGTCAGCTTGTCCGGCAAGGTCCAGCCGCAGTGATAGGTCGTGACCACCTTGCGCATCTCCGGGAAGGGCTGCACGACCAGCGGCACGCCGGCGCCGGGATATTCCCACAGCTTGTTCGGCGTCGCGATCCAGTGGTTCAGCATCTTGTCTTCATAGGGGATGATGCCGACCGTCGCGCCCTGCGTCCACGATTTGAGTTCGCGCTGCGGCGCCGGCGGGATGAAGCGGACCGCGGATTCGCGGCCCGAACGCGTCGCGGCCTGCGAAGCGATCTGCTTAAGCTGGCCCGCGATCGGTCCCCAGCCCATCATCACCAGCGTCCAGTCGTCGGGCAGCATCGACGATGCGCGCACCAGCACCGGCAAGCCACGATCCGACGAATAGCCGCCCTGATAGAGCAATATTTTCTGCGATGACGGCAGATCGGCCGCATCATGCAGACGGCCGTCATACGGCTCCGACGGGGTGAGCACGATGGCGTTGCGGATCACCACCGCTTTCGGCGCGCCGGGATAAGCGTGCTGATAATAAAGCGCGGCACTGTCGTTCACGGCGATGAAGCCATCGACGCGGTGCAGATATTTGCGGTGCAGGCGCGCGTAATAGTCGGTAATGCCGGGCAGGCGTGCGGCTGCGGCTTCGTAGATTTCATGCGCGTCGTAGATCAGCGGAATGCCGAGCGCCTTCTTGATCTTCCAGCCGGTCGGAAGCGTGAGGCAATCGTGGCAATGGATGACGTCGGGTTTGATGCGCTTGGCGACTTCGGTCATCTCGCGCGCGCGATAACGCAGCAGGGTGAAGCGCGTCGAATTTCCGCCGAACCATTCCAGCGGCTCCAAGGTCACGGTCAGCAGCCAGTCCGGCACCCAGTCGGGAATGCGCGACTTGAGGCGCGGGAATTCGATATCGCCGAGCGCGCCTTCCTTCATCAGCGCTTCGGCATAGCGGCGGATGGAGTCTTCCTCTTCCGCCTTCATCTGCGCGCCGGCGCCGAGCAGGCGCATATAGGATCGCACCGCCCGCCACACGACATAGGCGAGACCGAGGCCGATCGCGGCCACGAACACGAAGTATCCGAAGTCCAGCCACGTCCAGTTCCAGATATTGGCGAACGACGACGTCAGCCATCCGGCGAAACGCGTCAGCGGACCGCCCGACGTGAACAGGAGCTTCAGCCCATAGACGGCGGCGGCAAGGATGCCGAGCAGCACCGCGAACACCGGCAGCACACGGAACACCGCCGACAGGATCAAGCTGCGATAGGCGTTCGCCAGCCAGAACACGCGGAAGATGCGCACGCCGCTGTCGAGATATTCCACTGGCGAGGCGGCATCGGCGTCGATCAGGCCCAGCACCGTCACGCTGTGCCCGGCGCGCTGCAGCGAGTTCGCCTCGCGCATGACGCGGCCGTCGCGCGTGACGTTGTTATGGACGATCATGCAGATATTCATGCAAAGCCCCGGAGCCTGGACGCGAACGGCTCCGCCATCCTTAGCACATTGGTTCGTTAACGAAGCGTTTACCCTGCCTTAACGGCCCGGATCAAACCCGGCTTCGCGTGGGATTTTTAATGCCCGCTTTTGGAGCGGACGGACTTGGCGGCCTGTTCCAGCACGCTGAGCACGCCCAGCGCCTCGGTCCCGTCCGTCACCGGCTGGCGGCCGGTGGCGATGCAGTTGAGGAAATGCGCGAGTTCATCGCGCAGCGGCTCGCCCTTTTCGACCTTCGGTGATACCGGCTCCGCCTTGCTGACGCTCGGGGCGTTGGAGGTCAGGTCGATGCGGTGATCGTAGATCTGAAGCTTCTTTTCCCAGTCAAGCGTGTCGTCAAAGACGGCATGCGCTTGCGATCCGATGACCACCGTGCGGTGTTCCTTGGTCGGGTTGATCCACGACACCGAGACGCGCGCGCTGACGCCGCTCGGGAATCCGAGATGGATGTTCGCCATGTCGGCAATGCCGGAGGTCAGGATGCTCGACGCCTCGCCCGACACATAGCTCGGCATCTCGCCGAGCAGCGCGAGGATCAGCGAGATGTCATGCGGCGCGAACGACCAGATCACGTCCTCTTCGGTGCGGATTTTGCCGAGGCTGAATCGGCGCGAATAGATGTGCTTGATCTCGCCAAGACGCCCGCTTTTCGCTTGCTCGACAAGCGCGATAACGCAGGGATGATAGCGCAGCAGATGGCCCACCATCAGGATGCGCCCGCGATCGCGCGCGAGCTTCACCAGGGAAAGGCCTTCGAACAGGTGGAGCGCCAGCGGCTTTTCGACGAAGACATGCTTGCCGGCCGTCAGCGCACGGCGAACATGCTCGGCATGAAGTGAGGCGGGAGAGGCGATGGCAATGGCATCGCAATCGGGATCGTTCAGCACAGCTTCGAAGTCTTGACCGGCGACGCCGTACTCCTCGGAGACCTCGCTAAGCGCTTCGGGAGATACATCCGAAACCGCGTGCAGGGCGTTCAGGTTTGCGAGATTGCGGGCAACTTTCTTGCCCCAATATCCGCAGCCCACACAGGCAACACGGCCCACCGGAGATTTGACTGTGAAATGGGAAAGCGCCTCACCATTCGCGATAGGTTCGGCAACAGTGGAGCGCGGGACGCGCGACCCGCCCGTTTTGCCTCCCTCATGCAACATACGATTTACCCCCGACACCAATACTGGCCTTTCTTACGCGGCCCATCCAAATGACGACCATGAGATGCCTAACTGCGTCTTTGCCCCCCTTGCAGAAACGATGACCTAACGTCTCATGTCCCGTCTGGGGCTGCAAGGACTGTAGGCGCAGACTATTGATGTAATTTGGACTTTTGGTTTTTTTGGCGCCTGCTATACCGGGTCCGGGGAACCCTCCTTCCAACCGCGCCGGCTGCACCGATTTCATGCATGTCCTTGTTGTAACAGACAACTTCGCGCCTGAGCGGAACGCCCCCGCCATCCGGACTTATGAGCATTGTCGGCGCTGGGTTAAGGCTGGCGTAAATGTAACAGTCGTCACCTCGGTGCCCAATTTTCCCACCGGAAAAGTCCTCCCCCCCTACAAGAATCGGTTGGTCCAGCGCGAGACCATCGACGGGATCGACGTGGTCCGGGTCTGGACTTACCTGGCCCCGAACCAGGCCGTGGTCCGCCGCTCCATCGATTTTGCCAGCTTCGGGCTCATGGGCTTCTTCGCCGGACTGGCCCAGAAGGCCGATGTGATCATGGCGACATCGCCCCAGCTTCTGGCGGGGCTGTCGGGCCGCCTGCTCGCCTTCACCAAGCGCCGGCCCTGGCTGCTGGAGGTGCGCGACCTTTGGCCTGATTCGATCGTCGCGCTCGACATGATGCAGGAGCGCAATTTGCTTGTGCGGGCATTGCGCACCGTAGAGGGCACGCTCTACCGCTCGGCCGCGCGCGTCGTGACCACCAATTCTGGCCTGCGCGAGCGACTGATCGAGCGGGGCGTGCCCGGCACCAAAATCGGCGTCGTGCCGAACGGTGTCGATGCCGCGCAATTCTCGCCCAGGCCGCGGCCGCGGGACTTGATCGAGCGATACGACCTCAAGGACCGTTTCGTTGTCGGTTATATCGGCACGCAGGGCATCGCGCATGACCTGGAAAACGTCATCAACGCGGCGGACGCGCTGCGCGACACCAATGTCTGCTTTTTGTTTGTCGGCGACGGCGCGCAGCACCTGGCGATCGTGCGCATGGTCAAGCGCCTCAAGCTCGACAATGTGCGCTTCGTGCGCACGGTCGCGGCCAACGAAGTCCCGGATCACATCGCGTGCTGTGACACATTGCTGGTGCCGATGAAGCGCACCGAAATCCTCAGCGACACGATGCCGTCCAAGATTTTCGAGATCGCCGCGATGGAGCGCCCGATCATCATTGGCGCCGAAGGCATCGCCGCGGAGCTTGTGGAGAGCCATCGCGCCGGGATCGCGATCGAGCCGGAAAATCTGCAGGCGCTGGTACAGGCCATCGAACGCCTGCGCAGCGATCCCTCTGTCGCAGTGTCGATGCAGGCGGGCTGCCGCGCGCTCGCCGACGATTTCAGCCGCGACAAGTTCGCAACGCTAATGCTGGACGAACTCCGCCTCGCCGCAAGGATCACGAAGCCCCAGCGGTAGCCCGTTAGTTCTTCTGGATCACCGCCAGCGATGCCGCCGTGATCGCGACCTTGCTCAGAATGTCCGTGTAGGTCGCGAGGAACGTCGTCAGGTTGAACGGCTGCGGATCGCGCGGAACGACAATGGTCGCACCCGGCGGGATATGTGTTCCGCCGCCGAACGACCACCAGCTCGAATGCGTCGTGATCGAGGTGCCGTCCGGCATGATGATGAACACCATGCTGTCTTCGGCTGCATCGGTCTCGCCGCCGGCCATGTCGATATAGTCATCCAGCGACATGTTCGGACGATAGGCGAAGGCGCCTGCGTTCAGCACTTCCCCGGTGACCGCCACGGTGTAGGGACGCTTGGGAATATAGATGGCATCGCCGGTCTCCAGCAGCGGATCGCGTTCCGGGTGCGCGAGCAGTACAGCCGGATCGATGGTGACCGATATGCGGCCAATCACAGGCTGGTGCATGAGAGTCTGCACGAGGTTCGCGACATAGCTGAGGTTCGGTGCGGGCGCGAGAGAACTGGTCTGCGTTGACGCGGTGGCGATCGCGCTGTTGAGCATCATGGCCGAGCGCTGGTTGGCCTGCGACTCGGCAACGGCGGCGCTTTGGCGTGTGAAGACCGCACCATACGCGTAGGCTTCGTCGGTCAGGCCGCCGGCGCGCGCAATGACAGACGACAGCTTCTCGTCGCGTGTGACCTCGTAGGTGCCGGGATAACGGACCTGACCGCTTAGCGTTATGCTCTCGCCGGTGCGGTCGGAGAACACGGGACGCACGTTGATCGAGTCGAAGGGACGCAGCTCGACTTTCGCGAAATCGGTTTGGCGCTGGGAATAGACGTTGCGCAGGGTGCGCGAGGTGCCACGCTCGACGTCGATCTCGGTCGAGGTCACCGCGACGCCGGAGAGATCGGCCTGGCGCTGCAAGCCGCCCGCCGCTTCGAGGATCGCTGTCAGGCTGGTGCCGGACTGCGCCAGAAGCGGCCCGGGATTGAGCACTTCGCCGTTCACCCAGACGAGATAGTCGCTTGCCATGTTGACGATCGCCGATGGCGTCACGCCAAGATTTTGCGCGATGTTGTTGACTGCCTGTGGGAACTGGCTGGGCGTAACGGAGGACGCCGTGCTGCTGTCCCCACCGCCGCCGAGCAGTGATGCTGTTGCGGTCGTCGACTGGGCGCTGCCGCCCGGCGCGGCGGTGACGGTCGGGAGATTCGAAGCGGTCTGCGCCATTTGCGCCAGTTGCGGCGCGCTTGGCGCTGTCGCCGACGATGGCGCGCTGCTGCCGCCTGACGTGGTCGCGACGCTTGCGCCTGTCTGCCCTGCCGGCACGACAGTGCTCTGCTGTTGTTGCTCAAGCAGCGCCGCAACACCCGGCGCCTGCGCCGCCTTGTACAGCGATGTCGCCGCCGCATTCGCGAGCGCGGTCACTTCCGTGGTGCTGAACACGTAGACGACGTCGTTGTCGACGAGTCTTGGATCTTCGGTGTGGTTGAACAGGTTGTTCACCGAGAACGGAATGATCTTCAGGAAGTTGGTCTTGGGGTCGTGACGCACGATCACCGCGAACAGCGTGTAGGCGTCGGAGTTGAGGTCGTCGGCATCGCGGATCAGCCCGGACACGGTCGATGAGTTGGTCAGCGCATGCATGCCGGGGATCGACACGTCGCCGCTCAAGGTCACGCGCGCGTTCACGACAGAACGGTTCATATCGACGAACAGCACTTCGCCGTCGGCCACCGAGCCGTCTTTGGGGATCGACATCATGCGCGTGCGGCCATCGGGCTGCAGCGCGAGCTTGGTCAACCGCTTTGCGCCGGCAATCTGCTGGCCACCGGCGAGCGCCGTCAACGCGCTTGCAGAGATGCGTGACGCGCCTGGTGACAACTCGAAAATTCCCGGATGGGACACCGAACCGGAAATGGCAACCGTGCGGCCGATCGTCGGCACGACGATGCGATCGCCTTCCGTCAAGGCGCCGACATTGTTCGACGTGCCATGATTGATGATCGCATAGATGTCGAGCGGGATACGGCGCGTGCCGCGCACGATATAGACGCCGCGCAAGCTTCCGCTCTTCTTGATACCGCCGGAAAGTACGAGCGCGTCGAGCGCGGTGTTAAGCGCGGTGAGCGTGCGCATGCCGGGCTGATTCACTTCGCCCGTCACCAAAACGGAAATCTGGCGCACCGTGGTCAGCGAGATAAAGCTCTTGGTGTTCAGGAACTGCGCCGCGATGCGCGCGCTCAATTCCGAGCGCACTTCGCCCAATGTACGTCCGGCCGCCGCGATCGGAGGCAGGTTCAGAAGGATAAGTCTTCCGTCGCGGTCGATGGTGATCGTGTACGTCGCGTTCTCATGACCGACCATGATGACCTGCACCAGGTCGCCGACGCCGAGGATATAACTGTCCTGCGGTGCGCCGAGCTGCGACGCGGTGACGGAGCTGGCGATGCCAAAGATATCATAGCCGAACTGTTTCAGGGGCACGCCGGCGCGGGCGCTGAACTGGGTTTCGAGACCGGACGGCGCGCTCGCGGATGTCGAAGGCGGAGCCGGCTGCGCCGGTGCGAACGTCTGCGTGCTTGAGGTTACCGGCGGTGCGGGTGTCGGCGCGGTCGCCGGCTGCTGCACACCCTGCAGGATGGACTGGATATCGCCCGTCCCGAGCGTCTGCGCTTCCGCGACGTTTAGGCCAATACCGGCGATAAGACAAAGCAAGGAAGCGGCGCGCAGCGCGCGGCGTCGAACAATCTTAAAAAGCATTTCGCGTCGTCCGCCCCTTTTAGGAAGACAGCCCATGGCGCCAAGAGAGCGCAGCAGCGGGCGTTTTTACCCCGGTCTTTCACGCCAGAGCAAGCAAAACCCAAGGACTATCTTCTTGAAATCCCTCTTGAACTTTTATGCACAGGCGATGCAGACGGACCTTGAGATTGATCGCACTTTCGCCTGACCGTAACCTTCCCGTCATCAATGCAGCCTATCGCGAGGTGCCGCGTTAACGGCAGGCTGCGACGGAACCCGCCGCCATCCACGTTTGAGGCAGACCATGAGAAAAGCAACGATACTCCTGTTCACCAGCCTGGTTTGCCTCTCGACCATGGCCTGCAAGCCTCAACATGCGGCGCGCGGAGTCCTGCGCGAGCAACGCATGGAGCAGCGTGGCGACCGCAATAACGATCGCGGCGAGCATCGCGGCGGACTTCGCCGCGCCTGCCGCGCCGACCTCGAACAATATTGCGCCGCCGATCAGAAGGGCCGCGACCGCCGAGAATGCCTGCAGAGCCACATCGACAAGCTCTCAGCCGATTGCAAGACGGCGGTGCAGGATCGCATGAATCGCCACGGCGGCGGACGCAAGAACCGCGACAAGAGCGGCGCCACCGACAGCGGCACGACCGACAAGGACGACGACAACTAGTCCCGCTGTGCGCCGGCCATGTTAGTGTCGCGGCATGACCGCGAAAGCGCAGCGCGACTACTATGCCATGCCGCCGGCCGCCGAGGCGCTGGCGGCGCGCGTCGACATCATCGCCGATTCGATACCCAAGGGTTCGGTCGTTCTTGATCTCGGCTGCAATGACGGCTCGATCTCCAATGCGCTTCTGGAGCGCGGCGCGATTTCCCAATCCTACGGCTTCGACCTCGAGGACATTCTCGTCCATCGCAGGCCCGAGATCGTGTTCCAGAAAGCGAATCTGCGGCACTTCGATCTCACGCGCCTGCCCGATGCCGACGGCGTTCTGATTCTCAACCTGCTCCACCATGTCGTCGCGTTCTCGAAGGAGCGCGCGAAGGACATCGTCGACACGCTTCTGAACCGCTACGCCTTCGTCATCCTCGACATGGGCTCGTTCACGGAGACCGGCGGATGGGGTTGGCGCGCGACCTACGACACGCATTGGAAAAGCGATGCGGAAATGTGGGATTTCTTTTTCGCCAACGCCGCATGGCGGTTCAAGCTGCTGCGCTATCCCACACAAGGAAAAGGTCACCGCACGCTGTGGAAGCTCACCAAGACTCCCTATCCGCTCGACGGCCTTGAAGAGATCGGCAATTTCCGCCGCACGCCGGGATCCTGGCCGGCGAACAAGAAACTGATCCCCGCGGGTGAGATCGGCGAGACCAAGATCGTCACCACCGTCGACTTCGCGCTTGCGCGCTCGCGGCAAGGCGACAGATTCTGGATCAAGCGATATCTCAACCGCGACCGCGAAGCGCGCGCCGCATTGGAGATGGAGCTCGCCTCCTTCGCCGCGCGCGAAATGGAATTCGTCAACGCGCGCATTGAATATCGCATGCGCGTCGCGAAGCCGGTTGCGGTGCAGCCCGAAGGCAGACTGATCTTCCCCTTCGAACCCGACCTGTTCGCCGCCGAAGTTGTGCACTTTCAGGACTGGGCCGCATTCTTCGAGCCTGTGGTGAGCAAAGCCGGCAACGTGCTCGCAACACGCAGCATCGAACTCTCGAAAGACTTCCCGCGCATGAGCCTTCTGCAAGCCTGCGACTTTCAGCTTTGCGCCACCTGGGACGGCCTGACCGCCTTAGACTTCGAACCCAACAACTGGCTCGCGCATGTCGCGTTTACCGGCGCGCTGAAGATCGCTGAGAGATAAACCTGATTACGCGCCTTGGCTTTGTAGTATAGATGCGAGGCCAGTTAGGAATTGCCCGGGGCGATCATGACGTTTTCAGCGGTAGGTTTTGCCAAGTCATTGTGGATCGCAGCGGCAATGCTGGTTTTCGCCGAATGGATTCCCGTTCTCACCATGACCTATCCGGCCAACGGTCCCGGCGAGCCGCTTCGCGTTATGATGATTTTGCAGACGTTAGGCCTAAATATTCAAACAGGCGGCATCCTTGCCGCCCTGGGAGCAGTTGTTTATCTGCTTGGCGAAATCCGCGACGCCCTGACCCGACGTTCCTTGTGAATTTCACGAGCTTTGCCACCGATGACATTTGTGGCCTCGCCCTATACTCTCCCGCGTTGTCCTAGAGATTTTCCGCGGCGCCATGGCATTGCCTTCCAATTACGTTCTGCTGACCAATGCGAACGCCGAAAAGGGCTATGACCTGATCCTCAAAGTCGCGGCGTTGCTGCCCGATGTTCCGTTTCTCGTCCTTGCCAGCCAGTCGCCGCTCGAAGAGGCGGTGCGTGCCTATGAGAACGCAGGCCTCAAGAACGTCACCGCGCTCGGCCGTGTTGCCGACATGGATCCGATCTATCGCGGTGCCGCGATTGTCGCGGTGCCGAGCTATCGTTTCAAGGAATCCTTCAGCCGCGTCTGCATCGAGGCGCAGCGTTACGGCAAGCCGGTGATCGGATCGGATCGCGGCAACGTGCCGTTCCTGCTCGAGCATTCCGGCGTCGTGCTGCCGGAGGATGCGCGCCAATGGGCGGCGGAGATCAAGAAGCTCCTTGGCGATGCGGCGTATTATAAAGAGCGCCGGGTGAAGGCGCGCGAGAATTCCAAGCGCTATTCCTTCGCGGCGCAGGGCGACGCGCTCGACAGCCTCGTCGGCGCCGGCGACACGCGGTTCCTGATCGCGACCGGCTCCGGTCTCGGCAACATGCTGCATGTCACGCCGATGATCGCCAACATCTCCAAACGCATCGGCGCGCGCGTCGACGTCGTGGTGGCCGAGGATCACGCGCGCAGCCTGTTCCTGATGCACAACCCCGCTTACGTGAACGCGGTCTACACCTTGAAGCAGGCGGTGCTGCGCAGGCTCTACGACACCGTGTTCGTCACGCATTCGTTCGGCGCCGCGCGCGTGGCGTTTAATTCCAACCGCGTGGTGTGGGCGCGCGACTGGGAAAGTTTCCGCCCCAGCGGCTTGAACGAGACGCTTTACAATCTCGAAGCCGCGAAGCAGTCGCTCGGCATTCCGTACGACGAGGCCGATCTGCGGAATTATTTCTGCGGCGATCTGGTCTACAAGCCGCCGCATGAAACGCTGGTCGGCATCCATGCGGGATCGAAGTCCGGCATGTGGCTCGCCAAACGCTGGCCGTATTTTCCAGAGCTTGCCCAGCGCCTGCGCCGCCGCGGCATCCGCGTCGCGTCGTTCGGACTGGCCGAGGAATATGTCGAAGGCACGGAGAACCGCACCGGCGGCACCATCGAGTCGATGTGCGCCTCGATGCTCGACTGCACGCAATTCGTCTCCAACGATAGCGGCGTGATGAACATCGCCAATGCGCTCGGCATTCCGATGCTCGCCTTGTTCGCGCCGACCAACGTCAAGTCACGCCTGCCGCTCGCGACGACCAGCGACGCCATCGTGCTGGAGCGCGATTGCGCGCCGTGCGAGCTGAAAGATCCGGAAGGATTTTCGCGCGGGCAATGCCGTTGCATGGCGGATATCGATGTCAGCCTCGTCGAGGCGCGGCTTCTGGAACGGATGCAGGCGCCCGCCGGCATCGCGGCGAGTTGAGGGCCAGATGCGCGCGGTGACTGTTCCCGTTTCCTTCGGTGAGGCCGCCGACAAGATCACGATCCTCACGATCAAACGCGAATGGCTTCGAGATACGATACAGCGCGGGAACGTGGAGAAAGAGCTCGCGCTGTTGAGCGAAGCGTTCTTCGCCCTCGTGCCCCGTACGCCGGAATTCGATGCGCTGTTCGACGTGTTGATCGAAGTAAATCGCAAACTCTGGACCATTGAGGACGCAATCCGTCTTTGCGAGAAGGACCGCGATTTCGGCAAGGAGTTTGTCCAGCTTGCGCGCGCCGTCTATCGGCAGAATGATGAGCGGGCGCGCATAAAACGCGCGATCAACACGCTGCTAGGCTCCGAATTGATCGAAGAAAAATCCTACCAGGGCTCAAATGTCTGACTCGCTTGACCGCGTGATTGCATCGATGAAAATACCGCGCGACGCGCGCGTGATGACGATCGGCCGCGCCAGCCCGGCGGCGAAGAACCAGTTCGATCTTGCGCTGGAGAACCACAAGGGTCCGCGCCTCACCGTCGACGATCCGAACGCCGAGGGCGAGAAGATCGCGGGCGATCCGTTCACCATCGACCTGCCCGGCGATCTCGGCATCTGCTTCGTGACGATGGCGCTGTCGCGCATCCCCGACACATTCGAGGAATTGCTGCCCGAAAAGCTTCGCGACGCAATGCGGCCGGGCGGCGTGGTCGCGCTGCAATTCTGCCGCGATGCGAGCGAGGACGCGCTCGAAAAGCTCAAGCTCCATGCCAATGTGCGCACACTGCTGCGCGATTTCGTTCAGAACCAGTTCGGCGCGGAGAAGGTGGACGCCACACAACTCGCCGCGAAGTTCGAGGGCGACGGCAGCTTTGAGTTCATAAGCCTCGCCTCGCGCACCAACCGACCCGCGAGCGAAGAAGCTCTCGTCTGGGTCCTGCTGCGGCGGCGCAAAAGCGGCGACGAAAGCTATGTCTCCTTCGCGCGTACGCCGCGTGCGGATCGCTTTCCGCAAGCCGAACTCGCGAAACTTGCGTCGACACTCAAAGAGTCCGGCATCGCATTCCTGCCGGTCGACCAGTTTGCCGAGCGCCTGAGGGGCACACCCGCCGCGTTCGGACTGGTCAAGCTCGACATCCATCACAGCATCCGCCGCGCGCTCGAAGTCGGCCGCGTGCTGAAGCAGCAGAACGTCCATGGCCTGTATCTGATGATGCACCGCCATGCGCTGAGCGCAGATTACTACGACGCGCCGTACACATGGGAGGTGCTGCGCGAACTCGCGGGCATGGGGCATGAGATCGGGCTGCATCTCGATCCGTTCCATATGATCCGCGAGCACGGCGATCTCTATAAAGGCGTCGCCGATGCGCTGACCGACATGCGCGGACGCGGGCTTACGATCCGAGCCGCGACGCTGCACGGCGACACCGCCGTGCATTTGCGCGCGCGCAAACTCTTCGCCTATGACTTCTTCGAAGAGATGAAATTCCGCAGCACCTGGGACGGCGAACCGCCGAGCAGCGAACCGATGTTCGCGGAGCATGTCGGGCGTTATTCGTTCAAATCCTTGGCCGAGCAACACGGCCTGCGCTGGTTCGCCGAAGCAAACTTCGTCGCCGACGGCGAAGTGCTGTCGTCACAGCCGCTCGCCTATCTCTCCGACAACCGCAAAACCATCGCCCTGCTCAACACGTCCGGCGGCGAGATCAACGACGCAGCGCCTTTCCGCATCTCCGACGAGTTCACGGCGCGCGCATCCGAGGCGCTGAAGACCCAGCCCTTCCTCGCCCTCTTCCATCCGCAATGGATGTGGTGAAGAACCCACCCTCGCCTTGAGGGGAACTATCACTTTGCCATAGCACGGCGCCATGAAGAATATCGGCGGTGCGGGCAAAGAGGCCGTGTTCTCACTGGTAGAGCGCGGCGGCAAAGTCCGTTCGCATCCTGTCGCCAACGTCAGCGCCAAAACGCTGCGCCCGATCCTGAAGCCCAAATCGACGCCGCGACCTCTCCCGTGACGGATGGCGCGGGCCAGTATCGCGTCATCGGCGCCTATCACCATGTCGGCGAAGCGTTTTTCCATTCATCGGACGAGCGGGCCGCGATTGTTCCAGCCGGTCGCGCGCGGTATCTGACAATTCACGGGCCGGGGCTGGAACCTCGGCCCGTTTCGTCTTTATCACATACGTTAGCTTTTCAACCGCTAGGGGTATAGCGTGGCCCATGGCCAGCTATCGCTGCTATTCCCTGGACAAAATGGGCTCTACGCTCGGCGTCCATAACTTTGCCGCAGAGGGCGATGAACAGGCGTGCGAGAAGGCGAACCAAATGTTGGTCGTCGGCGAGTGGCACGGGCTGGAGCTTTGGCAGGCTTACCGCAAAATTCCGTGTCCCTTTAAGGCATTTGGGTAGTGTTCTAATTTGAATTTGTATTCTTGGGCTCAGCTGCGCGCGAATGGCTGGAATGCACCAAGCGGTTATCCTGCCAGACTTCATATCTCGCCCCGATACTGGAACTGCCCCACATGGTCTTGGCATGGGCCCTTGCGTAGTCGTCATGCTCCGCCGTGAAGTTTGCGGTGTAACGAACGTTCCCGCCATGATCCAAAATATGTACGCGATAAGTTCCCATTGAATTAGTGACGCCGAAAGCCGCCACCGAAACATTGAGGCAAATCAAAAAAGCGGAATTACGGTTCGCCCGCGCCTCCGCCCTTATAGCCGCTTCGCGAACCTGTGGACTCAAGACGCTTTGCGCGCCTTGCCCGGACTGGGGTTAGCGGTCGACTATGTCAAAGTGATAATTCCCCTCAAGGGGAGGGCTGAAGGGCACCCGTCGTCAGATATGACCGCGTGCTGGCGCCGATCCAATAATCGAGCACGCTGCCGAGGTCGAGCGCGAGGGCGCCGCGGGTCTTGGCTTCCTGCACGATGACCTTGCCGGCATAGCCTGCGCCGACGATGACCATGCAACCGCTCAAGTCCGCGGGCAATTGTGCGATCGTTTCGGCCATCACCTCGGGCAGGATTTTCGGACCCATCTCACGCATGCCGAAGCTTGCCAGTGAGGCATGGCGCGGCGGCACGACGATGTTGTGCGCGATGCTGGCGTTGAATCGCTTGTGGAATGCGTCTGGAAGGCCGGCGTGACACGACACGGCGACGATGTCGTTCAGGCCGGCGAACAGATCGGGATAGAGATTCCATTCTCCCAGATCGTGCTGGATGTGCGCGGAGATCATCAGCGCGTGCGGGTTCGCCAACGCGCCACCTGCGTCCAGCGCGCGCAGCACGGTGCGGATGCCGCGACCGGCGCGCGTGTTGCCGAGGAATTCGCGCCGCTCCGGCTTCACGTCGCGCAGGATGCGTTCGAGCGTCGGGATGCCAAGGATATCGGCGTCGCGCATCGCACCCAGCACCTGGTTTGCGAGTTTCGCGCGCGCGTGTTCGTCGATTGCCCTGCCCCACCATACGATTTCGCGTTCTGCCGCATCGCTTGCGGCATAACGCGCGAGGTCATCGGCATAAGTCAGCGCATTGCTCTCCGCATCGCCGACGCGGATGAGCGATGTCGGAATCTTATCGCGCAATCGCACACGTAATTGCGCAACGAGGTCAACGGCTTCCTGCCGCGAGATGTCGGTGTCGAGCAGCGCGTTCTTGTATCCACCCAACAGATCGCATGTCATTTCGACAAACTGCATGGCGGCCGGATCGGCAGGCGTATGCCGCAGCATCCCACGCGTCTTCGCCGTCGCCGGATAGCGGCGATCCGCGCGCGGGAATTCCCGGAAGACAATGCGGCTCAGGCGCAGCGCGATACGGCGATAATCCGCCGTGCCGCGAAAGCGTTTCAGGAAATCGCGAACCAGCTTGCGCACCGCCGCCGCGTCGTCGCCCAGCAGATTGACCATGCCGATGACATAGTTGGTATCGCCCTGGTTAAGAGGCTGGGTCGCGAACAGCGTGTCTAGCGCCTTCGCGGCTTCGTCTTTCTTTCCGTCGCGCAACGCCGCCTGCACATAACGGCGCAGGAACGTAGCGGTCTGCGGGAAGGCTTCGTGCGCCTGTTTCCAGAACGCGCTGTGCCCCGCTTCCGGCAACTTTGCCTGCAGCAGATTGCCTTCGAGGCGGACCGCACCTTGCGGATTGCTGTTCTTCAGCTTCGCGACCAGCGCTTCGCATTGCGCGAAATCCTTCGCCGCGATCAGCGCCATCCCGTACTCGTGCCAGAGGTTCTGCTGCTGCGGGAATTTCTCCGCCGCTTCCTTGCGCCGCTTCACCGCGCTCGCGTGATCGCCGCGGGCGGCATCGATCTCCGCCATCAGCGCGATGGCGTTGGGATTGTCCGGTGCATAGAGCGCGAGATGGTCGGCGTGCGTTTTCGCCTCGTCGAGTTCGCCTTCCGCGACCAGCAGGCGGCCCAACCGAATGAGCGCCTGGCTGCGGCCAGGCACGAGTTCCAGCACGCGGCGCCATTGCGCGATCGCCTCGAGCGTCTCGCCATACTCTTCCGCAAGTCTTGCGAGAACCGTCGGCCCGTTCTCGTCATCCGGCCATTTGGCCGTGATCTCGTTCGCGAGCGCACGCGCCTCGTCGAGCTTGCTGTTGTACACAAGCACCTGCGCCAAACCGACCGTGGCCATGCGCTCGGCGGGGTCTTGTTCCAGGCTTTGACGCCAGAGGGTTTCGGCCTTGGCCCAGTCCTTGGCCTGCTGGGCCGAGCGGGCGCTTTGCCGCAGGTCCGCGGCTTTGCGGCGGTCGAATCTGCGTTCCGCCGTCGCTGCGGCGCGGAACAATGCGTCATGGCGGTCGCGCTTCTGAATCATAGGGAGATTTTTACGTGATCTTTCGCGCGACAAGGAGCCGGGCGCACATTATAAGGCGCGCTCCGGAAGTTAAGGATAATCGCTGGACGGTTGCAAGTTTGCTTGCAGATTCAGCATTATAGGCCTGGCCGCCCGCTTGGGGCGGCCTCTTGTTGTCAGGGGTTTTGCCTTGTCGTCACACGCTTCACGCATGTCGCATCTCAAACGGCTGGAGGCCGAGAGCATCCACATCATCCGCGAGGTCGCGGCCGAGTTCCGCAACCCGGTGATGCTGTACTCCATCGGCAAGGACAGCGGCGTGATGCTGCACCTCGCGGTGAAGGCGTTCTATCCGTCCAAGCCACCCTTCCCCCTGATGCACGTCGACACGACGTGGAAGTTCAAGGAGATGATCAAATTCCGCGACGAGACCGCCAAGCGCGTCGGCATGGACCTGATCGTCCATATCAACGAAGACGGCGTGAAGCGCGGCATCAATCCGTTCGCCTCCGGTTCGTCGCTGCACACGCAGGTGATGAAGACCGAGGGCCTGAAACAGGCACTCGACAAATACGGCTTCGATGCGGCCTTCGGCGGCGCGCGCCGCGATGAGGAAAAGAGCCGCGCCAAGGAGCGCGTGTTCTCGTTCCGCAATGCGCAGCATGCCTGGGACCCGAAGAGCCAGCGCCCCGAACTCTGGCGCGTCTACAACACGCGCGTGAACAAGGGCGAGTCGATCCGTGTGTTCCCGCTGTCGAACTGGACCGAGCTCGATATCTGGCAATACACGATGATGGAGGGGATGCCGATCGTGCCGCTCTATTTCGCCGCCAAGCGGCCGGTCGTGATGCGCGACGGCGCCATGATCATGGTCGATGATGAGCGCATGCCGCTGAAAGACGGCGAGACGCCGGAGATGAAGCTGGTGCGTTTCCGCACGCTCGGCTGCTATCCGCTGACCGGCGCGGTGGAGTCTTCCGCCGTGACTCTGGAAGAGATCGTCGCCGAAATGTTCACCGCCCGCACCTCCGAACGCCAGGGCCGCGTCATCGACCACGACGAAAACGCGTCGATGGAGAAGAAGAAGAAGGAAGGGTATTTCTAAGATGACCGCGCCCTTCGATCTCAAAAAATTCCTTACCGAGCAGGAAAACAAGACCTTCCTGCGGTTCCTGACCTGCGGCAGCGTCGATGACGGCAAGTCCACGCTGATCGGCCGCCTGCTCTACGATTCCAAGATGCTGTTCGAGGATCACCTCTCGGCACTGGAAAAGGATTCCAAGAAGTTCGGCACCGACGGCGAGAACATGGATTTCGCGCTGTTGGTCGACGGTCTGGAAGCCGAACGCGAACAGGGCATCACCATCGACGTCGCCTATCGCTTCTTTGCGACCGACAAGCGCAAATTCGTCGTCGCCGACACGCCGGGCCACGAGCAATACACCCGCAACATGGCGACTGGCGCCTCGAACTCCGACCTCGCCGTGGTGCTGATCGATGCGCGCAAGGGCGTGCTGACGCAATCGCGCCGCCATTCCTACATCGCCTCGCTGCTCGGCATCCGCCATGTCGTGCTGGCGGTGAACAAGATCGACCTCGTCGGCTACAGCCAGGAAATCTTCAACGACATCGTCAAGGACTATCAGGAATTCGCGCAGCAGCTCGGCTTCCAGACCTTGGTGCCGATCCCGATCAGCGCGCGGTTTGGCGACAATGTCATCGCCAAGTCCGCAAAGATGCCGTGGTACCACGGGCCGTCGCTGCTGGATCATCTGAACACGGTCGACGTCGAATCCGCGCAGAGCGAAAAACCCTTCCGCATGCCGGTGCAGTGGGTGAACCGCCCCAATCTCGATTTCCGCGGCTTCTCCGGCACGATCTCCAGCGGCCGCGTGAAACCGGGTGACGCTGTCGTCGTCGCGGGTTCCGGCCGCACCTCCAAAGTCACGCGCATCGTGACGATGGACGGCGATCTCGACGAAGGAATCGCCGGCGAAGCGGTGACCATCTGTCTCGCCGATGAATTGGACATGTCGCGCGGCGACATTCTCGCGCCGGCCTCGGCACGCCCGGAAGTCTCCGACCAGTTCTCCGCCCATGTGCTGTGGATGACCGATGACGAAATGCTTCCCGGCCGCCAATACCTTCTCAAGATCGGCGCAAAGACCGTTCCGGCCACCGTCACCGAGCTGAAGCACAAGGTCGACGTCAACACGCTCGAACATCTCGCCGGCAAGACGCTGGCGCTGAACGAGGTCGGCTACGGCAACATCTCGCTCGCCACGCCGATCGCGTTCGATCCGTACGAAGAGAACCGCGACACCGGCGGCTTCATACTCATCGACCGCTTCACCAACGGCACCGTCGCCTGCGGCATGATCGATTTCGGCCTGCGCCGCGCGACCAACGTGCATTGGCAGGCGCTGGACGTGAACAAGAACGCGCGCGCGGAACTGAAGGTTCAGAAGCCCGCGGTGCTGTGGTTCACCGGCCTCTCCGGCTCCGGCAAATCGACCATCGCGAACCTCGTCGAGAAGGCGCTGTTCGCCGATGGCCGCCACACCTACATCCTCGACGGCGACAATGTCCGCCACGGCCTCAACCGCGACCTCGGCTTCACCGATGCCGACCGCGTGGAGAACATCCGACGCGTCGGCGAGGCATCCAGGTTGTTCGTCGATGCCGGTCTGATCGTGCTGGTCTCGTTCATCTCGCCGTTCAAGAGCGAACGCCGCATGGCGCGCGATCTCGTGGGGACAAGCGAGTTCATCGAAATCTTCGTCGATACGCCGATCGAGATCTGCATGCAGCGCGACCCGAAGGGCCTGTACATCAAGGCACAGGCCGGTGAGATCGCGAACTTCACCGGCATCTCGTCGCCGTACGAACTGCCGGAGAACGCCGAGATCACGGTGAAGACCGCGAACCGCACACCCGAGGACTGCGCCGCAGAGATCGTCGGCTACCTGCGCAAACAGGGGATCGTGCCGTAAAGAACTCCACCCTCCCCTTGAGGGAGGGTTGAATAAGGAACTTCGCAGGTTCCCGCGCGTTGCTTAGGTATGAGGGAAAAAATCGCGATTGCGCTTCTATGCGTAGCTCTGACGGGCTGCTCGACCTATCACGTCGTCCACGACTACGTTTACGGGCCGCCAAGCCATTTCATCGTATTCTTTAGCGGCAAAGCGACCGTGCTCTCATCCGATGGACAGAGCATCGTCAAGAGCGCGGCGGCGCAGATAAGGGCATCCCATCCCGCCTCCGTCGTGATCGAATCCGGTGTCGATGCCGGCGGAGATCTGGCCGAGCCGCGCTTCGCCGCCGTTCAGCAGGCACTAATCGACGACGGGGTCTCGCAGGATCTGATCGCGCGTTCCGCTATCCCCGGCCCGAAACTCGCCGGCAACAACAACAGCACCGGCGACCAGCGCGTGGAAATTAGGCTTCTGGCGAAGACGCCCTAGACGCCATCCTTGAACGTCACCCACTCTTCCAGCGGCGCGCGGTCGCTGGTGAGCGAGTTCACCGGGTGCGCTTCGTCGGCGTAGCCGATGGCGACGCCGCAGAAGACCATCTCGTTTTCGGGCACGCTCAGATATTCGCGGATGATGCGGTGCCATACCGCCCAGGCTTCCTGCGGGCAGGTGTGCAACCCGTGTTCGCGCGCGAGCAGCATGAGCGATTGCAGGAACATGCCGACATCGGCCCATTGGCCCTGCTGCATCTGGCGGTCGATGGTGATGATGAGGCCGACCGGCGCGCCGAAGAATTGCCAGTTGCCGGAAAAGAAATTGAGCCGCGCCATCTTGTCCTCGCGCGGAATACCCATTGTCTTGTACATCGCCTCGCCGATCTTGAAGCGGCGCGTCTTGTAGGGTTCGCTCAGCGCGGGCGGATAGATGAGATATTCCGGCGCCTCGCCCAGCGACTTGGTCTCGCGGCGCTCGGCGACACGGCGGATGAGTTCGTCGCGCGCCGCGCCGAACAGCGCATAGACTTTCCACGGCTGGAGATTGCCGCCTGACGGCGCGCGCGAGGCGAGCGCAAGGATGCTCTCGACAGTCTCGCGCGATATGGGATCGGGCTTGAACGCGCGGATTGTTTTGCGCGTGGCAAGCGCCTCACTGACCTTCATGGGAACCCTGACTTCAATAGCGGGACCCCAATTGATCGACTTTCCGCGCAAATATCAAACCAAACCGAATTCGTCATGGCCGAGCCTACAGCGGCCAAAGAGAAACCTCACGCAGAGACGCGGAGACGCGGAGAACCTGCCTTTCTTCCGCGTTCTCCGCGACTCCGCGTGCGATGCCTTATGTTTTCGCCGCCTGACCGAGTACCGCGTCAACCTGCGGGCGAAGCGTGGCCGTCGCCAGTTCGGCCTTGGTCAGCGCGCTGTGCACCGCGTCGGCGTCGGTTTCCGACAGGACCTCTTTTCCTTCCGCGACGAGCGGCGCGATCTGGCTGACGATGTTCGCCAGCGCTTCTAGGATCTGAATGATGAGTGTGACAGTCATGGCTTTCTCCTACGTCTTGATGAGCGCGTTGAGGGACGAGATCGCGGTTTCGGCATCGGCGACCGCAGAGAGGATGTCGCTCGCGTTCGCCGCTTCATCGGCAGCGTCGGCGACATCCAGTGCGGCGCCGGCTTTGTCGTAGAGCGTCTCCGCCTTCGCGGCGTTGTCGCCGGTGAGCGCGCCCGATTGCGCGGCCTGCTCAAGCGCTACACCCGCGCCCTGATAGGCGAGATGGGCAACGGTCAGCGCCTTCTCCGCATCGGTGAGCGTCGCGGCACTCGCCGCCGATCCGCCGAACAGCGTTGTAAAGGTCGCGCAGCCGCCAAGCGCAAGCGCGCCCAGCACGGCTGCCAGTGGCAGCAGTTTCATGAGATTCTCCTTTTTTTAATTTCGACGCGTTACTTCACTAGCCGAAATACAGCGTGCGCATCGTCGATCAGCGCCGCATTCGGGTATTCAATTGTGCTCTTTGCAGGCGTCGCAGCACTTAGCGGTAGCACTCCAGCCACGCGACGAAGTCACGATCTGCTGCATACCACTCGGCAATGTTTTTCCGGCCGATTTCGCTCAGCTCAGTGGAGAAACCAGGGGGCGTTCTGTGGGCCGCAACCGCATCCGCCGGAAGAGTAATCGCAGACGGAAGCCCGAGACGCTTCTTTAGTTTCTCAAAATCGCTTTCTAGCGATTCCGTCCGGCCAATCCATACGACGTCTGGCAAGCGTTCGAGAACATAATCCTTTGAACCAAGTGCATCGGCAAAACTTGTCCTGACGTGAGCAATATCGCTCATGGCCTTTCGCGCGAGATCGCGAAGCTCCGTGTCCGTCAGTGCTTTCGCCAAATCATTCGGGGTCTTGAAACGCGCAAATGCTTCAGCTTCGCTGTCACTCCATTTCGCGTTCCGCAGAGGTTGTCCCTTGCGCAGGCGACTATTGAACCCACTGACGAAGCGGGCCACCGGGTCCCTTACAACGAACGCGATACCCTCGCCGGCCTTAATATCGCTAAGCGTCGTTGCGTGCTCGTGCAGAACAAGACCGTATTCCTCGGCAACCGGACGCAAGGCCGCTTTCAAGGCATTTCCGCCCGTCTTGCGAATATGAAGGAAATGCACGGTAGCCATAGGCGCTAAGGGCTATCAGACGTCAGCCACGGGAGAATACCGCAAAGATGGCGCCAGGCGAGACCTATCAGTTATTTCTGAAACCACAGCACGGCGATTGCGTCATAGATGAAATCTGCGCTGGCATTATCGGGGATGCTGGCGATCAATGTCGTGCCGTCGGCCTGATAGACATCGCGCGACTTACCGCCGGACGATCCCCTTCGACTGAGTTCAACATTATGGCCGTCGGTCACATTTGTAGTCAGAAGCGTGAGCTTGCGGTTGGCGGTAAGCGTGGCGCTGTCGCGGACTATGCGGCCATCCGCGCGCGGCGTGTACGTAGCATCGGCATCGCCCGTAATTTTCTTCACTGCGGCCTGACCCGCATGACGCCAGGCACTGGCGGTATCGACCGCGACCTCACCCGCACCACCTTGGGCATCCGAATGATAGAATAGAGCGCCCGCGGCGGTTGGCGCCACCGCGCCGGCAATCGTCGTTGACCGCAAGCGGTGCCCGCGATTCTTATCGATCACCGTATTGGCACCGAACATCGACAGCCCGCTCTCATTGTCAAAGCGTGCGACCTCAGTCAGCGTGCCAGAGCCGATTGGGCACGCATAGATGCGCAGTTGCATGCCGATATGGGTGCTATCGACGGTCGCAGACTCGATCATCACCCCCTGAATGCGCGCACCGTTGCTGAAGCCAGAGCCCGCGGCACCGGTGTAGGGCTGGAAGCTAATGTTGCCGATCGTATCGCCATTCACCGCGACTATCGGGGAGGCGATCGTGCCGCGGCTACGGCGCAGTGTGTAGGCGGGCGCGGTGCCTGCCGTTCCATTGTAAGTTTCTATTTGATTGTTGGTCACACTTTCGGATTGAACATTGAACTGATTTCCGCTGCTGCCCGGAACCGAAAGGCGTAACATGCCAGTCTGCATATACCCGACCTGCGCACCTGCAACCGTGAACCCGATACCGGAATTCGCGGCGTCGTAGAACAGGCCGGAAGTGGTGTTGAGGGCGAGCGCGGGCGATGCCGCCGATCCATTTGGCAATTTCACGCCGGACGCGAGGGTCAGCGCGCCGCTGGTCCTGTCGATGACCAGCGCATCGGTCCACGCCGAGCCGTCGGGCGAGACCTTGCAGTGGAAATCGTCGTCGCCGGTGAGACCGAATTCCGCGCGGCCCGAATAGCTGGTCTGATACAGCAGAGAGGCGGTGTCGCCGCTCGCGTTCTTGTTCAGCTTCGCCTGCACGCCGTTGCCGGTGTTGTCGAACAGCAGCGCGGACGATTTCACGGTCAGCCTGTTCGTCACATCGGCGGTGGCGTTGACGCCAAGCATCGGAATATTCTCAAGGCTCAGCAGAGAGACGAAATCGTCCCAGGCGGCGCCATCGCACACGATCAGCCTTGCTTCATCGACGACGTAGGCGATCAATCCGGCGAACGGCGCATAGAACCGCCAGCCGCCGTCGAGTGCGTAGGCGATGCGTCCATCCTGCCCGGTCCAGTCGCCGGTCGCCGAGGCGTGGACGAGATAGGTGTCGCCGTCGGCCGGCGAACCCGGCGGCGCGGTCAGATCGCGGTCGAGGATGCGCGCGCAGCCGAGCGCATCGAGCTGCAACAGCGCCTCGTTGTGCGTGACGTGCTTCTGCGCCTGCGCGGCGGCAAGCAGCGGCATCCCGCTGCGCGGTGTGGTGTCGGTCATGGAATGTCCCTTCTTGTTGTCATTCCCGGCGAGCACGGCGAAAGCCGCGCGCGGGAAGGGAACCCAACTCACTTACGTCAGAAGTTGGATCCCCTTCCCTCGCATCGCCTGCGTTGCGGGCACTGCTCGCCGGGAATGACAGGTTTGGTTTAGGCGAACCTGATCTCCTTCATCGCCGCCTCTCCCCGCCCATAGGTCGCGGAGAGCTGGCAGACGCGGAAGCGGAACGGCGATGGCAGGCCGGATGGAAAGTCGGTTGCGATGTGGGCGGATGTGTAAGTGAATGAAGGCGACGTGACAGATTCGGTGCGGATCGCGTCGCCGGAGGCGTCGAGGATTTCGATATCGTAAGCTTCCTCCGCTTCGCCGAGCGGCACCTCGGTCTGGTCCCAGCTGTCGCCGCCGATGCGCGTGCGGCGGATCCAGTTCAGGTACAGGTCGCCACTGCGCCACACCGCGCTGAGTTGCACGGGCGATAGCGGACGAAGGCCGATACCTTTGAATTGCAGCACAGCGCCCTGATAGGCGGGATCGGAGATCGGCTTTCCGTTCGGTCCCCAGAGATAGTGGAACGGCAGCGCATATTGGTCCTGCGTCAGCGCAAGCTGCTTTTGCGCGCCGTCGATAAGAACCACGCGCGCACCGCTTGCGACGGAAAAGCGCATCGCGCCATCGGTGCCGGCCTGTCCGCGCAGAAGTTTGGTCAGGCGCCACTGCCCCGGCGCGAGAAGCGTTGCGGTCGCATATTGCAGCACTTCCCAATCGCCATCCGCATTCTGGATGCACAGCACATTCGCGCCGCCGAACACAGAGAGATCGTCGCGCGATGCACACGTGCCGTTGACCAACTTGATGTCGAGCGTATTCCCCTCATCCCAGCACCACAGCGGACCGGAATTGAAATCGCTCAGCGTCTCGCCCAGAGCAGCAGGAACCGTGAGCGTGGTGTCGAGCGTGTAGTTGGAGTCGCTGGCGCTCTTCAGCACCAACTCCGCGCCCGGCCACGGATTCGCGAACGCTGCCGCCGTCGGTGCCCAGGGAATTTCCGTGCCGGTCAGCAGCGGAAGATCCAGGAACACCACCAGCGCGCGGCCGGGGAATCGGAAATCGTCGCCACCGCCTGGCGCGCGCGACGGCCCGACGATGCTTTCGTAGATCGAAGGATCGGTCGCGACCGCCTGCATCTTGCGCGCGCCGGCGTCGTCGATCTCCGTCAAGCGAAGACGCCGCGTGCGGCCACCGGCGTCGAGCAGAATTTCGTCCGTGGGTTCGAGCGCCAGCGCAGACGGCGGCAATGCAAGCGTCGCGCTCTCGCGCATCGTCCACGCGTCCGTCAACAGGCGCTGCCCGATACCGATGGCCTGTCCCTGATCGAGCACCAGCGACAAGGTCGCGCTCACCACGCGGTCGGACGAACCCGTCAACCGCCGCGCCTCGACCACCGCCTGGCGGTAGTCCGCGTCGGCGTCGATATAGGCGATGCGCGAGGCGAGCGGCAGATCGGTTTCCTGCGCACGCTCAAACGAAAAGCCGAAGCCGGGATCGCCATCGGGCATCACGACATCGCCTTCTGCGTAAGAGGATGGATTCGGTTGCCCGCGCATCACAAAGCGGATCACGCCTTCGCTCTCGACGGCATCGAAGCAATAGGCGGTGGCGAGCGGCGCGATGGCATCGCGCGGACTCATCGTGTCGGTGACGGCGAAGCCGGTGACGAGGCCGCTCAAATCCGACACGTCGTAGTCGGTGAAGTTCGCATCTTCGCACAGGCTGGCGACGAGATCGGCGAGCTGTACCGCGCCGAGGCGTCCGTTCAGCCAGTGGCCGTATTGATAGTCCGCCGCATCGCCCCAGATGTCGGCGCGCGCCGGAAAGAACGGAAACGGCCGCGCATCCCAGCACCAGGCGAAGATGCGCTGTGGCGCGATCATCGGCGCGGCATAGACCGTCGAGACCGGATTGTTCGCGGAATCGTTCCAGTGTTCGAGATGCGCCTGCAGGAACAGGCGCTGGATCAGGTCGTCGCGCTCGCCGTTGGAGTAATACGGCACAGCACTCTCCGATGATTTGGGATCGAAGAACACGTTGGGTTCGTTCGCACCCTTGTCGATCGCGGGACAGCCGAGTTCGCAGAACCAGATGGGTTTGCTCTGCGGCGTCCATGCCGTTGGCGACCCGCTTTCCGTTCCGTCGGCGCGGTCATAATGCGCGTTCGACCACCAGTTCTTGATGTCCTTCGCGCGCCAGACCCACGGCTTTCCGAGACCATCGGTGATCGGCGTGCGCGTCTGCGTGTCGCGGTCAGACGGCGACACGTAAAACCAGTCGTAATCCTCGCTCCCCGCGATGTTGCGCGTGAGATAATCCAGATCGTGAATGGATGTCGGACCGTTCACGGCGTCGTAATCGAGGCCCACCGTGCCGTCGCGCCAGTCGGCGAGCGGCATGTAATTGTCGATGCCGACGAAATCGATGTTCGCGTCCGACCACAGCGGATCGAGGTTGAACAGCAGCGCGCCGGGCACGTCGCCGGTCTGGTGATTGTTGTATTCCGACCAGTCGGCGGCATAGCCGATCTTCGTATCCGGCCCCAGGATCGCGCGCAATTCGGCGGCAAGTGCCTTGAGCGCCGCGACCGCGGGATAATCCGTACTGCTCGACCGCACGCGCGTCAGCCCGCGCAGTTCCGAGCCGATCAGGAACGCGTCCACACCACCCACCGCCTGCGCCAGCAGCGCGTAGTGCAACACCATGCGCCGCCAGCCCCAATCGTCGCCGCCGGTCCAGGTCACACTTGCTCCGTCTACGGAGAAATCCGCCGCGGTCGCCGTGCCGAAGAACGCTGCGACCTGATCCGCCGCCGCGCTTGTCTTGTCCGGCGAACCGGCCACACCCGGCGCGGGATCGCAGGTGATACGCCCGCGCCAGGGATAAGCACCCTGCCCGCTCGCGCCGGTGTAGGGATCGGTCAGCGTGTTGTCCGCTGCGATATCCATGAACAGAAACGGACACAGCATCACCGCCAGCCCGCGTGCCTTCAGATCGGCAATCGCGGCGACGACGCTTTCGTCCGACGGCGTGCCGCCATAGGCGGGGATGCCGTCGGACTGGCTCACGACATAGGCGTCGCCCCGCGCGATGCCGTCGACACTCCAGGTTTCGGGATAGGTGTTCTTCTGCGCGATCTCGACGCGGGGCTTGATGCGGCATTCGCCGCAACGCAGATCGCTGCCGAACCAGCCCACAACCAGCGACGCCGCGCCCAAATTCGGCGCCAATGCCTGCAACTCATCGAGCGAGGCTTTCAGGTCTGTCTCGCTTGCGGAATTGTGCGCGTTCTGCGGGATTGTCGTGCCGTTGCCGTCGTCGGCGGTGACGACCTCTGTCGCATAGACGAACTCGCCGGCGCCGGGGATCAGCGCAACGGCCGGCAGCAGATTCTCCAGCGCATCCGGATCGGCTTCGCTGAGCGCGCGGATCACCTCGAACTGCAATTGCGGGATGCGGTTGCCGAACTGGGCGAGCGGCATGTCCTCGAACACGATGTACGCCACGCCGCGATAGGAAGGCGTGTTCGCCTCGCCTTCGGTTTCCACGATCAGCGGATCGAAGTCCTGCGTCTCGTCGCCGGCATAGAAGCGCGTCGTGAATTGCGTGATGTCGATGGCGTTGCCGTCGGCCCACACGCGCCCGATCTTGGTCGCGACACCGGCGCACAGGCCGACCGCGAACGAGATCGCATAGGAATATTCCGTGTCGGTGACGCTCGCGCCGCCGCCGATACCCTTGCCGCCCCCATGCGTCTTGGTGGTGGTGACGGTCTCCTTGAATTTCGTCGCCCACAGGAGCTGACCCGCGACGCGCACGCGTCCGTAGAGGCGCACAATCGGCGCGCCTTCGGTCGAACTCTGGATGCTGGTGTCGGTGAGGCGCGGTCCCGTGCGCTTGACGCTCTGGCCCGGCATCAACAGCGAGTCGATCTCGCTGCCGATCAACGCGCCGATCGCGCCGCCGATCTGCGCCCCCGTGACCGTGAGCCCCAGGAACGAGATATCGCCGATCAACGGCCCGAGCGCCGACCCGATCGCGCCGAAAACAAGACCTGCCATGAGAATGTTCCGTCAAAAAGCAAAACGGCGGCCGAGGGGCCGCCGTTGGTTTGAACGAGCCAGCCTTCCGAACTCGCGCGTTCGAAAGACAAGGAATGAACGAGCTTCACTAGCTTTTGCTAAGATGCACGCTGGAGCGAATCACGAACTGGACGAGCAGATGACCATCAGCGATTCACAACTCGTATTCGACACCCACCTAGATTTTTACAAGAAGCTACGTCTGCTGACCGGAGATGAAAAGTGCGACGCTTACTATATAAAAGAAGCCCAACGAATGCATTCGCTATGTGTGATTGATGGACTGTTTGAGCTTCTTGGTGACGCGATCACGCTGGCGAACAGAATCAAAGCAGACGACGCTCAATTTCATCTTCGGTTTGGCGTCTCTCGCAGAGTATTGCTCATGTGGCATGCATTGAGAGACATCGTAAGAACTGTGGATCCTGCTCGGGAAGTGCCACTTCCGCGCGACGACCTTCACCGAGCCGAAGCTAGCTTGAACTTACTCTACATAAACTTGCGAGGAACTCTCGATAACTTCGCTTGGTGTCTCCGCGATTTCTGCGGCGATACTCCAGCAAAGAAAATGGATCGTATGCAGGTAAACCTATTTCGAGATGAATTCGTGAAGGCGATAAACTTTCCAGAAATTGTCGAATTCATGAGCCGATTTTCCGCTTGGAATGGCGACCTAGCTGCTCGCCGTGATCCAGCCGCGCACCGCATTCCATTGACTATTCCGCCAGCGATTATCGATGCAGCCGCTCGAAAGAACTACGAAGAAGCTATGGCTGAGTACAATGCAGCAATCGAACAAGCACTCAAGACGGACCCCGCCGATCATGAGACTAGATTGTCTTATTTCGAGCAGGCTAGTGTCTTGAGTGACAAAGTTGATCGCGTGGGAGCATTTCTCCCAGTGTTTTATCATCATCCCAGAGAGGGAATGGTCTACATGTATCCTACTATTCCCGCCGATGTGGGTACATTGATCGCCATTGCTCGCGGATTGTCGGCTGCAATCTCTGCAAAGCTAAATTAGCTAGGCCACGCTATGTAGAGAAAAAGCGAACGCGAGCTTTTGCCACCAGAAAGGCGAGAAGGCTTCCTCGCTCACGCGCTTGTTCTGGCGCGCGTGTATCAGTGTGGCCACACCGTTCTTGTTCGCGACAATGCCGCAATGTTTCGCGGCGCCGCGCGGCGTCATGCGGAACAGGGAGATGTCGCCCGGCGCGATGTTGCGCGGCGCGATCTCGGCGAGATGGCGTCCGAGCGCGAGATATAACGTCTCGTTGCCGGTCGCTTCCGCCCAGTCGGGCGAATAGGGCGGCGCGTCTTCCGGTTCCGCGCCGTGGAGCTCGCGCCATACGCCGCGCAACAGGCCGAGGCAATCGCAGCCAACGCCTTTCACGCTCGCCTGATGCACATAGGGCGTGCCGATCCATTCTCTTGCAACGGTGACAACTCTTTCACCTCTCCCATTGTGGGGAGGTCGAAATGTCGGAGCGACGCGGAGACATTTCGGGTGGGGGGCGGTGGTTGCCGAGAGAGCCGCTCCCACCCGAAGCGCTGCGCGCTTCGACCTCCCCACAAAGGGGGAGGTTAGTTCTTCTTCAATTTCCATATCGGCTTCCTCCGTCCATCACCTGTCCGCTTGTCGGATAGGACGTGATCGCGTCGTTGCCGGGCATGTGGGGGAAGCCGCGGAAATTGACGGTGTTCGCGAACTTTGTTTTGCAGGTCGTGAACTGCTTGTCGCAACCGGCGGTGACGGTGAAGGTGTCGCCCACCGCGATGGCCTCGCTCATTGCCTGCCACAGTTCGAGGGAGACCTGCGTCGCGGTAACACCGTGGCGCTTCACCTCCATCGCGCGCGCGGCGTTCGCGCCGGTTGTCCAGGTGAGCTTGCCGCCGCCGAACCATGTATCGGCGAAACTCTCGAGCCCCGACACCGCGAACCGCCGCGCATCGGTGACGCGCGCAACTGCGCCACTCCCGACAAACAGCGGATTGGTCAGATCGATTGTGCAGCGCGCATCGCCGAGAACGGCATCGCAGCCATAACCGTAACAGCGCCCGACACTCTGGTTGAGCCGGTGCGCGAGGCCGCGCATCTCCGCCTGGAACGCGGTCTTGCCGCGCGTCACCTGGCCGAGATTGCCTTTGCGCATCAGCACGCGCTGATCCGGCGACGCCCAGTTCACGCGCCAGATCTCGATGCTCGCGTTGTCGTAAAGACCGGCGGCGAGATCGTGTTCGTTCAGCGTCTCGGTCGAGAGCGCGCCCATCACCGTGAGATTGTCCACCGCGAGCCCAAGCGTCGATTGCACCTCGCTCGCGGTGAAGCCGCTGGCGGCTTCGTAGGTGAGCCCGTCGAACATCACCGGCACATCGTGATCGGTGAAGCCCTGCGCGATGCCATCGCCACGCACGATCTTCCAGCACCAGCAGAGCGTCGTGGCGCCGGTGTTCAGGTGATCCTGCAATCCGGGAGGAAAAGATTTCAAAGCAGATACTCCAATTCCTACCCTCCCCTTGAGGGAGGGTCGACAATTTGTTTCGAGCGCAGCGAGGAACAAATTTCGGGGAGGGGTCATGCTGCGCTGAGAGGACCCCGCCCCGAAAAATGCTTTGCATTTTTCGACCCTCCCTCAAGGGGAGGGTGGAAATCACAGCAACACCTCGACAATCGGGATGCTTGGGATCTCTCCCGCGGCGAAGCTCGCGAGGTTGATCGCGAGTGCATCGGTATCGAGGCGCACCGCGCAGTCGAATTCGTAGCCAGCCGTGATCGCGGCACCGTCCGCCGGCGGTGACATGAACGTGACGCGGCCGGTCGTTGTATCGACGCTCCATCCGCTCATCGCTTCGACGCCCGCGACCGCGACGCGCACGGTGCCATCGACGGGCTTAGCGATCTTGCGCACCCAGTTCGCGGGACCGGATATATAGGTCTTGATCAATTGGAACTCCGCCGTCGCACCGTCGCCGGTGCCGATGGTCTGATCCAGCGGCGACACACTCGCGCCCGGCGCACAGGATTTGAAGTCGGCGAAATCCTTGAAGCGGAATCCGTAGAGCCGCCCGAGCCGCGCCTCGAAGAAGGCGATCGTGCTCGACAGGTCGTCGAGCGTCTTCACGCCGGAGCCGACATCGTAGCGCCGCCGCGAGTTGGCCCACACCGCGTTGCGCTCCTCGAAGCCCGAGCCGAGCGTGACGATCTCCGTCTTCCGCTCCGGCCCGCCCGTGGAATGAAACGCGATGGCGGTGGGGAATCTGATTTCGTGGAAGTTCATGGGTGCTGCTCTTTTCAAACAAAGCTGTCATCCCCGGCCGAGCGTTGCGCCAGCAACGTGAGGGGAAGGGGACCCAGGCAGGAAAAGCGAGACCGGTCCGACCGCCTGGGTCCCCTTGACCTCGCATCGCATGCTTCGCAAGCGATGCTCGCCGGGGATGACAAGTGGCGCTAAAGATTCCTCTGCCCCCTCGCCAGCGCGCGCGCCATCATCGCGGCGATTTGCGATTGGGATTTCAGGAAGCTCTGCGCATCGGGCGTGTTGATGTTGACGACGACGGTTGGCCGCGCCGAGGCCACAGCGCCGTTCGGCGCAATCGTTCCGCTGCTCGATGGCGTGAACAATTCCGGGCCCTGCTCGCCGACGAGATAGCTCTCGCCCGCCGCGACCGGGCCGCCCGACGCGAGTGCGCCGCCGATGGCATTTCCCAGATCGCCCGCGAGCGATCCGACGAGGCCTTCGATCGGCTTGACGATGAACTGGCTGATCGCGACGCGTTCGAAATCGGCCAGGATCGCGTCCACGAGCCGGTCGATGGAGGTCTTCCCCGACACCGCGGCGCGCGCGATGGTGTTGGCGACCGCGTTGAAGCTCTTCGTCACCGCGTTCTCGATGGTCGTAGTCGCGTCGATCACAGGCCCGTTCGCGAAATCGGTCAGCGCCTTCGCTGCGCCGTCGAGAGGATCAGCCATCGGGAAATGCTTTCATCAAATGTTCGAGATCGGTGCGCGCGAGCGGCGCAGCCCGTTTCGGCAACCGCGACAACGCCGCGCGCCATTCGGGCAACGACATCGCCCAGAACGTTTGCGGCGCGAGACGCAACGCGCCGAGGCCGAGCTCCAGGACTAGCTGCCAGGAAAAGGGGCCGTTCCCCCTCCTCCGTTCGTCTGCATCGCCGCCGCATCGAACGCCGCGATCACCGCTGTGGTGAGCGCGCCGATATCGCACGGCAGACGCAGCACATCGGCCGGTGTCATCTCCGCACCCCCGCCACGCAACAACGCCGCCGCGACAATGGCGAGATCGGATGCGCGCGCCTGCGCGAGGCGCGATGCGACTTCAGAGAGATTGGTGAGCCCGAGCCCATCCTCAATCTCCGCCAATGCGCCAAGTGTGAGCAACAGGCGATACGATTTGCCGGCGGCAAGCAGCTCCGCTTCGCCACGGATTTTGTTCATGATGATGTACTTTCTTTTTAACCTCCCCCTTGTGGGGAGGTCGGAAAACTCTGAGCAACGCGAAGAGTTTTACGGGTGGGGGACAGAGCGAACGGATGGAGCGGTCCCCCACCCGAAATGCTTCGCATTTCGACCTCCCCACAGAGGGGGGAGGTTAAGACGTGAACGACAACGCCCCTGCCGACGCGAGCGAGAGCGAGATCTTGAGCTCGCCGTCATACGGCCCGTCATATTGCAGCGAGGTGAGCTTGAACGGCCCCGCGACCGTGCCGAAGCTCGGGATCACGATCTGATAATTGGCGAGCGTCTGGTTGAAGAACGCGGTCTTCAGCGCCGCATCCGACGCCGCGTCCTTGAACACGCCGGAGCCGGCGACCGTCGCCGACTTCACGCCATCGGCCAGCAACTCGCGCCACATATCGGCGGATTCCGAATTGGTCACGTCGATGGTCTGCGCATTGAAATCCAGCGACGTCGCGCGCAACCCCGCAACCGTCGTGAAGTTTTCCGGATCGGCACCATCGCCAATCTTGATCAGCAAATCCTTGCCGCGTTGTGCGGTCATGTCGTTCTCCTGTATGTTCGGTTGGGTCTCAGCCGGGGGACGTTCAATGCGCTGGTTTGTGATTGCGATAGGCTTGGCCGCGATACCGGCAAGCGGCTTTGCGCGCGACCGCGCGCTTGAAACGTCGCTTTACGCCAGCGTCACGGCGAGAAATGGCCTCACCCTTCAGCTCAACCTCACCAATCACACCGGCCAAAATCTCTGCTTTTTCCTGAGCGAGGAAGACGTCGTTCTTACCTTCAAGAACGGCACGCAGTCACAGCTCCTCAGCATCCCCGACCATGGTGTACAAAAGCCATGGCCTGAAAAGACGGAGATCGTCTGGAATGACAGAGATATCCATGCTTTCCGCATCGAATATCCACGTAACACCTTCGATCCCTCAAACGACGCGCAGATGCCGGTGAAGGCAACCTATCGCCTCAAAGTGTTCGATTGCGTGACGCTGTTCTCGCAGCCCTACGATACGGTGCGGGCGATCTATCACCGTGATGTCGATGCAAAGCCGGATGTCATCAAGTAGCACTAGGCCGGCTCCATCACCGCCCGGAATCGCAGCACGGCATGTGTCGTCTCGCCGTCGCTTTCGCGGGTGAAGGTGGTTTCGAGATGCCGGATGCCGATCAGCGCCTGGCCCGTGACATTAAGCTCCGCGCCGTCGAGCGTGTCGCGCACCGTATCGGCGACGAGCTTGGCTTGCCTGTGGCCGTCGGCGCGGGACCAGATGTGGATAACGACGGCGTGTTCGCTGCCGGCTTCCGTCGCGGTGCTCCAGTCGCTCTGCGTGTCGTCGCCGATGACGATGTAGGGGAACGCGGCACCGCGCGGCGGCGTGTCGAAGATTCGCGGCGGATCGTCCACCAGATCCTTGATGTCTTCGCTCGCGCACAAGGTGGCGAAGATCGCCTGTTGCAAGGCCCAGCTCGCGCTCATGGCAGTTCCTCACAGAGTAGAATCATCAAGGCGTTTTGCGGCCCTTCGTCGAGGACCGTGTGGATGCGGAACAGACGCTCTCCGATCTGCGCGCGCTGACCGGCAACGACGCCGGGGCGTCTGCGCAGCGTGATCTTGTGGCGCACGCGCGCCTCCAGCCGGTCGGGGCCGAACGCATCGCTGCCGCCGAGCGGTTCGACCGCGACCCAGACGAAGGCGAAGGCTTCCCAATTGTCGGAGAACCCTCCACCGCCATCGGGCGCGAGCGTGTTCGCTTGCAGGAGTGCGCGTTGGTTCAGGGAGCCGATCATGATCTTCTTTCACCTCCCCCTTTGTGGGGAGGTCGGAAAAATTTGAGCGAAGCGAAAAATATTCCGGGTGTGGGGCGGTGCTGCGGATAAATCCACCCCCACCCGAAGCGCTTCGCGCTTCGACCTCCCCACAAGGGGGGAGGTTAATCAGAGCCTGAACACGCGATACGGTGCCAGAAGCGCTTGGGCGGAGAGCGAGATTTCCTCCGGCCCATCGCCGCGGTGAACGTAGAGCTCGGCGACGATCTCCAGGATCGCTTCGCACACCGGCGCAGGCACATCGTCCGCCGCGTCGCCATAGCCGGCACCGAACGCGATGGCGACGGCGTTGATCGCGCGCAAGGCGGTCGGCGGAATACAGCCGAACAGGATGCGCGCCGGTTGCGACGCGGCATCGACGGCGTATGCCGATGGATCGATTGCCGTCGCCGTTCCGTTAGGTGCGTACACTGTGACCGCCGCGACAGACTGCAGCGGCGGGAGCGGGATTTCCACGCGTTCCGACCAGCAGTCGTTCCACAGGATCCAGCTCTGCGTGACGAACGCGCGGCCGGTATGCCATTCGGCGCGAACACGTGCAGCGGTAATAAGCCGTGCGATCAGCGCATCGTCGTCGGTGGTGTCGACTTTCAGATGCAGCTTCGCGTCGGCGAGCGTGACGGGTTCGAGGGACGGCGGGGTGATGAGCTGGAGGGACATGGAATACTCCACCCTCCCCTTGAGGGAGGGTCGACAATTTGTTTCGAGCAGCGCGAGGAACAAATTTCGGGGAGGGGTTGGCAGGTGCGGCACCCCTCCCCGAAAAATGCTTTGCATTTTTCGACCCTCCCTCAAGGGGAGGGTCGAGACGCTAGCTGGCAGCGAACCTCATCAGCTTGATGGCTTCGAAGTTCTGCACGCCGCCGCCGACGCGTTTGGTGGTGTAGAACAACACATACGGCTTGGCGCTGTAGGGATCGCGCAGCACGCGGATGCCGATGCGGTCCACGACGAGATACCCGCGCGCGAAATCGCCGAACGCGATCGAGTAGGAATTCGACGCGATGTCGGGCATGTCCTCGACCTCCGTCACCGGATAGCCGAACAACGTCGGCGACTGCTCCGCGCTGAGCCCCGGCTGCCAGATGTAGTTGCCGGTGGAGTCCTTGAACTTGCGCACCGCGCTTTCGGTCTTGCGGTTCATCACCCAGCGGCCGTTGGCACGGTAGCCCTGCTTCGGCGCATAAGCGAGAGTGATGAGCGCGTCCGCCGGATTGGACGACGCAAACGCGCCATCCGCGCCGCTCGCGATGTAGCCGAGATTGCCCCAGCTCCACGACGCATCCGCGACCGCGGTGTAATGCAGGAAGCCGGTCGGTTTGCTCGAGCCGTCGCCGTTCACGAACGCAGCGCCCTCCTGTTCGGCAAAGACGATCTGCACTTCGTCGGCGAGCCATTGTTCGATATCGACCTGGCTGTCGTCGAGCAGCGTCTGCGTCGCCGCCGGCATCGCGTACAATTCCATCGCCGGGAAATCGAGCGCGGCCAGCGTCGGCGTGTTGGTCTGCGAGATGGCGCCGGTCTCGGCCGTCCATCCGCTCGCCGCACCCGATGTGGTGAACGGCTTGCGATAGGTGTTGGAGCCGATCTGGCGCACCGTCGCGATGGAGCGGATCGGCGATGCCTTCGCGAGCACGCGGTCGATGGTGCTCTCGATCTCCAGCGGCACCGTATAGCCGCCATCGGGATCGGAGCCCACGGACAGCGCCTTCAACTCCAGTGAATCGAGCCCGCCGGCATCGCCCTTGCGGACATAGCGGTCGAACGCGGCCTTGCGCTCGCGCGTCTGATACGGCGCGGCCTTGCGTTCCCCGCCGATGATCGGTCGCGCGGATTGCAACGTCAGCTCATCGAGCGCGCGCTTCTGTTCGTCCAGCGCGCGATTGATGCGATCGACCTTCTCGTCGGTGACGACATCGGAAGAGCGCTTCTCGAGGGCATCGAGCCGCTCGTCATTGGCGCCCTTGAACGCGTCGAACGCGCGCAGGAATTCGTCGAACGCGTTTTTTATCTCGCGGTTGTTCGCCGCGTCGAGTGTCTTGGTTTCCAGTTCCATTCTCTTCTTTCTCCTTGGTGAACTTCACCTCCCCCTCTGTGGGGAGGTCGAAATGGCTGAGCGCAGCGAAGGCATTTCGGGTGGGGGGCGGTGCGAGCTGCGAGATCCGCCCCCACCCGAAGCGCTACGCGCTTCGACTCCCCACAAGGGGGGAGGTGATTTTTGGAAAGCGTCTGCGGCCTCGCGAATGCTCTTCGCCGCCTCACTCTTCTCGCCAATCGCCGTGACGCCGCTTCCTCTGAGCAAGGGGAACGTCACGACCGAGATTTCCCAGAGCTCGATTTCGAGCAGTTCGCGATACCCCGTCTTCGCATCGCGCTTCGCACGCACGGTGCGAAAGCCGATGGAGAGGCCATCGAGCGCGCCGTCGGCGATCAGTTCGCGCACATCGCGCACCCGCGGCACGTCGAGCGTCAGCCGCCCGCGGACATAAAGACCCTTGCCGTCCTCGCGGATGGTTTCCCACACGCCCAGCGGCTCATGCGCGAAATGCTGATAGAGCATGCGCACTTGGCTAACCGGCCGCTTGCGCAGCGACGCCGCGAACGCGCCGGGTGCCACGACATCGCCTGCGCCATCGGGCTTGCCGAACAGAGAGGCATAGCCCTCGAACTCATCGCGGCCGAGCGTGACGAGCCGCGCAGGCGCGCTCGTACGCGCGAGGCGGCGCCTCGCGTAGGTGATGGTGGTCATGTTTGCTTTCCCACCCTCCCCTTGAGGGAGGGTCGATAATTTGTGAGGCGCTAGCCGAGCAAATTTCGGGGAGGGGTCACCTCGCGGAATACCCCTCCCCGAAGCGCTTCGCGCTTCGACCCTCCCTCAAGGGGAGGGTGGAGTCCTCGTTCGATCCAGTTTGTTCTCGATGCGGTCGAGCGTCCGGTTCATCGCGCGCACTTGTTCCTCCAGCACCGCGACTCTTTCAATCGCGCCCTGGTCGTTGGCGACCGTGCGTTCGAGCACGGTGATGCGCTCCGCCGCCTGCCCCGCCCAGAACAGCGCGCCCGCCGTCTGCAACAAAAAAGCCGCCACAAGGGCGGCCGGAAGACGTTTGTCCAGCAAGGGCTGGATGTGTTCGGTGAGGGTCATGTGTTCAGTCGTCCATGCCGTTCGTTGATCGTCGTGCCGTCAGCTCCACAGAAGCACATCCAACACGAAGTAGGCCGACACCGCCACGGTCGCGAGGCCGAGCCATGCGGTTCCGACGACGTACCAGATTGCCCAGAACCAATAGGCGGCGGGGCTTTCGGCGCGGGTGTGAACGGCCCATCGCGTCATGACGGCGCTCCGCGTCAGCGCGCGCACGAAGAAGAAACCGAACGTCAGCACGATGGCGAACAGCGAGACCAGGAATATCGGGATGATGTCTTCGTCCATCACGGATGCGCTTCGGCGGGCGTGACGTAGAGCGTCTTTTCCGCGAACGCGATGTAGAGGCGAAGCTGATCAAGCTCGCTGCTGCGCAGGCGCACGTCGACAATGCCGGAACAACGAATGAGCGCTTTGTTGGATGGGCGCGTGTCGGGATCGCACTGGGTGTCTTTTCCGTCGAAGATAATCTCGATCTTGGGATTGGCGATCGCGATGTCTCCGATCGTCAGCGACTTGAAAGGGTAGGTGTAGGTTTGCGGGCCCGTCGCCGGCGGAGGATCGGGTTTGAGGTTGGGCGCCTCCAGTCCAAAGTACCGGCGGACGGAATTCGTCCCCATCATGGCACTGCCCTCTTCCGCATCGAGATCGACCAGCAGCGACACGCCGTCCAGCTTCATGCGCAGCGAAAAGTGATGCAGCGGGTCCATCTCGAGCGGCACGGCGGCATAGCTCGACGCCCAGTAGACAACATTCCCGGTGCAGTGCTTCTGCGAAAACAGGTTGAGCTTGTGGTGACGCAGATCCAGCTCCACATCGAACCCTGCGAACAGATCCAGGCCGAGAACGCCGCCGAAGACGGGATCGCCGCTGCTGTTGTGCTCTATGCGCAGCATCGGGAAGTTTCCGCCATGCACCGGCCCGAGTGAGAAATCGCCGACATTCACCCGGCTCGTCACTTTCTCGCCGGCGAGAGTCGCCTTGAAATTCCTGGACGTGTTGGCGGGCGAGAACTTCTTTTCGTCAGCCAAACTTCCGAGAATGGCGGAATACGGCGCCGACAATCCGATCTCGAATTTGCGCTCTGAGCCCGCAACCATAACCGGCACGACGATATCTCCGTTGGAGAGGGTCGAAATCGGAAGCGAGACGAGCTGCTGCAGATGACAATCCTCCGCGGAGAGTGCTGGCGATCCCGCGAGGGCAAACAAAACAGACACACAAAGAATACGCTTCATCCAACACCCCCTGGCCGTGCTGCGATCATACCACATCTCCACCCTCCACGGTCGAGTACCCCGCCGCCGTGCGTTTTTCGTTCAGGGTCAGGAAGGTCGCGGCGTTGAGTTTGTCCCAGGTGGATTCGCGGTCGAGGGCGAGGGCGTCGATGGCGTCGGTGTCGTAGCCCAAGCGAAGATTCTCGCCGAAGCGTGGGGCGAGCCATCGTGTGAGTTGCGACGCGGTGCGGCCGACCAAGGGCAGAACCGTCTGGCGCCAGAAACTCAAATTCGCCTCGCGATAATTCGAGAAGGTGTTGTCGCCGGGGATGCCGAGCAGCATCGGCGGCACGCCGAAGGCCAGCGCGATCTCGCGCGCGGCGCCGTCGCGGCTGTTGGCGAAATCCATGTCGGCGGGGGCGTAGCTCATGCTCTTCCAGTCGAGACCGCCTTCAAGAACCATCGGCCTCCCGGCATTGCCCGAACCTTGATACGCGTCTTCGAGTTCACGCTTCAGGCGTTCGAACTGATCGGTGGTCAAATTCGGCGCCCCATCGGGGCCCTTGTAGACCAGGGCGCCGGAGGGCCGCGCGGCGTTGTCGAGCAGCGCCTTGGTCCACGCGCCACCGGCATTGTGGATGTCGATGGCGCGCGCCGCCGCTTCGATCGGCGAGAAGCCGTACGTGTCGTCCAGCGGATGAAACAAGGTCGCGTGCAACAGCGGCAGGAAGCCGGTGTCGCGATCCGGCGCGATGGTCGTTGTCTGGTTACCCACGGTGTAGGTGTACGCCGCCGGCCACCCGCGCGGCCCCGGCACGGCGCGCACGCGATCCGGACGTAAGGTATACAACTCGCGCACGACGCCGCCGGCACTCAACGCTTCGAGATAGGAATTGCCGGAGCATTGCAAGTAAGCATACCAGCGCTCGAACAGCGCGCGGCCGTCGTCCTGCGCGTTCGGCTTGGCGAGCAGCGTGAGCAATGGATGATCTTCGAGGTCACTCGTGCCGTCATACAGAAGCCACGGCACGGACGCCGCCGCTTCCGCGATCATGCGTACGCAGCGATACGCGACCGCGTTCTGCATCACGCCTTCGCGCGCCAGCGCCGCATAACTCCGCTCGCCCCACGAAGCCCGCCCCGCGAGAGACAGGGCGATGAGGGGGCGGACATCGCCTTACTCTCGGGAGCCGATGCGATCTGCGACTGGGGCGCAGGCATCGTGCGTGTCGCGTCCGAAGACGCGTGCGCTCTCTCCCGCACTCTCGCGGGGCGGAACCAGGTGGGCATGTTCGAATCTCTCTTCTCTCTATTCCCTCTCCCTCACGAAGTGGGGGAGAGGGAGTGTGATAAATTTCTAATCTTCGGCTCTACGTTCTTTTTGTCTGGAAACAATTCCATCAGCCCCCACACCAGCGCATCCATGCGGTCGGGGCTCTTTCCGGTGCCGTCGTAGTTGCACATCTGATCTTCGAGCTCCGGAAACACGCCGGCGTGATGGATGCGGCCGCGTTCATAAAGAACCGAGGCAGGCTGCGCGCGCGGGATCTTGCCGCGTTTCGCATAGACGAGTTTCACGCGCGCGTTCGGCAGCGGATCGCGCACCATCGAGCGCACCATCTCGCCGCCCTGGTTCGCTTCGGCCACCACGGAATCTGCCAGGAATTCCACATACGCATCGGCGACGCGCGACGCCCATTGGTTCGGCGTCAGTCCGCCGCGCGAGCGGTCGGCGATGACATAGCCCTCGCCGTCTTCGCCGCGGCCGACAACCACGATCCCGCATTCGTCGCCGCTCACCGACACCGATGGATCGACGGAGACCACGATGCGCTCCATCTGCGGCGTCTCGCGCACACGCGCGCACTCGATCCAGTCACGCTGCCAGATCGCGGCGTCATTGTCGGCAATGATCTCCGCATCCAGTTCCTGCCGACCGAGCCGCGTGCCGGCAAAGCGCATCTCCAACCCTTCGACAAAGCCGGGCGCGAGATTGGCGAGGTTGCTGCGCGTCGTGCCATGCGTGCGCGCGACGCCCTTCTCCGCCATCAATGCCTTCAGCGCCGGAATGTTTCGTGGCGTCGTTGTGAGCATCAGCTGTGGTTTCTTCCCGATGCGCAACGTCATCCGCAGCATGTCGAGCGCGCCCTGCGGGTCGCGCCATTTGCAGAACTCATCGCCCCAGGCGGCATCGAACTGATGGCCTCGAATGCCGTCGGGCTCTTCCGCGCTAAGGATTGTCGCAATGGCGCCGTTGCTCCAGCGCACACGATGGTTCGACGGTTCATACGTCGCGCCTTTCGCCGCCGCCATCAAGCCGGATTCACCTTCGACCATCACCGCGCGCGCATCGTTGAAAGTTGCGCCGACCAGCGCGATGCGCCGAAGTTTTCTGTTCGCCACGCCATCCGCGATCCAACCGGCGCCTGCACGCGTCTTTCCGGCGCCGCGACCACCGAGGTAAAGCCAAGTGTCCCAGTCTCCGGCAGGCGGACGCTGCTCGTCGCGCGCCCAGAAATACCAGGACTGTATAAAGTCCTCGGCAATGTCGTCATTCATCTGCTCCGTCAGGCGCTCTCTGGCCTGCGGCGACAACAAGAGCATCGAGTTTACGTTTAAACTTTTCCAAAGCGCCTTCATTGCTTGAAGCCTTGCCTGTACGCAGCGCTGCGCGCTGCGTCTCGAGTTTGATGAGACGTCCAAGCGTCAATTCGAGGCGATGCAACATCTGAGAACTCTGATCGCGCGTCGCCGGATCGTTCGGTTCTTTTTCCATGTCGGTGCTTTCAAGCTTGATGAGTTCGCGGTTCACTTGGGCAAGCAATCGTCTGACCACGTTGTCCATCCATCCTGGCGGCACATCTTCCGCCTCACGTCCAACCCAGGCGCGCATAGTCGTATCCGCGAAGGCGCTGTCATCCCTCGCTTCTTGCGTTTCCACCATGTCGTTGATCTCTTTGAATTCAGTCTTTCGGCTTCTTGGAGAGTTTCATCGCGAGATGGAAAGCGAGCTATGCCGTCGCGCGCCTAACTCTCGAACTTCGGCGCGCTTTTTAGCGCGTCGCTCAGCGCATACCGGCACCAGCCAGGAATATCCGCGGCGCCGCCTGCCGTCGTGACAAGCAAAAGCGCCGCAAGCGCCGCGCTGGGCGTTCCGGGTTTCATCATCTTGCGATTTCCGTTTTCCCCGATACGCAAACTCGCGCGAAACGTCGTCCGCATGATGGCGGGTTTCGGGTTCGATGCAATTATCGGGATATGGGTGAAATGGCGTTTGCAGCGTCACGGTTCAAGAGGCAGCCAAAACTTTTTTTGAAAAAAGATTCTCAAGCTTTCCGCCAAAAATCACGAATACCCCTACACGCTGGTGTTTGATAAGCAGGGCAAAATAAATTTCGCCGAACGTCCAGAGCGCAAAACGGCGCGCCGCGGCCCATGGGTAAAAGCCGCGGCGCATCCGTCGCGAAGGAACGGGGACTTACTGCGCGAACGAATGTCCGATCTCGAAGGAAAGCCAAGGCTTGTCGTTGTATTGGCAGGGTCGCGAGGAATCGACATGATCCCGCCCCACGATCAGGCCGACCTGAAATCGACCAACGCACCGTATTCCCATCCCCATCTCAACGCGGCGCCGGCGTCATCGGCAGTGACGAAGATGTCGCTTTCCCACGAACGCTTTCTACGTTCCGGTGACGGGTATCACGCCGGGCAAGATTTTCTTAACGCCGTTGCGGCGCCCGCAAACCGCGTGAAGGTTTCGTCATGGGCGGCCTTGCGTTTCGCACAGGGCTTGAAACAAGCGCGCTCAGCCAAGGCCTTGAAACTGCCTCAAATCTCGGCCACTTAGCCCGCCCATGGGCGATATGGTGAAGGCTGTTTTCGGGGATATTGGGCGGTGGTTTACCGCGCGGCGCATGGGGCTTGCGAAGCTCGCGGCGCTGGCCGTGGTGATCGTGACGATTCCGTTCGCGCTGCTCGCGGCGGTGCCGTCGATCATCGGCCTGTTCGCGCCGCCGCTGGACAGCAAGGTCGATCTTTACACCGTCAATCGTCCGCTCGCCTTCACCTTCCTCGACGCGAACGGGCGCGAGGTCGGTCATCGTGGCGCCGCGATCGGCGAGCGGCTGCATCTGACCGAGATGCCGGACTATCTCCCCGCCGCGTTCATCGCGATGGAGGATCGGCGCTTCTACGACCATCACGGCATCGATGTGCGCGGGTTGATGCGCGCGACCTTGCGCAATGTGCGCGCCGGCCACTGGGTCGCGGGAGGCTCCACGATCACGCAGCAGACCGCGAAGATCGTGTTCACCTCGCAGGAACGCACGCTCTCGCGCAAATGGCAGGAGCTGTTCGAGGCAGCCCAGCTCGAGAAGTCCTATTCGAAAACCCAAATCCTCGAGCTCTATCTGAATCGCATCTATCTCGGCTCCGGCGCCTACGGTGTCGATGGCGCGAGCCACGTCTATTTCAACAAATCCGCGCGCGAACTCACGCTGCCGGAAGCCGCGATGCTCGCCACGCTCACGCGCGCACCGTCCGTGTTCTCGCCGCGCCGCGATCTGGCGAAAGCGCAGGCGCGCGCCAGCACCGTTCTCGCCACGATGGTCGAGACCGGCGCGATCACCGAGGCGCAGGCCGCGCAAGCGCGCGCGAACCCGGCGATCATCGCCAACCACGCCGTCACCGACGCGCGCAATTTCTATCTCGACACCGCCGCCGACGAAGCGTTGAAGAAAACGACGGTCGACGGCGTCACACCGACCGCAGACCTCATCGTCCACACCAACCTCGTACCGCGCATCCAGGATTCCGCGCGCGCCTCGGCGCTGAAAGTGCTGCGCAAGTCGGGCAAGAAGATGCACGCGAGCGAAGCCGCCGTCGTGGTGATGAAGCCCGATGGCGCGGTGGTGGCCCTCATCGGCGGCACCGATTATGCCGAGAGCACGTTCAACCGCGCGACGCAGGCGCACCGCCAGCCCGGTTCCGCGTTCAAGCCGTTCGTCTATCTCGCCGCGCTCGAAGCCGGCCTCACGCCATGGGATGTGCGCGACGACGAGGCGGTCGATATCGACGGCTGGAAGCCCACCAATTTCGGCGGACGCTCCTATGGCACGCTCACGCTCGCCGAAGCGCTGGCGCATTCGGTCAACACCATCACCGCGAACCTCGCGCAGGAAGTCGGCATCTCCACCATCGTCGACGCCGCGGCGCGCTGCGGGATCCAGTCGCCGCTGGAACAGAACGCATCGCTCGCGCTCGGCACCTCGGAAGTGACGCCGATCGAGCTCACCACCGCCTACGCCGCGTTCGCGAGCGGCGGCATGGCGGTCACGCCGTATTTCGTCACCGAGGTCGATCAGTCCGGCGGCAAGGTGCTCTTCAAGCGCACGGCGCCGGAGCCGCAACGCATCATCGCGGAGCATGTGAACAAGGACCTCGTCGCGATGATGTACGGCGTCGTGACCTCGGGCACCGGCCGCAGCGCGTCGCTGACCGGCCACGAAGCCGCCGGCAAGACCGGCACGACGCAGGATTATCACGACGCGTGGTTCGTCGGCTTCACGACCGACTATGTCGCCGCGGTGTGGGTCGGCAACGACGATTCGTCGCCGATGAAGACCGTCACCGGCGGCTCGCTCCCCGCCACGATCTGGCGCGACGTGATGACGGTCGCTGAAAAGGGCTTGCCCTCGACGCCGCTCGACAAGTCGTCGCCACAGGCGCCGGTGGAAGACACGTCGATCATGGACACCACCATGGACGAAGCACGCACGACCGGCGACGACGAGTCCGGTCAGGCTGCGCCGCAATCCGAGGAAGAGCGTCCGCAGCATCGCAGCCACGACCGCGGCGGCTTCTTCGACTGGCTGTTCGGCCGCAAGGAAAACACACCGCCACCGCCTCCCCCGCCGGGTCAGGTGCAGCAGGACGAAGACGACAACAACGACTCGAACTAATCCCTACTGCGGCGGCGGCGGATTCCCGATCAGGTAAGGATAGCCGTTGTTGATTTTGGGGTCTTCCGCCCAAACACGATCATCCAATTTCGACATGATTGCCGTTCGAAACTTGGTGTCGCCGAAGCCCTTCAAGCCCGCGTCCTTTATGCGATTGCCAGCGCCCCGGTAAGGATTGTCAACGCCCGTGGTATCGAAGTCCCAAAATCCGTCATCGTTGCTGTCCGGCGCCGAATGATCCGCTCCGATGACGCCACCTATGAATTTTTTACCGCTCAAGCTCAATCTTCCGAGCGCATAGGCTTGAAAAATCGTGCTGCCACGGTCGAAATCCGCCGCCTGTCCGACGAGCCCGCCGACGGAAGGCAGTTTCTCGCCTTGGCTCGCTCCTTGCGAGACGCTTCCCGTCGCATAGGCATAACCAATCGCACCAGCGGAAATTCCTACGAGGCCGCCCACCGCATTTCCAGGAGTTTTGAAAGGCAACTTGTGCAGTATGATCAATTTTTTTGGGCCATCAGTCCCGCCCTGCACTGCACCAGTCGCAAAGCTTGTCTGAATCGAGCCATTGGAAAGTTCGCCAACTAGCCCGCCTGCAGCAGCGTCTTCGCCTGAAGAGACTGAGACGTCGCCTTGCGCAGACGAGTCGATAATAGTGCCTGATTCATTCGCAACGAGCCCTCCGGCCAGATTAATTGCTTTTGTTGAGCCCGAGGCAACACTTAGGGAAATGGTGCCGCTATCGGATGCTACAAGACCGCCTGCGGCTCCTGCATTGCCATCCATATTTATGTTCGAACGCGAACGCGTGACGGTCCCGATATTCCACGAGACGAGGCCAGCGAGAGAGTACGCCCCACCCAAACCGGATAGTGTACCAGCCGCGGAACAATGCGCGACCGTACCGCTGTTGTTAAAAACAAGTGGCGACAAAAAAGCTCCGCCGGCTTGCATAGAGACGTTCGTAAGGTTCACGTCGGACAGCTGGCCCGTGCTTCCCACTTGCGCGAAAAGCGAAATGCCTGTTTCGCCGGCGTCGGAATTATAGATAGAGAGGCCGTTGATCGCATTTCCCAGCCCTTCCAAGACACCGTTGAATGTCGTGGAGATAGGAGAGAGCAGATATGACCCGTCCTGTGCAGCATTGTAGTCCTTTGCAAGCGCGTAAACGCCGGATGGATTGGCGGCAATCGCGCTGATCAGCGTGGGGAGATTGTTGACCAGCGTATAGGTCGTGTTGTTGATGACCAGCACGCTGTTCGTATCCCAGAGCGAGATTTTGCCGACATTGACGAGCCGGAAAAGTCCGCCCGTTTGGGCCACGTTCGTGGTAATAGTCAATCCGCTGGTCCCTGCGACCGTGATCGCCGCCTTCACATTCAACGAGCCATAAGCGCCAAGGGTGAGTTGGTGGCTGCTTGTCCAGCTGAAGGGGTCTGCAACCGTGATGTCGGTCGCCGCGCCTTCCGCGAAAACATGTACATCGGATTTAGCGAGCATCTTGGCAAGGTCCTTGACGTTCAGCACCGCGTCCGCCGCAGTCGCGTTACAGATACCACCGCTGCAATTCATGTTGCTCGTCGGTTTCTTCGAGATCACAAGATCGGCATTCGCGCCGCCCGTCATGCCCGCGAGAGCGGACGCGACCGTGATGGAGATCAGGATATTTTTCGGCACGCGCATGTTTCCCTCCGCGGCAAACGGCGGGGATAGTACACCCTTCAAGAAGAAATGCTGCCTCCTACTGCGGCGAATTGCTGAGCAGATACGGATAGTCGTTGTTGACGCCCGCGCTCTGGCGCTAAACGGCAGGATCGAAGCCCGACCTACCACGGCTCGCGGTCCGGATGATAGGGTTGCACGCCGGATTTTGCTGGCCTGTAATGCGCTTATAGGGGCGTGCATGACTTTGTTTCTCAAAGGATTGTCGGTGGTTGCGGGCGGCGTTCTGCTCGGCCTGTTCGTCACCTGGCTCACAATCGTGCGCGGTGCGGGCATGGGCGGCGACGTCACCGACGGTCCATGGCGGACCAGTCTGCTGACCGGCAGCACGGAAGGCGGCATGGCGTTGCGCGCGACGATCGCGCTGCATGGCCTGTTCGCGCTCAATCGCCACGAGACAATCTATTACACCGCAACAACCGACAGCGCGGGGAAGAAATTGGACGGCGCTTGCCGCTACACCATCACCGGCCGCGACCTTCCCGCGCGATGGTGGAGCATCACCGCCTATGGCGCCGACGATTTTCTGATCGCGAACAAATTCCAGCGTTATTCCGTCTCGAAGACATCCGTCGTTCGCGGCGCCGATGGGCGCTTCACGGTCACGGCATCGGAGGATGCGTCCGCCGCCAACCAGGTCGCCACCGGCGATGGCGCGTTCAGCCTGACGCTCAGGCTCTACAATCCCGATCCCAGTGTCGCGGACGATCCCGCCCATGTGGCGCTGCCCGAAATCCGGGAGAGCGGGTGCCCATGAACCTGCGGGAGAACTGGCGTTACATTGTCGTCGTGCTGGCCATCGCCTTCGGCACATATCTCGCGACCGTCGCGTTGCTCCCGCGTCTGGTGATGGCGGTGGCGCTGAACAAGATGTCGTCCGTGCATGGCTTCAACGCGATGACGCATTCGCCGCGCGCGACCTCCGCCGCGCGCGCCGTGGTGCGCCCGAGCCCCGATCTGCTCTACTCCGCGTGTCCGTTCGACCTCGACAAAGCCGGCGGCATGCTGCGCGTTCATACCGGCGGGATGCCGAACACGTACTGGTCGGTGTCGATCTTCGACGCACAGACCGACAACATCTTCGCGCTGAACGACAGCCACGCACGCAATGGCGGCATCGATTTTATCCTGAAGCGCTCCAACACGCCGCCGCTCGCGGACAGATCGAAGCTCGTTCTGGAATCGGAGACGCCGCGCGGCCTCATCCTCTTCCGCACCCTGATCGACGACGACAGGCATCTGGCCGCCATCGACGCCGCGCGCCGCCATGCGGCCTGCGAACCCTATAAGCCGTGATGCTGGAAAACCGCGCCACGCTTGGCTAGGTTGGCGCTTCGAACACCATCGGTGATGTCTTGCTCGTTCTTCACATCGGCACACACAAGACCGGCACATCGGCCCTGCAGGCTTTCCTGAAGAGCAACGCTGAAGTCTTGCGGGCGAAGGGCGTGCGGTATGTCGAAGCCGGCCGCCCCGGGCGCATGGCGCATCACATGCTCGCCTGGGCAATTCGCGGACGCCGCAACACTGATCTTTCGATCTGGGATGGTGTGAAGACCGAGCTGCGAGACAATCCCGCCTCCATCTATGTGCTGAGCACAGAAGGATTCTGGTTCGAGGACCCTGCGCGCATCAAGGAGATTCTTGATTACGATGGCGAGGTGAAGATTGTCGCCTATCTGCGCCGTCAGGATCAGTTTCTGCAATCGCTCTACAAACAGGCGGTGTCGAGCGGGCGCAAAACCGATTTCGACGCATGGCTCGCGGAAGTGCCGCATCGTGGCGATTATCTGTCAGTGCTGGACAAATGGTCAGAGGCGTTCGGCATCGGCGCGATAACGGTGCGGCCTTATGAGCGCGGCGGGCGAACGATCGACGCGGTGGAAGATTTTCTCAGTGTTCTCGGCATCGACCCGCACGCCATGCCGGAGATCAAGCTTTCACACGCGCACAATCCTTCACCGCGCCGGGAGCTCCTGCATTTCCTGCGCGCGTTCAACCAGCTCAATCTCAAGATCGATTACGAGAAATTCTTTTTCTCGGTGATACGGCGCAACAAGGCGTATGTCCGCTCCATCGATCTGCTGACGTATGAGCAGCGCCGCGCCCTGCTGGACCGCTATGAAGAGGGAAACCGCGCGCTCGCGAAACGCTATTTACGAGAGGACATCCCCCTGTTCTCCGCGCTGAAGCCGAGCGAACTTCCGCAGATCTGGACGCAGGACGACCCGGAATATTTCCAGCTCACCGTCGATGTGCTCGATGCGGTTGTGAAATGCGTCCAGGGCGAAGTTGAAATCGAACGAAAGAAAAGACAAAAATCCAAAGCGCCGTAGCGTTCAGTACCCGAATTCCTCGTGCAGGAACCACTCCCGCTCCAAAAGCCTTCTCGACAGCCGCCGCCCGAGCGCGATCTCGCTGTGATAGCGGTCGACACGATCCGATGCGTTGAGCGGCTGCGCGGTGCGGATGTACTCCACCGCGGCATCGACGTCGGTCATCGCGTAGGCCAGCGGGCCGCGCACGAGCGTCGTGAGATCTTCCACGAATTTCTCGTAGCGCACGACGAAGCGCGGCAGCTTCTTCTCTTTATAGAGCGTGCGGATTTCATCCTCGCTGGTGCAGGCGCCGAGTGTGCTCGGCGGCTGGGCAACGGCGAGACGCAGATAGCGCCACGACTGGAAGCCGATCAGTTCGCACGTCTTGCCCTCGCCCATGTTGGCGAAAGGCTTGTCGAGTTGCTCGGCATGGCGCGGACGCAGCACATAATTGAGCCAATCGCTGAACCCTTCCATCGTGCCGTCGTAAAATGACTGGATCCCGTCCCGCGCGAAATTGTTGTGCATGCGCCCCTTGGCCTCGCTGCCGTAGGAATAAAGCGAGAGATAGGCGTCGAGCGGATCGCGCACCGAGATGAAATAGAATTTGTTCGGATCGTAACCTGCGCCCATCGGCTGATGCGTGTTGTGGACGAGTTCTTTCTCCCTGGAGAACTTCTCCAGAAGTGCGGAAATGAACGTCGTTCCGGTCTTCTGGACGCCCAGATAGACAAAGGTTTCAAACTCATGCATTCCGAAAGCCTGGCAGGACGGTATGATGTGGGCGGGGCTCATTTCTGCCGACAAAAGCGCGGCGCGGCAAGGGGAACAAAATGAAGCGGATTTTGCTGGCTTTGACCGCGGTTCTGATGGCGCCGGGCGCGCAAGCCGGAACGCCCGTAACGTTCGTGACCGACTGGAAGGCGCAGGCCGAGCATGGCGGCTTCTACGAGGCGGTGGCCGAAGGGCTGTATGCCAAGCGCGGCCTCGACGTGAAAATTCTCCAGGGCGGGCCGAGCGTGAACGTGCCGCAGATCATGGCCGGCGGCGCGGCCGATTTCGGCATCTGCTCCAACGATTTCATTGCCTTCAATATCGTGAAGGCCGGCGCGCCGCTCCGCAATGTGATGGCGGTGTTCCAGAAAGATCCGCAGGTGTTGATCACGCATCCGCGCAGAGATGTGACATCGCTCGCCAGCATGAAGGGCAAACCGATCATGGTGTCGGATGCCGCGACGACCGCGTTCTGGCCATGGCTGCGCGCGAAGTTCGGTTACAGCGACACGCAGATCCGCAAATACACGTTCAACCTCGCGCCGTTTCTCGTTGACCCGCTCGCGATCCAGGAAGGCTATGTGACGAGCGAGCCCTACACGATCGAACAGCAGGGCCATTTCAAGCCGCAGGTATTCCTGCTTGCCGACAACGGCTACCCCGGCACAGCGAATTTGGTGATGACCTCGCAGAAGTGGATCGACACCAAGCCCCAGCTCGTTCAGGCGTTCGTCGATGCGACGAAGCAGGGCTGGACCGATTACCTCTACGGCAACCCCGCACCCGCCAACGCCCTCGTCAAGCGCGACAATCCGGAAATGACCGACGGGTTGATCTCACAAGCCATCGCGAAGATGAAAAGCTACGCCATCGTCGCCCCCAAAGGCCACATCGGCGACATGACCGACGCGCAGTGGAAGACGTTCTTCGACACGATGGTAAGCGAAAAACTCTATCCCAAAACGCTGGATTACAAGAAGGCGTACACGCTGAAATTTGTGGAAAGCACAAAATGACTTAACCTCCCCCTCTGTGGGGAGGTCGAAGCGCGGCACGCGCTTCGGGTGGGGGACGGTGGATGTTCAAAGCTGCTGGACCGACAGAAATCACCAGAGCGCGCCGGTTGCGCCGCGATGCCACAGAGTCCGAGAAGCGGTTGTGGTGGAAGCTGCGAGAGCTAAAGCCGCTCGGCTATCATTTCCGCCGACAATCGCCGTTCCAGAACTACACGCTGGACTTCGTGGAGCATGACGCCAAGCTGGTAGTAGAGCTTGACGGTGAACAACATGGCAAGACGGCACATCGAGAGCACGATGAGAAACGTGATGCGGTTTTGGCTTCACAGGGATATTTGACGTTGCGGCTCTGGAATTCCGAGATCAACGACAACCTCGACGGCTGCGTGGAGCGTGTCTTTCGCGAATTGCAGCAGCGGTCCCCCACCCGAAGCGCTACGCGCTTCGACCTCCCCAGGAAGGGGGAGGTTAAGAAGGCTTCGCGGCCTCTTCCGCGCAGAGGATTGCGGCGCCTCGTATGACCACCCTCCTCTCTCTCTCCGCCATCGCCAAGCGCTTCGACAGCGGGGTCGAGGCGATTGCGCGGATGGATCTTGAGGTTGCCGAGGGAGAATTCCTTTCTATTGTCGGGCCGTCGGGGTGTGGGAAGTCGACGGCGTTGCGGATCGCGGCGGGGTTGATCGCGCCGACGAGTGGCACGGTCGCCTGGCCTTCGGGCCGCCCGCAGATCGGCTTCGTTTTTCAAGACCCGACGTTGATGCCGTGGGCGCGGGTTCGCGAGAACGTGCACCTGCCACTCGACCTCCAGCACATGAAAAAAGACGACATCGACGGCCGTGTCGCGCGCGCGATTGCACGGGTCGGCCTTTCCGGGTTCGAGAACGCTTATCCGCGCGAGCTCTCCGGCGGCATGCGGATGCGCGTGTCGATCGCGCGCGCCATCGCGGCGCAGCCAAAGCTGCTGCTGATGGATGAACCGTTCGCGGCGCTGGACGAACTCACGCGCCAATCGCTGAACGACGATCTGCTCAAGCTCGCGCGCGAAGACGGCATGACGGTGATCTTCGTCACCCACTCTGTTTACGAGAGCGCCTATCTCTCCTCGCGCGTCGTTGTGATGAGCCCCCGTCCGGGCCGCATCGCGGCCGATATTGCGCTTTCGCCGCCGCCGGTCCGAAACGCAGATTATCGCCTGACGCCGCAGTTCGCGGACGCCGCGGGCAAAGTGTCGGCGGCGCTGAAGGGAGCGATGGCGGCATGAGAGGCGCGCTGAAATACATCCTCCCCGCCGCACTCGGCATCGCGATGCTCGTGCTGTGGGACGTGCTGGTGCAGCACTATCAGGTGCCGGTATTTGTGCTGCCGGGACCGAGCGCGATATGGCCCGCGTTCACCGAGAACTTCGCGTCGCTGATGGCGTCACTGTGGGTGACGTTGCAGGTGACCTGGATCGCGTTTGCCATCGCGCTGGTCGGCGGCCTCGCGCTCGCCATCGTGTTCGCGCAAAGCCGCACGGTCGAAACGACGTTCTTTCCCTACGCCGTGATATTGCAGGTCACGCCGGTGATCTCCATCGCGCCGCTTATTCTTATCTGGGTCGGACTCGAGCATGTCGAGCGCGCGGCGGTGATCATCGCGTTGATCGTCGCGTTCTTCCCGATCCTGTCGAACGCCACGCTGGGTCTTCGCTCGGTCGATCCGGGTTTGCGCGATCTGTTCCGGCTTTACGGCGCATCGCGCTGGCAGATCTTGTGGAAGCTGCAGCTGCCCGGCGCATTGCCATACATCCTCGCCGGCATGAAGATTTCCGGCGGCCTCGCGCTGATCGGCGCAGTGGTAGCGGAGTTCGCCGCGGGCTCCGGCACCGCGACGGGCCTCGCCTGGCGCATCGTCGAAGCCGGCAACCGTCTCGAGATCGCCAAGATGTTTGCAGCCCTCGCCCTGCTCTCCTTCGTCGGCATCGTGAATTTCTACGCGCTCACGGGCCTCGAATGGCTGCTGCTCCACAAGTGGCATGAGAGCGCGATCAAGAAGCAGGATTGACAAGGTTGATTTAGAAACAATCTTAGATTGTCATGGCCCGCGACTGCAGGCCACCCAGGTGAAAGCGGCACAATTCCGAGGACCTATTTCGTTTACATCCTTGCGAGCAAACGAAACGGTACGCTTTATATCGGTGTCACGAACGATCTTGCGCACCGCGTCTGGGAGCATCGTGAAGGTCTCCTGCCCGGCTTCACCAAGACATACGGCGTGAAAATGCTTGTGTACTTCGAAATCTTTGAAGACATACGCACAGCTATCGCGCGTGAGAAGCGGCTGAAGAAGTACAAGCGCGAATGGAAGATCAATCTGATTCAGGAGAACAACGTCTACTGGCGCGATCTATACGAAACGCTCAACGCCTGAGCGCTTGATAACCTGGGTGGCCCGCAGTCGCGGGCCATGACAGTTTTGTTTGATGGCTCAACCCGTATTTTACTTCTTCACCGTTACCAGCTTCGCCGTTGAGCTTGATTTCGCGAGCAGTTCTCCGGCTTCGTTCTTCAGCGTTGCTTCGAGGAACACGGTCTTCCGTCCGCGCTTTTCGATCCAGGCTTCGGCGATGTTGATGCCGGGGCGGGCGGACTGCATGAAGCTGACCTTGATCTCCAGCGACAGAGGCGAGAATTCGTAATCCGTCACCGCCATCGTGACGTAGGCCATCGCGGCGTCCATCCAGCCGGTGATGAACCCGCCCTGCACCACATCGCCCGAGTGGCACATCGCCGGCGTCGCGCGGTAATGGATCACCGACCGACCGGACTCCTTGCCGCGGTCGATGACCTTTTCGAGGCCCAGCGATTGATCGAGATGCGCGGGTGCGGCCTCCAGATTCATTTGCCGCCCTTGAGATGCTTGTTGACCCATGCGACGTCGCGCACCATGCGATCCTTCAGGTCGCTCGGTTGACGCAGCCCGTGATACTGGCCGGGATAGATGATCAGCTGGCTCTCGACGCCCAAACTTTTCACCGCCTGATACATCTGCTCGACGTTCAGCAGCGGGACATTGAAATCCTTCTCGCCGCCCATGAACAGCACCGGCGTCTTGATGCGGTCGGCGTGCAGGAACGGGAACGAGTTCTTCAGCCACACATCCGTGTTCTTCCACGGCGGCCCGAGTTCGGCCTCGTAGTCGCGGACATACTCGTCGGTGCCATAGCCCGCGAGGATGTTGGAGATGCCCGCGCCGCTGATCGCGCATTTGAACCGCGTGTCCGACGCGATGACGTAGTTGGTGAGGATAGAGCCGTACGACCAACCCTCCACGCACAAGCGGTTCGGATCGGCGATGCCGCGCTTGACCGCGTCGTCGACGGCGGCGAGCACATCCGGCACCGCGGGTCCGGCCCAGTCGGCATACAACGCTGCGGAATATTTCTCGCCCCGGCCGGAGCTGCCGCGCGGATTGGCGACGATCACCGCATAGCCCTGTGCTGCAAACGTTTGCAGGCCGTGGTCGTATTCGAGGTCCCATTGATCCACCGGCCCGCCATGGATCGACAGGATCGCGGGCAACCGCGTGCCCGTATGCCAGCCCGGCGGCGTGACGATGAAGCCGTGCACCTCCGTGCCGTCCTTGCTCTTGAACGCCGTTTCGGTCGTGGCGCCGAGCGTCACGCCTTTCAACCATTCGTTCTGATGCGAAATCTGGCGCGGCGCGCTCTTGCCGTCGAACGCATAGACTTCCATCGGCGCGTTCGGCGTGCCGATGAGCAGCGCCTCGCGACCCTGCGATGTCGCGACGTGGTTGTAGATCGCGTTGCGCGCGCCGGCGATATGCTGCATCGGACCGCCGCCAGACGGGATGCTCGCAAGCCATTTCGCGCGGTCGTCTTCCACGATGAAATGGATCGATTTGCCGTCGGCGGACCAGGTTGGCTCCATCACATTGCGGTCGAGCGACGCGGTCAGCACCGTCGGCTTTCCCCCGCTCGCGGGCACGGTAGCCAGATGATGCACCGCGTATTCGATCAGCTTCAGCGGCCCACCCTGGATATAGGCAATCGTCTTCCCATCGGGCGACCACGCGGGATAGCTCGACCAGTCGGGCTCATTGTCGATGCCGGGATAGGTCGTGAGCGCGCGCGGCTGGCTGTTCGCTTTTGCAGCGACGACATAGACGTCCCAGTTCTCATCGCGGTCGAAATCGGCGCGGGCGCGCTTGCTCACGAAGGCGATGGATTTTCCGTCGGGCGACCATGCGGGCTCGTATTCGTTGAATTCACCCGGCACGATGCGCTCGGCCTTCCGCGTCGCGAGATCGAAGACGTAGAGATGCTGGCGCTCCTTGCCGAGATACCCGGTGATGTCTTCCTTGAAATAGAAGCGGTCGATCTGGATCGGCTTCGGCTTGGAGTTGTCCGCGTCGTCGTCGGCTTTCTTCTGCTTTTGCTCATCGGGCTTGGCGTCCTCGACGATCAGCGCGAGTTTCCTGCTGTCGGGCGACCACACGATGTCGCTGACCGCGCCCTTGAATGCGGTCAGGCGCTGCGCCTCGCCGCCGGAACGGTCTATCAGCCACACCTGATCCACCGCGTCGTCCTTCTCCACGCCATCGCCGCGGTCGGAGAGGAAGGCGATGGATTTTCCATCGGGGCTGAAGCGCGGCGTGCTCTCGCTCTCATGCGCGCGATTGGTGAGCTGCACCGTGCGCGCGCCGTCGAAGCGCGTCATCCAGATATGGGTGTAATTCTCGTCGGCCTTTGTGTCGGACGTCTCGACCGTATAGGCGATCCAGTTGCCGTCCGCCGAAATCTGCGGATCGGTGACGTCGCGCTCCGCGAACATGTCGTCGATTGTGATGTTGCGCGCCGCAACCGGCAGCACCGCACAGCACGCGAACAAGAGCGCGAGCGCAAGCCTTTTTCCAACCATAAACCCACCCCTTAAAATCACTTGGGGTCGAGTTTAACCGGCGCGGACTCTTTGACCAGAGCCATCGCGACCAGGCCCACCACCATTGCGACACTCCAATACACAGCGGGAGCAAGCGGGTTGCCGGTCCATTTGATCAGCGCGGTGATGACGAATTGCGTCGAGCCGCCAAAGATCGAAATCGCAAAGGCATAGATCAGGGCCACCGATCCGGACCGGATCGCGGGCGGTAATGACTCCGTGATCGCGATGATGGCCGGCGTAGAGCTGAGCCCCGCGAGGATCACCATCCATGCCTGCGTGCCATAGAGCACCCATATGCCGCCGACATGCGTGATCAGCCAGAAGCACGGCAGGATCGAGAGCAGCAGGAGCACACCGGGAATGATCATCACCGGCTTGCGGCCGAATTTGTCGGCGAGCCAGCCGCTCATGGTTTCAAAGATGATCGAGAACACGCCGTTGATGATGGTGAGCCCGAAGGAAACCATCGCGGTCAGTTTGAGCGTGTTCAGCGCATAGGTCGTCATATAGCCGATGGTGTAACTGCCGATCGTGCCTGCGGTGAGCATCATCAGCCCGAACACGATGATGGGGAGATAGGTGCGTGCTGTGCTGGCGCTCTCGACAACGACGGTCTCCGCGGTCGCGGCGTGGAGTGTTTCCGGCAGGCTGCGGCGCAACATCAGGCCGAACGGCACAATGCTCGCGCCAATCAGAAGCGCGACACGCCAACCCCACGACTGCAACTGCGCATCGCTCAGCCATGCCGCCAGGGCTACGCCGACAACACCGGCGAGCAAGGTCGCGCAGTCCTGCGTCGCGTATTGCATCGAAAGATAGAGCCCGCGGCGATGCGGCGGCGCGGCTTCTGCCATGTAGGCGGTCGTCGGCCCCACCTCGCCGCCGAGCGCAAAGCCCTGCAACAGCCGGAACAGGATCACGATCACGGGTGCTGCGACGCCGATGCTGGCGTAGGACGGGGTCAACGACATGCCGGTGATGCCGATACCGAGCAATGTAAAGGTGAGCAGCATCGCCGGCTTACGGCCGATGCGGTCGCCCATGCGGCCGATGAAGAACGCGCCGATAGGCCGCATCAGGAAGCCGACGCCAAACGTCGCGAGCGAGGCCAAGAGGCTGATCGAAGGATCGTCCGACGGGAAGAACGTGCGTCCGATATAGAGAGAGAAGTACGAGAACGTGACGAAGTCGTAGAACGACAGCGCGTTGCCGATGAACACCGCGGCGACGTGACGGACGGGGATCGCGGTCTTGCTCATGGCACCGCCTCGCGTTTGAGAATAACGGGCGCGGTCTCCGGCATCAGCGCCATCGCGACGATGCCGACGATGGTCGCGGTCAGAAGGTAATAGGCCGGTGCCATCGGATTGCCCGTCGTGTGGATCAGCCACGCGATGTTGAATTGCGCCGAACCGCCGAAAATGCTGATCGCGGACGCATAGGTGATCGCGAGCCCCGCAGAGCGCATATGTTTGGGGATCGCTTCGCTCATCGTGACGAAGCCGACGACCGCCATCTGCCCCAGCGCGCCAAGCACAAACGTCGCGCTGAGCAGCGTAACGGCATCGTGGTTGCGGATGATCAGAAAAAACACCGGCAGGATCACGAGCGCAAACGCCACGCGTGGCCAGACCATCAGGGGCTTGCGTCCGTATTTGTCGGAGAGAATTCCGGAGAGAGCGCTGAAGACGATGTTGGCGACTCCGAACACCAGCGTCGCGCCGAACGACACGTTCGTCTTCATGTGCAGGACGGTTGAGGCAAACGTCGTCATGAAGGCGGTGACGTAAAAGCCGATGGTCGTGCTACCCAGCATGAAGAAGCCGAGGATGATCACCCGCCACGGTACCGTCGCGGTTTTGGCCACGACCTGCGCGCGCTCCGCTTCATGGAACGTCTCTGGCAAAGCGCGGCGAATGATGAAGCCGATGGGGAGGATCACGGCGCCGAGAAGGAACGCGATGCGCCAGCCGTAATCGGTGAGCGCCTGTGCGTCGAGCAGGCTCGACAAGGTCACACCGACAATGCCGCCCGCGAGCGTCGATGCGCCCTGGCTCGAATACTGAAGCGCCGTGTAAAAGCCGCGGCGATTTTCCGGCGCAGCTTCGAACAGGAACGCCGTCGTTGGACCGACGTCGCCACCCACGGCCAGCCCCTGCAGCAGGCGCGCCACGACGACGATGGCCGGTGCGGCAATGCCGATCGCCGCATAGGACGGCGTCAACGCGAGCAGCAGGATCGCGGCGCCCATCAACACGAAGCAGAGCAGCATCGCCGGCTTGCGTCCGACGCGGTCGCCATAGCGTCCAAAGACGATGGCGCCGACGGGACGCGCCGCGAAGCCGATGCCGAACGCCGCAAGCGACGCCATGAGGCTCACAAAAGGCGATTGCGACGGAAAGAACGTACGCCCGATCTGCGCCGCGAAATAGGCGTAGGTGGTGAAATCGTAGAATTCGAGCGCGTTGCCGATGACGACGGCGGCGACATGCCGCTTGAGCGGCGGCGCAGTCGCGATGCTCTCGGCCATGCCCCGCCCTCGATGTCCCCGACGCACCCTAGCGCGATTTAGCCGGAACGCTATGGGCCCACGTTCGCCAATCCAAAATGTCCGCGCCTTTTACTTCCTCTCCCTCGCTTCAGCGGGAGAGCGTCGACGCGGTTGAGGCCTGTCGCCCTATGCGTGCTGCGTTACCCTTCAGCCATTTATCCACGACTGGAAAGAGATCACCTACGCTCAGATCGTTATGCCCGCGATTTGGGATAGCGACAAACGTCGCTTCCGCGCCGAAGCGGTGGGCGAGCGTCTCGCCCATGTCGAACGGCACCACATCGTCTTTCGTGCCGTGCATGATCAGCACCGGCATCGTGATCTTCGGAACCAGCGCGAACGTATCGAAACGGTCCCGCATGAACCAGCGCACCGGATAAATCGGGAAGCGCCGCGCGGCGACGTCCACCACGGCGGTGTAAGGCGACTGCAGGATCAGCGCGTTCGCGCGGCCTTCGGACGCCATGCGCGCGGCGATGCCGCTGCCGAGGCTCTGGCCCCACAGGATGATCGGGCCGTGACCCGGCGGCAGCGATTTCAGGATCGACCGCGCGTCGTTCATCAACCCATCTTCGGTCGGCTGGCCGGGGTTGCCGTCGTAGCCGCGAAAGGAGCCGAGCACGATGCTGTAGCCCTCGTTGTTGAGCGTCTCACCGATACCGGCGAAATCCGACAGCGTTCCGGCATTTCCGTAGAAGAACACGACAACCGGCGCATGCGGCCCGTCCAGCGCCTCCCAGAGTTTGAGCGTTACACCGTCGGCTTCCTTGATCGTCACCGCTTGATAGGCCGGGTCTATCGCTGCTTCGTACCGCCCGCCGAAGAACAGCAGGCTTCGCTGATAGAACAGCAGCAGCGCGAACACTGCGATGTAGACGGTCAGCAGCGCGCCGCAGAGCAGGATCGCGATATTGCGCAGGCTCATATGAAATGCATTTCCGCTTCAAAGATCCGTGTCAACGGCTTGCGCAGCAGGAATGCAGCCACCGCACCTGTCGCGGCAATAGCAGCGTTCAGCGTCCAGAACGCAGCCGGCGTCATGTGCTCGTAGAGCGCGCCGATGCGGCCGATGGTCATGTTGGAGGCGAACAGGGTGAGGAACGCCGCGCCCATCAGCGTGGATTTCAGCCGTTGCGGCGCGACGCGCGAGACCAGCGCGAGCAACGTTGGCCATTGCCAGATGAACGCGACGCCGAGGATGGTCTCGTAGAGGATCGAGAACAGCGGCGATACGCGGCCCGGCAACAACGCCGCGAAGGCGAGCACGAGATTGGCGACAGCGGCCATCGCGGCGCCGATACCGATCTTGGAAATCTCGCCGGGCTCGCCGCCGTGCCGCGCCTGCCAGCGCCACAGCGCGAACAGGAACGGCACGCAGAGAATGCTGACGAAGGAATCCACCGCGGAACCGAACCACGCGGTCGGCAGCTCGAACCCTGCGACCATGCGATCGACATAGGCGTTGACCCAGACGAAGCCGATGTTGGAGTTCTGATAGAACGCGATCGAATGCGGGATCGTGATCGCCATGACGATGAGGAGTGCTGCGATGGCGCGTTTCTGGACGGCCGTGAGCGGCGCTGCAGGTTCGAGCGCCGCCGTGCCGCGCGCGCTCTCGCTCAAGTAACGATAGCCAGCCAGATAGGTCGCGAGCGCGAACAGCATCAGCAATCCCGCGACGCCGAAGCCGATATGCCAGCCATAGAGCTGCGCGAGCAATCCGCACGTCAGCGGCCCCGCGACCGCGCCGACATTGATCGCCATCGAGAAGATCGAGAAGCCGCGCGTGCGCCCCGCCGCGTCGTCCTCGGCGTAGAGTTGGCCCACCTGCGTGGAGATGTTGCCCTTGAGCAACCCGCAGCCGGTGATGAGCAGGAACAATGCGAGCAGGAACGAGGCATCGAACGCCATCGCGATATGGCCGCCGCTCATCAGCAGCGCGCCGGCAACCACCGCGTTGCGCCGCCCGATGAAGCGGTCCGCGATCCAGCCGCCGATCAGCGGCGTGAAATAGACGAAACCGGTGTAGAGGCCATAGGTCTGCGACGCGAGCGCCAGCGTGCTCATCGGACCGAACACGCCTTCGAGCGCGCCGCGATATCCAGTGAAGCCCGCGATGTTGCCGATATGCTCCGGCATGAACAGCGCCTGGCTCATATAGAGCACGAGCAACGACGTCATGCCGTAATAGGAAAACCGTTCCCACGCCTCGGTGAACGCGAGAAAGCCCAGCGCCGGCGGCTGCCCGAAAAAGGTGCGCGGCGGCGCGGCGGCGGTTAGGGCGGTCATCGATTAAATTTCCTGACCGAGTGCTATGCGCGAGGAATTGCGCCGATGAAAAAAGAAATAGGCAAGCACGGATGCGACAACCGGAGCCACGGACCAGACGAGAAGCGTGGGATCGGACGCTGCGATCACGGCCGCGCAGAACACCAACCCCGCCGTGCCGAGCATCCGTGCCCAGAAGCGCCGCATCGGTGAAAGGCTCCTGCTGAGCGGAAGCAGCGCCGCGCTGAATGCCGCATAGTCCAGCATCGCCAGCACGACCACGACATTGGTGACGATCGTGAATTGACGCGCGAGCGTCGGGCTCGCCGACAGGATGGCGACCGCGCTCAACACAACGCCCGTGAGCGCCAATGTCGGGACCGAAATCTTGTTCGTCTGCCGGTCGCGGAGATTCGGTCTCATGTGTCCCAGCACGGATTCACATTCGCCGGTTTCTCCCGCGAGCAGGATGTTGCCGCCCAGCGTCGCGGACGCCTTGATCACCGCGCACACGGCAATGAACCCGGCCGTCGCCGCACCGAGCATCGCCGCCGCGCCATCCGCGAACGGCGCTGAGGATTTGGCGAGCGCCGTGGCCGGCAATATCCCCATGAGCGCGGCACAGGCCGCCATGTAGATTATGGTGGCGATGGCGATACCGCCGAGCGTTGCGATCGGCACGTCGCGGGCTGGATTGCGCATGCGCGTCGACAGGATGATCGCGCCCTCGAACCCGAGAAACGCCCAGAACACCATCACCGTCGCCTGCGGCACGACGGTGAAGAAGCCGCCACCGGTGACATTCCACGATGCAAGGAACGTCGCCTTGCTGAAGAAGAACCAGCCGCCGATGGCGGCCAGCAGAACCGGCGCAAGGCCAAGAAACAGCGCCGGGCTTTGCGCCGCCGCGACGAAACGCGGGCCCGCCAGGTTCACGCCAACCAGAGTCCAGATCACCGCGACCGTGCAGATCGTGCTGTAGGGCTGACCCGTGACCGCCGGGATGAAGACGCTGAGATATCCCGTCACCGCGGTCGCGACCGCGACGCAGGCGATCAGGATCGTGATCCAATAGAGCACGCCGGACACGAAGCCTGCGCACGGTCCGAACGCCTCGCGTACATACGAGAACAGGCCGCGCGTCCCGGGGCTGATGATAGCGAGCAAAGCCATCGCGCCGCCCAGAAGCGCGGCACCGAACGCCGCCGCCACCCATGCGAGGATCGAGATCGAGCCCACCGTGCCAAGACCGGCGGGCAACATGTAGATGCCCGAGCCGATCATCGCATTCGCGACAATCACAGTCGCGAGGAACGGGCCAAGCTTTTTGGGTTCGGGCTGCGCCGACATTTTACGCATGCGTCCGGCCTCCGGTCATTGGTGAAGGTGCGATTGTGGGACGGCAGATGGCGGCGTCCGCCTTGCCATGCGTGGCGCGTTTCATCGCATCGTCGAATACAGACGCGTCCACAAGACCCGTTTCCTTTACAAGCTCCCACAAGCGGCCGCTTGTGCGCTGCATCAGGCGGTTGGACTCCGCGGCCTGGGCCAATGTCATGCGCAACTGTTCGGCCTCGACGTCGCTCAGCCGCCGTCCCGGACCGACCATGCTGTCGAGGATCGTCCACTGATCGTTCTCCCGGTCGCTCATCGCGCTGAGAACGGCCGTGCGTTGCGCGATCTGGACGTAGGCGAGCATCTTCTCCCGCGGCATGTGCGAAACGATATCGCTCGCCACCAGCGCCTCCCAGGCTCCGATCGTCCATGGCGTAAACGGCGGATGGCCGATGGCCCCTACAGAAGGGAGTTGGCCGCTCTGCGAAGCGCGCTCCACCGTCTGCGAAAGGAAGCTTAGGCGCTGTGCGATGCAGTCGCTCTGTGTCTTGCGCAGCGCCATGTTGTCGACTTCGCGGATGAAGGCGACCTTCAATGCGCCTTCTCCCGCATCCACCTGATACATCCAGTGGATCGTTTCGACCGCCTGCTCGGCGCCAAGCGCAATGACGACACCGATCACGATGATGCCGATTTCCTTGAGCAACTCGCGCCAGCCGTGCACCGGTGCTTTCGGCCGATGTATATCCATGACATTCCCCCGCGCGATAGACTAACCGATATCGCGCCATTTCCTATTCGCGCTTGCGGCCCGCGCCGCACTTCTTTTCGTCTAACCGTGTGCCGCCGTTGAAAGCTGAGAGCGTTCGGCCGGTGTGAGATCGAGATGCGATGCAATCGCGAATTGCTTTTTGGCCTCGTCACGCCTGCCCGACCACCACAGCGCCTCGCCCCATTTGAGATGCAGACGGCCCCAGTTCGGCGCGTATTTGTTCGCTTCCTCGAACTTCGCCAGCGCGAGGTCGGAGCGGTTCTTCGCGATCAGCGCCTCGCCCCACATCTCCAGCGGATCGGCGTAGCGAGGGCCTTTGGCGTGCGCGATCTCAAACTTGGCAATCGCGCCATCGCGGTCGCCTTTCGCGCGCAGCATCCGGCCCCATTCGAGATAGGCGAAGGGGATCGATGGCGCGAGCACGGTCGCATGCGCGAACCAGAAATCGGCGCGGGCCCAGTCCTTCGCGGCAACGGCCGCAGCGGCGCGTGCGATCTGGCATGGGTAACAATCGGCGGGCGTCGCATCCGCGATCTTGCGTGCGCCAGCCGCGTCACCCGCCAGCGCCAGCGCCATGGCAACCATCGGCTCCGTCTCGACGCGATCGACGACGGCAGCGTAGGCCGCGCTGCCGGACTGCCCGGGCGTATGCGCATGCGCATGTGCGGCGCGGACCGCGGCTGCAGCATCCCCCTCGCTCATGGCGATGTAATAGGCCGCATCGACGGACTCATCCGGATCCGCCCGACCGCTCGCCCGTGCGGACACGAGAAGCGCGCGTGCGGTAGCAATGTCATGACGCCGCGCCGCAAAGAGAGCGCCCGCAGCGAGATTGTCCGGCCAGCACGTCGCGCCGCATTCCGTAGATTCCGCCGCGCCGAAATCGCCCAGCAGTTCGGCGACGCGGTGGAGCGCGAGATTGTGTATGAAAACATACCCCGTGCCTTGCAGCGTCCTGGGCTGATCGCTTTCCGTTTGCGCAGCCGCCGCACGCCGTTCGGCCAACTCCAGTTCCTGATGGCCCAGCAAATGCGCCTCGGCGGCATACTCGTTATGGGCCGCCGCGATCTTCGGATCGAGCGCAAGCGAAATGCGGATGCGCTCGATGGAAAGCGGAATGTCTCCGGCAATGGAGCGCGTCACATTGGACCACAACGAATAACTGTCCGCCTGCCTCTGGCGCCCCGTCACGCTCAGAGCATCGCGCTCCGCCTGCGCCAGCGCTTCTTGCGGACGGCCTGTACCCCACAGATAAAGAACCACGTTGCTGGGATCGAAGTGCGTAAAGACCTGTTCGGCGAGGTCCTGCTCGAGCTTGTCGAGATCGCCCGCCTGGCCCGAAACATCCAGCATCGTTCCGTCCGCGAACGCCGCATGCAGTGCGATCTTTCCGTCGGGCAGTTCGCGCAGCGAACCGGTCAGATGCGTTTCGTGGCCCAGCCAGCGGCGCAGCAGCCGCCATGCTTCGCTGAGCGAGATTCCGGTGTCTGGAATATCGACTCTGATGTCGTCGCCGTTCTTGCTCACGTCGCTCGACATGCTGATCGAATGGGCGATCGTGATCTTTCGGACCTCCGCGAGGCGGTTGATGAGATCGTTGGCAAGCACATCGCCGCCGATGCCGCGTGCTGCGAAATCCGCGGGCGCGGAAAAGGAGTCCACGATCAAGCCGTCCGCTTCGCTCGCATTCCACAGAAGTGCTGCCAGACCCGCGAGCACCGCCAGACCGAGCACCACGAGGATGATGCGAAACGCGCCGGTAAGCTGATCGTTGAGCCGGCGCCAGCGCAGATGCGAGAGTTCGAACGCGTTCTGCTCGATCAGATTGTCGCGTTGCAGCCGGGCGAGCCCGATCTGTTCCTCCAGATAGGCATCGGCTTTCACACGTCCCGCGCCCACGAGGGCAATGGATTCCGCCGCCGCGTCGCGGCTTGTGCCCTGCGCCCTTACGGCGTCGTCGTCATCCGCCATGCGAAACCTTTGCAAGTTCGGCTTTTTCGGAAGGCGTAAGATCGAGCGTGGCAGAGGCGGCGAATTGCTTTCTGGCCTCGTCATGCCTGCCCGACCACCACAGCGCCTCGGCCCACTTCAGATGCAGGCGATTCCAGTTCGGCGCGTATTTGCTTGCTTCTTCGAATTTCGCCAGCGCGAGGTCGGAGCGGTTCCTGGCGATCAGAACTTCGCCCCACATCTCCAGCGGATCGGCGTAGCGCGGGCCTTTCGCATGCGCGCGCGCGAACTTTGCGATGGCGCCGCTGGGATCGCCCTTCGCCATCAGCATCTGCCCCCATTCGGTGTAGGCAAACGGGATCGACGGCGCGAGCGCGACGGCGCGCGTAAACCACTGTGCCGATGCCTTCCAGTCCTTCTGCATCGCCGCGATCTGGCCACGCACGCGCAGGCAGCGATAGCAATCAAGCGGCGTCTTTGCGACCTCGGCCCACGCCGCCGCAAAGTCTCCCGTCTTCGCCTGCGCCAGCGCAACTCGAGGGAGGAGCATCACGCGTGCCGTAAGCGTTTCGGTCGGTGCGTTGGCTGAGGGTGAAGCGGCCACCTGCTCGGCATCCTTGCGCGCCGCTGTCCAGTCGCCCAATTCGGCGAGCTGTTCGAATTGCGGGAAATCCATATTGGTCCCGTTCCAGCCCGCGCCTGTGTTGGCATGCACGAACAGCGTGATGTCGGCATAGCCGCCCAGCGCAAGGCGCGATGCCGGCACGTCGTGCATCAAAGCGAGATCGGCTGCCTTCAAATACGCCACCGTCCAACGCGAACCGTTGAAATCCGGCTCCGCCAGTTGCTGGTCGTATTGTGCAAGGGCGGCGCTGTAATCGCCCGTCTCTTCCTCGATATTGGAGTCCGCCGTGTGCAGCATCGAAATCCGCGCGGATTCGCGTACCTGGTCTCCGCCCCCGGCGGCATAGGCAGCCTTCGCGGCGTAATCGTATTTCAGTTCCTGCTCGTCATGGCCGGCAACGGCTTCGATCTGGGACACGTTCACCTGGGCCAGAAGATTATGCGGATCGAGCGCGGCGCCGGTGTGGGTGCGCATGATCGCCGTGGCAAGATCGCCCTTGCTGATCGCCGGGTACATCCACACCGCATAAGCCCAGGGCTTCTCCATGGCAGGGCCGTTGGCCACGAGATCACTGAGAACCGCATCGGCTTCCGGAAAGCGGCCATAGTTCAGAAGGTGCACGGCGTAGCGGAACGGCTGCGTCTGGCGATAGACCGCTTCGGCTGCGTGCACCATGAGATCGCTCAGCTTATCCTCGCCGCCTTCGAACGACGCACCGGGATTTCCGCTTGTTCGCACCACGACGGTGATGCCCCTGGCGCTGCGATAGACGTCGCCCGAAATGTGCGTTGAATGACCGAGCCAGCCCACGAGATAGCGATAGGCCTCGCTGATCGAAATGCCGGTATCGGGAATCTGCACCTTGATATCGTCGCCTTTGCTCGCATAGGAACTCGGCGCGCGCGCGGAATCGGTGTGTGCCTGCAAATCCGTCAGCTTGTCGAGCAGCATGCTGGACACGACGGAGCCGGTGAGCCCGCGTTGCTGCATGTCCGGCGGGACATTGAACGCCTCGATCACCACGCCGTCATCATGCGCCGCCGACCACAGAGCGGCGCCGATGCCGAACACGAACAGCGCACCGATCAGCACGAGCATGATCTGCATCGCGCCTTTCATCTGGTCGTTGAAGCGGCGCCAGCGCAGATGCGAGGTCTCGAACTCGTCCTGCTTCTGCAAGGTATCTATCTGCAGATCGGCGAGACGGCTTTGCCGGCGCAGATAGTGGCGCGCCTCCTCCGACCCGCCGCTCAGCGCGGCATGCATCGCTGCCGCATCCGCCCGCGCGGACGGCTTCGCGGCATCGTCAAGCTCATCGTCAGCCATTCAAGCCCCTTGCCAGCGCGAATTGCTTCGCCGCGTCGTCTTTTCGGCCGAGATAGGACAACGCCTCACCCCATTTGAGGTGTAACCGGCGCCAATGGGGAGCGTACATATTTGCCTGCGCGAATTTTTCGAGGGCGAGATCGGAGCGGTTCTGCATCATCAGCGCCTCTCCCCAGCCTTCGAGCGCATCGGCGAAGTGCGGGCTTTTGTCGTGCGCGGCGGAGAACAGCGCCATCGCGGCTTTCGGCCGGCCTTGGCTGAGCAGCGCCATGCCCCATTCGGTGCGCGCTTGCGGCATCGAGGGCGCGGCTTTCATCGCGCGCGCGAACCAGTAGCCCGCTCCGTTCCAGTTCTTTTCGTGCACGTCGATTTCGGCGCGCCCGCGCAGGCAGGTAATGCAATCGGTCGGCGTGGTGTCGATAAGCGCATGAGCTGCCTTGAAATCGCCCGTCATCGCCAGCGCCAGCGCAATCGCGGGATCGAACTGGCGGTGCAGCGCGAACGCGCCCTGCGGACCGGCCTTGCTGAGCGCGTCCACGAACTTCGCGCGCTTGGCAAGCGCGGTGTCCGGGTTTCCCAGCAACAGATCGGCAAAAGCGTGATTGCCCTCGCGGCCGATATTCGTGACCGGGTTGTTGCTCGGCTTGAGCTTCGCAAACGCCGCATGCGACGCGGCTGCATCGTGCAGAAACGCGTAGGCGATGATGTCATTCTGGCGCGCATTCTCGATCTGGTTGTTGAAATCGGGAAGGCTCTCGGTGTCGCCGTTGAACTTCACCCATCTGCTGTAGTCACCGATGGCGGCGGCAAATGCCGCTTCGCTCGACACCATGTTGATGCGCTCACCGCGCGCGTTCAGATCGGTATCACGATGCGCGCGCAGAAGCTCGGTCGCTTTCTTCTGCGCGACATACGCCTCTTCGTCATGCCCGAGCTGGCTCTGTATCCCCGCCATGTTGGTGTAGGACATGAAGAAGTCCGGCCGCACCGCGAGCGCCTTGTAGAGCGAACCCAGCGCGCGTTTCGCCTCGCCACGGTTGATGTAGATGTTCTCGACGCCGACATAGGCCCAGGCTTTGTCCTGCCGCGATCCATGCTCGATCAGGTCGTCATAGGCCGCCTCCGCCTCTTTGATGCGGCCCGTGTTCTGCAGATAGACCGCATAGCGATAGGGTTGCGTCGCGTGATAGACGGCTTCCGCCGCTTTCTGCATCAGCGTATCGAGGTCGGCGTCGCTTCCGGTGAAGTTCGGGCTCACCTCGTTGCCGGTGCGTGCCGTCACCGCAAGGCCGGTCGGCGTGCGGTAAATCTCGCCGCGGATATGCGTCTCATGGCCGAACCACGCACGCAGCAGGCGATTGAACTCGCCGATGGAAACCCCGGTGTCGGGGATCTGCACCTTGATGTCGTCGCCCCAATTGTTGGCATAGCTCGACGCCGCGCGGTTGGAGACCGTCTGCGCCTGCATCGCCGAGAGCCTGTCGAGCACCTTCGCCGCGACGACTTCGCCCGTGAGACCCCGGCCCGCGAGATCGGGCGGCACAGAGAACGACTCGACGACCAGCCCGTTATCGTGCGCCGCGCTCCACACCGCGGCACCCAACGCGATAGCGACGATGGTGATTGCAGCGGCAATCGCGACTTCGAGCGCGAGTTTGAACACCGCGCTCGCATGCTCGATCTTCAGCATGCGGCGGCGGGTAAGATTCTCTTCCTCCAGCTGTTCGATCTGAAGACGGGTGAGCCTGGTCTGCTCGTCGAGGAAGGTGTCGGCGCGCTCACCGGCGCGCCCTATCGCGACGGACGCGGCGAGGCCGGATTTGTTTTCCGCCGCTTTATTCTCCCCGACCATCGCCTGCCCCGATTGTGACGGCGCGATCATTCCCGGAAAATCGAGGGATTAGCCATGATCTTTTATTACACAAATTGAGTGTTGTTTTTTGGAAACAACATAAACCTTGTGTGATGCCTTGATTTGCGGGGTGGGAAGTGTGACCTATGCCTATGGCCGAGCCCGTTCCCCAGATGCTGACCGCGAACCGCCTGCGAGACGGCGACGTCCTCTATTGGAAAGCTGGCGCCTGGGTCGAGGCCCTCAAGGACGGCGAAGTTTTCGCCGAATCCGCGCCCGCCGATGCGGCGCTGACCGCGGCGCAAAGCTTTGTCACCGGGAATGTGGTCGTGAGCGCTTACCTCTTCGATGTGCGCGTCGATGAGAACGGCATCCATCCCGTGGAAGAGCGCGAAATCATCCGCGCCGCCGGGCCAAGCGTGCGCGAGGATTTGGGAAAGCAAGCTTCCTACCCTCCCCTTGAGGGAGGGTCGAAAAATCCGGAGGATTTTTCGGGGAGGGGTGCAGCCCAGACGCCGAACAAGAACCCCGCCCCGAAATCTGCTGCGCAGATTTCGACCCTCCCTCAAGGGGAGGGTGGAAAAGACACCATGGACTCGTTCGATGTATCGATATGATGAATTCGATGCGCGCTTCGTCGCCGAGCGCGTGGCGCAGTTTCGCGGGCAGGTCGCTCGGCGCCTGTCAGGCGAATTGAACGAGGACCAGTTCAAGCCGCTCCGGCTGATGAACGGACTCTATCTGCAGCTTCATGCCTACATGCTGCGCGTTGCGGTGCCGTATGGAACGCTGAGCAGCAAACAGCTGCGCATGCAGGCGCATATCGCGCGCAAATACGACAAGGGCTACGGCCACTTCACCACGCGGCAGAACATCCAGTTCAACTGGCCGAAGCTTGTCGACCTGCCGGACATCCTCGCCGATCTCGCGACGGTCGAGATGCACGCCATCCAGACCAGCGGCAACTGCATCCGCAACGTCACCGCCGATCATTTTGCCGGCGCGGCGGCCGACGAGATCGAAGATCCGCGGCCCATCGCGGAGATCATTCGGCAATGGTCGTCGCTGCATCCCGAGTTCAGTTTCCTGCCGCGCAAGTTCAAGATCGCGGTTGGCGGCTCGCCGCGCGATCGCGCCGCCTTGAAATTCCACGATCTCGCCATCGAGATCGTCCGCAATGACGCGGGCGAGACCGGGTACAAAGTGCTGGTCGGCGGCGGCATGGGGCGTACGCCCTACATCGGTTACGTCGTCGGCGAATTCGTCGCCAAGCCCGACATCCTTGCGTTCCTCGAAGCCGTGATGCGCGTTTATAACGAACAAGGCCGCCGCGACAACATCTACAAGGCACGTATCAAGATCCTTGCCAACGCGCTCGGCGCCGAAGAGATGCGCCGGCAAACGCTGGCCGAGTTCGAGGAGATCAGGAAAGCGGGCACCCTTCGGGTGCCGCAGGAAGAGCTCGACCGCATCGATTCCTATTTCAAGCCGCCCGCATTCGAGAACCTTACGGACGAAATGCCGAAGGGCGATGCGGATTTTGCGAACTGGCTCAAGTCCAATGTCTCGACGCATCGCATGCCGGGCTATGCGATAGCGACGATCTCGCTGAAGCCCATCGGCGGCGTGCCGGGCGACGCCACGGCTGAGCAGATGGACGCGCTCGCCGACCTGATGGACCAGCACGGCATCGCGGAAATCCGCGTGTCGCATGAGCAGAACCTCGTCCTGCCGCATGTGCGCAAGAAGGACCTGCCCGTGATCCATGCGCGGCTGAAAGAGCTTGGCCTCGCGACACCAAACGCCGGTCTCATCACCGACATCATCGCCTGCCCCGGCCTCGACTATTGCGATCTCGCCAACGCGCGCTCGATTCCGATCGCGCAGAAGATCTCCGAACGCTTCGCCGATCTCGACCGCCAGCACCATATCGGCGAGCTGAAGATAAAGATCTCCGGCTGCATCAACGCCTGCGGCCATCATCATGCGGGCCATATCGGCATCCTCGGGGTCGACAAGAAAGGTGTTGAATACTACCAGCTTCAACTCGGCGGCTCCGGCGCGGAGGATGCGAGCATCGGCGAAATCCTCGGCCCCGGTTTCGGCAAGGATGAGATTGCCGATGCGGTCGAGCGCGTGATTGGCGCCTATCTCGATCTGCGCAACGATGGCGAACGCTTCCTCGATACCTATCGCCGCGTCGGCATCGTACCGTTCAAGAACGTCGCCTATCAGGACCAGCTCCATGCCGCTTATTAAAGGAGGTGTGTTCGTCGAAGACCCCTTCTTTTTCGTCCCCGACGGCAAGGCCTATCCGGACGAAAAGGGAGTCATCGTCACGCTTGCGCGTTTCCAGGGGGAGCGCGACACCCTCTTCGCGCATCGCAACCTCGTCGGCGTGCGGCTGGCGTCGAATGAAAATCCCGCCGTGCTGAAAGCGGACCTGCATCGCCTCGCCGTCGTGGTGCTGGAATTCCCGAAATTCCGCGACGGCCGCGCATTCTCCTGGGCCCGGATGCTGCGCACGCGCTTCGACTACAAAGGCGAGATCCGCGCCACCGGCGATTTCCTGCTCGACCAGCTCGCCTTCATGGCACGCACCGGCATCGACGCCTTCGAAGTCCGCCAGGACGTGACGCTCGAACAATTCCACCACGCGATGACCGAAATCTCGCACCCCTACCAGCCCGCCGCCGACGGCAAAAAGACAATTCGCGCGCTGCGCGCCCGTTAACCGCGCGGCGCTGGACGCAACGGCGATTTCAAACTAGGAAAAAGGGCCAACAAAGGACCCTTTCCATGCGCGCGCGTTCCGCCCTGCCGATCCTTGCCGTTTTGTCATTCGCGACCGCTGCGTGGGCCGAAGCGCCCGCGAACACGATCATGAAAGTGACGCCGCCAGGAGCACAGAAAGAGGTCGGGCAGGCGGAGCTTCAGTGCCGCATGATGTACAAGATGCAGCTGGCCAACCTCGGCATGCTGGGCGGCGCACTCAAACTCACGCCGGAGCAAAAGCCGGTGTTCGATGCGTGGCGCCTCTCGCGCCTCGATCTGTCGAAAGCAACGCCGTGTCCGGCACTGCCAACCGGCTTTGAAGTTCCGGCGCCGCAGCGCATTCAGAACCAGATCACAATGTTGAGCGCGACCCTGGAGAGCCTGCGCAAGGAGCTTGCGGCGGCACAGGCGCTTTATAAGGCGCTGACGCCGGAACAGCGCGCGATTTTCGACGGTCCGATAAAGATGTCTGCGCCTCCGCCGGCCGCGCCGCCAACCCAGCCGCCCGCCTCGCACTAACGCGATTTGCAATTGACTTAATCGGCGCGGCTGCAACGATAGCCCCAACCACCGCCTAAAGGACGAAAGATGAAATACGGCATTGACTACCGCCTGCTCGCCAAGGATGGAAAAAGCTTGGTCGACAACACGACCATGCACTCGCCCGTGGACGTCGAGGTCGACGAGACGCAATTCGCGCTGATCCCGAATGTTGGCGACTATGTTGATTTTCCAGGCGAGAGCGACATCCGTCACGTGCCGCTGCGGGGCAAGGTCAAGAGCCGCTGTTTCAACTACAAGCTTGGCTATTGCTACGTCACCGTCGTGATCGAAGAGAGCGATGACGCCGACTGGAGCTGCGTCCGTCCGTAGGCCATTCCCTCTCCCTTTCGCGGGAGAGGGCTCCGTCTTGACCCCGTCACACGCGTGCCCCAAAGAGGCGCCGCGATAGAACTGGCGGTGTCCATGAATTCCCGCGTTGAGCCCTTGCCGCGCTTTCCGAGCATCGAGAAGGCGATCGAGCAGCTGAAGCCGTCCGAGCCGGTCTATGTGCTGCATCCCGGGCGGTTCGTGGAAGCAGCGAAGCGGTTCCTCGACAATTTTCCCGGTGATACGATGTATGCGGTGAAGGCGAACCCGGCGCCGCTGGTGCTCGATCAGGTGTGGGCCGCCGGAATCCGCCACTACGACACCGCTTCGCTTCCCGAGATCGAACTGATACGCGGCAAGTTCCCGGACGCGATCTGTCACTTCATGGCGCCGGTGCGCCAGGTGGGTGCTGCGAAAGCGGCGTTCGAGAAGTTCGGCGTCACCGACTATGTCGTCGATTGCGAATTCGAACTCGAGAAACTTCTTTCCGAAATCAAGCAGCCGAAAAAGATCCGCATCTTCGTGCGCATCGCGACACCGCTCGGCGGCGCAATGCTCGAACTGTCGAGCAAGTTCGGCGCGACACAGGAAGGCGCGGCGAAGCTGCTTACGCGTGTCGCTGAATCCGGTGCCGCGCCTTGCATGACGTTTCACGTCGGCTCGCAATGCCTTTCACCGTTCTCCTACGCGCAGGCGCTGGAGATGGTGCGGCGCACGGCGGCGATGGCGAATGTCGAGCTTCAGGCGATCGACATGGGCGGCGGATTTCCCGGTCCCTATCTCGGCTGCGACGTGCCGCCCTATCAATGGTATTTCGGCACGATCAAGGAAGCGCTCGCGACCTTCGGCGACAGGGCTCCGCCAGTGATGTGCGAACCGGGCCGTGCGCTGATCGCAGAAGGCGTGACGCTCATCAACCAGGTGATCCTGCGCAAGGGCGACAGCCTTTACATGAACGACGGCGTCTATGGCAGCTTCGACGAACTCACGCTGCCGGGATGGACGGCCGAGTACGTGCACAAGACTTTCTCGCTGGATGGCAGGAACCGCGCGCTCGCGATGGATGGTCCGGCAAAGGCGTTTCGCATCTACGGCCCGACCTGCGACACGCTGGACGTGCTGCCGCGCCCGCTGATGCTGCCGGAGAACATCGCCGCCGGCGATTTCGTGGTGTTCGAATCCATCGGCGCCTACTCGATCGCGCTGCGGACCAATTTCAACGGGTTCTACCCTGACAATTGGGCCGTGGTCGGGAACTAGGGAAAACGAACCCTTAACGGCTCGCTGCTAGGGTCGGCGCATGGCGCAGGCTCCTCGCGAACGGTTGAAACATCTGCTCGAACTGGCGGCCCAGGGGCCTGCGGGACGTGCAGCGTTGCTCGGCGAACTGGCCGATCTTCTGCTCGACTGGCCCGCGGACTATGCGCTGGCGATGCGCGCTCCGTTCGAGGCGCTGTTTGAGAAAACCGCGCGCGAGGTGGATGCGCGGACGCGGGTAGACGTCGCCAGGCGTCTCGAAGGCCACGACGAATTGCCCGTCGCGGTGCTCAACGAATTTTTCCTGGAAGCGCCGCGCGGCTTGCGTGCGCGCATCCTGGCCTTGAACGATGTGCAGGATGCGGACACGGAAGAGACCGTCACAGTGGATGGCCCCTCTCTGCTGGAGGCCGCGCGCACGATGAACGGCACATTCGCCGGAGCATTTGCGCACACGCTGTCTTTGCCCGAAGCCACCGCAACCGAGATTCTCGGCGATGCAACGGGCCAATCGCTTGCGGTGGTGTGCAAGGGCGCAGGCCTGGATCGCGCGACCTTCTCCGCAATCGCCCTGCTCGTTGCGCGCGATGGCGACATTGCCGCGCGGCTTTCCGCCTTCGATCAGGTTCCCCAGTCCGGCGCCGAACGCCTCACCGGCTTCTGGCGCGCACGGGGTTAGGCCCCTTCTCTTAAAATCCCGGCTTGACATACATATAACCACAGAGTTATGGATATACCCATAACCAATGAGTTATATGTCACGATGCCGAACGTGCACGACGTCCTCTTCAGCACCCTCGCCGATCCGACTCGGCGGGCGATCTTCGAGCGGTTGTGCCGCGAGGGCGAGCAGACGGTCGGCGCGCTGACCGCGCGAGCGAAGGTCTCGCAGCCGGCGGTGTCGAAGCACCTCGCGATCCTGAAGCAGGCCAAGCTCGTGCGCGACCGCCATGAGGGACGGCAAACGCATTACAGCGCACAGCTTGGCGCGCTTGCGCCGCTGATCGACTGGACGAGCCAGATGGCCGGCTTCTGGGAAAAGAAGTTCGACGCATTGGAAGACCTGCTCAGGAGGATGGATCAATGAACACCGACACCGAAACACGCACCGTTACCGTCGAGCGCGAATTTCCCTACCCGCCGGAAAAACTCTGGCGCGCGCTCACGCAACCGCACCTCATCGAGGAATGGCTGATGAAAAACGACTTCGCGCCGGATGTCGGGCATCGCTTCCAGCTTCGCATGGACCCACAGCCCGGTTGGAACGGCGTGATCGATTGCAAGGTCATGGAAATCGAGCCGAACAGAACGCTCTCCTACACATGGGGCGCGATGGGCGCCGACACCGCCGTCACCTTCACGCTCACGCCGACTGCCACCGGCACGCATCTGCGCGTCGAGCAATCTGGCTTCCGGCGTGATCAGGCACAGGCCTTCGCGGGCGCGACCTATGGCTGGAAGAATTTCCTCGGCAGACTGGATCAGCTTCTCACGCGCACCGAATAGAGGAGAAAACCAATGGGCTTCAATATGTGGATGCGCCAGCTTCACCGCTGGATATCGATGCTCTTCGTCGCCATCGTCGCGGGCATATTCGCGATGTTGGGCATGGGCAAGCAGCCGGCGCAGTGGATTTACTACCTGCCCCTGTTGCCGCTCGCCCTGCTCGCACTCACAGGGTTGTACTTGTTTGCACTTCCCTATGTTCGCAAAGGACGCATCGCGTGATGAAGAAAAGCGGCACGGAGAGCGGCAATGTCTCTCCCGCCAAGCAGATCGACGCGCGGATCAAATCGCTTGGCGACTGGCGCGGCGAGATGCTCGCGAAGGTGCGGGCGCTGATCAAGCAGGCCGACCCCGATGTCGTCGAGGAATGGAAATGGCGCGGCGTGCCGGTGTGGGAGCATGACGGGATCCTCTGCACCGGCGAGACCTACAAGGACGTCGTGAAGCTGACCTTCGCCAAAGGTGCCGCGCTGAAAGACCCGGCAAGACTTTTCAACGCCAGCCTCGAAGGCAATCTGCGGCGCGCGATCGATATCCGCGAAGGCGAGAAGATCAATGAGAAAGCCTTGAAAACTCTCATCCGCGCTGCCATCGACGCAAACGTTTCGGCGCAAGCCGCGCGCGCCAGGAAGAAAGCGAAGAAGACTTAAACCGCCTGCGCTTCGCCGCGCTCGCGGGTCTTGGCGAATTTCACGTCGGGGAATTTGCCGGAGATGTAACCGAGCTCCCATGCGCTCTTCGCGAGGAACACCGGCGCGCCGTCGCGGTCTTCGGCCATCTGGCCGCGGTTGGCGGCGATGAATTTCTCGGTGTCGGCAGGTGACGCGCTGATCCAGCGCGCGGTGTCGTAGGGCGACGGCTCGAGATCGGCATCCAATCCGTATTCCGCGACCAGGCGCGATTTCAAAACATCGAGCTGCAACGGACCGACAACGCCGACGACCCATTGGCTGCCGAGCATCGGCTTGAACACCTGCGTCACGCCCTCTTCGGCGAGCGAGGTCAGCGCACGTGCCAGATGCTTCTGCTTCATCGGATCGCCAAGGCGCACGCGGCGCAGGATTTCCGGCGCGAAGTTCGGAATGCCGATAAACGTCACGGCGCCAGTCTCGGACAGCGTATCGCCGACGCGCAGCACGCCGTGATTGGGAATGCCGATGATGTCGCCGGGCCACGCCTCGTCCACCGTCTCGCGCTCGGCGGCGAAGAACAGGATCGGGTTGTGGATGCCGATGCTCTTGTCGGTGCCGGATTGCTTGAGCTTCATGCCGCGCCGGAATTTTCCGGAACACAGGCGCAGGAACGCGACGCGGTCGCGATGGTTCGGGTCCATGTTCGCCTGCACCTTGAACACGAAGCCGGAGACGTCCTTGTCGCCAGGATGCACGACGCCGTCCCGCGCGGCCTGATCGCGAGGCGGCGGCGCCTGTTCGGCCAGCGCATCGAGCAATTCGCGCACGCCGAAGCGCTTCAGCGCCGAACCGAAATAGACCGGCGTCATATGGCCTTCGCGATACGCAGCCGGATCGAAATGCGAAAGACCGCCGCGCGCGAGTTCGACCTCCTCGTCCAGCTTCGCCTTCACGTCTTCCGGCAGCATCGCGGCCAGCGCGTTGTTGCCGATACGATCGCCGTGCGGGCCCTGTGCGGCGTAGGGCACGAAGTCGTCGGCAAAGAGATCGTAATTGCCCTTGAAGTTTTGCCCCATGCCTGCCGGCCACATCATCGGGGCGACGTCCAGCTGAAGCTGGTCGGAGATCTCGTCGAGCAGTTCGAACGTGTCGCGCGCCTCGCGGTCCATCTTGTTGACGAAGGTCATAATCGGGATATCGCGCATGCGGCAGACCTCGAACAGCTTGCGCGTCTGTGTCTCGATGCCCTTCGCCGCGTCGATCACCATCACCGCGCTGTCGGCGGCGGTCAGCGTGCGATAGGTGTCTTCCGAAAAGTCTTCATGGCCCGGCGTGTCGAGCAGATTGAACACCGCGTGCTGGTATTCAAAGGTCATCACCGCCGAGGTGACGGAGATGCCGCGCTCCTGCTCGATCTTCATCCAGTCGGAGCGCGCACGCCGCGCCTCGCCGCGCGCTTTCACCTGCCCGGCAGCATGAATCGCGCCGCCCAGCAGCAGCAACTGCTCGGTCAGCGTCGTCTTGCCGGCGTCCGGATGCGAAATGATCGCAAACGTCCGGCGGCGTTTGGCTTCGGTCTCAGGCGTCTGGCTCATGAATGGCGGGGAGTAGCAGGGACAGGTCCGCTGAGCAATCGCCCTCGCGCTACAGCCCCAAATCCTCCACCATTGCTTGGCAGTTTATACCGCGCGCATGCGGATTCAGGACATCACGGGTTCGTCAACAAAAGCACGGCCCTCGCGGTCCTCGATCTCCACGATCCAGAGATCGGAATCGAACTTGATCTGGCGCTCGAAATAGGCGTTCGCCTTGGCGTCGTCGGTGGTTTCGCCGAGAGGACGTGCCCAGACGAGATTGCCCTCGCCGTCGCGCGCCTGGTTGAGCACGACACTGGTGCCGTCGAGGCGCGAGACTTTCAGGAAGATCGCGCCCGCCTCTTCCGATCCCTTGCGCACGACATAGGCCTGCGCGCCCTGCACCTCGGCGCGCCGGATCAGCGCACGAACGAATATCCCGGATTTGAGGCGTGGCTGCATGGTGCAACCTCACCGCGATGGGCGGCGCGGTCAAGCCGCGTCAGACGACCACTGGTGAATAGACGACAGAGACCAGAAGGCCCCAAGGTTTGCCATCGTCGGCGGCCAGTGGCGCCACGAGGCATTCGGCCATGACGTGCTCAAGTTCCGCGGCGCGGAAGCGAGACACAAAGCGCAGCGGCTTGCGTGTATCGATCGCAAGATCGTAGGTCGCGAACCAGGTCTCAGCGAAATCCGCCGGCACAACCTCATCGAGATATTTTCCGGTGGAGTCGCCGATAAAGCGCGCGAGCCCGCTGCCGAACATCCGGAAGCGATAGCGGCGGTTGCCGTTCTCCTCGAGACGCTCGACAAAAGTGAGATGCTGAAGATGGCGCCCGAGGATTCGCGCGGTAAAGTTTTCACGCCGCGGCATCTGGCGCTCGCCGCGCACCATGGTCCAGATGTCGCGGAGCTGCGCGAGCTTCGGGCTGTCGAAGATAAGCTTCGCATCGCATTGCGTTTGCCAGTGCTCGCTCGCGGCGCGCGCGTTGAACCGATCGACCTCGGAGAGCGTCTGGGCAGGCATGGACTTGCTTTTGCGCCCGAGCCCCTAAGAACCGGTAAACATGCCGCGAGGAACGTGTCGGACGCTACGCCGCGCCCTTGAAGGGAATGATCTTGGCTTCGATAAGCGCCATTCGCCTGCCCTTCTCGTCGACGGCGGCATAGGGCAGCCGCACATGCACCGTGGTGCCGACGCCGAGTGCGGATTCGATCGTCGCCTCGCCGCCGTGCATCGACGCGAACGCTTTCACGAGTGCAAGGCCGAGCCCGGTGCCTTCCTTGGAGCGCACGTGCTCGCCCTCGACCTGCTCGAAGGGCTGGCCAAGACGCGCGAGATCTTTCGCCGAGATGCCGACGCCGGAATCTGAGACCGTGATCTCCACGCCGCGGCTGTCGAGGCTCGCCGTCAGGCGCACCTCACCGCCGCGCGGCGTGAACTTGACGCCGTTGGAGAGCAGATTGACCAGCACCTGCTTGATCGCGCGCTTGTCGGCGAAGATCGTGTGCACGGATGGCGCAATGGCGATCTTGAGCCGCACGCCGGCGCGCTCCGCCGGCAGGCGCACGAAGCGCGCGCACGAGGTGGCGACGTCGTCGAGATCGAAAATCTCTTCCGACAATTCGAACTTGCCGGCCTCGATCTTCGACATGTCGAGGATGCCGTTGATCAACTCCAGCAGATGCGCGCCGCTCTCATGGATCAGGCGCGAATATTCGAGATAGCGCGGCGAACCCACCGGCCCGAACATCTCGTGCGTCATCACTTCGGAGAAACCGAGGATCGCGTTCAGCGGCGTGCGCAGCTCGTGGCTCATGTTCGCAAGGAAGCTCGACTTCGCGCGGTTGGCCTCCTCCGCGAGATCGCGCGCATCGATCAATGCGCGCTCGTGGCTCTTGCGCTCGGTGATGTCGCGCGTGACGGCGACGATGTCGGCGGCCTTGCCCTTCACAGGCGTCGCGGGGCGGCAGCGGATCTCGGACCACACGAACGTGCCATCGGCGCGCTTCAAGCGGATTTCGGCAGTGGCGGCGCGCGCGAAATAGCTCGCCTCCATGAACGCGGCCTGGATGGCGCGCAGATCGTCGGGATGCACCAGCGCCCCCGGGGCCTGTCCGATCAGCGCATCGGGCGCGAGACCCAGCAAGGTCCGTGCGGAGGGACTCGCGAACCTTATGCGGCCGTCGGCGGTATGGCGCGTAATAAGGTCCATCGCGTTGTCTGCGAGGAAGCGATACATCGCGGCGCCTTCGGCGGCGGCCTGATCGGCGGCGCGCTGGCGATCCTGCGCGGCGGCGGCTACCAGTCCTGCCTGTATCACCGCGGCGAGGATCGAGACCGCGTAGATCTCCCACACCGGCAGCGGCAGACGCGATGGCGGCAGAATGCCGAAACCCTCAAGAGCGGCAACGATAGCGAGCGCGACGGACGCGGCGGCCGCCGCGCGGATCACTGCGGGCTGTCCACCGGCGAGCGCGGCCTCGGCGGGCACCAGCACAAGCCAGACGATCAGCGGCGACGTCACACCGCCCGTCAACGCCGCGAGATAGCCGATAAGCGCCGCGAAGATCGCGAGCGACGCCTGTTCGAGGACAACGAGCGGTAGCGGTGTAAACGCTAGGCCTGCAAGAATGACGGGCGCGAGCAGGCCCACAAGCGCGATCATTTCGGTTAGATTGGGGCGGCCGATCAGCGCCACAAATCCGGCGATGAGCGCCATGCCGATCGCTGCCTTGGCAATCTGTATACTGACGAAAAGCCTGCGCTGCGCCATTTCGGGGGCAGTGGACGCAACACGCAGCTTTTGGTGAACAGCCATTAACCGAATACGCCTCGCCCGAATCTCAAGTTCCATGGTGGCCGTGCAAACTTAACGAAACTTGAATCGCCAGGGATTTCGTTCGTTAATTCGTAATATCTGACGGCCGCGGAATTTACGTTTGCTTAAGGATGGTGGCGCGATTCGGGCACTGCTTCCCACACCTGTAAGTTCCGCGCCTAACCTTTCCCTAATACCGTACTGGCACAGTGCGCGTGCTGGACGGGGAATTTCCGCTTTGAATCTCGCCATCTCACCTGCGTTGGCGCAGCTTGGCCTTGATGAGGCGCCTGCACCGGAGCTCATCGACGCGCTGCATTGCCTGCGCGTCGCGGTGACAGTGTTCGATTCGCGCGAGCGGCTCACCTTCGCGAATCAGCATTTCAACTACATGTTCCGCTCGCTGCCGCCGAACAGTGCCCTGTTGGGACAAAGTTATGAACAGCTTATTCGGCTTGAAGTCAGCGGTGGCGAGATAGCGCCTGTCGATGCACAGGACCTGGACGCCTTCATCGGGCGCCGATGCGCGCAATTCCGCAACGGCGACTACCGCCCGCTCGACATCCGTCTCGCCGACGGACGCACGATTGAAATCAAAGCACGCCGCACCCGCGCCGTCGGCTGGATCGCATTGTGGAGCGACGTCACCGAAGCGCGCATCTCGCAGACCCGGCTCGAAGAGGCCGTGGCGCTTACCGCCGACGCCTTTGCGTTTTTCGACAAGCATGACCGCGTCGCGGTCTGCAACGACGCCTACGCCGGGTTCTTCGGCTTTCCGTCCAAGGCCGAACTCATGGGCCGCACGTTCGACGAATTGATGGAGCGGGCCAGGATCAGCAAACGGATCGAGCACCGCGAGCCTCCCGACCAATGGGTTGCACGGCGCATCGAGGCACATCGCGTTCCGGCCGGCGTCATGACCGTTGAACTGAAGACCGGTGAGGCGTTCGTGATGCGCGATCGTGTTACCGCCGACGGGCGCGTTGTCATCTACACCGACATCAGCGACCGCCGCCGCGCCGAACGGTCGCTCGAGGAACAGACAAAGACGCTCGCCGAGACGCGCGATGCCGCGGCTGCACAAGCGAACTACCTCGCCGATCTGACCAAGCGTTTCGATGAGGCATCCGCCAGCGCCGACAGCGCCAAGACCACGCTGATGCGCACGATGAGCCACGAACTCAAGACGCCGCTGAATGCCATCATCGGATTCTCCGACCTGATGCTGTCGATGGCGGACCGCTTCAACGCCGAACAGGTGCGCGAATACACCAAGCTGATCCACGAAGGCGGGCACAATCTTCTGCGTCTGATCAACCAGATCCTCGATCTCACCAAGCTGTCCGCCGGCCGCTACGAACTGCGCCGCACGCGGATCGATGCCGGAGCGGCGTTGTGGGCGGCTTACAGCAGCGTCGAGGCCAAAGCCGCCGCAAAGAATCTGAGCGTCGACGTCAGCGCGGATCTCGACCATGCCATCGAAGCCGATGAAATCGCGTTCACGACGATGCTCTCTCATCTGCTCGACAACGCGGTGAGCTTTACGCCGGCAGGCGGCAGGATCGATCTGTCGGTGACGCGCGATGGCAACCGCATCTGTTTGCGCATCGCCGACAATGGACCGGGCGTCGCCGAAGACGATATCGCGCGCATCCTGCGCCCCTTCGAACAGGGCGGACGCAGCATGTCCGACCATACCTCAGGTGCGGGCCTTGGCCTGACGCTGGTGAAAGCGTTTGCCGAAGCGCATGGCGGCAGCCTCGCCATCGAAAGCGGTGAAGGCCGCGGCTTCGCGGCAATCATCGCGCTGCCAGCGGCGCCATAGTTTTAGCCCCAATTGCCTAAACTTTGAATCAATCGTGAATCAACATCGCAGCAATGTTGAGACGAATTCGATTCAAGCGGAACCGATTCTCGCAACGCCGCGTTCTTGCTGAGTAAGGGAAACGGGCGCGTTAACCGAACTGCATCGAAGTTTACCGATTGGTTTCAACACCCGGAAGAGCCCGGCGCGCCATTTTCCCCTGCGACGCAAGCGAGCAGGCCCGGCAATGATCTTCCGCGCGATATTCTGGATTGGCCTCGTGGCCCTGTTGATGCCGCACGAGCCGGATCTCGGTTTCGGGCGTCCCGACGGGCTGAACGCGGGCATCCCGTCCGAAGTCACGGCGTGGACCAAGACCGCCGTGCAGCCGGGGCTCAAAGACCCGGCGAGCCTCTGCCGCTACAACACCCATGCCTGCGCCACGTCGCTCAGCCTGCTCGACAATTTCAAGGAAATGACGGTGCACAGCCTCGCGCAGGTCAAAACCGACATCGAGCAAAGCCGGCAGACGCGTAACACGGGCAGCTAGGTCGCCTCCGCCGGACTCGCTACAGTCACGGTATGACGGATTCCTTTTCGGCCGAAGACTGGCGCGTGCTGCCCTTGCGCGGGTTCGATGAATTGCGTGTCGGCGAGGTGTTCAAGAGCGCCTCGCGCACGATGACGGAGGCGAATTTCGCCGCCTTCCAGACCGTCAGTCTCGACAACCATCCAATCCACTACGACGACGAATACTGCAAGCGGCTCGGCCATCCCGGGCCCCTCGCCCATGGGCTTCAGGTTTTGAGTTTCACCGCCGCCGGCGCGGGCCTGTTTCCACATCTCATTGGCGAGAAGCTTATCGGCTTTATCGAGGTGAATGCGAAATTCCTGAAAGGCGTCCATGCCGGCGACACGCTCTATCCCGCGCTCACGATCACCGAACTGACGCGCCAGCGCACCACCGGCATCGTCGCCATGCGCGCGACCGTCCACAACCAGAAATCCGAACTCGTTCTCGACGGCATGCATCGCTATCTGATGCGGCTTTGATCATTCCGCCTGCCAGCTTCGCATTGGCGCCCGTGCCGGACCGGTGACCGTCAGACCGTAATGCGCCGCCAGGCGGTCGAGTGCGATGACGAGCACGATCTTGCCTGCGCGCCGCGGCCAGCCGAAGCCGCTCTCGGCATCCTCAAGCCCCATCAGATGACAGCAGACATCGAACAGAAGATCGCTGAGCGTCGGACCCACGGCTTTCATCGCGTGGCCGAAGCGCTGCTTTGCAGCGATCACCGTTTCGGTGAGCGTGACGCCGCCGCCGGCGCCGCGCCTGCCGAGCACGATCGGTGCGGTGAGATCGATGCCCAGGCGCGGCGCAAGTTGCGCCAGCGTGAAATCGCGGCGCAACATTTCGCCTGCCTCGCATTGCACGGCATCGATGACGCCGCGGCTTCTAAGCCAGGTCAGCGGCGACTCCGCCTCGTTGGAATCGACCAGTCGCTCGACACCATCGCCGTCGACGATAAGGCGTTTTGTGCGTAACTGATGCTGCGCCTCGTACGGATCGCCGTCCGCCAGAGTCCGGCGCAACCAGGCGGCGCCTACGGCGCTGAGCTTGAAACTCTCCGGCGTCGTTCCGAGCGACGCAATCCAGTCGCGCGCGCGAAATCCGGCGACAGCGTCTGGCATGACGCGCGTGTGCGAGCGATCCGGCTTGCCGTCGCGCATCAAGGCATAGCGGCCGTCGTCAAGACGCGTCAGAACCAATTGCCCTGCCTCCATCTTGCGCAGGACGCGCCGCGCCTCGCGCTGCAATTCATTGTCCGCGATCATGCCGCACCGCCCGCTGCCTGACGCAGCAAGGTTTCGAGTTGCACCAGCGTGCGATCCAGCTCCGGATCGTCGCGCAGATTTTCGACGTGATGCATTGCGTGACAGGCGGTCGAGCGATTGCGCCCGAATGCCATGCCGATCTGCGCGAAGGTCATCTGCAGCACGATATGGCTGAGATACATCGCGATCTGACGCGCGAGCGCCGTGCGCGGATTGCTACGTCTCCTCGATCGCATAGCTTTCACGTTCACGCCGTAAATCTGCGCCACCATAGCTTGCGCGATATCGGATGATCGTGGCGCCTGTTGAGCCGCGCCTTCTTCAATACCTTGCATAATCAACCTCTTATATTCGAGCTTCGCTTCTGCGCGACGCTCAACAAGGAGTATTATCCTACAAATTTCGCGCTGTTCGATAAGGAAAGGTGTTTTTTCCCAATTATGTACTTGACAACACACATACTAGGGCTAGAGTCCCAATCATGCGTGATACGGTTGCGCCATTGGGTCCCGGGGTAGGCCTGGTAATCACTCCTGAGATGCTTCAGGCAGGAGAGGAAGCTGTATGGGCCGATCTGAAGGCCGCACCAGACGCCGACTTTTGTGCCCGCGATTTGGCAATGAGGGTCTTCGTGGCAATGACCGGCGTATCTCTTTTCCCCACTCCCACGCTTCATAGAGATCATACGCATAGTCGCGAATGACGATGATCGCGTCTCGTATCCAGCGAAACTCTGTCAGCAAGTCCTTGTTGGACAGATTCAGCGCGCGCTTATTCATAGATATCCGATGGGGCTGAACGCCTCCCTTCAAACCGTGTTCTTCAGCCTCGGCCGGAAACCAGATAAGCGGTGCGTGGATTGCGTTGTTTCGATCTTCTTCAAGACGGTCAGCCTGTCCAAGAAGCCATATCACTTCCTTGACCCATCGCTCATGTTTCGGATGCAGCGTTCCCATTCCCGATCTGAGAAACGCCCTCTTTGCACGGTCAGTGGATAGGGACTGCCAACCAGCAACAAAGAAATCTTCCTCTGGCATGTATTCGATTGTGACTTTGAGGAAAATATCTCCGATCTGCTCATGCAAGTCGTTCCATGCTAGAGCGATCTGGCCAATGGCCATGACGTAAGGCTTGTACTGCTCGGAGGTGTAATACTCCGTCTCAGGATTTCGTTTTCTAGCCTTTGTCGATGTGCTACGCTTCGCCAATGGGTGCCTCCGACCAAGACCAATATAGTCCAGAAGAAACCGAACAGCGGTTGCGCCGGACGTTGCGCGCGGCCTTCACTATGAAGCCCACGCCATTGAAGGCGATTCCACGGAAGCTGAGCAAGGCACAGCCTCCGCGTACACGCCAAGCCAAGATCGTGAGCCCATCGAAAAGGGCGCGCAAATCCGTTTCCCAATGAGCTTCTACCGTGCCTATCATGTCGATGCAGCGGGGAAGACCGTAGGGCTTTTCAATTTCCAGGCTGAAGATGATGCCGCTGCCTGCGCACGCGCTGACAATCTTCAAAAGACGGAAAATTGGTTTGTGCTGGAGCTGTGGGTCAACACGCGGCAGGTCGAATGTCCCGATGACGCTACTGCGGAGCGCGGCAAACCTTGGGGACTTCGCGTCGTAACCTAATGGCTGAACTCATAAGAAAGCCCCAACAGATTTCTCTGCTGGGGCCCTCGGAAATGATGGGCGGGACTCACGTACTGCCTATCTAGTCCGGCCTCTAAAATTCTCCCGTTTTCTGAACAAAGCAATCCGCATTTGTACGTATGGTGTTCTGCGCACCTATAACATGAATACGCGCGCAGGTTTGGAACACTTGCGATCAATTGGAATTTGGACAATTCTTGGGGCGATCCGCGCGGGTTGCAGCCCGCGCCACGATCAGTTGCCAGAGACATGCACGCCAACGGCTAGAAACAATCTAGCCGATGAAAGGCGCGTTGTCATGGGTGTGTTTGACCGCATCAATCGAATTCTCGATCTGGCCGATTACCTCGACTCAATGCCCGAAGAACAAGGGCCTGAGCCCTCTCTAAATCCTCAATCTCCTCATTCATCACTGGATGGTCTGGAAGCTTGCGAAGATTTGAAAGTTTCTCTTCGCGCTTCTTATAAATGCCCTCGATCTGCTGCGGAAGAAGTTTTCGGACCAGCACAAATAAATCAGAAATCATAAGCGCATGGGCTGATATCGAGGATTCCAGTTCACCGATTTTCTTACGCAATCGTGCGATTTCAGCATCGCTCATATCTATCTCCTAGGCTTGTTTGGCGACACCTAGGATAGTGGCGAAGCCCCGGAGAGTCATTTCCGGGGCTTCTGCTTTTCCAAATGGTCAGCGATTCTCTCGAATAGCGCGGGCCACTTATCGGCCTTGTGCGTGTCGCGCCAACGCGAGAAATGCGCAGCCAGCGCTTTAAAAGAACTCGATTTAACGAGGTTGATGATAGGTGAGGCGCTTGCCTTCGGCAGCTTTTACAGCCGCTACCGTGCGAGCCTCATCACTCCAGCCTAACGCGGCGCGATGGTTATAGCGGAAGTCAAATTCCGCGAGATAGCGATGCAAGTGCTTCTCGCTGCAATGCTGATACACGCCGCGCATACCGCGTTTGAAGATTGAGAAATAGCCTTCGGCAGAATTCACATGCACGTCGCCGCGCGCGTATTCCTTCTCGCCGTGGTTCACTGTTTCATGTTCGCCGAACAGCCCGCCGATCTGAGTGTAAAGGCGGCTCTGATCTGTGTGCAGACGGCTTTCGTGGTGGATGTTGTCCATGACGATCTTGCCAACCGTGGCCTTATCAGCGCGCGGGATATGGAACGAGCGGACTTTGCCGTGACGCTCTACCAGCGTGACAATTGCGCGCTTGTTAGACGGTCCGCCCTTGCCAGCCTTCGTGAACTTCCGGCCCGAGGTGGTCGCGGTGCGCATCTTCGCGGACTCGACGCCGCCGAAATACGTCTCATCGGCTTCCACGATCTTACCCGAACCACCCATCGGCGGCAGATCAAGCGATCCCTCGCGCATCGCTTCCATGACGCGGTGATGGAGAAACCAAGCCGTCTTGTACTGACAGCCAAGCTGGCGGTGCAGCTGGTGAGCGCTGAAACCCTTCTTGCTTGCGCAGCCCATCGTGAAGGCCACGGCCCAGCTTGTAAGGGGGGCATGGCTGCGCTCCATGACCGTACCGGTCGTGACGGTAAAGTCCCTACGGCACTCCTTCGCGGCGCAGCGGCGGCGGCCATCGACCTTTGTGGCATAATGCTTGTCACAACCGCAGTGGCTGCAAATCGGACCATTCGGCCAGCGGGCGGCTTCGAACCACGCCCGGGCGGCGGCTTCATCGTGAAAGCGGGCTTCCTTGAAGATATTCACTGCCAAATCCCTCGAAACGTGAGCTATATCTAGGGCTTGGGCTTTGTGTTGTCAAGTACATAATTGGGTGTTTTTTCCTAGAACAATTTAGAAAAATCAGTATTTGTAATGGCTTAGGCAATACAAAAACGGCCCCGGAACAGGTCCAGAGCCGCTTCGCAGAAGGACTATGCAGAAATCAGCTGCGCAGGAAGATCGCGCCGAGGATGGCGCCAATACCGAGCGACACAAGAAGCGCGGAGATCGGTTGTTCGCGGATCTGATCGCGCGCGTTGTCGAGGTTATCGTTCGCCCAGGCTTCGACGTCATCGACCTTCTGCGTCACAGACTCGTGCGCCAGGCGATAAGCGCGTTCGGCGACGGCTTCAGCCGTGCGGATGGCCATCTTGGCGCGGTCATTGGCGATCTCACCGGTATCGGTGGCGAGACCCTTCATATCGTCCTGCAGCGCATCGATATCGGAGCGCAACGCACCGAGGCGGGCATCGAGGTTCTTGGTGGCAGTTTTCTTGCGGGCAACCATTGTCGTCTCCTTCAACAGGGAAATCTTCAAGTCCAATAACGTTTCAAAAGTTCCGGCGTTCCCTCAGGCGCGCAGGGAATCCCTGTCGTCTTCCTCGCGCGCCATGACCGCCGCGATCATCGACACCAGCGCGCCGAACAGCAGCGACAGCGCGATCCAGATGCTGGTATAGCTCGCAGCCTTGCGCGCGATATCGGCAGCCTTCTTCGTCTTCGCCTGAACGTCGTGTTGCAGGTTGTCGATGCGCACCGACGCGGCATCGCGCGTCATGTTCGCCTGGTTTGCGACTATGGTCATCAGCCGGTCCTTGTCGTCCAGCGCAATCTGTTCGCCGCGCGCAAGGCCGGCATCGAGAATGCGTTCAGCTTCAGCACGCGCGCCTTCCGGTGCGCTCGTATTGGGGCGGAAAAGGACGTCGACCAGGTAAGCCGTCGGCGCAGATTCCGTCTTTCCCGAACTTACACCATAGAGCGCAGCTGTACCGGAGCCTGCGTTAACCGCCATCGCCGTGAACGCGACCATGGTGACGGTGGCCAGGACCGTTACGGCCCAAGCGACGAGCCCATGCGCCTCGGCGCGAAAGTCTTCCTGTATCTTGCTTTCGGGAAGCGGGCCGATCAAACGGCCGGCGAAATGACCACCGACCGCGAAACCGAACGCCTGCGCGATAAGGAAATAGATCGCGCCGCCGGTCAGAAACGACGGCGCTGCGTGAAGTGTGGGATGCACGAGCAGGAGCCCGAACCCCGAACCCAGCGTCAGCAGAAAAAACGTCACCGCAGTCGCGATAACGCCACCCATGATCGCGAGGCCCCAGGAGAACCTGTAGCCCGTGTTTTCTTCGCCTTGTTCGGCGATGACGACCGTGTCGGTCATGACATCACCCCTCAGGCGTGGCCAGTGAGGAGCCAGAGAATGATGATGAGCGGGATCGGAATACCGATGACCCAGAGCAACAGTGAGCGCATGTGAACAAATCCCCTGATTTCGTTGCTGTTAACGGCGGTTGATGTGAATGGTTCCCTTAAGCGGGAATTTTGACTTTCCTCTTCGCGGCTTCGAACGCGACGTTCATCGCAAAGCGGTCTTCGTCAGAGAAGTTCGCTTTCACATCGGCCCAGATGTTGCGCTCTTCCTCCTCGACGTGGTGCTCGACCAGTTCCTTGAGCACCTTCGCCGCTGCCGAAAACTCAGGCGACGTGGCATTGCTGATCTTTGTCAGTTTTATGAGCATCGACGATGCGAGCGCATGCTCCATCTCGCCTTCGTTGCCGTCCTGCTTTTCTTTCTTGCCATTGAGCTTCAGGACGGCCTTGTATACGACCTGATCTTCGGCCTTCAGATGCGGCGCGAGCGCGGCCTTGAGCTTCTTCAACGTCGCCTTTCGCTCGGCCGCCTTGTCGCTATCGACCAGCTTCTTCAGCAATTCGGCCGCTTCCTCATGCTCTTTCTTGAGGGTGTCGAGAATGTCGATTTCTTCCGGTCCAGGTTCGGTACCCTTGACCGCGTGGCCGATCGAGCGGCCGGCCTTCTTGATGGAGGTCATGAGTGTCATCGGCGCGTTCCCTTGAATGAATTGCGCTTCCGTAACGCCGCCAGCACCGCAATGTTCCAGGGTTGTGCTTGGCGAAGGCTCGCAAACTGCTAGAGTGTTCGGTGTCGTACAGGATTTGTCCCACATGCTTCGAACCGGCCGCTTTGCTTTCGTCGTGACGTCCGCACTGATGCTCACGGGCTGCATGTTCTTCGAGACACGCGGCGACCGCGCGCTACGGCAGCAACCGAATTTCCGTCTCGGCTACAATGACGGCTGCGCGACGTCGAATGCGCAGGGCGCGAACATGCGGCACGGCGATACCGTGCGCGACGATGCGCTGTATGACGCCGACAAGGCCTATCGCGTCGGCTGGGCGAACGGACATGCCGCCTGCACGCGCATGGCGCCGACGAGCCAGAGCCAGGGCCCGCTACAGGACGTGAACCCCGGCGGCGGGCACTAGCGTTAAACAGTCGTTAACCTTCAAAGCCGAACCATAAGCGTTCGCGCACGGGAACTATCCGCGCACGTCAAACCGTCATATAATCCGTGTACGGTCTGTTGTCGCCGTGAGGACTAACGATGCTGGGTCATCTGGTTTCAGGCCGATACGTTTCGGGGAACGACGGGTATTTCCACGTCGAACCGAAACATGCCGGCTGGTTGCGCCGTGTGCTGGGCGCGCTGTTGCGCCGTCACTAAGGCGCAGGCGTTTCGAGCACCAGGAGTTTGACGTCGCTTGACGGCGCGAAATTCTCGCGTGTCGCCTCGAACGTCGTTGCGTCCGTCTTCTTCAAATCTCCGTCCCAGCATAGCGACAGCACATTGTCCGGCTTCAGCTTGTCGAGCGTCAGATGGAAGCGTCCGATCGGGCCCTTCCAGTTGTTCGCGGTCTTGAGCACGAACGCGGTCGTGTATTGCTGCATGTAGTCGCCGGCGTCTGTGTGCTTCCTGGTGATGGCGGCAATCTTGGTCTTCAGGCTCGCCCGCGTTCCCGCATCGATGCAGAAATTCTTGGTGTAATAAGCGTCCTGTTCGCCTTGCATCGAATAGCTGCCGAAGAAGGTCTGGCCTGTGACCGGCTGATAGCGGTGTTCGATCCTGACCGTCTTGCCCGCTGGGAAATGCTGCTTCCACCAGAATTTCGTCTGCGCGATCCAGTGCGGATGAACATCGCCGCCATCGAGTTCCAACAGGCCTTGCGCCGCGAGCGCCTTGCGCTGTGCCACCGGCATCGCATCGAGCTTCTTCACCAGTTCGCCGCCGATGATGTTTATCGGCAGTCCCGCCGCTTTCACCTGCGTGGTCACATCCTTGCCGTCCTTCACGGCGCGCTCTTCGGGCGTAGCGCTAATGGTCTTGCCGTCGACCGTCAGCTTGAAATCCATGAAGTTGGGCGTGTGATCCGCCGTCGTGCCGAGCGGCTCGTAATAGAATTCCTGCACATCGATATCGGGCAGCGGAAAGGCCACAATCGTGTCGATATCGCTTTTGCCGTCATTGATGAACTCGTAGTGGACGTTGACCGCCTTCGGGCTGAGGCGCAGATCCTCGACCGCCATGCGGATATCGGCCTGCTTGGTCAAAACGATCCCACCGGCGCCGAGCATGGCGGACGAGTCATCGGCCAATGCAGGCGTGATGACAGCAGCAAACAATGCAAATGCAAAAAATGATTTCATTGAAATCCCCAATCCCAATTCGGCAACGCTAGGAGGAATTCCCCGTCCTGTCATCTCGGCCAAGCGCTGCGTCAGCAGCGCGCCGAGCCGGGACCCAGCGTGACACGACTCAATGGGTCCCGGACATCTCACTGCGTGAGATGTCCGGGATGACAATTTGCGCTGACTGGGAAAACTTAGTTGGCCCTTGCAGCAAAGAACGCCACGATCAGCCCGAAGACCATCATCGCCGCCATGTTCTCGGCAAACGGGACTAGCGAAAATTTCGCGATACGGTGCCAGGCTGAAAGCGGCACGACCACATAAGTCATCGTGAAATAGACCGGGATACCGTAGAGGATGCCCCACAGCACCCATTGCCGGCGCAGCGCGGGCAACCGCGTGCTTGCGAAGACATAGATCGCGGCGATGACGATCGACATCGCCCATTGCAGGCCGACGCCGAGCGCCGCCGTCTGCGCGCCACCCGTGAGCGCGGCTTTGCCGAGCAATCCGCCGGCGATGAACTGGCTGATGAAGACCGGGCTCAACATATTGATCAGCGACGCCGCGCCGATATCGACCGTTCCCGCGATCAGGCCACCAAGAAGGATCGCCTGCAAATTCGATAAACGCATGTCTGCATTCCCCATCCCACACGCCTAGCTTACCCGCACATGGCTTGGCGCAGGATAACTTCAGCGTGAGGACGGGGAAGCCTTACGAATACTTGCGCGACTCCCACCACGGAAAGTACGGCGGCATGCCGTCCGAGACCTTCTGCGGGAACTTCGCGGGGCGCTTTTCGAGAAACGACGACACGCCTTCGCGCACGTCGGCAGATGCGCCGCGTGCATAGATGCCGCGGCTATCGACCTTATGGGCCTCCATCGGGTGATCCATGCCAAGACCGCGCCACATCATCTGGCGGATCAGCGCGATGGACACCGGCGCGGTGTTGTCGATGATCTCGCGCGCAATCGCCCGCGCCCGTGAAATCAATTCGGGATGATCGACCACCTCGCTGACCAGACCGCCTTTCAGCGCTTCATCGGCGCCGAAAACGCGGCCGGAATAACACCACTCCAGCGCCTGGCTGATGCCGACGAGACGCGGCAGGAACCAGCTCGACGCCGCCTCCGGCACGATGCCGCGGCGCGCGAACACAAAGCCGAACTTCGCATCCTTGCTCGCGATACGGATGTCCATGGCGAGCTGCATCGTCGTGCCGATGCCGACCGACGGTCCGTTCACCGCCGCGATCACCGGCTTCAGGCATTCGTAGATCGCGAGCGTCACGCGACCGCCGCCGTCGCGCACGCGCTCGTCGCTCCAGTTCACGGTCTCGATGGGACCCGCATCGCGCGCCTTGCGGTCCGGGTTTGTCGTGGCGTCGAAGGTGCTCGCGCCACCGGAAAGATCGGCGCCGGCGCAGAACGCGCGGCCGGCGCCGGTCACGATCACCGCGCCCACTTCGTCATCCGTATTCACCTTGGTGAATACGTCGATCATCTCGTTCATCATCTTCGCCGTGAACGCGTTGAGCTTCTCCGGACGGTTCAGGGTCAGCGTGAGAATGCCGCTGTCGATATGTGTGGCGATCTGTTCGTAGGGGCCGTAGGTCATAGGCAGTCTCCGATAGCGAAGACCGTACTGTAGCCGACCGGCAGCCGAAGCAAAGCGTAAGGCTTCTGTAAGCCGCCTTTGTTTCCGCAGGGAGAACGCTGAATCCTGCGCGGGTGCGATCCCGCGCAGGTTCAGGCGTATTATTTGACGATCGCGAACACCGTGCCGTCGCCGATGTTCTCGTTCACAGCGTCAGGCCCGCCGTTCACCGTCGTGCCATAAAGCGCAGTTTTGCCGTCGGTCGCCAATCCCGCATAAGGATACATTCCGTCGAGACATGTGCCGATGCTGCAGAAGGTATAATACGTCGTCAGCGCCCCGCCGGAGAATTTGAACACGGTGCCGCCCCCCAGTCTGTCACTGTCAATATTGTGGCCACCGCCGCTCTGGGTCGTTCCGAACAGATTTCCGGATGCATCCATAAGCAGATCGCCATTCGGATTGGCGCCGTCTTTGCAGCCGTTGCGAGAGCAGAAGCTGTAGAGAACGGTGTAGTTGGAAAACGGCGCCTTCTCAGCGGGTATCTTGAAGAGCACGCCACAGCAACCGGCCTTCACGGCTCCACCGCCCGGCGTTGCTCCAAAGAGACTGCCGCTGGCATCCATGATCAGACCATCAGAATAATTTGAATATTCGACGATCCCTGTGTTGTAGCCGCCGTCGGCGCACGCCTGTTGCGAGCAGAAAGTGTGCATGACGGTCTCTGTCCACTGCGGCGTTTCGGGCCTGTGCGGCCCACCGCCGGGAAACAGTTCGAACACGACGCCATGGCCGTTGCCGCCCGAAGTCGTTGTCCCGAATAAATTGCCGTACTGATCAACCAGTAGGGTCGATCCCGGAGCTTGGCCGTCAGTGCAATCTTCCGCGGCGCAAAAGTCATACAGCACGGTCTCTTGCCACTTTTTTCCGTTCGGCGTCAGTTCATAAGCCCGACCGCCGCTGTGCGCCCCGCCTTGCGACGTCGTCCCGTATAGGGCCGACTCTCCGTCGTAAAGCACGCCACTTGCAGCGCCGGCATAGGTCAGCCCTGCGGACGGCGAGAAACCATCGCCATTGTTGTTGTCGAAATTGTGCAAAACCTTGAAGCCGTATCCTACGCCGTTGGAGACGAGTTCAAATGCCAAACCGAGGTCGGCGGTGGCTCCCGATGTGGTGACGCCATACAAGTTACCGGAAACATCCATCACGAGATTGCCGACGGGATATGCTCCATCGCTACAGCCATCCAGCCGGCAAAAGGCATGCAGCTTGTTGGAGCGCCATTGTCCCGAGGTTGGATCGTAGTGAAGCCGGTAAACCGTTCCGGAACCTGTTCCGCCGTTCGCGGCGGTGCCGATCAAATCGCCCGTCGCAGAGTCGCGCAGAAGCCGCCCTTGCGGATTTCGGCCTTCGGCGCAGGCGCGTTGCGAACAGAAATCGTGAAGGGTCACCAATTGTGCTGCCGAGGCAGCGTTCCAAGACGCAAACCCAAAGGTGATGGACGCGACGGCAAACGACATCGCGCACGCGCGCCACAGGCGCGCTGCAGTTCCGGTTTTCATATTTTCCCCCAAACGTTGTTGATTTTTTTGCAGCGCAAATCCTGCAAGGAAAATCACACGCGCGCCAAAATGCCCCAAGCGCGTAGAACAGGGTGGAACGCTAACACCGCCATCGAATGCGGGCAATGAATACGGGTCCGCACGGTCAAATATGTGCAGTGAACGGGCCACAATTGGCGCAGCGCAGCAATGCGGTTCGACTGCGAACCAACAGGATGATCAGGCTTCCGCTTGTTTGCGGAAGCCTGATGCGAATGGGTCGCGTTACTCCGCCGCCCGCTGGTGCTGGACAGAGAGCTTGCTGTCGATCTCGGCGATGCCCACGTGCAGGTCCTTCAGCGATTGCGTGATGTCGATCTGCTGCTGTTCCAGCGTCGCGATGCGCTCTGCGAACTTCTTGCGCGTATGGATAAGCTGGGTAATGCCGCCATCGTGCACGCCGTAGAGATCGAGGATGCCGCGGATCTCCGCGAGCGAGAAGCCAACGCGGCGTCCGCGCAGGATAAGGATGATGCGGGCACGGTCGCGCTGCGAATAGATGCGCGTCTGACCGCGGCGTTCCGGCGCGATCAGACCTTCATCTTCATAGAAGCGCAGCGTGCGCGCGGTGACGGAAAATTCCTTGGTGAGCTGACGGATCGTGTACGTGCGATTGGTGACGGTCATCTTTCATCCCTTGTGCGGCTTTGGGTCTTGCCGCCCGGAGCCGGTCCTTCTGACAATTTCTCAGTTCTAAATTATTGTCTTCCGCTTACGTCAACGTCAAGGCTGAAAAAAGCCAAGGCCAGCCTGGGTTTTCACCCAGACTGACCTCGTCGAACAGATTACGTTTGGTCTTATTCCGCTGCTGCGCGGATCGCGTGGTCTTCCTTGTCCAGATTCGCGCCCGCGAAATCCCAATTGAGCAGCTTGGTGAGGACCGCCTCGAGATATTTTGGCCGCTCGTTCTGGTAGTCGAGATAGTAGGCGTGTTCCCACACGTCGATGGCGAGCAGGCAGTTGATGCCCTCCGCCATCGGATTTTCGGCATTCGAGGTTTTCTCGACCGACAGCTTGCCGGCGCGTGACACCAGCCACGCCCAGCCGGAACCGAACTGCTCCTTGCCCGCATCGGCCAGTTTCTCGATCAGCGCATTGACGTCGCCGAAATCGCGATTGATCGCATTCGCCAACTTGCCGCCTAGCATCGTCGCTTTGGGCGAAAGGCTGCGCCAGTAGAAGTCGTGGTTCCAGACCTGGCCGGCATTGTTGAAGATTTTCTTTTCCGCGTCGCCGCTTTTGCCATGCGTGGCGCGCACGATTTCTTCCAGCTTCATGTCGGCGTATTTCGTGCCATCGACGAGCTTGTTCAGCGTCTCGACATAAGTCCTGTGATGCTTGTTGTAATGAAAGCCGATGGTCTTCGCGCTGATCGCGGGATCGAGCGCGCCTTCGTCATAGGGAAGCGGATTCAGTTCGAACGGTTCGGCCATGGCACACTCCTGGTTCTATGCTCGAACCTATAAGCGCGGGCCTTAGGTTTGGTTCCGATGGAATTTAATATCGTTTTGAAATGTTGAGAGAATTCGTGAAGTTCCTTTTCCGCTTTGTCATTCGACTTTCAAATCATCATGCGAGAAAAGGGTGCGCCGGGGGCATAGACGCGAACACGGAGACCGCTATGCCGAACTATGAAATAAACTATCTTCACCACGACGGCTCGCTCGCCTGCAAATTCGAGGCGCAGTGTGAGGACGATACCCACGCCAAGGTTCTCGCCCACGCGATGAAGGACCACGATCACAAAGGTCTGGAAGTGTGGAACGGCACATCGCTGGTCTATCAGCGCCCGCAGCCCAGCGGCGGGCCGGTCTGCGTGGATTAACGTGTCGCTTTGGCGCTCATCGCTTGCAGAAAAGCGTATAGATCGTCGATCTCGGCATCGGTCCAGTGGACGAAGCGCTTGCGCGCCACACCGCTCATCATGCCGACTTCGCGATTGCCCGCCGCCTTGCCAGAGCGCATCAGTTTGACGAAATCGGCCTTATCGTAAGAGCCAACGATCGCGAGATCGGGCGGCCCTCCAACAGGTGGATCGAATGGGCTATCGCCGCGCAGCCCGAAGCCGTGACATTCATTGCAGCTCGTCATGGCGAGATATTCGCCGCGGCGCACGGCGGGATCGGGGTTCGTCTGAAACGTGAACTTCGGCACTTTCGGCACGAAGGCTGCGATGGCAGCATCGCTTCCGGTGGCAAGGTCCCAGCGAATCTTCCAGCCGAGCGACGCGGAAGGCAGATTGTTTTTCGTCACCGGCGTGGCACGCAGGAACGCAATGAGATCGGCGACATCGCCGTCGCCCATCGAGACAAAGTTGTAGGACGGCATGTCGTACAGAGCCCTCCCGTCATGTCCGATACCGTGGCGGATCGCGCGTTCCAGCGCCGCGGCACTTTCGGTCTTGGCAAGCCGGCCGATGTTGGCGGCGACGGACCGGTAACCGAACGGGCCTTCATGGAAAAGGCCGCCCCGCAAATCTTTGCGATGACAATCGGTGCAGCCGCGCGTCTGCGCGATGTGCCGCCCGCGCACGACGGCGGCACTGTCCGTCGGAATCGCCATCGCGAAGTCCGGCGGGTTCGGGAAGGAGCGCAGATGCGCCTCGCTCTTCCACCAAACCCAGCCGGCCAACGCCGACGGCACGACAATCGCGACCACGAGGATTGCGAGCGAGATGCGAACGACCCAGGTTCTCATCCCACCGCCCTCGTCAGATCAGCTTCTCTTTCGTCGCCCAGTCGAGGCCTTTGGCGAGCGCGCGCTCGAAGCGGGCGAACATGTCGTCGATCTCGTCTTCCGTAATCACCAGCGGGGGGCAGAAGGCGAGTCGGTCGTTCAGCATCGGCCGCGTGATCAGGCCTTCTTCCAGCGCGAAATTGTTGACCGTCGCGCCGACCTGCTTCGCGGGATCGAAGTTCTGCTTCGTCTTCTTGTCAGCGACCAGCTCCACGCCGCCGATCAGGCCGACGCCGTTCGCTTCGCCGACCAGAGGATGATCGTTCAGAGCGCGCAGGCGTTTGAGGAAATGCGGCGACACCTTGCGCACATGGCCGACGATGTCGCGCCGCTGATAAAGCTCGATGGTGCGCAGCGCCACGGCGGCGGCGACAGGATGGCCGGTATAGGTGAAGCCGTGGCCGAAGGTGCCGATCCTGCCGCTTTCCTGCTCGACAATGTCGGTGAGCTCCGGCGACAGCATGATCGCGGAGATCGGCAGATAGGCACTCGAAAGCTGCTTCGCCATCGTCATGCTGTCGGGCTGAAAGCCGTAGGTCGTGCAGCCGAACCACTCCCCGGTGCGTCCGAACCCGGTGATGACCTCGTCGTCTATCAACGGAATATCGTATTTGGAAAGCACGCGCGTGATGGCCTCGAAATAGCCCTTCGGCGGAAGGATCACGCCGCCCGCACCCATCACCGGCTCCGCGATCATCGCGCCGATCGTGTCGGGCCCCTCGCTCTGGATGAGCGCATCGAGATTGGCGGCCATGCGCGCGGAGAACTGCACCTCGCTCTCGCCGGGCTCGGCGTTGCGATAATAGTGCGGGCAATCCGCGAATTTCACAAAGTCGAACGGCAGGTCGAAGCTCTTGTGGTTGTTCGGCAGGCCCGTGAGGCTCGCGGCCACAAGCGTCACGCCATGATAGGCCTTCATGCGTGAGATGATTTTCTTCTTCTGCGTCTTGCCGCGCGCGTTCGCCGCGTACCACGCGATCTTCACCTGCGTGTCGTTGGCTTCCGATCCCGAGTTGGCGAAGAACACCTTGCCGGCAGGAAACGGCGAAATCTCTTTCAGCTTCTCGGCGAGCGCGATGGCCGGCTCATGGCTGCGCCCCCCGAAGATGTGCGCGAAGGCCATCTTGCGCATCTGTTCGGCGGCGACATCGGCGAGCTCGTCCACGCCCCACCCAAGTCCCGTGCACCACAGCCCGGCCATCGCCTCGATGTAATCCTTGCCGTTCTCGTCATAGACGCGGATGCCCTTGGCGTGATCGAGGATCATCGGCCCCGTATCGCGATGCTTCATCAGGTTGGTGTAAGGGTGCAGAACGCTCTGCACATCGCGCATCTGAGAATTGGAAAGGGGCATGGGAGCTCCGAAGAAAATCTGATCTCATACTGTCATGGCCCGCGAATGCCGCCTACGCTAAAGCTACGGCGTGCCAAGTGAAACTCACTTGTCGCGGCGAAGCCTTAGGCGGAGCCGGGCGGGCCACCCAATTGACGCCAATACAGCTGTCATCCCGGCCAAGCGCTACGCGAGTAGCGCGCCGTGCCGGGACCCACGGTGCAAGCGGCTCGTCGGGTCCCGGCACTCGCTGCGCTCGGCCAGGATGACAATTTCGCTCTACTGCTTCGCGATCTCGACGCGTCGGTTCTGGGCACGGCCGATGTCGGTGGTGTTGGGCGCGACCGGCTTGGTCTGGCCGAGGCCCTGCGTCGAGAGCCGCGCTGCGTCGATGCCGCCTGCGACCAGCGCCGCCTTCACCGCTTCCGCGCGGCGCTTGCTGAGATCGAGATTGTGCACGGCGGTGCTGGTGGAATCGGTATGGCCTTCGATGGTCACTTTCCACGCTGCGTTCTTCTTCAGCGCATCGAGAAGCTGGTCGACGGCGGGCCTGGCATCGGCGCGCAGATGATCGCTGTCGCTGTCGAAATTGATGCCGTAGAGGCGCACGCGACCCGTGCTCGCCAGATCGTCGGCGACGACATTGGCCTTCACGTTCCAGTGCGGGCAGGAGCCGACCTTGTCGCTGATCTTCTTCAGGTCCCAGTCGGGATGCCAGTCATTGCTGCCCGCATCGGTCCAGAAGCCCTTGAACGATTTTCCATCGCGCGCCTGCACCATGATCGCAGGCCCCGACGTCTTGCCGCCGCCCTGGCTCCAGGTCAGCCGCATCAGATGCGCTTCGAGTCCGCCCTGCACCAATCCGAGATCGTGCTCGTAGCAGCCGCTCAGCTGCGCGCCGGTCTGCGTCAGATGGAAATTGCCGAACTGCTCGCTGCTATAGGTGCCCGAGACGTTCTGAATAGGTGTGTTGGTTAGCGGCTTTCCGAAGGCATGGAAGTTCATGATCTCGCTGTAGTCCGGATCGCCGCCATTGCTTTTGACGACAAGCTTGATCCAGCGGCCCGTTCCCGACGCCGGAAAGTGTTGCCCGTCCGCCGCCTTCAACGCGACGCTGGCAACCGGTTTGAAGCCATCGGTCGCGGAGGTGTCGGAGATCAGAACATCAATCGCCTTTGCCGAACGCTGCGGGTTTTCGACATTCGCGGTGTCGAACGCGACCGTGTGGATCTCGGATTTCTCCGGCAACGACAGCACGATCTCGAACGGTCCCTTCGCGCCCTTCTCGCTTGCCCAGCCTGTGCTGGTGTTCTCGTCGAGCAGGAAAATGCCGCGCCAGCCGCCGCCGTAGTCGGAGCTGACATGCTCGATCAATCCGCCATTGGCGAACGCCGCGAGGTCCCGATCCGGCGTTGCGGGCGCCGCATTGGCGCCGAAAGCAAACACGCAGGCCAGTGTCAATGCCGAAACAGCTTTACGCATCGCAGCCCCCTTCGAAATCATGCGGCCTTGTCTAGCAAATCGCACAAGACCCGCAAGTCAGGCGACCCCCACCTTCTTCCGGCGCGTGGCAAGCCAATAGAACACGAGCCCGACGCCGATCATCACCGCCGCCGAGACGATGATCTTGAGGAAGGCCGCCATCGGATGCGGATCCGAAGAACTGGGGATCATGCTGCAGAGGATGGCCACGGCGCAGGACGTCATCCCAAGCCATCCGGCGATCAGCGTGGTGCGTGGGCCGCCGGGCGGCGTCCAGGCGCCCGGCACCGGCGCCATGCGCGCCGTCTTGATGTGCACCCAGAACATGAAGAGATAGGGAATCGTCGCACCCAATACGCCCATGGCCACGAGGTAGTCGTACGCGCCCGCGGCCGACGAGCCCGCCTGGCTGAGGATCACGATAAGGATCATGAGCCCGGCCTGCAGCAGGATCGCTGGCACAGGCGCGCCTGTCTTCGGATTGCGGCGCGCGAAGACCGGCGGCAGAAACGCATCGATGCCCGCCGCAAAGGGAAGCCGAGCGCCGACGCCGAACCACGCCACGAACCCGCCAAGCATCGCCAGGGCGAACAGGCCCATGACGGCGTTCGCGAACTGGCCAAGCCCCACATGCTCCAATCCGATGCGCAACGCGTCGGAGAATCCGCCCAGCCGCGTCAACTCGCTTTGCGGCAGAATGACGAGGAACGCGGATGTCCCGACTACGTAGATAAAAAGCGATGCCGCACCGACCATCGCCAGCACGCGCAGGATCGTGCGCATGCCGCCCTCGATCTCGTTGCGCAGCATGCCGGCATTTTCGATTCCACCGAACGCAAAGACGATCGTGCCCCACAGGATCGCGGTGTCGAAATTCGGCGACGCGAGATAGTTGGCGTGGACGAAGTCGGTCGCACTTTTTCCCTCGATGCCCAGAACCGCGCCGATCCCGACGATGATGAAGACCACGATCCAGCCGCCGATCATGCCGATATTCGGCGGCCACTTGCCGTATTTGAGACCGGCGACCTGTATCGCCGTGACGAGCAGCGAAATCGCGATGGATATGGAGATATAGAGAAGCGTGTCTTTCGGATCGCCGCCGATCGCGGCAATCGCGAGCCCGCTCAGGAAATAAAGGATGCCCGCGAAGTAGGGCATCAGCGAAAGCCAGTAGAGCCAGCCGCAGATAAAGCCCGCCATCGGACCAATGCCGTCGCGCGCCCACAGATAGATGCCACCCTCGCCTTCATAGCGTCCCGTCAGCTCAGCCACGGCAACAGCCAGCGGGATGAAGAACACGAACAGCGCGAGCAGCCAGAGCGGCAGCGAGGCGGGACCGACTGCCGCCGCGACCGCGATCCAGCGGATTCCGATGCTGGTCACGAACATGTAAAGCGCGGTGTCGAAGAGTTTCAGTTTCGGCGGCGCGGCAATTGTCGCGTCGGTCATTGGCGGGTTGTCCTTGTCAAAATCTCAGCCGCAGGAAGGAACGAAGCACGCGTGGCTGCACAGCGAGCTTCGCGGTCCGGTCTTCCGGTGTAAAGCGGCGCGCGCAGAGGCAGAAAATACTGTGGAAACCGTAAGTTGGCAGGCCCGCTCCCACTACTGTACATTTTTGACCGGCTTCGGGGGCTGGCTTGCAAGAGACGTTGGACGATCACGCGGACACGGATTCGTTGATGGGCTGGGCCATGGATGGTGCCGGCGGCGACGAACTTTATGCACGTCTTGCATCGCATCCCCATTGCGACCGCGCGGCGCGCGCGCTGGCGGTCAACATGTTGGACGCCGCAGCGGGCAACGAAGCGCTCGACGGTATCTTTAAAGATGCCGGGCGCTATGTCGTCGCGCTGTGGGCGCTGTATGCGCATGTGACCGGCGGGCTCACCTTGCCGCGCCTGAAGGAGATCTGCGCTGCATCAGGCCTGGTCAGTCCCGGCCGCGCACGGGCGCTTCTCCTTTATCTACGCTATCTCGGTTACGTCGAATCCGCGGCGCGCGATCAGAACAGGCTGGCGCGCTATACGCCGACAGCCTCATTCATCGTGACGTGGACCGCGCATCTGCGCGCGGCACTCGGAGCCGTGCGCCTGATCGAACCCGCCGTCGATCTCGTTTTGCGCCGCCTGCATGAGCCCGCCGTCCTCGAAGCCTTTTCGCGGTTTCAGGGCGAAGAGCTGCTTGCAGGCGCACAGAACAGGCTCGCGATGGACTCGCCCTACGTGCGCATCTTCATGAACCGTCACGCGGGATCGCAGGTTATCATGTTGCTGGCCACCGGCGCCGCCGACGGCACGTTCCCTCCGCGCGACGCCATTGCTTTCTCCACCGCCGGCGTTGCTAAGCGGTTTCGCGTCTCGCGCATCCACATCAAGCGCATGCTGGATCAGGCCGAGAAGGAGAATTTTCTCAAGCGGCAGAGAGACGGCGCCGTCGTTCTCGACGAAAGCGCCCGGGCCACCATCCGCACGATGTACGTAATGCAGCTCGCACAATTGCTCAGCCAGGCGGCGCGCACCCTGCGTGAACGGCCCGAAATGACCCAACGCGAGACATTTCAACGCCTTTCGGAACGCGAGACTGCGGAAGTCGCGGCTCTCTGAGCCAGATTCGCCTTTCGAATGCGTGCAGTTTGGACAAGACTGATTGCGCAACCCAGGAGCGCGCCAATGAAAAACCCAGTCACGACCCTAAGCACCGCAGCATTTGTTTCGGCACTGTTGCTCATACCCGCGAACGCCGCCATCTCCGTTCCACGCATCAAGGATGTTTCGTTCAGCGGCAAAAACGGCATTTTCACCGCGACGATTACCGGAACGGATTTTGGCGTGGTACCGGACGGCATTCCCTGCAACGCCTGCACACCATTGCAGCTTCAGGTCGTCGATATCGTCAGCCAGCCCGCGCAACAGGTCATCAACGTAACAAGCTGGTCGGACACCTCGATCACGGTGACCGGTATTGCTGCGAACAAGGGCGATAGCATGCGTGTCGGTGTCTACAACCAGACTCTCGGCAATGTGGATACATGGGGCGGTACCATCGGTGCACAAAAGAGCGGCACGCCGGTCATCACCACCATCACCCGCACCGGAAGCGGCGCGACGCTGACGCTGACGATCACCGGTTCGGGCTTTGGTCCCGCTCCGGAGAATTTGGGTGACAATTTCAGTTCGCCGTTTTTCGTGTTCACGGACTATAACGCAGAGCTCCCGGGCAGCGACGGCTTTCCATGGAACGGCGGCTTCTGCGGCGCGAACGACTGCAACGCCGTTCTGGTCAATATGACGAGCTGGAGCGACACGCAGATCGTGATGGGCGGCTTCGGCGACATGTATGGCAACGACTGGGTCGTCAATCCGCATGACGCGTTCTGTGTCGGCGTCTGGTCGAGCCAGAGCACCAGCAATGGAACGACAGGTGGCACCTACGCCTGCAAGCGGGCGGGCAAATAGCGCTGATCCGCCAGTGCCTGTTGCCCGTATCTGTCGGCTATCTATGATAACGGCAGATTGCCGGGGGACGGGATATCTATGCTTGGGCTGATGCAGGACTGGCCAATGCTGGTCCACAAGATCATCGATCATGCGGCGCTTCATCACGCCTCGCGCGAGGTTGTGAGCCGCTCGGTCGAGGGGCCGATCGTGCGCACGAATTACGCCGGGATCGCCAGGCGCTCCCGCAAGGTCGCGGATGCGCTCAACCGGCACGGCATCGCGCTCGGCGATCGCTGCGCGACGATGGCTTGGAATACGGCGAAGCATATCGAGGCGTGGTACGGCATCACCGGGATCGGCGCGATCTATCACACGCTGAACCCGCGCCTGTTCCTCGACCAGATCGTCTACATCGTCAATCACGCCGAAGACAAAGTGCTGTTCTTCGACATCACGTTTGCATCGCTGGTTGAGCAGATCGCGCCGCGTTGTCCCTGCATCAAACTGTATGTGTGTTTGACCGATGCGGCGAACCTGCCGAAAGCGAACATTCCGGGTCTCGTCGCCTACGAAGACTTTATCGCGGACGGCGACGAGGCCTTCGCGTGGAAGGAGTTCGACGAACACACGGCGTGCGGCCTTTGCTACACCTCGGGCACGACGGGCAACCCGAAAGGCGTCCTCTACTCGCACCGCTCCAACGTCCTGCATGCGATGATTGCGGCGCAGGCGGATGCGATGGCGTTGCGCGCCTGCGATGTCATACTGCCGGTCGTTCCGATGTTCCACGCTAACGCCTGGGCGCTCGCCTTCGCGGCGCCAATGGTGGGCGCGAAGATGGTGATGCCGGGGCCGAAGCTCGACGGCGATTCCATCTGCGAGTTGCTGACCACAGAACGCGTGACGATGACGGCCGCCGTGCCGACGGTGTGGCTGGCGCTGCTGCAATATCTGGAGAAGACAGGGAAGACGCTGCCCGACATGCAGCGCGTCATCATTGGCGGATCGGCCGCGCCGCGCTCAATGATCGAAGCGTTCGAGAAGAACTACGATATCACCGTGATCCATGCCTGGGGCATGACCGAGATGTCGCCGCTCGGCACGCTCGGCACGCTGAAGCCCGGCTTCGACGATCTGCCCTACGAGCAACAGCTCGATGTCAAATGCAAACAGGGCCACGCACCGTTCGGCGTCGAGATGAAGATCGTCGACGATGACGACAAGGAGTTGCCACGCGACGGCAAGGCGTTCGGGCGATTGAAGGTGCGCGGACCGGCGGTTGCGAAAGGCTACTTTCGTGGAGAAGGTGCCGGCTCTTTCGATAGCGAAGGCTGGTTCGACACCGGCGACGTGGCGACGCTCGATCCCAACGGCTACATGACCATCACCGACCGCGCCAAGGACGTGATCAAGTCCGGCGGAGAATGGATCTCCACCATCGAGATCGAGAACATCGCCGTCGGCCACCCGGCGGTCTCCGAAGCGGCGGTGATCGGTGTCGCCCACCCCAAATGGGACGAACGGCCGCTGCTGATTATCGTGCTGAAGCCCGGCGCGAGCGCGACACGCGAGGAGCTGCTCGCCTATCTGACCGGCAAGATCGTCAAATGGTGGATGCCCGATGACGTTGTGTTCGTCGATGAAATTCCGCATACCGCCACCGGCAAGATCCAGAAAATGACATTGCGCGAGCGCTTCGGGAAACACCGCCTTCCGACGGCCGCGGCGTAAGTATGCGGCCACTCAGTATGTTGACGGCTTTGGCGCTCGTGGCCTGCGGCCACATCGCGCCCGGCGACACAGTACGCGACGCAAAAACTGCCATCGAGGTTGGGATGAAGCAGTGCGCGAGCCCAAAGTTCAAAATCCCACCGGCGGAAAACTGGTATGCGCAGCTATTCGGCGATACCTGGAAGGTTTGGCTCGGTCCACACGATGAGGGACTAGGACGGCTCGAAGTCTCTGTCTCGAAGCGCGACGGAAAAGCCACTCCCTGCTCTGTGATAATTGGCTAGTATAAAACTGCATCCCTCTGGATTGAGTATGAAGTCCCATCCCCTGTCCGCGCGAGTTTCGTTTTTCGCATTCATTGTCGCGCTGATCGTGGCGCTGACGGCGTCGTTCGGCACGCGGCTGGGATTCTGGAAATACGAGACCGGCTTCGAGATTCTATATCCCGCCATCGGCATCGGCGCCGTCGCGGCGTTGAGTGGTGCGTTCTGGCTGGCAGCGGCGCTGCGCAACAACGACAGCACAGGCTGGCGGATCGGATTTGCCGGCTTGATCGGCGCGCTGATCCTGCTGTTCATCCCGCTCGGCGAAGAGCGCCGCGCCTGGAGCGCGCCGCCGATCCACGATATCTCGACCGATGTCGGGAACGCGCCGCAGTTCTCGGCGCTCCTGCCGCTGCGCAGGGGTGCAACCAACGGACCGGAGTATGACGGACAGAAAAAGGTGATGCTCAAGGGCAAGATCACCACCGTCGCCGAACTGCAAAAGCTCGCCTATCCCGATATCAAGCCGGTGGGCAGACTGCTCAACCCGCACAACGATCCGAAAGTGGATTCGAAGGCGATCCTGTTCTGGCACGCCTTCGAGACCGCCAAGCATATGGGCTGGAACATCGTTTCGTTCGACGAGAAGAAGGGCATGATCGAAGCGACGGACACGACCATCTGGTTCGGCTTCACGGACGACATCGCGATCCGCGTGCAGCCGGCGGGCACGATGGGCGCCATGCTCGACATCCGTTCCAAAAGCCGCATCGGCACCAGCGACTACGGCCGCAATGCAGAGCGGGTGCGGGCTTATCTGGGGGCACTGTAAATCGCGCCATTCGTCATGACGAACGAAACATGTGCGAGGGAACCCAGGTCTTGCGACGGATCGCCAACCACCGCAATGAGATCGGCGAGATAATTCTCGCGGATTGATCCCATCTCGCTTTCCTTGCGAAGAATCTTCGCATTCACGGATGTGGCCGCGAGCATGGCCTCGTTCGCGCTCATGCCGAGCTTTTCCATCCATTGCAGCTCGCGCAGGTTTTCGCCGTGCGGGAAGGGGCCGACATCGCTGCCGCAGCCGATGACGACGCCTTCCTCGCGCGCGGTGCGGAAGGCGTCGGCGGCTTCGACCATGCGTGGATGCGGTTCGCCGCCGCGGACGTAACCCATAAAATATTCGCACAGCGATTCGCACACGGTCAGTGTCGGTATATAGGCGATATTGTTCTTGCGCATCAGCGCGAAGGTCTCGCGCGAGCCGCCATAGCCATGCTCGATGGTATCGACGCCGGCGAGTGCAGCACGGCGCATACCCTCGTCACTCGTCGCGTGCGCGGCGACCGGGCGGCCAAGCGAATGCGCCGTCTCGACCAACGCCTTCAATTCCTCGACCGAGAACGTCGCCACCGTCTCGCCACCGGGTCCGGCGCGGTAATCGGCATAGACCTTGATCCAGTCCGCGCCGTGGCTCGCCTGATGGCGCACCGCGCGCACGACCGCGTCGATGCCGCTCGCCTCCTCCGCGCCTTGCGGGAAACAGCAATCGGGACGGAATTTTGCGCGTGCCGGGCCATACGATCCCGTTGCCACGATCGCGCGCGCGGCGACGAACAGGCGCGGTCCCGGAACGATGCCGTCCTCGATCGCGCGTTTGAGCGCGACATCGGCATAGCCCGCGCCTTCGGTGCCGAGATCGCGCAACGTCGTGAATCCAGCGCGCAACGTGGCCTGCGCATGGGTGACCGCGCGCACGGTGCGATAGGCTTCGCTCTCCTTCAGAACCTGATCGTCCCATGGCGTCTCGTTGTAGGGATGCAGGAAGAGATGTGAATGCAGATCCATCAATCCGGGCAATAACGTCAGCCCCGGAAGATCGATGACCTCGGCATCCTTCGCTTCGATAGCGACGCCAACCGCCGCAATGCGATCACCGCGCACAAGCACGGACCAGCCGTCATGCGTCGCGCCGTCCGTCCAGACCCGCGCAGGTTTGAGAAGACGCGCCCTCACGCGGGCCGCCACACGAGCGGATGCCGCTGCAACGCACGATCCGTCGTCACCAATCGCATCCCTTCGACCTGACACTGCGCCAGCAGTATCCGGTCGAACGGATCGTTGGTGGCTGGCTCGTCAAGCAGGTCTTCGACGGCATGGTGCTGGTCGATGGCAAGAAGTGAATAGCCGAACGCCAGCACGGATACCGGCAACCGCCGGACCGGCATTCCCAGCGGGAGCTTTCCCAACCGCGCCTTGATCGCCATTTCCCACAAGCTGGCGGTGCTCACGAAGATGTCGTTGGAACCGGCGCCAAGGAGAATATTGACCTGAGCGCTGAGAACTTCACGTTCCTCGCGCACAATCGGGAGCACGATATTGCTGTCGAGCAGCAGCCTCATTTCTTCGGCGGCTTCGGCTTGCCGTAATCTTCCGGCAGCGGCGTGATCAGGAAATCTTCCGGCAGCGAATCGTCCCAATCCGGCGGCAACTCGCCGGAAAAGTCGATACCGTTCTCGCGCATGTAGCGATAACCCGCCTCCCAATCCGTGCCGCCCTTTTTCTTATGTGGCACCAGATCGAACGCCGGTTTGCCATTGCGCGTGACCGTGATCGTCTCCCCAGCCTCAGCTTTGCGGCCGAGTTCGCTGAGGCGGTTCTTGGCGTCTTTGATATTTACTATCGTCATAGTTGAATTGTAGCTACCGGTAGCTACTTTGTCAATCGATACCTTCCGGCGTCCAATGTCACTCTTCCTTCCTGCTGCATCTGGAGCAGATGCGCGAGGACGGAGCGTGCGGCGGCGGGATGCAGGCGCTTGTCGGTATCGACGTACATGCGCGCGACCATGTCGGGGATCGTGGTGATGCCGTCGCGCAGGCAGGCGATGATCTGCGCCTCGCGCTCCAGGCGGTGATCGATATAGGCCTGGATGAAAGACTTCGGATCGCGCACCGGCGCGCCGTGCGTCGGATAGAGAACCTGATCGTCGCGTTTGAGCAGCTTGCGCAGGCTCGCCATATAGGCCGCCATGTCGCCGTCGGGCGGCGTCACCACGGTCGTCGACCAGCCCATCACATGATCGCCGGTGAACAACGCTTTCTCTTCACGCAGACCGAAGCACATGTGATTGGAGGTATGACCCGGCGTGTAGACGCATTCAAACGTGTAGCCGTCGCCCGCGATGACATCGCCGTCCTTCACGCGCACGTCCGGCGCGAAGGCCATGTCGCCGCCCTCTTCCAACTTCGGGCCGTCGTCGCTCATGCCCGAGCCATGCGGACCGAACGCATACGTCTTCGCACCCGACCATTCCTTCAAGGGCTGCGCCGCGGGCGAGTGATCGTTGTGTGTGTGCGTGACAAGAATGTGCGCGACCCTCTTGCCATCAAGCGCGCGCTTCAACGCTTCGACATGCGCAGGCGTATCGGGACCGGGATCGATCACGGCGACATCTTTATCGCCGACGATATAGACGCCAGTGCCTTTGAACGTGAACGGTCCGGGATTGTCGGTGAGAACGCGGGTGATCAGCGGCGAGACGCGCTGCGGTTCTTCATACGGCGCTGTGAAAGTCCGATCGAATGGTATCGCCAACGTCTGCACTCTTTTGCCGCGCGCGCATCCGCGCGTGACGCATGATTACCACAGGGTGGGTGCGCCGGACCATATGACGAACGGCAAGCGGCCCGCGTTCTGTGAACTGATCGAAGCGACGCGACAGCCATGCGAAACGGGCACGCGTGCGCTGCAGTCCGCGGCGGAAGGATTTCGAATGCGCGGTGAGGATCGCGCAACCGATCAGGATCGGGCCGATGCCGATAAACGGAATCGGCAGCGGAATCGGCACGATGACGACGCCAATGGTGATCAGCGTCCATCCCAGTCCGACGAAAAAGATCCTGCGCATCGAAGTTTCCGTAGCGGCCCAAAGGGGCAGCCGTAGGGTTTGACCCTACACCACCACCTCCCTACCATCGGTTAACGAGTTACTTCAAAAAGTGTCGGAGGCTGGCGTGAAATTCTACAATTCCATCGGACCAAACCCGCGCGTCGTGCGCATGTTCATGGCCGAGAAGGGCCTGACTATCCTGACCCAAGACGTCGATTTGATGGCGGGTGACAACCGCAAGCCCGATCACCTCGCCCGCAACCCCCACGGCCAGATGCCGGCGCTCGAACTCGATAATGGGACTTACATCTGCGAGATCACGGCGATCTGCGAGTATCTCGAGGACACCAACCCGAAGCCCGCACTTGTCGGCTCGACGCCGGAGGAAAAGGCCGAGACCAGGATGTGGACCCGCCGCGTCGATCTCAACATCGTCGAGCCGCTGACCAACGGCTTCCGCTTCAGCCAGGGCCTTCGCTTATTCCAGAATCGCATCGTCACCGTGCCGGAGGCAGCGGACGGCCTGAAGAAGATCGCGCAGGACCGGCTGAGCTGGCTGGACGGCCAGATGGCGGGCCGGGAGTATCTGTGCGGCAAGCGATTCACGCTCGCCGATATCCTGCTCTTCTGTTTCCTCGATTTCGGCGGCCAGGTCGGCCAGCCGCTCAACCCCGACTTCAAGAATGTGTCGGCCTGGTTTGACCGGGTGAAGGCCCGCCCGTCGGTCGCGGCCTAAGGCGGGTTCCGAATTAATCATGGTGGCCGGTTTCGCAGGCGGCGCCACGCGTCTTATGCCTAATATCGCCCATGCTGGGGGACGATCAGGACTTTGAGGACATTGCGACGGAGAAAAGCCCCCCGGTCGCGCTGATCATCTTTCTGATCTGCATCGCCGTCCTGCTTGGACCCTCTCTTCTTGTGTGGATCATCCGCGGCGTCGGCTTCGCGGCGCAATGCGCACCCGGCCCCGATCTCTGCCGTGGCATGACCCTGGGCGGCGGATTGCGCGATGCGCTTGCGCTGGCTTGGGGAATCTCGACAGACATCATTCTGCTGATCGTGCTGGCGACCATCGCGGCGGTTGCCTGCTTCTCTGCGCGCAGGCCGTTGGCGGGAACGCTGTGTCTCTTGCTGCTGCCGCCGATCACGCCCGTCTTGCCGATGCTCGCTGTGCTGGTCTCGCGTTATGAGGGCTGCGAGATCAACGCCGACGGCATCGGCAACTGCACGCTGTGGGGAGCGCAGATGGGGCGCAGCTTCCATGTCGCGGCGACGGTGCCCGACATGATCTATGGCTTCGTGCCCTATTCCGTCGCGCTCACGTTGATGATCGGATTGCTGGGCTGGTTTCTCGCGCGGCCCAAAGCGCCGCATCCACCAGTTGTCCACGGCACCGCCCGCATGCGCCGCTTCGAAGACAAAGCATTCTGATCAAGTGTAAGGCTGGTTCTCAATTGCGCGGATCAAACCTTTGATTGTGCGATAGAGGAACCACACAAACACGCCAAGCAGGATCGGGATGCCGACCACGACGAAACACAGCGGGATCGCGACGATGCCCACGACCAGCGAGATCCAGAAGGTCTCGATCATGTTGTGGAAGTGCGATTCCCAGATCGTGCCGCGCGCGTCGTCGCGCTTGATGTAGGCGAGGATCACGCCTGCCACAGTTGGCATGTGCAAAAACGGCCAGCCGACGAGGAAGAGTCCGTAGCCGATGATGGCCAGAAGACGGTGATCGGTCTGCACCGCAGCAGGCGCGGCGCCCGGCATTGCTTCAGCCATGTCCTGTTCCCTATCGGAATGCAGGACTGATGTGGGAAGGGGTGTGCTCTGCGTCAAGGACGCACCGCCGTCCCGGCACGGAGGGGTTGGGCCGGAATGGCGGCGGTCGCTCGAGAAAGCTGAACTAGTGCGGCTTTGCAGGTGCAGCCATGTTGTCGCCGGATCCGCTCATCGCGCTGGTGCTCTGGCCGCTCATGGAATTGGGCTGGCCCATCATGCCATTCGTCGCGGGCTTCTTTTTCGCGGGCTTCTTGGCAGGTTTGGCCGGCGCCATCGCGTTCTGACCCGACATGGAATTCGAACTCGACATGGCCGAGCCGGACATTGCATTGGTGCTGGACTTCATGGCATCGCCGTCGGCGAACGCCGCAGTGCTGCAGATCAGGCCCAGAACGAGGGCGGAGGAAAGAAGCTTCATTGTGTGTCTCCCGAAGGGTTTTGGACGGTTACCGGGACTAGTTCGGGACCGGCCCAAATCGGTTACAGTGTTCCCGAAGAAATTCGTGATCTCCCTGTAACCCCCATGCGCCATCGTGCGAATTCCCATTTCAGAGGCCGGTGTTGAGCGAGACCGAAACCCGGCTCAAGGCATTGATGCTGGCGGGCTTGGCAGGCGATGCGGCGGCCTATCGCACGCTGCTGTCCGAGCTCACGCCGCATCTGCGCGCGTTTTTTAAACGGCGTCTCGGCAATGCGGCCGACGCCGAGGATCTGGTGCAGGAAACATTGATCGCAATCCACACGAAGCGCGCGACCTACGATGCCGCCCTGCCGTTTACGGCATGGCTGCATGCAGTCGCGCGCTACAAGCTGATCGATCATTTCCGCCGCAGCAAAATTCGCCGCACATTGCCGCTTGAAGAAGCCGACAGCATCTTTGCCGAAGAAGACGTTGAGAGCGTCAGCGCCAAGCGCGATGTCGAACAGCTGCTCGCCACGCTTCCGAAAGCCAAGAGCGATCTGGTGCGCAGCGTGAAGATCGAAGGTCTTTCCACCGCTGAAGCCGCCGAGCGCGCGGGCCTGTCGGAATCGGGCGTGAAGGTGGGCGTGCATCGCGCGTTGAAAGCGTTGTCGGCGATGATCGGACAGAAGCCATGAAGACCGATGCGCTGATCGAAAGATTGTCGGAAGGTGCTGCGCCCGTGCACCGCCGCGCGGCCCTGTGGTCGTTGGCGCTCGGGCTTGGCGCGGGCTGCGTCGCGTCCTTCGCCTTGATGGATATGTGGCTCGGTATCAGGCCCGATCTAATGCCGGCGATGCATACCGGCGCCTATTGGATGAAATTCTTCTACACGCTGCTGTTCGCGGCAGCCGGGTTCTGGACGCTGGAACGCCTGTCACGTCCTGGCGCGCCGTCAAAGCCGCAGATGGTTCTCGAAGCCTTGCCCTTCGCGGTACTCGCGGCCTGGGCCGCGATGAAAATGATGATGGCGCCCGCCGATGCACGCATGCCGATGCTGATGGGCGCGTCGCATCAGGTGTGCCCGTGGCGGATCACGATCCTCGCGCTGCCGGTCTTCATTGGCGTCTTCTGGGGTATGCGCAGATTGGCGCCGACACGACCGGTGATCGCAGGCGCGGCCGCGGGACTGCTCGCGGGCGCCGCCGGTGCTTTCATCTATGCCTTCCATTGCGATGAGAACGCAGCAGCCTTCGTGGCGCTCTGGTATACAGTCGGCATCGCGATGATGGGACTTCTCGGCGCCCTCTTGGGGCGCTTCCTTCTGCGATGGTAGGCTGAACGGAACCTCGCCCCGCCGTCACGCGTTTGACGGAGAGCGGGGGCATGTTCTGCCTGTTCGCACCAGAGGAGATATCCATGAAGATTTCGAAATACATCGCAGCGGCGTCTTTCGCCGTGACACTGATCGCCGGGTCGGCCGCACAGGCTTCCGACGAGACCCGCCTTGTCGAAAAGGCCACGCGCGTGGCCGAGCACATGAAGAGCGACCCGGCCTTCGGCGCGGCGCAGGACATGATGCGCAACGCCAAAGCCGTGTTCATCGTGCCCTCGCTTGTGAAGGGCGGCTTCATCTTCGGCGCAGAAGGCGGCAACGGCGTGCTGCTGAAGCGCACCGGCCGCAACAGCTGGAGCGGACCGGCGTTTTACGCCATGGGCTCGGCGTCGTTCGGATTGCAGATCGGCTTGCAGAAAGCCGAGATCGTGATGCTGATCATGAGCGATCGCGCGCTGCGCGGCATCCAGCATGACAACTTCAAGATCGGCGCGGGCGCGGGCATCACCGCCATCACGCTGAGCTCAGGCGCGGAAGGCGCGACCTCTGGCCGGGGCGGCGACATCGTCGTGTGGACCTCGGGCACCGGCGCCTATGGCGGTCTGACCTTCAACGGTACAGGCTTGAAGCCGCTGCATGACTGGAACCACGACTACTATGGCCGTGGCGTGTCGGTGGGAGACATCCTCTCCGGCAGCGCGCGCAATCCGGACGCACGCAGCCTGCAGGGCGAGCTGTCCTCGATCCGCTAGTCGATTTATCGTGTAAAGGACGGCTCGCACATTCCTGTGCGGGCCGTTTTTTCATGCCCGCGATGGTGCTAGGCTGGCGTCATTGGGAAAAATCGATCTGGAGAAACGCCATGAGCCTTGCCCGCAACCTCTTCCTCGGCGCCGCCACTGCCGCAGCCCTGCTGCTTCCGACGGCCGTGTTCGCCGACGCCCATTCTGAAATCGTCAATGCCGATGAGCACGCGGGCTATGCCGCCACGTCTGCCGACATGGGCGGTGTCCAGGCGCATCTGCATCACGCGCTGAATTGTCTGGTCGGCCCCGGCGGTAATGGTTTCGACGCGAAGCAGATGAACCCCTGCGCGCAATCCGGCAAGGGCGCCATTCCCGATACGGCGGACGCGAAGAAGAAAGCAGCACTCGAAGCCGCAGCGGCAAAAGCCCGCGAAGGTCTCGCCTCCACCGATCTCGCGGCAGCAAAAAAGATAGCCGCCGACACGGAAGCGATGCTCAAAAAGGAAGAGTAGCGCTCCGCCTTACGCGAAAATCTCGAACGCCAGATTGGCCACGAAGTTCGGCGCCCAGGGGCGCATCGGCTTCATGCGGCTTTCCCATTCGCGCGCGCGCATCGCGAGCGACTGGGTTCGCGCGAACACAAAGTCTTCGCGGCGATAATCGGCATGGGCGCCGATGCAGGTGCCATCGGTGCCTGACTGGGCGTCGCGCTGGCTGCGCGGTTCGATTCGTATCGTTTTCACGGCTTCGTCCACTTTCTGCCCCTTCGCGGGAACAACGCCTGACATAGGAATTCGATGCGTCATCGCAATGGTGAAGTGTGGCAAATCTGCGGATGGTGACACGCAAGACACGGTCGCAACCTATGTTGGCCGGCGGCTGCGACTCGCAAAGCACAGGCAATCGATTCTCATTTTAAGAACCTGCAGCCACGTTATTCGACCAATCCGCCCATTGGCGCGACAACGCGTCTGCGGATGCCGGCAGCTTCATCGCGCGCGTATTGTTCTTCCATTTCCTTTTTCCATTGCGCTCGCAGCTTCGGACGCGGCGTCGGATAGCGCGCTTCCAGGAATTCGGCCATTACCACGCGATCGGTGCGGAAGTGGCGGAAGCCCTTGCGCATCTCGCACCATGCCACGATCAGACGCACCGCGTCCCAGTAACTGACCGCAATCGGCCATATCACGCGCCGCGACTCGCGTTCGCTTTCGTCGCGATAGACGAGCCCGATCTTGCCCTGGGCGCGAATGCTCGCGCGCACCCGCGCCATATCGATCGTATCGAGCGGGCCTTTGTGCGAACTCAGCGGCGTCAGCGCCGGTTCCATCAACAGCGGCCGCAGATGCTCGGGAATCACCACGCCGATCTTTGCGATGAGATCGCCGGCGGCACGCGCCAGAACCGGATCCGCGCGCGTCATCACCCATTGCGCGCCGAGCATTGCGGCTTCGATCTCGTCCGGCGTCAGCATCAGCGGCGGCATATCGAAGCCGCCCTCCAGCACATAGCCGATGCCCGCCTCGCCGCGGATCGGGACGCGATCGGCCATCAGTTGCGCGATATCGCGATAAATCGTGCGCGCCGAAGCTTCGAGCTCTTCGGCAATCTCGTGCGCGGTTACCGGCCTGCGCTTGCGGCGCAGCACCTGGATGATCCGAAAGAGCCTGTCGGCGCGTCTCATAAATGGACCGTACTGCCACGCTGCTGACAGCATGCTGTCAGCAGGCTGTCAGTAAGACAAGCTTCCAGATTGAGAGGACCAAGAGATGCTCACATTTTACGGTTTCGGTTCCGCGTTCGGATTGCCTGACCCCAGCCCCTTCGTGATGAAAAGCGAAGTGCAGCTGAAGATGGCTGGCGTGCCCTACCGCTTTGAGCGCGCGGCGCCGACATCGGCGCCCAAGGGTAAGATCCCGTTCATCCAGACCGGCGCGCATCGCGTCGGCGATTCAACCTTCATCCGCGCCCATATCGAAAAGGTGCACGGATTCGATTTCGACGCGCACCTGAACGGAGAACAGCGCGCGCAGGCCTGGGCGATCGAGCGCATGCTGGAGGACCATCTCTATTTCGCGATCCTGCAGACGCGCTGGCTCGACGACGAGAATTGGGCGAAGGGGCCGTCGCATTTCTTCGACGGTGCGCCGGACTGCGTGGCCGAAGGCGCCCGCGAACGCACACGCGGCAAGCTCGACGCCCACGGGCTCGGCCGCCATCGCGAAGACGAGATCGCGGAACTGGGAGCGCGCTCGATAGACGCGCTCGCCGCTTTACTGGGTGATAAGCTTTATCTCTTCGGCGAAACGCCGTGCGGCGCGGACGCGACCGCGTTTGCTTTCACCGCAGCCGTTCTGACGCCGTTCTTCGAAACGCCGCTGCGCAAGGCGGCCGAGAAACACGCCAATCTCGTCGCCTATCGCGACCGGATGATGCAGCGTTATTATCCGGACCTTGCACAGAAAGCGGCATGACGAATAGCAAAGTCGTTGCAAATCGAAAAGCGTCCGCGATTCCCAAAGAAGTCGCGGACGTCTTTAGCACCTATCCTGCCGCGACCCGCGCGAAGCTGCTGCGTCTGCGTGAGATCATCCTCGGCACGGCGTCAAAGATGGATGGGGTTGCGCTGGAAGAAACACTCAAATGGAATCAGCCGGCCTATCTCGCGAAGGGCGGCAGCACGATCCGCATCGACGCCGTCAAAGGCGATCCCAAGCGTGTCGCGATGTATTTCATTTGCCATACTGATCTGATCGCCACGTTCCGGGAGCTATATCCGGAGCTGGACTATGAGAGCAACCGCGCAATCCTGCTGGATGTGCGCGGGAAGCTTCCCGAGGACGCGCTACGCCATTGCATCTCGCTGGCGCTGACTTACCGGAATAAGCGCTGAAATGCGCGCTCGCCATCGGGCGAGAAGTGAACGGCGCGGCTGGCACGGTCACGGCGAGCCCATTTGAGATCGTAGAAACGCCCAAGCATCGCGGCGCCCAGGCCGCCGGCGAGATGCGACCGGCGCTGGCTCCAGTCCAGACAGGATTTGCATAATGGCCGCCGCTCCCGCGCGAGAGCATCGAGATCGATGCCGAAGTCGCGCATGACGTCTTCGCCGCGCTTCGTCAGGCGCAACACATCGCCGCCCGCGATCAATCGCGCTTTCGCAAACCCGTCGAACATCGCCACGCCCATCTCGCCGGCGAGATGGTCGTAACAGACGCGCGCCTTGCGCAGCTCGGGCGCTTTCGGTCCCGTCCGCGTGCGCGTGTGACCGGCACGCTGGGCGACGCCCATCATCGTTTCCAGCATGTCGGCGACGTCGTGGCCGGAGAGCTTGAAATAGCGGTGGCGTCCCTGTTTGACGCCGGCGATCAATCCGCCCTCCTCCAGCTTCGCGAGATGTGAACTCGCCGTCTGCGCGGTGACGCCCGCTTCAGTCGCGAGTTCGCCAGCGGTTAGCGCCTTGCCGCCGAGCAGCGCGGCCAGCATGTTGGCGCGCGCGGGATCGCCGGCGAGAGCGGCAATCGGCGCGATGGAAGGTCCGTCTTTCACAGTTCGATCATCGCCGAAGCATTGCCGCGGCGTCCAGTGCTATTCGGCATCAACACTTCGATGGAGATGGAAGCATGAATGTCGTCTGCCACATCCGCTACGAGATCGACCCGTTCAAACGCGTGGAATTCGAGACCTATGCCAGGAACTGGCTGACCCTGATCCCGGCCTGCGGCGGCGCGCTGATCGGTTACTTCATGCCCTACGAAGGCACGAACTACGAAGCGCACGCGATGATCGGGTTCGAGAGTCTGGCGGCGTATGAGAACTACCGCGCCTGCCTGCGCAACGATCCGAAAAGTGTCGCCAATTTCGACTTCGCGCAGCGCGAAAAGATCATCCTGAAGGAAGAACGCACCTTCCTGAAGCAGGTGACGGAGGGCTGACATGCACCCGTCATTTCTCTTGCGCGGCGCGAGTGCCGAGCCTGCGCTGCTGGTGCGCCGGCAAAGGTGCGACGGCGCACCGGTTCTCTACGTTCATGGCGCGACATTCCCTTCAGCGCTGTCGGTCGGCTATCGTTTCGACGGCACATCATGGATGGACGACCTAAACGCTGCCGGTTTCGATAGCTGGGCGTTCGATTTTGCGGGCTATGGCGGTTCGGATCGCTATCCAGCGATGTCCAAAGACGGACAAGACCCGCCAGCAGGCCGGTCGCGCGAAGCGGCGGAGCAGATTGCGCGCGTCGTGGCCCACATCATCGCACACACAGGACACGCGCGCGTCGCGATCCTCGCTCACTCCTGGGGCACAGTCGCGGCGGGCCTCTACGCCACGATACATCCCGAATGCGTGAGCTGCCTTTGCCTGTTTGGGCCGGTGGCGCAACGCGATGGATCGGGCGACAGCGCCGATCTCGCGGCATGGCGAACCGTAACGGTCGCGGAGCAATTGGCCCGTTTCATCGCGGATGTTCCCCGCGGCCATCCGCCTGTGCTGATCGAGCCGGAGCTTCACGCCTGGGGCCCAACTTTTCTGGCAAGCGATGCCGATGCTGCATCGCGCAATCCACCCGCGGTGAAGATTCCAAACGGACCGGTCGCGGATATGCGCGACGCGTGGTGTGGAAGGCTCGCCTACCGGCCCGAAGATATCCGCTCGCCCGTGCTCGTCGTGCGCGGCGAATGGGATAGCGTCACCAACGACGCCGATGCGCGATGGCTGCTTTCGCGCGCTTCGCACGTCCTTCGCCGCGACGCGAAAATTCCGAAAGGCACACATCTCATGCATCTCGAACACAGCCGTGAGGGTCTGTTTCAAGCCGTTCGCGCATTTCTTGCGGAGGCGCAATCATGATCGCGGTGATCTTCGAGGTGTGGCCTGCGGAAGGTGAGCGAGGCTGCTATCTCGACATCGCCGCGCGCTTGCGTCCGCTGCTCGACAGCATCGATGGGTTCATTTCGATCGAGCGGTTTGTGAGCTTGAGCGAACCGGAAAAACTGCTCTCGCTGTCGTTTTGGCGCGATGAGGCGGCAGTCACGGCCTGGCGAAAGCTGGAGGCGCATCGCGCTGCGCAGTCACAGGGGCGGAACGGCGTGCTGCGCGAATACCGGTTGCGCGTCGCTTCCGTTTCGCGGGATTACGGACTGTCGGAGCGCGCACAGGCGCCCTCGGACAGCCGCATCGCCAACGGTTGACCACAACGCAGTGGTCGGCACCGTTATTGTCACCTCAAAACTATGACCACCGGGCATGCCGCCACGATGATATGGCGGCACGCCCGGTGGATAGGCGTTAGGACGACGGTTTCGCCGCTGTGGGCGCCGCAGCAACCGGCGCTGCCGCCGGCATCGCAGCCGCAGCCGGCGCGACAGGCACCAAGGTGATCTGCGCGGTTTTGCCGTAATGGTTCATGGCACCACTTGCGGCATCCACACCGATGCCGATGAGGCCACCGAGAATGAGATTGCCCGCGGTCATGGCCTCAAAGCGAGAGTCCATCGTGGCGTGGGCCGGCTGGTAGCCGTCTCGCGTGCAATCGATTTCCAGATCGGTCTTGCTCTTGTGAACTTCAGCAGAGCCCGGCGTCGTCACATACCATTCGCCAACTCCGTTCTTCAGACTGCACTTTGCACCGTCCACAGGAACGGATGTAAGGGCGATCGTGTCTGTCTTGCCTTCCGTGATTGTCGCGCAGCCGCCAAGACTCATTGCGCCGACCGCGAATGCGGCGGCGATTAGTGCGTAGTTCATAGAATTCCCCCTTCGATTGAGAGGAAACACTACAGTGCGCGGTGCGCGAATCCAACATGAGGCGCGGGGCGTGTTGCCACAGGGCTGGGCAAACAAAGAGGCTTAACGAGAGGAATCTGCTCAAAAATTGTAACGAACTGTCGGAGTGCGTTGGGGCGCGCTCCGACAGCCGCTTCGTCAACGGCTGGACCACAACTCATCAACGGCTGGACCACAACTCAGTGGTCGCCACCGTTGTCGTCCCCATTCTCCTCGGCAGCAGGAGCTTCGTCGTCGCTGTTGCGATCGATGTGTTCAACGTGTTCTACCTCGATGTGGCGTTGTTCTTGCTGGGCGCGGCGCATGGCGGCGTCGATCTTCGGCTGCGCGTCGCGAAGCGCCTTCATCACCTTCTCGCTGATATGCGCTTCGGCGATGGCGCGGCGGATTTCGGGCCGGGCTTCGGCCATCGCCTTCGCGATCTCGGCGCGGACGCGCGGCTCGACCTCGCGCATGGCAAGCGCGACCTTTTCCTGAACCTTTGCATTCGCAAGCGCCTTGTCGATCTCTGGCTGGATGCGCCGGACTTCGACCGCCGCGCGGCGGGCTTCGTCCCTGGCATGCATGATTTCCGCACGATCCGCAGGCGTGAGACGGACCGAACGCTCCACATGGCGGCGACCGTTCTTGTCCTTCCAGACGCGGACCTTCACGACCTTTTCGCCCTGTTGCGATGCGTCGACGTTGACATTGACGTCGGCATCGACGTCTTCGTTCGCATCGTCGGCGTCATTGTCGTCTTCGTCATCGACCATCGCGATCGCCGGCGCGGGCGATGCAACGTGCACATGATGCGACGGCGGCGCCGGCGGAGCCGGAGGTGCGGGCGGCGCGTCGGGGACGGTCGCGACCGCATCGACAGACGGAGGCGGCGGCACGTCGGGCAGTTCAGCAGGCGCGGCGATGGCTGGCGGCGGCGGAGGCGGCGCTATCGTATCCTGTGCCTGGACAATATCGGGGCGCGCGAGCGCGAGGGCGGCGGTTGCGGCCGCACCGAGCAAGGCAATCTTCAAGGCGTTCATCGGTGTCATTCCCTTTCGCAATTTGTTGGGCGCAAGAACGGATTTCACACGGGCTTCGAGAGAGGTTGGCGCGGCCATCGCGACGCCGGTCAGCGCACGGCGCCCGCGGAATTCGGACGCGAGCAGCACAAGTTCGCCGGCATAGGCGGATTGCTTCACGCCGGATGCGATCACCGCATCGTCGGCCGATATCTCCGCCTCGCAGCGCAGCGCCCTTGCGCCGATCCACATCAGAGGATTGGGCCAGTACACGGCGCAGGCGATGAGAGAGAGCATTTGGGTGAGACAATCGCGGCGGCGGATATGCGCGAGTTCGTGCAGCAGCACAGCCTGCAGCCGCGCGCGCGGCCAGGTGAGCGCGTTTTTCGGCAGCAGGATCACGGGCCGGAAAACGCCCCATGCCATCGGGCCGTCTTCACGGAGCGACAGACGCAATTCGCATTCGCGGCCCGCGGTCTCGATATAGGGAATATCTTCGGACGAAAGCGTGTGCGGGCGGCTGCGGTCCCGCAACAGCTGAAGGCCGAACATGGCAGTCGTGAAGCGCATCATCGCGAACACGAAGCCGGCAAACCAGATCGCGAACAGGACAAGCGCGACATTGCGCGTCTCGAAATACCATGGCGGTGCCGCCGGTGCGGGCGCGAACAGAGGCGCCGGCTCAGGCGATGTTTCGGAGCCCGGCGCAACCGAAACGTCCGCCGCAACAGGCACCGTGTATTCGACATAGACCGGCACGGGCTGTGGCGATTCGATCTTGTGCTCGATGGCGATACCCGCCGGCACCATCGCCGCGACGAGCGGAAGCACGAGAAGCACGCCAAACGCCGTGAGCCACACGAAGTGGCGCATGCTCGCGGTTTTCAGAAACTGCGACGCGATCCACGCCAGCGACAGCAGCAGCCCGGATGCCGCGAAACATTCGCCTGCGAACAGAAGCGCGCGAATGGCAAACAAACTGCTCATCGTCCTTCCTCCCTCGCCTTGTCGATCATCTTCGCCAGACGGTCGAGCACATCGGGCGCGACATCTTCCTGGTCGAGCAGCGCCGCGACGACGCCTTCGACCGAATTGCCGTAGAATGTGGAGAGCACCGTCTCGATCGCGCGGCGGCCCATCTGCTCGCGGGCGATCAGCGGCTCGTAGATGTAGCGCGCGCCTTCGCTCTCGTGGCGCACATGACCCTTCTTTTCGAGAATGGTCAGATGCGTGCGGATCGCGGTGTACGTCGGCGGATTGGGAATCTGTTCGAGGATCTGCGCGGCCGATGCTTTGCCGAGCTTGTAAAGCGCATCCATGATTTCGCGCTCCCGGCGGCTGAAGCCATCCTTGGGAGCATCCTTGCGTCCACGCCCGGGTCTGCGTCCTGTCATGCCAAAAAATTGGCATGGACGATTGCGCCTGTCAATTCACAAGCAAATGAAGCTTGCGTTACCTGCTAGTGGGAAATCCTAATTCCGCGCAACGGCGAGGATCGGACCGCCCTTGCCGGCCTGCAGCAGTACGGCAGTCTTGAGCGCCGGATCGGATTTCGGCAGCGGAAAATCTTTTCCCGCACCGTTCCATTCGCCGAGCAGCGTAAGGGAACGCACGACATTTTTCTGCGGCAAGGTCACGCCGGCATTCTCGCCCCGGCCCACGGCGATGTTCTGCACACGCGGATCGTACCGCACGAGCCAGACCTGCCCGGACGCTTTCGCAATTCCGACCGACACCTTGTCCGTGGCCAGCTGCAACGCAGGCGGATGATCGCGATGGCTCGCGGCTATCAGCTTTTCGATTGCACCGCGTTCGTTGCCGACGACGTCGGCGCGGCCATCGACGACAATCTGCGGCGTGAAGGGGCCGCTTTCGCTGAGCGGCTTTTCATAGTCCGCCCGACGCTGCGTGTATTCGGGCCTGTCGAAAATGTCCTTCCAGCCAAGATAATCCCAATACGTCACATCGAAGCTGAGGGCCAGGACATCCGGCCGATCCGCGAGCGCGCGCAGATTGGCGTTCGCCGGCGGACAGGAGGAACAGCCCTGGCTGGTGAACAACTCCAGGACAGCAGGCTGCTCCGCACTCGCGGCAAAAGTCTGCGATGAAATCGTGCACGCCGCGAACAGGCCAATCGTCAGAGCTCTCATGCGCATCTCCCTGTCTGCGAATGAGTTCGATCCGAAAGCCTTATCGGTTACAGCGGCGGCCGATCTATTCTTCCGCCGCGGCCGTGACCGGCGCCCAGGCATTGGCGCGCTTGCGGGCTTCGGCGCGTTGCGGGCCGGTTAATGCCTTGTCGAGACGCGCGGTCACATCGTTCGAAAGATCGGGCAATCCGAAATTGTAGCGCGTCGGATTACCGCGATAGAGCAGAGCCCATTTTTGCGCCTCGACAGGATCGCTCGGCACCCCCGTCCCATCGAGAAGAAGAACGACGGCGCGAGACTGCGCGCGCGCCAATCCCGCATTGGCTGCTGCCACAACCCACTGCGTGCCTTCTTTGTTCAGATCGGGCGCGTTCTTCGGATCGGCGGCCGCAAGATCGAGAAGACACAGACCCAGATTGAACTGCGAGATCTCCGATCCGCCATTGTCGACGATGCCGCGCAAGAGCGGAACCGCCTGATCGCAGTGGCCCTTAAGTCGAAGATCTTCTGCCCGGGATCCCGCGTCTAAACTGCGAGGGTGCGGCACCTCATCGTGCGGCATCTCGTGGGGTGAGCCGTATTGCTCCTGCTGGCCGCCGTTGCCGCTCGGAACGTTACCATGATACTGCGCCTGCGCGGGAACACTCAGACTTGCAGTGACCAGAACGGCAGCGGCAACGGACTTGAACATGTGCATGGCGATCTCCCCGCCGATTGTCTTCGTTAATGATCGGACGCTTCAGTTGTCGGAGTCCACGACCCCGCGCGCGTGCGCGCTTCCGAACGCTTCGTTCCTGTAAGGGCCGCGTTGAGGCGGTCGGCCACCTCCTTCGGGATATCGGGAAGGCCAAGCGACAGGCGCATGCCGTTCTCGTGATAGAGCAACGCCCATTTCCCGGCTTCGACCGGATCGGCATCGACACCGGTGCCGTCCAGATACAACCCGACAGCCGCGGCCTGTGCCCTCCCAAAGCCGCCATTCGCCGCTTCCAGAATAAAGTCAGCGCCTTCCTTGCGCTCCGCTGCAGGATGCTGCGGATCAGCAGCGGCGAGATCGAGCAGACACAGACCGAGATTGTATTGGGATATCTCATATCCGCCGCCGCCGTCGGCCAGGGTGCGCAGGATCGGCACGGCCTTTTCGCATTGGCCTTTGTGGCGCAAATCCTCCGCGAACGTCTCGGGATCGTTCCGGACCGTCACCTCGTGCTGGCGGGGATCATACGTTCCCCGGTTCTGCAGACCGCCGGTGTAGTCGTCATAACTGCCGCCGCCCGCGCCGACCTGCGCCAGCGCAGGACCCGCAACGCTCAACGCGCCTGCCAAGACTGCAATGCCGAAAACTCTTCTCATGCGCTACGTCCCGCCGCGTGTTGATGGGATTCTAGCACAATTCCGGCGATGCGATGATCGCCAATATTTCTTACATTATCGCAATGACACGTGGAGGACGGTGCGCGGTTTGCTGCTCAGAGCCATGGCTTCAAAATGCGGCGCGGAAAGTGGCAGACTGCCTCTTAGGAAGTTGCGGGATTTACCACTTCTACGGCGTCAACTCGAAAACCTCCCCACTTTGATTGGGCCCGCCGGCCTCGGTCGTTCCGAACAAATTGCCGAATGAATCCAATGCGACGCCGGGGTAAGGATATTCACCGTCAGGACAATTCACCTCGCTGCAAAAGGCGTGAAGTGTCTCAAGAGACCCACCGGAAAAGCGAAACACCGTTCCTCCTCCGAACGCGTTGAAGTCATTGTCATGGCCGCCCCCGGAGATAGTTGTTCCATATAGATTTCCCGATGCGTCAGCGATCAGTGTTCCTTGCGGTTCTGCTCCATCCTTACAATCTTTAAGCGAGCAGAAATTGTACAGGACCGTTTCCGTGCCGTCGGGAGTCAGTTCGTAGAGAACGCCGCAACTTCCCACGCCGCCATTGAAGCATTTCGTAGTTCCTCCTGTATAAGTCGAACCAAAGATATTGCCGGCCTGGTCCACAACCGGTGCTCCCAGAGGTCTACTGCCGTCGGCGCAATTTTCCAGCGAGCAGAAGGTGTAGAGAAGGGTCTCGGTCCATTTTCTTTCGCCTACGACTGGCGATAGCTTAAAGAGAATGCCGGCCTTGCCTGAGCCCCCACCAGCAACCCCAATTAGATTGCCCATCGAATCCAGTGTGACGCCATATGGATTTTCTCCTTCGTTGCAGTCCGTTCCTCCCGCCTTGCCGCAGAAAGCGTACAAAACTTTTTCCCCCCAACCACCTGCGCGGCTTTGCTTAGGCATCAAAGAGAAAACAACCCCTTTCCCATGCGAACCATAATAAGCCGTTCCATAGATTGGCGACACTCCGTCGTAGAGTTGTCCTTGTGAAGCGCCTTGGTAAGTGAGAACGCCATGAGGCTGGCCACCGTCGGTGCAGGCGCTGTTCTTGGAACAAAAATTATAGAGTACCGTGAGCTTCCAGTGCTTGCCGTTCTTGTTTGGTGTGAGTTTGAATAACGTGCCGCCATCCGCTGCACCGCCCGATGACGCGATGCCATAAATATTCCCTGCACCATCCTCGACAAGGCCGGTTTGTTGCGGACTTCCTCCGTCCATACAGCCGTTGAGCGCGCAGAAATCGTATATAACTCTGAATGTGCGCTTGTTCCGACCTGACTCCTTAACCAGCTCGAAAACTTCTCCGGAGCCGCGCAATCCACCGGATGACATCACGCCGAAAAGATTTCCGGCGGAATCCACCGACAAGGTCCCGGGCGCAGCGCCGCCGCTGCAATAGTCGTCTTGGCAAAGCGATGCCACCACCCGAACGTGCCAATCGCGCGCCAGAGCATTCGTCGCAGCGCCAAAAAGAACAATAGCGAATAGCGCTACCGTGAAAGACCTTGAATTCCGCCGGTGTTGCATGGCCCCTCCAATTCAAAAAGAAAGTCTATCATGAGTTGTTGTGTGCCCGATGAAATTCTTCGAAGAAAAAAAGGCCTGCTGGAAAGTCGCCACCTCGATAGGGTGTCCATCAGAGCGCCATGATCTCCTGCCACCCTGCTGTCAGCAGTCTGGCAGCAGGTGGGCTGCAAAAGCGGGGGCGGCTCCTTATATTGGCGGCATGGCGCACAACAACGGAATGGTTCCCAAGCGCGGGCGGAAAGGGCTGTCCGACAACGCGGCGAAGTTCCGCGCGGCGGTGGACAAGGTCGTGGCGGTCGAGCCTGCGGGCACGGCCTACGATCCCGGTCCGCCGGAGGACAATGACTCGCTGATCGCGCCGCCCGGTGCCATCGGCGATCTGCCGCTGCATGGCGCGACGGGCGCGGAGCTTGCCGGCTTCGTGCCGCATCGCCCGATCCGTCCGGAGAAATCCGAAGGCGGCATCACGTTCAAGCTGGTGAGCGAATACGAACCGGCGGGCGATCAGCCCACCGCGATCAAGGAGCTGGTCGCGGGCGTGCGCGCCAACGAACGCGATCAGGTTCTGCTCGGCGTCACCGGCTCGGGCAAGACGTTCACGATGGCAAAGGTGATCGAGGCGGTGCAGCGCCCTGCCCTGATCCTCGCGCCGAACAAGACGCTCGCCGCGCAGCTTTACGCCGAGATGAAATCGTTCTTCCCGGAGAACGCGGTCGAGTATTTCGTCTCCTATTACGACTACTACCAGCCCGAAGCCTATATCCCGCGCAGCGACACCTATATCGAGAAAGATTCCTCGGTGAACGAGGAGATCGACCGCATGCGCCATTCGGCGACGCGCGCGATCCTGGAACGCGACGACGTCATCATCGTGGCGAGCGTGTCGTGCATCTATGGTATCGGCGCGGTGGAGACCTATTCCGGCACCGCGGTGTCGATGCAGCGCGGGCACAAGGTCGACCGGCAGGCGGCGATCCAGAATCTCGTGGCGCTGCAGTACCGTCGCAACGACGACAATTTCACGCGCGGCGCGTTTCGCGTGCGCGGCGATGTCATCGATATCTTCCCCGCGCATATGGAAGATCGCGCGTGGCGCATCGAGCTGTTCGGCGATGTGGTGGATTCCATCGTCGAGTTCGATCCGCTGACCGGCAAGAAGATGGGGATGCTGGATTCGATCAAGGTCTATGCGAACTCGCATTATGTGACGCCACGTCCGACGCTGCAGCAGGCGATGAAAGGCATCAAGGAAGAGCTGCGCCTGCGCCTCGACGATTTCCGCAAGAACGAAAAGCTGCTGGAGGCGCAGCGCCTGGAACAGCGCACGACGTTCGACATGGAGATGATCGAGGCGACGGGATCGTGCGCCGGTATCGAGAACTATTCGCGCTGGCTCACCGGCCGCAAACCCGGCGAGCCGCCGCCGACACTGTTCGAATATCTGCCAGACGACGCGCTGGTGTTCGCCGACGAGAGCCATGTCAGCGTGCCGCAGATCGGCGGCATGTATAAGGGCGACTATCGCCGCAAGGCGACACTCTCCGAATACGGATTCCGTCTGCCGTCGTGCATCGACAACCGGCCGCTCAAATTCGAGGAATGGGACGCGATGCGGCCGCAGACCGTCTACGTCTCCGCGACGCCGGGGCCGTGGGAGATGGAGCGCACCGACGGCATCTTCGCCGAGCAGGTCATTCGCCCGACAGGCCTGATCGATCCGCCGGTCGAGATCCGCCCGGTCGAAAGCCAGGTCGACGACCTGATCTCCGAATGCCGCATTGTCGCCAAGCAGGGCTATCGCGCGCTGGTCACAACGCTGACCAAGAAGATGGCTGAGGACCTGACCGAATACATGCACGAGCAGGGTCTGCGCGTGCGCTACATGCACAGCGACGTGGAAACGCTGGAGCGCATCGAGATCATCCGCGATCTGCGGCTTGGCGCGTTCGACGTGCTGATCGGCATCAACTTGCTGCGCGAAGGTCTCGACATTCCGGAATGCGCGCTGGTCGCGATCTTGGATGCAGACAAGGAAGGCTTCCTGCGCAGCGAGACGTCGCTGATCCAGACCATCGGCCGCGCCGCGCGCAACGTGGACGGCAAGGTCGTGCTCTATGCCGACAAGATCACCGGTTCGATGGAGCGCGCGATGGCGGAGACCACGCGCCGCCGCGACAAGCAGCGCGCCTATAACGAGGCGCACGGCATCACGCCGCAAAGCATCAAGAAGAACATCGGCGACATCATGGGCTCGATGTACGAGCGCGATCACGTGATGGTCGACACCGGCGCGGGCCTGGCCGAGGGCGGCAAGGAGTTCATCGGCCACAACATCAAGGCGCATCTCGCCGATCTGGAGAAGCGCATGCGCGCCGCCGCCGCCGATCTGGAATTCGAGGAAGCCGGCCGCCTGCGCGACGAGATCAAGCGCCTGCAAGCCGTCGAACTCACCATCGCCGACGATCCGTTCGCGCGCCAGAGCGAAGTCGACCGCGCGGTGGACGACGCGTTCCTGTCCGCCGTCCGCGACGGCGCCGAAGACAAAGCCTCCATGTCCCGCGGCCCGAAGCACCAGAAGACCTCCCGCGGAAAAATGCGCCGCGCGCCTAGGCCGGGTGCACCGAAGACATTTGGGAGCCGGGCGCGATGAGCTCCGTATGGCTATCCTCGTATAAGCTTCAACATTAATTCGACCCGGCGTTGTTTAGTCCGCAAGCGGGACGTGTTATGGTTGTCCTTCGAGTCAGCGTCTGCCGCGCATCGGGTGCGGCATCCGTCGTCAGAGACTGGACGTGACGCAATGCACCTGGTTCTTTCCAGCCGGCGCAACACTGCGGTGTTCGCGCATTGGCTTCATGCGCGCGGCGACCGCGAAATGCCGGCACGCAATGACGTCGATCCCAACAAGATCAAGGCGGAGCTGCCTTACGTCTACATCGCGCAGGTGATGACCGACGACGACGGCATCTGGTTCAAGTTCCGCCTGATGGGCAACAACATCGTGCAGAACTTCAAGATCCAGGGCTCCGAGCACATCCTTCTCGATCTGCAGATCGGCGGCTGGGAAGAAGAGTGGCGCAAGAACCTGCTCTGCGCGGTGAAGGCGCGCATGGCGGTGGTGGACGAAGCGACGATCCACGGCGAGACCGGCATCGAACTCAACATCGAGCATCTCGCACTGCCGCTGTCTGAGGACGGCGTCAAAGTCGATCGCGTTCTGGGCGCCATCGACTTCCTGACAAAATCGGAGAGCGACCTCGCGCTCGTTCTGCCGCAACTGACATGGTCGACGATCAACCAGATCGAACTCGAGAAGCGCATCATCATTTCGAACCTGCGCATTCAGCTCTAACATCACCGAACGGCGTGGTGCGCGCATCGCTCGTCCATCGCATAGAGAATGATTGTGAGAACGCTGTGTTCATGTGCGAACGCGTTGCAGGTGCGAACACCGTCACGCGCCGATCCGCTTCTATCGGCGCGGCTGGTCTCGTTTTGAGGCAATTCCGGAACGCAAAAATCAAGATGCTGGGTGGCAACAATCCACCGCCGGCCACATGTGGATTCTGAACAGGGCGCGGTTCCGCCTTTGCAAGATTGCTGCTTTTTTGTCCGCAGAATGCACCGTTCCATTCAGCAACCGCCAGAAAACTGCTAGAATTGATCAGCTTTCGCGTTTTGCGAGAGCGGAAAAAATGGGGTTTATCTGATGACGATCTCCAAAATCATTGTGGCGTTTGCCGCTGCGGGTCTGGTCAGCACTGCCGCCTATGCAGGTCCTTCCGGCAGCCCTCTTAAGACGATGAACCATCAACCGGTTCAGACGCTGAAGCAGAAGAACGAAGCGTTCGTCACGGGCAACGGCGAAAGCACGTCGCTGCCGCAATTTTCGTTTACGCCGATCGATGCCGGTAGCGTGTTGAACTGCAAGAAGGCATGCGTCATCTCCGCAGAGGTCACGTCCCAGGTGGCGACGGGCGGAGCCGATTGGGCCATCTGCATCACGGTGGACGGTTCGGATATCGAATGCCAATACCAGGGCATACAGTCCGGTCCCAGCGGCTTTGTGACGGGCAACGCCACGGCGAATGCGAGCGCATCCGCGGGCAACCACACTGTCCAGACGGAGCTCTACAGCGAGAGCACCACGGGGACCTATCAGTACTACGCGATGCATTACGCCGTACATCAGTAGCAGCTCTTCGATCCGAGGGCGGCGGGCAACTGCCGCCCTTTTTCTTTTCGTTGTATTGGAAAGAACAGACATCCCAAGACTTCGGTGGCAAGAGAAGCCGCGCGTTCGCGAAACCGTGAACCGCGCAACGCCGCTCTCACAGTCTTGTCATTGGCACCGTTCCTCGAAGCGCGTTGAGATCGCATTGCTTCGCCCATGGGGCGCGAGGCTGTGTGCCGGGGGCGTCATGTTTCACGACAGGACGAGGATACGCGAAGCATGGTCGGCGTTCTGGCGCGATCCCGCGTCGGGACAGCAATGCGTTCGCGGCGCGCCGGACATCACACTGGCGATGCAAGGTCACTGGGCAGCGTTCGCGGCGTCGCTTCCGGCCGATGCGCGCGTGCTCGATCTCGGTTGCGGCGCGGGCGCGGCGTCGGGCGCCATCGTTGCAGCGCGCCGCGATCTGCGTGTGACGGGTGTGGACTTTGCGATCGTGCCGCCGTCGGCCGATGCGCGGATCAAGCTGATCTCCGACACACCGATGGAATATCTGCCGTTCGAGGACGAAAGCTTCGACACGGTGATGAGCCAGTTCGGCTATGAGTACGGCCGCACGCACAAGACGGCGCGGCAGCTCGCGCGCGTGCTCGCGCCGGATGCGCGGTTCTCCTTCATCGTGCATCACGCCGCAAGCACCGTCGTCGCCACAAATCGCGCGCGCCTGGACGCGATCCGCGCGGTTCAGGCGCCGGATATGGGCGCGGCGTTCCTGGCTGGAAACGTGTTTGCGCTGAGCGCCAAGCTTACAACTCTGCAGCGCGCACATCCGGGCGATACGCTGGTTCAGGAGCTATCGCGGTTGCTTCCGATCAGAGCAAGACAGGGCACGCGCGAAAGAACCGCTGCGTGGAGCGCGCTCGAGGAGGCGCTCGCGCCGGACCGCACAATCCTCGAAGCGCTCGATGCGTGTTGCGTCGATCCGGAAGAACTCGACGGATGGCTGGGACCGCTGCGCCAGTTTTTTGCGGTGACGTCGACGTCCGTCCTGCGCAAGCCGAACGGCGATCCGATCGCGTGGCGCATCGAGGGCGCGCGCATGCAGAGCGGCAACGCCTGGTAACGCCGCGCGCGGAACTTTTCACGTTACGCAATCTCCATCGGAACCTCGTGAACCCATCGCGCGCACGCGCATTTGCGTGTGGGGTACAGCATAAATCACACGGAGATTGTTCCATGCGCATGAAAACCATTCTCACCACCGGCGCGATCGGCGCGCTCACCGGCGCCGCGGCGCTGTTCGCACTCACCACCAGTGCATCGGCATATGTCGTCTGCAACGACGCCGGCGATTGCTGGCACAGCAACGTCAAGACCGTCTATCCCGACGAGAAGATCGTCTATTACGACGACAATTGGGATTGGAAATCGCACCACTATCACTGGCACGAGGTGAACGGCGATTACGGCTATTGGGACAGCGCCAAGAATGCGTGGGTGACGGTGCATCCGGCGCAGCCCGGCGAAGCCACGCCGGACGACCCGCACTAGCGGATCGCGCCGTTGAGACAGCCCCGGCGGACCACCCGCCGGGGTTCGTCTTTTGGGAATGACGCGCGGCCGACGGAACAAAGTTCCCTCACCCGCGTTGTGTCTGCTGAGTATTTTCGGGGAACGCGCCATGTCGTCATTCGCGCTTTATGTACTGGGTTTTGCTGTGCTGCTCGGCGGCGTCGGCTACGGCGCCTTTCTGTTGCACGTGCCGCATACCTGGATCGTGGTCGGCGCCCTCATCATCGTGGGCCTCGGCATCATGTCCGCCGTGACGCGCACGAAGACCCGCGACCCGTCCAGCGAGGCGCCTCCCCCGCCGGCATCGTAATGCCCGCGCGACGTTTACAAGACTGACTCTTTGCGGTGGTAATCCTCGCGCGAAACAGGCGCGGGGACGATCATGGCGTTCAGACATATTGCAAGCATGGCATTGGGTGTGGCGTTGATCGCGAGCCCCGCGGCCGCGCGGAAACTCCCCAAACCCGCGCACATCATCATCGTGATGGAGGAGAACCACGCCTACGACGACATCATCGGATCGCCGAGCGCGCCGTACATCAACGGCCTCGCGCAGGCGGGCGCGCTGTTCACGGACTCGCACGCGGTCACGCATCCGAGCCAGCCGAACTATCTGGAGCTGTTCAGCGGTTCGACCCAGGGCATCCATGACGATTCCTGCCCGCACAGTTTCGCGGTGGACAATGAGGCGAGCCAGCTGATCGCGGCGGGCAAAAGCTTCGTCGGCTATTCGGAAGGACTGCCGACCGAAGGCTCGCTGGTCTGCAGCGTGGGCAAATATGCGCGCAAGCATGCGCCGTGGACGAATTTCACCAACCTGCCCGTCACCGCCAACGAGCCCTGGACCGCGTTTCCGAAGAAGCTCAAGCAACTGCCCACCGTGTCGTGGGTGATCCCCAACCTCGACGACGACATGCATGACGGCTCGATCGCCCAGGGCGACACCTGGCTGAAGAACAACCTCGCCGACTATGTGACGTGGGCGTACACCCACAACAGCCTTCTCATCGTGACGTGGGACGAGGACGACGGCTCGCAGGGCAACCAGGTCGCCACGATCTTCATCGGCCCGATGGTGAGGCAGGGCCAGTACAGCGAGTACATCACCCACGACAATCTGCTCGCCACCATCGAGGCGATGTACGGCCTCACGCCGCTTGGCAACGCCGCGAAGGTGCAGCCGATTAAGGATGTGTGGCAGTAGAAACGCACACGCGCCCCGCGTCCACGATCAGGGCGTGAAGAGCTCCGCGTTTCCGGGCACCTTGAACTCGCCATTCAGATAGGCGTCGCCGCCAACGGCCATGATGCGTCCATCCGGCAGTGTGGTGATGCTGAATTCGGTGCGCTCGTTCTTCATGCTCTTTGCCGGGACAAACTTGTTTGTCGCCGGATTGAAGCGTTCGCAGGTCGCGAGCGAGACGAACATCTCGCCATTGATCGAATACCCGCCGACGACAAGTGCCTTGCCATTCGGCAGCGTCGCGCCCTGAAAATATTCGCGCCGCTGGGCCATGGAGCCCACGGCCTTCCACGTTCCCGCCACAGGATCGAACACATCGGCTTCCGCTCCCGGGAGCCCGAGCCCGGTGTCGCCGCCTGCGGCCAGCACGCGGCCATCCTGAAGCAGCATGGCAACATGCACCGCATGCGGATGCTTCATCGGCGGGTTCACGGTCCATTTGTCTGCGGCAGGATCGTAGGTTTCGTTCTCCGTCGTCACGCCGGTGGAATTGTATCCGCCCGTCACCAGCACGCGGCCATCGGCGAGAAGCGTCGCGCCGAAGCTCGCGCGATGCGCTTTCATCGGCGCAACCGAGGTGAATGTATTCGTGGCGGGATTGAAGAGTTCGGCGCTCGGCGTGTCCGAGCCGCAGCCATAGCTCGAGCAGCCGCCCATCACCAGCACGCGGCCGTCCAGAAGCTTCACCGCCTTGTGGCCAAACCGTGCGGTCACCATCTGGCCGGGCATCGTCCAGCTATCGGTCGCGGGATCGTAAATCTCGGCGTTGGATCCGCCGCCGCAATTCGCGGTGCAGAATCCGGTCACGAGAATGCGTCCATCATCGAGAAGGACCGGCACGGCCTGGAAGAGATTGGGCAGCAGCGGCACAGACGCGGGCTTGGTCCATTTGTTGGTCGCGGGATTCCAGATCTGCGTCGTGGCCGGCCACCACGGGACGACCGAGGGAATTCCCACCGAGACTACGCGTCCGTCGCTCAGCGCGAACGCGTTTCCGGAATCGACACCGGCGACGAGATTGCCGGCGCGGCTCCACCCGCCCTTCGCTTCGGCCGGCGCCGAAATCAGGAGCGGCAGGACAAGCGGTAGACAGCAAAGAAATTCGCGCAGACGCATGATGACCTCCTCAAGAATTGGGCTTTGTTACGGCAGCGGCTGCCACAGCATGGCGTGGTTGACGCCTTGCTTGTCCGTCGCCCAGCCGCCGATGTTGCCGGCGGCGTCGATGCTGGTGGCGTAGGATTGCACCAGCGATGACGGCAGGAACGCCTGCAGGTCGATCACTTTCGAGGCCCGGCCCGACCACACCAGCGCGTGATAATTGAAATCGGATTTCGTGCCGAAGCCGACCTGCTTTCCGCCGGCGATGCCCGTCCCGTAGGTGTAGAGATAACCCGACGGATTCAGGTCGATCGCGCTCGCGGCAGTGCCGTGCCAGAGGATCGCGTGTACCGCGCTCAAGGTCTGCGCGTCGCCGATCTGATGGCCGTGATCGACGCCATAGGCGTTGGAGGTCATAAAGCCCGCCGGATGGAGATCGACGGCGCTGGCGGCGTCGCCCTTCCACAACATCGCGTGAATGTCCGCGCCGGTCTCGTCTGTCGCCCAGCCGACCTGCTGCTTGCCGCTTGTCGCGACCGCGCCGGAATCCTGATGGCCCGTGCCGTTCAGGTCGGTGATCGTGGACGCTTTCAGATCCCAGAGAACCGCATGCGGATAGCCGCCGGTGGCGGTGCCGCTCGCTTGCCCCACGACGCTGTTGCCGTCGATGCCGGAAGCGGCGCTGTTGTCATAGCCGGACACCGTGATGTCGCGCGCGCTCGCCGCGGTGCCGCGCCAGACGATGGCGTGGCTCTGATAGGTCGCGCCCACCTTGACGGAGGCGAAGCCCGCTTGCCTGCGGCCGCTGGCGGCGGTGGCGTTGGAATACGGCGAGTCGAACGGATTGAGCTCGACCGCCGGCGCGCCGCCGGCCGGCCAGTACATCGCGTGCAGCCGGTAATGCTTCACATGATCGATGAAATAGACGTCGTAGATGTTGTAGCCCGCGCCCTGCCCCGCGCTGACAGCGTTGATCGCGGTGCCGTAGTTTCCCGAATAGCTGAGATCGACCGCCTGATATTGCGTTTGCGCCGAAGCCGCGCTCGTCGCGAGCAGCAAACCCGCGAACGCCACCATGCCTATCACCAGGCTGCGATTGAGATGGAATGACATGATGCTCTCCTCGGCCGCCGGATTGCGGCCGGCACAAGAGCAACAGATCGGCCGCGCGCGAACATTGATGCGGCGCAAGAATGCGGCGTGGGCTGTCGCTGCTGGAAACCGCGTGGATGGTCACCGGCGGCCCATGAGCCCACCTGCTCGCGAACGTTCAGCGCATCGAGATCGACATCGAACGGATCAACAACAGCGGCGGCACGGACATCGAAGCGATCGACAACATCGAGCTTGTGTCGCGCCCGAAGGGGTTTAGTCCGAAGTAGGTGATTAACGCGACCATCGTCGGCCGATGGTGAAGTAGGGGCGAGTACGGGCCAGCGCCGCTCGTGAGCGCCACCGGCGCGCGGCCGATCAAGGACGTTAGCGATAGTTGTCCGGCGGAGACAAAGGCTAAAGGGCCCACGATCAAAGCAGTGGGAAGTTACTGGGGCTTTTCTAGGGCCCGAATATATCGACTTCGAGTTCTGTATAAACTGCTGTGCTCGGGTTTAAATAGGACGCTAAAGTGCGCTTGAAATCAGCGATGTCGCCCGACGCATTGCAAGACGACTGAATAAGTTGCTGACACAGTTTTAGATCTTGCGCTTTTATGTCAGTCACGAGCGCGTCATATTTGACGTTATCGAAGGTCTTACCCTGTGCCGCACAGAAGCGTTGAAGCACTTCTTTGTCGAACAGATAGTTTTCGATCTCTCGCCTAGAGAGCATCCTATTTGATGTGTCCTGAGCTATAAATGCATTACGCTCGACATCGGTTTTTTCATCGCGGTCCTTCAAAAAAAGGAACGCAACTTGAGTCAAAGCTTTTTTCAACACCCTTAATCCGATAACTGCATTCTTTTGCTGGGCGCCGCCACCACCGCTCGAGACAAATAGCGTCTCTCGGTGTGTTTCAGAAAAGATTTCATTGTAGACATCCGCATCCAAACCCAGCTCTCTACTCCCAGGGCCTGGATCCGGGCGGCCTTCACAGTAAACGATCCGTTCGGGTGCAATTAGTCCCGTCAGATCTTCCACAGCGGTTTCGAAAATTCTGAGCCAATCGGCGCGTGTCCCTCGAATTGGACTGATGCTAGTGGGCTTGTCGAAGTCTTGGTTTGTAAAATCTAATATCGCCGTTTTAGACCATAGCTCAGCTTGAAGAGCCCTCAGAAAGCCGATGCTGTGCGTGGCTAGCCAGAGCTGTGAACCGCTCGGCACCAGCTTCTCCAATTCGATTAGAAGCTTTCGCTGTATCGCTGTGTTGAGATGTAACTCCGGTTCATCAATGCAAATGACGCTATTTGTATAGATGGACTTCTTGACGTAGAGGTCGAGGATAATATCAATGACTTCTTTTTCGCCGGAGGAAAGATTTTCAAACGGAAACTTTTTTGACGTTCCCTTCTCGAAGTAGAGACTACCTTCGCCATTAACCGGGTTTCCCAGCGAAGTGATAGAAATATCCAAAATCGAGCGCGAAATGCGATTTATCGCGTCGACATTGTCTTGCGCCCATTTCTTTCCGGTGACCTCTTGACCGTAGACATCCTCAAAAAAACCGCCAATTAGACGTTCGTAGTTCTGCGTCAGCCGGTTGTCGATATCTATGAGCCTGTACGGCCTTCCTTGATCTGCCTCTGCCTGCTCTAACTTTCGAATAGATTCCACATTTAGCTGTGCTGTATATCTATACGAGGTACGGACATAGTAGCTTGTTCTGTTATATTCGGATTGATCGGAATCAATAGTCACGTGCCGCTGATATGTGTAGTCAGCGCCACTCGGGCTCTCATCAAACATAGACTTCTTATAATAAGCTCCTGATTTTCCAGGGCGCCCCTTGTACTGACTGGACAATTCCTCGAAAGCATCGAACACGCTACTCTTGCCGGAGCCGTTTGGACCAACCAGTGCTATAATTTTCCGATCGGCAGGTTCGATAGAAAGCGTTAGATCGAAAAATCGTTTGAAATCTAACAACCGTAGCGACTTAACTCGCATCGAATTACTCCGTCTCTGCAAACTCTAAAGTCGGTTTCTCTAAGAAGTTCAGAATCAGAAAGCGTTGGTTATATCAACTTACGAGAGAGCCGGTTCGGTGAACCAGTCTATTTTTGGAAATCACTAACTATGTCCCGCGCCTTCGTAAAAGAGACCTCTGAATCTGCCCCGCCTCCCGAGCGCATGGTGGCGGATGGGCCGAAGCTTGTGACGCAGGCGGGGTATGAGCGGATCGTGGGCGAGGTGGCGCGGCTTGAGGGGGCGCTGAAATCCGAAACGAATGTGCTGCTGCGCGAAACGCTGGAGCGCGATCTGCGCTACTGGAACGATGCGAAGGCGCGCGCGGAGATCGCCCCAAAACCGGAGGGCGACGCGGTCGCGTTCGGCTCGCGCGTCACGGTCGCGCGGCGAGTAGCGCCAGCGTACGAGCGCAGGACGCAGATTTTCCACATCGTCGGCGAGGACGAAGCCGATCCGTCGCGCGGCGCGGTGAGCTTTCGCTCACCCCTCGCACAGGCGCTGATCGGCGCGCGCAAGGGCGACATCGTCGAGATGGAGCGGCCACCGGGCGAGATTGAGATTCTCGGCGTCGAGAACTGATCCGCCACCAGCTTATCACCATGGCCGGGCGCGACCCGGCCAGTCAGCGAGCGTCAGCGAGCGATATGAACCCTTGTCTCACGCGGAGACGCGGAGACGCGGAGTATTCTTTCTTCTCCGCGTCCTCCGCGACTCCGCGTGAATCTTCTTGTGCGGCGCGCGGACGCGTGCCTGCTGGGTGGCGTCGGTACGCTGTCGCTACCGACCACGCCCGGCCATGGTGAGGGGTTTTGCATAACCCTATGCACGATCTTCTTCTTGAACGCGGCGCTTGCGATTCCCATTTGCGGATGTTCGGCGGGTGCCGTGTGCAAGACAGGAGGAATTGAATTCGAAATTTGAAAAACAAAAACGGCAAAATCTGTACAGCATTGCTGTACGCGCGCGCTGCGGCGCGGCGGGTTTGGCATCTCGCGTGAAAACGAAAATCAACACGCGGTATGAACGCGTCTATTCAACACTATCGCTGGAGACGACGCGTTCGAGAGCGAAAGACGCCCCCGGGGGAGGGGTCTCAGAAAACCGTGGTTCGAATGCGCCGTGCGTCAGCGGCCACAAGATGTGGTGGTGCGTGGCGCGAGCGGCGGGGTTCAGGCCGCTTCGTGTGCGTGTTCGAGGAAGCCCGGGAGCTTTGTGGGATCGACGGCCCACACTTCGCCGGCTTTTTCCTTCGGCTTGAAGAACGGGCGCGTCTCGTTCTCGCGCGGCGGCTCGGTCACGCAATATTCGCGGAACAGACGTTCGATCTCGTCCTCGAACTTGAGCGTGATCTCGTGGCCGGCGCGCTCGCGGCGGGTGCGCATGGCGCGCATCACCGACCAGCGGCGAAGGCCGGCGGGATGTGCCTGGAGGACGGCGATGAGATCGCTGAGCAGTGTGCGGTCGTGGCGTTGGCGCATCGGGTTGCGCAGGATGCGCTGCGGCGCACCTTCATCTGGATCGGTCATGGAGATGCTATAGCACCCTTGGGCGTAAATGCACGGTTTAAATGGGAAAACCCGCGGTAAACCGCGTTTTTCGCGGCTTCATTGTATTTTGAGGCCCGAGCGGGTATATCAGACGTCACGTGGTTCTACGTCCATCAGACGAAGCGCTTCTGTTGAGACGACCCGCCGACAAGCGCGCCGAACCAGCCGGAAAACTTCCCAAAGCCTGATTGTCCGTCTTTTCACGTCCGGGATGCGCGTGTCGCGCATCGCGGCTCTCAATGTAGTCAAGGAAATACAATGACGATCGGTACCGTGAAGTTCTTCAATACCTCCAAAGGCTTTGGTTTCATCGCGCCGGACGACGGCGGCAAGGACGTGTTCGTCCACGCCACCGCGGTCGAAGCGGCAGGCATGCGTTCTCTGAACGAAGGCCAGAAAGTGTCGTTCGACATCCAGCCGGATGCGCGCGGCTCGAAAGCGGCCAATCTCAAGGCCGTCTAAGGTTTTGAACGCGGGCGGCGGTGATCCCGCCGCCCGTTTTCGCTTTTGAAAAGGATTTCTCAATGGCCGATACCTCATCCAAGGACGGCGCGCGCAAGCGGGCGCAGAACCATTTCACCGCCACCGAACAACGCGACAGCCTCGTCAAGCAGATGATCGCGAGCGAACGCGCCGCCGTCGATGCGAAATCCGCGAAGCTGCGCGCCCTGCGCCTCGCCAAGGAAGAAGTCGATCGCCAGGCCGCCATCGACGCGCCGCCGCCCCCGCCCAAGGCGAAGAAGCCGCGCCGCATCACCGTAAAATAGCGTTTCGATTTTTTGCATTGCGCCAGGCGCGATGTGTTTTTCCTGCGAATGCGATTTCAAATCTCACGATGCTGCGCATCGTCCGAAATCCACCACAAGATGACGTGCATGCGCTGCAGCAAGCGCAAAAGCCCAGGCTTTCCGCGCGTTCTTGAAAGCTTTTCCCGAATATATTAAATTCCGCCCAACGCGATGGTGTCACGTCAGTTGAAGCGCACTGTTTGAATTCCCGACCCGCTTTCATGCGCGCCTGGACGAGACAGCTACCCTTCCGATGATCGTTCCCTGTCGCGCCGCTCTGGCATGTCGCCCGGGCGGATCACTACTAGGAAACTGAAATGACCATCGGAACCGTAAAGTTCTTCAACACCTCCAAGGGTTTTGGCTTCATCTCGCCGGAAGGCGGCGGCAAGGACGTGTTTGTCCACGCCACGGCCGTCGAAGCGGCAGGCCTGCGTTCGCTGAACGAAGGCCAGAAAGTGTCGTTCGACGTCGTTCCCGACGCGCGCGGCGCCAAGGCGTCGAATCTGAAAGCCCTCTAAGTCCGGCTTGAAGACTTTCGTGAATTGGGCGGTGGGAGAAATCTCACCGCCCTTTTTCATTTGCCGGATTACTGGTTGGGCGCGATCGAGGGAAACTCGATGCCCACGCGCTTCTGTCCGGTCTGCGGCGGTTCGAACTTCACGGTCCTCGGCCCGCGCGTCGCATCGGGCTGCGTTACCGTCGCGCTATACGTGCCCTTGGGCAGCTGCAGCAGCACCCAGGGCCCCATGCAGTCGAACTCGGCGAGCATCGCGCCCGTCACGTTCATCAGCTTGACGTGCTCGTTTGACACGAACTGGCCGCCGGCATTCGAGAACTCCAGCTTGATCGGATAGGCGTTCCATTGACCGTTGTCCTTGTCGGATCCGACGCCGCCGCATACGGCGGTGACCGCGCCCATCTTCACCGGCGCGTCCATCGGCAGAACCGCCGCGTTGGTGGCCAGCGTCAGCATGGAGGCGACGGCGGCGCCTGAAACTAAGTGTTGGATTTTCATAGCGAATTGTCCTTTCGAAATCTGTGCGGGCAAAACCTGCCGCGAACCCCGATTGCGTAACGTTGCACGCTGGCTCCCGTTCCGGCTTTGGCTATACTCCTCTCCGGGTTGAATAACGGGGATATAATGCAAAGGTTGTTTCTGGCCGCCGCGCTTTGCGCGCTCACGGCATCGCCGGCGTTCGCCGCAGCCACCAAAGCGCATGCCGTAGCACACGTGAAGGGACTGGATGGCGGCGCACTGGGCGCCATCGACTTCACGCAGACGAACCACGGCACGCTGATCATATTCGATCTCAAGGGTCTTCCGCCCGGTGCGCACGGCGTTCACATTCACACCTCCGGCAATTGCGACGCGAAGACAAAGTTCACCAGCGCCGGTCCGCATTTCTCGCCGGAGCCGAAGAATCACGGATTCATGGTGAAAGGCGGCCCGCATGCCGGCGATCTTCCCAACCAGTTCGCCGCAGCGGACGGCTCGCTGCATGCGAGCACCATCAGCAACATGTTCGCGCTCGGCAACGGCAAGAAATCGCTTTTCGACCGGGACGGCGCATCGATCATCATGATGGCGAAAGGCGACGACTACACGACCCAGCCCGCCGGGAACACAGGCGACCGCATCGCCTGCGGGGTGATCGTGCGCACGGCCGGGCCGAAATCGCGCAAAGGTGCCAAGCGAACTGCGCATACGTAGTTCGTGCATAGTGCGTTGAATTCAAAGGATTCGGCGCGATGCTTACGCTTCACCAGATGCAGATTTCCGGCAATTGCTACAAGGTTCGGCTGTGCGCGCGGCAGCTCGGCATTGCGCTGGCGCTGAAGGATTACGGCCTCAAGGACGGATCGACGCGCGCGCCGGAATTTCTGGCGAAGAACCCAAATGGTCGCGTGCCCATGCTGGAATTCGACGATGGGCGCATCCTGGCGGAATCCGGCGCGATCCTATGGCATCTTGCCGAAGGCACAAAGCTCATCCCGGTCGACAAATGGGAGCGTGCGCAGGCACTGCAATGGATGTTCTTTGAGCAATACAGCCACGAGCCCTACATCGCCGTCGCGCGCTTCTGGCTCGCTTATGCCGACAAGGCGAGGCTCGATCAGAAACGCCATCTCGTCGGCGAATGGCACGAAGGCGGCAACGCCGCACTCAAGGTGATGGAAACGCATCTCGCAAAACATGACTGGTTCGGCGGCAGCCATTACTCGATCGCCGACATCGCGCTTTACGGCTACACCCATGCTGCCAACGAAGGCGGCTTCGATCTTTCACGCTATCCCGCGGTCACAGCCTGGCTCGCCTGTGTGACGCGCGAGCCGGGATACATCCCGCTGTCGGAATCCTGGTGAACAACCTGCTTCAGTGAGCCTGCGCGCAAGATTGCGCGAGACCTGCACCTTCCGGTTTCGCTGCGGCATGGTGTGTGCTGGCAAGTGGCAGCGTAGAATCGTACCGAAGCGCCGATTCGACGAGGCGCAACCCAGGAGAGGAAAACATGGACAACTCACGAAGGCTGGCTGCCGAATTCCTCGGCACGTTCTGGCTGGTACTTGGCGGTTGCGGAGCTGCGGTGCTTGCCGCAGGCATCCCGACATTTGGCATTGCCTACGCGGGCGTTGCGCTCGCATTTGGACTCACGGTGCTGACCGGCGCCTACGCGTTCGGTCATATCTCAGGTGCGCATTTCAATCCGGCAGTGACGTTCGGCCTGTTTATTGCCGGACGCTTTCCGGCAAAAGACGTGTTGCCTTACTGGGTTGCGCAGGTCGTCGGCGGATTGGCTGCCGGCGGCGTGCTGTTTCTGATCGCAAGCGGCACGGCTGGTTTCGATGCCTCGGCGGGCTTTGCGTCCAACGGCTATGGCGAACATTCGCCGCAAGGCTACTCCATGATGGCGTCTGCAATCTGCGAGATCGTGATGACCTTCATGTTCCTGATGGTGATCCTGGGCGCCACGTCGTACACCGAGCCGGCGGGCTTCGCGCCGATCGCGATCGGTCTGGCGCTGACGCTGATCCATCTGATCTCCATTCCTGTGACCAACACCTCGGTAAACCCGGCACGCTCCATGGGTGTGGCAATCTATCAGGGAAGCTGGGCGATCCATCAGCTCTGGTTCTTCTGGGTGATGCCACTGATCGGCGCCGGTGTTGCCGGTATCGTGCAACGCTGGCTTTCCGGCGGCGACCGCACGCGCACCGAAACAAAGATGTAGCCTTGCTTGCCTTTCAGCGGTTCGCGCGTATCTATGGACGCGGACCGCTGAGAGGCAGAATTGTCTTCCAAACCTGCACCGGATGACCGGATCGATGCTGACGCCCTGCGCCGCGCGTTGACCGCGTTTGCGCAGGCGGAGCCCGACAAGATCAAGCTCCGCAGCGAAGCGCTCGCGCTCATCAAAACCAAATTTCAGGAAGCGCGTACGTCCGTTCGCACAGACGTCGAGAGCGGCAAGCTTAACGGCCTTGATGCCGCGCGCGAATTGTCGGCGATCCAAGACAGCTTCATCCAGGTTCTCTACGATTTCGCCACCAAGCATTTCTACTACGCGCAGAACCCGACGGCGTCGGAGCATCTGTCAGTCATCGCGACTGGCGGCTACGGACGCGGCGAACTCGCGCCGGGTTCCGATATCGATCTTCTGTTCCTGCGCCCATATAAGGAAACGTCCTGGGGCGAGAGCGTCGTCGAATTCATTCTCTACATGCTCTGGGATCTCGGCCTAAAGGTGGGCCACGCCACGCGCTCGCTTCCCGAATGCACGCGTCTCTCCAAGCAGGACGCGACGATCCGGACATCGCTGATCGAAGCGCGCTATCTGACAGGCGATAAGGCGCTGTTCGACGAGATGCGCAAGAAGTTCTGGGCGGAAGCGATTCCGGCCGCCGCTCTTTCGTTCGTGGAGGCCAAGCTTGCGGAGCGCGACACGCGTCACGCACGGCAAGGCGAAAGCCGTTATCTCGTCGAACCCAACATCAAGGAAGGCAAGGGCGGATTGCGCGACCTGCAAACGCTCTACTGGATCGGAAAATATCTCTATCACGAAGACGACCCGGCGGCCCTGGTCGAGCACAACGTCTTCACGCGCGACGAATACGAGACGTTCCAAAAAGCGGAAGCGTTTCTATGGGATGTCCGTGTGCATCTGCACTATCTGACGGGCCGCGCCGAAGAGCGGCTGTCGTTCGATGTCCAGCCGGCGCTGGCGGCGCAACTGGGATTCATGGGCAAAGATTCCCGCCGCGCGGTCGAAGGCTTCATGAAAGCATACTTCCTCGTTGCCAAGGATGTCGGCGATCTGACGCGCATCTTTTGCGCCGCTCTGGAGGAGCAGAACCGCAAGCCAAAGCCTGCCCTGTCGAGATTGCTGCCCGGTTTTTTGAAGCCACGCAGCGGTGACGAGGACTTCTTCACTGAAAACGGACGGCTGAACGCGCGCGAAACGGCATTTCGAAACGATCCAGCGAACCTTCTTCGCATCTTCCATGTTGCCGACGAGAAGGACGTCGATGTCCATCCAAACGCGCTGCGCACGATCACGCGCTCGCTCGATTTGATCGATGACACGCTGCGCGCCGATCCTAAGGCCAACAAGCTATTCCTGCGCATCCTGTCTTCGCGGCGCGATCCCGAGCGCGCACTGCGCTGGATGAACGAATCCGGCGTGTTCGGGCGCTTCGTGCCGGAGTTTGGGCGCGTCGTCGGTCTGATGCAGTTCAACATGTATCATCACTTCACGGTGGACGAGCATCTGATCCGCGCCGTCGGCAACGTGGCCGCCATCGAGCGCGGCGCGTTGAAAAGCGAACATCCGCTCTCGACCGATATCATCAAGCGCGTGAAGTCGCGTGAGGCGCTCTATTGCGCGATACTTCTGCACGATATCGCAAAGGGATTGCCCGGCGATCACTCCGATGTCGGTGCTGCGCTCGCCGACACGCTTTGTTCACGCTGGGGGCTGTCGCCGGAAGATACCGCCGCCGTCGCGTGGCTGGTCAAGAACCATCTGGTGATGAGCGACACCGCACAGAAGCGCGATATCTCCGATCCCAAAACCGTGCGCGATTTCGTGAGCGTTGTGCAGACGCCGGAGATGCTGCGTTTGCTCCTCGTGCTCACCGTCGCCGATATCCGCGCGGTGGGACCCGGCGTGTGGAATGGCTGGAAAGGTCAGCTGCTGCGCGAGCTTTATTACGAAGCCGAGGCGCTGATGACTGGTGGCGATGCGGCCCCTGCCCGCGCCGCACGCATCGAACTGGCTAAGTCAGGAATGGCGGCGCGCATCGCGGATCTGCCGGACGCTGCGCGCGAACGCGCTCTCACGCGCCACTATGATTCCTATTGGCTCACCTTCGACGACGCGGCGCACGAGCGCCATGCGCGGCTGATGACGCAGGCCGACGCTAACGGCGACCTCATGTCGCTCACCGCCGAAAGCAACGCGTTCCGCGCGGTGACCGAGATCGTGATCTATACGCCCGACCATCCTGGTCTGTTCTCGAAACTCGCCGGCGCGATCTCGGTTTCGGGCGGCTCTATCGTCGATGCGAAAGTGTTCACGACGAGCGACGGCTTCGCGCTCGACGTCTTTTCCGTACAGGACGCCGATGGCGGTCCGTTCGGTGACAAGGCGCGCGTCGCACGTCTGCGCCAGACGATCAACAAGACACTTACCGGTGAGGTCCGTCCGCACGCTGTGTTTGCCGAACGCAAACCGCGCAAACGCACCAGCGCATTCCGCGTCAGCGCCCGTGCCCATTTCGACAACGAAGCCTCGACCATCGCGACCGTCATAGAAGTGGAAGCGCTCGACCGGCCCGGCCTGCTTTACGACGTCACCCACGCGCTGTTCGAATCCGGGCTGTCGATCTCGTCGGCGATCGTATCGACCTATGGAGAGCGCGCGATGGACGTCTTCTATGTGCGCGACGGCTTCGGCCACAAAATCTTCCACCCCGAGCGGCTGAAATCCGTCGAGGAACGGCTGCTCAGGGCGCTGGAAGACCGGGCTCTTGAAGCCGCGGGCGCCTCCGGGGCATAAGGCGCGACCGTTTCAAGAGCGCCGCCATGACCACGCATCCCCAACTCGTCCTTTCCGGCATGCAGCCGACAAACACGCTGCACCTCGGCAATTATCTGGGCGCGCTCAAGAACTGGGTGCGGATGCAGAACGAGATGCCCTGCCTGTTCTGCGTCGTCGACATGCACGCGCTGACGCAGGATTCGGGATACGCCAAAGCCGATGACGTGCGCAATGCATCGCGCGAGGTCACCGCCGCTTATATCGCCGCCGGCGTCAACCCGAAGACCACGCCGCTGTTCGCGCAGTCGATGGTGAAGGAGCACGGGGAACTCGCGTGGATCCTGAGCTGCGTCGCGCGGCTCGGCTGGCTCGACCGTATGACCCAGTTCAAGGAGAAAACCGGCAAGCACAAGGAACGCGCGTCAGTCGGCCTCTACACCTATCCGGTGCTGATGGCGGCGGATATCCTCGTCTACAAGGCGACACATGTTCCGGTCGGGGAAGACCAGAAGCAGCACCTTGAGCTGGCGCGTGACATCGCCCAGAAGTTCAACAATGATTTCGGCGTGCCGGATTTCTTCCCGCAGCCGGAGCCGGTGATCGTGGGCGCAGCGACACGCGTGATGAGCCTGCGCGACGGCACGAAGAAAATGTCGAAGACGGATGAAAGCGATAACTCGCGCATCAACCTGACCGATAGCGCCGACACGATCGCGCAGAAGATCCGCAAAGCGAAGACCGATGCGGGCGCAATTCCGGCCAATAAGAACGAAATGGCTGGCCGCCCAGAAGCGGAGAATCTTGTCAACATCTACGCCGCGCTGAACGACTCGACGCAGGAAAAGGTGCTCGCGGAATATGGCGGCAGACAATTCTCGGAGTTCAAGAACGCGCTCGCTGATCTGACCGTTGCCAAAGTTGCGCCGATTGCCGGCGAGATGCGCCGCCTTCTTGGCGACACCGCCGAGATCGACCGCACCCTGCGCGACGGCGCAGCGAAAGCGCGTGCCATCGCCGCGCCGATCATGGAGGACGTGAAGAAGGTTGTGGGGTTTGTGGCCTAAGGCTTTTTTGCGCTGACCGGTGCGCTCGGATCGATGCCATAGGTGAACATCACGTCATGGTCGCGGCGAATGAGGCTTTGTCCGCCGTCGATCACGATTGTTGTGCCGGTCATGGACTGGACGCGCGCCGCAAAGCTCACGCCCTCTGCGATGTCTTCCGCCGTACTGCCGTGGCCGAGTGGCGCCTTGTCATGCGCCAGCTTGAAGCCTTCTTCAGTTTGTTCGCCGCTGCGCAGCGTGAGACCCGGCGCGATGCCGACGACACGCACCTTTGGCGCCAACGCCATCGCGAGCAGTTGGGTCACCGATTGCACCGCCGATTTCATAATCGTGTACGACAGGAAATCGGGATTGAGATTGAATACTTTCTGATCGAGCAGATTGACGATCAGGCCGCGGCCTTCTAGCTGTTTCACGAACGCGTGCGAGAGAAGCACCGGTGCACGCAGATTAGAGTGGTAAAGCCCGTCCATGATCTCCGCACTCACCGTGGAGATGTCGTCATAGGCAAACGCCGCCGCGCTGTTCACCAGAAAGGTGCATTGACCGAGCTTCTCGCGGACCTGCGTGAAAATCTTTTCCGCCACGTTCGCATCCGATAGATCGCCCTCGACAACCGCGACCTTGTGGCCTTGGACCGTCAGTTCCTGCGCCAGCGGCGTAGCGGTCGCAGCCTTGCGTGCATGGATCGCGACCGGCCAACCCTCAGACACAAGACGGCGCACGATCGCCGCGCCGAGCCGCACGCCACCGCCGGTGACAAGCGCGCAACCGTCGCGGCTCGGGATCTCGTTCATCGTCAGTCCCGCACACGATAGAGCTCAACGCCGGCTGCGGCCGCGGCGTCGTAGATGTCCGGCTTCACGATCGACACGCGGCAGGCACGCACACGCGCATCGCGAAAACACAGCGCAATCAATTCTTCGAGCAGGGTCTCTATCAGCAGCACATGCGGCCTGTCGTGCCATGCCTGAATGGCGGAATGGATCGGGTCGTAATCGACAACGGAAGCAAGCCCCTCGCCCTCAAGGTGTGACCGGCCGTCGGAAAACATCTCTACGTTCACGATGATCCGCTGCGGTTTGTCCGGTACGCGCTCATGCGCATGTACGCCGAGGCGGATATGCGTGACCAGATCACGAACCATCATGCGGGCATAGCCGCCCTCGCCGGTCCACCGCGCAGCTGCTTTTTCGTCGGGTGCTTTCATGGGCGGTGGTCTATCACCCTGCTCTCGCTCCCCGCAATCGAAGCGTCCGGGGCTAATCGCCACCTTCGGCCGGCAGACCTTCCTGCCGCCAGCGGATCATGCCGCCGGGAAGATTGGCGAGCCGCGTAAAGCCCGCCTGTCTTAAGAAATTGATCGCCTGTACCGAGCGCACGCCGGAGCGGCAGATCGCGACGATGGGCTTGTCCTTCGATAGCTCGTCCACACGCTCCGGGAGAGTTCCGAGCGGGATCAGAACGGCACCTTCGATGTGACCGAGAGGGCCCACGAATTCATCCGGCTCGCGCACGTCGAGAAGTTGCACCCCGCGGGCATTCTCCTCGACCCACTGCGGATCGATTTCCGGGGTGCCCGAAAACGTGACGGTCAGCGGCGCCCAATCGGGATTGGCCATCGGCGTATGTCCTTCCACAAATCCGCATTTCATGTTCGCCGGCACCGCTACATCGATCTGCTTGGGATGGGCGAGCCGAAGGTTCTTCATCGTGAGCGAAAAGTCGCTTTCGCTCAATCCGTCGCCGAGGCGCGGATTGAATGCGCGTTCCTCCGCAACGCTGGTCGCGGTGAGACCGCGATAATCGTGCGCGGGATAAAGCGGGCATTCGTCGGGCAGCGAGAAGATTTTCGCGCGCACCGAGCGGTATAGCTGCCCCGGATCGCCTTCCTGGAAATCCGTGCGTCCGCAGCCACGAATAAGCAGGCTGTCACCCGTGAAGGCCATCGCTTCGCCGTCAAGCACGTAGGTCACGCAGCCAGCCGTATGGCCCGGCGTCGCGCGCACGCCGAGCGAGCGCATGCCGAAAGAAATTCTGTCAGCATCCTTCAGGGTGAGGTCCGCACCCTCTGCACCGCTGGCTTGCGACACCGCGATCTTGCTCCCCAGCCTCTGCTTCAGCATCCAGGCACCCGTCACATGATCGGCATGGACATGCGTTTCCAGCGTGGCGACGAGTTGAAGCCCCAGTTCCTCGATCAGCGCGCCATCGCGGCGCACCTGTTCGAACACCGGATCGATGAGAACGGCATATCCGTCCTCCGCCAGAAGATAGGTGTAGGTGGACGACGCCGGATCGAACATCTGGCGGAAAATCAGCACGGAAACCTGCCCAGCTTTTGCTTTGGATTCGGCGAAGCGCGCTATTATATCCGCACAATGGACGACATAACAGCACAAGACGCCGCACCGCTGAAAGGCGTGGCGCGGATTCAGGCCTATCTGAAGACGCTGCCCGACGCGCCGGGCGTCTACCGCATGCTCGATGCCAAGGGCGACGTGCTTTATGTCGGCAAGGCCAAGAGCCTGAAGAAGCGCGTCTCAAGCTACGCCAAGACCGGCGGTCACAATGAGCGCATCTCACGCATGATCGCGGACACGGCGGAGATGCTCTTCGTCACGACGGCCTCGGAGACCGAGGCGCTGTTGCTCGAGTCCAACCTGATCAAGCGGCTGAAGCCGCGCTACAACGTCTCCTATCGCGATGATAAATCGTTCCCCAATATCCTGCTGCGCGAAGATCACGCGTTTCCGCAGCTGCTGAAGCATCGCGGCGCGCGCTCCCAGAAAGGCGTCTATTTCGGACCGTTCGCGAGTGCTCAAGCCGTGGGCCGCACGCTCAACACCTTGCAGCGCGCATTTCTCCTGCGGTCGTGTTCGGATTCCGTCTTCGACTCGCGCACGCGGCCGTGCCTGCTGTTCCAGATCAAGCGTTGCAGCGCCCCGTGTGTCGCGCGCATCGATGAGCCGGGTTACCGCGAGCTGGTGCGCGAGGCGGAGCTGTTCCTCGACGGCAAGAGCCGCGCAGTACAGACCGAACTCGTCGAAGACATGAACAAGGCGGCGGAGGCGCTCGACTTCGAACGCGCTGCGCGATTGCGCGACCGCGTGCGCGCGATGAACCAGATCCAGTCCACGCAGGGCATCAATCCCTCGACCTTCGCGGAGGCGGACATCTTCGCCGCCTATCAGGAAGGCGATGACATCTGCATCCAGGTGTTCTTCTTCCGCGCCGGTCAGAACTGGGGTAACAAGCCTTATTTCCCGCGCCACCCACGCGAGATGACGCCCGGCGAAATCATGTCGGCCTTTATCGGCCAATTCTACGACGAACGCACAGCGCCGAAGCTGATCCTGCTATCGCACGATATTCCGGAGGGCGATCTGTTGGCAGAAGCGCTCGCGATGCGCGCGGGCCACAAAGTCGAGATCTCTGCTCCCCAGCGCGGCGAGAAGCGTGAGATCGTGGAGATGGCTGTGCAGAATGCGCGCGAACAGCTTGCGCGGCGCATCGCGGAGAATTCGGCGCAACGCGAATTGCTTGATGGCGTAGCCGAGCTTTTCGGGTTGGAGAACCCGCCGCGCCGTATCGAGGTCTACGACAACTCCCACATCCAGGGCAGCAATGCGGTCGGCGGCATGATCGTCGCCGGACCCGATGGATTCGAGAAAGGCGAGTATCGCAAATTCAACATCAAATCGACTGAGCTCACACCGGGCGATGACTATGCGATGATGCGTGAGGTGCTGACGCGCCGCTTCGCGCGTCTGGTGAAAGAGGAAAGCGATCCGAAGACGAAATGGCCCGACATCGCCCTGATCGATGGCGGCCCCGGACAACTCTCTATTGCGTGTCAGGTATTCGCCGATCTTGGCGTGGAAGACGTGATGCTGGTGGGCATTTCAAAAGGGCCTGACCGAGACGCCGGCCGCGAGCATTTCTACATTCCGGGCCGCGAGCCGTTCCGCCTCGATCCCAAGAGCCCGGTTCTCTATTACCTGCAACGCCTGCGCGATGAGGCGCACCGCTTCGCCATCGGCACCCATCGCAAGAAGCGATCCAAAGCCATCGGCGCCAATCCGCTCGACGAAGTCGCGGGCGTTGGCGCTACCCGGAAGCGCGCGCTGCTGCAGCATTTCGGCTCCGCCAAGGCGGTGTCAGGCGCGAGCCTCAACGACCTCGAATCCGTGCCGGGCGTCAGCGCCACGCTGGCCAGGAAAATCTACGACTTCTTCCATCCCACGGCGTGATCGCGGTTCCGGTTTGTCGCAAAGCCGGGCTAAGATCATGCGATGAGCAATGACCGCCGTTCTTTCCTGAAACTCGCCGCCAGCGCCGCCGCACTCACCGCGCTGCCACCGAACCTGCGCGCCGTTTTGGCCAATCCCAAGACGGGCAAGACCGGCACGCTTCAGGATGTCGAGCACGTCGTCATCTTTATGCAGGAGAACCGCTCTTTCGATCATTACTTCGGCATGTTGCACGGCGTGCGCGGTTTCAACGATCCGCGCGCGATCGCATTGCCGAGCGGAAAGCCCGTCTGGTATCAGCCGAAGGGCGGCGAGGCCTTCACGCCATTCCACCTCGATACGCGCGAGACCTCCGCACAGTGCATGGCGGACCTCGATCACAGCTGGAAGGGATCTTACGATCTCTGGAAAAACCACGATGCGTGGATCGAGACCAAAACCAAGATGACGATGGGCTATTTCGAGCGCCACGACCTCCCGTTCTATTACGCCCTCGCCGATTCTTTCACGATCTGCGATGCCTATCACGCCTCGGTGTTCGGGCCGACGACACCGAACCGTCTGCATCTGTGGAGCGGCACAAGCGGCCTGACGGTCAACCACGATCAGTGGGCCGTCGCCAATCCCGACGAAGCAAACGAAACGGCGGACCTGAAGAACGACACCAAGAAATTCGATGCGTTCACCTGGACGACTTATGCCGAACAGCTTCAGAAAGCTGGCATCGATTGGCGCATCTATCAGGAATACGACAATTACGGCGATAACGGGCTGGCCTATTTCGCAAACTTCCGCGACGGCGGCGACGCCGCACTGATCGAACGTGCGCGCTCCTGGGTGAAGGGATCGAACAAGCACAATGCCGAATCCTCGCGCGGCGAGCATATCGTCGCCGCCTTCGCTCAGGACGTGGCGATGGATCGTCTCCCCCAAGTGTCGTGGATCGTCGCGCCCTACATCATGTGCGAACACCCGAGCGCCTGTCCTTCGTATGGCGAAGCGCTGACGGCGCAACTTCTGGAAGCCCTAGCGTCAAATCCGGATGTCTTTGCGAAGACCGCTTTCATCGTGAACTATGACGAGAACGATGGTTTTTTCGATCACATGCCGCCGCCGATCCCCGCGATCGCGCCGGATATGGGCGCGAGCACGGTCGATGTGACGGGAGAGGTCTATCACGGTGTTCCGTTCGGCCTTGGCCCACGCGTGCCAATGGTGGTCGTCTCGCCGTGGACGGCGGGCGGCTTCGTCAATTCGCAGGTCTTCGATCACACATCTGTGCTGCGGTTTCTGGAAACAAGATTCGGCATCGCAGCGCCGAACATCTCAGCGTGGCGGCGTGCAGTGACGGGCGACCTCACCTCGATCTTCGACTTCACCCAGAACGGTTCGTTGAAGCATTTCCGCGATGGCGTGAACGGCATGAAGCGCGCCGACAAACAGTGCAAATTGCCGCCGCCGCAATATCTGAGCGAAGACCTGCCGCGTCAGGAGAAGGGTGGCCGCCCTGCCCGTGCATTGCCTTACGATCTACATGCCGACGGCCAGGCCATGGTCGACGGCTTCCAGCTCACGTTCAGGAATAGGGGTGCCGCCGGCGCGGCGTTCCGGGTCGCGGCCGCGAATACACAGACCGGCCCTTGGTTCTTCACCGTCGAGGCAGGAAAGACCTTATCCTACAAGCTGCCGCGCAACGGCGCCTATGATTTCAGCTTGCTGGGACCGAATGGGTTCTTTCGCCGCTTCGCCGGCGACGGCAACGACATGGTCGAGATCGACCTGCGTCACGACATATCCGGAGAAGTACGGTGCGAGATGCGCAATGGTGGCGCGTTCCCGGCCGCGCTTGCTGTTCACGATGCCTATGCGCCCGGCGAACCCAAGACGGTCCCGTTGGAATCGGGAAAGTCCCTCTCGCTGAGCACCGCTATCACGCTGAACGTGAACTGGTACGATGTCCGCGTCGAAACATTGGGCGGCTTCGTACGCCATTTCGCCGGCCACGTGGAGACCGGTGCGCCGAGTGTGACCGATCCTCATCTCGGCTGAAGGGTCGCGCCGGGCGCCCCCGCGGTGCTAGACTGAGTCCATGCTCGCTTTGCCCAATATTCTCACCATCATGCGCATCGTTCTGGTGCCGGTGTTCGCGCTGGCGTTTGTGCTGCCGGGCGATACGGCGCGGCTGACCGCGTTTGCCGTTTTCTGCATTGCGGGCGCGAGCGACGCCCTGGATGGGCTGGCGGCGCGCAAGTTGAACGCCGGGTCCGAGTTCGGCCGCATGCTCGACCCTATTGCGGACAAGATCCTGGTCGCGGTGGCGCTGATGATGCTGGTGGCCGAGGGGGCGATTCATCAGTTCAACCTGACCATGAGCCTGTCGAGCCTTCTGCGCCTTGTTCCGGCGCTGATTATTCTCGCGCGCGAAATCCTAGTGTCAGGTCTGCGCGAATTCCTCGCCGGCGCGCAAGTCAGCATCCCCGTGACCGTGTTCGCGAAGTTCAAGACCACAATCCAGATGATCGCCATCGGCGCGATGATACTGACCCCGCTCGCCGACAAATATTTGCCAGACCTTCAGGCGATCACCTACGCGGCCTTTGCCTACGGACTGCTCTGGGTCGCTGCGGCGCTGACGGTCTATACCGGCTATGTCTATTTCCGCGCTGGCCTTAAGCATCTGCACGGCCCACGGATCGCGTCGTGACTCTGCTCTACTTCGCCTGGGTGCGGCAGAAGATCGGCAAGGGTGAAGAGACCATCGATCTCCCCGACGCTGTGAAGACGGTTGGTGCACTTGTTGCATATCTGAGCAAACGCGGTGCCGGTTATGCAGAAGCATTTGCCGATACGAGGCGGCTTCGAGCAGCAGTAAATCAGGAACATGTGCAACTCGATGCACCCGTCGCGCCGAACGATGAAGTCGCGTTCTTTCCGCCGGTGACAGGCGGATGATTCGCATCCAGCAGGATGACTTTGACATCGGCGCGGAAGTCGAGGCGCTGACCAAAGATCGCGCTGACATCGGTGGCGTTGCGACATTCACCGGCCAAGTTCGCGCCGATGATGGGTTGGCCGCGCTCATCTTGGAACACTATCCCGCGATGACCGAGCGCGAGATCGCGCGCCACGTCGGCGAAGCAGAAAAGAAATGGCCGCTGCTCGGTGTCACGATTATCCATCGCGTCGGAAGGCTGACGCCCGGCGCGCGGATCGTGTTTGTCGGCGTCGCGGCCGCCCATCGCCGCGCGGCGTTCCAAGCCTGCGAATTCCTGATGGACTATTTGAAAGTTCATGCCCCGTTCTGGAAGCAGGAAGAACGCGCTTCCGGAACGGTCTGGGTCGCAGCGAAATCCAGTGACGACGAAGCCGCCAGACGCTGGCGTTAACTCGCCTTCTTCAGCATCACTTCGCTGACCGGATTGCGCACATCGGCCGCGTAGGCCTTCATGATCATCTCGCTGATCGCCCCGGGCGTGTATTTGTGTGGACCGATCTCCGACACGGGCGTCACTTCCGCGGCTGTGCCGGTGAGGAAGCACTCTTCGAACGTGTCGAGTTCTGTCGGTTCGATGTAGCGCTCGATCACCGGAATCTGTCGCGCGCGCGCGAGTTCGATGATCGACTGGCGCGTGATGCCGTTCAGGAAGCAGTCCGCGATCGGCGTGTGCAGCTTTCCGTCCTTGACGAAGAACATATTCGCGCCGGTCGCTTCCGCCACAAGCCCGCGATAGTCGAGCATCATGGCGTCGCCGTAGCCGCGCGATTCCGCTTCGTGCTTCGAGATCGTGCAAATCATGTACAGGCCCGCCGCCTTGGACTTGGTCGGCGCGCAATCCGGCGCGGGGCGCCGCCAGCGGGAGATTTCGAGGCGGATGCCCTTCAGCTTCTCGGTGGGATCGAAATAGGACGGCCACTGCCAAGCTGCGATAGCGACGTGAATATGGGATTTCGGCGCCGCGACCGACATCTGTTCAGAACCGCGATACACCACGGGGCGTACATAGGCGTCAGTGAAGCCCTGCGCCGTAACCGCCTCTAGCGTCGCCTTGTTGATTTGATCTTCCGTATACGGAATTTCCATGCCGAGGATGCGCGCGCTTTCGAACAGGCGCGTCGTGTGCTCCTCGAGCTTGTAAATGCGGCCGCTGTACAGGCGTTCACCTTCGAATACACTCGATGCGTAGTGCAGGCCATGCGTCAGGACATGAATTTTGGCGTCCTTCCACGGCACAAGCTTACCGTCGAACCAGAGCGAGCCGTCACGCTGGTCGAAAGGGATAATGTCCGCCATGTCCAATCCTTGCCTGCCTCTTGCCCAAAACGCGCCAGAGGCTTAGTTGTGTCAGATGTCTGACGTAATTCGCGCCGGGCAAATGCCCCCGATATTTCCCCTATATCTTCGGATTGCGCCGCCGAAGCAAGGCACGACGCTGCAGTTTTCCGTCCCGCATAAAAGACTGCTGCGAGGGCTCCCGATGCTTAATTTCCGTGCGTTTCACAGTCATTTCCCGCACGGTTACGTCAAATGCGCTTCAGCCATGCGCGGCCACCGGCCATGAGCGCACAGGGAATCGCCGCAGAAGATCCGCATCTTCTCATTGTGGACGACGACGAACGGCTGCGCGAATTGCTGCAACGGTTTCTCTCCGCGAACGGCTACCGTGTCAGCGCCGCCGCCGATGCCGCCGGTGCGCGCGCGCTGATGAAGAGTATGGCGTTCGATCTTTTGATTCTGGACGTGATGATGCCCGGTGAGTCGGGGCTGGACCTCACCCGCGCGATTCGCGCGAATACCCAGACGCCGATCCTCATGTTGACCGCGCGGGGCGACGCGGAAGACCGCATTGCCGGACTGGAACTCGGCGTCGACGACTATCTGCCCAAGCCGTTCGAACCGCGGGAGCTTGTGCTGCGCGTTGGCGCGCTGCTGCGCCGCGCAGTACCGCTCAGGCACACCGCGCAGGGCGACGTGAAGATGGGCGAGGCGGTGTTCGATCCGAAGCGCGGACAATTGCGGCGCAAGGGCAAGCCCGTGAAGCTCACGAGTTCGGAAGCCGCGCTGCTGCAACTGTTCGCCGCCAATGCCGGACGCGCATTTTCGCGCACCGATTTGTGTTCGCGGCTGGGCGTGGCCTTGGAACGTTCCATCGACGTGCAGGTTACCCGTCTGCGCCGGAAGATCGAAGAAGACCCCAAACTGCCGCTCTATCTGCAGACGGTGCGCGGCATAGGATATGTCCTTGTCCCAGACAGCGTCGCCTGAACCGCAGAGTTTCCGCCCCGGCCAGCTGATCAAGCGCGCTCTGCCGCGTGGATTGTTCGGCCGGTCGCTGATTATCATCGTCGCGCCCGTCGTGATCCTTCAGGCGATCGTAACCTATGTGTTCTTCGAGCGCGACGTGGACGCGGCCACGCGCCGCCTGTCGCGCGACATCGCCGCCGACGTGTCGCTTCTGATCGCGATGGAAGACAAATATCCGGGCCAGCAGCGCGTGGAGCTGCGCACACTCGCCGGCAAGATGCTGCGCTTCGATATTTCGTTCACGCCGGGCGAAAAGATCCTGCCGCCGGCCAAGCAGACGCGGTATCGCAGCAATATCGACCGCGCGTTGGACGAGACGCTGGCGCAGCAGATCGGCGCCGGGCGGCATTTCCAGACCATCGGCGCCGGCAACGATTTCGATATCCGTGTGGAGGTCCATGACGGCGTGCTGCGGATGATCGTGCCGCGCGAGCGCGCGACTGTGTCTGCGCCCGATATATTCGTGCTGTGGATGGCGGGATCCGCGCTGATCCTGCTCGGCGTTGCGATCCTGTTCCTGCGCAACCAAGTGCGGCCCATCGAGCGTCTCGCGCGCGCCGCCGATGCCTTCGGCAAGGGCCGCGCCGTGCCCGACTTCAAGCCCTATGGCGCGACAGAAGTGCGCCGCGCTGCGCAGGCCTTCCTTACCATGCGCGACCGGCTCGAGCGCCATCTGCAGCAGCGCACCGACATGCTCGCCGGCGTCAGCCACGATCTGAAGACCCCGCTGACGCGCATCCGCCTGCAGCTGGCGCTGCTGAAGCCGAGCGCCGACATCGACGCCATGCGCAATGACGTGGTGCAGATGGAGCATATGCTGAGCGAATATCTCGATTTCGCGCGCGGCGGGGCCGGCGAGCAATCGAGCTCAAACGATGTCACAGCTGTGGCGCGGGATGCCGCGGAACGCGCAGTGCGCGCGCGCATGGCCGAGCCGCGCCGTCTGCTGGTCGATGCGCCAGCGCCAATCATGCTGGCGATCAAGCCGAATGCACTCGGCCGCTGCGTCACCAACCTTGTCGACAACGCGCTGAAGCATGGACGGCATGTCTTCGTGTCATTGGCACGCGACGATGAGAAGTTCGTCGAGATATTCGTCGATGACGATGGGCCTGGCATTCCCGCGGACAAGCGCGAGGACGCCTTCCGCCCTTTCTATCGCCTGGACGAAGGCCGCAATCTGCAAAGCGGCGGCGTGGGTCTCGGCCTCGCCATTGCCCGCGACATTGCACGCGCCCATGGCGGCGATCTTTTCCTCGACAACAGCCCGCAGGGCGGCCTGCGCGCGATCATCCGATTGCCGGTCTAGGGTCCGGCCAGAGTCCATACGTGGCCCGCGGGATCGGCGATGCGGCAACGGCGGCCTTTGTCAACGCTTATAGTCTCGACAGGCACGAGAAGCTTCGCGCCGGCTTTCACCGCGCGCTCCTGTGCGGCAGCTACGTCGGGCACTTCGATCCAGAGATTGAGCGACGTTCCTCCGAGCGTGCACGGGCTCTTCACGCCGAGCGCATCCATCGAGGGATATTCGTCCGCAAGAAACAATCGCTGCGATCCGATGCGGAATTCGGAATGGCCAATCTTGCCGTTCTCCGGGTCGATCCAACGCATGATCTCCTCGGCGCCAAGACCGGCGACATAGAAGTCGAGCGCCTTCGAGGCTTCGCGGGCAATCAGATAGATGGAAACATCGGGGCGCTTGTCAGTCATTCGCGACTCATAACCCACGGTGTGCGGCCAGGATTGTAAATTTTTCTCACGCCGTCAGCTGAATATGTTGGATCTGTGGGCCGCGCAGGCGGAAATATTCCGTTGGCGTAAAACCCGAGAACTCCCGGAACTCGCGGATGAAATGCGGCTGGTCGTAGTAACCGTGCCGCTCGACGATCTCCATCCAGTCCACGCTCGGCGCGGCATGGACACGCGCAAGAACCTGCTGGAATCGCGAGACGCGCAAATACGCCTTCGGCGTCATCCCGACCTCCTCGCTGAACAAGCGAATAAGTTTTTTCGGGCTCACCTCCGCGTCGCGCGCGACGGTCGTAACAGACACGCGATGCGGGCACGTGCCAAAGAGCCGGAGGGCCACTGCGACCGCGGGATGATGTGTTTGCTCCGAGAACCGTCCCACCATTTCATCGAACAACATGGCAATCTTGTCGTCCGGTGTCGGCGCTTGGATGAGGCGCTGGTGCAAGCGCTCCGCGTCTCGCCCCCAGATGTCTTCGAGCGAGACGTGCACGTCCTCGAATTCGCGCGCCGAGCCGCCGAAGAAAGCAAATGCCCCGCCTGGCTTGAACTGCACGCCCAGCATGTGCGGCTGATAGGCATCGATCGCAAATGTGCGCGTGTGCGTGCCGCAGATCGCTGTCCCCGACAGCAGGTTGCGCTCGCCATAGCGTTCGCCGCCATACCACGACAGCGCATCGCCATTCAGATTGACGAACAGCCCCAGCCGTCCCGACGCCATGATGGTGTCCTTGGCATGGCCGGGGTCGCTGCCGCGCCAATACCAGACGTTCTCAATCAACGCATCGAACGGCGGACCGGGCTCGAAGGTCCTGTAGAGCATCGGCGTTATGTGCGCCGCGTGCGGGCGCGTGCCATTGGTGGACGCAGCCATGGTCTTCTCCGTTCGCACGAAAGATAGGCGTCAGGACGCGAGTTCGCCAGCGCGCTTGTTGGCCGCCGCGACGGCACGCGCCATTAACCGCGATAGCCCATTCGGACTCATAAGCACCTTGAGCGCGGCTTCGGTCGTGCCGCCGGGACTTGTGACGTCGCGGCGAAGTGCCGAAGGCGGGCGCTTGTCGGCGGCAAGCAATGCACCCGCTCCCATGATTGTTGCCCGCGCAAGCTTCTCCGCCTCGGGGCGGCGCATGCCTTCGGCTTCGGCAGCATCTGCCAAGGCTTCGACCATCAGGAACACATAGGCAGGCCCTGAGCCCGACACCGCTGTTGTCACATCAATGAGTTTCTCGCTGCGGACCCAGATCGTTTCGCCGAGCGGGGCCAGTAACTGCTCCGCCAGTTTCTTTTCGCTCGCGGAGATAATCTTCGGCGCATAGATCGAACTTATCCCCTGCCCGATTGCACCAGGCGTGTTGGGCATAGCGCGCAGAATTCTGGCCCCACGACCCAACGCTTTTGTCAGCGTTGCGATGCTGGTTCCCGCCGCGATCGAAACCATTGTCGTGCCGTGCGCAGCAATCGGCTTCAGCCTCACCGCTTCCGTGCGCAGGATTTGTGGTTTGAGCGCGATGACACAGGCGCGGATACGGCCTTCGGGAATCTCTTCGATCGTGGAAACGAAACGCATGCCTTTAAGCTTGCGCAGACTCGTATCCGGCTTTGGCTCGACCGCGATAACAGGCCCAAGACCGCGCGTCAGCCAGCCGCGCAGCATGGCGCCGCCCATGCGGCCCGCGCCGATGAGGACGATCGGAGGCTTTACGCCTGACCGGCGCATTCCAGGATGGCGGCGGAGATGGCTTCCTGTGCGGTCTTCCCGCCCCACAGCACGAACTGGAATGCCGGATAATAGTGCTCGCAGGCTTCGACGGCCAAATTGAGCAGTGCTTCGCACTGCGCGGCGCTGGCGGCGGCGTCGGGGAAAATCATCGCGTGGCGATAGACGACCGTGCCGTCATCCGGCCAGAGGTCGAAATGGCCGATCCAAAGCCGCGCGTTCACATGCATCAAAAGGTCCGCGACATTCGAACGGCGAATCTCGTCGCCGATGCGCATGTCGAACGCAGAGGACAGATGCAGCGACTGCAGATCGTCCCGCCAGGTGAAATTGAAATGATGATCCGCCCAGCGGCCTGCAACCGTCAGATTCAGTTCGTCCCGCCCGGCCCGTTCGAAATGCCAGCCGCTGTCCTCGACCGCCTGCTCGAGCATATCGAGCGGGTGGGGACCGGCAGGCGCTTCGTTCAGCTGGATGGTTGTCATCGAGGAACTCCTACGCGTGGGGGACCGACGCAAATCGAAGCAGTTGAGAGTCAAACTGGCACAAGATTTTGCGGTCGCACAAGAGTCTCTGGCGCACGAATTGGGAGTCGAGACTCCCATTCACAGGTTTGAATTCGCTCAAGACTCTTTTTTTAGAGTCGAAACAAGCGCTTCCAGAGAAGCGACGCGCGCGGCAAGCGATTCATTTTCCGTGCGCGCTTTCGCCGCCATCGCCTTGACGGTCTCGAATTCGTCGCGAGACACGAGATTCATATCGGCCACCAGCCGCTCCATGCGCTGGCGCACGATGCTCTCGACCTCGGTGCGGACACTGTTCGCGGCACCAGCCGCGTCTGTGAACAGTTTTGCCATCCCGTCGAGGAAAGAATTGTCGGTCTGCATGGGACTACCTCCTGGACCTATATAGTCAACCGACTGTAATTAGCGAAGCGCTGCAAATCAGCTTACGATTCGCCGCCGCTCAATTTGTCGCGCTCATGGTTATCCCTTTTCCACAGATCGATCCCGTCCTGATCAAGCTTGGACCGCTTGCCATCCGCTGGTACGCCATCGCCTATATCGCGGGGCTGCTGCTCGGTTGGTGGGCTGTGTTGCTGATGCTGCGGCAAAAGTCGCTGTGGACGAATCCCCCATTCAGGGGAAAGCCGCCCGCGACAGAAGAAGAGATCGGAGACTTCGTCGTCTGGGCCACGCTCGGCGTCATCATCGGCGGACGCCTTGGCTGGGTGATCTTCTACGGCATCTTCCTGTGCTCGGCATCGCCTGAGGGCAATTTCTGCCAAGGCCTGCCAATGGACTTCCTGTACCACCCGATCCGCATCATCGCGGCCTGGGAAGGCGGCATGTCGTTCCATGGTGCCGCGATCGGCGTCATCCTCGCGCTGTATCTGTTCTGTCGGAAACGCAAACTCAGCTTCTTCTCGATGGGCGATCTGGTCTGTCTCGTACAACCCATCGGACAATTCTTCGGCCGCATCGCGAACTTCGTGAATGGAGAGCTGTGGGGCAAGCCCGGCGATGTTCCGTGGGCGATGGTGTTTCCCCGCGCGCATGACGGAATCCCGCGTCATCCAAGCCAGCTCTACGAAGCGGCTCTGGAGGGTGTCCTCTTGTTCGTCGTTCTGCAGATTTGTTTGCGCGTGTTCCGCTTGCATGAACGCCCCGGTCTGATCAGCGCGATCTTCCTGTTCGGTTATGGCGCGCTGCGCTTTGTCGTCGAGTTCTTCCGCGAGCCCGATACCCCGTTCCTTGGCTGGTTCAGCATGGGTCAGGCGCTGTCGGTGGGATTGCTGGCCGCGGGCTCTTATCTCGCCTGGTATGTGCTGAAGGAGCCGAAGGCGGCGTGACCGCGCTCGGCCAACGCCTCGCGGGCCTGATCGCGGCACAGGGGCCGATCTCCATCGCCGAGTTCATGACCATTGCGCTGCACGATCCGCAGGCGGGCTATTACGCCACCCGCGATCCATTCGGCGCGGCCGGCGATTTCATCACCGCGCCGGAGATCAGTCAGATGTTCGGAGAGTTCCTGGGGTTGTGGTGCGTGCAGGTCTGGCACGATCAGGGCAAGCCAGCACGCAAACGGCTTGTCGAGCTCGGGCCGGGACGCGCCACGCTTCTGGCCGATGCATTACGCGCCACGCAGGTGGCGCCCGAATTTATGAGCGATCTCGAGATCGTGCTGGTCGAGGCAAGCCCCGTGCTGCGCGAGATACAACGGGAAAATCTGAAACCCTGGGGCGACAAAATACGCTGGACGACGCAGTTCGATGACTCGCTCAGCGACCGGCCGCTGTTCCTGCTGGCCAATGAGTTCTTCGATGCCCTGCCGATCCACCAATATGTGAAGACCGCGCGAGGCTGGTGCGAGCGGACGGTCGGCGTCGATGCGAATGGTGCGCTGAGCTTCGCGTTGTCGCCCGTGCCCGCCATTGGCGTCACGATCCCGGTTGACCGAGAATTCGCGCCCGATGGTGGTGTGTATGAAGTTTCACCAGCCAGCCTCGCACTTGTCGAAGAGATCGCACACGTCGTCGGGCGTCAGGGCGGCGGCGCGTTGATTGTGGACTACGGTTACGACACGCCAGGTTACGGCGAGACATTGCAGGCCGTCGCCGATCACGAATTTGCTGAAGTGCTGGCGGATCTCGGCGAAGGCGATCTCTCAGCGCATGTGGATTTCACGGCACTGGCCGCGCGCGCCAAAGATGCCGGCGCCGAAGCCTACGGCCCCACCGGTCAGGGTGATTTCCTCGAAGACCTCGGGCTGACCCATCGTGCGGAGCAACTCGCTGCAAGAAATCCGCAAGTGGCGGAAGCAATCTGGAAGGCCGTCAACCGGCTTGTGACGCCGGAAGAAATGGGAACACTGTTCAAAGCGCTCGCGATCATGCCAAAGAACGCCGCCAAACCTGCGGGCTTCTGATGAGCGTCCTGCGCGCAAAAAATCTGCAAACGGTCAGCCACGGATTCTTCGGACGGCGCGGGGGCGTGTCCGACGGAATTTTCACATCGCTGAATTGCGGTCCGGGGTCCGATGACAAGCGGGCAAACGTCGTCGAGAACCACAGGCGTGTCACCGATGCGCTTTTGCCCGGCACGCCGTTGCTCACGCTCTATCAAATCCACAGCGGCAATGCAGTCACCGTCACCACACCGTGGAATATCGGTGAAGGTCCGCAGGCTGATGCGATGGTCACGAATTTGCCGAACATCACACTCGGCATTCTCACCGCCGATTGCGCGCCGGTGCTGTTTGCCGATCCTGAAGCAAAGGTCATCGGCGCGGCGCATGCAGGATGGAAGGGCGCGATCAGCGGCGTGACAGATTCCACCATCGCCGCGATGGAAGCGCTTGGCGCGAAACGCAATAGAATCGCGGCCGCCATCGGCCCGTGCATCAGCCAGGCCAATTACGAAGTCGGTCCCGAATTCCGCGGGCGTTTCCTCGAATCCGATTCGACCTTTGCGCGATTCTTCGTCCCGGGCGACAAGTCGGATCATTTCCGCTTCGATCTGGATGGCTTTGTCGCACAGCGTCTGGACGCCGCAGCCATCGCGAGCGTCGAGCGGCTCTCGACGTGCACTTATGCCGCGGAAGACGATTTCTTCAGCTTTCGCCGCGCGACTCATCGCGGCGAAAAGGATTATGGGAGACAGGTGTCGGCAATCGTGCTGAAAGCCTGAAAAGCTGGTTTACCGCCCCCACCACCGTTGCTAAAAGCCGGTCATTAAACCGTCACAGCTGGAGCGCGCGCGACCATGAGCGATAAAAACGGAGCGCGGGGCATGAAGCTTCTGGCGGGCAATTCGAATCGCGCGCTGGCCGAAGCGATGGGCCAGTATCTGAACCTCCCAATGGTCAAAGCGGTCGTGCGCCGCTTCGCCGACATGGAAGTGTTCGTTGAAATTCAGGAAAACGTCCGCGGCGAGGACATCTTCGTCATCCAGTCGACGAGCTTTCCGGCCAACGATAATCTGATGGAATTGCTGATCGTGATCGATGCGCTGCGCCGCGCCTCGGCCCGCCGCGTCACCGCGGTGATTCCGTATTTCGGCTACGCGCGGCAGGACCGCAAAGTCGGACCGCGCACGCCGATCTCCGCGAAGCTCGTCGCGAACCTGATCACCCGCGCCGGCGCCGACCGCGTACTGACCGTCGATCTCCACGCCGGACAAATCCAGGGCTTCTTCGATATTCCGACCGACAACCTCTACGCCATGCCGGTGATGGTGAAGGACATCGAGGATTATCTCGGCCACAACAACCTCATGGTCGTGTCGCCCGACGTGGGTGGCGTGGTGCGCGCGCGCGGCCTCGCCAAGCGCCTTGGCGCCGACCTCGCCATCGTCGACAAGCGCCGCGAGCGCGCCGGCGAATCCGAAGTCATGAATATCATCGGCGACGTCGAAGGCCGTTCCTGCATCCTAATCGACGACATTGTCGATTCCGGCGGCACGATCTGCAACGCCGCCGAGGCGCTGCTGCGCGAAGGCGCGAAGGATGTCTGCGCCTACGCCACGCACGGCGTGCTGTCGGGGGGCGCAGTGGCGCGCATCAAAGGCTCCAAGCTGAAATCGATGGTGATCACCGACTCGATCGCGGCAACCGACGAAGTGGCGAAGTGCGCCAACATCCGCCGCATTTCCATCGCCCCCCTGATCGGCGAAGCTATGCGCCGCATCAACAACGAAGAGAGCGTGTCGAGCCTGTTCGATTAGGAGCGGAGTCCATGCCGACCGCCGCCGACATCCGCAAGATCGCGCTGGCGCTGGACGGCGTGGCGGAGATCGATCACTTTTCGCGTCCAGCGTTTCGCACCAAAAAGCGCATCTTCGCGGTCATCCGTTCGGACGGGCTTTATCTGCATCTGCCGGACGAGCGGAAGGAGTTTCTCTTCGAGGCCGCCCCCGAGACCTTCGTCAAATACATGTGGGGCAAGACGGCGAATGTGATCGTCCAGCCGGAGCGCGTGTCCAAAAAGGAGCTGGCTGCCCTGATCCGCGAGGCGTGGGAATCCAACCTTCCGCAGCTGCCCAAGGCCAAGGCTGCGCCGAAATCGAAGGTCAAAAAGGCCCGCAGGTAACCGTCAGGCCGGCGCGTACTGGCGCGAATCGTGGCGGTCGGGCACAAATACGCGATGGAGCAACTTCCCCAACCGCCCGGCGACGACACGATTGCAGGCTTCGCACGCAAGGTCGCGGTGGCAATCCTTATCGCGGCGGTGCTCCTGGCGTTCTGGGAGATCAGCCAGGTTCTGGTTCTGGGCTTCGGCGGTGTCGTGGTTGCCGTCGTCCTGCGCAACATGGCAGCGCCGGTGCAACGCTATCTGCGCGTCTCGGACCACATCGCACTCCTCATCACCACCATCGGGCTGCTCGCCCTGGCCATCACATTCTTCGTCATCTTTGGCGGGCTGGCGGTGGATCAGTTTACGGCACTGCTGAACGAAATCCCCGGCGCCATCGTGAGCGGCCGCAAGTGGCTGCAGCAATACACCGAAGGCCGTTGGTTCCTGGCACTGCTTGGACACACCGGCGCGCCATCGGGCGAAACACTGCTTCAGGCCCTTCCAATAGCCGGCGGCGTACTGGGCGGCATGAGCGAGGCCTTGCTGGTTCTTCTTGTTGGAATCTATCTCGCCGCCGACCCGCAAGCCTATATGCGCAGCGTCGTGCGCCTGTTCCCGCCCCATCGGCGCATTCGTGTCAGCCATATCCTCAACGCCATCGCCACCGCACTGCAGAAATGGCTGGTCGGGATGGCCTTCGACATGCTGATCGTCGGCGTTATGACCGGCCTTCTGATGTGGCTGGTCGGTGTGCCGCTGCCCTTTGCGCTCGGCGTGCTGACTGGCCTGTCGGTCTTCGTGCCCTATATCGGGCCGGCCATTGCCTGCATTCCTGGGCTGCTTTTGGCCCTGAGTGTCAGTCCCACCCTCGCGATGTACGCAGCCATCGTCTACGCCTTTGCGCTGGGGATCGAGGGCAATGTGACTCAGCCCCTGCTCCAGCGCTGGGCGGTCTCGCTTTCGCCGGTCATTAACCTGCTGGCGATCGTGGCGTTCGGCATCATTTTCGGGCTCTGGGGCGCGGTTCTGGGCACCCCTATGGCAGTCACCCTCACCGTCCTGATCCGGATGGCTTATATCGAGGACGTTCTGGAAGCCCGGCCCCCGGCGGAAGCGGACGCGGAAACCTGAAAACACGCGGTTGCGCCGCCGCCGCCCATCCGCTAAAAGCCCCGCTTTCCTGGCCCCAAGATGGACGAAAGGGCCGGAAACCAAGGAATTCTTCCAATGCAGCAGATTCAGGAATTGAGCGCCCAGGCGCGCGAGAAAACCGGCAAGGGCCCGGCCTATCAGACCCGTCTCAAGGGCCTGATCCCGGCGATCGTCTATGGCGGCTCTGAAGAGCCCGAGAACATCGCAGTCGATTCGCACGCGCTTGCGCTGAAAGTCGAAGCCGGCGGTTTCCTGACAAAGCTGCTGATGCTCGATGTCGGCGGCAAGAAGCAGCGCGTGATTCCACGCCAGCTGCAGATCGATCCGGTCAGCGACCGCCCCGTCCATGTCGATTTCATGCGCCTGGCGCAGGGCGCGAAGGTACGCCTCGCCATTCCGGTGCATTTTAAGAACCAGGAAGCGTCGCCAGGCCTGAAGCGCGGCGGCGTGCTCAACATCGTGCGTCACGAAGTCGAGATGCTCTGCCCGGCCGACCACATTCCCGAATATCTCGAAGCGAATCTGACCGGCCTCGACATTCACGGCACGTTGCACATCAACGACATCAAGCTGCCGGAAGGTGCGGTGCCGACCATCCGCGAAGAGAACTTCACCATCGCCTCGATCGTTGCGCCGACCAGCGTGATCGAAGAGCAGAAGGCTGCCGCAGCTGCTGCCTCGGCCGCAGCCTCTGCACCAGCCGCGGAAGAAGCGCCTGCCGCTGGCGCCGCTGCTCCGGCCGCTGGCTCCGCGCCCGCCGCCAAGGCACCGGAAAAGAAATAGTTCGAACGAACTTGTCCCCTCATTCGCTCGCCGGATGAGGGGATTGGTCGCCCCCTATGACCGACACGCCTCTCCTCATCGCCGGTCTGGGAAATCCCGGCGCCGAGTACGCGCGCAACCGGCACAACGCCGGCTTCATGGCGGTAGACACGATCCACGAGAGCTACGACTTCGGCCCGTGGCGCTCGCGCTTTCAGGGCATGATCAGCGAAGGCACGCTCGGCAAGCGCAAGACATATCTGCTGAAGCCCATGACCTACATGAACGACAGCGGCCTGTCGGTCGGTCCGGCGCTGCGGTTCTTCAAACTTCCGCTGACCGCGCTTGTCGTCATGCATGACGAGATTGATCTGGCGGCGGCAAAGCTCAAGGCCAAAACCGGCGGCGGCGATGCCGGCAACAATGGCGCGCGCTCGATCACGGCGGCGCTGGGGCCTGATTATCGCCGCGTGCGCATCGGCATCGGACATCCTGGCGAGAAGCACCGGGTACACGGCCATGTGCTCGGCAATTTTTCCAAAGACGACGAAACGTGGCTGGTGCCGATGCTGAGCGCGATTGCGGAAGCCGCGCCTTTCCTTGCCAAAGACGATGACGTCGGGTTCATGAGCAAAGTCGCACTGCTGATAAAGCCGCCAACAAAAAAAGAAAAGAAAGACGAATAATGGGATTCAAATGCGGCATCGTGGGCCTTCCGAATGTCGGCAAGTCCACGCTTTTCAACGCGCTGACGCAGACCGCGGCCGCGCAGGCGGCGAACTATCCGTTCTGCACCATCGAGCCGAATGTCGGCGATGTGGCAGTGCCGGATCCGCGCCTTGAGAAGCTTGCGGCCATCGCCAAATCCGCCGAGTTGATTCCGACACGCATCACGTTCGTGGATATCGCAGGCCTCGTGCGCGGCGCTTCCAAGGGCGAAGGCCTCGGCAACCAGTTCCTCGCCAATATCCGCGAGGTCGATGCCATCGTGCATGTGCTGCGCTGCTTCGAGGATGACGACATCACCCATGTCGAAGGCAAGATCGATCCTGTCAGCGATGCCGAGACCGTCGAGACAGAATTAATGCTGGCGGACCTGGACAGCCTGGAGAAGCGGGTCAAACCGATCGAGAAGAAAGCGAACTCCGGCGAAAAAGAAGCCAAAGAACTGTTCGCGCTGATGAGCAAGGCGCTTGTCTTGCTCCGCGAAGGCAAGCCCGCGCGCCTCGCCGATCTCTCGCATGAGGAGCGCGAACCGTATCGCCAGCTCGGCCTGATGACCGCCAAGCCCGTCCTCTATGTCTGTAACGTCGAGGAAGGGTCCGCCGCCACCGGCAACAAATTCTCGCAAGCCGTCGAGGCGATGGCCAAGGGTCAGGGCGCCGGCGCGGTCGTCATCTCGGCCCGCATCGAGGAGGAAGTCGCACAGCTCCCGTCCACGGAGCGCGAGGAATTCCTGCAAAGCCTGGGTCTGGAAGAGCCGGGCCTGAACCGGCTGATCCGCGCGGGGTACAATCTTCTCGGCCTGATCACGTTCTTTACGGTCGGCCCCAAGGAAGCGCGCGCCTGGACCGTGACCAAGGGCTCCCGCGCGCCGCAGGGCGCCGGCGTCATCCACACCGATTTCGAGCACGGCTTCATCCGCGCCGAGACCATCGCCTTCAATGATTATGTGACCAACAATGGCGAGGCGGGTGCCCGCGAAGCAGGCAAATTCCGTCTAGAGGGCAAAGATTATATTATCGCCGATGGTGACGTGATGCATTTCCGCTTTAATACCTGAAGGTACATTTTTAACCTCACTCGCAACGCGTATCCCCGGTGTGCGCGTCGTGCGTTATCGTTGCGAAACACGGACGAGCCATGACCGGAAAACTGCACTACGAGGATCTCGATATCGGCCGCTCTTTCGCATGCGGCACCTATGCCGTCACGAAGGATGAGATCGTCGAATTCGCCCAAGAGTTTGACCCGCAGCCGCATCATCTTGACGAAGAGGCCGCCAAGAATTCCATGCTCGGCGGGCTCGCCGCCTCGGGCTGGCATGTTTGCGCCATGACCATGCGAATGTTCGCAGATCATATGATTCCGCGCATGGAAGAGCGCGGGGGCTCCGGCTCGCGCGAGGCGCGCTGGATGAAGCCGGTGCGCCCCGGCGACAAGCTGCGCACCGAGGCAACGGTCGTCGAAAAGAAAGAATCTCGCGCGCGGACCGATATCGGCCATGTGACATTCGAATGCCGGGTCTACAACCAGACGGAGCAGGTCTGCCTGCTCTACATGACACCCGTCGTCGCCCGGCGGAGCGCGCCATGAACCCTCTCTATTGGGAAGAGATCGAGATCGGAACGCGGCGCGAGCTCGGCACCTATACCTTCACCGAAGAAGAGATCATCCGCTTCGCGAAAAAATACGATCCGCAGGTCATTCATACGGATCCGGAAGCCGCCAAGGACTCGATCTTCGGCGGCCTGATCGCGAGCGGGTGGCACACTGCCGCGATCTGGATGAAACTCTCGTTGGCGGAGCGTCAGCGCGCGGGTTCGCCAACGACGGCGCGGATGGGTGTCTCGCCGGGCTTCGAGGACATGAAATGGATGAAGCCCGTGCGCCCCGGCATGACGATGAAGTTTTCGTCAGAGGTCTATAGCAAAAGGGAACTGAAATCACGCCCCGACATGGGTCTGCTGCTCACCCTCAACAAGGCGCACGACGAAGCCGGCGCGCTGGCCATGCGCTTTATCGGCAAGAGCTTCGTGCAGCGGCGCCCCAATGCCTAAAACGCTTCACAATCGCGCATCGGATCGGTTCTAATATCTCTCAGACAACCGGGGAGAGAGCCATGACCACACGCGGCACGATGATCAAGATGAAGATGAGCGACGGCACCGAGGTCGGCGTCTATCACGTCGAGCCCAAAGGCGCGCGGCGCGGCGGGCTTGTCCTTATCCAGGAAATCTTCGGCGTCACAAATCACATCAAGGAACTCTGCGACAAGTTCACGGACGAAGGCTACGAGGTTCTCGGCCCGGCGCTTTACGACCGTGAGGAGCCCGGCTTTGAGGCAACCTATTCGCCAGAGGATATCCAGAAGGCGATCAAGATCGCACGCGGCGAGCACCCGTTCGACCTCTCGATCAAGGATACGCAGACCTGCATCGACGCGCTGAAAGGCAAAGGCGCGGTGTTCATCACCGGCTTCTGCTACGGCGGTACGGTGACATGGGTGGCGGCGGCCAAATGCGACGGCCTCGCCGCGGCGTCAGGCTATTACGGCGGCCAGATCGCCCAGATGAACGACCTGCAGCCCAAATGCCCGACGATCCTGCATTTCGGCGAGAACGATCACGGCATTCCGCTGAGCGATGTGGACAAGATTCGCGCCGCGCATCCCGACGTGAAGATTTACGTCTACGAAGGCTGCGGCCACGGCTTCAACTCCGACCGCCGCGCCGACTACAACGACGAAGCGCACAAACTCGGCATGAAGCGGACGTTGGAGTTGTTCCGGACGAATGGGGGATAGATTGTCTTCACCGAAATTCAGCGCTCAGCACGAAGAACGATCTCTTTCACATGTCGTGATTTGACGTAACTTCTGCAGCTGACGCTGTCTTCGCTGTCGCAACGGCTTCCGAGATCGCCGTCATCAAAGGTCAAGAAAAGATTCTTTGTGACATCTGCTGTAAGCACCAAACCTTCCTCGTCCGCGATGCCTACTGTCAGAGTGGGAAAGCTTCGCCGAATATTCTGCACAGTGTCGCCGATGCAGGCGCGGCCGGATTTATCCCGTAGGCAGATGCCGTGCTGTTGGATGCGTAGCTCGTTGACCCCTGAGCCTTCGACCAACACCGCCACCTTCGATTGGCCGCTGCAAGCACGGTAAACCCTATATGTCAAATGGAAGTCTGGACCTTCAGGATAGATTTTGTAGGTTCGAAGCAAACGCATCGATGCTGGCGGCTTTTGGCCCACGATAAACTCGCAATAGCGTGCCCCCGATCCAACAATATAGTCACGCGATCCAGCCAAGGCTGACGTTGTGACGAGAACGATAATGGTCGTTGCGAAAAGCCGTTTCACCGCAATGCCACCTTTTCCCGCCGTTGAAGGTAATGGCGGCGAGCATCATGCCACCTTCGTCAGTGTCGTGCGTGCCAGCATTTCCACGAATGACGAACGTGTAAGATTGCGTCGCCCGGCTTCTTCATCGATCGCGGCGAGCACACCGGAGTCGATGGAGAGGTTGGCCTTCACCGGCTTGCCCGTTTCGCGCACCAGCGGGACCATGGCAATCCCGGCGCCGGATACGAGCGCGGCCTTGACCTCTGGATCGCGGCGCAAGGCTTCGAGCGCGCGGGGGCGCGGAATCTTGGTACCGCGCTCTTCCGTCACTTCGGCCCAGTCGCGCAGCGCTTCGGCGGCGTTGGCGAGTGCATCGTCCATCGTCTTTCCCATCGCTGTGCAGCCGGGAAGATCGGGGAACACAACGCCGTATGCACCTGCCTTGCCGTCAATCAGTGCGATGTAACGTGCCATCTCTCAGCTCCACTCAAATCCAACCTGCCGTCTTCGCGACACTGCGCGCCACACCGGGCGACAGCACGCGATGGCGGGGTACAACAACGACGCCCTTCTTTGCGTGACGGTAGACATCGTGTCCGCCGCCATGACGGGCGAGTTCCCAGCCTTCCCGCAGCAATCTGGATACGATCTTGTTTCGGTTCGTTTCCAAATACAGAAGCCCGAGCTTAATGCGCCTGTATAGGCGCATTACCGTCCGCCGTCAAGCACTAATGCGCCTATATAGGCGCATAACCTACCGCAGTGCCGCTTCGATGTTGCCGCCATCGACGGTAATGACGGCAGCGGTCGTTTTTTCGGCGTGGGCGAGGTAGACGAAGGCCTCCGCGACTTCGGCGGCGTAGACTTCGCGGCCGAGGAGATTGCCGCTCATATAAGTCTCTTCAGACACGCCGCGCGCCTTGGACCGCGCTGCGACCATGTCGTCGGTGAGCAGGCCTGAGCGCACGCGGTCGGCGTTCACGGCGTTGGCGCGGATGCCGTCCTTGCCGTGGTCGAGGGCGTATTGGCGCACGAGGAAGAGGGTTGCGGCCTTGGGCAATCCGTAGGGGCCGAAATCCTTGCCCGGGTTCACCGCCTGCTTGGACGTGTTGAACAGCAGGCAGCCATAGGTGCCTTGTGCGCGCATGATCCTGACCGCGTTCTGCGCGACGCTCTGGTGCGCGAAGAAGTTCAGCTCGAAGCTCTTGCGCAGCACCTCGTCCTCGAGCGAGCCGATATTGCCCTGCCACGCGGCGCCGGCGTTGGAGACGACGATGTCGACGCCGCCGAACGCTTCCACCACCTTGTCGAAGGCGGCGCGCACGCTCGCCGGATCTGTCACGTCGCACTGGATCGCGAGCGCGTGCTTGTGCACGGCTTTAGCGGCCTTCACCGCCATGTCGTGATCGCGGTCGAGGATCGCGATCTCCGCACCTTCCGCCGCCATCGCTTTCGCTGTCGCCGCGCCGATGCCGGAGCCGCCGCCGGTGATGACACAGACCTGACGCGACAGCGTCTTCTCGTTCGACTTGCCGAGCTTGGCCTGCTCCAGCGACCAGTATTCCACCTCGAACATGTCGTTCTCGGAGATGCATTTGTATTCGCCGATCGCTTCCGCGTCGGTGATGACCTCGATCGTGTTCTCCGCGATGTCGGCGGCGATGGCGGCGTCCTTCGCCGTCGCGCCGAGGCCGAACATGCCGACACCGGGCACCAGGATCACGCGCGGCAGCGGATCGAGTTCTTTCTTCTTCGGCATCGAGGTCGCGTTGTTGCGCGCGAAATAGTCGTGGTAGTGCGCGACAAATTTCTCGACCGCCGCGGTGACGTCCTTCTTCCAGTCATCGAGCTTGTGCGCGTCCGGCGCGGGTACGACCAGCGGCCAGTTCTTTGTGCGGATCGTGTGGTCGGGCGTGACCACGCCGACCTGGCTGTAGCGCGCGAGATCGGCGCCGTTCACATAGTTCAGAATCGTGGGATTGGTGCGGAAACAAAGGATCTGGCGCTTCGCCGTTCCGGCCATCGCATTGCGCTCGATGGCGACGGCGCCGCGCAAGATTGGCGCGATCTCGGCAACGGTCGCCATGTGTTGCGGCAGAACTGCGGACTGGAGCGGCTTGCGATCCTTCTGAAGACGCTCCTCCGCCAGCGTGACGAATTCGATCATCTTCTCGTAGGCGGTCTTCGCATCGTCAGAGAACGTGAAGATGCCGTGCTTCGGCAGGATCAGCCCTTCGACCTTCGGATTGGCGTCGAACACATCGGCGACCGCTTTCGCCAGCGTGAAGCCCGGAATGAAATACGGCACATAGGCGACGCGTGAGCCATAGATCTCGCGTGCGGTCTTCTCGCCATCGGGCTGATCGGTGATCGCGAGCACCGCGGTCGAATGGGTGTGGTCGATGAATTTGTGCGGCAGGAACGCGTGCAGCAGCGTCTCGACGCTCGGGTTCGGTGCGGTCGAGTCCAGCAGATTGATGCGCTGGAAATTGACCACGTCCTCGTCGCTGAGCGTGTTGAGGCGGCGCAGCCGGCGCAGCTCATGCAACCGCACCGCGGGCAGGCCCTGCGGCTCGATATTGCCCATGTCCCAGCCGCTGCCCTTCACGCACAGCACATCGACGTCTTCGCGGAGCTGGTCCTTGGCCGTGGTCTTTACAGAGGTGTTGCCGCCGCCGTGGAGCACGAGCTTGGGATCGGAACCGAGCAGCCGCGTCGTATAGGTGCGCAGCGCCAAATCCTTGTTCACGCCCTGTGCGGCGTACCGCGCCACAAAATCTTGTGCCTCTGAATCTGAAAAGCGCGACTGCATGATTTTCGTTTTTTCCGACTTTTTATCAGTTAAGGGTCCGCGCCACCCTGGACAGGGCCGTCAGGTGGCGGGGAAGAGGCTGCGTAGGCCCTGCTCCGTCGCGGCGCAAGTGCCCCGTTCGGTGATAAAACCTGTCACGAGACGCGCCGGCGTGACGTCGAAACCGGGGTTGGCCGCGGGGGAGCCCGGCGCCGCGATCTCGACCGTCGCGAGTGTTCCAGATGAGGTGCGCCCGGTCATTTTCAAGAGTTCGTCCGGCGATCTTTCCTCGATCGGGATGTCGCGGCCGTTGGAGAGCGTCCAATCGATGGTCGAACTCGGCAGCGCGACATAGAAAGGCACGTCGTTGTCCTTCGCGGCGAGGGCCTTCAGATAGGTGCCGATCTTGTTGGCGACATCGCCATTCGACGTGACGCGATCCGTGCCGACGATGCAGAGATCGACGCGGCCGTCCTGCATGTAGTGGCCGCCCGCATTGTCGGCGATGATCGTGTGCTTGACGCCATGGCTTCCGAGTTCGAACGCGGTGAGCGAAGCGCCCTGGTTGCGCGGCCGGGTCTCGTCCACCCACACATGGATGGGGATGCCGGCATCGTGCGCCATATAGATCGGCGCCAGCGCGGTGCCCCAGTCGACACAGGCGAGCCAGCCGGCGTTACAATGGGTAAGCACATTGAGCGTCGCGCCGTTCTTCTTGTCGGCGGCTTCTTTGAGAATCTTGAATCCGTGCTCGCCGATGGAATGACACACGGCGACATCCTCATCCGCGATCTTCGCGGCTTCGGCCCAGGCAAGCGCGGCGCGCTCCTCGCGCGGCTGGTTGCGCAGCACATCGCACATCCGCTTCAGCGCCCAGCGCAGATTGATCGCGGTCGGCCGCGTCGCGGCGAGAATGTCGTGCGCGCGGTCCAGCGCCTCATCCGACGCATCCACGCGCATGGCGAGCGCAATACCGTACGCCGCGGTCGCACCAATCAACGGCGCGCCACGCACGATCATCGCCTTGATCGCATCGGCCGCATCTTCCATCGAGGCCAGTTCCAGCGTCTCGAACGTGTGCGGCAGCTTCGTCTGGTCGATGATCCCGACCTTGCTGTCGCCGATGGGCCAGATGGTGCGCCAGGGCTTGCCGTGGATTTTCATGCGCTCTCCTACCCTCCCCTCGAGGGAGGGTCGATACTTTGCGTAACGCAGTGAAGCAAATTTCGGGGAGGGGTTCTTGCGCAGGGCTGCGACATTACCCCTCCCCGAAGCGCTCCGCGATTCGACCCTCCCTAAAGGGGAGGGTAGATTCTAATGCCCCTCGAAGCTCACCAATGCCTTCACGTCCTGGCCGAAGGCGCGAATCTTGTCGGCGCCGCCGAGGTCCGGCAGGTCGACGAGGAAGCAGCAGCCGATCACCTTCGCGCCCGCGCGCTGCATCAGCTTTATCGCCGCGAACGCCGTGCCGCCCGTCGCGATCAGATCGTCCACGATGATCACCGCGTCGCCCTGCTTCACCGCGTCGATATGGATCTCGATCCGGTCCTTGCCGTATTCGAGATCGTAATCCTCGCCCAGCACGCCGTACGGCAGTTTACCCTTCTTGCGGATCGGCACGAAGCCGACGCCGAGCTGATGCGCGATCGCGCCGCCGAGGATGAACCCGCGCGCCTCAATGCCCGCGACCTTGTCGACCTTCACGCCTTTGTAATAGCCGACCATCTCGTCGATGGTGGCGCGAAACGCCTTGTCGTCACCGAACAACGTCGTGACATCGCGGAACATGATTCCCGGTTTCGGGAAATCCGGGATCGTGCGGATGGCGGATTTGATGTCCATGGCGCCTCGGCGGTCAGGGGTGACGGGGCATAGATACGAAGTTTCACGGAAAATCCAGCCCTCCGCCGCGCATTCGCCACGATGTATGCTGAGTCTCGCGAACCGGCTTGATCGGGCTTGAGGCATGACCCTGACGCGCACCGAAGATCTCGCACCGCCCTCCCGCGGCGATGCCGTTTTGTTCGAGGCGAAGGCGTCTGCGTTCCGGTTGCGGCGTCTGTTTCGCAATGCGCTGACCGGACCCAGGCGGCTCGCCAAAGCCGATGCCGCCGATTTCGGAATTGTCGTGGCGCAATCGCGCACACCGCTCTGGGCGGAAGTGCCGGCGTCGGAGCGCACGCTTCAACGCGGCAAGGTGCAGAATTTGCGCGTCGCCGCGCGCCAGCTCGACGGCACGTTGATGACGCCCGGTGCGGTGTTCAGCTTCTGGAAGCAGCTTGGCCGCACCAGCGTAACGCGCGGCTTCGCGCGCGGGCGAATGCTGAAGGAAGGCTGCATCGTGCCCGCGACAGGTGGCGGTCTGTGCCAGCTTTCCAACGCGCTCTATGACGTGGCGCTGAAAGTGGGCTTGGAGATCGTCGAGCGCCACGCCCATTCGCGCCGCGTTCCAGGCTCGCAGGCAAAGCAGGGCCGCGATGCGACGGTCGCGTGGAACTATGTCGATCTGCGTTTCCGCAGCCCCGTGCCGATACTTCTTCGTGTGCGGCTGGACGCCAGCGATCTGATTGTCGAGTTGCTGGGACAAACAGCGCAGCAGGAAAACAGCTTCGCGCCCCTGCCCGACACGCGGCCCGAGGCGCAGAGCTGCGAAAGCTGCGATCAGACCTCGTGCTTCCGTCACGGCGTGGCGGTGGGCGAAGGCAAGCGCGCCGTTCTGGTCGACGAATACTGGCCGGAGTTCGACGCGTTCGTGTCCGGCGATCTCCTCTGCCTGCCGATGACGCGCCGCCCACAATATGGCTGGAGAACAAATAAGTTCACGAAGGTGAGGACGGCGACGCTGACCACGCTGCGCCGCAGCTTCGCGATGCGTCGCGTTGAGAACGGCCCCAAGCGCCGCGCACTGGAACTGGCGATGTCGGAGCGGTTGGCGCGAAGCTATGCGCGCCATCTCGACGCCGATGTAGCCGAACTTGTCGTCGCCCAAAGCCTTCTGCCCACGCTCTGGCGCGAGGGCCATCTCGGCGGCCGCAAATTCTCTGTGCTGATGACGCGGCTCCCGATGCGCGTGTTACAGGATCGCCTAGACGCTGTTTCTCAACATCATCCCGAGCGCGCGACGCTGAAAGATTTCCGCGCCGATCCCGCCCTCCTCCGAGCCGAGGAAGAATCGCTCGCCGCAGCCCAGGAGATTGTCACGCCGCATGCCGATATCGCCGCGTTGTTTGGCGATCGAGCGATTGTTCTGAATTGGAAGACGCCTTCTACGCGCTTCAAGCACGCGCCCGGTTCGCGGCGTATCGCGTTCACCGGCCCGACCGTCGCCCGCAAAGGTGCTTATGAACTGCGCGAAGCCGCCCGCGCGCTCGATCTGCAAATCGTCCTACTCGGCAGCGATCTTGAAGGTGCGGATTTCTGGACCGGCGTGCGCACCTCCCGCGACATGAGCGCCGGCGTTGCCGCGTTCGTTCAGCCCGCCTTCCTCGAAGACAAGCCGCGCAAATTGCTCGCCGCATTGGCCAGTGGCATTCCTGTTATCACAACGATGGAATGCGGCGTGCGTCCACAATCAGGTCTGACTCTCATGTGTGCAGGCGACGTGGACGCGCTGATCGCAGCGCTAAGCGCGCTTTAGTACCCGTCCCGCCACCGCATCGAGCTTCGCGAACAGCGCGCGGTCGCGCTTTTCGGGGGGGGTGATAAAGGCGGTGTCGAGGACGTTATCGATGCCGGGCGACGGCTGACGCTGCGGGCCGAGCTTCGGGGCGACGGCCATCACGAGCTTACGCGCGTTCTCGGCATTGCCGGTAAGGACCTTGATCACCTGATCGACGGTGACGTGGTCGTGGCTCGGGTGCCAGCAATCGTAGTCCGTGACCATCGCGACGAGCGCGTACGGCAACTCCGCCTCGCGCGCGAGCTTGGCTTCGGGCATAGCTGTCATGCCGATCACGCTGCAGCCCCAGGATTTGTAGAGCAGCGATTCCGCGAGTGAGGAGAATTGCGGGCCTTCCATCGCGAGATACGTTCCGCCGACGGCGTGCTGGATGTTCGCCTCGCGCGCAGCCTCGGCCAGCGCCTTCGACAGCTTCGAACACACAGGATGCGCCATCGAGACATGCGCGACGAAGCCGGGGCCGAAGAAGCTCTTCTCGCGATTGTGCGTGCGGTCGATGAACTGGTCGACGACCACGAACATGCCCGGCGGCAGTTCTTCCTTGAACGAGCCGCTGGCCGAGACCGAGATCACGTCGGTCACGCCGGCGCGTTTCAGCGCGTCGATATTGGCGCGGTAATTGATCGAGGTCGGCGACTGGATATGGCCGCGGCCATGGCGCGGCAGGAACACGAGATCGACGCCCTTGAAGGTGCCGAACAGAAGCTCGTCCGACGGCTCGCCCCACGGGCTGGTCACGCGCTGCCAGCGCGCATTCTCAAGGCCTGCGATGTCGTAAACGCCGCTGCCGCCGATAATTCCAAGGACTGTCTTTGTCATGGCCGGGCTTTTAGCACGTCCGGCGAGGGGCGCAATTCAGACGATAGCAAGTCGCAGGATCGGGCGTTCCCAACTCACGCGCCCCGACGGCGGCTTCGTGCCGTCGCGCGCCGCGCCCATGCGTTCATAGAAGCCGATAGATGGCGGATGTGACACAATCAAGACGGAGGCGACGCCATGCGCCCGCGCCGTCTCGCGCATGTGATCGAAGAGGATTTTTCCGAGGCCCGCGCCCTGCGCGGCATCGGAGACAAACATGAGATCGAGTTCGGGCACGCCTTCGACGATCAGGCTATAGAAGCCGCGGATGTCGCCGCCCTCTTCCGCGAGGAAAATCTGGTCGCGATGAAGCTGTGTATCGCCAAGCGCATAATTCTCAAGAATGACACCATACATACCCTGATAGGCGCGCACGGATTTCATCAGCGTGTTGAGACGCGGAACATCGGCTTTGGTCGCGCGGCGGAATTGGGCTGCTATGGCGTTTTGCCTTCGTGCAGCTGCCAGGCATCGCCCTTGTGGGTGAGCGTCATGGCGCGCGGCTTGCCGGACGGCTCGGCCGCGTAGACGCCGAGCGCGAAGGTGTCTTTATCCTTCCAGTTGTCGCAGACGGACATGCGGTCGTCCGCCCATTCCTGCCCATAGCGGCCCGGTGCCACGCGCCAGACCCGCGTGCCGCCGCCGTTCATCTCATCGACGCGGCAAGTGACGAAGCGTTTGCCGTCCGGCGAATAATGCGGCGGACCGTCGACGGTGTGCTGCTTTCCGTTCGCCATCTCGATCAGAAGGAAGTCGTAGCTCTCGACCTCGTTCTTCTCGACCACGAATACGCCACGCGAAGGAAGATAGGCTGCCAGCAAATAACTTGGGCAAGGTTCCTCTTCGCTCGGTTTGCAACCATCGCCGAGACGCACGCTCTTGCCGTCGTCGAGCCTAAGCACGAGCCCACCCTTCTCGTGCTTCGCACGTGAACCGGCGAGCGCAAGCACGCTTTTCTCGTTGGTAGCTGTGCCCGTGAGCCCGGATTCGGCTTTTGCGATCTGACCGATCTCGTCCTCCGCCGCGCCGCTTGTCAGCAGCGCGGCAACGAGAGCCGGTACGAGCGCGCTCACCTTAGTGCGCGTCCTTCCAGACCCGGCGGTAGGACAGGAACAGCAGGCCCGACAGCAGCACCATGAACGCCATGACGCCGAGGCCGATATGCTTGCGTTCTTCCATCTTGGGCTCCGATGCCCAGGCGAGGAACGTCACGACGTCGTGCGCTTCCTGGTCCACCGTTGCGGGCGTGCCGTCGGAATACGTCACCGAGTCGGCGCGCAGCGGCGGCGGCATGGAGATGTTCCGGCCCGGAAAATACGGGTCGTAATACTTGCCGTCGATCACCTTGAAGCCGTGCGGCACCGGCGAACCATCGCCCGTGACGATCGAATAGACATACCGCGCTCCACCCTCGCGGGCTTTCACGATCAGCGAGAGATCGGGCGGCAGTGCGCCGCCATTGTTCGCGCGCGCCGCGTTCTCATTCGCGAACGGCGCGGGGAAGTGATCGGCGGGGATGCCGGGACGCGTCAGCGGCTGACCCTTGTCGTCCGTGGTCTCGCCCTTGTCGTTGGGCTCGGCCGCGATCTTGTAGCCGGCGGCAATCGCCTTGATCTGTGCGTCGCTGAAGATGCCGGGACTGCCCTCGCCGCCGCCGCCCAGATCGTGGAACGCGACGAGGTTCAGGCTGTGACAGGCCGAGCAGACTTCCTTGTAGACCTGGAAGCCGCGCTGCAAGGCCGCGCGGTCATAGGTACCGAACGGACCTTCGAACGACCAATGCACGTCCTTGGGCGGCATCGGCTCGCTCATGTCTTCGGCGAACGCGGTGGTGCCTGCGAGCAGCAGACCGGCGAGTGCGAGGGGAAGGGCTTTCATATCCGTCATCCTCACTCGGCGGGGCTGAGCACGGGCTGCGCAATCGACGCAGGCAGCGGCTTGGGCGTTTCGATCAGACCGAGCAGCGGCATGATCAACCAGAAGAAGGCGAAGTAGAACGCTGTGCCGAGGCGCGCGATCCACACAAGCGGCAGCTGCATGCCGTGCATCATCTCAAGCGAGGCATCGGCGCCCTGCGACCCGCAGTAGCCCAGGATCACGCAATCCACGACGAACAGCCAGAAGAACTGCTTCATCAGTGGCCGGAAGCGCGACGAGCGCACCTTCGATGTGTCCAGCCATGGCACGAAGACGAGCGTGACCAGCGAACCCGCCATCACCAGCACGCCGAGCAGCTTCTGCGGCACGGAGCGCAGCATCGCGTAGAACGGCAGCAGATACCATTCCGGCACAATATCGGGCGGCGTCACGACCGGATTGGCCGGCGTGTAGTTGTCCGGGTTGCCGAAGAAGTTCGGCGCATAGAACACGAACCCGACATATACGAGCAGGAAGAGCGCGACATAGAACCCGTCCTTCACCGTGTAGTACGGGTGGAACGGCACAGTGTCCTGCGGACCTTTGACGTCGATGCCGAGCGGGTTGTTGTTGCCCGGCACATGCAGCGCCCAGATGTGCAGGCCAACGACGCCGGCGATCACGAACGGCAACAGATAGTGAAGCGAGAAGAAGCGGTTCAGCGTCGGATCGCCGACCGCGTATCCGCCCCACAGCCACGTCGCGATGGACGAGCCCATATGCGGCACGATCTGGTCGAGGGCGGAGAAGAAGTTGGTGATGACGGTGGCGCCCCAGAACGACATCTGGCCCCACGGCAGCACGTAACCGAAGAACGCGGTCGCGACCATCAGCAGGTACAGGATCACGCCGAGGATCCACAGCACCTCACGCGGCGCCTTGTACGAGCCGTAGTACAGACCGCGGAACATGTGGATGTAGACCGCGATGAAGAAGAACGACGCGCCGTTCGCATGCATGTAGCGGATCAGCCAGCCGTAATTGATGTCGCGCATGATGCCCTCGACCGAGTCGAAGGCGAGGTTTGCGTTGGCGACATAATGCATCGCCAGCACGACGCCCGTGACGATCTGGATGCCGAGCATCACGGTGAGGATCGCGCCGAACGCATACCAGATGTTCAGGTTACGCGGCGTCGGGAAGGTGAGCATCGTGTCGTGCGCGAAACGCGCGAGCGGCAGACGCGAATCCATCCAGCGCGAGAAGCCTGATTTCGGAACGTAGGTCGAAGGACCGGACATGAGAGCGCTCCGTTAGCCGACTTTGATACGCGTGGGGGACAAGAAGGAATACTTCGGGATCGCCAGATTCTGCGGCGCAGGACCTTTGCGGATGCGGCCGGCGGTGTCGTACTGCGAACCATGACAGTGGCAGAGCCAGCCACCGAACTCGCCCTGCGGCACCTGCGGCGTGGAAACCGTCGGCGTGCAGCCGAGATGGGTGCATACGCCGCTGACGACCAGAAATTCGGAATGCTGCTCGCGGTTCGCATCCGTCGCCGGCGCGTCCTCGGCAAGATTCTCATTGCGCGCCAGCGGATCGGGAAGATCGGACACGTTTACGGCGCGGGCGTCGGCGATTTCCTTTGGCGTGCGGCGGCGCACGAAGAGCGGATGCCCGCGGAAGGTGAAGACAGTCTGCTGCCCAACGGCGATGGTCGAAATATCGACCTCGATCGATGCCAGCGCGAGGACCGCGGAGCTTGGGTTCATCTGGTCGATGAAGGGCCAGGCGGTAAGGCCGACGCCGACGGCGGCCACAGCCCCCGTGGCTACGTAGATGAAGTCGCGTCGCGTGGGTTCGGGCGCTGTCGTGGTAGACACGGGGCTCACCTATAAAAACGTGCGCTTGGGGAAGGCAGGAATGGCGGATCGCGCCATCCCCGTCAAACCGGCGCATCCAATTTCGCGGGCTAAAATAGAGAGTCGATATTGGAGGGTCTTGCGGCACGATGACGCAGAAATCGCCAGCGATTCCGCGCCTTTGCGACGGTTTTACGGGCCCGTCGCAACACCGCCCCGCTTATAGACTTTCCCGCCCTTCATCACGAACTGGACTCGCTCGAGTTCCGTGACGTCGCCGAGCGGATCGCCGCTGACCGCGACGATGTCGGCGTAACGGCCGGGCTGGATGGAACCAATATCCTTCGAATCACCGATCAGGTCCGCGGCGTTGTGGGTCGCGGCCATGACGGCATCGATGGGCGACATGCCGGCGCCGACCATCAGCGAAAACTCCTTCGCGTTGGTGCCATGCGGCGCGAGGCCCTGGTCGGTGCCGAAGGCGATCTTCACGCCGTCCTTGTAGGCGCGGGCGAAGTTGTCGCGTATGCGCGGCCCAACCGCGAGCGCCTTCGCTGCGGACGACGGATTGAGCTGTTCGGGATGGTTCTTCGCGATATCGACGACGGTCTGCGCCACCAGCATGGTCGGCACCAGATAGGTGCCGTGTTTCTTCATCAAGGAGTCGGTTTCGGCATCGGCGAACGAGCCGTGTTCGATCGAATCGACGCCGAGCGCGACAGTGTGATCGATCGCTTCCTTGCCGTGCGCGTGCGCCGCGACTTTCATGTGAAGCGCATGCGCGGTCTGGATCACGGCGCGGATCTCGTCATCGTCCATGAGCTGCTCGTTCGGGTCGTCGGCGATGGAGAGCACGCCGCCGCTCGGCATGATCTTGATCAGATCGGCGCCCATCTGATGCAGCTTGCGCACGGCGTGGCGCGCCGCTTCCGGACTGTCGACCACCCAGTCGCTCCAGCCATCGTGATGCAGCATCGGATCGAACCCGTTCGACGGATCGCTGTGGCCGCCTGTCGGGCCAAGCGGCGGACCGGCGACGAACAGGCGCGGCCCTGCGATGTCGCCATGCGCGATGGCCTTCTTGAGCGCGATTACGACATGCGGATTGGCGCCGACATCGCGGATGGTCGTGAAGCCCGCCATCAACGTGTTGCGCGCGTTACCAACCGACAGGAACGCATCGTCGAAATCGGTCCGCGTAACGGATTCGGCGACCGGATTACCGCCATCGAAGCTCGAGGTGATGTGATCGTGACAATCGATCAGGCCCGGCAGCACCGTGGCGCCCGACAGGTCGATGATCTCAGCCCCCGCTGGCGACACGAAGCCGTTCTGCACGCCGGTGATGCGGTCATCATGGATCAGGATCGAAACCTGCGCCCGCGCAGTCTTGGATTCACCGTCGAGCAGATGGCCAGCGTGGATGACGACGTCCTTGGCCGTCGCTTGTTGCGCCATCAGCAACGCGGCCGCACTCGCGGCCAGCAGGAATTTCGATTTCATACGCCCCTCCCTCGAAAGCGCGTTTCGCGCTCAACACTCCAGAACCGATAGATGACCTTCGCTGCCATAGTCCAGCAAAGCCTTGTCGCGAGTCATCACCGTGTATCCATATTCCCGCGCCGTGGCGGCAATAATCCGGTCGGCGGGGTCGTCGTTGTTCATCCGGCCGGGAAGAAACGACGATTCCATCATGATTTGAGCCGTTAGTTCAGCCACGTATGTCCCCGGCGTACTGGTCAATATCTCGAACCAGCGTTGCGGTGAGTACGGAGACTTGAACCGTCCCTTCCGTGCGGAAAGGCCGATCTCCCAAGCCGTGATCGGCGACACGAATATCGGCAGCCCTTTGTCGCGCGCATCCGTCAGCACGGACGCGGTGGCCGCCGATATTTCGCCCGACACGATCCAGAGTGCCGCGCAGGTATCCAGCAAAAGCGGACGATTCATTTCTGTGTGCGGCCACTTTCATAGAGATCGAATTTTTGATCCAACCTTGCTTCCCATTCTTTCAGTTCTTCCGCATCAAGGGCTGGCTTGGTCCAATCCCAATTGGGGTCGATCCAGAAAGTGCCTTTCATCGAACCTATCAAGGGATGAGGGCCGGCTTTTTTCGCAGCATTGTCCATCGCTCTAAACTCCCGCGCCGGATCGGACATGCCACCGGGCTTGCCGAGTGGCGAGACGCGTTCGGCCGCGACACGGCGGAATACCAGCGCACCTGCCTTCATATCGACCTGCTCGGTCTCGAAACCGGCATCAAGCCAAGCCTTGGCCTGGACGTGGCGGTCGCGGTCGTTGGCCCACCACGCCTGATGCAGGCGGGCCGAGGCCGGTAGATTGAAGCCCGCCTCCTTTTCGACCTCATCGAATGTCATGCGCAGGAAGTCGGTCGCCTGCGCCTTGAAGAACCGGTTCAAGGCTTGGTATTTCGACATAGTATTCTCCTGTGTATATATAAGAGTATATACTATAGTATGTCAAGAACGTCATGAATCTAGCGCTTTTCCAGCCCGACATTGCGCAGAACGCCGCCACCCTGATTCGGTTGGGCGCATGCCTCGGTGTCCCGGTCGATGTTGTCGAGCCCTGCGGGTTTGTCTTCAGCGACAAGAACTTCCGTCGGGCCGGGATGGATTATCTCGATCAGGCCGCGGTGACCCGCCACGCATCCTGGAGCGTATTCCTTCAGAACCGCTCGCCAGGACGGATCGTGTTGCTGACCACCAAGTCCAGCAAGCCCTACACCACCTTCGCCTTCCGGCCGGACGACACATTGCTTCTCAGGCGCGAAAGCGCGGGTGTGCCGGATGAAGTTCATGTAGCGGTCGACGCGCGACTTTGCATCACTTTGCGCGAGGGTCTGCGTTCCCTCAATGTCGCGCTTGCGGGTGCGATGGTACTGGGTGAGGCCTTGAGGCAGACGAACGGATTTCCGGCGTGACGGCGAGCGATGTCCTTGAGGACCGCAAAACGCGGGCGCGCGCGTGGTTCGAGGAGTTGCGCGACCGCATCTGCACCGAATTCGAGAAGATCGAGGATGAGCATACCGGCCTTCTGGCCCACCTGCCCGCCGGCCGCTTCACCCGCAAACCGTGGAGCCGTCCCGACGAGAAGGCGCGCGAAGACGATGGCGGCGTGATCAGCGCGCTGCGCGGCGGGCGCGTGTTCGAGAAGGTCGGTGTTATGACCTCCACACGTATCGACGGTACGCTGTCGCCGGAATTCGCCAGGACTATCCCCGGCGCGGAGGCCGATCCACGGTTCTGGTCGAGCAGCATCTCTCTTGTCACACACATGCAGAATCCGCATGTCCCGGCGGTGCACATGAACACGCGCCACTTCATGGCGGCGCAATCGTGGTGGGGTGGCGGCAGCGATCTGACGCCGATGGTTCCAGACGACGAGGACACGCGCGATTTCCACGCCGCGTTGAAACGCGCCTGCGACGCGCATGGCGCCGACTATTACGCGCGCTTCAAGAAATGGTGCGATGAGTATTTCTACCTGCCCCATCGCGGCGAGCCACGCGGCGTGGGCGGTATATTCTATGACCGCCACGATACCGGCGACTGGGAAGCCGATTTCGCGTTTACCCGCGCGGTGGGACTCGCATTTCTCGAAGTCTATCCCCAAATCACAAGACGGCATATGAACGAACCGTGGAGCGAAGCTGAACGCGAACACCAGCTCATCCGCCGCGGCCGCTATGTGGAGTTCAATCTTTTGTACGATCGCGGCACGCAATTCGGCCTGAAAACCGGCGGAAACACGGAAGCCATCCTGATGTCGATGCCGCCGGAAGCGCGCTGGCCATGACGGCATTCCGTCCTGAGGTGGCGATTTGATCCACCTGTCCCAGCAACTGGTCGATCTGCTGCAGAACCACGGCGCTTACTTTGCGCTGGCGCAGGTCATCATCATCGACCTTGTGATGGCGGGCGATAACGCTGTCGTGATCGGCATGGCCGCGGCCCGCCTGCCGCCGGATATGCGGCACAAGGTGATCTTCTGGGGCCTCGCAGCCGCCGTGATCATGCGCGTCGCGATGGCGACGGTGACGGTGGAGTTGTTCGCGTTCGTTCCGCTGCGCGTTGTGGGCGGTATTCTGCTTCTATGGGTGGCGTGGCGCCTGTTCCGCGACGTGCGGAGCATGAATGCCAATCCGCACGATGGAGGAGATGACGGGCATGCCGCGCTGGCGTTTGCCGACCCCGGCACCGGCAAGATCCTGATGCGGCGCGCGATCGTTCAGATCACCATCGCCGATATCTCCATGTCGCTGGACAACGTGCTCGCGGTCGCGGGCGTCGCGATCCACCACGTCTGGGTGCTCGGGATCGGCCTTGTTCTGTCGATCGGGTTGATGGGCATCGCCGCCAACATGGTGGCCAAGATGCTCAACAAGCATCCTTGGATCAGCTATGCCGGCGTGTTCATCGTGCTCTATGTCGCTCTGAACATGATCTGGCACGGCGGCACGCTGCTCGCCGCGCAGTACTAGGCGACGCGCAGCAGCACGGCGGTTGCGTCATCGCTGGTCTTAAAGCGCGGATATTTCTCGCCGCCCGGATCGGACGCTTCGACGGCGCGCAGTTCCTCGCCGAGAAATTCCAGTCCCTGCTTCTCCGCAGCCGCTACCAATGTGTCCGCGTCATAGAGCCCGTAATCGCTTGCGAGCGCAAGGAAGCCATCGCTGGCGAGCAGAAGGAGCGCGCCGGGTGGCACCTCGATCTGCTTGCCGCGCACGTGATCGGAAGCTTTCGGATGTGGGCCGAACAGCCAGCCGCCCGTGTCCGTGTTGACCGTGTTACGCGCAGCACGAAGGGCAGACAGGAACTCCGGCCGGTTGATGCCGGCGGCTGGTGCGAGGCCTTTCGCCTTCGCCAGCATCGCGACACGGCGCGCTTCGGTGGCACGCTTGTCGAACGCATCGCCCACGATCTCGACGGCTGCGTTCGGGCGCTTCACGAACGCGCCGCAATCGCCGAACCAGAGCGCGTGGATGTGTTTGCCCGCCGCGCGGACGAACATCATCGAGGCGTAGGGATGCTCGTAATTCTCCCTGGGTGTGCGGCGGCGCAGACCGGTGAAGGATTTCTCCGCATCGCCGAGCGCGCGGCGCAGCGCTTCCAGCGGTTCGTGACCGTCCTGGCAATGCGCCATCAATCTCCGCGCACCGAACCGCGCGAGCCATGCCGCGTCGCTCTCGCCGGGCAGCAACGATTCACCGAGATTGGTGGCACCGTCGAAGACCACGGCGGCGGTGCTGGTCTGCGCCCACGCGTCGTCGTTCGGCTTCGCCGGATTGCCCGGCAGCGAGAGCGCGTCGAGGAAGACGAGTTCCATCTCAGTACGCCAGTGCCTGAACGACGGCTTTCAATCGCTCTGCGATGGAAAACTCGTCTTCGGTAAAATCGCTGTCGATCCACCACTCCTCGACTTCGGCGAGGATGCGCCCGATCAACGGCCCGCGCGGCACGCCAGCCGCCATGACATTCTCGCCCGTGAGCGGGAACTTCGGGCGCTGCCAGATGTTTGCGTGCGTGAGAAGCGCAAGCCACTGCACCGTGTGCGCAAGCTTTGGGTCTTCGGCCCATTTCAGAAAGACGCGATCCTTGAAGCGCTGCGAACCCAGCAGATAAAGCAGTTTCCGCATTTCCCTGACGGAGAGATACGAGACCATCTTCTCTTTTGCTCGCGCCAGATCAGCCAACCGCTCGCGCTGCGCGTTCGAGAGCTTCAGCTTGTCTGCAAGGGCTTCAGCGCCATCGGCAGGAAGTAGCGCCGCCAGTCGCAGCACTGGATCAGGCTCGAAAAAATTGTCGGTGTCGATGGCGATGAGGCGTTCCAGACGCGGGAGGTTCAACGCCCCTGGCAACACATCGCCGAGAATTCCCGTCGCGGCCATCGCGCGCAGGCTCGGCATCGGGTCTTCCGCTTCGAGCAGCTTGAGCGTTTCCTTCTGCACGCGCTCAGCAGAAAGGCCTGCCAATCCTGCTTTTTCCGCCGCAGATGCGTGCAATGCGGCACTATCGATTTCGCCCTTGCCGTACCAGGCGTGGAAGCGGAACAGGCGCAGGATTCGCAAGTAATCTTCGCGAATACGCGTCACCGGATCGCCGACAAAGCGCACATGCTGCGCCTTCAGATCCTCGACGCCGCCGACCGTGTCGAACACTTCGCCATCCGCCGACGCATAGAGCGCGTTCATCGTAAAGTCGCGGCGCTGCGCGTCTTCGGCCCAATCATCGCTGAACGCGACCACCGCGCGCCGGCCATCGGTCTCGACGTCACGGCGCAGGGTCGTGATCTCGAACGGCTTGCCCTTCGCGACCGCTGTGATGGTGCCGTGCTCGATACCCGTCGGCACGGCTTTCAGACCCGCCGCTTCGAGACGTTTCACCACTTCGCCGGGCTTCAACGGTGTCGCAATGTCGATGTCGCGCACCGGCTTTTCGAGCAGCGCATTGCGCACCGGTCCGCCGACGAAGCGCGCGTTGCCTTCGCCAAGCGCGGCCATCACCGCGCGCGTTTCCGGCGCGGTCATCCAGGGATGTCGTTTGGGATCGAGCTTCAAATCGCCGCCAGTCTTTCGCTGAAGTTCACCAGCATCGCTGCCGTGGCGCCCCAGATATAATGTCCATTGTAGCGGAAAGCGTAGTAGCTGCGCATCTTTCCCTGCCATTCGGTCTGGTTCTTTTGCCGGTTCGCTGGATCGAGCATGAAAGACAGCGGCACCTCGAACACCTCCGCCACCTCGTCGGTGTTTGGAGCGAGCACGAAACCCTCCTTCAGCAATCCAACGACCGGCAATATCGCGAAGCCTGTGCCGGTCTCATAGGCATCGAGAAATCCCGCAACCGTTACAAATTCCGCCTCGATGCCCGTTTCCTCATGTGTCTCGCGCAAAGCCGTCTGCACCAGCGAGGTGTCGTCCGGCTCGACGCGGCCACCGGGGAAGCTTACCTGCCCCGCATGACGTTTGAGATTGGCATTGCGCTCCGTGAACAGCATCGTCGGCTCGTCGCGCATGACGATGGGCATGAGCACCGCGGCCGCCAGAAGATCGGGGCGCTTCGTCGGCCGGTTCTCCGGATTGAGATCGAAATCGCCGCGCGTCGGCACCAGCGGCAAGGCCGGCGGTTCGGCATGAAGGCGCGGACGCAGGGATTCGAGCGTGAACTTCAAAGGCTGCGCCCGATCGGGAAAAACACACCGCTACTCCATACACCGAGCTGGCCCGCATGCTCGCCCTCGCCCGGCACGGCGAGATCGGCGAGCTGATAGAACACGGCGCGCGCGATGCGTGCTTCGAGCCCGCGCCGCACATGGACGTAAGGCGCAGGCTCCTCGCTCACCGGATCGGTCTCGACGCGAATGGGATTGTCGGCGCCCGCCAGCGCCTCATCGCCGACATTGGTGATGAAGGTGAGCGACTGCTCACGGCCCTCGCAAGTCACCTCCATCAGCACCGCCATGAACGGCGCGTCCTCGACGCGGATACGCATCTTCTCCGCCGGGGTGACGAGAACGTAATCCGCACCGTCCTTGCGCAGGATGGTGGAGAACAGGCGCACCAGTTCCTTGCGCCCCACCGGCGTGCCCTGGTGGAACCAGGTGCCGTCACGCGCGATGCGGATATCGATGTCGCCGCAATGGGTGGGGTTCCAGCGCTCTACCGGTGGCAGCTTGCGCCCAGCCGCCGCTTCGCGCTGCAGGTCTGCGAGCCCTTGTGAAAATCCGCTCATCGATTCGCCAAGCCCGTCACGGCGTTGTGAGCCGTTTCGCGGGCTTTACCTTGTTGTGACCAGCCCGGCGGGGTACACACTTATATCCCCGCCAGACGTTTTGCATGCGCAGGATAGGCGGGGGCTTGCGCGGCCTGCAACCGGATCACAGCAATGAACGACACCGCCACACTCGACAAAGCGCCGGACGATGCGGTCGCGATGGCGGAACGCGCTGCGTCAACCTTCAAACGCGTGCGCGAAGGCGTCGGCAAAGCGATCTTCGGACAGGACGCGGTGATCGAGCAGACCTTGGTCACGTTGCTGGCCGGCGGTCACGGACTGCTGATCGGCGTGCCCGGATTGGCGAAGACCAAACTTGTCGAGACGCTCGGCATCGTACTCGGCCTCGACTGGAAGCGCATCCAGTTCACACCCGACCTGATGCCCGCCGACATCATCGGCTCGGAGCTGATGGAGGAGGACGGCGGCAAGCGCTCGTTCCGTTTCCTGCGCGGTCCGGTGTTCACGCAGCTTCTGATGGCGGACGAGATCAACCGCGCGAGTCCGCGCACACAATCCGCGCTGCTGCAGTCGATGCAGGAGCGTCAGGTGACGGTGGCGGGACAGCGCCATGACCTGCCGCAACCCTTCCATGTGCTTGCAACACAGAATCCGCTGGAGCAGGAAGGCACCTATCCGCTGCCCGAAGCGCAGCTCGACCGTTTTCTTTTGCAGATCGATGTCGGCTATCCCGACAAGGACGCCGAAAAACGCATGTTGCTCGCCACCACCTTTGGCGAAGAGCACATGCCGGAGCGCATCAGCACCCCGCAAGAACTGATGCAGGCGCAGCAGATCGTGCGCCATATCCCCGTCGGCGAGCAGGTCGTCGAGGCGATCCTGCGCCTCGTGCGCGCGGCGCGTCCCGACGATGGCGGATTGAAAGACCTCCGTGACTACATCGCCTGGGGTCCGGGTCCGCGTGCGAGCCAGGCGTTTATGCTGGCGGTTCGCGCACGCGCGTTGATCGATGGGCGCCTGGCGCCGTCGGCCGATGATGTCGTCGCGCTGGCGCATCCCATCCTGCGTCACCGCATGGCGCTGAGCTTCTCGGCGCGCGCGGAAGGCATGACGCTCACCACCGTGATCGACCGGCTGTGCCGGGAGCTTCTTTGACTCAAACACTGTTCAGCGGCACGCGTGCCTCGCTTCAGGACGAAGCGGAAGCGCTGTCGTCCGCGCTGCCGCCGCTGATGGTCGAAGCGGAACGTCTCGCTTCCGCCGTCAGCATCGGCATTCACGGCCGCCGCAAAGCCGGCATGGGCGAAAGCTTCTGGCAGTTCCGCCGGTTTCGCGCTGAAGACCCCTCCACCGCGGTCGATTGGCGGCAATCGGCGAAGTCGCAGCATCTGTTTGTGCGCGAGCGCGAATGGGAAGTGGCGCAGTCGGTGTGGTTCTGGCGCGACGGATCGCCGGGCATGCGGTTCAAATCCGGCGCGGTGACGAAGATGGATCGCGCAAGCCTGCTGGCGCTCGCGCTTGCTTCGGCACTGGTGCGCGGCGGCGAACGCATTGCATTGCTGGGCGAGCCACACGCGCCTGCAAGCTCACGTGCCGCCCTGCGCCGTATCGGTTATGCGTTGAGCGATACACCTTCGAAAGATGCGCTGCCGCCGAACACGCCGTTGTCGCGCAACGCGCAGTTCGTGTGGTTCAGCGACTTCCTCTCGCCCCTGACGCAGATCGAAGCTGTGCTGCGCCGCATGACGCAATCGGGCAGTGGGGGCTATCTCGTGCACATCATCGATCCCGCCGAAGAAGACTTCCCCTACGAGGGCCGCACGCGCTTCGAAGCACCCGGTGCCGACACCATCGAGACGCTCGGCCGTGCTGAAACGGTCGCATCCGCCTATCGCGCCCGCTTCAAGGTCCATGCCGAGACCGTGGCGCTGCTCGCAAGCAAGCTCGGCTGGAATTATCTCGCGCATCGCACCGACCGTTCGCCGCAGACCGCGCTGATCGCGCTCTATGCCGGCATGAGCGGCGCGCGCCACAGCCGGGTGTGAGACGATGGGTCTTCTCGGAAGTTTGAGTTTCGGCGCGCCGTGGATTTTGGCGGCGCTCGTGTTGCTGCCTGCAATCTGGTTCCTGCTGCGCGTCACGCCGCCGTCGCCGAAGCGCGTCGTGTTTCCGCCGCTGCGTCTTCTGCTCGGCTTGAAGGACACCGAAGAAACGCCCGCGCGCACGCCGCTGTGGTTATTGATCCTGCGCCTGATCGCGGCGGCGGCGATCATTCTCGCCCTTGCCCAACCGATGCTCGGGCAGCCCGCGCGCATCGCAGGCAGCGGACCGATCGTCCTGTTCATCGACAATGGCTGGACCGCTGCGCACGGCTGGGACAAGCGGCAGGCGTTCATCGCCGACGTGATCCGCGGCGCGGCGAAGGACAATCGCGCCATCGCCCTCGTCACCACCGCCGATGCGCCCAACACCGATCTGCTCGACGCAGGCGAAGCCGCGCGCCGCGCCGACGCGCTGGTGCCGGAACCATGGGCCGGTGACCGTGCGCGGGCCGCTACCGCGCTCGCCAAGACGAAGTTTGCCGCGAATCCGCAAATCCTTTGGCTGAGTGACGGCATTGAAGACAGTCACGCCCGCGATACCGAAACCACGCTCGCAGGTATCGGCGACGTGCAGATTTTCGGCGATGCAGGCGGGCCGCTCGCGTTGCTGCCGCCGCAGAATATCGCCAACGGATATTCCGCGACGGTCGTTCGCGCGGGCGGCGATGGTGTGCGCAACGGCACCGTCGAGGCACAGGGCACGCACGGCGAAATCCTTAGCACCGCGCCGTTCCGCATCCACGACGGCAAGGACAGCGCGACTGCGAAGATCACGCTGCCGCTGCAGGTGCGAAACGAGATCGCGCAGCTCGCCATCGCCAACGAGGATTCGGCGGGCGCCGTGCAACTGTTCAATTCCGGCGCGCCGCGCCGTGCCGTCGGCATTGTCTCCGCCAGCAATGTGGAGAGCGAGCAGCCGCTGCTGTCCGATCTGTTCTACCTCGACCGCGCGCTCGCGCCCTATGCGGACGTTCACAAAGGCAATATCTCCAGCCTGCTCGACGCGCATGCCGGCGTTCTGGTGCTGGCCGATATCGGTCGCGTCACCGGCACCGATCACGACCGTGTCGTGAAGTTTGTGAATGACGGCGGCTTGCTGATCCGCTTCGCGGGCGACCGCATGACCGGCGAGACTGACGATCTCGTACCGGTGAAGCTGCGTGTCGGCGGACGCTACCTCGGCGGCGCGCTTGCGTGGGCCGAGCCGCAGCATCTCGCCGCGTTTGCGAACACGAGCCCCTTCAGCGGCCTCGAAATTCCCGGCGACGTCAGAGTGTCACGCCAGGTGCTTGCGGAGCCATCGGTTCAGCTATCTGATCGCACCTGGGCGCGGCTCGCGGACGGCACGCCGCTCGTCACCGCGGAGCAGCGCGGCAAGGGATGGATCGTGCTGTTCCATGTCAGTGCGAGTCCCGCCTGGTCGTCACTGCCGCTGTCGGGACTCTATGTCGACATGCTGCGCCGTCTTTTGATGCTCTCGAACGGCACGAACCCGAACCAGCTCTCTAGCGCCACAGCCTTGCCGGCGCTCGAAACGCTCGATGGTTTCGGGCGGATGCATACGCCTGAAGGCGATGTGATGCCGTTGCGCGCAACCGCGCTGTCGAAGACAGCACCGTCCCGCACGCATCCGCCGGGCCTGTATGGCGCGCGCGGTGCAGCCTTCGCGCTCAACATCGCCAATGCGAACACGATGCTGACAACGATGCGCGATTCCGGCATTGCCGCGGAAGCCTATGCCAAGGGCGATGCCGTCGCGCTGGAACCGTTGCTGCTCGCGCTGGCAACGATCCTGATCCTGCTCGACGCGCTGATTTCGCTGGGCCTGCGCGGATTGCTGCCGGCGGTTCGCATTGCAAGCGTGATCGCCGTTGCGATGCTGGTGTGGCCCCACGGCCTTCGCGCCGACGACGCCTTCGATCTCGCGGCGGCGAACGACACGCACCTTGCCTATGTCGTGACAGGCCTGCCCGACGTTGACGCGATGAGCAAGGCGGGGCTTTCGGGGCTCGCACAGGTGCTCAAGCTCCGCACATCCTATGCCGCCGGCGAGCCGATGGGCGTGGACATCGCGAAAGACGATCTTAGCTTCTTCCCACTGCTCTACTGGCCGATGGATCCGCGCGAGAAGGACCTCTCGCCGCAGGCGCTCTCGAAGATCTCCGATTACATGCGCAACGGCGGAACGGTTTTCTTCGACACGCGCGATCTCACCCTTGGCGCGACGCGCGGGCCGACGTCGCCAGGCGAACAGACTCTGCGCCGTCTTGTCTCCAAGCTCGACCTGCCGCCGCTTGAGCCGGTGCCGCAGAACCATGTGCTCACAAAGACCTTTTATCTGCTGCGCGAGTTCCCCGGACGCTGGGACGGTGGCAAGGTGTGGGTTGAAGCGCTGCCACCCGCCGCGAAAAACGCGGGCGCGACGCCGGCACGCGGCGGCGATGGCGTGTCGCCGGTGATCATCGGCGGCAATGACTGGGCCGCTGCCTGGGCATTGGACCCGCAAGGCCAGCCGCTCGTCGATGTGTCGCCGGGCGGCGTGCGCCAGCGCGAGATGGCGTTCCGCTTCGGTGTCAATCTCGTGATGTACACGCTGACCGGCAACTACAAGGCCGATCAGGTGCATGTGCCCGCGTTGCTCGAACGGCTGGGGCACTGAGATGGCCACGACGCTCGACTTCGCGCCGTTCGTGCCGATGGCGATGCTGTGGACGCTGATCGCGGTCTCAATCCTGCTGACCGGCTATGCGTTCTTCCGGGGGGCACGCGGGACGTGGGCGCGCGGACTCGTGTTTGCCGCAACCATTCTCGCGCTCGCCAATCCGCTGCTGGTGCATGAAAAACGCGAACCGCTCGCCGATGTCGCCGCCATCGTCATCGACCGCTCACAGAGCATGGGCATCGAGCACCGCACCGCCGATGCGAGCCATGCGCTCTCGGAGATCAAGAAGCGGCTCGGCACGCAGACCGCACTCGAAATCCGCGAGACCACCGTCACAACACAGACGACGGGCGAGGACAACGGCACACAGCTCTTTTCTGCGCTCAACGCCGCGCTTGCCGACGTGCCGCCGGAGCGCCTGGCCGGCGCGATCCTGATCACCGACGGCGAAGTCCATGACGTGCCGAAGACCACGAATATCAAAGCGCCAATTCATGCGCTGATCGTCGGCCGCAAGGACGAACGCGACCGCAAGCTTACCATTGTCGATGCGGCGCGTTTTGCGATCGTCGGGCAGGACGCGGAGATGGTCCTGCGCGTCGATGATTTCGGCGGCAATGGCGGCGTCGCCGACATCGCGATCCACATCGACGGCCGCGACGCGGGAACGCGCACTGTTCCCATCGGCAAGAATGCGACGATCCATGTGCCGGTCGCACATGGCGGAGAGAATGTCGTGGAGCTCGAAGCCAGGCCAGGCCCGGCCGAGCTCACGCTACAGAACAATCGCGCCGCCGTGGCGGTCAGCGGCGTGCGCGACCGCTTGCGCGTGCTGCTCGTCTCCGGCGAACCGCATGCAGGTGAACGCGTATGGCGCAATCTGCTCAAGGCCGACCCGTCGGTCGATCTCGTGCACTTCACCATTCTGCGTCCGCCGGACAAGCAGGACTTCACGCCCGTCGATGAACTCTCGCTGATCGCGTTCCCGACGCGTGAACTGTTCTCGGAGAAGCTCGACAGCTTTGATCTGATCATCTTCGATCACTATCGCGAGCGCGGGATTCTGCCGCTTGCGTATTTCGAGAATATCGCGGGCTATGTCGACAACGGCGGCGCGTTGCTGTTGTCGGCAGGGCCGGAATTCTCGGAGCCCACGAGCATCTACCGCACGCCGCTGTCTGCCGTTCTTCCAGCCGCGCCGACCGGAGAGATTATTCAGCAGGGCTACAAGCCGATGGTCACGCCGCAGGGCCAGGCGCATCCGGTCACCCGCGATCTTCCCGGCGCCAATACCGCCACGACGCCGCCGACATGGGGCCGCTGGTTCCGGTTGATCGGCGCCAACAAGGTCAGCGGCGAAACGGTGATGTCGGGTCCGAGCGACAAGCCGCTTCTGATCCTCGACAATGTCGGCAAAGGGCGCGTGGCAGAACTGTTGTCCGACCAGCCATGGCTCTGGGCGCGCGGCTTTGAGGGCGGCGGCCCGCAAGCGGAATTGCTGCGCCGTCTCGCGCACTGGCTGATGAAAGAGCCGGAGTTGGAGGAGGAACGCCTCTCCGCTTCCATCGCCAACGGCCAGATCAACATCGAGCGCCGCACCATGGCCGACACGGCCGCGCCCGTGATGCTGACATTCCCGCTGGGCAGGAAGCAGACCGTCGCGCTGACCAAAGCAGCGCCTGGACTATGGCGCGCGCAGGTCAAGGCCGATGAACTTGGCCTCTATCGTCTGAACGATGGAAAGCTTTTCGCCGTCGTGGCGGCAGGCCCGCTCAATCCGAAGGAAGTCGCCGATATGCGCGCGACGGATGAGATCCTGAAGCCCGTCGCACAGCAGACAGGCGGATCGGTGCGCTGGCTGAGCGACGGCCTGCCCGACATCCGCCGCGTCGGCGCGAACGCGACGGCGAGCGGCGAGACCTGGATCGGTCTGCGCAGCAACGGTGCCTATCGCGTATCCGCGGTCGAGCAACAAAGCCTGCTGCCTCCGTGGGCAGCATTGCTCCTGTTGCTCGGAACGCTGTTACTGGCGTGGCGAATGGAAGGCCGTTAGCGCCGGACGATTGACAGAACGAGATTCGCGACCGCGATCCCGACGGCGAAGATCAGGCCATAAGCCAGAAGCGTCAGCCCGTTCATCGTCGCGAAATTGTGCCAGTCGGTCGTTGCATACGCGGCCGCCGGCTGTTTGCCGATTGTCACGGCGTACACGTACCCAAGCAGCGCGAAGGCGATCAACGCGACCAGCGTGGTCGTCGCCAGCGACTCCAGGCCCTGCATCATGAAGGCAGCGCCCAGCATGATGACCACGCCGATGATCAGCATGATCATGGTCGACGACGTGACGATGGCGTGAATGGTGTTCCAGATATCCCAGATAATCGACATGAAGCCCCCTCGATGTCTTTGCTACGCAAGCCGCTCACGGCGGCCGCACTCGCGTCCGTCAGATGGCGTCATTTAGAAATGATACACCAAGTTCCCCGAGCGAACCATCGGGGCAGGTGCACGAAAGAGACAGATTATTAAGGTTAATATTGACTAAAGAGGCGCGCGCAGTGGTGGCATGGTTAGGCGCTACACCTGACCCAACGTCCGCAAACGCACGGACGGATGAATCTCGTTCTGCGACATCACCACCGTCGAGGGACGGAAGCGTTCGATGATCGAGCGCACGAACGGACGAATCTGCGGGCTGGTCAGCAGCACCGGCAATTCGCCCTTGCCGTTCGCATCGTCGAAGCGGTCGCGCACAATCTGGATGAACTGCTGGAGTTGCGACGGCGCCATCGCGAGCTGACGATCTTCACCCTGCCCGATGATGGATTCGAGGAACGCCTGCTCCCACGCCGGTGACATCGCTATGAGCGGAAGATAGCCACCCGGCGCGAGATTGGCGTTGCAAAGCTGGCGCGCCAGACGACCACGCACATGCTCGGTGATATAAAGTGCGTTCTTGGTGTGACCGACGGCTTCGGCGATACCTTCGAGGATCGCAGGCAGATCGCGGATCGACACGCGCTCGCCGAGCAGCGTCTGCAACACGCGCTGCACACCAGTGACCGGAATCTGCGATGGGATGAGTTCGTCGACGAGCTTCTTGTTCTCCGGCGGCAGATCGTCGAGCAACTTCTTCGTCTCCGCATAGGAGAGCAGCTCGGACATATGTGCCTTCAGGATTTCGGTCAGGTGCGTGGTGAGCACCGTGCCGGGATCGACGACGGTGAGGCCGCGGAACGACGCCTCTTCGCGCAACGACCCGTTTATCCATGTCGCCGGCAGACCGAACGCAGGCTCTGTCGTGTGGGTGCCGGGCAGATCGACGGGCAGGCCCTTCGGATCCATGACGAGGAAGCTGCCGGGATGGAGTTCGCCGCGGCCGGAATCCACTTCCTTGACCCGGATACGGTACTCGTGCGCGCTGAGCTGCATGTTGTCGAGGATGCGCACCGCCGGCATCACAAAGCCCATGTCCTGCGCCAACTGCTTGCGCAACGCTTTGATCTGGTCGGTGATGCGGTGACCCTTCACGTCATTGATGAGGGGCAGCAAGCCGTAACCCAGTTCAACGCGCAGAAGATCGAGGGCGAGCGCGCTGGCGATGGAATCTTCCTTCGGCGCGGCGTCGGCTTGCACCTTCGCTTCGGCGACGCGCGTTTGGGTCTCGGCCGCGTCCTTCTTCTTGTAGGAAATCCAGGCAAGCGCGCCGATACCGGCGGATAGACCTGCGAAGGCGATTGTCGGCATGCCGGGCAGAAGCGCGACGATGCCCATTACGGCGGACGCCATGCCCAGCGCCTGCGGATAGAACGACAACTGGCCCATCAGCGCCTTGTCGGTCGAGCCTTCGACGCCAGCCTTGGAGACCATCAGACCGGCGGCGGTCGAAACGATCAGCGCCGGCATCTGGCTGACGAGACCGTCGCCGACCGTCAGCAACGTGAAGGTCTGCGTCGCGTCGCCGAAGCTCATGCCCTTCTGCACAACGCCGATGATGATACCGCCGATGATGTTGATCGCGACGATCATCAGACCCGCGATGGCGTCACCGCGAACGAATTTGCTGGCGCCGTCCATGGCGCCGAAGAAATTGGATTCGAGTTCGAGTTCGCGGCGGCGTGTGCGTGCCGTGGTCTCGTCGATCAGGCCGGAGGACAGATCGGCGTCGATGGCCATCTGCTTGCCGGGCATGGCGTCCAACGTGAAACGGGCTGCGACTTCCGCGATACGGCCAGAACCCTTGGTGATGACGACGAAGTTCACGATCACCAGGATCGCGAACACGATGATGCCGATCACGAAATTGCCGCCCATGATCAGCTTTCCGAACGCCTGGATCACATAACCGGACGCGGCGGTGCCCTCGCTGCCATGGCCCAGGATCAGACGCGTGGACGCGAGGTTGAAGGCGAGCCGCATCATCGTGGTGATGAGCAGGATGGTCGGAAACGAGCTGAACTCCAACGGCTTCTTCACGAACACCGCGGTCATCAGGATCAGGATCGACAGCGACAGAGAGAACGCGAGACAGAGATCGAGCAGGAACGTCGGCAGCGGCAGGATCAGGACGACGAGGATCGCCATGATGCCGATCGCAAGCGCGAGCTCGCTGCGCTTCAGATAGGCACCGATCGCAGGCAAAGAGAAACTGTAGCCTGCGGACGGCGTGCTGCCGGCGGTAACGTCGGTCATACTTTACCCGTTAGCCTGCGAGGCGTTGTTCGCCGGGCGGCGGTACGGCCAGACCGGATTGCGAATATTCGCGCAGCTTGTTGCGCAGCGTACGGATCGAGATGCCGAGAATGTTCGCCGCGTGGGTGCGGTTGCCAAGGCAGTGTCCCAGTGTGTCGAGGATCAGATCGCGCTCGACGTCGGCGACCGTGCGGCCGACGAGACCGCGCGTGACCGCTGCTGCGTTATCGACCGCGACTTTCACCGGGCCCGAAAGATCGCTGCTGAAAGATGTCGCGCCGACCTGCGTGCCGTCTGGCAGACGGATCGCTTCCGGTGTGATCTCAGCGCCGGTCGCTAACAATACCGCGCGATGGATCGTGTTCTCAAGCTCGCGCACGTTGCCGCGCCAGGGATGGCCGGCCAGAACGCGCTCCGTCTGAGGCGCGATGGCGCGATAGGGCACGCCATTCGCTTCGGCGTATTTGTGCGCGAAGTGACGGGCGAGCGCCTGGATGTCCTTCGGACGTTCGCGCAGCGCGGGGATGCGCAGATTGACGACGTTCAAGCGATAGAAAAGGTCTTCGCGGAACGTGCCGCGTGCAACGCTCTCCGCCATGTCGCGGTTCGACGTCGCGATGATGCGGATATCGACCTTGACCGGCTTGGTGCCGCCGACGCGATCGATCTCGCGCTCCTGAATGGCGCGCAGAAGCTTGGCCTGAAGATGGAACGCCATCTCGCTGACTTCGTCGAGCAGCAGCGTGCCGCCATTGGCTTCCTCGAACTTGCCGATGCGGCGCGCGATGGCGCCGGTGAAGGCGCCCTTCTCGTGGCCGAACAACTCGCTTTCAAGCAGGTTTTCCGGGATCGCGGCGCAGTTGACCGAGATGAACGGCTTGTCGGCGCGCGCGGATTTGCGGTGGACGTAGCGCGCCAAAACTTCCTTGCCCGTACCGCTCTCGCCGGTGATGAGGATCGAGGCGTCGCTCTGCGAAACCTGATCGGCAAGAGCGATCACCAGACCCATTGCCGGGTCTTCGAAGATCAGCTGGTGCGATTCATCGGCGACGGCCGACAGCACCGCGGCAATCAGTTCCGCATCAGCCGGCAACGGCAGATATTCCTTGGCGCCAGCGCGGATGGCATCCACGGCGCGGCGCGCATCGGTGCCGACGCCGCAGGCCACGACCGGCGTGCAGATTCGTTCGGTGGAGAGCGCACGCACGAGTTCGCCGATGTCGAGCGAGACGTCGCAGAACACGAGGTCCGCGCCACGTCCGCCGCGCAATGTCGCCAGACCCTGCTCGATATCCTGGGCGTGAGTGACCTTTGCGCCGCGATCCATCGCGATCTTGGTGGCCGCGCCGATCTGACCTTGCAGGCTGCCGATGATGAGGAGACGCATTAGGATTGCCCCGCTTTGATGATTTCCGTCATGGTCACGCCGAGGCGATCCTCGACCAGCACCACTTCGCCGCGCGCGACGAGACGATCGTTGACATAGATATCGATGGCTTCGCCGACCTTGCGGTCGAGCTCGACGATGGTGCCCTTGCCGAGCTTCAGCAGCTCGCTCACCTCCATCGCGGACTTGCCCAGCACCGCCGACACCGTGACCGGCACGTCGAAGACCGCTTCGAGATCCTGCGCGCTGCGTTTGATCTCGGTCTCGGGCACGTCCTCGCTGTTGAGCAGCGCGGGCTGCATGCCGCGCGGCTCGTCGTTGCTGAGATCGGGCAGATCGACGTCGTCTGATCCGGCCATGGTCTATTCCTCCGGTGAAACTGAATTGGAAAAACGCCGCGTGATGATCGCGGCAAGGTCTTGTTCGATAACGGCTGCGCTGCGCTCGGCCCCGCCGCCGCGCCATTCGATGCGGCAGTCCGCGCCTTTGAAGCTTGGATCGGAAGCGGTGACGACGCGACCCTCGAAGCCTTCTTCATGCGCGATCTCGCCGAGGCGTTCGCCAAGCGCTTCGATCACGCGTGGTGCAGCGCGCACGACGATACGCGGCTCGCCGATCGCCTGATGGATCGCCTCACGCACCGCCATCTCCACATCCGCAGCCGGCAACGCGTCGAGCGCGAGAGGAACCAGCTTGCGCGCGGCGGCGAGCGCGATCTGCACCGCTTCCTGGCGCACATGTTCGATATCGTTGTGCGTGCGCGACAAAGCCTCGCGCAGAATGCTCGCCACCTCGCGCGTTCCCTGCGCTACGGCTTCGAGCGCGCGGGCTTCGCCGGCCTTCATGCCTTCGCTGCGCGCCTTCGCGCACATTTGGTCGATCTCGTCCGCGGTCAGCGTTTTCTTCGCCCGCGCGCGTGCGGCCAGCGAGATGCGATCTCCGCTGTCATGGAATTCCGTGTCGAATTTGAATTTCGCGGGCGTCATCAGTAGACCAACTCGTCTTCGCCCTGCTTGTTGGCGATCATGATTTCACCCTTGTTGGCCAGATCCTTCGCGACGTTGACCATGCGCATCTGCGCCTCATCGACGTCCTTCAGACGAACCGGACCCATCGCCTCCATGTCTTCGCGCAGGATCTTGCCGGCGCGTTCGCTCATGTTGGAGAAGAAGATGTCCCGCAGGCTGTCGGTCGCACCCTTGAGCGCGAGACCGAGTTTGTCCTTCTCTACGTGACGCAGCAGCGTCTGGATCGAACCCGGATCCAGCTTGCCGAGATCCTCGAAGGTGAACATCAGCGCCTTGATGCGCTCGGCGCTGTCGCGCGAACGTTCTTCCAACGCGGTGATGAAGCGGCTTTCGGTCTGGCGATCGAAATTGTTGAAGATTTCGGCCATGTGCTCATGGCTGTCGCGCTTGGAGGTGCGCGCAAGGTTCGACATGAATTCCACGCGCAGGGTCTTCTCGACCTTGTCCAGGATGTCCTTCTGCACGCTTTCCATGCGCAGCATGCGCTGAACGACTTCAAGCGCGAATTCCTCGGGCAGCGCGCCGAGCACGCGGGCCGAATGTTCCGGCTTGATCTTGGAGAGCACGACCGAAACAGTCTGCGGATATTCGTTCTTGAGATAGTTCGCGAGAACGGACTCGTTCACGTTCGCAAGCTTGTCCCACATCGTGCGGCCGGCGGGGCCACGGATTTCTTCCATGATCGCGCCGACCTTTTCGCCGGGCAGAAGGCGCGCCAGCAAACGCTCGGTGGATTCATAGGAGCCCATCAGCGAACCGGTGCCCGACATCTGGGACACGAACTCGACCATGAGCTTTTCGACGAGGCTCGCAGAGACGGAACCCAGGTTCGACATCACCTGGGAGACTTCCTTGACCTCTTCCTCGTCCATCATCTTCCAGATCTGCGCGGCGTGTTCTTCGCCGAGAGACAGGAGGAGGACGGCTGAGCGCTCTGCGCCGCTCAACTGACGGACATCTTCGCGGACGGCGGGTTTGACAGCGCGGCTCATGGATTACACCGGTTGATGGAGCCAGGTACGCAGGATCGCCAGCGCTTCTTCGGGATGCGCTTGCACGACCTCGCCGACCTTGCGCACGGCGGATTCACGGACCTGCCCGTCGATGCGGGAGATATCGATCATCGATTCACGCGGCGGCGCGGGCAGCGCTGCTGGTGCCTGCGCCGACGCGTCACCCGCCGATGCCATCGCGGCGGGTGCGGGCAATTGTCCGGCTACGACCGAACCTGGCGCAACTTGCGCCGTGGCGTAGCTGACCGGCGCAAACATGCGCTGGATCAACGGGCGCATCACGAAGAAGCCAATGAGGAGCGCCGTGACGCCGAAGATCGCGGCTTCGATGATCTTGAACCAGTACGCGCCATCGAGACCGAGAAGCGGTGTCGGCGCTGCCGTGGCCGTTCCCGTATCGATCTTGGCGAACGACATGCTCGTGACCTGAAGCTGGTCGCCGCGCGTCGTGTCGAAACCCATCGTGGATTTCACCAGCGCTTCGATTTGCTTCATTTCGGCGGGCGTGCGCGGCTTGTAGTCGCCTTCCTTGGCGCCATCGACAACGACGGCGACGGACAAATGTTTCACGACGCCGCCATCGACGGTGCTGGTCTTCGTCGTCTTCGAAATCTCGTAATTGGTGGTCTCTTCCGTGCGGCCGGAGTTCGACTTCGTGGAGTCAGTATTGCCCCCAGCCTGGTTCGGGAGCGCGCTCGCCACGCTGACCGCGTTGCTGTTGGCGTTGGTGTCGGACGCGTTCTGCTCGACCGTCTGCGTCGAACGCACGACCTTGCTGTCGGGATCGAAGGTCTCGCTGGTCTCGCTGGTGTGGTTGTAGTTCATGTCGGCAGTGACCTGCACGCGGGCATGGCCGCTGCCGACGACGCTGCCGACGATGGATTCGATGCGCGTGCGCAAACGGTCCTCGAACTGGGTCGTGTGCTGCTCTTCGCCTTCCGCCATCGCATCGGGGCCGGACTTGTCGTCGCCGCCGGCCAGCAGGGTTCCGTGATCGTCGACGATGGCGACACGGTCGGGATTGAGGGCGGAGACGGCGGCCGCCACAAGATGCTGGATCGCCTGCACCTGGCCGCGTTCCATCTGACCGCGGGTCTTGAGCACGACAGAGGCGCTCGGCGACTGCTCCTCACGCGAGAATATCTGGCGCTCCGGGATCACAAGATGGACGCGTGCACTTTCGATGCCCTGGATCGTCTGGATAGACCGGGCGAGTTCGCCCTCGAGCGCGCGCAGATGATTGATGTTCTGCACGAATGCCGTTGAACCGAACGTGTCCGACTTGTCGAATATTTCGTAGCCGACGCCGGCGGCGGGGAGATTGTCCTGCGCCAGCGCCATGCGCAGCTTCGTCACCTGATCGACGGGAACCAGGATCGTGCCGCCGTCCTTGACGTCGTAGGGCACGCTCATGCCGTCGAGCTTCGTCGTCACCGCGGCGGCGTCGCGCGATTCCAGACCCGAGAACAGGATCGATTTCGGCGCCTGCGTCAGAACGCCGGCGGTGTAGAGGAAGAATGCGGTGAGAGCCGCGGCTACGCCCGCCATCACGCCGAAGCGTGCTGCACCGATGGCTTTGATGAATTCCGGCAATGAATGCTCCCAGCGCCTGATCGCTGGGCAAAGTTTGCCGGGTTTTAGGTAAAGGGGGACTTAACGCGTTTTCGAAATCGCAATTCAGAACTTGGAAATCTGGATTAACAGATTCTTACCACATGTATCTAGTTGCGATATTGCTGCACGCGCGTCGCACGCAGGCCCGCGAGACCGTGGCGGTCGATCGCGCGCTGCCAGGCGAGGAATTCCTCGACCGTCAACGTGTAGCGCTTGCACGCTTCATCGAGACTCAACAATCCACCACGCACCGCCGCGACCACTTCGGCTTTGCGGCGGATCACCCAGCGCTTCGTGCTGGGCGGCGGCAAATCGGCGAGCGTCAACGGGCTTCCATCCGGCCCGATGACATAGCTCACACGTCCTCTGCGGTCATCGCCCATCATCATGCTGCTCCTGACTCCACCAACCGCCGCAAAACTAACGCGCCGCTCTTTAAGAAAAGGCCAAGAACGACGGTAAATGGACTCATAAACATTCCTCGAAACTTGGACTGAAACGGGACACCGGCGCTGCGAAATCGCGCAGCGCCGGCGTTTATTGCTAGCTCTGCAACTGCATCAACGTGTCGAGCATCTGCGATGCCGTTGTCACAACGCGCGCCGATGCGGAATACGCACGCTGTGTCGTGATCATGTTCGTGAACTCGGTCGCGAGATCGACGGTGGAACCTTCGAGCGAGTTCGACGCGATGTCGCCGGCTCCGCCGGTGCCGGCCGCATTGACCATCGGCGTGCCGGACTGTGCCGTCTGCGCGAAGGCGTTGCCCGAAACCGACGAAAGACCATCAGCATTGGCGAAGGTCACCAGCGGAATCTTGAACACCGCTTCGCTGAGACCGTTCGAGTAGTTCGCGTTGACCGTGCCGTCGGCATCGATCTTCACGCCAGTGACGTTGCCGAATACGGCACCATCGACATTCGCATTGGTCATGACGGAGTCGGTGTCGAACTGCGATGTGCCATCCGTCTTGCCGACAGTACCCATGTTCACGTTGATCGCCTGCGACGCCAAACCGGAATTCGCTGTGTTGAACGGGATCGTTAGCGTGAACGATCCACTCGCCGGCGATGCACCGTTCACGTTCGCGAGGGAGCCATCCGGGTTGAACGTCAGCGTGCCGCTGGCGATCGGGTTGGTTGCCGGCGAGATGTTGTTCATATCGCCGCCATACTCGGCTTCGTACGCCCAAGTGTTCGCGCCGGTCTTGACGTAGTTCATCTGAACCGGCTGCGAACCACCCTGCGTGTCGTAGACGTTGATGGTGCGCGAGAACTGCGGCGTGACCGCACCCGACGCCATATCGCCGACGTTGTAGGTCTGTGCGACATCGCTCGCCTGCAGATTCTGCTGCAGGGACATCTTCGTCGTCGCTTCGCCCTTGCCCGCGAGGTTGGAAAGGTTGATCGCCTGCAATCCGTTCGGGTTGGTCGTCGGATCGTTGCCACCTACGATCGGCCAGCCCATGAGGTACAGGCCGGAGGTGTTCGCAAGATTGCCGTTTGCATCCGGTGTGAAACTACCCGCGCGCGTATACAGCGCCTGGCCCTGCAGGCTCGGCGACGTGCTCACCTGGAAGAAGCCGTTGCCCGAGATCGCGAGATCGGTCGGTGATGAGGTCGAGAACAACAATCCCTGCTGGACGATGTTCTGCTGCGCGCTCGCCATTACGCCGGCGTCGGAGGCGCCCTGCGTGCCGCTCGAAGACGCGAGCATGGTCGCGAAGGAGCTGTTGGTCGTCTTGTAGCCAACGGTGTTGACGTTGGCGATGTTGGAAGAGGAGATGCTCAGCGCCTTGCTGTTCGCATCCAGACCGGCGACGCCGATCATCATTGCATCGTAAAGGCTCATTGTCGTCTTTCCCTTTGGCATCCGGGTCTTCGCCCGTTAGCCGAAATTTGTTGGCCGCGCGTTCTGGCGGCCGGTTGGGTTCTTTCAGTTCGAAGCGGTGCCCGTCGTTGTCGTGTTGCCGACCAGGGAGACTTCCGAGAGCGGAATCTCCATGGCGCTCAAAATCAGTTGCGGCGTGCTGCCGGACATATCGACAGCGGTGACAAGCGCCTTGCTGGCGATCGTGCTCGTGACCGCGGAGCCATCGGCCGCCGTGGCCGAAACGCTGAGCGTGTACTGGCCATCGGGCAGCTGGTTGCCGCTGGCGTCCTTGCCGTCCCAGGCAAAATCGTTGTTGCCGGCGCTGGTCGAACCGCTTGCGGAGTAGACGACCTGTCCCGCTGCATTGGTGACGTTGAGCGTCGTGCCCGCGGACGGCGCGCTGAGATTGTAGGTCCAGTCGACATTGCCCCCGGCGAGCGAGCCCTTGCCGCTCGTCATCACGACACTGTGGCCGATGTAGTTGACGGCCGACGACGCCTGCTGGCTGAGGTTCAACGCGATCAGCGATTTCAGGTTGTCGTTGGTGTTGATCTGCTGTTCGACGCCGGAGAACGCGACGAGCTGCTGCGTGAACTGCGTCGAGTCCATCGGGCTCAGCGGATCCTGGTTCTGCAGCTGCGTGGTGAGGAGCTGCAGGAACGTGTCGAAATTGCCCGCGAGCTGCTGCGACGCCGTGTTCTGGTTGGCGTTCAGCGTGTTGTTCCCGTCGATCGTCGTCATGTGGTTCTCCTAGACGCGGATATCGAGACGCCCGTCACCGGACGCGTGGTTGAAATTCGAAACCGAGGCATTCGCGGCTTCGGCACGTGCAACAACCGCATTCGGCATGCTGCGCGCGCGCGCTGTGGAGGCCCCGCCTCTGTCGCCCTGCCGTCCCTCGCCTTTAAGCGAGAAATTAAGGCTGTTGTTGGACAGGTCGAGGCCCGCGTCCTTCAACGCCCGTTCAAGATGTTGTGAGTCCCGTTGCAGAAGCTCGAGTGTCCGCGGATGCTCGGCGCTCAACATGGCCTGCACCTTGCCGTCGCGGTCGACGCTGAGATGAACATCGACGCGGCCGAGTTCCGGCGGGTCCATGCGGATATCGAATGTTTTCGTTCCGGCTGCTGATTTTACGGCGATCGCAGTTGCCAACGCAGAGAGATTGGGCTGATCCGTGTCGTGTGCATCGGCCGAAACCGGCCGCTGGGCTACGCTTGCCGACGCTGGCGTCGTTACATTTACAGCGTCAGGCACGACGGCCGAAACCGTGACATTGGCGTTGGGACTCGACTGCGGAGCGGCCGGCTGGGCCGTCTGAGAGGCCGGTGCGGCGTCGGCCTTGGCGATGCCCTCCGAAACCTGGCTTCCGGCGTCTCGGCTATCGGGCTGCGCATCGCGCGCCGTTTTGTCGGACGCTGTTGCAACGCGCGCATCGGTGCTGGCGGCAACCTGCTTTGGCGCCGCATCGGCATTCCTGTCGGACGCTGTTGCAAAACGAACATCACCGCCGGCGGGTACCGACTTCAGCACCGCATCGCTGTTCCTGTCCGGCGCGGTTGCGACGCGCGCATCGGTGCTGGCGGCGACCGGCTTTGGCACCGCATCGGCATTCTTGTCGGACGCTGTTGCAAGGCGAACATCACCGCCGGCGGGTACCGATTTCAACACCGCATCGCTGTTCCTGTCCGGCGCGGTTGCGACGCGCGCATCGGTGCTGGCGGCAACCGGCTTTGGCGCCGCATCGGCATTCTTGTCGGACGCTGTTGCAAGGCGAACATCACCGTCGGCGGGCACCAACTTCAGCACCGCATCGCGGCTCCTGTCCGGCGCAATTGCGACGCGCGCATCGCTGTTAGCGGCCAGCGGTTTCGCCACCGCGTTGTCATCGGAGGTGTCGCGCGTATCGAACTGCGGAGCCTTTAGTGCCCTATCGGGCGTGTCGGCCTGCGGCTGAGGCGCAGTGCTGTCTACAACGCGCGTGGGCTTTGCGGGCGCGGGTTCCGGTTTCACATCGGTGTTGGCTGCGAAAACCTGCTTGGGCTGTGCTGTGACCGCGATCGTTCCGCGCGCCGCGTTCAGCATCGTGATGATATTCGCCACGATCGATTGCGGACGCTGCGGCGCCGCGGTTGGCGCAGGCCGCTGTGCCGGTTGGGCCTGCTCAGGCTTCGCGGCTGCGATGGGATTGTTCGTAGCGACCTTAAGCTGCTGAACTTGCGGGGCCTTTGCAGCGGCAATGATTTCATCCGTTACGGCACTAGGCAGCGGCGTGGTCGCGGGCTTCTGTTGATCCGTGCGCACCAGATCGGCGACCGGCTTCTGGTGGCCGGTACTTACCGGGACGGCGGACGGCTTCGCCGCAGAAGCAATGAGCTCCTGAGGAAGCGTCGCTTTGATCAACGGAGTGGTCGCGGAAGAAGGTGCGATTGCCGCCTTGGATATATCTGTGATGGCCGGCGTCGCTTGAACCGCCTCGTCGCTGGCATTCTGATGGTTGTGATCGTCGCCCTGCTGCTGCGCGGCCATGCCGGTGCGAACCGGCAACGGTTGCGTCTGTTGAGACGGAATGGTCTGGGCTTGTTCCGCATCGCGCAACAATTTGGAATCACGCCCCGCTTTCTTCGACGCGTTCTTGTCGTCCGCCTGCTCTTCCTTGCGGGATGTCTTTGCCGGATTGGCGGCCGGATGCGCGCGTTCGATCGCCTTGACCGGCTTCACCGCACGCGTGTCGCGCGGAACATCGCGCGCGGCCTGGGCGGCAGGCGCATAGGACGCGAGCACAGCATGGAAATCGTTGTCGTGCGACTCCGCAGGCGCGGACGGCGCTGTGTGCGCGTTGCTCGATACAGAAAGCATGGCTTGGATGGAGGCCACAAAAATATCCGCAAATGTTCGCGGATCACAAAGCAAGGGCCGGACCAATCGCGCGGCGGCGGATTTTCCTTTTGTTTTCGCGCTTTAACGTGCACCGGCACGCATGGCTGCCGAGGCACGATCTGCCCCATGCGGCAAACTCTGCCGCGTTGGAGAGGCGAAAACAGCGCTGAAAAGCCCGGAAATTCCTGCCTTTCGCGTGGCATGAAGCCTGCAGCTCCTTTCATCGGAAACGTGTCTGTTGCGGAGTTCACCGTGGGTCTGAACGGGATCATGTCGAGCGCGTTGTCTGCGCTGCAGACAAACACGGAAGCGCTGCGCGTTACGTCCAACAACATCGCCAACATGAACACGCAGGGCTATGCGCGCCGCGTCGTCAATGAAGGCACGCTGTCGGCCGGATCGCTGCTCGGTGGCGTCGATATCAATTCCGTCCAGCGCATCATCGACAAATATCTCGGCCGCGAAGTGACTTCGGCAAGCGGATCGTCGGCGCGCTACGACACGCAGGCGGGTGTCTATAGCCAGCTCAACGGCCTGCTCGGTTCGCCGGGCGACAAGACCGCTCTGACGTCGCAGTTGACCAATGTCTCGACCGCGCTCGGTCAATCGGTGTTGTCGCCGACAGATTCCGCCACGCAGTTGGGCACCTTGACCGCGTTCCAGAGCCTGGCGACGCAGATCTCGTCGCTCTCCAAATCCATCACCGGATTGCGCACGCAGGCCGACCAACAGATTTCCAGCGTCGTGACGCAGGTCAACACGCTGCTGAAGCAAATCCATGACCTCAACACACAGGCGCAGCAGGCGACCGCATCCGGCGACAGCGGCTCTGCCGTGTTCGATCAGCGCGATCTCGCGGTGCAGAGCCTGTCGCAGCTCATCGGCATCCGCACACAGGATCAGGCCGACGGCAGCGTCTCCATCTCGACGACCGATGGCGTGAGCCTGGTCGGCGCGACCTATGGACAACTCTCTTACGCCGGCGGCGCCACAAACGGCACCTACGGCCCGATCACGATGCAGACGATCAACCCGAACACCGGGAACACGATCGGCAACACGCAAATCATGGATTCGCATCTGGATTCGGGCCAGATCAAAGGCCTGATGGACATGCGCGACGGCAGTCTTGCCGGCACCGCGCAGGAGCTGGGCAATCTCGCGCGCACCACCGCACTTGCCTACAACACGCAGCACAACGCCAACACCTCTTATCCGCCGCCGCCGGTGATGAACGGCCGCGACACGGGATTGATGAGCACGGATGGGCTGAACTTCACCGGCAAGACGACGATCGCGGTCGCCGACTCCAGCGGCAATCTCGTCTCGCGCATCGATGTCGATTTCGACGCGGGCACGATGTCGGTCGATGGCGGCGCGCCGACGAGCTTCGGTGCCACGGTCGGCGACTTTACCACGGCGCTGAACAGCGCGCTCGGCAGCAACGGCACGGCAAGTTTCAAGGATGGCGCGCTGTCGATCTCTGCTGCCAACGGCAATGGCGTGATGGTGAAAGACGACGCCACGACGCCTGCGGATCGCGGTGGCTCGGGCTTCTCGCAATTCTTCGGCCTGAACGATCTTTTCCGTACCAGCCAGCCCTCGATCCTTTCGACGGGCCTGTCGGCGAGCGACGCCAGCGGTCTTGCCGCTGGCGGTCAGATGACGCTCGCGCTCAAAGGTCCCGACGGCAGCACGGTCAAGCAGGCGACCGTCAGTATCACCGCGGGCATGACCATCGGCGATGTCGTCGGCGCGCTGAACACCGCGATGGGCGGCACGATCTCGTTCGCGCTGAACAGCGACGGCTCGATCAGCGAAACCTCCGCCAACCCCGCCGACAACCTCACCGTCACTTCGGACAACACGCAGCGCGGTACGACGGGGATGAGCTTCAGCGAGGTGTTCGGCATCGGCGACCAGGAAGCGGCGAACTTCGCATCGACCTTCTCGGTCAATTCGGCGATCTCTGCCTCGCCGCAATATCTCGCGTTTGCGCAGGCCAACATTGATTCCACGACCGTCGCGGGCGACACCGTCGTCAGCCATGGCGACTCCAGCGGTGCGCTGGCGCTGCAGGGCGTGGGCACCGCGACGCAGAACTTCGCGGCCACGGGCAATTTCAGCGCGCGCGCCGCAACGCTCGGCGATTACGCCGCGTCGTTCTATCAAAACGTCGCACTCGCGAGCACGACCGCGTCTTCGAACCAGACCGCGCAGGACGACCGCCTCACCGAAGCGCAGTCGCGCCAGTCGCAAAGCTCAGGCGTCAGTCTCGACGAAGAGCTCACCAACATGACCACATACCAGCAGGCCTATAGCGCCAGTGCGCGCATCCTGAGCGTCGTCAATCAGCTGTACGACACGCTGATGCAGATTCAGTAGGAAGAAACCCATGAGTGTCGATCGCGTCGCAACCAACTCCCAGGCCCAGTTCCTGTTGTCGCAGATCATGCAGGCGACGAAAAACATGAACGCGTCGCAGCAGCAGGTAGCATCCGGAAAGGTGTCGAGCGACTACGCCGGGATTGGCGGCAAGACCGGCGCACTCGAAGCCGCGCGCGCCAGTGCCGCGCGCGCCAACGCCTATCAGTCCAACACCCAGACCGCCGTCAACCAGGTCGATCTGCAGGACACACAACTGACGCAGCTGTCGAGCGTCGCAGAGCAGCTACAAACGGCGATCTCGAAAGCCGTCGGCAACAACGACGCGACCGGCATGATGGACAATGTGCAGAGCATCTTCGATCAGGTTTCGCAGGTCCTGAACGCAAAAGACACGAATGGCAATTACCTGTTCGGGGGCGACAGGGACGACGTGCCGCCGTTTAATGTGACGTCGCTGTCGCAACTCGCCAGCCTCGCCAATGTGTCGGACGCATTCTCCAATGGCACGCAAAAAAAATCGGTGATGATCGCCGACGGCCAGTCGGAGCAGATCGGCGTGCTCGCGTCCGACATCGGAACCCAGCTCGTCCAGACCCTGAAAGATCTCGCGAGTTTCGATGCGGGGCCGACCGGCGGTTTCAGCGCGACCCTCACCGCGGCGCAATCGACCTTCCTCAGCGCCGAAATCCCGGTTGCGAAGGCGGCGAGCGTCAGCGTCAACAGCGCGACCGCCGCGAACGGCTACACCTACAATCGCCTGACGGACGCGGTCGATCAGCAGACCGCGCTTTCGACGCTCTACAAGGGCTTCGTCTCGAACATCGAGGACGTGGATATGCCCACGGCCGTCAGCCAGCTGAACATGAACCAAACGGCGCTTCAGGCCGCGATGCAGGTGACCGCGCAATTGGGCCAGATTTCGCTGCTGAACTACCTGCCGATCAAGTAAATCCGGGCTTTCGCTTGCCCCCCGGGGCCGGGGGGATTATAGGCCCCGGCCATGAGCACCCCTCGTCCCCGCATCGTTGCCGCCATGTCGGGCGGCGTCGATTCCTCCGTCACCGCCGCGCTGCTCGCGCGCGCGGGCTATGACGTCGTGGGCGTGACGTTGCAGCTCTATTCCGCGAGTGCTGCGAAGCGCAAAGGCGCGTGCTGTGCAGGACAGGATATCTATGATGCGCGCCGCGTCGCCGAGACGCTTGGCATCCCGCATTACGTTCTCGACTACGAAGAGCGCTTCAAGCAGCGCGTGATCGCGGATTTCGCGGAGACCTATGCGCGCGGCGAGACGCCGATCCCCTGCGTGCGCTGCAATGAGCGCGTGAAGTTCGCCGACCTGATGGACACCGCGCGCGAACTCGGCGCGGAAGCGCTCGCCACCGGACATTATGTGCGCCGTGTCGAAGGTGCGAACGGTGCGGAACTTCATCGCGCCGTCGATCACACGCGCGACCAGAGTTACTTCCTGTTCGCGACAACACAGACGCAACTCGACTATCTGCGCTTCCCCATTGGCGAGATGGACAAGCGCGCGGTGCGCGCCATCGCCGCCGAACTCGGCCTCATCGTCGCCGACAAGCCGGACAGCCAGGACATCTGCTTCGTGCCCGACGGCAAATACGCGAACATCGTGCAGAAGATGAAGCCCGAAGCTGCGACGCCCGGCGACATCATCGACGGCGCAGGCAATGTTCTCGGCCGTCACGACGGTGTGATCCATTTCACCGTCGGTCAGCGCAAGGGCCTCGGACTCTCGGGGAATGGCGAGCCGCTGTTCGTGCTCAAGCTCGATGCCGCAAATGCGCAGGTCGTCGTCGGCCCGCGCGATCAGCTGTCCTCGCGCACCATCAAGCTGCGCGACGTGAACTGGCTCGGCCGCGATGAGACCGTGATCGAATGCGCCGTGAAGGTGCGCTCGCTCCGCCCACCGGTTGCCGCGCGCCTCACACGCGGACCGGATCGCACCGCAGACGTCGAACTGCTCTCGCCCGAAGATGCCGTCGCGCCCGGACAGGCCTGCGCCTTCTACGAGCGCGCCGGCACGCGCGTCCTCGGCGGGGGCTGGATCGCGCGCGCGGAACCGGCCCGGAAGGCCGCCTGAGCCCTCGCCTTGACAGGGGTTGGACCCGCCCCTTACATCCCGCGCCTCACGAGGCTTTGGCAGCGTAGCTCAGTGGTAGAGCAGGGGAATCATAATCCCTTGGTCGGGGGTTCAAATCCCTCCGCTGCTACCAGCCCGTAACATCTGCAGCCTATAAGAGGCGACCATGAGCGCTCAACAAAAGCCCGTCGCCCTTCCCACCCTCGCCGATGTCCGCGCCGCCGCGAAGCGCATCGAAGGCAAGGTGCAGCGCACGCCAACACGCCATTCGATCACGCTGTCGGAACTTGCGGGCTGCGACATCTTCCTGAAATTCGAGAATCTGCAGTTCACCTCATCGTTCAAGGAGCGCGGCGCGCTGAACAAGCTGCTGTCGCTGACCGATGAGCAGAAGAAGCGCGGCGTCGCCGCGATGTCGGCCGGCAACCATGCGCAAGGCGTCGCCTATCATGCGGGCCGCCTCGGCATTCCGGCGATCATCGTGATGCCGGAGTTCACGCCGTTCATCAAAATCAAGCACACGAAGGATTTCGGCGCGCGCGTCGTCCTCGATGGACAAACACTCAGCGAAGCCTATGTCCGCGCCCGGGAAATCGCCGACGCGGAAGGCCTGGCGTTCATCCACCCCTACGACGATCCCATCATCGTCGCGGGCGCCGGCACCGCGGCGCTCGAGATGCTCGAGGACTTCCCGGAAATGGACACGATCGTCGTGCCCATCGGCGGCGGCGGATTGATCTCCGGCATCGCCCTCGCGGCCAAGGCGATAAAGCCCGACATCACGATCTACGGTGTGCAGACCAAGGCCTATCCGTCGATGTACGACGTGATCAAAGGCACCAATCTGCCCTGCGTCGGCCAGTCGGTCGCCGAAGGCATCGCGGTCAAGCAACCCGGCGATCTCAACCGCATCATCGTCGCCGAATTCGTGAAAGACATCTTCCTCGTCAGCGAGGACGAGATCGAACACTCCATCGCGGACCTGCTCGCCATCGAGAAGACGGTCGTGGAAGGCGCGGGCGGAGCGGCTTTTGCCGCCGTGCGCGCGCAGCCCGAGATATTCAAGGGCCGCAAGGTCGGCGTTCTCCTGTCGGGCGGCAATATCGATATGCGCCTGCTGTCGAATGTGGTGCTGCGCGAACTCGCGCGCGAGGGCCGCTTGTTCTCCGCCGTGATCGAGATCGAGGACCGTCCCGGCATTCTTGCGCGGATTGCGACGCTTGTCGGCGAAGCCGGCGGCAATATTCTCGAAGTCAGCCACAACCGCATGCTGATGGACACGTCGGCGAAATCCGCGATGCTCGGCGTGATGATCGAGGCGCAGGACACCGCCCACGCCAACGAAATCCGCGCACAACTCGAAGGCGCGGGCTTCAAGCTGAAGCTACAAGACCACTAGCCCTTGCCGGCTTCCTTTTTGCAGGCGTCGGTCAGCTCGTCGATGTCGTAGCTCTTGCACTTCGGCACCAGCGCCTGCGCATCCGCATTGCGGCCTTCGAGGCGGTAGAGCTGGATGCGTTTCGGCAGCAGCACCGGCGAATCCTCGAATCGGATGACGGCCTGATCCATCAACGCCTGTGCGTGCGGATAGTCGTTGCGCGAAATGTAGACGTCGGTGAGCTTGGCATACACTTCCCACGACGGTTCCGGACTTTGCGTCGCGCGCACCAGCGCGGCCTCGGAGAGTTTGGCGTTGCGGGTGTCGTAATACTCCGCCGCGACGAACGCGGTGTAAGCATGATCGGCGGTCGGCGGAGCCGTGGCGCGCTGCACCTGTCCTGCCGCAGCGCCTGCATTGCCCTGGCTGGCATCGGCGACGAAAGCGGACGCGTTCTCCGCATCGGTGTAATGCGACAGTAGCGCGATCAGATGCGGCTTGAGCGGCGATTTGCTTTCGGCGGCCCAGGGCAGCGGCGTCGGCGAAACCGGAGCCGTGTCGCGATAGGTCGCATACATATAATTGCTGAGAAGATCGGCGCGCACCGTCGCAGGATGATGCGTGGTCGCGTCTTCCGCCATGTTGTCGACGGCGGCGTCGAACGCAAAGATTGCGATGTCGGTGAGCTGGTCTGTGCTCGGACGGCCACCCGCGGCCAATGTGCCGACAATGTTGAGCCCGCCGCCGAGCTTGTCCATGAACCCGCCGCCAGAAGAAGACGACGAGCCCTTGTCCTTCTGCGCCGCCTGCTTCGCCGCTTCGGCAGAGGCGGCCGCTTCGGCTTCCTGCTGCGCAAGCTTGTCCATCACCGCGAGCGGCGCAACAGGATCGTAGCCGGCCTTCACCATGAGATCGAAACCGAGCGCATCGGCCTGATCTTCCTGGCCTTTCGACATCTGCGGCATAAGCACATTGGCGCTGAGCTTGGCGAGATGCTGCGCGACATCCAGACCGCGCAGGACATTGGCCCCGGCATGACCGCCGATGGTCGCCTGCGCGCCTTGCGCGACGACATCGACCGCCGTGCCATGCACGACGGCGAAGTATTGCGACTTCTTCGCCCAGTCCGGCTGCGAATGGCGCAGGATCGCGTGGCTGAGCTCGTGGCCCATCACGAAGGCGAGTTCGTCTTCGGTCTCGAGTTGCTCCAGCAATCCGACCGTCACGATCATCGTGCCGTCGGGCGTGCATTCGCCGCCGAATTCCGGCGTTGCGAGCACACGGATATCCGGCTGGAACGACGGCGGCAGCGGAACGCCTGCCAGCAATCGCATCATCACGCCATGCACATAGTCGTGCAGCTCGCGTGACGGCACGAAGCCCTGCCCGCGCGTGCGCATGATGCCAAGCGCGAGCGGACGGCCCTTCAGCACATCGCTGTAATCCTTTGCCGGCTTGAACGCGTCGATGGCTTTGCCCTTCGACGGATAGCCGCTGCTGTCGAACATGCCGGCGCCTGCCGACGTGGAAAGCAGAAGAATCGAAGCGAGCGACAGCGGGAGTAGACCTTTGCGCATCACTTGCCTCCCGTCTTCGGGCAGCCTTCGCCCAGACCGCGCGTCGCGCCGACCTTCTGCTGGTTCGATCCCATCGCGAGATTGCGACACACCGCAGGAAGCTTTCCGGCGAAGCGGTATTTCACCATGTAAGGCGGCACCCAGACTTTCTTTCCGCCGACAGTCACCTGCAGCATCATGTTCGGCGCGCGGCCCGTGATCGGCGCGCAGGACGGAAACTGCGCGGCGTCCATCGACTGCACGCGCTTGCCGCCAGCCGCGTCATAGAGATCGACCTGCGGCGTGCGCGCGGAGATCACCAGATCGCCAGTGGCTGAGCAGGAATCTGTTGTCGCGGCCAAAGCCGGAGACGCCAGCACGGCGCCGGCAAAAGTGAAGGCAAGAAAGATTCTCATTGGCCCCTCTCAAGCTCAGGCTCACCGCCCGCGATGTGATGAAGATAGCCCCAGAACGCGTCGGGTGCATCCACCAGCAGCAGCGCGGCAAGCTCGGCGGACACGAACACGACTTCCACCCAGTTGGCAACCGACAGACCCGCGGCGCGCGTCAGCAGCAGGCCGACGCCGAGCGCCAGGCCGAACGCCAGATAGTGCCAGACCTTTTCGATAAATTTTTCGAAGAAATACTCGAACGTCGCGCTCAGATCGCGCTCCGGCTCCGGACCCTTGCGGCGTTTGCGGCGAACGGTGCGCATATGGAACCACGACAGGATCAGGATCACCGGAATGGTCGCGACGATCTGGACCAGATTGCCGTTCATCGCCTTGCCGTTCATCGAAAAGGTGTTCGTCTCCGGATCGCCATGGAAGCTGATCAGATTGTCCATCGCCATCGCGTGCACGAAGACGTTGGCCATCAGGCCGTTCACAGGTGTGAAGGACTTGTCCTGCGCACCTTGCAACGAAGCGCCGTAAAAGATCACGCGATCATGGGCGAGGTTGGTGATGTCGGGATCATCCTGACCACTGAGCAGAGATTGCACGGGAATAACGCCGGTGTAAGGACAACTCGAGATTACGGCCGACGTGTCGAAGAACGCGAGATAGATGCGGCGGAAGAAATTCGTCTCGGTGTTGCAGGACTGAAGGTTGCCGTCCGCATCTTTGGGATGCATCCACTTCGCATTGGTGGGATCGGCATTGGTGCCCCAGACGATCTCCATCAGGCCGTCACGCGTGTCGAGCTTCACCGGGCCGAACAGATCCTGATAAAGCTTCAGCGCCAGCGAATAACAGTCCTGGTTCTCCGGATTCTTGGTGCGATAACAGCGGCCGTTGATCGGGTACTGACGCGCGACGCCTTGATACACAAGGATCGACGGGTCGAGGATCGGCACGTCCGTGGCCGCGATCTCGGGGCGCAGCGGGTTTTCGCCGAACGGCAGATCGATGCCGCCTTCGAAGTAGATTGGAATCCTGTCTTTCTGATACCGCCGGATTTCTTCGACCAGCTCCGGCAAGGTATCGTCGGGACGGTTGTCGACGAACAGAATATCGATGACGACCGCTTTGGGTTTAAGAGCGCGCAGTGCACCGAGCGCGACCGCGTGTTGGCCATACGTCCAGGGCCACGGCATGTTCGCGCTGTGCAACGTGTCTTCGTCGATCAGCGCGACCGAGACTTTCTCATGTCCGGTGTTGGGATAAAGATGCGGACCGGTGATCAGGAGGTCGGAAATGTCCTGCGTGTAGCGCTGCACCAGATCGGAAAACCCAAAAGGGTTCATCCAGATCTGGAAGCTTGAAAACGCAATCAACCATGCGACCACGAACCAGTAAGGCACATGCAGCTTGAGCGCTTCCATATAGGCGCGATTAGGCCGCCGCACGCGCAGATAAACGCCACGAAGCCGCCCGATGGATTTCTTCGGACGCTCTGACGTCTGCTCCTGAGGTTTACCCTCGTCCCCCATGCCCAGCCCTTTGGTCAGTCCAACTTTAGCATGTTGCTGTTTTTGAGATAGCGCCGCGCTTTACCCAACTCGGAAAACAGGTGGCGCTTCAAAAATGGTTGGACGTCATCGGAACTCTGATTTCTCAACTCCAGGAACGCTGCGAGTGCGAAGATCAATCCCCTCTCGCCCAAATATCCCTGGCGCGAGTACTGCCAGCCTTGAGACATCACATCCCTGTGCTGGCTGAAATTGAAGGCGCTGTTGGCACCGAAGACGCCGAAGCCCAGAAAGACCGTCATAAGATCGGTTGTATATTCGTGAACCTCATCGCCGCCGGGCGCCTCGGTCCTGATATTCGCAAGGCGATAGTGAGCGAGTTCGTGAATGAACGTCGCGATCAGTTTCAGCGGATCGTCGGCGCCGGCCGGGTCATAACTGATAGTAGCTTCGTTGCCGTCAAATGAGAACGTTCCTGCCGGGGGATGATTGATTGGCTTGAGCGCAGTCACGTCGCCGACCTTCAACTCTGCGCGTCTCGGTTGGGCAATCAGCTTGCAGTGCCAATCCGACATTCCGGCGAGACGTTTGGTGCATTCGAAGATGTGCACGACACGATTTTCGCCAGTCGCTTCCGTCGGAGGGAAACAACGTTTTGTCGGCGTGATAAGCTCGATGTGCTCAAGCGGTCCGAATTCCGAAATGAACCAGCGCCAGGTTTCCATCTGCCATTGCTCGTCCTCGGGATCAAGGTAAGTGCGGTTTCCGAACGGCCACATCAGCGCGAAAACTTCTCCGAAAGAATGATCGACGACACGGTGCGCGCCACACCCGGCGCGCGACCGATGCGGTCGAGCAGCGCGTCGATGCGCGCGGCCGTGTCCGTTTCCACCTGGGCGACGAGATCGTAGCTTCCCGACACGGCGGCAAGCGAGCGCACCTCCGGCATCTTCTTCAGTTCGACCGACACGCGATCGGCCTGCTTGGGATCGGTCTCAATCATCACCACCGCGCGTAGTCGGTTGCCCTGTGCCTCGTCGGCGAGACGCACCGTGTAGCCTTTGACGACACCCTCGCGTTCGAGACGGGCGAGCCGCTCCTGCACTGTCGAGCGCGCCAGCCCCAGCTTGCGGGCGAGCGAGGCCGTCGGCTCGCGCGCATTGGCGCGGAGCAGGTCGAGCAGCTTGGCATCGGCATCGCGCATGGCGGAACCCTTAATCCGGCAGATCGCCGGAATACCCTGCGTTTCGCCGGTCTGCAAGGGCTGAACCGGCACATCGCCGTCTCTGTTTCGTCGTCCGAAACCGTCACTGTCCGCGCCTTAAGCGGAGGAATTTCCATGAAAAAAGTCATGCTCGTCGGCGGCGGCAAGATCGGCATCGCCATCACAGAATTTTTGTCCTCCACGGACGACTATAAGGTCACGGTTGTCGATCGCGACGCCGCGAGCCTGCAGCGCATGCCGCGCAACAAGAACGTCGAGCTGCGCAAGGCCGACATCCAGTCGCCGGAATTCCACCACGAGGTGGAAGGCCAGGACATCGTCCTCTCCGCCACGCCCTACAATCTTACCGCGACGGTCGCCGAGGCGTGCAAGCGCGCCGGCGCGCACTACCTCGATCTGACCGAAGACGTGGAATCCACCCGCACGATTAAGAAGCTAGCCGAAGGCGCGAAGACCGCGTTCATTCCGCAATGCGGATTAGCGCCCGGTTTCATCTCCATCGTTGCTTACGACCTTTGCAAAAAATTCGACAAGCTGCGCGACGTGCAGATGCGCGTCGGCGCCCTACCCGTGTTCCCGCACAACGCGCTCAAGTACAATCTCACCTGGTCGACCGACGGCCTGATCAACGAATACTGCAATCCGTGCGAATCCATCCGCGACGGCGTGCTGAGTGAAGTGCCAGCGCTCGAGGAACTCGAGCAGTTCACGCTCGATGGCGTGGAATACGAAGCATTCAACACTTCCGGTGGTCTCGGCACGCTGTGCGAGACGCTCGCCGGCAAGGTCGAGAACCTGAACTACAAGACCGCGCGCTATCCGGGTCACCGCGATATCGTGAAGCTGCTCGTGCGCGACCTGCATCTCGGCACGCGTCGCGATATCTTCAAGGACGTGCTCGAGACCGCGATCCCGATCACCTATCAGGACGTGGTGCTGGTTTTCGTGACTGTTAGCGGCTGGAAGGACGGCCTGCTGACCCAGGAAAGCTATGCCAAGAAGATCTACAGCCAGACCGTCGGCGACCGCTTGATGAGCGCGATCCAGATCACGACCGCCGCCGGCATCTGCGCGATGTGCGACATGCTCGTCGACGGCAAGCTCCCGCAGAAGGGTTTCGTGCGCCAGGAAGACGCGACCTTGCCCGACTTCCTCAACAATCGCTTCGGCCGCTATTACGGCAAAGGACACTAATGCGCCCGGTCTGCGCCCGGCTATTCACGCAGCTTGGCGAAGATCGCGTTCAGAACAGCGGAGTAATCGTCCGTCCAGACCCTCACCTTTGGGTCTGGCGTCACGACATGCCACCCGGGGCCAAGCTTCAGCGCGGCCATGTCAGAGGCATCCTGGGTCACTACGGCGATCTCGGCAGGCGTGTGGAGCGTGCGCAGCGTATCGATGCGGGACCGGTCGCGTTTGACGGCCGTTACCATACCACTGGCTCCCGCCGACGTGGCGACGATGTGGGACAGCTTCATGTTCTTGTTGGAAATGTTGATCGCGATGGCGCCATGCGGCGACAGACGAGACTTATAGAGCGCGAATGCTTCGCCCGTCAGCATGTGGGTGGGGATCGCGTCCGAAGAGAACGTATCGAGCAACAGAAGATCGATGCCCGGACTGGCGGCGCGCAGCGTCAGACGTCCGTCGCCGAGTACCGTCGGCGTTTCCGGCGCACAGCGCGACACGGTCTTGAACAGGTTTGTATCGTGGGCAATGACTTCGTTCAGCGGATCGAGTTCGTAGAACGTCCAGTGCTCGCCGGGCGCAGCGCTGCAGGAGAGCGCGCCGACGCCAAGTCCGACCAGCGCAACGCGCCGCACCTTACCGCCGGCGCTCGCACGAACGGCATCGACGGCTTCGACGAACGGACCACCGCGGTAGTAATAGGTGAGCGGCTCCGGCTTCCCGGTCACCGGTGCGCCGTTGTCGGTGCGCAGACGTTCGCCGCCATGCGTCGTCGTTCCCTGAAAGAGAACGCGGAATTTCCCGTCTCTCAGATCAACGACCTTGTAGACTCCATAGAACGAGCGCCCGCGATAGACGACGTTCTGCGCGGGATCGTACAGATTGGTCACGAGCAGGAGCACGGCAGCGAGAGTCAGGAGCCGCGCCGGCTTCGATCCCAGGAACGCCAACAGCGCCGCCAGCACCATCGAGGCAATCGCGTACACCGCGACAGATTTTCCACTGACCAGAAAAACAATGGCAAGCGCGCCGCACAAAACACCGACAAAGACGCCGTCGTTGATCCATTCATTGCCTTTTGTGGTCGCAATGCCCGGCCGCACGAGCAATGCGGCCATCACCAGAAGCGGATATTCGGCGACCGTGGTGAACAGATGCGGCGCCAGCAAAGCGGCGAACATTCCGCCCAGCACGCCGCCGAAAGACATCCAGACATAGAACTGGGTGAGTTGGGTCGCATCTGGACGGCTGGCGTAGAGACGTCCGTGACAGACCATGGCCGCGATGAAGAACGCCGCCAGATGGATCGCGAACGAGATGCTCCATGGCATCTTGCCGGCCCACAGAAAAGAAACGACGAGCAACGCGACCGCCGCGGGCTGAAGCGCGAGTATCGCTTTGTGAGAAATTACGGGCGTGTCGGTAAAGACCAGAACGAAGGTGAAGAGATACAGCGCGAGCGGCACGATCCAGAGAAACGGCACGGAGGCGACATCGGTCGCAATATAAGCCGTGACTGCCACGAGGAGTCCGGATGGGATGAACGCAAGCGCCGTCCACTGGAAGCGATCGTTCCAACCAACCGCTGCGGCACGCGTGACGGCGACATCACGCGACTTCTGGGCGCGCAAAACAAACAGACCGCACACGGCGATCGCGAGCGCGAGCAACGCGTAAGCGCCGCTCCAGAGTCGCGACTGCGCGGCCAGGCCGATATTCGGCTCGATCGCAAACGGGTAGCTCAGCAGGATCGCGAAAGAGCCCAGGTTGGACGCGCGATAAAGAAAGTACACCTTGCTTGCGACACGCGCGTCGCAACGCACGAACCAGGCTTGCAGCAGCGGTGCGTTGGCGGACAAGGCAAAGCAGGGAAGACCGAGCGATCCCAGAAATACGCCAATCAGCCAAAACGAAATGCCGTTGGCCGGTGGAACGCCGGTTTGCCCGCGCACGGCGATCGGCAGAAATATCGCCCCCGCCGCAAGCAAAGCCAGGTGCACGATGACGGCGCTACGCGGAGCCAGATAACGATTAAGCAAGTGCGCGTAGAGATAGCCGGCGAGCAAAAGTCCCTGAAAGACAACCATTGCCACGGACCAGACCGCCGCCGATCCGCCAAGCAGTGGCAACACCATCTTCGAGAACATCGGCTCGAGAAAGAAAAGCAGGGCGGCCGACAGGAAGATCGTCGTCGCATAAATGGCAACGGGTGCCGCGAAGCCGCGCGTCCCGGCGCGCTGCGAAGGGTGCATATCCAGGGTGGTCATCGCCCGCTTCCGAAACCGACAGACAACGCTATTCGCATCGAGTTAATCAGGTCTTATGGTCGCGCCGCGATCGCAGAAAGGAACGCACAATGAAAATGCCGGAAATCGCCTCTCTTATCGGCTCCGCCGGGACTTCCGGGGCTGTGATCGCCCATTCGCCCATCGACGGCGCGGAGATTGGGCGTGTCAGCTATGACGACGCGGCGTCGGTCGAGAAGAAGATCGCGGCCAGCGTTGTGGCGTTCAAGGAATGGCGCAACGTGCCGGCGCCGCGTCGCGGCGAACTCGTGCGCCTCTTCGGCGAGGAGTTGCGTGCCAACAAGGATGCGCTGGGCAAGCTCGTCACGCTCGAAGCCGGCAAGATCCTGCAGGAAGGTCTCGGCGAAGTTCAGGAGATGATCGACATCTGCGATTTCGCGGTCGGTCTTTCGCGCCAGCTCTATGGCCTGACCATCGCCAGCGAACGCCCCGGCCACCGAATGATGGAGACATGGCATCCGGCGGGTCCGGTCGCGGTGATCTCCGCGTTCAACTTCCCGGTCGCGGTGTGGGCATGGAATGCGTGCCTCGCGCTGGTCTGCGGCGACAGTGTGATCTGGAAGCCGAGCGAGAAGACGCCGCTCACGGCGCTCGCGACGCAGGCATTGTTCGAGCGGGCGGTCGCAAAGTTCGGCAGCGCACCAGCAAACCTTTCGCAGCTCGTTCTGGGTCTGCGCGACGTCGGCGAGATGGTGGCGAAGGACGCGCGCATCCCCGTGGTCAGCGCCACGGGTTCGACGCGCATGGGCCGCGAGCTTGCGCCCGTCGTCGCCGCGCGCTTCGGCAAATCCATTCTCGAACTCGGCGGCAACAACGCGATGATCGTGACGCCGAGCGCGAAGCTCGATCTCGCGACGCGCGCGATCCTGTTCGCGGCCGTCGGCACCGCGGGCCAGCGCTGCACCACGCTGCGCCGCCTGTTCGTGCATGAAAGCATTTACGACAAGCTCGTCCCCGCATTGAAGAAGGCCTATGCCGCTCTACCTATCGGCAGCCCGTTGGAGAAAGGCACGCTTGTCGGTCCGCTGATCGACAAGCACGCGTTCGACAACATGGAACACGCCATCGCATCGGCGAAGGCGGAGGGCGGCACCGTCACCGGTGGCGGCCGCGCGCTCGCCGACAAATATGCGGACGGCTATTACGTCCATCCCGCGATCGTCGAGATGCCGTCGCAGACCAGCACCGTCTGCCACGAGACCTTCGCGCCAATCCTCTATGTGATGAAGTACAGCGACTTCGATGCCGCGATCGCCAAGCACAACGAAGTGCCGCAAGGTCTTTCGTCCTGTATCTTCACGACCAACATGCAGGAAGCCGAGCGATTTATCGCGGCAGCCGGCTCCGATTGCGGCATCGCCAACGTGAACATCGGACCTTCGGGTGCCGAGATCGGTGGCGCATTCGGCGGCGAAAAGGAAACCGGCGGCGGACGCGAGAGCGGTTCGGATTCGTGGCGCGCCTACATGCGCCGCCAGACCGCGACCATCAATTACTCCGACGCGCTTCCGTTGGCGCAGGGAATTGAGTTCGACGTCTGACGTCTGGCGGACCCACCACGTCCGCAGGCGGCGCGAACAATAACGGCGGAACGGCTTTCCGATTCGCTAAGAAGTAGCGCGATCGTGCGCTAGTCTTGCGGTTGCGGATAGCTCATACTCGCGGTTGTCGGGATTTGAGGGATTTCATGGTGTCGCGTTTTCCAGTTGCCGTTCTTGCGGCGTTCACGATTTTTGCTGCGCCTGCTTACGCCACGCCAAAGGTGCACACCGTCTACTCTTTCGGCGAACGTCCAGATTCTCAAAACCCCTACGACGGGTTGATCGCCGACAAAGCCGGCAACCTTTATGGAACGGCGAATGAAGGCGGAAATGGCCTAGGGACTGTGTTCATGATCGGCATGGATGGAACCGAGAAAATTATCTATTCGTTTCGCGGAACTGACGGTGAATCACCGAGAGCTGCGCTCGCGATGGACAAGGCGGGCGATCTCTTCGGCACCACCAAGTTGGGTGGGGCCAACTTCGAAGGCGCAATATTTGAATTGAGCCCCAACGGCGGGACTTATACGGGAAAGATGCTTTACAGTTTTTGCTCGCTTGCCAATTGCGCAGACGGAGCCTTTCCGACGAACGCATTGTTGATCGGCCCTAAAGGTGTTCTTTACGGTGTAACGCAAACCGGTGGCGCAGGCGCTGCTGGCCAGAACGACGGCGTCCTTTTTCGGCTTGATCCACCCAAAAATGGTCAAACCGCTTGGACTGAAAAAGTAATTCACACATTCTGCGACAGCGCGGGTTGCGCGGACGGAATGAACCCCGTTGGAACGCCAGTAATAGCCAACGACGGATACCTCTATGGCACCACATGGCATGGCGGTCAGGGTGATGGCGTACTCTATCGCGTAAAGCCGAACGACAGCGGCTTTCAAGTCTTGCACAACTTCGTCTACGACGGTCAGGATGGCTTTGAACCGCTTGCGTCGCTTACGCTCGATGATTCTGGCGCTCTCTACGGCACGACGAATATCGGAGGAACGAAAGGTAACGGTGATTTTGGCGGGGGGACCGTTTTCTCTTTCGATCCAACAAATTCTATGTACAGCAAGGTGTACGATTTCGATTACTTTGCTGTTGGCTCGGGCCCCTCAAGTGCGGTTACGATCGTCAAAACAAAGCAAGGGACGACTTTTTACGGAATCACGCAGATTGGCCCGAACACGGGTACCTATGGTGCGCTCTATTCCTTGACCCCGCCGTCCAACTCCGGCGATCCTTGGGTGGGAGAGACGCTCAACATTTTTTGCCAAAAGGAAGCATGTATCGATGGCGGTCTCCTCGAAGAAGACAGATTGCTCAACGTGAAAGGCACGATCTACGGGACGACAGAGGCCGGCGGCACCGACGGGGCCGGCATCGTATTCAAATACGGAAAGAAATAGCCGCCCTCGAAATCCGGTTTGACGCGCCTATATAGGGTTGGAACTGGGCTCCGGAGGGCAAGGTGTTCCACTTATTTTGGATTTGGCCATTCTTCATTTTTTGGCCGTTTCACGGGCTTTTCACGATTCTGATCGTGGTTTTGATCCTTAGCGCGATCTTCCGGCGCCGCTATTATTATTACGGCCATCCCTATGGCTGGCACAGCAGTGCGCCACCGCCGCCGCCCGCCAGCAGCCGCAAGGAAGCGCTCGATATCCTCGAGGGCCGCTATGCCCGCGGTGAAATCCAGCGCGACGAATATCTCCAGAAAAAAACGGACCTCGGCGGATGACACAGCTTCGCCATGAAAGTTACGGCATAGCTTTCCAAAACTGAGACAATTCCGAATCTCATCCTTCGAATTCGCACTCCACATTGCGGCCATCGAATCGAACGGGCATCCGCCCGGACCGGTTCGTCAACCACAGGAGTGAAGAATGAGACTATCGCAATTGCGGCGAGGCCTGTTTGCGCGTGTGGCGATCGCGGCGCTGACGGCGATCACCGTGGCGCAGCCTGCTCTGGCCGCCGCGCCACGCGCGGTATCGCCCATGATTCTGGGCGCGAATGACGCGAAGACGCTGACGCCGATCAAGCACGTCATCATCATCGTCGGAGAAAACCGCAGCTACGATCATCTCTTCGCAACCCTGGTGCCGAAGAACAAGAACCAGACGACCTTCAATCTGCTTTCGGAAGGCATCGTCAACAAGGACGGCACCGCAGGTCCGAATGTGGCACTTGCGGCGCAGATGCGGGCGGCGGACACCGACGTCTATTCGATCAGCCCCACGATCAAGGGGGCCTACAAGACGCTACCCGCCGCGACCACGGGCTTCGTGCACGAGACCGCCAGCGACACCAATCCGCCGCCGTTTGCGACCACTGAGGCGGCGGGATTGTTCGACCACGCCGTGGAACAGCAGGATCTGGTCGAGTTGACGACCGGCGCCACCGGCCTGCCGATCAAAACGTCCGACACGCGCATCGCCAATGTGGACAACCTGCCGAACCAGCCCTTCGAGCTAACCAACCTTTACGATGCCTACGTCAACAGTCCTGTCCATCGCTTCTTCCAGTCCTGGCAGCAGGCGGATTGCAGCGTGGCCTATGCGACCGCCGCCAACCCGGCCGGCTGCCGCAACGATCTGTTCCCGTGGGTCGAGATAACCGCGGGCTTCAACGAAGGCTCCACCGCGCAAGGCTTCTATAACGTGCAGAAGGGCGACGCACCGCTTCTCGTCGAACTCGCGAACACGTATGCGATGTCCGACAATTATCACCAGCCTGTTCGCGGCGGCACGGGCGCCAACTCCATCGCGCTCGGCTTCGGCGATCTGCTCTATTATTCCGACAGCAAGGGCAATCCCGCAACACCGCGCGTCGGTCAGATCGAGAATCCCAATCCGAAACCGGGCACGAACAACCGCTACATCGACGACGGTTACTCGGCCGGCAGCTATGTGAATTGTGCCGATGAATCACAACCCGGCGTTCATGCCATCACCTCTTATCTCGCCGCCCTGCCGTGGCATCCGGCGCCGAACTGCCAGGCAAACGCTTATTACCTCGTGAACAACTACAACCCCGGTTACAACGGCGACGGCACCGTCAACACCGCCAAGCACACGATCCCGCCGGTGACGACGCGCTCGATCGGCGACGATCTCAACGATCACAACGTGTCCTGGGCTTACTACGGCGAGCATTGGAATCTCTACGTCGCCAAGCAGCTCAATGCCTATTGCACAATCTGCAATCCGTTCCAGTACCAGACCCAGATCATGGCCGATCCCGCCCAGCGTACCGCGCACATGAAGGATACCGACGATCTCACCTCCGCGATCATGATCGGCAAGCTGCCGGCGGTATCGTTCGTGAAGCCCAGCGGGTTGAACGACGGCCATCCGGCAAGCTCGAAGTTCGATATCTTCGAAGCCTTCGTGCAGAACATCCTTGACCAGTTGCACGCCAATCCGAAGCTCGAGCGCGAGACGGCGGTCTTCATCACGACCGATGAAGCCGGCGGCTATTACGACAGCGGCTATACGCACCCCATTGACTTCTTCGGCGACGGCAACCGTATCCCGATGCTCGTGGTTTCCAAGTACTCGAAGGGAGTCGGCATCGTGCACAGCTACACCGACCACGTCTCGATCCTGAAGTTCATCGAGAAGAACTGGTCGTTGCCGCCGATTTCGAACCGCAGTCGCGACAACCTGCCGAACCCGACCTATGCGCAGGACAATCCTTACGTTCCGACCAACGGCGCCGCGATCGGCGACATGATGGACTTCTTCAAGTTCAAGTAATGCGCGTTGGCGCGGGTGTCCGGCTTCTGCCTGGCACCCGCGTTAACCTTTTCTTAACTCTCTTCTTCTGCAGATGCAGCGGCGCTCCTAGGCTCTGCCCAACAATAAAGGGTGGCCAGGGATGCCGAAGAACGTGGCCCAGCTGACGGGGATGATCGTCACCGCGATCATCGTGTTCGGGACCGACATGGACGTGTACTACGCGATGCCGCTCGGCATTTTTGCGGGCGCACTGGCGACGATGTTCGTGGCGGCTGCGGAATATCGGACGGCCGAACTCGAACCGATCCCGATCAGAACCCGGCGCTGATCCCTATGCCGGTTCGGGCGGGATGTTGTTGAGCGACTCTTCCATTTCCTGGAAGGTTGGCTGCGCTTCAGACGGCACGCTGCCGCGGCCGATCTCCACCGATACCTGAGCGGCGTTGCCGTGCAGATGCGCGACCAGCACGTCGCGGATCACTTGATAGAAAAGCGCTTCTTCATCGACGATCGCCTTGAGACGCGTGGCCATCGGGCCAACGATGCCGTAAGCTAAAAACACGCCCATGAACGTGCCGACAAGCGCGGAGCCGATCATCTTGCCGAGCACTTCTGGCGGCTCGCTGATCGCACCCATGGTTTTGATAACGCCGAGCACCGCGGCGACGATGCCCAGCGCAGGCAAACCGTCGGCCATGGTCTGAAGCGCGGTCGGCCCCTCAAGCGCTTCGTGGTGATGCTTCTCGAGTTGATTGTCCATCGCCGATTCGACCTGATGTGGATCTTCCAGGCTCATCGTCATCATGCGCAGCGTGTCGCATATGAAGGCGGCAGCGAAGTGGTCGCCCGAGATTTTCGGAAAGCGCTTGAAGATCGAAGACTCTTCATGCTTCTCGATATGGGCTTCGAGCGCGATCAGGCCTTTCGACTTCATCGTCTTGGTCAGGAGAAAGAGCAGCGTCAGCAGATCGCGGTAATCGCCCGGCTTCCATTTCGGGCCGGAAATGACTTTCGACAGCGAGCCCAGAACCTTCTTCATCGAATACATCGAGCCGCCGATAAGGAACGCCGCGAGAGCGGCGCCGCCGATGGTCAGCATTTCATGCGGCAGCGCTTCCATGACCGGGCCGAGCGATCCGCCCGAGATCAGGAAGCCGCCAAACACGCACGCGAACAGGACAACGAGGCCGCCGATTTGAAGCATTAGACCCAACCCTAAGAAGGCGGTCAGTATTAAGAAGAGGGCTTAAGGAGCGATAAATCCTGAGCCTTCGCAGGCAAGATTTCGGTAAGCGGAGGTCGTTACTGAAATCTTAAAATTTGGCGGGGGAGAGTGCGCGATGGCATTTCGGCGGATCGGATTGGTGGCCAAGATCACGGCGCAGGCGCTGCTGGCGCCGGTCGCCTATGCGGCCTGTGCGCTGGTCGAGCAGGACGGCAAGGTGCTGCTCGTCCGCCACTCCTACGTCCGGGGCTGGCTGTTGCCGGGTGGCGGGATCAATCGCGGCGAGCCGGCCGAACACGCCATCATCCGTGAGATGCGGGAAGAGATCGGACTTGTGCGCAGTGCGGCGCCCGAATTCTTCGGCCTCTATTCGCGCAAGGCGGGCTGGGCCACGAACGTGATCGTTTTGTATCTGTTGCGTGACGCCGAGTTCACCTTTGTGCCCAACGTAGAGATCCGTGAAATCCAATTCGCCGATCCGGCAAACCCGCCGGAAGGCACGCCACGATCTGTCGCAACCCGTCTCAAAGAGTTCGCGGGGCTGCAACCGCGCTCGGCTTTCTGGTAAACAGGAATCGGGGGAGCATTTTTCACGCCTCCGAGACCATCATAGACCTGCAGGAGATTTCGAATGAAGAAAATCGCAATCGCAGCAGCTGCGGCCGCGCTCAGCGTCATCACTTTGACGACAAGCGCATCCGCGGCGATCGTGTGTAACCGTGACGGCGACTGCTGGCACGTCAAGGGCCGCTACGCATACCGCCCTGAGTTCGGGCTGGTTGTTCATCCGAACAATTGGCGCTGGGGTGCCGGCGAAAAGTGGCGCTGGCGCGAGCCGGTCCGCGAAGAGCGCGGCTACTGGCGCGGCGGTGTCTGGATCCACTTCTAAGCGCCACCGTCAGAACCATCCAAACGCCTCTTCGAAAGAAGGGGCGTTTGTCTTTTTGGGCGTGCGATGCGCAGGGAACCCCCGGCAGAGTTCCCGCGTTTATAGCCTTACCGACAGACAAACCGGGAGATTTATGATGAAAAAGATCGCAATTGCCGCTGCAGCGGCGACTATCGGCTTGATGGCAATGGCAAGCAGCGCGTCGGCTGCCATTGCGTGCAATCGTGAAGGCGACTGCTGGCACGTCAGGAACGCCTACAGATATCACCCCGAGTTCGGCGTCGTTGTTCACGAGAACAACTGGAAATGGGGTGTCGGCGAGAAGTATCGCTGGCGTGAACACACGGGCCGCGGCTACTGGCGCAACGGCGTCTGGATTCGCTTCTAGACCAAGTCAGGATTACGCGTGGCGGCCGCTCTCTCGAAAGAGAGGCGGCCGTTTGCGTTTTGCCCTAGACGGGATCCCAACCGAACACGGAGTTCGTCGCGCCGAGATCGTGGAAGCTCGGCTTCAGCGCAGGCATCGCGTGCTCGGCAATCGTTTGCGGCGTCCAGCCTTCGATCTTCGCGAGGCCGCGCACCGGCCGCGGCTGGCTCATTAGGAAAATCTCATTGCCGCGGGCGACGAAGATTTGCCCGGACACATCCTTCGTCACGGGTGACGCAAGCGAAACCGCAAGCTGCGCGACCTGATCGGCACGCATGTAGTTTTTCATCCGCTCGACGCGCTTCGCTGACGCTTCGTCTTTGATCGGGATCGTCGCGATCAGCCGCGACCACGCGAACGGCGCGATGACGTTGGAGCGCACATTCTTCTGCACGCCTTCCATCGCGATGATGCGCGACAGTCCGACGATGCCCATCTTCGCCGCCGCGTAATTCGCCTGACCGACATTGCCGATCAATCCGCTGGTCGAGGAGAACAGGACGAACGAGCCCTCTTCCTGCTCGCGGAAATGATTGATAGCGGCATGGGTGATGTTGTAGCTGCCGTTCAGATGGACATCGATGACGACGTCCCATTCCTCGTCGCCCATCTTGTGAAACATCTTGTCGCGAAGGATGCCGGCAGGACTGATGATGGAATGCAGACCCTTATAGGTGTCCATCGCCTGCTGGATCATGCGCGCGACCCCGGCGCGGCTCGATACGCTGTCGGAGTTCGACACCGCCTCGCCGCCGGCCTTGCGGATTTCGGCGGCAACCTCTTCCGCCGGCCCGGCTGAACCCGCATCGCCGCCCGCAGCCCCGCCGCCGAGATCGTTGACCACGACCTTCGCGCCTTCGCGCGCGGCCAGCAGCGCGCATTCCTTACCGATGCCGTTGGCGCCGCCCGTTACCAGAACGACCTTGCCATCAAGCACACCCATCGTTACCTCCCTACTCGATTGCGATCGGGCATAAGGCTAACACGATGACCGGGACTTGGCAGATACGCCCGGAGCGTCCGGAAGACGCAGACGCGGTCGAAACCCTGAACAATGACGGCTTCGGTCCGGGACGTTACGCAAAGTCAGCCTATCGTCTGCGCGAAGGCGTGGCGCCCGAGGTTAGTCTGAGCTTCGTCGCCATAGAAAACGGCAAGGCACTCGGCTCCATCCGTTTCTGGCCGATCAAGGTGGGCGGCGAGACCGTGTTGCTGCTGGGTCCGTTGGCCGTGCAATCCGACCAGCGCGGTCGCGGTATCGGAATCGCACTGATGCAACATGGTATCGAACGGGCACGCGCGGGCGGTTATGGCGCGATCATTCTTGTGGGTGACGAAGCCTATTACCAGCGCGTCGGCTTCACGCGCATTGCGCCGGGGCGCATTCGCTTTTCGGGACCTGTCAATCCTGCGCGCATTCTTGGGCTGGCGTTGAAGCCAGACGCACTGGCCAATCTCACCGGCGATATCACGCGCGCGCGCATCGACATCCCTGTTTGCGCGGACGGCGTCCGGCTGGGCTAGCGCTTCTTCGACGGCTTGCCGGCGTTGTCGAGCGCGAACGGTCCGGCGCCGAGACCGATCACCATCAACAACCCGCCGGCAATAGCGACATTGCGCGCGAACACGTCATATTCGGAGGCCCGCTCGGCAACGTTTTTCAAGCTCCAGTAATCGTGCATGAAGAAGGTGGCTACGACGATCAAACCGAACAGCAGCATTGCGCCATGCCGGGCGTGGTATCCAAGCAGCAACGCCAATCCCCCGAGGCCCATGACGATGGTCGCAATCGCGAGAACGAGCGGTGCGGCAGGAACATGGGCGAAAGACATCAGCTGAATGTTGGAATCCCAGGCGCTTGCGCGCATATAGGCCTCTGACAGGAAAAACCACGCCAGAGCCAGCCGCCCTAGCAATGGCGATATAAGTTCAGAAAATGACATCCACGCCCCCGGCACCAAATCAGTACCATCACTGTAAGCCATATCCAGCGAAGAGAGAATCTGCTGAACTATTCTTGCAAAACCTTTTCTCGCGGCGCGCGAGCGAGATGACAGCACAGCAATAAATTGCTAGAGCTTATCTGCCCCAGCCGGTGATCTTCATGCGCTCTTTCACTGCTCTTCTATTCATCTTGCTTGCCGGCCTGTCCGCCACCGGCGTGAAGGCCGCAACATTCACCACAATATACAAATTCTGCCCGACGACGTCTTGCAAGGAAGGTTCGGAGCCCATCGGCCCCCTCATTGTCGATGAGGTCGGGAATCTGTACGGCACCGCCAGCATAGGCGGCAAAAATGACGGTGGAGTCGTGTTTAAGCTCACCGCGAATCCAGATCGAACGGAATGGGCTTATAAAGTTTTGTACTATTTTTGCCATAAGGGAATCCCTTGCTCGGACGGATTCCGCCCTATTGGAGGGCTGATCCGCGACATCAATGGCGCGCTATACGGTGTAGCTCAGGAAGGCGGCGGTAATAATGGTCGCGGTACACTGTACCGGTTGTCTCCGGATATCGATGGCGTTCACTGGACCTATCAGGTCATGCACAAATTTTGCGGAAGCGACACCTGCGAAGATAATTCTGCCTACCCAGTCACGTCGTTGACCTATGACGGCGCGCAAACGGGTGCACTCTATGACGGAGTGTCCAGGCTTTACGGTGGGATAAATAGACTCGGAGCAACTCCATATGGCGGCATTTATTCTCTAACCCCACGCGGGCGCAGCTGGAAATACAGCGCCGCGTACGATTTCTGCTGTGATGAGATTCCGTCCGGCACGCCGCTGTTTGTCGATGGCAGCCTGTATGGATTGACCGCGGAAGGCGGCGATTTCGATAGTGGTAGTTTCTATCGCTTGTCGCCAAGCCAAGGTGATACGTGGACACACACCCTGCTTTATTCTTTCGACAACACGCAGGGCTCTACCGGAGGCTCTTTTCCAGTCGGCCCACTCGTGCGCACGGATTCCGGTAAATTCTTCGGCACGACAGAAACCGCCGTCGGAATCTTCTCGATCACCGTCGGCAACAAGAAAACAACTGAGCGGGGGCGCTATACTTTCTGCCAGCTCGACCAATGCGCGGATGGCTCTCGGGCTTATAACGGCCTAATCGCCGGCGCGGACGGCGTGTTTTATGGCGCGACTGAGCAGGGCGGCAGCAGTCAGATCATCCAGCAAGGCGCCGGCACAGTCTTCACATTCCGGAATGGCAAACTCGCAACACTGCACACGTTCTGTACAGAGCAGAACTGTCCCGACGGCTACCTTCCGGTGGCGCTGACGATGGACAACCAAGCCAACATATTCGGCGTCACGACCTATGGCGGTAACGGCATCTTCGACGGTACGGTGTTCGAGATAACGCCTTAGACGCCTCTGAGCGCGTGCTTGCGCAGATGGCGCACCAGCGCCATTTCGTCGACACGGGATTGCGAGCGGCGCGCTTCGATTTCGTCGGCGCGTTTCTGCTGCTGCTCGGTCGCGAATTCCAGCGCCTTGAGGTCCTGGAACGCGGTCGTCAGCTCGTCCTGGGCCTGCACGCGTTCGCGTTCGAGATCCTTCAGCGTCTCGCGCAAATTCTCGCGGCGCGACTCGATGGATTTCAGGAACGACGGGAACGCCAGACGTCCGATATCGGAATCGCCGGCGCGCTGCTTCTCGCGCGTGACGCTGTCTTCCAGATCGGAGAGCTTGCGCTCGGCATCGGCTTTCATCGCGTCGAGCGTCGCCAGACGGCGTTTCAGATCGTCAACGCGAAACCGGCGCAAACGGATCAGCGTGTTGGTGCGTTTCATGCGGCCCTACCTTCCCCGCGCCCCATGATTGATTCCAGGGCGTTGTATCCATCTTCAAACGTCGAACACTCGTCCTTCTTCTGTATGAGAAAGGCCTCGAGTTGCGGATTCAGTCTGACGGCGTTGTCGACCTCGGGATTGGTGCCGCTCTTGTATGCACCGAGCCGGATCAGTTCCGCCATATCTTCGTAGAGCGCCATCGGCGCGCGCGCGTCGGCGACGACGGCCTGCTCGCGCGCGGAGTTGCAGCCGGGCATCGCGCGCGAAACCGATTTGAGAATGTTAATCGCCGGAAAGCGTCCGCGCTCGGCGATGTTTCGTTCCAGCACAATATGACCGTCTAGAATGCCGCGCACGGCGTCCGCAATCGGCTCATTGTGATCGTCGCCTTCGACCAGAACCGTGAACAATCCGGTGATGGAACCATGGCAACCTTCCGGTCCCGGGCCCGCGCGCTCCAGCAAACGCGGCAATTCCGCGAACACGGTGGGGGTGTAGCCCTTCGTGGCGGGCGGTTCACCCGCCGACAATCCGACTTCGCGCTGTGCCATTGCGAACCGAGTCACGCTGTCCATCAACAGCAGCACATGCAAGCCCTGGTCCCGAAGTTGTTCCGCAACGGTCATCGCCACGTAGGCGGCCTGACGGCGCACCAGCGGCGGATCGTCGGAGGTCGCGGCGACGACAACGCTGCGCGCCATGCCTTCTTCGCCCAGATCGTCTTCGATGAATTCCTTTACTTCGCGGCCGCGTTCGCCGATCAACCCGATGACGATCGCATCCGCATTTGTATTGCGCGCGAGCATCGCGAGCAGAGTCGACTTGCCGACACCCGATCCCGAGAAGATGCCCATGCGCTGGCCTTCACAGCAGGTCGTAAACGTATTCAGCGCGCGCACCCCGAGATCGAGTTTCTTGCCGACGCGTCCCCGCGAATGCGCCGCCGGCGCCTGGGCCTTGAGAGAATAAGTTTTCGCGCCCTGCGGCAGCGGCCCCTTGCCGTCGCGCGGCTGGGCGAACGCATCGATGGCGCGGCCGAGCCAGGCCTTGGAGGGATAGATCTCCGCCGGCTTGTCGTCGAAATCGGCGCGGGCGGCCAGACTCATCCCATCCATGTTTCCGAGCGGCATGACCAGCGCGCGGCCGTCGCGGAAACCGACCACCTCACATGGAATTTGCTTGCTGGAACCGTTGGTTAGCCTTACTTGTCCACCAAGGCTGATCGCGCCGGCCGCGCCCGTGACTTCCACGAGCAGGCCCTCGATCCGCGCCACCCGCCCGAACCGGCGGAGCGTCGGAATAGCGTCGATTTCCTTGAGCAAAGCGCGCATTTGGCGTCCCTTTGAGGGGGCAAAATCACCCCCGAACGCCTGCATCTTGCCCAGAAGGTTTTAAGTGGCGGTAAACTTAACAAATCGAATCAAGGAGATGAGCCGGAGCCGTTAACCCGGAATTTTCGGATCGTTCCTTCTGGCACACCGTGCAAGTTAATATTAACCATTTAACTTTACGGTCGTGAGGTTCGGTTAACCGGGGGGCATCTCGAGCCCATCCGAAATGAGGTGACGAGACATGCGCGTGCTCCTGATCGAAGACGACAGCGCCATGGCGCGCAGCATTGAGCTGATGCTGCGAAGCGAAGGCTTCAACGTCTACACGACGGATCTTGGCGAGGAAGGTATCGACCTCGGTAAACTCTACGACTACGATATTATCGTTCTGGACCTTCAGCTGCCGGACATGAGCGGCTTCGAAGTTTTGAAGAGCCTGCGCGTCGCCAAGGTGCAGACGCCGGTTCTCATCCTCTCCGGCAACGCGATCGTCGAAGCGAAGGTCAAGGCCTTGGGCTTCGGCGCCGACGATTACATGACCAAGCCGTTCCACAAGGACGAGCTGGTCGCCCGCATCCAGGCGGTCGTTCGCCGCTCCAAGGGTCACAGCCAGTCGGTCATCACCACCGGCAAGCTGACCGTGAACCTCGACGCCAAGACGGTGGAAGTGGACGCCCAGCGCGTTCACCTGACCGGCAAGGAATATCAGATGCTGGAGCTGCTCTCGCTCCGCAAGGGCACGACGCTCACCAAGGAAATGTTCCTGAACCACCTTTACGGCGGCATGGACGAGCCCGAGCTCAAGATCATCGACGTCTTCATCTGCAAGCTGCGCAAGAAACTCGCGGCGGCAACGAACGGCGACAACTACATCGAAACCGTCTGGGGACGCGGCTATGTGTTGCGCGATCCCGTCGAGGCGGCAGCAGCGTAGGATCTCCCTCCTTATTGAAATGAAAAAGGGCGCCCGAAAGAGCGCCCTTTTTTCGTCCGCGCGATACCCTTGCCGGTGACACGTTCGCAGCATCGCGCTCGCGAACGGAAGGGGCAAAGCTACGCGATGGCGCGCTACTGCGGGGATTTGGGGAAGTGGCTTGTCCAGGCACACGTAGCACCGGCGCACGCCTGCAAATTCACGAGCGCCTCCGCACAGCGCTTCTGGATATCGGCGTAGTCTGGCTCTCCCGCCACGTTCTGGAGTTGATAGGGATCGACGGTCATATCGTAGAGCTCGATCTCCCCGGTGCCGATCCATTCCATGTAGCGGTAATGCGCCGTCGCCACGCCGAATGCGTAGGGGCATTGCAGCAAGGTTGCGGTGTTCCACTTGGGCTTTCCGGGACTTAGCAGCGGCACGAGCGAGGTTCCGTCAAGCGTCCGCCCGGCCGTGGCGCCGGCGAGTTCAACGAACGTCGCGGTCACATCGATGTTCGAGACGATCTCGTCGCGCGCACCGGCAACGCCGCCCGGCGCGCGCCAATAGAGCGGCACCTTGACAGCCTCTTCGTAAAGCAGCCCCTTCTGATCGTCGACACGATGCTCCCCGAGCAGAAATCCATTGTCGCTGGTGAAAACGATGTGCGTGTTTGCCAGCTGGCCGCTGGCTTCGAGCGCGCCGACGATCGCAGCCAGGCCGCGGTCGAGCGACTGGAGACATTCCGCGCGGCTGCGCCAGACGTCCTGTATCGCTGCGACTTCGTCAGGGGCGAGCAGTGGCAGATTGCGAATCTGGGCCGGCTTGTCGGAGACATCCGCTTCGTTGAAATTCGGCGGGATCGGCATATCGACATTGGCGAAGGTGCCCTGATCCTGCTGATCGGGCGTCGCCGGGAAATGGGGCGCGTCGGGCCAGAAGAACAGTGTGTAGGGCTGGGGCGCGTTGTTGAGGAAATCCAGGACCTTCGCGACGAAAACATCGGTGCAGTACTGGCCGTCGTAACGCACCAGTGTACCGTTCTCGTTGAGAAGAAAATTCGTATAGGAGAGCTTCTCGTCACTCGCCATCGCGTGCCAGTCGGCGTAACCCGGCGGCACATGGTGGCGATCGATCTTGCCATAACCGTTGACGAATTTGCCGACATGGCCGACGTGATATCCAGCCTCCGTCAGCCAGACGGGCAACGCGTTGTTCTCGAGCTTGCGATATGCCTCGTAGCCGCCATCATTTTTATTGTTGTTCAAGATGACGCCATGATTGTGCGGCTGCAATCCGGTCAGCATGCCGGCGCGCGAGGGTGCGCATAGCGAGAACGGCACGAAATGGCTCGTGAAGTTCAACCCTGTCTTTCGGAAAAGGCGCCGCAAGTTCGGCATGACCTTGTAGTCGTCGAACCGCATGTCGTCGGCGCAGATGTGGATCAGGTTTGGCTTTGCCGCCCGCCGGCCCGCCTGCGCGGAGCCGCCCAATGCTAACAGGGTCGATGCGGCTAGCCCGCTTTTGATGACGTTCCTGCGATCGACCATGGTGACCCTCCGCCTTCCATATAGTCCTTTCCGGTCCTTCAATGCTACGCTCGGGCGATGAACGTTCTTGAAACCATCCCCGTCGGCGACTGGATCGGACCCTTTAGCGACGCCGAGCGCCGCGATGCCGTCAGCGCGCTTGAAAGCGGACGCGTGTTGTTCTTTCCGCAACTGCCCTTCGTCCTGCGGCCGGAGGAAATTCCGCTACTGACGCCGTCGCTTTCGAGTGGACGGGCGAAGAACATCAGCCTCGACCCCTCCGGCAAGCTCAAACATGAATCCGGCGATGCGAACGAGCGCGCGTTGCTGCAAGGCATGATGCAGCGCTTCGCTTCCGGCGCGGTGTCACTGGTAAGCGGCTTGCTTCCGAACTACGCCGAAAAGCTCGAGCGCGCGCGCACGTCGTACCGGCCTGTTGAGATCGCCGGCCGCAAATATTCTCCGACAAAAGACGACACGCGGCTGCACGTCGATGCCTTCCCGACGCGGCCGATGCGCGGGCGACGCATCATGCGGCTGTTCTCGAACGTGCATCCCGGAAGTCTGCCGCGCGTGTGGAATGTTGGCGAACCGTTCGCGGATATGGCGCAAAAAATCCTGCCGCGCGTGAAGGAGCCGTCGGCCATCGATGCCTGGCTTCGCGCCGCGACGTTCCAGACGCGCGGCCTGCGCAGCCCCTACGACAATCTGATGCTCGGCCTTCACGACAACGCAAAGCTGGACATGGGCTATCAGAACGCGACGACGAAGACCGAGATCGCATTCCCGCCGGGCTGCACATGGCTCTGCTACACGGACCAGGTTATGCACGCGGCGCTGTCGGGACAGTTCGTGCTGGAGCAGACTTTCCATCTCGACGTCGCCGCGATGGCCGATCCCGCGCGCGCGCCGATCAAGGTGCTGGAACGCATGACCGGCCGGTCGTTAGCCTAACCTCAAGTTCCATCGTCATAATTTACGTTAACGACTTGTAATGCTGACGATCATCTCGCATGGTCCCGCCCGGCGATTTGGGGAATCTGTCGCCGATCTTCAATTTCAACATTCATACAAGGGAACGCCATGCGTCAGTATCTGACTGTCTTCACGTGTGCTTCTGTACTTCTGATCTCTTCGGCAGCCATTGCAGGGAAAGCGAAGGTCGTTCCGGTCGTGCCGGTCGACGGCGCGAAAGATACGTTGGTGGCTGCGATCAACGACAAGGGCGTGATCCAGGGTACCTTCATCGATTCCGGCAACAAAAAACACGGTTTCTTCGGCACCGTTGCGGGCAGCTACACCACGTTTGATTACAAGTCTGGCGGCAACACCGTTGCGATCGGCAGCGATACGGCGGGCGACATCACGGGCGGATATTACGGCAGCTCGACGAATTTCTGCGATGCGACGCCGTTCGAGCGGACGGCGAATGGGAAAATCGCGGCGATCAAAAAGGGCACGAAGGCCCTGACGGGTCTTGCCTGGGGCATGAACCCCAAGGGCGAGTTCGTTGGCTACACCTGCGACAAGACAGGAATTATCACGGGCTATAAGGGCAAAGCCGGAAAGTACACCGGCGATGTCACGATTTCTGGATTTCAGCTGGCCACCGCGCCGTCCGGAATCAACGATTCCGATGTGATTGTGGGCTGGTCGGTGGATACGGGCGGAGTTGCAAAAGGCTTTATTCTCAAAGGCAGCACGACAAGCTTCGTAACCTATCCGGGCGCCCAGCAGACACAGTTGCTCGGTCTCAACAATGACGGCCTCGCGGCCGGCGCGTGGACGGACGCGCAAAGCAAGCAGCACGCCTTCATCTACGACACAAAGACAAGCAAGTTCACGTCCATCGAACCCAAGACCGCCACCACCTCCGTCGCCGGAAGCGTCAACAGCGACGGCGTCGTCGCGCTCTACAGCGATGTCGGCTCGTTCCTCTACTGCACGAACAGCAAAAAATGCCCGAAAGGCGGCGCGCCGGTACAGACCGGTCCGTCGGTGCATGTCCCAGCGGGCCAATTCCTGCGTTACGACAATGGCGCGATTTCGCAGCGCACCGGCGTGGCGCATATCAGCGTGAAAGTTCCGTACTTCGCGAACTAAGCATCTGAACAGCGTTGAAAAAAGCGGGCCGGAAGCAATTCCGGCCCGCTTTCTTTTCACGCAGCAAAGAGATTTCTAGCGCGGCACGCAATCGAGAATTTTCGGATCGAAGATCGAGCCGATGAAGAGATGGCCGCCCGCGACAGCGCCGACACTCGCCGCGCCGATCTGCTTTCCAAGATCGGCATAGACGCGCCGCGCTTCCTGCGGCGCCCCGTTCTTTACCGGCAGGCGGAAGATTTCCGATGGCGAGGGCTTAGACGAATCGCTTCCATAGGCGACGACACCGAACAGTTTTGTATCGGCCGCGACCCAAAGATCGCCCTTCTCGTCGACGTCGATGTTGTCGGGACCTGACGGCATCGTGAGCGTCGCTTCCTGAGTCAGTTTTCCGGAGAACAGATCGCGCGTGAAGGTCTGGATGCGGTGCGCCGTCGTCTCCGCGACGTAGACGCGGTTGCCGTCGGGCGACGCGGCGATGCCGTTGGCGAAGACGAGATTGTTGGCAACTTCCTTGAACACGTTGCCGTCGAAATACAGCACGTCGGCGCGCGGCAGCATCAGGTAATTCTCCAGCGTCATGCCGAACGGCGTGCGGCTGCCGTGGTCGTTGGTGACGTAGAACTGTTCCTTGCCGACCGCGACGACATCGTTGGGGCTGATAAGCTTGTCGCTCTCGATCGCGCCGATCTCGCTCAACTTCGTGACGCCGCCTTCGACCGTCACCGTGAAGATGTTTATCGAGGAATGCGCCGCATTCAATCTGCGCACATGGTTCACGACCATCAACGTCAGCGAACCATCGGCGGCCCGGAACAGGCTGATGCCGTGCGGATGAAAATCGTCGGGCGTTCCCGCCAGGCGCACGGGTCTGGCGGTGGGATCGCCGAGCTTGAGGGTGTAGATGCCGTCCATCTTGGAAGGCGGTTTCGCGCGGCGGTCGCTGGCCGAGATGAAAACGCGGCCGTCCTTGCGATCGATCTGAAGATCTTCCGCGCCCACGACTCCGCCGATTGTCCGGCAGGCGCCATCGAAGCCCGGCGTCACCTCGGCGAACATGCCGCCCATGACCAGCGTTCGCGCCGTCAACGCACCAACTCCGACAACGGCGACAACGCTGGTGGAGATCGCGATGCGCTTCCAAATTTTCATTGGTTAGCCCGCGAGCGCCAGACTCTGGCTGAATTGCAGATCGGCGAGGCGCGCATAGAGCCCGCCCCGCGCGACGAGCTCGGCGTGGCTGCCCTCGCCGACGACCTTGCCATCCTCCATCACGACGATGCGCTTCAGGCGCTGGATGGTGGCGAAGCGGTGCGCGATGACGATGGTCGTGCGGCCCGCCATCAGATTGGCGAGGCCCTGCTGCACCAGACGTTCGTTCTCGGCATCGAGCGCGCTCGTCGCTTCGTCCAGCAACAGCAACGGCGCATCGCGCAGGATCGCACGCGCAATAGCAATGCGCTGACGCTGCCCTCCGGACAAGGTCGTGCCGCGCTCGCCGACCAACGTTTGAAATCCGTTGGGCAGGCGCTCGACAAACTCCGTCGCGACCGCCGCATCGGCGGCGCGGCGCACGTCGTCGTCGCTCGCATCGGGCCGTCCGTAACGGATGTTGTCCGCAATGGTGCCGGAGAAGATCACCGGGTCCTGCGCCACCAGCGCAATGTGCTTGCGCAATTCCTGCGGCTCGAGATCGGCGACATCGATGCCGTCGAAGGTCAACGTGCCCTGCTGAGCTTCGAAGAAACGCAGCAGAAGCTGGAACGTCGTGGACTTGCCCGCGCCGCTCGGCCCCACCAGCGCGACCGCTTCGCCCGGCTGGATCGCCAGCGAGAAATTGTCGAGCGCCTTGTGATCCGGCCGTGACGGATAGCGGAAGGTAACGTTCTGGAACGTGACGGCGCCGCGCGCCGGTGTCCCAATCGTTTTCGGATGCACAGGGGCCGCGATCGCCGGCTCGGTCTTGAGCAATTCCATCAGGCGTTCCGATGCGCCTGCCGCGCGTTGCAACTCGCCCCACACTTCGCTGAGCGCGCCAATGCCGCCGCCTGCGAGCAGGGCATAGAAGATGAACTGCAGGAGCTGACCACCGGTCATGTGCCCGGAGATCACATCCTGTGCGCCGACCCAGAGCACGCTAGCGATGCTCGAGAACGCGGCGAAGATTACGACGCCCGCCATCACCGCGCGGGCGCGGGTGCGGCGGATGGCAACGTCGAACGAGCCTTCGACGACATTCGAGAACTGCGTGCGCTCGTAATTCTCATGCGTGAATGCCTGCACGGTCTGCACAGCATGCAAGGTCTCGCTCGCGCGTGCGCTGGTGTCGGCGATGCGGTCCTGGCTCTTGCGGCTCAAGGTCCGCACCCACCGGCCGAAGAAGATCAGCGGGATCAACACGACGAACACCGCACCCACGACCAGCGCCGCGAGCTTCGGACTGGTCACGAACATCAGGATGAACGCGCCGGTCAGCGTCACCATATTGCGCAGCGCGACCGAAACCGTGGAACCCACGACCGTCTGGATCAGGGTCGTGTCCGCGGTCAGGCGCGACAGCACCTCACCCGTGCGCGTAACTTCGAAAAACTCCGGCGTCAGGCCCAGCACGTTGGCGAAAACCGCCTTGCGGACATCGGCCACGACCCGCTCGCCGATCCAGGTCACAAAATAGAAGCGGGTGGCGCCAGACATGCCCATCACGGCGGCCACCGCAATAAAAGCAAGGAAGTATTGGCCGATCAGTCCGGCGGCCTGACGATCGAATCCATGGTCGATGAGCTGTCGGCCTGCCGCCGGAAGCACGAGCGTCGCGGCGGAGGAGATAATGAGCGCGACGCCGGCAATGGCGATCCGGCCCCGGAAGGGCTTCAGGAACGGGAGAAGTTCCCGCAAAGGCCTGAGCGACTTCGCTTTTTTCCGGCCGGACGCGACCCGGGCGACTTCATTCGCGTACTCTTCGCCTGATGACGACATGCCGGATTTCCCTCGACTCCCCCCTATATAGGAAGTCTTGGCCCACAAGCGAGGGACGGATTGGCCGGTCTTGTATGGCCGAAGGGCTTCCCCTATAAGGCGCGGCTCTAAAAACCGCGTCCAGAAGGCCGTTTGTCATGAAAAAGGGTGTCCACCCCAACTACCATTTCGTCGAGGTCAAGCTGAACGACGGCACGACCTACAAGACACGCACGACCTGGGGCGAGCCTGGCCAGCTGCTGACGCTGGACATCGATCCCTCGACGCATCCGGCCTGGACCGGCGGTCAGCAGCAGCTGATGGATCGCGGCGGACGCCTGACGCGCTTCAACAAGAAGTTCGCCGGCTTCGTGAAGCAGTAATTCGGCTATACGCCGAAAGCCTGTTCCAATTTGTCGAAATGCGCCTGAACGCCGGCGGGCTGTGTGCCGCCGCGGAACAGCACGTCATCGAGACGGGCGATGCGGCGATAGATGCTGTCGCTGCGCTGTAGCAGGTCCTGCAATTTCGACGGCAACTGGTCGGTGCCATCGGCGCCACCACCAAGACAGATATCTTTCGAGCCGAGACGATAGCGGTCGCCCGCCGCGTCCTCCGCATCCATGTCGCCGTCATGCACCGCACGCTGCACCAGCAGCCAGCTCGCCGCCTGCATCAAGCGGGTCGTGACGCGCATGCTTTCGCCGGCATAGAGCATCGCGATCTTGCGCGGCAGATCGCGCGATTCCTCGCGGCCCCTGCCATCGAGATATTTCGCGGTCTCCTCGACAAGGGACATGCCCTCTTCGAAGGTCTTTTCGAACATCGCGGAACCGATGAAATCTTGTGGCGTCAAACCGTTCAGGCTTTCCTCATCGCTTTGCACAAGCGTCCCCGCCCCAATATGCAACCGAAGGCTATCAACTCGTGCCTGATGCGCAAGGCGCAAACGTCATGAGCGTCGTGTTAATCGCAATCATGGTTGCGCGCGCGCAACGTTAAGATTTGCGCGTTAATCGTGATCGGAGTTCCTGTTCATATTCGCGCGCGCCGGAGCATCGAAATTCTGAAAGATCCGCGCTGCCCTCGTGCTTCGACAAGATCGGCATGAAGGTGGGCTTAATTTCCCTCGCCCTGAGCCTGTCGAAGGGTGAGGAGACGCGAGTCCGTTGAACGTATTGCGCACTACGTCTTAAAGAATGCGGAAGCCGCGTCCTTCGTCGCCTTGCGTGCGCCGATCTGCTCGCGATAGCGCGCGATCTCGGCTTCCATCTCCATGATGCGTGCGCTCAATTCGAATTCCGAGAGCTGGGATACATCCTGTCCGAGGATGATCTCGGTGAATTTTTTCTTCAGCGGCAGATCGTCGGGATCGAACGGCATCTGTGCTACCCTGTTGCGACACAGCCATTTTCTTATCCCCCGCCTGCGCTTGCAAGGAACGAAGGACGCACCATGAAGGCCATTCAGGTCGAAAATCCCGGTCAGGGTTACACCCTGGCACTGACGGAGATCGAAAAGCCCGCGCCGGGTCCCGGCGAGGTCCTTATTAAGGTTGCAGCGGCCGGCCTCAACCATGCCGACATGGCGCAGGCGAAAGGCATGTATCCGCCGCCGCCCGGCGCATCGCCGGTCCTCGGCATGGAAGTGTCGGGAACCGTGGAAGCGCTCGGCGAGAGCGTCGGCAATTGCGAGATCGGCGATCACGTCTGCGCGCTGATCCCCGGCGGCGGGTACGCGGAGTACGCGGTCGCGTCGGCGTTGTGCGTGTTGCCGATTCCGAAAGGCGTGTCGCTGCTCGATGCGGCCGCATTACCGGAAGTGCACTTCACGGTGTGGACCAATCTGATGGACGCAGCGCGCCTGAAGAAAGGCGAGAGCGTTCTGATCCATGGCGGATCGAGCGGCATCGGCACCGCCGCGATCCAGATGCTGCACGCGCGCGGGCATAAGGTGTTCACGACAGCGGGGAGCGCCGCGAAATGCGACGCGTGCAAAACCCTCGGCGCCGACCACGCGATCAACTACCGCGAGGAGGATTTCGTCGAGATCGTGAAAGCCGAGACCGGCGGCAAGGGCGTGGATGTGATCCTCGACATGGTCGGCGGCGATTACATCCAGCGCAACATGAGTGCGGCTGCGATCTGGGGCCGCATCGTCAATATCTCTTATCAAAGCGGTATGCAGGCGAATGTGAATTTCGCGCCGATGCTGATGAAGCGCCTGTCGCTGCTAGCCACGACCTTGCGGGCCCGCACCCCGCAGGAAAAAGGCGCGATCCGCGACGCGCTGCTGCGCGAGGTCTGGCCACTGATCGATTCCGGCAAGATCAATCCCGTGGTCGATCACGTCTATCCTCTGCAAAACGCGCAGGACGCCCATGCGCGCATGACGAAGAGCGAACATATCGGCAAGCTGCTGCTGACCGCTTGAAAGCTGAACATTCGTTCATACCTGTGCCCTGTTGGAAGGGCATTAAGATGGTTCGCCTGTCATTTCTGGTGTTCGCCGTGGCGACGCTCGTCATCGCCGTCGCGCAGGCGGCGCCTGCCGTAAAAGGCGCGCCGCAATATCACCTCACGCAAGGCGCCCTGCCTTCCGCCGAGATGACGGCGGCAATCGCGAAAGCCGACGCCGATCTGTTCGCGGCCGTTTTCGACCAGTGCGACGCAGCTAAAGTCGCCGCGATGACGACGGACGATTTCCGCTTCGTCCACGACAAGGACGGCGAAAGCACGCGCGCCGATTTCGTGAAAAATCTTCAGGGCCATTGCGACCGTGTGAAGACCGGCGAGGACTTCCCCGCCCGCCGAGAACTCGTGCCCGGCTCCCTCGAAGTCTGGCCGATCAACAAATACGGTGCCCTCGAGATCGGCGTCCACCGCTTCTATGCCAGGATCAAGGACAAGCCCGAGACCCTCACCGAAACCGGCAATTTCATGATCCTGTGGAAGCAGGCGGGTGGAAAATGGCTGATGGCGGAGAGTATCTCCTACGGTCACAAACTGGCGGAATAAGCCGGTTTTCCGGGAGTTTCACAAAATCCTTCCCTCTTTCCGGGTTCCCCGCTAAAACCCCCTTCTTCCTCGACAAATGGATCGTTCGAGCGAAGGGACGGGGCGGACAGCCTCGCCCTGGACAAGGAAAGACTTACGTCATGGCCGAACCGCAGCGCCCCCTGATGCCCAAGGCCACCGCCGTCTGGCTGGTGGACAATACCTCGCTCACCTTCGAGCAGGTTGCCGATTTCTGCGGGTTGCATCCGCTGGAAGTGAAGGGCATCGCCGACGAGGACGTGGCGAAAGGCATCAAAGGCCAGGACCCGGTCAGCTCCGGCCAACTCACGCGCGAGCAGATCGAGGCCGCGGAGGCCGATCCGAAGCTGCGCCTGAAGATGGCGCCGGCCAAGCACAAGATGCCGCCGGTCAAGCAGAAGAAGGCGCCGCGCTACACGCCGGTCTCCAAGCGTCAGGACAAGCCCGATGCGGTGTACTGGATCCTGCGCAACCATCCCGAATTCGCCGATGCCGACATCATCAAGCTGATCGGCACCACGAAAGCGACGATCCAGAAGATCCGCGAGCGTTCGCACTGGAACGCGACCAACATCAAGGCGGTCGATCCGGTGACCTTGGGACTTTGCTCGCAGCTCGAGCTCGATCTCGCGGTGACGCGCGCGACGCAGAAGCACGAACGCGCCGAGAAGCGCGCGGCCAAGGCGGGTGCGAGACTGAAGCCGCTGAACGACGCGCCGCCCGCGCCCGTGATCGCCGAAGATTCCTCCGACGAGCCCGCGGACGAGTCTGCCGAGCCCTAGAGCAATCCGCGTACGATAAAGACGACGCCCAGCACCGCGAACAAAATCGCGGCGCCGATGTGGATTGCCTTGAGCGGAAGCCTCGACGCGAACGCGCTGCCGAGAAGGACCACCGGCACATTCGCGGCCATCATGCCCAGCGTCGTGCCGGCGATCACCGCAGGCAGATTGGAATAGCCCGCCGCCAGCGCGATGGTCGCGATCTGCGTCTTGTCGCCGATCTCGGCGATGAAGAATGCGATCAGGGTCGCCAGAAACGCGTTGCGCTGCGCGATGCTTTGATCGCCATCGAGCTTGTCCGGCTTCAGCGTCCACAGCGCCATGCCGAGCATACTGATGCCGACGATCAGGTCGAGCACGCGCGGTGTGAGGAAATGCCCGACCCAAGCACCGAGAATTCCCGCCACCGCATGATTGGCGAGCGTCGCAACCAGGACGCCGGCGATGATGTGCCAGGGTTTGCGGAATTGCGCGGCAAGCATCAGCGAGAGCAACTGTGTGCGGTCGCCGATCTCGGCGATGCCGACGGTCGAGAGCGAAATCAGGAATGCTTCCATGCGGCGACTATGCCGCCTTTTCTTCCGGTCCGCGCGGGTCGAGTTCGAGCGCGGCGGGTGATCCCTGCGGCGGCATCGGCTCGAAGCGGTCTTTCGTCTCGCCGATCAGGGTTTCGCGTGTCGCCAGACGGACGATGATGAATATCGCCATCGCGACGTGAATCGCTGCCGTATAAAGGAACAAGGCGCCGCTTCCCCAGAACGCGATCACCTGCGCGGCAATGGACGGACCGAAGCAGGCTGCGAGTGCGTTGAGCATCAACAACGTTGCCGACGCTTCGACAAAGGACTCGCGCGGGATGCGGTCATTCGCATGGGCGACCGACAATCCGTAGAACGGTAGCGCCGTGATCCCGAACAGGCCGATCAGGATCAGAAGATTCGTCGTGCCGCTTTCTGAGAATATATAAAGCACGGTTCCAACCACGGCAGCGGCAACGCATGTCCCCAGGATGACAAAGCGCCGGTCCACGTAATCGGACAGACGGCCGAGCGGTATCTGGACAACGGCGCCGCCGAGCGTCAGCACGCTCATGAAGGTGGATAGCCACGCGCGGTTCAGGCCGTGGTCCTGCGCGAAGATCGGCGCCCAGGCCCAGAGCGCGCTGTTCGCGAGGCCCACAGCAATACAGCCAATGACACCGACCGGCGAGGTGCGGAACAGGCGCATCGGCCGAAGCGTCGGGACAGTCCTCGCGTGCGGTTGCGGCAACAGGGTCAGGCCGACGGGAATGAGGCAGAGCGCGTAGAACACCGCGGTCAGATCGAACAGCGTGAAGCTGGTCGGCTTGTTCGAGGAGAACAGCATCTGGCCGATGATCAGGCTGCCATAGTTGACCGTCATATAGGTCGCGAAGATTCGGCCGCGCGCGTCGGGCGTGGCGCGATCGTTCAGCCAGCTTTCGATCACCATGTAGAGGCCGGCTGCCGCGAAGCCGAAAGCGCAGCGCATCACGATCCACAACGTCGCGCTCAGGAAGATCGATTGCAGCAGCGTGGTCGCCGCCGCGATCCCGGCGCAGACCGCGAAATTGCGGCTATGGCCGACGCGGGCGAGCAAGCGGGGCCCCGCGAAACATCCCGCCACGAAACCGATGTAGTAGGCCGAGCCGATAAGGCCCAGGGTTCCGATCGAGAACCCGGCCAGCGACGCGCGCACCGGGATGAGCGTACCGATCAGCCCGTTGCCGGCGATGAAGATCGCCGCCGAAAACAGGATCGCCCCGATGGAATAGAGCTGATTTCGCATAATGAGTCCCGGCCGCGTCCGGTATGACGCGCGGTCCTATACAAGTCAAAGCAGGGCAGGATTGCGGCGGATGCCTAAATTGATGCGCTGCTGCGTTCAGCGCGCGGCCTTGCGATCAAACTTCTCGCGCGACGCATGAATCTCTTTCAGGTGACCGCGCGCCCATGTGCCCAACGCTTCGACTGGCGTCCACAACGAACGTCCCAGATCGGTCAACTCATATTCGACGCGCGGCGGAATGGTGGGAAACACGGTGCGCTTGACGAGACCGTCGCGCTCCAAACCGCGTAGCGAGAGCGTCAGCATGCGCTGCGAAATCCCACCGATCATCCGCTTGATCTCGCTGAAGCGCTTCGGGCCCGTACCAAGCAGCGAAATGATCAGCACGCTCCACTTCTCGCCGACACGCGCCAGCACCGAACTGACAGCGCGGCAGTCCTCGCTCTTGTGGTCAGGCAAAGCGGTCACTTCTGTGTGCCTCGGTATCAATTTTGTGCCGTCTTGCGGGATTTAGCAGCGGTCACACATATAGTCCAGGTAACAATTATATACTGGATAAAACCCATGAACCTCCTGCACATCGACGCCAGCATCCTCGGCGCCAGTTCCGCAAGCCGCCAGCTTTCCGCCGCCATCGTCGACACGCTCAAAAGCGGCGCGGGCGACCTGAGTGTGACCTACCGCGATCTCGCCAAAGACCCGTTGATGCATCTGTCCGGGGAGCACCTGGCTGCCGCGCAAGGCGCGGTGCCCGAGACGCCGGCCGTTCAGAGCGATCTTGCCGCCAGCCAGGCGGTGTGGAGGAATTCCTCGCCGCGGATGTCATCGTGATCGGCGCGCCGATGTACAACTTCACGATCTCAAGCCAACTCAAAGCCTGGATCGACCGGATCCTCGTCGCCGGTAAGACATTCCGCTATGGCACCAACGGGCCCGAAGGACTCGCGGGCGACAAGCGCGTCATCGTCGCGATCTCCCGCGGCGGACTTTATGGGGCCGGTGCGCCTTCCGCGCCGCTCGAGCATGTCGAGACTTACTTGCGGGGCGTCTTTGGATTCATCGGAGTGAAGAACCTTGAAATCGTGCTGGCTGAAGGTCTGATGATCGGACCGGATCAGCGTCAGAAAGCGATGGAAGACGCGCTGAACACGACGAAGACTCTGCGAGCCGCCTAACGTACTCCCCAGGGAGCGGCGGTCGCTGCGACTGCCGCTCTCAAAAGATATAGTGCAGCGCCACGAAGCCGAGAACGATCAGCGCGAAGAAGCCGATCAGGACCGGGGCCATATAGTTCTCGATGTAGTGCTTTGCGGTGTCGCCGAAGAAATAGAACAGCGCGCCCTCGCCGATGAAGCGCACGCTGCGCGTCAGCGCGGAGAGCATCACGAAGGTCCAGAAATTAACGCCTGCGATGCCAGCGGAGATCGTCACGATCTTGTAGGGCACCGGCGTCAGGCCCTGGAACGCGATGACCCAGAGGTTCTGCTTGAAGCCGGCGATGAAGCGCACGGCATCGGCGTGCATGTGATAGAAATCGATCAGCCACCAAGCGGCCGGCTGCAGCAGATAACCTATGGCATAGCCGAGCATCCCGCCCAGCACGGACCAGAACGCGCACCATGCGCCGAGCAGCAGCGCGCGCTTGCGATCCGCGAGCAGCATCGGGGCCAGCAGGATATCCGGCGGGAACGGGAAGAACGAGCTTTCGGCGAACGCGATCGCGGCCATCAGCGTCCAGGCGCGCGGCCCTTCGGCGTTGCGCAAAACCCAGTCGTACAGGCGCCGGACAAACCCGGGGCGTGATACGGCGGCCGCATTCGACATCAGGCGTTCCCTTCGAAGGCGCGCTTCTAGCACAGGTGCGCGCGGCGTCCACGCGCTTGCTGCCCGTGGCGTCCTTCACTAGCTTTCCATCGTTAACTGGGGACGGAAATGGCGAAGCGCAAGACACCAAAGAAGCCAGTCAAAAAGAAGGCGAACAAAGCCGCCAAACCGGCCGCGAAAAAGCCTGCGCCGAAGAAGCCAGCTCCGAAAGGCAATGCCCGCGCCAAGGCGGCGCTCAAAGCCCCTGCCCGCGCTGCCGCGCGCAAGGCACCCGCCCGTACGGCCAGCCGGAACCGCCGGCGTCCCGCCCGTGCGACCGCACGGCCCGCGCATCCGATAAAGACCCGTCTGGCGCGCAATCCCTATGACATGGATCTCGACCGCAACGCCGCGAACTATCAGCCGCTGACGCCGATCACGTTTCTGGAGCGCGCGGCGAAGGTGTTTCCAGAGCGCGTCGCGATCCTGCACGGCACGCGCGGCTGGACCTATGCCGATTTCTATGCGCGCACGCGCAGGCTGGCCTCGGCCCTGGCGCGGCGCGGCATCAAGCGCGGCGACACGATTGCGGCGATGATGACCAACACGCCGGGCATGATCGAGCTGCATTACGGCGTGCCGATGACCGGCGGTGTGCTGAACACGCTGAACACGCGTCTCGACGCGGCAACGCTGGCGTTCATGCTGGATCATGGCGAGGCGAAGGTGCTGATTACCGACCGCGAGTTCGCGCCGGTGGTCAAGCAGATGCTTGCGCTCGCGAAGAACAAGCCCTTCGTCATCGATTACGACGACCGCGAATTCCCGCAAACCGGCGAGATGCTGGGCAACGTCGAATACGAACAGTTCATCTCCGATGGCGACCCGGAGTTCGCTTGGGCTATGCCGCGCGACGAATGGGATGCGATTGCGCTGAACTATACCTCCGGCACGACCGGCAATCCGAAAGGTGTCGTGTTCCATCATCGCGGTGCGGCGCTGATGGGATATGGCAACGTCATCGCGGCGAAGATGCCGATGCATCCGGTGTATCTGTGGACCGTGCCGATGTTCCACTGCAACGGCTGGTGCTTTCCGTGGTCGCTGTCGGTCGTCGCGGGCACGCATGTCTGTCTGCGCTGGGTGCGCGCGAAGGCGATGTATGACGCGCTTGCTGATCACGGCGTGACGCATCTTGGCGGCGCGCCGATCGTAATGTCGACGTTCCTCAACGCGCCGGAACATGAGCGCCGGACGCTGCCGCATGTCGTGCAGTTCATCACCGCCGCAGCGCCGCCGCCGGAAGCCGTGCTCGCGCAGATGGCGGACGCCGGATTCAATGTCACGCATGTGTATGGCCTCACCGAGACCTACGGCCCCTCCGTCGTCAACGAGTGGAAGGACAGCTGGCAGGCGCTTGAGCCCGGCGCGCGGGCGGCGAAGAAAGCGCGGCAGGGCGTGCGCTATCACGCGCTCGACGCGCTGACCGTGATGGACCCGGACACGATGGAAAACACGCCGGCGGACGGCACGACGCTGGGCGAAGTCATGTTCCGCGGCAACATCGTGATGAAGGGCTATCTGAAAAACCCCTCTGCGACGCGCGAGGCGTTTGCCGGCGGCTGGTTCCATTCTGGCGATCTCGGCGTGATGCATCCAGACGGCTATGTGCAGCTCAAGGATCGCTCCAAGGACATCATCATCTCCGGTGGCGAGAACATCTCCTCGCTCGAGGTCGAAGACGTGCTGATGAAGCATCCCGCGGTGATGTTCGCGGCGGTGGTCGCACGGCCCGACGAGAAATGGGGCGAGACGCCCTGCGCCTTCATCGAGAAGAAGACCGGCCACGACCACGTCAGCGATGCCGACCTGATCGCCTATTGCCGCGAGCGCATGGCGCACTACAAGGCCCCGCGCCACGTCGTGTTCACCGAGCTGCCCCAAACCTCGACCGGCAAAATCCAGAAATTCAAACTGCGCGAGATGGCAAAAGAGGTCGGGTGATCCCATGCTTCTGAAGAGAATATTGATGCCGGCGGCGATGGCCGTTGCGCTTTGCGGCTGTTCGCTCTTGATGGCGCCAAGGCGCGAGCCGCCACCGCGGTATGACGGTCCGCTGGCGACGCTTTCCGAAACGGGCTTTCAGGACAGCCGCACCGAAGTCGACATGTTCGTCGCTACCCAGATCGACGGCCACGACGTCCGCACCAGCATGGAGCGTACCAAGCAGAAGAACGCCGGAATGGGCATGGGCATCGTGCCCGTTTATGTCGAACACGCAATTCCGGCTGGACGGCCCGTCTCCGTCACGATCATGGGCCATTCGTTTCACACAGCCCCTATCCTCGACATCCTCAATTCAGAATACCAAGTGACCGGAACGGTGACCTTCACGCCGGCTGTCAACCGTGTCTACGAGATCAAAGGGAAACTCGGCGAGAAATATTCCGCCGTCTGGATCGAGGAAGGGGCGACAGGCAGCGTCATGGGCAAGAAGATCGAGATTCCTAGCTGAGCATGCGGCGCGCACTCCGCAGTACCGACAGAATCGTGCGGTCGCCCGGCGCCATCGAGCGCATCGATGCGAGACTGGCCGGTGCCGCCTATGCGCCGCATCGTCACGATACTTATGCCATTGGTGTCACCCTCGAAGGCGTTCAGAGTTTCGACTATCGCGGCAAAACCTGTTCGTCCCTGCCCGGCGAGATCGTGGTTCTCCATCCCGACGAATTGCATGATGGACGCGCGGGCGATGGCACGGTTTTTCGCTATCGCACCGCCTATGTGGCGCCGGTGCGCATTCAGGATGCGCTAGGCGGCAGACCGTTGCCTTTTGTCAAAGACGGAGTTTGCAGCGATGCACGGCTGGTTCGCGCAGTCTCTGGCCTGCTCGACGATTTCGCGCGTCCGCTGACGGAACTGGAAGAGCACGACGCACTTTTGGATGTCGCCAATGCGCTTGAAGCTGTCGCCGACCGCGCGACCGTTGTTCGTCCGGCGGATCGGCACGCTGCGCTTGCCGCCCGCGACTATATCGAAGCGCATGTCACGCGAAATATCTCGCTAGGCGATCTGGAGCGGGAAACGCGCCGCGACCGCTGGCAGCTGTCTCGCGATTTCCGCGCGACGTTCGGCACAAGCCCGCACCGCTATCTGACGGCGCGGCGGCTGGATAGAGCGCGCTCGATGATGCTGGGCGGCGGCGGTACCGCGAGCGCCGCGATCAGTTGCGGATTCTCCGACCAGAGCCACTTCGGTCGGCTGTTCAAGAAGACGTTCGGGCTGACGCCGAAGGCCTGGCTTCGCGCCGCGCGCGCGCACGATCGTTCTATAAACGCGTGACAGGCCACGCCCATATCGGGTGATGACACAACGACTTCTCTATACGCCCGATACCGCGAAAGGCTGGATGCCGTGGGGCATCCTCGTGCCGTTTCTCATCGTCTTCTTCGTCGTCCTGACGGGGCTTGGGCCGGAGATCGCGATGGAGAAAGCGGGATTGCTCGGCGCCGACGACAATCCGAACGGTCTGGTCAGCTTCATTCTGTTCCTCACCATACCATTCGGGCTGCTCGGACTCGCGGTGCTTGGCTGGATCCGCTTTGTCGAGCGGCGGAGTTTTGCCTCGGCCGGGATGGTCGCGGATCGTTCGCCGCGCAGATTTCTGGTCGGGCATCTCACCGGCGTCGGCATGGCGTCAGCGATCGTGGCTGGCATCTGGCTGGCCGGCGGATATCAGGCCGGCGCCGTTGCGCCCGCGCTCCAATCACCGATGGCGCTCGCAGGCATCGCTGCGCTGTGCGCGAGCTTTGCGCTGCAATCGAGCGCCGAAGAACTCGTCTTTCGCGGCTGGGCGTTGTCGGCGATCGCGCCAAAGCTTGGGATCGTGCTCGCCATTATTCTTTCGAGCGCCGTGTTCCTGCTTCTGCACTTCGAACGTGGCGCGCCGCCGCTTGTCTATGTGAACACGGCGCTGTTCGCGCTGTTCGCCTGCGCGTGGGCGATCCGCAGAGGCCAAATCTGGGGCGTCATGGGTTGGCATTCGGGCTGGAACTGGATTCTGGCCGTGGGATTTGAATCCCGCATCACAGGATTGGACGCGCACCTGCCTGCCCTGTTCGTGCAGATGCACAGCACCGGCCGCGATTACCTGACCGGCGGCACGGATGGACCAGAGGGGAGCGTCCTGTGCACCGCTGCACTTTTTATCGGGATTGCCTGGTTCGTGTCCCGGGGCACTCGCTCAAATCCCTCCCAGTCCTGAAACGGGTCATTCACCTCCCGAGATAAGCCTTGGCCGTTCTGCTCAAGACGGCGTTATCATCGCATGTCTCGCGAACCGGTGGGGTGACCCATGAAGCTCATTTTTCTTTCCGTCGTCCTCGGCGCCGTAATGCTCTCGACCGGTGCCTTCGCGACCAATCCCGCCGTCACCGTTGTCATCGACGCGACCGCGAACCGTCATGCGATCAATCCGGATATCTATGGCGTGGCGTTCGCGTCGAAATCGGATCTTGCCGCGTTGAATGCGCCGCTCAATCGCATGGGCGGGAATTCGATGACGGATTACAACTGGGCTGAAAACGCGCAGAATTTGGCGCAGGACTGGTATTACGAGAGCTATCCCGAGACGAGCGGCACGCCAGGCAAGGAGGCGGACGATTTCGTGTCCGACTCCCAGTCGCAGGGCGCGCAGCCGATGCTCACCATTCCGCTGGTGGGGTGGGTCGCGAAGCTTGGCAACAACCGTTCAATCCTGCCGAGCTTCTCGGTCGCGAAATACGGCCCGCAGTGTGACGTGGACTACTGGGATAACGATGCGGGCAACGGTTTCCTGCCGGATTGCTCCACACCGATCACCGGCAACGATCCGAAGGACGCCTATATAAAAGACAGCACCAAGCTGGAGCAGAAATGGGTCCAGCACCTGGTGCAAACCTGGGGCAAGTCGCGCGCCGGCGGCGTGCGTTACTATCTGATGGACAACGAACCGAGCATCTGGTTCTCCACCCATCGCGACATTCACCCCATCGGCGCGCACGCCGACGAATATCGCGACAAGGTCATCGCCGAATCCACCGCGATCAAGAAGCTCGATCCCAACGCGAAGATCGTGGCGCCAGAGGAATGGGGCTGGGAAGGCTATTTCTATTCCGGCTACGACCAGCAGTACGCGGCGGAGCACGGCTATTGCTGCTGGCCCGATCATGAGGGGATGCAAGGCGGGATGGATTACATCCCGTGGCTGCTCAGCCAGTGGAAGGCCGCCGGTCATCCTGTCGATGTGCTCAGCGTCCACTACTATCCGCAGAGCGGCGAATACGGCGACAACGACTCGACCAACATGCAGCTCCTGCGCAATCAGTCGACGCGCGAACTCTGGGATCCGAACTACAAGTCGAAGAGCTGGATCAACGACAAGGTCAATCTGATCCCGCGGCTCAAGGGCTGGATCGCCGATCAGTATTACGCGGGCACGCCTGTCGCGATCACCGAATACAATTGGGGCGACGAGAGCCACATCAACGGCGCGACGACGCAGGCAGACATCTACGGCATCTTCGGCCGCGAGGGCCTCGACATGGCGACACGCTGGACCGTGCCGGACAACACCACGCCGACGTTCAAGGCGATGCAGATGTATCGCAACTATGATGGCGCGAAGTCCGGCTTCGGCGACACCAGCATCCAGGCCAACGCGCCTTCGCCCGACGATCTCTCCGCCTTCGCCGCATTGCGCAAGGACAAGACCATGACGGTGATGGTTGTCGCCAAAGACCTGAGCGGCAGCACGCCGGTGACGTTGCAACTCGCACATTTCAAGACGAGCGGCACCGCGCAGGTGTGGCGGCTGACCGCGGACAACACGATCCAGCGCATGTCGGACATCGCGTGGAAGAAGAGCAAGCTCACCGATACCGTGCCATCGCCGAGCGTCACACTCTATGTCCTGCCGAATTAAAAGCTCTGCCACGAAGCCGCAACACGGCGCAGGGGTTGGGGGTTAAGGGGGCGCCGGGAAACGACACCCTTCGGCGCCCCTCTCGCCTGCAATCTGTTCAACAGCGATTTGAATCTTTTTTTGAAGTCGTGCAGCGGGTTACGCGAAACCTGGCGTACTTTATCCAACAGCGCCAAAGCTGGCGTAAAATGCGCGGCATGAACGCTGAAAACGCCGCCGGGCGAAAAACGGACCGTTCCGAACCCGCCGCGAGGCGCCTTGAAGAAAGAATGAAACGCAACTCGAATTGCTGACCGACGCCATGCGCGGGTCTGTGACGCGCGCCGATTCCGTGGATGATGACGAGGAATATGGCCATCGCCGCAACAGCCATATCGGCGAGGTCGTGAAGATCGGTGCGGTCAGCGCGCAGATCGTCGTGGCGCTCGGCAAATACGCGGGCGAGTTCAACCACAACATCAATGTGAAGCGTGCGGGCGAGGACACGCCGCAACCCGTCCAAGCAAAAGTTCCGCCGGACAACTCGCGGGAAGGACGCGCGGCAGCCCGCAAGAGGCTCGGATTGGGGGGCGATGACACCTCCTACTACGAGCTCTCGCACACGTCCTCGCATCCGCCGCTTCAGCAACTCCTAGACGAATATCATGCCGAGAACGACGCGGAGTTCGCGGCGGAAGCCGCCGCTGCCGCTTCGGACGAGAATCCGGTCTTCGATAAGACGTAGGGGTCCCCCCGGTGAAAACTCGGGTTCGAATGGCTGAGCCCGTCTCCCGCCGGAAACGCGGCGGCCAGCACGGAAACACCAATCGCCGCAAACACGGTCTCTATGGCCACGCCCACGGCACACACCACGAAAGAGTGGCCGCGCTGATCCGCCAAAGCCGCAACCTGGTCATCCGCGCCAACTGGTTTCGACGCGCCTGGAGGCACTGGATGAAGGTTGAACAGGCGCGCATCACAAGCAGGGAGTGTATTTGCAACCCATTGTTGTTGTTCGATTTTCTTGGCTCGTTAACCGAATCGTGGATAAGGTTATGCGGAGCGGCACACGGTGTTCGCCATTGGGGGAATGGATGGGTCCGATCATCGGCGAAGCCGCCGAATACAATCGTGCCGCCAAAGCGGGGGACTGGCATTCGCTCTGCGATGTCACGCTGCGCTTCCTGCACCCCGATCTCATCAAGCTTCACGAGCTCTGGAAGAGCGAGGCTACCGGGAACGGCGTCCCGCTGCGCCGCACGATGTCGCCGCGCATGCTCAAATCGTTCCTGCGCGATATCGCGATCTACGAGCGTCTCGGCGAAGGCGCGAACAGACGCTATCGCGTACGGCTGATGGGAACATCGTTCGCGCAGATCCTGGGCGACCTGACCGGAAAATATCTCGAAGACGCTGTCTCGGCAGACATGCTGCCGCGCTGGCATGCCGCGCTCGACACCACGCTCGGCATGCGGGCGCCGTTGCGGTTTCTCGGCCGCGAAGACACGAATGGCATGAGCTTTCTCACCGGCGAGTTCTTTTCCGCGCCGCTGATCGCCGACACCGGCGAGATCAATCTCGTCCTCGGCGCCGCCCGCTACAGCGGCAAGCGCCCCTGGGAAGACGTGGATGCGGAAGTGCGCAAGATTTTGGGGTTGGAGTAGGGACTGTACGTTTCTGCCTGCTTCCACCCAACCTGTGTCAGGGCGCGCAGATGCGGGCCACCCAGTTGGGTTCTGCACAACGTTACAAATTCGGTCTCAGCTTCTTCTTGGATAAGGGAGAAGACGTCACCTGGGTGGCCCGCACTGCGGCGGGCCATGACAAGATTGTTGGGAGTGGCGCCCAAGCACGATCTACATCCGGCATTTTTCTACAAGACGCCGCTTTCGGCTGTGATTACGGTCGCGTTCGCCGATCGAGGGACCATCTGTGACCGATACGCCGCCGCAACCTGTCGTTAGCCGTTACGCACTCCCCTTCATCTTCATCACGATGCTCCTCGACTCGATCGGGCTCGGGATCATCATTCCCGTCGCGCCGAAGATCATCGCGCAACTGACTCATCAGGACATGAGCGGCGCCGCACGATGGGGCGGGTGGCTGTTCTTTGTGTTCGCCCTGATGCAGTTTCTGTGTGCGCCCCTGATCGGAAACCTAAGCGACCGCTTTGGACGCAGGCCGGTACTGATCGTGTCGATACTTATGCTGGGCTTCGACTATTTCATCACCGCGATAGCGCCGACGATCTTCTGGCTGTTCGTCAGCCGCATTCTCTCCGGCATCGCGGGTGCGAGCTACACGACGGCGTATGCCTACATCGCCGACATTGCGCCGCCGGAAAAACGCGCCGCGAATTTCGGCGTGACAGGGGCCGCGTTCAGCGTGGGCTTCATTCTTGGTCCCGTGATCGGCGGACTGCTTGGCGCGTCAGACCCGCGCCTGCCCTTCTTTGTCGCCGCGGGATTATCCCTGCTCAACGGTCTGTTCGGGTTTTTCATCCTCAAGGAATCGCTCGCGCCGGAGAACCGCCGGAAGTTCGAGTTCTGGCGCGCGAATCCCGTCGGTGCGCTCGTGGCACTCAAACGCCTTCCCGGGATATTTCTGTTCTGCGTTGTGGTCGTGCTCATGCGGCTTGCGCATGACGCAAACCCCGCCGTGTTCTCCTACTATGTGATGTTCAAATTCCACTGGACACCGCAGCTCGTGGGTTATGCGCTGATGACCGTCGGCGCGTTGATGGGCGTCGTCTATGGATTTCTGGTGCGCATTGTTATTCCGAGGATTGGAGAAACCGCGGCGGTCTATGTGGGGCTGATCGGAGCGGCGACAGGATTTGCCGGGTACGCTTTCGCGACACAGAGCTGGGAGATTTTCGCCTGCATGGTGCCGTTCGCGCTGATCGGATTCTTCATGCCGGCGCTGAACGCGATCATGTCCAAGATGGTCGGGCCGACGGAGCAAGGCGAATTGCAGGGCGCGCTCGCCTGTATCGGCGGCCTGACGTCGATTGTCGCGCCGCCGCTGCTGACCAATCTGTTTGCGTATTTCTCAAGCGGCAAAGCACCGGTCTATTTCCCGGGCGCGGCGTTCCTGGCTGGAAGCTTGTGCCTCGTGCTGGCGGCGCTGGTGTTCACGCGCATCCGCGTGGAATCGCCAGCGCTGCAGCCAGCCGAGTGAAGGTGCTTGAGGGTCAGTGAAGTGTGCTTCGAAGCCGCTCCAACTCGTCTTTTATTCGGAGCTTTTCTTTTTTGAGAGACGCGACCCGAACCTCATCCCATTCGGGATTCGCCATCTCGGCGTTGATCGTGTCTTCGAGTTTCTGATGTTTTTCGGAGAGTTCCTGGATATGCCCTTGTTGAAGTGCCATGCGATACCTCTTCATGTGAGCGTCACAATTAGAGCACCATCACCCCCCTCTGTCACGCCCCTCTTCCGCATGTGCTTGCGGAGAGGTAAAGGGAACCCATGACACGGGAACAGCCAGAAAACGGGAAAAAAGAGCGGCTTGTGGTGGGGATCAGCGGCGCGTCCGGCGTCGCCTATGGAATCCGTCTGCTCGAAAGTTTGAAGGATTTGCGAATCGAATCGCACCTCGTGATGAGCCGGGCGGCCGAGATGACGATCGCCTATGAGACCGCGCTAAAGCCGAAGCAGGTCGCCGCGAAAGCGGACAAGGTCTACGCCATCGGCGACATCGGCGCGCCGATCTCGTCGGGCACGTTCAAGACGGCGGGCATGATTGTCGCGCCCTGCTCCGTGCGCACGATGTCGGAGATCGCGACCGGTGTGACGACGACATTGCTCACCCGCGCCGCCGATGTGACGCTGAAAGAACGACGCCCGCTGATCCTGATGGTGCGCGAGACACCGCTGCATCTTGGACACCTGCGCACGATGACCGCGCTCGCCGAGATGGGCGCGATCATCCTTCCGCCGGTGCCAGCGTTCTATGCCGAGCCGAAGACACTGTCCGATCTCGTCGATCAGATGGTCGCGCGTGCGCTCGATTTCGTGGGCTATGAGTGGCCGAACGCGAAGCGCTGGGGCGAAGACCTGACAAAGGGCAAGCGCAAGGCCCGATGAACGAGAACGAAGAGCATCCACAGTTGCGGACAAAGCTTGCGGACCTGACGCAGGAACATCGCGATCTTGATGCTGCGATCAACGCACTCATCGCGTCCGGTGCAAACGATCAGATTCAGCTCACACGGCTCAAGAAGCGCAAATTGCAGCTTAAGGATCAGATCGCCCGTATCGAGGACGATCTGTTGCCGGATATTATCGCGTAGCGGCTTTCGCCTCGCCGCGTTTGTGCGCATACATCGCCTCGTCCGCGCGGGCGATGGCGCTGGCGGCATCTTCACCGGCTTTGAGTTCGAAGGCGCCATAGGAAAAGCTGATCGGGATCGAGCGGCCCTGCCAGATTGTCGGCGAACCGTTCAATGTCTGCGCCAACTGGTCGGCCTTCTTGTGCGCCTGATCCTGATTGGCATGGCTGAGCAGGATGCCGAACTCGTCGCCACCGAGACGGCCGACGGAATCGCTGTCGCGCACGCTTTGCCGAAGGATATCGGCGAAATGTTCGAGCACCGCATCACCGGCCGCATGGCTGTGCGTGTCGTTGACAAGCTTGAAGCCGTCGAGATCGAAATAGATCAAGCTCGCCGGCGTGCCGTATCGGGTCGCGAGCGAAATGTAACGCGTGAGTTCGCGCACAAAGGCGCGGCGATTAAGCAGTGGCAGAAGCTGATCCTGATCGGCGGTCTTCTCGGCATCTTCAAGACGATTGCGCGTCTGCTGCAATTCCTGACGCAGCGTGTCGACCTCGCCCATGAGCGTCATGATCGCATCGCGCACGCGGGGTGTGAATTCGGATTCCGGGATTCCGAGAACACTGGTGCTCGCGACGGGCTCAAGGACGGACGCGGCACCGACCGCTTCCATCTGCCGCGCGTAAGCCGCAGCGCCCACCGCGCGCGCACCGCGTGCCGTGTTTACCCTGTCGACCTTCATAGCCCCGTCGCGTCCCCTTCTGGCGCCGGGTAACGCTAGGATCGGGGGGTTAACAATCCGTTTACGATGCCTAACGACGGTTAAAACTTCCCCAACTAGGACTTTTCTCCCGCCAGCGCGGCCCTATAATGCGCCGCTTCCTTACGTCCTCGCCAAAGCAGGAAGCATGACCGCCCCGCAAATCGGCCTCATCATGGGCAGCCAGTCCGACTGGCCAACCCTGCGTCCGGCGTCCGAGATCCTCGACGAGCTCGGCGTGCGCCATGAGACCAGGATCATTTCCGCGCATCGCACCCCCGACCGAATGGCCGACTACGCCAAGAACGCGGCGGGACGCGGCCTGAAGGTGATCATTGCGGCCGCCGGCGGCGCGGCGCACCTGCCCGGCATGACGGCGTCGATGACAACCTTGCCAGTGCTCGGCGTGCCGGTGGAAAGCAAAGCCCTCAAAGGCATGGATAGCCTTCTCTCCATCGTACAGATGCCCGGCGGCGTGCCGGTCGCGACCTTCGCCATCGGCGAGGCGGGTGCTAAGAATGCGGCGTTGCATGCCGCGGCGATCCTCGCGCTATCCGATCCCGCACTCGCCAAACGCCTGAGCGACTGGCGCAAGGCACAAACCGATTCCGTCGCTGAGACACCGATCAACACATGAGCGAACCGAAGCGGCTCTCCGCTCCCGTACCACCGGGAGGCACGATCGGGATTCTAGGCGGCGGGCAGCTAGGCCGCATGCTTGCACTCGCCGCTGCACGGTTGGGCCTGAAGACACACATCTATTCGCCCCCGAACGAAGATGCGCCTGCTTTTCAGGTAAGCGATGCGCAGACATGCGCGGCGTTCGATGACAAAGCGGCGCTGACGAAATTCGCGCAAGCCTGCGACGTCGTGACGTTCGAATGGGAGAACGTACCGGTCGCAACGGTCGAACATATTGCGGCGACGCGCTCTGTCTATCCGAGCGCCAGGACTTTGGCGGTGACGCAAGATCGCTTTGACGAGAAGCGCTTCGTCACTTCGCTGGGCCTGAAGACGGCGCCATTCAAGAAGATCGATTCTACGGAAGATGCGAAAGCTTCCGTGTCGAGCCCGGCAATCCTGAAAACCCGGCGCATGGGTTACGACGGCAAGGGACAAACCAAGGTCAAATCCGGCGAGGACGCCGCGCGGGCATTCGAATCCTTCAAGGCGGCGCCATGCATCTTGGAAGGCTTTGTCGAGTTCGCATTCGAAGCATCGGTTGTCTGCGTGCGCGGAATTGATGGCGCGTCCGCGGCTTACGATCCACCAGAGAACGTCCACGAACATCACATCCTGAGCCGCTCCATTGTACCGTCACGATTGAGCGCGACGCCGGTGAATGAAGCCAAGGCGATCGCGAAGAAGATCGCCGATGCGCTGGACTATGTCGGCGTGCTGGCCGTCGAACTGTTCGTGATGAAGGACGGTTCGCTGCTGGTGAACGAGATCGCGCCGCGGGTGCACAATTCCGGGCATTGGACGATAGACGCGTGCCTCGTCAGCCAGTTCGAGAACCACATCCGCGCGGTCGCGGGCTGGCCGCTGGGTTCGACGGAGCGCCATTCCGATGCGGTCATGGAAAATCTGATCGGCGAAGACGCCACCGACTGGAAAGCGCTCGCGGCGAAAGGCGGCGCACTGCATCTCTACGGCAAAAGGGAAATCCGCGCCGGCCGCAAGATGGGCCACGTCACGTACATCAAGCCTAAGACTTTGGTGCGCTGAAGCTCTTCAGCACATCAGCGAAGGACGGAATGTCCTTCGTGCGCTCACGCATCTCGGCCTTGAACTTCTCGAACTGCATAACGTTCTCGATCCGCGCCGCGAGGAATTCGTGCGTCGCGCTTTCGTCCTCGCTCGGATCGTTGAACCAGCGCATCAATGTCGCCGAATAGACAGCGCTGAGGATCGCGCGCTTGGTGTAGAAATTGAAATCTGTCGATGTATCGCCTGCCCCACGCCACATCGCGTCGACCGTCTGATAGAGAAGCTTCATGCCGAGCGCCGCATGTGCGGGTATCAACAGGAAGGAGGCAGCACGGCGCGCAGCTTCCTTGTGTGGACGGATTGCATCGATGCGCGCCAGCACTGCGGCGCCAATTCGCTCGCGCACTTTCATCTCAGCGAGGTTCTTCTCTGCAAACGCCCGCTCCATCGCGGCATCGCTCTGTTCGGAGAAGAATTCCACTAGGCTTGCGGGACCTTGCGGAAAGAGATGCACCAGCATTTCGGCAGCAGCGCCGGCATCCTTGCCGGCTACTGCAAGCATCGCATCCGTGAAGCCTTCATCCGGCGCGCGCTTGAGCGCGGCGTCGAGAACCGCCGCTTTCAATTCGTCGCTGGAGCGCGCTTCGCTCATTCTTCCGGCTGCCTCACCCAATGGCGCACTTCGGATTCGAAGATCAGCTTGGACATGTCGCGCATGCGCTGCGGATAGAGCACGCCATTAAGATGATCGCATTCATGTTGCACGACACGGGCGTGAAATCCCTTGGCGGTGCGCGCGATCAGTTTCCCGTCCGTGCCGAAGCCGCGATAATGGATATGGCCGGGCCGTTCCACGAATCCGCGCAGGCCGGGAACCGAAAGGCATCCTTCCCATCCGCCATCCAGCGCGGGTTCGACAACCTCGATCACCGGGTTGATCAGCACGGTCAGCGGGGCGGTGTGGTCGAACATCTCGTCGGCGTCGACGCCGTCCGGCGTCCGGTCGCCCGGCGCCTGGAACACCACGACTCGGAGCGGAACATGGACCTGCGGCGCAGCGAGCCCGGCCCCGTTGGCGTCGATCATGGTCTCGACCATGTCCGCGACGAGCCGCCGAATTTCGGGGCCGGCGGGATCGGCGACTTCCTGGGCGCGTTGGCCCAGGACCGGGTGCCCCATCTGGGCGATTTTCAGGATAGCCATGGGTCAAATATGGGGTCGGATGGGCCTTTGGTCAAAGAATTGGTGGGTTTTTGGCCAAAAATGCACCCCAGTGAAGGTGGACAGGGCGGGGGCCGTCTGATATCTAGCCCGACCCTCGAAAAAGGCCGGGAGACCAGACTTTGCAGATCATCGTTCGCGACAACAATATCGACCAGGCGCTCAAGGCGCTGAAAAAGAAGATGCAGCGTGAAGGCATCTTCCGCGAGATGAAACTGCGTGGCCATTACGAGAAGCCGAGTGTGAAGCGCGCCCGTGAACGCGCGGAGGCGGTCCGCCGTTATCGCAAGCTGCAGCGCAAGCGTGCGCAGCGCGAGGGCGTACTGCCGAAGTAATCCGGTACGAGGCGAAGAGGTTCGAAAAGGCCGTCCCTCCCGGGGCGGCTTTTTTGTTTCAGGCGGCGGTAACGCGGTACGCGCAGCGGCCGGCGCCGGCGAGGATGTGCGAGAGGCGTTCGATCTTCGCGCCTTTGCCCAGCACGCGATTGAAGAGCACGAGTTCTTCGCGGCAGAGACCGGCGCAGAGTCGCGCGGCGGCGCAGATCGGGCAGTGGTTCTCGACGAACAGCCAATCGCCAGTCTCGGCATCGCGGCGCACTTCGGCCATGTAGCCTTCGGCGGAGCGGATCTTTGCAAGCTGGTCGAGCTTGCCCTTCAGCGAGCGTGCGGCATCGGTCTTGGCGCGATAGGTCTTTTCCTGTTCAGCGGTGCGAAGGTTCAGGATGCGATCCATGCCCTCGTCGCCGAACGCCTCCTTCATCTGCGCGATGAGATCGACGGCGAGGCCGGAATGGGAATCGGCGAATTGCGTGTCTGCCTTCTCGGTCGTGCTCCACATCTGCACCGGGCGGCCGCGCGGACGCGGTTCGACAGCCGACCGCACGAGACCATCGGCCAGCAGCGCTCCCAAATGAAGCCGAACAGTCATTCCCGTCAGGTTCAGCTTTTCGGCCAGGGAATCCGCGGGAACCGGTGCTTCGCGCTTCAACAGCGCCAGCACAGCATTGCGCCCGGTGGGGGGCGAGGGTTGTGAATCCGGCATGGGTATTTTGTAAAGTGCAGACTTGAATAAAGCAACATGCTGGATCATAGTTTTGAAAGTGCATACTTTACAAAAGAACCGTGCAATGTTTGAATCCACAGGCGTCACCGCCAACGATCTAAAATCCGTCGGCCGCAAGGTTGTGCGGCGCGCGGGCAAGCAGATTCTGCTGATTGCATCGGGCGGCGGGACTTTTGCCATTGCCAATCGTTGCCCGCACGAAGGTTACCCCCTTAGCGAGGGCACCGAGGGACCAGACTGTGTCCTGACCTGCAACTGGCACAACTGGAAATTCGATCTGAAGACCGGCGCGGCGCTCGTGGGCCGCGATCCCGTGCGCACCTACGCGGTTGATCTGCGCGATGGCGAAATATTCCTAGATCTCACGGATCCACCGACCGACGCGTTGAGGGAACGTGCGCTCAACGGTCTCGATGCCGCGCTTGCCGACAACGACAGGCCGCGCATGGCGCGCGAAGTGGCGCGGCTGGAAGCATCAGGCTTCGATGCCGGTACGGCGCTGGTCCACGCGCTGCACAGCCGTGGCACGCATCTCGAATATGGCATGACGCATGCCCACGCCGCGGCGGCGGACTGGATCGCACTCGCCGAACGCGCACCAACGGAGGAAGCGCGCTTCGCCGCGATGCTCGAGCCACTGGGGCATCTCGCCTGGGACACACTTGGCGCGCCGGAATATCCCTATGCCGATGGCGTCGCCATCTGGAATGAAGCGGAATTCCTTAAAGCCATCGAAGAAGAGGATGAACCCGCCGCGCTCGCGCGGGTTCGCGGCGCGTTGTGGGAGAGCATTCCCTATATGCAATTGCGCCCTGCTCTCGCCGCGTCGGCGCTGTCGCATTACGCCGATTTCGGGCACAGCGCGATCTATGTGCTGAAAGCCGGGCATCTGATCGGGCATCTCGGAACCGAGGCGATGGAGCCGGTGCTGTTCGCGCTGGTTCGCCAGCAGATCAACGCCACACGTGAAGAACGCCTGCCGGAATTTCGCGGTTACTCCAAGGCGATGGCAGCTTGGGACGGCAGCGGAAGCGAACCCGCAAAGGCATCGGATTTCATCGGACTCTCGAGCGACGGCGCGCTGAAACGCACTCTCTCCTCATCTGGCCGGCCGGTCCGCGAGCTCTACGATGCCCTTCTCGGCGCGGCCGCGTTCAATTTGCTGCATTTCGATCTCGCTTACGACAAAGCAACGGCCAATCCGCTTGCCGACAATGTGAGCTGGCTGGATTTCACGCACGCGCTGACGTTCGCCAATGCAGCGCGCCATCTTTGCGCGGATCGTCCGGAATTGTGGCCACAGGCATTGCTGCAGATGGCGCTGTTTGTCGGGCGCAATCGCGGTTATGTCGATGCGAAGCAGGACGCGTCGCGCTGGCGCGTGAATGACATCGTGGGATTCATCGAAACCGAAATGTCCACGCTTTACGATCACGCCATCGTCGAGCCGATCATCGCCTGCCATCGCGTGAAAATGTTGTTCGCGCTGGAGGACGAACTTGCCGTAGCGTCCACAGCGCCTTGGATGCCCGACATGGCGAGCGCGATGAATCGCTGGCTCAGAACACCGCAGAAGCGGCATCATGGTCTGCGCATCGCGACGCAGGCACGGGATTTCGTCGCGCGAGAGGGGTGACATGGGGAAACGAATCGCCGTCTGGGCCATGGGTTTGATCGATCATCGATCCCGTGCTCAACGCCCATGTGACGACGCTGAAGGCGCTGCACGCGATCCTCAAATGGCCGAGTTGGTCGCTTGGTCCCGTCGCGTGGAGCGCAGAGACGTTCTTTCCGGGCGATCCAGAGCATCACGTTCCGCTCAAGACCGCCGCAACGCTCAAGCTTCCCATGCTCCTGATCGAGGATGACGGCGATCTCGTCTGTCCGCCGGAAATTGCATACGGGCTCGCGAAAGAGAAGACGAACAACACGCTCTGGGTCGCACATGATCCGGGATCGGAAGATCCCGAGATGAAACGCGCCGGCGGCTGGGGCGGCCATGCGTCGGCTTACAAATTCCATCCTGAAGAGATGCAGGAGCAGCTCATAGAATTTCTGGGGACGTGATGCGCACGGAAACGCTTTTGAAACTCGGCGGCGTTGCGGCGATTGCTGGCGGCGCGCTGCGGCTCGGCGAACCTCTTCTGAAAGCCGCATTCACTGGCGATGCGCTTCAGCTGTCCTATTTCGCGATTGATGTCCTTCTGCTGCTCGGTCTTGTCGGCTGGTACATCTGGCGCGCGGAAAAACTCGGCATCGCGGGGCTTATCGGTTTCGTATCTGGCGTCGTCGGTATCCTTGCTATCCGCAGCGCAAATCTGTTCGGAACACAGGGCTATATGCTCGGTGCGACGTTGCTGCTGGTGGGTCTGGCGGTGATGAATACGCCGGCACTGATCCACCGCGAAGGACCAATCTGTCCACCGCTGTTGTGGCTGATCGCTTTCGTCTGTGGAGTGGGATCGCTCGCCTATGCGCCGCTCGCCTTCGTCGCGGGCACGGCTTTTGGCATCGGTTACATTTTCGCGGGTATTTCGCTGCTACGCGCTTAAGTGCAATCGGCGCAGACTGCTATCTCGACCGTGACGTGGCTTAGGTCGGCATAGCGCTCGCGCAAGGTATCGCGCACGCGCGCGGCGGAATTCTGATCGGGACAGACCAGCGAAACGATGAGCCCACGATGGCCGGGGCCGAGCCGCCACAGATGCAGGTCGGCGACGCGCGCGTTCATCTCGCTTTCGATCATAGCGCGGATCTCTGCGGCAAGTTCGGGATCGTCCTCGGCATCGAGCAGGACCATGCCGCTGTCACGGATAAGCCCGTAGGACCATGACGCGATTACGCCTGCGCCGGCTAGACCTACCAGCGGATCGAGCCAGTTCGCATGCAGGAACAATCCGGCCGTCAGCGCACCGATGGCAAGTAGCGATGTCGCGGCGTCCGCCAGAACATGCACGTAAGCGGCGCGGAAATTGTGGTCGTGATGGTGATCGCCGTGCGCATGGTCGAGATGCGTGTGCGGCTCATGCAGGATCGCGGCGCTCACTATGTTTACGAGCAAGCCAATCGCTGCAATCGGCAGCGCTTCCGAATAGCGCACCGCGACTGGCCACAACAAACGTTCGATGGATTCGTAGGCAACACCGAACGCGATCAATCCGAGGATGATCGCGCTTGAGAACGCTGCGAGATCACCGAACTTGCCGGACCCGAAGGTGAAACGCGTGTTTGCGGCATGGCGGCGCGCGAGGAAATAGGCACCGGCGGCGAGGCCCAGTGCGCCCACATGCGTCGCCATGTGTACGCCGTCGGCAAGCAGCGCCATCGAATGGAACAAAACGCCTGCCGTGATCTCCACCGCCATGAACACAACGGTTACGGTGGCGGCGAGCCGCGTGCGCCGCTCGGCGTGTCCGTGGCCATGGCCGAGAAAGATGTGGCCGTGCGTCCAGGCGTCGTGGTTGTGGGTGTGATCGGCCATGCGCCTATCCTACCACGCAAACGAAAAGGGCCGCGTCTCGCGACACGGCCCTTTCCGGAATTTCATAAAAATTAGTGCGTACTAGCGACCGCGGAGTCGGCGTTGAGCGTCAGGGCGCGGCCGTCGGAGAAGCGCGTGCCGGTGTAGGTACCGTCCTTGCCATGCAGCAGGGCAACGGTCTCACCCGCCTGGGTCTTCAGTTCGACGGCGTGAAACTTGGCCTGCCACTTGGCGACGCCGGAGACTTGCGCGCAATCGGCGGCGAAGGAGGCTGAACCGTCAGCGGCGAGGGTAATCGGGCAGGTCGCGTTGGCGCCGATGGCGAGCTTGTAGGAGCCGGCCGTGGCGTCGGCGGCATGGGCGGCCGAAACCGCGGTCAGGGCGAAAGCAGAGGCGACGAGGAGCGGGCGGAGACTGGTCATGTAAATAAATCCTTCAACGTTTTGCATTCAGAACAATATGGTCACCAAAGCGTTCTGCCAAGATGTGCAGCTGCAATATTTTTTAGGCAGTTTGGGGGAGCGCCAAAATAGGCACTATATTCCAATGGCTTACAGAACCGCTTGGAACGCATACCCCCCTCCGCAAACCTTGTAAAGCTCGACGACCTCCCCATCATGGATCAGGCGCCGGTTTCGGCTACTTCGGCTGGGCGACGATTCGCAGGTAAGGTTTGCGTGCTTTCCAGCCCTGCGGATAGACTTTTTTGGCCTCTTCATCGCTGACAGAACCGGCGATGATCACGTCGTCGCCATGCTTCCAGTTAGCCGGCGTCGCCACCTTGTGCTTGGCAGTGAGCTGGAGGGAATCGATGACGCGCAGCACCTCATCAAAATTGCGGCCCGTGGTCATGGGATAGACGAGGATCAGCTTGATCTTCTTGTCGGGCCCGACGACGAACACGTTGCGGACGGTCAGATTGTCCGCCGCCGTGCGCGTACCCGGTACCGCTTCCGCTGGCAGCATGTTGTAGAGTTTGGCGATTTTCAGATCGGCATCGCCAATCATCGGATAGTTGACGGCGGAGCCCTGTGTTTCCTCGATATCATTCGCCCAGCCGGAATGGCTCGAGACCGAATCGGCGGACAGACCGATGATCTTCACATTGCGCTTGTCGAATTCGGATTTGATCTTGGCCATATAGCCAAGCTCGGTCGTGCACACCGGCGTGTAGTCTTTGGGGTGCGAAAACAGCACGGCCCAGGAATCGCCGATCCAGTCGTGAAAACGGATTTTGCCTTCTGTGGTGTCTGCTTCGAAATCGGGGGCGGTATCGCCGATGCGCAAGCTCATAAAAGTCTCCCTTTTTGTTGCCTGATTGTAGCGTGGCAAGCCCAGTGGCGCGAGCGTGCCCGCCTGCAAATACACTATTGACTATATCTAAACACTATAGTTTAACCGGGCTGCGGCATGTCCCTTTGCGTGCCGCGACTACCCTCCTTGAACTGTCAGGGTCGGCCGGCCGGACAAAACATTGCGCAGCTCCCCTGCACTCTTTTGTCCGGCCGGCCGGCCCGATTTTTTGTCGGGACTGGCCCGAAGGCCGCGGTTCCGCTTCAATGGGAAAAACGGGAGCGCACTATGGCCAGGATCACTACCCTCACGCTGACACCCGCCATCGGCGGACTCGTTCAGGGCGTCGATCTGTCGAAGCCACTCGACGACGAGCAGATAGCCGCCATCCGCACAGCGCTGCTCAAGCACAAGGTTATTTTCTTCGAGGATCAGCACATCACGCCGGTGCAGCATCGCGATTTTGCGGCGCGCTTCGGCACGCTGCACACCCATCCGCTCTATCCCGGCGTGCCGGAAGCGCCGGAGATGTTCATCCTCGACAATCACGCCAACAATCCGACCGACAACGACGCCTGGCACACCGATGTGACGTTCATCGAGACGCCGCCGCTGGGCGCAATTCTCTACGCCAAGCTGTTGCCGGAAGACGGCGGCGACACCTGCTGGGCGAACATGCAAGCGGCTTATGAAGGCTTGTCGAAGCCGATGCAGCGATTCCTTGCCGAACTCGACGCTGTGCACGATTTCAATCGCGGCTTTCCACAAGGCGGACAGGTCGCAAAACAGGCCGGCAAGGACAAGGCGTCAAAGGCTCTCGATGAACACCCGCCTGTGATCCATCCCGTTGTGCGCACGCACCCCGAGACCGGGGCAGACAGCTTGTTCGTCAATTACGGTTTCACCGATCGCATCAAGGGTCTGCGTCGCGCCGAGAGCGAAGTGCTGCTCAACATGCTGTTCGTGCACATCCAGAAGCCCGAGTTTCAAATGCGCTGGCGCTGGAAGCCGAACTCGATCGCATTCTGGGATAACCGCATCACGCAACATTACGCCGTGAACGACTATCTCCCGAATCGCCGCATCATGAACCGCGCGACGATCATGGGCGACCGGCCCTATAACCGCGCACGCAAACCTGCGGATGTGAAACAGGCGGCGGAATAGCGCTACTTATATATGCGGCGGCGCGTGGAGATAGGACTCCACCAGTGAGCCAGCAACCAGCCGCCAGCCATCGACCAGCACGAAGAAGATCAGCTTGAACGGCAGCGAGATGATGACCGGCGGCAGCATCATCATGCCCATCGACATCAGGATCGACGCCACAGCCATATCGATAATGAGGAACGGCACGAAAATCAGGAAGCCGATCTCAAACGCGCGCTTCAGCTCCGACAGCATGAATGCGGGAGCGAGCGTTGTAAGTGCAACCTGATCCGGGGACGTCGGCATCTTGGCGTGGCTCATGTCCATGAACAATTTGAGATCGGCGTCGCGGACATGGTGCGCCATGAATTTCTTGAGCGGCGCGGTGGTCTTGTCGAATGCCTGCTCGGTCGTGATCTGGTTGGCGACCAGCGGCTGAATGCCCTGGTGATAGGCGTCGGTCAGCGCCGGTGTCATCACAAACAATGTAAGAAACATCGCAAGGCTGACGATTACGCTGTTCGGCGGGCTCTGTTGCAGTCCCATCGCGGTGCGCAGCAGCGACAGCACGACGACGATGCGCACGAAGCTCGTCATCATGATCAGGATCGACGGCGCGATGCTCAGGATCGTGATCAACGCCACGATCTGCATCAGGCGGTCTGTGAACAGTCCCGTGCCCGAGAAATCAATGGAAAGACCGCTGGCCGCACCAGCTGGTGCCGCGGCAGCTGCAGCCGACGCCGCTTCCGGCATCAGAAGTGCGAGACCAAGAAACAGGAGTGCGAGAAGACGCTTGTTCATGGTGTCATCTCGACGGGTTTCGGCGCGGCCGGGATGTTGGCCTCCACAACCGTTGTGCCCTCGGGACCGGACATCACAAGATGTTCGACGTTGTCGCGACGCAGGATATAGAGCCGCTGCTTGGGACCGATCATCAGTGCCTCGACAATCTCAAGCCGGCGCACGCCTTGCGCCTTCACAAAGCCGGGCATGCCGAAGCGGCGAACGGCGAGACCCGCGCCGCCGACAAGGGCGAGCACGAGCAGAAGCGCTGCGAAGTAACGGGCGACATCGATCAGATCCATGCCGCGCATCTGATCCCGTCAACCTTAATCGGCGGTTAAAAAACGGAAGAAACTGCCCGGCACAAACTTCCACGTCGTTAAGCGCGGCTTAATTCTTCACGCGCATCCTCGCTGCGGTTAAGCCTAATTTTCCGTATACGGAGAAGACCGATGAACCTTCCCGAAGTACCGCTGCTCTCGATGCTGCGTCAGCAGATGACGTGGCTGCAGGCGCGCCAGAGCGTGCTGTCGCAGAACGTGTCGAACGCCGACACGCCCGGCTACACCGCCAACGATCTGAAGCCGATGGATTTCGAGAAGATGCTGCAAGGCACCGACTCGAAGTTTCAGAGCGGCCTTAGGACGACCAACGATCATCACATCGCGATCACGTCCTCGTCGCAGGGCACCGGCACGGATTCGCCGAACATCGAAGCAACGTCCACCGGTGCTTCGGTCTCGCTGGAGCAGGAAATGATCAAGGTGTCGGAGACGCAGGCCGAATTCCAAGCCGCGACCAATCTCTATTCCAAATCGCTGTCGATGATGCGCACCGCACTCGGCAAGTCCGGATCGTAAAGGAGCTGATAGATGGATTTCGCAACTTCCATGGCCATCGCCGCGTCGGGCATGCGCACGCAATCCGACCGTATGCGCACCATCGCCGAGAATCTCGCCAACGCCAGTTCGACCTCGCAGGTCGCCGGCGGCGATCCCTATCGCCGCAAGATCGCGACCGTGAACAGCAAATTCGACCGCGAACTCAATGCCACGATGGTTGAACCCGGCAAGCCGCAGGATGACATGAGCGACTTCCGCAAGACCTATGATCCCGGCAACCCCGCTGCCGACAAGACCGGCTACGTGAAAATGCCGAACGTGAACTCGCTGGTCGAAATCATGGACATGCGGGAAGCGCAGCGTTCCTACGAAGCCGACCTCACTGTGATGGATGCAACCAAGCAAATGCAGGCGCGCACCGTCGATCTGCTGCGCCGCTAGGAGATAAACCATGGCCGCCATCCCCGCCGCAGCCGCAGCCGCCTATCAGTCGATCGCCAACATCGGGTCCAGCGCAAGCACCGCGACCGGTGCGAGCACCGCGAGCATCGGCAGCGGCGGAAACTTCACTGACTTCCTGAGCGGCGCGATGAAAGACAGCGTCCAGACGATGAAGACCGGCGAGCATATGGCCACGCAACAGATCGCCGGCAAAGCCAACATCGTCGATGTCGTCAACGCCGTGAATTCCGCCGAGCTCACTTTGGATACGATCGTCGCCGTCCGCGACAAGGTGGTGCAGGCCTATCAGTCCATCATGAACATGCCGATCTGAGGAACACGAATGACGCCCGCCGATTCCATCGATTTTGCCCGTTCCTCGATCTACGTCCTGCTGGAGATCATCATGCCGGCGATGCTGACCGCGCTCGTCGTCGGTCTCGGCATCGGCCTGTTGCAGGCGCTCACCCAGATTCAGGAAACGACGCTGGTGTTCGTACCGAAGATCATCGCGATCTTCGTCGTGCTGCTGCTGTTCCTGCCGTTCGCGGGCGCGGCGATGAACGGGCTGATGATCGACATCGCCCAGCGCATCGCGGCGTATTGACGGATGCATATCCACCTGCCCGATCTGTCCGGGCTTGTCCTTGTCTATCTGCTCGTCTTCGCGCGCACCGGCGCGATGGTGATGCTGCTGCCCGCCATCGGCGAGACCAGCGTGCCGCCGATGGTGCGACTTGTTCTCTCCATGGCCATTTCGCTCGCGCTCGCGCCGACGGTGCAGAGCGCCTATCCGCAGACCGCCCCCGCCACCACAGCCATGCTCGTGCTGTGGGTCGTACAGGAAGTCACCGCCGGCATTCTCGTGGGCACGATGGCGCGTATCATCATGAGTGCATTGCAGGTCGCGGGCACCCTCATCGCCACACAGACCGGCCTCGCCTATGCCTCCACAGTCGATCCGACCAGCCACGGCGAGCAGAGCGCAATCATCGCCAACTTCTTCTCCATGCTGGCTGTCGTCCTGATCTTCGCGACCAATCTACACCATCTTGCTATCGCGGCTGTCGCGGGCAGCTATCATCTCATTCCGCCGGGTGGCACGCTTCCCACAGGTGACATGGCAGAGCTCACAATTCGCCTCGTCAGCGGTTCGTTCGCGCTAGGCTTCCAGCTGGCCGCGCCATTCCTCGTCTTCGGGTTCGCGTTGTCGGCGGGACTCGGCGTGCTCGCACGGCTGATGCCGCAGTTGCAGATCTACATGATTGCAATGCCGGCCAATATTCTCGTCGGCTTCATCCTGATGGCGCTGATCCTCGGCACTCTGATGACCTTGTTTCTGAACTTCTACACCGGCCAGATGGGAGCGTTCCTCTAAGCCATGGCCGACGACAAGGACAAATCAACGCAGACAGAAGAGCCGACAGCCAAGCGGCTTGCCGAAGCCCATGAGCACGGCGACGTCGTCAAAAGTACAGAAGTATCGACCTTCATCGTCCTGCTCGGCGGCACGCTGGCCATCGCGATGTTCGGGCGCTCGGCAGCCGAAAGCCTCGCCAACACGATGCGCGCGTTCCTCGAACAGCCCGATCAGTTCACGATGGGCGGCGGCGATCTCACCCAGCTGATGCAGACGATCCTGACGCGGCTTATGACGATCCTGGGACCGTTCTTCGTGCTCATGGTCGCGGCCGGTCTCGGTGGCAACCTGATCCAGCACCGTCCTGTCTTCACCTTCGACCGCATCAAGCCGGATTTCAGCAAGCTTTCGATCGGCGCGGGTCTAAAGCGCATGTTCGGATTTGATGGTCTGGCCAATCTCGGCAAAGGCCTGCTCAAGATCGCCATCGTCGGTGCCGCCGTCTGGACCCAGGTCTGGCCGGAGCGGAATGGACTCGAATCGGTTCTGGAGCAATCTCCAGCTGCGGTCGCGGGCGACATGAGCCACCTACTCTTCAAGGTGCTGATCGCCGCGCTGGCTGCCTTGGCGGTGATCGCAGGCGCCGACTACTTCCTGCAGCGCTTCCGGTTCATGCAGCGCAACAAGATGTCCAAGCAGGAGATCAAGGAAGAATACCGCCAATCGGAAGGCGATCCGGCCGTCAAAGCCAAGATTCGCCAGCTTCGTATCGAGCGTTCGCGCCGCCGCATGATGGCCGCAGTTCCAGAAGCAACCGTCGTAATCATGAACCCGACCCATTTCGCCGTCGCGCTCAAGTACGAATCAGGCAAAATGGCCGCGCCGGTTTGCGTGGCCAAGGGCGTCGATGCGCTCGCCCTGCGTATCCGTGCAATGGCCGAGGATCATGACGTTCCCGTTGTTGAAAATCCCCCGCTTGCCCGCGCGCTGCACGCCTCTGTCGAAGTCGACCAGCCGATTCCGGCCGAGCACTACAAGGCTGTGGCGCAGGTCATCGGCTTCGTCATGCGGCTCAACGGCCAGATGCGCGCGAACTAAAGCGTATTTCCCGGCCGTCTGCGGTAGTGTCCCCGCATGATGGCGACTCGGGGCCTATCCCTCACGAATGGCGGAGGCGTACCGGCCGGCGCATGGCGCTGGGCGGCGCTGGGTTTCGTGTTTCTTGCGATTGCTGCCGCAGCGATGGCGGTGATGACGCCGGACATGTCACGGTGGGCGGGCGTGATGCTGCTCGCGGGCATCGGCGCGGTCGCGTCGATCTTTCTCTATGCAATCTGGCCCAAAGAATCTCTGACCACGCAGGATGCGCGGCGCGTTGCCGAAGCGGCCGCGCGCGCGAACGTCGCCTGGGCCATCACCGGCACCGACGGCGCGGTGCTCGACTGCAACGACGTCTATCGCCGCATGGCAGGTGCTGTGCAGGGCGAAAGCGCGCCACCGCCGGAACTGGCGCTCGCCGGTGAGCCATCGACGCCGGTGCTCTACCGCCTGACGCGCGCGGCAGCGGACGCGGTTGCGCGAGAAGAGTCGTTCATCGTCGCGCCGGGACTGGAGATCGTGGCTGCGGTACGTCCCCTCGCCGACAGGCAGACGGCATGGTGGTTCACGCCGCGCCTGGCGCCGAGCGCGGCACACAAACAGGCTGTGGCGGCGGCTGCGCCAGTTACGCGCGCCGCCGAGCCGAGCGTCGGCGAGATGTTCCACGATGCGCCGATGGGGATGGCGTTTGCGAACAATGGCGGCACACTCGCCGATGCCAACCGCGCGTTTGGAAGTTTCTTCGGCACGCAGGCCTCGCTCGTGGGCCGCAGCCTGCCGGAGCTTGTCGAACTGAGCGACCGCATGGGATTGAGCGATCTGCTCGCCAAGGGTGCCGCTGGGTCAGTCGAAATCCGTGCGGCTGCAAACAGCGAACGCATGGCTGAACTGTTCGCGCATCCGATGAACGATGGCCGCGTCATCCTCTATCTGCTCGACGTGTCGGAGCAGAAGGCGCTCGAGACGAAATTCGCGCAGTCACAGAAAATGCAGGCGGTGGGCCAGCTCGCGGGCGGCGTGGCGCACGACTTCAACAATCTGCTGACCGTCATCATCGGCAACAGTGAATTCCTGCTGATGCGCCATCAAGCAGCCGACCCGTCGTTCAAGGAGATCAACGAAATCCACCAAAACGCGCTGCGTGCAGCGGCGCTGGTGGGACAGTTGCTCGCCTTTTCACGCAAGCAGACCTTACAGCCCAAGGTCCTGGCTATACGCGACGTCATCGGCGACCTCGCGATCCTGCTCAAACGGCTATTGCGCGAAGGAGTCGATCTCTCGCTCGATCAGGGTTCCGAACTCTGGCCGATCCACGCCGACGAGGCGCAGCTTTCCAACGCGATCATCAATCTCGTCGTCAACGCGCGCGACGCGATGCCGAAAGGCGGCACGGTTACCATCCGCACGACGAATGAGAGCGTCACGAGCTCCGCAACACTCGGCACTGCGATCATGCCGCCGGGCGACTACGTGCGCATTGATGTCACCGACACCGGCACCGGCATCTCGAAAGAGCACCTCGGCAAGATCTTCGACCCGTTCTTCACGACCAAGCCGGTAGGACAGGGCACAGGCCTCGGCCTCGCCACCGTCTACGGTATCGTTAAGCAGACGGGCGGCTTCATAACCTTCGACAGCGAGATCGGTAAGGGCACGACGTTCTGCATCTATCTGCCTCGCTATCGCGCCGACGAGAACGCGGGGCCCGTCGTCGAACCCGAACGCGCCATCACGCGCGACGTCACCGGGCAGGATACGATCCTGCTGGTCGAGGACGAAGATGCCGTGCGCAGCTTCGCGGCACGCGCGCTGCGCCTGCGCGGTTACGAGGTGCTTGAGGCCTCCGGCGGCGAAGAAGCGCTCGAAATCGTCAACACGCACAAGGAGAAGATCCACCTCCTCGTCACGGATGTGGTGATGCCGAACATGGACGGCCCGACCTTGGTGCGCGCGGTGAAGAAGCTTCGCCCCGACATGGCGGTGATCTTCATGTCCGGCTACGCCGAAGAAGCCTTCCGCCGCAACGACGAGAAGGCCGAGGAACTGCACTTCCTGCCCAAGCCCTTCGGCCTCAAGCAACTCGCCGCGAAGGTGAAGGACGTTCTGGCCGGCGCACCGGCGCGGTAATTCACCGACAACGCAAAGTCGCTACCTGGAGGTAGCAATGACTGCGAAAGAGCAAGAGTCGTCGGCCGACCGAGATCCCTACAAGGTGAATTCGCTCATTCTCTGCCCCGGTGTTCAGCCGGTAGATGGCAAGATCATGTGGGAACCACGCCATTCGCTTTGGAACGGCGGCATGCTTATCGCTGCGATTGCGCTGGGACCATCATATTTCAGTTGGAGTGCTCTGGCCGTCTTCGCTTCATTAAGCGCAGTCACTTTGTGTGCCGGGCATTCTGTCGGCTTTCATCGGCGCCTGATCCATCGCAGTTTTCAATGCTCAAAACCGTTGGAGCGGATGCTGGTATGGGCTGGCGCGCTGGTCGGCATGGGCGGTCCGTTCTGGACCATCCGCACCCACGACACGCGAGACTGGGCGTAGCGCCAACCGGCATGTCACGACTTCTATGCGCACCGGTCTGGGTGGCTTAAAGATCTATGGGGCAATCTGCATTGCCGATTGGTTCTGGATCATGCGCCGGAATGCGATCCAGGCCCCGGCATCGCCGACGACTGGTTCTACGTCTTCCTCGAAAGAACATGGATGCTGCACCAAGTCCCAATCGGAATTCTTCTCTACTGTCTCGGAGGGATGCCGTGGCTAGTTTGGGGCGTGTTTGTGCGAGTCGCGACATGCACGACAATGCATTGGTTCGTCACCAGAATAGCGCATACACAAGGCCCCCAACGATGGCTTGTGAACGGCGCCGGCGTGCAGGCGCATGACGTTCCGTTCCTTGCCGTTCCAACGATGGGCGAAGCTTGGCATAACAATCACCATGCTTTCCCAGCATCAGCGCGTCACGGCCTCTACCCGGGTCAGATCGATTTAGGGTACAAATTTATTCAGCTGCTGGAGGCCGTGAAGCTAGTTTGGGATGTGCAAACGCCCGACAACCTGCCGCCGCGCATCGGCCTTTCAACTACGCAAGAGGATTACTCCGCTGGAACGGTTCGCGCCGTTTCGCTGCGATTGAAGTAGGCAATTGCTGCAGAGATCATCACCACCGCGCCGCCGAACGTCACCGCGTTCGCGACGCCGAATCGTCCCGCCAGGCTGCCGAGCATCAGAGAGCCCCATGGCATCATTCCCAAAAACGACTGCGTGTAGTGCGAGATCACGCGGCCGCGCATGTGCTCGTTGGCGGTGAGCTGGATGATCGTGTTGGTCGTGCCGCCGAGCATCATCAGGCTGAACGCCGTCGGCAGGAGCAAAAGAACGCTCACCCAAAGCACATGCGAATGGGAGAACGCGATCAGCCCTGCACCGAAGCACAGCGACGCCCCTATCGGCGCGAGAGTCAGCCAGCGTTCGTGAATGCGGCTGAGACCATAGGCACCGATCAGTGCACCGATACCGATGCCGGTCATCAGCGTGCCGTAGCTCGTCGCATCGCCATGCAGCATGTCGCGTGCGAATGCGGGTAATAGCGACAGGTACGCAGCACCAAAACAGGACGACACTGCGACAAGCATCAGCGAGACACGAATGCGCGGATTGGTGAACGAGTAGCGATAGCCGTCTGCGATCTCGCGCAGCGCGTTCTTGTTCACCCGCGGCAGGCGCTGCGGGATTTTCATCAGGACCAGGCTGGTGAGCACCGCGCCGAATGACGCGGCGTTGAGCGCAAAGCACACGCCCTCACCTACAAAGGCGATCAACGCACCGGCAAGCGACGGGCCAATAACGCGCGCCAGATTGAACATCATCGAGTTGAGCGCGATGGCATGGCGCAGATCTTCACGGCCCACCATGTCGAGCGTCATCGACTGGCGCGACGGGATGTCGAACGCGTTGATGAACCCGAGCCCGAAGGCCAGTACGATGATCTCCCACACCTGCACGGTGTTGGTCAGCGTTAGCACCGCGAGCAAGATCGCCTGCGCCATCGACAGGCCTTGCGTCCAGAACAACATCCTGCGGCGATCGACGCGGTCCGCGATGAGTCCGCCAAACGGCGCAAGGAAAAACACCGTCACCTGTGCGCAGAACGACGTCAGACCGAGCAGGAATGCGGAATGCGTCAGGCTATAGACCAGCCAGCCCTGCGCCACCGACTGCATCCATGTGCCCATGAGCGACACAAGCTGGCCGGAGAAGAACAGGCGGTAGTTGCGGTGGCGGAAGACTTTCAGCAGCGCGAACGCTGAAGACGGTTCGGCAAGATCCGCGACTTCCTGCTCTGACGGTGGCTCGCCAAGCGGCGTACCCACAACCTCATCGGGGATTTCGTCCGGCAGCGCGGTGCTTGTCAGCGGGACCGGTTGCGTGCTTGCGTCCGGCTTATCGCTATTCGAACTCGAGGTATCCATGTCTGACATCGACGTACTCTTCCAACCCTTCAAGCTCAAGGGACTTTCGCTGCCGAACCGCATTGCGATGGCGCCGATGACGCGCTCGAAATCACCGAACCAGATTCCGAACGACGATGTCGCCGCTTATTACCGCGCCCGTGCCGAAGGCGGCGTCGGCCTCATCCTCACCGAAGGCACATCGCCGGAGCACAAATCGGCCTCCAACGATGTGAACGTGCCGGGCTTTTTCGGTGAGGCTTCGCTCGCCGGTTGGGCGAAGGTTCTGAAAGAGGTGAAAGCGGTGGGCGGCCACATAATGCCGCAGCTTTGGCATCAGGGCATTGTGCGCCATGCCGGATCGGGACCCTATCCCGCCGAAAAGAGCATGGGGCCATCGGGTCTTTCCAAGCCCGACAAGAAGGTCGCCGAGCCGATGACCGACAGCGAGATCGGCGACGTCATCGCCGGCTTCGCCAAGAGCGCAGGCTACGCCAAGGCGATGGGCTTCGACGGCGTCGAACTGCACGGCGCTCACGGCTACATCATCGACGAATTCTTCTGGGAGGGCACCAACCAGCGCGACGACAAATACGGTGGCTCATTGGAAAAGCGCACGAACTTCGCCGCCGACATCACGCGCGCGGTGCGCAAGGTCGTGGGCGAGGATTATCCGATCCTGCTGCGCTTCTCGCAGTGGAAGCAGCAGGACTTTACTGCGCGGCTCGCACGTTCGCCGGCGGAGCTTGAGAAATTCCTGAACCCCCTCGTCGATGCCGGCGTGGACATGTTCCACTGCTCGACGCGCCGCTTCTGGGAGCCGGAATTCGCCGAAGACGGTTCGGACATGAACCTCGCCGGCTGGACAAAGAAGCTCTCCGGCCTGCCGACGATGACGGTGGGCTCGGTCAGCCTGAACGCGGACTTCATCACGGCGTTCACAAAGGCCGGCGCTGAAACCGCAAGCATCGAGCGCTTGCTGGAGATGCTGGCGCGCGGCGATTTCGATCTCGTTGCCGTCGGCCGCGCGCTGATCGTCAACCCGGACTGGCCGAACAAGGTGCGCGCCGGACAGATGGACCAGCTCAAGCCCTACACACCGGAAGCTTTGGCAACGCTCACTTAATCTTGTCATTCCCGGCGAGGCCCGCGCAGCGGGCCGAGGGAAGGGGACCCAACTTTGATGCCACTCGCTGATAAGAAAAAGAGTTGGGTCCCCTTCCCTTGCATAGCCTGATGGCGCTGCTCGCCGGGGATGACAATTATTGGCGCTTCAGCACACGCATCTTCAGCCCATGTTTCGGGCGTAGCGTAACACGCGCCTGGGGCTCGACCGGATGACCGGGAACGAGCTCCAGGCGGTACTGTCTCAGCACCGCGCGCAAGATGATCAGTGCCTCCTGCATGGCGAAGCCCATACCGATGCAGATGCGCGGCCCCGCGCCGAACGGCAGATAGGCGAAGCGATGAATTTTCTCGCGGCGACCGGGCGCAAAACGTTCGGGATTGAAATACTCGGGATCATCCCAAAGCTTGCGATGCCGATGCAGCAGCCACGGCGCGATCATCACAGACGTGCGCGGGCGGATCGCGATGCCGCCGACGACATCCGGTCCAGCAGAATCGCGCGAGATGATCGGCACCGGCGGATAGAGCCGCATCGACTCCTCCAAAACCATGCGCGTGTAGGCGAGCTGGTCGAGCGCGGTCGTGTTCTTCACCTCATCCGCGACACGCGCATCGCTCTCCGCAAATTGCGATAGCAGATAAAACGTCCAGGCGAGCGCGTTCGAGGTCGTCTCGTGGCCCGCGAACACGAACGTCATCACGTTGTCGAAGACCTCGGCGTCGCCGAACAGCGCGCCGCCTTCGGGATCGCGCGCGGTCAGCAGCATGTTCAGGAAATCGTGGCGCGCGCTGGCCGGGTCGTCGGTCAATTGCGCCCGGCGGTGATCCACCAAGCCTTTGAGTTCATTACGGAAAAACCTGAGCGGCCCCCGGGCGCGCAGGTTCTTCGGCGTCGGCACCCAGTCTGGCATGCCCATGGTGCGCAAGATATCGATGCGGCCCTGCGTCTCCAGATAGACGGACAGCGCCTCCGACATCTTGCCGAACTGCATCGTTACATCGCTGGAGAAAAGCGTGCGCGAGATGATGTCGTAGGTCAGCCGCATCATCTCTTCGGCGACATCGACAACCGTGCCTTCGCCAAGCACGAACCAGCGCGCGAGCATCTCGTCAGCGGCGGCCTCCATCACAGGAGCAAACTCCGCGACGTGGCGCGGCGAGAACATCGGCGACGTGACGCGCCGCTGAAACCGCCAACTCGCGCCATCCGACGTCACCAGGCCATTGCCGAGCGCGGGCTTCGTCAGACGCAGCGACTGAATGCTTTTCGGAAAATTCGCAGCGTTGTCGAGCAAGACATATTTGATGCCCTCCGGATCGCTGACCATCAGGAAGTCGGACACGAAGGTGCGGCTGTGAATGTAGAACTCGCGATAGCCGTTCTGGCCGAAGGCCGCGACCGGATTGCGGCCCAATTCGCGCAACACCTGAAGGGTCGAGAGATTGCGGCTATGCGGGAACGGCGCGGCCGGACGGAGCCTTTCCCCTTGAGGACCTTGAAGTTCCTCCAATGCCGACATGTGGATCGCCTGAAAACACAGCCAGCATTGGCACATCGCGCGTTACCGCCGCAAGCGCGCTTTCGCATTGACTCAGTGGTGGCGACGCCTAGTCTTGCCTCTTTCCGGCAGGCAGGCATGGCCAAGGACTTCATCGGCTATCAGGCATTGACCGACGCAGCATTGCGCAGCGTCGTGCGCGAGGCCCTGCGCCGTGTGGAGAAACAGGGCCTAATCGGCACGCACCATTTTTTCCTGACCTTCAAGACGAAATTTCCAGGACTCGAAATTCCCGATTTCCTGCACGAGCAATATCCCGATGAGATGACCATCATCCTGCAGCACCAGTTCTCCGGTCTGCGTGTGAAGGAAAACCATTTCGAGGTGACGCTCACCTTCCGCAAGCTGCCGGTGACGCTCGTGATCCCTTACGAGGCGCTGACCGCGTTCTTCGATCCCGGCGTGCAGTTCGGATTGCAGTTCCGGGGCGCGGAAGGCGATGCCGCACCCGGCGTCGCGCCCAAGATGCCAACGCCTGCGCCAGAGCAGAACCGCGAAAAAGGCGGCGCGATTCCGGAAGTGCCCCCCGAAAAACCCGCCCCCGGTGAAGTCGTCAGCCTCGACTCTTTCCGCAAAAAGTAGCTATTTCCCCGCGCAAATTGCGTCGCGAATCCCAATATATAGATCAGCTGCCATGACCAAGACCCGCACGGAAACAGACACGTTCGGCCCCATAGAGGTCGATGCCTCGAAGTACTGGGGCGCACAGGCCGAACGCTCTCTGCACAATTTCAAGATTGGCTGGGAGAAGCAGCCGCTTCCCATCGTGCGGGCGCTCGGCATCGTCAAGCGCGCCGCCGCAGAAGTGAACATGACGCTCGGCCGGCTCGATCCGGAGATCGGCAACACGATTGTCGCAGCGGCGCAGGAAGTGATCGAGGGAAAGCTCGACGCGCATTTCCCCTTGTCGGTGTGGCAGACGGGCTCCGGCACACAGTCGAACATGAATGCGAACGAGGTGATCTCCAACCGCGCTATCGAGATGATGGGCGGCGAGATGGGATCGAAGAAACCGGTCCATCCCAACGACCACGTCAACATGAGCCAGTCGTCGAACGACACGTACCCCACGGCCATGCACATCGCCTGTGCTGAAGAGATTGAGCACGCGCTGCTTCCCGCGCTGCAGATGCTGCGCAATGCGCTGAACGACAAGGCGGAAGCCTGGAAGGACATCATCAAGATCGGCCGCACTCATACGCAGGATGCGACGCCGATCACGCTGGGCCAGGAATTCTCCGGCTACACGCAGCAGATCGAGAACGGCATCGCGCGTATCGAGCAGACGATGCCCAAGCTGATGGAACTGGCACAGGGCGGCACTGCCGTCGGCACCGGCCTGAACGCACCGGTTGGTTTCGACACAATGGTGGCGGAGCGCATCGCAAGCATCACGCAGATGAAGTTCACCTCCGCGCCCAACAAGTTCGAGGCGCTGGCGGCCCACGATGCGATGGTGTTCACCCACGGCGCGATCAACACGGTCGCGGCGTCGATGTTCAAGATCGCCAATGACATTCGACTGCTCGGCTCCGGCCCGCGCTCAGGCCTCGGCGAGCTGTCGTTGCCCGAGAACGAGCCCGGCTCCTCGATCATGCCGGGCAAGGTGAACCCGACGCAGTGCGAGGCCGTCACGCAGGTCTGCACGCGCATCTTCGGCAACCACGCGACGGTCACGTTCGCCGGCTCGCAAGGCCATTTCGAACTCAACGTCTACAATCCGGTCATGGCGTACAGCTTCTTGCAGAGCGTTCGGCTGATGGCGGACTCCGCCGTCAGCTTCACCGAGCACTGCATTGTCGGCATCGAACCGCGCCGCGACAACATCAAGGCCGGGCTGGAGCGGTCGCTAATGCTGGTGACGGCGCTGGCGCCGAAGATCGGCTACGACGCGGCGGCGAAGATCGCCAAGACCGCGCACAAGAACGGCACCACGCTGAAGGAAGAGGCACTCAAAACAGGGCTGGTGACGGCGGAAGAATTCGACGCGATCGTCCGCCCGGAAGATATGATCCATCCGAAATAGACCCGTGAAATCGCCGCGCAAAGATCCGGGGACGACCGGAGCCATGGTCGTCGAGCAGAACAACGCGAGCGGCCGCGTATCCTACTGGCAGGCACGCGATCAGCACAGCGAGTCCGACCGCAACGGGGTGAGCCTCGCCGAATATATCCACGCCATGTTCGGGCTGTTGCGTCAGGCGAAGAGCCGCAACGTGCTGATGATAGGCTGTGGGGGCGGCACACTTGCAACCATGCTGGATCGCGTCGGCGTGAATGCTGTGATTGTCGATATCGATCCGGCCTCGTTCCAGATCGCGCACGACTATTTCCATCTGCCGCATGCCATCGAATGTCATGTCGCCGACGGGAAGAAATATCTCCAACGCGAAACGCGCAAATTCGACGCCATCGTGCTGGACGCCTATTCCGCGCAGGAAATCCCGAAACAGTTTCTGAGCAGCGCGTTCTTCGATCTCGCGAAGTCACGGATGAAAGCGCGAAACGCCATGCTTCTGGCGAATGTGATCCTTGCAGACGACGACGATCCCAAAGCCGAGCGCCTGATGCGCACGATGCGCAAGACCTGGCGGGACGTGCGCCTGCTGGATTCGATCGGCTATGTGAACCGCAACGCGGTGATCGCTGCCGGAAGTGTGCGCAATCTGAAAAAGCCGCGCCTTCTGATGCCGCCCGCCGTCGGCGCGCGAAAGCTCGCCGCCGATCTAAGGGTGCTGGCCTTTCACGCGCCGACGTCCAAATAGACAGCGATGCTGAAGAAGCGCTCCTTCTCTCTCGCCGGTCATCGCACGTCAGTCGCGCTGGAGGCGGAGTTCTGGGCTGTGCTCGATGCGGAAGCCGCGCGCGCGGGCAAAAGCCTGGCCGCGTTCGTGTCGCAAATCGACGCCTCGCGCGGCGAGTTCCCGCTGGCCAGCGCGCTCAGGCTCGCTGCGCTTGCGGTGGCAAAATCGGCCCCCTAACCTGCTGCTGACACAAGGCTGTCAGGGGGTTTGGCAGTAGAACCGGCGCCGACACTCGGAGAGACTCAAGACATGATCACGCTCTACCATCGTCCCAAGACCCGATCCTCGCGCTTTCTGTGGCTGCTGGAAGAACTCGGCGCGCCGTATGAGATCAAGCAGGTCACCACGCGGACGCCGCAGGGCGGCGCTGTCGATCCCGCCAATCCGCATCCGCATGGCAAGGTGCCAGCGATCAAGGACAGCGACGACGGCACGGTGGTGTTCGAGTCGCCCGCGATCGTTCTCTATCTCACCGACAAATTCCCGACCGCCGGGATCGGTCCGACCGTCGGCGGCGTGGGGCGCGGCGCATACCTCTCGTGGCTTGCCTATTACGGCAGCGTGATGGAACCCGCCTTCATGTCGAAATTCATGAGCTGGGATGTGCCGGTGGGTACGGCCGGTTGGGTGAAGGTCGAGGAAGCGATGGCGTTCGTCATCAAGACGTTGACCGACAGCCGGTATCTGGCCGGCAAGACGTTCAGCGGCGCCGATGTTCTCTATGCAAGCACGTTCGCGCTGTTTGCGAACAATCCGATGATGCCCAAGTCGCCGGTGATCGAGGATTACATCAAGCATTGCGTCGCGCGCCCGGCGTTTGCCCGCGGCATGGAGAAAGATGGCTGAGATCGTCAACCTGCGCCGTGCGCGCAAGGCGAAAACCCGTGCGGAGAAGGATCGCGCGGCCGACGCCAATCGCGTGAAGCACGGCGTCGCCAAACCCGTGCGCGACTTGGCGAAGGCGCGCGCGGATAAGGCTGTGCGAGACGTCGACGCGCATCGGCTCGACGACGAAAAATAGCTTGTCATTCCCGGCCGAGCGACACGACAGTGTCGCGAGGGGAAGGGAACCCAATTGGAGAGACCGGATATGGTCTATCCACCTGGGCCCCTTCCCTCGCATCGCTTCGCGATGCTGGCCGGGGATGAGATTTGAGTGATATGAAAAACAGCGGACCTTTTTCCGGACTTCTCGTCATTGACCTCACCCGCGTGCTCGCGGGGCCGTATTGCGCGATGATGTTGTCCGATATGGGCGCGCGCGTGATCAAGATCGAGCTGCCGGTGAAGGGCGATGACAGCCGCCACTACGGGCCCTATCTCACGGCGAAATCCGGTAAGGTGAAGTCCGGCTATTTCATCAGCGTCAATCGCGGCAAGGAGTCCATCGCGCTCGATCTGAAAGCCGATGTTGACCGAAAAGTGTTCGAGGCACTGCTGAGCAAAGCCGATGTGCTGATCGAGAATTATCGCGGCGGCACGATGGAAAAGCTCGGCTACGGCTATGACACGCTGAAGGACAAACATCCGCGCCTGATCTACGCTGCCGTGTCGGGCTTCGGGCACACAGGCCCTTATGCCAAGCGCCCTGCGTACGACATGATCGCGCAGGCGATGGGCGGCGTGATGAGCCTGACAGGGCATCCCGGCGGCGCACCGACGCGCGTCGGCACTTCGACGGGCGACATCACCGCGGCGCTGTTCGCGACCATCGGCGTCGTGACCGCGCTCTACGACCGCGAGAAGACCGGATGCGGACAGAAGGTCGATGTCGCGATGCTCGACAGCCAGGTCGCGGTGCTGGAAAACGCGATCTCGCGCTATGTCGCGACCGGCGAAGTGCCGGGCAAACTCGGCAGCCGCCACCCCTCCATCGCGCCGTTCGCGGCCTTCGCGACCAAGGACGGCCATATCGCCATCGCCGCCGGCAATGACGACATCTGGGCACGCGTCGCCAAAGTGCTCGGCCGCGAAGAACTGATCGCCGACGAACGCTTCCGCACCAATCCGGCGCGCGTAGATCATGTCGACGCGATGGCGGCGGAGATGGAGACATCGCTCTCCGCGAAGACCTCGAAGGAATGGCTCGCGCTGCTCGAAACCGCCGGCATCCCCTGCGGCCCGCTGAACAACGTCGCCGACGTAATGGAAGACCCGCAGGTGCTCGCCCGCAACATGATCGTGGAGTCGCTCGACCCCGACATGGGCCCCATCCGCATGCAGGGCAATCCAATCAAACTCTCCGCCCACGAAGACGCAAACACGCGTGGTGCGGCGCCGGAGCTTGATGGGGATCGGAAGAAGATTTTGAAAGAACTGGGGATATGAGGCCGCTTCACGACTGGCAAATTCACTCCGCCGTCGTCAATTGGGAATCTGGCGCGTTGAAGCTTGACTGGAGCTGGCAGACTGAGAGGCATGCACTCATTGCGACCGGGCTGCGTCGACTAAACCTGCCACGCGAGTTCCCGTGGGGGCCGAGTGACTGGATCGACGAATTGTTCGGCCCAGAGAAGGTATCCGATGCCCTGTTTCGTTTGGAAATCCGAGTTCAATCTGGCGACGTAATCGAGATTCTAGCGGAAAAGTTTGAGTTGCCACCCGCGCGTCCCATGCCTGAGGCTGGCCAATTGCCGTTGGGAAAATGAGTGCAAAGCACTACATTATACCCATGCCCTTGGAATCGAGCCTTTCATGAGCGGTTATGGCGACCGCTATCGCGATCCGTTGGATGAGGCCTTTGGGGAAGAATCCGAAGCGCCGCGCGAGGTCGCGCCTGCGCGGGAGGCGCCTTATCTTGCCGGTCTGAACAAGGAGCAGCGCGAGGCGGTTGAGGCGGTGGATGGGCCGGTGCTGGTGCTGGCCGGCGCGGGCACGGGCAAGACGCGCGTGCTGACCACGCGGCTCGCCCACATCCTCGCCACGCGCCGGGCATGGCCGGGGCAGATTCTCGCCGTCACCTTCACCAACAAGGCGGCGCGCGAGATGAAGGAGCGGATCAGCGCGCTGATCGGCGGCGTGGTCGAGGGGATGCAGTGGCTCGGCACCTTCCACTCCATCGGCGCGAAGATCCTGCGCCGCCATGCGGAGCTGGCCGGGCTCAAATCCAATTTCACTATCCTCGACGCCGACGATCAGCTGCGGCTCATGAAACAGATTCTTCAGGCCAACGATGTCGACGAGAAACGCTGGCCGGCGCGCACGCTGGCCGCGATGATCGACGAATGGAAGAACAAGGGGCTGACGCCGGAGCTGGTGCCGGAAGGCGAAGGCCATGGCTTCGCCTTCGGCAAGAGCCGCGAATTCTATCGCCAGTATCAGGAGCGGTTGAAATCGCTCAATGCCGCGGATTTCGGCGATCTTCTGCTCGACACGCTCACCATCCTGCGCACCCAGCCCGAAATCCTCGCCGACTATCGCGACCGCTTCAAATACATGCTGGTGGACGAATATCAGGACACCAATGTCGTGCAGTATCTCTGGCTCAAGCTGCTCGCGACTTCGACAGGCAATGTCTGCGTGGTCGGCGACGACGATCAGTCGATCTATGGCTGGCGCGGCGCGGAGGTGGAGAACATCCTGCGCTTCGAGCGCGATTTCCCCGGCGCGAAAGTCATTCGCCTTGAGCGCAATTACCGCTCGACACCAGCGATCCTTGGCGCCGCAAGCGGGTTGATCGCGGCGAACCAGGGCCGCCTCGGCAAGACGCTGTGGACCGAGGGCGATCACGGCGAAAAGATCCGCGTGCAGGGCGTGTGGGACGCGGAAGAGGAAGCGCGCAACATCGCGAGCGACGCGGAAGATCTGCATCGGGGCGGCAACGCCTTCCACGAGATGGCGATCCTGGTGCGCGCGTCGTTCCAGATGCGCGAGTTTGAAGACCGGTTCATTTCTCTCGGCCTGCCCTATCGCGTGATCGGCGGCCCGCGCTTTTACGAGCGCGCTGAAATCCGCGATGCGCTCGCCTATCTGCGCCTTGTCGCGCAGGGGGACGACGACCTTGCCTTCGAGCGCATCGTCAACAAGCCCAAGCGCGGCATCGGCGATGCGAGCGTGCAGTCCTTACACAAATTCGCGCGCGCGCAACGCCTGCCGCTGCTGGCGGCGTCCGCCGAGATTGCCACGACCGACGAGCTTCCGCCCAAGGCGCGCAAGGCACTGGCCGAACTCAGCGTGAATTTCGCGCGCTGGAGCGAGACGGCGAAGCACCTGCCCCACACCGAGGTAGCGGAGATGGTGCTGGACGAAAGCGGCTACACCGACATGCTGAAAGCCGACAAATCGGCGGAGGCGCCGGGGCGGCTGGAGAACCTGAAAGAATTCGTGCGCTCGATGGAATCATTCGAGTCGCTTGCGGCATTCCTCGAGCACGTCTCGCTGGTGATGGAGATCGCGCAGGACGAAAGCGGCGACCGCATCAACCTGATGACGCTCCACGCAGCTAAAGGGTTGGAATTCGACACCGTGTTCCTGCCCGGTTGGGAGGAAGGCCTGTTCCCGTCACAGCGCACGATGGACGAGAACGGCCTCGCCGGTCTCGAGGAGGAACGCCGCCTCGCCTATGTCGGCCTCACGCGCGCGAAGAAACGCATCCGCGTGTCGTTCGCCGCGAACCGGCGCGTGCATGGCAGCTGGCAGAGCGCGCTGCCCTCGCGCTTCATCACCGAACTGCCGCAGGACCACGTCGACATGGTGGTGGACGAAGGATTCTATGGCGGCAACGCGGGCTTCCGCGACAACGCCAACGCGCAGGAATTCGCCAGCACCTACGACAGCCCCGGCTGGCGCCGCGCGCAGGCGAACCGCGCCGCATCCGGCGGCTTCCGCACGCGTCCACCCATGATCGAAGCGCAGGCCTACGCGATACAGACCAGCGACCCCTCCGCCACGCAATTCGCCCGAGGCGAACGCATCTTCCACCAGAAATTCGGCTACGGAATCATCAACGCCGTCGAAGGCAACAAGCTCACCGTCGACTTCGACAAAGCGGGCGAGAAGAAGGTGATCGACCAGTTCGTGCAGAGGGCGTGATCATCGCGCATTCTGAGCGAGCGCCATCCTAATTCTAGGAATTAACGCATCTGCAGGTTCAGACAGCATCCAAGTTCGGATTGACGACTGCCCGTTATTTACAAGGCTGAAAACGATTGCTTCTTGTATGAATGCATTCGGCTCTAGCGAGACCGTTTCGATCCCTGACCGTGCAATTCTGGTAAACCAGCCAACGGAATATTGATTGAAGTAAATCAATTCATCGCCGGTCAACCAGATTGCGGCAGCATCGCGAAAGAAAACTTGATACAATAAGACGGAATCCTTTGTGATAAGCAGGATGGCGAGTAAATACATAATGACTACGGTGTATTTGCCAAACAATCCATCCGAATGATGCCAAGGGACAGGATGTGTCACGAGCGCGACAATAAGAATTGCGAGCGCTATCCCACCTACTGCCAGACCGATCGCGACTTTCTTTGAAAAGCGTGCAAGAACCATGATGGTGCTAGAAATTGAGGGCGAGCAACTGCACCATGAATCTGCCTTTCTGAAAAGGCTCTGTGCTTACGTGCAATGATGGCGGTGCTTGGCAATCCGCGCCTCGCAGGATAGAACCCGCCCCCACTCTGCACAGGAGGCGAAAATGCGCCGCAACAATCAGGACTATAGCTTTTGAATCGATGAGCAAACGCCGGAGGGGATTTTAACAGCGAGACGCAGGTCAAACGCGGCGCGCGCGTCGTCCACGGCGACAAGGAACTGGTCGAGAAACTCGGCCGCAATGACCCCTGCCCCTGCAAGTCGGGCAAGCGGTACAAGAACTGCTGCCTCACAAAGCAAAGCTTTTGTTGACCGGGACTATTATGTCCGCGACTGAGTGGTGCACGCCTCGCTGCAAGTGCTCTGCGGCGAGGCGTCCCCGCCGATTCGAGCTCCGAACCTGAAACTGGCCGCGCCTCCCGGTCGCTTTTCGGGATGTGGAACCTTGCTATAGTGACGCGGGCGCGAAGAGAGTGGCGGGTTTTGCCACGGCTGCAGGATGGGCGTAGGCGAGAAGACAGCGGCGAAGGGAGCGCTTTCTGCGCCGGGTTCTTCCGCCACATCCGCAGGCTCGCCGAGCGCCGCCGACGAAATCAGCAAGATCATCGATACGCCCGTCGCACTGAACGGCGAGGTGTTGCGTGGCGACACGCGGCTGACGCAGCGCTGGGTGCACGGCGCGATCCACGACAAGCTGCCCGGCATGCGCGGCCACGTGGTGATGACATATTACGGGGCGGCGAAGGAGATCGCGTGGAGCAGCGGCGCCGCGCGTCAGTCGTCGCGTACGCGGCCCGGCTCGATCACGCTGATCCCCGAAGGCCACGATGGAAAATGGAACATCGAAGGGCCGCTGGAGGTCAGCCACGTCTATCTGACCGAGCAGAGGCTGCAGAACATCGCGGATCTGCTTGGCGGCGGAGGACGCGTTGAATTGCTCGACCGCATCGCGTTCGACGATGCCGCGTCGGCGCATATTCTGGAGATGCTCAGCCAATCTTCGGTCACGAACGATCCGGCGTCGCGCCTGTTCGTCGAACAGGCCGTAGATCTTCTGTGCACCCAGCTTATTCGCGCGCACTCCTCGATCGGCGCGCTGCAACCGGCGGAGCCGCGGCGCGGGCTCGCCAACTGGCAGGTCAAGCGTATCACGGGTTATATGCGCGACTTCATCGACAGGGATATCGGACTGGAAGAGCTCGCGCGGCTGGTCGGCCTCAGCCAGTTTCATTTCTGCACCGCGTTTCGTCTCGCCGTCGGCAAATCGCCGCATCATTATCTGACAGCCTTGCGCATGACGCGCGCCCGCGAACTGCTGGCAGAGCCTGGTCTTTCGATCATTCAGGTGGCGCTGGCCGTCGGCTATCAGACGCCTTCGGCCTTCACAGCCTCGTTTCGCAAGGCAACAAGCCTGACGCCCAGCGCGTTTCGCCGGGGTCTTTAGACCTTGTTTTTGCTGGGTTATTTCACGACCGCAAAATCGCGATAGTCACCGAAATCGCGCGACAGCACACTGGGGCTGCACTGCCTACCGTCCAATTGTCGCCGCTGGGCGTCGCAAACAAAATTGGGAGATAGAAAATGTCCACGATGTCCTCGATCCTCACCCGCCGCACGCTCCTCGGATCGTCGGCAGCAGCCGGCGCCGTCAGCCTGCTTCCGGTGTCGCTGGAGGCCGCGGTTGCGGCCGTCAACCCCACTGCCATCCGTCCCTTCCACTTCCACGCTTCCGACGCGGCGCTCGCCGATCTGCGCCGCCGCATCGTGGCGACGCGCTGGCCCGAAAAGGAGCCCGTCGCTGACCCGACACAAGGTGTGCAGCTCGCCACCATGCAGAAACTCGCGCAGCACTGGTCAACGGAGTACGACTGGCGCAAATGCGAAGCGCGGATCAATGCGCTGCCGAATTTCATCACCGAGATCGACGGCCTCGATATCCACTTCATCCATGTCCGGTCGAAGCACAAGAATGCGCTGCCGCTGATCGTCACGCATGGATGGCCGGGCTCAATCATCGAGCAGATGAAGATCATCGATCCCTTGACGAATCCAACCGCGCATGGCGGCGCCGAAGCGGACGCGTTCGATATCGTGATCCCGTCGCTGCCCGGCTACGGCTTCTCGGGCAAACCCACCGCTACGGGCTGGGATCCGGTTCGCATTGCGCGTGCATGGGTCACTCTGATGGAGCGCCTGGGCTACTCCAAGTTCGTTGCGCAGGGCGGCGATTGGGGCGATCCGGTGACCGAACAGATGGCGGTGCACGCGCCGGGGCAAGTGATAGCCATCCACCTCAATATGCCGTCTGCCGTGCCTCAGGAAATTTTCCCGACGCTCGGGCATGGTGGCCCAGCGCCGGCTGGCCTATCGCCCGATGAAAAGCATGCGTGGGACCAGCTCGACCTCTTCTTCACGCATGGCCTTGGCTACGCGCAGGAGATGACGCAGCGCCCTCAAACACTGTACGCACTTGCGGACTCGCCTGTCGGTCTCGCGGCCTGGATCCTGGATCACGACATCCGGAGCTATGAGATGATCGCCCGTGTGTTCGACGGCAAAAGCGAAGGCCTGACGCGGGACGACGTGCTCGACAATGTCACGCTGTATTGGTTGACGAACACGGCGGTGTCATCGGCCCGTCTCTATTGGGAGAACAAGCTCGCGTTCTTCGCGCCGCAGGGCGTAACGATCCCAGTGGCGGTGAGCGCGTTCCCCGACGAGTTGTACCAAGTACCGCGCAGCTGGGCGGAGCGGGCGTTCCCCAATCTCATTCACTTCAACAAGTTGGAAAAGGGCGGTCACTTCGCGGCTTGGGAGCAACCGGGTCTCTACGTCTCAGAGATGCGAGCTTCGTTCAAGTCGCTGCGCTGAATGTCTGGGCGGCCGCGCACAGGGGAACTGTTCGCGGCCGCCGGCGGGCTGTGCGAAACCCGTTCAATCAAACCGTGAAGATTAACCCCTTCCGAGGAGTAGCGAGCAATGAGAACTACATTGATGTTGGGGGCGCTCTTGATCGCCCACGGGGCATTTGGTCTCGACGTTGCGCGTGCAGGGCAGGCTGGAACTACTCGCGTGGAATTACAGCGGCATGATCTCAGCATACCAGGGCACGAAGCTTTGCAGCTCCGGGTCTCGTTCGATCCCGGTGCGAAGTTTCCGATGCATCGCCATCCGGGTGAGGAGATCATCTATGTCCTCGAAGGGACGCTGAAATACGAGGTCGAAGGCCGGGCGCCGGTGACGCTCAAGGCGGGTGACGTCCTGTTCGTGCCGGCGGGTGTCGCTCACTCGGCGAATAATATAGGCAACGTCGTGGCCGCCGAACTCGGTACGTTCGTGGTCGACAAGAGCAAGCCGCTCGTGACTTTCGTAAAAGAGTGAGCGGTTGGATTGGAGAAGAACCATGTCTGAGAAAATTGACGATGATCGCCGGTTTCTCATGATCACCGCAGCGGTGACCCTGGGTCTCAATGGGTCTTTGTCGAGCACGGCCAAAGCCGGAACACAAACACTTTCATCGGCCGGTGGTTCTCTCAAATCCTTTTCGCCGCTCAAACAGATCGATGCCGGTGTGTTGAGCATCGGGTATGCAGAAGCCGGGCCCGCCGATGGGCCTGCCGTCATTCTTCTGCATGGTTGGCCTTACGACATTTACAGTTATGTCGATGTTGCGCCGATATTGGCTGAGGCTGGCTATCGCGTGATTGTTCCCTATCTGCGCGGTTATGGCAGCACACGCTTTCTTTCGAGCGCCGCAGTCCGCAACGGTCAGCCATCTGCGTTGGGCCTCGACGTCATCGCGCTGATGGATGCACTTAAAATCCCCAAAGCGATCCTCGGTGGTTTCGATTGGGGCGCGCGGACGGCGAACATCGTCGCCGCGCTATGGCCGCAGCGGTGCAAGGCGATGGTGTCGGTGAGCGGCTATCTGATCGGCAGTCAGACCACCGGTGGGGTGCCTCTGCCGCCGAAGGCCGAGCTGCAATGGTGGTATCAATTCTATTTCGCCACGGAGCGCGGGCGCGCAGGCTACGACAAATATCGCCATGACTTCGCGAAGCTGATCTGGCAGCTCGCCTCGCCGAAGTGGAATTTCGACGACGCTAGCTTCGACCGCTCAGCCGCGGCCTTCGCAAATCCCGATCACGTCGCCATCGTCATTCACAATTACCGTTGGCGTCTGGGCATCGCTCAAGGCGAGCCGAAATACGATGCGCTGGAAAAGCAGCTTGCCGAAGCGCCGGTTATTGACGTGCCCACGATAACGATGGAGGGCGATGCCAATGGTGCGCCGCACCCGGAGCCAGCCGCCTATCGCGCGAAATTCTCCGGCAAATATGAGAGCCGGATCATCACGGGGGGCGTTGGGCACAATCTTCCTCAGGAAGCGCCCGTCGCCTTCGCTAAGGCGATCTTGGACGTCGAAAAGCTCTAAGCTGGGCGGCTTGCGCGATGAATACCTCCCACGTAAACGACGGAGGAAAATGAAGCGTGAGTTCGTGTGAGCCTAAATCCCCCACTCTGGAAAGCCTCTGTCCCTTCGACCAAGTCGGAAGCACAGGACATCGTCGCGGCGTTTGAGCTGGGCAGTGAGCCGCAGGCTGTACTCATCAATGAAGAGCCGTTCGAGGATCGCGCGGTCGTCGAGGCGCTCTATATCGACATTCCGGACGGCGATTTGCTGACCAGGCTCGCGGGCCGCGCGGTGCATGTGGCGCTGCTGCCCGATGTGGACTGGATCAAGCTGTCACAAGAAGGCCTTCCGCCCGTGCGTGCGGGGCGGTTCTTCGTCTATGGCGCGCACGATGCGGGCACGGTGCCGCATGGCGTTATCCCGATCAGGATTGAGGCGGGCCTTGCGTTCGGCACCGGGCATCATGAGACGACGGCATTGTGCCTGGGCGTGCTGAGCGATCTTTCGAAGAAACGCCGCTTCGACAATGTGCTCGATCTCGGGTGCGGCACGGGGCTGCTTGCCATCGGCGCTGCAAAGCTGTGGCGCAAGCCGGTGCTTGCCTCCGACATCGATGTCGTCGCCGTGGACGTCACGAAAGAGAACGCGCGTGCCAACGGCGAGGCGCCGCTGGTCCGCGCGGTCACCGCCGACGGGCTCACGCATCCGGCGCTGGCGAAGCAGGCGCCCTACGATCTCATCATCGCGAACATCCTTGCCGGTCCGCTGACGAAGCTCGCGCCCGAGATCGCGCGTGCTCTCTCGCCCGGCGGCATCGCGGTGCTTTCCGGCCTGCTGGAATGGCAGGAGAACATGGTCGTCAGCTTCTATCGCCCGCACGGCCTGATCCTGCGCGGAACGCGGCGCCAGAGCCACTGGTCGGCGGTGACGCTTGAGAGGCCCATGGGCCGGGCGTAGAATCTCCCTCCATCTTAGGGGGACACGTCGTGGCACGCGCACACCTGCTCAAATATGCGTTGATTGTATTCGGTGTTATTTTCTGCCTGATCTATCCGCTCTCGATCTTTTGGCCCTCCGGGTGGGCATGGCACGAGGGCGCGCCCTATATGAACGACTATTTCATGATGATCGTCGGCGTCTATGCGACGCTCGGTGTGTTCCTGATCCTGGCGTCGCGCAATCCGGCGGCGAACGGGAGCCTCATCATGTTCACCATCGTCTCCAGCCTCGTCCACGCCGCGATCATGGCGTGGCAGTCGCTGCAGATGCCGAAACATATGGGCCATCTCTATGGCGATGTTCCGGGCCTCGTCGCGGTGGCGGTGGTGCTCTATCTGCTCAGGCCTTCCGCGGCCTGAACGCTTGGAATGGGGCGCTTCGGACGGTAGGGTCGCGGCCCAATCTTTCGCGAGCCCGCCATGGACAGAAACGCCCCCTTTCAGACCTTCGATGACCGTTCCGACGCCGCGACCTGTGCGCCGCGTCTGGCGGCCCTGCGCGCCGAACTGGCGAAGCGCGGGCTCGACGGGTTCGTGGTGCCGCATTCCGATGAGTATCAGAGCGAGTATCTGCCGGAGTGCAACGAGCGCCTGGCGTGGCTGACCGCATTCACCGGTTCGGCCGGTGCAGCGGTCGTACTGAAAGACAAGGCAGCGGTGTTCGCCGATGGGCGCTACACGCTGCAGGTGCGCGAGCAGACCGACACCAAGCTGTTCGATCCGCGCGATCTGGTCGAGGAGGGCCCAAACGCGTGGCTGGAGGCGAACGCGCCGAAGGGCGCCAAGATCGGGTTCGACCCGTGGGTGCATTCCGCTGCCAACGCCGACGCATTGCGTATGTCGGTCGAGCGCGCCGGCGCGACGCTTGTGCCGACCGACGGCAATCCCATCGACACCGTGTGGCATGACCGTCCGGCGGCGCCGATGGTGAAGGCTGTGCCGCATGCGATGAACCTCGCCGGCGAGAGCGCGGAGTCGAAGCGCACACGCATCGCCGAAGATGTGAAAAAGCTCGGCGCCGATGCAGCCGTGGTCAGTATGGCGGATTCGATCTGCTGGCTGCTAAACATGCGTGGCGGCGACACGCCGCACACGCCGTTCGTGCTGTCCTACGCGATCCTGGGTTCCGACGGATCGGTCGATCTGTTCATGGACAGCCGCAAGTCGTCGCCCGAACTCACCAAGCATTTCGGCAATGCCGTGCGCGTGCGAGAACCGTCTGAGTTCAACGCGGCGCTCGACGCGCTGAAGGGCAAGACGGTCGTTGCCGATCCGACCTACACCGCGTCGGCGGTGTTCTCGCGGCTGGCTGCTGCCGGTGCGACCGTGAAACGCGGCGTCGATCCGTGCCAGTTGCCGAAAGCGTGCAAGAACCCCGTCGAGATCGAAGGCGCGCGCAAGGCGCATGTGCGCGACGGCGCGGCGTTGACCAAATTCCTCGCCTGGATGGCGCGCGAGGCGCCGAACGGCGAACTCACCGAGATCGAAGCGGCGAAAACGCTCGAAGGCTATCGCCGCAAGGAAGGATCGCTGACCGATCTCTCCTTCGATTCCATTTCCGGCGCGGCGCCGCATGCGGCGCTGCCGCACTACCGCGTGACGACGTCGAGCAACCGCAAGATCAACAGGAACGAAATCTATCTGATCGATTCCGGCGGCCAATATCCCGACGGCACCACCGACGTGACGCGCACGATGATCGTGGGCACACCAACGGCGGAGATGAAGGACCGTTTCACCCGCGTTCTGAAAGGCCATATCGCGCTCGCCACCATTCGCTTCCCGGAAGGCACAACGGGCGCCGCGCTCGACGCGCATGCGCGCAAGCCGCTGTGGGATGTGGGCTGCGATTACGATCACGGCACCGGCCATGGCGTCGGCTCGTATCTCTCGGTGCACGAAGGGCCACAGAACATCTCCAAGCGCCCGGTCCTGCAATCCCTGAAGCCCGGCATGATCTGCTCCAACGAGCCCGGTTATTACAAGGAAGGCGAATACGGCATCCGCATCGAGAATTTGATCGTGGTGACCGAGGCCAAGCCCGTTCCCGGCGGCGATGCGCAGCGCAATTTCATGGCGTTCGAGACCATCACGCTCGCCCCCATCGACAGCGACCTGATCGAGCCGAAGCTGCTAACCGAAGACGAGCGTGCCTGGTTCAACGCCTACCACAAGCGCGTGCGCGAAACGCTGTCGCCACTGGTCGATGATGAGACGCGCGCGTGGCTGGAGAAGGCGACGAAGGCGATTTAGCCGCCGCTCAAATTGCATCCCCGGCATAGCGCAGCGAAGCTGCGCGAGGGTCAAGGGGATCCAGGTGATTAGATCATTTCCGGTCTATCCACCTGGTTCCCCTTCCCTCACATCGCGCTTCGCGCGATGCTCGCCGGGGATGACAATTGAGTTTGAGAATGCGCAAAGACCCGAATACACCAGCCGGCACCGTCCATCGCCTGACGCTCGATAGCAAAGCGCTGAAGGGCAACATCCTCGGCGATCCGACCGAGCGCATCATCGATGTCTATGTCCCCACCGGTCACGACGGCAATGACTTGCCGCTGCTGGTCGATCTGGTCGGGTTCACCGCTGGCGGGCCGGCGCATACGAACTGGAAGAACTTCGGCGAGAACGCGCCGGAGCGTCTCGATCGCCTGATCGCCACCGGCACGATGCCACCCTGCGTCGTGGCGTTTCCGGATTGCTTCACTAAGCTTGGCGGCAACCAGTATGTGAACTCCTCGGCGATGGGGAACTGGGACGACTTCCTGCTGAAGGAAGCGGTGCCGTTCGTCGAGAAGACATTCGGCTGCGGCGGGTTCGGCAAGCGCGGCGTGTTCGGCAAAAGCTCCGGCGGCTATGGCGCGATGGTGCACGCTCTGCTCCATCCCGATTTCTGGAGCGCGGCGGCGTCGCATTCCGGCGATATGGGGTTCCCGCTGATGTACGGTCACGAATTCGTGCCGGTGTTGCGCGCGCTGGCGAAGAGCGGTGGCGACATCGGAAAATGGGTCGACGATTTCTGGGCCGCGCAAAAGACCAAAGATGCCGACGTCGGCATCATCATGATGCTGGCGCAGGCGGCAAGCTTCGACCCCGATCCAAGCGCGCGTTACGGCGTGCGCCTGCCGGTGACGCTCGACACCTGCGAGTTCATCGAAGATCGCTGGGCCAACTGGCTTAAATGGGACCCTCTGACGATGGTCGAGACGCGTGGGCCCGGGCTGAAAGCCCTCAAGGGCCTCTACATCGATTGCGGAGATATCGACCAGTACAACCTCGTCTACGGCGCGCGGCGCATGCACCGCGAACTCGATAGGCTCGGCGTCGCGCATATGTACGAGGAATTCCCGGACAACCACTCGTCCGTGGATTACCGGATGGACATCAGTCTGCCGTTTCTGGCGAAAGCGTTGAGCGCGTGACCGGGCAAAAATAAATTTTGCAACCCCCTTGAAGCGTGACGCTGGCATCGCCGTTTCTCCGAAACCCCCACAGGAGTAAACGGACCCACGGCTGCCGCGAAAAGCGGCGGGGAGCCTGTGAATTTTCACGATGCAATGAGTGGAATTCCGCGCCGGAAAAATAAATTTCGCCTCTTTTATCAAGCACTAGCGCGTGGGATTATTCGCAAGCACAGCGGAGCCATGCCCAAAACGACTCGTCACTTCTATACAATTTGCATACAGAAGTTCTGTACGCGCGTAGCACTGCCGCGGCACGCATCATGGCACTGCGTGCGCCTTCCGGGTAACATACAGACTGCAATTCCTCAGGTGTCGGAATGATCACAGAATGGCGACTTGCAGCCGGATTCACGCTTGCGGGAGTGGTTCTCGCAGCCGGCGCGGCCTCACCGGCATTGGCCGTGTCCGGATCGGACTGCCAGCATCGGATCAACGGAACCGAGAAACGCCTGCTGGAATGCATCAAGCCGTTGGCGCTCTGGCATCATTTGGAGAACTTCCAGAAAATTGCCGATGAGAACCCTGGCTCGAAAGGCCATGGCAATCGCGATACCGGTACACAAGGATATCTTGCCTCGGCAAACTACGTCGCCGGTCTTATGCAACAGGCCGGCTATCGCGTGCACATTCAGTCCTATCAATGGAGGCATTCCAAAACAGCCGGCGCACAGCGATTGACCATCGATGGTCACGCCTATCGGGAATCGCAGGACTGGTTTGTCGCGAGCCTGTCCGGCAGCGGCGTTGTCGCGGCGGCGGTCGCGGTTCCGCACGACGGAAGACAGACTCTCTCATCGGAAACGGGTTGCACATCCGCGGCCTTTAGGGATTTCAGGCGCGGCAGCGTCGCGCTTTTGCGGCGTGGCGCATGCGATTTCGATGCGCAGGTCGCCAATGCCGAACGGGCCGGTGCTTCGGCCGTGATCCTCTATAACGATCGCACAGCGCCGGATGCCGATTCGCGCTATCGCAAGCATGCGGACGCCAAAGCGTTTCCCGCGGTTCTGACGCAAGAGGCGCATATCCCGGTTGTCGGTGCCGTTTCCTATGCGTTGGGTGCATCGCTTGCGGCGCAATCTCTGTCAGGCCATACCCCCGCTGCGAATATCGGCATCCGGACGGAAACCAAATCCGACACGGACTACAACGTCATCGCCGACTCGCCGTTCGGCGATGCCAATCATACCGTCGTCGTCGATGCGCATCTGGATTCGATTTACGGCGCGGGGATTCTCGACAACGGCTCCGGATCGGCAACGATTTTGGAGATCGCCCGTAATCTTGCCAATACGCCAACGAAGAACAGATTGCGCTATGTCTGGTTCGGGGGCGAGGAATTGGGTCTTCTCGGATCGCGCTATTACACGCGCAATCTGCGCGGGGCCGAGCTCAAGAAGATCGCGTTCGACATCGATGTCGATGTCACGGCGACGCCGAACTACGCGGTGCTGATCGCCGATCCCGGTCACGCAACGAACAAGGACAAATTTCCGCCGAACGTCATTCCGGAATCGCAGATCGGCAACCGTGAATTTGCGCGCTATTTCCGCACCATCGGGATCCCGGCGCGGATCGCGGGCTTCGGCAACGATGGAACAGATTCGCTGGCGTTCAGCCTCGTGGGCGTGCCCAACACGGGCATCCTCACGCAGCAGAACTGCTGCAAGCGTGACTGGGAAGTGCGGCTGTGGGGCGGCTTCACCGGCAACTTCGAAGGCAAGGTTCCAAGCCGCAATGGCGGCTGCGTGGACTGGCCGCATCGCTGGTGCGACAATCTTTCGAACAATGATCGTGCCGTCCTGGGGTTTGTTTCAAAGGCCGTTGCGGACGTCGTGTTCCAGATCGCGAATGACGATACCGTGGGCCGGAGCTGGTAAACAGGTATCGCCACGCGCCATTGGCAGCCGGCAGCGTTCTTGCCCACGCCAGACCGACGACGGCGCGTCTGGCGCGAAACGTATCGCTTAGCGCCGCGTCAGCGAGTCCGCGACGGTCAAGGCAACACCGATGAGCGTCACAGTCGTGGCAAGCTCTGTCCAGCGGAATGCCGTGGGCTCGGTCATCAGCACCGGCACGAATACCAGCGGGATGAACGACGCGTACATCACGGCCGCAAGTATCACACCGAGCCGTGCCTGTATGCCGGTAAGGATCGCAACGCCGGCCATGATGTGGAACACGCCGGTCGCATAGCCCCAGAATTCCTGGCTCGGTGGCAGCCATGTAGGGATCATCGGCGCTGTGTAGTTCATGTAAACGAAGTGCGCGGCCCCAAACAGCAGCGCGCAAAGACCGAACGCCAGCTGCGCGATTCGGGTGAGGCGCGCGGCCAGCGTCGCATCGATATCGGCTGTAGCGGCGTAGATGATGAGCGCTCCGGCTGTGATGGCGACCGGCTCGGCCACGCCGCTGTAGGCACCGAACACCGTGAGGTTCTTGAGGATGACGTTGCCGTTCATCAGGAGGACGACGATGAACGCGTAGTAGACGGAGATTGCGGCGGCAGCCCCCGTCACGGTCTTGCGCCACGCGAGACCTATGCCTGTCACAAGCATGAACGCCGCCGCGGCATAGGCGAGTGCTAGGCGTTCGGGAAACCATTTTGGCACCGGCTGCCCGGAGATAAAATCGCCCCAGACAAAACCGGCGATGCCGAACGCAACAATGCCAAGACCAAAAACACGCCAGCCGAATTCGATTGTCCTGTTGTCGTTCGCAGCCATGTGTACCCCCGCCAAAGCGTGCGCATCCTAAGGCACATGCTGGGACTTCGCCGCGCGGGGATGTTCAAGATCGCGTGAGGCCGTCACGGCCTAGTCGTCGTCCGACTTCTTCTTGTCATCGTCCGATGTGCCGGTGACGACATTTGCCGTGCCCTTCACGACATGGGACGTCACGTGGACCGCGGTGGATGTGACAGTGACGGCGCCATCGACAGCGGCACCGGCAACGCTGGCGACTACACAGCCGGAAAGACCGACGCCCGCGAGCATCAGCATGCCAAAACAGAGGATTTTACGCATCGCACACTCCTTCGACAGACCCACACTGCCAGCAAAAGGTTACGCACCTATTCCCCGCGTCGTTAAACTACCCGCCGATGAGCTTCAGCCAGCCGTCTTCGTCGATCACTTTCACGCCGTGTTTCTGGGCCTCGGCGAGCTTTGACCCGGCGCCTGGGCCGGCAACGACGAGATCGGTCTTCGCCGACACGGAACCGGAAACTTTCGCCCCGAGCGATTCCGCACGTGCCTTGGCCTCCTGCCGCGTCATTTTTTCCAGTGTGCCAGTGAAGACGACGGTCTGGCCGACAACCGGCGACCCGGCGGTCTTGGGCGGGGCGAGCGGAATGACATCGACCTCTTTGAGCAAGTTGCTCACGAGCTTGCGGTTGTGCGGCTCGTCGAAGAAATCCTTGATCGCCTCGGCCAAGACTTCGCCGACGCCGCCGATCTCCTGCAATTCCGCGACAGCGTTCTTGCTTTCCATCGCGTCGATGAAGGTGTCGATACTTTTGTAGTTCCGCGCGATCAGGCGCGCGTTGATCTCGCCGACATGGCGGATTCCGAGCGCGTTGATGAAACGATCCATCGCGATCTTCCGACGCGCATCGATGGAGGCAATGAGATTGGCGACGAGCTTGCTGTCCTCGTCGTCGTCCTTCTTCGCCTTCTTGACCTCTTCCTTGCCCTCTTTGGCGCGGCGTTCTGCGGCCTGTTCGGCGCGGCGTTCGGCCAGTGCCTTGTTCAGCGCGTCCGGCTTTTTGGCGAGACGGAAGATGTCCGCCGGTTCTTTCAGAAGACCCTTCTCATGCAGCGTTTCAATATACGTTCCACCAAAACCTTCGATGTCGAAAGCGAGACGCGACACGAAATGGCGCAGCCGCTCAACCGCCTGTGCAGAGCAGATGAGCCCGCCGGTACAGCGCCGGTCGACGTCTTCCTTGCCGGTCTTCTCGTCCACTTCGCGCACCGCGTGACTGCCGCAAACGGGACATTTGTGCGGGAAGGCAAATGGCTTTGCGCCGCGCGGCCGCTTCTCCAGAACGACGCGAACGATCTGCGGGATCACGTCGCCGGCGCGCTGCACCACGACGGTGTCGCCGATGCGCACGTCCTTGCGCGCGATCTCATCTTCGTTGTGCAACGTCGCGTTCTGTACCACCACGCCGCCGACGGTGAGCGGCTTGAGTTTCGCGACAGGCGCGAGCTTGCCGGTGCGGCCGACCTGGATATCGATATCGAGCAAGGTCGTCTCCGCTTGCTCCGCGGGGAATTTGTGCGCGATCGCCCAGCGCGGCGACCGCGAGACAAAGCCAAGGCGCTCCTGAAGATCGAGACGGTCGACCTTGTAGACGACACCGTCGATGTCGTAGCCAAGATCGGCGCGCTTGCCTTCGATGTCGCGATAGAATTTCAAGATCTTGTCCGTCGTATCGCAGCGGCGCACCAGCGGATTGACCTTGAAGCCCCAGTTTTTGAACGTCTGCAGCATGTCCCATTGCGTATCGGCGGGCATGTCGCTCGCCTCGCCCCACGCGTACGCGAAGAAATGCAGCGGCCGCGCCGCCGTCATCGCGGGATCGAGCTGGCGCACCGCACCGGCGGCGGTGTTGCGGGGATTGACGAAGAGCGGCTTGCCGTCCTTCTCCTGTCGCTTGTTCAGCGCCGTGAAATCCTTGTGCGTCATGTAAACTTCACCGCGCACCTCGAACACTTTGGGCACCTTGCCGTGCAGGCGCAGCGGGATGTCGTTGATCGTGCGCAGATTGGCGGTGATGTCCTCACCCTCCGCGCCGTCGCCGCGTGTGGCACCGCGCACGAACAAGCCGTTTTCATAGCGCAGAGACGCTGAAAGGCCGTCGATCTTAGGTTCCGCCGTGAAGACGAGATCGTCGTCCTCCTTCAGGCCGAGAAACCGGCGCACCCGCGCGGCGAAATCGGCGATGTCCTCGTCGTGGAAGGCGTTGTCGAGCGAGAGCATCGGTTTGGCATGCACGACCTTGGCAAATTTCTCGGACGGTCTGGCGCCCACGCGATGCGACGGACTGTCTGGCCGAATGAGATCGGGAAAGCGCCGTTCGATAGCGTCGTTGCGCCGCTTCAATGCGTCGTAATCGGCGTCGCTGATCGTCGGCGCGTCCTCGCCGTGATAGCGGCGGTCGTGGTCGGCGATCTCGGTGGCCAACCGTTCGAGGTCTTTCTTCGCTTCGGCCTGCGTAAGTTTTTCGACCGGCTTCATGCGCGTTTGCGGGCCTTCTTGGGCGGCGGCGTCTGCGCTTCGGCGATGAGGCGGCGGGCGGCAGCGCGGGCTTCTTCCGTCACAACGGCGCCGGAGAGCATGCGGGCAACTTCTTCGACCCGTTCTTCGTCATCGAGAAGATCGACGCGCGTCTTGTCGCCCTTGCGCGTGATGCGGAAGTGGCGCACGGCGCGTGCCGCGACTTGCGGCGAGTGGGTGACGAGCAGAACCTGCGTCGTCTGCGCGAGTCTTTGGAGCCGTTCCCCGACAGCATCCGCCACCGCGCCACCGACGCCGCGATCTACCTCGTCGAACACCAGCGCCGCCGGCGGCGTCGCTTCCGAAAGCGCAACTTTCAGCGCCAGCGAAAGACGCGCGAGTTCGCCGCCTGATGCGATGCGGGTCAGCGGTCCGAATGCTGCGCCTTCCACCGTCGCGATCTCGAAGGCGACACGTTCAAGACCGGACGCGCCAGCCTCATCATCCGCAAGCGGCGTCAGCGCCGCGCGGAATTTCGCATGGCCGAGCTTGAGCGGCGTGAGTTCGGCTGCCACAGCGGCTTCCAGGGATCTTGCAGCCGCTTCGCGCGCCTTGGATAGTTTCAGACCCGCGGCACGATATGCGGCGTGAGCGGCGGTTACCGCTTCCGCCGCTTTCTTCAGACCGGCATCGCCGCCACCGATGGCATCGTGCTTGGCCCGGAACTCCGCGAGCACACGCGGCAGTGCATCCGGCTGGACGCCATATTTGCGCGCGGCCGCGCGCAGCGCGAACAGGCGTTCTTCCTTGCGCTCCAGCGTCGTGGGATCGGCATCGAGACGCGACAGGAATGCGTCCAGTTCACGGCGCGCCTCTTCGGTCTGTGCGAAGGCCTGTTCCAGCGCGGCTTCCGCCGCTGCCAAGGACGGCCTGGCGCTTTCGTTCAGGCGCGACAGGCGTTTCAGCGCCACAGCGAGAGCGTTCTCCGCACCGCGCTCGCCACTCAGGGACTCGGAGGCTGCAGACACGTCTTCCGCGATCTTGGTCGCGTTCATCAGCAGAACACGCTCATTGGCGAGCGCCACCTCTTCACCCTCTTGCGGCGCCAGCGACGACAATTCGTCGTGCGCTGCTTTCACGTACTCGGCGTCTGCCGCGGCATTGGCGGCCATGCGGCGCAATTCGGCTTCGGCTTTGCGGGCTGCGTCCAGTTCGGCGAAGCGGTCCGCCACCTCACGCGCCAACGCTTCATTGCTGCCAAATGCATCGAGCAACACGCGATGAGTGGCGACATCGAACAGCCCACGGTCGTCGGTCTGGCCATGCACCTCCAGCAGCGATCCGCCAAGGTCTCTGAGCAGCGCCACGCCGACCGGTTCGTCATTCACGAATGCGCGCGTCCGCCCGTCGCTCGAAAGCGTGCGGCGCAAAACGATCTCATTCTCGGCGGGCAGTTCCTGTTCGCGCAGCAACGCGAAGGCGGCATTCTTTGCGGGCGGTTCGAACACGGCGGTCGCCGAACCCTGCGTGGCCCCCGGGCGCACGGCAGCACGTCCGCCGCCGCGGCCACCGGCGGCCAGACCCAACGCATCGAGCAGAATGGATTTGCCAGCGCCGGTCTCGCCGGTCAGCACGTTGAGACCCGGCGCGAATTCGAGCGCGGCGCTTTCAATCAGAACAATGTCGCGGACCGTCAGGGCGGCCAGCATCGGCGACTCACGGAATGATCTTCGAGAAAGCTTTGCTGATCCATGAGGATTTGTCTTCCTCCGGCTTCATATTATGGCTCTGCAGAAGCTCGTAGGAATCCTTGTACCAGTGGCTTCCGGGATAATTGGCGCCGAGCACGGCGGCGGCCGTTTTAGCCTCGTTGTAGAGGCCAAGCGCGTAATAGGCCTCGGTCAGGCGCTCCAGAGCTTCGGCGATCTGGGTGGTGCGTTGGTATTGTTCCACCACGATGCGGAAGCGATTGATGCCGCCGATATAGTCCCCGCGCATGAGGTAATAACGACCGACCGCCATTTCCTTGCCCGCGATATGGTCGATCGTGAGGTCGATCTTGAGTTTGGCGTCGCGCGCATATTCGGTATCCGGGAAACGCTGCACAACGTCCTGAAGTGCGACGAGCGCGGCCTGCGTGTTGCCTTGATCGCGGCCGATATCGACGATCTGCTCATAGAGCGAGATGGCCTTCAAATAAAACGCATAGGCGACTTCGTGGCTGCCCGGGTGCAAAGCGATGTAGCTGTCCGCCGCGCTGATCGCGTCCTGATATTTGTTGGCGTGGTAGTAGCAATAGGCCGACATCAGCATCGCACGGCGCGCCCACACCGAATAGGGATGCTGGCGCTCGACCTCGTCGAACTGCCTGGCGGCGCCCTCCCAATCGTCGTCGTCGATTTTCTTCCAAGCATCGGCATAAATCCGGTCGATGGGCCGCTCGACATATTCCGGCTCCTTATCGCCGCCTGAGTCCTTGCCAAACATCGAACCGATCGTGTCGCAGCCCGCAAGCGCGAGGGTCGACCCGAGCACGAGGGTCAGCAGGGCCGGACGGATATATCGTGTGAAGGACAAGCGCATGTTCCGGTTCGAGCCCTTTTGACGAGGATTCTAGACGAGGGGACGGGACCTTATGCCATCACGGATGAACCCCGGTCCAGTGCACAAGACCGCTAGCGTAAAGGGCCCGAGGCGGCGGATTCCGCTGGTATTACGGCAGGTTAACGAGGGCGTAATTCGACGGGTCGGCGAACAGGCGGCGCAGAAGTGCATTGTTCAACGCATGGCCGGACCGCCTCCCCTCGAACCGGGCAATCAGCGGATGACCGGCCAGCGCCATGTCGCCGACGGCGTCGAGGATTTTGTGGCGGACGAACTCGTCCGGAAAACGCATCAGCGCGGCGTTCAGGATAGTGTCCCCTTCTATGGCCAGCGTGTTGTCGAGTGAGGCGCCATGGCCGCGATCCATCTTCTTGAGCATCTCCAGCTCATGGACAAAGCCGAAGGTGCGCGCTGGCGCGATCTCGCGGCGGAAGGCATCGGCGGAGAAGGTGAGCGCAAATGTCTGGCGACCAATGGCCGGCGTCGGGAATTCGATCTCGAAATCATATTCAAGGTGCCCGGACGGGATCAGCGCTGCGCCGGCGTCCTTGTGGGTGACCTCAACACGCTTAAGGACTTTCACAGCCTGCCGGGGCGCGGATTGCTCCTTGAACTCGGCATCTTCGAGCAAAGTGAGATAGGACAGCGCATCGCCGTCAAGGATCGGCGGCTCGGGTCCGTCGAGGGTAACGAGAAGATCGTCGATCTCCGCCATCGCGACGGCGGCCATGAGATGCTCCACGACGCCGACCTTTGCGCCGCCGTTTGCGATCACCGTTCCGAGATTGGTCTCTGTCACAACATCGTAGCGCGCGGGAATATCGACGCCCAGATCGCTACGGCGAAATACGATCCCTGCTTCGGGCGCCGCCGGAGACAGCGTCATGCGGACCTTGGTACCCGCGTGCAGCGCGGTCCCTTCGGTCATGACGGTCTTGGCGATCGTGCGGCGGCTCATGGGCGCACCATAAGGTTATTCGGACTGCCGCAAAAGCAAACAGGCCCCCTCCAGATGGAGAGGACCTGTCTGTAGATGTTTTCGTGAGGTTAGTTCGACTGGCGGCGCAGGAAGGCCGGGATCTCAAACTGCTCGTCACGCTTGTGATCCGGGAACAGATCCGCGGCGCTGTTGTCGGCCTGGCGCAGTTGCTCGGCCGGTGCGGGCGAGCGCGTCATCACCTGGGCGTTGGCGCGCGGCGCGAGGGTCGCACGCGGAGCCTGTACAGGCGCGGGAGCGGGCTCCATGCGCATGTCTTCCTTCGGCTTCTTGCGCAGGAACCAGCCACGGCGTTCCGGCTCGGGCTGCGGCGCGGGCTGTTGCAGGCGTACAGGCTGCTGCGGACGCACGATGGACGGCAACGGCTCGTCCTCGATGATCTGCGGCGCATCGGAGCCGCCGAGGATGTAATCCTCGCTCGGGGACACAGGTTCGGCCTGCTGCACGGCGTTCATTTCCGCCGCGAGGGCTTCCTGCTGACGCATCACCGGGTTCACAGGCTGCGGCATCGGATCGACCGTCGCTTGAGGAAGGAACTGGACCGGCTTGAGCTTGGGCCGCAGCGGTTCGACATTGCGCGGCATCTTCATTTCCATCGCGTCTATTCCTGTGGCGACGACGGAAACGCGGATGCGGCCTTCCATATTGTCGAGGATTGTCGAGCCGAAAATGATGCGCGCATCGGGATCGACTTCGGCACGAACGCGGTTCGCGGCCTGCTCGACCTCAAACAGCATCAAATCCGGACCGCCGGTGATGTTGATGAGCACGCCACGCGCGCCCTTCATCGACACGTCGTCAAGCAGCGGGTTGCAGATCGCCATGTCGGCCGCCTTCTGCGCACGATCTTCACCTTCGGACTCGCCGGTGCCCATCATCGCCTTGCCCATCTCCGAGATCACCGCCTTGATATCGGCGAAGTCGAGATTGATCAGGCCAGGCATCACGATTAGGTCGGTGACGCCGCGGACGCCGGAATGCAGAACCTCATCCGCCATCGCGAAGGCCTGCGCGAAGGTGGTACGGTCGTTGGCGACTCGGAACAGATTCTGGTTCGGAATGACGATCAGCGTATGGACGTGTTGCTGAAGCTCGAGGATGCCGCGCTCTGCGATGCGCATGCGGTTGTCGCCTTCGAACGCGAACGGCTTGGTGACGACGCCGACGGTAAGGATGCCCAGCTCGCGCACGGCCCGCGCGATGACGGGGGCTGCCCCAGTGCCGGTGCCGCCGCCCATGCCCGCGGTGATGAAAACCATGTGCGAACCGCCGAGCTGTTCAAGGATCTCGTCGAGCGATTCTTCCGCACCCGCGCGGCCGACATCGGGCTGCGCGCCCGCGCCGAGACCCTCGGTGGTCAGCGCGCCGATCTGGATCTTGCGCTCAGCCTTGGATTGGGCCAGCGCCTGCGCGTCGGTGTTCGCAACGACGAACTCCACGCCTTCCAGCTTGGCGCCGATCATGTTGTTGACGGCATTCCCGCCCGCGCCGCCCACACCCAGGACGGTAATGCGCGGACGCAATTCTTTTTGCTCGGGCGCTTTCAGATTGATGGCCATGTTATTTTCTCCTTACCTGCTCAGCTCACGCCGTCCTTTTTCGCACGCCACAAAAGCCCAACTGATTCGTCTTATTATTGTTGAATCACCGGAGCAGCCCACCGGTCAACCGGCTAAGCCACCCTTTACCGCTGTCCTCGTCCGGCGGATTCACCGGATCGGGGTTCAATTCTTCGGGACGCATGGTGGCACCCGCCACCAGAAGACCGATCGCCGTCGCATAGTCCGGACCGGACGACGCGGCGGGGAGGCCGGGGAAGTTTTGCGGCTTGCCGATGCGCACCTGCTTGTTCAGGACGCGGCTCGCGAGTTCGCGGACACCGGCAAGCTGGCAGGCGCCGCCGGTCAGAACCGCGCGGCGTCCCGCGGCGACATCGAAGCCCGAGGCGCGAAGTCGCGACTGCACTTCGCCCAGCGTTTCCTCAAGCCGCGCCTGGATTATGCGGGTGAGCATGGAGCGCGGCACACGCATCGCGGCGCCCTCACCATCCTCGCCCATCTGGCTGATCGCGACGACATCGGCGCCGAGTTCGAGATCGCCCAACGCGGCCCCATATAAAGTCTTGGCGCGTTCGGCCGCCGACAGTGGGGCGGACAGCATCCGCGCCAGATCGGTCGTCACCTGATGGCCGCCCATCGGCACGACGTCGGCATGGACGAGATGGCCTTCGAGGAAGACGGCGATGGAGGTGACGCCCGCGCCCATGTCGATGACCGTGGCGCCAAGCTGCTTCTCATCGTCGGTCAGCGCCGCAAGGCCGCTGGCATAGGGCGCAAACAGGGAGCCCACGACATTGAGATGGCAGCGCTCGACCGCGAGCTTGAGGTTCTGGTACGGCGACGGCTTGACCGCGACAGCATGCATAGCGACGCCGATGCGCTGGCAGAACATGCCCGACGGGTCGCGCACGCCACGCGCCTCGTCCACCACATAGGCCGTCGGCGCGCATTGGATGACTTCGTGGTTCTCAAGCGTGCATTTCATGCGGCCGTCGGCCAGCAGCGCGCGCAAATGCGCGTCCGTCACAAGCGCACCGTCCAGGGCCATCACCGCGCGCGAGGTGACGCTGACCGGCTGGCCGCAATTCAGCGAGATCAGAACGTTCTGGACGCGGGCATCGGCATGGTTTTCCGCCGCTGCAACGCAATCGCGGATCGACTCCTCGGCGAGATCGAGGCTGACGATCGTGCCGGCACGAATGCCCTGGCTCTCGCGCAACGCGGCGCCGAGGATACGCAGGCCGCTGTGTTCGGCGCGACCGATGAGACACGCGATCTTGGACGAGCCGATGTCCAGCGCCGCAACAAGACCGGGCCGATACGCGGGCACTTCGCCCACCGCGCGCAATCGCACTGTTTCACCCATCAGAGTTCTCTCCCCCGATCGACCTTGGAGGTCTGACCGCTCTTCAACACAAAGAAATAATAGGACGGGACGCGCAGATCGATCTCCGCGAGGTTCCGTTCCAGAATGGATTTATCGACGATGAGGGACTCGAGCGTATCGAGTTCCTTCTGCCAGCCGGTTTCCGGCAGCTTGACGATGACACCGTCGTCGAGGATCAGGTTCCAGCGGCGCAGCGACTGGCGTTGATAGATCTTTACGCGCGCCGCGACCGCGCGATGCTGCGACACCGCATCAACGATATCTGCCGCCGGCTGTGGCGCACCGTCACCGGCAAGCAGCGGCAGGTTCGCGAACGTCGCGACGTCGGTGCGCGTGATCAGACCGCCGTTGCGCTCGATTACCGTAACGCCGTCCGGGGACTTCCACAGCGCGAAAGGCAGTTTTTCGACGACGCGGACATAGATCGCATCGGGATAGCGACGCTGGACATCGGCTTCCGCAACCCAGTCGAGCTTCATCAACTTCTTGCGCGCGGTCTGGACGTCGGCATCGAAGATTGATTGCCCCGGCTCGAACCCAAGCGCGGCGAGGATGGTCTCCGGCGGCGTGCGCGCATTGCCCGCGAGATGAACCTCCGCGATGCCGAACCCGGCCTGCGCCACGACCGACGAAACCGCATTGTCGATACGATGGATCGTACGGCCGATGACGCCACTGACAAGGATCGCTGCGATCAGCGTGATCGTGAGAAGCCCAAACGTCAGCATGAACATCGGGCGGCGTGCTTTGAGCCAGCCTCGCGTCGCATTACCCATGCGCGCGAACAGGCTCGGCTTCGCTTCACGCTTGTTGAAGGTCGAGCGCAGTTGGGTCCCGCGCGTTCCACGTTTCGGACGCGGCGGTGTCTTGCCGCGCGAGCGGCCTTGGGGGCGTTCCACCTTCACCGATCGCATGAGGCATCCTCCACGATCCAGCGGCACAATTTGGCGTAGGTCATGCCGGCATAGGCGGCCTGCTCCGGCACGAGCGAGGTCGGAGTCATGCCCGGTTGGGTGTTGGTCTCGAGCGCGATGAGGCGCGGCTCGCTGCCCGTGTCGTCAAAGCGAAAATCGGTACGCGTCACACCGCGGCAGCCGAGCGCCTGATGTGCGAGGACGGAAAGCCGTTTGGCTTCCTCAGCGATGTTCGCCGGAATCTTCGCCGGCAGCACGTGTATCGAACCGCCGGCCGCGTATTTCGCTTCGTAATCGTAGAATTCGAGATTGGTCGTGATCTCGGTGACGCCGAGCGCCTTGTCGCCCATCACGGCAACAGTCAGCTCGCGCCCTGGAACATATTCCTCGATCATCATCGCGTCAGTGAGATTCCATTCCGCCTTCGTCAATTCGGACGGCGGACGGTTGTCGCCCTTGCGGATGATATAGACACCGACGGATGAGCCCTCGTTCACCGGCTTGATGACGTAAGGCGGCTCCATCAGATGCCTGGAGCCCGCCTCGCGGCGATCGGCGACAATCGACTTCACGACCGGGATGCCGGCGGCGCGATAGACATCCTTGGTGCGCTCCTTGTGCATCGCCAGTGCCGAAGAGAGAACGCCGGAATGCGTGTAAGGGATGCGCAGCAATTCCAGCACGCCCTGGATGCAGCCATCCTCGCCGTAACGGCCATGCAGTGCGTTAAAGGCGCAATCGACCTTGGCGTCGAGCAATTGCGCGCCGGGATTCTCGCCGGGATCTATCTCGACAACGTCGAAACCTTCCTCGCGCAGGGCAGCAGCACAGCCAGCACCGGACGACAGGCTCACCTCGCGCTCCGCCGAACGTCCGCCAAGCAGGACAGCGACGCGCTTGAACGTGCGACTATTCATCTTGCGGGCTCCGCACGCTGGGCGACACCCACCCGCTTGATTTCCCATTCCAGCTCGACGCCGGACTTGGCCTTCACCCGCGCACGGACCTCTTCGCCCAGCGCCTCGATTTCGGCGGCAGTGGCGTCGCCCGTGTTGATGAGGAAGTTGCAGTGCTTCTCGCTGACCTGCGCCGCACCGTGCATCAGCCCGCGGCAACCGGCTTCGTCGATCAGCTGCCAAGCCTTGCGGCCCTGTGGATTCTTGAAGGTCGAACCGCCGGTGTGCGATTTGATCGGCTGCGTGGACTCGCGCTGTTCGACCAGCGCTTCCATACGCGCCCTCACAGCAGTGGGTTCATCCTTCACGCCTTCGAACACGGCTTCGACGAAGATCAGATCGTCCGGCACCTGCGCCTTACGATATACAAAGCCCATGTCATCTGCGGACAGCGTGTGCTTGTTGCCCTTGCCGTCGATAGCGGTCGCCTCGACAAAGATGTCCTTGATCTCTTTGCCGTAGCAGCCCGCGTTCATCTTCAGCGCGCCACCGATCGTGCCGGGGATCCCGCGCAGGAATTCGAGACCGCCGATGCCAGCCTCGGCCGCTGCCCGCGCCACCGCAGCGTCGAGCGCCGCAGCACCGACACGAACCCTCGTGTCTTCGACCGAAATCTTGCCGAACGCGCCGGGCAGCCGGATCACAACGCCGGGGATGCCCCCATCGCGAACGAGAAGGTTGGAGCCGACACCGATCACGCTGACCCGCGTCTCTGGCGAACGTGCATATAAGAAAGTCGCGAGGTCGTCCGCATCCGCCGGGCGGAACAGGATTTCCGCAGGCCCTCCCGCGCGGAACCAGACGAGGTCCTTCAAGGCGGCGCCTAGAGCATAAGTCCCGCGCACGGGTGGCAGCGCATCGCAGGGACGGGTCATCATCACGCCTGACCCTCCAGCTGTGCCTGCAGCGCATGCGCCCAGTGCGAGATTGAACCGGCGCCGAGCATCACGACAGCACCGCCCTGCTTGACGAGCGGCGCGACGATACCGGCGATATCCATACCGCCGTCGATCGTCAGCACATTGCGATGACCGTGGCTGCGCAGCGCTTCGGCATAGGTGTCACGGTCGATACCTTCGATGGGCTGCTCGCCCGCAGGATAAACCGGCGCGATGATCGCGACGTCTGCGTCGTTGAGGCAGGAGCAGAATTGCTCCCAGGTGTCGCGCAGACGCGTGTAGCGGTGCGGCTGCACGACGGCGATCACGGGACCGGTATAGGCCTGACGCGCGGCTTTCAACGCGGCCGCGATCTTGAACGGATTATGGGCATAGTCGTCAATGATCGCGAGGCCGTTCCACTCGCCGACTTTCGAGAAGCGGCGGCCGACACCACCGAACTTGCGCAAGGCTTCGCGGATTTTGTCGTCGCTGACGCGCAGTTCTCGCGCCACAGTGATCGCGGCCAGCGCGTTCTGCACGTTGTGCTCTCCCGGCATCGGCAGGCAGAGCTGTTCCATGCGCGTCTCGATATTGCGGCGGCGATCCGTGACGATGACGTCGAAATGCGAGGCACCTTCAGAGAAGGTGACATTCAAGGCGCGCACGTCCGCCTGCGGTGACAGGCCGTAAGTAACGATGCGGCGATCCTCGATACGGCCGACCATTGCCTGCACTTCAGGATGATCGATGCACAGAACCGCAAAGCCGTAGAACGGCACGTTCTCGACAAAACGCTGGAATGCATCACGCATCTTGTCGAAGGTGCCGTAGAAATCGAGATGATCGGGATCGGCGTTCGTCACCACCGCGACGGTCGATGGCAGACGCAAAAAGGTGCCGTCGCTCTCATCGGCCTCGACCACGACCCAGTCGCCGGCGCCGAGACGCGCGTTGGTGCCGTAGGCGTTGATGATGCCGCCGTTCACGACCGTGGGGTCGAGATCGCCGGCATCGAGCAACGCCGCCACCATCGTCGTCGTCGTCGTCTTGCCGTTGGTGCCCGCAATCGCAACGCAGGATTTCAACCGCATGATCTCGGCCAGCATTTCGGCGCGGCGCACAAGCGGAAGATTGAGCTTGCGCGCCTCTTCGAACTCGACATTCCCCGGCTTCACCGCGGACGAATAGACGACGACATACGCAGCGGCGACGTTCTTCGCCGCGTGACCGATGGAAACAGGGATGCCCATCGATTTGAGGCGCTTCACACTGAGGTTGTCGGCGATGTCGGAGCCCTGAACCTTGTACCCGAGATTGTGCATGATCTCGGCGATGCCGCTCATGCCGATGCCGCCGATGCCGATGAAATGGATCGGTCCGATATCGAGCGGAACGCGCGTCTGGACCGGTTTCATGTAGCCCTCGCGAGATTTTCGGCCAAGTCCGCAAGACGCGAAACTGCATCAAGCTTCGCCAGGGCATGCGCATTCGCCGCGCGTTGGGCGAGATCGTCCGGATTGGAGAAAGCGAACTTGATCATGCCGGCGAGTTTTTCCGGCGTGAGCGTGGACTGCGCCACGCACCAGCCGGCATTGGCCTTCGACAGGATTTCGCCGTTGGGCGTCTGGTTGTCGTCGAGCGCGTGCGGCAGCGGAATCAGGATTGCGGGACGGCCGATGGCCATCAGCTCGCTGACCGTGCCCGCGCCGGAACGCGCGATCACAAGCTGCGCCTTCGCCAGGCGCGCAGGCATGTCGGTGTAGAAGCTGGCGAGTTCCGCGTTCATGCCACTAGCGGCATAGGATGCGCGCACGGCATCGAGATCTTCCGGACGGCATTGCTGCACGATGTCGAGACGCGACCGGAACGGTTCCGGTAGCAGCGCGACCGCCGCGGGAACCAGCTCGCTCATCGCGCGCGCACCCTGGCTGCCGCCGAAGACGAGCAGATGCAATGGGCCCGTCGCATCCGGCATGTTATAAGGTGTGCCGGCGAGCGCCACGACTTCGGGACGCAGCGGATTGCCGGTCAGCACGATCTTCGACACATCCTTGGGCGCGAAACGCGCAATCGGGAATGCCGCCGCCATCACGCGCACCTTGTTCATCACCGCGCGGTTGGCGCGGCCGGTGACTGCGTTCTGTTCCAATACCGCGGTCGGAAAGCGGCCGAGCCACGCCGCGATCATCACGGGCAGACTGGGATAGCCCCCGAAGCCAATCACCGCGCCGGGCTTGATGCGCGAGAGCTTCGCAAGCGACATCATGATGCCGGCCACGATCTCGAATGGCGCAGCGAGCAAACGGATAAACGAACGATCCGAGAAGGCCGCAGACGGAACGGTCTCGATAGCGGCGCCCGGAAACGCCGTCGCGTAATTCGTGCCGCGGCGATCGGTCATCACCACGATGGTCTTGCCGCGACGCACGAGTTCGGCGGCGAGCGACTGCGCCGGAAAGAGGTGACCGCCGGTGCCTCCGGCGCTGAGCACGATGGTTGTCACGCGCGCGCTCCCAGCATCTGGCCGAAGAACGGCTTCTGTTCGCGAGTCTCTAGCTTCGGCCGCTGGCGTGTGACGGCAAGCGCGAAGCCCATCGTCAGCGCGACCGCGAACAGCGACGAGCCGCCGTAAGAGATAAAGGGCAACGTCATGCCCTTCGCGGGCAAGAGGCTGACCGCGACACCCATATTGATGAACGCCTGGATGGCCGTGACCATCGCGAGGCCCGCGCCGGCAAGCTGCGAGAACGGATCGCGCGCGTTCGCCGAGCGCAGCATGATGCGCACCGACAGGATGCAGAACAGGATCGCGACGATGCCGCACAGCACCAGCCCAAACTCCTCGCCCGCGACCGCGAAGATGAAATCGGAATGCGCGTCGGGGATACGGTATTTGATCGTGCCGGCACCCGGTCCGACGCCGAGCAGGCCGCCATGCGCGAACGCCTTCAGCGCCAGCCCGGCCTGATAGCCGATCTGGGATGGATCGAAATACTGAGCCAGACGATGACGCACATGCGGGAACAGCGCATAAGCGAGCCCGCCAAGCATCACGCCGGCACCGGCCAGCGCGCCCATCCAGTAAAGAGAAACACCCGTGAAGAAGAGAAGCGATGCCCATAGTGCGAGTAACAGCGCGGTCTGACCGACATCAGGCTGAAGCAACAGGAAGAGCAGCGCCGGTGCAATCAGCAGCAACGTAATTACAGGCTTCGGCAAACGCATCGGCGCGCGGTCGGCCAAGATCGAAGCACCGAGCACTGCGAAACCGGGTTTCAGGAACTCCGAGGGCTGAAGGGTCATCCAGCCGAGATCGATCCAGCGCTTGGCACCGAGTACTTCGCTGCCGGTAAACAGCACCAGGAACGAGCCGATCATCGCGAGCGCGAACGTAACGGCCGCGACGATCTGCAACTGGCGGAGCGTGAGCAGTGACGCGCTGCCCAGAATGAACGCCGCGATGATCGCGAATGTAATCTGCTTGGCCGCATAGCGGAAATCACCGGGCGTCACCGGACCACCGGTCGCGGCCGGGCTAGCGGCGAAGGCCAGCATCAAGCCGATAGCGATCAGTGCCAGCATCGCAAGCAGCGCGACGCGGTCCACCGTCCACCACCAGGTGGCGAAGCTCGAACGATCCGCGCGCGAGAGCGTCATGATGCCTCCCGCAAATGCGAAGCGGAAAGCTTGCCCACCAGCGAGCGGAACTCATCGCCGCGATGCTCGAAATCGCGGAACTGGTCGAACGAAGCGCAGGCAGGAGACAGCAGCACGACCGGCGCAGGCGCGGATGCGCGCGCAGCATCGGCGGATGCGGCCGCGACGGCGTTCGCGAGTGTGCCGGCGATTTCGTAAGGTACCTTGCCTTCGAGTGACGCCGCAAAATCCTTCGCCGCTTCACCGATCAGATAGGCTTTGCGGACACGCGGGAAATGCCTGGCGAGACTTTCGATGCCGCCATCTTTGGCGCGGCCGCCAGCGATCCAGAAAATGTCGGGGAAGCAGACCAGCGCGCGTTCTGTCGCTTCGGCGTTCGTCGCCTTGGAATCGTTGACGAATCGCACCGCGCCGATACGGCCAACATCCTCGATGCGATGCGCCAGACCTGGAAAGTCCATGAGCGCGGACGCGACAGCGCGAGCGTCGCGCGCGTAGGTCTTGGTCGCGGCATAAGCGAGCGCTGCGTTCTGCCAATTGTGCGCGCCGGGCAACTGAGAGGCTTGCGAAAGGTCGGCGATCTTGTTCGCGCGTCCGCCCTGTGCATCGTAAAGCGCGCCTTCGAGCACAAAGATGCCGCGGCCGAGAACCTTGCCAACCGACACAGGCACCGCTTGCTGACCGGCGGCGGAAATTTTTGTGTAGATCGCCGAGGCCTGCGGATCGTCGACGCCGATCACCGCCGTGACACCAGCCGCGAGCAAACGCGCCTTCACAGCGGCATAGTTCTCCAGCGTGCCGTGACGGTCGATGTGATCCGGCGTGATGTTGGATAGCACAGCGACATCGGGCTTCAGGCCCGGCGAGAGATCGATCTGATAAGACGAAATTTCCAGCACATAGATCGTCTTCGCGCCGGGCGGCGAAAGCTCCAGCACCGACTTGCCGATATTGCCGCCGATCTGCGCATCGAAGCCGCAGGACGTGAGGATGTGGCCGACGAGCGCAGTGGTGGTCGATTTGCCGTTGGTGCCCGTGATCGCGATGACCGGCGCGCGATTCCTGATTTCGCCACGAATCTCGCGCGCGAACAATTCGACATCGCCGATCACTTCGGCGTTCGCATCGCGCGCCTTGACGACGATCTCGTGTGGCGTGGGGTGCGTGAGCGGAACACCGGGGCTCAGGATCAGCGCCTTGGTCTTCGCCCATGGCCAGTCGCGCCACGGGAGGACCACGGCGCCTTCAGCTTCCGCCGCGATGCGCGCAGATTCTTTGTCGTCCCACGCATGCACGCGCGCGCCGCCCGCCCTGAGCGCGCGCACGGACGCAAGGCCGGACCGGGCGAGCCCGAAGACGCCGATGTCCTGATGCGCGAAGGAGCGGGCTGCGATCATCCGGTCACCGCAGCTTCAGTGTGGAAAGGCCGATGAGCGCGAGCACGACCGCCACGATCCAGAAACGGATCACGATGGTCGGCTCCTTCCAGCCGAGTTGTTCGAAATGGTGATGGATCGGCGCCATGCGGAACACGCGCTTGCCAGTGAGCTTGAACGACACCACCTGCACCACGACCGACACGGTCTCGAGCACGAACAAGCCGCCGACGATGGCGAGCACGATCTCATGCTTCACCGCGACCGCCACCGCGCCGAGCGCGCCGCCGAGCGGCAGCGATCCCGTATCGCCCATGAACACCATCGCGGGGGGCGCGTTGTACCAAAGGAAGCCCAGGCCCGCGCCAACAAGCGATGCGAGGAACACGGTGAGTTCACCAGTGCCCGCAACATAATGCAGCTGCAGATAGTCCGCGAATTTCACGTTGCCGACGAGATAGGCGATGAGCAGGAACGTCGCCGCCGCGATCATCACCGGCACGATCGCAAGACCGTCGAGACCGTCGGTGAAGTTCACCGCATTGGCCGCGCCCGCAATCACGAAGCCACCGACAAGAATGAAGAAGATTCCGAACGGCACCAGCGCCGATTTCAGGAACGGCACCGCGAGCATCCCGGACAAGTCCGGCGCTTCGGCGCGCATGATCAACCAGGTCGCGACGAAGGCGATAGCGAATTCCGCTACCAGCCTGATCCTGCCGCTGACACCGCCTGTCGTGCGCTTCGTGACCTTGAGATAGTCGTCGGCAAAGCCGAGCAGGCCGTAACCCACCGTTACCAGCAGCACGACCCAAACATAGACGTTCTCGAGATCGGCCCAGAACAATGTGGACACGACCGTCGGCAACAGGATCAGCAGGCCACCCATCGTCGGTGTGCCCTGCTTCTCGAGGATGTGGCGCTGCGGACCGTCGGCGCGGATCGGTTGGCCTTTGCCCTGCTTCTGCTTGAGCCAGCGGATGAGGCCCGGCCCGATCACGAACGCGACGAACAACGCCGTCAGCACCGCGCCTCCGGAGCGGAACGTCAGATATTTGAACAGACGCAGGAACGCGATCTGGTCGGCGTGTGGAAGAAGCGAGAGAAACTGGAACATCTATGCCCTCGCCTTCAACGCATCGATGATGACCGATAGCTTCGTGCCGTTTGACCCCTTGACCAGTACCGTGTCACCCGGTTTGAGGGCGGCGAGCAGCGGCTTTGTGAGTTCGGCGGAATTCGCCGCGTGCGCGCCGCGGCGCGACGCGGGCAGCTTGTCCCACAGAGACTGCATTGCCGGGCCACAGAGGAACAGCAGATCGGCGCGTGCGTCTTCGACCGGCTTCAGAAGGTTGGCGTGATGCGCAGCGCCGTCATCGCCCATCTCGAGCATATCGCCGAGCACGGCAATGCGGCGGCCTTTGGCGGCGCCGAGCAATGCGAGAGCAGCCGCCATAGAGGCGGGATTGGCGTTGTAACTTTCGTCGATAATTTCGATATCACCGGCCGAGAACCGCGCCCCGCGTCCCTTGAGCGCCGCGAATTGCTTGAGCGCAGCCGCGGCATTCAGAACGTCGCCTTCCAATGCCGCGACGGCGAGCAAGGCACCCAACGCGTTGGTTGCGATGTGACGGCCTGGTGCGGCGAGCCAGAACTCGACCGGAAGACCCTGAATATCGGCTTTGATATGTGCGCCACCGTCGGTCTCGTCGTAACCGAGCAGCCGCGCGTCGCTGCCGGCTTTCCCACCGAACGTGGCAATGCGTGAGACGTGACTTTGCTTGGCACGCGCGATGAGGCGTTCGGCGTAGGGAGAGTCAGACGGAATTAACGCCATGCCACCCGGCGCGATGCTCTCGAAAATTTCACTCTTTGCGTCGGCGATGGCTTCGCAGCTGCCGAAGAATTCGAGATGCGCCGGCGCGATGGTTGTGACCAGCGCCACATGCGGCCGCACGAAACCGGCGAGCAGGCGGATCTCGCCGAAATGATTCATGCCGATCTCGAACACGGCATAGCGCGCGTCCTGCGGCAGGGAAGCAAGGCTCAGCGGCACGCCCCAGTGATTGTTGTACGAGGCGGCCGATGCATGCGTCTTGCCCAACGCGCCGAGGCCGAGGCGCAGAATCTCCTTCGTCGTCGTCTTGCCCGCGCTGCCCGTGACCGCGACGATCTTCGCATCGCTGCGCGCGCGTGCCGCGACCGCGAGGTCATCGAGACCGCGCTGGGTATGCGCAACGACAAGCATCGCACCATTCACGCCTTCGAGTTCACGCGAAACCAGCGCAGCACCGGCCTTCGCAGCGAAAGCCGCGCGAACGAAGTCATGGCCGTCGCGGTTGTCGCCCTTGAGCGCGACGAACAGATCGCCTTCTTTCAAGGTGCGCGTGTCGATGGAAAGACCGTTTGCCGCGAACGCCTTTGTCACATGGCCGAGCGTCGCGGTTTCGGCATCGCTGCTGGTCCAGAGCGCGCTCATGCCGCCACTCCGCCCAGCGCAACCGCCGCCTTGATGGCTTCGTCGCGATCCGAGAACGGCCGCGTCTCGGTACCGATAATCTGGCCGCTCTCGTGGCCTTTGCCGGCGATGACGAGGACGTCGCCCTCCTTCAAACACGCGACGGCAGCACGAATGGCCTCGGCACGGTCGCCAATCTCGGTCGCGCCAATGCAAGCGGGAAGAATTTCTTTCCGGATCTGCACCGGGTCTTCGCTGCGCGGATTGTCATCGGTGACGATCACGCCGTCGGCGAACTTTGCTGCAGCCGCCCCCATCAGCGGGCGCTTGCCCTTGTCGCGGTCGCCGCCACAGCCGAACACGACATGCAGGCGGTTCGCGACATGCGGGCGGATCGCGCACAGCACTGTCTCCAAAGCGTCGGAAGTATGCGCATAATCGACGTAGATCGGCGCGCAGCTTTTCGACGTCGCAACATGCTCCAGACGACCGGGGGCGCCTTTGATTTTTTCGAGCGCCGCAAGAACGCGCTTCGCATCGTCGCCGAGCCCGACGGCCAGACCGGCCGCGACCAGCGCGTTCGAGGCCTGAAAGCTTCCCGCCAGAGGAAGTTTGACCGTGATGGTCTCGCCGTTGTGCGCGATGCGCAGAGTCTGCCCGTCTGCACGTGGCGTGGCGGAGACAAGCGTCAACGTCTCGCCCTTCGTGCCAACTGTAACGACACGCAGCCCGCGTTTACGCGCGGCTTCGACAAAGCGATCTGCGTGTTCGGCATCAGCATTAACGACCACGACGCCGCCGTCGCGCACGACTTCCGTCACCAGACGCAGCTTGGAAGCGAGATAATGCTCGAACGTCGGATGATAGTCGAAATGATCGCGCGTGATGTTGGTGAAACCCACCGCCGCGATCTCCACGCCATCGAGACGATATTGATCGAGGCCGTGGCTCGACGCCTCGACCGCCAGATGATCGACGCCGTCGCGCGTCAGGTCGGCGAGCAGGCGATGCAGCTCGATCGGATCGGGCGTCGTCTGCTTCAAAGGAATTTCGCCCTTCGAGGTCACGACGCCTATGGTGCCGAGGCTGGCCGCGGAATAGTGCAACTCCGTCCAGATCTGGCGCAGGAACACGCTGACCGATGTCTTGCCGTTGGTGCCGGTTACAGCGGCCACGGTTTTGGGCTGTGCACCGAAGAACGCCGCCGCGCGACGCGCGAGCGCCAGCCGGGGATTTTCTTCCGCGATGAAGCGGACGCCGAGTTCTTTCGCGCGCGCGCCGAGCTCCGGACGACCGAGCACGGCGGCCGCGCCGCGGCCGACCGCGTCCTTGATGTAGTCCGCGCCGTCCTTGTTCGTGCCCGAAAGGGCCGCGAACAGATAGCCAGGCTTTACCGCGCGGCTGTCGGCCGCGAGGCCTGAGAATTCGTTCGACGCCTTCATGGCGTTCTGTCCCACCGTTACCGGCGCCATATTGGACGGCAATTCTGGCGCCATTATGTACTGCTCCGCGGAGCAACCGTGATCACCGGACGCTGCGGCACGCCGAGGATCGGCGCGATGCGCGCGATAACGCGGCCAGCCAGCGGCGCCGCCGTATAGCCCGCGAGCGCGAATCCACCCGTCTCCTTGGTGCCATGCGGATCGTCCATCAGCACGAAAACGAGATAGCGCGGATCGTCGATCGGAAACGCGGCGCAGAACGAGGTGATCAGCGCATGGGTATAGCCATGGCCGTTCAGCTTCGGCTTTTGGGCCGAGCCGGTCTTGCCGCCGACATCGTAGCCCGCGATGTCGGCATTCTTGCCGGTGCCGTTGGTGACGACGTAGCGGAGAAGCTCGCGCATCTTCGCGCTGGTCTCGGGCTTGATGAGCTGTTCGCCACGGCCATCCTCCGGATGTTTCAGGAAGGTCGGCGTGATCTTGCGCCCGCCATTCACCACCGCGGCGGCCGCGGCGACGAAGGTGAGCGGGCTGACCGAAATGCCGTGGCCGAAGCTGATCGTCGCGGTCTCGATGGTGCCCCAGTTTGATGGATAGAGCGGCTTGCGCGCTTCCGGCAGTTCGGTGTGTAGCCGTGAGAGCAGGCCCATGGTGGTCAGGAACTGGCGCTGGCGCGTCGGGCCGGAGCGCAGCGCGATCTGCGTCGTACCGATGTTGGACGATTTCGCCAGGATATCGCGCGCAGCAAGCGTCGCCGGCATGTGCTCGGCTTCATGGATTGTGTACTTGCCGATCTTGTAGCCTTGGCCGATAGCGAACACCTCATCGGGCCGCATCGTGTGATCTTCGGTCGCCAGCGCGAACGACAGGATCTTAAAGATCGAGCCAAGCTCATAGACGTCCTGGCCGATGATATTGTGCGTCGTGTCGCCGGGCTTCGGCTCATAGCCGTTGGGATCGAAATCGGGCACCGACACCATGCCCAGCACTTCGCCGGTGCGCACGTCGAGCACGATGCCGCCGGCCTGCTGGGCGTGGAAGTGTTCGCGGTTCTCTTCGACTTCATGAGCGAGGATGTATTGCACGCGCATGTCGATGGAGAGCTGCACGGGATGGGCGGCATCCTGCAGCTTTGCATCGAGACCGGCTTCGAGACCCGTAAGGCCGATCATGTCGCCGTCATCGTCGAGACTGGTGACGCCGAGCACCTGCGCCGCCGCGCGGCCATCGGGATAATAGCGCCGGGCGCTCGGCTGAAAATCGAGGCCCGGATAACCCAGATGCATCACACGGTCCTGCGCGTCGGGCGTCAGCTGGCGCGCGACCAGCACGTAAGGGTGCTTGTCGGTGAACATCGCGGCCAGGCGTTTCGGATCGGCGCCGGTAGCGAGCGCAAGATCGCGCGCGGCCTGCGCCTTGTCGTCGAAGGCATGCGGATGGGCGTAGAGATCCTGAGTCGGGATATCGCGCGCCAGAAGCTCGCCGTTGCGATCGATCAGATCGGCGCGCGCGAATTCGGCAAGACCGTGCCAGTGCTTGTGAGGCCCGTCGCGGAACAGGGTCACGTCCACCAGTCGCACCATGACCAGCGCGAACGCCGCCACACACATCACGGCGCCGATAACGATACGCCTCTGGAAGATGGTGGGCGCTTCGATCATGTCAGTGCGTGTCGCCGGAATCGGTTTGCGACGGCACAACAACACTGGCGTTGCGGACCGGCGACGAGGTCAGCGGCGCTGCGTCTTCGCCACGGCGCGGCAGAAGTTCGAGCGACGAGAGCTGCACGGTCGCGGTGTTGTCGAGGCCGAGCTTGCTGGCGGCGAGTGTCGCGATGCGCTCCGGACTCGCAAGATGGCCCCACTCGGTCTGCAGCACGTTGATCGTCGAATGTTCTTCGGCGATCTGGCGGTTGACGTGATTGAGTTCGACACCGGCAAGGCGGGTGCGCTCCGAGACGTGATAGAGCGCCAGGATCGAAAGTCCCATCAGCGCTACGCAGAAGAAGTTCAAAACGCGGATCATGGTTTGCTCCTACGCTGCCGGACGGATGCGTTCCGCGGCGCGCAGTCGGGCAGAACGCGCGCGCGGATTGCGGTCGATCTCGGCAGCGCCCGGCATGCGCGGCCGCGAGGTGATAAGGCGATAAGGCTGGGAATTGCTGCGCACATCCGGCACATGACGCGACGCTCGCGCTGCGGCGGTGCTCTGGCCCGTGAGCGTACGCTTCACCATGCGGTCTTCCAGCGAATGGAAGGACACGACGACGAGACGGCCCTTGTCGGCGAGCACGCGCGTCGCGGCTTCGAGACCGCGTTCGAGTTCGCCGAGTTCGTCGTTCACGTGGATGCGCAGCGCCTGGAACGTGCGCGTCGCGGGATGGATCGCGAAACGCTGCGCCTGCGGGCCCTGCGCATCGGACACGATCTGCGCGAGCTGTGCGGTGCGGGTCACCGGACGCGCGGCGATGATGGCGCGCGCGACAGTGCGGGCGCGGTGTTCCTCGCCGTAATACGAGAGGACGTGGATAAGATCCTTCTCGTCGGCGGTGTTGACGAAATCGGCGGCGCTTTCGCCGTCCTTCGACATGCGCATATCGAGCGGACCATCGGCGCGGAACGAGAAGCCGCGTTCGGCCTCATCGAACTGGAACGACGACACGCCGAGATCGAGCACGACGCCGTCGGCCAATGCGCCGGCGATCTCGTCCATGCGGGAGAACTCGCCCTGCACCAGCGTGAGTCGCCCGCCGAAATGCGCGACAAGAGCCTGACCGCGCGCAATCGCGTCGGGATCGCGGTCTATCCCGAGCACCCGGCAATCCGCGGCTTCGAGAATGGCGCGCGTATAACCACCGCCGCCGAACGTGCCGTCGATGTAGTGCGCGCCGTCGCGTGGCGACAACGCCTCCAGCACTTCGTCGAGCATCACAGGAACATGGCCGCTCATACCACGCCTCCCGCGAGACGCGCGGCGCGCGCGCCTTCGAGACGCTTGGCCTTGACCGGCGCGTAGGTTTCCGGATCCCAGATCTGGAACTTCTGCACCATGCCGACGAAGAGAACCTGATCTTTCAGATGCGCCGCCGCGATCATCGCCTCGGGCAGACGCACGCGGCCGTTCTCGTCGATGGGAAGCTGCGCTGTTTCGGAAATGATCTGCGACGCGAGATCGTCATGCAGCGGCGAGAGGAACGGATCGAGCGCGGTCAAACGTTCCGCGGTCTTGTCCATCAGCGTCTGGCCGAAACCTTCGAGCGCTGCATCGCTGAACGACGGGCAGAGATACACACCGTTCGTCTGCTGCAGCGCGAGGATCTGGCGGAAGGACGCGGGTATGCAGACCCGACCTTTGGCGTCGAGTGTGCCCGTCATCGTGGAGATGAATGACACCGCAGTCATAGCGCGGAATCCCCTGCCCTTATGCGCCCCGGCGCCGCCGTGGGGCCGCTGGAGGACCAGAGGCTTTAACCCTTGTCGGGCGTATGGGATGCTATGGGATGTTATGGGACAAAATGGGTCTCCGCGTCAATCGAAAAAGCTGAGTGAAATGAGACGCTTGCGAATCCACATCTTGATCTCTGGAGTCTAGCACTGGTGAATCTCGAGAACGAAAAGACAACCTGGAAAGGATGGGGCAACACCTGTAAACAAAGACTTAAGAGAAACACGTTTTGTTCTAATTCTGTTCTTGGAGATATTAATGGCAGATACCATCGCCATGCGCCCCATCGGCTTCGTGAAAGGCGGCCGCTCCGAGCCGATCGACGACGCCTGGGACAGCGTCGAGGCCCGGATCGCCCTCGATCCGGTGCAATTTACGCCCGACGCAGCAGCGGCACTTGATTCGTTTTCCCACATCGAAGTGGTCTTCCACTTCGACAAGGCGCCGGCCGACAAGGTCAACACCGGCGCCCGCCACCCGCGCGGCAACACGGACTGGCCGCTGGTCGGCATCTTCGCCCAGCGCGGAAAGGACCGCCCCAACCGCATCGGCGTGACGGCATGTCGCCTATTGTCCGTAGACGGACTAATGCTCACCGTGCGCGGCCTCGACGCCATCGACGGCACCCCGGTGCTCGACATCAAGCCGGTCATGAAGGGCTTCCTTCCGCGCGGCGAGATTCGCGAGCCGGACTGGGCGGCGGAGCTGATGGCGAAGTACTGGTAGCGCGTTTGCGCTTCGCCTCCGTCTCCGCCACGAGCAACGCGGCACGCAGCACGATTGCGCGCACGCGCTTTCGCATCGCGGCGACCTCTTTCCGGCGCGTTTTGGCGACCTTCGTATGACGCCCATTTTTCAGGGCATTTTGACTGCCAGGCGGTGGCCCCATCCGTGGTTGCCAAACATCATCCGTACCCAACATGTTGAGACTTAATATCGCTTTCTCAACAATTTTTCGGCGCGGCACCGACCACCTCGAGCGTTTCCGTCGTCTGACGCATGGCGCGCGGTCGGCCCGCGGCACGCAAACCCACAACCGCCTTCCCGACTTTCGCGGACGCAAGCGCAAGATCGATCGCGCTGACGATGTAGCGGCGGCGCATATCGGCATCGCGCGTTTCCGCGGCGGTCGGCACCGCGAGTTCGCGCATGATGTAATGCATCTCCGCGATCACGCCGTTGAGCAGATATTCGGTGTCGCCATCCCGTGCGATCGGGGCTATGGCCGGCGTCGGGAACGGTGCGGCCTCGCGGACCCCCTCCCCCCGGTCGGCGACCAGCGGCCCGCCGAACGGGCTATCGCTGTCTTCCAGCTTTCTAAGAGCAATTTCAACGGCTTGCTTCATCGCGGTGACATCGTTGGGCATATCCATTCCATCCTCCTAAAGAGAACGAAATGGGAACATTATTTCAAGTGTCAAGGGGTAGCTGCGAAAATTTCCCCAGTTAATCGGTCTCTAATGACTCGAAATCCTCGCTGAGCGCTTCATAGACGTTCTTGGTGCTCATCTCCCAACGGTATCGGTACGCATTCTGCCCTAAATATCTCGTGTCTGACCTGACGGGTGGGTTTGGCGGTAGGAATTCGCTGTAGCTATCAAACAACAGTCTCGAAGCGGCCATGCTTACGCGGTTGTGCCCTCCAAAATTCGTAAAAAATACTGATCTATTCGCCGGTGATTGGCTCTTATAAAAATTGAGCCCAATTCTAGCGCTGTTGGCCTCATCAAACCCGTACCCGAGGACGTAGAGACTCCTCGAGTCTGCGATCGCCTCCGACACCGCTTTTAAGGTCTCAGAGTCCTCAATCTTTTCGGGACCGTCTATGGTTCGAATTCCCAAGGACGCATCGTAAGCTGCGTCAAATCTTAGCTGCACATTTTGAAGTTCTTGAGGTTCTCGCGCATTAACGGACGGGGGCAGATACATCGACATGGGATTCACATTCTCCACCTCCTCGCGCAGCTTGCCGTATACATGAAGTATTCTTCCATGACCCAAAAAACGCAGAACGTCTTCTTTCGAAAAATACTTTATGTTGTTGAGCCCCAAAAACAGCCTTTGTTCCAGCGATGTGTCGTAATTGAAGGTGGCAAACGTCAGTTTGTTATTTAGCAAATCCGATGATTGCCGGCATGACGAAGTAATCTTATAAAGCACGAAGCGCAGCCAATCGTCGTCAAATGCGCTAGGTTGAACAGTCACACCCTGTGGGAAGCGACCTTGACGTTTCAGTCTTTCCGTCAGCTCAATTCGATTGGGATTTCCTCTCGCAGCATCATATGCTGCCTCGCAGTCAAACAAGACCATTGCGATAGCCAATTTTCCGATCTCATGCAGGTCTGCATTTTGCTTTAGAAAATAATCGATCACTGTTGGGTTTACTTGCGTGAGCCTTCCGAATAGCTGTCTAGCGCTATATGCCGCCGCAGCCCAAAGCCCACCTTCTTGGCCAGGCTCGCCTCTTCCGTTACGCAAAAGATACTTCGGCATGAACGGATTTCTGAGATGCGAAGATTGTTCGCAATAGGTTTCCAGTTCTTGCGCTTTCTTTATAACGCGCCTGACAAGCTCTTCCCCGGTCGGATAGCCGTAATGCCAGCTAGCGCCCGCTCCGAGTATGAATGTGGTGTTAGTGTTGAACACGGCATAATTGCTCCGTCGTAGGAATTGGGCTTTTTCAAAAAAAGTGCAGCCGAATCTCAGGTGTTTTGTGGAATTCTGACAAAGTTAGACTTTGGGTAGAAGAAAATTCACTTTAAAAGCTTTTGGGAACGCCAACCGCTCTTTAAGGCTCACTCGGGTTCCCTGTGGCCGCGGTTCGCGCGCGGGTGTTTCATGCCGCCATGGATCTCGGGCTGACCATCGGAGCGGCATTGCTGGTCACGGCGCTGACCTTGCGGTCCGGCGCCAACGGCAATCCCATTCCCGGCTATCTCCTTGCGCTGATCTCGGGCGTGTACGCAATTTACGCGGGTCAGAACGAAGATCCGCGCAGCCAGATCCTGCTCGCCTGGGCGATCTGCGCGAGCGCGATCTGGAGCGCCTTTGTCGGACGCCGGATGCGAAGCGTCTGGGGCTAGCCGAACCTCATTTAACGCAACGACAGGTTTGCACACGCTCCGGTGCCGCCACACACTCGTGACCTCAATATCGGAGGCGCGCGATGGACTACCAGCATCTGATCGTCAAACAGGACGGCCCCACATTGTGGGTGACGATGAACCGGCCCGAGCGGCTGAACGCGCTCAATCGCAGGCTCGTCGAAGAACTGCGGCATTTGTTCGTCGATCTCTACTGGAAGCATGAGATCCGCGTCGTGGTGTTGGGCGGCGCGGGGCGCGCGTTTTGTGCGGGGCTCGATCTCAAGGAGCGCGACGGCGGCAACGCGATGCAAACCGTCGGCGGCGGTCTCACGCGGCAACGCCAGATCAGCGAGATCGTGGTGGCGATGCGCCGTTGCCCGCAACCGATCATCGCGACGGTCGATGGGGCCGCGAGCGGTGGCGGGTTTGCACTGGCGCTGGCCAGCGATGTGCGCATCGCGACGCCGGACACGCGCATGAACGCGGCTTTCATCCGCATCGGGCTTTCCGCCTGCGATATCGGTGTGTCCTATTTCCTGCCGCGCATGATCGGCGCGTCGGCGGCATCGGAATACATGCTGACGGGACGCTTCATCGATGCCGAACGCGGACGCGAGCTCGGCCTGTTCGCCAAGATCGTCGCGCGCGATGAACTGGAGAGCGAGGCGCGCGCGTATCTGAAAGACATGCTGCACGCCACGCCGCTCGGCCTGCGCCTCACCAAGGAAGCGCTCAACCACGCCATCGACGCACAGAGTCTGGAAGCTGCGATCGCGATGGAGGACCGCAACCAGATCCTGTGCGCGCAGGGCGAGGATTTTCGCGAGGGCATCACCGCGTTCTTCGAGAAGCGGGAACCGAACTATTCCTGATCCCCTTCCGGCGGCGCGCGGAACGGGTTAGGCTACGTTCTGACAATTTGTCATGAAGGTGTCGCGATGTCCGATACGCCGCTGCCGGGGCTGTTTCAGCTCACGCCGATGAACCCGGATTTCAACGCCGATCCGCATGTGCTGCTCGACCGGCTGCGCCAAGAATGTCCGATGCATCGCGACACGGTCGCCGGCACCTTCATCATGACGCGCCACGCCGATGTGCGCAGCGTGCTCGGCGACACCACGATGTGGCGCGGACCGGATCGCGCGGAAGAAGCCGCCGTGATCTCGCGCCGCTTCCTCGAGGAGCGCGCCGAAGGGCTGCGCATTCCGGAAGAGGAGCAGCGTTCGGGAATCCTGATGATGGATGAACCCGATCACATGCGCATCCGCGAACCGTTCGCGAAGGCGCTCTACAAGCGCGTCACCAGGTGCAAGCCGCTGGTGCAGCAGGTGGTGGACGAATGGCTTGCGCCGCTGAAAGGCCGCGAGACGTTCGACGCGATGAACGATTTTGCGTTGCGCGTTCCGATCGACGTGATCGCGCGCATCCTGGGCGTCGATGAAGCACGCCTGAGCGAATTCCGCGACTGGAGCGAAGGCGCGATCCTTGGTCTCAGCCCGTTCCGCACCGAGGCCGAGACCAGGCGCTTCGTGGAAAGCGCGAATGCGATGTCGGCCTATATGGGCGATCTGATGAAGCGTCGCCGCGCCGACCCGAAGGACGACCTCACCAGCGACATGATGCAGTTGCAGGCAGAGGGCGCGGCGCTGAACGATGGCGAGATCTCGAACAATCTTCAGGGCCTTCTCATCGGCGGCAATCTCACCACCACCGATCTGATCGGCAACGCGATCTGGTTGTTCCTGACGCATCCGGAGCAACTCGTGAAGCTGAAAGCCGAACCGTCGCTGATCAACAACGCGGTGGAGGAAGTGCTGCGCTATGAATCGCCGGTCGATATCACCGGCCGCATCGCGCCGCGCGACATGGAGGTCGGCGGTTGTCCCGTGAAGCCGCGCCAGTCTCTTCTCGCCTCGCTGCGCGGCGCCAACCGCGATCCCGAAGTCTTCCCCGATCCGCACCGCTTCGACATCGCGCGCAAGGACGCACCGCATGTCGCGTTCGGCGGCGGACTGCATCTGTGCATCGGCGCGCCGCTGGCGCGGATGGAAGCGCATGTCGCGCTGACGAGTTTCTTCGCAGCATTCCCGAATGTCCGCATCGCCGATCCGGACGCGAAGCCGCAATGGCGCTCCATGCCGTTCTTCCGCGGTCTCAAGGAATTGACGGTGCGCGTGTGAGGCTCAATTTCGCCGGAACATCCGTGCGATAAGAAAGCCGGCAACGAACCCGATCGCGGCGACGACGAGCGCAATGTGGATCACGAAGCCGAGCACCTTCAGGATCACGAAGGCCACAAGCGCCACGATCAGTGCGACGATGATTTCCAGAATTCTCATTGCGTCCCCGCGTGTGTGAGCGGACAACGCCCATTTTCGACGTGAGTTCCGTATTTCTAAAAGTAAAATATCTTGACTATCATAAAAATGGACTATATCGGGAGGCATGACCGAGAAACGCGCACCCGATGAACCCGTCGTCTTCGCCGCCCTGTTGCGCGCGGCACGCACGGCCTATGGCGGAGCGATCCGTGCGGACCTGGCTGAAGCCGGTCTCGACGACATCCCCAAGAACGGAATTTATGTGATCGGCGCGATCAGCCGCACCGGCGCGCCGCTGGCGCAGATCATCGACGGTCTCGGCGTGTCGAAACAGTCCGCGGGGCAGCTTGTCGATACGCTGGCGCTGCGCGGTTATATCGATCGTGACGTCGATCCCGACGATCGGCGCCGCCTCACCGTCACGCTCACCGCACGCGGACGCGAAGCCGCCGCGATCTCCCGCGCCGCCGTCGAGCGCGTGGATGCAGCGCTGCTCAAAAAAGTCGGCCGCCAACACATCGCCCACACACGCGCGACGCTGAATGCGCTGATCGAACTCACCCGCGGAAAGGGCCGTTCATGACTCCCGTGTCTGCCGTCATCATTCTCTGGGCCGGCTTCGCTTTGTCGTGGATCGCCGCGATGCCGTGGAGCAGCAAGGTCGAAAAGCGCGTCGGCATGGGCCGCGAGATCGCCTATCGCATCGTGCTGATCGCGGGCGGTTTGATCTTCCTTATCCCCGCACACGGTTATGAAGGGCCTTTGCGTCTCTGGTATCTGCCGTATCGGACGGTGTGGCCCGCTGTCGGCATGATCGCGCTCGGATTTGCGTTCAGCTGGTGGGCGCGCATCTGGCTCGGCGCGCTATGGTCCGGCCAGGTAACAAAGAAGGCCGATCACCGTGTGGTCGACACCGGCCCGTATCGCATCGTGCGCCACCCGATCTACACCGGCATCCTGCTCGCGATCTACGCGACCGCCGCACTGAAGGGCACCGTACTCGGCCTTGCCGGCGCGGTGGTGATTACGCTGGGCCTCTGGATGAAAGCGCGCCTCGAAGAGCGTTTCCTGCGCCAGGAACTCGGCAGCGACTACGACGCCTATCGCACGCGCGTGCCTATGCTGATGCCGTTCGGACCGAAGGGCACATGATAGAAGGGCCCGTGTCCCTCCAGCGCCGTCTGTCCTATAAACGCGGCGGAAATCGACAACAGGATATCGGTTGACGGCGGTCGGTGTGTACGAACGAGAATCCGAAGCCTTGCGCCCCGAGCGCGCTCTGGCTGCGGTGCCCGAAGCTGCCGCGATGCTGAAGGCTGGCCGTCTCGGCCTCGCAGTCCAGGCGTTGCGGACACATTTGCGGAGTCACCCGCGCGATCTTGGTGCGCGCTTCCATCTCGCCGATGCCCTGTCGCGCGCGAACCGCCCCGAGCCCGCGCTTGCCGAAGCCGACGCCCTGGTCACGCTTGCGCCCGGCAATCCTGTGTTCCGCGCGCAGAAAGCGGCGGCGCTGGAAGCAGTCGAAGACTATGAGGGCGCGGTCACACTGTGGCGCGAGATTGTGCGGGAGCCTGCCGTACCCGCCGAATGCTGGCTGCGCTTCGGTCATGTGCTGCGTGGCATGGGCGCGACGGACGAAGCGATCAACGCGTATCGCCAGGCTATTGCACAAGATCCAGGCTTTGGGCGCGCATGGTGGAGCCTTGCCGATCTTAAAACGTACCGCTTCGACGCGGACGACGTCGCAGCGATGGAGGTCACGCTCCGGAGCGCCACGCAAGCCGATCGCGTCGCGATCCATTTCGCGCTCGGCAAGGCGCTCGGCGACCAGAAGCGTTACGAGGAATCTTTCGGCCATTATGCCAAAGGCAATGCGCTCCATCGCATGACGATCCAGCACGATCCCGCGATGCTGGGGTCCTATGTCGCGCGGTGCCGTGAGGCCTTCACGCCGGAGTTGATGCAGGCGCGCGCGAATGCCGGAAGCGAAAGCCGCGATCCGATCTTCATTGTCGGCATGATGCGCGCGGGCTCGACCCTGCTCGAACAGATGCTGGCAAGCCACAGCCAGATCGAAGGCACGAAAGAGCTGACCGATCTGGTGATGGTCGCGCGCGAGCTGCAGGCGAAGCTCGGCCCCGCCTATCCCCGCGGCATCGAAGGCGTCGATCCCGCCGAATTCAAACGTCTCGGCGAACGCTATATCGAAAGCACACGGCCGCATCGCAAGACCGACAAGCCGCACTTCCTCGACAAGATGGGGTCGAACTTCACGCTTGTGGGCTTGATCGCCCTGTTATTGCCGAATGCAAGGATCATCGACATGCGGCGTCATCCGATGGCGTGCGGCTTTTCGAATTTCACGCAACTTTTCGCGCAGGGCCAGAACAACACCTACCGCCTCTCAGACATAGGCCAGCTTTATCGCGACTATGTCGCGCTCATGGCCCATTTCGATCGCGCGATGCCGGGCAAGGTTCATCGCGTGCTTTATGAAGACCTGGTCGCTGACCCGGAGAGAGAATTGCGCCGGCTGTTCGATTATCTCGAACTTCCGTTCGAAGCCGCGTGTCTCGACTTCCACAACACCAAGCGCGTTGTCGCGACTGTGAGTTCGGAACAGGTGCGTCAGCCAATCCACCGCAATGCAGTCGAGCAATGGAGGCATTACGAACCATGGCTGGAACCGCTCAAGACAGCGCTTGACCAGGTACTCGCGGCCTATCCCCGTGTGCCGGATTAGAAGTGCGTCAGATGGCCTGTAAGCCGGGTTCTGTCTCTCATTGCTGAGAGGATGGCCATTCCTCTGGGATGACAGTTGCCTGTCACCTCACGCGACCTACCCGGACGGCGATCCGAAAGACAGATCACGTGCCGTCCCTATTTGGTCTTGCTCCCGGTGGGGCTTGCCATGCCACCTCTGTTGCCAGAGGCGCGGTGCGCTCTTACCGCACCATTTCAACCTTGCCCGTCTTCGCCCCTTTCGGGGCTACGCCGCGGCAAGCCGGTAGGCCTGCCACGCCGAAGTTGCGAAGCAACGTAGGCGGGCGGTGTCATTTCTGTGGCGCTGTCCCTGGGGTCGCCCCCGGCGGATGTTATCCGTCACCGTGTCCTTCGTGGAGCCCGGACTTTCCTCCAGTCCTTTCGGACCAGCAGCCATCCGGCCATCTGACGCGGCGCCACTATGGCAGAGCGCGCTCCACCGCGGCAAGCGCATGCAAAGTGGTCGTGTCGAACAGCGGAACGGTGGCGTCTTCGGCCTTTACGAGGATCGGGATTTCGGTGCAGCCGAGGATGATGCCTTCGACGCCGTTCGCGACGAGTTTGGCGAAGACGCGGCGATGGGTTTCGCGCGAGGTCTCCAGGAATTTTCCCTGACACATCTCTTCGACGATGATGCGGTGGATTTCGTCGCGGTCTTCCTTGTCCGGCACCAGCACGTCGAGACCGAATTTCTCGCGCAAACGATCGATAACGATGCCGCCCTTCTGCGTGGTGTGATGCGAGCCGACGAGACCAATGCGGGTAATGCCCTTCGCGCGGATCGCCTCGCCGGTTGCATCCGCGATGTGGAGCAGCGGGATGCCGGCGGCGCGTTCGACCGCGTCGGCCATCAGATGCATCGTGTTGCAGCAGATCATCAGGAAATCGGCGCCGCCTTTCGCGAGCGTCTGGCCGACGTTTGAGAGCCTGTCAGTCGCCTCGTCCCAACGGCCTTCATCCTGCAGTGCCTGTATCTCGCCGAAATCGAAAGAATAGAGCAGCAGCTTCGCCGAATGCGTTCCGCCGAGGCGGTCCTGCACCGCGCGGTTCATGAGGCGATAGTAGATCTGGGTGGATTCCCAGCTCATCCCGCCCAGCATGCCGATGGTCTTCATCAGATCGTCTCTTTAACGACGGCGGTTGCGGCATCGCCGGTGTTGGGCGTGCCGCGGGGTTCGATGAGAAGAAGATGCGTTTCTTCCTCCGCGACCGGACGGTGCTCGACGCCTTTGGGCACGACATAGAGATCGCCGGGACCGAGGCACACGTCACCGTCGCGAAGCTGGATGGTCAGCGCGCCTTTCAGCACCAGAAAGAAATCGTCGGTGTCGGGATGCGAATGCCAGACGAACTCGCCCTTCACCTTTACGACCATGACGTCGTGGCCGTTGAACTGGCTGACGATCTTGGGCGACCAGTGATCGGAAAACGTTGATAGCTTGTCGGCAATCCGGATGGCTTTGGTCATTCGCGGACAATATCCGGCGAGAAGACTCGCGAGCAGCGACGCGCACTCCGCATCGGCCATGCCATCGACGCATGACACGCTCCAGCGGCTAAGGATGCCCGGAATGTTCTTCGTTGCCGAGGATTAAGGCGCGCGTGTAGCCCTCCCATTCCCACGGCGTAACGGTGTCGCCCAGCAACTTTTCGAGCAGCGGCCGGAACGCAAGTTCGCCATTATCGCTGTTGGTCAGGACAATCATGCAGGACTGGCTGCGCAGGAAGCAGATCAGATAATTCTCCGCGCCGTCGCCGTGGCCTTCCTTGAAGATCGCTGGCCCATATTTCGTCTTGGTCAGAAGGCCCCAACCGACGCCATAGGCCAGACCAACACGCGGCCCTTCGGTGCTCGTTCCAGCATCGAATGTGGGAAATTGGCGGGCTGCATTGATCGCGATTTGCGGCGTGAACATCCGCGCACGCGTCTCCGGCTGAAGAATCTTGTCAGCGAGCAAGGCTTCTACGAACCGCGCGAGATCGTTGATGGTCGTGGCCATCGAGCCCGCAGCGCGCGGCTTGTCGCGCCGGGTGGCGGCGAGAAATTTACCGGAGGCGTCATAGCGCAGCGCGTTGTCGGCGCGGAAATTCTCGCGCCACACCATGCTAGTGCGCGTCATGCCGACGGCCGAGAAAATGCCCCGCTGCATCAGAACGTCCAGCGGCGCGCCAAGCTTCTCCTCTATCGCGAGCTGGAGGATATTGAGCCCCTCACCCGAATACGCGAATTTCGTCCCAGGATCGAAATGCAGATGAAGCTTTTTATCGGGTTCCAGAAACGCGATGTTGGGCAGACCCGCACTGTGCGCGAGCAGCATGCGCGGCGTGACGCGCGCCCAGCGTGGATCGCGCACCAGATCAGCCGCGGTGTCGCGGTAGGGCGCGTATTGATCCAGCGGCTTTGAGAGCATCGCGGCCACGGGCGTCTCGAGATCGAAACGATGCGTCTCCACCAACCCCATCACGAAGGTCGCGAAAACGGATTTGGTGATCGACGCCGCCCAGATGTTGGTGTCCGCCGTCATCGGCAGATTCTTCTCGGCGTCGCGCAGACCGTAGGCATGCGTCCATACGAGCTTGCCGCGATTCAATATCGCGATCTGGGCGCCCATCACATGATCGGCCTTGAGCTCTTTGTCTGCGATGGCCGCAGCGGCGCGCGCGGATAGCACATGGCCGTCGAGGCGATGGATGGACGGCTCAGCATTCGCGGCGGTTGCAATGAATGCCGCAAGCGAAAAGGCTCTGATTTTCATGCGAGAAGTCCCGACAGGAGTTGTTCGCACTCGTGGTCCGCGATGCCGTCGATCCTCGCTGGGCGGAAATGGCGTTGAAAGGCAATGATGACATCCTTTTCCGTAACCTCGGCATCGGGCGGCAGGCCGTAGCCGAAGCGTGCGAGGTTGGCGGAGAAATCGCCGGTCGCCTTCGCTGGCTTCGACCACACGCCAACGCCCTCCTGCGCCAGACGCTGCCATGGAAACAGTTCGCCAGGATCGGCTTTGCGCGCGGGGGCGATGTCGGAATGGCCGATCACACGCTTTGGCGTGATCGGATGACGTTGCAGGATTTCATGCGCAAGTTCGATGAGCGCGGCGATCTGTGCCTCGGCAAATGGAATGTATCCGAACTCATGACCGGGATTGACGATTTCGATACCAATGGAGCGCGCATTCACGTTGCGCTCACCGGCCCAGTACGACAATCCGGCGTGCCAGGCACGTTCCGCTTCCGGCACATGCGCGTAGACCATGCCGTCGCGGTCGATGGTGTAATGCGCGCTGACCTTTGCTGCCGGATCGCAGAGCCGCGCGAGCGCCTCTTCCGCCGTCTTCATGCCGGTGTAGTGCAGCACCAGAATATCGATGGGCGCGCCGTTGCGGGAATCGTGATTTGGCGACGGTCGATCGACGATGCGAAGCGGCAAGGCGGTCCTCAGGCGTGGTCGTGCCCGCCAATGCGGCCGGGACGCCAGTAACCTTCGGCTGCAATCCGGTTTCGCGCAATGCCTCTTTCGAGCAGGCGATGGCGGATGGCGCGCACCTTTACGGTCTCTCCGATCACGTAGGCAAAACCCTCGCCTTTCGGCAGAGAGAACCGCTCCACCGCGTCGAAGAGTGTGTTGCCGTTGCGCGTCACCCAGGTGAGCGCAGCGGAGGGCGGTATTTGATCTGCTTCGCTTTCCACTTCGAGAAATACGTGCGCCGGTGCGGTATCGCCGAGTTCCTCCAGCATCGCGAAGATTCCCGGGATGCAGGTCTCATCGCCGACGAACAGATGCCAATCCGCCGGACGGAGATAAGTGTGGCCGCGCGGACCCACGGCATTCACCGCGTCGCCAACGCGTAAGCCGTCCAGCCACGGGCCGCTCGCGCCTTCGCCGTGCAGGAAGAAGTCGATGGTGAGCGTGCGCTTGACCGGATCGTGCGCGCGCACGGTGTAGTGGCGGCGCGCGATGCCTTCGGGCGACGGAATCTCCAGCACGACGTCCTGTCCGCGCGTCCAGGCGAATTCGTCGAGATCGCTGCCCAGAAAATCCACCCGCGCCATGCGCGGCGCGATGCGGGATTTCGCGAGCACGGTGAGCGGCCACACGCGGCGGCCTTTGCGCGCCACGAAATTCTGGAGGTCGCTGAACAAACCGGTCTGGGGCTCAACACTCATCAGAGGAAAATCCTGTAGGCGACAGTCTGACCGTCGGTGCGCTTGAGCAGAAACTCGCTGCCTTTATCGTGTTCCTCCGCCAGAGCTTCGAACACGCGCAGCGCATTGCGGATCACTTCGGCGTAGGACGCCGCTTCGGTTTTCTCTTTCAGACGCGTCAGGCGTTCCATCGCCTGCGGCGGCATTTCGAGCTGCACGCGGGTGGTGACGCGTTCGCCGGCTTCGGACGTCGCGTCCTCGCGGCCGCGGCGGTGATGATGACGATGCATATCTAGTCCTTGTCTTTCTTCTGCTCGGTCGCGTCGCCGCGTCCGAACCGGCGGCGCAGCATTTCGCGCACCGAGCCGTTGTGATGATGAAAATGGTGGCGGTATCCGTGGCCGGAGCAGCCACGGTCTTCGACGCACGGTTTTTCCTCAACCGGAAAATCTTCGCCGACGCCGATACTAAGTTTGGCCATGCCGTTCTCCCTTTCTATGCAGGAGAGATAGGCGCAGCACCCTCACATGTCAATCAAATAATCATCATTATATGATGCCTATGTTTTTACAGGGATTTTCCGCACCGGCACCGGCGCGAGGCAGATGTCGAGGATCGGCGGTGGCTGGCGGATGTAGAAACCCGGCGCCGGGTTCTTCTTGTTCTTCTTCCATGCGGCGAAGGCGCTTGAATCCGTGCGCATCACCTCGTAATGCGGCCGCTCCGCGTCGGGCATATCGGAGGCGAGCTTCATATAGGTGATCGGATCCTGCTTCGCCTTGTCGGCGATGACGCCGTTGTCGACCTCCGGGTCGCCGCGGTTGAGCTTCTGAACATACTGCATGCCGTCGAGCACGCGGCCGAAGGCAGTGAGATTGCGGTCGAGCCTGCGCGGCGCTTCGCCGATAACGATGTAGAACTCGGTCGAGGCCGTGTCGGCGGCGTTGTCGCGCGCGAACGCGAAAGTGCCTGGGCAGTGGATGATCCACTCGGTCTTCTTCTTGGGATCGCGCCCGACCGGGAAACCATCGACATGACCGGTCTGCTTCGCGAACAGGTCGGGCGAACCCGACGGCGTGAACTGAACGTCAGGGCCCCAGGGGCGCTCGAACTCCGCTTTCATCTCCGGCCATTTCTTCAAGGTCGCCGGATCGACAGGCTTGTTGGCGGTGGACGCGGTGTCTTCGCCCACGCCGCCCTGCGCCACGAAGCCTTCGATCACGCGATAGAAATTCGTGCCGTCGAAGAAGTGCGCGCGGATCAGGGCGCGCATGCGCTCGACATGCTTCGGCGCGAACGCCGGCGACAATTCCACGGCGACCTCGCCGTATTTCGTGCCGATCAGCACCAGATTGTCGGGATCGACGGGACGCCAGTCCTTCGAGTCCGGCGGTGCATCCGCCGCCAGCACCACACCGGCAAACAGAAGCGCCGCCGAAACTCCAGAAACAAATGCCCTGATCATCGCCCCACCCTCCGGAACACGCCGACTGAGCCTATCAGCCACCCGCCGAAAACGACAAACGCCGGCCCCTTTCGGGACCGGCGCGGTGTCGCGGACGCCCAGACGTGAAGCGCCCTAGTTGTGAACCAATTCGTAGATCGTGTTGTCGCCGTGCTGTTTGGTGACGAAGCCGCGTGCGCCCACCATGTTCGCAACGGTGCCGTATTGATCCGTTCCGTTCGAAACGAACATGCCCGTGGGCTCGTTGTCTTCTTTTTTGTCGGGCCTCGCGCTCTTGTCGCGGCCAAGCGCCACGACGCGCAGCGGAGATGCCATCGCGTCGAGCGGATAGGCCCAAACCGAATCGAGCGTATCGAGCTGGTCGTGCAACGTGTCGCCGCGATCCTCGGTGGTGAGGATCGTGTTGCTGTCGCCCCAGGTGACATTGTCGAACGAGTTGTGCGTGGAATCGCCGAGCGCGATCACGTTGATCGTTCCGCTCTGCCGATTTTCGTCAAGAGAGAGTTGAAAGAGAGCGCCCCAGGCACCCCGCTGTGCCAGGCCCGGAACGGAACCAGACAGGTTGTTGGTGTCGCCGGTCGTGGCGAAAACGAAGTTGCGGAAGGTGCCATCGGGCCGGAACGTGCCGTTCTCGGGCCGTTTGAACGGGGTAGCACCCGCGTGGCGCGCGGCGACATTGCAATCGAACGACGCGACGCCGTCCGTCGCGGTGTCATGGATCAGGATCCATTTTGCAGGGAAGGATGCGCCGCTGTGAAGCTCAACCTGCTTCTGCGACCACACGTCCGCGAAAGCGTGCTTTTCACTTGTGCCGCCAAAAGTCAGCGGCTCGCCGTCGACCGAAACCTGAAGCGCTTCGAGCTTTCCCTTGCCGAGATTGGTTTTGCTGTAGGGCGTGAAGCGATAGATGTATCCGCCGGGCTGCTTGGCGACTTTCTGGTCGCCGTCGATGTTGTTCGGGTCATTGCTCACCGACATCCCGCTTGCATCTTCCACGATGTAGACGCGTCCGTCGGCATCAGGATGTATGCCTTCATAGCTGCACACGCCCATGCTTCCGGAATGCGTCGTGAGGCTGGACGGCCAATGCATCGAGACTTCGACGACGCCGCCTCTCGCGCCGCCTTTTTCCTGGGTAAAGAGCAGGGAGTTCGTGAACGGATAGTAAGCCGAACCGTCGATGGAGTTGAGATGCGTCAGTCCATCGCCGCCGACAGGGGTCAGAAGCGTAACGCGATGTGCCGGGTCGGCGACATCGAGGTTGACGCGGGTGACATAGGCGAAATCCGCGCCCATCTCATGCCCCTGGATCAGGAAGTGGTGACCGTAGTCATAGTGCGGCACCGGGCCTCTGATCTTGCCGTCGAATTCCAGATACAGATTCTGGTCGGGGTTGGTGTTGGTACCGGTTACGAGATTGCCGAACGCCGTGATGGGGCCGGAGGGATTCTCGACAGGATCGGAGCCGGTCACAACGACGGTCGCGGAAAAATCGGAACTGAAAACGTCAGCCGGGGCGCCGTTGGCCCTGTTGGCCAAATCCACGCTGTTGACGAAGGGGCCGATGCCATCCGCCCATGCCACAGCCGGCACCGTGCAGAGCAGAAATACAGCAAGATCGAATTTTCGCAGAAATCGCATCGCGTTAGCCTCTTGAAATGGGTCAATGCGAGCTTGGTGCGGCTGGTACGATGCGCTAACCGGCGCGCGAAAAGCGGACCACCCTGCCGCCAAACTGGCAGGGAGACGCTAGGTGGCAAACATGACATGGCTGCAACGGATTGAAATTAGGTTGGCAACAATTTCGCTTTGCGTGACGGCCGCCACACCGCCTACAGTGTCATCAATCCTGGAAATGACGGGTAGTGCACGCGGCTCACGCGCCGACGAAACTCTTTTGGCTTTACCTTACGACATGCTCGAACAAAATGAAGGGGCACGAGCGTTACCAACGCTGCTGGCCGTCATCTTCGTCAATCTGGTCGGCTTCGGCATCGTCGTGCCGCTGTTGCCGTTCTATGCGCAGTCGTTCCATGCGCCGGCGTGGCAGATGGCGCTGATTTTCTCCGCCTATGCGATGGGCGCGTTCTTCGGCGAGCCGTTCTGGGGCCGCATGTCCGACCGCATCGGCCGCAAGCCGATCCTGATCAGCACCGTGTGCGGCAATTGTCTTTGCTATCTCGCGCTCGCGTTTGCACCGAACATCTATGTCGCGTTTATCGTGCGTTTGATCGGCGGTATGGCGAGCGGCAACGCGTCGGTGATCCAGGGCTACATTGCGGACGTGACGCCGGAGCACAAACGCACCGGCCGCATGTCGTATCTGAGCGCGGCCTACAATCTCGGCTTCATCGTTGGCCCCGCGCTCGGCGGGTTGCTTGCGCATCCGGCCGCAGGTCATGACGGTTTTCGCATTCCGCTGATCGTGGCGTCGAGCCTCGCCGGGATCTGCGCACTCGGCATCATCCTGTTCGTAAAGGAAAGCCGCGCGCATCCGCATCACGAGTTCGACGACGGACCGGCACGCTGGGCCGTGCTTGGCCGCGCGATCACGCACCCTGTAATCGCGCGCTTGATGGCGGTGACGTTTCTCGCCGGCTCCGCATTTATGGGCATTGAATTCGTGTTCGGGCTTTGGAGCGCCGCACGCTTCAACTGGGGGCCGCGCGAAGTAGGCCTCGCCTTTGCCGTCGTCGGCATTGTCGCCGCGTTCTGTCAGATATTCCTGACCGGCCGATTGTCGGAGCGCTTCGGCGAAGGCCGCGTGCTGGCGGCCGGTATGTTCCTCACCGCGGTGGCGATCGGGCTGCAGCCTTTCGCGCACGGCATCGGCGTCGTGGTGCTGCTGGGCATCTCCGCGCTCGGTCAGTCCGTCGCGTGGCCGAACGTGTCGTCCTTGATCTCACGCCATGCGGAGGCGGAGCATCAGGGCCAGTATCAAGGGCTGAACAACGCAACCGGCGCGCTCGCGCGGCTGACCGGTCCGCTGGCGTCCGGCTTCGTGTTCACGACCTTCAGCGTCAATGCGCCGTTCTATCTGGCGGGTCTGCTCGTTCTGCCGGCGATCTTCTTCGCGCTGGCGGAGTAAAGAAAAACGCCTCCCTCGCGAGAGAGAGGCGCTTCTTCACTGTTCAAATCAACTACTGCGGCGACTGAGTCTGCGGCGCACTCTGATCGGGCGTCGCTGGCGGCTGCGGCTGCTGCGTCGTCGTGTCCGGCGCCGCGGTTTGCGGCGTCACGGTGCTCTGCGGCGTGGTGACAGGCGGCGCAGTATATGGCGTCGTCGTGTCCGTGTTCGGCGGCGTCACGCTCTGCGACGGAGCGGCAGGGACCGTCGTCGTATCCGGCGGTGTCGCCGCTGGCGTCGACGTCGATTCAGGTGTGCGCGCTCTGACGTGTGTGATGTGTTCCGAAGCCTTGGCCTTCGCCGGAACCTGTGGCGCGACCGCTTTCGCCTTTACGTCCGGTGCGGGCGCCTGAACTTCCGGCGCTGGCGCGATCACCTGCGGAGCAGGCGTTGCCGTGTCCGGCTGCGTCGTCGCCGGTGGTGCAGGCGGCGGCGTCATCGCGATCGGCTGACTGATAACGGTCTTCTGCGGCGTCGACGGAACAAGGCTGTGCGAGGTGTAGGCATACGCGCCCACCGCTGCCAATCCGAGAATAACGGCGGCGGCGGCAAGCAATTTGCTCTTGCTCGTGGCCTCTTCCGGTCCTGTCGTGTGAAAGCCGCGCAAGTCGGCGTCACGAATTTCGGTCATGGTCATCGTTCGTCTCCTCCAAGTATGCGTGCAAAGGAAACGGGCGAAGCGCTATGCGGGTTCCGCAGGGAACAAAGGCATGTTTGTGGCAGCTTGCCACATTTGGAACTTATGAAACCTCGTCGTATCCAACTGTCGATCGGCCCGGAGCCCTGAGCGATGCAACAAGCGACACATACGCTTATCACAAAGACTTCGGGCCGCGGGCTTGTGGAGATAACGCGCGACGTTGTGCACTGGCTTTCGCAACAGAGCGCGACAACGGGAATACTGACCGTCTTCTGCCGCCACACATCTGCATCGCTTCTGATTCAGGAAAACGCCGATCCCGATGTGCTGAAAGATCTCGAAGCCTTCTTCGAGCGCGTCGCGCCGGAAGATCCCGGCCGATATGCCCATGACGCCGAAGGGCCGGACGACATGCCGAGCCACATCTGCGCGGCGCTGACTCAAACGCAGCTGTCGATTCCCGTGATATCCGGCAAGATGGCGCTCGGCACCTGGCAAGGGCTCTATCTTTTCGAGCATCGCCGCGCGCCGCACCAACGCCAAATTGCTCTGCATTTTATCGGTGATTAGTTTCGCTCTTGCCCTAGGGCGGCGAAGTGGTAGCGTTCGGGCGCCCTATTGCCGAGGATCGCGATGCTTCACCGGTTCGCACTGTTGTTGTCGCTGCTGTTTGCTGCCGTACCCGCCTCCGCGCAAACGATGAAAAACCTCACGCATCAGCCACCGGACGGCGCGCTCATCACGTTTCAGATGACCGACGGGACCGTGCTCGCTCAGGGAAACAGCGAAAACGATTGGTGGAAGCTCACGCCCGACAACAAGGGGAGCTATCTCAACGGCACCTGGACGAAGATGGCGGACCTGCCAAGCGGTTATCAGCCACTCTATTTCTCCGAAGCTGTTCTGGCCGACGGACGCCTTGTGATCATAGGTGGCGAATATAATCATAACTCTTTTTCATTCACCAACCTTGGCGCGGTCTACGATCCAACCGCCAACACATGGACGGCGCTCGGCCATCCCAAGGGCTTCGACTATATCGGCGACTCGCCGGGCGTCGTCCTGCCGGATGGAAGGTTTGTTCTCGGCGCGAAGTTCAAGAAGCTCATGGCCGCGCTTGACCCCGCGACGCTGACATGGACGGCACTACCGAACACGGGAAAGAACGATTTCAACGCCGAAGAAGGCTGGACGCTTCTGCCTGACGGCACATTCCTGACGTTCGATGTCAAGAATCATCCGAAGTCGGAGCGCTACATTCCCGAAAAGGGCAAATGGGTCGATGCCGGCGATCTTCCCGCCGACTTGTGGGAACCGCAGAATTGCTGCGGTTGCATCCCCTACGACCCGAACAAGCCCTGCTATCAGCCGCCAGGCGAAGTGGGGCCTGCGATCCTGCGCCCGGACGGCACGGTGTTCGCGACCGGTGGCCAGAAGGACGGCAGCAGCAAGTCGCACACCGATATCTGGACACAGCCAAGCAGGGGGGACCGCAAAGGCCATTGGACAGCTGGCCCTGATTTTCCGGCCAATGAGGATTCCGGCGATAGTTACGCGTCGCTTCTGACGAACGGCAATGTGCTGGTGCAGACGCTGAGCGGATCGCTCTATGAATTCGACGGGACCCACCTGACGCATGAACCGTTCAATGGCGCGGGCGGCGCGCTCATGGTTCTTCCGTCCGGTGAAACGCTCGTCGGTGGTTTTGCGGTGTATCAATCGACGGGCACCTACAATCCCTCCTGGGCGCCAACGATCAGCTCTTCTCCGTCCAGCGTCACGCGCGGATCCAGCTATCAGATCGCGGGAACACAGTTCAACGGACTGAGCCGCGCCAACTCCTTCGGCGACGAAGACGATACGGCCACGAACTATCCGCTGGTGCGCATCACCAACACCGCGACCGGCCACGTCTTCTACGAGCGCACGCACGATCACAGCACGATGGGCGTCGCCACCGGCTCCGCGACCGTGTCGACACATTTCGATGTGTCTTCGGCAACCGAGACGGGAGCGGGGACACTCGTCGTGGTCGCGAATGGAATTCCGTCAGCGCCGGTGGCGGTCACTGTGAACTGATCGCGCGGCGCGATCAGAACATACCTTCGACAGCGCGGGCCTTCTTGCGCCGCGGACGTTCCTGAAGAACACCAGGATAGCCTTTTAGCGGCGCCAGTGCCCCGCCGCGATATTCCCATTCCGGCGCGTCCTCGATAGCGAGATGATATCGCGGCTCGCGGCCGGTGCGCGTCTCGAACAGCGCGCGCGGAATGTTCACCATTTTCGGCGCGTGGGCGCGCTCGTAGAGAAGCGGCGTTCCGCATTTGGCACAGAAGCTTCTGACCGCGCGCGTCTTCGTGTCTTCATAGCGCGTGATGCTTTTGCTTCCCTGCGCAATGCGGACTTTGCTGCGCCAACACCCAAGATAGGTCGCATACGCACAACCCTGTGCGCGCTGGCTGCTCTTGGAATGATCGTGCCAGGCCCAGAATGCGGGAATGCCGATCTCGATCTCGACCGCTCCACAAAGACAATGCCCGGTCGCTTTCTCCGCCGAAGCGGTTAGCAACTTTCCGGCGACCGCGGATTTGCGCATGGTGGTCCTCGTCCAACGGCTATAGGCATCAAAGATTGTATTGAATATCCCGCTGCCCTACTCTGGGATTATTCACGAACAGCATTAAACACCGATCGGCGTTGGGCGCCACGATGGCGGAATTGAAATCGAAAGGCGCAGCGCGATCTCGGCACGCCGCCAAATCTGCATCATCGGCCCAGGCGGACAGCACCTCGCCGGAAGATTTGAAGAAGCTTCGCGAAACGGCGCGTCGGTTCATGCGGGAACTTGCGTTCGAAAGCGCCGCGCCCTTGTGGGCGCGCATCGCAGAGATTGCCCCGCACGATATCGAGCCCGGCATGGCGATGGCGCGCATCCACGTGCGCGGCGGCAGACCCTTTGAAGCGCTCGATCTTCTTGCGGAGGTTCTGAACAAGAAACCGGGCCACGGCGAAGCGGAAAAGCTGCGGTCCGCCATTGCGCACAGCCAGATCTCGCGGATCGCAAACGAGATCAACGCCAGGAACGCAAAGCAGTTCGATCTGACGTTCGAAGCGCTGACGATCCGTCTTGGCGACGATCCTTATCTCGAACGCGTGCGCTCGTATGCTGCGCTGATTGCGGCACCGGATTACGCTCCCGTGCAGGCCACACGGCAGAAAATATCGCGTTCGCCCGAGCGTGCCCGGGGTGATGGTTCGTCTTTCCCCGAAGAGACCGCGCGCTCTTTCGTAGAGCGCGTCGAAAAACTCGACGAGAATGCCCCGGCCGGGTTGGCAGATGAGATGAGGCTTCAAGCCGAACTTCTCGTTCGCGAAAACGTCTGGATGGCGCATGCGCTCTCTGCAGCGTTCTTCAAACGCGGAGATTTCGAGACCGCGAAAAGCATCTACGACGGCATTGCTGTCGATGAGAGCGAGTTCTGGCTCGAAGCTGTTCGGCGCGTGGTGGAGCGGAAAGAGCCCGGATTGGCGGCAGAATACAGCCTTCGTGCTGCTGCCTGCAGTGACGCGGACATGACATCCCTCGGCAAGGCGTCCAAAAAACTCGCCGCAGCGGGAGCGGTCGACGCGGCATTGGCATTGTGGCGCGGTCTGCCGGACTACGGAACGAACATCATGGCGACGGCGGAGGTGCTGCGGCTTCTGGCGGACGCTACGCGCTTCGAAGAATTCATGAATGCGTTCCGCACGCTTTTGAAAGACACGGTGCCGGCCGGTCCTCTTTCGGAGGCGGAAGCGAAAGCACTTGTGAGCGCATGTCAACTCTTACGCCGGGTGTCTGAGCGTCATCGCGCGGATGTCGCGCTTGCGACTCTGTACGCCATCGCTTCGGAGCAGGATGACGGATCCGCTCTGGCGAGCTGGAGCCTCGGTGTTCTCGCGAACGCGCGCCACGATCGCGGGCTGGCGGCGCAGCACTTCGAAGACGCAAGAGCGCGCGAAGGCGATCTTGCCAGTTTGGGGATAAACGCCGACGGCGAGCTCGCTTTGCTGCATGCGCGCTACCACGACTATGGCGCCGCGAATGCAGCGTTGCGGCGAATGAACGATACAGACTGGGCTTTAGAAGGCTATGCAACAAAGCTGGCGCGCGTCAGACAGGTGGCGGATTTCTGCGGTCCGGGCGCAGACCCGCTGTTCCCGGAATGTCTGATCGACGTGATCTTCAGTGAAATTCCGAGAGCGGAGCTGGCATATGAACCTCTACCCGGTCATCTGCTCACCATCGGATCTTCTCTGCGCCAGGGCGGCAGCGAACGTCAGACCGTGACGGTGCTCGGCGGCCTGAGCGTCGACCCACGCATACGCAAATCCGTTCTCGCGCTGCGAACGGCCGGCAACGAGGATCGCGCACCCTTTCTTCGTCAGGCGCGTGACCTGCCGATAGAACTGATCCATTACGGCGATGACTGGCAGCACGATTCCGATCTGCGCACGGAACTGCCGGAGCTTGAGGCGAACACGCGCCTTGCCACCGCAATCGAGCTTCTTCCCAGAAATCATCGCGAAGACATTATCCGCATCGGGAAGCTCATCCAGCTCGTTCGCCCGCATGCTGTGCATTTGCGACAGGACATGTTTGCGGCTGCGGTTGCCTGCGCGCTGATGGGGGTTCCGAAATTCGCCATCCATCGCGGATCGCTCTCGCCCGATCTCTGGGGTCATGGCGAGCTTGAGACAAGCTTGCATCTTCGGCCTATGCGGCACACCTACCGGCATTTGCTCGCAAGACCGGGCTTCATGCTTATCAACAACTCGGCTGCAGGTCTCGCGACGGACCGTGCCTGGACGGAATGGCCCGATGCCTCGCGCTTTCGCGTGATTCACAACGCCGTTCAATTTGAAAAACTTGGGAGTGACACAAGCCGCAACGACGAATTGCGCAACGCGCTCGGTGTCGGAGACAGGGGTTTTCTGATCGGCGGCGTTTTTCGTGTCTCGCGGGTGAAGCGGCCGATGCTCTGGATGGAGATTGCGCGGCGCGTCGCGGAGACACGCGCAGACGTTCACTTCGCGATCGCGGGAGACGGCGAGATGGCGAACGATATGCGCAGCTATGCCGCCGCGCACGGATTTGGCGCGCGGCTGCATATGCCCGGCCTCGTGTCTGACGTTGGCCCATGGTACCGCGCGATGGATATCAACCTTCTCACGTCGGAGCGCGAAGGACTGCCCAATGTGCTGATCGAAGGTCAGCACTTCGGCGTTCCCGCCGTATCGGCCGATGTCGGCGGCGCGTTCGAAACCATCGAGCCGGGAACGACCGGCTTCCTGATTGCGCGCGATGCGGGACCGGAACCCTACGCGGATGCCATCTTGCAAATCCTCTCCGATGCAGATTGGCGTCAACGCGCGCGCAGCCGCGCGCCCTCGTTCGCGCATGATAAATTCGGCATGAAGCACGCAGTCGATGCGGTCCTGCGTTGCCTCGGCATGGAATGAATTTTCCGCTTTAGCCTTTCCGCATCGAATGCGTTAACCCACGCATAAAATGTGGCCGAAGCGCATTTTGGCATCGCGGATCGCCGCCAACCCGCAAGCGGTCCGGAATATCTGCGCAAAAGCTCGCAAACTTCAAATGTATCAAGATGTGTCGACCGTGGAACTCCGCATCCAAAGTTCCACGCCCTCGTTTCTGGCGTACACGAAGGTTAATTGGTGGAACTTTCAACGGCTTCAAATCACGGTTCTTTTGGTCTAAAGCTCGAATGTCAGGCCGTACGACGGCAATTCTTCGACACAAATTTGCGAGTGAGCACGAATTTATGAGTTATCTGGTCACCGGGGCCGCCGGATTTATCGGCTTTCATACGGCCCGGCGCTTGCTCGAAATGGGCGAGCACGTGATCGGCATTGACAACATCAACGATTATTACGCTGTCGAATTGAAGCGCAGCAGACTAGCGATACTGGACAAGTATCCCAATTTTCGTTTTCACCGGGTCGATATCGCCGATTACGACGCCCTGAAAAAAGCCCTGGCAAACGAGAAAATCCGCAGGGTCGTTCATTTGGCCGCTCAGGCCGGCGTGCGCCATTCCATCGAGAACCCGCATTCCTATATGCAGTCAAACCTCGTCGGCCATCTGAACGTGCTGGAGTTCTGCCGCCACCATGACGCCTTCGAGGCGATGGTTTATGCGTCGTCGAGTTCCGTGTATGGCGGCAATTCCGTGATGCCGTTCTCCGAGGACGACCGCGTTGATACGCCGGTTTCGCTCTACGCCGCCACGAAAAAAGCCGACGAGCTGATATCGCACACCTATGCGCATCTCTACGGAATGCATCTGATCGGTCTGCGCTTCTTCACCGTGTACGGCCCGTGGGGCCGCCCCGATATGGCGATGTGGCTTTTCACGCAGGCGATCCTGGCCGGGAAAGCGATCAATGTTTTCAATTTCGGCGACATGAAGCGCGACTTCACGTACATCGACGATATCGTTCAGGGCGTTCTGATGACGGTGCGCGAACCCGAAAAGGGATTGAAGAACGGCACGCGGCATCGGGTTTACAACATAGGCAACAACAAGCCCGAAGAGCTGATGCAGATGATCGCCACGCTGGAAGAGGTCGTCGGCGCCAAGGCCAAGATGGAGATGCTTCCGCTCCAGCCCGGCGACATTCCGGAAAGCTTTGCGAACATCGATGCCATCAAGCGGGATTACGGGTTTGAGCCCAAAACACCGATTGCTGCAGGCATCCCTGCTTTTGTCGATTGGTACCGGACGTATCAGGCGCAAAACCTAGAAACGCTTTCACGGACCTGATGTGCCCACGCTCCAGGAAAGCCTTCAAGGCGCGCGCAAGGCTTACGAAAGCTCCGACACCGCGCTTTGCCGCCAATTCCTGGACCAAGCCGCAGAGATCGATTCAGATTCCCTGGGAGTGCTGCTCTGGCGCGCACGCCTTTCGCATCGTGAGGGAGACTGGCGCGATCTGTACGACGCGACGTCGCAGTATTGTCTGGTCGATAGCGACGACCGTGAGATGCGGCAGTTCCTCGCGCGGGCGTGCAGCAATCTGAAACTGTGGCCGGAGGCCGTCCGGGCGTGGCGCGATCTCATCGTATTGCGCCCCGATTGGCCCGAAGGCCTCTTCCAGCTCGCGCGCGCGCAGGCGAAGTGCAATCTCGTGTCGGCGGCGGGCGCGACGATCACGGAGCTTGAGGCACTCGGCGAAAACGACGCCGTGTCATGGATGCTGGCGGGCCGGCTCGCGGTGGAGATCGGCGACATCGCGCGCGCGATTTCCATATTCTCGCGCGTTGCACAGCATGACGGCGACAAAGCGCAAAGCGAGCTTGGCCATTTCGAGAAAGCCAGGGATTTCCGGGGCACGCTCGCGGTCGCCGTCTCGCTCCAGGCGTGCGGGCCGTCGCCCAGGTGGGAGCAGAAGGCCGGCGAGGTGGTGAACGAACTCACCAAATCCGCCGCGATCCATCAGCGCGACGGCAATCTTGTCGAGGCCTATAACGACTTCGCCGCGCTGAAAATCGCGCGCAACGACGAGCTTGCGGCGGCGGGCATGACCCATATCCTGCAGGCGCTTCAAAGCCAGGTGAACCGCCACATCGCGCAAGAGGACCCGCGCAAGGCGATCCAGACCTATCAGATGATCCTGCGCTGCGTGCCGGGAAACGAGCGCGCGCTGTCCGGCATCGGCCGCCTGCTGATGACGCTGCAGGACTGGAGCGCCGCCGCCGAGGCCTGGGAGGCGCTGCTCGAAAAATCGCCGCGCGACCGCGAGGCTCTGGTGCAGCACGCCAGAGCGGTCGAACGCGCGCAGGATTTCGCGGGCGCCCGCGAGGCCTGGGCGAAGGTGCTTGCGGAAGCGCCGTCCGACCGCGAAGCCAACGATGCCGTCCTCAAGCTTCCGACCCGTATCGTTCGTGCCGGGCGCAAGGCCGTCGAGGAGCAGCGCTATGTCGATGCCGCGCGCCTCTTCGCGCTGGTATCCGAGGAGTGCCCCGAATACGCCGATGCCCGGCGGCGTCTGGAACAGGTCACGCGCCATCTCCTGAAGGAGATGCGCGCGGCGTATAAGGACAAGAAGTACGCGCACGTCGTGGCGGTGGGAATAACCGCGGCCGAATTGGCCCCAGAGCACGCCGAGGTGAATCGCCTGCTGGCGCGCGCGGCGATGGCCAGCCGCAACTACCCCATCGCGGCGCAGGCGTGGAAGCGTTTGATGACGCTCTCGCCGGAAACATCCTCGGCGTCCGCGCTGCCGCTCGCGAAATGCTATCTGCGCATGGGGAAGGTGGAAGAGGGACGCACGCTCGTCGCAGCTCTTCTGCGCGACGACCCGGAGAACGAGGACTTGAGTGCGTTGGCAGCACAGTTTGAAGCTGCCGTTCAGCGCGTATAGATTGTGACCACAATAACGATTTGAGCTGGCGTTCGCAGTGGAAATCGCATCGCCCGAGACGCCGAAGCGCAACCGGGAATCGCTAGTTGCGCGCTGGCTGCATGCCCGTACGACGCGCGATTTCTCTGCGGTCGAGGATATTTCCGCCGCGCTTCTACGCAAGCACCCACAGCATACAGGCATCCGGCGGTCGCTCGCGCGCACGCTGGTGGCGCTGGACCGGCGCGATGATGCGCGGCCACACTGGCAAATTCTGCTGGACCTGAACCCGCGCAATATCGAGGCGGCGCATCATCTTGCACAGCGCAAAGACAGCGTGCGCGCGGCGGCCGAAGGTGTCCGCCATATCGCGATCTGCGGTGTTTCGTTTTGCGGCAGCACGCTGATGGACCGGCTACTCGGAAGCCTCCCCTGCGCCGCAAACATTTCCGAGTCGCATTGGCTGACCGGTGCGCGATTGACGGACGGCTACGCGCCGATCGATTTCGATGCGCCCGATGGGGCTGCGTTGCGCTACTGCTCCCTGTGCGGTCCGGATTGCCACGTCCTGAGCATGCCTTTTCGCCGCGACCTCGCAGCCGACGCCACCGATTGGTATGGCAAGATCGCCCGCTGCCTCGGCACGCGGACCTTGATATCGGCCGACAAAAATCCCCCGAAGCTGGTGGACCACGATCCGCTCATGCGGTTCGACGCGCTGGTGCTGTTCAAGAGTCCCGTCCAGGCGTGGATGTCCACGCTGCGCAAGCTGCCCGCGGATCGCGACAGCGCGTTTTATCTGCGCAAATGCGAGGACTTCCTCGCGCTCTGGACAGACAGATATCGAACGTTCCTCGACCGTTTCGCGCAGCAGGGAAAGATCGTGTTCGTACATTTCGACACATTCGCGCAGGCCCCGCGTGAGGGTTTGCAAAGCCTTTGCAGAGCGCTGGATATCCCCTTCGAGCCGGGCGTCCTCGAGGCGACCGCTGTGCGCCACGCCATCGGCGGCAATCCGGGCGCCGTCGCGAAACTCTATTCCGCCGGGGACGCGATAGAGATCGCCCCACTCGCAAGTCCGGATTGTCCTCCGGAACAAATTCGGGCGATAGAGAACGCGAAGGCGGCGCAGGACGTCTTCGCGCGCCTGCTCGCCAAAGCGGAAATTTCACTGTCCTAGACGGTACCTATCTTCTAAGGTTCCGCGATGCCCCTGATCCGTATTCCTTCGGAAATCGCCGTACAGAATCGCAAGAATAATCCCTTCGCACAATGGGGAGACCGTGGCGCGCCAAACCGTGTCGAGCCCATCGCATCTCCCAGCTTCGACGTGCCCTTCAAGCTCACTCCGGGCGAGCCGATTTATACCGTGGGCTCGTGCTTTGCGCGCCATGTTGAGGCAGAGCTCGCCAATCGCGGCTTTGAGATTCCTGCGCGCGCGTTGTTCCGGCGGCCGGAATTTTCCAATCTCGATTCCGGCATCATCAACAATTACGGAACGCCGTCGATCTTCAATGAGTTCGCCTGGGCGTTCGGCGGGCGCGAGTTCGTGACGGACGATCACATCGTCGAAGTGATGCCCGGAAAGTTCGCCGATCAGCACGTCTCGCCCAGCCTTCGCCCGGAGGCGCGTGACATCATACTCGCCCGCAGACGTGCGATCACGGAATCCTATCGTTCGGCAGTCGCCTGCCGAACCGTCGTCATGACACTGGGCCTGTCGGAAGTCTGGTTCGATACAAAGAGCGGCTACTATCTCAACGTCAGTCCAAGACCCTCAACGCTGAAAGCATATCCGGAGCGTTACGAGCTGCACGTCCTCTCTTTCGAAGAGGCTTATGGCTTCCTCAAAGACGCCCTGCTGCTGCTCAAGAAGCATGGGCCGCAAGACATGCGCGTTCTGCTGACGGTATCGCCAGTACCGCTGCAGGTCACGCAGCGGCCAGTCGACGTGATGGTGGCGAACACCTACTCGAAGTCCGTACTGCGCACTGCGGCCGAAACAGCGGTCGCCGAACTGCCGTTCGTCTCCTATTTTCCGAGTTATGAGTCCGTAATGCTCTCCGATCGCAAGATCGCGTGGCTCGACGACCTGATCCATGTCTCGGAGCCGATCGTGCGCCACAACATAAAGCGCATGGTCGATGCCTTTGTCGGAACAGCGGAAGGTTTGGACGAAGGCGCGATTGCGGAGGGCGACGAAGGGACGGCGATCATGCGCGCGCAATCCGCAAGGGCCGGCGGCGGCGATCAGGCGGCCCGCTTCTTCGCGCAACATGGCGGCTGGTCGGAAAAATCTCTTCCATTCGCGACCGAACACGCGCGCATCCTTCTTGATCAGGGAAACCCGCAAGGTGCGATCGACGTTCTGTCGGCATGGCGCGACCGGGGCGACACGGCCGTTCTCGCGATGCTGTGTGAAGCGCTGCTTGCGAGTGGGCGCAACGCGGAAGCGCTTGCGACTCTGGACGTCTTCGCCGGCAAGCGCGTCAAATCGGTCGCCCTTTGGGATGCGATCTACAAGGCCGCGCTGGCAACGAACGATCCCGATTTGGTCGTATCCGTTCTCGCCAGCATCACCTCCAATGTTGGAGCCAGAAAGCCGCTCGCCTACCAGCTCGCCGCGCGCTTCTTCCGCGACCGAGGCGATGCCGAAACAGCGGTGCGCTACTTCAAAGTGTCCTATGAGACCGGGCGCTCCAACCTTGTGGCGTTGGAATGCGCGGATCTCTTGGTCAATCAACGCAGACCCGACGAAGCGCGCGAATATCTGCGCGGCCTCGAGCCAGCGAATGCGGGCGAAACGACGCGACTGCGCAGGCTTACGGACCTGCTTGGGCCGAGCGCCTGAGCGCATCGATATCGAGTGTCTGATCGAAAGTGAAGACGCTACGCTCCGCATCGAACGACTTGGCAAACACTTGAATTTTTTCGACCACGTGCGCTGATAAATAATCACGGCTGATATTAAAGTACATATGATATTCTGGTGTAAGTTGATTGGTGACGAGATCGTCAAGTAAGAATGCCCACTCTGGCCAATCCCATGCCCGCCGCCCCCCGCCTCCGGTGGACTTGTATGAGCAGAAATTCCCCATGAGACAGGTAACAACTTTGAACCGGCCAGGCACTGCCAGCTCTTGAAACGGCAAGATCATTCGAACCGTGCGCTCGATGCCGAAAAAGTTGCAAAGGTCGTCATAAAGGTGTCGTGCATTGGCGGGGGTTCGCGGAGCGAGCTGAACGTCTACTCCCGTATAACGGCATCCAAAATGCCGTGCGACCAAGCCGAAATGTGCCGGACCCGCGCCCAAGTCTAAAATATCTTGGTTTGCATACTTCTGAAGCGGGATGAGCGAGGCGATTTTGAATTTGCTTTGAGTCCAATAAGGCAAATCCAAATACTTATGCTCCGGCGAAGCCGACTTGGTAGCGCGGAGAAATTCAAGGTTCTCCGGAGACAGGTGGTCGCGCTGAATTTTGGCATAGCCTTCGTCCGGATAAGTTCTTTTGACGAAATCGAAGAAATTGCACAGCGCGGCGTCTCTGGCGATCTCTGGTCTCTCACAAAAACTATCTATCATGGCGCTTAGCGGCATTGTGAGGCGTGGCATATGGCGCGCGAGCGTAGATATGTTTCCGATTTCACGGTCGAGCGACGGCCTCTTATTCCTTCTAACGGCCATATCAGAGGTGCCCATAGTCATGTCATTGAAGGTGATAAGGACAATGCAGTTTATTCACACGAACACAACGGCGTGAGGCTTCATAAGAATCGTGCGAAATTTGTGTCGCGCAGCCTTGCCATCACTTCGTCAAAATTTGTGATTGCCTCATCCAGGCTATCCGGCGTCGCTTTGACGAAGGGGACCTTGTACTCCTTCTGTGGCACATCCAGATAGTCGCGCAGGCGCCGCACGGCATCGTCGAGCGCGCCGTTGATCTCTTCGTAGTCGATGTCGAGCACCTCCTCGGGCGCGAAGGCCGTCATCAGCGCCGCGTGCTGGCGTTCCATGATGCCGATGCGCTTGACCAGCAGCTCGGCGTCCAGCACCGACGGTCCCGGCGGCGGCAATCCCTTCCTGATCGCCCATGGCGCCTCGCCGGTTTCGCGGCGCGTCTTCTCGGCATGGTCCTCGGCGCGCATCTGCGAGACCGCGGCCTTGACGAGATTGTCGCGCCTGAGCCGCACCACGCGCACGCCCGCGCCGCGCAGCATCGCAACCGTCGCCGGCACGTCGCGCACCGCCATCATCGCCTGCTTGGAGCCGATGAACGCGCGCGACGGCGCGGCCGCGTCCACCTCATAGAAGTCGCGAAACCATTCGGCCTGCTCGTCCGCGGTGCGCAGCCGGTTGAAGGTCTCGTTGGCGAGCTTCATCGGCGCGGATTGGCGCAGGATCTCGAACAGCAGATTGCTGCCCACCCGTCCCCACGGCATCAGAAGGATAAAGCGCACGACGTTCATGCGGCGGCTTCCGGCGAGGCGAGAAGAATATCGGTGAGGTCGGCGATCATGCGCGCGGGCGAGAAGCGCTCCCGCACGAACGCTTCGCCCGCCACCGCGGCCGCCGCGCGCCAGGCGGGATCGGCGATCGCGCGCGCTATGGCGTCGCCGAGGGCTTGCGCGGTGTCGTCCTCCACCAGCATGCCGGTGACACCGTCCGCCATCGTCTCGGCAATGCCGCCGACATGCCGCGCGATCACGGGCACACCGCAGGCCTGCGCTTCAAGAAGAACATTGGGGAGCGCCTCCGACGCCGACGAGAGAACAAACAGGTCCAGCGCCGGCATGCAATGCTCGATATCGCGCACGAGGCCGGGCAGCACGAAGCTCGCCGCGACGCCCTTCTCAGCGATATATGTCCGCGTCGGCTCCAGAAGCGCGCCGTCGCCGAACATCACGAAGCGGCACGCCGGAAATTTCTCCAGCACGCGGCAGGCGGCATCGACCCACAGCAGCGGACGCTTCTCCTGCCGGAATTTGAACGCCGTGCCGACCAAAGGCGCATCGCCGGACACATCGAACCGCGCCCGCAGCAGCGCGCGCTTTGCGGGATCGCGCACCGGCGCAAACCGGCCGGCATCGAAACCGTTGTGCAAAACATGCAGGTTGGAGTCGGCCGGAAGATCGAGCCAGGATTCATAGTCGCGGATCGCGGCGTTCGCGACACCCACCAGCGCGACGTCCTTTCGCGATAGCAGCGCCTCATAGCACCCCTGCCACCGGCGCGGCGCGGGCGCCTCCGGATACAGCGCCGTCGGCCGCATGTTGTGCGTGTGCAAGACGATGCGGGGAGCGCCGGCGCTGAGCGCGGCAAGCCCGGCCAGCAACGTCAGCGGCTCCAAAGAGGCGTGAACGATAGCCGGCCTGTCTTTCCGCAGCTGGTTGAAAATCGTCTGCGCCGTCGCCGCGTTCTCAATCGGCAGCCACGCGAAAGGCGGCTCGAGGGTTGCTGCGCGATCAAGCACGACGATATCCGCAGCCGCTTCCGATCCAACAAGAGGCAAATAGAAATCCGCCCCGCGTCCGTGCGAGAGATCCATGAGATAAAGCTTCACCCAACCAAAGCGCTTGCTCGCGTGCAGCGCGCGAAAGGTCTCGGCCACGATGCGCTCCGCACCGCCGGCGATCAGCGAGTGGGCGATCATCACAAGTCCCGACCGCACCGCGCCGTCGGATTCGCGCGGCGCTTGCGCCACATGCGCGAACACGCTTTCCGGCGACATGACATGCGCGAATTCATCGGACCGCGCGGCATCCGCAAGCGAACTCCCAAACGCGGTCAGGAGATCGTCGGCATGCGACATGCGCGCGCGCAGATCCGGCGCATCGCCAAGGACCAGCGCCGATTCCTGCAACAATTTCGCATCGCGTCCCCAATAGCCGAGCGCAAGAACGACCGACGCGCGCTCTTTCAGCAGTGGCGCGTTGGCCGCGTTGGTTGTCAGCGCGGAATTGAGGATACCGAGTGCAGACTCCAGATCGCCCTCGCTGCGATAAATCCTGGCGCGCACGAGCGCACCCTCCGCACCGTCCGGAATATTCGCGAGCGCCCGCGCACGTGCCGCCGCGATTTCCGCGTCATCGTTGGACAGCCTGGACAGCACATTGAAACATGTCAGCAACAACGCCGGGTCGAGCGTGGCCGCCTGCATCGCTTTGCGTGCTTCGGACAGCGCCTCGTCACCACGTCCGGCCGCCAGCAGGACCGAGATCAGACCCTTTGCGCGCGCGGCTTCCAACGCCGCCGCGCGCCTGTGAAGATGGACGCTTTCTTCGATCGATCCCAGCTTGAAGTTCAGTTCCGCCGCTCTTGCCAACACGGCGACCGTTGCGTCTTTCGTGCCGGCAAGCGGTGCGAGTGCGTCAAGCGCCTTGCGATGATGCCCCGCACTCGCGGCCGCGGTTGCCAGCAGCAACGCGATGGAATCGTTCTGTGGGAGGAAAGCATGGACGCCCTCCAGAAGCGTGACTGCGTCCGCATGCGCCTTGGCGTTCATAAATATCCGGGCCAGTCGTGGCGCAGGATGCCCCTCTGGAGAGGTGCGGGCGTGGCGCAGCGCAGCGGGAATCAGGCTCCGGATATCGTCGATCTTTACCGCGCTGCCATTTTTATTATCAGCTTCGACAGCATCAAGCCGGGCGCGCAGATCCGGCAGGGAAATTTCGGCCGTGGGATCAGGTTCGGAAATGCGCGAACTCCCATGCTCTAAAGGCGGCGATCATGGTCCTGAAAAGCACAGGCATTCGATTTTGACAACAAATCGGCTTGTAAGCCTGAGAAGGGACGGTTTCGGCTGCGAAAGAAAATTTGTGTGGCCAATAGCTCCGTTTGCGCGCACTATTCTTTCACTGAGCGGATCAAAAGAATTCGCACGGGAGGAAAATATGGCCCTGGTTCATCATCACGAACCGGATCGGTCCCATGATCTGGCGCTGGTCGTCCTGGCGCTCGTCATATGCGGGATCATCGCGGCGGCGGTGCCTTTTCTGAAGTTCTGCGTGGACGGAATGTTCGCAGTTTTTCAGTAGGGCACGCTTCAGACGCTTCGCTGTCCGGGAAGCCATTTCGCCGGACGCCAACTCGTTCCCTTTTCCGAAGAAAAAACGAGTGAATTTCTGACAATATTGCAGTTGCGAAGAGTGCTGTGGTCGTGTCGGATTGCGGCTGCGACGCATGATTTCCAGCCGTGTCCCGGATCCATTTCCAATGAATTCTCGCTATACGCGTTTTTTGCTTTTGTACTCTATCGGCGTCGTCCTTCTGGGCTGCAGCAAGCCTCAGCAGACGCAGGGCCCCCCGGATGTCGGCGTCGTCGTCATCAAGACAGAGCCGGCACAGTTGACGGCTGTTCTTCCAGGACGCACTGAATCCTTCGCCGTCTCGGATATTCGTCCGCAGGTTGGCGGAATTCTGAAAGCGCGTCTGTTCACCGAAGGCGCTCTCGTCCGGCAGGGCCAGCCGCTCTATCAGATCGATCCCGCGCCATATAAGGCGGCGTACGACAACGCGACTGCCGTGCTCGCCGCCGCAAAGGCAAAGGCGAACCGTTACGGCGCACTGGTGAAGCAAGCGGCAATTGCGCCGCAGGATTACGACGACGCCATCGCCGCCTACAAGCAGGCTGCGGCCAACGCGCAGACCGCACGGATCAATCTCGGCTACACGCGTATCACGGCGCCGATCAGCGGGCGCATCGGGCGGTCCTCCGTGACGCAAGGCGCACTTCTCACCGCCGACCAGACGACGCCGCTCGCGACCATCCAGACACTCGATCCCATCTATGTCGACATCACCCAGTCGAGCAGCGAAGTGCTCTCGCTCAAGCTCGCTGTGCAGCACGGCAATGTGAACGCCGAGCCTGCCGATGCCCCGGCGACGCTCACATTGGACAATGGATCGCAATACGCCGAAGCCGGGCGTCTCCAGTTCGGCGAGGTGAGCGTGGACCAAACGACGGGGACGGTCACGCTGCGCGCGATCTTTCCGAACCCGCATGGCATTCTGCTGCCCGGCATGTTCGTGCGTGCGACCGTTGCCGAAGGCACGGAGCGCAACGCGATCCTGGCGCCGCAGCAGGGCATCGGGCGTAACGAAAAGGGTGATCCCACAGCCCTCGTCGTCGACGCGAAAAACATTGCGCGTCTGCATTTGCTGAAGACCTCGCGCGCCATCGGCGACAAATGGCTGGTGACGGATGGCCTGAAGCCCGGCGACAAGCTCATCGTCGAAGGCTTGCAGAAAGCGCAACCGGACGCACCCGTCCATCCGGTGCCGGCATCGTTCCTCAAGCCCTCCGCCAAGGGGCACTAATGGGCCTGTCGCAGTTCTTTATCGAGCGTCCGGTTTTCGCCTGGGTGATCGCGATCGTGATCGCGCTCATGGGCGTGCTCGCGACGCAAACTTTGCCGATCACACAATATCCGACCATCGCGCCACCGGCGGTGACGATTGTTGCGAATTATCCGGGCGCCGCCGCGGAGACCGTGCAGAACTCCGTCACGCAGGTGATCGAGCAGCAGCTGACCGGCGTGGACAATCTGCTTTATTTCTCGTCGTCCAGCAGTTCGAACGGACAGGTCAACATCACCGCGACCTTTGCGCCGGGCACCAATCCCGACATCGCGCAGGTGCAGGTGCAGAACAAGGTGCAGCAGGCGCTTCCCGTCCTGCCGCAGGAAGTGCAACAGCAGGGCCTCACCGTCCTGAAATCGCAGAGCAGCTTCCTGCTCGTGGTCGCGCTCTATGACGACAGCGGACGCTACACCAACATCGACATCTCCGACTTCATGGCGAGCAAGATGCAGGATCCGCTCAGCCGTGTGTCCGGCGTCGGTCAGGCGCAGGTGTTCGGCGCGCCCTATGCCATGCGCATCTGGCTCGACCCCTTCAAGCTGAACAGCTTCAGCCTCACGCCGGGCGATGTGCAGACCGCCATTCTGGCGCAGAACGTTCAGGTCTCCGCCGGCGAACTTGGCGCGCAACCGACCGTCAAAGGCCAGCAGCTGGATGCGACCGTTACCGCACAGTCTCGCCTGGAAACGCCGGAGCAGTTCAAGAACATCGTTCTGAAAACCAGCACCAGCGGCGCCATCGTGCGGCTCAAGGATGTCGCGCGCGTCGAACTCGGCGCGCAGAGCTATGCCGTGGTAAGCCGCATGAACGGCAAGCCTGCGGCCGGCATCGCGATCCAGCTCGCACCCGGCGCCAACGCGCTCAAAACCGCGGATGCGGTGAAAGCCAAAGCGCAGGACTTGGCCTCCACATTTCCGCCCGGCGTGAAGCTCGCCTTCCCGGTCGACAACACGACGTTCATCCGCCTGTCGATCAACGACGTGATCAAGACACTGGTGGAGGCGACGATCCTGGTAATCGTGGTGATGTTCGTGTTCCTGCAGAACTGGCGCACGACTTTGATCCCCGCCATCGCCGTGCCTGTTGTGCTGCTCGGCACCTTCGCCGTGCTGTCCGCCTTTGGCTATTCAATCAACACGCTCACCATGTTCGCGCTGGTGCTCGCCATCGGCCTGCTTGTCGATGACGCGATCGTCGTGGTCGAGAACGTCGAGCGTCTGATGCGCGAGGAAGGCCTGTCGCCCAAGGATGCCACCAAGAAATCAATGACCGAAATCACCAGCGCACTGATCGGCATCGCGCTGGTGCTGTCGGCCGTGTTCCTGCCGATGGCGTTTTTCGGCGGCTCGACGGGCGTGATCTACCGCCAGTTCTCCGTGACCATCGTGTCCGCGATGGTCCTGTCGATCACCGTTGCCCTGATCCTCACCCCTGCACTCTGCGCCACGCTTTTAAAGCCGATCCCGAAAGGCGGCGAGGCAATGCACTGGCGCTTCTTCAACTGGTTCAACGAAACCTTCGAGTATGGCCGCGACCGTTATCACCGCGCGCTGGAACGGTTCCTCGGTTGGGTGCGGCCTGCCCTGCTGATCTATGCCGGCATCATCGTCGTTCTGATCCTGCTGTTCCTGCGCTTGCCGACGGCGTTCCTGCCGGAAGAAGATCAGGGCACTGTCCTCACCCAGATAACGCTGCCCGTGGGCGCAACGCAGGCGCGCACGCTCGCCGTCGCCAAGCAGGTCGAGCATCACTACATGGTCGATGAAGCGAAGAACGTCGAAACCACCTTCATTGTCGCCGGTTTCAGCTTTGCCGGCGCGGGACAGAATTCCGGCATCGCGTTTGTGCATCTGCGCCCCTGGAACGAGCGTTCGGGCGCCGACAATCACGCACCCGCTGTCGTGCAGCGCGCGATGAAGAGCTTCTCGCAATACCGCGACGCGCAGGTGTTCGCGCTGGTGCCGCCCGCCGTTCAGGAGCTTGGCCAATCTTCCGGCTTCGACGTGGAAATGGAAGACCGCGGCAATCTTGGTCACGACGGGCTGATGAAAGCGCGCAACCAGTTCCTGCAACTGGCGGCGAAGGATTCTTTGCTGGCCGGCGTCCGCCCGAACGGCCTCGACGACACGGCACAGCTGCACATCAACATCGACAAGGACAAGGCGACCGCGCTTGGCCTGTCGCTCGCGGATATCGACAACACATTGAGCACGGCCTGGGGAGGGCAATATGTGAACGACTTCATCGATCGCGGCCGGGTGAAAAAAGTCTACATGCAGGCCGACGCGCCCTATCGCATGGCGCCGGACGATCTCTATCGCTGGAATGTGCGCAGTTCATCGGGCGAGATGGCGCCGTTCTCGTCCTTCGCCAGCTATCAATGGACGCTTGGGCCGGCGAAGCTCGAACGCTTCAACGGTGTCGGCTCTCTTGAGCTGCAGGGCACGCCGGCGCCGGGTACCAGTTCCGGCACCGCGATGGACGAAGTCCAGAAGCTGTTCCAGCAGTTGCCGAAGGGCGTTGGCCTGGAATGGACGGGCCTGTCCTATCAGGAGCGCCAGGCCGGTTCGCAGACCTACGCGCTCTACGGCATCTCGGTGCTCGTCGTGTTTCTTCTGCTGGCCGCGCTTTACGAGAGCTGGTCGATCCCGCTGTCGGTGATGCTGGTGATCCCGCTCGGCATCGTCGGCGCGATCATCGCGGCGACCCTGCGCGGACTCTACAACGACATCTACTTCCAGGTCGGCCTTCTCACCACGATGGGGCTCGCGGCCAAGAACGCGATCCTGATCGTCGAGTTCGCGGTTGATGCGCAGAAGCGCGGCGCATCCATCCGCGACGCCGCCGTCGAAGGCGCACGGCTGAGACTGCGGCCGATCCTGATGACCTCGCTCGCCTTCATCGCTGGCGTCATTCCGCTCGCGGTTTCGACGGGCGCAGGCGCCGCCAGCCAGAACGACATCGGCACCGGCGTCATCGGCGGCATGCTGACGGCAACGCTGCTGGCGATCTTTTTCGTACCCCTGTTCTACGAAATCGTGCGCGAGCGGCTTGGCTAATCGCCTGGCGCAGACGGTTCGCCGGGCGTGATCGAACCTCTAAACCCGCTCGATGATGATCGCCGGGGCCATGCCGCCTGCGGCGCACATCGTCACCAGACCGCGCTTGAGATTGCGGCGTTCCAGTTCGTCGAGGATCGTGCCGATCAGGATCGAGCCCGTCGCACCGATGGGATGGCCTAGCGCCATCGCGCCGCCGTTGACGTTGACCTTCGCGCGGTCGAGCTTCAGATCGCGAATGAACTTCTCCGCGACCACGGCGAACGCTTCGTTGATCTCGAACAGATCGATGTCGTCGATCGTCAGACCCGCCTTCTCGAGAACCTTGCGCGCGGCAGGCACCGGCGCGTTCAGCATCAGCGTCGGACTGTCGCCCATATTCGCCATCGCGACGACGCGCGCGCGGGGTTTCATGCCATGCTTCTTCGCGTAGCTCTCCGACGCCAGCAGGATCGCCGCCGCGCCGTCCACCACGCCGGATGAATTGCCCGCGTGATGCACGTGATTGAATTTCAGATCGGGATGGACCTGACGGATCAGGCTTCCATAGGTCGTGCCTTTATCATCCAGCGGAAAATCCGCCATCGCTTCGAACGCCGGCTTCAGAGCGGAAAGGCCTTCCATCGTCGTCTGCGGGCGCGGGAATTCTTCCCTGTCGAGCGCCAGTGTGCCGTCTTCTTTGTAGACAGGCACAAGGCTGTTATCGAAATGCCTACCCTTTATCGCGGCATCGGCGCGCTGCTGACTGATGAGCGCAAGTTCGTCGACGGCCTGACGCGAGATGCCCTCCATCGTCGCGATGGCGTCAGCACATACACCCTGATGGCTCTGCGGATGACGCGCGCGCAGACGCAAGTTTCCGCTATCCATGAACGGCGGCGATTTCGGATCGGCGGTGGACGACGTGTACGACATCATCTCCGTGCCGCCGGCAATCACGAGATCTTCCATGCCCGACATGATATTCGCCGCTGCGATGTTCACCGATGTGATGCCCGAGCCACAGAAGCGGTCAAGCGTCATGCCGCTGGCTTTGGTGTCATAGCCGGCATCGAGTGCCGCCATGCGGCCCATATCCCCACCCTGCTTGCCGCGCTGGGATGATGTGCCCCAGATGATGTCGTCGACCTCGGCGGTGTTCAGGTTGTTGCGTTTCGCCAACGCACTCAAGACAGACGCCGCGAGTTGCTGCGGATGAATATCGGCGAGCGCACCTTTGCCGACTTTGCCGATACCGCGCGGTGTCCGGCATGCATCGATGATGTAAGCGGCGCTCATGAGAACCTCCAATTTTGTCTGCGTGGAAGGTGTCACGGCGATCACGCCTTCGGCAAGCGATGTTGCGCATCAAGTCGCGCAAAACGCTTTCGCAAAAGAGCCGGACCAAGTTTTCCGAGGTGGACGTTGCGGCAAGATCGGTGGAATGCAAATTCAATGGCGCAACGGGCTGATCGCGTGCCGCCATTCATCGCGGACGACCGCGCGACGCGGTCGTCATAGCCTGGTCCGCAATCGCGCGCGCGACCGCTTCCGCCACCTTGATGCCGTCGACGGCTGCCGAAAGGATGCCGCCGGCAAAGCCCGCGCCTTCGCCTGCGGGATAAAGCCCCCTGGTGTTCGGGCTTTCGAAATTGGCGCCCCGCTTGATGCGGATCGGCGACGAGGTGCGCGTCTCCACGCCCGTCAGAATCGCGTCGCCCATCGCAAAGCCCGGGATCTGCCGCCCGAACGCGGGAATAGCTTCGCGGATCGCCTCGATCGCATAATCTGGCAGACAATCCGACAGGTCGGTCAGGTGCCAGCCGGGCTTATACGATGGCGTCACCGCGCCGAGTTCGGTCGAAGGCCTCCGCTCAAGGAAGTCGCCGACGCGCTGTCCCGGCGCTTTGTAGCTTCGCCCCCCGGCGTCGAACGCGCGCGATTCCCATTTGCGCTGAAGATCAATGCCGGCCAGCACGTGCTCGGGATAATCTTCCGGCGTGATGCCGACGACGATGCCCGCATTGGCATTGCGCTCCTTGCGGGAGTATTGGCTCATGCCGTTGGTCGCGACGCGGCCTTCCTCGGAGGTTGCCGCCACCACCGTCCCGCCGGGGCACATGCAGAAGCTGTAGACCGAACGCCCATTCGATGCGTGATGCACGAGCTTATATTCCGCAGCACCGAGCTGCGGAATCGTCTTGCCATAGCGCGCCTTATCGATGATCGACTGTGGATGCTCGATGCGAAACCCGATGGAGAACGGCTTGGCCTCGATATCGACGCCGCAGTCGTGCAGCATCTGGAACACGTCGCGCGCCGAATGCCCCGGCGCCAGAACGACATGGTTCGTCTCGATCCGTTCGCCATTCGCCAGCACCACGCCGCGCACGCGTCGCGCTTCGTCAATGTCAAGATCGGTGACGCGACTGCCGAAGCGATATTCGCCGCCCAGTCCCTCGATCGTCTCGCGCAGGTTCTCGACCATCGTCACCAGCCGGAAGGTGCCGATATGCGGATGCGCTTCGGTGAGAATGTCTTCCGGCGCGCCGGCCTTCACGAACTCGGTCAGCACCTTGCGCCCCAGATGCCGGGGATCCTTGATCTGGCTGTAGAGCTTGCCATCGCTGAACGTGCCCGCGCCACCTTCGCCGAACTGCACGTTCGATTCTGGATTGAGCGCCGACTTGCGCCATAGGCCCCAGGTATCCTTGGTGCGCTCGCGCACGACCTTGCCGCGCTCCAGAATGATCGGATCGTATCCCGCCTGCGCAAGGATCAGGCCTGCAAACAGCCCGCACGGCCCTGCGCCGATAACCACGGGCCTAAGGAATGGTGCGGATGGCGCACGTGCCGCGCCGGGATAGTCCAGGTTCGGCGTGCGCGTCACATGCGGATCGGTCTTCACTCGCCTCAGCACCTCCGCTTCGTCCACGACCTCGGCATCGACGATATAGGCGTACAGGATCGCCGACTTCTTGCGCGCATCGACGCCGCGTTTGAACACGGTGAAGTGCACCAGCTCTTTGGCGCTCACCCGCAACTTCTTGAGCAGCGCGCTTTTCAGCGCATCCGGCCCATGGTCCAGCGGCAGCTTGATTTCGGATACCCGCAACATGCGCGAGCGTTTAGGCGACAGTGGCCGCAAAGGGAAGAGTGCGGCATACAAGTCTCATGATGAAGAGGGACATGACCAAGACGGCGGCAATAATTGGCGCGGGCCCGGCAGGCCTGATGGCGGCGGAAACGTTGAGCGCGGGCGGCGTGGCCGTCACCGTGTACGACCGCATGCCGTCTGTCGGCCGCAAATTCCTGATGGCAGGCCGCGGCGGCCTCAACCTCACACATTCCGAACGTCTCGACATATTCCTCGCCCGCTACGGCGCCGCGGCCACGCATCTGCGACCGATACTCGAAGCCTTTCCGCCACGCGCATTGATCGATTGGGCGAACGCGCTCGACGCCCACACTTTCACGGGGTCCAGCGGCCGCATTTTCCCAAAGGCGATGAAGGCCTCGCCGTTGCTGCGCGCATGGCTCGACCGCCTCACCCGTCAGAACGTCCAGTTCCGCCTGCGCCATGACTGGCGCGGCTGGTCGGACGGCGCGCTGCGTTTCCATACACCGGAGGGCGATGTTGCCGACACGCCTGACGTCACGGTTCTCGCGCTTGGCGGTGCAAGCTGGCCGCGCCTCGGCGCCGATGGCGGCTGGACAAGTCTTTTGCAAGAGAAGGGCGTGAGGATCGCACCGCTCCGCCCCGCCAACATGGGCTTCAATGTCGGCTGGAGCGAACTCTTCCGCACGCGCTTCGCCGGCCAGCCGCTCAAGAACGTCACGCTCCGCCTAGGCCGCCACACCGCGCGCGGCGATGCCATGATCACGTGTTATGGCATCGAAGGCGGCGCGGTCTACGCATTGTCGTCCGCGCTGCGCGAAGCCCTCGCGATCACGAACCCAATCACCCTCGACATCGATCAGCGCCCCGATCTTTCGCAGCAACAGATCGCCCGCCGTCTCGCGCGCCCACAAGGCAAAGAGTCGCGCGCAAATTACTTGCGCAAATCCATCGGCCTTTCGCCGATGGAAACCAACCTCCTGCGCGAAACCAGCACGCCGCCCGAGCGTCTCAAATCCATTGCCCTTGCGATCACAGGCCATCAGCCAATCGCGCGTGCCATCTCCACCGCCGGCGGCATTTCATTCGACGCGCTCGACGACACGCTCATGCTCAAAGCCGTACCTAATATCTACGCCATCGGCGAAATGCTCGATTGGGAAGCGCCGACCGGCGGCTATCTGCTGCAGGCCTGCTTCTCGACCGCCGTGTTCGCCGCCCGCGCCATCCTCACCAGGACGGCCACATGACTTATATTGAAAATGACGCAACAGCCTGGCGCTCCCCCGCGAGGGAGGACTCTTCAGCAGACTCAAATATTGAGCGCCTTGCGGGACGCAGGAGACTTCCAATCTTTTTCGAATTTTTCCACGCAAACGTCCCACGCGCTTCGCCTCAGTGAATGCACCAAAGCTAAGTAGGGATGTTGGCGGCGCGAAGGGTATAAAGAGACGCGGCTGAGTCGAACCAAAGCTACGGCGTGTACAGTTCTGCCGTACCGGGATTCTTGCTATTGCCCCCCGCCCATTGATCGCCACCCACGGCGAGAACTTTTCCGTTTGGAAGCTTGGCGAGACTGAAATTGGCGCGTTGAGCGGCCATCGGTTCCTCTTCCACAAAAGCATGTTTAACCGGGTCAAACGCTTCGCAACTTTGGAGATCCTGCCAAAGCATTCCGAAGTAGGAGAGACCTCCGGAGATCAAAACTTTTCCGTCCTGTAACAGTATTGCAGAAAGACCACTGCGTGGTGCGGACATGTGGCCAGCAGATTTCCACATTCCAGTTCGCGGATTGAAAAGATCGGCGCCACTGCAAGGCAATTGAATTTTGCAATCTCCGCCAACCACCAGAACGTCACCGTCTTGCATGAGGACCGCGGCGTGGACCACATGCCTGTGCTTCATCGGAGGGTTGACCGTCCATGTCGACGTCGACGGATCATAAGTTTCGTTGTCGCGCAGAATGCCGGAGGAATTATAGCCGCCGGCGACCAAGACGCGTCCATCGTCCAGCAACGTCGCGGTAAAGCACACGCGATGTATCGTCATCGGCGTAGGAGACTTCGTGAAAGTATCGGATTTCGGATCGAATACCTCGACTTCCAGTGTTCCCGTCATGCAGGGGTCAATCACGCAGCCTCCAAGCACGAGGACACGGCCGTCTAAGAGCTTGGCCATCGAATGGAAGTAGCGGCCATGAGCCATCTGCCTTGGAACAGTCCATGTATCGGTTGCGATGTTGTAGAGCTCCGCGTTGGACCCTGCGCCGCAATCTTTTTTGCAAGACCCGGTGACCAGTATTCGGCCATCGTCAAGCATCACTGCGGCACCCATCTGAAGATGAGGAAGAGCCGGCTTAACTTTCGAAGCTTTCCAGACCTTGGTTCTCGGATTCCAGATCTGCGTGGTAGCGGGCCACGCATCCGGATTGCCTTGCATTCCCACTGAAACGACGCGACCGTCATTTAAGGCGAACGCATTGCCGGTTTGAACATCAGCAATCAGCGTGCCTGCAGGCTTCCACCCTTCTTTCGCTATCGCTGGCGTTACTGCTGCTGACAAGCAAAAAATCAATGCCACGACGAATGCTGCAAGCTGGCGGTTCATTGAAGTTGCTCCCCGGTTCAAGGCGGTTTCTGGTGGGGAGAGCAGAACCCTCGACACACTCCTTTTCGTTGATTGTCATCAAACCTGACGGGAGGGACGACTACGTACGTAGCAGCACTATGATTGTCTCACTGCGCGCTAAAGGCCCATTTTCGGATACCAGAACGCCAATCAGCCGCATTCGGTGTCGTCTATCAGAATGCGCTGCGCGTGACTGCTCATTTTTTAGGGATACCGTCTGCATAGGTGACAAGATACCAGACCCCGATCGCGAACATGCACGCCGCAAAGGTCCAACCCTGCACGACCATGCGGGGATCGAGAGCACGGGCCGCTTCGATAAGCGCTGCAAGGAAGCCTAAAAGAAGGACGGCCGGGATCAGCGCCAGGTCAAGGTGTGTCGGAGATTTGGCGGCGGCTGTCTCCATCGCGCGCCTCCTTCGTCAAAGTCTTTGCGGGCTGCGGCGATGTGTTGGAAGACGAGCTCGTCGCCCGGACAGCTGCGCAAAAGGTCATCCATCCGCGCGCAACAGGCGGCATTTGGGAATGCCCGGTCACCTAAATTACCCCGCAAATCACAGGCGACTATTCCGCAACGGGACATGACGAAAATTGATGTCGTGCAATAGTCGCGGGGCTACGTATTTGAGACGCGCTCACTCCGGCGCGGGCGGTACCGCATGCCAGAGCCGACGCTAGAGGTGTGCCCTGATGCCGCGCCGAGGAGATCATCATATGGGACGTAGGTGCCGGACGATTTTCTGCACGCACGATTTCGATTGCAACGGAACTCACCAGTAGCGCGAGCGCTGTCGATGACAACAATATTTTGAACATGTGTTCTCTCCGCCTCGAGCAACAGCCACATCGTGACGAATTTGTTGAATCGTTCCTTGATCGTCCTCAAGGTCTGCAATTTGATGCACGTCAAATAATGGAGTTCATATTTTCGCTATTGAGTTTCGGTCGGAGCATGACGCTTCGATGCAAGGCTTTATCCCTCCGATATGCCCAGCCTTGCGAGAGCCCGGAAAGGACACTTCCGGGCTCACCTCATCCTGAATTGAGCACAATCAATATCTCAAGCGCGGACACAATCGACACTGACCCTGACAGAAATGGAACATTGAACGATGATGGACGATACACCGCTTGAGCGAGAAGACACTTCCTTAGCCGCCGAACTTGGCCGCACGGTTGGCGGCTCCGCGTTTATCTCTTTCTTCTTTGCGATCGCGGGCCTGATCGCATGGCTACTCATCAAGAACTGAAGCCGGTCGCAGATTCGACGGCCTGGATAGACCAAATCGGGCACAAGCTCGTCCTTCGGCAGCATGTTCTCTATGGCAGGGCGTCCTGTTCCTGCCGTTCCTCCCAATGCTGCCCGCGCCGATACTGCTAAACAATCTTCTGTACGATATCTCCGAGATCGCGATGGGATATCAATTTCGTGCGCGACGTCATGCTATCCCATGCGCGGCAGTCCATTGCGGAGCCGCCCAATCGCCGGCTCGCCGCTTTATCTCTGGGCACAGTCATTGTCGCTCCGCTGCTACCTTATGCTGGTGTCGGTCACTGGTGGGATTTGTGCCTGTTCCGCCGCTTCTTCTTACTGCCTTGGCATTTATGGCGGGTGTGTATCTGGTGCTCGCCGAACTCGCCAAAGAGCGATTTTGTCGCCATTATCCCGTGAACGGCTGAAGCTCAAACGCCAAAGCTGCAGCAGCGGCCGCGGCGATGCCTGTGGCAACAAGCCAGGCGGAGAACCTGAGTCCTCCGAAAGCCGATGCCAGAACACATTTGGCGATCAGATTGCTTCCTGCTGCGACCAGTATGATTGCACTGCCATAGCCTTCGGTCAGTTTTGTGCCGACGGCTTCGGCTGTCGATAAGGTAATCGGATCGACATCGGCAAGACCCGATACGGCGGCAAGCGCCAGCAATCCGCCCTGACCATAGAGCCGCGAAAGCCATTCCGTTGCCACCATGATGGCGACGAGCACCGCCGTGAATCTGAGAATCATCCAGAGATCGAAAGGATCGCTCAGCTCAAGACTTGGAGCGCCTTTTTCCGGCGCCGCAGACCGATAAAGCAACACTCCGCTAAGAACGATGACAATGACAGCTCCGGCAATCGGAGCACCAAGCGGGATGAGCAGCGGCGGAGCGAGTATGGCAGCGATCGAGTACATGCGGGTCAAGGAGACCCCCCAGCTCGCGACAATGCCTGCGCTCGCCTCGCGCGCGCCATACTGGCCTTGCCGCACGGCTCTTGCGAGAGTCCAAGTAACGGTCGTGGACGACACAAGTCCTCCCACGGCGCCAGCAAACAGAAGCCCGTTACGTGCACCGGCAAGTTTTGCAGCGATATACCCCGCATACGAAATACCCGCGCTTAAAATCGTAAGAACCCACAGTTGATGGGGATTGAGGACATGCCAAGGGTCAATCGTCCTGTCCGGCAGCACCGGGAGCAGTACAAACGTCATAGCAAGCAGCAACAATGCGGCGCGGAGTTCGACCCATTTCAGCCGTTCCAGAAAGGTGTGCAGCGCGCGACGCTGCGAGAGGATGAACGTCGCAGCGACTGCAACAGATCCAGCCACAGCCTTGCTCCCCACGACGGCGTATGCGCCAAGCGCAAAAGCAAGCAGACCTGCCACGAAGCCAGTCGCAGATCGCGCGCCCTCGTCGCTCTCCCTGCGCCATTCGAAATATCCATACCATCCGGCGAAACCCAATGCTCCGAACCCGAGCATCGCGTATCCCATCGCGTGCGAGAGAAGTCCCCATGTACCGCCAAGCAGGCCAACTAGCGCAAATGTGCGAATGCCGGCCACTCGTGAACCGGGCTCCGCCTCACGCGCCTGCCAGCCCCTTTCGACCCCGAACAGAAGTCCGATCGCCAGCGCCAGTCCCAGCCTCGCAAATAGGTCCATCAAATCCATGCTAGAATGCTCCGCCGTTACGGCGCGGCTCATCCATGATCTGCATCAAGGATTTAAAAGCCTCGATGACAGAGCCTATACACTCATCAAAGGTTTTTCATGGCCCTCACGCTTTCTTTTCTCGGCGCCGCCGGCACGGTGACGGGTTCCAAATACCTCCTCGAGCACGACGGCCATCGAATACTGGTCGATTGCGGATTGTTTCAAGGCTTCAAGGCGTTGCGCTTGAAAAACTGGGCGCATCTTCCCGTTGAGCCGCGTTCGATCGCTGCCGTTGTCCTCACGCACGCGCACCTGGACCATTCAGGGTACTTGCCTTTGCTGGTCAAGCAGGGCTTTCGCGGCCCGATCTACTGCACCGAGTCCACGCGGCAGCTATGCGAAATTCTCCTCCCGGACTCTGGGCATCTTCAGGAGAACGATGCAGAGCTCGCAAATCGCCATAACTATTCGAAACACAAACCCGCCCTGCCGCTTTATACGCAGGAAGATGCGGAACGCTCGCTGCACTATCTCAAGAGCGTGCGCTTTGATGAGCCGTTAAAACTCCCCGGCGGCGCGACTGCGCGCTGGCGTCGCGCAGGACACATTTTGGGCGCCGCATCGGTTCAGATCGACTGGGCTTCAATTTCGACGGTATTTTCTGGCGATCTCGGCCGTTTCGACGATCCGATGATGGTCGATCCTGTTCAGATCCCCCATTCGGATTATCTGCTTGTTGAGTCGACATACGGGAATCGCCTGCACGATCGCACAGATCCGGAAGATGCATTGGCCGAGGTAATCAATCGAACCGTTCACAGAGGTGGTACGGTGATCGTGCCGGCGTTTGCCGTCGGGCGCGCACAAAGCATGCTTTTCCATCTACAGAATCTCAAGGCGGCAGGACGGGTGCCCGCGACCGTGCCGGTCTTTCTGGATAGCCCGATGGCGATCGACGCGAGCGATATCTTTTTCGCCAATCTAGCCGACCATAAGCTTTCTGCGGCCAAATGCCGGGCCTTTCAGAAAAGCGTGCGCTATGTTCGAGACGCCGCGGAATCAAAAGAGTTGACTGCTAGCCCGATGCCCAAGGTCATCATCTCCGCGAGCGGCATGGCGACCGGAGGCCGGGTGCTGCATCATTTAAAGCAATACGCGCCCGATGCGCGAAGCACGATCCTGTTCACGGGCTTCCAGGCGGGCGGAACTCGCGGAGCAGCGATGGTGGCGGGAGCACCGAGCGTCAAGATTCACGGGACTTACGTGTCCGTGAAAGCTGAGGTAAAAAATCTCGACATGCTTTCCGCCCACGCCGATGGCGACGAATTGCTGCGCTGGTTGCGGGGATTCAAGACCCCGCCGCGCCGGACCTTCGTGACACATGGCGAACCTGCTGCGGCCGACGCTCTGCGCCACCGCATAGAAGAAGAATTGCGCTGGGACTGTCTGGTGCCCGAACAGGGCCAGACCGTCGCCTTGGCGTAAGCGCTAACATGGCGCACCGGTTGCAGGCGAAGCGGTTAGGCATCGATACGCAATCCGAATTCGTCGTGTTCATGCGCACGGACTGCACCGTGTGTCGGTCCGAAGGCTTCGTCACGCACAACCGCATCCTGTTGCAAGCAAACGGTCTCCGGGTCATCGCAACATTGTATCAGGTGACGGGCGACATCCTGGATCTTTGCGATGCCGGTCTGTCGGAATCCATTTGGAGCCGGCTCAATCTGAAAGATGGCGATGACATAATCGTCTCACATCCAGAACCTTTGGGTTCGCTCAGTCTGGTGCGCAGCCGAATCTACGGGAACCGGCTGGACGATCGCGCGCTGCGCGAGATCATCGGGGACGTGGTCGCCGGCCAGTATTCCGAGATTCATATTTCGTCATTTCTAACGGCCTGCGCAACCAAACCGCTGGATCACGGCGAAATCCTCGGGCTCACGCGAGCGATGGTCGACGTCGGAGAGACGCTGAAATGGAACTGCCCCGTTGTGGCGGATAAACACTCGGTGGGAGGCCTTCCAGGCAATCGCACGACGCCGATCATCGTCGCCATCGTAGCATCGCTTGGCCTGACAATGCCCAAAACATCATCGCGCGCGATCACATCGCCGGCAGGGACGGCCGACATGATGGAAACCCTCGCGCCAATCGATCTGGAGATCGATCAAATTCACCGCGTCGTCGAAAAAGAAGGGGGATGCATCGCGTGGGGTGGCGCAGTAAAGCTCAGTCCGGCCGATGATATCCTGATCCGCGTCGAACGCGCACTGGATATCGACACCGAAGGTCAGATGATTGCGTCGGTGCTGTCGAAAAAGATCGCGGCCGGTGCGACGCATCTCGTTCTGGATATGCCGGTCGGGCCGACAGCCAAGGTGCGAAACAGTGAAGCTGCCCTCTCTCTCACAGCAGGCCTGCTGTCGGTGAGCGAGGCATTCGGGGTCAAAGCGCGCATCGTGCGTGGCGATGGCAGCCAGCCCATCGGGCGCGGGATCGGTCCGGCGCTTGAAGCCCGCGATGTGCTTGCGGTTCTGCAAGGCGCTTCGGATGCGCCCGCCGACCTCCGCGAGCGCGCAATAGAATTGGCGGGTGTATTGCTCGAATTGACAGGGCATGTGCCGTCAAGCGGCGCGGCTCTGGCGGCTGAAGCGTTGAATAACGGGCGGGCGTGGCAGAAATTTCAGAAGATTTGTGAGGCACAGGGTGGAATGCGCACGCCTCCAGTCTCCGCCCACCGCAAGCCACTCATGGCAAACCGTTCGGGCCGTATCGCCGCGATCGACAATCGCAAGATAGCAAAGCTTGCGAAGCTGGCCGGCGCGCCTGATGCGAAAGCCGCCGGCGTTGATCTTCACATTCGTGTTGGCGACATCGCCGTTGCGGGAGAGCCTCTGTGCACCGTCCATTCGGAAGCCCCCGGCGAACTCGAATACGCGATGTCCTTCGCCGCGGCGAACAGCGACATCTTCCGTATAGAGGAGGTGTGATGCGGACTGTCCTGCTCGCCATGCCGGGCAACGAGGCGATAGCGGAGGCTATCGCCCGGCGTTTGCAAGTTTACGTCGTGACCCCTGTCATACGCACATTTCCCGACGGCGAAACCTATCTGCGGATTGACGCCGAACTGCATGGAAGCAACGTGGCGATCGTGCAGACGCTTTCGCATCCGGACGGCAAAATTCTTCCGCTCCTATTTGCAGCCGACGCGGCACGAGCATCTGGCGCCGGGCATGTGGGACTCGTGGCGCCCTATCTCGCCTATATGCGGCAGGACAAACAGTTTCAGCCCGGTGAAGCCGTCACTTCGAAGACGATCGCCAGATTGCTATCGGGCAGTTTCGACTGGCTCGTCACCATTGATCCCCATCTGCATCGCTATAAGTCCCTGTCCGAGATCTATACGATCCCAGCGACCGTTCTTCACGCAGCGACACTACTGTCGGCGTGGATTGGAACCAACGTCTTAAGTCCCTTCCTGATCGGACCAGATGCCGAAAGTGCGCAATGGGTCAGCGAAGTGGCGAAGCGAATCGATGCGCCATTTGCGGTCCTGGAGAAGACGCGGCTTGGGGACCGGAACATCGAGGTCCGGCTGATTGATGGAATCGATATGACAGGACGCACACCGGTCCTTGTGGACGATATCATCGCGAGCGGCACAACGATGTTAAAGGCGGTACGTCTGGTCAGAAGGTTGTCGACTCATCAACCGGTGTGTGTCGCGGTTCACGGGCTGTTTGCCGATGGTTCCGATCGTCAACTCCAGGACGCCGGGGCGCGGCTTGTCACCAGCAACTCGGTGCCTCATGTCTCCAACGCCATGGATGTAGGCGGGATGTTAGCGGACGCCACCGCTCAGATGGCACAGACGATCAAATAAATCCAAATCGCCAGGTTCACGATCCAGCCCCAAACAATTCCGAGCGTCACGACATGTTCGCCACGGGCGAACGCCAGAATTAGCGACAGCGCTCCTACTGCGGCCAATATTCCGAGCAGAAGGATGACATCGGACTTTTCAAATTTGCCCCCTACGGGTTCCTGCCGGTGAACATCGCTGACCATCAATGCACCATCAGGATTGGGAGTTGTGGGTGAGAGACAATGCTGTCCGTCACGCCGCCGAAAATCGACTCCACCAGGCGGCTGTGGCCGTATCCGCCGACGACAAGAAGATCGCAGCCGCTGTTTCGCGCTGCGTCCACAAGCGTGTCTGCAATCCCGCGCGGTCCGCGCTGAATGACGCGCTCGGCGCAGCGAATATCGTGTAACGCCAGAAATTCGCGCGCCTCGGTAATAGAACTGTCTTCGGGACGCAGATTCCCGACGGAGATGAGTTCCACCGATTCCGCTTTTTCGAAGAAGGGGACAGCCGCCACCAGTGCTTTCGCGGCCGCATCGCGCCCGTCCCAACCGATCGCGATCTTCTTGCCCAATTGCATGGGCTTGTCGCTCGCGCAGAGCAGGACGGGACGGCCCACCTTTGTCAGGACACTCACGAGCGCATCGTGCGCCGCGCCACCGTCACCCTTGGTCACGGGCGGAACGATGACGAGATCACTCAGAATCGCCGCGCTCGCGAGAACGCCGGGAAGGTGGCCGACCACATCGCGAATCGAGGTCGTGACGTCTTTTCGCGGCGACGGGACGTCGCGTATCACGGCGCCATGTTCGACGGCGGCACTGGCAAAGCTCCGTCTCGCGGATTCGCCGGCGACACGCTGAATCTCCAGTTCGGTATCTATCAAGCTCTGGATGATCTCAGGAACAAGCGCCATCTCGGAATAAGGAATGGCCTCGCGCGGGTCGCGATGAACGAAGAAAACATCGACATAGGCAGAGAATGGTTTGGCCGCCTGAAACGCTGTGGCAAGCGTAATCTCATCCGTGACCGAGCCGGTGAGAGGCGCTGACATCTTCACCATCGACATGATGGAATATCCCGGATTGCGAAGACATGAGACGTCCGCCCGGCATGCCTTACATTGAGCAACCGCAAATTTTGGCGAAAGTCGGAGCTGACTCTGGGCAAGACCGACGCATGGACGTCGCCCGCGTTAAGGAAGCTGCGGCGTCATCCGGTCTTTTGCGTGAAAATAGCGCTTCGCAAAGGCCAGAATCTCACCATGTGTGGGGTGGTCGAGCGTTTCAACGCCTAGAACCTTTGCCGCGATTTGAGGCGCGTGGCGTTTGATCCAATCCATCAGTTCGATTTTTGCCTGAGCCGGACCGGTGACCACGATCTCCTGCGCTGCGGCAAGGGCGGTTGCAACGTTTCGAAGATACTCCGTATTTTCGTGGCGATGACCTGAGCCTATCGAGCCTGCATGATGATGGATGCGCTCATCGTGTGACGGATTGTCCGCACGCACATAATGCACATCGCCATCCAGCGCAAAGATCTTTGCTTCTCTGTGATCCATCCACACGATGGCATGATAAGGATTTGACATTAGGCCTCCCTGTTCAGTGTGCGAGAAATACAGGCACAGGCGAACGCGCGAGGACGTCCGCGGTGACCCCGCCGAAATATGCTTCGCGCAAATGGCTATGGCCGTATCCGCCCATCACAAGCAGATCAGCCCCCAGATCCACTACTCCCTGCACCAGCATGTCACCGACGGAAGGCGGCCCGAGGCGCGCCGATTTTCGCACGATCTTGATGCCGTGCAGCGCGAGATATTGCTCCAGGCCGTCAATCGGGACCCGCACATGGGCCTCTGCGACGCTCAAGACAAACACCTTGTCCGCACGCTTAAGCAATGGAACCGCACACATCACAGCGCGCGCGGCGGAGCTGGACCCATCCCACGCAACCGCAATTGCGCGAAGCGAGAACTCAGAGTTCACCTCCGGCGCTACGACGACCGGGCACTGGACGCGAACGAGCGCTGTCAGAAACGCATCTATGACATCGACAAACCCGGGCGCACGCATCGAAGGAAACACCGCCAGATCGCAGAGACGCCCTTGGCGCACGATTGCACCCGATAGCGGCCCGACTTCGCTTCGAAAGGAACTCGCCGTATTTTTGGGCATGTTCGCCAGCATTCCGCGCGCGCTCTTCTCTGCTTCGCGCGCAAACGCTTCCTGTCCTGCGACCATCGACTCCAACAAGAGAGGTGCCACGGCAACGCCAATCAGCAGCGGCGCCTGCGGATCCGGGTGGGCGAATAAAGTCTCCACATGCGACCCAAAGTGACCCGCCATTCCGAATGCCGTCGAAAGCGCCGAGTAGTCGCGATCGAAGCCCGTCATCGGAAGAAGTATTTTTGCGACCGCTTTCATCAGACCCTGCCAGCGCCGGATAATCTGCGGCCCGCGGTTGCTGAGCGAAATCCGTGTCGATACCTATGCTCGGAGGCTAAGACTTGCGCGTATGGCGCCGGTTGGAGTGGCCGCGTCCAGGCAAAAGCCGAGCGCGCGGCACAGCGCGAGCATCTTCACATTGTCTTCCAACACCTCGCCGGTCAGTTCAGAGAGGCCGCGGTCGCGCGCGTATTGGATCAGCCGTTGAAGCAACAGGTGTCCCAAGCCGCGACCTTTCAAATCGCTCCGAACCAGGACTGCAAATTCCGCTTTCACGTTGTCCGGATCGGCGGCCAACCGGATATTCCCGCGACCTCCGCTCCTTCGAACAGCACCAGAGCCATGTCTCGGTCGTAGTCTATTTGCGTCAATCTCGAGAGAAGCGCCGCCGGCAGCGTGCGTAGCGGAGAAAAGAACCGATATCGGATGTCATCGGCCGAAAGCCTCCCGAAGAACCGTTCAAAGGCAGAGGCGTCTTCGGGACTTACCGGACGCATAATGAAACTACCCACACCCTGCAGCATTTCGCTATGAACCATTTGCGCAGGATATGGTTTGATCGCAATCTGGGCGGCGCGCTTTCCAATTTTCACGCGCGCATCAAGCGCGATCATTGTTGCGCCATCGACAACCAACGGATTGATATCAAGCTCGACAATTTCATCACAATCGCAGACCAGCCGCGAAAGGCGAACGAGAATGTCTGCAATACCGTCGAGATTGGCGGGAGCGCGGCCGCGATAGCCCTGCAGAAGTTTCCAGACGCGCGTGCTCGACATCAACTCATGTGCGAGTGAGAGATTAATCGGTGGAAGCGAAAGCGCACGGTCGGCAATCTGTTCGACAGCTACCCCTCCATGTCCGAACAGCAGGAAGGGCCCGAACGTTGCGTCCGTTGCCATGCCTAGAATGAGTTCGTGCGCACCCGGCGCATGGACCATTTGCTGAAGCAAAAAGCCCTTTAGCTGTGCATCGGGAGCCGCAGTCCGCACGCGTTCGAACATGGACTGTGCAGCCCGGCTTGCGCTGTCCGGCGTGGCCAGATCCAGCGCCACGCCGCCGACATCCGATTTGTGCGTGATGTCGGGAGAAACGATCTTGAGCGCGATGCTACCGCCGAGTTCGTGCGCCTTTACGGCGACTTCCTCAACTGTCGCTGCAAAAGCCGATTTGACAATCGGCAATCCATAACAGGCGAACAACTCTTGAATGGCCAACGGGTCGAGCCAGCCAAAGGATGCTTTGGACAGCACCGTGCGCGCACGCCTACGGTCGGGTTCAAAACTGGAAGCGACCGATGGCACTTCCATCAATTGATTTTGCGCGCGGCGGTAACGCACCAGATGCATGAAGCCACGCACCGCTTTTTCTGGCGTATCAAACGTCACAATTCCCGACGTTTCGAACAATCGCCTCGCATCTTCGGCTTCGCCGGATCCGAGCCAGCTTGTGAGTAGCGGCGGCGCGTTCGGTATCATTGCACTGACAACAGACTGCGCGGCTTCCAACCCGGAGGCGATAGCCGTTGGACAATGCAGCGCCAGGATCGCGTCAACATTCGGCGCAGCCTGAAGAGCCTTTAAGGCCGCCGCGTAGCGGGGACCATCCGCGTCACCGATGATGTCCACGGGATTGCCGTGCGACCAAGTTGGCGGAAGCACTCTATTCAGCTCCGCGATCACGTTGCCGTCGAGTTCTGCGAGGCGCCCGCCATCGTCGATCAGCGCGTCGGTCGCGAGCACGCCGATACCCCCGCCATTGGTGAGAATAGCGAGCCTGTCGCCCGCGACTTTGGGGCGCCGGGCCAACGTCTCCAGAGCGTCGAACACTTCATCTAGATCGTGAACACGCAAGATCCCGGCCCTGCGAAAGGCGGCATCGTAAACACCGTCCATCCCCGCAAGAGCGCCCGTGTGCGAGGCGGCAGCGCGGGCGCCCTGAGGCGCACGGCCAGCCTTGATCGCAACGACGGGCTTCAGGCGTGCAGCAGCGCGTGCGGCAGACAGAAACTTCCGGGCCTGCGTAACGCCTTCGATATAGAGAACAATTCCGTGCGTGTTGGTGTCGTTGGCAAGAAAGTCGATCATATCGCCGAAGTCGACATCTGCCATATCGCCTAGGGACACAAGGTGTGAAAATCCGATGTCCCTCGCGGTTGCCCAGTCCAGAACCGATCCCACAATCGCGCCCGACTGCGCGACGAACGCCACGTGACCGGGCAGCGCGGTGCCCTGCGTAAAAGAGGCATTCAACCCAGCGGCTGTTGAGAGAACGCCGATACAGTTGGGCCCGACAATTCGCAGAAGGTGCGGCCGTGCGGCCTTGAGCATCTCCTGCTCCAGACGCCGTCCCGATTCATTGCCGGCGTCTTTAAATCCGGCAGTGACTACGATCGCGCCGCGCGCCCCACGCCCGCCCAGGTCTGCGATCAATCCGGGGATCGTCGCGGGTGGCGTGCAGATCACCGCCAGATCGGGAGCGACCGGCAGGCTCGCGATATCCGGGTGGCATTTTTTTCCCGCAACAAAAGCGTGTTTCGGATTGACGGGCATGATCTCGCCCTTGAAGCCAGCCGAAAGCAGATTGCGCGCCACGACCGCACCCACGGACCGCGGCCGGTCGGTGGCGCCGATCAATGCAATGCTCTGCGGCGCGAAGATCGCGTCGAGATTGCGGACTGTCATGAATACGGCGCGGTATCGACGATCTTGAAGGGCCGCTGGACGTGATCGTGTTCGGTATCGGAGACATACGCACCTTTTACGAGCGTGTGCCGATCGAGCTTGAAGAAGACCTCGTCATCGTCGGCATCCGACGACAACGGCGCGATGAATTCGTAGCCGTGCAAATTGCTGCCTTCGGGAAATCCGTCCGTGAGTCCCAACTCTATGCGGATTCTCGTCAAAACCATGTTGGCCTCCGTAAACGTTGGGCGCAATTTCAACTTCGAGTTCGACCTTTTCCTTGATGCCCATCAAGGACAGGAAACTTTGATCGCGCAAATCTCTGCCTGCTCGGAGGTGCAATCATGTTCAGCGGCGAACTCTCTTTCCTTATGCTTGTTATCGGAGATTTCAGCGCCTTCGCAGGAATTGTCGGCTACCAATCCTTCGCAGAATCGCGCTGGCTCAAGAAACAGAGCCGGGCATGACCATGGCCCCCGCGACCGCAGCCTATCTGTCTATAATCACGATCGCCGTCAGCGTGGTCGTGGTGATCTTGTTGAACGAAGCTTCACGGCGCCTGAAGGAACACAGGCGCAGTGGTCAGCGATCTGTCAGCGAACCGGTCGGTGACGGCCGTACGAACCTGGCTTAAAAGCGTCTCGACCGCGTCCGACCGCATGCCAGGATGAATGCCGCCAAAATGAATGTGATCTACAACCTCAAGACCGCACACCGCCGCGAAGTGCTCGTCGAACAGTTTGCGCGCTGCGTCCCATGCTCCGGACTTTTGCACCCATTGCATCGGCGCGCCGCTTGAAGTGATGCTGACCATCTTCCGCGACTTTAGAAGGGGGACGTTTCCGCCGCGCGCCGAACCGTAAGCGAAGCCCATTCCGAAGACGCGATCGATATAGCCCTTGAGCATGGCCGGCTGCGCGTTCATCCAGAACGGATATATGAAAGCGAATACTTCTACGTCGGCCAAGAGGCGGCGCTCGTCCTGAACGTCTTTTCCGGGTGCAAAGCCCCCCAGTCTCGGAAGCTCTTCCTGACCCAGGCAGGGCGCGAAATTCATGCGATAGAGGTCCCGCAGGAGCACTGCATGCCCGTTACCGCGTGCGGTCTCGCAATAAGCTTGGGCAACCGAAAGCGTAAAGCTTCGGATATCGGGATGCGCCACGATGACTGCGTGCTTCATAAGACCTTGCGCTGAATCTGCCTAATCCAGTCTTATCCAGCCGCGGCCCGCAAACACTGATCTGGCGCAAATATATCAGATGTTCCATAGTAAATCGGGACTGGTGGACCAGGCTTGTCATGCAAAATAGCGACGTCCTTTTCCGGGCGCTGATCGCCACGGCAGTCGATGGAATCATGGTCATCGATGAGCGGGGACTCATCAAGGTCTATAGCGATTCCTGCGAGCGCTTGTTCGGGTATGGCGCTGAAGAGGCGGTTGGCCAGAACGTCAAATTGCTGATGCCTTCGCCCTACCACGGCCAGCATGACGACTATCTTGCGCATTACCGCGCGACGGGTGAGCGCAAGATTATCGGGATCGGGCGCGAAGTGGTCGGCCGCCGGAAGAACGGGACGACATTCGCGATGTATCTTTCGGTCGGAGAAGGAGAGTTTCGCGGCGAGCGCATATTCATCGGAATCGTGCATGATATTTCGGAGCGGAAGGCCGATGAGCATCGCATACAGGAGCTCCAAAAAGAGCTTCTTCATGCCACGCGTCTGACCGCTACAGGGCAGCTGAGCGCTGCGCTGGCGCATGAACTCAATCAGCCGCTGACTGCGATCCTGAACTACACCGGTATTCTTGAAGAGCTCGTCGCGCAGGACATCGGTCCCAACGGCGCCATGCTTCGCGACACTGCGGCGCGCATCATCGAACAAACCTCTCGCGCGGGTGAAATCATACGCCGGCTACGAGGTTTCGTCGCGAAACGCGAGCCGGATCGCTCGGTGCAGGATATGAATATTGCGATTCAAGAGTCCATCGCATTGGGATTCGTCGGTGCGGCTCACTCAAGCGTCAAACTTCACACCGAGTTGTCAAAAAATCTGCCCCTCGTGTCGATCGACAAGATTCAGATCCAGCAGGTGATGATCAACCTTGTGCGCAATGCCGTGGAGGCCATGCAGGAATCGCCGAAGCGTTCGCTGACCGTGACGACGGAACGTGACGGCGCGTTCGCTGTCGTCAGCGTCGCAGACACAGGATCCGGACTGGCGCCCGAAGTCGCGGAGTCTCTGTTCAAACCCTTTGTGACAACCAAAGAAAACGGACTCGGTATCGGCCTTTCGATTTGCAGAACAATTATCGAATCGCACGGCGGGAAGCTTTGGATGGAGGCCAATGAAGGAGGCGGCACCGTCTTCCGGTTCCGGCTGCCCGCCGCAGAGGAAAACAGCGATGTCCACTGATCAATCCGTGTTCGTCGTCGATGACGATGATGCCGTGCGCGAGTCGCTGGAGTTTTCGCTCAAACTCGCGGGCTACTCTGTGAGATCGTTTGAGTCCGCCATCGCGTTTCTGGACGCGATGGTGGATACACGCTCGGCGTGTTTGGTGACTGACGTACGCATGCCCGACATGGACGGCATAGAGCTGCAGACGGAGCTCAAGCGTCGCGGTTCTCCAATGCCTGTTATCGTGATTACGGGGCATGGCGATATCCCGCTCGCCGTTCGCGCCATGAAAGCGGGAGCAACTGACTTTCTCGAGAAGCCCTTCACCCGGGAAGCCCTGCTGGCGGCCGTAAAACGCGCCTTGGACAAGGACACGAGCGCCGGAAGAGACTGCGCGGAAAGTGACCGCATACGTGAACGGATCGCCCTCCTGACGCCGCGTGAGCGCCAAGTATTTGGAGGCGTGGTGGCGGGGAAGCAAAGCAAGGTTATCGCCTACGAATTGGGCAGTTCGCCCCGTACCGTTGAAATCCAGCGTGCGCGTATGATGAAAAAGCTCGAAGCGGCAAGCCTGCAGGATCTGGTCCGGCTCGCCATCGCCGCGGGCGTGAATACGTAGCGCCACGTAGGTAATCAAACGCATTTCGCGTGGTGCACTTTCGCACAAAATCGCCTCAGCCTTTCAACTGAGGAGTGCGATATGTCTTTCACCGGTCAAGCCCTGCGGTCAACGCCTCGCGCCGGCATCGCGTTCGTTGCCCCTTCGGCTCAATTCGATGGCCCGCCCGAACTCGAAGCCGTTGGCAGCGTGGTCAATTTCGGGCGCAACGAGACCATCTTCAACGAAGGCGAGGAAATCACTGCCTCTTACAAGGTCATCAGCGGCGTGGTTCGCCTCTGCCATGTGACGGAAGACGGCAGGCGCCAGATCGCCGGCTTCCGGGTCCCGGGCGACATGATTGGCATGGAATGGACGGGATCCTACGACATGACCGCCGAATCTGTGCGGGATGCTGTGATAATCCGTTATTCGCGTCCGCGTCTCGACCGGCTGTCACAGGAACGGGCCTCTGTCCGCGATCACGTTCTCGCCCATCTGCGGCAGGATATCCGCGCGGCGCAGGAGCACCTGATCATGCTCAACTGTCAGAGCGCGACCGAGCGCGTAACGTCCTTCCTGCTTCAACTTGTCCGCCGTGCCAAAGCACAAGACGGCGACGACATCGACATGCAACTCGGCCGTCAGGACATCGCCGATTATCTCGGGCTCACACTGGAGACCGTCAGCCGGACCTTCAGCGATCTGAAGACGCGCGGGATCATTGCCTCACCGACACGGCGCCACATCGTCATAAGGAGCATTGCAAAGCTCAGGGCCTGCACGCTGGGCACTCGGCACTGAGATGCAGGATGATCTCATTTGAAGACTGCGCCGCCCTTTGCGGGCTTGACGAGGACCAGATCGACGCCATCGCAGAGCACGAGTGCGTGCCGGCGATCGAGGCGACCGCTATCGCCAGTGATCTCCTCTCCCACCCCGGCGGCGCCAATGTAATCCAAGGCATGTTCGTCGATCTGATCCGCGCCGCGGTTCACGAACATCGGCTTGCACATGCCTCCGAACTTCTTCGTGCGTTGAGGCATTTTCTGAACCGGCAGGCACCGGGAAAAGTCGCATGAGCGATGCAATCCTCAGCACTTCGGAAATCGCCCGGAAGCACTTTGACAAAGCGATCCATGAGGCCGAAGCTGCTGGGTACGACCCCGATGTTCTTGCCCGATACATGATTGGATGCGCGGTCTCCAAATATCTTGAGAAGCGATCTGTCAAGGACGTCCGCTCGGAGTTGACCTTCCTGGCGGATCATTGCGATCCGGAAACGGACTACGTCTTCATGCGGCCGTGAATCAGAGGAGCCACTCGCGATGCGCTATATCGGAATGATGATGGCCTCCCTTGTGTTTGTCACCTCGGGAGCAGGCGCGCGCGTCATAACACAGGTCGAGCAGGGCCGCTTGAATGCGATTGAAGCCTGTTCAGCCTGCCACCAGGTCCGGCCCGAACAACCTGTCAAGCCACCTGTCCATGATGATAACTACGATATGGACGTCCAGCCGCCGAGCTTCATGGACATCGCCAAGACGCATGGCACCGATGTCGCATACTTGCGCAAGCACATCACGGAGCCCGAATGGCCCATGCGCGAGCAGTGGCTCGATGAGGAATATCTGCGCGATATCATTCTCTATATCCAATCTCTCAAAACTCAGCCCAACCGTGTGAAGTAGTCCGGACCAGATGCCCCTGGACAGAAAATGCCTGGTAGAATTCATCCGGCGACATAGCGTTGGTGTCGTTTCCACCGTTTGCGAAAGCGGAGCGCCCGAGGCCGCACTGGTCTACTTTGCGGTGACTGATGAGTTGGAACTCGTCTTCTACGCGCTGCAAAACACGCGCAAATGTGTAAATCTGCGCCGCGATCCAAGAGTTGCAGCTGTCATCGGATGGGACGATAAAAAAAGTCTGCAATATGAAGGTGTGGCGGACGAGCCGCTAGAACCAGACCTAAGTCGCATCAAGCGCGTGTGCACAAATGCGCGTCCCGATGCCGGCAACCAGTTGGAATGGCCGGGACTCACGTATTTCCGGGTGAAGCCGAAATGGGTGCGGATGAGTGACTATGGGCGACCATGGTCTGTCGAGGAGATGAAGTTCTAGCTTGGTCGTCATGCGTGTCACACTGCTTTCGCATGGATAGCGGTCGCATTTCCCAAATAGGCATCAAACGCTGCACATACCAGCCGCACGAAAATGCGCCATTGCGGATTCCTGGACAGCCGTGTTCCTTCCAAGCGCGCTATATCGTCTTCCAGAGATTTTATCAGGCTTAGGAGTGGTTCGGCGATATCGTCCATCCCGCATCCATATCGGACGGTCATGGCACCGAGATCGACTTCCGTATCGCGCATCAGGCGTGCCAATGGACGATGCGCCCAGGCCGATCAAAGTCACGCGCCATCCCTCGGGTAACCTTGAAAATTCGACAGGTTGGAGGGTAACCGTTTGCGCTCGACGAGCGTATAATGGCTGAGACCCCTTCAGAAAGAGACGAAAGACGAATGCCAACCTATACGAAATCCGCTGCCGCCATCGCCAAGCTCACGCCGGAGCAATATCGCGTGACGCAGGAAAGTGCGACCGAGCGCCCGGGGACAGGCCCGTTGCTCAACAACAAGCAGGCCGGCATCTACGTTGATATTGTATCGGGCGAACCCCTATTCGCGTCGTCGGACAAATATGATTCCGGCTGCGGCTGGCCCAGCTTCACGAAGCCTGTTGAGCCGGCCAATGTCGCGGAGCTGCGCGACATCTCCCATGGCATGATGCGCACCGAGGTACGCTCGTCCCACGGCGACAGCCACCTCGGTCACGTCTTCAACGACGGTCCGTCGGATCGCGGCGGGTTGCGCTATTGCATCAATTCGGCGTCGCTGCGGTTCGTCCCGCGCGAGAAGATGGAAGCAGAAGGCTATGGCGCCTATCTCAACCAGGTGGAGGACATAAAGTGAGCAACGAACGCGCGGTTCTGGCCGGGGGCTGTTTCTGGGGCATGCAGGATCTCATCCGCCGCCTCGATGGTGTTGTCTCAACACGCGTCGGTTACAGCGGCGGTGATGTGCCCAACGCCACGTATCGCAATCATGGCACGCACGCCGAAGCGATCGAGATCGTCTACGATCCCTCGAAGACCAGCTTCCGGAAACTCCTGGAATTTTTCTTCCAGATTCACGACCCGACAACACGCAACCGCCAAGGCAACGATGTCGGCACCAGCTACCGCTCTGCGATCTTCTACACGAGCGAGGAGCAGAAGCGCGTTGCCGAGGACACGATTGGCGATGTGGATGCGTCGGGTCTGTGGCCGGGAAAGGTCGTGACGGAAATCGCGCCCGCAGGGCCGTTTTGGGAAGCGGAGCCGGAACATCAGGATTATCTGGAACGCCTTCCGGACGGATACACCTGTCACTTCGTACGGCCAGGCTGGAAATTGCCGGTTCGCGCAAAAGCGGTGAGCTAAGTTACTGCTTCTTCGATTATTGGCGCTCCCAGGGGGAATCGAACCCCCGTTTCAGCCTTGAGAGGGCCGCGTCCTAACCGCTAGACGATGGGAGCGAGCGGCGGAGCGCGGCTTATAGCTTCCGGCCGTGGCCCGGATCAAGCGGGGCGGGAAATCCGTGTCAGGCGGCGCGTTCGGAGGCCTCGAGCGACACCCGGCGCCAGCGATTTTCGTCGGGGACGAATGCGGCGAGCGACTGCACGCCGCCCGCGTCGAGTGCCGCAATCAGCCAGACGAAATCAGTATCGCCCGCGAGATCGCGCGGGCTGGGCGACGGGCGGCCGTTCGGATGGGAATGATAGCAGCCCACGATCGCACGCCCCGCTTCGCGTGCCCTGCGCCGCAAGCGCAGATGCGCCGCAGGATCGATCTCGAAGCAATCGGCATGCGGGGAAATATTGCGCGTCGCATGAATCGCGACCGCGCGCACCACATCGCCCGTCCGCATGCCTTCGATCAGGCCGCAGCATTCGCGCGGAAATGCAGCGCGCGCTTCTTCAGCGATCTGCGCGCTCAAGGCATCGGGCAGGGTCAGCGTCGCAACCATTTATTTCGGTGCTTTGATCCGCGAGATGAGATGGCCATCCTCGGTATCGACGATGTCGATCTCGTCTCCTTCCGGACCACGTACATGGAGGATCAGGCGATTGGGTTCCGACTGCATCTCCATCAACTTCGCCCCCGGTGGAAGCGCGAAGCTCTCGCCGGAAGAGGCTGTGCCCGGCGCCGGATGCGGCGCGGAGAACCGCGTGACCAGGCCGATCACCAGAACGCCAAGAGCGATGACAATCAGCGCGCCAAGGACTATGACGACCGCGAGCATGAGCCTGTGGCTCATGGTCTTCGCGGGCTCCAGCGGCGTTTGAATGTCTGACACCAAAATCTCCGGAAACGAATTGCGCGCCGCGGTGGCGGACGAGCAGGAAGGGATGCGTCTCGACCGCTTCCTGGCGGAAGCGTTCGCCGAGCACAGCCGTTCGCGCCTGTCGGGATTGATCGAGGCGGGCGCGGTTGCACGTGGTGCGCAAACGATAAGAGACACCAACCACAGGGTCAAACCGGGCGAAGAATACACTCTTGTCCTGCCTGACGCGAAACCCGCGCTGCCGCAAGGCGAAGATATCCCGCTGAATGTCGTCTATGAGGACAAGGACCTCATCGTCATCGAGAAGCCCGCCGGTCTCGTGGTCCATCCGGCGGCTGGCAATCCCGACGGCACGCTGGTCAATGCATTGATCGCGCATTGCGGCACGGGTCTTTCGGGCATCGGCGGCGAAATGCGCCCCGGCATCGTCCATCGTCTCGACAAGGACACGAGCGGATTGCTGGTCGCGGCGAAGAACGAGCGCGCGATGAGTTCGCTGTCCAAGCAGTTCGCGAAGCACACGATCGAGCGCGCCTACAACGCGGTCGTCTGGGGTGCGCCGCGCCAGGGCGACGGATTGATCGAAGGCGAGATCGCGCGCAACCCGTTCGACCGCAAGCGCATGGCCGTGGTGCGCGGCGGCGGCAAGGTGGCGCGCACGCGCTATCGCGTGATGGAGACCTTCGGCGATCCGCTCCGCCCGTTCGCGTCACTTATAGAGTGCCGGCTGGAGACGGGCCGCACGCACCAGATCCGCGTGCATCTGACTCACCTTGGCCACCCACTGGTCGGCGACCAATCCTATGGCCGCGCGCGCCAGCCGCCGCGCCCCAAGACCGAGGCCGAAGCGAAGGCCTTCACCGCGGCGGCAGAGTTTCCCCGCCAGGCGCTCCACGCGAGGCTGCTCGGGTTCGTTCACCCCACGACGCGTGCGGATATGCGCTTTGAATCCCCCTGGCCTGCGGATTTTTCCGGCCTTGTGGAGGCCTTGCGGGGCTTGAAAAACTCTTAAACGCATCCCACTTCCCAATCCTAATGGGGCAATCTTTTCTCGAATTAACTGTCGAATGGCAGGCGGACGCGTTGTCTAATGACAGCGCGTCGGTCGCACATGCGCGTTCCGCGCAAGGATGGACACTATGAGCAGTCGCGGTTTACCGAGCCTGGCCGGCGAAGGCGGACTTTCCCGTTACCTCACCGAAATCCGGAAGTTTCCGCTTCTGGCGCCGGAGGAGGAATACATGCTCGCTAAGCGCTGGAAGGAGCATGAAGACCCCGAAGCCGCGCGCAAGATGGTGACCAGTCATCTGCGCCTCGTCGCCAAGATCGCGATGGGCTATCGCGGCTATGGGCTTCCCGTGTCCGAGATCGTGGCCGAGGGAAATGTCGGGTTGATGCAGGCGGTGAAGCGGTTCGAGCCCGACAAGGGTTTCCGCCTTGCCACCTATGCGATGTGGTGGATCCGCGCGTCGATCCAGGAATACATCCTGCGTTCGTGGTCGCTGGTGAAAATGGGCACCACGGCGGCGCAGAAGAAGCTGTTCTTCAATCTGCGCAAGGCAAAGACGAAGATCGAAGCGATCGAGGAAGGCGACATGACGCCGGAGCACGTCGCGACCATCGCCGATCAGCTCGGTGTGCCGGAGCAGGAAGTCATCAACATGAACCGCCGCCTTTCGGGGCCGGATTCGTCGTTGAACGCGCCGCTGCGCTCGGACTCCGAGAGCGAATGGCAGGACTGGCTCGCCGACGACACGATCGATCAGGAAACGCGCATGGCCGAGCGCGAGGAAATGGGCGAACGCCACGATCTTCTCACGGGCGCGCTTGGCGAGCTGACCGAGCGTGAGCGCGAGATCATCCAGGCGCGGCGTCTGCAGGACGATCCCGCGACTTTGGAAGAACTGTCGCAGAAATACGGCGTCTCCCGCGAACGCGTGCGCCAGATCGAGGTCCGCGCGTTCGAGAAACTTCAGACGCAGATGAAACGCAACCTCACCGAGAAGCGCGGCCAGATTCAAGTACTGAATCCGGCTTAGGCGGCGAAAGGATTATCGGAGATAAATTAGGTGCTGGTGTTGCTCGAAGTAATCGAATGGACCGGGCAACTCATTCTCTGGATTGCCGAAACGATGATTTGGATGGTAGGCAGACTTTTCAAGGCAAAAAAAGTTTAGACACCCCCTTGAAGCGTGACGGTGGTATCGCCATTTCTCCCAAATCGCCACAGGAGTAGACGGACCCTAGGCTGCCGCGAAAAGCGGCGGAGAGCCTGTGCTTTGGCGCGGGCGTCGGCGCGGAAATACGCGCCGGAAAAATAAATTTCGCCTCGCTTATCAAACACTACGGCGTAGGGTTTTTCGCCATCGCCTGCCGCAGGCTGAATTGAACCGCCTCATCTCATGAAGCGAGGTTCAATTGGGCTTGCAGCGCAACGAGGACCGACCGAGCCATCCTTGTCATTCCCGGCCGAGCGACACGGCAGTGTCGCGAAGGGGAAGGGAACCCAACTTGGATAAATTGGACTCACGACATCCAAGTTGGGTCCCCTTCCCTCGCATCGCCTGCTCCGCAGGCGATGCTCGCCGGGGATGACAAGCGGGGCATGTTTGCAAATCACTGCTGGTATGTCCGTGTGCACCTTCGTCCGCAAAGCACATCCAGCTAGCGTCGTCGCAACAGGAGAACCGCAATGACGTTGAAGATGTGGCAGGTCGATGCTTTCGCGAGCCGGGCGTTCGAGGGCAATCCGGCGGCGATCGTTCCGCTCGATGCGTGGCTCGACACCGCGCTGATGCAGAAGATCGCCAACGAGAACAACCTCGCGGAGACCGCGTTCTTCGTGAAGACCGGCGACGGCAAATACGATCTGCGCTGGTTCACGCCGGAGGCCGAGGTCGAGCTCTGCGGCCACGCGACGCTTGCGAGTGCGTGGACGATCTTTACGTTCCTCGACACCAGCCTGAACTCCATCGCCTTCGAGACGCGCTCCGGCACGCTGGTTGTGGATCGCGGCGCGGATGGTAACCATGTGATGTCGCTGCCCTCCGACCCGGTTGGGCCCTACACGGAACAGGACGGCTTCGCGCAGCAGATCGGCAATGCGCTCGGCATCGCGCCACCGAATGAAATCTACAAGGGCCGCTATATTCTCGGCCTTTGGAACGATCCGAAGCAGGTGCGCGCGATCAAGGATTCCGGCGATATCGCGCGTGTGGTACGCCCGCTCGACATCTGGGGCTTCATCGCGACCGCGCCCGGCGATCAGGGCTACGACATCGTCTCGCGCTTCTTTGCACCGGACAAAGGCGTGCCGGAAGATCCCGTCACGGGCTCCGCGCATTGCGCACTGGTGCCGTACTGGGCAAAGCGGCTCGGCAAGAAGACGTTGAAAGCCCGGCAGGCAAGCCCGCGCGGCGGCGACCTTCTCTGCACCGACGACAACGGCCGCACGATCCTGTCCGGACCGTGCGCGCTGTACATGACGGCGGAAATCGAAGTTTAACCCAACGGAATTTATTCGTCGACTTCTTCGCTCGGCTCTTCGTCTTCGAGTTCTTCGTCGGTCTCGTCGTCGAACTCCTCGTCGAAGGCTTCGAGGCCTTCCGCGAGATAGTCACCAAGCAACGGAAGACCGAGAAGGTATTGCGCGGTGCGCTTGTTGTGCTCGGTCCTGGCGGTGTCGATCGCCTCGTCCCAGTCGTCGATGTCGAACGTGCCGCGCCCGACCCAGGCGAGCGCGACGAGGTTGATCTGCTCGTCCTCGTTCAGTCCGTTGATGAACTGAACGAGTTCGATGCGCACCGAATCTTCTTCGGGCTTGTCTTCGAGGACATCCGCCATGCCGTCGTCGATGGCATCTGAACCTTCGTCGGGATCGGAGTCGCCTTCCTTTGCGTCACACTGGCGCGCCTTCACGATGATGAAGCGCACTTTCTCGACGGAGATGCCGAGTTCGATCATGTCTTCGTCGTCAATCTTCTTCGATAACCGGCATGGGCAATTCCTTTGGATAATCACAGCGCAAACGGTTACGCGCGAGGTTACGTTCCCGGTTTGACAGCTTCGCGAATGGACAATTTCGCCGTTTGACGCGCGCGCGGCGAAACCCTACATAGGGAACGGGCCACGCCGCCCCAACGCGGCGCGAACATTCTGGAAGGAATGTCTGATGACCGAACAAGTCCATCCGGTCGTGCGTCCCGCACGGCCTTTTTTTTCGTCCGGACCCTGCGCCAAACGGCCGGGCTGGACCACCGAAGTCCTCGATACGGCGCTGCTCGGGCGCTCGCATCGCTCCGGACCCGGCAAAGCCAAACTCAAATCCGCGATCGACCGCACCAGGAAACTGCTTGGCGTGCCGGATGATTATCGGGTCGGCATCGTGCCCGCGTCGGACACCGGCGCAATGGAGATCGCGATGTGGTCGATGCTGGGACCCCGCCCCGTCGATTGCCTCGCGTGGGAAAGCTTCGGCGAAGACTGGGTCACCGACACGATCAAACAGCTGAAGATCAAGGACAGCCGCGTACTGAAGGCCGATTACGGCGCGCTGCCCGATCTTTCACAGGCCGATCCCGCGCACGACATCGTCTTCCTGTGGAACGGCACGACCAGCGGCGTTCGCGTGCCGAATGCCGATTGGATCAGTGCCAACCGCGAAGGCCTCACGATCTGCGACGCGACCAGCGCGGCATTCGCGATGGACCTCGACTGGTCGAAACTCGATGTCACGACATTCTCCTGGCAGAAGGTGCTCGGCGGAGAGGCCGCGCACGGCATGATGGTCCTGTCGCCGCGCGCGGTGGCTCGGCTCGAAAGCTATACGCCGCCTTGGCCACTGCCGAAGATCTTCCGCCTGACCAAGGGCAACAAGCTTAACGAAGCGATCTTCAAGGGCGAGACGATCAACACGCCGTCGATGCTGGTGGTCGAGGATTATCTCGATGCGCTGACCTGGGCCGAAGGCATCGGTGGGTCAAAGGCGTTACAGGCCCGCGCGGATGCGAACTTCGCGGCGCTGTCGGCGTGGGTGACCAAGAGCAACTGGGTCGATTTCCTTGCTGGTGATGCATCCTATCGCTCCAACACCAGCGTGTGTCTGAAGATCACCGATCCGGCGTTCACCAAGCTCGACGACGATGCGCGCTACGCGATGGTGCAGAAGATCGCGAATGTTCTGGAAGCCGAAGGCGTCGCCTTCGACATCGCCGGTCATCGCAACGCGCCGGCGGGATTGCGCATCTGGTGCGGCGCAACCGTCGAGACCGCGGAGATCGTGGCATTGACGCCCTGGCTCGATTGGGCCTGGGCACAGGTGAAGGGCTGAGCCATGCCGAAAGTCCTCATCGCCGACAAACTTTCGCCCGCCGCGGTCGCGATCTTCAAGGAACGCGGCGTCGATGCCGATGTGAAGACCGGATTGAGCAAAGAGGAATTGCTCAAAATCGTCGATCAATATGACGGCATCGCCATCCGCTCCGCGACCAAGATCACCGCGGACGTCATAAAGGCCGCGAAGCGATTGAAGGTCGTCGGCCGCGCCGGCATCGGCGTCGACAATGTCGATATCCCCGCCGCGACCGCCGCCGGTGTGATCGTCATGAACACGCCGCACGGCAATTCGATCACCACCGCCGAGCACGCCATCGCATTGATGATGGCGCTCGCCCGCGAGCTTCCCGCCGCCAACGCTTCAACGCAGGCCGGCAAGTGGGAGAAGAACCGTTTCATGGGCGTGGAATTGACCGGCAAGGTCCTCGGCCTCGTCGGCGCCGGCAATATCGGCAGCATCGTCGCCGACCGCGCGAAGGGCCTGCGCATGCGCGTCATTGCGTTCGATCCGTATCTGTCGCCGGAGCGCGCGCAAACACTCGGCATCGAGAAGGTCGAACTCAACGATCTGCTCGCGCGCGCCGATTTCATCACCCTGCACACGCCGCTGACCAACGACACGCGCAACATCATCTCTGCGGACGCGATCAACCGCATGAAAAAGGGCGTGCGGATCGTCAACTGTGCCCGCGGCGGCCTTATCGACGAGAAGGCGCTGAAGGTCGCGCTTGACAGCGGTCACGTCGCCGGTGCCGCGCTCGACGTCTTTGAAGAAGAACCGGCAACGACGAACATCCTGTTCGGCAACGACAAGGTCGTTGCCACGCCGCATCTCGGCGCTTCCACCTCGGAAGCGCAGGAGAATGTGGCGCTGCAGGTGGCGGAACAGATTTCCGACTATCTTCTCACGGGTGCGATCACCAACGCGCTCAACATGCCGTCGATCAGCGCGGAAGAAGCTGCGAAAGTTCGCCCCTGGATTTCGCTCGCCGAAAAGCTCGGCGCCTTTGCGGGACAGCTCACAGATACCAGCATCGCCGGTGTGGAGATCATCTACGAAGGTTCGGCCGGCGCGCTCAACACCCGCGCGCTGACGCAGGCGGCGCTGGCCGGATTGCTGCGGCCCACGCTCGCCGACGTGAATATGGTCAATGCGCCCGTCGTCGCGAAAGAGCGCGGCATCAAGGTCAGCGAAATCCGCCGCGATCAGCAGGGTGCCTACGAGGGCTATATCAAGATCACCGCAACACTTGCGGACGAAAGCTCGCGCCGCATCGCAGGCACAGTGTTCTCCGACGGTCGCCCGCGCCTGATCCAGGTGCGCGATATCAATCTCGACGCCGAGTTCGCGCCGCACATGCTCTACGTGATCAACGAGGACAAACCGGGCATGATCGGCCGCCTTGGCACGCTGCTGGGCGATGCGAAGGTCAACATCGCCTCATTCGCACTTGGCCGCTCGGCACCTGGCAGCGACGCCATCGCGCTTCTGGAAGTCGACGGCGGGGTGGACGACAGGACACTTGCCGCGCTTCGCAAGTTACCGCATGTAAAGCAGGCGTCTGCCCTGCGGTTCTGACAGGCGTGACGCTTGCAATCGCCCGCCTGCCGCCCCATTTCACAGGGTGAGTGGGAGGGCCTGTCATGCGGTTTTCTATCGATCCGGCGGACGCGATCTATATCCCTTGGGTGCTGTGGTCCGTGACCTGGACCGTGGCCGCGATGTGGGCCAATCGCACCGTTGCGGGTGCCGGCGTCGCGCGTCAGGCGCCCTACCGCTTCTTCACCACCAGCGGCTTCATCTTGCTGCTGATTTTCTTCGTCGGAGGCGGGCCCTTGCCCGAAGGCATCCGCTTCCTGTTTCAGCGCCACTGGGAATTCCCCCTTGAGGCGCAATGGGCGATGGTCGGGCTGGCGACAGTCGGCTTTCTATTTTGCTGGTGGGCGCGCATCCATCTGGGCGCATTGTGGTCGGGCCGGATCACCCGCAAGGAAGGCCATCGTGTCGTCGACACGGGACCGTACCGGCTGGTGCGTCATCCGATCTACACCGGCATTCTCACAGCAGGTCTGGCAACGATGCTCCTCAAAGGCACGACGATCTCCGTCGCCGGCTTCGTTCTGCTCGTCATCGGCTACTGGATGAAGGGCAAGCTCGAAGAGCGTTTCCTGCGCGAAGAATTAGGCCCTGCAGACTACGACGCCTACAGGGCACGCACGCCGATGCTCGTACCGTTCTCGCCGGTTTAAACCGCGTCCAGATACTGAATGTCCGGACGCCCCGCGAGACACGCGCCAATGCCGGGGCCAGCCGCGCGGAAATGATCCGACTTGCCATGCGCCTCGATCGCGGCTTGATCGTCGTACAGTTCCATCACGACGTAGGTGTCCTCGGCCGTGCGTGACTTGCACAGCGTGTAGAACTTGTTACCCGGCTCGTTGGCGCGCACCTTCGAGGCGAGCTCCTTGAACACCGCCTCAAGGTCGGCGCCTTTGCCCGGTTGCACTTTCAACGTCGCGATCACGCCGATAGCCATGAAGATCTCCGTAAACGAGGGGTTAATAGCGGTTCCAGAGTTGAACGCGGCGAATGCCCTCAGGCAACCCCCTTTTAACCGCGCCTGCCGCATGGTGGCCCGTTCACCGGGGGAAAGAGCACAGGCATGGATGAAGTCGCACCCGCGACTGACGCTGAACGCGATGCAAAGCTGACCCTGGATCAGCTTGCGCTCGCGCTGCGCAATCTCGGTCCCAATCACTGGTTCATGCCGCTGTTCGCCACGATCATCTGTGTGATGTTCTCGCGCTGGATCGCGGCACCCCGGCTTGCCCTGTGGTTCGCCCTGTTGACGCTCAGCGTCATCCCGCTCGGCATCGTATCGCGGCGCTTTCATCGCGACCAACCCACAGCGGAAGACGCGAAAATCTGGGTTATCCGCGCGACGCTGGCTTACTTGTTGTTCGCCAGCACCTGGGCGTCGATGGTGATCTTCCTCTGGGTGCCCGGCAGCCAGATCCCGCAGATGATCGTTGTCATGCTTCTGGCCTGCACGGTGGCGGGCAACGGCGCGCTGGTCGGTGCGAGCCGTCCGCTCGCCGTTGTGGTGTTCGCCATCTACGGATCGGCTTGCGTGATCGCGCCTCTGCGCGGCGGCGGGCTTATCTTCAACAGCATCGCCGCGCTCGCCTTCTTCTTCGATCTCTATCTCGCCTATATGTCGAGCCAGATCTACGCAACCGCACGCGACATGCTTCTGCTTCGCAACGACAAGAGCGATCTGATCGTCGAACTCGCGATAGCCAAGACGGATTCCGACAGTGCGCGCGACCGCGCCGAGGCTGCGAGCCGCGCCAAGTCGGAATTCCTGGCCAATATGAGCCATGAACTGCGTACGCCGCTAAACGCCATTCTAGGCTTCTCCGAATTGATCTCCTCGCGCGCGTTCGAGACCAGCATCGAGAAGCACCATGAATATGCGGCGCTGATTAACAACTCCGGGCACCATCTGCTTACGCTGATTAATGATGTGCTCGATCTCGCCAAGATCGAAGCCGGCGGCATCGTGCTCTACGATTCGGAGATCGACCTCCCGCGCATGATCGAGGAATCTATGAGCATGGTCGCGCCCCGCGCCATCGCCAATGATTGCATGTTGCGCGCCAACTATGCGCGCGACTTGCCGCTTCTGATCGCGGACGAACGGTCGATCAAACAGATTCTGCTCAACCTGCTGTCCAATGCCGTGAAATTCACCCCGGAGAGCGGAGAAATCACGGCCTTCGCACGCATCGAGAGCGACGGCGGGTTGTCCTTCGGTGTCCAGGACACCGGCGTCGGCATCGCAGAAGAAGATCAGGCGCGCGTGTTTCAAAAATTCGGCCAAGGACGCCATGACGTCGCGATCATGGACAAGGGCACAGGCCTCGGCCTCCCCATCGCCAAGGGCCTTGTCGAGGCGCATGGCGGGCACATGGCGCTGGAAAGCCGCACTGGCGAAGGAACGACCGTGACCGTGCATTTCCCGGTAAGTCGCTCGCGAATCTCCGAGCCGCTGCGCAGCGCGTCCTGACTATTTGCCTTTGTAGTCCGGCACGCGCTTTTCAAAGAAAGCAGATACCGCCTCCTTGTGATCCTCTGTCAGATGGGCGAGCGCCTGATAGGCGGCCGACATCTCCATGATCGTGTCGAAGCTGACATTCTGGCCTTCGCGCATCAGTTTCTTGGTCATGCGCAGCACATCGGGCGGCTGACGACAGATGCGGGCAGCAAGCGCACGCGCCTCATCAATCAACATGGCAGAAGGCACGGTTTTGGACACCAATCCCCAGTTCAGTGCCGTCGTCGCATCGATCGTGTCTGCGGTGAAGACCAATTCGGCGGCGCGCTGATAGCCGATCACGCGCGGCAGGATCCACGAGCCACCGTCACCAGGCACCAGACCGATCTTCAAGAATGTCGCGCCGAAAATCGCATTGTCAGCTGCGACACGGATATCTGCGAGACAGGCGACATCGTTGCCGAGACCAATGGCATGGCCGTTCACCGCCGCAATCAACGGCACTTCGATGCCCCAAATAGAACGGACGATCTTGTGAATGCCATGACGATAGCGCTCGCGGATATGCACGCCCGCGCCGGCAAACGCGCCCGAGCGTTCGCGCATCGCCTTCACATTGCCGCCGGCGGAGAAGGATTGCCCCGCACCGGTCAGGATCGCGCACCGCACCTTGCGGTCGGCGTTGATCTTCTCGGCGGCTTCGGCGAACAGCTCGCCATCGCCTTCCTCGCCGAGCGGATTGCGGCTCTCTGGCCGGTTGATCGTCAGCGTGACGACCGGGCCGGATTTTTCGAACAGCAACGCGCTCAAGCGGCCTGGTCCTGACCGAGTGCCGCGTAACGCTTCAGATGATGATCGACATTGCCGTACAGCGTGTCGATGGTCGTCAGCCGTTTGAAATAATGGCCGACATTGAGTTCGTCGGTCATGCCCATCCCACCGTGGATCTGCACGGCACCCTGCCCCACGAAGCGCCCCGACTTGCCGATCTGCGCTTTCGCGGCGGCCGCGGCCTTCTTGCGTTCGATTTCGCTCTCGCCGAGCTTCAGCGTGACCATCAGCGTGATCGAATAGGCCTGCTCGTAGTTCACGAACATATCGACCATGTCGTGCTGCAATACCTGGAACTTGCCGATAGGCACGCCGAATTGCTTGCGTTGCTTGGAATACTCGACCGTCGCGTCGACCAGAACCTTCATCGCGCCCGTCGCTTCCGCGCAGGTCGCTGCAATCGCTTCATCGACGACGCGCTCGATCAGCGGCAAGGCATTATCGAGTTCCCCGATCAGACGCTCCGCAGGCACTTCGACATTCTCAAACGTGACTTCGGACGCGCGCGTCCCATCGACGGTCGGGTAGTCGCGCACCGAAACGCCTTTCGTCTTCTTGTCGACGAGGAAGACGCTGACGCCCTTCGCGTCGCGCCGTCCGCCACCGGTGCGCGCGGTGACGATGAGCTGATCCGCCCATGGTCCGGCAATGGCGACAGACTTCTGTCCATTAAGAACGAAGATGGAGCCTTGCTTCTTCGCGGTCGTCGTCAGATCGGCGAGATTGAACCGCCCGCCGCTCTCCGCGAACGCAAATGCCATGATCGTCTCGCCGCCCGCGATCTTGGCGATCCATTCTTCCTTCTGCGCGTCAGACCCGCCGTAAGTGATGAGCCCGCCGCCGATCACAACCGTGGGCACATAGGGTTCGACCACCAGCGCCCGGCCGAACTCCTGCATGATGATCATGGACGACACGGCATCGCCGCCGAGACCGCCATGGGCTTCCGGCAAGGGCGCCGCAAGCAAGCCCAGTTCCGCGAACTGCGCCCAGTGCTTGGGGTCACGACCCGTCTCACCGCGCGTGAACTTCCGCCAGTCCTCGAATTTGTAATTGTCGGCGAGATATTTCTCGACCGAATTGCGCAGCAGCGTCTGTTCCTCGGTAAAGGAGAAATCCATGAACGTGGTCCCTGTCTTTTCTTATAGGCCGAGAACGGCCTTTGCGATGATGTTGCGCTGGATCTCGTTCGAGCCGCCGTAGATCGATGCCTTGCGCATGTTGAAGTAACGCCCTGCCGCGCCAACCGCATAGTCGGGGCCAACCGGATATTCGTTGCTGCCGAGACGCCGCTCATTCGGGAACGCGTAGTAGCCGACGGCTTCCTCGGCGAGCTCCGTAATACGCTGTTGAATCTCGGTGCCGCGGATTTTCAGGATGGAGCTTTCAGGTCCGGCCATTTTCCCCTGAGACTCCGCCGCCAGCGTGCGCAGTTCGGTGAACTCAAGCGCGGCGAGTTCGACTTCAAGCTCTGCGACCTTGTGGGAGAAGTCGTCCGTCTCGATCAACGGCTTTCCATCGACCGTTTCCGAGCGTGCAATTTCCTTCAGACGCTCGACGGCACGCTTCGAACCCGCAACGCGCGCGATGCCAGAGCGTTCGTTCACAAGAAGGAATTTGGCGTAGGTCCAGCCTTTGTTTTCTTCTCCAACGCGATTTGCGACCGGCACTTTCACATTGTCGAAGAAGACGTCGTTCACTTCGTGTGCGCCATCGAGAACGATGATGGGCTTCACGGTGATGCCCGGGGTCTTCATGTCGATCAGAAGGAAGGTGATGCCCTCTTGAGATTTCACATTCGGATCGGTCCGGACGAGACAGAAAATCCAGTCGGCATATTGCGCGAGCGTCGTCCACGTCTTCTGCCCGTTGACAATGTAGTGGTCGCCTTCGAGCACCGCCTTGGTGCGCAGGCTCGCGAGATCGGAGCCCGCGCCGGGTTCGGAATAGCCCTGACACCACCAATCCTCGCCCGACATGATACGCGGCAGGAATTTCTGCTTTTGCTCGTCGCTGCCGAAGGTGAAGATCACCGGCGCGACCATGCTGAGGCCGAACGGCAGCGTCGCTGGCGTCTCCGCCTTGGCGCATTCCTCGTTGAAGATGTAGCGCTGCGTCACGCTCCAGCCGGGGCCGCCATATTGCTTCGGCCACAACGGCGCGACCCAACCCTTCTTGTAGAGGAGCTTGTGCCAGGCGAGATAATCCTCCTTCGAGCGCGTCGCGGCTTCCGGCGCGCCAACATCCGATTTCGGCAGCTTCGTCTTCGCGTCGGCGATGAAGGCGCGCACTTCGGTGCGAAAGGCCTCTTCTTCGGGCGAGAAGGAAATATCCATGGCAGGTGCTCCGGCGTTCTGCGCCAATGATACAGGCGCGGGCCCCTGCCGCAAGGCGGCGTTCAGCTCTTGGCGGCGCGGATCGCCTCATGATGGCGAATAACTTCCGTAACGATAAAGTTCAGGAATTTCTCGGCGAAGTCAGGATCGAGTTTGGCGGCCTTCGCCAGACCCCGCAGACGTTCGATCTGCTGCGCTTCGCGCCCCGGATCGGCTGGCGGCAGACCATGCTCGGCTTTATACCGCCCAACCGCCTGCGTGCATTTGAACCGCTCGGCCAGCATATGGATCAGCGCCGCATCGATATTGTCGATGCTGTCGCGCAGGCGAAGGAGTTCGGGATCCGTCATGGTCAAGTCCTTCTGATCGCCGCTATGCCGACGCCGGCCGCGATGAGCAGCGCGCCGGCGATGCGGTCGGTGATCCTGGCGAAAGCCGGTTTCAATGCGAGGTGGCTGAAGCGTCCGGCAAGTGTTGCGTAGAACAACTGCACGCCGAACTCGATTACCATCGACGTCACCGCCAGAATGACAATCTGCGGCACAAACGGCGCGGATGGCGCGATAAACTGCGGCACCAGTGCTGTGAAAAACAACAGAGCCTTCGGGTTCGCCATTTGCAGGACGAAGCCGTTGAGAAACAGCCTGCCCACGTCGGACGCGCCTGTCGTTGGCTTCACAGAGAGAGTCGTCGATGTTCCGAGGAATGTCTGCATGCCGAGCCACACGAGATAGGCAGCGCCGATCCATTTGATTGCGAAGAAGAGATCGTGGCTGGCGATCAGGATCGCGCCGATGCCCGTGGCGGAGAGCACAAAATACGCCGTGTTGGCGGCAAGGATACCAAGGATCGACCACGCTGCTTTAGGCGCGCCGCGGCTCAGAGCTTGCGACAGCACCAACAGAACCGCCGGACCTGGTGTCAGGCACAAGGCCAACTCAACCAGCGCGAACGCGGTCCAGATCTGCCAGGTCATTGCACTCGTGTCCCCGTGTCCTAAGCTGATCCAAGCGCAGGGAACGGGTTGGGGCAAGGGCATGGATTATTCGGCGGCACTGAAGGATTACACCGCGTTCGACTTCGATGACGGGCGCTGGACGCGCAAAGTCTATCGCCGCGGCCGCGGACCCGCCGTGATCGTCATCCACGAGATGCCCGGTCTGCATCCGCTGGTGATCCGCTTCGCCGACCGCGTCGCGGCCGCCGGCATGACGGTCTTCTGCCCGAGTCTGTTCGGCGAGCCGGGACGGCCGGTCTCCACCGGCTACGCGCTCGGACAGATGTTCATGGGCATGTGCATCCGCCGCGAATTCAATGCCTGGTCAGGCGGCAAATCGAGCCCGATGGTCGATTGGCTGCGCGCGCTCGCACGAAAGGCACATGGCGAGTGCGGCGGCAAAGGCGTCGGCGCGGTCGGCATGTGCTTCACCGGTGGCTTTGCGCTTGCGATGATGACGGAGCCATCCGTTGTTGCACCCGTGCTGTCTCAGCCTTCGATGCCGATCACGCTCCATGCCGGCAAAAGCAGCATCGACGTGTCAGCCGAAGAATTTACCTGCGTGAAAAAACGCTTCGCGAACGAGAACCTTTCTGCCATCGGTCTGCGTTTCAAGAGTGACAAGCTGGTGCCGGACGAGCGTTTCGCGCTTTTAAAAGAGGAACTTGGTGACAAGTTCGAAGCCATCGAATTGGAAGATGAAGATTCCGCGCCCGGACCGATGAACGCACATTCCGTTCTGACTGTGAATTTGATCGACGAGCCTGGAAGCAGAACCAAGCAGGCTGAAGAACGTGTGATCCAGTTTTTTAAGGAGCGCACCGGCGCCTAGGAGATTTTAATGAAACGCTTTGCCGTCTCCCTCGTCCTTCCCCTCTCGCTCGCCGCCTGCGATCAGGGGCACCCGCAACCGAAATCGAATCTCGGCGCGAACCCAACGCTGCCCGCTCCAGCCCCGCAATCGATCCCGACGATGGGCGTTAACTCAACTGCCCCATGGCCCGCCGGCGCCGCGCCGACAGCACCAGCAGGCTTTACGGTCATGCGCTATGCGGAAGACCTCAAACACCCGCGCTGGATTTATGTGCTTCCGAACGGAGACGTGCTGGTCGCGGAAGCAGCACCGCCGCTCTCGCCGATGGATTCGTTAGAGGGCATCGTCGAGCATTGGCTCGACACCAAGAACGGCTCCGCGCCGCCGAGCGCGAACGAGATCACGCTGCTCCGCGACACCAACGGCGACGGAAAACCGGATGTGCGCACGGTTTTTCTGAGCGGTCTCAATCAGAATTTCGGCATGCTTCTGCTGAACGGATCGTTCTATGTCGCCAACACCGATGGCATCGTGCGCTATCCGTACAAGGACGGCGAAACGCAGATCACCGAGAAGGGCCAGAAGATTCTCGACATCCCCGTCGGTCATCACTGGACGCGCAACCTGATCGCCAGCGAAGACGGCAAGAAGATTTACGTCACGGTCGGCTCTGGCAGCAATATCGGCGACAAGGGCATGGAGATCGAGAAGCGCCGCGCCGACATTCTGGAGATCGATCCCGACGGTTCGCACGAACGTATCTTCGCGAGCGGCCTTCGCAATCCGAACGGCGCCGGATGGGAGCCCGTGACGCACAAACTATGGATCGTCGCCAACGAGCGTGACCAGCTCGGTGACGATCTCGTGCCCGACTATCTCACCAGTGTGAAAGACGGCGCGTTCTATGGCTGGCCATGGTCGTACTGGGGACAGCATGTCGATAACCGCGTACAACCGCAGAACCCCGCGATGGTCGCCAAGGCCATCGCACCGGACTACGCGCTTGGCGCACATGTCGCGGCGCTCGGTCTCGCCTTCTACACAGGCGACACATTTCCGTCGCACTACAAGGGCGGCGCCTTCGTCGGCGAGCATGGCTCGTGGAACAGGGCGCAGATGTCCGGTTACAAGGTCGTGTTCGTACCCTTCAAGGACGGCAAGCCCGACGGGTTGCCCGAGGATTTCCTGACCGGATTCCGTCCCGATCCGAATTCGGACACCGCCTATGGAAGGCCGGTCGGCGTGGCGGTGGACCCCAGAGGCGACCTTCTTGTCGCAGACGATATCGGCAATATCGTCTGGCGGATTGCGCCCAAACCCTGAGGTTTTGCGTTACAGCTTGACTCAGGCGGGTGTGCCCTAGCAGGTAGCCCGCCCGTAACCTATTTTTACCTTGTTTTGGCGGACAATACGCTGCTCGGAGGACGGAAAATGGCCGATACAGAGACCAATGTTGAAGCGCTGACTGGCGAGTTCAAACAGCTGCGCACGGAATTCGCGCGCATCGCATCGCTTTTGGAGCAGACCGCGCGCTCGGCGGGCGCCGAAGCCGCGCAGCGCGCACGCGCCGCAGGCGACCGCGTATGGGCGGAAACGCAATCCAGCGCCGATCACGTCGCCGAGAAGATCAAGGAACAGCCGCTGGCATCTGCCGGCGTCGCGTTCGGAATCGGCGTGTTGCTCGGCCTGATCTTCGGACGCCGCTGAAAGTAGATCGGTGCAAGCCATCAGCCGCATTCTGATGCGCCTCGCCATTGGCGCGGGCGCAGCGATGATCGCCATTGCGGCCGGCATGGTGGCGATCACCTTTGTCATCATCGCGATCTACGAACTGCTCGAAACCGTGATGCAGCCCTGGCTTGCTGCGTTGTCGACAGCGGGGCTGGCAATCCTCGTCGCCGCGATCGTTATCGCTATTGCGCGTATCGTTATGAAAGTTGCGTTTCCGAAGCATCCGCCGCCGGTGAAAGCGCCGCTGAATGCAAGTGAGCTCGGCGTTCTGCTGGGCAAGGAAGCGCGCGCCTTCGTCGAGAACAATTCCTGGGCGACCATTGGTCTTGTCGCCGTATTAGGTTTCCTGCTGGCCTTCAGTCCGCGCCTGCGCAAAATTGTGTGGAAGCTGCTTTAGCTGCGCCCAACGCCGTTGGCCGTCGCGCCATGCGTGCGTTGGCTAGTGCATGCTCCCGGGAGCCGGCGTGCCGTCGGACCAATGCGTCACCGCCACCATGACCACGCTGATCGACTCCGCTGAGTTCTGAAACTGCGGATTCAGCATTGGCGGTGCGCCGGAAATACCCGCACCCCAATTCGCAGCCTCCGCGCGCGGGAAATAGAACATGAGATGCGGCATCCAGTTGTGCGCATCGTCGTTGAGAAACTGCTGCTTTGACATCATGTAGGTCAACGCACCCGCTTCGAGCGGAGGCAGCATGTGCTTGTCGATTCCGTCCTTGATTGCAGCGGCCATGTCGGACTTGGAGAGTCCGGCGAGTACAAGTTCCGTGCGCCTGATCGTATAGGGAAGAATGGAGCGCACCGCTGGGGGATTGTAGCAAAGCGGCCCGCGCATACGCGGATTCCAGAATTGTGGAAAGTCGTAGTTCGACATCCATCCGCGTTCCACCGCGCAGACGAAGCCATTGCTGCCCTTGACCGCCGTTTCGTATCCGTGCCGCGTCAGCACCATCACGGTTGCCTTATCCGCGATGAGCGGAGGTGCGGCGCTTTTCGCCAGTGCGATCTCCGCATTGCGATCCATCATGTATTGGGCGAGCGGCGCCATTGAGGGATAATTCGCAGCCTGCGCAACCGATGCGAGCAGCAACGCTGCACCGAAAGCCCCCGCACAGCTCAAAGTTATTTTTCTCATTGTGGCCCCCTGTCGCGAACCCGCAAACGTCGCGCCGGCGGCCTGCACCCGCAAATCACAACGTTGCGATGATCGACCAAAGCCCTCAGAACCGCACGTCGATAAGGTTTTGGCGATATTCATTGAATAAGCGCGGCCGGTCCAATACATGTCTGGACGGAAAGTCCAAGTAAATGAATAGCTTGAGTCACAAATTCAGCGTCGCGCCGATGATGGACTGGACGGACCGGCATTGCCGGTTCCTCCATCGCCAGCTCACGCGCCATGCCCTGCTCTACACCGAGATGGTGACGGCGGATGCGATCCTGCGCGGCAATCGCGAGAGGCTTCTCGGCTTTGACCGCCGCGAAGACCCCGTAGCGCTTCAGATCGGCGGATCGGAGCGGGTAAAGCTTACCGAAGCCGCGAAGATCGGCGAAGAATTCGGGTATAGCGAAATCAATCTCAATGTCGGTTGTCCTTCGGACCGCGTGCAATCTGGCCGCTTCGGGGCATGTCTGATGCAGGAGCCTCATCTGGTGGCGGAATGCGTTGCGGCGATGCGCGATGCCGTTTCGATTCCGGTCACTGTCAAATGCCGCATCGGTGTCGACGATCAGGACCCTGAAAAAGCGCTCCGCGATATAATCGGCCTATGTGCGCGCGTGGGCGTAAAGACCTTCGCGGTTCACGCGCGCAAGGCGTGGCTCGAGGGCTTGTCGCCAAAAGAAAACCGCGACGTGCCGCCGCTCGACTACGCGCTGGTATATCGCGTGAAGCAGGAGCACCCCAAGCTTAAGATCGTTCTCAATGGAGGCATCGGTACACTCGACGAAGCGCAGGCCCATCTCGCGCATGTTGACGGCGTGATGCTGGGCCGCGCCGCCTACCACTCTCCCGCGATGTTGGCGGAGGTCGATGCGCGGTTCTTTGACGGCGACGCGATTTCTTTCGATAGCGCTGTCGAAGCCTATGTCGCATACACCGCTGAACAGTTGGAGCAGCGTGTTCCGCTGAATCGCCTGACCAAGCCGATGCTTGGTCTGTTCAACGGCCGGCAAGGCGCACGCCTGTTCCGCCGGCATTTGGCCGAGAACGGCAATCAGCGCGGCGCGAATTTGCAGACCCTGCGCGATGCGCTTGCGCTGGTGCAGCAACCGCAGGACCGCGCGGCGGCCTGATCCGAGCGCTGCGCGCATTTCAACACTGCCGCAAGGATCGGGTCGTCCTGGCGCTGCCGCATGTTCAGAATGCAGGCATGAACACTTCGAACGATATCGACTGGCACATTGTTTCAAACGCGCTCGACCGCGAAGGTTGGGCGGTATTGAGCGGACTGCTCGACGATGACGAGTGCCGCGCGACTGCCGCTCTGTTTGACAACGAGGACGGCTTCCGCAGCAAGGTTGTGATGGCGCGGCATGGTTTCGGCCGTGGAGAGTACAAATACTTTTCCTATCCGTTGCCTCCGCGCGTGGCAGAGCAGCGCGAGAAGCTCTATCCGCATCTGGCCCCTATCGCCAACAGCTGGAACGAGGCGATGAAGATCGAGACGCGCTTTCCGCCTACACATGGCGCGTTCCTGGAACGTTGTCACGACGCAGGCCAGACGCGGCCCACACCGCTTCTGCTGCGCTACGGTCCCGGCGACTACAACTGCCTGCATCAGGACCTCTATGGCGAACATGTCTTTCCGCTGCAGGTCGCGATCCTGTTATCCGAGCCCGAGAAAGACTTCACCGGCGGAGAATTCGTGCTGACTGAACAACGCCCCCGCATGCAGTCGCGTGTAGCCATCGTGCCGCTAAAACAGGGCGACGCTGTCGTGTTCGCGGTGAATCAACGTCCGGTGCAAGGCAGGCGCAGAATCTTTCGAGTCGCAATGCGCCATGGCGTCAGCGCGTTGCGGTCAGGCCAGCGACATACGCTCGGCATTATCTTTCACGATGCGCAGTGACTAAATTCCGTCGGCCTTGAAGCCTGCCGCTTCGTGACTGCCGTCGCAGAACGGCTTGTTCTTCGAATACCCGCAACGGCAAAGCCAAGTTTCCGTGGTGCGCGTGATGGTTCGCCCACTTGCGGAACAGACCTCAAGGGCACCTTCAACATGGAGCGGCCCATCCTTCGTTGCCGTCACATGCAACGGCCCGTTCTTAACTGCGAGCGCTTTGGCCTCGCCACTCTGCGGCTCACCCGTGGCTATAAAGCCCGCCTTCTCATGCATCTTGTCGCAATAGGGCTTGTTGAACGACTTTCCGCAGCGGCAGAGCGTAGCCCGATGGCTCGCCGTATCGCCATTGACGTTGAGTTCGGCATAGACAATCAGTGGTCCGTTTTCCGCCACGCGGACCGCGTTCACACCCGGCACGCCCTCGGCCGGTGTTTTCCCTTCGGGACGATAGCGCAATGCGCCGGACGGGCATTTGGTTATGACGGCGATGGTTGCCTCGGTCACGGCCGCGCCGGGATCGATCCAAGGCCCATCGACATTGGGTTTGAACACGTTCGGCAAGTTCAAAACACAGTGGCGCGAATGGATGCAGCGCTTGCCTTCGTTAAGAACCGTAAGGCGCTCGCCCTTGTATTCGTCAACCTGCGCCATGCGTCACCTCAGATTTTCTGATCGTATTCGCCCACTTCCGGATGCTTGCGCAGGCGCGCGTCGAGGTCCTTGAACATCGCGTGCATCTGCGCGTCAGATACCGGGCTTTCGACGACGACGACGAGCGACGGCTTGTTGGACGACGCGCGCACAAGGCCCCATGTGCCGTCTTCCAGCGTCACGCGCACACCGTTGACGGTGACGAGGCTCTTGATCTTTTGGCCCAGGATCTGTTCGCCGTTTTTCTGCGCGTCCTGATACTCCTTCACCATCGCATCGACGACGCCATATTTCTTGTCATCCGGGCATTCCGGCGCCATCGTCGGCGAGCCCCAGGTTTTGGGCAGGCTCGCCACCAGGTCTGACATCTTCGCGTTTGGCCCGGCGCGGTCGAGCATCTCCAGAATCGCGATACCGGCGACGATTCCGTCGTCATACCCGCGGCCGAGCGGTTCGCAGAGATAGTAGTGACCGCTTTTCTCGAAGCCGCACAGCGCGCCGATCTCCTTGCAGCGGCGCTTCATGTAGGAATGGCCGGTGATCCAGTAATCGGTGGTGGCGCCGTTCTTTTTCAGAATTGGATCGATGTCGAAGATGCCCGTCGATTTCACGTCGACGACGAACTTCGCGCCGGGCCGCGTTGTCGACATGTCGCGCGCGAGCAGGACACCAATCTTGTCGGCGAAGACCTCTTCGCCCTTGTCGTCGACAACGCCGCAACGGTCGCCATCGGCATCGAAGCCGAGGGCGATTTCAGAGCCGTTGGCCTTTAGATCCTTCGCCATGGCATCGAGCATGTGAAGGTCTTCGGTGTTCGGGTTGTAGTTCGGGAAATTGTAATCGGGATTGCATTGTGACTCCGTCACGTCGGCACCGATGCGGCGAAACGCTTCCGGCGCAAACAGTCCGGCCGTGCCGTTGCCGCAGGCGATCGTCACCTTCATCGGGCGCGAGAGCTTGTGACCCTTGGTCAGCTCATCGAGATATTTGTCGCGGAAATTCACGACGCGGCTGTAGCTGCCGCCGGGGCGCGGCTTGAACTCTTCGCCAAGCACGATGGCTTTCAGCCGCTTGATCTCGTCGGGGCCGAAGGTAAGCGGCCGCGCCGCGCCCATCTTCACGCCGGTCCAGCCATTCTCGTTGTGGCTGGCGGTGACCATCGCGAGGCCAGGGCAATCGAGCGCAAACTGCGCGAAGTATCCCATCGGCGTGGTGCCGAGCCCGATATCGACGACCTCGCAGCCGGCTTGCATCAGCCCGATGATCAGCGCCTGCTTGATCGACATTTCATAGGAGCGGTAGTCGTGGCCGGCAGCGACCTTCGGCTTGATGCCAAGCTCGTGGAAATAGGTGCCGAGGCCCAATCCCACCATCTGCACGCCCATGAGATTCAGCTCTTTGCCGAACAGCCAGCGCGCATCGTATTCGCGAAATCCGTTCTGGGTGATCAGCGGCTCCATCTCGTATTCGAAGGTGTTGGGCTTCAGGTCGTTGCGGATTTTTTCGGACATGGCTCGTGGGGCTCGGTTTTCGGGTGCCTCTATAACCGCTGGAACCGGCAAAAGTCCCGGATTTTGCCGGATTTCTTTAAATTCACGGCGGACTTCATACATTCGGAATGTGTGATACAATTTTATTCACAGAACGAGAGAGTGAAATGCGCGAAAACGTCGTTTCGCTGAACCGTAATCCGCTGGACGCGCTCGGCCTTCCGAAATTCGAAGGCGGAAGTGTCTGGCTTGCCGGTGCGGGCCCTGGTGATCCCGGGCTGATCACAGCGCTGGGCATCCACGCGCTGCAAAATGCCGATGTCGTGCTTCACGACGCGCTGATCAATGAGGCGCTTCTCAAACTCGCGCGGCCCAGTGCGGAAATAATTTATGCGGGCAAGCGCGGCGGGAAGAAATCCTGCAAGCAGAGCGACATCTCGCGCACGCTCGTCTCGCTCGCGCGCAAGAGGAAGCGCGTGCTGCGTTTGAAGGGTGGCGATCCGTTCGTGTTCGGACGCGGCGCGGAGGAAGCGCTGGCGTTGGTGCGCGCTGACATTCCGTTTCGCATCGTGCCAGGTATTACCGCTGGCATCGGCGGCCTCGCTTACGCGGGGATTCCCGTCACGCATCGCGACACCAATCATGCAGTGACCTTCATCACCGGACACGGCGCAGATGGAAAGCTTCCCGACCTCGATTGGAACGCCGTCGCCAATGGGGTGCCGACAATCGTGCTCTACATGGCGCGCAGCTTGGCTGGCGAGATAGCAGAGAAACTGATCGCCGCGGGCCGAGACGTGAATGAACCGGCAGCCCTCGTCGCCGATGCAACCTTCGCCAATCAACAGGTCGCGGTCACCACACTTGCCGGACTGGGCGAAGCGGCGGCAGCGACGGGCGCTGCCTCCATCATCGTCATCGGCGCGAACGTGAAACTGCGCGAGGGTCTCGACTGGCTCGGCGCGTTGTCGGGAAAAGCGCTCGAGCCTTACCCGTTGGGGCGAGATTCGCTCGAAGACGTGGGCTAAACTATCGGAAATGTTCATGTCGGTCGGCCCTGCTCTGGGTTAGCGTCGAGCGCTGCCCAGGAGAATACCGATGCCTGAACATGTGACGCCGGAAGGAAAAGTCCATCCGGTCCTGTTCCTCATCCTGTTTCTGCCGCTCGGCATCACCAACGGATACGTCGTGGTGACGCTCGCCTATCTGCTTTCTCAGGCCGGGATCGGTGTGGCCGCTATTGCAGGGCTAGCGGCGTGGAGCCTGTTTCCGCAAACCTGGAAGGTGTTGTGGGCGCCGCTGGTAGATACCACGCTGACAATCAAGAGCTGGTATTTGATCTCGGGTATCGCGACCGGCGCTCTGATGATCGCCACGGCCGTCGTGCCGCAGACCAACGCCAATCTCGTTCTCATCGAGGCTTTTGTCGTCCTATTCAGCCTGACCTCGACCTTCAATGCGATGGCGGCCGACAGTCTGATGGCACATGCAACGGCGCCGGAAGAAAAGGGCCGAGCCGGCGGGTGGAGTCAGGCCGGCAATCTCGGCGGCAGCGGATTGGGCGGCGGCGCGGGACTGTGGTTGGCGCAGCATGTCCATGCGCAATGGATTTCGGGTGGGAGCCTCGGCCTCGTCTGCATCCTGTCCGCGGGCGCCATGTTCTGGCTGAAGGAGCCGCCTGCCACGCATCGCATGACGACCTATCTCGCCAGCCTGGCCAACGTCGGACGCGAGTGTTGGGAGGTTGTCGGCACACGGCTGGGATTTCTCGCGTTGTTCATCATGCTGATCCCGATCGGCGTCGGTGCAGCGCAGAATTTGTGGTCGGCAGTTGCCAATGACTGGCATGCGAGCGCGGATGCGGTGGCGCTGGTCAACGGCGCACTCGGCGGCGTTATCGCGATGTTCGGCTGCATCGCAGGTGGGTTTCTCTCCGACAAGATGGATCGTAAAACCGCCTATTGCCTGTTCGGAATCGTGCTCGCGGTTGTCGCGGTCGTGATGGCGCTCGCACCGCGCACCGAACTTATGTTCGTGACCTTCACCTGCATCTACGCCTTCGTGATGGGACTTTGCTACGCGGCGTTCGGCGCGGTGGTGCTCGAAACGATCGGCGCCGGCGCGGCGGCAACGAAGTACAATTTGCTCGCAGGCATCTCCAACGCGCCGATCGCCTATCAGACGGTCATCGACGGCTGGGGCCACGACAGATGGGGCGCGAGCGGTCTGTTGTACATAGAGGCGCTATGCGGTGTCGCCGCAGTCGGGCTCTACATCATCGTGGCGGCTGCGACCCGAGGTTTGTTCGCGCGAGACGCTCCGGCAACGAGCGCATGATCCCGGCGCGCTGATCGTCGGTCATCGAACCCCAGCGCGCGATTTCTTCAAGCGTACGCCCGCAACCGGAACACAGACCGGATGTGGGCGCAATCACGCAAACCTTGATGCAGGGCGATTCGATCGCTCTAGCCCATCTTGAAGGCGCAGAACTTGTTTCCGTCCAGGTCGCGGAAATAAGCCCCGTAGAAACCGTTGCCGCGGTCTCCCGGCGCGCCTTCGTCCTTCGAGCCCAGCGATATCGCCTTTGCATAGACCTTGTCGACGACTTCGCGGGAAGGTGCAGAGAGTGCGAACATGGTACCGTTGCCGACAGAAGCCGCCTTGCCATCATTTGGCGTGCAGACCATCACCATGCCACCGGCACCACCGCCATAACCCTGCATGTGATCGTTGGCAAAAGTGCGCTTGCCGCCGAGTTCGGCGAACAGAGCATCGAAATAGGTCTTTGCTTTTTCCAGATCGTTCGTGCCGACCGTTACGTATCCGAGCATGCCTTCCTCCTGAAATGTTTTTCTAATTTCGGAAATTCATCTCGACCATAATGCCATTTGGGTCGCGGACGAAGACCTGATGCAATCCGATATCGCGCAGCAGGTTTTCGCGAAACGCAAGGCCGCGGTCTTTCAGCCGCGCGATCGTCGCGGCCGGATCAGTGCCGCGAAAGGCGACATGATCCAGGCCGCCGGTGCTGTCACCCGGCTTCGCATCGTGATTTTCCGGAAGCGCGCCATCAGCGCCCAACAGATGCACGACCGCCCGTTCGCCGCAGTAAAGCCAATGGCCCGCAAACGGGAGCTGTGGCCGGAAACCCTCTGTCAGACCGAGCACATCACGATAGAAATCCCGCGTCGCAACCATATCGGCGCAATGGATCGTGTAGTGATCGAGAGCTTCCAGCGCCATCTAGCGTCCCGTCGGCACCTTGTTGAACGGCACGTCCTTGTCGACGCGGATGTCGCCAGGCAGACCAAGCACACGTTCCGCAATGATGTTGCGCAGGATTTCGTCCGTGCCGCCCGCGATGCGCAGGCCGGGCGCACCGAGCCAACCGCCCTGGAAGCTGCCGTGCATCGGCGCGCCTTCGCCGGTGAGCACTCCGGCTTCACCTTCGAGTTCCATCGCGAATGCCGAGATGTCCTGAAGCTTCGATGCCACGACGATTTTTGCGATAGACGCTTCCGGCCCTGGCTGCTGACCACGCGACAGCGCCGTCATGGTGCGCAGCGTGGTGTACTTGAGACCGGCGGAGCGCACATACCAGTCCGCGATCTTCTCGCGCACGGCTGCGTTCTTGATCGCGGGACCGTCTTCGAGTTCGAGCGAACGCGCAAGCTGCATTAGTTGAGGCACATCGAGGCCGCCGCCCTGTCCGCCGCCGACCGCCAGACGCTCATGCATCAGGGTGGTGAGCGCCACCTGCCAGCCCTGCCCCACTTCGCCGACGCGCTGCGAATCCGGAATCTTCACATCGGTGAAGAAAATCTCGTTGAAGCCAGAGGAGCCGCTTGCCTGTTTGATCGGGCGCACTTCGACTCCGGGCGTCTTCATCGACAGATAGAACATGGTCAGACCCTTGTGCTTGGGCACATTCGGATCGGTGCGGGTGAGCAGGAGGCCGTAGTCGGAGAACTGCGCGCCCGTGGTCCAGATTTTCGAGCCGTTGATCGTCCAGGTGTCGCCTTCCTTGACCGCGCGCGTCTTGAGCGCCGCAACATCGGAGCCACCAGCCGGTTCGGAGAACAGCTGACACCAGATTTCCGTGCCCTCTACGGCTGGTTTCACGTAGCGGTTCTTAACGTCATCGCCACAATAGGTCATGACGGTCGGAATGCACATTCCGAGGCCGATCGCGAACGGACCGCCCGCCGGTACATCGTACTTCGACTCTTCTTGACCATAGATGATGCTTTGCATCGGCGTGCCGCCAATGCCGCCCATGCCCTTCGGCCAGGTGATGCGCGCATACCCTTTTTCGGCGCGGGTCTTCTGCCATTCGCGCGCCCTCTTCATCGCCGCCGGATCGGAACGCTCGTCCATCGGGTCGGACGCTTCGCGTTTCAGCTTCGGCTTCGCATTGGCATCAAGCCATGTGCGCACTTCGGCGCGGAACGCTGCTTCTTCGGGGCTGTCTTCGAAATCCATCTGTTTGCTCCTTAAGCTGCGTTGCTGAGTTCGAGTTCGGTCACAAGTTTGTCTTTCCACGCACGCTGAGGACCAAGCGCCAGGCCGAGCTGCTTTGAGCGCTTGTAGTAGAAATGGCAATCCGCCTCCCAGGTGAAGCCGATGCCGCCATGCGTCTGTGTGTTCTCCTTCGACGCATAGTCGAACGCCTGTGTCGCGGAGACGCGCGCGGCAGCGGCAGCGAGCGGAAGCTCGCTCGCGCCGGTTGAGAGTGCCCAAGCGCCGTAATACGCGTTGGAACGCGCGAGCTCGATGTTGATGTACATGTCGGCGAGCTTGTGCTTGATCGCCTGGAACGACGCGATCTGACGGCCGAAGGCATAACGTGTCATCGCGTATTCCTTTGCCATAGCCAGACAGACATCCGAACCGCCAACCTGTTCGAATGCGATCAAAATCGCGGCGCGGTCCATTACGCGGCTCGCGACCGACCAGCCTTCGCCGAGCTTGCCAAGCGCTTCGGCGTTGGCGTTGTCGAATGTGATCTCGGCAATGCCGCGCGATGGGTCGAGCGATGTCACGGCCTTGCGCTTCACGCCGGCGCCCGACAGATCGACCAGCGCAAGCTGCAAGCCACGCTCGCCGGCATCGTCGGATCCGCGTGCGAGGACGACAGCGTATTGCGCATCCATGCCGTCGGTCACGGCAATCTTCGTTCCGGAAAGTTTTTCGCCCTTGAAGGTCGTGCGGACTTTCTTCGGCGTCACCGCACCGGGACCTTCACTGCGCGCGAAGCAACCAATCAACTCGCCCGATGCGATCTTCGGAAGCAGACGCTTCTTTTGCTCGTCGGTTCCTGCAGCCAGCAGGAATTCGGCGAGCAGATAGACAGTCGAGGAGAACGGCACCGGCGCGAGCGCGCGGCCCAACTCTTCCGCTACGACACAGAGTTCGAGATAGCCGAGGCCCAATCCGCCGAACTCTTCGGGGATCGCGGTTCCCATCCACCCCATCTCCGCGATCTGCTTCCACAGCGCCGCGTCGTAGGTTCCGCTGCCTTCGTAGAGCTTTCGCACGGTCTTTGTCGTACACTTTTCGCTCAGGAATTTGCGCGCCTGATCCTTGATCTGCTTCTGGTCGTCGGAGAAGTCGAAGTTCATGCGTTCCCTCGAAAATGTCGTTATGCGCGGACGATAAAACACGCCCACGATTAAAGGCCAAGACCGCATTTTAACGCCCGCTTAATAGGGCCTGTCTACGCTTCCGCACAGTAAGCGGGATCGAGAAATATGGCCAAGGCACAATTCCACAAGAACCAGCGCGTCTTCGTGAAACCGGTCGGCACCTGGGCCTTAATCGAGCACGTCGTGCCGCACTGGACGAAGGGCCTCGATGAGCCGATCCGCGTGCATTACGACGCCGGTCTCGGTCGCGAATTCACTGCCGACGAATTGCAGTCCGAAGAGCCCGTTGCCGAGAAGAAGGACAATGGCGCGGAACGCTGGCGCGTCACGCGCGCGCGCAACAAGTGGCAGGCGACGGAAGACTGCTCGCGGCATCCAATCCCCGGCACCTATCCGGTGGTGATGACGACCAATACCGAATGGGGCGGCTGGCGCGTCCCGGGTGCCGAATACGATCTCGATCCGATGAAGGTGGAGCGCCAGGCGCAGATGATCGCGGCGACGCCGCAGCTTGCCAGCGTCGCGCGCCGCCTCGTCGAATGGGCGCGCAAGTCGGGCGAGGAAATGCCGGCCGATCTCGCCGACCTCGCGCATCACGCGCAGGATGTGTTGACGATGCTCGACGGCCCGCAATAATCAAATGCTCTAAGGTTTTTTGACTGGCGCCGGCGGATTGTCGGCGGGCTTTTGCGCGACCGGCGTTGCGGCGGCCTTCGTTGCGGCTTCCGATGGCGGCACAGCATCCTGTGTTGTCTGCGTGGGATGAAGCGGCGAGAATTGTATCTGCGTAAAAGTGATAGTGACGACCTTTGCAGCACCAACGATGCGCTTGGCATCCGCGATGAGGCGCGAGCTCAACAATGCTGTATCGACAGCGGTCGGATCGGTCGCCTTGCCGATCGGCTGACCATTCACATCGCGCACGAACGCATCCTGGATGAACGCAAGCTTGTCGCGGATCTCGACCGACGCCATCGGCGTCGCGGCGACGAGCTTGCTGGAGATGTACGCATAGCCCTGGAGCTTTCCGTCCGCGCTCATCGGCGCGATCAGGAACGGCATCTGGACATGCGTGCCGGGCTCTTCGGCTTTTTTCTTCTGCGCGTCTTCGGCAGCCATTGCCGGACAGGCAAGGCCAAAGAGAACCGGCAAAATTGCAAGTGCTCGCATCCGCCCAGCGTCGCAAAACATGGCTAAGGAAAGGTTAGCGCTCAAAAGTGGCTGAACCCCTTTCGCGGGACCGCGATCTCGCGGCCTTCAACATCAAGCAATGCCACGCCGTTGCCCTGCTCCACACGGCCGATAGCTGTGACCGGCGTGTGCACATCCGATATCGGCGCAGGCGCAGTGAACGCGATCTCGTAGTCGTCCCCCGCTGTCGCGACGCGCACGATGGACGTTGCGGTTTCGCCCCAAAGCGCCTTCATCTCCGGCGAACGCGGAATTCTCTCGGCGTCAATGACAATTCGAACGCCAGATGTCTCCGCAATATGTGCGAGATCGGCGAGCAGGCCATCCGACACATCGATGCTTGCAGACGCACCGCGCACCGCCGATGCAAACGCAACGCGCGGCTCGGGCACCCGATAGCGTTCGATCAATCGCGACGACACATTCGACGCCTTGCTCCGAAGCAGCGACAATCCCGCACCGCTGTCGCCGATGGTGCCGGTGACGAACACAAGATCGCCCACGCGTGCGCCGCTGCGACGAACCAACTGCCCGGCCGGAACATGCCCGAACGCAGTCACGGAAATGGAGAGCGGCCCCGGCGTCGCGCTCATGTCGCCGCCGAGTAGGGCGATGGCGAATGTTTCCTGATCGTCCGCCAATCCCGCTGCAAAGCATTCGAGAAATCGCTGATCGATGTTTTCGGGAAGCATCAGCGAGAGCAGATAGCCCACCGGCTCCGCGCCCTTGGCCGCGAGGTCTGACAGATTCACGCGCAGCGCCTTGCGCGCGATCGTGTCCGGTGGATCGTCGCCGAAGAAATCGACGCCTTCGACGATCGTATCGGTGGTGACGATGAGATCGTGACCTTCGCGCGGCGCGATCATCGCCACATCGTCCTTCAATCCGAATGCGCCGGGCGACGTCGCCAGCGGCGCGAACAGCGTCGCAATCAGGTCGAATTCAGAGAGGCCCATCATGCTCCGATCCTAGTGCCGGCCGGCTTCCGCAGCCCTATGCCCATTTGAACCGCATGTTTTCGAAGGGGGGCGGTCTCGAAAATTTGGGTTCAACCTCCGTTTTCCGCGGAAAACCGCGCGATGTCCGGCGCATGCAGAACTTCTGTACAGCACCCGATGCCCTTTGTTCGAAAACTGCAATTCAAATACCAAGATTAGAGCTAAACAACTGAAATATCATAATAATCTCCTTCTTTCGCTGCATCGCAGCATCTGCCGTTGTTATTTTTCGGAGTTCTCCCCGACCGGCAACGAATGATTTATGTAATTATTCCTAAATCATTCGATCTAGCTGCACCATCAGCACGTTGTGAAGCGTTAAACTCATAAAATGCTAATGTTTCTTTGAGCTAGCTGTCAAGGAAAATATTCCGAAACCGTGAGGACCTGAAGCGATCAAGATCGGAAATAGCAGTTGTTGTCATAGAGGGATGAGGACGCAAGCAATCGACGTTTATGAAATCGTCCAGTATCGCGACGCGTTGAGACTACTGTGGGGTTGGGCTTCGCAGCACGTGAGGTGCGTAGCTGATATGGATTTTTGTACGTCGACAGCAGCGCGTGAAAGAGCGAGAGCGCTCATCGAACACCCCAAGATCGCCGGCTGGCGCCAAATGCGCCTGCTTGGAAAGGCTATCCTGGATAGGGCAGCGGCGTTTGCCGCCACAAACTGATCAAAACGCGGTCGGCAGAGCCCACCGGGCTCTGCCGCACAGTGCGGCAATCACTGCAGATCGGTGGAGGCTTTGAGGCCGTTGCGGTCGCGCGGCTTGTCACCGGTGATGATTGTGTAGGTGCCGCCGCCCTGTCTTCCGCCCGTCGTCTTGCCGTCCTGGGTGAAGAAGTTGGTCCACTTGCCGCCGGTCACGAACGGATAATCGATCACATAGATGTATTGGTAGCCCTCGCCGCCCTTGGCGCTGAGATTGACGCCGAAGGTGATCACCTTTCCGCGATCCCTGATGTGGCCAACGGTGCCGGCGCCGAAATTCGCACCGACATCGCAACCGTTTCCGGTTTCAAGCGCGATGTGGCCGCTTTTGACAATGATGTCCATGCCGTCGCACAGCGTGTCGAACGAGATCGATGCCCTTTCGGCCATCGCCGCGCTCGCCGTGCATGCCACGGCCAGCACCGTTGCTGTTGCGAGAAGAAGTTGTTTCATTTTTGGTCTCCCCTGTTTCAGAAACATGACGCCAGCGTAAGCGGCGCGATAGTTTCCGTTCAAGCAAGCGGAGATTGAAAAACCGTCTAGAACGCCAGTTCGTCATCCGGCGGTGTTTCGCCGAATTCCACCGCGCGCTTGCGATGCGCGAGCTTGTCCAGCGCGGCGTTCACGAAGGACGGTTCGTCGCCGGAGAAGAAGGCATGGCCGACATCGACATATTCGTCGATCACCGCCTTGGCCGGGACGTCCTTGCAGGCGATCAGTTCATAGGTGCCGGCGCGCAGGATGGCGCGCAGGATCGAGTCGATGCGCGTCAGGCGCCAGTCGGCGCTGAGCACCCCGGTGATGCCGGCGTCGATCTCTTCCTGATGCTCGGGCACGCCATGCACCAGGCGGCCGAAGAATTCGGAATCGACTTCGCCGGCGGTTCCCGTCTCAACCTCTTTGCCGAAACGATGCTCGACGAATTCGAATACGGTTTCCTCGGCGCCGGTGCCGTTGAGCTCCATCTGATAGAGCGCCTGCACGGCCGCGAGACGCGCGGCACTACGTCCACTGCGGTCGGTCATCGGTCCGTGCCGAAGCGCTGACGCACGTCGATCAGCGAGAGAACCGCGCGCGCGGCATCGCCGCCCTTGTCGCCGCCGTCGCGGCGGGCGCGGACGTCCGCCTGCTCTTCGTTCTCGACGGTGAGGATGCCGTTGCCGACGCAAAGGCCGTGATTCATGCCGAGATCCATCAACCCGCGCGCGCTTTCGCCCGCGACGATCTCGAAATGATAGGTCTCGCCGCGGATGACGCAACCGAGCGCGACATAACCGTCATAACCCTTGTCGCCCATCGAGGCGAACAGGATCGCCGGTGGAATCTCCAGCGCGCCCGACACCGTGACGCGCTCGAACTGCGCCTGCGCACGTTCCAGCGCGGCGGTCGCACCATCGAGCAGCGATATCGCGATGTGATCGTAGTAACGCGACTCGACGATGAGAATCTTCGGTATGATCATGTCTTGCTCTTGGATTGTCCGCGGATCGGATGTGTGCCGACGATGCCAAGGTCATAGCCGTCCAATGCGACGACCTTCTTTTCCGGCGTATCGGTCAAAAGGATCATGTCCTTGATGCCAAGGTCGAGCAGGATCTGTGCGCCAACGCCGAATTCCTTCACCCGCCGGCGGTCGACATCGTCTTCCGCGCGGCGCGCCAGAACATCGGTGACGAAGGTGGGCTTGGTCTGGCGCAGCACGACAACGACGCCGCGGCCCTTCTCGGCGACGATGCGCATCGCTTCGCCCAGCGTGTCGGGCTCGTAATTCTTCCACGCCAGCATGTCGGTGAAGATGTTGATCGCATGCATGCGCACCAGCACGGGCTCCGGCGTGGAGATATCGCCCTTCACCAGCGCGATGTGCTCCGCGTAATCGAGCTCGTTCACATAGACGACCATCTTCCAGTCGCCGCCATTGTGGCTCTGGAACGGGACTTCGATCTTGCGCTTCACGAAGTGATCGTATTTGCGGCGATAGGCGATGAGGTCGGCGATGGTGCCGATCTTGAGATTGTGAAGCTGCGCGAATTTCACGAGATCGGGCAGGCGCGCCATCGTGCCGTCGTCGTTCATGATCTCGCAGATCACGCCGGCGGGCGTGAGCCCCGCGAGACGCGCGATATCGACCGACGCTTCGGTATGGCCCGCACGCACCAGCGCACCGCCATGGCGCGCGACCAGCGGGAACACATGGCCCGGCGACGTGATGTCGTTCGAGCCTTTTGTCGAATCGATCGCGACGGAGATCGTATGCGCGCGGTCGTGCGCGGAGATGCCGGTGGAGATGCCCTCTTTAGCTTCGATCGAGACCGTGAATGCGGTCTGGTTCGGCGTGCCGTTGACTGCCGCCATCATTGGGATCTTCAGCTGCTCGGCGCGTTCCTGCGTCAACGCGAGGCAGATAAGCCCACGGCCGAACTTCGCCATGAAGTTCACGGCATCGGGCGTGCACATCTGCGCGGGGATCACCAGATCGCCTTCGTTCTCGCGATCCTCGGCATCGATGAGGATGAACATCTTGCCGTTGCGCGCGGCCTCGATCACGTCCTCGATCTCGGCGATGTAGTCGTGGAAGACGGGCATGTTCATGGTTGCACCAGCCGCGCGACATAGCGCGCCATCAGATCGGCTTCGAAATTCACGTGTCCGCCCGGCTTGGCCCGGCCGAAGGTCGTGACCGATTGCGTGTGCGGAATGATGTTCACGCCGAAGCGGGAACCATCGATATCGTTCACCGTCAGCGACACGCCGTCGAGCGCGACCGAGCCTTTGGCCGCGACGAGCTTCGACAGCTTCTTCGGCACTTCGAAGATCATGCGCACGGATTCGCCTTCGGGCTTCACGCTGACGATCTCCGCCACCGCATCGACATGGCCGGTGACGATATGGCCGCCAAACTCGTCGCCCACGCGCATCGGCCGTTCGAGGTTCACGGGATCGCCAACCTTCCACGCGCCCAGCGTCGTCTTCGACAGTGTTTCGCCCGACGCGGTAAATGCGAACCAGCGGTCCTTCGCGCTGCCCTTGTCGACAACGGTCATGCACGCGCCAGAGCAGGCGATGGAGGCGCCCATGTCGATCTGCGAGACATCGTATTTCGTGGCGATGACGATATGCGTGTCGCCGCGTTTCTCCACGTGGCGCACCTTGCCGACATCGGTGACAATTCCGGTGAACATGGGTTCTTTTAGGCTCTGGCGGCGAAGGATTCCAGCATATCCGGGCCGAGTTTTCGGGTGCCCAGCGAAACAAAGCGGGACGCTTCGTCAAGATCGAGCGCGGCCAGCGCGTCGATACCGTTACGTCCAGAGGCGCCGAGGAAAATAGGCGCGCGGAAAATCTCCAGCCGGTCGGCAAATCCGCGGTCGAGGAACGAGGCATGCACGCTCGCCCCGCCCTCCACCAGCAGCCGGGTAACCCCAATTTTTGCGAGGTCTTTGAGCACCGCCGCGATCTCCGGCCGGCCGCGCGCATCCTTCGCGACGCGGATCACCTCGATGCCGCGCGCGGCCAGCGAGCTGCCGCCACTCGCGGTGGTGTAAACGCGCGTCGGAATCTGTTTCGCAGTCTTCGCAAGTTTTGACGAGTCCTCAAGACGCAACCGCGTGTCGAGCACGACGCGGATCGGCGAACGATCCTCCAGCCCCGCGATACGGCAGGTGAGATCGGGATCGTCGGCGAGCGCCGTCTCGATGCCGACAAGGATCGCGTCGTTCTTCGCGCGCAGCAGATGCCCAAAGCGCCGCGCGTCGGGACCGGTGATCCATTTGCTCTGGCCAGAGACCGTCGCGGTTTTGCCGTCGATGCTTTGCGCGACCTTGAGCGTCACCAGCGGACGGCTCTTCTTCACACGCAGGAAAAATCCGGCGTTGAGACCAGCAGCGTTTTTCTCAAGCGCACCCGTCGTCACTTCGACTCCACCCTCGCGCAACATCGCGAGCCCTTTGCCGGAGACACGCGGATCCGGATCCTCCACCGCGCTCACCACGCGCGCGACACCCGCCTGCACCAGCGCATTCGCACAAGGCGGCGTCTCACCCTGATGCGCGCACGGCTCGAGCGTCACATACGCCGTCGCCCCGCGCGCGTCTTCGCCCGCTTCAGCAAGCGCCATCGCCTCCGCATGCGGACGCCCGCCCGGCTGCGTCCACCCACGCCCGACGACGCGCTCGTCTTTTACAATCACGCAGCCGACAGCCGGATTGGGCGCGGCGGTGCCCAGCGCGCGCTCGGCCAGCGCGAGCGCGTGACGCATGTGAGCGGCGTCGTTTGTCATTGGTTCTTCAAGCACTTCTGTGCAAAGCCTGCCGCAAACGCTTTCATATCTGAGACCGACAAGACGGTCTTTCCGCGAGAAACGTAACCATTGTAGTAGATATTGAAGCAGTGCTGCGCCTTGTAGCGCTCAGTCCATCTCGGTTGATCTTCTTTCAGGCCAGTGGATGCCTCGCGTGTGCCCCCAAAATAACCAAGCGTCAGAGTCTCGGAGACCAACCGCTTGTTACCGGTCTGCAAATCATATTCCCAGTCCAATGTGCCGACGCAGCTCTGAGCACCAAATTCAAGCGCGTTGGAATTCCAAGTAAGTGCGACACCGCCCTTCGCAATCATATCAAGGGGAGTGATATTTTCTGACCAATAAAGAACGCCATTTTTGACATGAGAATCGAAGAGTCCGCCATTGCAACGGTCACCTCCCGAAAGCATCTCCCGCTCTGCTGACAACATAGCATCGTGCATCTTTAGGAAAATTAGAGCGGAGGAACGCCCCGAACCACCGCCGCTCCAAAGCGTTGAAACTACGAACTGTGTGCCGTTTCGCGCCAAGACTTCATAGGAATCGAACGGGGTACTGATACTTCGCACATCCGGTTCTTCGACAGTAAACGTCGCACCATCGCGCGCGACCGTGCCAGGTTTGGTGCAACTCGTGAGAGGGACATGCGCCGGACGTTTCCAGTCGTCCAGTAGCGTCACACAACGCGGATCAATCGGCTTACCACGATAGACAAAAACTTTTTCCGGCGTACGCGTATCCCATCCTGCCTGCGCCGCGACGGGCAGCAAACAAGCGAGCGTCGCGACGGCGACGAGGCTATTCCTTGTCGCCTTCGAGCTCACCGATGAGATTCTCGAAATCCTTGGTCTCGCGGAAGTTCTTGTAGACGGAGGCGAAGCGGACATAGGCGACCTTGTCGAGGCTTTGCAGGGCCTGCATCACCAGCTCGCCGATCATCGAGCCCTGAATCTCGTTTTCGCCGAGGCTTTCCAGGCGGCGCACGATGCCGGTGACCATGCGATCGACGCGCTCAGCTTCCACCGGGCGCTTGCGCAGTGCGTGGGAGAGCGAACGCTCGAGCTTGTCGCGGTCGAACGGTTCGCGGCGGCCGTTCTTCTTCACCACGATCAGCTCGCGCAGCTGCACGCGCTCGAAGGTCGTGAATCGTCCGCCACAGGCCGGGCAATGGCGGCGGCGGCGGATCGCGGAATTGTCTTCGGACGGACGGCTGTCCTTCACCTGGCTGTCGTCATGTCCGCAAAAAGGGCAGCGCATAGATTATCGTCCTTACGAATAGATCGGGAAACGCTTGCACAATTGACCGACTCGCGCGGCCACGCTGGCCTCGACCGCCGCATCGCCCGCGTCGCCATTCTTGGCGACGGCATCGACCACTTCAACGATGAGTTTGCCGATCTCGCGGAATTCGGCGGGACCGAAACCGCGCGTCGTGCCCGCCGGCGAACCGAGACGGATGCCGGACGTAATCGCAGGCTTCTCGGTGTCGAACGGCACCGCATTCTTGTTGCAGGTGATAGAGGCGCGATCGAGCGCCTTCTCTGTCGGACGGCCCGTAGCACCCTTGGGACGCAGATCGACCAGCATCAGATGCGTGTCGGTGCCGCCGGAGACGATGTCGAGCCCTTCGGCATGCAGCGTCTCGGCCAGCGCCTTCGCGTTTTCGACGACGCGCTTCGCATAGAGCTTGAACTCCGGCTTCAGCGCCTCACCGAACGCCACGGCCTTCGCGGCAATCACATGCATCAGCGGTCCGCCCTGCAAACCGGGGAACACCGCCGAGTTGATCTTCTTCCCCAGCGCTTCGTCGCGCGAGAGGACCATGCCGCCGCGCGGGCCGCGCAACGTCTTGTGCGTCGTGGTCGTGACCACATGCGCATGCTCCAGCGGATTGGGATGCGCGCCACCGGCGACAAGGCCTGCGAAATGCGCCATGTCGACCATGAAGTTCGCGCCGACCTCGTCCGCGATCTCGCGGAAGCGTTTGAAATCGATGATGCGCGGATAGGCCGAGCCGCCGGCGATGATGACCTTGGGCTTGCTCTCGCGCGCGATGCGCTGGACCTCGTCCATGTCGATGCGGTGATCCTGGCGGCGCACCGTGTAGGGCACCGGCTTGAACCACTTGCCAGACTGGTTGGCGGGCGAGCCGTGCGTGAGATGTCCACCGGCCGCGAGGTCGAGACCCATGAAAATGTCGCCCGGCTGCATCAGCGCGAAGAACACGGCTTGGTTCGCCTGCGCGCCGGAATGCGGCTGGACATTCGCGAAGGAGCAATCGAACAGGCGGCAGGCGCGCTCGATCGCAAGCTCCTCCACCACGTCCACATACTCGCAGCCGCCGTAATAGCGGCGCCCGGGATAACCCTCGGCATATTTGTTGGTGAGCACCGAACCCTGCGCCTCCAGCACCGCCTTGGAGACGATGTTCTCGGACGCGATCAGCTCGATCTTGTCCTGCTGGCGCTTCAACTCGTCATCGACGGCGCGCGCGATTTCGGGATCGGCCTGGTGCAGCCCACGGCTGAAAAAGCCCGAATTCTCCACCGCATCCGCCATCGCCGACATCTCTCACCTCACTGGACCCGCAGCGAAACCCCACCGCTTGGAGGGCTTCGTACCTATCGGGGCGCTACCCCTACCCCTTTACCAAATCTTGCGCCAGATGGATTGCGGAGGGCTGATTTGCAGGGATATATCCACAGCTTCGCCGGGCTTTTCGCAGTCAAAGCCAGACAACTTCCGATAGTGCGCAAGACATCGAACACCTGTCCAAAGACTTCGCCAAGACTTCCCGAGGTTCCGGCGCCTGCTTTGTGGGCCATTTTCCAGCTGTTAGTCTGCCTGTTCCTGAGTCGGTGGAGTGTATTGTGAAGACGACCAATGGCGAGATCGCCCCGCATAAATCCGATGAGCTGCTGAAACTCGCGACCGAGATCGTCGCGGCCTATGTCAGCAACAACTCCGTCGCCGTCAGCGAACTGCCGTCGATGATCAAGAGCGTGCACGCCACGCTCGGCGGGCTCGCAGGCTCCGTCGCCTCCGAAGCGCAGACGTCGCAGAAGCCGGCGGTCACGATCAAGAAATCGGTGACCCCGGAACACATCGTATGTCTTGAGGACGGCAAGAAACTCAAGATGCTCAAGCGCTATCTGCGCACGCGCTACAGCATGTCGCCGGAAGAGTACCGCAGCAAATGGGGCCTGCCAGCCGACTATCCGATGGTCGCGCCGAACTACGCCGCCCAGCGCTCCGAATTCGCCAAAAAGATCGGCCTCGGCCGCTCCTCCACCCCGCCGCGCAAGAAGAGCAGGCGCTAAATGGTCGGAGGCCTGAAAACTGTTGTTGTGAAGGAAGGGCACGAACAGGCGTTCGAAGCGCTCTTTGTGGCGCTACGCGCGGAAATTGCGGCGCATGAGCCGGGCTGCGTGTACTACTCTCTGCTCAGATCACGCACCAATCCCCGAGCCTATATCGTCGAGGAGCAGTACCAGGATGAAGCGGCCTGGGAAGCGCATCAGTCCTCGGCCTATGGAAAGACATACTTTCCAAAGATGCGCGCCATCATCGACATCACTGTCGAGTATTTCGATGTGGTCGTGCCCTAGTGTTCCAGAGTTAGGGCTGAGTTTTCTTTCGGATCAGATATTCCAGCTTCCGCCGTGCTGCCTCGCCCAGCGTCGCGCGCGAGGCGCTGGCGGGGCCGACGACGCTGGCTTCGATGCCCGTTGCGGAATCGATCGCCGTCGCTTTCGCAAACGTGCCTTGAATGACTATTTCCAGAAAAATCTCGCCTTTGGCCGGAGCCATCAGGCGGCGCGTTTCAGGCGGTGGGCGGTCCATACCTGATCCAGCGCGCGCACCAGATCGTGCAGCATCGCTTCGGTGTGCGCGGGCGACGGCGTGAAGCGCAGGCGTTCGGCGCCGCGCGGCACGGTGGGATAGTTCACCGGCTGCACATAGATGCCGTGATCGTAGAGCAGCGAATCCGACACTGCCTTGCACAGGGTCGCATCGCCGACGAACACCGGCACGATATGACTGGGCGAGTCCATCACCGGCAATCCGGCCTCGGTGAAAAGCTTTTTCAGCAGCGCCGCGCGCGCCTGCAAGGTTTCGCGCTCGGAGTCGCTTTCCTTCAGATGCCGCACGCTCGCGAGCACGCCGGCCGCGATGGCGGGCGCAAGCGATGTCGTGAAAATAAAGCCCGGCGCGAAGGACCGTATGCAGTCGATCAACTCGTTCGACGCCGCGATATAGCCGCCCATCACGCCGAACGCCTTGGCAAGCGTGCCTTCGACGATGTCGATGCGCTGCATCTGGTTGTCGCGCGCGGCCACGCCGGCGCCGCGCGGGCCGTAAAGACCGACGCCATGCACTTCGTCGAGATAGGTCAGCGCGCCGTATTTCTCGGCGAGATCGCAGATCTCTTTGACCTTCCCGAAATCGCCTTCCATCGAATAAACCGACTCGAACGCGATCAGCTTCGGCGCATCGGGATCGGCCTCCGCGAGCAAGCGCTCCAGATCCGCCATGTCGTTATGCTGGAAGATGCGCTTCTCTACGTTGCCGTTGCGCATGCCCTCGATCATCGAGGCGTGATTGAACACGTCGGAGAAGACGATCAGGCCGGGGAGGATTTTCGCCAAGGTCGCGAGCGTCGCGTCATTCGAGACGAAGCCCGAGGTGAACAGCAGCGCACCGTCCTTGCCGTGCAGATCGGCAAGCTCGGCTTCGAGTTCGACGTGATAATGCGACGTACCAGAAATATTGCGCGTGCCGCCGGATCCTGCACCCGTCGTGTCGATGGCCTCATGCATCGCGGCAAGCACCTTGGGATGCTGGCCCATGCCGAGATAGTCGTTGCTGCACCACACCACGACCGGACGCTTGGCGCCCTGGGTATGGAATTCGGCGTTCGGATAGGCCCCGCGCGCGCGCACGATATCGGCAAAAACGCGATAGCGCCCTTCGCGGCGGAGACCCGCCAGGGCATCGCGAAACCGGTTGATATAGGAAAACGCCATACGACTGCTCTTTGCGCGGGTGGTGAGCCCTCCGGCCAAAGAATACATGAGCCTGCCCTCCGAAACCTAGCCGTTCGTGGTGCGTCGCTGTCACAAAACGACGCGCCTTTGGGCAAAACTGCCGCAATCCTGCGGGCGTTTCCTTGATCTGGCGCAACGTCAGGCGGCGATAGCCACGACCGCGTTGACCGCCATGGCGATCAGGCAGGTGTTGAAGAAAAACGACACGATGCCGTGGGCAAGGGTCATCCGCCGCAGCCGGGTCGAGGTCACCTGCACGTCCGAGACCTGGAACGTCATGCCGATCACGAAGGCGTAGTAGAGGAAATCCGCAGCGCCCGGCTCATCGGTCCCCGGAAAATCCAGACCGCTGCCCGCCTTCTTGCCGGGTTCCGAATAGAAGAGATAGGCGTAGTGAAACGCCATCATCATGTGCAGCATCGCCCAGCCGAGCGGCGCGCCGAGGGCTGCGAGCACGATCGCGAATAAATCGACGCCCTGCTTCTGGTGCAGCAGCGTGACGATGGCGAAGAAACAGAAGCCGATCATCACCAGCGCGAACAGGATGACGAGGAAGATGCCCTCGTCCTCGACGTCGGCTTTCCTGTCGAGTTCCTTCGGCGTGATCTTCAGCGCAATGAACGAGAGCATCGCGACATAGGACAGAAAGAACACATCGCCGCCGGCGAGCACACGGACAGGCGGCGGAAGTGTCGCCAGCAAAAGATAAACGCCCGCTCCAAGGATGAAGCAGGCGTAGAAGCGCCAGTGGTGGGTGAGATGGGATCGCGCAAAAACCGGCATGCGGGGTTATTGCATGAATTGCAGCGCACCCAAATTGTCATCCCGGGCGAGCGGAGCGAGGCCCGGGACCCATCGAGACGCTTGCACCCTGGGTCCCGGCACTACGCGATGCTCACGCATCGCTTGGCCGGGATGACAGGTTTTACAGCCTGAATCTCACCTGATCGATCCAGAAGCGCTCGAGACGGCGCAGGCTGGTGTTCAATCCGTCGAGGTCGCCGTCGGTGACATTGCCGACAGGCTCCAGCGAACCAAGGTGACGGTCGAACAGCTCTTTGAGCATCTCGCGCACGACCTCGCCCTTCGGCGTCAGACGCACCAGCACGGAGCGGCGGTCGGCCTCGGAACGGGCGTGATGGATGTAACCGGCTTCGACGAGCTTCTTGAGATTGTAGGAGACGTTGGAGCCCAGATAGTGACCGCGCGTTCGCAACTCGCCCGCTGTCAGTTCCTGATCGCCGACGTTGAACAGGAGCAGCGCCTGAACGCTGTTGATCTCGCGCTCGTCGCGGCGGTCGAGTTCGTCCTTGATCACATCGAGCAATTGTCGATGCAGACGCTCAACGAGATTGAGTGTTTCGAGATAGTGCTTGCCGAGCGACTGTGCGCCCTCAAGCGCCGCAGCTGCCTGCGGTCTGGCCAATGCTGTCATCGCTTTTTCCCCACTTTTTCGCAGGGCCCACCTTGTTATGCGATCACACTAGGGGCGATTGATTAAAGCACGGTAAAAATTGTCAGAGAACGCCGCGTAGCATCTGGATGATGCCGGAGAAATCCATTCCGGCCTGCCCCTTCGCGGCCATAAGTGCGTAAAGCTGCAGCGCTTCCGCGCCCATCGGCGTGACGGCGCCCGCGTTCTGCGCGGCCTGTTGGGAAAGCTTGAGGTCCTTCAGCATGAGCGCGGTCGCGAATCCACCGGTGTAATCGCGGTTGGCCGGCGAACCCGGCACCGGTCCCGGAACGGGACAGTACGTCGTCAGCGACCAGCATTGGCCCGATGCCGCCGACATGATGTCGAACAGTTTCTGGTGATCGAGGCCGAGCTTTTCGCCGAGCGCAAACGCCTCACAGGTGCCGATCATCGAGATCGCGAGCAGCATGTTGTTGCAGATCTTCGCCGCCTGCCCCGCGCCCGCGCCACCGGCATGCACGATGCGCTTTCCCATCTTATGCAGGATCGGTTCGGCGCGCGCGAACGCGTTCTCCGTGCCGCCACACATGAACGCGAGCGTGCCCGCTTCCGCGCCGCCCGTGCCGCCGGATACCGGCGCGTCGAGGAAATCGAAACCCGCTTTCTCCGCCGCCGCATGCACCGCGCGCGCGGAATCGATGTCGATGGTCGAGCAATCGATCAGCAGCGCATCCTTCTTCGCGGCGGTGAGGATGCTTTCCTTTTCCAGATAAACGCCTCGCACATGCGCGCCAGCCGGAAGCATCGTGATCACCACATCGGCAGACTTCACCGCATCGAGCGCGGTCGCCGCACTCTTGCCGCCCGCATCGGTGACAGGCTTCAGCGCCGCCGCACTGGGATCGAACGCGGTCACGCCGTCGCCCGCTTTCAGCAGATTGCGCGCCATCGGCCCGCCCATATTTCCGACGCCGATGAATGCGATGTTGGTCATAGGACAAGCTCCTTGTTGTTCAGCGGCGCAAAATAGGCGTCGATATCGGTGTCCGACACGTCTGAAAGCGCGGCAGGCGTCCATTTCGGCGCGCCGTCCTTGTCGATGATGGTGGCGCGGACGCCTTCGTAGAAATCGTGACCGGCGACGACGCGGTTCACCATGCGCCATTCCATCTTCATGCAGTCGTCGAAATCGAGCTTCGTCCCTTCGCGCACCTGGCGGAACGCGAGTTTGGTCGCGGTCGGGGATTTGGCACGGATCGTCTTCGCCGTGTCGCGCGACCAGTCGGTATGGTCGGCATCGAGGGCGGTGAGGATTTCCTCGACAGAGTTGTGCGCGAATATCCTGTCGATGGACGCGCGGTGATCGGCGAGAAAGCCAGAAGGAAGATCGTCGCTCTTGCGATTGACCACGTGGTCAACGCCCCCGCCGGCGGCGAGATCGGCGATCAACGCGGGCCAATCCTTCATCGGCACGAAATGCGTGGCGACGCCGGAATAGAGCGTATCGACCGTCTTCAGCCGCGCGCCGGTGAGCGCGAGATACATACCGATCTGGCCGTCCATGCGCGGCAGGAAATAGCTGCCGCCCACATCGGGGAACAGACCGATACCGGTTTCGGGCATCGCGAACGTCGTCGTCTCATTGGCGATGCGATGGCTGCCATGCACCGACACGCCGACGCCGCCGCCCATGACGATGCCGTTTATCAGCGCGACATAGGGCTTGGGATAATGCTTGATCAGCGCATTCAGCACATATTCGTCGCGATAGAAATTGAGCGCATAGGGCGTCTTGTTCTGCCCGCTCTCATAGAGCGAGCGGATATCGCCTCCGGCACAGAACGCACGGTCGCCGGAGCCCTGAACGACAACGACTTTCACGTCGTCGTCACTGCTCCAGGCCCGGAGCTGCATGGTCATGTGCAAACACATGCCATGCGTCAGCGCGTTCAGCGCCTTCGGCCTGTTCAGGGTGATCAGACCGGCGGCGCCGCGCTTTTCGAAAAGAACGTGAGGTTCGTCAGACATAGGAGCCCCAATAACCTCCCCCTCTGTGGGGAGGTCGAAGCACGCAGTGCTTCGGGTGGGGGGCGGTGGTTGCAGATAGACCCGCCCCCACCCGAAATGCTTCGCATTTCGACCTCCCCACAAGGGGGGAGGTTAAGAAGACAGCAGTCATTGCCGGAACATTTCCCGCGAAACGATCACGCGCATGATCTCGTTGGTGCCTTCGAGGATCTGGTGCACGCGAAGATCGCGCACGTGCCGCTCGGCAGGGAAGTCCTTGAGATAGCCGTAGCCGCCAAAGAGCTGCAGCGCGTCGTTTGCGATCTTCGAGCCCATGTCGGTGGCGAAACGTTTCGCCATCGCGCACAGCATCGTCGCGCGCGGGTCGCGCTTGTCGAGCGCGGACGCGGCGCTGCGGATCATCAGGCGCGAGGCTTCCAACTCCGTCGCCATGTCGGCGAGCTTGAACTGCGTCACCTGGAATTCGGCGATCTGCTTTCCGAACTGCTTGCGTTCGGTGACGTATTGCTTCGCTTCCTCAAGCGCCGCACGCGCCGTGCCGACCGAACACGCGCCGATATTGATGCGCCCGCCATCCAGCCCGCTCATCGCGATACGGAAGCCTTCGCCTTCGGCGCCGAGACGATTGGCAACCGGCACGCGGCAATCCTGGAAGTTCACCGTCGCGGTCGGCTGCGAATTCCAGCCCATCTTTTTTTCCGCCTTGCCGAACGAAAGCCCCGGCGTGCCCTTCTCGATCACGAGACAGGAAATCCCCTTCGGTCCATCCTCGCCGGTGCGCACCATGCAGACATAGATGTCGGACACGCCCGCGCCGGAGATGAACGCCTTCGAGCCGTTCAGCACGTAGTGATCGCCGTCCTTCACAGCGCGCGTCTTGAGCGCGGCCGCATCCGAGCCCGAGCCGGGCTCGGTCAGGCAATACGACGCGATCTTCTCCATCGTGGTGAGCGACGGCAGGAACTTCCTGCGCTGTGCATCGCTGCCGTAGCGATCGATCATCCACGACGCCATGTTGTGGATCGAGATGAACGCGGCCGTGGAGGTACAGCCGGCCGACAGTTCCTCCATGATGATCGCGGCATCGAGGCGGCTCATCTCCGACCCGCCGACATCGCTTTTCACATAGATGCCCGCGAAGCCGAGCGCTGCCGCCTCGCGCAACCGATCCACCGGGAAATGGGCCTTCTCGTCCCATTCCGCCGCGAAGGGCGCCAGCCGGTCGCGCGCGAACCGCCTGGCTGCGTCTTCGATGGCCCGTTCGTCCTCGTTCAGGGAGAAATCCATGGCAAAAGTCCCGCGAAATCGGGGCGTAATTAACGCCCTGAAGCGGCAGATGCAAAGGCCGACAACGCGTCGCCTTGCGAGGCCCCACAGCGGTCGAGTAGACCCCTCGGGCTCCCAGTACGGAACCGCACATCATGGCCTCCGATCCGAGTTTCCCCGCGCTCCGCTTGCGGCGTCTTCGCCGCCACGGCTGGTCGCGCCGGCTGGTGGCGGAATCGACGCTGACGCCGGCGGATTTCATCTGGCCGCTGTTCGTGATCGACGGACAGAACACGCGCCAGCCGGTCGCGTCGATGCCCGGCGTGGAACGTCTGAGCGTCGATCTCGCGGTTGAGGCGGCGAAGGAAGCGCGCGATCTCGGCATTCCGGTGATCGCACTGTTCCCCAACACCGATCCCGATCTCAAGACCGAGGACGGTCGCGAGGCGACCAACGACAACAATCTCATCTGCCGCGCGGTGCGCGCGATCAAGAAGGCGGTGCCGGAGATCGGCGTCCTCTGCGATGTCGCGCTCGACCCGTACACGAGTCACGGCCACGACGGCGTTCTAGACGGCGATTACGTCACCAATGACGAGAGCGTTGAGATCCTGGTGAAGCAGGCGCTGGTCCAGGCCGAAGCGGGCTGCGATATCATCGCGCCGTCCGACATGATGGATGGCCGCGTCGGCGCGATCCGTGGCGCACTCGAGGCCAAAGGCCTCCGCAACACGATGATCATGGCCTATGCCGCGAAATACGCGAGCGCGTTCTACGGCCCGTTCCGCGATGCGGTAGGCTCGGCGAAAGCGCTGACCGGCGACAAGCGCACCTATCAGATGGACCCTGCGAACAGCGACGAAGCGCTGCGCGAGGTCGCGCTCGATCTCGCCGAAGGCGCCGACATGGTGATGGTGAAGCCGGGCATGCCCTATCTCGACGTGCTGCAACGGGTGAAAGAAAAATTTGGCGTGCCCACCTTCGTCTATCAGGTGTCCGGCGAGTACTCGATGCTCACTGGGGCGATCGAGCGCGGCTGGTTCGACCGCGATCGCGTGATGATGGAGAGCCTGATGGCGTTCAAGCGCGCTGGCGCCAGCGGCATCCTCACCTATTTCGCGCGCGATGCCGCGAAGCTACTGACAACTTGCTGACACGAAATTGTTTGCTGCTGCTGCCGTCACCCGCCTGTGATCGCATCACGTCAGCGTGAGAGGCGCGACAAACGCTTGCGCGCAATCGTGTCGAGGGTCAGCATGAACGCGAATTCAGGAGAGAACCCTCATGCGTAAGATCACTCTGGCAATCACTTCCGGTATCGCTTTGACATTCGCAACGGCTACCCTTGCAGACGATGCAATGTCCGCCCTCACAGCCCAACCCGAGCAGATGGCGCAGCCCATCTCGGCAACGACAAGCAACGATGCGTCCAAGGTAATCTGCCATCATCTTATTCATCAGGGCACTGTGATGCCGAGGCCGGTATGCCTGACAAAGCAGACATGGGAACGGATCCGGCTGCAGACGCAGAAAACCGTTTCGGATTTTCAAGTCCACAGCTACGTCTCTCCCGCCAAATAAACTGCCCGCGGCTAGAGTCCGGATTTCGCTTCTCATGTGAATCCGGACTCGCCGCTTCTTCTCTTCATCCTCCGACAATCAAATTGATGTGAAAAAACGGCGCAGGATATTGCGAGGCGATTCGATGCGCGCCAGCATTGAAAACAAAAGGGGAGGGACCTATGCGCAAAACATTGCTGATACTTTTTTCCGGACTGGCATTGTCGATCTCCGGCGTGGCGTTCGCCAATCCGGCCGACACGTCTTCTGCCGCTGCGGCGGCGTCTGAACCGATGGCGCAACCCTCGGCTCTTCCGCATTCCGAGCACACCGACGCAGGAGCCCCGGGGGCGTCGACACCGGTGTCGGCGAAGGGCGAGAAGCTGATTTGTCACCACCCGGTCCACGAAGGGAGCGTTTTGCCTCAGGAAGTTTGCCTGACGCAGCAGGCGTGGGACCGTGTCCGGCGGCGGGAACAGAAAACCGTCAGTGACTGGCAGACACATGGCTACCAGACCGGCGTGCACTAGCGCGGCAAGGGGCGGGCGGCACTCTGCCGCCCATCAGCCTCTTTTCACCATGAACAGGCTGCGCAGCAGAATTTCCGCGCGCGAAGGCAACACATCCAGACCCGAGCGGCGCTGACCGAGATCGATCACGTTTTCCAGAATTAGCATGGCAAGCCCGTGGACCGCCGCCCAAACGGCAAGTCCGAGTGCTGGATCGTGCAGCGCCGCGCCGATTTCGCCGCCGATGGAATCCGCCGCCTCGCCCAATTGCGCGAATTGTTCGCGGTTGGGGAGCTGAGGACCGAACATCAGACGCGCCAGCGCTGGGCGCTTCGCGACAAAGCGCATATAGGCGGCGCCGATCTTCGCGATGCGGTCCGACTCCGCGCCTTGCGCCGCCGCAGCGGCAACGACTTCGCCGCGCAATTCTGCGAACCCTTCGAGCGCGAGTTCCACCAACAACGATTCATGATTGGGGAAGTGACGATAGGGTGCGGCGTGGCTGACGCCAGCGCGGCGCGCGACGGCGCGCAGACTTAAATCGGTAAGAGGCCCTTCTTCCAACAACGCGCGCGCGGCATCCAACAACGCATTGCGCAGATCGCCGTGATGATAGGGCTTTGCGGCTTTGGCTTGGGTCAAGCCTTGCCCCCGCGCAGTTTTTCCATGCGCGCAAACAGACTGGACGTATCCCAGCGCGTACCGCCCATCGCTTCGACCTCGGCATAGAATTTGTCGACCATTTCGGTGACCGGCAGCTTGGCGCCGTTGCGCCCAGCCTCATCGAAACAGATGCCGAGATCCTTGCGCATCCACTCGACCGCAAAACCGTGCTCGAAATGCCCGGCGAGCATCGTTTTGTGGCGGTTCTCCATCTGCCAGCTTTGGGCGGCGCCCTTGGAGATCACGTTCACGACCGCTTCGGCATCGAGACCGGCGGCGCGCGCGAAGCTTAGTGCTTCGCTCAAACCCTGCACGACGCCGGCGATGCAGATCTGGTTGACCATCTTGGCGAGCTGACCGGAGCCTGCGGGGCCCAGAAGGCGGCATTGCTTAGCATAAGCCGCCATCACCGGCTCTGCCTTTTCGTAATCGGCGTCTCTGCCGCCGCACATGATGGTGAGCTGACCGTTCTTGGCACCCTGCTCGCCGCCCGACACCGGCGCATCGACAAATCCGAAGCCGGAGTTCTCTGCAATGGCGGAGAGTTCGCGCGCGATCGTCGCCGACGCGGTCGTGTGATCGACGAAGACAACGCCATTCTTCAAGGACTGGAACGCGCCGTCATTGCCAAGCGTCACCGCACGCAAATCTTCGTCGCGTCCGACACAGGCCAGGATCACGTCCTTGCCGTCAGCCGCGGCGGACGGTGTCGGAGCGCTTGCTCCGCCATGTTCGGCGACCCAGCGGGCCGCCTTATCGGCACTGCGATTGTAGACAGTGACGTCATGCCCGGCGCGCCGGAGATGACCCGCCATCGGGTATCCCATGACGCCGAGCCCAAGAAACGCGACCTGCATTATTCCATGACCTCGATCTCGACCTTTTCGCCCGGATTGAAATTCGGACGCTTCATGAGCCAGATCACGGGGAATGCCGCAAGAGCGATATAGAACATGAACAGGAAATCGTTCGCGTAGGCCTGAACCTCCGCGCGGTACTCAATCATGTGATTGAGATTGCCGACGCCGAACGGAATTTGGGGACTCATCATCAGCGATGGCGCGTTGACACCCAGTGCCCGGTTGAATACCGACCCGAAGCGGGCGTTCTGGGAATGGATCATCTGCACGCTGTAGGCGAGCACGGTCGTCGTCAAAGAAACGCCGATCGCGCTGCCGATATTGCGCATCAGATTGGTCAGGCCCGTGCCGTCGGTGCGGAACTGCGGCGCTAGCGTCGCAAACGCCACGAGGTTCATAGGCACGAACACGAAGCCCATGCCAAAGCCCTGGATGGCGCCGATAAAAATCAGCGTCGACACACTCACCTGCGGTGTCCAGGTGGACATCTCCCACAGCGACCATGCCATCAGCGCTGCACCGAACGTCATCAGGAAACGTGGATCGGCTCTCAACGCCAGACGGCCCGCGAACATCATTGCAATCATGGTGCCTACGCCGCGTGGCACCATGAGAAGGCCGGTGTCAGTTACGGTGTAACCGGCAAGACCTTGCAGATAAGGCGGCAGCAAAGCCGAACTGGCGAGCAAGACCGCACCAACGACGAACATGAGCACCAGTCCGCCAAGGAAATTCCGGTCCTGGAAAATCTTCGGAGGAATGAACGGCTTCGGCGCCGTCAGCATGTGGACCATGAACAGGTAGAATGCCGTGCCCGCGATCACCGCTTCGATGATGATCTCGGGCGAATCGAACCAGTCCTTGTTCGTGCCGCGATCCATCATCAATTGCAGCGACGCGAGACACACGCCCAGCGCCGCAAATCCAAACCAGTCGAAGCGCAAGGTCGTATCGCGCGCGGTGTCCTTGAAGAAGATGAAGATCGCGGTGACCGCCGCGATGCCGAACGGCACATTCACATAGAACACCCAGCGCCAGTTGTAGGCGTCGGTCAGAACGCCGCCGAGTGTCGGGCCCAGGATTGGGCCGAGCATCACGCCCATGCCCCAGATCGCCATGATGTTTCCGCGCTTCTGCGGCGGATACATGTCGAGCATCACCGCTTGCGACAGCGGTCCAAGCGCGGCGCCGAACGCACCCTGCAGCAGGCGGAACAGGATCATCTGCTCCAGCGACTGCGCCAGGCCGCACATCATCGACGTGACGGTGAAGCCCGTCAGGCTGATCATGAGGAAGTTTTTCTTGCCGAAGCGCGCGGCGATCCAGCCGACCGGCGCGGTCATGATCGCGGCAGCGACAATGTAGGACGTCAGCACCCAGGTGATCTGATCGCGCGACGCAGACAGGCTACCCTGCATATAGGGCAGCGCGACGTTGGCGATGGTGGTGTCGAGCGCCTGCATCAGCACGCCCGCCATCGAACCCATCAACACGGCCCAGATGGCGACGGGACTATCGTAATGCTCGGCGCTATGCGATGCCGCGGCGTGAGCGCTCATGGGCTTAGCCGCCCGTCAGCCAACGATCCCAGCGGCGCTTGCCCGTGTCGATCGAGACGACCGCGCTCATGCCGGCGCGCAGCGGCGCACTGCAGCTCGACTTGTCGAGCGCGATCTTGACCGGAATGCGCTGCACGACCTTCACCCAGTTGCCGCTCGTGTTCTCAGCCGGGAGAGCTGAGAACGCAGAGTCGCTGGCTGCCGAGACCGTGCCGACATGGCCGGTCCACTTGCAGCCGCCATAGGTATCGATCGTCATAGACACCGGGTTGCCGGTGCGGACATAGGTAAGATCGGTCTCCTTCATGTCGGCTTCGACCCAAAGGTCCTTTTCCGACACGATGCCGACGGCACTGGTGGTCGTGAACGCCGACATCGCAGAAATCACGAGCGTACCGGGTTGCAGAGAGTCCACTTCGCTGACGATGCCATCGAACGGCGCACGCACGACGGCGTGGTCGAGCTGACGCTGCATTTCATCGACGGTGGACTTGGCCTTCAGGTAGGCGGGCGCCTGATTGGCCGGCATGTTGACGTTGCCGTTCAGCTTGGCGAGTTGCACATCGGCGGTCTGTTTAAGCGACACCAATGTCGCCTGCGCGCTTTGCAGCGTGCCGCGCGCCTGGTCGAGCTGCGCCGGCGCGACCGCATTGGATTTCGCGAGCGCGATGTAGCGGTTGAATGTCAGCTGCGCGAGATGGACCTGCGCCTGCTGTGCACTCATCTGGCCGAGCATGCTTTTGTATGTCGCGCGGGTGGATTCGACGTCCTGAACAGTCTGCGCCAGTGATGCTTTCGCGTTGTCGAGCGCGATCTGGAACGGCTTGGGGTCGAGGCGGAAAAGAATCTGCCCCTTCTTAACCTGCTGGCCTTCCTTCACGTCGACGTCCTGAACCAGACCTGAGACGTCAGTGGACACCATCAGTTTCGCGGAATGCACATAAGAATCGTCGGTGCCGACGTAACGTCCGCCGGTCAGATAGACGATCAGCGAGATCGCAGCGACCAGGGCCACGCCCCAGATCATCGCGATCCGGCGCAGCCGTGCCTTGTCGGCCCACAACTCTCCCAACGCGCCTTTGACATGCGCGCCATAGCGGCGGGTCAGCGGTTCATACGCGACAGATTCAGTTCTCAACGCAGCCACAACAATTACTCCCCGGCCACTGCGAGCACGGCTTCATTGGCCGGCTCGGCCGTCAATTTCGTTTTCATTTGCAGAAGACCGTCGAGCATCGTCGCGAGTGTCGCCTCATCGATGCCATCGGTAATATCCGCGAAAATGCTGTTCTTATGCCGCGCGATCTCCTTGAGAATCGGCGTCGATGCTGGCAGCAGATGCAGCCGGCGCACGCGCCGGTCGCTGGGATCCGGCCTGCGTTCGACCATGCCGCGCAGTTCCAGGCGGTCGATCAGGCGCGCGACCGTGATCGGCTCGACCTCGCAGATCGTCGCGAGTTCGTTCTGCGATATGCCGGGCTGACGGTCGAGCCGCGCGAGAATGATCCATTGCGCCCGCGTCATTCCGAAGGCCCGCGCGGCCTGGTCGAAACGCGTTCGCGTCAGGCGCGCAACATCGTGCAGCACGATAAGGAGGTCTTTTTCGAGCATCTTGGTATGGGTCTTGGTATCCATCTCGAGAGAAATATAAGGTGGCTTATAATAACGTGCAAGACTATGAGCTTATGTAGGTAAAAATTTGTTTACTGTAAAATCAAAGCACTAGCGAACATATTACGATTTTTTTGTTGCAGTGCGGTGCGATTTGGCGCGTCTGACCAGAGGCGCAAGGTGCGCGGCCCCGGCCTTGGCGGCGACCTTTTCCAAAGCGCGATACTCTGCCACGACAAGCTTTCCAAGAGCCGTTAGGCGCGTCCCGCCGCCGTCGCGGCCACCCGTCGACGTCGCCACCATCGGCGCCCCGAACGTCTTTTCCAGCGCCTGCAGAAGCAGCCACCCCTTGCGGTAGCTCATTTTCATCCCGGCTGCCGCTTTGCGGATGGAGCCGGTCTCCGCGACCAATTCCAGGATACGGACCTTGCCGGGGCCGAGTTGACCGCCATTCTCGAAATCGATGCGAATCGTGAGCCGCGCCATGCGGCGAGGTTGGCGCAAACGCCACCAAAAGAAACAGGACAGAGAGGCTGCTCTGTCCTGTTTCCCAAATCATCGATGAGACCGGATTACGGCGAAACGTGCAGCTCCTTGGCCCACGAGGCTTCGATCTGCTTGACGACGCTTTCCGGGAACGGAACGTAGTCAAGCTTCTCGGCGTCGGCCTGACCGTCATGCAGTGCCCAGTCGAGGAACTTGAGGACTTCCTTGTTCTTGTCGGCCGGATAGTCCTTGCGCATCAGCATGTAGGTCGCCGCGGTGATCGGCCAGCTCTGCGCGCCAGGTTGGTTCGTGAGGATCAGATAGAAATCCTGCACACCGGAGAAATCGGCATTCCCCGCCGCCGACTGGAACGCCGCCATGGTCGGCTTCACGCGCGCGCCGCTGCTGTTGTTCATGTCCGTCCAGGCGAGATTGTTCTGCTTCGCATAGGCGTATTCGACATAACCGATCGAACCGACCGTCTGCTGGACCGTACCGGCAACACCGGCATTGCCCTTGCCGCCGACGCCATTCGGCCAGTTGACCGACGTATCGGAGCCGACGCTCTTCCACTCCGGCTCAACCTTGGTCAGGTAGTTCGTGAAGTTGAAGGTCGTGCCCGAACCGTCCGAACGGTGAACCGTGAGGACCGCCATGTTCGGCAGCGCGAGCTTCGGATTGAGCTTCTTGATCGCCGGATCGTTCCACTTCGTGATGTGGCCGAGATAGATGTCGGCGAGCGTTTTGCCGTCGAGAACCATCTGGCCGGCGCCGATGCCCGGCAGATGCACGACCGGGACGATCGAGATCACGACCTGCGGGAACTGGACGAGATTGTTGCTTTGGAGATCGGCATGCTGGAGCGGCTTGTCGGAGTTCGCGAAATCGACCGTCTTGGATTCGATCTGCTTGATGCCGCCGCCGGAGCCGATCGGCTGATAGTTGATCTGGTTGCCGGTCTTCTCATGATATTTCTGTGCCCACACGCTGAGCACGGGGTAGATCGCGGTGCCGCCGGCGCCGTTCAAATTCATCGCAGATGCCGCCGTCGCGGTCGAAAGCGCGATGGCGATCGCGGCTGCGCCCATTCTAAACATCGTTTTCATATTTTTTCCTCGCTTGGTCTTTCGTCCCGCAACGGGATCGATTCAGGGAATTCTGGAAAGCGGCGCAGCCCGCGGACACACCGGTGTCCGCGGGCCGCGTCATCGTTGCGCCCAATTACCACTTCAACTGGGTGAACAGGCCGATTTCGTTGTACGCGCCGCTCAGACCAGGGGTCGCCGATCCGATCGTGCCGTTCGATGTGGCAAGCGTGCCGTGCGTGGCATCGTCATGCTTGTACACCAGCGACAGGTCGACAATCTTCGTCGGGCTCCAGGTCACGCCGAAATTGTAGTAGTTGTCATGGAGCTTGCTGTTCGTGTGATCGTTCGGGGTCACGTAGTCGTAACGGCCGAACACCGCGAACTCGGGCATGAACTTGTACGACACGAAGCCACCATAACCCTGCGCACGATCGCTGGTCGTCGTGAGAACGTTGTTCCAGTCGCTCGCGCTGAAGTATTCGAAACCGGCATGGATGTCGCCGGTCGAATAGGCAGCAACGGCGTCGAAACGGGTCGCAGTGTGGTACGTTGGCGCTCCACCTTCCACGTCCTTGCCGAGCTTGCCGTCATATCCGCCAACACCAAGAACAAAACCGTTCCAGTTGATGTTGACGCGACCTTCGACGTCGAGGTCCTTGGAGCGGTTCGCGCCGCCACCGATCGGATCGGCCTTGTAGCCGGCGCCGTTGATGACAGATACCTGATAGTTGATCAGACCGTCTTCGAATTTGCCGAAGAAGTGTGCGCCCCAATCGGCTGAGGTGCCGAACTTGGTGCGGTCGATCAGCGTGTTTTCAACATAGCGATAGCCATAGAGACCTTCGACAAACGGGACCCACGGCAGATCGGACGAACCGACGCGCACTGTGAACATGTCGCCGTACACCTTCGCCTGCAACCACGCCTTCTTGATGAAGATCTGGCTGGCCTTCGTTGTGCTGTCGTAGGTGACATCGGTGGTCAGGTTCGCGGACCACACATCGTCGAACTTGTGGTCGATGGCGACATAGAAGCGCTTCAGGTCGAAGTTCGTGCCCTGGTCCGCCTGCTTCACGCCGGTGACTTTGTGCTCGATATTGCTGAAGTCGATGAACGCGGTGCCGCCGATGGTCGTGTTGTTCCACCAGCCCATCATCTTGTCCGACCACTTCGACGTGTCGTCGTTGACCTTGGCCTGACGCTGCTCGGATTCCTGCACTTCGGCTTCAAGAGCGGCGATGCGCGCCTCGAGATCCGCATTCGACGGACCCATGTCCATCTGCTGCGAGCTGGCAGACGTCCCGTCCGATTGAGACTTGGAAGCGGCCTGAGCCGATACCGTGAATGCGATGACCGCGGCGCAGGCCATCAATGCTGTTTTCCCCTTCATAGAACCCTCTCTCAATGTCCAAGGACGAGACCAGCCGTTGCGGCGCGGGATGCCAATTCATTCCGCACGTGGCCGGTCTTTCTGCCCGCGGGATGTTTTTCAGGGAGGGGCTACAGAGCGGTGACGGTTCCGTGACAGTGATGTGACATCGTGTGATTGGATTTATTCCGCAGTGCAGCGTTGCCGATGCGCTACAGCGCGACGCTTGGTCCCGGTGCGATGGATTGAAAGCTGACGCAGCGTTGGCGCGGGGCGGCCGTAAGCCGTGGATATCGAGCGCGGGTTTGTCGATGCGATTTGCCTTTAGGATTCTGGCATTGATCGTCGCGTTCATGACGTCTTGCGCATCAGCGCAGGCCAGCGACCTCTATGAAATCCGGCACGACCGCTGGAGCGGCAGCGACGAGCAGGACTATCGCACCTTCATCGCGGCGATCGGCCAGTCCGACTGCAGCACGCTTGATTCGTGCCTGCGCAGTGATGCCAACCCGTTTCGGGATACCGACAAGCCGGGCGTCATCTTCAAATCCGATTGCGCAGAGCTCCCTTATATCCTGCGCTTTTACTTCGCGTGGAAGCGCGGCTTGCCGTTCTCGTTCGAGAGTGCGGTCAGCGCGCGTGGCGGCGCTGCGCGCGACCTTCGCTACAGCCACAACGGCAACGAAGTCACCGAACGTTTCGATGTGCCGAGCGGCACGAACGGCTACGCCATCCTCGAGCATTTGCGCGGCGCGGTGTCGTCAGCGTCCTATCGCATCCATCCCGATCTTGAGACGCCGTCAGAACCGGACTTCTATTCTCCTGCGCTCACGCCAGCATCCATCAAGTCCGGAACGATCGTCTACGATCCCGCCGGTCATGTCGGTGTTGTGTTCGATGTCGATGCCAAGGGCCGCGTGCATTTCTTCGATGCGCACACCGATTTTTCTCTGACGCAGATGACGTACGATCTGCGCTTCTCACGGATGAAGCCGTCTGTCGGTGCGGGCTTCAAGAATTGGCGTCCTGTACGCCTCGTCGGTTTCAAGACGCGCGCCGACGGCGTTCTCATCGGCGGACATATTGAACTGGCATCGAACAGGGATATCGCGGATTTCTCCGGCGAACAGTTCTTCGGCAACGGCAAGCGCCCCACCGATACCGACTGGACGAACGGCACATTCTCGCTCAACGGCGAAACGCTCGATTATTACGACTATGTCCGCGCCCAACTGGCGGGAGGCACCCTGTTCTTCGAACCTGTGGGCGAAATCGCAGACATGGCGCGGTCAAATTGCCTGGATCTGCATTATCGGGCGCAAGCCGTGGAACTGGCAATTGCAAGAGGGATTCAAACCCGACCGGAGCCTGATCGCCTGCCCTATAATATCTATGGCGCGGATGGCGATTGGGAGATGTATTCCACGCCTTCGCGCGATGCCCGGCTCAAGACGGCCTTCAAGCATCTGCGCGATACCGCGCAACGCTTTGTCGAGATGGCCGCGCGGCACGATCCCCATCTGTCTTACGAAGGAACCGACATCGCGGGCGATTTGCTGCGCGCCTACGATCAAGCAACACGCTATTGCCGGGTAAGGTATGCGAACAGCGACGCCAGCCACGCGACGTTGAGTTACGAAGAGGCGCGCGCACGACTGTTCGCGATGTCGTTCGATCCTTATCAATGCACCGAACATCGCTGGGGTGACACTTTGGCCACGACCTGCGCCGACAGCCCGCTCAAGCGCGCGTGGTATGACGCCGAACAGACCCTGCGCAATCAGCTTGAACGCACCTACGATGCGCGAATGGATTTCTCGCTCGACGAGCTTCAGACGCGCCATCCGGGCGTCGCTGCAGCGCCCGATACTGACGTTCGCGCATATCTATCGAGCGTCGGCGCTCAGGCTGAAAGCGCGCCGTAACGGCCACGATAGAACACCAGCGGAGCGCCATCGTCGCGGCGCGCGAAATTCGCGACGCGTCCGATCAGGATCAGGTGATCGCCGGCCTCATGCACAGATTCGCGCGCGCACTCGAAAAACGCATGCGCGTCGGCGAGCGCTGGCGGGCCAAGTTCAGTCGCGAGCAGGTCGACTCCCTGCAACGAATGCTCGCCCTGCCTGGCAAGGCGCGACGACACGCTCTCGTGCTCGGTGCCCAGGATATTGATGGTGAAAGCCGCAGCCTCCGCGAAGACACGGTAACGATGCGAATCCTTCTTCAGGCACCAAAGCACCAGCGGCGGATCGAGCGATACGGAGGTGAAGGAATTGACCGTCATGCCCACGGGTTCGCCCCCCGCCAGGGCCGTCACGACGGCGACGCCGGTCGGAAATGAGCCCAAGGCATGGCGGAAAGCTTTGGTATCGAAGGTCATTTCGTCGTTTTGCCGGGTTTCAACGCTTGCTTAACAGGGTGTCTGTCATTGTCCCCATCAACCCGGACGAGGCAAGGGCGGCACAAGACCGCTTTCCCGTGCGGAATGGGTCAATGGCGGGACGAAAACATGGCTGGCGAAAACGCCGTCATTATCAAACGCATTAAAAAGAGCGGGCATGGCGGCCATCACGGCGGCGCCTGGAAAGTCGCGTATGCCGACTTCGTGACCGCGATGATGGCGTTCTTCCTTTTGATGTGGCTGATCAACACCACGACGCCGGAACAGAAGCGCGGCATCGCCGACTATTTTGCGCCGCAGAGTATCGCGCAGACCTTGAGCGGATCGGGCGGCGTGCTCGGCGGACAGGTCATGGGTCAGGAAAGCGCGCGTGCCGGTGGCGCCGCCTCCGTGTTCCAGAAGAACAGCCCTGCCTCGCCCAGCACAAAATCCAAATCCACGCAGGCACAGAGCAGCCAGGGTGGCGCGGCCAACAGCGAAGGCCAATCGTCCGACATGCAGTCGGGCAGCGGCAATGCCAACGATCGTTCAACATCGTCCTCACAGGACGGCGACTTCGCGCATGCCGCGGAAGCGATCCATCAGGCGATCCAGGACAATCCAGACCTCGCGCAGATGTCCAAGCAGGTGATCGTCGATCAGACTCCCGAAGGTCTGCGCATCCAGCTTGTCGATCAGGATGGACGACCGATGTTCCAGCAGGGCACCTCCGACCCGATGCCCTACACCAAGCGTCTCATCGCCGAGATCGGGAAGATCATCGACCGCCTGCCCAACCGCGTCTCGATCAGCGGTCACACCGAGGCCACACCGTTCAGCGGTCCCGGCGGCAAGACGAATTGGGAGCTGTCGGCAGACCGCGCCAATGCCGGGCGTGCGTTGCTGGCGGCGGGCGGTCTTAACGGCGACCGCATCTACGAAGTCTCAGGCAAGGCGGGTTCGGAACCGCTGCTGCCAGAAGACCCGAACGGATCGGCGAACCGCCGGCTCAGCATCACGCTACTCCGCGAAGCGCCGCCTGTGGCGCCGGGTCATCAACTCTAATTCGTCAAGCCACTGGCGTAACACACGAATCCTTGGTCATAATCGCCCTCCAAGAGTGAGACCGAAGTGACCAACCAGCGCGACACTCGCGTTCCGCAATTCTTCCTGACGCCGGGAGGGCCCTGCCCTTATCTGCCGGGCAGGACGGAGCGCAAGGTGTTCGCAAGGCTGACCGGCACGCTGGCACAGCCGCTGAACGAAGCATTGACCCATTCCGGTTTCCGCCGCAGCCAATCGATCGCCTATCGCCCGGCGTGTGAAGGATGTTCGGCCTGCGTCTCGGTACGCATCGTCGCGGGCGAGCTAGAATATTCGCGCAGCCAGAAGCGCATTCTTCGCCGCAACGACGATCTCGTGCGCAGCGAAGTCGCCGCCGAAGCGACGCGCGAACAGTTCGCGCTGCTGCGCACCTATCTCGACTCGCGTCACGCCGGCGGCGGCATGTCGGACATGGGATTGTTCGATTACGTCGCCATGGTCGAGGAGACCCCGGTCAGCACGCATATCGTCGAATATCGCCGCCGTGGGGAGGATGGCGAACCCGGCGCGCTTGTCGCTTGCGCGCTCAGCGACGTGCTGCGCGACGGGTTGTCGATGGTCTACAGCTTCTTCCATCCCGGCGAGGATGCGCGCAGCCTCGGCACCTACATGATCCTCGACCACGTGCGCACAGCGCGGATGCGCGAATTGCAGCACGTCTATCTCGGCTACTGGGTCCAGGGCAGCGAGAAGATGGATTACAAGGCGCGCTTCCGTCCGATGGAGGCGCTCGGCCGCGAGGGCTGGGAACGGCTCTAGCCCCGATGCGCGTCTCGTTCTTTACGGCGGGACTGTTCACGATCGCAGCGCTGTGCACAGCCGCAGCCATCGCAGTCGTCTGGCATGAGGCGAGCGACGAGTTCGATCCCACAGCGCGGATCACGATCACCGCCGATTTCGTCGGCCAGTGTCAGGCCGAAAAGCCGCAATGCGCACAGTGGGTGTCCGATGCCATGCGTTGGGCAGTAAAGAATGAAGGCCTGTCGCGGGCCTGCCTCGCCAAACGGCCGAGCGCGCGCACGATGGCGCGCGGCACCGTCAGATGGTTGAATGCGCATACGGAACTGCATCCCCTTCCCGCGGAGCAAGGCATCGCGAAAGCGGCCGAGGCAATCTGGCCGTGCCGGAAATCAGGCGCCTGACGATACGGACCTGAACATCAGCATGTCGTCATAATAGCGGTCGCCGACATGCAGCGAGCGCGGGATGATGCCGATCTGACGGAAATCGTGGCGCTGATAGAATTTGATCGCGCGCGTATTCTCGGCATTCACGGTGAGCTGGACCTGCTCGACCACAGGGGCTGCATGTTTCAGAAGCGCGGTCATCAACGCATCGGCAAGACCAGTGCCTTGCGCGCTGGGGTGCACATACATCGCGCCGATGTCGCCGGTGTGCGCGAGCTTCGGGCGCGACGGGCGCGAGAACACCACCATGCCGCTCAGCTTGCCATCGACGAAGCCGCCGAAAGAAGACGCGCTCATCAAACGCCTAAGCCATTCTTCCTTCGGCATCGCATCTTCTTGATCCGGATCGGCGGCGAAGTTGGCCGGCAAGTGTCTTAGCGATTCCAGTCGCAATGCACGGAAGACGTCATAGTCTTCGGGCGTAATCAGTCTGACCGTGTTGGTCATTCACTGCCCCCGAAACGCTGCTTCCACTCCGCGACCTGTTCTTCGGTGATCTTGGCGAAGAGCACGTCGGCGGGTGTGATCGTCTGACCGGCCGCGAGTTGATCGAGTTCTTTGACCATCGGCGCGGACGGCCACGGAATCATCCCATCGCCACCGGCGATCGGCTGAATCGTCTTGTGGATCGTAACCGCTGCCGTCGGCATCACGGGCCAGACGAGATGTGCAAATACGTGCACGAGATTGAGCCCCATGCGCACGCCGACCGCCGCCTTGTCGCGATCCGTCTTGATATGTGTCCACGGCGCGGCACGCGTGAGATATTCGTTGCCCGCAACAAAGATCGCGCGCAGCTCGGCCATCGCCTTGCGGAAATCGATCGCCTCGAAATATTCGGTGCAGGCTTTCACGCGTGAATCGAGTTCAGCGATCAACGCGTGCTCTTCCTCGCCATATGTTCCCTCACCCGGAACCTTACCGTCGAACCGTGCAACACAGAACTTGGTGATGCGGTTGACGAAATTGCCGAGCACGTCGGCGAGATCCTTGTTCACCTGCCCCGCGAAATGCTCCCAGGTGAAATTGGAATCCGAACTCTCCGGCGCGTTCGCCATCAAATAATACCGCCAGTAGTCGGCGGGAAGAATTTCCAATGCCGAATCCATGAACACGCCACGATGCTGCGAGGTCGAGAACTTGCCGCCGTCGAAGTTCAGCCAGTTGAAGCCCTTGAGTCTGTCGACCAGCTTCCACTTCTCACCCGAGCCCATGATCGTGACCGGGAAGCCCACCGTGTGGAACGGCACATTGTCCTTGCCCATGAACTGGCAATAGACGACGTCATCCGCCGCGTCGCCGAACCACCAATCCTTCCACACATCGCCTTTGCCGTTGGTATCGGCCCATTCCTTGGTCGCGCCGATATATTCGATGGGCGCGTCGAACCAGACGTAGAACACCTTGCCCTTGAGCTTGCCGTCGGCGATGTCGTCCGGCACAGGCACGCCCCATTCGACATCGCGCGTGATGCCGCGATCCTGCAGTCCCTCATCGAGCCATTTGTTGGCAATGGAGGTGACCAGCGGGGACCATTCATTCTTGTGCGCCGCTATCCATTCACGCAGCTGCGGCACGAATTGCGATTGCTTCAGGAAGAGGTGTGTCGAGTCGCGGATCTCGATGTCCGCCGAACCCGACAGCGCGGAGCGTGGATTGATGAGGTCGATGGGATCGAGCACGCGCGTGCAGTTCTCGCACTGGTCGCCCCGCGCGCGGTCGTAACCGCAATGCGGACAGGTGCCGATCACAAAGCGATCCTGCAGGAAACGACCATCGCCGTTGGAATAGACCTGCTTTGTCGTGCGCACATCGAGAAAGCCGTTTTTCCACAGCGCGCGCGCGAAATGCTGCGTGAGTTCGTGGTTCGGCTGGTTGGAGGAACGGCCAAAATGGTCCCAGGCAAGGCCAAACCCTTCACCCGCCTTCTTCTGGATGGCGTATTGCTGATCGCAGAATTCTCGCACACCCATGCCGGCTTCCTGCGCCGCCAGTTCCGTGGTCGAGCCGTGCTCGTCGGTCGCGCAGATTGCCAGGGTCTCGAACCCTTGCGCGCGGCGGAACCGGGCATAGACATCCGCCGACAACAGCGACCCGATCAGCGTGCCCAAATGCTTGACGCCGTTGATATAAGGAAGCGCGCTGGTGACGAGATACCGGGTCATGAAACCTTCAGAATAATAGATCGGAACTGGAATAGCCGACCTTATCTCCCGGCGCGAATCCGTCTACCCCTTTTGCCGGAGGTCCCATGGACGAGACGCCGCGGCGGCGCAGCCATTTCCAGCGCAATCTGATCGCAGGCCTGCTCACCGTCGCACCGCTGTTCGCGGTCTGGCTGGTGTTCAACTTCCTGTTGGGCGTGCTCTCGACCTTCGGCGGACCGCTGGCGGCCGAACTCACCGTTTTCATCGACCAGAATTTCCCCACGGCCGCGCCGTGGCTGGCCGATCCCCGCATTCGCCTGGCCATGGCCGTCGTCATCGCTCTGCTGGCGCTCTATGGCATCGGAGCGATCGCCTCGCGTGTCATCGGCCAGCGTCTGATCGGCCTGTTCGAGCGCATCATCGGCCGTATTCCGCTGGTGCAGACGATTTATTCGGCAGCGAAGAAACTCGTCGATGTCTTGCAGCAGAAGCCGGGAAATGACCAACGCGTCGTGCTGCTCGACTGGCCGCATCGGGACACAAAGACGGTCGCATTCGTCATGCGCAGCTTCAGCGATGCAAAGACCGGCGCGGAACTCGCCGCGCTCTACGTGCCGAGTGCATTGAACCCCACATCGGGATTCCTCCAGATCGTTCCCGTCGCGGAGCTTGTGTTCCTCGACATGACCACCGACCAGGCGATGACGATGATCATCTCCGGCGGCGCGATCGTTCCCGACAAAATGTCGATCGCGCCGCCGCAGGGTTAAAAGCCAATTCACCCTGTTGTTGTGCTAGGATCGTCCGACAGACGGGAGGATTCGATGCTTCGCATACCCGCACTTTGTCTTGCCGCGTCTTTGATCGCGACCACGGTGCTTGCCGGCGTTCCTTTGCCCGCGTTTCCGCTCAAAGCCAGCGCGAACAACCGCTATCTCGTCGATCAGAACAACACACCGTTCCTCATCATCGGCGATGCGCCGCAGGCGATGGTCGGAAACCTCTCGCTCATGCAGGCTAAGCACTTCATGGACAACCGCATGAGTTACGGCGTCAACGCGCTATGGGTGAACCTTCTCTGCAACAGTTACACCGCGTGCAACTCGGATGGCACGACGTTTGATGGTCTCGCGCCGTTCACGACGCCGGGCGATCTTTCGACTCCCAATCCCGCTTATTTCAATCGCGCCGCACAGATGATCGACGCAGCAGCCGCGCGAGGCATGGTCGTGCTTCTCGATCCTATCGAGACCGGCGGTTGGCTTGGCATTTTGCGCGACAATGGTGCGATGAAAGCGAAGAAATTCGGCGAATTTCTCGGCAACCGGTTTAAGGACAAGCCAAATATCATCTGGATGAGCGGCAATGATTTCCAGAGCTGGCGCGACAAGCCGGACAACAACCTGGTGCGCGCGGTAATGCGCGGCCTTTCCGAGACCGACGCAAACCACATTCAGACGGTCGAACTCGACTATCTGGTCAGCGCCTCTCTTGAGGACAAAGCTCTGCGGCCGCTGGTCAGTCTCGATGCCGTCTACACCTACCATCCCACTTATGCAAAAGAGCTCACGGAGTATAAGCGCACGGATTTCGCGCCGACGTTCATGGTCGAAGCGAACTACGAGTTCGAGCACAATGGCGGAACCGACGGCGGTACGACGCAAAATCTGCGCCGGCAAGAGTGGTGGACGGCGCTGAGCGGCACCACGGGGCAGCTCTATGCCAGCCAATATTCCTGGCGGCTCGACGGCGACTGGCAGCACAATCTCGATACCGTCGGAATCCAGCAATTCTCTTATGTGCGAGATTTTCTGCGCGCAGTGAAGTGGTGGGACCTCGTTCCCGATCGCACACACGACGTGCTGACCAAAGGGTTCGGAAAATTCTCAGTCGACGATCCGATCCCCGACGACACCTATGCCACGGCGGCGCGTACAAGCGACGGCACGCTGGTCATGGCCTATCTGCCAACCATTCGCAAAGTGACGATCGACATGACAAAGCTCGCCGGGCAGACAAACGCGATCTGGTTCGATCCCACGAATCAGAACGAAATTTTCGTCGGGAGCTTCGCCAACGCGGGCACGCAGGCCTTCACGCCGCCGGGCAACAATCACGATGGCGATGCCGATTGGGTGCTGATCCTGCAGACCACCTGACAGCGATTCGCTGGCAAGATACAAACACTCCGTAGTAGTATGATTCTGGTCCAGCAGGGGAGCGGGATTGGACACGCAAACGCCGCATCGCGCGCGCTCAGCGGCGGAATTCGGATCTAGTATCGGCCTGATGTTTCCGGAATCCGACCGGGAGCGGGCGCTCGCCGCTTATCGGCCGCGGCCGACAGACGTGATCATTTCTCCGTTCGGAAAGTGCGGCACGACATGGCTCCAACAGACATTCCATTGCCTGCGCACGCGCGGCGACATGGACTTCGATGATATCTCTCGCGTCGTACCGTGGATCGAAACCAGCGTGACGCTCGACCTCGATATCAACGGCGAACAGGTCACCGATCCGCGCGGGTTCAAAAGCCATCTCGCTTATGATGATTTGCCGAAAGGCGCGCGTTATGTCGTGTCGTTGCGCGATCCCAAGGACGCGCTCGTTTCCATGTACAAGTTCATGGAAGGCTGGTTCATGGAGCCCGGCGCCGTTCCGATGGAGCATTTCGCGTCTGGCTGGGCGGCGAGTGGCCGCTATTGGCGCCATCTCGCGAGTTGGTGGGCGCAGCGCGACAATCCGGATGTGCTGCTCTTTTCCTACGAAAACATGTGCGAAGACCCGAAGAGCCATGTGAAGCTGCTGGCGGAATTCTGCGGCATCCCTCTGGACGACGAACTGCTGCGGCTCACGCTCGACAACAGTTCGCTGCCCTTCATGCTGACTCACAAGGACAAATTCGACGACTTTATGATGCGTCAGAAGTCGGAAGAGCTCTGCAACCTTCCGCCCGGAAGTGAAAGCGCCAAGGTGCGCCTGGGCGGCGCTGGCGGCCATCGCACCGCCCTATCGCGCGAAGTCGCCGCCATGCTTGACGAAACCTGGGCAAGGACGACAGCGTCGGTCACAGGGTTTGCGAGCTACGCAGAGTTCGAAGCGGCGCTGCGCAAACGTCCCGTGTGACGATCCACTAGTCCCAGCGGAACGCGAAGACCTTGCCGTCACCAGCGACGTAGAAGCGCTTCGGCGTCGCAAGGATCGTCTGGTAGTGATGCAGACCGCTCATGCTCGTGCCTGTGCCGGAGAACACGGTCGCGCCTGTCAGCGCATTGAACCCATGGAGCTGGTTGTCTCCTTCGGCACCGGGCACCCACACGATGGCTTCCGCCGAGCCATCCGTTGTCGTCACGATCGGACCGCCATTGCTGCCATTGTATTGCGCGCACCAGGCGAACGAGATCGGTGTGCCGCTACTCGCCGCGATATTCAGCATGGTGACGTTGTTGCCGGAGCAATGGCTGGAGCCTGAGTTTGTGAACGCAACCATTGTTGCAGAGCTCGTTTCGAAAACCGCGGGGGCCGTGCGGATCGATCCATTGGCGACTTGTGTCGCCTGAATCTGGCCGCCGATGCCGCCAAGATTGTTGCGATCCGCGAGATACGCCTTTCCGTCCTTGCCGAACGCGATCACGCGCTTGGTTTTCCCCGACGTCTTGATATCAATCGGCAGCGCTTCGGTCCCGCCCAGATCCTGATCGCTGTTGTCGAGGTCTTTCCAATTCGATGGCGTAAAAAAGTCGTGCGTGTCGTTGGAGTGTGCCAGACCCGGGTGCAGGCGAATGATGGCTTCGCCGTCCTGCCACGACGTTGCGCCGAACGTATTGCCGGTCGTCACGAACAGGTTCGTGCCGTCGCCTGCAATGCCGCCTTGTGCCCAGATGCCGCCGCCCGTGGCGCGGGTCTGCCAGTTCGCTTCCAGCGCCGGCGTGTTCGGATCGATCTGTGCAACGGTCCCGCGATAGGAGCCGCAATCGCCGAAGTGTCCGCCATAGTTCACATAGAGCTTGTTCTTGAAGAAAAGCAGTGCGCTGCGTTCGCCGTGAATCGAGGACGTGAAGCTCGCGCCCTGCCCCGTAAGCAACGCCTGCATATCCAGTGGCCAGCCCGACACGACGGATCCATCGGCGAGCGACAGTGCATAGACCATATGGCGTGCACCGTTGCTCGTCTTGGTCATCGCATTGAGATAAAGCCTGCCCGACGCCGGATCGATCACCGGCGTTCCGGTGATGCCCATCGGATCGATGTTTCCACAAGGAAGCTGGCTCAGCGGCATCGGGTCCGCGAGCGTGGTGTGCCAGACGACCTTTCCGGAATTCTCGTTCAGGGCGTAGACCGTGTTGGATTCCGTCGCAACAATGACCAGGCCATGCTGGGCATCCTTCGGTTTCCAGAACAATGGCTGCGCATAGACATGGCCGCTGATCGTGCCGTCGAACCTTGTGTCGCGACGCATGTTCGCTGCCGCGGCCTGTGTGAGGCCTCGGATCGTATAAGCACCATCGCGCTGGTTGGAGTTGTGATAAGTGACGACGCTGTCTGCTCCGGCGGCAGGCAGTGCATATCCGAGAGCGGCGGCAAAAATCCAAAAGCGCATTTTCATTTCACTTCTCCAAACTCAAGGTTCGAATGCGAACGCGTAAACCGCGTTGTCCGCGGCAACGTAAAAGCGCGACTGTGTCGCGATCATTGTCTGAAACCGGTGAAGTCCCGTCATCGCCGGTCCAGTGTCCGTAAACACAGACTGGCCTGTCTGCGCGTTGAAACCGTGCAGAAGATTATCGCCTTCTGCGCCGACAGCCCAGACGATAGCATCGGAGGCTCCGTCTGAGGTCGTGATGATCGGCGCGCCCTTGCCGTCGAACGGCGCGCACCACGCGACGCTGATCGGATTCGGGCCGGACGCGGCGACGCTCAGCATGGTGATGTTTCCGTGCGCACAGTTTCCGCCGGCGCTCGACGTAAAAGCGACCAACGTCTGGCTGCCTGTCTGATAGACCGCGGGCGCCGTACGGATTGCACTGGTGGCCACCTGCAGATTTGCGATCTCGCCGCCGATCCCACCCAAACGTTTGCGATCGACAAGATAAGCCTTGCCGTCCTTGCCGAAGGCGATGAGACGGCCGACACGCGTCCCACCGCCAGACGCAACGGTGATCGGCAAGGCTTCTGTACCGCCAAGATCCTTGTCCGTGCTGTCGAGCGTTTTCCAGTCCGCCGGGACGAAATAATCCTTGGCTCGGGTCGAATGCGCCAACCCCGCATGGAGGCGAATGATGGCTTCCCCGTCGCTCCAGCTTGAAGCGCCGAACGTATTACCGGTGGTCACAAACAGGGAGACGCCGTCACCCGCAATTCCGCCCTGCGCCCAGATACCGCCGCCGCGCGCGCGCGTCTGCCAGTTCGCGACGACGGCTGGCGAGTCGGTTTGTACCTGAACGACCGTGCCGCGATAATCTCCACAGTCACCCGCGCGGCCGGCGTAGTTCACATAGAGATTGTTGTCGAAATACAGCAATGCACTTCGCTCCCCCTGCACGTCGGAGGAAAACGTCGCGCCCTGTGTGACCAACGCCGCCTGAACGTCCAGTGGCCAGTTCGGCAAAATCGAACCGTCCGAGAGCGACACGGCATAGAGCATGTGCCGCGGACCGTTCACGGTCGTCGTCAGCGCATCGAGATAAAGCACGCCGGCCGCGGGATCGATGACAGGCGTCCCCGTGATACCGGCTGGATCGATATTTCCGCACGGCATCGCACTGGCGGGCACTGAGGCCGGAAGCTGCTGCTGCCACACGACGGCGCCGGTGGTGTCGTTTAGCGCATAAACCGCATTGTTCTCGGTCGCGACGATCACATAGCTGCGGTTCGATCCCTGGGGCCGCCAGAACAGCGGTTGCGCATGGATATTGCCGCTGACGGTCGCGTGAAAACCGGTATCGCGATGGATATTCGCGGCCGAAGCGAGCGTGAGCCCGTGCACGATGTAGGCGCCATGGCGCAGATTGGAGTTGTGATAGGTGACGACATTGTTGGCACTCGCGAAACCCGTCAGAACGGCGAGAAACAGGATTACAATCTGCAGGCGCTGGCCCATCCAAGTCTCCTCGCGGCGCTTTGCGAAAACTCTAGCGGAGAGCATTGGGTTCCGCATCCCCAATCCGGGCGGCTCTGCGCCTATCGGAGTTCGTCAGGCACGGCTGGATACTCGGTAAAGGCCGATCCCAGGCTTTTGATCAATGGCCCTAGCCAGGGCTCGAAGTGCCGCCAGTAGTCGACTGCCTCGCCGGAGATCGGCCTGCGCACCTGCTCCGAGCTGGGCGTGAGGACGGCACGCTTGGTCTCGTAAAAGCGAAGACAACTCTCCTCGAACGGCAATCCGAGATAATCGAGAAGCCTGCGGACTTCCTCTTCCGGATTGGCGACCATCTCCTCGTAGATCACGCGGTGGATCCGGCCAGGTAGCACGGAATCGAAATGCGCCATCAGCTCAACATAGTCGCGGTAGAATCGGCCGAGTTCTGCAAGGCGAAGACGGCCTTTGGTGCTGTGATGCTTGAACATCGACAAGGCGCTCGCAGCGGGATTGCGGCGCGCATCTATGATCTTGGCGTTGGGAAGCATCAACAGGATCATACCGACGTGCGAGAAATTTCCGGGCTTCTTGTCGATGAAGAAGGGACGGCCAAGCTTGCGATGCACGCGGGCGCTCTCCAGATACTCGCGGCCGAGCGCCTCAAGGGCTGCCGGCTCCATGTGTTCCAGGACCTTGAGATATCCGGTGCCGTACGAATTGCTCTGTCGGTTCTCCAGCCGTGCGGCGAGCGCAGTGATGTAGGGCAGTTCCGCCGTTCCCTCGATCGCTGAGTGGCTGGACAGGATCTGTTCAAGGAGCGTCGATCCGGAACGCGGGCGCCCCAGAATGAAAATGGGGTCCGTCGCCCTGCACCCGGCCTCCATCCTGCGTTGCAGAAATTCCCGCGTAAACAGAGCCTTGTTCGCCGCCACGCCGGACGTGAGCTTGTCCGGGTCATAGTCTATGCGAAGCCGCATGGCCGCATTGGCCTTTGCATATTGCTCAAAGGACCGGTCATGGGCACCGGCGTCCTCGTAGGCTTTGCCGAGGGCGAACTGCAAGGTCGTACGGTCCGCGGCGCCAAGATCGTGGCGCTTCAACTGCTCCGATATCGCCGCGATGTCGGTCTCGCCGAAGCGAACGGATTTGAGATTTGCCAGGCTCCAATAAGCCGATCCGGAATTGGGGCGGCATTCGATCGCTTTGCGGTAGGCGGCAACGCTCTTCTCCTGAACGCCCATGCCGCGAAGCGCATGGCCGTAGCTGATCCAGGATTCCGCGCGGTGCGGATTTTCTGCCGCCAGTTGTTCATACAGCTTGAGCGACTCCTGGCCCTCGCCGATCGATTCGAGAATGTTGGCCTTGAGTGCGCGGAAGAGCGGGTTGGTTTCATCGACAGTCAGAAGGCGATCGATTTCCGTTCGCGCGGCCGCGAAGCGGTTGAGTTGGAAAAGGAGCGCTGCATAGTTGAGTCGCGCAGTGTCGAAGTCGGGTGCAGCGGCCAGGCAGCGCTCCAGCAATGATACTGCATCGTTGAACTGTCCCTTGCGGACGGCGATCCGCGCCAGAAGGGCTAGCGCGTCGGCATCGTTGGGACGCTTTTCCAGAAATTCGTTCAGTCCGGCCTCAGCCAGGTCGGGGCGATTGTTGAGAAGTTGCGATGCGATCTTGTTCAGATGCTGATTGCGGAGCGGCCGTTGCGCCTCGAGCTTCTGCGAAGCGAGGACAAACTGGTCGCCGTCGGCCGGCGTATCCTGCGGGCGGTCGTTAACGCGGTCTTTCATCAAATCCATTGTCCCCTGGGATACCAACGGCGGCGGTTCGCGATAACTACCACCGAAACCGGACACAAAAGAAAAGGGCGGCCACAAGCCGCCCTTTCCCCACAAAGAATTACCTTTGTAATTACGCAGAGGCTTCTTACTTGCTCTTGCCCTTCAGCACGAACATGTGGTCGCCCTGGCCGTCCGCGATGCAGACGTTTTCTTGCGTATAGGTGGTGCAACCCGTGGCAAAGCCGTTGCCCGCGTTGACCCACTGGGCTGGTGTGCCTTCCGACGTGGACTGGTTTTCCCAGCCCCATTCGCCGCCGGCGGAGAAGTCCAAGTTGGCCTGTACGGACATCCAGTACGTGCCTGCCTTCAGCTTCACCTTAGGTGCTGCGATGACGAAGGAACCGAAGCTGTCGGAGCCAGTCGCTGTGAAGGATGCAACAACCGACTTCGGATGACCCTTCTTATCCTTGTAGAACGTCACGTTCTCGGAGACAGCAGGACCCGAGCCATTGAAGTACACGCCGTTGACGTCGATTTCCGAGATGATCCACTTCGAACCGCTCGGAACCGTGAAATCGTCTGCAGCCTGAGCGTCGTACTGATCGAACGACGATTCAAAGTTCTGCGAAACGATACCGATACCGCTGTCATTGGCGCTCTGGTCATAGAGCGTGCTGAGGCTACGGTTCACGGCATTGCGATTGATGCTGTGCGCTTTGACGGCGTGCTGAGCCATCGAAGGATGGGAAGCGGCGGAAGCACCACCGGCAGACAACGCAAGTACCGCCGCGGCGGCGAGAAGTACGGACTTATTCATAAGAACTCCCTCTGTTTGCAATCGAAAGACAACCCCATCGATTGACGAAATCGTGACCCGAAATTTACAATTGGGCAAGAGGGAATAATAATGCGAAAGTTCCCTGCAAAATGAATGTCTTAGGTTGAATCTGTCTTGTCCGATTTCGGTCAACGCGAAGATTTATGGGCTTTTTTTAATGAGGTCGGAGATCCGGCACGCACTTCAAAGACCTGGTCGCAGATTTCCGGTTTTCGAGAAAAATGGCCGGCCGCCGAAAAAATCGTCTGGACAGGCACGGGAAAATTTTCCGGTCAGACCAATTGCCGAGTTTCGAGTGCCCAAAGACATCAAGCTGAACGAACGATCGCGCGTGGTGGCCTGCCAGTTGCCTTCTGAGAGCGACCTCCGTAATTGATCGCAGTGAGTGCCGGCTTAGCTCAGCTGGTAGAGCACCTGATTTGTAATCAGGGGGTCACAGGTTCGAGTCCTGTAGCCGGCACCAGTCTTCGCGACGCGATAGCGGAGCGAAGACTGCCCGGCGTAGCCCAAAGGGCGAAGCCTGGGCTGGTTGCCGCGCGCTTCGCCTGGCAAGCCGCCCTTCGCATACAAGCCATCCTTCGCAAATCAACGCGTTGAAGAAGCAAGCTTGCTCTGCGCGAAGCGGCTGATGAGCTGGCGCAGGCCCGGCTCGCCGACGGTGGCAATCGCATCAGCCACGGTGCACCAGCGCGATTGCCGCGCGCCTTTTTCGGCCCAGGTCCGGCGCTGCTGCGTCACTTCAAGGGCGAACACATCGACCTTGCAGGGTACCGCCTCGCCATCCTTGCGACGCTTGAAGTAGCGAAACGAGCCGATCGGCTTTTCGTCAATGGTGCCGCTCACGCCTGCCTCTTCCAGCGCTTCACGCGCTGCGCATGCGTACGGAGAGAGATCGGCGATGGGCCAGCCCTTCGGCACAATCCACCGCTGTGTCTTCAATGTCGTGATGAGGAGGATTTCGAGCGTCCCGTTCGACATGCGCCAAGGAAGGGCCGCGAACTGCGCATGGCACCGCACCTTCGACGCTACAGGGCTCGCCAACGCTGCGCGCATGTCACCCAAACGCAGTAAACGCAAAGTAAAATAGAGCCCCAATGACCCCAGCCGCCGGCATTGTAATCACCCAAGCGATAACAATGTCTTTCGCCACATTCCAGCGCACGGCGGATGTCCGCCGTGCCGCGCCCACACCGACAATCGCGCCCGTGATCGTATGCGTGGTGGAGACCGGAATGCCCAAACCTGTTGCCAGGAACAATGTGATCGATCCCGCCGTCTCCGCGCACACACCCTGAAGCGGCGAAAGCCGGGTAATTCGCTGACCCATAGTACGCACGATACGCCAGCCGCCAAACAACGTACCGAGCGCCATCGCGGCCTGACATGCCAGCACTACCCAGAACGGCACGTGAAACGTCTTGCCCAGCGCGCCATGTGCAAACAGCAATGCGGTGATAATGCCCATCGTCTTCTGCGCATCGTTGCCACCATGACCGAGTGAATAGAGCGAGGCCGAGACGAACTGCACCTTGCGAAACAGACTGTCCACGCGCGTTGGATTTGAACGCACGAACATCCACGAGACCCCGAGCACGAGCAAAAGAGCAAGGACGAAGCCAAGTGCCGGCGACAGGAAGATTGCGCCGGCGGTCTTGGACAAACCCGCCCAGACAATTGCGTGCATACCGGAATGCGCGACGCCCGCGCCGACCAACCCGCCGACCAGAGCGTGAGAGGAGGACGACGGAATACCCGCGAGCCAGGTGACGATATTCCAGACGATCGCCCCCATTAGCGCGCCGAAAACCACCGCGTCGGTGATCGTGTCCGGGGCTACAATGCCTTTGCCGATGGTGGCAGCGACGCTTAACCCGAAGACAAGAAAGGCTATGAAGTTGAAGAAAGCGGCCCAGGCAACCGCATAACGCGGCGCTAGGACGCGCGTGGACACAATCGTGGCGATGGAATTGGCGGCGTCGTGCAAGCCATTTAGAAAATCAAACGTCAGCGCCACGCCGACCAACGCAACAAGCAGCAGCGGTACGCCGTCGATCGTCATACCTGCTCGATCACGATACCGCTGATGCGGTTTGCCACGTCCTCGAACCGATCCATGACTTTCTCGAGATGGTCGTAGAGTTCGACGCCGATGATGTATTGCATGGCGTTGCCACCGCTATGCCGCTTGAACAGCGCCTTGATGCCGAGATTGTTGAGTTCGTCAGCGTGATCCTCCAGGCGAATGATCTCGTCGGTGACGGCGTTCAACCGTGTCGAATTCTCGCGCAGCGAACCTAGCAAGGTCACAGCTTCCATCGTGAGCTTCGCAGCCTTGACGATGCTGTCGCCCATCTCACCCATCTCCGGCTCGAAGCTCGTGACTTCGAACAGGCGGATCGCTTTGGCCATCTTCTGCATCTGGTCGATGGAGTCGTCGAGCGCGTCGATGAGGTCTTTGATATCGGCGCGGTCAAACGGTGTGATGAATGAGCGCCGCATCAAAAGCAGGACGTCTCGCGTGATGGCGTCGGCTTGGGTCTCGAAATCCATGACGCGCTGCGCGGCCAGCGCTGCGCCGTCACCACCCTTGAGCACTTCGCGAAGAGCTTCGGCACCGCCGACAATCGTCTCGGCATGGCGCGAAAACAGTGCGAAAAAACGCTCTTCGCGCGGCATAAGCGCCTGAAACCATCTGAGCATTCCGCACTCCGATTCGGACCGACATGCCGATCAATTCAGATGCTTTGCTACCGCGCAAGTGTGAAATCTCGTGCTAGCCTTGCGCAATGAGCCTTCCGATCGACGGTATCTGCGACCCGAAATTCTTGCGCCTGAAAGACGCGTTTGCGGAAAACTTTGCGAGCCGCGGTGAACCGGGCGCGGCCATCGCGCTCTCGGTCAACGGGCATGTCGTCGCCGATCTTTGGGGCGGGTGGCGCGACGCGGCACGAACCAAGCCCTGGCAACGCGACACGCTGGTCAATTTCTTTTCGGTGAGCAAAGCGCTGTGCACGATCGCGGCACTGCGTTTGGTCGAGCGAAGAGAGCTCGCTCTCGATGTGCCAGTCGTTTCTGTCTGGCGGGAGTTCGCACAGGCTGGAAAGGAAACGATCACACTGCGCCAAATTCTATCCCATCGCGCAGGCCTTCCTTCCATCAGCGCGCCCATGCCGGAAGGCTCGGCGTTGAACTGGTCACAAATGACGGACGCGTTGGCCGCGCAAGAGCCGTGGTGGGAGCCCGGCACGGCGCATGGCTATCACGTCAACACCTTCGGGTTTCTCGTCGGCGAGATCGTGCGGCGCGTCGATGGCCGCACCATAGGCACGATCCTGCGCGAGGAGATCGGCGCACCACTCGGCGCCGATGTGCATATCGGACTGCCTGCACGCGAACATGCTCGCGTTGCCGAATTTCTGTGGCCGGATGTTCCTTCGGCGCACGGCATGCCAGCCGCCGATGAGTTGATGCGTTTCAATGCCTATTGGAACCCACCGGGCATCTCTGGCGGCGGCTGGGTAAATCGCCCTGAGTGGCGTCTCGGTGAAATCCCGTCGACAAACGGTCACGGCACGGCACGCGGCATCGCATGCATTTATGCGGCACTTGCAAATGGTGGCGAGATCGGCGGTGTGCGTCTTCTCGACTCGGAAACGCTAAGCGCCGCAACGGTCGAGCATTCGCACGGGCACGATCTGGTCAATCAACGGCCGAGCCGTTTTGGTCTTGGCTTTCAGCTGACGCAGCCCGAACGGCCGCTCGGTCCCAACCCCGGCGCCTTTGGGCATTTCGGCGCGGGCGGTTCGCTCGGCTTCTGCGATCCCGACAGCGGCGTCGCATTCGGCTATGTCACCAACGACATGGGACCGCGCTGGCAGAATCCACGCAACAAGGCGTTGCTCGAAGCGATCTATGCGACCCTGTAGCTATTCGGCAGGCTGAGGTGCTGGAACCGCGGCGGCCTTGAGGCGTGCCTGACGGCCTTGCTCCCAACGCATCAAAAGCGTCACCACCACGATGGTTCCTGCGTAGACGATGATCTGCAAACCATTCGGCGCGTCGCTGTAACCGACCAGCGTGTGCAGCAGGCGTCCAACAATGGTGTCCTGCGGCAACAGCCACGATGTGTCCCACACCGTGCTCATCAGCACCTGCAGGTAACCCGCCTGCTGCAGGAACAGCACAGCCTGCGCCGCCATGCCTGCGGCGAGCAACGTAATAAGACCTGACGTCACCCGGAAAAGCTTGTGCGCCGGGATTGCGAGCAACCCGTAGTACATCAGCGCCGACATCGCGCCACCTGCAATCACGCCAAGCGTGCCGCCGAGAAGCAGCGATGCCATCGTTGTTCCCGGCTGCGAGGCAATGCCATAGAGAAAGAGGACCACTTCCGAACCTTCGCGAAGCACCGCGACGCCGACCACAATCGCGAGTGCCGTCAGCGTGCGTTCGCCAGCAGCGACCTGCGCGCCGACTTCGCGCATCTCGTGTGCCATCTGGCGGCCGTGTCCCGCCATCCAGACATTGTGCCAAGTGAGCATCACGACCGCGAGAAGCAGCACCGACGCGTTGAACAATTCCTGTCCCGACCCCTGGAACAGGGATTCGAGTTCGCCTGCGAATGCCGCGACAAGGCAGGCGCCGATCACACCGCCGCCGACGCCATAAGCGACCCACAGCGAGCGGCGCGGAACGCCCTTGCTCGCGGCCAGCACGATACCGACGATGAGACCGGCTTCGATGATCTCGCGGAAAACAATCAGGAGACTTGCGAGCATCTTCTACTCTGCAATCACAACGCCTTGCGCCGTGGCGGAATGAAATTCGCCCATGAAGGGATAGCGGCCCGGCGCCAGCGGACGGATGCGCACATTGCCTGTCGTGTTGCCGGCAACGATTTTCTCGACCTTAAGAGATGTGGAATCGAACTCTTCGACCGTCGTGTCCTCGTTGGTCATTGTTATGACCATTGGAATGTTGGCCTTCACATGAATTTCGGCCGGGGTGAATTTGTGATCCTTGAGCTTCAGCGGGATCGCGTCGTTGGCCAGTGCGGGCGTGGAAAAAAATGCGGCCACGGCGGCTGCGGCAAAAATCATTTTCATAAGAAGGGCCTCGAAATATTGCTCCCCTCCTATAGGCTAGTTGCAAGTCATTCGCAAGTACAGTCGCAAACTCAGGTTTGCCACCACACGCCGACGGTAATCCCTTGTTCTACCAGCGAGTTTTGTCCCGCGGGCGCGATGAACGCCCCCAGTTGCATGGAATAGCGACCCCACAGTTTCCGGACAACCGACAATTCGATCTTGTGCGTGCGGAAATAGGTATCAGGCGGATCTGCATCGCCGCCACTGACCACATTGAAACTCTGCAGCATCACCATCGTCTTCGCTCCGAACCAGATTCCGCCGGTGAGATCGAGTAGCGTTTCATTGGGACGCGGATGGGTGATGTCACGCTCGGCGAACTCCACATCGGCAAAACCATTCCAGCCAAGCAGCTTGAAGTTCTTGCCGTAGAGAATACGCAGCTCCGCGATGCTGGCGGTGTCGGTGCTGCGTGAATTGGAGAGATCGAACGCGCCGGAATTCCGATATGAAGCCTGCAAAGAAAAAATGCCGAACTTGTCGAGGACGCGGTAGCGTGCGCCCACCTCAATCGAGAGAGCGTGAGCGAAGACAGGTGCCTTGTCGGCCCAGATGGACTCAGCAACGACGTATTCCGGCGCGGCGAACAGGGTAAGCCTGTCGTTCCACCCATACTCAACAAGATCGCGGGAATTCAGCTTCGTGAAGCGGATCGGCGCTTTGGCATTGCCCCGGCCGTCATAGCCATCGAGCGCACGGGCATAATCAATTGTGGAAATGGTCAGCCAGTGATGCGCGTCTTGCGTCCATGCACCCGCGCGCGACGCCTCTGGCAGGAGCAGGAGCAGCAAGCCGCAGGCGAGACGTCGGCCAAATTCACGCATGGCTGGAGCCTTCGTCACTCAACCCATGCGTTGTCTTCTCCCAATGAAATGGTTTGGTGACGAGATGCCACAGCCCGCGGTAACCAGCTATGGAGATCAACATCCAATAGATCGCAACCGTCAGACCATAGGGCGCGAGCTTCGGATCGCCACGGCGCGCGGGTCCGGCAACCGCGAGATATGTCAAAAGACCGTTGGACCCAATGGCGCCGACCGCAGATGCGTAGCCGAGCGTGTCGCCGGGGAAGTTGCCGAAAATCGGAAGCGGTATTGCGTAAGATAGTGCGAAGATCGCCCACAGGATCGGATTGATGAGCGCCGAGAGCACCGCGCCGCCAACGAACAACTGGAACGCGAGGAATCCGCCGATGCCGACATGTCGGATAAGAGTGCCGGCATTGCGGCCGTGCACGAGCCACGTCTGCATATAGCCTTTAAGCCAGCGTGAGCGTTGTTTTATCCAGACGCCGACCTGTGTTGGCGCTTCCTCGAATGTCGTCGAATCGAGCATCGCCGTGCGATAGCCGAGTTGTGCGAGGCGGATGCCGATATCGGCATCCTCTGTGACATTGAACGGATCCCACGCGCCGATCTCGCAGAGCACCGCGGTGCGGAAATGGTTCGACGTGCCGCCGAGCGGCATCGGAACGCCGAGCCTTTCAAGACCCGGTAACAGCGAGTTGAACCAGAGAAAATAATCGAGTGCAAAAAGTTTCGGCAGCCAGCCCTCCTGATTGTAGAACGCGAGCCGCGCCTGGAGGCACGCAACGGCGCGCGGTAAACTGCGGAATGCGGCCACAGCTTTCAGAAGTTGGTCCGGTTCTGGGCGGTCTTCTGCGTCATAGATGACAAGCAGATCGCCACGCGCATGGCGCAACGCGAAGTTCACCGCCTTGGGCTTTGTTCGCGGCAGGCTCGGCGGCACGCGCACGACCTCGAAGCCCCGCAATTCTCGCAGTTCGTCGCAGGCCTTCGCGGTCTCTTCGTCATCCGCTTCCACGATGAGTTTGACGTCCAGCCGGTTCGACGGATAGTCGAGAGACAAAAGCGCGCGGCACAGATCCGGAACAATTTTGGCTTCGCGATAAAGCGGTACGAGGATCGAATAGACGGGCAGGTTTGGATCATCGTGCGATGGCAAAGCGATGGGCTCCGCACGCGGCAACCCACCAAGCCACGACAACAGGACGCGGAATAATGTGCCGGCATTAAATACCAGCGACATCGCCATTACGAAAGCGGTGCACATCGCGATAGGTGTTCGCCATGCTGCAAGCGCGATGACGGCGGAAAATGCCGCCAACGCCGCCCCCTGCCCCGGCGTGACGACGCGATGTGCCGAAAGATCTGGCTTCTCGCGTGATAATGCAAATATGGACTCGTCCGTCAGACGCGCGTGATAGCGGCGGCCAATTTCGGTGAGCAACTTTGGCTTGGACGCGTAGACGAGTTGGCATTCGCCGTATGCCGCTCGGATCCAACTCACATTCTCCGGGCTGTCATCGGCCAGCGCGATGATCGTGGCCTCACCGGCCTGACCGATGGGCAGGAAGAGTCGTCGCAAATAGAGCGCAACGGGCTCGCCGTCGGCGCAAAATTCCTTATGGCCGCGCGTCCGCGAAGGGCACGCGTCTGCGGCAGCGTGGAATGGCAACATCCCGCCCTTGCAACATCCGACGATGAAACTGAACCAATGCCGAGCGGTCGCCCGGCAACCAGAAACGCAGCCGGTCGCGAGGACCGGCTGGCTAATTTCTGCAAAATACTACTTAACCGGCGATTATATACTTGACTCAACAAGCCCGATGGCCTAGGTTCTGTCTCAAGGAGACAGGCCATGGCCAAAGGCGCATTGAACAACCCCATCTTTCAGGACAAGACCAAGGCCCGCGTATGGCTGGAAAGCCTGCTTTGGGTTGACGGTCGGTCCTGCGGTTATTGCGGCGTTGTCGATGACAGCACGGCTATCAAGGGCCGTGACGGGTACTACTCCTGCAAATCTTGCCGCAAGCAGTTCACGATCACGGTCGGCACTGTTTTCGAGCGCTCGCACATTCCGCTCAACAAGTGGCTGATGGCCGCCTTCCTGCTTTGCGCCTCAAAGAAGGGCATCAGCGCCCACCAGATGCACCGCATGATGGGCATTACCTACAAGTCCGCGTGGTTCATGATGCACCGCTTGCGCGAGGCAATGGCACCGGCTGGCAAGCTTCCTCCGATGGGCGGCGAAGGGAAATACGTTGAGGCAGACGAGACATTTTACGGCAACAAGCCCGGCATGAAGCGCAAGCACATGGGCTCAAAGCACAAGCACGCGATCTTGGCGCTGGTGGAACGCGGCGGCGAAGTCCGCTCCTTCGTGGTCCCCAAGGTCGGCCTTAGCCTCTATCCCATCATTCTCAAGAACGTGAAGCGCGAGGGAACCAAGTTCCAGACCGACACCGCGCCTTGGTACAAGGGCGCGTCCGACTTCTTCCCCGATCATTCCATGGTCGATCATATGGCCAACGAATATGCGCGCGGCGATGCGACAACGAACACAATCGAGGGCGTGTTCTCAATCTTCAAGCGCGGCATGGTCGGCACGTATCAGCATTGTGGCGAACAACACTTGCACCGCTACCTTGCAGAGTTCGATTTCCGCTATTCCAACCGCGCCGCGCTGGAAATCAGCGATGAAGTACGCGCCGAGAAAGCCCTAAAGGGCATCGTCGGCAAGCGTCTCACCTATCGGCGGATTGGTGGCGAAGCGAACGCTTAGGCAGGAGGCCTTGGCGTTCATTCGCTGGCGCAAGTCTCAGGGTTACGAGATCGCGCCTTTCAAGCCGTATCGTGCGCGTCGGTACTTCAGAGATTGCAGAGCCTAAGCGGCCTTAGTCTCAACGGCGTTCGGCAAATCTTTTTTCCTATTCACCGAATCATAGGTGTTCTTCGCCAAAGTCTGCAAAGAGGCGGCATAGGCCGCCCGCATTGCATCGCTCCAGTGTTGCGACTGCTGCTCGATGGAATCTAACTCCATGCTCAACCATTTATTGTCAAGCCCGGTCATAATCTCCACCATCCGTTGAACGACTCGAATGCTTCAGTATGATTCATCGAGTGTATCCCGGGCAACCCCAGAGGTCGAAAAAATGCTGCCAGCCATCCCAGATCCAGAGCTTTTCTTCGGTTTCTGCTCTCCCGTGGGTGTGGACAATGTGAAAGCCCGCGATCTTCTCATCAATTGTCTGAAAAAGTACGGCTACACCTCCGAATATTTCAAGGTCACCACCTTGATGAAATCAATCAGGCCGAAAGATATCGAGTTGAAGGAAACTCCACTCGAAGACAAGTACGACAGCTACATAAAATATGCCAACCGCCTCCGTGAAGTCACGGAGCTGGATTGGGGGCTTTCAGTATTGTGCTGCACCGCTGTCAGAAACTTCAGGCGAAATGAACACGTAAGGCGAAATGAAAAACCTGACCCTGATGTTTATATTCCGAAGACCGCATACATCTTTGATCAATTCAAGCGCGAAGAAGAGATCAATGTTTTGCGGCAAATCTATAGCCAACTGTTTGTCGTGATCTCGGTCTATTCCGAAAAGAAAAATCGGATGGAAAGGCTGATTTCTCGTATTGCCTCAGATCATTCCGATGCGAGGCCATCGGAAGAACACGCAAGTATCGCCGCCGATCTTATTAAACGTGACCAACACGAAGAGGGCGCTCTTCACGGCCAACGCTTAGAGGACGCGTTTTCAAGTGCTGATCTATTTCTGAACATTGATGACCCTGAGGGATCAGAGAAACTTCTGACAAGGTTTCTTGACGCTCTATTCGGGTCTAATGCTGTTAGTCCAACACACGATGAATATGGCATTTACGCGGCGCAAAATGCGGCGTTGCGCTCCTTAGATTTGTCACGACAGGTTGGTGCGGCAATCTTTTCAGAATCCAACGAAGTGATCACTTTCGGCTGTAACGAAGTTCCAAAAGCGCTTGGCGGTACCTATTGGACGGGGGATCCAGGAGACGCGCGTGACATGAAAAAAGGAAGTGACTCGAATGAAAGAATAAAAAAGTCATTTCTAGTCGATTTCACAAAGCGGCTGAGTAAGGCGGGATTCCTTAAAGGCGAAATCAAAGAAATGGATGTCGCTAGGTTCATCTTAAAAGAAACAGATCGTGGAGGTTCTCTCAGAGACGCACAAGTCATGGACCTCTTAGAATTTGGTAGAATGATCCACGCCGAAATGTCCGCAATATGTGATGCGGCGCGAACTGGTCGCACACTTAAAAACGCCGTTTTGTACTGCACGACATTTCCTTGTCACCTTTGCGCCAAGCACATTGTTGCAGCTGGCATAAAGCGAGTTGTTTACATTGAGCCGTTTCCAAAAAGTTATGCTGAGCATTTGCACGGAGACGCAATCGTTGTTGGTAAATCGGGGGACACTGGCAAGATCGTTTTTGAACCGTTTATCGGCATATCGCCCCACCGCTACCGCGCACTTTTTGCAAGGGAGCGAAGGAAGGATGACGCGGGAAATTTTCAGCAATGGATGGAAAAGGAGCCGCGCCCGATTATTAGGTATACCGTCACAACCTACATTCAGAACGAAAATGCGATAGCGAAAATGTTCAACTCGATAGTCTCAAGCAAAGTAGAAGCTGGGCTCTTGGAAATAGTGAGCTAGCTTTTCTTCCCTCCTTTTTGGGGTTTATGCCCCATCTTCGCCGCCGACTTCACTAGCGCCTCAAATTTCGGCCATGCGTCGGGGTCAAGTTCAATCTCTTGAGCCTCTACCCTTTTTGCTTTGCCTTTATCTTTGCTGCTATCGCTTTTCTTTCGGACCATACGCATTTGATCTCCTGAGACATTGCCAGCATAGCGACCTTTGCAATGCTGAGAAGCATGTCCGCATCGGTTTCCGTTAGCGTTACGCGCGGATGCATCAACGGATTTCGATGATGAAAACGAATTTCATCCACGCTCAATAATGTACGACCATCGGGGAGGTATTTCTGTTTCGGCTTCTTGTCTTTGACCTTCTTGAGAGCCTCTACATAATCGTTCCAGCCCCTGAGAGTTTCGCCAGGTTTGTTGGCAAATGTCTGATAGTATGTCTCCAGCACCGCCTCCACTGCGCGAGCAGAGTGATACCCGGATGCAGTGTACAAGTCGAAAGCAAAGCAGCGACACGCTGCCTTGAAATCGGCCATCGCCTTTATTCCGATGATGTGGCCCAATTCTTCCGGAAACGCTTTCTCGCCATGCTCAACAAGCGCGACAACGGACGTGATACCACGCTGCGGGATGTGATAGGATGTACCTTCGCGCATCTCCTCTGCAAAAACGGTCTCAAACTTATCCAGCGCATTTGTAACCATGGACAATTCCCATGATTCGATCTTCTTCGTGCCTCGTGCTGGAAAATCCCATTTGCACTTTCCCTCCTCATCTAGAGCGAAAGTCCCGTCCGGATTCTTGGCATAGAAGTTTCGGTTGATCGTATTTTGAATCGCTTGGCGAACTTCGGACGCCTTGCCAGCGGATACTCCCAAGGCAAAGGGTGTTCCGCTCAGCATCTTATCGATCTGAGCTTGAGCTAAACTAAGGTCCCAAAACGCATCGAAGGCATCAACATTGGAGGTGTCTGCTTTTCGTAGCTTTTGAAAAGTCTGCCCGATCTCATAGAGGGCAAACTGATTTATCTTTTCCATTACCGGTGCCTCTTCCGCGCGACTCGCGCCAGCCGGGAAAGATAGCACTTCCCCATGACGGGGCTGAATAAGCGCCTCCATGGCGCATTCCTAACGGTCCCCACCTCATACAACTTAAGTGGCGATTACATATCGAGGCGGGGACCTCGCTATCTCGCCTCAACGGCCTGTCACGCTGGGTTTTTGTGCCCGACAGAGATTCGTTGAGTCAAGTATATAATCGCCACTTAACCGGCAATCACCTAAAAGTTGTATTATTTGACCTTTGCCAGAGGATCGGTCAGCGGCACCGCGCTGACTTCCGCGAACCGCCGTCCGGCTTCTTCCGCTTTCGGATCGACCGGCTGTTGCGAGATCTGACGGCCGAGCGCGATGACGTTCGGGATTTCGTCATCGGTCATCTCTTTCATCTTCTGCTTGCGCGCGAACGCCTTCTCGATGAACGGCGCGAGTTCCTCGTTCTTCTTGCGCTGGCGTTCGGCCTCATTCGCCTTGAATTCCGGCATGATGTCGCGACCGAAGAGTTCGAGCGCTTCGCAGATGTGCTCGTGCTTGTTGCGGCCACCCTGCTGGATGAACGCGACCTGATCGACGCCGGACGCAGCGAATTTCCGCAGATGCGCACGCATCTCGTCCGGCGTGCCCATGCCGCCGCTACCGGGATTGGCGGGCATGTGATCTCGCGCGGCTTCGAAGTTTTTCCAGATGTCGGTGCGGCCTGGCTTGTGCTCGCCGAAGATATAGTGGTGCCCGAGCGCGTAGCCGAAGAACCGGAAACCGTCGAGGCCGCGGCGTAACGCCTCCTCGCGGTCATTGTGCACAGAGAAACCCGTGACCATCGCGATATTGGCGTTCACGGCATGCCCGATCGGTACGCATTCTTCCCGGATGATGCGGTAGTAGTCATCGACCCACTGCTTGGCTTCCGCCGGATCGACAAACGCGAACGTCAGCGCGCCAATACCTAACCGCGCCGCCATCTTGATCGTCTCGCGGTTCGAGCACGCCACCCACACCGGCGGATGCGGCTTCTGTACCGGCTTGGGCACAATGTTGCGGCAGGGCATCTCGAAATATTCGCCTTTGAACCCGGGATACGGATTCATCACCATCATGTTGAGACATTGCTCGACGGTTTCGCGCCACATTTCTCGCTTCTTCTCGACCGGCACGCGATAGCCGCCGAGTTCGAGAAGCGCGGAGGATTCACCCGTGCCGAACTCGACGCGGCCATTCGAAACAAGATCGAGCGTCGCGATGCGCTCGGCCACGCGCGCGGGATGATTGTAGCCCGGCGGCATCAGCACGATGCCGTGGCCGAGGCGGATATTCTTGGTGCGTTGCGAGCACGCCGCAAGAAATACTTCCGGCGCGGAGGAGTGCGAATACTCTTCCAGGAAGTGATGCTCAACTTCCCACGCGTGATCGATGCCGAGCTTGTCGGCGAGCTCGACCTGATCGAGCGCATCCTGAAACAGCTTCAGTTCGTCGCCTTCGTTCCAGGGACGCGGCAATTGATGTTCGTAGAAGATGCCGAATTTCATGAGGCGCTCTTACGGTTGGGGTGTGAGGAGAGTGAGCGGGTTGTGATCCTTGACGCTCGCAAGCGCGGGCGAGTTTGACGCGGCGTCGAACGCAGCGAGGATTGCCTGGAAGCGCGCTTCGGCGAAGGCCTTCATCGCCGGATGCGTGAAGATATAGAGCTCGCCATTCTGCACGGCTTCGAGCACGCGGTTGCCGACGATGTCGGGATCGATGCCGTTCAGCACATTCTGCGCTGCCTGTTCGCGCGTGTCGCCGACGCCGGGATCGACATCACCGACGCCGCCATATTTGTCCTGCCGCGCGCGGCCGCTTTCGTGAATGCGCGTCTTGACGAAGCCGGGACACAGCACCGAGACGCCGATGTTCAGTGGTGCCAATTGTCCGTGCCAGCCTTCGCTCATCGCTACGACGGCATATTTTGTGGCGCAATAGGGTTCGAGGCCCGGCGGCGAGATCATGCCGGCCATCGAGGCGGTATTGATGAAGTGTCCGCCTTCGCCATGGCTCTTGATCAGGGGCGTGAAGACTTCGGTGCCGTAGACGACGCTCTTCAGATTGACGTCGATGATCCAGTCCCAGTCGCGGTCGCGCACGGTGCCTATCGGGCCGCCGACGGCAACGCCGGCGTTGTTGCAGACGATGTGCACCTTGCCGAATGCGGCGATGGCTTCGAGGGCCGCTTCGCGCACCGCGCCGCGCTCGCTGACATCGCAATGCACTGGAACGGCCTTGATCTGCTCGGAGGCGAGACGTTCGGCGGCTTCCCTGGCGGCGTTGTCGTCGATATCGGCGAGGATGACATTCATGCCGGCGCGGCCGAAGGCGCGGGCCATCGACAGGCCAAGGCCGCTGGCACCGCCGGTCACGAACGCGGTTTTGCCTTTGAATTCCTTCATCACGCAGCTTCCTTTTGTTCGAGACTTTCGAAGCGGCGCAGCAGTGCGTCGCCATCGGGGCGCGCGCGGAACATCGCTTCGAATTCCTTGCGCGTCTGCGCGCGATCCCAATCGGCGTTCGTCACCGAATGCCACTGCACCATGCCGTGCCAGACGGGATCGATGAACGTCGCGCCCTTCACGCGCAGCCTGTCCGCGGTCTTGAATGTGAAGCTGCGTAGCTCCGAGACCACGGCCGTCAGGTAGCCGACATGCGGCGCCTCGTCCTGGCGGATGCGATCGACAAGATCGGCGGCGTGCAGCGCGACATCGCGGCGATCGGTGAAGTTGCGCGGATCGCGCATCACATTGGTGCAGAAGTTGAAGAACTTCTCCGCACGAACTTCGATCATCAGCACGTTCATCAGCAGCAATATCCAGCGCTCATGCTCCGGCGAAACCTGCGGCATCAGCCTGCCGGTCTCTGGACGCGCCAGCGATGCAGGCACGTCGGCATGCGGAAAAGCGTGTTTGCCGAACAGCATGTCGCGCACCGCGAACCACATGGCATCGTGACCGCCGAGCGTGCCGTCGCCGCCTTCGTCCAGGCCGTGCGCGCGCAGCAGGCCCTTGTTGAGATGCGCGGTCGCGGTCTCGGAGATGTCGTCTTCGACGATTCTCTGGAAATCGGGCGCTTCGGCTTCGGCGAGCATGCGGCCGCGGGCTTCGATCACGCCGGTGACGCCGAGCGAATCCCACAGCGTCTGACCGAAACCGGATTCCAGCAGAAGGCTTTGCTGCGCGATGTTTGGAAACGAGCTGCGCGCATTCAGCTGTTGCGACGCATCGACGAGATCGTGGCCACGTGCTGTCAGCGCGTCAGACCAAGCCTTAATCGCGGGCCAGCGATGGAGCGTGCGCGGCGAGATGTAATTTCCGCAGGCGTCGAAGCCGCCGTGGAGGCGATAACCGGCTTCGAGATGCGGCTTCGCATACGGATGATCGGCGAGAATTTCGTCGCGCGTGTAGACGCGTTTTCCCATCGCATTTCCTCTTCGGGCCAAGTCTGAAATGCCCGGCTTCGATAGAACTGATAATTTGTCAGTGAAGAGGGATTGTCAATCACGGCTTCAGCGCGCGGACCAGGAAGCGCGTGAGGTTGTCCACCAGATCCTGACGCTTGCGGCCGGCGCGGTAGCCTTCGGCGCCCACCTGATGAATGCATCCCAGGATCATCTGCCCTGCGATCTCGGGATCGTACAGACGCGACGCGGTGCCGGCCGCCATCGAGCGTTTCACATGCTCTGCCCAATCATAGCCCCAGCGGATCAGGAGCGGCGTCGCCTGCGCGCCTTCTGCGTCGATTACCGCTTCATCCGTCATCGCGGCGCCCAACACACCGGGATGCGATTCCGAATAGTCGTAGATCGCGTTCAGCGAAGCGGCGATGGTGTGCTCCAAAGAACCGTCACTCGCGGCGACGCGCGAGTCCACATATTCCTGAAGCTCAAGGCGCGCATCTTCCACGAACGCAAGGAAACACGCGCGCTTGTCGTCGTAGTGCAGATAGAACGTGCCGTGACCCAGACCCGCTTCACGCGCGATGTCCTGCGGACGCGTTGCGTGATAGCCGCGCTCCACGAACAATTTGCGCGCCGCCTTCTTGAGTTTGGCAAGACTTTCCGGCTTGCGCCGTGCCGGCCGAGCGTCCGTCTTTGTCAATGTTTCCGAGTCCATGCGCGATATTTCACTGTCCGTACACTGTAAGTCAAACCACGATGATGGAACCCGCGAAGCATTGGCGTTAATATGGTTTCCGGAACGCAGGAGGATGTCATGCGCAAACAATTGTATCTCACAGTTGCAGCAGCGGCGTTGTTGGCTTCGCCGGTCTTCGCCATGGGCGGCGGCGGTGGCGGCGGATATGGCGGCATGAACACGATGCCGACGATGACATTCGACGACTACACGACGGCGAAGCGCCTCATCAAGCATCAGGATTATGCCAAAGCGATTCCGCATCTCGAAGCAGCGCTCACCAAGCGTCCGCACGACGCCGACGTTCTGAATTATCTCGGCTACACGCATCGCATGGTCGGTGCTGGCGAGGCCGATGCAACACGCGACAACGACTTCAAGATGTCGCTCGACTACTATCAGCAGGCGCTGGCGATCGATCCGAACCACAAAGGCGTGCACGAATATCTCGGCGAGCTTTATCTGCAGATGGGCAATCTGAACGCCGCACACGGCGAGATGAACAAGCTTGTAATCTTGTGCCCAGATGGATGCGATGAGCGCGACACGTTGAACAAGGCGCTCGCCGCCTATGTTGCGCCTGCCGCGCCGCCAGCTATAACGCCTGCTGCGGCCGCGCCGGCGGTCACGCAGTAGACGGCACTTTTGGCGAGGGCACGCGTTGTTCCCCTCGAAACTTCGAAGGAGCAACGCGCTATGCGCCGACATGTCCTTTCCGCTCTTGCCTTGAGCACGATGCTCGCAAGCCCGGCGCTCGCGATTGATTTCGCCGGTCCGCAGGGCGACCGGCGTGCGCGCGTCGAATTCCAGATCGGCGTCGACCTGGTTCAGCACCAGAAATTCGACGAAGCGACGGCACACCTCGATGTCGCGCTTGCGCAATTCCCGGACGATACCGATATCCTGAAATATCTGGGCTTTGCGCATCGTATGATCGCGAAGAATCGCGAGGGCACCTCGCATGACAGCGAATTGCGCCTGGCGAACGCCTATTACATCCGTGCGCTCGATATCGATCCGCGCAATCGGGAATTCCTCGAATATATGGGCGAGTTGTATCTTGAGATGGACGATCCTGCCGCGGCGGATGCAAAGCTCGCGGCACTGACGCGGCATTGCCCGAACGGTTGCCAAGAGCGTGACGCGCTCGCAACGGCGATTGCCGCTTACAAACCGCCACCGCCGCCCGTGCATGCGCCGGCCGAACTGGCGCCGCCTGCGGACGATTGACGCCAGGTGCCTTTACTTCCTTGAACAATTCACGCGCCTCGCGCAGATGCGCACGCACACGCGCCCGGAATTCGCGCACGTCGCGCGTGAAGCGGCCATGAACGAGCCGGTTCTGATTGCCCTTCGGCGCGCCGCCCTTGTTAAGTGTCATCGCCGGCATCGTCATCGTCTTCCGGCTCCGGAGGCACATAGGGGATGCCATTCGCCTCTGCCTCTCTTGCTGTCAGCCACTCGACGCGACACTTGAGTTCAAACAGCGCGCCTTTGTTCGGATTGCCGGGCTCCCTGAAAAAAAATGGATTCAGCCCCGGCGAACCGCCGTTTATGCACTCCACGATCGAGCGATGACGGGTCTCGCCCTGTACGGCGTACACCAGCGCGTGCGTGACATCGGCGTTGGATTTGAGCAGCTGCGCGACTGCCTCGCGGCGCAGGCGTTCTTCGGGAGGGGGGTGGTATTCCGGGGTTTCCTTGGTCATGCCCCGGATGTGGGATGGCCGAATACGGCTTCAAATCCTTCTATAGGATATTTTTCTGATATAATGTCACCCAGTCGCCACCACGATCATGGCCGTATAAGGCTATACAGCTGTCGTCATTGATATTTATGGAATTCTTGACTAACGCTCGTAGAAGGAATATAGTCCCATCAAAAGAACAAGGTGGGAATTGGGTGTCATGACGAGCAGGAATCTACGAAAGGTGCTCGAAAGCCCAGCCTTCTGGATCGCACTCATCGGCGCGCTGGCGCAGATCGCCGTCGCGGTTATTGGGCGGCTGTAGGTTGATGCGGTGCCGCGCTGGTCTGCCGCGTTCGTGGTTCACGAAGCTTCACAAGACAGCAACTGCGTCCTCCAAATGGAACACTCCGGCGCCGCAACCGTTAGCGTGGAAACGGGGAATATATCATGCGCCAACTGTTGCTGATCCTGGCAGGCGTCTTCGCCTTTGTCGCGCTTTGGAAGAAGGAAGCGGACGAAGACGGCATCGCTATTGCGGCTTCGCCGTTTCTCGCCGCGCTTGCGATCGATGCGGCCATCCTGCTGCTCAGCCGCAAGCGCAATACACTGCTCAGCGATAGCTGACCGGCTGCTGTCTACTGACCGCTTAGCCCTTGTGCCATGCGCCGCGCGACATCGGCACGCTCGGTCGAACCGAGCACATCGCCTTGGGTCTCATAGAGGCCCTTGAGGAACGCGATGTCCGCGTCGGTGATCGAATCCGGCGCGGATTGCGCGCCGCAAGACGCCGCCATCGTGTCGGCCACGCTCGGCAGCGCTGCACAGCCATCCGACGGTACGACCTGCGACAGCGCGAGCAGCGCGATGTAGTCCGCAACCGTTCCGACGTCGTGACCGGCCAGCTTCGCGGCGTCGGCGACGATCAGGACATTCTCGAACACGCTGGTCTTTTTCGCGCCAAGCCTGCTTCCCTCGATCTTGCGATTGTTGCCCATGACGCCCGCTGGATCGGACGGATCGTCGGTGCGCTGCTGACCTGACGGATCGATCGTGGCGGTCACGTACCAGGCCTGAATGGGATGAGAGACGGTTGCGATATGCATCGCGGTGGTCGTCAGGCGGGTGCCGAAAAGCCATGGGCTTTTTTCCGCGACGCTGTTGGCCATCTTCTGCGTTTCCGGCGTGAACATCACTTCGACGTTTGGTTTGCTGCAGGACGGATCGACCGGCGCGCCGATCTTGGCGGCGACCGCCTTGATACGATCGGAGACAAATTTGTTGAACGCCGGCGGCAGGCCTTGCACAGCCGGACAGACCGGCGCGCGCCAGCGCGCAATCTGTTTGATCGGCGTCAGATCGGTTCGGGATTCGACGAACGGGCCAGAGAGTCTGCCAAGTGTGCCGGGGTCAAGATTTCGCGTTGCGGTGACGACAACCGTTTCGGCGGCGGTGTTGTCCGCGGCGAAGGCTGCGCACGAACCGGTCAGCAGGAGTGCTGCCAACCCGCCGGTCACGGCCCTGAAATGGATGGACTTTGGCATTTCGATCTCCCCTCGCCAGAACGCGGCTTTCGAGAGACATAGTGCGTTCTCGCGATCCGGCAACCCCCGGCTGCCTAGCCTCGCGCTTTTGTGTTCTGGATAGCGCGCCACACGCGTTCCGGCGTGGCGGGCATATCGAGATGTTCAATGCCGATGGCGTCGCAAATCGCGCTGATAATCACCGGTAGTGCGCCGACCGTGCCCGCTTCGCCGCACCCCTTTGCGCCCATCGCATGGGTCTTGCAGGGGATTTCTTCGTAGGCGAAATCGATGTCGGGCATGTCTTCGGCGCGCGGCATCGCATAGTCGGTGAAGCTCGCGGTCAGGCACTGGCCGGTCTCGTCATAGACCGCGTGCTCCATCAGCGCCTGGCCAAGCCCCTGCACCACGCCGCCATGCACCTGGCCCGCGACGAGCATCGGATTGATGACGCGCCCGAAATCGTCGAGCACGCGATAGGACGCGACGGTGACATGGCCGGTGCCGGGATCGATCTCGACTTCACAGATGTGGCAGCCGTTCGGGAACGTCGAGGCCGCGCCCTTGAACAGCGCTTCGCTGTCGAGACCTTTCTCGAAGCCCGGCAGCTTCTCGCGGCGCAGCGTGACCGCGAGTTCGCCGACGGTCATGGACCGCTCCTCGCCCGCGACGCGGAAACGGCCCGTGCCTTCGACAATGTCGAACGTGACGTCCTTGCCGCCGGCCTGCAGCACCTGACCCGCCGCGGTCTTGCCCTTCGCGATCACTTCGTCCGATGCGCCGAGCAGCGCGCCGCCCGCCATGTTGAGCGAGCGCGAGCCGCCGGTGCCGCCGCCAGTGAACCAGTCGCTGTCGCCCTGTTTCACTTCGATGGATTCGAATGGCACGCCGAGTTTTTCCGCGACGACCTGCGCGAACGCGGTCTCGTGCCCCTGTCCGTTCGACTGCGTGCCGACGTGCAGCTCGACGCCGCCATTGTCGGTGAAGCGCACAGCGGCGGGTTCTGCGCCCGCGGCCGCGGTGATTTCGACGTAGTAAGCGAGACCGAAGCCTCGCAGTTTACCCTTCGTTTCCGATTGCTTGCGGCGCGCGGCGAAGCCCGCACGATCGGCGCGCGCGACGCCTTCTTCAAGAAGACGCGGATAGTCGCCGGAATCGAACGCGACGCCCCACCAGTTCTTATAGGGCAGCTCTTCCGGCGCGATGAGATTGCGCTTGCGCAGCTCGACGCGGTCGATGCCCATCCTGAGCGCCGCAACATCCATCAACCGCTCCATGTAATAGGCGGCTTCCGGACGGCCCGCGCCACGATAGGCGTTGATCGGCGCGGTGTTGGAAAAATAGCATTTGATGTTCGTGAAGAACGTCGGCACGCGATAGACGCCGCCGAAAATGCGCGAACCCGCCAACGTCGGAATGAACGGCGCGAAACCCGACAGATAGCCGCCGAGATTGGCGCTGCCGGTGAACCGCAGTGCGAGGATCTTTCCGTCCTTGTCGAACGCGCCTTCCGCGCGCGTGAGCATGTCGCGGCCGTGATGATCGGCGAGATGCGCCTCGGTGCGATCGGCGGACCAGCGCACCGGGCGGCCCGCGATCTTGGATGCGATCAGCACCGCGCATTGCTCGGGATAAAGCCCCGCCTTCATGCCGAAGCCGCCGCCGACATCGGACGAGACGACGCGCACCTTCTCCGGCGGCACGTCGAGGATCTTAGCGACATTGGCGCGCAGACCGCCGGAGCCCTGGTTGCCGGAATAGAGCGTGTAGTGATCCCGCGCCGCGTCGTAATCGCCGATGGCGTTGCGCGTCTCCATCGAGTTCACGATGACGCGGTTCTGAATCATGTCCAGGCTGACGACATGTGCGGCGGACGCGAATGCCGCGTTGCAGTCCTCTTCCTTGCCGTCCGCATAATCGAGACAGAGATTGCCTGCGACCTCGCTCCAAATCTGCGTGCCGTCCGGCGCGGCCTCGAGCGTGCCGACGGCATCGAGCGGTTCGTAGTCGATCATCACAAGTTCGGCCGCATCGCTGGCCTCGGCCAGTGTTTCAGCGACAATGAGCACAACAGCCTCGCCCACGAACGTCACCTGATCCTTGGCGAGGGAATTCTTCGCAACACCCTGCACCGGCGAGCCGTCACGGCTTTTCACCGGCGTATGCGTCGCCATCGGCTTCGCGCCAGCAGCTTCGAGATCAGCTTGCGTCAGCACCGCGATAACACCGGGCGCATCCTTTGCCGCGCTTGTGTCGATAGAGAGTATTTTCGCGTGCCCGTGCGGGCTGCGCAGGAACACGCCCTGCGCCTCGCGCGGCAAACGCAGATCATCCGTGTACTGACCGTGGCCGGTGATAAAGCGGATATCTTCCGTCCGGCGGACGGATTGGCCGGTACCGAATTTCATGACCTGCGGCCTCTTGCTTTCTTAACCTCCCTCTTTGTGGGGAAGTCGGCGAGCGTAGCGAGACGGGCGGGGGACGGTCTATGCGGCAACACCGTCCCCCGCCCGAAATGCTTCGCTACGCTACGCATTTCGACCTCCCCACAGAGGGGGAGGTTAAGGGAGTTAATGCCGATACCCCGGATCGATCCGGTCAAGTTTGCGCAACAGCGCCGGCCAGGCGAGCGCGCCGACCAGACCTTCGAACGCCATCGCGCCCTGGGTCGCGGTCTTTTCCTCGACGCCCTGGTTGACCTTGTACGACTTCATCCCGCCGGCGAGCGCCTTGATCTGCATCGTGCAGGCGCGTTCGAGGTAATACATGCGCATGAACGCGTCAGGGCAGGACTTGCCCAGTGTGAGGGTCCCGTGATTGCGCAGGATCATCGCATGTTTCTGCATACCGAGATCGGCGACGAGACGCTCGCGCTCATCGAGATCGAGCGCGATGCCTTCGTAATCGTGATAGGCGACGTCGCCGGTGATCATCATTGCGTGCTGGTCGAGCGGCAGAAGACCGTCTTCCTGCGCCGACACCGCCACGCCATCATCCGTGTGCAGATGAATGACGCAATGCGCATCGTCGCGGTTCATGTGCAGTGCCGAGTGGATCGTGAAACCAGCCGGATTCACCGGATACGGACTCTCGACGACCTTGTTGCCATCCATGTCGATCTTAACCAGCGACGACGCTGTGATCTCTTCGAACAGTAGGCCGTACGGATTGATCAGAAAGTGATGTTCCGGCCCCGGCACGCGCGCGGAGATGTGCGTGAAGATCATGTCGTCCCAGCCATACATCGCGACGAGGCGATAAGTGGCGGCGAGATCGACGCGCAGCTGCCACTCCTCGGCCGACACCTTGCCTTCGAGCGACTCGATGGCGTGCGCGGCGGGCACCTTCATCTCGAATTTTTCGCGCATGTTCATGGGCGTAACTCCGTTCGGAAATAGCAATTGCCATAGAGTGATACCGGCGGCTTGGGCTGTCAAACCAAGCCGGGGACCGCAAGTTTCGACGGCGGGATGGGGCGCTATGACCGTTCAGCGGCTGGCCTTATTCAGCCTCGATCCACGCAAGGAATTCCTGCGCCAGGTCCGTGATCTGCTTTGCCGTTGCGCCCGGGCCAAGAGAATGCGCCGCCGCTTCAAGCGCACTGCGGCGGCTGGATACTTTCGCCTGTTTTTCGATGCGCATCGCCTGCATCGCAATCCGATCCATTTCAGGGTTGCCTGCCATATCGCTTTCCTTAGTTGACCTCGCGCCTTGGATTTGCATCGCAGCTTCGCTCTGCTTCGCCTTTCGGCGCTCAATCTTGCCGGCGCGATTGGCCGCCTTTGCGCTCCTGAGCAGATCGCCCTCCTCGCCATCGCGCTCGACCGCGCGGCTGAATTCCATCCTGTTCTTGATGCGGTACATCTTCAACATCTCCGCGGCGTCACCAAGCGTTGCCGCGTCTTTGCAATAGAGCGCTTCAAATACTTTCATCACCGTGTCGAGCACGTACGAGTGAGGATGACGGTTGTCCTCTTCCCAGGGATAATCGAACCCCAGCTGTACGATTTCCATAGAGGGGAAGTAAAACAGGCGTGTGTTCAGCTCGTCAGCGTTGTCGCGCAGAAACTCGTCCAGCGCGCCACGTATGATCGCCTTCGACGCCGCATTGGCTGTGAGGCAACTTACCTCGCGAAACGTCGCCGCAAGCGCGATCGGCGATACCGTGAACAGGACTTTGGCGCGCGGCACGTGCGTACGGATGAGCGTGTGGATTCGTGCGATGTCGGCCTTGGTCTCCGCGAACGACATGACCCGGAATTTGTGCCGTTCGGGATTGAACGACTCTTCGGGCACGGCACGCCAAAACGTTCCGCCGGTTTCGGAATCGAACCAGATCTCGGACAGACCGAGGGTTATAATGAAGAACTCGGTGCCGAGGAAGATGTCACGCGTGCGAAGACGGATGTCTTCGTCATAGCCAAAACCCACAGCCTCATAATCGTGCCAAAGATTCTCCGCCTGTTTCTTGTTCTCGAGCGCCCATTCGAATTGGCCAAGAATGGAGGCCGTATTCACCATGCCGTCGCCGAGTCGAGAGATATAGACGTCGGGATCGCGGTCGCTCGACAGATTGTAGCCGATATTCGAGAGATGGCGCGTGATGTTCGCGGCGAAACAGCTTCCAAACGCCGTGACCTTCATGCCCTTGGTGAGGAAAGGCTCGGCCGGCGCCCAGCCTTTCAGGAGATAGTCCGGAAGAAAGCGGTCCGACTGATAATCCTCCCGGTTGGGCTGATAGTTCATCACCTCGCCGCGATGAAACGAGCCTCGCTTGCGCCGAAGTTCGGTCTCACCCGCCGCGATGCGCGCTTTGCGCTCAGCTTTTGCAAGCCTCCGTGCTTCCATCAGATTCTCGTAACAGGGTTATGATCTTCTGCTGCCAGACACCCTATGGCTCTCGACGTCTCGGGACAATTTGACGAGACTGCAAAACCGAAAATATCGCGGTGGGGGCCGATGAATAATATTACAGACACAGGAACCCGCGAACGCGTCGCGATCACAATCGGCCTGTGCTTTCTCGCGGCGATCCTCGAAGGGTACGACGTCCAGGCCTTCGGTATCGCGGCGCCGAAGCTTGTGGCCGCGCTGGCGCTGAAACCGGCCGAACAGGGTTGGGCCGCAAGCGCCGCCATGATCGGACTCACGTTCGGCGCATTGATCGGCGGCAAACTCGCCGATGCGATCGGGCGCAAGCCCGTGCTGTTGATGTCGGTCGCGCTGTTCGGTGTCGGTGCGCTATGGACCGCGACGTGCGGCAGCTTTTTTGCGCTGCTGCCTGCGCGCTTCGTGACAGGTCTCGGATTCGGTGGCGCTTTCCCCGTGCTGATCGCCATCGCCGCAGAAGTCAGCGCACCGTCGCGGCGAAGCGCAGTCACCTGCGCCCTGTTCTGCGGCATGCCGGCGGGCGGCTCCCTCGTGTCGCTGTTCGCCAACATCGCGGGAGAGCATTTGGATTGGCGGATGATCTTTATCGTCGGCGGTGCGATGCCGCTCGCCATCCTGCCGCTGCTCTGGTTCTTCCTTAGGGAGACCAGACCCTCACGCGAAGATGGCGCGAACGCAAAATTGCTGTCTGCGATGTTTGGGAACGGACGCGCCACGGCGACGATCCTGCTCGCATCGGCGAGTTTCCTTGCGCTTGTCGTCCTCTATATGATCCTGAACTGGTTGCCGTCGCTGGTGGTCGCCAAGGGGCATTTGTCTGGCGACGGCGCTGCCGCGTCCTTCGCGTTCAACATCACGGGTGCTGTGGGCACATTGCTGCTTGGCTTTCTCGCCGATTTTGCGGGCGCGCGACGCACATTCATGCTGGCGTATGCCACGATCCTGGTCTCGCTTTATTTCCTCGGCACCGCGCAATCGGTGCTCATGATCGTCACCTATTCGGCCTTGCTCGGTCTTTTCACGTCCGGCGTTTCCATCCTCCTGTATGGCTTCGCGCCAGCGCTGTATCCGATGAATGTGCGCGCTGCGGCTTCCGGTGCAATCGTCGGTGCGGGACGGCTGGGCACCATCGCCGGGCCTTTGCTTGCGGGACAGCTCCGGCAGATCGGATGGTCGGCCGAATTTGTCATCGATGCGATGCTGCCGATCGTTGCTCTGGGTGCGGTATGCGCGATCACATTGACGTCACGGTTCCGCACGCCGATCGCGGCAAAGATTTCGCAACCCGCTTAAGCGCGGATTCGCGCGACCGCTTTCAGCCAGCCGTCATAAAGCAGGTCGCGTGCGGTGACGGCCATTATAGGCTCGAAGCGGCGGTCGAGTGCCCAGCGCGCCGCGATTTCGGCGGTATCTTTGAACAATCCAGACGCAAGTCCCGCGAGATAGGCTGCGCCGAGCGCGGTCGTCTCCGTCACCATCGGGCGCTCGACGGGAAGACCTGTGAGATCGGCGAGGCGCTGGCAGAACCAGTTGTTGCGCACCATGCCGCCATCGACCTTGAGCGCGGCAGGCGGATCGAGCCCCGCCACCTTCATGTCGCGGCCCATCGCTTCGAGAAGATCGCGGGTCTGATAGCAAACCGCATCCAGCGCAGCGCACGCGATTTCGGCGGCACCCATGTCTCGCGTGAGGCCGAGGATCGCGCCACGCGCATCCGGATCCCAATAGGGCGCGCCAAGACCTGTGAATGCCGGCACGAAATAGAGTCCGTCGGCAGGCTTCGCGGTTTTCGCCAGCGCCTCGATCTCTTCCGCGCTGCGGATCAGGCCGAGCGCATCGCGCAGCCACTGCACGACCGCGCCAGCGATGAAGATACTGCCTTCGATGGCATAAGCCGTATCCGCGCCGATGCGGTATCCGCTGGTTGCGAGCAACCTGTTGTTGGATGACGGCACCGTCGCGCCTGTGTTCACCAGCGCGAAACATCCCGTGCCATAGGTCGATTTCACGTCACCCGGCTTGAAACACGCCTGTCCGATAGCCGCTGCCTGCTGATCGCCCGCGACACCCCGAATGGGAATTCCACCGAGCGCATCCGCAACACCAAAATCACCGGCGCAGTCGCGCACCTCCGGCAGCATGGCGCTAGGCACGCCGAACAGCGCGCACATCTGCGCATCCCAGGCCAGCGTCTTCAGATCGAGCAGCATTGTCCGCGATGCGTTGGTCACGTCGGTCGCGTGGACTTTGCCGTTCGTCAATTTGTAGATCAGCCAGGTGTCGATGGTGCCGAAGCAAAGCTCGCCGCGTTCGGCCCGCGAGCGCGCACCCGGTGCATGATCCAGAACCCATTGCAGTTTCGTCGCCGAGAAATACGGGTCGAGCAGCAGACCGGTCTTTGCGGTGACCTTCTCTTCCCACCCCTGCACTTTTAACTCACGGCAGCGATCCGCCGTGCGGCGGTCCTGCCAGACAATGGCGTTGTGAATCGGCTTAGCGGTCGCGCGGTCCCACACCACGCTGGTCTCACGCTGGTTGGTGATGCCGATGGCGACCACATCCTTCGCCTCCTTCAGCACAGCACGACAACAGGCGAGTGTCGCCTGCCAGATTTCCTCCGCATCGTGTTCGACCCAGCCATTGGCCGGGTAGATCTGGCGAAGCTCAATCGCGTGCCGCGCCACCGGACGTGCGTCGGCGTCGAACAGGATCGCCCGCGTGGACGTTGTGCCCTGATCGATGGCGAGAATGTGCGGCTTTTGCGTCATTTCGGGATGAGGTTCGGTGAACGAAGGAACTAGCTTAACACGCTGTTAACGCCATTTCGCTAGAAGTTCCTTTCGCTCTCGAAGGGACGAAAGCGAGATCATGGTTACGGGGCATGCTTTGGGACTGACCGCGCGCGACATGAACGACATGGGCAGGCTCGCCCAGCTCGCCGCCAACCCGCAAGGCACGACGCGCGAGGAAATCTTCCTGGCTGTCGCCTCGCTCTATCGCGTCCAGGGCTCCTATCTGAACGAACGCGAGCGCAGCTTGATGCGCGAAATCCTGCGCCGTCTCGCTGGCGCCGTGGAAATGACGATCCGCATCGCGCTCGCTGAACGGCTTGCAGACGACGCATCCGCGCCGCACGACCTCATTCTTTTACTTGCCGACGACAAAATCGAAGTCGCGCGCCCGCTGATCCTGCGCAGTCCGTTGCTCACCGAAGCAGACGTACTGCATTTGATCGCGGAATATGGCGACGCCCATCATGAAGCCGTGGCCAGCCGCGCCAATATCGGCGAGCCGGTCAGCGAAGCGCTGTCCAGAAGCGATGCGGAACCAGTGCTGACGGCGCTGGTGCGCAATGTCACCGCGAAAATTTCCTCGAACGTGTTTGAAACGCTGATCGAGAAATCCAGACAGATTGCAGGCCTGCAAGACCCACTGGCGCGCCGCGGGGATCTTCCGCCGCTGCTTGCCAAAAAAATGAGCGCGTTCGTATCCGATGCGCTCAAGGTCTTCATAGCGCAGAACTTCAAGATCGCGCAGGACAAGGTCAACAACGCCGTCAAGCATGCTGACGAGGTTCTGACGAACGAACCCGCGGCGCCGAAAGCCCAACCGGGTGAAGGCGCCCAGATGCTCATCGATAAGCTCGCGGCGTCAGGCCAACTCAAAGCCGGGTTCCTGCTGCGCGTCCTCCATCAGCAACAGATCGATCTTTTCGACCTGGCCTTTGCCAAACTGGTCGGCCTTCCGGTCGCCGAGCATCGCCGGAGGTTCTATGAAAGCGGGCCTCGCGCCGTGGCGCTCGCGTGCCGTGCCGTGGGCATCGACCGCTGCGTGTTTGCGACCGTGTTCAACCTGTCCCGCCAGGTGCACAGTCTGAAGCCTACCCTGACGCAAGCCGAGATGCTGGAAGTCCAGGCGGCGTTCGCCAGCTTCAGCAAGCCGGCAGCGCTCGCCGAGTTTCAGACGCTCTAAGCCGACCTCGTGACTTACCGCGGCACCTGCTACAGTGGGTGCATGCTCGATCCGTTCGGCCGCCACATCACGTATCTGCGCGTCTCGGTCACCGACCGCTGCGATTTCCGCTGCGTGTATTGCATGCCGGAACAGATGACGTTCCTGCCCAAGGCTGACCTTCTGACATTGGAAGAACTTGAGCGTCTTTGCAGCGCTTTCATCGCCAAGGGCGTCGAACGGCTGCGCATCACCGGCGGCGAGCCGCTCGTGCGCAAGGATCTGATGCGCCTGATCGACCGCCTTGGCGAGCGTATCGGTGGAGGGCTCGAAGAACTGACGCTGACGACGAACGGATCTCAGCTGGCGCGGTATGCGCGCGATCTTGCGGCGGCAGGTGTAAAGCGCATCAACGTCTCGCTCGACACACGCGATCCGCAGAAATTCCGCGCCATCACGCGGTGGGGCGATCTGGATAAAGTGCTTGCCGGGATCGATGCCGCGCAGGATGCGGGCCTCAAGATCAAGATCAATACCGTCGCGCTACGCGACACGAACGAAGACGAACTTCCGGACATGTTGGAATGGGCGCATGGCCGCGGCATGGATCTGACCCTGATCGAGACGATGCCGATGGGCGAGATTGATGGCGATCGCACAGCGCAATACCTGCCCCTGTCGCTGGTGCGCGCCGATCTTGAGCGCCATTACACACTGACTGACAGCGAGTATCGCACCGGCGGCCCGGCGCGCTATGTCCATGTGGCGGAGACAGGCGGCCGTCTCGGCTTCATCACGCCGCTGACGCACAATTTCTGCGAAAGCTGCAACCGCGTGCGCGTTACCTGCACCGGCACGCTCTATATGTGCCTCGGTCAGAACGACGACGCCGATCTGCGCACGCCGTTGCGCGCGTCTGGCAGCGATGATCTTCTCAATGCCGCAATCGATGCCGCGATTGCGCGCAAGCCGAAGGGGCATGATTTCATGATCGACCGCCGCCACACGCGCCCGGCGCTCGCGCGCCAAATGTCTATGACGGGCGGTTGATGACTAAGGCTTTGCATTTCGTCGCCGCCGATGCACCCGACGCGCAAACCGCACTCAAGGTGATGCGCGAGCGCTATGACGATGCCGGCGTCGACAAATGCGACGTGATCGTTGCGCTTGGCGGCGACGGATTCATGTTGCAGGCGCTTCACAGCTTCCTCGGGCGCGACAAACCGATCTACGGCATGAATCTCGGCTCCGTCGGCTTCCTGATGAACGAGTTCCGGGAAGAGGCATTGCAGGACCGGCTCGCCGCAGCCGAGTCCGCGAAAATCCACCCGCTGCGCATGAAGGCCACTAACCGCGATGGCGCACGAGAAGCGCTCGCCTTCAACGAGGTGTCCCTGCTGCGCCAGACGCGCCAGGCCGCGAAGATCCGTATTCTCGTTGACGACAAGGTTCGCACGCAGGAACTGATCTGCGACGGCATTCTGGTATCCACGCCCGCGGGCAGCACGGCCTACAATCTCTCCGCGCACGGCCCGATCCTTCCGATCGATGCCGACCTGCTTGCGCTGACGCCGATCAGTGCATTCCGCCCTCGGCGCTGGCGCGGCGCCCTGCTGTCGCATCGCGCGCGTGTGCGCTTCGAGATTCTGGAGGCCGGCAAGCGCCCGGTCAGCGCCGTGGCGGACGATCTGGAAATCCGCGATGTCACCGCGGTTGACGTGGCCGAGGATCGCAGCATCGCCAGCACCATGCTGTTCGACGCCGGACACAGCCTGGATGAACGCATCCTTGCCGAGCAGTTCATCGATTAAGGGTCTTTAAATCCCTAAGACTTCACCCGGCATTAACGCCCGTTAAGTAACCTTCCGCCAAAGCAGCGCAAAGCAAGCGCGCGGTTCGGGCGGCAATGAGCGGTTACAGATTCGACAGGCTGAAAATCCTCGTGGTCGACGACAATGCGCATATGCGCAAGCTCGTCGTCACCATCCTTCAGGCGTTCGGTGCGCTCCAAATCCTTGAGGCCGCGGACGGCGCGCAAGCGCTGGCCATGCTTCGCGATGCGCAGCCTGACGTGATCGTGCTCGACTGGGTCATGGACGGGATGACAGGGCTCGAGGTCGCGAAAGAAATCCGCACCTCGCCCAACACGCCGAACCCCTTCGTGCCGATCATCATGCTGACCGGCCATACCGCGCTCGATCATGTGCGCCAGGCGCGCGACGCGGGCGTCAACGAATTCCTCGCCAAGCCTGTGTCGGTCAAAGCGATCCTGACGCGGTTGATCGCCGTGATCGAACATCCGCGCCCTTACGTGCGCACCAAAGCCTATTTCGGCCCGTGCCGCCGGCGCCGAGGTCAGGAAGAATATCGTGGACCGGAACGCCGAGCGATGGCCGACGCGACTGCGGTCGAGTAAGGGGAGCGTCCATGAGCAAGCAACATCCCATCGAACTGTTCATGCCGCCGAACATGCTGAAGGCCAAGGTCGGCGGCAACAGCCATGGCGCCATCGACATGGCCGCGGTCATGCGCGCCGAAGCGGCGATGGAAACGCTGAAATCGGAATTCACCGAATGGTTCGCGAGCGATGTGGCGCGCCTGGTCGAATGCCGCGACGCGTTCGCCGCATGCAAGGATGCAGCATCGCTCGACGACCTGGGCCGCGCCAGTGTCGATATCAAGGGGCAGGCAACGACGTACGAGTTTCCGCTGGTGTCGCGTGTCGCAGCATCGCTCTGCCGCCTGATCAATGCGACGCCGGTGCCCGAGGCGCTTCCCCTGAGTCTGGTCGATGCCCATGTGGCCGCGATCCGGATCATCGTCCGCGACAAGATCAAGGACACCTCAAATCAGATGGCGCTTGAGCTGCTCAAGGAGCTCAACGCCCGCGTCACCGAGAAAATCGAACCGGCGGCCGCGGCTTAGAACGCGTCCTTCAGATTCGCCGACGTCTGCGCATAGCCTGCATCTTTGCGGATGTGCAGCACCTTTCCGTCAGGTCCGTCTTCCACCCATGGCGTAACCGTCAGAGGCTCATTCGCCTGCGCCGTTGCCATCGCGTCCGCAACGCTGCGCGACTCGGCGAGCTTCATCAGATTGAGTTTTGTCGGAAACACGACGTTCCACGTCTTGCGATCGGAGATCGCGCGCGCTGCCGTGATCCAGGTCGAATCCACGGACTCTCTTCCATCATGGCTTCCGGCATGGCCGACCGGCGACGGTGCGATGAAGAAATGCGTGTCGAAACGCTTGGGCATGTGCTCCGGCGTGATCCAATGCGCGAAGCGCACAAGCTGATCGAGCGCGAGCCGCAGATTCTCGCTGCGCAGCATGTCGGCAATACCGATCTCATGCTTGTCTAGCGCCTGACGATAGTGCTCGAGCGTGGCCAGCCGTTCGTCGTTCACAAAATGTCCGGTGGCGTGATCGCGCGCGAGCAGAATGCCGGACTCCTCGAACGCTTCGCGGATCGCAGCGGCACCGAGCGCGCGCATCTCGTCCGACCAGTCGTCGCCGCCATCCACGAAATCCGCGAGATCGGCGTCGTTGTCGCGCTTGTCGACTTTGCCTCCTGGAAACACCAAGGCGCCGGAAATGAAATCGATCTGATGGTGGCGCTTGACCATGAACACTTCGATGCCGTCCGCGCTGTCGCGCACCAGCAGGATCGTCGCCGCCGGCACCGGCGTGACGGACGGCTTCTTTTCTTGTTCGGACATGCGTTCCTCCGCGCGCAAGCCTAGCGCGCGGTTTCGCAAACAGCCAAGGATTCAATACTTACCTTTGGGAAGGCGCGGCTTGCGAGACGGACGACAGCACGTCCATCACGCCGGGCGTCAAAAGGAACGGCGTCGTGGGGATCGTCGATGTCACACCATCGTCGTTGCCGAACGACGACAGGCTCGACAGATGCGGCGTCCAGCTCAGCACGCTTGAGAGCAGCGATGTCGTGTCCATGCTCAATGCGTTCGTGCTGGTTGCAAAACGCGGCGTTTCATTGTGCGCGACCTGCGACGGCATCGCCTTGTCGCCGGTCTCGGGCTGCTTGAGCGCCCAGTTGTAAACATCGCGCACCGTCTTTGCGCTGCCATCGGCGTGATAGAACACGCTACGGTTCGCATCCGCCGCCGCCGGAAACGCATCGGCCGCGCTGGCGTTCGGCTGATTGGCGCTCATCTGGATCAGCTTGCAGGCCGCATTCGGCCCCAGGAAATGCGCCGCATAGAGTTCGCCTTCACAGACATTGCGGCCCAGCGAGCCCTGAAGCGTCGCCTTGGTCTTGTTGGCGAACTCACCGGCCATCAGGGAGGCGACCCTAGGGTCCTTGCGCAGGGCAAGAATTGCCTGGCGGTCGGCGTCATTGGTGACCCTAAAATGCCCATCGCCGTCCCGGGTGATGGCATTGGCGTAGCTCGAAAGCCCATGCTTCGCGCCGGATTCCTTGACCATGCCGAGCCAGGTCTGGCCGGTGAACTGGAACAGGCCGCAGGCCGACGAAGTGCTTGATTGTGCTTGGGGTTTCAGGCTGCTCTCGCGCATCGCGGTGCCGAGAAGATAATGAAAATCCGACCCCGTCGCGGCGCTGGCCTGCTTCAGGACGGCTATGATCTGGGCCTTGTCGGCCGAGGAATTTGCGGCTTCTGCCAGCATGGTTCCGGTTCTCCTGCCCTGCTAGGAGCAACCGCCGTGCCAGATTTGGTTAAAGCGTCTTTACGAATTCACCGACCAGCGTTTCGAGGGCACTCGCTGAATAGGGTTCAGCACTCCCATGTCCCCACACGGGGCCCGGCCACGCGGCGTCACCGGGATTGCGCGCGACGATGTGAGTGTGAAGTTGCGGCACGAGATTGCCGAGCGCGCCGACATTGATCTTGGCCGCGTGGCAAAAATGCTTGAGCCGTTCGCTCGCCAGCGCGATCTCCGCCATCAGCATCTCGCGATCCTCGGGAGCAAGCTCGAATATCTCCGTCACATCGTTGCGGCGCGGCACGAGAATCAGCCACGGATAGCGCGCATCGTTCATCAGCAGCACGCGGCACAGTTTCAAGTCGGCGACGAACGCCGTGTCCGCTGCCAGCCGGGAATGAAGTTCGAATTCGCGCATGGTCGGCTCCGCTTCGGATCGGCATACTGACATGCGGGCGGTTCGGGCCAAGGGGGCAGCTTGCGCATCGGGATCATCGGCTGTGGCGTTGCGGGGCAGGCGTCTGCGATCGCGCTCGCCCGCGCCGGACACGAGATCACGATTTTCGAGCGGTTCGAGACGGCGCGTCCGCTCGGCGCGGGGTTGCTGCTCCAGCCGTCCGGCCTTTCGGCGCTGGGCGGGCTCGGCCTGCGCGAACAGGCGGAATCGTGGGGCGCGCCGGTGTCCGAACTCGACGGACGCATCCCATCCGGCAAACGCGTGCTCGATCTCGCTTACGGCAACGGCGAACGAGGCCTCGGTATCCATCGCGGTGCGTTGTTCCAGATATTGCACGATGCGGTGCTGTCCAGTGGCGCGAAAGTTCATCTGAACTTCGACGTTGTGCGGATCGAGAACTTTGCGACGCCGTCCGTCATTTCACGGACAGGACAACGCGAGGGGCCGTTCGATCTTCTGATCGATTGCGCGGGCGCGCATGACGAGCTGCGCAACGCACTGGGCATGCGCGTACACGCACCCGTCTATCCCTGGGGTGCGTTCTGGACCACCTGTCCCGACCGCACCGGCCGATTCGAAGGCAAGCTGCGCCAGATGTATGAGCGCGCCCACATCATGATGGGTGTCTTGCCGGTCGGGCGCGTGCCTGGCGGCACGAACGAATTTCCGCTGGTCGCGTTCTTCTGGAGCGTTCGTCTCGACGATCAAGCGGCGCAACGCGCGGCCGGACTCGATGTTCTGAAAGCGCGTGCGATCGAAGCATGGCCTGCCGCAGAGCCGATCATTCGCGAGATTACGCGCTTCGAAGATCTGTCCTTCGCAACCTACCGCGATGTGGGACTCAGCGACTGGCGCTGTGGCCGTGTGCTTGTCATTGGTGACGCCGCGCACGGCACGAGCCCGCAACTCGGACAGGGCGCGAACCTCGCGCTCATCGACTCCGTCATGCTGGCGCACCATCTCGCGCGCGAACGCGATCTCGATGCAGCTCTACGTGATTTCCATCGCGCGCGGCGCGCGCATATCCGGTTCTATCGCTGGGCTTCGTGTGCGCTGACGCCGGCGTTCCAGTCGGACAGCAAGATCATTCCGTGGTTGCGCGATACGTTTTTACCCTACGCGAACATGCTTCCGGGCGGACGCACAATAACCCGCACCACGCTCTCGGGCGTGCGCAAATTCCCGCTCGGAAAGTGGAAGCTGCCCGACTAGCTCAGGCCCACCATTGCGGGCGTCACCAGACCCTGACGCCAGCCGAGAAACACCAGGTAGGACGCATACGACAGCACCAGCAGCACGCCGCGCGGCCGCGTCAGGCGCCAGCTTGTGATGAGCAGCGGCAGGAGCAGCGCGCTCGCGCCCGCCATCACCAGAAGATCGTTGCTCAGGATCGGATTGACGGACAATGGCACCAGCGAGGCCGTAATGCCGATCGCGCCCAGCGAATTGAACACGTTCGATCCGACAAGATGTCCGACGGCGATCTGCGTTTGGCCGCGGGCGGCCGCGATGAGCGTCACGGCAAGTTCGGGAATCGACGATCCGAACGCGACCGCCGTCAGACCGATCATCGCCTGCGAGAGATGGAATTCGTGCGCCACGGCAACGGCTCCGTCGACGGCAAAATGCGCGCCTACAGCAAGACCGACGAGACCGAAGAGAAAAATGAACAGGCCCGCGGTCCCGGATAGTCCATCGGTTTGCAGCCGCGCGACGGCACGCGCGCATGGCACCGAGTGTTCCGCAGACCGGCGCCAGTCGCTGAAGAAATGGACGACGACATAGAGCGCGAAGGCCGCGAGCAGCGCATAGCCTTCGATCTTTCCGATCGAACCGTTGCGCGTCATCACGGCGAGCGCGATGGCCGCAAGAAGCATCGCTGTGCCGTCGCGCAGCACCACCTTCGGCGAACTCGGCAGCGGGCGGATCATCGCCGCCAGGCCCAGGATCAGAAGCAGATTGAGAATGTTGCTGCCCACGACATTGGCGAGCGCGATATCCGGCGCGCCGGCATAGGCAGCCTGGATTGACACGGCGAATTCGGGGGCAGAGGTGCCTGCTGTGATGACCAGCAGCCCAATCACCAGCGGCGGCAGGTTCAGCGCACGCGCCATCGTCACGCCGCCGCGCACAACCGCTTCGCTGCCGAACAGCAGCATCATCAACCCGCCGCCCAGGAACCAGTACGCCATCGACATGTACTCAGAGCCCCAGCCCTGCCACCGGTTCGATAGCGGCCGTCCCGAGCCTGAGCAAGCGATCCTTAAAATCGGCGCGGATCGAAGGCGGCAAAGTCGGTGGGACGTTCCAATACGAGACCGGACAGGATTTCCACCACAGCCGGTGCAAAGAGAATGCCGTTGCGATACTGACCCGAGGCCACGAAAAGGCCGTTTACAGCGCTGGGGCCCAGCAACGGCAGGCCGTCGGGCGAGCCCGGCCGCAGCCCAGCCCAATGCTCGGCAATCGTCCAAGCCTTAAGATCGGGCATCAGCGCCAGGGCGCGCGAACTCAGCCAGTCCTCGGCCGCCTCGGTCAGGCTGGTGTCGAACCCCACATCTTCCAGAGTCGCGCCAATGAGGAGCCTGTTGCGGCGAGGCACGAGATAGACATCGTTGCCCCAGACGACGTGGCCGGGCAGCGCCGTTCCTTTCGGCGGGGCCAGCGCAAGCATTTCACCCTTCATCGGCTTTATGGGCGGGATCGCGGCGGCAGGCAGTCCTTCGATCAGTCCGCTCCAGGCGCCTGCGGCCAGCACAAACGCATCGGCCTCGTACAGACCAGCCGACGTGAGCGCCGCGACCGCACGACCATTGTGCGCTTCGATGCGAACGACCGTTTCGTTGAGAACCAGCCTGCCGCCCGCGCGCACGAACGCGCGCGCGAGTGCTTGGCCGAGTGCACGATTGTCGACTACCGCTTCCTGCGACGCCCACAATGCGCAAACAAGTTCGCGCGCGAGCATCGGCTCCAGCGCGCGCGCCTCTTCTGCGCTCAGCGCTTTCAAATCAGGATCGGCTTTGGCGCGCTGCGCGTAATCATGGGCCTGCCCGGACGTCATCGCGATCATCAGCGAACCGCTTTGCGCATAGCCGATCTTCACACCCGACGCGTCTTCGATTTCGCGCGCAAAGTCGGGCCACAGCTTACGCGCGCGATAGGCGAGCGCGCCTTCAGGCGTTTGTGCTTCGCCGTGTTCCGCTGTCGCCGCGATCATGCCCGCGGCAGCCCAGGTCGCACCGTGCGCCGCTTGCGTGCGTTCGAGTACGGTGACGTCGACACCGGCCTGCCGAAGCCGCCAGCCGATTCCGAGACCCGAAACGCCAGCGCCAATGACAACAACCTTCACGCCGCACTCCGCGTCAGCATCCACGCAACGCGCGCGCCGGCGACCGCAAAACACACAATCCCCAACGCATAGGCGACAAGACTGAACCAAAGCGGAAACACACACGCCAACGCGAATGCGACAATGCAGGCGATACGATCCGTTTCAGCAAGCGTGCGCTCAGCGTTGGCGATGAGCGATGCGGCGCCGAGCGCAATCAAGCCGAACAACAGAAACGATGCGGCAAGCGCGCGACTCGCATCGGCCAACGCAAATCCGAATGGCACACTCGCAAAAACGATCAAATCCAACGTCGCCGACAGCAACCCGCCGCGCTGGCCGGCATTCGTGCGGCCGATCGCGGCAAGTACCAAACCGAAAAGCAGAACAGGAAGTGCGATCCAGCCATGTCCCGCCGCCACGAGCGGCATCGCCGCCAGCCCTATGACAAACCCCGCCGCAATCAGCACGCTCGCGCCGATGCCAAACGCGGCGAAGCGCCCCGCCACCTGCGCGCGCGCCTGTTCGATCCGTGCAGATATATCCCGCATGGATGACCGCTTAGGCGCACCCGCCCCACGCGTCAATTGCCGTTCGGATCGCTTTGCCGTCGCTGCCGAACCGACGGGAACTTGGCCGCAAGGCATTGGTTCCATTTGTATTTGCCGCAAAATCCCTCTTCGGCGGTTGTCAAAGGCCGCCGTGTCGTTAAGGTGCGGTCGGGAACGGCGAGCGGCGATCTAAGCATGTTGAAAAGATTGGGAATTGGGGTTTGCGGTGCTGCGGCGCTTTTGCTGTCGCCTGCGGCGCAGGCGGGCAACAGCCCCTGGTCAGCGACACTCTATGCCGGTCCGTCCTCGACCGCGTTTGTGACGCAAATCCTGGACGGCAAATTTGACGTCAATGGCGGCATGGTCGGCCTCGCGATCGATCGTGGCCTGTTCAAGCTCGGCTCCGGCATCTCCATCGGCGCGGAAATGCAGGTCACGAGTTTCTTCGGCAAATACGCCTACCAGACCGGCGCGTTTGGGATCGGTCTGCGCTTCGACGAATTTCCGTGGAGCGACAGCCTTCCGACCAGCATGGCGATCTACACCGGTCCGTCCTACGCGCCGAACGCGCCGCTGATCCTCGATCCGAAGCCGCATCCGGATCCGAAGTTTCTCAACTTCGTGGGCATCGAAGTTGCCGTTGCGATGAACCGCAATTGGGACGCGGCGTTTCGCATCTATCACCGCTCCGGCGCCTGGGGCGTGTACAGCAACACCGCCGATACCGGCAGCATGATCGGATTCGGGCTGCGTCGGCGGTTCTGACGGTGACGTTCCTCGACACGGCCCGCCAGCCCCGGCGCGCCGACGCTCTGCAACACCATCTGCGCGATGCGCTCGAACCGGGCGAGAAGCTGCTCTGGTCCGGCTTTCCGCGTCAGGGCCTTCTGTTTCGCCCGGCCGATATCTTCCTGATCCCGTTCAGCCTGCTTTGGGGCGGCTTCGCGATCTTTTGGGAAATCGGTGTTGCCGCTGGCGAGCCCGACGTGCCGGACCGGTTCAATCTGTGGGACATATTCTTTGTGCTTTGGGGCGTCCCATTCGTTCTGATCGGGCTCTATTTCATCTTTGGCCGGTTCATCGAGGATGTAATGCGGCGCGGGCGCATGATTTACGCCGTTACGGATCAGCGCGTGATCCTTCTGACAAACTTTTTCGGCCACAATGTCCGTTCCCTGCGCTTGCGGGGGCTGACCGAGATCAACCTCTCGAAAAAATCGGATGGATTTGGAACCATTACCTTCGGTCCTGCGAATAGCAGTTCGGAATGGGCGCGCGGCTGGCCCGGCACAGGCCGGAATACCAACCCTGCCTTCGAAGGCATTGCGCGCGCCCAGGACGTTCTGAAAATCATCCGCGATGCCCAAACGGCATCCGCATAAGGAGGTCTCCTTTTGAAAAAGCCACATTCGGAGCCGGTTGTTTCTGGGGCGTGCAGCATTTCTTCGCCGAAGTGCCCGGCGTGATCGACGCGGTGTCCGGCTATGAAGGCGGCGCGACCGAAAATCCGTCATACCGTCAGGTCTGCAGCGGCACGACCAACCACGCCGAAGTCGTCGAGGTCACGTTCGATCCGGCGAAGATGAGCTATGCCGAGCTCGTCGATCTGTTCTGCAAGATGCACAACCCGACCCAGATGAACCGTCAGGGCACCGATGTCGGAACGCAGTATCGCTCCGCGATCTTCGTGCATTCGCCGGAGCAGGAGCGTGTCGCGCGCGAGGAACTCGAGAGGGCGAAAGCGTCAGGCCTCTATTCACAACCCATCGTTACCACAACGGAACCGGGGCAGACCTTCTGGAAAGCCGAGGACTATCACCAGGACTATTTCGAGAAGAACCAGAGTCATTCCTGTCATGTGATGTACAAGGAGCTTGAACACCAATGAGAGCATCGAGGGGCGTAACGGGGGCACTGGTCATCATGGCGACAACGATCACGGCGAATGTGTCTTACGGCGAAGTCGGCCGCGGCGACCGCTATTCCGGTGCGCCGTGGGCGACACGTTCGCCGGTGCTCGCTCAGCACGGCATGGCCGCGACCGAGCAGCCGCTGGCCTCGCAGATCGCTATCGAGATTCTGAAGAAGGGCGGCAGCGCGGTCGATGCCGCGATTGCGGCAAACGCGGCGATCGGACTGATGCAGCCGGTGCTGAACGGCATCGGCGGCGATCTCTTCGCCATCGTCTACGATCCGAAGACCAAGAAGCTCTATGGCTACAACGGCTCCGGCCGCGCCGCGATGGGACGCGATCTCGCGTCGATGCGCGCGAAGGTCGAAGCCGCCTACAAGAAGGCCGGCATGGAGCCGAAGGCGCATATCCCGCCGGTCGGCTCGCTGCCGATCACGGTGCCCGGCACCGTGGATGCGTGGTTCGCGCTGCACGACAAGTTCGGCAAGTTGCCAATGAAGGACGTGCTCGCGCCCGCGATTAAATACGCGACTGATGGCTGGCCCGTGACGCAGCTCATTTCCGTCTACTGGAAAGGCAACATGGCCGCGTTTGAGAAGAACAAGGGCCTGATCGAAGAGAGTGACAACGCGCGCCACACCTATATGCCGAACGGTCACACGCCGGCCGAAGGCGAGATATTCAAAAACCCCGATCTCGCGCGCACGTATGGGATGCTCGCGAAGGATGGACGCGACGCCTATTACAAGGGCCCGATCGCACACACGATCGATGCCTATTTCAAGCGCATCGGCGGCGATCTGCGGTACGAGGACTTCGCTGCGCATCACGGCGAATGGGTCGAACCGCTGACGGTGAATTACCGCGGCTATGACGTCTATGAGCTGCCGCCGAACGGTCAGGGCGCCGCAGCGCTGCAGATGCTGCAGATTCTCAAAGGCTATGACTTGAAGAAGATGGGCGCCGGTTCCGCCGACACTCTGACCGCACTGCTCGAAGCCAAGCGTCTGGCTTACGAAGATTTGGCGAAATGGTATGCCGACCCGGCGTTCGTGAAGGTGCCGATGAAGGGTTTGCTGTCGGACGCCTATGCCGATGAACGCCGCAAGCTGATCGATCTCACCAAAGCCAACCCGAACATCGGCCCCGGCGAGCCAAAACTGCACGATGGCGACACGATCTATCTGACCACCGCCGACAAGGACGGCATGATGGTCTCGCTGATCCAGTCGAATTATCGCGGCATGGGATCGGGACTCGTCGCCGACGGCCTCGGCTTCATGTTCCAGGATCGCGGCGAGCTTTATTCGCTGCGCGACGGCGACGCCAACGTCTATGCGCCGGGCAAGCGTCCTTTCCAGACGATCATCCCGGGCTTTGTGATGAAGGACGGCCAGCCGTTCCTGTCGTTCGGCCTGATGGGCGGCGACATGCAGCCGCAAGGCCATGTGCAGGTCCTCACCGATATCATCGATTTCGGCATGAACGTGCAGGAAGCCGACGACGCCGCGCGCTGGCGCCATTTCGGCGGTGCCGAGCCCACCGGCGAACCGTCCACCGGCATCGGTACGGTCGAAATAGAATCCGGCTTCGATCCGAAGGTGAAAGAAGAACTCGCGCGCCGCGGTTACAAGATCGTGCCCGGCACAGGAGGCTTCGGCGGCTACCAGGCCATCATGCGCGCGCCCAACGGTGTATACTGGGGCGCAAGTGAGATGCGCAAAGACGGCGAAGTGATCGGGTATTGAGCGAGGGAGATATCGCGATGCGTCTACGGCACGTGCTTGTGGGAGCGGCACTGCTTGTTCCCGCTTCGGCTCATGCCGCGTTGGTGATCAAAGCGGCGCCGACGTCGAATGTCACCTGCGCCGGCGACACCTGCACCGCCACGGCGGCCGATGCGACGCTCAACATCAAGACTCTCAAGACCATGCTCAAGCGCGGCAATGCCGACGTCGTCTCAGGCAGCCTCGCCGGCGACATCGAGATCGGCACGGCGCTGCCCTGGACCTCGAACGCGACGCTGACGCTCGACGCCTACCACTCCATCCGGATCGCGCGCGCCGTGACGGTCGAAAGCACCGGCGGGCTGACGCTCATCACCAATGACGGCGGCATGGGCGGCGATCTCTCGTTCCCCGAATATGGACACGTGAATTTCTGGGACCTAACCAGCGCGCTGACCATCGACGGTCACGCCTATACGCTCGTCGGCGACATAGCGACGCTCGCCACGGATATCAACGCGAACCACTACGACGGCTACTACGCACTCGCGGCGAATTACGACGCCGGACCCGACGGCTCCTATGCAGCACCACCGGTCTATCAGGTCAACGACGTGTTCGAGGGCTTGGGCAATTCGATCTCAAATCTGACGATGTACAACGGAACAAGCGGCACCTGGACCGGCCTGATCCGCTACATCAAAGGCGCGGTACGCAATGTCGCCCTGCTCAATGTCGCCATTACCGGCTATGCCGACGGAGGAGCGGTCGGTTACGAGAACGATGGCACGATCAGCCGCGTCTCCTCGACCGGCAGCATCCATGTCAGCGATGGCGGTGGCCTGACGTTTTACAACAAAGGCACCATCATCTTTTCGCATTCCAGTGCATCGGTATCCGGAACCGGGTTCGTGGGCGGACTGGTCTCTATCAACACCGGTCTCAGTCCCGCGATCATACAATCCTTCGCGACAGGCACGGTTTTCACGGGTGGCACCGCCGGCGGACTCGTGTCGACCAACAGCGGCACCATCACCGCCTGCTATTCGCGCGGTGACGTCAGCGGCGGCACCGGCGTCTACAGCGGCGGCTTCATCGCCATGAACTATTCGGAAAACCCCATCGCGCAGGCGTACGAGACCGGCGCGGTTACGGGCGGCGGAAGATTCGGCGGCGCCGGCGGCTTCATCGGGCAGAACGGCATCAGCCCTGTCTCGGCTGCCTATTGGGATCAGACGACGACGGGGATGTCGGGAAAGACCAATGGCACCGGCGACCACAAGCACACAACCGGCATCACGCCTACGACCTCAGCCAAACTGAAAGCGGCGTTGCTGGACGGATTCGATCCCGCGCTGTGGGGTCTCGATCACGCGATCAATGGCGGCTTTCCGTACCTGCTGAACAATCCGCGATAGGCTATGCGCCGAACACACGCATGAAGATCGTGTCGACATGCTTGAAGTGGTAGTCGAGGTCGAACAGGGCCTCGAGGTCTTTCGCGCTTAGCGCCTTCGTCACTTCAGGATCGGCCTTGAGCAGGTCGATCAATGCGCCCTCGCCGTTCCAGGTGCGCATCGCGTTGCGCTGCACCAGACGGTAGGAGTCTTCACGGCTCACGCCCTTCTGCGTCAGCGCGAGCAGAATGCGCTGGCTGTGGACGAGGCCCTGCGTACGGTCCAGATTTTCCATCATGCGCTTGGGATAGACCAGCAGCTTGTCGACCACGCCGGCCATGCGCATGATCGCGAAGTCGAGTGTGATAGTCGCATCGGGTCCGATGTAACGTTCGACCGAGGAATGCGAGATGTCACGCTCGTGCCAGAGCGCCACGTTCTCCATCGCCGGAATCGCGAAGGAGCGCACCATGCGCGCCAAACCCGTGACGTTCTCTGTCAGCACCGGGTTGCGCTTATGGGGCATCGCGGACGAGCCCTTCTGGCCAGCTGAGAAGAATTCTTCAGCTTCCAGAACCTCCGTGCGCTGCAGATGGCGGATTTCGGTCGCGAGACGCTCCAGCGAACTGGCGACGACGCCGAGCGCCGCAAAGAAGGCGGCATGGCGGTCGCGCGGGATCACCTGTGTCGAGACTGGCTCGACTGCAAGGCCCATCTTCGCGGCGACATGCTCTTCGACGCTGGGGTGGATGTTCGCGAACGTGCCGATGGCGCCGGAGATTGCGCAGGTCGCGATCTCGTCGCGTGCCGTCACGAGGCGCGCCCGCGCGCGCACGAACTCCGCGTAATAACCGGCGAGCTTCACGCCGAAAGTCGTTGGCTCGGCATGAATACCGTGGCTGCGGCCGATGGTGGGCGTCAGCTTGTACTCGAAGGCACGCTTCTTCAGCGCCGCAAGCAGCGCATCGACATCGGCGATCAGGATATCGGCGGCGCGCTTGAGCTGCACTGAAAGACAGGTGTCGAGCACGTCCGATGACGTCATGCCCTGATGCACGAATCGCGCTTCGGGGCCGATGAATTCGCCCAGATGCGTCAGGAACGCGATAACGTCGTGCTTGACCTCGCGCTCGATGGCATCGATGGCATCGACGTCGAACTTCGCGGCGCTGCCCTTCTCCCAGATGATGCGCGCGGATTCTTTCGGGATGACGCCGAGTTCGGCGAGCGCGTCGGCGGCATACGCCTCGATCTCGAACCAGATGCGGAATTTGGTTTCCGGCGACCAGATCGCCGTCATGTCGGGGCGGGCGTAGCGGGGAATCATCGAGGAATCTGCCGGGGCTGCATTGCCGCCCCTTCTAGACCGGCTCCGACGCGGGCGGAAGAGGCCGGATTGCCGCCGCCTCAACCAGCGCTTTTGTCACGGAATCCTTGGGATTTTCGAGCAACGTGCGGATCGCCCCGCGCTCCACGACGCGCCCCTCGCTAAACACCATCGCCTCGTCGGCGAGTGCCTGCGCGACGGCGAAATCGCTGGTGATGACGAGGAATGCCGATTGCTGCTCGGCGCGAAAATCCATCAACAGATCGCGCATCGTCGTCTGGCCCATAGCATCGAGACCGCGCAGCGGCTCGTCCACCACGACCAGAAGCGGCGCACCGACAATCGCGCGCGCGACAAGCAACCTGCGCCGGTCGAAGGGCGACAGCGTCGCCACCGCGCGCCGCCCATCATACGACGCCAGGCCGACGCGCTTCAGCGCCGCTTCGCGATAGCCGGAAGCGAGATCGCGCGACAGATTGAGATGCGCCCGCAATGGCTCGTCCACCGTATCCCAGATCGTCATGCGCAGATCGAGCGCTTCGTCGGCACTGGTGATGAACGCGACTCGGCAGCGCAACCGCGCGGTCATCGCCTCGGACAAGAGATTGAGATCGACCGCGTCGAAGAGGATGCGGCCAGGCTTGCGCTCTAACCCCAGAACCGCGCGCATCAACGCGCGCCGCCCCGATCCGTCTTCGCCCACCAGCGCGAGAGACGCACCGCGGCGCAGTTCGAAGCTCAATGCATCTTTCGCTTTTACGGTCTTCTTGAGTGGCGTGTTGAGACCAAGCCCCTGTACCTGCAGCAGCGGTTCGCCCCGCGATGACCGCATCGGCTTATCGGGCACCGGCTGCGGCAAGGCCTTGAACAGAGCCTGCGTATAGGCATGCGTCTGGCCGCCGATGAGATGCGCGGCATCGTTCTCTTCGACGATGCGGCCCTGGCGCAGCACCAAGGTGCGCGCACTCAACCGCATGACCGATTGCGGTCCGCGCGCGGCATAGATGATCGCGAAGTTGAGACGCTTCTGTTCCGCGAGCAGCGCATCGGTCAGAGCGCGCGCGGCGGATGGCGAAAGATCGAGGAAGGGATGATCGCAGAGCAGCAACTCAGGTGTGGCGGCGCAGGCGGCCGCGAGGAGAGCCCAGCTCAGCGACACCTCGTCGAGCCGTTCCGGCGCACAATCGAGCAACTCGAACGATGGCGCGCCGGACAGACGCGCGAGCGCACCGCGGAATTCCGCCAGCGCCGCACCGCGCGGACATTCGAGCTTGCGGGCGATGACGCGGACAAGCTGCGACACGGCATTGACGCGCGGGTTGAGCGGGCGCGACGCAGCCGCCGGAAGATAGGCGATCGGGAACGGCGGCCGCGGTTTCCGCGACGCCTGCTTCGCTTCGCCGTCGCGGAAACGGATGGTGCCGGAGAATTCCTCGCCACGCCCCGACAATCCGTCCAGAAGACAAAGCACAATGTCCTTGCCGCTCTCGGCATCGCCGAGAAGGACAACAGTCTCGCCCGCATTAAGCGTCAGCGAGAAGCGATCCAGCACAGGCCGTGCAACGCCGGGCCGCGTGACGCGCAGATCGTCGATTTCGAGCAGCGCGGTCATGCGCGCTCTCCTTCATCGAGACCGGCGGCGAGACGCGCGAGCAGAATCACGATCAACAATGCCAGCGCCGGAAACGCTGCCGTCCACCACGCCTGAACATAGACGGGCTTGGCGGCCGCTATCATTAGCCCGAAATCGCGATGTGGGGGCACAGCGCCGAAGCCCAGAAAGCTCACCGTCGCCAGGATGATCGTCACTGCGGCGAACGCGCGCGCCGTCGTTGCCAACAGCGTGTCGCGAACTTCGTACGCCAGATCGCGACGCAGCAGCGCTGCCGGTGCAATGCCAGTGGCGCGGGCATATTCGGCATGTACCGATTTGCCGGACATCTGCGCACGGTCAAAGGCACGAACGAACGCAATCGGCGCGGCTGCAAGACCCGCTGCAACGGCCGCATAGCCGCGCTCGGTCAACCCGATCAGAAGGATCGCAAGCAGCAACGCCGGTACGGCAGCGAAAACACCCATCGCCCAGCGCAGTGGCAGACGTAGCGGCGGCGAAAGGCGTGCGGCGACAAAGCCGAACACACTGCCGGTCACTATCGCGAGCAGCGCCGCCGGCAACGCATGCACGACGGTGACATTCATCGCGTGCAGCGTTTCGCTCAGGATGTCTCGCCCGAGCTGATCGGTCCCGAACGGGAACTGTGCCGAAGGCGGATCGAGCAGCGGACCGATATGCGCGGTGCCGGCGGCAGCGCGCGCGAGGAAGTCGCTAAGCACGACCGCCACCGCGATCAGGCCGAGGCCGGACCAGCTCACGGCGACAAGAATTCTTCTGAAGACCGGCGTTGCGTTCATGCCGCGCGCCCTGCACTGACGATGGCTTCAGAGGCGAGCCGTCCGGCGAAATTCGCAAACAGCACGATTGCCGCGAAGAAGAACAGGATCAGCGCGGCCACGTTCCAGTCATGCAAGGCGACTGACTTCACGAACAGATCGGCGACGCCCGGGCATTTGAACACCCATTCCGACACCACAGCCGCAGAGAGCAGCGCGAGCACCACCTCGCCGAAGCTCGCGAACAATCCGGCGAATACCATCGGCGCGATATAGACGCGGTCGATCTCCATCACGGAGAGACCCAAACGCCGCAAACCATTGCGGAACGGTTCGTCCTGTGTCTCCGACGCCGCGCGGCGCAGCGCGACCTGGATCGCTGCCATCCCGGAAAGTCCGACCGTCAGTCCCGGCAGAACAATGAGGCGGAACACGGAATTGTCCGGGTGAAGAATCTGCGGCACCGACGGAAATTCACCGCCGCCCGGGACCCAGCCAAGAAATTTGCGGGCAATGAAGGCAAGCACCAGACCGGCGCAGAACACCGGGGCGGCGGACACGATCTGAATCACCGGCGCGGTAGCGCGGCGCATGGCGACGGAACTCAACAGGAGCCCGAGCGGACCTGCCAACAGGACAGCGATCAGGAGTCCCAGCGTTACGAGTGTCAGCGTGACCGGCGCATGTGCCGCGAGTTCCTGCGCCGCACTGGTGCCGCTAATCGCGCTGGATCCAAAATCGAGTTGCAGGAACGCGAGAAGCCGGCTGACGGTCGCGGCAAAGGTCCCGGGAACGCCGCGATGATCTGAAGACAGCGCCGAGATCGCGGCGGCCATCAGCAACGCGCCGAAAAGGCCGAGCACAAATTGCCCGCTCTCCCTCAGCGCAAACCGCCACATCCCGCACTCCCCGCCAATCCGGCGTGGACTATATCAGCCGATCCGCGCCGCAGTGACGAAAATTAGAGCAGGCCTAGCGACTTGAAACTGGCGTGGCCGCTGCGGCCGATGACGAGATGGTCGTGGATGGTGATGCCGAGTGGCTTGGCGGCGGCGGCAATGTTGCGGGTCATCTCGATATCGGCGCGACTGGGCGTCGGATCGCCGCTCGGATGGTTGTGCACCAGGATCAGCGACGAGGCGTTGAGTTCGAGCGAGCGCTTGACGATCTCGCGCGGATAGACCGGCGTGTGATCGATCGTGCCCGCGCTCTGCACTTCGTCGGCGATCAGCACATTCTTGCGGTCGAGGAACAGGACGCGGAATTCCTCGCGCACGGCGCGCGCCATCGCCGCCTTGCAATAGTCGAGCAGCGCCTGCCACGAACTGAGCGCAGGCTTGCCGATCAGTTTCGTCTTCGACAGGCGCAGCGCAGCAGCCTCGATGATCTTGAGCTGCGTGATGACGGACTCTCCGATGCCGTCGATCTCCAGCAACCGCTCGCGCGGCGTGGCGATCACATCGGCAAAGCTGCCGAAACGGGCGAGCAGATGCTTCGCCAGCGGCTTCACGTTGCGCCGGGGGATCGCCGCGAACAGAACGAGTTCCAGAAGCTCATAGTCGGGCAGCGCATCCGAGCCGCCCGAAACGAACCGCTCCCGCAACCGGTCGCGGTGGCCGGACAGGTCGCCATCGGCCACAAAGATGCGGCCGGCATCAGCAACGCCGTGTGACGGGACTTCCTTGGCGCGGGACGGTTTGGGCATGAGCGGGCGATTTGGGGCGATCTATACTTTAGCGGGAAAGAAATTTCCGCAACTATCTATAAGTGCTCCCGGCAAAAGACATTCTTCGTTTTTGGGAAATCGCGGACACGCTCCCCGGCGATGCGTGCCCATTTGAGTTTTCGAGGCCCCCCTTCTGTACAGAACCGGCGAGTGTTTCTTCGAAAATCGCAATTCGAATGCCGACGCAGCGCGCAAACCTTTGACCCGAAATCAAAAACGCCTTGCTAGACGACGCCATCGCCTATTCGAACCTCACTTTCTGGAGGGGGTACCCCGCCTCGCTATCCAACGCCTTAAAGCAAGATAATTGTTCGGCGATGTTCCGGGGGGCCTCCCCATCCGTCGCTATCGAACACCGCTGCGTCAGCAAGTCCGCAGCGCGTTCAGACCGGCCTATTGAGGTGGGCTTGAAGAAAGAAGGTTCAAGCCTTCGCGCGATCACGTGTTGTTGCAACGAGATCCGGCGAGCGCCGCGCCAGAAGATTATCAGCCAGTCGAACCCGGCTCTCGTCTAATTTTTTCGAGCGTCCACTGCAATAAAATTGCGACGAAGTCTGCCTGTCTCCTGAGCTATCGAACACACCGCTGCTGTGCGAAAATAGTCATTGGGGACAAATGCGTGCTTTCAGCGCCTCAAGCAGGAATAGACACCATGTACTCCGTTCGCCGTTTGAAGCTCTTCGGATTCGGTCTGCTACTCAGTGTGCTGCCATGGGCGGCCGAAGCGCAGGACGTCGATAAGTCCCCGTCTCTATTAGAAGAGCCAGCACATCCGGTAGCCGAGTTTGAGTACGAGCGCGCGCATCATATAGATGCGAATGAAATTCCCGAACTCAAGCAAAAGGCGATGCTGGGATCCGCTGAAGCCGCAGAAAAACTGGCGGGATTCTTTGGCGTTCAATTAGATTCACAGAATCAAGCTTACTGGCTTTCAATAGCTGTAGAAAATGGAGATGAAGAGCAACGGCTCAACCTAGCTCGCGCTTATACGCGCGAACGCACAGAATACAGCGACAATCGCGCCCGCTTTTGGTACAAGAAAATCATCGCCGCCGGACCTAAAGATATGTCTGAACTCGCGGCGAAAGAATTGTCGGCTTGGGAAGAATACAAAAGGCTCTACGATAAATAAAAGTTACCCATACGGCGGCTTGTCGAGGCCCTTCGGAGACAGCGTGAATATCTCGACGCCGGTGTCGGTCACGCCGACGGTGTGTTCGAACTGCGCGGTCAAAGAGCGGTCGCGCGTTACCGCGGTCCAGCCGTCGTTCAGAATCTTCACGCCATAGCCGCCGAGATTGATCATGGGCTCGATGGTGAAGAACATGCCGGGCTTGAGCACGATGCCGTGCCCGGCCTTGCCGTAATGCACGATGTTGGGCAGCGCGTGGAACACCTTGCCGACGCCGTGGCCGCAGAAATCGCGCACGACGGAGCAGCGCTCCTCGCCTTCCGCATACGATTGAATCGCGTGGCCGATGTCGCCGGTGGTGGCGCCCGGCTTCACCACCGCGATGCCGCGCGTCATGCAGTCATAGGTAATGTCGACGAGACGGCGCGGCTTCAGCTTCACATCGCCGACGAGATACATGCGCGACGTGTCGCCGTGATAACCGTCCACGATCACCGTCACATCGATGTTGACGATATCGCCGTCGCGCAGCGGCTTGTCGTTCGGGATGCCGTGGCAGACGACATGGTTGATCGAGGTGCACAGCGTGTGGCGATAGCCGCGATAGCCGAGGCAGGCCGGAATCGCACCATGGGAGACGACATAGTCGAAGGCGAGCTTGTCGAGATAAGCGGTCGTGACGCCGGGCTTCACTTCCGGCACCAGAAGATCGAGCACCTCGGCCGCGAGCCGGCCGGCACGGCGCATACCCTCGAAATCGTCCGCCCCATGCAGGGCGATGGCGAAATGGGCCTTCTTGGCGGCCTCGAATGTCTCGGTATCGGTGAGGGACAGCATGGGTCCGATATAATCCGACTCAGATATTTCTCAATCGTTTTCTCGTGAAGAGCCGGAAATCACGGGTTTCCTAGTCCTTGATGCCGACATGGTGGGCATAAACCAGTTCCCATCCCATCCAGCCGTTAAAGACAAGCAGGGCGACGGCAACCGCCGACAGCCAAAGGTAGTTGTGCGAACCGGCGGCGAAGCCCTCTTCATACCGCAGGATCCAGTCGGTGATAGACACACCCGAGAGCACGAGATTTCCGCCGAGATGCCACCAGGCCGCGCTCAGATCGCGAATCTTCGGCTCGAACACGAAATCGATGAAGCCCACCGTCGCGGCCAGCGCGGACATCACGATGCCGGCCCCGATCAGCCAGAATGCCGCACGCGCCCAGAACGGATCGCCGGTTCCGGCAAAGGCGAGATCGGCCGCAAAGCCGCCGGTGTAAAAACCGATCACGAACGGCACCAGCATGACGTGGACAGGATGGCCGGCGACGGAAATTGTGGAACGTGGATTCATAAAAGCGGTGTTCTCCCAGATTTGAGAACGCCTCTCGACCGTGCCCGTTCCGGCAGAACCGAAATCAGTGTTAGAAGGTCGTTATGAGTTCCAATCCCACTGCCGCAGTGCTTGTGATCGGCGACGAGATTCTCTCGGGTCGAACGCAGGACACAAACACGAACTACATCGCGAAGTTCCTCGGCTCACTTGGAATTGATCTGAAAGAGGCACGCGTCGTTCCCGATATCGAAGACGAGATTGTCGCGGCGCTGAATGCGCTCCGCGCGCGCTACACCTATGTGTTCACCACCGGCGGCATCGGCCCCACGCATGACGACATCACCGCGGATGCGGTGGCGAAGGCATTCGGTGTCGGCATCGATTATCACCCGGACGCGCTGGCGATGCTCGCCGCGCGTTTCAAGAACCCGGCAGACTTCAACGATATGCGCAAGCGCATGGCGCGGATTCCGCTGGGGGCGGAACTTGTGCGCAATTCTGCGTCAGTCGCGCCTGGCATCCATATCGGCAACGTGTTCGTGATGGCGGGTGTGCCGATGATCATGCGCGCGATGCTGGAAGACATCGAACCAAGACTTCAGCGCGGCGCGCTCGTGCATGCTGAGACGGTTCAGGCAAAGATCGGCGAGGGAAAGATCGCCGCCGGTCTGCAGACCATTCAGAAAAGTTTTCCGGATCTCTCTATCGGTTCTTATCCCTATTACCGGGAAGATGGCTTTGGTGTTCAGTTGGTCGCGCGCGGGCTTAACGCGGATCAGGTCGAAACCGCGGCTAAGGCCATCGAATCGTTAATTCGCGAGCAGGGCGCCGAACCCGAACGCGTTTTGTCTTAAATAGTTTACAGTGACAGCCGCCCCGTTTTGTGTATCCTTGAACTGGGGTCAGGGGGATCGCAATGTACGATGTCCCGGCTGGGTGTGTGGAGTGGCACGATGAAAATCACCAGCATCCTTGGAGCAGCCGTCGCCGCGGTGGTCGTCGCAGCAGGCGTGGCGGTCGCGGGCAATTTCTCCTCCAGCGCGCATACCGATTTTGACGCAGCCGGCACGCATCAGTTCTATGTCTGGTGCGCGGGCGGCCATGACTACAGCGCGACGGAATACGGCAGTTCCGCCGGCGACGCGCAGATGAAGCTCTACGAAAAAGCCAAGGCCGCCGGACAATCGACCTGCTGGCCGGTGTGGCAAGGCCGCCTGAAGAGCTAAGCTACTTTTTTTCCGCACGCGACAAGATAGCGATGCGCATCGCCAGTTCCTGGCGATAGGGCGCGTTCGCCGGCGCTTCATCGAGCAGGCCTTGCCAGAGCGCGATGGCTTTCGCCTTTTCACCGCGCGCCGCGAACGCGAAGCCGAGATAATAACGCGCGGCCTGATCCTTCGGCGCGAGTGTGAGTGCCTTGTTGAACGCCGCCTCTGCGTCGGGCGGCACGGCGCCGCCAGACTGCGCGACCAACGCTTCGCCATAAGCGGAATAGAGTTCTGCATTGCTGTTATCGAGTGCGATGCCGCGCGCGAACGCTTTGGCCGCGTTGTTGGTGTCACCCAGCGAGAGATAGGCCTTGCCGAGAAATGTCCACGCCCGCACGTCGCTGGGCGTATGATGCACACGCTTCGCAAGCAAAGCGATCAGTCCCGCCGTGTCGCGTGTGTTCGTTCCTTCGAGCGAGCGGACCGCAAGCGCCGGCCGGCCGAGTGTGAGATACGTTCCCGCACCAACGCCTACGACAAACAGCAGAACTGCTGCCGCGAGAATCAGCCGGCCTCGACCCGCCCCACGCAGCACGGGCCAGACTGCGAATGCGCTCGCAGACAAAACGATTGCGGCAATGATGAAGGCGAACAACGCGGTCATGGCTTCGTCACCCGATGTTTGCCGCGGGTCAGCGCCACGAGCATGCCGCGCAGTGTTTGGACCTCCGCATAGGTCAGCCGCGCGCGATGCAGGGTCGCGCGGATGGCGCGGATCATCGGCGGCTGCTTGTCGGGCGGAAACAGGAAGCCGCTGACCAGCAGTTCCTTCTCCAGATGCTCGAACATCTGGAACAGCTCGGTGCGCGTCGGTTTGCGGTTGTGGGGCGGATGCTCGATGCGCGCGGGCGGCGTGTCGTCGCCGCTGCGAAACCATTCATAACCGGTGAGCAGCACAGCCTGTCCCAGATTGAGCGACGAGAACTCCGACGTCGGAATCGTGATCACGGCATCGGCGAGCGAAATCTCCTCATTGTCGAGACCGGCGCGTTCGTTGCCGAACAGGATGCCCGTCTTCTCGCCGCGCGCCGATGCCGCGCGCAGCCGCCGCGCCGCCTCGACCGGCGTGATGACTTCCTTGGTCGTACCGCGTTCGCGCGCCGTCGTCGCGTAGACAAGATTGAGATCGCCGAGCGCGTCCTTGATGTCGGCGAAAAGCTTGGCCTCTTTCACCACCGGCAATGCACCCGCCGCGGTGATCCACGCGCGCTCGTTTGGCCAGCCATCGCGCGGGTTCACCAGCCGCAAATCAGAAAGCCCGAAATTCGCCATGGCACGCGCCGCCGCGCCGATGTTTTCGCCGAGCTGGGGATAGGACAGGATGATGGCAGGCGCGGTCATATGTTGTCAGAGCGGAAAGAAGCGGCAATCATTGCCTTATGGCGACAGCAATTGACAGGGCTCCACGTCCGATCGGCGCAACGGTCGGCCTGTTCTTCGGCGGATTGTGGTGCGTGCTGGGGTCGCAGGCACTGCCGCAACACTGGCAGTTACCCGTCCTCGTCGCAGGCTGGCTTGTCACGCTGCTTTTGGTCCTGCGTCTCTGGTGGCGCCCTTCCTTTGGCGCGGGTGGCGGCGCGATATTCCGCCAGAGAACCTATCTCATCGCCGTGACGCTCGAGGTCGTGGCACTGGTCGTCGCCAACAATTTTCTGCCCAAAGTGGGTCTCGGCGACGAACTGATTCCTGTCGTCGGTATCATCGTCGGGTTGCATTTCATCGGGTTGTGGCAGGCGACGAGACTTCGCCGTTTTCTCGGCATCGCATTTGCGATGTGCGTTGTGTCGGCGTTCAGCGCGCTTCTGCCGTCCCTGCTGGGCAACTTCGATCCGCGTATCGCTGCATGCGGCTTTGGCAACGCGCTGGTGCTGTGGATCGGGGCCGGCTTGGCGCTTTGACGCTGCATCGGACGCCCGGTATATCCCGCGCCAGAAAATCCACTGAGGTTCCCCATGGAAAAGATCAAGGTTGCAAACCCTGTCGTCGAGCTCGACGGCGACGAGATGACCCGCATCATCTGGGATCTCATCAAGAAGAAGCTGATCCTCCCCTACCTCGACATCGATCTCGAATATTACGACCTCGGCGTGGAGCATCGCGACGCGACCAAGGACCAGGTCACGGTCGATGCGGCACATGCGATCCAGAAGCACGGCGTCGGCGTCAAATGCGCGACCATCACGCCGGACGAAGCGCGCGTGAAGGAGTTTGGTCTCCATGAGATGTGGAAGTCGCCCAACGGCACGATTCGCAACATCCTGGGGGGCGTGATCTTCCGCGAGCCGATCATCTGCAAGAACGTGCCGCGCCTGGTGCCCGGCTGGACCAAGCCGATCGTCATCGGCCGCCATGCCTTCGGCGATCAGTACAAGGCCACCGATTTCGTTTATCCGGGCAAGGGCACGCTTTCGATCAAGTTCCTCGGCGAAGACGGCAAGGTCATCGAGAGGGAAGTGTTCAAGGCGCCGGGTTCGGGCGTCGCGATGGCGATGTACAACCTCGACGATTCGATCCGCGATTTCGCGCGCGCCTCCATGAACTTCGCGCTCGACCGCAAATATCCGCTCTATCTCTCCACCAAGAACACGATCCTCAAGGCCTATGACGGCCGCTTCAAGGATCTCTTCCAGGAGATTTTCGACGCAGAATTCGCGGCGAAGTTCAAGGAAGCCGGCATCACCTATGAGCACCGCCTGATCGACGACATGGTCGCCTCCGCGCTGAAATGGGAAGGCGGCTATGTGTGGGCGTGCAAAAACTATGACGGCGACGTGCAGTCCGACACCGTGGCGCAGGGCTTCGGTTCGCTGGGCCTGATGACATCCGTGTTGACGACGCCCGACGGCAAGATCGTCGAAGCCGAAGCCGCGCACGGTACCGTCACGCGCCACTATCGCGAGCACCAGAAGGGCAAGGCGACGTCCACCAACTCCATCGCCTCGATCTTCGCCTGGACACGCGGCCTCGCACACCGCGCCAAGCTCGACGGCAATGCCGCGCTCGACAAATTCGCGCACACGCTCGAGAAGGTCTGCGTCGATACGGTCGAGAGCGGCTTCATGACCAAGGATCTGGCGTTGCTCGTCGGCCCCGACCAGAAATGGCTCACGACCGAAGGCTTCCTCGACAAGGTCGACGAGAATTTGAAGAAGGCGATGGGGTAGGCGATGCGGCGCGCGGCTGCCATCGTTTTGGCACTTGCCCTACCGCTCTCGGCCACCGCGGAACCAGCGACTCCGATCACCAAAATCGAAACGCGCAGCCTGCCTGCGAGCGAAGTCTCCAAGCGGGTGATGGAGCAGCTCAGCCGCATCGTCACGCTCTCGCCCGATCCCAACGCGCAGCCGCGTCCAGCGATGCCGCTTTCGCAGCTATCGTTCTGGACCAAGCCGCGCGCGACCTTCATCACAGGCCTCTGCGCAGCTGACGGCATGACCGTCAGTTTCCGATATACCGAATTGGCAGCGGGCGCCGCCACACCTGTCGAAGCAGACGGCGTCGTCGCAAAAACTTATTACCACTTCCTCGACTGGCCTAAGGATTACGCTCGACACGACCGCAGCCCCGAACAAGTCGCACAAGACGAGGACGCCTGCGCGCGCTTCGACCCAGATAAAGTACGGATGATCGAAGCATCAGACGAATCCGACGTCGCGGAAGGCGCTTGGCTGTTTGGAGAGATTGTGCGTCGCGCAGCTGATCTAAGAGACTCCTTCGACTGCACGGAAGACCCGCGTTACGGTATCCCTCAGTGCCGCAAACGCCTTGCCACGTTGCGTCGTGAAGACATCTCGAACATTGGCCGCTGCGACATTGAAGGAAAGGGAGACGGTCACTGCCTGACCGTTTTCGTCGAAGGCGAGGACCTCAAACTTTTCATCACTGTAGGATCTAATTCAGGTGTCGCTGCTGTCGAGGTTCATCAGATGATGAGCTCTCACGATCCCCTTGGAGACTGATGCATGACACGCACCGCGCGCTGCTGTTATGGCGATTGCACGAGCCGCCTGCGGTTGAACATCGCGGTCCGTCGATGGCTGTTCCACCTTCCCAACAACATCCTGGAGGTCTGATTGTTCGCCGGGATCGTCCGCCCACTGGTGGCCGCCGATAGATCGGCGTGGCTGCCCTTGTGGGCGGGCTATCTGGAATTCTACCAAGCCAGCCTTCCAGTAGACGTTACTGAAGCAACCTTCTCGCGCCTGACCGGCGCCGACGAGGACATGTTCGGGCTCATTGCCGAGCAGGATGGCCGCATGATCGGCCTCGCGCATTGCATCGTGCATCGCTCAACATGGGCACGCGGGAAGTATGTCTATCTCAACGATCTGTTCGTGTCGCCGGATGTGCGCAGCAGCGGCGCGGGACGCGCGCTGATCGAGGCGATCTACAAGCGCGCCGATGACATGGGTGCCGTGCGCGTCTACTGGCTCACGCATGAATCCAACGCGACCGCGCGAAAACTCTACGATTCCATCGCCGCGAATGACGGCTTCCTGGAGTACCGGCGATGACGCGCACCGCGCGCTGCTGCTGTGGTGACTGTTTGATCGCGGTCGAGGGCGAGCCTATCCTCAACGCGATCTGCAACTGCACAAGCTGCAGGCGCCGCACTGGGAGCGCCTTCGGCTGGTCCGCGTATTTTCCAGATGAAAAGGTCACTGCCAAGTCCGGCGCGCTGAACGTCTACGCAAAGGCGGGCGACGCCGGCTACGACCGCTTCTTCTGCGCGCGCTGCGGCACGACCCTGCATTGGAAATCGTTCGGCTTCCTGCCCAACGCGACCGGCATCGCCGGCGGCTGCTTCGTCGACGACCCGCTTCCGGAGCCGAATTTGTCCGCGCAAGACAAAGATCGCTGCATCTGGCTCAGCCTCCCCGAAAATTGGCTGCACGCCTAAAGCGCCGCCGTATAACGCTTCGAGGATTCTTCGAACGATAGCAGCGGTGCGCGGATCGTGCCGTCCGCGAGGTGTTCGCCGCCCAGCGGGTCGAGCGGTTGGATGGTGTAACGCTCGGTTCCCGCATCCAGGCCATCGACGATTATGTCGAACGTCATGGCGTGCGCCGCGCGCGGCGTAAACCAATGGACATTGTCTTTCGCGGTCGTCATGGCGGCGGCCTGGCCCGGTTCGGCAATTTCATCGCCGGACGGCGCGATGAGGATGGCACCGTCTTCGTCGGCGATGCGGTCGAAGGTGCGGATGCGGACCTTGCCCTCGATCACCATATGCGCGCTGGCCATGTGCTTGTGCGCATGCGGCGTGATCACGCTGTTCTTGTCGAAGGAAAACAACGCCGCGCCGTAGGCAACTCGAACCGGCATGCCATTGTCGTCGAGGAAGTTTATAAAGCGCTTCTTGGGATCGTGACCAAACGGATCGCCGGCGGCGTGCGTCTTGGCGCGGCGTATTTCAAAGGCGAGCTCCGCTACATCGACCTCGCGGGCGAGCGCGTTGACAGCGTCGTGCCACGCAGCTTGTGAAAACTTGCCGCCTTTAAGAGAACGCGCGAGGTCGTCCTGCCGCATCACCCAGCGCCGCGCGGGCATACGCCCGTCAACGGCAACAGCGGCCTCCGCCTCGCGCAACAACGCGAAAACAGCAAATGCGGGCAATATTGCCAGAATGAGGTCGCGCCTGTTGGTCATAGAAGCCCTCCCGGTGGAGAGCGTCGCGCGCAATTGCGGCGGGATTGGGATCAGGCTGCGACCGGCACCATGCCCATCAGGCCGATCTCGTTGCCGTCGGGGTCCCTGAAGAATTGCAGCTTGAGTTCGTGTGTCGCCGTGCGCTGCAGGGTTTCCATGGTGCCGATAAATTCGACGCCCTTGGCTTTCAGTGCGGGGACAAGCGCCGGCAGGTCGGGCGCGTCGAAATAGAGGTAGGTGCCGCCGGCGAGGGGCTTGTCCGCCTTCTCGGCCAGTCCGACCATCAGCCGCTGTCCGGCGATGTCGAAGAACAGCATGTGCCCGGCCTCGAACAGCAGCGGAAGGCCGAGCGTGTCGCGATAGAAGATGCGCGCACGGTCGAGATCGCGCACCGTCAAGGCCACCTGCACCAGCTTGCGTCCGGCAAGACTTTCCATCACCGCGCGCTCCCCCTAAAGTTAGGTATTCACATTGTTAGGCTACCTAACAATAGAAAGACGAGTCAAGTGGCACGCTCCTCCATGCGCACCGAGCAGGTCGCGGATCAATTGCACGCCGCGGCGATCCGCCTGCTGCGTTACATGCGCAAGGAGGACGCCGCGTCCGGCATTCCCGGCGCGCAGCTCTCCGTGCTGTCGGTGCTCGCCTATGGCGGGCCGCAGACGCTCGGCGCGCTGGCGGCGGCGGAGCAGGTGAAGCCGCCGACCATGTCGCAGCTCGTGAGCGCGCTCGAGCAGCTTGAACTCGTGTCGCGCAAACCGCTCGACCGCCGCTCGTCGGAGATTTCCCTGACCCGCAAAGGCCGTCAGCTTCTGGAAGCCGGACGCAAACGGAGATTGGCCCGGTTGATGAAAGCGCTCGACCGTCTGCCGCCTGAGCAGATCGACAAGCTCGCGCAGGCGGCGGGGCTGATCGTCGCGATCACCGATCCGACGCTCTGATGACCGGCCCATGCGATTCCTGCAGACCCCATCCAGCAAATATGTTCTTGCTTTGTTCAATGTGGGACATAAGCTACGCGCGCGATTTCGAAGGGATCAGACATGCTCGGTTACGTGACCATCGGTGCCAAGGACGGCGAGGCATCCGGCAAGTTCTATGACGCGTTCTTCGGCGGTTTCGGCCATGAGCGCAAATTCGCCGATGGCGGCTGGATCGGCTACGGACCGAAGTGTTCGGACAAGCACCAGGTCTATGTGTGCCCGCCGGCGAACGGCGAGCCGGCGACATTTGGCAACGGCTCGATGCTCGCCTTTCCGGCGAAGAGCCAGGACGAGGTGAATGCCGCCTACAACGCAGGGATCTCGGCGGGTGGCACGGATGAAGGCGGTCCGGGATTCCGTCCGCCGGAGAAGCAGGAATTCTACGGCGCCTATCTGCGCGATCCGACCGGCAACAAGCTCTGCGTCTACTACAAGCCCTAGACGCCTTCGGAAGGCTTTGCGTCAGGGCTGCGTTCGGCGCGCTTGCGCATGCGGCGCGCCGCCTTGATCTCGGATTCGGAGATCGCACCGGCCTGCGCGATGTCGTGCGCACGCGCCGCCGCCATCTTGTGGATGCGCCGCATCAGGCCGGGATGCTTGCTCAGAAGATGATTGAAATCATCGACTGAGAGCGTGAGCACGCGCGACGCCTCGACGGCGACGACGGTGGCAGCACGCATCGTTTCCTCGAGCAGCGCGAGCTCGCCAAAAAAATCGCCGGTGCGGAATCGTATGCGCCGGTTGGCCAGATTGGCCTCGACTTCGCCGGAGACGACGAAATACATGGCGTCGGCGCGTGCGCCGGAGGCTGAAATGATCGTGCCGGCGGCAACGGCGCGCGCGCGCAGCATCACCATCATCTCGCCGATGATCTGCGCGTCGATGCCGCGGAAGATGGGCACGCGCGAGAGCATGCCGAACGTCACGACGAAATCGCGGCGATGGATCGAATTGACGAAACCCGTCGCCACGATACCGACCGGCAGCGCAAAGAGACCGAGACCCACGATCATCGTGATGCCCGCGATGAACCGGCCAAGCGCCGTCGTGGGCGTGACGTCGCCATAGCCGACGGTCGTCAAGGTCGTGATCGCCCAATACATCGATCCTGGCATGGTCTTGAAGGCGATATTCGCCGCCGGATCGCCACCTTCGACGACATGCATTGCCGCCGCGGCGAACACCATCGCGCAGAGCAGCAATAGCACGGTGCCGTAAAGCGCGCGGCGCTCCTCGGCCAGAACCTGCGCGAGCGTCGACAGGGCGGGCGAATAGCGCGCGATCTTAAGAAGACGCAGCAAACGGATAAGGCGCAGGAAGCGCAGATCGACGAACGGAATGAACATCGCGACATAGGCAGGCGCGATGCTCAGGAAATCGATCACCATCATCGGACGCATCGCGTAGGAGAAGCGTCCCCAGAACCGGCCCTTTTTCGAGGTGGGGTCTTCAAGCGCCGTCCACAGGCGAATGAGATATTCGACCGTGAAGATCACAACCGAAACCCATTCGAGCACGGAGAACAAGCCGGCGAACTGCTTGTCGACCGAGGGAATGCTCTGCAGCGTATAGGCGAGAACGTTGCTGACGATCAGCGTGATGAGAATGCCTTCGACGATATGGCCGATGATGCCGCCCGTGCGCCCGCCTTCAAGGATGACGTAAACACGATGCCGCCGCGTCGTGAGATGTTCCTCCAGAAGTGCGGGTTGCGTGTCAGACACCGCTCAGATGTCTTTCGATTGCGCTGAGCGCCTCGCGCGCCTTGCTGCCGTCGGGACCGCCGGCCTGCGCCATGTCCGGGCGACCGCCGCCACCCTTTCCACCGAGCGCCTCGGCGCCGATGCGCACGAGATCGACCGCGCTGATCTTCTTCGTCAGATCGCCGGTTACGCCGACAACAAGCGATGCCTTGCCGTCATCGACCGCGACAAACGCGACCACGCCGGAACCGATTTTGGTCTTCGCATCGTCGGCGAGACCTTTGAGGTCTTTCGCGCTGACGCCTTCGACAACTCTAAGAGATGCCTTGATATCGCCGATTGTCTTCACGTCTTCGCTATCGTTGCGCGATGGCCCCGCGAGCGCCAGCGATTTGCGAGCCTCGGCGAGTTCGCGTTCGAACTTGCGATTGGCGTCTGCCAGCTGTGACACGCGCGTCGTCAGATCGGCGGTCGATGTTTTGAGCGCAGCTGCGGCTTCACGCGCGATCTCAGCCTGATGCGAGAGATAACGCCGTGCGCCTTCACTGGTCAGGGCCTCGATGCGGCGCACGCCGGAGGCGACGGCGCTCTCCGACAGGATCGTGAACAGGCCGATATCGCCGAGGCGGCGCACATGCGTGCCGCCGCAAAGCTCGACCGAATAGGCCTTGTCGGTGTCTTCGCCCATGGTGAGGACACGTACTTCGTCGCCATATTTCTCGCCGAACAATGCCTCGGCACCCGCCTTGATCGCATCGTCCGTCGCCATCAGGCGCGTGGAGACGTCGCTGTTCTGGCGGATGATGGTGTTCACGAGATTTTCGATGCGCTCCAGCTCATCCGGCGTCACAGGCTTGGGATGGCTGAAATCGAAACGCAGGCGATCGGGTGCTACGAGCGAGCCCTTCTGACTCACATGCGGACCGAGCACGCGCTTGAGCGCCGCATGGAGAAGATGCGTCGCCGAGTGGTTCGCGCGCGTGGCGCGGCGGCGTTCACCATCGACCTTGAGATCGACCGCGTCGGTCACCGCAAAACTTCCCTTCGTCACTTCGACGACATGCGCGTGGAGGCTACCGAGTTTCTTGTCGGTGTCGACGACCCTGCCCTCGCCCTTCGCCGAGCGGATCGTGCCCTGATCGCCGACCTGGCCGCCGGACTCACCATAGAACGGCGTCTGGTTGGTGAGGATCAAAACGGTATCGCCTGCTGTCGCGCTCATCGTGCGATGCGCGCCTTTCATCATGGCGACGATCACGCCTTCGGCTTCCTCGGTGTCATAGCCGAGGAATTCCGTGGCGCCGAGTTCGTCGCGCACCGCGAACCATTGCGCGTCGGCCGCGGCTTCGCCCGATCCGGCCCAGGCCTTGCGCGCATCTTGGCGCTGCTTTTGCATCGCGGCGTTGAAACCTTGCTTGTCGACCGTGATGCCGCGTGCTTTGAGGGCATCTTCCGTCAGATCGAGCGGGAAGCCGAAGGTGTCGTAGAGCTTGAACGCGGTTTCGCCGGCGAGCGTTGCGCCTTTGCCGAGTGTCGAAGTCTCTTCATCGAGAAGCTTCAGGCCGCGCGCGAGCGTGACGCGGAAGCGTTCTTCTTCGAGCCTTTGCGTCTCGGCGATGAGCGTCTCGGCGCGCTTGAGTTCGGGATAGGCGCCGCCCATCTCGGCCACGAGCGTCGGCACCAGACGATGCATCAGCGGATCCTTGGCGCCGATCAGATGCGCATGCCGCATGGCGCGGCGCATGATGCGGCGAAGCACGTATCCGCGGCCCTCGTTCGACGGCAGTACGCCATCGGCGATCAGGAAGGACGACGAACGCAGATGATCGGCGATGACGCGATGCGAGAAATGCGCCTCGCCTGCATCCTTCGCGCCGGTAAGTTCGACCGAGGCCGTGATGAGATGGCGGAAAAGATCGATGTCGTAATTGTCGTGCACGCCCTGCATCACGGCTGCGATGCGTTCGAGCCCCATGCCAGTGTCGATCGAGGGCTTCGGCAGATTGAGCCGCGTCGCGGCGTCGACCTGCTCGTACTGCATGAAGACGAGATTCCAGATCTCGATGAAGCGATCGCCGTCTTCTTCCGGCGAGCCCGGCGGGCCGCCTGGAATGTGATCGCCATGATCGAAGAAGATTTCCGAGCACGGCCCGCACGGACCCGTGTCGCCCATCGACCAGAAATTCGCCGACGTCCCGATGCGGATGATGCGGTCGTCGGAGAGTCCGGCGATCTTTTTCCACAATCCGAACGCCTCGTCGTCGTCGGCATAGACGGTCGCGAGCATGCGCTCTTTCGGGAGCCCAAAATCTTTCGTCAGCAGAGACCAGGCGAAATGGATCGCGTCTTCCTTGAAATAATCGCCGAAGGAGAAATTCCCCAGCATCTCGAAGAAAGTGTGATGGCGCGCGGTGTAGCCGACATTGTCGAGGTCGTTGTGCTTGCCGCCGGCGCGCACGCATTTCTGGCTTGAGGCGGCGCGGGTGTAGGGCCGCTTCTCGGCGCCCGTGAAGACATTCTTGAACTGCACCATGCCGGCATTGGTGAACAGCAGGGTTGGATCGTTGCGCGGGACGAGCGGCGACGACGCCACGGCCTGATGGCCCTGGTCGCGGAAAAAGTCGAGGAATCCGGCGCGAATATCGTTCAGGCTTTTCATATGTTGCTTGTAGCCGTTGCGGGATTTCAGTGTCTAGGACGCGCAATCTTCTCCCTCTCCCCTACGCATGTGGGGGAGAGGGAGGGGGTGAGGGGGTGTCGAATATTGAGCGAACTGGTTTACCGCCCCCTCACCCTGCCCTCTCCCCAGCCGAAGCGGGGGCGAGGGTAAGCAGAAAAAGCGAAGGGGCGCCGTTTCCGGCGCCCCTTCTGGAGCTGTTCCCCATGCCAACAGGGAACAACAAACCTCTTCGCTGATCAGTCCTCTTCGGCGGCGGCGGACTCGGCGCTGCCCAAGGCGAGCGCGCCGCTGAGCACGCCTGCATTCTCGCGGATCTGGCCTTCGATCTTGCCAGCCATCTCGGGGTTCTGGGTCAGGAAAGTCTTGGCAGACTCACGCCCTTGGCCGATGCGGGTGCCGTCATAGGAGTACCAGGAGCCCGACTTCTCGACGATCCCGGCCTTCACGCCGAGGTCGATCAGCTCGCCGACCTTGGAGACGCCCTGCCCGTACATGATGTCGAACTCGACCTGCTTGAACGGCGGTGCGACCTTGTTCTTGACCACCTTCACGCGGGTCTGATTGCCGACAACTTCGTCGCGGTCCTTGATCGAACCGATGCGGCGGATGTCGAGACGGACCGAGGCATAGAACTTCAGCGCGTTGCCGCCGGTCGTCGTTTCCGGGCTGCCGAACATAACGCCGATCTTCATGCGGATCTGGTTGATGAAGATGACGATGGTGTTGGATTTGGAGATCGAGGCGGTGAGCTTGCGCAGCGCCTGGCTCATGAGACGGGCCTGAAGGCCCGGCAGGGAATCGCCCATTTCGCCTTCGAGTTCGGCCTTCGGCGTCAGCGCCGCGACCGAATCGATGACGATGATGTCGATGCCGCCCGAGCGCACCAGCGTGTCGGTGATCTCCAGCGCCTGCTCGCCCGTATCGGGCTGCGAAATCAGCATTTCGTCGATATCGACGCCGAGCTTCTTGGCGTAACCCGGATCGAGCGCATGTTCGGCGTCGATATAGGCGGCGATGCCGCCCTTTTTCTGTGCTTCGGCGACCGCATGCAGCGCCAGGGTCGTCTTGCCGGAGGATTCAGGGCCGTAAATCTCGATCACGCGGCCGCGGGGCAATCCGCCAATGCCAAGTGCGATATCGAGGCCAAGCGAGCCTGTGGAAACCGTGTCGGTGTCCAGCCCCAGATCGCGCGCACCGAGCTTCATCACCGAGCCCTTGCCGAAGGCACGGTCGATCTGGCTCAGCGCCGCCTCAAGGGCGCGCTTGCGCTCTGTGTTCTCTTCTTTCGCCACCACCCGCAAAGCCGCCTGACTCATGGATTCGTCTCCTTATTCCACAGCGCTCCCCCCTTTCCCAGTGAAATTGGGGCGCCGCTGAAAGCAAGTTTGTATATGCTTTGTTCTCATTGGCAAGTGCCCTTATATCTCCATGAAATATAAAGAGAATTCCTATATCGTTCTAAAATCGTTCCTGCATTTTGAACAACCCTACTTCTAGTCGGATTCTGCTTAAGCGAAATCGGCGCGTTCGCGCCCAACTTGTCCCCGCCCACGGCCTGTTCCAAACAGGACATCGACACAAACCGGTTCGCGATTTTGCAGAACGACTTCCCGTCACTGCGCGTCACAGAAGTGGCCTTCACCAAAAATGAGGGCCGGTTTCTGCTGGAGTGGATCGCCTACCACCGGTTGATCGGCGTCACAGATTTCCTGATCTACACGAACGATTGCGAAGACGAATCTCCCGCCCTGCTTGAGCGTCTGCAGGAGATGGGAATCGCGGCCCATGTTCCCAACCCGATCGCGCCCGGCGAGCAGCCGCAGAACAAAGCATTGAATCGCGCGGCGGATCATCCGCTGGTGACGCGCGCGGACTGGGTGCTGCAGATCGATCCCGACGAATTCCTTATGATCAAAACCGGCGAAGGCCATGTCGCCGATCTGGTCGCGACCGCGCCGGACGCGGACGGCATCTGCATCCAGATGCGCTTCTTCGGCGACAGTGGGCTTTCGCGTCTGCCCGATGGCTTGGTGATCGAACATCTCACCCACGCGTCGCACGAAAACTTCGAGCACAATGCGAATGTGAAAACGCTCGCGCGGAACGTTTCCGCGTTCTCGCGCGTCACCGCCAACCACATGCCGGTGTTTGCCGAAGACGCCGCGGCGCCGCCGCGAATGTTCAATGGCGGTGGCGAAGAAATCATAGGACTTGCTGAACGCTCAACGCGGGTTCCTGATGCCGCGCGCAGCATGCGGTACGCGCAGCTCAATCACTATTGCGTTCGGACGCTGGCGGATTTCCGGGCGAAGAAGCATCGCGGCACGGCAGCCAACAACGACAAGAAGTTGCACCGGAAGTTCTTCGACCTGCGCAACCGCAACGACGTCGAGGATACGACGATCCTGCGGCACGCGCCGGCGGTGAAGGCGCTGATGGCAGAATGGCTCAGCGATCCCGTTCTCGCTGCGTGCAACCGGAGCTGCGTCGAGGCCTATGAGGAGATTCTGAAAAAGGCCGAACAGCTACTGCCATCGCCTTAACACCGCCCAACAAACCTTGTCATGGCCCGCGACTGCGGGCCACCCAGTTGGGTTCTGCACAACGTGTGTTGTGGAGCGCGGTCAAAGCGAAAGCGGCCTTAATTCTTGCCGCGTTCGCGGATGGTGCGATTCCACCATGACACACAGGGTATCTTTGAGCGGTCACAACGATCGGCGTATTTGCGCGCAATCTCTGTGATCTCGGTGAGCAACCCATCCTTGAGCGTTATCGGCTCCAGCCCCATGCCGATGAAGCGCGGCGTGACGGCGTGGAGTTCGTTCTCCTCCGCTTCGTTGCGCGGATTGGGAAGGTTCGCGATCTCCACGCCTGTAAGATCCGCAACCATCTTCGCCAGATCGCGCACGCGATGCGTCTCGGTCATCTGGTTGAGGATGTTCACGCGCTCACCGGAGTTGGGCGGATTGTTCAGCGCAAGCTCGATGCAGCGCACCGTGTCCTGGATGTTGATGAAGGCGCGCGTCTGTCCGCCGGTGCCGTGCACCGTCAGCGGATAACCGAGCGCGGCCTGCATGAGGAAGCGGTTCAGCACCGTTCCGTAATCGCCGTCATAGTCGAAGCGGTTGATCAGCCGTTCGTCGCGCTTGGTCTCTTCGGTCTGCGTGCCCCACACGATGCCCTGATGCAAGTCGGTGATCCGCACACCGTCGTTCTTGTTGTAGAAGAAGAAGAACAGCTGATCCTGCGTCTTGGTCATGTGATAGATCGAGCCGGGATTGGCGGGATAGAGAATCTCCTGGCTCTGCTCACCCGCCGGCGTATCGACCTTGATCGTGAGGTATCCTTCCGGAATCTTCATGCCCGCGACGCCGTAGCCATAGACGCCCATCGTTCCGAGATGGACGAGATGGATGTCCTGCCCGAACTCGACGATAGCGGCGAGCACGTCGTTGGTGGCATTGAGGTTGTTGTTGACGGTGTAGCGCTTGTGCTCAGCCGATTTCATCGAATAGGGCGCGGCGCGCTGCTCGGCGAAATGGACAATCGCGTCGGGCTTCGTGTCGCGCAGCAGGTCCAGAAGAGAAACGAAATCGCGCCCGACCGTGAAATCGCGCACCGCGATGTCGCGGCCCGACAAGTCCTTCCACGCCGCCAGGCGCTCTGTGATCGGCAGGATCGGCGTCAGGGACTGGATCCCCAATTCCCCGTCGATCCGCCGCCGGGACAGATTGTCGACGATGGTGACGTCATGCCCGCGCGCGGACAAATGCAGGGCGGTCGGCCAGCCACAGAATCCGTCCCCGCCCAGCACAATGATTTTCAAGGAAAACTCCGGGATTCGCCCATTGGCTCTCTATACTGGAAAAGCACCCACACCGGAGCCAAACCAGCGTTTGACAGGGGAAAGTCCATGGGTATAGTCCCCGCCTTTCCGCGAGACCGGGTGCCGGACCCGCGGTTTTCCGCCAATTTTTCGGACTCTCGATGACCAAACGCGCCAACGCCAAGTATAAGCTCGACCGCCGCATGGGCGAAAGTGTGTGGGGACGCCCCAAGAGCCCCGTCAACAAGCGCTCCTACGGACCGGGCCAGCATGGCCAGCGCCGCGCCAAGAAGCTCTCGGACTACGGCACGCAGCTGCAGGCCAAGCAGAAGCTCAAGGGTTACTACGGCAACATCACGGAGCGTCAGTTCCGCAAATATTACACCGAGGCCTCGCGCCGCCCCGGCGACACCGGCGAAAACATGATCGGCCTGCTCGAGAGCCGTCTGGACGCCGTCGTCTATCGCGCCAAATTCGCGCCGACGCCGTTCGCCGCGCGTCAGCTCGTCAGCCACGGCCATGTGAAGGTCAACGGCAAGCGCGTCACGATCGCCAGCTGCCAGGTCAAGGAAGGTTCGACCGTCGAGCTCACCGCCAAGGCGCGCGACATGGCCCTCGTCATCGACGCCTCCAAGAGCGCCGAGCGCGACACGCCGGATTATGTCGAGACTGATCACCACAAGATGAGCGCCAAACTCGTCCGTGTGCCCAAGCTCTCCGACGTTCCCTACGCCGTGCAGATGCAGCCGCATCTGATCGTCGAGTTCTATTCGCGCTAAGTTTCGCTCGATTGCGATATGCAAAGGCCGCGGATTGTCTCCGCGGTCTTTTTGCTTTTCTGACGACCTATGCCCTCTGACTATTGCATCGGTCTGAAGTGAAAAATCGTTTGCTCAGATTGTCCGTAAAGCATCGCGTTGGGCGCCACGATGGGCGCGGTTTGCGGCATCTGCCCATCGCTGCAATCGGCAAACGCGCAAAAACGATGCAGCACTCTGTACCCTAAGCCGTCGAACGAGAACAGCACGCCGGCACCTGCGGGCTGGACGCCAGAATTGCCGCCGCCGAATTGAGTCGTTCCGTACAGCGTTCCTGCAGCGTCGATCGCAAGTCCGCCCACGGGCTGACCGCCATCGGTGCAATTCTCCTTCGCGCAGAATTTGCGCAGCACTGTCTCAACAGAGTTGGTGCCGTTCGGAACGATCTTATAGAGAACGCCGCAGGTCTCGGATGCGATTGACGCGCTTCGACACTGTCGTCCGCCGGAAATCGTCGTGCCGAAGATGTTTCCGGAACCGTCCAGCGTCACGTGATCCATGGGCGCCTCGCCATCCGCGCAAAGCGGCCAGCCGCTGGTGCAGAAACTGTGCAGCACGGCTTCCGTCCAGCCGCCTCCACCTGCGGGCTGAATTTCGAAGACAGTCCCGCCACCGGCGCCGGCAGCACCGCCACCGCCATCGGCCGTGTCGCCGAAAATGTTGCCGGCATCGTCCAGCGTGAGTGTATAGAACGGGTTCGCACCGTCCGTACATGCGGCGCCACCTTGCTGACAGAACTGATAGACGAGCGCTGTGGTCCATGGCGTACCTGGAACGAGTTCGAACACCGCACCGGCCGCGCCTGGCGCATTGCTGCTGCCACCAAACACGCCAAAGAGCGGCGACGTGCCGTCATAGAGGGCGCCCCCGACCGCGCCCGCATAGGCGAGACCCGCGCTCGGCGCAGAACCACCGCCGGCGCACGCTGGATCGCCGGAGCCGCAAAAATCATGCAGCGTGGTCAATGTGCCATCGGACGAAAGTTTGAACGCCGTACCTCGGCCATAGACGCCACCGTCAGCGGTCACGCCGTAAAGATTGCCCGCATTGTCGATAACGAGCGGACTTCGCGGTATCGCACCGTCCGGACAGACATGATGCAGACCGTGTTTGCAGAACGTGTACAGGACCTTGAAGTGAATCCCGCCCGCGAGTTCGTAAATCACGCCGTGCCCGTGATAGGCGCCGCCATCCCAGGCTGCGCCGAAGACATTGCCACTTCCGTCCGCAACAAGTTGCGCGGCGCCCATGCCATCGCGGCAGTCCGTTGCTGTCGAGCAGAAGGTGTGAAGCGTCTTGAAAGAGGCGGCCTCCGCGCCCGAAAGAAACGGAGAGAAAGAACACAAGCATACCAACATAGCTGCAAAGCGTGGATGCAAGGAACCCTCCAGTCCGGCGATTGCGATGCGCAGCCTATCAGGAAACTATAACGCGGTCCTGCTCGCGATCTTTTTATTTGCGCACTCCGAAAAGCTACTCTCTGCTGCGGGAAAAGAGGAGTGTACCATGCGCCACACAGCGTTCCTTGTTTGCCTCGTTCTGAACCCTGTCGCCGCGCATGCCGACGACAGCACCGTCCTGAAAGGAAAGATGCAGGCGCTGATGGATGCTGTCGCGCCCGGCGACAAGACGCCGTGGTTCGCCATCCTCGACAAGCGTTTCGTCACGACCGACGAGAGCGGCGAGGTCTACAACTACGATCAAATCCTCGCGCAGGTCGCGCCGCTGCCCAAAGGCGCGTCGGGAACCATTCAGGTCACCGACTGGAAGGTGACGATATTTGGCGACAGTGCCGTCTCGACCGAACTCGATGACGAACACGAGAATTTTCACGGCCAGAAGATTCACGCGCAGTATCGGCAAACAGCGACCTGGCTCAAGGAATCCGGGGATTGGAAACTCGTCGCGACGCAGACGATCGCCATGCGTCAGGACCCACCGGCCGTCGAACTTCCCGGCGCGCTGACCGATTCCTATGTCGGACGCTATCGCGCGGGACCGGATTATGTCGCCGAGATCACCAAGAAAGATGGCCATCTCTACAGCGCCACCAACGGCGGCAAGGCCGTGGAGATCAAAGCCGAACTCGCCGACGTGCTGTTCACGCCCGGCGCGCCGCGTACGCGCCGGATCGTTCAGCGCGACGCGAAAGGCAATGTTACAGGCTTCCTGAGCCGCCGCGAAGAGCGCGACCTGGTGTTCAACAAGGAGCGCTGACGGCCGATCAGTGTACGACGTTCGGCGTCATGCTCGACTGATCGCGTACATAGGTCTGACTGCGCGCCATGCGCACGGCATTGCGCGTTTCCGCGACGAGTGGAACGTGCACGTCGCCGTTATAGACGTAGATCATCACGATCTTGGTCGGGATGTCGTGACGTAACGGCACCTGGTTTATCTCCGCACGCAACGGCAAACCCGTCATCTCCGAGACCCAGATGCGCGATTTCATGTTCGGGCCCTGCTCATACGAATAGACCAGCGCTTTCTGGCCATCGACGGCATCGGCACCATCGGACGTGCATTCGGTAAAGCCCATGTTGTGAACGACGCTGCTCGCCGAGCCTGCGCTGCGCTGGTGACGCAATGCCTGTCCGGTCCGCCACACGCCCTTGACCTGATGGAAAAGGCCGTTCTCGGTGAAAATGACTTCCGTGTTGAGCGTGGATCCATCGGCATAAGTATCCATGCGGTCGCGCAACAGCCGGGACTGATTCCATTCCTGCAGCTTGGCGTTCGCCACTTTCATGCAGGCATCGGAATCCGGTGCAGCCTGCAGCGATGTACCGAACGCGAACGACGCGATAAACGCAGATGCCATCAGAATTGAAACGCGCATAGTGAGCCCTCCCTTGGGGGTTGAAGAATACGCCTTCGCATCTTTGTGCAAAGCCAACACTGCCGTGAGGTCACACGATTGTGTTGGGCCGATTAACCGGAATCGACATCGCGCGCGCCGAACGCGGCATGCGCGTTATGTCCCTGAAATCTTTCCGGGTTTGCATCGCGCACATAGCGGGAAAACGGCCTTGTGCTTTCCGATGCGGAGCTTATTTGGGAGAGTGCCGCGGCTGAGGAATCACATGAGCTACGTTCTTTACGGTGACAAAGGGTCGGGCGCGTTCAGCGCCGAGGCGGTGCTGGCGGAGACCGGCGCGCCATATGATTTCAACAACGTCTCGTTGGAAAAGAATGAGCAGCGCGAGCCCGCGTTTCTGGCGATCAATCCCAGCGGCAAGATGCCGGCACTGCGACTGCCCGAAGGTCAGATCGTTACCGAATCTCTGGCGATCCTTCTGACGCTGGCCGATCACTTCCCGAACGCAAGACTGTTGCCGCCGCAAGGCAGCCCCGCACGTACGCAGGCCTATCGCTGGCTCGCGTTCATGGCGTCGGAGATCTATCCGATGGTGGAAATCTCGGATTATCCCGAGCGCTTCGTCACGAATGGCGACGCGGACGCGATGCGGCAGAAGGCCCGCGAGCGCATCCGCGAGCGGCTCCTGATCGTGGAGCGGATGTGCGACGGGCCGTGGTTTCTGCCATCCGGCTTTTCCATCGTCGATATCTATGGAGCGATGTTCAGCCGCTGGCGCGGATCGATCGGCAAGGAGTGGCTCGCGGAGGGACACATTCCGAAGCTCAACAATCTCGCGGCCGCGGTTGCCAAGCGGCCCGCCATCGCGCCCGTGTGGAAGCGGCACTTTGGAGACCGCGGCTAGATTCCTGTATGCTCCATGCGGGGCACGGAGGCGCGCATGGGTACGACCAGACGGCTTGTCATGGGCGGCGGCGCGGGTGCGTTGGTGCTCGCAGGGCTCGGCTATCGCGCCTGGGACCGCGGCGCGTTCGAGGCCGGGCAAGGCGAGGCGTTTGAGCCTTGGCAGAACTGGCGCGGACAACCGGGCGATGGACCGAAGCAGCCGCTGAACGCCGCGATCCTCGCCGCCAATCCACACGATACGCAGCCGTGGCTGTTCTCCGCCGCCGGAGCGTCGATCACGGTTCTGGCCGACCGCTCGCGCAATCTCGGCAGCTTCGATCCGTTCCGGCGCGAGATGCATCTGGGTATTGGCTGCGCCGTCGAAAATCTGATGCGCGCGGCGACAGTGTTCGGCTTTTCTATGAACGTGATCGTGCAGGGCGGCAAGCTCACGCCATCGCCGAAAGACGATCCGGTGAAAGCCGTGCATCTGTGGCTCGATGCAGCGCCGGCGTCGCGCGATCCGCTGTTCGAGGCGATCCCCCATCGCCATACCAATCGCGGGCCGTATCTGGACAAGCCGGTCTCTCAGAAAACGCTGCTGCAACTGATTGAACTTGTGTCGGATCACGAAGTGCAACTCGTGTTCATCACAGATCCGCACGCGCGCAAGGATCTGGCGGCGACGATCGTGTCGGCGACGGAGCGCATCATCGCTGATCCGGAAATGTCGGCTGACAGCGCGCGCTGGTTCCGAACCGGACGGCGCGAAGTGGAAGCGCATCGCGACGGCATCGGCGTCGATACGGCTGGGCTCTCGACGCTGATGGCGGCAGGCGCGAAGATGATGCCGGATCAGGACGCCGCGACCGCCGACAAATACTGGGTGAACATGACGCGCGATGTGCAGACGGTGGCGCCGGTGCTCGGTCTGATCATGGTGCGCGACCGATTGGATATGGGGAATGCCATCGGCGCCGGCCGCGCGTGGCAGCGCCTGCATCTCGCAGCGACGACGATGGGGCTCGCCGCACAACCGCTGAATCAACCTGTCGAGTGCGTTGACCGAAACACGCAACTCGGACGGAGCGATACTTTCGCAGGCGCGCTGAAGCAATTTGCACAGTCGCAGGACTACGAAGCGACGTTCTGCTTCCGCCTCGGCTATGCCGAGCGCGAAGCGTTGCCGTCGGCAAGAAGGCCCTTAAGCGCCGTCATGGTGAACAGCGCTTAAGCGTTTTCGAGAATGATGCCTTTTTCGGCGAGGAACGGGGCCAGTTCGTCCGCCTCATACATCTCACGCAGGATATCGCAGCCGCCGACGAATTCGCCCTTCACATAGAGCTGCGGGATCGTCGGCCAGTTGGAGAATTCCTTGATGCCCTGACGGATCTCGGGATCTTTCAGCACGTCGATGGCTTTGAACTTCACGCCGAGATTGGTGAGGATACCGACCGTCGCGGCCGAGAACCCGCATTGCGGGAACACCGGCGTGCCCTTCATGAACAGAAGCACGTCGTTTGCGGAAACTTCGCTCTGGATGCGGTCGTGAACGGGATTGGACATCTTTTCCTCCGCTAAATCGGCGGCCTGATAGCTGAACCTATCAAGTAGGTCTGCTCAGGAGCATCGTCAAGCTTAGTCCTTCGCCGCCGTCTGCAGCGAGAGTGCATGGAGCACACCGCCCATGCGGCCCTGGAGCGCGGCGTAGACCATCTGGTGCTGCTGCACGCGGGACTTTCCCTTGAACGCGGACGAGGTAACCATGGCGGACCAATGGTCATTGTCGTCGGCGAGCGCGGTCATGGTCACGTCGGCGTCGGGAAACGCTTGGCGGATCATCGTTTCGATTTCGGTGGCGGACATCGGCATGGAGTCAGTTTATCTCAACCACCACCGTTGTCATCCCGGCCGAGCATAGCGAGAGCCGGGACCCATTGGGCAATCGGCGCGATGGGTCCCGGACAGCCGCGCTGCGCGCGTCTTCCGGGATGACAATATGAGCTAGTTGGTCGGCGGAATTTCTTCACCCTTCATGTAGGACGGGAACCAGCCTTCGTGGGCCTTGCGCAGATCGGCGAGCGCGATCTCGCCCTCACCCGTCACCCGCAAAGTCTTCGCCGCGTGCGTCTTGCCGAGGATGGCGTGGATGATGCCCGCTTCGCGCAGCTCGCCCTCGATCTTGTCGGCGTCCTTCTGCGGCACGGCGATGAGATAGCGCGCCTGATCCTCGCCATAGAAGAAGGGAATCGCGTCGACCGTCGCGCCGGCAACGCCGACTTCCAGTCCGATGTCACCAGCCAGCGCCATCTCTGCGAGCGCGACGAGCAATCCGCCGTCGGATAGATCGTGACATGTATCGACACGCCCGCCTTCGATCAGCTTGCGCACGAACGCGGCGTTCTTCTTTTCCGCGGCAAGATCGACCGGCGGCGCGGCGCCGGTTTCCATCTGCTGAATTTCGCGCAGATAGATCGACTGTCCGAGATGCCCGCGTGTATCGCCGATCAGGATCAGCGCATCGCCTTCGCGCTTGAGTGCGACCGTCGCCATGCGGTTCACATCCGCCATCAGGCCAACCGCGCCGATCGCCGGTGTCGGCAGGATGCCATCGCCGTTGGTCTCGTTGTAGAGCGAGCAATTGCCGCCGATGACCGGGAAGTCGAGCGCGCGGCAGGCTTCGCCGATGCCGTCCACCGCGCCGACGATCTGGCCCATGATGTCGGGCTTCTGCGGATTGCCGAAATTGAGATTGTCGGTCACCGCGAGCGGGAGCGCACCGACAGCGGAGATGTTGCGATAGGCTTCCGCGACCGCCTGCTTCGCACCCTCGAACGGATCGGCATGGCAATAGCGCGGCGTCACGTCGGTCGTGATCGCAAGACCCTTCTTCGCGCCATGCACGCGCACCACAGCCGCGTCGCCGCCGGGCTGCTGCACCGTGTCGGCCATGACAGTGTAATCGTACTGCTCCCAAACCCAGCGGCGCGAGCACATGTCGGGCGAGCCGAGAATCTTCTTCAACGACTCGAGGATCGGTTTCTTCGCGTCGAATTCCGGATTGCCCTGCGCGGGCGTACCCAAATTGTAAGGCCGCTCATAGACCGGCGCGGCATCGGACAGCGCTGTGATCGGCATGTCGGCTTCGATTTTGCCCTTGTGCTTCACCACCAAACGATGCGTGTCGGTCGTAATGCCGATGACGGCGAAGTCGAGCTCCCATTTCCGGAAGATCTTCTCGGCTTCCTTTTCGCGGCCGGGCTTCAGCACCGCGAGCATGCGCTCTTGTGATTCCGACAGCATCATGTCGTAGGCGGTCATGTTGGCTTCGCGTTGCGGCACCATGTCGAGGTTCAATTCGATGCCGCTGCCGCCCTTGTCGCCCATCTCGGCGGATGAGGACGTGAGGCCTGCTGCACCCATGTCCTGAATCGCGATGATCGCGTCGGTCGCCATCAGTTCGAGGCAGGCTTCAAGCAGCAGCTTCTCGGTGAAGGGGTCGCCAACCTGCACGGTGGGACGCTTCTCCTCCGACGCGTCGTCGAACTCCGCGCTCGCCATCGTGGCGCCGTGGATGCCGTCGCGACCCGTCTTCGATCCGATATAAACGACCGGATTGCCCGCGCCCTTGGCGGCCGAGAGGAATATCTTGTCCTGTCGCGCGAGGCCGACGCACATCGCGTTGACGAGGATGTTGCCGTTGTAGGAGCGGTGGAAATTCACCTCGCCGCCGACCGTCGGCACACCCATGCAGTTGCCATAGCCGCCGATGCCGCTGACCACGCCGCTGACGAGATGCCGCGTCTTGGGATGCGATGGCTCGCCGAAGCGCAGCGCATTCATCATCGCGATCGGGCGTGCGCCCATCGTGAAGACGTCCCGCATGATGCCGCCGACGCCCGTGGCAGCGCCCTGATAGGGCTCTATGAAGGACGGATGGTTGTGCGACTCCATCTTGAAGATGCAGGCATCGCCATCGCCGATGTCGATCACGCCGGCATTCTCGCCCGGCCCTTGCAGTACCCATGGCGCCTTGGTCGGCAGCTTGCGCAGATGCACGCGCGTGGATTTGTAGGAGCAATGCTCGCTCCACATCACGGAGAAGATGCCGAGCTCGACGAACGACGGCTCGCGTCCCATGAGCTTCAGAATGCGGCCATATTCATCCCCGGAAAGGCCGTGTTCTTTGACGAGGGCGGGTGTGATGGCGGTCATACGGGAGATAGGTTTCCAAAAGCGAGGAGGAGATCAAAATGACAGAAAGAGCCTCAGATGTCGTTGAATTCGAATCCTCGCCAGACGACGCCGCTGCCTTTGGCTTCGATAACATGCTGCCCGAAGGCGATCATCGTCAAAACCAAACCCGATTCAGCGCTGACCAGCTGGACTTCTGACATCCTTTCTTCAAGCGACTTCGGGTCGATGCGAGGTTCCTTTTGAGCATCCCTAACAATTAGGGCGCCGCCTTCGGGAGGATGTTCCAATCGATCAAAATTCGACCATTGGTTTTTGATGAAAATGCAGAGATCGTCGCGAGATTGCGTCAATTTAACAACGCGTGCATCATGAAGATCGCCGCGCTCAAAAAGCCATTGCGCGTCAACGATCTGCTCTTCGCCAATCGGCTTCACTTGCTCTTTCTTTCGCTACCTAGTGATTACGACAACGACTCGATCAAACTCTGGAACAGCGCCTTGCCATCAGTGCCGCCGAGCAGCGGATCGACCACGCGTTCGGGATGCGGCATGAGGCCGAGCACGTTGCGCTTTTCATTCAGGATGCCGGCGATGTTTCGCGCCGAGCCGTTCGGGTTGTCGCCCCCGGCGTAACGGAACACGACGCGGTTTTCGTTCTCGAGACGGTTCAGCGTTTCCTCATCGGCGACGTAGTTGCCTTCGCCATGCGCGACCGGGAAACTGACCGTCTGGCCTTTCTGATATTTGCGCGTGAAGGCGGATTGCGTCTCTTCAACCTCCAGCGTCACCGGACGGCAGACGAATTTGAGATCGGCATTGCGCATCAGCGCGCCCGGCAGAAGATGCGCCTCGGTCAACACCTGAAAGCCGTTGCAGATGCCGATGACCGCGCCGCCCTTTTCCGCGTGCGCCTTCACCGCGCGCATCACGTTGGACTGGTTCGCCATCGCGCCGCAGCGCAGATAATCGCCATAGGAAAACCCGCCGGGCAGCACGATCAGATCGACATCGGGAATTTCGCTGTCCTGATGCCAGACCATGTGCGTCTTGTTGCCGGTCAGCTGCTCAAGCGCCGTCGCCGCATCGCGGTCGCAGTTCGAAGCCGGAAAGACGACGACGGCGGATTTCATGGCGCTATTTCGTCTTTACCGGCACGAAATTCATGCCGCTCGTACTGGCAGGAAGGAACATGCGCTGCTGCTGTATCATCTCCCGCGTGATGAGGGGCGTTTCCACGACAAGCTTCTTACCGACCGGGCCGGCAAAAAACGCTTGAAGGTCCTTGAGCTCTTGAAGCGTGAAATGGCGCGATGAGATGTGCGCTTGCATCTCCAAAAGGCCTGCCTGCTTCGCCGTTATCCTCTTGCGGGTATCCTGCTCGAACTTTTTGACATCGAGCTTCGGATTGCTGTCTTTTTCCCTCGCGATCATTTCCGGCATCACTTTGTCAAGCTTGGCCGCGACTGCGTCGGGAGCGAGCAGGGGATGAAAAGCCAGGATGAATGCGCGCGCGGCATCAACCTTGACCGGGTCATCTTTTGTCTTGTCCGGCATCGGGGCTGCCAGAGCGCCGGGCTTGGCGGCCGCAGCGGGAGCGGGCTTGTTGGGAGCCGGCGCTGCCTGAGCGGCGAGCCCCAACGACAAACAACATGCAATCGCCGCGGCGCGAATGCCAACCGGGATACCGCGTTCCAAACAATTCATCGCTCTACTCTCTCTTTTGATGTTTCCGAAGAGGCACTGTTCGCATTCACGGCTTCAGTTCGATCTCGTATTTCTCGATCACCGTGTTGGCGAGAAGCTTTTCGCACATGTCTTTGAGCGAAGCGCGCGCCTTGGCTTCATCGCTCTCGGAAATGTCGATGTCGATCACTTTACCCTGGCGCACATCGCCGACCGCGCCGAAGCCGAGGCCGTTTAGCGCATGGCCGATGGCTTTGCCCTGTGGATCGAGAACGCCGTTTTTCAACGTAACGAAGACGCGTGCTTTCATCGGACGAGCTGTGGACCTTTCGTCTCGCCTTGCACCGATTCGGGCATGATCCCAAGGCGGCGTGCGACCTCACTATACGCTTCGACAACGCCACCCATATCGCGGCGGAAACGATCCTTGTCCATCTTTTCGTTCGAGGACGCGTCCCACAGGCGGCAGCTGTCGGGGCTGATCTCGTCGGCGAGCACGACGCGCATGAAATCGTTTTCCCAGAGGCGCCCGAATTCGACCTTGAAATCGATGAGACGGATGCCGACACCCAGGAACAGGCCGGAGAGAAAATCATTGATGCGGATGGTGAGGTTCACCATGTCATCGAGATCTTGCGGGGAGGCCCAGCCGAACGCTGTGATGTGCTCCTCGCTGACCCATGGATCATGCAGCGCGTCGTTCTTGTAGTAGTACTCGATGATCGAGCGCGGCAGCGCCGTGCCCTCCTCAATGCCAAGACGCTTGGACATCGAGCCCGCGGCGACGTTGCGCACCACGACCTCGAGCGGAATGATCTCCACTTCCTTGACCAGCTGCTCGCGCATGTTCAGGCGGCGCACGAAATGCGTCGGCACGCCGATCGCGTTCAGCTGGGTCATCAGATATTCGCTGATGCGGTTGTTGAGCACGCCCTTGCCGTCGAGCACCGCCTTCTTGGTCGCATCGAACGCGGTCGTGTCGTCCTTGAAATATTGAATCAGGGTTCCCGGCTCAGGCCCCTCGTAGAGGATCTTGGCCTTGCCCTCGTATATCTGGCGGCGGCGTTTCATGTTGGGGAATCCCGTCAAAAAAACAAAATAGCGAGCGAACCCCGGCGCGGCAACGTTGCGATTGGCCGCATTCACGCCTATCTGTGTGTGAATGCCTGTCGGAGTGGTAATATAGATTTCCTTTCAAATTCAAGAGGTTGACTATGGCCGATGGTTTCAAGGATCGCGAGCGGGGCTTTGAGAACAAATGGGCCCATGACGCCGACCTCCGCTTCAAGGTCATGGCGCGCCGAAACAAGCTCCTGGGCCTGTGGGCGGCGGGCGAAATGGGCGTCGCGGGAGAGAAGGCAACCGAATACGCCATGAGCGTCGTTCAGGCCGATTTTCAGAAGCCGGGCGAGGAGGACGTGTTCGAAAAAGTCCACGCGGATCTCACCGCCGCCAAATCGTCCGTCACGGATCGCGCCTTGCGCGCAAAAATGGACGAACTGCTGGCGGTCGCAGGCGAGCAGGTGATGGGCGAAGCGAAGAAATGAATGGCCGTCTCAGCGTCCTTCCACTCGGTGGATGCACGCTGACGATTCCCTTGATGCAATTGCATCGCAGGCAGCGCCTTTCCGTTGTTCTTAGTGAGATCGGTTTCAGACACCTCCCATTGGCGCTTTCGGCCGGAAGCGCGCTGCAACTGATCGATATCGTGCGCGGCAAAACACCCATGCCGCCGCCCCTACTGGCAATTCTCTGCTACCAAGACGCGACGCTACCTTCGAAATTTCCTGACGGGGCGGCAGAGCGGGTTGCGGCATCCGATGTATGCCTCATGGAGATCAGCACCCCGGTCGAGTTCGAATACGAAGGTTATCGGCTGAACCGCAATCGGTTGCGTGCCTTCGTCTTTGAGCTCGCGGAAGGCGCCGGCGACCGTAAGCCCGCCGCGCAGTGGATGAACGCATTGCAGAAAGAGAACGACGCACTTCGCGAAAAATCCGCGCAGGCGCTGATCGCGCATCTTGGTGGAAACACATTCGCCTGTGATCTCGTCGCACGCACGCGGTCGCGCATCGCCAGCGACGCTGAAATTCAGGCGAACCTCGATGATATCCGGGCGTTCCTGAAAGGCCGGATGGGGATTGTGCTCTATAATTTCCGCTATATGCCTGACGGCCGCGCGATCGATTGGCCACAAGGCTTCAAGGACCAGGTGAAAGCCATGGCAGCGCGCCTTGGCATCGCAACCTATGATCCGGCCAACCTCGTCGCCAGACACGGCGTTCGGACCGCGATGGCTGAAGAGTCAGGTCACTATGCGGCGGAGTTCAACCGCACCGTGGCCATCGCGTTCAAAAGATTCTTGAACACGCTTGTCGAGGATCGGCCACTCAACCAGATTTGAGTCTCGCCAGCGCATCCGGAAAGCGGCGCGACAAGGGCACGCTCAGGTTTTCCAATTCCACAGTATAATCGCCGGAGCCTTCGGGCTTTAGCGCCGTCATCTTCGACGCGTTTATCAGCCAGGAACGGTGTGTGCGCAGGAACCCGCGCGGAGCGAGCTCGTTTTCGACACCCGACAGCGGCGAACGCATCAGGAGCTTGCGCCCATCACGCAGAACAAACTCGACATAGTTCCCGGCCGACGCCACGGCGAGAATGTCTGACAGCGACACGCGATTAATTTTGGCGCCGTCTCGAATGTCGAATGTAAGCGTTTGCCCCGGTGTCTCGATCAGCTGCTGCTGGCGCAGCAGATGCTCTATGAGTGCAAAGCCCGCAATGAACAGTGCATAGCCAAGCACATCCTTGCGCAGTTCGTACAAGAAGTGCGGCCAGAATGCACCGAACTCGTAGTGATCCCCGGCCATGCGATAGATGAGCATTCTAAGTCCAACGAAACCTGCGACATGGACGAGCGAGAACAGCATCGCGCCCGGAACATGGACGAGAAGTTTCCAGCGCGGCCGCACGAAGGGCGGCGCGATCCGGTAGGCGATCCAGGGAATCCAAAAAAACAGGAACAGCGTAATCCAGCTCGACCCCTCCCAGACGATGGGTCCGAGCAGCCCGTATGCAGGCTGTTCGTGAGCGATCGTGATGATATTGATCGCATTGACCGCGGCGACCATGACGGAGGCCGCCACGAAGGCATAAGAGAATGTACGGCGCAGCGTGCCGCTCGTCCCCAAAGCGTCGCCGCTGATCCCAACCCATTGCCAAATATCACCAATCCGGCGCGGGCCGCCCCAACCCTCTTTCGGGCGCGCGATCTGTGACCCAGATTGTGACGGCGGAACAACGGACATGGACGGAGCATATGGCACGGATTCGCGATGTGGCAGTGGGCTTGGGTGTGGCGGCGATGCTTGTTGCGCCCTGCGCCCGTGCGGCGGAGGCAGGCTGGAGCGCCTATGGCGGCGATGCCGGCGGGCAGCGATTCTCGCCCGCGCGGCAGATCACGCCGGCCAACGTCGCGAAGCTGACCCTGGCCTGGAGCTTCTCGACCGCTGACATGGCGACCAAGGGCGACGTGATGAAGCGCGCCAGTTTCGAGAACACGCCGATCCTCGCCGGGGGACGGCTCTATGTGTGCTCGCCTTTCAACGAAGTGAGCGCGCTCGATCCCGGCTCGGGCAAGCAACTCTGGCGCTTCGATCCGAAGCTCGACATCCGCATGCGCTACCCGAACGACTACATCTGCCGCAGCGTCGCGTACGCCGCGGGCCGCATCTATCTGAACACGGCGGACCGGCGGCTTATCGCGCTGGACGCGATGAGTGGAAAACCTATCAAGAGTTTCGGCAACAACGGCACGGTCGTCATTCCACCCGGTGAGCAGAAAGATGGAAAGGTCTTCGGCCGCATCCACACGACATCGGCGCCGGTGGTGAGCCATGGCCTCGTCATCGTCGGTTCCGCTATTGACGACAACCAGAAGGTCGATGAGTTGCGCGGCACCGTGCATGCGTTCGATGCGATGACCGGCAAGGAACGCTGGAGCTTCGATCCGCTTGCCGATCAGAGAGCGCCGTTCCGTGGTGGCGCCGCCAATGTGTGGGCGCCGATGAGCGTCGATGAAGCGCGCGGTCTCGTCTTTCTGCCGGTGTCGAGCACCAGCCCGGATTTCTGGGGTGGGATGCGCAAAGGCGTCGGCCGCTACGCCAATTCCGTGGTCGCGCTGAAGATAGAGACCGGCGAAGTCGCATGGTCGTTTCAGGCGACGCATCACGATGTGTGGGACTACGACATTCCCGCACAGCCGACGCTCGGCACCGTTACCTACAAAGGCATCACGTCCGCGGCGGTACTGCAGCCGACGAAGCAGGGATTGCTCTTCACGCTCGACCGCGACAACGGCGCGCCGGTCATTCCCGTCGTGGAGCGCAAAGTGCCGCAAGGTCCCGCGCCCGGCGAAGTGCTCTCGCCGACGCAGCCCTTCCCTGTTGCACCGCCGCCACTCGCGCCCACGCATATCGCGCCGGAGGACGCGTTCAGTCTCACTTTCTGGGACCGCGGCAAATGCCGCGACATGATCGCGTCGGCGCGGCATGACGGGCTTTACACGCCGCCGAGCGAACGGGGCACGATCCTCTATCCCTTTACTGGCGGCGGAACGAATTGGGGCGGCCTCGCCTTCGATCAGGCGCATGACATCGTCTATGTGAACACGTCGAGCGCGATGCACCTCGTCACGCTCATCAAGCAGAAGGAGTTCAGCGCCGCGCGCGAGAAGTTCTTCGACAAGGAAGTCTCGCCCAACGAAGGCGCGCCCTTCGGCATGAAGCGCGAGACACTGCTTTCGCCCATCGGCATGCCGTGCAATCCGCCGCCGTGGGGAAAGCTTCATGCCATCGATATGCATGACGGCAGGGTTCTGTGGTCCGTGCCGCTCGGCACGACCGAAGACATGGCGCCGTTCAGCCAATACATTTTGGGCAAGACGGGGACGCCCAATCTTGGCGGGCCGATGGTCACCGCGGGCGGCCTCGTCTTCATCGGCGCCGCGATGGACAATTATCTGCGCGCGTTCAATGCCAAGACCGGCGCAGAACTCTGGAAGGGCCGCTTGCCCGCGGGCGGACAGGCGACACCGATGAGCTATGTCTGGAAAGGCAAGCAATACGTCGTCATCGCTGCCGGCGGTCATTCCAAGCTCAACACCAAGCGCGGCGATCAGGTGATCGCGTTTGCACTGAATTAGCACTCAGACGGCGATGCCGACGGTTGCGGTCGCGACATAGCCGTCGTCGATGCTGCCCTTCATCTTCGGCGTCATCGCGACGTTCTGCTCCGGCGTGTTGTCGCCGAAGCACTGATCGGTTTGCAACGTGATGTGCGAGAACGGATTGATGCTGCCGCTGTAGCCCTGCGCGTTGTTGTAGACGTCGCCGCAGACACCTGCGGGCAAGGCCAGCTGTGTCGTAAGAATAGAATTGTGCCCGTTCGTCGCCTGCGCAAGGCTTGTGAAAATCTCCAGATGCATGTGCGGCCAGCGGCCCGGATAGCACCCCGGAAACACCGTCACAAAATCGAGCTTGCCGTTCTCATCCGACACCTGCACGCCGCGCAGATAGCTTTCCTGCGCGATGGTGTAGAGCGAATAGAGCCCGTCGCGGTCACACTGCCAGAAATAGGCCGCATAGCCCGTGAGTGGAGAACATTGCGCCTTGGTATTTACGAGTTTCAGCTTGAGACGAATCTTCACGCCCTTGGCTTTTGTCGTCGTGGTCAGGAAGCTGCGTCGCACGTCGCTGCGCACGACACCGGATTCTGTGAGCACGTCGGAGGTTGAGCCACTGGCGTGATTGGTACCGTCGGCCGGGAATGGGCCCGCGATTTCGGGCGCATCCGCCACACAGGTTCCGGCCGCTTCGGCCGCGCGCGGGAGCAGGAGGGATGTTCCACCCGTGATCGCCAAGGAACCGGCAGCCATCCCGATCAGCGAAAGCGCGCGGCGGCGTGCGATCAGGCCATCCTGGAAGAATTTGAGGTCGCGGTTCAGACCGCCATCGTGATCGTCATCGTGGTGCATGCGCATTCCTCCATCCGGTCCGTCAGCCTATGCCGGATGGAGGGGCGCGGTCGAGTGATCAGCTTTTGTTGTTGTCACCGTCGTCGTCGTCATCGTCGTCGTCACTGTGGTGGTGATGACGGCGGTGATGCGTGCCGGGCGAACTCTGGGTGTCGTGAAACTCGCCGTTGGCGACGAAGTTCACGTCGAAATCGATCTTGTTGGCGAGAAACATGTCGATCAGTGGCATTTTCCAGATGATCGTGTGGCCGTATTTGTCGGACCAGACCGTCGGGTGGACGACCTGATCGTTCACGACGACCGGCGCGATATGATCGATCTTGCCCGGAAGCCACACGGTGAACGTGTAGGTGTGATCGCCGAAGATCGAATGCAGGACGTCGCGGCCGAAGCCCTCTTCGTCCTCGTCGCGTTCCTTGCGCGCATGGTCGATATGGAAGGTGCGATGGAAATTCACCGCCGCGCCGTCGTCCTTCTTGCCCTGCACGTGCATGGTCATCGTCTCGTCGCCGAGCTTCAGGTCGGAGAGATCGTGGAACGCGATCTCTGAGGTCTGCGTCGTCGTATCGCCGTGGCGAACGACATGCGTGACGGCGTTGTTGTCCTCGTCGAGATCGATATCGGCGTGCTTCTTGTCGAGACCTCTGGCCACAAGGCCATCGGCCGAGATCGCGACCGCGTAGCTGCCGCTTCCATCTCTGTGGACGGCCACGTTCTGGGCGAGATCAAAACAGCCCGAAAGGCCGGTGGCGCCCACGATGACGGTGGCCACCGACAGCCACTTCTTCGACAAAAAGCCAGCAAAACCCATGTTTTCCCTCCCGCGGGACCGGTTGTTGTCCCTGACATAGATAGGGAATTAGCGAAAACAAGGACTATCGGTATCCCGGACTAGCCCCAGATCTCTCCCAGAACGCGCACGAAATTGCCGCCGATCACCTTTTCCGCCACCGCTTCCGAATAGCCTCGCTTCAAAAGGGCATCCGCGATGACCTCGATGCGGCGCGGGGTGTTGAGGCCTTCGACATACATCGGCCGGTCCTCCTCAGGCGCAGCGACACCGGTCTTGTGGCGGTAGTCTTCCATCTTCTTGAACTCTTCGGGCGACATGTCCCACGCCTGAAGCGAAGAGTCGCTGCCGACACCAACGTGATCCTCGCCGCAGATCTTCAGCACATGGGTCATGTGCGCCATGTAATCGTCGAGTGCGGGTTGCTTGGGGCTCGCGGTTAGATAAGGCAGATCGTAGATGCCGATCACGCCGCCCTTGTCCGCGACCGCTTTCAAGATCGCGTCCGATTTGTTGCGCGGATGCCGATGCACTGCTTTGGCTCCGCCATGGGTGATGAGCACCGGTCGCTTCGACAACGCGAGCACGTCGTTCGATGTCGCTTCGTTGGCATGACTGATGTCGATGGCGACACCTTGTGCGTTCATCTCCTCCACCGCCTTGCGGCCGAGATCGGTCAGACCCGCAGGCGGATCGGCGAGCACGCCTGACGCCCAGGGCGACGTCTTGTTGTAGGAGAGTTGCATCACGCGCACGCCGAGATTCCGGAACACTGAAATGCGCTCGACCTTGCCCTCGAACATGTCGGCGGATTCGAACGAGAACAGTATGCCGAATTTCTTCTCGCGCTTGGAACGGGCGAAATCGGACACCTCGCGCACCTGCAGGAAAACGTCCGGATGCGCCTCGACGATGCGTTGGAAGAAGGCGATCTCTTCGACTGTATCGGCAAAATTGGAGTCGGTGCCGGCAAGCGAGGTTTTGACCGCCGTGACGCCACTATTGCGCACGGTGTCAAGCATCGCTTGCGGAAAGGGGAACTTGTCCTGCGCCGGCGGGCTGCAATTGGCGTCAAACACGATCGCCTTTTCGTACAATGCCCGCGCCCTGGCAGAAACACCGCCACTGTCCGCAGCCAACGCAGACGTTGTGTAGGCGAGCGCGAGTGCGCCGGTGGAAAGAAGCAGTTCTCGACGATTCATGCTGACGCCCCGCTTGATCGGCACTATCGTCGCCGCGAACCTTTCCAAGGTCAAATCCCATCCATGATGAACGAGAAGCGCCGCGAAGATATGGCGCAAAATTGC